>Ga0228701_1000001_pt1 | contig 814084 bp, 732 predicted proteins | sample McNCre117_Aug_MG_2_FD_178017 | JGI IMG/M metagenome (GOLD analysis project Ga0228701, IMG submission 178017) | Freshwater microbial communities from McNutts Creek, Athens, Georgia, United States - 11-17_Aug_MG | ecosystem: Environmental > Aquatic > Freshwater > Creek | place: USA: Georgia...
TTCCAAACGAAGAAGCAAAATACATTCAAGAAGCTTTTGAGATGATGGCAACTGGAAACTACCAGCGCAATGAAGTCTTCTACAAGCTCAAAGCCAAAGGATTTACTTCGAGTAAAACTGCTTTCGCAAGAATATTAGACAATCATCTCTATTATGGAGGTGTATTTATAAAAGCCTACAGGGACGAGAAAGAAACCATAGTAGAAGGTATTCACGAACCTATCATTACCAAAGCACTATTTGACAAAGTACAACAAGTGATGTATGGTAGAAAGAAAGGAAAGCAAAAAGCGCCTAAGACGTACAATGAGAGCTTTCCTTTGAAAGGATTTTTATGCTGTCCTGTTTGTAATAAACAAATGAGAGCAAGTACTTCAAAAGGAAGAACACAATACTATAGCTATTACCACTGCGTCAGTCCGTGTAAGGGTAGATATACTTCTGAAGAAGTACATCAACAAGTAAATGACTTTTTAGTAGACCTTTCCTTTGATAAACAATTTCAAGAATTGTATTTTGAAATCATCAAAGAGAAACTAACTCAAGATACCAAGCAAAAAGCATTAGGACCAAAACATTATGAGCATCTGAAATCAATCGAAGATAAACTAGTTAAGTTGCAAGATTTATACATCGATGGAGATATAGACAAAGAAGGATATGAATCGGCTAAAGAACGCTATGAGAATATCCGAGCAGAACTCAAATCTAAAGAAGCATCATCAGAAGACAATAAAAAGCTAGTAGAACTCTATAAAACAGCAACAGAGAAGTTTGTAGAAATTGATAATCAATACAATAACGCTAATCTAGAACACAAAAGGAAGATAATTGGTTCGATATTCGAAAAAGAAATACGTTTTGAAAATAAAAAAGTTCGAACCGCTAATTTAAATCCAATCCTAAATGAAATTGCTAGTATTAACAGGGGTTTACGGTCTAAAAAGAAAAAGGACTTAACTAAAAAATCAGTTAAGTCCCTTATCGTGGAGAAGATGGGGCTCGAACCCACGACCTCTTGACTGCCAGTCAAGCACTCTAGCCAACTGAGCTACATCCCCAATGCAGGCGACAAATATAGTTTAATTTGAGTTTAAATTCCTAATTGCAGAAAAAAACCACACCATTCTTTTTAAAAAAAGAATAAACTAACAGAATAGTTTTAACTTTACATTAAAATTTCTGCTATGGCATTACACAACGCTACCGGTTCTATATCTATTTCTATTGATGCTACAATTGCCTCGATTGAATTTGGTCACCCCGCAAGTAATTCTTTTCCAGCACAGTTGTTGCACCAATTGACCGAGACTATTGAGACTTTGGGACAAAATCCAGATGTAGCAATATTGGTTTTGAAAAGTCAAGGAACGGCTACTTTTTGTGCCGGCGCTTCTTTTGACGAACTGCTTGCCGTGACAAATGAAACTGAAGGGAAAGCGTTTTTTTCAGGATTTGCTCATGTAATCAATGCTATGCGAAAATGTCCTAAATTAATTGTAGGTCGTGTGCAAGGAAAAGCCGTAGGAGGAGGAGTGGGAGTTGCTGCAGCTTGTGATTATGTTTTGGCAAGCCAAGAGGCAAGCATAAAATTATCAGAGTTGGCCATTGGCATTGGTCCTTTTGTAATAGAACCTGCGGTAGCTAGAAAAATAGGAAAAACAGCGTTGACAGAGTTATCATTAACAGCTCAAGAATGGAAATCAGCGGCTTGGGCCAAAGAAAAAGGGTTGTATGCTAAAACTTTCGAATCCATCGAAAAATTAGACGAAGCGGTTGCTGAATTCACGCACCAACTCGCCACCTATAATTTAGAAGCACTCCAAGAATTGAAAAAAGTGCTTTGGGAAGGAACGGAACATTGGGACAGCCTGTTGCTCGATAGATCTGCAATTACTGGAAAATTAGTGGTTTCTGAGGTAACAAAAACGGCTTTGGCAGCATTTAAAAAATAAGATAATTACATCCAACTGTTTATTTAGTTAACATTATTTTAAAATATTGTCTAATTTTAGAATTTGTAGATTAAATTTTAACCACAGAGAAACATAGATTATAAATTAAACTAAAAGAATGGATAGAAACAGTACTATTTTTCACATAGCTATGTGAATAGTAAAACGTCTATCCCCATCTTTGTAAAACTATCAAGTCTATGTTCCTATGTGGTAAAAAAATATAATAATTACACCCAACAGATAAGAGAATAATATGTTAGTAGTATTGCAACAAGTAAATATTGCACAAAAAATACAACAAGCTCCAGACGGGAATTACCAAATCGGAGTCTTGATAGGTTCTTTTATTCCTTTTGTAATTTTGGTAGGATTGGCGTATTGGATGTATATCCGTGCCAAAAAAAGAGACCAAAACCCTTAATTATTTGTAAGTTTGCAGTCAAATACACAGTGGAATGAGCAATATTAGAATCACCAAACAATTTAGTTTTGAAACCGGTCACGCTTTATATGGCTATGATGGGAAATGTAAAAACGTTCACGGACATAGTTACAAATTATCGGTAACGGTGATTGGAAAACCTATTGTGAACCGAAATGATGTGAAATTTGGAATGGTGATTGATTTTTCTGATTTGAAAAAAATTGTGAAAGAAGAAATCGTTGATCAGTTTGATCACGCTACTGTTTTTAACGAAACTACCCCTCATATTGAGTTGGCTAACGAATTGAAAACTCGCGGACATCATGTGATTTTGGTAGATTACCAACCCACAAGTGAAAATATGGTGATTGATTTTGCGCAACGCATCAAAAACAGATTACCTGATTCCATCAAATTATTCTCTTTAAAGCTTCAAGAAACCGATTCGTCATTTGCAGAATGGTTTGCTAGCGATAATTTGTAATTCAAAGCCGATGCTATTAGCCAATAACAAAAAAATTTACTTTGCTTCTGATCAGCATTTTGGAGCGCCAACAGCCGAATTAAGTTTCCCAAGAGAACAAAAATTTGTGGCTTGGTTGGACGAAGTGAAACAAGATGCCGAAGCTATTTTTTTATTGGGTGATTTGTTTGATTTTTGGTTTGAATATAAAACGGTTGTTCCAAAAGGATTTGTTCGAATTTTGGGCAAGTTGGCCGAAATTCGTGACAGCGGCATCCCTATTTATTTCTTTGTGGGTAACCACGATTTGTGGATGGAAGATTATTTTCAGAAAGAATTGAACATTCCTGTTTACCGCGACAATCAAGAATTTACTTTTGGCGACAAAACTTTTTTAATAGGTCACGGCGATGGCAAAGGACCTGGCGACAAAGGGTATAAACGCATGAAAAAAGTGTTTACTAATCCGGTAGCCAAATGGTTTTTTCGTTGGTTGCATCCTGATTTGGGCGTTGGTTTAGCACAATACCTTTCGGTAAAAAACAAACTGATTTCGGGTGCTGAAGATGTTGTTTTTTTGGGCGAAGAAAACGAATGGTTAATTCAATATGCCAAACGTAAACTCGAAACCAAACACTACAATTACCTTGTTTTTGGACACCGCCATTTGCCAATGGTTTTTCCTTTAGGCAATAAGTCCGACTACGTGAATTTAGGCGATTGGATTACTTATTTTACTTATGGCGTTTTTGACGGAGAAAACTTCGAAATTAAAAAGTTTGAATAATTTTCTAGCAATTTCTACGATTAGAATTTGTTATAGTTTATCCATGTTTTTCATATAGTCAGCAATTAATTTTTCATTTGAATCATTGCTTTTAGATAGTGTGTCAATGATTTTTTGTTTTTCGGTTTCTGATTTATTTTGACTTAATTTTTTATTTCCTTGCAAATCCGAAACCAATATTTCAAACGCAACTATACCATTTGACATCTTCAATTTATAATCTTCAGGAAAATGATCCCATTGTTCTCTAAATGAAATCTCATAGTTGTCAATACTGTCTTCAAGGGATTTCATTACCTCTGCTGTTTCGGTCATTATTTTTCCTTGACCATATGCATGAACAGAAATATAGTTCCAAGTAGGAACATTTAAAAGGCTGTCATAATTTGTAGGAGAAATGTAAGCATGTGGCTTACTAAAAATAACCAAAACGTTATTATTTTCGATACTTTTCCATTGCTCATTTGCTTTGTTAAAATGAGATGAAAGTACAATATTTCCTTAGTTTTCTTTTACCACAAATGGCAGATGAGTTGCGATAGGGAATTCGTCTTTAGCGGTAATAATAGTTGCAAAACTGAATTGTTTCATGAATGAAATAATTTCATTTTTGTCTGTTGTTAAATTTATTTTTGGAATATGCATAATTATCTTAAAATTTTCTCCATTTTTCGGCCTTTAGCCAATTCATCCACTAACTTATCCAAATACCGTACGCGTTTGGTCAATGGATTTTCAATTTCTTGAATTGTATAACCACAAATGGTTCCTGTAATTAAGTCGGATTTTGGGTTCAATTGGGCTCTTTCAAAAAAAGTTTCAAAAGCGACCTTTTCATCAATAAGTTGGTGTAACATAGTATCATCAAATCCTGTCAGCCAATAGATTACTTGATGCAATTCTTCTTTGCTTCTTCCTTTTCGCTCCACTTTGGTAACATAATGAGGATAGACAGAAGCAAAAGTCATTTTGGCAATTCGCTCGTTGTGTTCTGGGGTGGTGTTCATAGTAATCTAAACTTCCTTAAGTTTTATTCAAACTAGCTTGTGCATCGTCTTTCTAATTTGCATAATTCGTTTGTTTTTAATTCCCATTTGTGTAATCACATCAATATATTCGCAGAATAGTTTATTGAATCTATTATATTCATCCTTGTTTTCAATATAAATTTCCCATAGAGCACCTGAGCCACCAAATAAATTTCTGCTAATTATTAAATTTTTAAATTCGGCTTCGTCTTTTTTCTTAGCAGACAGATTTATTAGAGATAAATAATCTGCATAAAAAACCATTTGATTTTTGATTAAAATTTCACAAATTAAATCTGATGAATTCATCAATCTAGTAATGTTTTTTTCTGAAAAATTAATTTGTATTTCCTCTTTTTTCCAAAAATTAAATATTCCCATTTTCTAAAATTAAATATTCCCGAATTATATAAATCTGTTTTAATTTAACATATAATCTACTCCTCTTTTCGGTGTTCTTCTAAGTCTTTTTCTAAATCCAAATTTCTAAACGTAGGCGAAGAAATTCCAGTAATTACAACGGTTAAAAGGGTCATGCTTCCGCCAAAAACGACCGCAGTTACTGTTCCCATTAATTTGGCGGTAAGCCCACTTTCAAAAGCACCCAATTCGTTAGACGAACCCACAAAAATAGAATTCACAGCCGCTACTCGTCCGCGCATGTGGTCAGGAGTTTTCAATTGCAAAATAGTTTGACGAATCACCACCGAAATGCCATCTACTACACCACTCATAAACAAGGCTACTACTGATAACCAGAAAATAGTGGACAATCCAAAGACAATGATACAAACTCCAAAAGCGAAAATAGCAACCAGCAATTTCATTCCTGCATTTTTATTCAAAGGCACATAAGCCGAAACAAACATAGTTAAGAACGCCCCAATAGCAGGAGCAGCTCGCAAGATTCCAAAACCTTCGGAACCCACTTTTAGAATATCTTGGGCGAAAATAGGTAATAGAGCTACGGCACCTCCAAACAACACTGCAATCATATCTAACGAAAGAGCACCCAAAATGGTTTTGTTTTGGAACACAAATTTTACCCCTTCTTTCAAACTTTGCATTACAGGCTCGCCAATTTTTGGATTCAAAATAGGTTTGGATTCAATTTTTGAAAGTGTAATCAAAGCTATGGTAGCAAAACCTACTACAGAACACATGGACCAATGAACACCAATCCACGTGATTGAAAACCCAGCAATGGCAGGTCCTAAAACAGCTGCGATTTGCCAAACAGAACTGCTCCAAGTTGCCGCATTAGAATAGGCTTTTTTAGGAACAATTTGCGATAGTAAAGAGAAAACTGTTGGTCCTAAAAAGGCACGAACTAAGCCTCCTAAAAAGACTAAAAAATAAATACTGTACAATACCACATGTGTTGACCAGCCACTAACGACTACCGGCCAAGTCAATAAAAACAGTCCTAGGCTGATGGTTAAAAATCCTAAAATACATTTAAGGAGCATGCTCTTTTTCTCGTTTTGATCGACAATGTGTCCGGCAAATAATGCCATTGACACAGCGGGAATTATCTCCATTAAACCAATAATTCCTAATGATAAGGCACTTTTGGTTAAACTGTACACCTGCCATTCAATCACAACAAATTGCATCGACCAGGCAAAAACTAATGCAAAGCGCACGATTAGAAAAATATTAAATTCTCGGTGGCGTAACGCCTCGTAAGGATCATTTTTTGGCTTCATTATTGAATATCTTTTAGTCGGAGTTGTAGACTTAATTGCCCATTCCATTCGTTTTCATCTAGGCAATACGCTATTTGAAAGGGGTTTCTATTGGCTACAACCTCCTTTTTATGGGCTAGGTTAAAACCAATGGCAGCAAAGCCTTCTGAATTATTTTGTTTTACAAAAAGACGCATGTGTTCTTCATTAGCTCCCATGAATTTTGGATAGCCCGTATCAATTACATTTTTGGTTACAAAAACGGGCGTCATATTTTGTGGCCCAAAAGGCTCAAATTGTTTTAGAATCCGAACAAGTTTTGGAGTAATTTCTGAAAAATTAATTTCGACATCCACCTCAAGTTCAGGAGTGAGTAATTCGGAATCAATAGTTTCTTGCACCACTTTTTCAAAAGCATTTTTGAAAGATTCATATTTTTCAGCTTTCAAAGTCATTCCTGCGGCATATTTGTGTCCGCCAAATTGCTCCAAATGTTCGGAACAGGCTTCGAGCGCATTGTACACATCAAATCCTCTTACAGAACGTGCTGAAGCGGCATATTTATCGCCACTTTGGGTAAAAACCAAAGTAGGTCGGTAGTAGGTTTCTGTCAGTCGGGAGGCAACAATTCCTATTACTCCTTTGTGCCAATTTTCTTGAAAAACTACTGTGGTAAAGCGCTCTTGCTCTTGGTTTTTCTCAATTTGTAATAATGCTTCTTGCGTGATTTGTTGGTCCAAACCTTTGCGTTCCGAATTGTAATCTTCAATTTCTTTGGCAAAGTGTTCGGCTTGTGCCAAATCGAATTCGGTTAACAGTTCTACCGCATGATTCCCGTGTTTGATGCGTCCCGCAGCATTGATTCGGGGAGCTATTACAAAAACAACATCGGTTATGGTGAGCGATTGTTTTTTGATTTGCTGAATTAACGCTTGGATTCCAGGGCGCGGCGCTTGGTTAATTATTTGTAAACCAAAATATGCTAACACTCGGTTTTCGCCTGTTATCGGGACAATATCAGCCGCAATTGCGGTGGCTACTAAATCCAAATACGGAAGTAAATCGTCAATAGTTTGATCCCGATTTTGGCTCAACGCCTGAATCAATTTAAAACCTACTCCACAGCCACACAATTCATCATAAGGATAGGTGCAATCGTCTCTTTTGGGGTCAAGAATAGCAACTGCTTCAGGTAATGAATCTCCTGGTCTATGGTGGTCGCAAATGATAAAATCAATATTTTTTTCTTTGGCGTAGGCCACATGATCAATGGATTTGATACCACAGTCCAAAGCAATAATTAACGAAAAACCATTGTCTTCGGCAAAGTCAATGCCTTGGAACGAAATCCCGTAACCCTCGGTATAGCGGTCGGGAATATAAGTCGCAATATTGGGATAAAAACTTTTTAAATAAGAAGACACCAAAGATACCGCTGTGGTTCCGTCCACGTCATAATCGCCAAAAACCAAGATGTTTTCTTGGTTGGCAATAGCGTGTTCAATCCGACTTACCGCCACATCCATATCTTTCATCAAGTAAGGGTCGTGTAAATGCTCTAGCGAAGGGCGAAAAAAATCTTTGGCTTGGTCAAAAGTGGTAATTCCACGCTGAATCAATAAAGTGGCAATCAAAGAATCTACATTCAACTCTTGAGCGAGTTGTTGTATTTGTTCTTTTGCGGGTTTTGGTTTGATGGTCCAGCGCATAGTGATTTGGGATTTGGGTTTATTTTAATGCTAATGCCTCTCCTTCAAATTGGATTCCGTCCCAACCCGATTGCATGAAATTGCGAATGTTTTGGTGGTTGGTTCCTTGAGGGTCGCCAAGAACTTCCTCAAAATAATACCCGCCAAAGCACGCTAACGTTTCTGCTTGGGATAATTGTTGGATTTTGGCGAAAGCAAATAATTTACAAGAACCTGAATTTTCTCCTGCTCCATTGTGTTGGTTGCCATTCTGAAAAGCAGTAGGCGTAAACTCATAATTGCTTTCAATTGTAGCAATGGTTTCTGCAAAAGTAATGGCTTCGGGTGTTTGTTTTAGTTTTTCTAAAAAGGTATTGATAGTCATATTTTATTCTTCTTCTGAAAATTTATTTTTCTTCGCTTCTTTTACTACTGGTTTTCCTCCCACAATCACCACGATTTCGCCTTTCGGTGCTGTTTTTTCAAAATGCGTCAAGACTTCTTTAACGGTACCTCTGACGTTTTCTTCATGGAGTTTGGATAATTCTCTTGAAACCGAAACGGGACGATCTTCACCAAAATAGGTGCTAAATTCAGCCAGCGTTTTTACTAATTTATGAGGTGAAACATATAAAATCATCGTTCGGGTTTCTTCGGCCAAAGCCAAATAACGGGTTTGTCTTCCTTTTTTGTCAGGCAAAAAACCTTCAAAAACAAATTTATCATTGGGTAAACCGCTATTGACTAAAGCAGGGACAAAAGCTGTGGCACCAGGCAAACATTCTACTTCCACACCGTTTTCAATACAAGCACGTGTTAGCAAAAAACCAGGATCTGAAATCGCTGGCGTTCCTGCATCCGAAATTAAGGCAATGTTTTCTCCTGCCTTTAATCTTGAGATGATATTTTCTACCGTTTTGTGCTCGTTGTGCATGTGGTGGCTGTGCATGTGAGTGCTAATCTCAAAATGTTTTAATAATTTTCCACTGGTACGCGTGTCTTCGGCCAGAATTAAATCTGCTTCTTTCAAGATACGAATGGCACGAAAAGTCATGTCTTCGAGATTGCCGATGGGCGTAGGAACGATGTATAATTTTGACATTCGGTGCGAGTTCAATTAATTAGGGAATTACAAGAATTTTTTCTCGATAATTTCCATAAAACGTTCTTCGTATTCTTCTTTTCCTTCCCAATTATTATAATCTGGTTTCACCATATCTCTGATGAAATCGCGGGTTTCATAAAAAGTATTAAACGTAATTAATTGGTTCAACACACGGTTATAATCTTCAGGGTCATTCCCAAAAAGATGTTTTGTAAAGGCGATACGGTCATTCAAATCGATTTGAATTCCTTTGGCTAATTTTTCGTTAAGTGTTGCCGATTTTGGTTCTTCTACTTCTTCAGGAAGTTCCATTTCGTCAAGAGATAGAGAAGGGGTTTCTGCTACTTCTGGTTCTTCTTCAATTGGAGTTTCAAACGAATTGCTTTCTACTTTTACAAAAAGGTCTTCGCTAAAATTGCCACCAATTAATTCTTCAAATGAAATTTGAACCGCTTCTTGTTTAGGTGTTTCTTCAATAGATTCCTCTTCTTTCTCTAATTCAAAGGCAGGTATAAAAGGCGCTTCCGTTTCTTCGTCCTCGTCCTCGTCCTCATTTTCTTCATCTAAGGTGTCCAACTCTTCGCTTTCTTCAAAAATAGGTTCTTCAGTTTCAATGAGTTCTTCCTGCTCTTCCTCTTCTTGTTCTTCTTCCGAAATTAACTCAGGAGTAGCTTGAGTTTCGGGAATGTGAATTTCTTCAATGGTTATTGATACAGGAACGTCATTGTCAATCGCTTCAAAAGCTGCTTCAATTTTTTCGTCTATTGCCGCTTGCCCAATAGTAGGTTTGCTGTCGCCAAAGTGGTCGTCAACCAAACGCAACAACGCTAGTTTTTCATATAATTTTTGCGTTTCCAGATACAATTGATTGATGTCAGATTTGTTCTTTAATTGTAAAATTCGGTGTGCAATGCTGATTAAATCGGCTTCTAATCTCTTTCTCATTTGTTGTAAATTATACGATATCGGTTGTTTAGTTTGCGTGTTGCTTTTTTGTTTTTTATTTCGGTAAAGTAGGGGCAGTCCTTTGGAAATTTTTTTTACATTTGGAAACACGTAAAAGTATAAAATTTTATAATCAATTTATACCCTTACAAAGGAATAAAAACGATTCATTTTTTAAGTTAGAAAATTACAGCATGTTTCTCGAAAATACAGTAAATCATAAAGAACAATTTGGTTGGATCGAAGTCATTTGTGGCTCCATGTTTTCGGGAAAAACAGAGGAATTGATACGCCGTTTGAAACGGGCTCAATTTGCCAAGCAAAAAGTGGAAATTTTCAAGCCTGCCGTAGATACGCGTTATCATGACGAAATGGTGGTGTCACACGACTCGAACGAGATTCGTTCTACCCCCGTTCCGGCGGCTGCCAATATTGCGATTTTGGCACAAGGTTGTGATGTGGTAGGGATTGATGAAGCCCAGTTTTTTGATGACGAAATAGTACGTGTTTGCAATGATTTGGCTAACCGAGGTATTCGTGTGATTGTTGCTGGATTGGACATGGATTTTAAAGGAAATCCGTTTGGACCGATGCCCGCTTTAATGGCTACTGCCGAATATGTGACTAAAGTTCACGCGGTGTGTACCCGTACAGGAAATTTAGCCAATTACAGCTTTAGAAAAACGGATAATGATAAATTAGTGATGCTTGGCGAAACCGAAGAATACGAACCATTAAGTCGTGCCGCTTATTTCCATGCTATGAAAAAAAATGAAGAGAAATAATCTCTTCGTACTGATATAAAAAAAGGGAAAACAATTTGTTTTCCCTTTTTTATTTTAAAGTTTTAAAAATAGGAATAGCCCAATCTTCTGTTTTACTGTATTTTTTAGTGATTTTCCCATTGCTTGATCTAAAAAGTAATTGGGCAGGTTTGTAATCCTCAGAATTGTCATAAATATAAAGTCTATCAACAAATTCAGCAACTACTGTACAATTTGAAATGGATTTTATATAACGAGAAATAATTTTTGTTATAGGAACGTCATGTCCTCCTTCTAATACTCGATGAGTGATTCGGTTAGCATTAATTGCGGGATGTGATGTGCCAACAAAGAAAAATCGAACAAAGAAACCTTGATTGAGTGCTTTTTTAATGAAATCCACTTTGTCCGGTGCAGAAAATACAGTTTCAAAAATAAAACTCTGTCTATTTTTAATACAATCTTCTCTCCTTTGTGTTGCTATTTGTGCTGCTTTTAATACATATTCTGGGTTGTTCCAATCTCCTAATTCATTTTGAGCAATGTTGTCAGGGTTGATGTAAATACAGTCATTAATCCACTCGTGTTTTAGAATTTGTGAAGTAATAGATGTTTTTCCAGATCCATTTGGTCCAGCTACAACAATTAGGGTTGGTTTATATTCCATAAATTAGAATATAGTTTTGTAGCGTTTTTTTGCCGCTATAATTTCATTTTTTTGTAGTTTTTTGAAATTAATAGTAGCAATTTTTGCTCTTTTTTTTACATCAACCAATACGTCTTTCATTAAGTCAACGAGCTCTTTGTCTGATGGTTCCTGATTTGATAACAATAATGGTTTCATGTTTTTTACAATTTATAAAAACAAAGTTAGTGTTTTTATGTCTCAAAATGGAATAAGATGTTAAACTACATCTTCTTCCTCATTCTTGCTACTGGAATATCGAGTTGTTCTCGGTATTTTGCAATGGTTCTTCGGGCAATCGGGTAGCCTTTTTCTTTTAGAATTTCGGCCAATTGATCGTCGGGAAGGGGTTTGTGTTTGTCTTCTTCTTCGATTACGTTTTGCAAAATCTTTTTGATTTCCAGGGTAGAAACATCTTCGCCTTGGTCGTTTTTCATCGCTTCCGAGAAGAACTCTTTGATCAATTTAGTGCCATAAGGCGTTTCTACATATTTGCTATTGGCAACACGAGAAATGGTCGAAATATCCAAGCCTACTAAATCGGCGATATCTTTTAAAATCATCGGTTTTAACTTAGTTTCATCCCCTTCTAAAAAGAATTCTTCTTGGTAATGCATAATCGCATTCATAGTCACAAAAAGGGTTTCTTGGCGTTGGCGAATCGCATCAATAAACCATTTAGCCGAATCCAATTTTTGTTTGATAAACTGTACCGCTTCTTTTTGTTGGTTCGATTTGTCTTTGGACTCTTTGTAAGTCTGTAACATTTCTTGGTAATCTCTAGAAACGTGCAAAGTGGGAGCATTTCGACCATTCAAACTCAACTCTAATTTACCTTCCACAATTCGGATAGCAAAATCAGGAACAATGTTCTCGGTTACTTTAGTGTTTCCTGTAAAAGAACCTCCTGGTTTTGGATTCAGTTTTTCAATTTCGTGAACCGCTTTTTTCAGTTGGTCGTTCGATACGCTGTATTTCTGTAAGAGTTTGTCGTAATGTTTTTTGGTAAACGCATCAAATTGATTTTCGATAATATCGGTGGCCAATTCAATATATTCCGTTGGTGTTTTGTGTTTGAGTTGCAACAACAAACATTCTTGCAAATCGCGCGCTCCCACGCCAGAAGGCTCTAGTTCGTGAATTACGTGTAAGAGGCGTTCTACGGTTTTTTCATCCGTGTAAACGGCTTGTGTAAAGGCTAAATCATCGACAATATCCGAAATACTTCTGCGAATGTATCCCATATCATCAATACTTCCCACCAAAAATTCCGCAATTTCTCTATCGGATTCGTTAAGAATAAACGTATTGAGTTGGTTGATTAAATCTTGGTGAAAACTAATCGGCGCTGCAAAAGGTGCATCGTGGTCTTCATCGTCATCGCTGTAATTGTTAGCTTGTGTTTTGTAATCGGGGGTTTCGTCATTACTTAAATAGTCGTCGATGTTGATTTCATCTGCGTCGATTCGTTCTGATTCGGCATCATCATAATCGTCATAGTCTTCCGTTTCAAACTCGTCTTTTACATATTCCTCTTCTTCTTTTCCTGCCTCGAGCGCTGGGTTTTCGTTCATTTCTTCTAATAAACGTTGCTCAAAAGCTTGCGTAGGCAACTGAATTAACTTCATCAACTGAATTTGTTGAGGAGATAATTTCTGGGATAATTTGAGATTTAGGAATTGCTTTAACATTTTTTATTTTTTTGCCGCTAGGGCGCTAAGAACCAAAGTTTTTAATTCAATTTACTATTAATAAAACGCCTGATACCATTTTTGATCAGAGGAACCGTAAAGTTAATTAAAAAGCCAAGTTTCTTATTAGTAATTTTTAGTTGACTAATAATTTGTGCTTCCCAAACCGCATTGACTAATTCAACTGCTTTGACTTCAATAATAATTTCATCTTCGACTACAATATCTAATCTAAGCCCTTCTTTAAAAGTCATGCCGTCATACACGATTGGGATTTCAACTTGTCTTTTGACGTTGTATCCACATTTTTCTAACTCATGTACCAAACAGATTTCGTATACTTTTTCAAGTAATCCAGGACCTAGTTCTTTATGCACTTTATAAGCGCAATGAACAATGTTCTTTGCAATTTGTTCTATTTTTTCTTCCATTTGCTTGGGGGCTTAGCGACTTTGTGGCAAGAAAATTAAAATTCCGCATTCATTGGTGTTCTTGGGAAAGGAATTACGTCACGAATATTAGTCATACCCGTTACGAACAATACCAAACGTTCAAATCCAAGTCCGAAACCGGAGTGTACCGCCGAACCAAATCTACGAGTGTCTAAATACCACCACAATTCTTCTTCGTCAATACCTAATGCTCTCATTTTTTCAACCAAGACATCGTAACGTTCCTCACGTTGTGAACCTCCTACGATTTCTCCAATACCAGGGAAAAGAATGTCCATGGCGCGAACCGTTTTTCCGTCTTCGTTCAAACGCATGTAAAATGCTTTAATATTCGCTGGATAATCAAATAAAATTACCGGACATTTAAAGTGTTTTTCAACCAAATAACGCTCGTGTTCTGATTGTAAATCGGTACCCCATTCGTCAATGATATAGCTGAATTTTTTCTTTTTATTTGGAGTAGATTCTCTTAAAATTTCTATAGCTTCGGTGTATGAAACACGTTTGAAATTGTTTTCCAAAACAAAGTTTAATTTGTCTAACAAAGCCATTTCGCTGCGTTCTGCCTGTGGTTTTTGTTTTTCTTCGTCCAATAAACGGCTTTCCAGGAATTTCAAATCATCAGGACATTTGTCCATGGTGTATTTAATTACATATTGGATAAAATCTTCTGCCAAGTCCATATTGTCATCCAAATCATTGAACGCTACTTCAGGTTCAATCATCCAAAATTCAGCCAAGTGACGAGAAGTATTGGAATTTTCAGCTCTAAAAGTAGGTCCGAAAGTATAAATTTGGCCCAAAGCCATCGCAAAGGTTTCTCCTTCTAATTGTCCCGAAACGGTTAAGTTCGTTTCTTTTCCAAAAAAGTCTTTTTTGTAATCTACTTTTCCTTCCTCGTTTCTTGGAGTGTTGTCAAAAGGCAAAGCTGTTACTTTAAACATTTCTCCTGCGCCTTCTGCATCCGAACCCGTGATGATTGGCGTGTTTACATACACAAATCCTTTTTCTTGAAAATAAGTGTGAACGGCATGCGCCAACACTGAACGCACACGCATGATAGCGCCAAAAGCATTCGTTCTAACTCTTAAATGAGCATTTTCGCGCAAGAATTCCAACGAATGTTTTTTAGGTTGCATCGGGAATTTCTCCGCATCGGAGTCACCTAGAATTTCTAATTTTGCAACTTGAATTTCATATTTTTGTCCAGCTCCTTTGCTTTCTACTAAACTTCCTATAACTGAAACTGAAGCTCCTGTTGTAATTCTTTTTAAGGTTTCTTCAGGGGTGTTTTCAAAATCCACCACACACTGAATATTGTTGATAGTCGAACCATCGTTCAACGCAATAAATTGATTGTTTCTAAAAGTTCTTACCCATCCTTTTGCATTTACTTCTTGAAGTGTCGTTGTACTGTTTAGTAAGTCTTTAACTTTTGTATGTTTCATTTTCATTTTATATTTTAAGGATACAATTTACGAAATCAAGAATTTATCTTGTTTTTCGAATTACAAATTAATGGAATTATCTGCGTTTATTTCTTCTTTCGACGCCTTTTTTTTCTCGAATGTTAATACTAATGCGGGTAAAACTAATAGGTTAGCAAACATAGCAAATAACAAAGTACAAGAGATTAACCCTCCTAATGCAATGGTACCGCTAAAACTAGAAAGGGTGAAAATAGCGAACCCAAATATTAACACAATTGAGGTGTAAAAAGTACTGATTCCAGTTTCTCTCAAGGCACTGAAAACAGATTTTTTTATTTTTCCGTTGTTCTGAATTAAATCGTGACGGTACTTTGCCATGAATTGAATAGCATTGTCCACCGAAATTCCAAAGGCAATACTGAATACCAATATGGTAGATGGTTTTAATGGAATTCCAAAATAACCCATTAATCCAGAGGTAATGCAAAGCGGTAATACATTTGTGATAACAGATGCCATCACCATTTTTCCTGAACGGAATAAATAAGCCATCAATCCAGCAATCATAACGATAGCAAAAATAAGCGACTCAATAAGATTGTCAATCAAATAGGAAGTTCCTTTTTGGAAAACTAATGCTTTTCCGGTTAGGGTAACTTCGTAGCGCTCTTTTGGGAAAACAGCATCAATTTTTTCTCGCAATTTCCCTTCTACTTTTGCCATTTCTTCGGTGCCAATGTCCTTCATAAAAGTTGTAATTCGCGCGTATTGACCGGTAGAATCTACATAACTTTTCATCAAGTTTTCCTTGGTATTTTTGGTTGCATTTTTTGCATACGATAAAATAAAGGCTTGTTCTTGAGCAGTAGGCAATTCAAAATAGTCAGGATTTCCATTGTAATAAGCTTGCTTAGAATATTTTACTAAGTTTACAACTGAAATGGGTTTGGATAATTCTGGAATTTGACCAATTGTCTCTTGCAATTCGTTCATTTTTTTCATGGTAGACAATTTCATAACTCCTTTCTTGTGTTTGGTGTTAATCATTATCTCAAGAGGCATTACCCCGTTAAATTCTTTCTCATAAAAAAGAATGTCTTTGAAAAAAGAAGCGCTTTTTGGCATTTCGCCAATTAAACTGCCCGAAACTTTCATTTGCAACACCCCAACAATACTGAAAAGTAACAAGAGAGCATAAATGATGTAAATGGTTTTTCGTTTGAATCTCACAATGTTTTCAACCCAATCCAACAAAGAAGAAATGTAGTTTTTACTCAGGTGATATAGATGTTTTTCTTTGGGTAAAGGCATAAAACTATATACGATAGGCACCACAACCAATGTTAGTAGATAAACAGAAATTACATTGATAGAAGTGACTAGTCCGAATTCAAAAAGTAAATCGTTCCCAGTAATCATGAATGTAGCAAAACCCGCCGCGGTGGTTAAATTGGTCATCAACGTAGAAACTCCAATTTTCGAAATCACACGTTGCAAAGCTCTTGCTTGATTATGATGAATTTTAATCTCCTGTTGGTATTTGTTGATTAGGAAAATACAATTCGTAATCCCAATTACAATAATCAATGGCGGAATAATAGCAGTTAAAATGGTGATTTTGTAATGAAATAATCCAAGTGTACCAAAAGACCACATAACTCCAAAAAGTAAGATACAAATGGATATGAATGTAGCTCTAAACGAACGGAAAAACAGAAAGAAAATCAACGAGGTAATTAATAAAGCCGCTCCAATGAAAAGACCTATTTCGCCTTTCATATTTTCGGCATTAATTGTTCTAATATAAGGCATTCCAGATACCCGAAGATCTATACCTGTTGTTTTTTCGAATCGTTCAATTTTAGGCACTAAGTTCTCAATAATGAATGTCTTTCTTGCCGCAGTATTGACAATTTTTTTATTCAGATAGACCGCAGAACGAATACTACCCGATTGTTTGTTGAATAACAATCCCTCGTAAAAAGGGAGTTGGTTAAACAATTCATTTTTTATTTGTTGCAAATACCCAATATTTCCAGTTTGGCTATTATCAATAAGAGGAACGAGTTCGAATTTTTCTTCTATTTCGTTTTTTTGTAATTTTTTTAAATCATTTAAAGAAACTACCAATTCTACTTCTTTAGCCTGTTTAAGACCTGTCATTAATTCGTTCCAGGCGCGAAATACTTTGGGTGTAAAAAAGCGATTGTCTTTGAAGCCAATAACAATTAAGTTACCTTCTTCTCCAAATTTAGTTAAGAAATTCTCGTAGTCAACGTTGGCATAATGGTCTTTGGGTAGTAAATTAGCTTCTGTGTAAGTCATCCCTAGATTTTTCCATTGAAGGGATAGAAAAACGGTTAAGGCAAGAATGGTTATTAAAATCGCAATTCTATTTTTAAGTACAATTCGGGCAATTAATTCCCAAAATCCTACTTTTATTCTCTTTTTCATAGCTATTTAAAAAATGCATGCAAATGTAATGAAAACCGCCATAAAACATAAGGTATGTTCTGTTTTTTTTCTTTGCATAATCAATAAATACTCGTTGTTTTTTTAATTTTACAATAAGATAATTTATGAGATATAAATTATATATTTGATTTTCTCATTTTTGCAGTTTGAAAAGGAGTAAATTCATACGATTAGAACTATGAAAAATTATAAAAACGGAGCATTTTATATAGCTGTAACGGGTGGTTTTACCGCATTGATGTATTGGATTATTAAGGAGGGAAAACATCTTGAAATTAATAAAACTATCGCGGGTTCTGGAATCGAAAATGGTTCTTGGAATGATTTTTTGGATTCGATGCTACATAATTTGCAAGATCCTTTAGCTATCCTTTTGGCTCAAATTGTTACCATTATTATTGTAGCTCGTTTTTTTGGCTGGGTTTTTAAAAAAATTGGACAGCCCACAGTAATTGGGGAAATTATTGCCGGAATTGTTTTAGGTCCGTCACTTTTAGGAATGTATTTTCCAGAATTTTCTTCTGCGTTATTTCCTGTTGAGTCTTTGGGGAATCTAAAATTTTTAAGTCAAATTGGTTTAATTCTTTTCATGTTTGTTATTGGAATGGAATTGGATTTGAAAGTTCTCAAGAATAAAGCGAATGAGGCGGTTGTGATTAGTCACGCAAGTATTGTTATTCCCTTTGCCTTAGGTATTGGGTTGGCGTATTTTGTCTATAATCGTTTTGCACCTGAAGGAGTTAAATTTCTTTCTTTCAGTTTGTTTATGGGAATCGCTATGAGTATCACTGCATTTCCTGTTTTGGCCCGAATTGTTCAAGAGCGAGGATTGCATAAAACAAAACTAGGTGCTATTGCCATTACGTGTGCGGCTGCCGATGATATTACGGCTTGGTGTTTATTGGCAGTAGTTATTGCAATTGTAAAGGCAGGAACTTTTGTGAGTTCGTTGTATATTATTGGATTAGCGGCACTGTATGTTTTAGCCATGTTATTAGTGGTAAAACCTTTCTTAAGACGAATAGGAGAGTTGTATGGAACCAAAGATACTTTGGTGAAACCAGTTGTTGCTATCTTTTTCCTAACGTTAATAATTTCGTCTTATGCTACTGAAGTAATAGGCATTCACGCTTTGTTTGGTGCTTTTATGACGGGGGCAATCATGCCAGATGTGCCTAAGTTTAGAACCATTTTTATAGAAAAAGTGGAAGATGTTTCTTTGATATTGTTGTTGCCGTTATTCTTTGTTTTTACTGGTTTAAAAACAGAAATAGGATTGATTAACGATCCCTATTTATGGAAAGTGACAGGGTTTATTATTTTAGTAGCAGTTGTTGGAAAGTTCTTGGGGAGTGCTTTGGCTGCCAAATTCGTAGGACAATCTTGGTCTGATAGTTTGACTATTGGTGCTTTGATGAATACCAGAGGATTGATGGAGTTGATTGTGCTGAACATTGGATTAGAACTTAAAGTATTAACCCCAGAAGTCTTTACTATGATGGTAATTATGGCTTTGGTAACTACTTTTATGACGGGACCAGCGTTAGATTTCATCAATTTTATTTTTAAAAATAAGGAGGTTGTTGTCCCTGAAGTCATGGTGAATAATAGCAAATACAAGGTCTTAATTTCATTTGGTAATAATGAAAAAGGGAAGTCGTTATTGCGTTTAGCAAATAGTTTGACGAAAAAGCAAAAAAAATCAGCCTCAATCACGGCTATGCATTTGTATTTGAGCGATGAGATGCATCCTTTTAACACAGAAGAAATTGAGAAGGATAGTTTTGTGCCAATTTTAGAGGAATCTAAATCATTGAATCAAGAAATCAATACGCTGTTTAAAGCCACGATGGATATTGAAACTGAGATTGCTGATGTGGCAAATCAAGGCGATTATGATTTATTATTGGTAGGTTTAGGGAAATCTATTTTTGAGGGAACTATCTTAGGTAAAGTAATCGGTTTTACTACTCGAATCATTAATCCGGATCGTTTAATAGATAAGTTTACAGGTAAAGAAGGTTTGTTTGAAAACTCTCCTTTTGATGAAAGAACCCGCCAGATTATTTCAAAGACTAAGATGCCTTTGGGGATTTTGATTGACAAAGATTTACAGAAAGTGAACAATGTATTTATTCCAATATTTACATCAGAAGATTCGTTTTTGTTGGACTACGCTCAAAAGCTGATTTATAACAACAATTCGAAAGTAGAAATTCTGGACGTTAATGGCGATATTCATAACAATTTTGTAGTGCAAAGCGCTTTGGAGTCTTTGGAACAAAAATACCCAAACAATATCAATTTGATGGAAGACCGAATTGTAAAGAAAGAATTTTTAGCCAATCAAGACGTGATGATAATTAGTTTGGAAAGCTGGAAAGCTTTAGTAGATTCTCGAAGCGTTTGGTTGAGTGGTATTCCTTCGGTATTGATTTTAAAACCGTAGATTTCTATACAAACAATAGCATAAAAAAATCCGTTCTTAAAAAGGAACGGATTTTTTAGTATAAGAATCGAAAAATTACACTTTCATAATCTCGGCTTCTTTTTCTACAAGAAGTTCGTCTATTTTTTTGATGTAGGCATTCGTTAAGTTTTGAACATCGTCTTCGGCACTTTTACAAGCATCTTCTGAAGTTCCGTCTTTCTCTAATTTTTTGATTTCGGTATTAGCATCTTTACGCGCATTTCTAATTCCGATTTTAGCATCTTCTGCTTCTGATTTTGCTTGTTTTGCTAATTCGCGTCGTCTTTCTTCTGTCAACGGCGGAACGCTAATAATTACTACATCTCCATTGTTCATTGGGTTAAACCCTAAATTCGCAATCATGATTGCTTTTTCAATGGCTTGCAACATGTTTTTTTCAAAAGGTTGTAATGTAATTGTTCTTGCATCAGGAACACTGATTTTTGACACCTGAGAAAGTGGTGTAGCCGAACCGTAGTAGTCAACAAAAACACTTCCTAACATCGCAGGAGAAGCTTTCCCAGCACGGATATTTAAAAATGATTTTCCTAAATGTGCAATAGAACCTTCCATAGATTCTTTGGTACTATCTAATATGAATTCAATTTCTTCAGTCATTTTTTTGATTATTTAGATGGGTAGATTACTTAGATTTTTAGACTATTTGGTCTAACAATCTAAGAAGTCTAGTCTGTCTTTTATTAAATATTTACTACTGTTCCTATGTTTTCGCCTTCGCAAATTTTAATTAGGTTTCCTTCCTTGTTCATGTCAAAAACTACAATTGGTAGTTTGTTTTCCTGGCTCAATGTGAAAGCGGTGGTATCCATTACATTCAATCCTTTGCTCAACACATCTTCAAAAGAGATGTAATCAAATTTTACAGCGCTAGCATTTTTTTCAGGATCAGAATCATACACACCATCTACGCGAGTTCCTTTTAAAATCACGTCTGCATTGACTTCAATTCCGCGTAAAACAGCGGCGGTATCTGTTGTAAAGTAAGGATTTCCTGTTCCTGCTCCAAAAATTACAATTCTTCCTTTTTCAAGGTGACGAACGGCTCTTCTTTTAATATAAGGCTCCGCAATAGATTCCATTTTTAAGGCTGTTTGCAAACGGGTTTTCATTCCTTTGTCTTCCAATGCGCCTTGTAATGCCATTCCGTTAATAACGGTAGCAAGCATTCCCATATAATCGCCTTGTACACGATCCATTCCTGAACTTACGCCAGCAACACCTCTAAAAATGTTTCCTCCACCAATTACAATGGCAATTTCAACTCCTTTATCATGAATTTGTTTGATTTCGTCAGCATATTCTGCCAATCTTTTCGGGTCAATTCCGTAGTTTAAATCGCCCATTAAAGCTTCGCCACTTAATTTCAGAAGAATTCTATTGTATTTCATGAGTTAGTTGAGTTATTTGATGCAAATATAGTTATATTCTGATTTTTTAAAATAGTGTTTTAAAAAATAATTTGAAAGGATTTTTTGGGCTTAAGTAATAAAAGTCACTTTCTGACTTACTTTATAAATGTATCTTCGCGGGTATAAAATATAGTCTATGAAAACTGTTATTGCTCAGGCTTTGTTCAAAAGTCATTCGTATTTAGAATATAGAAAATTAATGGCTGATTTGTTGAAAGAAGGAAAATCGACCGCTGTAGAACAAACCGAAGAACGGACGCATTATAGTGAATTAAACGAGACTCGGATGCATCGTTTGGACAAAACAATGAAAATAACAGAAGCAAATAGTGCCAAATTAAAGACTTTAAAGAAAAATTATCTTTGGTTGGTACTTACCGAAAGTTGGTGTGGCGATGCGGCTCAAATTTTGCCAATTCTCAACAAAATGGCTTTGGAATCCGACCAAAAAATAGAGTTGAAATTAGTGTTACGTGATGAAAATGAAGATTTGATGAATCATTTTTTGACCAATAAAGGCAAAGCGATTCCGAAATTAATTAGTATTGATAAAGCTACGGGAGCGGTAGTAGGAAACTGGGGACCAAGACCTCAAGGAGCCATTGATTTGATTGAAAGTTATAAAGAAAGATTTGGAGCCATTAATGAAACCGCTAAAGCCGAATTGCAGTTGTGGTATTTACACGACAAAGGGGTTAGTACTCAAAATGAGATTATTCAGTTACTTCAGAGTTTAGAATAGATTGCTCAAATCCTTCTGGAGTTAGTGCGTTTTGTACGTTGTAATCGCCAATTTTAGTGCGGCGCAAGGCAGTTAAATGCGACCCGGACTGCATCGCTTTTCCAAAATCAAATGCTAAGGAACGAATATAAGTTCCTTTGCTGCACACTACTCTAAAGTCAATTTCTGGTAAGTTGATTCGAGTGATTTCAAATTCGTAAATGGTCGTTTTTCTAGAATCAATTTCGACTTCAATACCTGCTCTTGCATGTTCGTATAAGCGCGTCCCTTCCTTTTTTATAGCTGAAAAAACAGGTGGCTTTTGGTCAATTTCGCCTAAAAATTGTTCAACGGTGTTGTGAATCAAAGCGTCATCAATATGAGCGGTAGGGTAGGTTTGGTCGATTTCAGTTTCTAAATCATACGATGGTGTTGTAGCTCCAATGAAGAAAGTGCCGGTATATTCTTTAGGTTGTGCCTGAATTTCGGTGATTTTTTTGGTGAATTTCCCGGTACAAATAATCAACAGACCAGTAGCCAAAGGGTCTAAGGTTCCTGCGTGACCAATTTTGAATTTTTTTGGCAAATCAAATTGACGTTTTAAAATGTATTTCAATTTGTTCACCGCTTGAAAAGAAGACCAAGTCAAGGGTTTGTCAATCAAAAGAACTTGACCATTCAAAAAATCTTCGGCTTGCATTAAATAATTGTCAAGGGATGAATAAAAAAGTGGATAACCAATAAAATAATTCCAGCGATGATTCGGTAATACCCAAAAAGTTTAAAACCTCGTCGGCTCAAAAACCCAATAAAGGTTTTGATGGCTAAAAGTGCCACAATAAAAGCAACTACATTACCGATAATTAAATAATTAATTTGGTCGTGAGTCAATACAAATCCATCTTTATAATAGTCATAACATTTCTTTACAGTAGCGCCTAACATCGTTGGAACTGCTAAAAAAAATGAAAATTCAGCCGCCGAAGTACGGGCTAATTTTTGAGACATACCTCCCACAATTGTCGCTCCACTTCTAGATACTCCTGGAATCATTGCGATACATTGGAACAATCCAATTTTTAAGGCTTTTAAATAGGTGATTTCTGTTTTTTGTGAATTGTTGAACCAATCGTCTACCTTTAGCAATAGGATTCCTCCAATTAAAAGGGATACAGCAACAGTAACTGGATTTTCAAGCAAAGCGTCTATTTTTTTGCTGAAAAGCAAGCCCAGAACTACCGCAGGTATAAAAGCAACAAGAAGTTTAAAATAAAAATCGAAAGACTGAAAAAAGCGTTTGAAATAAAGTACTACTACAGAAAGAATAGCGCCTAATTGTATTACAATAGTGAAAAGTTTAGTGAATTCGTCATGTTCAATCCCGAAGAAAGAAGAGGCAATAATCATGTGTCCGGTAGACGAAACAGGTAAAAACTCTGTAATACCTTCAATTATGGCAAGTAGGATGGCTTGTAATGTATTCATTTAGGCTTTCTTTGGATTTTTCAAAATAGCATAAATAGTAATTCCAAAACCGATTAGAACAGTTGTAGGTGCTAAACGAATGCGTCTAAAACTAAAAATGTCTTCGTTAAACACATTAGGATTATCACTTCCGCCTCCTGACATCAGAATAAATCCCAACGCAATTACTGCGATACCAATCAGTAAGATTTTATAATTTACTTTTTCAAAAAGAAATTCTTGTTTGTGTTCGCTATTGTTTTTCATTGATGTTGAAAATTATATTTAGAATTAGCGACTTGAATTTGGTAAACTAACCAAATAACCAAATCAACAAATACACTTTTTTAATACAAATCGTCTGTTCGTAAATTCAAGAAACGTTGTGTTGCAAAATAAGTACTCAACCAAGTAATCAACACCCCGATTCCAAATACAGAAATCAAAACTAAAGCGATTAACAATTGGTCGTCAAGAATTCCAAGGTCTGGGAAATTGTTTTCCAAATAAATTAAGACTCCAATCAGTGCTAAAATGGCTAAACCAGCACCAATCATTCCAAGACGTATACTTCGAATCACAAATGGTTTTCTAATAAAAGCTTTGGTAGCTCCTACCATTTGCATGGTTTTGATGATAAATCGGTTAGAGTGAATCGATAAACGCAACGAACTATTAATAAGTAAAACCGCAATAATGGTAAAGAATCCACTGATAATAAGAATCCACATACTCACTTTCTTGATATTGTCATTGACTAAATTAACTAGTTGTTTGTCGTATATAATGTCCGAAACCATTGGGTTTCTTCGCAATTGACTTTCTACTTTAGCAATACTGTCTTTGTAAACATAGTCGGCTTTTAAGTGAATGTCAAACGAGTTTTGTAATGGATTTTCGCCAAGAAATGTTACAAAATCTTCTCCGATAATGTCGGTATGTTGTTTAGCAGCAGCGTTTTTTGAAACGTATTCAAAAGTTTTAGCAAACGGCGCTTTTTTTAATTGGGCATCAAAGGCTTTGATAATGGTGTCATTAGCTTCGTTTTTGAAAAATACTGTCATCGCAATATTTTCTCTAAAATCATCTGCTAATTTTTTAGAATTAATAATGAAAAGCCCTAACATTCCTAACAAAAATAGGACTAAGAATACACTTAATACTACTGAAAAATAAGAAGAAATTAAACGGCGTTTTTGAAATTTATCGTAAGAAGAACTCATAGTTTGTCAAAATTATGGGGTAAAAATAATAAAGAATTTCTTTATTTAAAGTTAATATCGTTCAAAGTTTTAACTTTCGTACAATAAACGTAAATTTGGCACCTGAAATTGTAAAAGTTACACCAACTTTTTCATTTTTATTTAAAAATCAACATATTTTCAGCCGAAGTAAGGACTGAGATAAATTTAGTATACCATGAAATACAATCCGAACGAAATTGAAGCGAAATGGCAAAAGTATTGGGCAGAAAATCAAACTTTTGCAGCGCAAAATAATTCAGATAAACCCAAACATTATGTATTAGATATGTTTCCGTATCCATCGGGAGCGGGCTTGCACGTAGGGCATCCGTTAGGGTATATCGCTTCAGATGTGTATTCAAGATACAAAAGACACCAAGGATTTAATGTATTGCACCCAATGGGGTACGATAGTTTTGGATTGCCAGCAGAGCAATATGCCATTCAAACAGGACAACGTCCAGAAGATACTACATCGGTTAATATTGATGGAGGTGTTGACAAAGAAGGCAATCAAATTGCGGGTTATAGAAAACAATTAGATAAAATTGGATTTTCGTTTGATTGGAGTCGCGAAGTGCGTACTTCTAATCCCGATTATTACAAGTATACCCAATGGATTTTCATCCAATTATTTAATTCTTGGTACAATAAAAATTCAGATAAAGCAGAAGATATTGCAACTTTAATTGCTTTGTTCGAAAAAGAAGGGAATACAAATGTGAATGCGGTTTGTGATGATAACATTGTTCCTTTTTCAGCAACAGAATGGAACTCATTTTCATCAGAGGAACAACAAAAAATACTGTTGCACTACCGTTTGACGTATTTGGCAGAAACCGAAGTGAATTGGTGTCCTGGATTGGGAACTGTTTTGGCGAATGATGAAATCGTAAATGGTGTTTCAGAACGCGGCGGTTTTCCAGTTATTCGTAAAAAAATGACACAATGGAGTATGCGAATTTCAGCTTATGCAGAACGTTTATTACAAGGATTAGACACTATTGATTGGACCGAAAGCATCAAAGAAAGTCAACGCAATTGGATTGGGAAGTCAGTTGGAGCGATGGTTTCATTTAACGTCATTGCAAGCGAAGCGAAGCAATCTATAACTGTTTTTACCACTCGTCCTGATACCATTTTTGGAGTAACGTTTATGACTTTGGCTCCCGAACATGAATTAGTAGCACAAATTACCACCGCCGAACAAAAACAAGCGGTTGATGATTATATTGAAAAAACAGCAAAACGTTCCGAGCGTGAAAGAATGGCGGATGTAAAAACTATTTCAGGAGTTTTCACGGGGGCGTATGCTGAACATCCTTTTACTAAACAACCGATTCCGGTTTGGATTGGTGATTATGTGTTGGCAGGATACGGAACCGGAGCTGTAATGGCAGTGCCTTGTGGAGATGAAAGAGATTATGCCTTTGCTAATTTTTTCAAAGGGGAAAACGGAATGCCAGCCATTAAAAATATTTTTAACAAGGATATTTCCGAAACGGCTTATGGAGAAAAAGGTGGCTTTGAATTAGTAGATTCTGATTTTTTGAATGGTTTGGGTTACAAAGAAGGAACGAAAAAAGTAATTGAAGCGTTAGAAAAAATAGGACAAGGAAAAGGGAAGACCAATTACCGATTGCGTGATGCGGTTTTCTCTCGTCAGCGTTATTGGGGAGAGCCATTTCCAGTATATTACGTAAATGGATTGCCGCAAATGATTGATAAAAAACACTTGCCAATCGTTTTACCAGAAGTGGAAAAATATTTGCCAACCGAAGACGGACAACCTCCATTAGGAAACGCAACAACTTGGGCTTGGGATAGTGTTCAGTGTTCAGTGGTTAGTAATCAGTTGATTGATAACGAAACGATTTTTCCTTTAGAACTGAATACGATGCCAGGTTGGGCAGGTTCTTCTTGGTATTGGATGCGTTATATGGATGCGCAAAATTCAACTGAATTTGCAAGTCAAGATGCCTTAAAGTATTGGGAAAGTGTGGATTTATACATTGGCGGAAGCGAGCACGCAACCGGACATTTATTATACTCTCGTTTTTGGAACAAATTTTTAAAAGATAAAGGCTTTGCGCCAACAGAAGAACCCTTCAAAAAACTGATTAATCAGGGAATGATTTTGGGGATGAGTGCTTTTGTGTACCGTTTAGAAGGAACCAATACGTATGTTTCTAAAAATCAAATTAAAGATCAAAATGTACATCCTATTCACGTAGATGTTAATTTAATTAATAGCTCTGATGAGTTAGATGTTGAAGCGTTTAAAAATTGGAGAGAAGATTATGCTAACGCAGAATTTATCACTGAAGAAAATGGTAAATACATTGTGGGTCGCGAAATTGAAAAAATGTCAAAATCCAAATACAATGTCGTTACTCCTGATTTAATTTGTGCGGAATATGGTGCCGATACCTTGCGTTTGTACGAAATGTTTTTGGGACCATTGGAACAAGCGAAGCCATGGAATACTGCTGGAATTTCAGGGGTTTTTGGTTTCTTGAAAAAATTATGTCGTTTGTATTTTGACGATAATGGTTTGATTGTTACAGAGAATGAGCCTACAAAAGACAATTTAAAATCGTTGCACAAAACGATTAAAAAAGTGGCAGAAGATATTGAGAGTTTCTCATTTAACACATCAGTTTCTCAATTTATGATTTGTGTGAACGAATTGTCGACACAAAATTGTCATGAGAGAGCTATTTTGGAGCCGTTGGCAATTTTAATATCACCGTATGCACCGCATATTGCTGAAGAATTGTGGTCTTTACTAGGTCATTCAGACTCGATTGCTACAGTGTCTTTTCCAAAATTTGATGCCGCTCATTTAGTAGAAAGCAGTAAAGAATATCCAGTATCTTTTAATGGTAAAATGCGTTTTACAATTGAATTGCCTTTGGACTTAACCAAGGAACAAATTGAGGAAATTGTAATGAAGGACGAACGTACTTTGCGCCAATTGGATGGGAGAACGCCAAACAAAGTAATTATTGTGCCAGGCAAGATTATTAATTTAGTAGGATAAGAAAACTTGCAGTATAAATTAATCTGCGAATCTGTGGTTCAAAAATGACCGCAGATTCGCAGATTTTTTATTTCTCAGATAACCCAATAACCAAATCAACTCATAACCTACAATTGTATTTGTCTGTCAATTTGTTGGTCTAATGAAATGAATGTTTCTGTTCTTGAAACACCCTCAATGGCTTGAATTTTGGTATTCAGTAGGTGCATCAAATGTTCGTTGTCCAAACAAATAATTTTAATCAAAATAGACCAATTTCCTGTGGTATAATGACATTCTAATACTTCTGGAATTTTCTTTAAGTCGCGTACGGCTTCTGAATTTCGAGCGGCTTTGTCCAGATAGATTCCCACAAAAGCCATGGTATTGTAGCCTAATACTTTGTGATTTACGGTAAACTTGGAACCCGAAATTACGCCAGATTGTTCTAATTTTCGTAAACGTTGGTGAATAGCAGCTCCTGAGATTCCGATTTTGTTAGCGATTTGAAGAATGGGTTTTCGCGCATCTTCCATTAAATCGCGCAAAATTTCTTTGTCGATACCGTCTATCTCTACTTGAAGTGAATTGATTTTCATAAGTTTTAAATTGCAACTAAAAAATGAATTTTAGTTTGAATTAAAAATCAAAAATACACAAAATATAAGTAATTCAATAATTTTGTTACTTTTGGCTTATAAAAAAACCATCCGAAAGGATGGTTTGTATGTTGTGTCGAAGAAATTTTATTTTCCTTTATTGGCTTCGGCAACGTATTTTTCTAACGCCATTGTCATGGAAGGTGTTCCAGGAGTTGGTGCCATAATATCAATTCGCAATCCGTGATCCAATGCTTCTTTTTGAGTAGTGCTTCCAAAGACAGCAATACGCGTATCGTTTTGTTTGAAATCAGGGAAATTCTTAAACAATGATTTGATTCCTGTTGGACTAAAGAAAGCCAATACATCATAATAAACATCTGCTAAATCAGATAAGTCACTCATTACGGTTTTGTAAAAAGTAGCTGGAGTCCAATCTACTTTCAATCCGTTTAATGTAACAGGAATATCAGCATTCAATTGGTCTGAAGCTGGTAATAAGAATTTTTCGTCTTTGTATTTTTTAATCAAAGGTGATAAATCGGCAAAATCTTTTGGGCCTACATAAATTTTACGTTTTCTATACACTACGTATTTTTGTAAGTAAAATGCAATCGCTTCTGATTGGCAAAAGTATTTTAATCCTTCAGGAACTTTGTAACGCATTTCTTCAGCCACTCTAAAAAAGTGATCTACTGCGTTTTTACTTGTTAAAATAATTGCGCTGTAATTATTTAAGTCAATTTTTTGCAGTCTAATTTCTTTGGCACTAACCCCTTCTACGTGAATAAAAGGTCTGAAATCAATTTTTATTTTATGTTTTTGTTGCAGCTCAAAGTACGGAGAATTCTCTACTTTAGGCTCTGGTTGCGACACCAAAATTGTTTTCACTTTCATATTTAACTTTTTCTAAGCAATTCCTTTTGTAAACCAATAATACATGAAATAGTAAGGGGCTATTTCGAGAGCGCAAAGATACAAAATAAAATAAAACAACTTGCTGAATATTAAATTTTGATAATTTTTTATCGAAATAAAATAAGTTACAAGGTTAGCAATTATTACGATTGCAATGATTGAAGATGGAACTGCTTTTGAGATATGGTCAAAATAGAAGAACAACATGTTAATTGGGAGTAAAAGAAGTCCAATATAGGTTCTATAGGTTACTTTTTGATGATTAAATTGTTCTACAAATTCTTCAATATGAAATGATGTGGCAATGATTTTTTCGACCAATACTTTTGCTAAAATAAAGAAAAGTAAAAAATTGATAATTTGGATGTATTGCATCCAATCTGTTTTGGAGCCATATCCATAAATACTTAGAGAAAGTTGGACAAAAAAGGCTAATGAAACGACTTGAACAAAGAACAAAGCTACGGTAAATCCGTTTTTTAAATTGCTGCTTTCTCGGTACACTTTGTTGTATTTGTCCGAAAAAAGGAGGTTAGCAAAATCACTGAATCGATTTTCAAATACAGATTTGGTGATTGCAATAGTTGCAAAACACATCAAAAATAAAAGTGTTGCCCAATCAGTATTCTCGGTTATGCGGGGATGAAGTACGTATTCAGTCATAGTGTGACAAAATTACTAATTTTTTGTTTCATTCTTTTTATTATAATTTTATTATGACTCAAATGGCATAAAAAGCGTACTTTTGCGGTGAAATTACTCCAAAATATGAATGATTGCATTGTTATAATCCCTACCTATAACGAAATTGAAAATGTTGAGAGCATTATTAGAACAGTGCTTTCGCAACACAAGCCATTTCACGTTCTGATTATCGATGATAACTCTCCAGATCATACTGCGGATAAAGTAATCGCACTTCAGGCAGAATTTTCAGGACGTTTATTTTTGGAAAAAAGAACTAAAAAAGCAGGCCTGGGTACGGCGTATGTTCATGGTTTTAAATGGGCAATGCAACATCAATATGATTTTATTTTTGAAATGGATGCCGATTTTTCACACAATCCTCACGACTTAGAAAAATTATATCAGGCGTGTCATCTTGGTGATGCTGATTTGGCAGTGGGTTCCAGATATGTCACAGGTGTTAATGTAGTGAACTGGCCTTTGAGTCGCGTTTTACTATCGTATTTTGCCTCGGTCTACGTGCGTTTAATTACTGGGATGAAAATTCACGATGCCACTGCAGGATTTGTTTGTTACAAAAGACAGGTTTTAGAGAGTATCAATTTAGATCAAATCAAATTTGTGGGATATGCATTTCAAATCGAAATGAAATACCGAACTTTTTGTAAAAATTTCAAAATAACCGAGGTGCCTATCATTTTTACCGATAGAACCAAAGGACAATCAAAAATGAGTAATTCCATTATCGTAGAAGCGGTTTTTGGGGTTATCGCACTTCGATTAAAAAGATTAGTCAATACATTATAAGAAAAAGATAGGATGAACAGGGTTTTAATTAAGAATGCCAAAATAGTAAATGAAGGGACAATTTTTGAGGGCGATGTTTTAATTGAGGACGACTTAATTGTTGAAATTGCCGAAACCATTAGCGCTAAATCAGCGGAATGTAAAATTGTGGATGCCGAAGGGAATTATTTAATTCCGGGAGCTATTGATGATCAGGTACATTTTAGAGAGCCAGGACTTACGCACAAAGGTGATATCGAATCTGAATCAAGAGCTGCTGTTGCTGGAGGAATCACGTCTTTCATTGAACAGCCTAATACGGTTCCAAATGCTGTTACTCAAGAAATTTTAGAAGAAAAATACGTGATTGCTTCTCAAAAATCATTTGCGAATTATTCGTTTATGATGGGAGCTACAAATGATAATTTAGAAGAGGTTTTAAAAACCAATCCGAAAAATGTAGCTGGAATCAAGATTTTTCTAGGTTCGTCTACTGGTAATATGTTGGTTGATAACGAGGCTACTTTAGAGCGTATTTTTTCAAGTACCCCCATGTTGATTGCGGTACATTGCGAAGATGAAACGACAATCAAAAACAACTTGGCGCAATACAAAGAAGAATACGGAGACGATGTTCCGGTTACAGCACATCACTTAATTCGAAGTGCCGAGGCATGCTATCTTTCATCGTCAAAAGCGATTGCTTTGGCAAAGAAAACAGGAGCACGTTTGCATATTTTCCATTTGTCAACGGCTAAAGAAATGGATTTGTTCACCAATAAAATTCCATTGGAAGACAAAAAAATCACTGCCGAAGTTTGCGTGCATCATTTATGGTTTACCAATGACGATTATGCGACAAAAGGTAATTTTATTAAATGGAATCCTGCGGTAAAAACAGCAGCAGATAGAGAGGCGCTTTGGAAAGCTTTATTGGATGATAGAATAGATGTGATCGCTACTGATCATGCACCTCATACGTTGGCCGAAAAACAACAATCGTATTTGAATGCCCCTTCTGGAGGGCCTTTGGTTCAACACGCTGTGGTTGCTTTGTTTGAGGCATATCATCAAGGTAAAATAAGCATTGAGAAGATTGTAGAGAAAATGTGTCACAATCCGGCTAAAATTTTCAAAATTGAAAAACGCGGATTCATCAAAGAAGGCTATTATGCTGATTTGGTTATTGTCAATGCGGGATTGCCTTGGGGTGTTAAAAAAGAAAATATTTTGTCTAAATGCGGTTGGTCGCCATTTGAAGGGTATACTTTTAAATCAAGAATCACGCATACTTTTGTAAATGGGCAGTTGGTATATAATGCCTTTAAAGTAAAAGACATCCGTCCTGGAAAACGATTGTTATTTAATAGATAATTAGGATGAAGAAGTTAGTGCCATTTGTCGCGATTTTGACCTTTTTAGGGTGTAAAGAAGATTTGGTGAAGCAGCCAAAACATCTGATTGAAAGGTCTCAAATGGTCAATATCATGTATGATTTGTCGCTATTGGACGCTATCAAGTACCAAAATCCTGCAGTTCTGGATTCCAATCAAATTAATCCAAAGCAATACATCTACAAAAAATATGGAGTTGATAGTTTGCAGTTGGCTCAAAACAATGTGTATTACGCTTCTGATTATAAAAATTATAAAATTATGTTTGACGAGGTAGTTAAACGTATAGAAAAGGATAAGAAAAAAGCATCGGCATTAATCAAAGCAGAAGAAAAGAAAAACAAACTCCGACTAGCTTCTCAAAAAAAGAAAAAGCAACAGGAAGTTAAAGCCAAAGATTCTTTACAAACGGTTCGTAAAAAGATGAATTAATTCCATAAAAAAAGCAGCACTATTCAAAGTGCTGCTTTTTTTTATAATTATATAAATTGTTTTTAGATCTTTAATCTATTTGTAACCACATAGAAACATAGATTTATATATAACTAAAGGGAGAAATAGAAATAACTTTATTTTTCTCATAGCTATGCGGAACAGTGAAACGTCTATCTTTTCTTTTAAAAAAATAATTCAGTCTATGTTTCTATGTGGTTAAATCAAATATCTGAAAGCATAAATCATTAATTACCATAAACTTGAGCTAGGTTACTTACTCTTTCTCTCTTCCAAATCGTTCAAATACACTAATGTAGGTATTGAATGTTTTTTTAGACTTGTTGTAAAAAGCGATGTCATTACTTTCTTTCATGATTTCTAATAAGCCTCTATAGCGCTCAATAGAAGTAATGATTTCTGTAGCGATATCAACTTGCTCTGTTGCCGAAAGTTGGCTATAATAGTTGAGGTCTGCAGTGTACTTTCCAATCAATTGAGTAAGTAATTGTTGTGCTTTTGCCTTTTCGCCTACTTCATAATATCCTTTTGCAAAAGGATCAACTAGGGAATAGTAGTCAAATTTATCCACAGGCATTTTGGTCATAGCTAAATTAATCACATTTTTAGCTTTCTCTTTTTTACCTTCTTTGATTAATTGATCCATTAATCGAGATAAATTCATACGGTAGGTAATACTATTTCTGCGTGTTTCAGGGTCGTGATAGATTGCATTACTTTCACTATTGCCCCAATCCCAACGCATCACTTTATTGTACATAATCTCAGAGTCAATTTGCCCCATATCCATTTGGCTACCTTCTTTTTTCATAACCGTTTTTACAGGAACTAATTTGTAAACCATTCCTTCTAACTGCATGTAATCTTTCATCCAGATGTAATCATCATCGTCAAAAGAACCACCGCTGAAATAGATAGGTCTTTTCCAATTGTTATTGGCTATTAAGTCTAACATCATCAGTCTGTTTTTGTAAATAGCACTTCCCTTGATATCAATATCAATTGCCGAAACAATAGAATCGTTGTATTGCGGACTTACCACTTTGTTCTTAATAATGGTGTTTTTGTCAATAGGAATCCTGATTTTATTCGTTGGATAAAAATGAATGGTTTGTCCATTTTGCATTTCTACCGTTGATTTTGGATTTTTGATGAAAGCGATAAAATCTTTCACATCCCAACGTGTTTCTATTTTTGGAATATGGGCTACATAATCTAATTTGTCCCCCACATATTCACTATGTGTGAACGAAATAGGTAGTGGGTCTGATTCATAGCTTTTCATTTTCATTTGGTCAATGTACCAATCGGTCATAAAAAGACTTGTGTTGACAATTTTTACATCGGTACGGAATTTCTCAATTTCCTGAGCGTACCAAAGAGGGAACGTATCATTGTCTCCAATGGTAAATAAAATAGCGTTTTTGTCGCAAGAACTCAAATATGATTTAGCCATAGCTACGGCAGTATAGCGACCAGATCGATCGTGATCATCCCAATTTTGGAATCCCATTAGAACGGGTGCTGCTACTAAACTTCCGGCAATTAAAATAGGGCCAGCAATTTTTGGTGCTAAATATTTTTTGGCACTTTCGTAAAGAGAATACACTCCAAAACCAATCCAAATGGCAAATACATAAAAAGAGCCAACTAAAGCATAATCGCGTTCGCGAGGCTCAAAAGGTCTTTCGTTCAAGTATATTTTTAAGGCAATTCCGGTGAATAAAAATAAAGAAAGCAAGACATAAAAACTTTTTCGGTCTTTGCTAGCGTGGTACATTAAACCAATCAATCCTAGGATGAATGGTAAAAAGAAATACACATTGCGACCTTTGTTGTTCAACACATCCGAAGGTAAATTGTCTTGAGAACCTAAGTGTAAACTGTCCATAAATGGAATACCGCTAATCCAGTTTCCGTTTAAGTTATCATATCGTCCTTGAATATCGTTTTGGCGACCTACAAAATTCCACATCAAATACCTCCAATACATGTAGCCAAATTGGTATTCAATCATAAAACTAAAATTGTCAACAGTAGATGGTTTTTCAATGATTAAATAATCACCATAGTTTTTTAAGAAAGCGACATAGCCATCATTGTCAATTTGTTTTTGAGCGTAGGCTTGTCTGAATTCAGTAACCACTTTCTCAATTTCTCCTTTGAGTTGTGCAATTGCTTTGTTGTATTCTTCTTCGCTTAATTGTTTAGCATCAATACCGTACTTAGCCAAATCGTCTTCAAATGGATAATCATAGTTGATTTTAAATTCAGGTGGGTGGGTAAAGTTGATATAATTGGCAATGTGTTCTGAACTCCACAATCTAGGCAAAATCGTCTTTTGATTGTCATCGCTATTTTGTTCAGCATTTTTGAAATTATTGGTAATGGCATATTTACCAGTAGTATAATCTCTTTCGTAGTTCGGCGCCTTGTCTAAATAGGGATTGTTTTTGTCTAAACCTGCAAAAGTTTCTGTGTATTGTGGTCCGTAGAAAAGCGGATTTACACCATATTGCTCACGGTTGTAATAGGCTAGTACTTCGGCAGCATCCGAAGGTTTATTTTCATTAATTACGGTATTGGCATTGGCACGAATTGGCAACATCATCCAAGTAGAGAATCCTATTAAAATAAACAACGTACACAGGATAATTGTGTTGTAAAAAACCAATCCTTTTTGTTTGGTATAACGCAATCCAAAATAGAAAAACGCAATTAATAAAAGGGTTACAAAAATAGTTCCTGAGTTAAAAGGTAATCCCATTTCATTAACCATGAAAATTTCGGTTTTACCAAAGAAAGCCATAGTTAAAGGCAACAACATTTTGAAGATGAACAACAAAATCGAAATCACCACTATATTAGCAATGATGAAATTTTTGATAGTAACGGTTTTGTAATTTTTGAAAAAATATAAAAATCCAATCGCTGGAATGGTCAATAAAGCCATAAAGTGAACTCCAAAAGACAGTCCAATCACGAGCGAAATAATCAACAGCCATCTATCGCCTCTTGGGGTATTCATTTCTTGTTCCCAACGTAATCCTAACCAAAGTAACAAGGCAATCAATAAAGAAGCCATAGCATATACTTCGGCCTCAACAGCATTGAACCAAAAACTATCTGAAAAAGTATAGGCTAAAGCACCTACGAATGAACTTCCAAGAATAACAATGGAATTGTCTTTGTTGATTTCGTTATACGAACCGATGATTTTTTTCAAAATCATGCTGGAAGACCAAAATAAAAACAGAATAGTAAATGCACTCGAAACTACCGAGGTCATATTAATCATCAAAGCAATATGTTCTTTGTCAATAGCAAACATGGCAAAGAATGCTCCAATCATTTGAAATAAAGGCGCTCCAGGTGGGTGGCCCACTTCTAATTTTGCGGCAGTAGCAATGTATTCTCCACAATCCCAGAAACTCATTGTAGGTTCAACGGTAAGGGTATAAGTTACTAATGCTATCGCAAATGCAAACCAACCTAAAATAGTATTCCATTTATTAAAATTGAAATCGGCCTTATTCATGATTAAAATTGGGTTTTTATTTTAAGATGCAAAGAAACTATTTTTTTGTGTAATCAGTCGAGCATTAACAAAAAATTCTATTATTCAAAAAAGAGGAGTAATGAATTGGTTTTTAGTTGGTTTCTGATGGCTTTGAGTTAAACCCAAAAGTTTTTTGATAAAAACAATCTAAAAGTTTGCGCAAAATAAAATTTGTATTAAATTTGCACTCGCTTAACAGCACTGCTGGTCTATGGTGTAATGGTAACACAACTGTTTTTGGTGCAGTCTTTCAAGGTTCGAGTCCTTGTAGACCAACATAAAGCCTCTCAAGAAATTGAGAGGCTTTTTTTATGTTTTACGGTATCTAAATTATTGAAGTAAGGCGATTTTTCAATAGTTATTTAGTATTGGTTTTGGGTCAAAATCTATAATTGAGTTTCGACATATTGTTTGAAATTATTTAATATCGCCTGCCATCCCGTCTTTTGAAGCTCTAATGGATTTTGACTTTCTGGTTCAAAATGTTCTGTAATCAACGTAGTTTGATCCGTTGTAACTTCAAAAAGAACCGTTACTTTTCTGGAATCGCCTAATTCAACCTGGATTTCTTTTTCTATTTCAATTTGAGTAAATCTGCCCCAAAAATCGAACTCGAACGAGCCGTCTTTAGCTGCCATTATGTGATGGAATTCTCCATTTACTTCAAACGAAGATGTTGATTTTGGGCAATGCCAATCAGCGCTAGCAAAATTCCATTTTGTTATATGTTCTGGTTTTGTCCAACATTCCCAAACAGTTGCGACAGGGGCTTTTATAGTAGCTTGTACTGTTATTAGTGACATAAATTTATATTTTTATAATTTGATTGCAATATTCTTTTACTGATTTAAAATCAGTATTTGAAGTTGTTTTTATCTTATGATTTGCATATTCATTTTTTGAATACGAAGCTTTGGCACTGGCTCGAGAGAGCTTTCTTTTCTGAAAGAAGAAGGTGGCTAAAACCCAATCAATTCTCCAAAATATATTTACCAGAAAAGGGGTAGCATGCCATCGAGGACGTTTCATTTGCAGACTGTCCGCAATACAATTTAATATTTCTTGGAACGAATAATTGTTTTCAATCAATGTAAATCGTTCGTTTTTGATATCGCTTTTCATTAGTCTCACACTTGTTTCGACCACATCTGTAACGGCAATAAATCCAGTGGTACCAGTGGTGTAAAAGGATAGCCCTTTGGCAACAGCCGAAAACAGTTTCCCGCTTCCTTGCTTTGGGAATCCTGGACCTAAAATAATTCCTGGATTGACAATGAGTACGTCTAAACCTTCTTGTTGGCCACGCCAAACTTCCATTTCGGCACCATATTTTGATATGGCATAATCGCTATGGGGTTTTTCGGGATTCCATTCGGTTGTTTCTGAAATTGTAGTTTCGGTGGGTGTTGGGTCTCCCAAAGCGGCAATCGAACTCACAAATAGCATTTTTTTGATTCCGTACGCCAAGCAAAAATTAACGATGTTAGCCGTTCCTTCAATATTAGTTTTCCGAATGACATCTTCATCTTTTGGGTCAAAAGAAATCATCGCGGCACAATGGTAAACGGATTCGATATTCTGAAAGGCTATTTCTAAAGACGGAATGTCAAGAATATCTCCTTCAATCCATTCAATTTTTTCGAATAAATGGGATTTGTGGTAGAGTGAAAATAAATTTTTCGTTTTTTCAATGGAAATTGTAGTTCGATACATAGCACGCACATTTTCTCCTTGCTCCACTAAATGAAGTAAGAGATGTGCGCCCACTAAACCAGTTCCTCCTGTAACTAAAATCATGTGGTAAAGATACTTTTTTTTGCTATTGCCACGAAGTCACAAAGTCGTAAAGTTTTTTGTCATTGCGAGAAGGAATGACGAAGCAATCTATTTAATCATTGATTTTTGAGTTTGACATTGCCATTGAATTTGCCATTGAAATTTCTATCTTTGCGCAAATTGATTATAAAAATGAAAAATTTAGTAGAAGAATTACAATGGCGTGGTTTGGTTCATGATATCATGCCGGGAACCGAAGAACAACTTTTGAAAGAGATGACAACGACTTATATTGGATTTGATCCAACTTCTGATTCGTTGCATATTGGAAGTTTGGTGCCGATTTTATTGTTAGTTCATTTGAAAAATTTTGGACATAAACCGATTGCTTTGGTAGGAGGTGCAACAGGAATGATTGGAGATCCATCAGGGAAATCAGATGAGAGAAACTTGTTGGACGAGGCTACTTTGGCACACAATGTTGAAGGAATCAAAGCGGTGCTTTCTCGTTTCTTGGATTTTAATTCGAAGGATGTAAATGCGGCTGTTTTAGTTAATAATTACGACTGGATGAAGGATTTGTCGTTCATCAATTTTGCTCGTGATGTGGGTAAACGTATTACCGTAAACTACATGATGGCTAAAGATTCGGTAAAGAAACGTTTGTCTGGCGAAGGCGAAGGGATGTCTTTTACAGAGTTCACGTACCAATTGATTCAAGGATACGATTTTTATCATTTGCATAAAGAATACAACTGTTTACTGCAAATGGGAGGTTCTGATCAATGGGGAAATATTACTACGGGAACCGAATTAGTGCGCCGTATGAATGCAGAGGGAGCGAAAGCCTACGCGATGACTTGTCCTTTGATTACCAAAGCTGATGGATCAAAATTTGGAAAATCTGAAGGAGGAAATGTGTGGTTAACGGCGGACAAAACTTCAGTATATAAATTTTACCAATTTTGGTTGAACACAACCGATGTAGATGCTGAAAAATACATTAAGATTTTTACGTTTTTGGATAAAGCAACTATTGAAGCATTAATTACAGAGCATCAAGTTGCGCCGCATTTGAGAGTGTTGCAAAGAAAGCTAGCGGAAGAAGTAACTACTTTGGTACATTCTAAAGAAGAGTTGGAAAAAGCAATTAAAGCGTCTAATATTCTTTTTGGGAACGCTTCGGCGGCCGATTTGAAGCAATTGGACGAAGCGACTTTCTTAGAAGTTTTTGATGGGGTGCCTCAGGCTGAAATAGCTAAAAGTGAAATCGAAAATGGATTGGATATTGTGACAGTTTTAAATGAAAAAACAGGTTTCTTTAAATCCAATGGAGAGGCGAGAAGAGCTTTAACTGCCAATTCTATTTCGGTAAACAAGGAAAAAATAACCGAAGAGTATCAACTTTCAACAAACGATTTAATCAACAATCAGTTTGTGCTTTTGCAAAGCGGAAAGAAAAATTATTTTATTGTAAGGGTGAAGTAATTTTTATTTTTTATTAACCACAAAGGCACGAGGACGCAAAGCAAATTGTAAAAAATTTTTTAAATCTTTGTGACTTCGAGTCTTAGTGGCAAATACTATTTCTTAGTGCCGTTAATGGTTTCAAATAATTCCAATGCATTTCCATCCGTTAACATCGAAACGTAATGGCAAATGTGTAATAATCGGTCGTATAGGTTTTCTTTTTCTAAATCGTGTTTTTCGGGTAGCATCTTAAGTAGTAGTTTGTCATAATTAGAAGCTGTACCGTTAAAATTATTATTAGAGGCAGTGATAAATTTGTCTAGTAATGTTTGGATAATTTGGTAACCCACAATTTCTTTTTCGATAACTTCGCGACTTTGATAGATGTTTTTTACGCTCAGTTTAATAATGTCGTCCATTTGTGCTTTGTACTTGCTTTTGTCAGTTAAAGCATAAGGAAATTTTCCCGCCAAAATAGCTTCTTCATTTTCAATAAAAACACGAACTGCATCGTTAATTAAACTTCCAATTGCTAATGCTCTTAAGTAACTAATACGGTCTTCTTTGGTGTTTAAGCTACTGTATTTAGCCCTATCAATCGAATCTTGAACTAATTTAATTAAATATTCTAGCGCAAATTCTTCTTGGACTAAGCCCAGATTAATTCCGTCTTCAAAATCAATAATCGTATAGCAAATATCGTCTGCCGCTTCTACAAGATACGCCAAAGGATGTCTTTCAAATCCAATATCTTTTCCTGATTTATTTGGGATTAACCCTATGTCTTCGGCAACTTCTTCAAAGAAATTTTTATCACTTTGAAAAAAACCATATTTTTTATCGGAAATATTTTTGGTTGGTTTTTTTGGCAAACTTTCTTTTGGGTATTTCATGAAAGCTCCTAGTGTAGCAAATGAAATTCGTAAGCCGCCTTCAATTCCAGGGCGATCAGCGGTTAAAACAGAAAACCCATTGGCATTGCCCTCAAAATCGATTAAATCTTGCCATTGTTTTGGAGTAAGTTGGTCTTTGTAGTGCTGTCCTTTACCGATAGAAAAGTATTCGCCAATGGCTTTTTCACCTGAATGACCAAAAGGCGGATTTCCAATATCGTGTGCCAAAGAAGCAGCGGCAACAATAGCCCCAAAATCATTCATGTGATAGCCGTGAACTTCTTTTAAATGAGGGTATTTTTCTAGTATTTTTTTTCCAACCAATCGACCTAAAGAGCGCCCCACCACCGATACTTCTAAACTATGTGTTAGTCGAGTATGGACAAAATCAGTTTTGGAAAGTGGGATGACTTGGGTTTTATCTTGCAAACTTCTAAACGCAGCTGAAAAGATGATACGATCGTAATCTACTTCAAATCCCAAACGGGTGTCGTCTTGTTCTACGCGTAATCTTTTGCCTTTGTCGCCTTGTCTTTTTAATGATAAAAGTTGTTCCCAGTTCATCGCTTGGTGTTAATTGTGAATTACAAATGTAAATAAAAAAACCCGACGCTTTAGAGTCGGGTTTGTGTGAATATTTAGAAAGATTAAAACGGTAAATCGTCTGGTTCTTCTTCATTTAAATTAGTTGCTGGAGCGAAAGTTTCTGCTGTTGGCATTGGAGGAGTTTGTGCAGCAGCAGCAGGAGCTTCTGCTTGTACTTTTCCAATTCTCCATCCTTGAATGGTGTTGAAATAAGAAGTCTCTCCTTGTTGATTCGTCCACTCACGACCTCTTAGGTTAATGTCAATTTTTACTTGGTCTCCTACTTGGTAATTGTTTAGTAAGTCACATTTGTCTTGAACAAATTGTACCAAAATATGTTGTGGGTATTGTTCGTCTGTAGTAACAACAATATCTCTTTTTCTGAACCCATTTGAACCCACTTCTTTAGTTTGGTCAATCATTTTTACTCTTCCTGTAACTTCCATTTGTATTATTTTTTAAGTTTATTTCTTATTTAGTTTTACAAATATACTAACTTCTTCTTTTCTAGACAATAGGTCTTTTTTGACATGCTCAACTTTTTCTTTGGCGAAGGCCTAAAATCTTTTCCAAATTATTTCGTTACATTTATAATCTAAATTGATTGTATGTATTTTTCGGATAGACGCGATACCACCCGTTGGGTTATCATATTGGCTTCGTTTTGTATTATTTCATTAATACTTTGGAATACCTATACCTTTTTCCAAATTTTTAAAAATGAAGAGCGTCTAAAAATGAATCTTTGGGCAAAAGCTCAAAAAACATTAATTAATGCGGATGCCAATACGGATGTGGAATTGCCGTTGCAAATTTTCAGCACGAATTCGTCCATTCCAATTATTTTGACTGAAAAAGGCACGATAATTAATGCTGTAAATGTTGATGAAAAAATCCTTAAGAGTACAACAGAATCGGCTCGGTTTTTAGCCACTCTTAAAAATGAAAATGAACCCATTGTTATAGCATATGCGCCTGGCAAGTTTCAAGAATTGTATTATGGCAATTCGGACTTGTTGAACAAATTAAAATATTATCCTATTGCTTTAGTGTTGATTATTGTTTTGTTTGCTGCTTTGGTGTATAATTTTTACCGAAGTACCAAAATGGCAACTCAAAACAAGCTTTGGGCTGGAATGGCAAAGGAAACCGCGCATCAAATAGGAACGCCATTATCATCTCTAATAGGTTGGATTGAGCTATTGAAAGCTGAAAATGTAGCAGAATCCACCACTCTTGAAATCGAAAAAGATATTGAGCGTTTGCAAACTATTACTGACCGGTTTTCTAAAATTGGGTCAGAACCCAAATTAGAAAATCAAGATATTGTTGCTGCGACCCAAGAAACGTTTGATTATTTACAATCTCGTTTTTCAAAACAAGTAGTGTTTTCTTTCCAAGCGCCTGAATTGTCTGTTTTTGTTTTGTTCAATGCAACTTTGCACAGTTGGACCATTGAGAATTTGGTCAAAAACGCTATTGATGCCATGAAAGGGAAGGGTAATTTAGATTTGGTTATTGAACCAGAAGGAGATTCAGTAAAAATTAAAGTTTCAGATACGGGAACTGGGATTCCTAAAAAACAATTCAAAACCATATTTGAACCTGGATTTACCACCAAAAAAAGAGGTTGGGGCTTAGGGCTATCGTTGACCAAAAGAATTGTAGAAGAATACCACAAAGGTCGTATAAAAGTAGTTCAGTCCGAAATAGGAAAAGGAACTACGATACAATTGAGTTATAAAAAAAGCGAATCTGTTTAAATTGATTCGCTTTATTTTTTTATAAATTGTTCTGAATTGCTTTGGCTAAAGCCTCAAATTCGTCTTTGGTCATGGAGACTTTGTTCTGGAAACGCATTTCGTCCATTTCGTTTAGCGGAATCAAATGAATGTGCGCATGAGGTACTTCTAAGCCGATAGCAGCCATACCAATGCGTTTGCAAGGCACGGTTTTTTGTAATGCCGCCGCTATTTTTTTAGAAAATTGCATCAAACCTAAGTAAAGCTCATCGTCTATTTCAAAAAGTTGGTCGATTTCTTGTTTTGGAATACACAGCGTGTGTCCTTTTGCATTGGGATTAACGTCTAAAAAAGCTAAAAAATTAGCATCTTCTGCAATTGTATAACAAGGAATTTCTCCGTTTACGATTTTGGTAAAAATAGAACTCATAGCCGTAGTGTATTTATTCTCTTGTGATTTCTAAAATGTCAAATTTCAAAACGCCATTCGGGACGGTAATTTCAGCTACTTCTCCAACAGATTTTCCTAGTAATCCTTTCCCGATAGGAGAGGTTACAGAGATTTTCCCTGTTTTTAAATCGGCTTCACTTTCGGCAACTAAAGTATATACCATTTCCATACCGTTAGTTTGGTTTTTGATTTTTACCTTAGATAGTACTAATACTTTAGAAGTGTCTAAATGACTTTCGTCAATTAAACGGGCATTAGCGTGAATTTCTTCTAGCTTAGCAATACGCATTTCTAGCATGCCTTGTGCTTCTTTAGCAGCATCGTATTCTGCATTTTCAGATAAATCGCCTTTATCTCTTGCATCAGCAATATCTTGAGATGCTTTTGGGCGCATCACATTTTTTAAATGATCTAATTCTTCTTTTAATTTTTTTAATCCTTCTGCGGTGTAATAAGATACTGTGCTCATAACTTCATTGTTTATATAAAATAGAAAAAATCCCATCAGGACGGGATTTCTTTTCACAAAGATACTATAATTTTATTTAGATTGTAAATATATTCTCTATAGTAATCTATTTCAAATGTAAATAAATTAAATTTGTTTCACTAATTCTTAGCTGCTAAATTTTTTAAATAATGAAAAAGTCGGTATTACTTTCTGTTCTTTTTTTGGTATTTTTTTCTTGTTCCAATAGTGGGCCAATCAATACAAATCCTTTCATTCCTAATTATTCGTTTACGATAGATATTAATATGAATTTGCCTTTGTATTCTAGTCTTCAGTACCCAAGCAATGCGGTGTATTATGCAGGTAAAGGAGTAAAAGGACTTATAATTTTTAATACGGGTAGTGGTTACAATGCCTTTGATGCAGCCTGTCCTAATCAAAATCTAAGTTCTTGTTCTACATTAACTATTAACGGAATTGAGGCAGTATGTCCTTGCGATAGCAAAACCTATAGTTTGTTTACGGGTCAGGGGAGTTTGCAATACCCTATGAAACAATACCGTGTGGAACTAAATGGGAATGTACTTCATATTTACAATTAAAAAATCCTGACATTGCTGCCAGGATTTCTCTGAATCTATAATTATAAAGTAATCTAAAATTTCAACGTTACTCCTGCTAAGAAATTAGTCCCAGCTTGCGGGTAATAATATGGGTATATATCCCACATGTATCCGTTTGAAATGTATTTTTTATCTAAAATATTGTTTATTAATCCTTTGATTACGATAGATTTGAAAACAGATTTTGGTTTTATTTCGTACGAAATATTCAAATCATTGATGAAATAATCGGCTAATTTAGATTCTGCCGATTCTATGTTGTTCATATATTGTTGACCCACATATTTTTGTAACCAAACTATTTGAATGCTTTCAATAGGTTTGTAAACGAAACTATTTCCAGCGATTACAGATGGCGAATAGGAGATATCTTTGGTGCCATAATTTTGACCACTTACTGCTAAATCTAAATTTTTATTTCGACTTAAAGTAACGGTAGGACGAAGGCTGATTTGATTAGATACCACAAGGTTAGCATCCACTTCTAATCCTAGTCGGTAGCTTTTTTCGCTATTAGAACGAATAGGACTTCCTACGCCGTCTAAAGTACCCGTAAGAATCAATTGGTCTTTATAAGCCATATAATACAAGTTGGAGTTCAATTGAATTTTTTCAGTTAAGTACCTCCAACCCAATTCGAAATCATTTAATTTTTCTGGTTTCACACTTCCTCCTTCATAATCGGTACGGTTAGGTTCTCTATTGGCTCTAGCAAATGAGAAATAAAGGTTGTTTTTGGAATTGATACTGTAATTTACCCCTGCTTTTGGATTGAAAAAAGAGAAGTTGTCGTTTACTAAACCAGTTTCATACGAATTGGCTTTGTAGTGTACATTTCGAACTTGTAAGTCTCCAAAAAGACTCCATTTTTCGTTTACTTGGTAATTGGCTTTTGCAAAAGCGGTTCCATCTGTTTTAGAAGCATAATCATCATAATAATGATCGCCTAATTCAGATTGCGAAGCGTATCGTGCCCAAATTACTTTCCCAAAGTGGTCGCCTTCGTATTTGTTATAGCTTCCGCCAAAGATAAGTGTTGTTTTGTCCGATTGGTAATTGGCAGAAAATGTAGTCCCATAGAAATTATTGTCTAACCATTTTTGACGAATTAAATCTGTGGTATTGATAGTGGTTCCATTGATTGAAATTGGGGTTAGGCCATAATCCGAAAAACTAGCATCTTCTTTGTAATTTTCATAATACCCTTTTCCTTTAGTGTAATGAAAAGCGAGGTTGGTATTCCAATTTTTTGATACTTTTTCGTTCCAATGCAATTGATAATGGTCTTGTTGGTAATTATCAGTTTCATTGGAATAGTAACGGGTCTGACCTAATTCGTCTGTAAACATTCCAGCCGAGTTAAAAGTTCTATTGCTTACCAAGGTTTGGTCGTCAATTCCGTTCCAAGACTGATAGGTTTTTTCTTTTCCTCCAAAAGCCAACGCTTTGATTAAAGTAGTTTTTCCAACATAGGTTCCTTGCAAAAAGTAGGATTTTAGGTCAGAACTAGCTCGGTCAATATAACCGTCTGACTTTAAGGTAGACACACGTCCCGCAATTTCGAAATGATTATTCATTAAGCCTGTGCTGAATTTTACAGTGTGTTTGTGGGTATTGAAACTCCCAAAAGAATTAGAGATTTCGCCAGATGCTTTTTCCGAATACGAATCGGTTAAAAGGTTTAGACTAGCTCCAAAGGCTCCCGCACCATTGGTTGAAGTTCCTACTCCGCGTTGCAATTGAATACTTTGAAGCGAGGAAGCAAAGTCAGGCATGTTCACCCAATACGTTCCATGGCTTTCGGAGTCGTTATACGGAATTCCGTTGATGGTCACATTCACACGGGTAGCATCGCTTCCACGAACGCGAATCCCTGTGTAACCTACGCCATTTCCAGCGTCTGAAGTAGTGACTACTGAGGGTAAGTAATTCATTAAAATAGGAATGTCTTGTCCTAAATTTCGGGTTTGGATTTCCTTTTTGGACAAGTTGCTAAAACTAACTGGAGTTTTGGAAGTTACTCGTATCGCCGAAACTAATACTTCGTCGAGTTGATTTACTTTGGTACTGTCTGTTGGTTTTTCTTGAGAAAATGATACTAAAGAGAACAGTAGGAGCGAGCTTAAAAATAGTTGCTTTTGGCTCGTTTTGAATAATAAAAATTTCATTCGTAAAAATATTACGAATAACAGGGGTAAATTATTCTTGGTTAAAAAATTAAATGGTTACTCTAGACTGTTAAATTAACGTGCACATTAATTCTTTGGTCTGTTTTCCCTTAGCAGCATTACCTGCCCAGGTTCATTGGGTATAATCTCAGCTCGTTATTTAGAGCACCCCGTGAGACGGTGCAAAGATAGAAAATTCAAATTCAATAGCAATGACATGCAACACAGATTTAAGAAATTTAAAAAAAATCGTTTAATCTGTGAAATCTGTGGCAAAAACTTTGTGCCCTTGTGCCTTTGTGGCAAAAAAACTAATCCAAATCAGGTTTTCTACGCGATTTTTTGATTTCGCCCAAGTTCTTTTTGTCTTTTATTCGTTTTCGGATAGCTGCTTTTGGAATTTTGGTTGCTTTTCTTTCTTTAGGTACGAAAAGCCCTTTTTTGATGAGTTCCAAAAATCGTTTGATTGCAATTTCTTTGTTTTTGAGTTGACTTCGGTCTTCGTCACAATGTAGAATTAATACAGATTCAGAAGTTAAACGCGAACATAAATTGGTAGCTAGTGTTGTTTTTTCTTCTTCTGAAAGCCCTTGCGATTTTAGAATGTCAAAGTTTAAAATGACTTTTGAGGAAACTTTATTCACGTTTTGGCCACCTGCACCACTACTGCGGACAGCTTTGAATGTCAGTTCGGTCAAAAGTTGTTCTTTGTTCATTTTTTTGTTTTTTTTCTGCCACGAAGGCGCAAAGACTCTAAGGACTATTTACTTAATGCTAATAGTTTAAAAATAAGAATTATTTACTTACGCTTTTAAGATAAGTTTGGACAAATTCCAATGAAGAAGAACCATTTTGTAATGCTGAGGTTAAATCGTCAATGATTTTCACAGCTTTTTTGAGTCGTAAAGTCGCATCTCCTGAAAGGGTAATAAAAGGTTTATTGTTGTCAATTAATGATTGTTTGAAAACACTAAAAACCGTTTCACGTCCTTCGGGTTTGTCGCGCAAATCGTCTTTTTCCCAAGGAACATCAATATTGGTTAGGAAAAACAAATCGTATTCGTGTTCTCGGGCTGCTTGGTCTAAAGCGGGATCGCAATAGTTATAATACACTTCAGAGAAAACTTTGGTCACCATTAAATTGGTATCACAAAACAGATATTGATTGGCTGTTGCTGTTTTTTCGTTTTCGAGTTGGGTTTGTCCGTAAGCAATAGGGAGCATATCATTTACATCGCAAATGGCGTGTTGTGTGTCCCATTTTTCTTGAAGATACTCTCGCGCAAATTCAGGAACCCAGTCGGTTTTGTAGTATTCAGCCAATTGTTTTGCCAGAGTGGTTTTTCCGGTACTTTCGGGACCAAACAAGGCAATTTTTATTATTTTTCTAGCGCCGGTTGGGAGCTGTTTAAGGTTTTCTTCCATTCTAAATAGCCGTAAACGGCAACAATTGTAAATACTATATATTGAAAACTGGTAAAAGTAAATCCTTTTGCAAAATACAAGGGAATTGAAACCACATCTCCAACAATCCAAAACACCCAATTTTCTATTTTACGTTTGGCCATGAGCCACATTCCTACAAAGAAAATTCCGGTAACAAAAGTATCGACATAGGCATACCAAGTATTGAATTTGTTAAAGTAATGATATACAGCGACTACAAATGCGACGGTAAAGATAAAGATAAATAAGGAAATACGTTTTTCATTGGTTGAAATTGCTGAAATAGGAAACTCAACTGTACCGCCTTTTTTTCTAGTCCAGTGGTACCAACCGTAAATACTCATAATAAAGTAGTAACCGTTAATCATCATATCGCCCCAAAGTGTCCATTTCCAGAGCAAATAGACATAGATTAAAGTGCTAATTATTCCTGTTGGAAAAACTAGGATATCATCTTTCTTAGCGTACCAAACACTAGCTATTCCTAATATCACGGCAATGATCTCTAGGATAATGTCGTGAGTTTGGTAATCGTTGTATTGCGAAAAAAAGAAGTCGAACATAATTAGTTTGCTTGAGTTGGTGTGTTGTTTTCAAAGGCATACACTAGCGTAAAATTAGTGTCAAGTTCTGAAAAATGAATGGTAAATTGTTGGTTAATTCCGTTGTAATTCAAATTGGCTACAGTTTGTTGTTCGTTTATTTCGAAAGGGCTCACTTGAATATGGTCTTTAAAGCTGATTCCTTTTTCGTTTTTAATTTTGAAAATAGCTTCTTTAGCTCCCCATTTTACGGTTAGTTTTTTGATAAAATCATTAGAATCATTTTTTTGAAGACGGTTCAATTCGTTATCATTAACAAATTTATGGGCGATTTTCAGAATTTTTTCGCGTTGCATTTCGATGTCAATACCAACGGGCTCGTTACTCAAAATGATCGCCGAAAAATGATGGGAGTGGGTAATTGACACTTCAGTAAACTCAGTGTGACGGTTTTCGGAATGTAAATGTGGTTTGCCAAATTCATCATAATACAAATCAAAATCAGAGTAGCCAGCTAAAGCCAATAATTTTCGGATGCTGAGAAAAGCGCGTTGGTGCATTTCGGATTTCATTCCGTTAAGGCGCACTTGACTTTTTTCGTTCAATTGGACTTCTTGGTTCAATTGTTCGAAGGATTCGGTGATGTTCCAAATCAGGATTTGTGTGCTGGAATTGTGCTGAATGGTTTTATACAATGGCATACCGAAAACGTGTTTTAGCCCCGACAGTAGTGGCATCCTTTGCAACCAGGGTTTGGGTGCAAAGATAGAGCGAATGGCGGGAATAGCTCCAAAAAGAAATTATATTCAATTATTTTATTGATTTTTAAAAGATTAGCTCCCTAAACAATTCATAAAAATAGGGGAATGTTTTTAAAATCGTAAGTTATTATGTAATTTTGCAAAAAATTTTACAACAACAAATATACTATAAATGAGTACAGCAACGATGCCTTATGTGGCTTACAAAGTAAAAGACATTTCTCTAGCGGCTTGGGGAAGAAAAGAAATTGAATTAGCAGAAGCTGAAATGCCAGGATTGATGGCGCTTCGTGCAGAATATAAAGACGAACAACCGTTGAAAGGGGCTCGTATTGCAGGATGTTTGCACATGACGATTCAAACGGCGGTTTTGATTGAAACTTTGATTGCTTTAGGTGCTGAGGTAACTTGGTCATCTTGTAATATTTTCTCTACTCAAGATCAAGCTGCTGCTGCAATTGCTGCTGCTGGAATTCAAGTGTATGCTTGGAAAGGGTTGAATGAAGTTGATTTTGACTGGTGTATTGAGCAAACCTTGTTCTTTGGTGAAGACAGAAAACCATTGAATATGATTTTGGACGATGGTGGTGATTTAACGAATATGGTTATTGATCGTTACCCTCATTTAGTGGAAGGAATCAAAGGATTGTCTGAAGAAACGACTACAGGAGTACACCGTTTATACGAAAGAGTAAAAGCAGGTACATTACCAATGCCAGCAATTAATGTAAATGACTCGGTTACTAAATCGAAATTTGATAACAAATACGGATGTAAAGAATCAGCTGTAGATGCGATTCGTCGTGCAACGGATGTTATGTTGGCTGGAAAAAGAGTTGTTGTTTGTGGTTACGGAGATGTTGGTAAAGGAACAGCGGCTTCCTTTAGAGGTGCAGGTTCGATTGTAACGGTAACTGAAATTGATCCAATTTGTGCTTTACAAGCAGCTATGGACGGTTTTGAAGTAAAAAAATTAGATACAGTTATTGCTACTGCTGATATTATCATTACGACTACTGGAAATAAAGATATTGTTTTGGGTTCTCACTTTGAGAAAATGAAAGACAAAACAATTGTGTGTAACATTGGACACTTTGATAATGAAATCGATATGGCTTGGTTGAATAAAAACTTTGGTCATACTAAAAATGAAGTAAAACCTCAAGTGGATATTTACAACGTAAACGGAAAAGATATTATCATCTTGGCCGAAGGTCGTTTAGTAAACTTAGGTTGTGCTACAGGTCACCCAAGTTTTGTGATGAGTAACTCATTTACCAACCAAACGTTGGCACAAATCGAATTGTGGAAAAACAGTGCTGCTTATAACAATGAAGTGTATATGTTGCCTAAACATTTGGATGAAAAAGTAGCTGCTTTGCACTTAGCTAAATTGGGTGTGGAATTAGAAACATTACGTCCAGATCAAGCAGCTTATATTGGAGTGGAAGTTCAAGGACCATTCAAACCAGAATACTATAGATACTAAAAATTTACGATTGTAGCAATACGATTTACGATTTTTATTTTAAAACCCTTACATCCCGAAGTTTCGGTAGTAAGGGTTTTTTATTTGTATAATCGTTATATTTGTTAGTATTAACAACTAAAAATAATGCTATGGAAATGAATTTTATTTCGCCTGTAGTGGCGGCTTTTACTACTTTGTTGGTGGGTTTTGTTTGGTACCATCCTAAGGTTTTTGGAACAGCTTGGATGAAAGAAACTGGGTTGACGCAAGAAGAATTACAAAAAGGGAATATGCTTACAATTTTCGGACTGACTTTTATCTTCTCTATTTTTATTGGTATGGTAATGCAGATGTTGGCAATTCATCAAATGGGAGCTTTAAGTATGATTGGAGGAGCAACTAAAGTGGCAGAGGCAAAACCTTCTTTTGCGGCTTTTATGGCCGATTATGGAACGGCTTTTAGAACTGCGAAACACGGTGCATTGCATGGTATTTTGACAGGATTGTTTTTTGCCTTTCCAATGATTGGTATTAATGGACTGTTTGAAAGAAAATCTTGGAAATACATTTTCATTCATGCTGGATTTTGGACGGTATCATTAATGATTATCGGTGCAATAGTTTGTGCTTGGGTTTAAGTAATATATAGTATAGAAAACGAAAAAACCTGTTTCGTGAGAAACAGGTTTTTTTTAATGATATATAAAATCGTACTGATTATGCTTCGAATGGAAGGATAGAAACGTATGATTTGTTATCTCTTTTCTTTTGGAACTTAACAACTCCATCAACTTTTGCATGTAAAGTATGATCTTTACTGATGTAAACGTTTTCACCTGGATTGTGTTTAGAACCTCTTTGTCTTACGATGATGTTTCCAGCAATAGCAGCTTGACCACCAAAAATCTTAACGCCTAAACGTTTTGATTCTGATTCTCTACCATTCTTCGAACTACCGACACCTTTCTTGTGAGCCATGACGTATTGGTTTTAATATTGTTAATTATTCTTTAGTATCTTCTTTTTTAGCTTTTGGAGCTGCTTTTTTAGCTTTTGGAGCTGCTTTAGCTTCTTCAGCTACTGGCGCTTCAGCTGCTACTTTTTCTTTTTTAGGAGCTGCTGCTTTTTTAGCACCACCTACTGTAATACCTTCAATTACAATTTGAGTAAGATATTGTCTGTGACCGTTTCTCTTTTTGTATCCTTTTCTTCTTTTCTTTTTGAAAACGATAACTTTATCTCCTTTTAAGTGTTGTAACACTTTAGCTTCTACAGAAGCACCTTCTATAGCTGGGGCGCCTAAAGTTACATTACCTTTATCGTCTAATAAAAGAACTTTGTCAAAAGAAACTTTTGAACCTTCTTCGTTAGCCAAACGGTGAACATAAACCTTTAAGTCTTTGCTTACTTTGAATTGTTGCCCTGCTATCTCTACGATTGCATACATACGAAATTGTTTTTATTAATTTTAAGGATGCAAATATACAACTAATAATTTACTGTGCAATCCCTCTGTAAAAAAAGTTTCAGAGTCTTTTTTGGTGAGATAAAAAGTATTTTTTTATCAAAGTTGAATTTGTAACCAAATTCCAATTAAAAAAACTATTTTTGATGTAACAATAATTCTAAATAGGAATCTAATACATTTCCTTTAGAGTTGTTAAACCCTAAATCTAATTTAAATTATTAATCTTTATGAAAAAATCAATCATGATGTTAAGCGCTGCATTGATGTTGGGAGGAGTCGCTTCTGCTCAGAAAGTTGCCTTTGAAGAGTATGACTTAGACAATGGATTGCATGTAATTTTGCACAATGATCCGTCAGCCCCAACGGTGGTGACCTCGGTAATGTACCATGTAGGTGCCAAAGATGAACAACCAGACCGTACCGGTTTTGCTCACTTTTTCGAACATTTGTTGTTTGAAGGAACCCAAAACATTAAACGTGGCGAGTGGTTTAAAATTGTAACAGGTAATGGAGGTGTGAATAACGCCAATACTACCGAAGACAGAACCTATTATTATGAAGTTTTTCCTTCTAATAACCTAGAATTAGGGTTGTGGATGGAAGCTGAGCGTATGCTACATCCAGTTATTAACCAAATAGGTGTGGATACTCAAAATGAAGTAGTCAAAGAAGAAAAAAGATTGCGTTATGACAATAGTCCGTACGGGCAATTGATTCCGCAGGTGAAGAAAAACATGTTTAAAAACCATCCCTACCGTTGGACAACAATTGGTTCAATGGATCATTTGGATGCGGCTAAGTTAGAGGAATTTCAAGCTTTTAATAAAAAATTCTACATTCCGAATAATGCCGTTTTAGTGGTTGCTGGAGATTTTAAGCCAGAACAAGCCAAAGAATGGATTCAGAAGTATTTTGGAGTAATTGCAAAATCAACGCCTATTAAAAGAACTACTTTTGAAGAAGCACCAATTACAGAAACAATTAAAGCCAATTTTGAGGATCCAAATATCCAACTTCCAATGATTGTTACTGCTTACAGAACGCCCTCAATGAAATCACGTGATGCGCGTGTCTTGGATATGATTTCGTCTATTTTGAGCGATGGAAAAAGTTCTAGAATGTACAAGAAAATTGTTGACGATAAGAAAATGGCACTTCAGATAGGTGCGTTCAATTACAGCCAAGAAGATTATGGAACTTATATTTTATACGGTTTGCCTCAATCTCCATTTACAGCGGCTAATGTACTCGCTGAAATAGACGAAGAAATTGTCAAATTACAAACCGAATTAATTTCTGAGAAAGAGTTACAAAAATTACAAAATCAATTTGATAATCAATATGTAAATAGTAATTCAACTATTGAAGGGATTGCTAATAATTTAGCCACTTACCATTTATTATACGGTGATGTGAATTTAATCAACACCGAAATCGAAATGTATCATTCCATCACTCGTGAGGAAATTAGGGATATTGCTAAGAAGTATTTGAATCCAAACCAAAGAATGGTTTTGGACTATGTGCCAGTGAAAGATAAATCCCAAAACTAAGATACATCATGAAAAAATCAATTATAATTTTATCAAGCTTATTTATATCAGCGATAATGCAAGGACAAATCATCCCTCAACCCAAATCAGGAGTAGCCCCAACAATTAAAATAGGGAAACCAGAGTCATTCCAATTAAAGAATGGGTTGAAAGTAATGGTGGTTGAAAATCATAAATTACCTAGAGTTTCGTTTACGCTAACTTTGGATAACGCCCCTTATGCGGAAGGAGCTAAAAAAGGAGTTGCTGATTTGACGAGTAGTCTTATTGGAAACGGAACCAAAAAAATCTCTAAAACAGCTTTCAATGAGGAGATAGATTTTATGGGAGCTACTGTTAATTTCAGTTCTAATGGCGCTTCGGCAAGTACATTGTCAAAATATTCAGGTCGCGTTTTAGAGTTGTTGGCTGATGGAGCTTTAAATCCTAATTTCACTCAAGCTGAATTTGACAAAGAAAAAGCTAAAACACTCGAGGGGTTAAAGGCTAGTGAGAAAAGCGTTCCTGAAGTAGCAAATAGAGTAAACGATTTCTTGACCTTTGGCAAAGACCATCCTAATGGTGAATATGTAAGTGAAACTACACTGAAAAATGTTACTTTGGCAGATGTTCAAGCTAATTATAACACCTATTTTGTTCCCGAAAACGCCTATTTAATTATTGTAGGCGATATTAAATTTGCCGAGACTAAAAAAGCGGTGGAGAAATTATTTGGTTCTTGGAAGAAAGCGAATGCTCCAGTTCAAACCTATGCAGAGCCAAAGGACGTTTCATTTTCTCAAATCAATTTTGTAGATATGCCTAATGCCGTACAGTCAGAAGTAGCGGTAGTTAATTTGGTGAATCTAAAAATGAACAATCCGGATTATTTTCCTGCTTTGGTGGCCAATCAAATTTTAGGAGGAGATTTTAATAGTTACTTGAATATGAATTTGAGAGAAGCGCATGGTTGGACGTATGGAGCAAGATCAAGTATTCGTGGAGACAAACGTATTACTAAATTTGAGGCATCCACTCAAGTTCGAAATGCAGTAACAGACAGCACCGTTGTTGAAATCTTTAAAGAATATAAAAAGATCAGAACTGAAAAGGTTTCGGATGAATTGTTGGCTAGTGTAAAGGCAGGATATATTGGGCGTTTTGTAATGCAAATTGAAAAACCACAAACAGTTGCAGGTTATGCTTTACGTATTCAAACACAAAATTTACCTGCTGATTTTTATGAAAATTACATCAAAAACATCAATGCAGTTACTGCTGAGGATGTGTTGCGTGTAGCTAATAAATATTTTTTAGCCGATAATAGCCGAATCATAATTGTAGGTAAAGGAGCAGATGTGGTTCCTGGATTAGAAAAATTAAAAATTCCGATTTTGTTTTTCGACAAATACGGAAATGCAGTGGAAAAACCTGTTTTCAAAAAAGAAGTTCCAAAAGGAATGACTGCTAAAACAGTTTTGGACAATTACATCAAAGCTATTGGTGGTGAAAAAGCAACCCTTGCAGTGAAAACAATTGCAATGGTTGGATCAACTACTATTCCGCAAGCACCAGCTCCATTGAGTTTTAATTCAAAAATTGATGCAAAAGGTAAATTGGTTGTGGAACTAGCCATGGGAGGAATGAGCTTGATGAAACAAGTGGTAAATGAAAAAGGGGGTTTTGTAATTCAACAAGGTCAAAAAGTAGAACTTAAAGGGAAAGACTTGGAAGATTTAAAAGCCGCTGCAACCCCATTTGAGGAGTTGAATCTATTAAAAAAACCAGAAGTGATTCTAACTGGAATTGAAACTATCAACGGTACAGAAGCCTATGCTTTGAAAAACGGTAAAATCACTTTGTATTATGATGTCAAATCAGGTTTAAAAATAGCGGATGTCATTACTATCGAACAAGGTGGTAAAACCATGAATAAAACCAATTCGTATTTAGACTACCGTGAGGTAAAAGGGGTAAAAGTACCTTTTAACTTGGTTCAAAATGTAGGTTTTGAATTGAATGTAAAAATGTCTGATGTGAAAATCAACGAAGGAGTAACTGATGCCGATTTCCAATAATTAGCATCTTGTTAAAAACAAATTAAGGCTGTCTGAAAAGACGGCCTTTTTTATTTTTTAGCCGAAAGATACACGCCAATTAATATCACAAAAGCTCCAATGAATTGAATAGGTGTTAGTATTTCGTGATCCAATAAACCCCAAAAGAAAGCGACGATTGGAATTAAATAAGTTACTGAAGTGGCAAAAACAGGAGCTGATAATTGAATTAATTTAAAGAAAAGAATATTGGCTATACCTGTACCAACTATTCCGAGTATTGCAATGTATCCCATTGCTGTTTGGACTTCTGGAATTGTTGCTTTTTCGAAAAATCCTGAAAAGCACAATATCAATATAGCAGGAGCTAATAAAACCAAAAAATTCCCTGTGGTTATGCTCAGAGGTGCTACGTTAGGTAGGTATTTTTTAACCAAATTTACATTAGTTGCATAGCAAATGGATGCCACTACGACCAAAAGGGCATAGTAATAGTTTTGTTCAGGATGATTAGAAGCTCCATTAAAGACAAGTAAAACGCTGCCCAATAAACCAATACAAATTCCGAAAAATTGATTTCTTTTAAAAGGGATTCCAAAAGCAAGCATCCCCAATATCAAAGTGTTTAATGGAGTTAGAGAATTTAGAATAGCAGTGGTTGAACTATCAATTTCGGTTTCGGCTAATGCAAAAAGATAAGCGGGTATAAACGTTCCAAAAACGGCTGTTAAGACAACATATTTCCATTGCGATTTAGTTAGTGTGGATAAACTTTTATAGCCTATTAACAATAAAAAAAGTGATGAAAAAATTAAGCGTAAAGAACCTAATTGTAGTGCAGTTAATCCGAGTAAACCTTTTTTAATTAAAATAAAAGAACTGCCCCAAATTAAAGAGAGAATAGTGAGATAGATCCATTTGAGCTGTTTCGATTCCATGAAAAATAGTTTGGTTCAAAATTCTACTAATTTTATGAAAATGTCCTACTTTTTTTGATTAATTTTGTCAGTATCAAAGAAATAAATAATACATAAGATGAAAATTGCAAAAATAATATTGGCATTGGCGTTCGTTAGTTTTTTAACGGTATCCTGTAAAAAAGAAGTTGAAGCAAAAGAAATTACTGCTGAAAAAGAAGTTACAACACCTAAAAAAGAAGTAGTAATAGCTCCTGAGAATGTTCAAACAGCTAGTTTCGAAATTGAAGGAATGACTTGTGCTATTGGTTGTGCTAAAACTATTGAAGAAGAATTGGGTGCTTTAAACGGTGTTCAAAAAGCAACGGTAGATTTTGATTCTAAAAAAGCAACAGTGGTTTTTGATAAAACAATCCAAAATCAAGAAAATTTGACTAAAGTAGTAGAAGCTACTGCTGATGGGAAAACTTACAAGGTAGTTTTGCCAAAATCATAAACTAATGTAGTATATAAAATTAAAGCATCCTTTTGGGATGCTTTTTTTGTTATTTCCATTTCAAAGTTTCTAGTAACCGTTGCATGTCGTTTTTGACATAACTAGCGGCGGGCATAATGGAATCAAAATTAGGTTTAGCATAAAAATAAACCGAACCAGTAACAAAATGTTTCGTGCTATCGGTAGCGTAAAACTGAGAATTGGTTGCCGCGTTTCCATCTACTTGGTAAAACATGCCAAATACTTTTTGTTTTGGATTTAAATAAGGCTGCTCCAAAATATCATCGGCTTTAATCACGTGTTCGTAAGTTAGTTTTTGAGCATCGCGCAATAATGTAGTAATGTTTTCATTGACAGGTTTATAAGTCAAATAGATGGTCGCTTTCATTTTAGGGTAGTTGATGGTGAACCCGCACTCTTTTTCTCCTTTAATAATGGCGTCGGCATTCATTTCAAAAGTAAACGGACATTGACTCTCGAACTGCGCATAACTAGCTTCCGGATAGTCAAGGCGTAAGTGACTCGAAGGTTTTGGTAATACTTCTTTTTTACAGCTTGTGATGGCTAATAAAACAGTAAAGACAATTGTAAATGAAACTATTTTTTTAAACATAAGTCTAAAAAGGTAAATCGTTAATAGGTAAATTAGTGTTTTGAGGCTCTGAAGGAGTTGGTTTGTTGTTTTCAGAATCTTTTTTAGTGTTCAAAAAAGTAAACTCAACCACTTGAATTTCGGTAGTGTGTTTGGTTGTGCCATCTTCAGCTTGCCATTGACGTGATTTGATACGACCTTCTACATAAATTTTATCTCCTTTAGAAAGGTATTTTTCGCATAATTCGGCGGCTTTATTCCGTACCACTAAATTATGCCATTCGGTAGAAGTGATTTTTTCATTGGTGGTTTTATTGATGTAGACTTCGTGTGTAGCCAATTGAAATCGACCAATACAATTGCCTCCTTCAAAATAATGCAACTTGACTTCGTCTCCAAGATAGCCGATAAGAATCACTTTATTTACTGTTCCATTCATAACGCGTGGTATTTAAATCAAAGATAAGATTTTTTATTTTGCTTCAATAAAATTATGAAGTACAATAGGAAAAGGAAATGTTTTCAAATCAGTTGCATTGATTCCGTTGGGAAGAATTCCGCTCACTTTCACATTCCAAAATTTGATATGCAAATGTTGGTGTGATAATTTATGAAGGATACTTTTCGAATTTTCTTCTCCAATGCTAAGGATGTTACAATCTTGAAAATTGGTTTTGATTTGCTTAGATATTGTGTCAAAATCTTTTTCTTTTTCGGTCTCAATTAAAGGGAATTCATAAAGATTGTGCCAAATGCCTTTATCTGTTCTCTTTTGAATAATTGTATTTTGGGAATCGTCAGAAAAGATGAGGTAATTGAAAAATCGGTTTCTCACTTTTAGTTTTTTCAATTTTACAGGAAGTTGGTCTACTTTGTTTTTTTGCAAAGCAGCACAACTTTGGTTAAAAATACAATCGGAGCAATTAGGGTTTTTTGGTACGCATTGCAAAGCGCCAAATTCCATTATAGCTTGATTGAATAAAGCGGGATTAGCTTTTGGAATTAATTCCAGAGCCAGTGCGCTGAATTCCTTTTTGGCGGGAGCCGAGGCAATATCGGTCTCCATATCAAAATAACGAGAAAGCACTCTAAAAACGTTACCATCTACTACAGGAACCACTTCGTTGTAAGCAAAGGAAGCGATTGCGGCAGCAGTGTATTCGCCAATTCCTTTTAATTGCAATAAGTCTTTATAATTATTTGGGAATACACCTCCGAGTTCATTGGCGATATATTGTGCGGTTTGGTGTAGGTTTCTGGCGCGGGAATAATAGCCCAATCCTTGCCATAATTTCAACACTTGTTCTTCATTGGCATTGGCCAAATCAAAAATAGTTGGGAAAGCGTTTGTGAACGAAAAAAAATAAGGCATTCCTTGCGCTACTCGCGTTTGTTGGAGCATAATTTCTGAGAGCCAAATGGGGTAGGGATTGGTGGTATTTCGCCAAGGCAAATCGCGCTTGTTTTGTAAATACCAATCTGTCAGCAACTTAGAAAAATTCATTGTTAAATATTTGTTTGCAAAAGTAAAAGTTTATGTGATTAAAATTTAATGAATTAGCTTGAATAATTGTTTTTTTAATTCATATATTTGCAAACTCAAAAAAATAGTACAACATTTATAAATAAGGAAAGAAAATGACGAAAGCAGATATCGTAGCGAAAATTTCAGAGAAATTAGGTCTTGAAAAAGGAGATGTTCAGGCAACTGTAGAAACTTTTATGAATGAAGTTAAAACTTCATTAGAGACTGGAGATAACGTATATTTAAGAGGTTTTGGAAGTTTTATCGTAAAAACAAGAGCTGAAAAAACAGGAAGAAATATTTCTAAAAATACAACAATAAAAATACCTGCTCACAATATTCCTGCTTTTAAACCAGCAAAAGTTTTTGTAGAAGGTGTAAAAATCAATAACGAAGCAAAATAAATTAGTAATTAATCATAAAATCTACAAGATATGCCAAGTGGTAAAAAAAGAAAGAGACATAAGGTAGCGACGCACAAACGTAAAAAAAGAGCGAGAGCTAACCGTCACAAGAAGAAAAAGTAGTTTTAAACTACTTTTTTCTTTTTAAACGTTCATTGAAATTGAAAAGAAGATCGCTTAGACTACTTAGATTATTTAGACAAAAAAAGAAGTTTTCTTTAAATCTAAAAATCTAATCTTCTAGTTATCTAACTTTTCCCCGGGTTCAATACCTGTTAAAAATATTGTTTAATCCATCCTTACCGAAGTTGGAAGTTGGAAGTTAGAAGTTAGAAGTTTTTTGTAAATACAAAAATCTGAAATCTGAAATCTGAAATCTGAAATCTGAAAGTTCGGATAAAAATGTACAGCGTGAATAAAGAATTAATTATTCGATCCAGTTCAGAAGCCGTAGATTTTGCCTTATTAAAAGATGGAAAACTAATTGAATTACACAAAGAAGAGGAAAAAAGCAACTTTCAAGTTGGCGATATTTTTATTGCCAAAATAAGAAAACCAGTTGCTGGACTTAATGCTGCTTTTGTGAATGTTGGCTTTGAAAAAGATGCCTTTTTACATTATCATGACTTAGGTCCCAATTTAGCTTCTCAACTGAAATTCATAAAACTTGTAAGCGCAGGTAAATTAAAAGATTTCTCCCTAAAAACCTTCCAGTTTGACAATGAAATTGACAAAGACGGTACCATTACGGATGTTTTGAGTGCCAATCAATCAATTTTAGTACAAGTCGTAAAAGAACCAATATCAACCAAAGGACCAAGAATTAGCGCCGAGCTTTCTCTTGCCGGACGTTTTATTGTGTTAGTTCCTTTTTCGGATCGTGTTTCTATTTCTCAAAAAATAGAAGACAAAAAAGAAAAGGATCGTTTGAAAAAACTAGTACAATCTGTTAAACCAAAAGGATTTGGTGTTATTGTTCGTACAGTAGCCGAAGGCAAAAATACAGCCGAGTTAGAAAAAGATTTGCAGAACCTGCTTAGCAGATGGACTGCAATGTGTAAGAAATTACCAACTGCTCATCATCCGTCAAAAGTATTAGGAGAGCTTAATAGAGCGTCTTCAATATTAAGAGACGTTTTTAATGATACCTTCAGTGGTATTCAAATTGATGATGAAGAGTTGTACCAACAAACCAAGGAATATGTGCGAGAAATTGCACCTTCCAAAGAATCAATTGTGAAGTTTTATCAATCCAATGATACACCCATTTTTGAGAAATACAATATAGAGAGACAAATCAAGACTTCGTTTGGAAAAACGGTTTCTATGAGTAAAGGAGCGTATCTTATTATCGAACATACCGAAGCATTACACGTTATTGACGTGAACAGTGGTAACCGTTCTAATAAAGCTACTAATCAAGAAGACACCGCCATGGAAGTGAATATGATTGCTGCCGCCGAAATAGCGAGACAATTGCGTCTTCGCGATATGGGCGGAATCATCGTAGTGGATTTTATCGATATGGCGAATCCTGAAAATCGTAAAGTATTATTCGACTTCTTGCGAGAAGAAATGGATGATGACAAAGCCAAACACAAAATCTTACCGCCGAGTAAATTTGGATTAGTTCAGATTACGAGACAACGCGTAAGACCAGAAATGAATATTAAAACTAGAGAAGAAGATCCGAATAATGAAAGTGGCGAAATTGAAGCGCCAATTCTTATTATTGATAAGATTACTTCTGATTTAGAAAGAATTCTAAACAGCCATCCATCGGTTGTGCTAAATGTACATCCTTTTGTGGCAGCTTACCTTACCAAAGGTTTTCCATCAATACGTTCAAAGTGGTTCTTTGAACATAAAAAATGGGTGAAAATTATACCACGTGACGCTTACACGTATTTAGAATACCATTTCTTTGACAAAAAAGGGAATGTTATTTCAGAATAAAACAAAACCGCCTTTCAAAAGAGAGGCGGTTTTTTTATGCTTTGTTGTGAGATTTTAGTTAATTCAAAGCTTCCAGCCTTTTAAAGGCTGGAAGCTTTAAAAGGATATTTTTTCTTAAGAGGTTAAAATTATTTCCTGCGCGCTGCAAAAAATCGTTTCATCAATTCGGCAGCTTCTTCGGCTAAAACTCCTGAAACTACCTCGGTTTTTGGATGCAGTTGCGTTCCCATTGCTGTAAACCCACGCTGCTCGTCACTTGCACCATAAACGATTTTAGAAATTTGGCTCCAATACAAAGCCCCAGCACACATTTGACAAGGCTCCAGTGTAACATACAAGGTACACTCTTTTAGGTATTTCCCGCCCAAAAAATTAGCTGCTGCTGTAATGGCTTGCATTTCGGCATGTGCCGTTACATCATGAAGTAATTCGGTTAAATTATGACTGCGCGCAATGATGGTATTGTTAATCACAATTAGCGCACCTACGGGAATTTCACCTTTATCAAAAGCCATTTCAGCCTCTTGCAAGGCTTTCTTCATAAAATAGGTGTCGTTGAAAGGGTTTTCCATAGTTTTAAAAGCTTGAACTTTTTACAAAAACAAAAATACGTTTTTGATATTGTTTTTTTACTAAATTTATAATCTTAAAAATTTCGATTATGAATTCCCAAATCAAAATCAGTATCCCCGAACCTTGTCATGAAGACTGGAACAAAATGGTTCCTAATGAAAAAGGACGTTTTTGTGAGAGTTGTTCCAAAACAGTTGTTGATTTTACTACAATGATTCCTGACGACATCAAATACTATTTTCTTGAAAATAGGGGTAAAAGTATTTGTGGCAGAATGAAACAATCGCAATTGGACAGTATCGTTATTCAAATTCCGAGCCGTGTTTTGTATTCTCAAACGAATTACCAATATTATTTTTTGTTAGCATTGTTTGTAGTTATGGGAACTACAAACAATGCTAACAAAAAATAGATAAAATTGAGATTGTTGAGGATACTAATAATGTTGAAACGTCAGATGTAAAGAGGATAGATTCTAACAAAATACCTAAAATCAAATTTTCTAAACCTATCAGTATATTATGTGGTGAAATCACAAAAAACAAAGAAAGCAAAGTTAATATTGAAGTAGCGGGTAATAATTCCAATGTTGTTTCTAAAGAAGAGGATATAATATATAATGGAGGTATAGGAATGGAGGTTAATGCTGAGTTTGTAGGAGGTGTAGATAAGTTTTATTCCTTTATTAAACAAAATTATAGGGTGCCTCAAAATACTGAAAACTTAAATGGAGAGATTCGAGCTTTTTTCGTAGTCGAAAAAGATGGTAAAATCTCTAATGTAACGATTCTTAATTATTTAGGGAGTAGTACTGGAGAGGAACTTAAAAGAGTACTGAATTTATCTCCTAAATGGCATCATGGAGAACAAAATGGGAAAAAGGTAAGAAATAGATTTGAAATCCGTTTTATTATTACTCATGAGATAATGAAGAGAAAGTTTTGGTTTCCAAAAAATGTTGCTAAAATTGATTCTTTACAATTAAAGATTTCATAATTCTAAAATCAGTAGGTTTATAATATAAAACCTTAAATTTGCTTTTTTAAATTCAATGAAAAGCAATTTACTTTCAAGTATCAACACTCCCGCCGATTTACGTCAATTGGAGGTCAATCAATTGCCGCAATTGGCTCAAGAGTTGCGCGACTTTATTATTGACGTAGTTTCGGTAAAAGAAGGGCATTTGGGGGCAAGTTTGGGAGTAGTAGAGTTGACCATTGCGTTGCATTATGTTTTTGACACGCCTAACGATTGTTTGATTTGGGACGTAGGGCATCAAGCCTACGGACATAAGATTTTGACGGGTAGGAAAGCAAATTTTCATACCAACAGACAACTTCACGGTATTTCAGGTTTCCCAAAACGAAGCGAAAGCGAGTACGATGCTTTTGGCGTAGGCCATTCATCCACCTCTATTTCTGCCGCTTTAGGGATGGCAATTGCGGCTAATTTGAAAGGCGATGTAGAACGACAGCATATTGCGGTCATTGGCGACGCCTCAATAGCTTCGGGTATGGCTTTTGAAGGATTGAATCATGCCGGAGTTACCGATGCCAATTTATTAGTCATTTTAAATGATAATGCCATTGGGATTGACCCAAGCGTAGGTGCACTAAAAAATTATTTGACAGCAGTCAAAGAAGGTAAGAATCCAAGGCAAAACAACATGATTAAGTCTTTGAATTTTGATTATTCAGGACCAATTGACGGGCATGATATTCAGGCGGTAATTCAAGAATTAGAACGACTAAAAAAAGTTAAAGGTCCAAAATTCCTGCATATTATTACGACCAAAGGAAAAGGATTGCAACAAGCCGAAGAAAATCAGGTGCAATACCATGCGCCAGGAAAATTTGATGCCAATACGGGAGAAATTATTCCTAAATCTTCAGCAAATTTACCACCAAAATACCAAGATGTTTTTGGGTTGACCATTTTGGATTTGGCTCAAAAAAACGAAAAAATTATAGGAATTACTCCTGCCATGCCTACGGGTAGTTCGTTAAAGTTAATGATGGATGCCTTCCCTAGACGTGCTTTTGATGTCGGGATTGCTGAGCAACACGCGGTTACTTTGGCAGCAGGAATGGCAACTCAAGGTATGGTGGTTTTTTGCAATATTTATTCAACCTTTTTACAAAGAGCCTATGACCAATTAATTCACGACGTAGCTTTGCAAAATTTACCCGTAATCTTCTGTTTGGATCGTGCCGGATTAGTAGGAGAGGATGGTGCTACCCATCATGGTGTATTTGATTTGGCCTACTTGCGTTGTGTTCCCAATATGATTGTGTATGCGCCAAAAGATGAAATGGCGCTGCAAAATATTTTATATACGGCTCAATTAGGATTGAATCATCCCATCGCGATTCGATATCCACGTGGAAGGGGGCAAAATATCCATTGGCAAACACCGTATGAAAAAATAGCGATAGGTAAAGCTGAATGTCTAAAAGAAGGAACTCAAATAGCCGTTTTGTCCAATGGAACTATTGGAACTAATGTGACCCAAGCTTTAGAAAATTTAAACCATCCGAGTGCCATTGCTCATTTTGATTTTGCTTTTGTAAAACCTTTAGATGAAGCCCTTTTGCATACTATTTTTTCAAAATTTGAAACGATAATTACCATTGAGGATGGCGTAATTACAGGTGGTTTTGGAAGTGCTATTTTAGAATTTTCGGCAGCCAATAAGTACCATTCCAATGTTCGTCTATTAGGTATTTTTGATGAATTTATTGAACAAGGTACGGTTTTTGAGTTGCAACAATATTGTAAAATTGACGTTAGTAGTTTGGAAGTTCTTTTTAGAGAATTACTATAAACCAATCAAAATATTAAAACTAAAATATAATGAGATTACATTTTGTTCTTTTCTTATTTCTTTTTTCGATTACCATTTCTGCTCAGGAATTGACAAATACCCAATCACCAGATACAATTTCGCATTGGACAAAAAAAAATAAATTAGGATTTGATATTTCAGAAATTGCTTTTTTGAATTGGAGTGCTGGGGGGAATAGTGCGGTTTCAGGCTTGTTCAAAGGAGAGTTTTTAAGAATGTACGCTAAAGATAATCAGAAGTGGGTGAATGAACTTTTTGTTCGTTATGGCTTGAATAAGCAAGACGGTTTAGGGGTGAGAAAAACGGATGATGCGATTCAAATTAACTCTACTTTTGGGTATCGAAAAGATACAATAACCAATTGGTACCATTCGGCTAAATTTAATTTCAATACTCAGTTTACTAATGGGTATGCGTACCCAAATACAGAAAAAGTCATTTCTAGATTGTTTGCACCTGCTTATATTTTTTTAGGAGTTGGAGCAGAAAACGCAAGTAAAGACAAAAAACGTATTTTTTATATTTCTCCTTTTACGTTTAAAACCACTTTAGTTCTGGATCAAAATTTAGCCAATCAAGGAGCTTTTGGGGTAACCAAAGCATTGTATGATACAAATGGAAATTTAATTAGTAGCGGAAAACGCTCTAAAACAGAACTAGGTTTTTTATTTACTAGTTTTTATAAAAAAGAAATTGTGAAAAATATTACTCTGGTTAATAAACTGAGTTTGTATTCAGATTATATCAATAAATTTGGAAATATTGATGTGGATTGCGATCTCTCTTTGGACTTGGTAGTTAACCAATATGTGAAAGCTAATATTGGAGCTAGAGTGGTGTATGACGATGATATTAAAGCTAAAGAAGAAGTTAACGGAACTCAAGTTACGGTTGGTCCAAAGGCACAATTAAAGCAGGTCTTGGGTGTTGGCCTTGTCTATACTTTTTAGAGAACCATCAAATTACAACCTCTAATATCGGAATGGTCAAACCGACCTAAAACTTCAAAACTTCCATTAGAATATTTTTTCCCTAAGTCTTGAGTGGCAATAAATGAACATGAATTAATGTTGGCTAAATCAATCACGTTAATGCCTCCTGTTTTGCCTTCTCTCACATAAGATAAAGCATCTTCGGTATCGCGAACGAGAATTTGCATCCACGAAGGACATTCAAAAATTCCGTTTCCCAAAGAATAGGCTTGCGAAAGTAATTCGGTCATACCATATTCTGAATGAATAGCATTAACGCCAAAACCTTCGCAAAGTTGTTGGTGTAATTCCTCGCGAATCATTTCTTTTCGTTTGCCTTTCATGCCGCCAGTTTCCATAATAATTGTGTTTTCTAGTTGAAAAGAATGTTTTTCAACCAAGTCTAGTAAGGCATAGGTAACCCCAATCAAAAGTACATTTTGTCCAGATCGGTCTAGCTGAGTTAGTTTTTCAATTAGTTCGTCGTAGTTATGCAGGTAAAATCCGCTTTCGGCTTGATTCGAAAGTTGAATTAAATCATCTACCATGTGTATTAATGACGAGCCTTCTCTCTCCAGATAAGAAGGAAGCAAAGCTAAAACTACATAATCCTCAATGTTGCCGTAGAATTGCGAAAATCCCTTTCGATAGCTTTCTTCATAAATGCGTATATCCGAAACTAAATGTTTGCTTGTAATCATTCCCGTTGTGCCACTACTAGTAAAAGTAGTTTGGATAGGATTGGTGTTAGAAACAACAGCATGGCTTTTGAAAAACTGAATAGGTAAAAAAGGAATTTGCTGAATGGATTTTACCTTTTGTACGTCCGTTTTTAAAAAATCGCAAAATTCACGATACACCAAATTATTCTCGTATTGAAAGCGAAATACTTTCAAAGCGATTTTGTCAAATTGCTTTTGATTACTAATGGTAAATATATCGTGGTTTGAAATCAAGAATTATTTTTTTACAAAAGTAATCGAAATAAATGGGAAAAGAAACGGGTATAAAAAAAGCCCCAAACAATGAGGTTTTAACTAAAATTATCTAATCGAGTTGATTGTATGTGTCAAACAAATAGTGTAAAGTTTCATTGATGTTGTTGGCTTCAATTAACGGCATTGGACTGTCTGAATTAAGCCAGTTTTCTATTATCAGTTCAAAATTATTACCGACTTCATAAACCACTGGTACGCCCATTTTTTTCAATGCCGCAGCATTACATTCTTGTTCGTAGTGGTTTAGAATCGGAATACTTAATATCTTTTTTCTAAGATACAATGCTTCGGCAGGAGTTTCAAATCCACCACCGGTTATGATACCATGACAACTAATCAAACTTTCGTTAAAATCAGCTTGGTTAACGGGATGATAAGTGATGTTTCCTTCTCTATATTTTGATTTTACTTCACTCAAGAACCAATGAAATTCTTGGTTAGGGAGGTTATTAAAAGCTTTTTCTAAACAAGCTTGGTCAAATGATGGAAGATATACCGTGATGTGTCCTAAATTAGTAGGATCAGCTTGTTGAATTTCATTTTTGATGATTGGAGGCACAATGAAAGAATCGTATTTATCAAAATGGAGTCCAATGTTTTTTGGCGCTGAGGCATAATGTTTTAGAATCATTTCGCCCATTACGCTTTTCTTTTCAGGTCTTGGTGTTTGCTTTGAAACAAAACTTGCTTGATGTCCCAGTTGAACAGAATGTACTTTTTGTAATTTACAAGCTAAGGAAGTAATAGAATCAAAATCATTAATTACAACATCATAGTCTTTAAGCGGCAAGGATTTGGCATCCTTATACATTTGCATTGGGCGAACATTTTTTGCAATATTCCAATAATCTAAGCCGCCACATTTACTGTAGAATAAACTACAACCCGGGCTTGTAAATTTTACAGGTAAGTCAATAGCGAGGCTAGCATTACTGCCACTCATAAAAAAATCTACTTCTCCAAATTTACGTAAGTAAGGATATAATTGCATAGCACGACTAATGTGTCCATTGCCTGTTGCTTGAATAGCATAAAAAATTTTCATAATTATTGCGAAAGAATTTTATTGACAATGTCGTTAATAGTATCGTCATCAATAGTGGTGTCTTGATTTTCGAAATCAATTTTTTTATAGTGAAAGATGCGCCATTTCTTTTTGTTGTATTCTAATGCGGTAAGATTTTCAACCCAATCTCCGCTGTTTAAATACATTACTTTTCCGTGTTCATTAGCTACTTCTTTCATTTGTGGTTTGTGAATGTGTCCACAAATTACATAATCGAATTTTTTTTCAATGGCAATTTCGGCAGCGGTAGTTTCAAAATTAGAGACAAAAGCAACTGCTTTTTTTACGCTGTCTTTTATCATTTTAGAATAACTTCTCTTTTCTTTACCCATAAGAACTAAAAACCAGTTGATTAAACTGTTAATTAGAATCAGTAAATCATATCCTTTTCCTCCGAGTTTGGCTAAAATTTTAGCATATCCTTTGGTGGAAGAATCAAATACATCCCCGTGGAAAATCCAAGTTTTCTTTCCGTCTAATTCTAAGATTAATTTATCGGCTAATTCAAAATTTCCTAAAACAAAATCAGAATATTTTCTAAGCGCTTCGTCGTGATTTCCAGTAATATAAATCACTTTAGTTCCTTGATTGGACATTTTTAAAATCTGTCTCAATACATTCATGTGAGCTGCTGGAAAATAACTTTTGGTAAAATTCCAAATGTCAAAAATATCGCCATTTAGAACAAGCATTTCGGGTTGTATCGATTTTAGGTAGGATAATAATTCGTTGGCATGACAGCCATAAGTTCCTAAGTGGACATCGCTTATTACGACTAAAGGAATTTTTCTTTTCTTTTTCATAAATAGTTTTTACGAAAATAGAAAGAGTGTGTTATCTATATGTTTGCTTAAGATTATTAAAATATAATTTTTCAGAATATGCTATTCCAATCAATTACTTTAATAGATTGTGGGAATTATCGAACAATTAATTTTCGAGTAGTAGAAGCTTCTTCTTCTTTGATTTTGATGATGTAAACTCCTGGAGTAAGTGTGGTTATGTTGAGCTCCCTTGAACTTAATACCGTTTGCAAAACCTTTTTTCCTAACACATCAAAAATCTGAATTTCTTTGTCTAAATCATTTTTTGTAGTGATGTATACTTTACCATTACTCACAGGGTTAGGATACAAGCTCAACCCCTCAATAGTAGTTGATTCTTGTAGTTTAGATTGTGGTTTTGTCTCTTGAGCTGAAGCACTCAACGAACAAAAAAACAACGCTAAAAGAGTAATATAAAAGTAGTTTTTTGTCATTAAAATGATTTTCAAGTGTTAAAGATAAAAAATATATTTCAATAAATATACTAAAACCAAATAAAATCCGTTAGTGGGATTTTTGTAATACAAATGTCGATTTTTGTAGGTTAAAGTCGTATTGTCTCAATGTTATCAATTTGTTATCTTACTAATAGTAGCAGCTATTTTAGTTAGTTTTGTTTTATATTTACATTGTAAAAATTCAAATGCATTCTAAATTTTCATAATGAAAAATCGAAAAACAAAAATATTATTGGTAGATGATGAGCCGGATATTTTAGAAATAGTAGGTTACAATTTGTCACAAGAAGGGTATCAGATTAGTATAGCATCTAATGGAAAAGAGGCGGTTGTTATGGCTAAAAGTGAAATTCCTGATTTGATTATTATGGATGTTATGATGCCAGAAATGGATGGAATGGAAGCGTGTGAGCTGATTCGAAAAGTTCCTGAGTTGAGTCATGTAATTATTACTTTTTTGACTGCAAGAGGTGAAGATTATTCGCAAGTAGCAGGGTTTGATGCGGGAGCCGATGATTATATCACCAAGCCAATTAAACCTAAATTATTGGTAAGTAAAGTAAAGGCTTTGTTGCGTCGTTCTAAAGAGCAAGAAAAAAGCACAGAAATAGTAAATGTAGGAGGAATTGAGATTAATCGCGAAGAGTACAAAATCACAAAAGATAATGTCGAGATAGTCTTGCCTAGAAAAGAATTTGAATTATTATATTTGTTAGCTTCTAAACCTGGGAAAGTATTTAAGCGCGAAGAAATTTTGGATGCTATCTGGGGGAATGATGTAATTGTTGGAGGAAGAACAATAGATGTTCACATTCGAAAATTACGAGAAAAAATAGGAGACGATTTTTTTAGAACGATTAAAGGAGTGGGATATAAGTTAGAAGTGTAATTAATTCCCTAATTTATTTTTTATTTGATAACGCAATCTTTTGCGTTATCTTTATTTTAAAGAACTACGTTATAGATGAAAATAAGTTTCAAGAAAAATTATCGATTCGCTTCAAAAGCAGCACTATTTATTAGTGTTTTTTTATCTTTGTTTGGGATGATTTTAGCAAAGTACATGTTGAACTTGGAACAACGTAGCGTACTTTCATTTGGACTTTATTTCTATTTGTTCTCTTTCGGGTTTTCTTTTTTAGTACTCCAATACCGAGTGGAGCGTTTCATTTATAGTAGAATTAAAAAAATATACGATGATGTGGCCTTGCTTGAGTCGTCTTCATTCATTAATCAGCCCATTACTACAGATATGGAGACTTTGTCTCGTAAAGTGAAAAAATTTGCTACGGATAAAAAAATGGAGATTGAAATGCTTCAGGTTAGAGAACAATACCGTAGAGAATTTTTAGGAAATGTTTCTCATGAATTAAAAACACCACTTTTTACTGTACAAGGATATATCGATACCTTGCTTGAGGGGGCGATGGAGGATAAAAATATTCGAAAAAAATATTTAAAACGTGCCGAAAAAGGAGTTGAACGGTTGATTTATATTGTTGAGGATTTAGATATGATAACTAAATTAGAATCGGGAGATTTGCATTTAGAAATGTCTGAATTTGATTTGGCAGAATTAATTCAAAGTGTACTAGATCTTTTAGAAATGAAAGCCGAGAAGAAAAAAATCAAATTAGAATTAGAAAATTCTTTTGGTAAACATTTTATTGTCAAAGGAGATAAAGACAAGTTGCAACAAGTAGTCGAAAATTTGATAGTTAATTCTATCAAATATGGTAAAGAGGGAGGGTTGACAGAAGTAAGTATTGTTAATTTGACTAAAAGAAAATTATTGGTCAGAATAACAGATAATGGCGAAGGGGTAGAGCAACAATATATTCCAAGACTTTTTGAACGTTTCTTTCGTGTTGATAAAAGCGGTTCCCGTTCGGAAGGCGGTTCAGGATTAGGTTTGGCCATTGTAAAACATATTGTTGAGGCACACAAACAAAAAATATATGTGGAAAGTGAATTTGGCGTTGGATCTGAATTTTCTTTTACTCTTGATAAAGCGATTACTGTCGCTAAAGATTAGGTTTTGTCATTCATTTGGGTACTTTGACTCATTGTAGTTTTCTTCGGGATAACAATTGAATAACAATTATTTCTTCACAAGATAATACCATCTTAACATTAGGTTAACATAGCTGATTCATCTTTGCATCAGAAAAATTAATCTAACACAACGATGAAAAAAATTACTCTAGCGTTTTTATTATTAGGCGCTTTTATGGCGAAAGCTCAAGATGCACAAAGTATCGAAGCATTGAAGGAATCTGTTGATGCACATTCAATGAAATTTGACGGTTTAGAAGAAAGATTAGCTACTTCTGATGCTGATCTTGGAAAATTGACAAAAATTAAAGTGTCTGGATACATCCAAGCACAATATGACATGTATGACACTTGGACTTTTGATGGGGTTCACGGAATTAATGGTTCTTCTACTTCAGCGCCGGTTACTAATTCTTTTTTCTTAAGAAGAGCTCGTATTAAATTTGCTTACGAAGCAGCAGATGGTGTAAAATTTGTATTGCAACCTGACTTTGCTTTTGATAAAGTGTCTTTGAAAGATGCTTATGTGGTTTTGAACGACCGTTGGACTAAAACATTCTCATTGTATTTAGGACAATTTGATAGACCAAACTATGAAGTTGAATATTCTTCAGGTTCTATGGAAATGTTAGAAAGAACTAAAATGGCTGGGATTTTATATCCAGGTGAAAAAGAATTAGGAGCTAAATTAGAAGCTAATTTTGATACTAAATATAACTTTCCTTTGAAATTACAGTTGGCCGTAATGAATGGTAACTTCAATTTAGGAACTACTGCAAATCAAACTAAAGACATTGATAATACTAAAGATGTAATGGCTAGAGCGGTTTACTCTATTAAATTGCCAAATGCAGGTTTAGGAATTGATTTTGGTGGACACGGTTATTTTGGAAAAACTGAAGTAATGCCTGGAACAACTTTGACTGGTTTTACAAAAGCTGATGGAACTGCTTTTACTCCAGTTGTAGGGGATAAATTAGATAAAACATGGTTAGGTGCTGAGATGCAAATTTACTATGACTTCTTAGGAGGTATGGCTTTAAAAGCAGAATATATTTCTGGAACAATGTCTGGTGTTGGTTCAACTTCTTCTTATGTGAACTACAACTCTGGGTTTAAAGTAGCTGGATTAAGAGATTTTAGTGGATACTATGCTACTTTGATTAAAAACATCGGTACAAAACACCAATTCATAGCACGTTATGATGAGTTTGATCCTAATACTAAATTATCAGGAGATGCAGTAACTAATGCAAATGATTTGAAATACAATACAATGACTTTGTCTTGGCAGTATTTCTATGATGATAACATCAAGATTGTAGCGGGTTATTCTATGCCTGTAAATGAAAAAACTGCTGGTATTACTTCAGGTGATTTTGCTAACAGAGATAAAGCAGACAATCAGTTCAGTATCAGAATTCAAGCGAAATTCTAATAAATCAACGAATCAATTTTTAAATAAAATTTAAGATGAAAACAACAAAATTTAAAATAGTAGCAGCTTTAATCGCTGTAATGGTAATCGGATTTTCGTTTACAACTTTAGAAAAAATAACTGTTAAAGGTTCTGACACCATGGTTATTTTGTCTCAAAAATGGGCTGAAGTATACATGAAAAAAAATCCAGGTTCTACAATCCAAGTAACTGGAGGAGGTTCAGGAGTTGGAATTGCAGCTTTAATTAATGGATCTACTGATATTGCTAACTCAAGCCGTCCAATGAAAGCGGGTGAGGTAGATAAATTGAAACAAAGATACAACACTCTTGGAATTGAAATTCCTTGTGCTAAAGATGGTATCACTGTGTATTTAAACAAAGCTAATCCAGTTTCTGAATTAACAGTAAGACAAATTGGAGATATTTTTGCTGGAAAAATCACTAACTGGAAACAAGTAGGTGGACCAGATGCAGGAATCAAATTGTACGGTAGAGAGAGTAGCTCTGGAACTTTTGGATTTTTCAAAGACAATGTAGTAAAAGGAGATTATTCTACAAGTTGTCAAACATTACCTGGAACAGCTGCGATTGTAAATGCAGTTAAGAAAGATAAATATTCTGTAGGATATGGTGGAGCAGCTTATGCTGAAGGTGTTAAAGACTGTAAAGTTAAGAAAGACGATAAAAGTCCTGCTTATGCTCCAACAGCTGAAACTATTAAAAACAAAACGTATCCTATTTCTAGATACTTGTATATGTACTTGAAATCTAGACCAACAGGAGAAACTAAAAAGTTTATTGATTGGATATTGAGTCCAGAAGGTCAAAGTTTGATTGCTTCTGTAGGGTATTTTCCAGTAAAATAATAACAATACAATTATCCCTTTCCATGAATTTGGAGAGGGATAATTTTGTGTTTAAACTAATTTATATATTTCATAATTCAATTCAATGAATTCTAAATTATCAAATACTAATTTTACTAAAGAAAGTCTGAAAAAACAATTCAGACTTTCTGAGTTTCTAGCTGAAAAGATCATTTCATCGGTGGCCTTTTTATCTATTGCTATAATTTTTCTAATCTTTGTTTTTGTATTTAAAGAGTCTTTGCCAATATTTAGTACAGGTAAAGAAGCTCCAAAAACTGAGATCCAAGCAACAGATGCAGCTTCAAAACCAGAATCTTACGGAGCAACTTCAACGGAGGACTTAAAGCCAGAATCGTACGGTACAGAACCAACTGAAGAATTGAAACCAGAAACTTATGGTTCTGAACCTGTTTCTCAAGCTGATTTACAACCCGAATCGTATGGAGATGTAAAAGCCGAATCGCTTACGACAGAGTCAGAAGAAATGTCGGATAAGGTTACTGAAAATACGGATGGTGCTGGCAATACATGGAGTACCTTCTTTACAACAGAATGGGTGCCAGTTTCAGAAAATCCAAGATTTGGATTACTAGGATTGCTTATAGGGACTTTAAAAGTAACTATAATTGCAATGCTTATTGCAGGTCCTTTAGCTGTCTTGGCAGCTTTGTTTACGTCTTGTTTTGCTTCGAAAAGAACCAAAGAAATTATTAAACCTATTATCGAAATGTTAGCCGCTTTTCCTTCAGTAGTAATTGGGTTTTTTGCTTTAATGGTATTGGCATCGTTTTTCCAAAATGTTTTCGGTTACGATTCTAGATTGAACGCCTTTGTAGGAGGAGTAGCGATGGCTTTAGCAGCAATTCCAATTATTTATACGATATCTGAAGATGCATTGTCATCAATTCCAAAAACGTATACCGAAGCTAGTTTGGCCTTAGGCGCAAGTAAATGGCAAACTGCCTTCTTTGTGGTTTTACCAGCGGCAACACCAGGTATTTTTGCGGCACTTTTATTAGGTGTTGGACGTGTTTTTGGAGAAACCATGATTGCTTTGATGGCTACAGGAAATGCAGCTTTAGTTTCGGCGAATCCTTTTGAGAGTGTGCGAACTTTTGCAGCAACTATTGGTGCCGAAATGGCTGAGACTGTTTTTGGAGAAACACATTATAGTGTGTTGTTCTTTATAGGGTCGTTACTTTTTATTTTCTCATTTGCATTGAATGCTTTGGCAGAGTTTTATGTGAAAGGAAAACTAATTAAAAAATTCCAAGGGAAATAATATGAATACAAATACAAATACAACAGAGAATCATTTCTTCTCTAGCAAAGGAAAAGGAATGGACATAAAAGGGAAGTTGATTATTGGAACTACACAAGTAGCAGTTGCATTAATTATCGCTATCCTGTTTATTATACTTGGAATAATTGTTTACGAGGGAAGAGATAAATTTTCGTGGGAGTTCATCAGTTCGTTTCCGACAGATGGGATGACTAAAGGAGGGATTTTTCCAGCTTTAATTGGAACTTTTATCTTGGTTATTGTAATGTCAATAGCTGCGGTGCCTTTTGGAACTATTACTGCGATTTATTTAACAGAATATGCCAGAGAGAACTCAAAATTAGCGGCGGCAGTTCGATTTTCAATCCGAACTTTAGCGGTAGTACCTTCTATTATTTTTGGATTGTTTGGATTGGGTTTCTTTATCCAATTTGTTGGAGCTGGAGCCGATACTGTTTTTAACGGAGGGCAATTGCGTTGGGGACAACCGAATATTATTTGGGCCAGTCTTACTATGTCATTATTAACGCTTCCAGTAATTATTGTTTCGGTAGAAGAGGCTTTGAAAACGATTCCGCGTGAATTGCGTGAGGCAAGTTTGGCATTAGGAGCAACCAAATGGCAAACGATTAGAAAAGTTGTTTTCCCGGGATCAATCTCAGGAATTATGACAGGCACTATTTTGGCAGTAAGTAGAGGAGCGGGTGAGGTAGCGCCAATTTTATTTACCGGAGCAGCTTATTATTTGGCTACATTACCAGGTTCTTTGAGTGATCAATTTATGAACTTGGGGTATCATATTTATATTATGTCAACCCAATCATCTGATGTGGAAAAAACAATGCCTATTCAGTTTGCTACTACTCTAGTCTTATTGTTATTGACGTTGTCATTGAATTTAGTAGCTGTTTTAATCCGATCACGAATTAGAAGAAAAGCAAAGTAATTAGTTCAATTACTTACATTATTTTAGATTTAACTTACAGAAAATGAAAGATATAAAAATTGCAGTAAAAGATTTGTCTTTATACTACGGAGAAAAGAAAGCATTAAAGGAAATTTCGTTAGAAATTCCTAAGAATAAAGTGACGGCTTTAATTGGGCCTTCAGGTTGTGGAAAATCTACTTTCTTGAGATGTATTAATAGAATGAACGACTTGATTCCTGATGTACAAATCACAGGAAGTATGCTTGTAGAAGGGGTTGATATTTACGACAAAGATGTTGATGTGGTGAATATTAGAAAGAAAATCGGAATGGTTTTTCAAAAATCAAATCCGTTTCCAAAATCAATCTATGAGAATATCGCTTACGGACCAAGAATTAACGGAATAAAAGACAAAACGGAGTTAGACGAGATTGTTGAAACTTCTTTGCGTAAAGCAGCTATTTGGGATGAAATTAAAGATCGTTTAGGCGATTCTGCTATGGGACTTTCTGGAGGTCAACAACAACGTTTGTGTATTGCTCGAACTTTGGCGGTAAGCCCAGACATTATTCTTATGGATGAGCCTGCAAGTGCATTAGACCCTATTTCTACTTCAAAAATCGAAGAGTTGGTTCACGAATTGAAAGAGCAATATACGATAATCATTGTGACGCACAATATGCAACAAGCTGCTAGAACAAGTGATTATACTGCTTTCTTTTATTTGGGAGAATTGATCGAAATGGGTAAAACAAATGATATATTTACCAAACCAGAGAAAAAACAAACCGAAGATTATATCACAGGTAGATTTGGATAATTAGTACAAATTAATAAAGTCAGCGAACTTTATTATTTGTAATTTTAATCGTAACATAAAAAATAATAGGATGACACACTTTGAAATAGAATTGGAAAAGTTAAAAAATGTAATCGAAAAAATCGGGAACCTTGCACAAAATCAAGTAGGAGAATCCGTTAAAGCATTGCTTTCTGAACCAATATTAGAAGGAAAAGAAGTAAAGAAAACAGAACATAAGATAGATAAATTAGATATCAAAATTGATGAAATTTGTCAAAGTATTTTTGCTTTACAACAACCCGTTGCTTCTGATTTGCGTTTTATTATGTCGGCAATGCAAATTAGTAATGAAATCGAGCGTATAGGCGATTTAGCGATAAGTATTATCAAAAAAGCTAAAAATACTAAAGATAAACACGATTTAATTACTAAATTTCAGGTTGCTGATTTGGCAAAAGAAGTAGAAAAAATCACAATCAAAACGAATGAATGTTTTTTAACTCGTGATGAAAGTACAATTGGGGAAATATTTGTTTTGAATAAAAGTATTAAAAACAAAACAGACGATGCAATTCATAACATTGTTGGTGAAATGAAAACCAATTCAAAAGCAGTAGTTTCAGGAACAAATTTGGTAATCGTATTGAAACATTTAGAGCGCATTTCAGAACATTGTACTAACATTGCTGAGAATGTGTTTTTTATGATTAATGCTAAAATTATCAAACACGAAAAATTTGAAGAAAAGAAATCAGGAGAATAATTTCTAGATTTTACAAGACATAAAAAAAGCACCATTTTTGGTGCTTTTTTGTTATAAAAGAAATTCGAATTATTCTTTGGTTACAATTTGCATTGTTTCACGGCTCACTTGTTTTAGTAAAACCGTTTTGTCTTTTTCAACGGTTTGTGCCGCCTCATCATTGAAGTGACGAATGGTATATAAAGTCACATTTTCTTCAGAATCTACTTTGAATTTTTTAGATAAAATAGCGTTTAATTCTTTGAAGTTGTCAAATTTATCTTCTACACAAACAGAAAAACTAATTGCCGAATTTTGAATCAAGTTTACTTTGATTTTGTATTCGTGAAATAAACCAAAAATCTCGCTGATGTTTTCTTCCATAATGAAAGAGAAATCTATTGAAGAAAGTGATATCAATAATTGGTTTCTTTTAACGATAAAACAAGGTAAATGCGGTTCTAAATCAACACCTTTTGAAACACTTGTTCCTTTTAAAAGAGGGTTGATAAACGACTTTACATACAAAGGAATTTCTTTCTTTTGTAATGGTTGTAACGTTTTTGGGTGAATTACCGAAGCACCATAAAAAGCCAATTCAATGGCTTCGCGATACGAAATTTGATTTAACAAACTTGCATTTTCAAAATAACGCGGGTCTGCATTCATCACGCCAGGAACGTCTTTCCAAATGGTTACACTTTCGGCATTCAAGCAATAAGCAAAGATAGCAGCAGTGTAATCAGAACCTTCACGACCTAAAGTAGTGGTAAAGTTATTTTCGTCAGAGCCTAAAAATCCTTGTGTGATGTTTAAGATTTTTGGCGCAACATTTTTAGCAATATTTTTCTGAGTTAGATCCCAGTCAACTTCTGCATCTCTGTAATTTGCATTAGTTTTAATGAAGTTACGAACGTCTAACCATTGTGTTTTGATGTTCATGAAATTCATGAAATGACTCAAAATATTAGTCGAAATTAATTCGCCATAACTCACAATTTGATCGTAAACAAAGTTGTAATTTGGGGATTTATTATGTGCTAAAAAGTACTCTAAATCTGAAAATTGTTCGTTTACAGAAGCAAACACAGGATGGTTGTCATCTTCAAACAAATCCAACAAGATTTGATTATGGTATTTTTTAATCTCTTGTACCGAAGAACTAAGTTCTGGCGATTTGTCAAAATAATTTTTGATTACTACTTCTAATGCATTTGTTGTTTTGCCCATGGCAGAAACCACTAATAATACATCTTCGTACCCCGCTTTTTGTAAAACGTCATATACATTTTTAATTCCATCGGCGTCTTTTACTGAGGCGCCTCCAAATTTGAATATTTTCATATAATAATGCTGTAATTTATTTTAGTTTATTTTCAAGAAAATAATTAATACCTTCTTCGTCCATTTGTGCCACTCTCCAATCATCAAACACTTTGGCGCCTGAATTTTTGTAGAACTCAATTGCTGGAGTATTCCAGTCTAGAACAGCCCATTCAATTCGTCTTACATTATCCTTTTTACCCTGTTTAATCACTTCTGAATACAAGGCAAATCCTAAGCCAGTTCCTCGCATACTTTGTTTTACTACTAAGTCCTCAAGGTGTATGGTTTTCCCTTTCCAAGTAGAATATCGGTAGTAATACAATGCAATTCCAACAATTTCATTGGCTACTTCTGCAACAAAAACATGAAATAAGGGGTGTGTTCCAAAACCATCTCGAATCAAATCGTCTTCGGTTATGACAACGGCATCGGGTTCTTTTTCGAAATCAGCTAATTCCTGAATTAGAGCCAAAACTCCTTTCATGTCCTCAGGGTTTCCTTTTCGAATATTCATAAATTCTTACTATTAATGGTTAAATCAATAAAAATACTAATTTTTATAACTGATTTCGTTCGATTTGCTAGCAAATATACAATGATAGCTGCCTGGAAAATAAAAATTGTGTCATTTTCACAAAAAATAATTGTTTTGTTACTTCCGCTGGGAATAGTAAATAAAAAGCTCCTTAAAATAATTAAGGAGCTTTTGGTGTTTAATAATGTAGAAACGATGATTATTTATACATGTTTTTCATTTCATAAATAAAGGTTTCTAAATCCACTTTTTTATCTATTAAGGATAATGCTTTGTTTACAATGTATCCCACATTTCCTGGAGTAAATCCTAAAGCGATTCCTAATTTTTCTAACAATTGTTCTTGTTTGTCACCTAAATGATGATCAATGTGTACCATTCGCCCTAAATCAAACAAACGCTCCAATCTATCGTTATATAAATAAGGTGGATTGATAGGATATTTTAATGGATTGGCTACTATTTCTTCGTACTCAGTAGCTGAAATCTCAAGGTTTGTAGCTAATTTGTCTAAAAATGCTTTTTCTTCTGGAGACGATTTTCCATCAGCAAGCGCCACGCGAACAATGGCTGAAAAATGACCTTTATTTCTGGTTTTAAATTCGCTATCAAATAAATCTGAAAATGACATAATAAATTAAGTTTATAATTACTATAAAGGTACAATTTTTCTTTAATACAGTTGGCTTTCCATCTAAAATTTAATGAATAATTTTGATAGTTGAAAATGGATTTATTTAGACACTAATTTACTTTTCAAAATTAATTGTAAGTTTACATTTTCTAATTAATTTAATATCAAGCTAATGTCAGAGTTTTGGGTTTATTTTCAAATAGGACTTCACCATGTTTTGGATATTCATGCCTATGATCATGTATTGTTTTTAACAGCTTTAGCAATTCCGTTTACGATTAAAGATTGGAGAAGAATCTTGCTTTCAGTTACTTTTTTTACTTTGGGACACACTACGGCTTTGTTGCTTTCGGTGTATGAGATTATGACTGTTAAAGTGAATATTGTTGAGTTTTTAATTCCAATAACTATTTTAATTACGGCGCTTTTTAATTTGGTTACCATTCGAAAAGCCAACAGAAAAGAAAGTTTGAACCTAGTTTTCTTGATCACTCTTTTTTTTGGAGTAATTCACGGATTGGGTTTTTCAAATTATTTTAAAACGATATTAGGAGGTGCTACAAATTCTAAATTAGTACCTTTGTTGGAGTTTGCTGTAGGAATTGAAGCGGCGCAAATAGCTGTAGTGCTTGTGGTTTTACTTCTTGCTTACAGTATGCAAACTTTCTTTAAATTGTCTAAAAGAGATTGGATTTTGGTTGGTTCTGCTTTTGTAGTAGGAGTGGTTTTACCAATGATTTTAGAAAATGAAATTTGGAATCAATACTAAAAATGGAAGAAAAAAAATTAAATAAATACGATAAAGCTTATTTGCGAATTGCAAAAGAGTGGAGTCTTTTGTCGTATTGCAAACGCAAACAAGTAGGTGCTATTATTGTCAAAGACCGTATGATTATTTCAGACGGTTATAATGGAACACCTTCGGGGTTTGAAAATTGTTGTGAAGACGAAGAAGGATTGACCCGTTGGGATGTGTTGCATGCCGAAGCGAATGCCATTTTGAAAGTCGCTCGTTCTACACAATCGTGTGAGGGAGCTACCTTATATATTACACTTTCTCCATGCAAAGAGTGTAGTAAATTGATTCATCAATCAGGTATAAAGAGAGTAGTATATCACAATGGATATCGTGACGATTCAGGCCTTCAATTTCTAATTAAGGCGGGAATTGATGTGCAGCATATCCAAGATTTAGAAGAATAAGCCGTCAAATCATTATTTAATGCTGTCGTGCACTTGAACAGGAATGCCTTCGTTCCAAAGGGTGAGTAGATCTGTTGCAACAGCAGCTCCACTTCCGGCGGCAATTGTCAGTTGACTTCTACATCCAGCTAAAGTTCCAATTACATAAATACCATCTGTAACCTTGTGGTCTGTATTACGCAATTGAATACGTTTTTTTTCAGCTAATGCCTTTTGATGAGGTTCAATAAATTGTTTGAGTCCTTCAATATCGAATGTGTTGGCAGACCCAATTCCTACAATTATATTTTTAGTATAATAAGTGTTTTTGTTGGAAATTACTCTGAATTCTGGAAATTCTCCTTCAATCCGAATTACTTTTTCTTCAGGGATTTGAGTAACGTGTGGGTAGGTTTCTGAAAGGTGTTGTTTGCTTTCGCTTAATAATTCAGAGCCTAATTTCCCAGGTGTAATACCATAAGCATTATTGAAAACAGCTTCTTGTAAAGCAGACGATTTTTGATGTGTAAAAATTCCAATTTTCTTTTCGGAGGCAAAGGGTTTGTTTTTGGCCGAACCTAAAACAAGAGCGCAAGACATTCCTGAGGCTCCACCACCTATAATGAGTACATCAAAAGAATTATTCATTCATTCTTTTTTCAATTTCTTTTGACATTTTGAAAATCAAAAGAATTAAAACGGCACATAAAGAAGCAGCAATTCCTATTAAAGCATACATACTTTCTCCTTGTAAAAGGTTGTTGAAATCAAGACGAGTTACATTAAAAACAATTAATGCTACCGCTAGAAAAATCAAAATGGTTGTAAAAATTTTCATAAGATGAATTTTGATTATTAAGTTCAATTAGAGATTTCAAAAAGAGCCCACTAATTGTAGCTAATAGAGAACATCGCCGTAAATGTATAAAAATTTCTTTTAGACAAACAAACCTTTAACATTAGCGGCAAATAATTTAACAGCTATTGCTAATAGCACCACTCCAAATGCTTTACGAATAACACCCAATCCATTCTTGCCTAATAATTGTTCTAGTTTAGATGATAGTTTTAAAACAATGTAAACAAGTATTAAATTTAATAAGATGGCAATTAAAATATTGATGGTGTGAAATTCAGAACGCAAAGAAAGTAATGTGGTCATTGTTCCTGCACCTGCAATTAATGGAAAAGCTATGGGTACAATAGAAGCGGAGCTTGATTCTTCATCTCTATAGATGCGAATTCCTAAAATCATTTCTAAAGCAATAAAAAACAAGACAAAAGATCCAGCTACTGCAAATGAGTGAACATCGATACCAATAATTTTTAAAAATTCTTCTCCAACAAACAAGAAGACAATCATAATTATTCCGGCTACTATTGACGCTTTTTCAGACTCGATATGGCCGTGTTTGGTTCTCAAATCTACAATAATTGGAATACTACCTACAATGTCAATTACAGCAAATAATACCATTCCAACGGTAAGAATTTCTTTAAAGTCAATTTCAAACATGTTCTTTTTTGTTGTAAAGTTACACTTTTAAGTTAATTAAATAAGAAAGATTATAGTTTGAAAAAATTGAATTATGATATGAAAAGAACTGTTTTCTTCGAGTCCTTTGATTACATTTGCATTTCATTATTCAATTTATGTATCCAATGTTTCAATTAGGAAAAACCATCGTTTCAGAAGAAATACTCGAGAGAGAGTTTGTTTGTAATTTGTCTGCCTGTAAAGGCACTTGTTGTATTGATGGTGATGCCGGCGCTCCTTTGAGTGAAGAGGAAACTAAAATAATGGAAGAAATTTATCCTAAAGTAAAACCGTATTTACGTCCTGAAGGAATTGCTGCCATCGAGGCACAAGGAACTTGGGTAAAAGGAGAAGATGGTGATTTTGAAACGACACTAATTGAAGGAAAAGATTGTGCGTATGTGATTTTTGATGGCGCCACTGCTTTATGTGGTATCGAACAAGCCTACAATGAAGGAATCGTAAGTTGGAAAAAACCAGTTTCTTGTCATTTGTATCCTATCCGAGTGAAAGATTTTACCGAATTTACAGCAGTGAATTATGATAAATGGTACATCTGTGATGATGCGTGTACTTTAGGTAAAGAATTGCAAGTTCCGGTCTATAAATTCGTCAAAGAAGCATTGGTGAGAAGGTTCGGAGAAGACTGGTATTTAGAGCTTGAAAAAGTGGCAACTGAATTAAAAAAATAATTCAACAATCCCTCGTTTTTACTATTGCTACAAAAGTAAAAAACCCTATATTTTACGGCACTACAACGATTTTTATTGGTTTTAAATCGTTGATTTATAGTAAATTGTATTTTTGATTTGAAAATGGTGTTATTTTTAACTTTGTTAAAAACTAAGGCTGATTGTGAATAAGTTTGACTTTTAATAATCGCAATATTTCACAATCTTTGTAATCCCCAAACAATCCCAAATTTCATTTATTTTCAATCAAAAAAACAAACCAATAATTATGTCTGCAATAGAGCCAATTTTACAAGAAAACAAAGATCGTTTTGTTATTTTTCCAATAAAACACCAAGATATTTGGGAGTGGTACAAGAAACAAGAAGCTTGTATTTGGACCGCTGAAGAAATTGACTTACATACTGATTTGAATGATTGGAACAACAAGTTAAATGACGACGAACGTTATTTCATTAAACATATTTTAGCGTTTTTTGCGGCATCTGATGGGATTGTTAATGAAAACTTGGCTGAAAATTTTGTTGCAGAAGTACAGTATCCAGAAGCTAAGTTTTTCTATGGTTTCCAAATTATGATGGAAAATATTCATAGTGAAACCTATTCTTTATTGATTGATACCTATGTGAAAGATGAAGCTGAGAAATACGAATTATTCCATGCTATAGAAACGTTTCCTGCAATTAAAGAGAAAGCAGAATGGGCTTTGAAATGGATTAGTTCTGATTCTTTTGCAGAGCGATTGATCGCTTTTGCTGCTGTAGAAGGAATTTTCTTTTCTGGTTCGTTTTGTTCTATTTATTGGTTGAAAAAACGTGGTTTAATGCCAGGTTTGACATTCTCAAACGAATTAATTTCAAGAGATGAAGGAATGCATTGTGATTTTGCAGTTCACTTACATAACAACCACTTGGTAAATAAAGTGCCAAAGGCTAGAATCACAGAAATTTTGACTAATGCGTTGGATATCGAAAGAAAATTCATCACAGAGTCGCTTCCTGCCAGTTTGATCGGAATGAATGCTAATTTGATGACACAATATTTAGAGTTTGTTACGGATAGACTTTTAGTGGAATTAGGTTGCGATAGAGTCTATAATTCTTCTAATCCATTTGATTTTATGGACATGATTTCGTTGCAAGGGAAAACTAATTTCTTTGAAAAACGTGTTGGTGAATACCAAAAAGCAGGAGTAATGAACACCGATTCTGATGCTCAAAAAATAACATTTGATGCTGATTTTTAATCTGAACTTGGTTTAGATTCTAAATAGATTACCGTGCCACGGCGCAAACAATTAATAACAAATACCCGAAAACAAGGAAGGGATTTCTTGGTTTCTTAAAACCCACAAGATTATGTATGTAGTAAAAAGAGACGGTCATAAAGAACCGGTAATGTTTGACAAAATCACAGATAGAATTAAAAAACTATGTTATGGTTTAAATGATTTAGTTGATGCTGTAAAAGTAGCAATGCGTGTGATTGAAGGATTGTATGATGGAGTTACTACATCAGAATTAGATAATCTTGCGGCTGAAACTGCAGCAGCAATGACTATTGCACATCCAGATTATGCACAGTTAGCGGCTCGTATAGCCATTTCTAACTTGCATAAAAACACCAACAAATCATTCTCTGAAACGATGAATGAAATGTACCATTATGTTAATCCTAGAACCAACCAAGCTTCTCCTTTGTTGTCAGAGGAAGTGCATAAAGTTATTCAAGAGAATGCTGAATTCTTGAATTCGCATATCATTTATAATAGAGATTTTAATTACGATTATTTCGGATTTAAAACCTTAGAGCGTTCGTATTTGTTACGTATTAACGGAAAAATTGTAGAACGTCCACAACACATGTTGATGCGTGTGTCGGTTGGAATCCACTTGAACGATTTGGACGCAGTAATAGAAACCTACGACTTAATGTCGAAAAAATTCTTTACGCATGCTACACCAACATTGTTCAACGCAGGAACTCCAAAACCACAAATGTCTTCTTGTTTCCTTTTGGCTATGCAAGATGATAGTATTGATGGGATTTATGATACTTTAAAACAAACCGCTAAAATTTCGCAATCAGCGGGAGGAATTGGATTATCAATTCATAATGTGCGTGCAACAGGTTCGTACATTCGTGGAACTAACGGAACGTCAAACGGAATTGTTCCGATGTTGAGAGTATTTAATGATACGGCTCGTTATGTAGATCAAGGAGGAGGGAAACGTAAAGGAAGTTTTGCGATTTATATTGAAACCTGGCATGCTGATATTTTTGATTTTTTGGATTTGAAAAAGAATACAGGAAAAGAAGAAATGCGTGCAAGAGATTTATTTTTTGCTATGTGGACTTCTGATTTGTTCATGAAACGTGTACAAGAAGATACTACTTGGACTTTGATGTGTCCAAACGAATGTCCGGGATTGTATGATGTGTATGGTGAGGAATTTGAAGCTTTGTATACTTCGTATGAAGCGCAAGGAAAAGGTAGAAAAACCATTAAAGCACGTGAATTATGGGAGAAAATTCTAGAATCTCAAATTGAGACTGGAACTCCTTATATGTTGTATAAAGATGCGGCAAACCGTAAATCAAACCAAAAGAATTTAGGAACAATCCGTTCGTCTAATTTGTGTACTGAGATTATGGAGTACACCTCTAAAGACGAAATCGCAGTTTGTAACTTGGCTTCGATTTCTTTGCCAATGTTTGTTGAAAACGGAAGCTTCAATCACCAATTGTTGTTTGATGTTACTAAACGTGTTACTCGCAACTTGAATAAAGTAATTGATAGAAATTACTATCCTGTAAAAGAGGCAGAAAACTCTAATTTACGCCATCGTCCAGTAGGCCTTGGAGTTCAAGGATTAGCAGATGCTTTCATCATGTTGCGTATGCCTTTTACAAGTGATGAAGCCAAAAAATTGAACCAAGAGATTTTTGAAACATTATACTTTGCGGCTGTAACCGCTTCTATGGAAATGGCTAAAGAAGAAGGCCCATATTCTACTTTCAAAGGCTCTCCAATTTCTCAAGGAGAATTCCAACATAACCTTTGGGGAATGAAAGATGAGGAATTATCAGGTCGTTGGGATTGGGCATCATTGCGTAAAGAAGTAGTAGCGAATGGTGTTAGAAACTCATTATTGGTAGCACCAATGCCAACTGCTTCGACTTCTCAAATTTTAGGAAATAATGAAGCCTTTGAACCTTACACGTCTAACTTGTACACACGTCGTGTATTGTCTGGAGAATTCATCGTGGTAAACAAGCATTTATTACACGATTTAGTGGAGCGTGGTTTGTGGAACGAATCATTGAAACAAGAAATCATGCGTCATAATGGATCCGTTCAAAACATCGATGTAATTCCGCAAGATTTGAAGGAATTGTACAAAACGGTTTGGGAAATGTCAATGAAAGACATTATCGATATGTCACGTCATAGAGGGTATTTTATTGATCAATCGCAATCGTTGAACTTGTTCATGCAAGATGCTAACTATTCTAAATTAACTTCAATGCATTTCTATGCTTGGCAATCTGGTTTGAAAACGGGAATGTATTATTTGAGAACAAAATCAGCGGTAGATGCCATTAAGTTTACCGTAAATAATGATAAAAAAGTAGAACCTACAGCTGTAGTTGAGGTAGAAGTAAAGGAACAACCTGTTGCTGTGGTTAACGAAGCGGTTGAAATGACTGCCGAAGAATACAGAGCGATGATTGAGCAAGCGCGTAACGCAGGTCCTGAAGAGTGCGAAATGTGTGGTTCATAATTCTTAACGGCAATTAAATACTAGAGCAGCTGCCAATTTTGGTGGCTGTTTTTGTTTTATAGGAAAAGCTTCCAGCCTTTCAAAGGCTAGAAGCTTTAAAAGAAATTTTAATTTTCCTGATGTTTCAAAATAGTTTATAATTTATCTAATAATACATGCATTACCTCACTAAAGACTTAGTATTTCCGCCTGTTACTAAAGCCAATGATGATGGTTTTCTCGCTATTGGTGGAGACTTATCTCCCGAGCGATTACTATTGGCATACAAAAACGGTATTTTCCCTTGGTTTGAATCGGGAGATCCCATTTTGTGGTGGTCACCCAATCCAAGGATGGTATTGTTTTTTGAGGATTTAGTGGTTTCAAAAAGTATGCGTACTATTTTGAATCGGGATGCATTTAAAGTAACTTTCAATCAAGATTTTAGAGGTGTGATTTCCAATTGCCAAAAAATTAAACGCGAAGGACAACATGGCACTTGGATTACGAATGACATGATTGAAGCCTATTGTAAGTTGAATGAATTAGGTATAGCTAAATCTGTTGAGGTATGGCAAAATAACGAATTAGTGGGAGGTCTATATGGAGTTGATTTAGGAAACATTTTCTGTGGAGAAAGTATGTTTTCTAAAGTGTCAAATGCTTCTAAAGTAGCTTTTATTCATTGGTCACAATATCTAAAGGCAAACAATTACAAATTATTGGATTGCCAAATTTACAATCCGCATTTGGAAAGCTTGGGTTGTCGTGAAATAACAAGAGACCATTTTATTGAAATTCTGAAAAGCTGAGTTTAATTCCAATATCAGCATCATTTATTCCTAAATCGCACTTTGTAAATCGTAAATCCAATATAGTACCTCGTAAATTAGCTTATTCTTTTCCAGCAATCGGCTACATGGTCGTCCACCATTCCTGTCGCTTGCATGTGGGCATAGACCACCGTTGAACCCACAAATTTGAACCCACGTTTTTTCAAGTCTTTGCTAATGGCATCTGAAAGTGGAGTGGTGGCAGAAATATCTTTCAGTGTTTGCGGTTGATTGATAATCGGTTTTCCATCAGTAAATTGCCAAATGTACTTACTAAAACTACCAAACTCTTGTTGCACTTCCATAAAAGCAATTGCATTTGACACTGCAGATCGTACTTTTAATTGATTGCGAATAATACCCTGATTTTGTAATAATTCTTGAATTTTTGTTTCGTTGTATAACGCTATTTTCTGGTAATCAAATTGGTCAAAAGCTGCACGAAAGTTTTCTCTTTTTTTTAGAATAGTAATCCAACTTAACCCTGCTTGAAAGGTTTCTAAAATTAAGAATTCAAATAATTTTTGGTCGTCATACACAGGAACTCCCCATTCGTGATCGTGATAGGCTTCGTAAATCGGGATACCTACGCACCATTTGCATCTGTTTTTATTCATTTTAAGCTGGTATATCGCTATCTAAATAGTTTTTTATAATTCGGTGTCCCCAATAAATTAGAGGTGTTAAAAGTATGGCTATTCCTAATTTAAAAGTATAGCCGGTTAAGGCGGAGCCAATAAAAGTTTCAAAGTTGATTTTTCCAGGAAGCCAAAATGCAATTCCCAATACAATAAAAGAATCAAATAATTGTGATATTACGGTAGATCCAGTAGTTCTAAGCCATATTTTCTTGCTGCCTGTTTTGTTTCTGAAGTACCAAAATACAGTAACATCAATTAATTGCGAAACCATAAATGCAATAATACTACCGACGATAATCCACATACTTTGTCCAAAAACAGCTTGAAATTGCTCGTCATTTACTGGGCTGATTCCTTTGGCGGCTGGAATGGCGATTGCTAAAAGTAATACTAAAAAAGCGTAGGCAATTAAGCTAGCGGTTATAAAGGAAAGGCGTCTTACCCCTTTTTCACCGAAATATTCATTGATCAAATCGGTGGTTAAAAATACTACAGGCCAAGGCAGAATTCCAATACTCATAACAAAAGGACCAATTTGAATTAGCTTTCCTCCAATTAATTCGGCAACCACAGCATTGGTAATAAAGATCCCTGCAAGGATTACAAATACGGTATCTTTTTTAGATCTGAACATAAGCAATGGGATTAGTTTCTCAAATTTAGCATTTTATTTTGGAATTTTTGTCATAAAAAAATCCCATTCGGTTAGGAATGGGATTTATAGGGATAAGATTAAAAATCTACTTTAGATTATCCTAAAGCAGCTCTTTTGAATCCTGTAACAGTTAAGTTAGCATCAACTGATTTTACGTAAGCAGCTACATTCATAGAACCGTCTTTGATGTAATCTTGGTTTACTAAAGTGTTGTCTTTGTAAAAACGTTGGATTTTTCCTTTAGAGATGTTTTCCAACATCGCTTCTGGTTTACCTTCTGCTCTTAATTGCTCTTTTGCAATTTCAACTTCTTTTTCAATTACTGCAGCATCAACACCAGTTTCGTTTAAAGCAATTGGGTTCATAGCAGCAGCTTGCATTGCTACGTTTCTTGAAGCTTCTTCAGCTCCAGCAACATTAGCAGATAATGCTACTAAAGTAGCAATTTTGTTTCCAGCGTGGATGTAAGAACCAACGAATGGACCTTCTAATCTTTCGAAAGAACCGATTTCGATTTTTTCTCCGATAACTCCTGTTTGCTCGATTAATTTTTCGGCTACAGTGATTCCGTGGAAATCAGTTGCTAAGAAAGCGTCTTTAGAATCAAAGTTCAAAGCTAAAGCAGCTAATTCTTGCGCTAATTTTACGAATGCTTCGTTTTTACCAACGAAGTCAGTTTCACAGTTTAATGAAATAACAACACCAGATGTTTTAGCGTCGTTTACAACAGCGATAACAGCACCTTCTGTAGATTCTCTATCAGAACGGTTAGCAGCTACTTTTTGTCCTTTTTTACGTAAGTTTTCGATAGCTAAATCAAAATCTCCGTCAGCTTCAACCAAGGCTTTTTTACAGTCCATCATACCTGCACCTGTGATTGTTCTTAATTTATTTACGTCTGCAGCAGTAATTGTTGCCATAATTTTTTTAATTTTAAGAGTAAAAGATTGAAAAATTTAAGGATTTAATTATCAATTGTACTAATCAATAATTTGAAATCTTCAAATCTTTCAATCTTAAAATGGTTTGATTTATTCTTCAGTTGCTGGAGCTTCAGTTGTAGCTTCTACTTCAGCAGCAGGAGCAGCAACTTCTTCAGCTTCTTTTTCAGATCCTCTATCAGAAAGACCTTCAACAACAGCTGCAGTAACTAAAGTTAAAATTTTATCGATTGATTTAGAAGCATCATCATTTGCAGGGATTACGTAATCAACCTCTCTTGGGTCTGAATTCGTATCAACCATTGCGAAAACTGGAATGTTTAATTTTTGAGCTTCTTTTATAGCGATGTGTTCAGCTTTGATGTCTACTACGAACAATGCTGCAGGTAGTCTAGACATATCAGCGATAGAACCTAAGTTTTTCTCTAATTTAGCACGAAGACGATCTACTTGCAAACGCTCTTTTTTAGAAAGAGTCATGAATGTTCCGTCTTTCTTCATTTTATCAATAGTAGCCATTTTTTTAACAGCTTTACGGATAGTTACGAAGTTAGTCAACATTCCTCCTGGCCATCTTTCAGTGATGTAAGGCATGTTTGCAGATTTAGCTTTCTCAGCTACGATATCTTTTGCTTGTTTTTTGGTAGCAACGAATAATATTTTTCTACCTGATGCAGCGATTTTTTTCAAAGCTTCGTTAGCTTCTTCGATTTTTGCTGCAGTTTTATATAGATTGATAATGTGAATTCCATTACGTTCCATATAAATATAAGGAGCCATGTTTGGGTCCCATTTTCTAGTCATGTGTCCAAAGTGAACACCTGCTTCTAGTAATTCTTTTACTTCAACTTTGTTTGCCATTTTTTGTACTAGTTTACGTTCTGTTGATTAGCAATGTGTTTTGAGTTTATAAGTTTATAAGTTTATTAAGTTTAGGGAAACTAACCTTTTTAATCTTTAATCTTTTAAACCATTTTCAACCCATTTAGATGCTAAACTATTCCCTACCTCGGTAGGAGCAACAATAACTGTGTTTTTAAATTCAATAATAAATGAACGATGTCTTGTCCCATTTGAACAAGACAGGTAATATTAACGTTTAGAGAATTGGAATCTCTTACGAGCTTTCTTCTGACCGAATTTCTTACGTTCAACCATTCTAGGGTCTCTAGTTAATAAACCTTCTGGTTTCAAGATTGCTCTGTTTTCAGCATTTACTTCACACATTACACGTGCTAATGCCATTCTTACAGCTTCTGCTTGACCAGTTGAACCACCTCCGTATACGTTTACTTTTACGTCAAAATTGTTAGCGTTCTCTGTCATAGACATTGGTTGTAACACTTTGTACTGTAAAGTAGCTGTTGGAAAGTAAGTTGCGAATTCTTTTTTGTTTACAGTGATTACTCCTGTTCCTTCCGAAACATAAACACGTGCAACAGCGGTTTTTCTTCTACCGATTTTGTGAATAACTCCCATTACTTAAGATCGTTTAGGTTAACAGTTTTAGGTTTTTGAGCTCCTTGTTTGTGCTCAGAACCTACAACAACATTTAAATTTCTAAAAAGTTCAGCTCCTAATTTGTTTTTAGGCAACATTCCTTTTACAGCTTTTTCTACTAATAAAGCTGGGTTTTTTGATTGCAATACTTTTGCAGTCAAACTTCTTTGTCCTCCAGGGTAACCAGTGTGACGGATGTATGTTTTCTCATCCAATTTGTTACCTGTAAGGTTGATTTTTTCTGCGTTAATAACGATTACGTTATCTCCACAGTCCACGTGCGGTGTATAACTTGGTTTGTATTTACCTCTCAAAATCATAGCGACTTTTGAAGCAAGACGACCTAAGTTATGACCATCAGCATCAACAACAATCCACTCTTTTGATACAGTGGCTTTGTTAGCTGAAATTGTCTTGTAGCTTAATGTGTTCACAATTTTTATTTTTAATTAAACATTCCATCCCCAATAAAGGGGATGCAAAAGTACAATTATTTTTCTGAAATACAAATTGTCCTAAAATATTATTTAGTTCTGATTATCAGTAGCTAAAGGATTTGTTTTAGGGCTTGTTTTTATTTTTGTGTTTTTTGAACTTCTTTTTTGATAAAATTGGGTTTGTTTTTTCAAAAAAGCGTGATTTTTCAATGCTTTTCCGAATAATAATCGTGCAGTCATTAGCCAAATCAAGTTGTTCAACCAATTTTTTTCTTATTTTAGCGCTTTAAATTCCATGTATGAAAGCTAAAGCAACATTAAAACAAATTGCCAAAGAACTTAATGTATCTGTTTCTACAGTTTCAAAGGCTCTTAACGATAGCCCGGAAATTAGCGAACAGACGAAAATTAAGATAAAGGAATATGCCAAACTTAAAAATTACAAACCGAACATTATTGGGTTGAATCTTAAGAATAGAAAAACGAAAACTATAGGGGTTATTATTCCTGATATTTTGAATTCGTTTTTTGCCAAAGTGTTTAGCGGAATTGAAAAAGTGGCTGATGAAAAAGGATATAATGTTATTATGTGTATCTCCAATGAGTCTCTTGAAAAAGAAGCGCATACTCTCGAAATGTTGAGTAATGGAACCATTGATGGATTTATTTTATCAGTTTCTGAAGAAGCTCAAAAACAAAATAATTACGACCATTTTAAGGAAATTATCAATGACGGAACACCTATCGTGATGTTTGATCGAATTGCAGAAGGAATTGATTGTGATAAAGTGGTGGTAGATGATTTTGATTCAGCCTTAGACTCTACTCAACGTTTAATTGATTTAGGGTGTAAAAATATAGCGCTACTTTCATCAGTTGATAATTTGAGTGTTGGAAAATTGCGATTCGAGGGGTATTTGAAAGCATTAGAAAAAAATAATATTTCTGTAAACAATAATCTTATCATTAGAACGGACTCCGAAGAAGATTTGAAAGATAAAATGGAATCTGTTTTTGCTAATAATAAAATAGATGGCATCTTTGCTTTAGAAGAAAATGATTCGGTTGCGGCTTTGCGAATGGGATTGAAAAAAGGATATAGAATTCCAGAAGATCTTTGTATTATTGGTTTTGCCGACGGGATATTAGCCTCAAGAAGATTATCTCCAAGTTTAACTACGGTGAGTCAACACGGAATTGAGATTGGTGAAGAGGCTGCAAAATTATTGATTAAACGTTTGGAGAACGATTCAGAAGAAGAACCGCCTTATGAAACTAAAATCATTAAAACGGTACTGAAAGAAAGAGAAACTACAGCAAGAGTATAACAATAAAAAATCCATTCATTACGAATGGATTTTTTATTGTATTAATGTGCTTCTAACCAATCTTTTCCTATCCCGATTTCCACTTCTAAAGGAACGCTTAATGTAACAGCCTGTTCCATTTCGTGTTTAATCATCGGTTGAATTTTTTCTAATTCACTGTTGTGAACGTCAAATACCAATTCGTCATGAACTTGCAATAACATTTTAGATTTCCAGTTTTCTGCAATAAGTCTTTTGTGAATGTTAATCATGGCAATTTTGATAATGTCAGCGGCACTTCCCTGAATTGGGGCGTTTACAGCATTTCTTTCTGCTGCACCTCGCACTACTGCATTGGCTGAGTTGATGTCTTTTAAATAACGACGACGGCCTAATATAGTTTGCACAAACCCTTTTTCTCTGGCATTTTCAATCTGTTCTTGAATGTATGATTTAAGTTTTGGATAGGTGTTGTAATACGCTTCAATTAGTGCAGCACTTTCGGCACGCGAAAGCGAAGTCTGATTGCTTAATCCAAAAGCTGATACGCCATAAATAATCCCAAAATTGACTGTTTTAGCGTGACTACGTTGTTCTTTGGTAACTTCCTCTAAAGGGACATTGAATACTTTGGCAGCGGTACTTTTGTGGATATCTTCCCCATGTTGAAAGGCTTTAATCATATTTTCTTCTCCGCTCAAAGCGGCAATGATGCGCAATTCAATTTGAGAATAATCGGCAGATAGTAACGTGTAGTTTTCGTCACGAGCAATGAAAGCTTTTCTGATTTGTCTTCCACGTTCGGTTCGGATAGGAATGTTTTGCAAATTTGGGTTGTTCGAACTCAAGCGCCCTGTGGCAGCAACAGTTTGCATATAATCAGTGTGAACACGATGCGTTTTGGAATCTACTTGTAAAGGCAAGGCTTCTACATAAGTGTTTTGTAATTTAACAAGCGAACGCCAATCTAAAATAGCGCTCACAATTTCGTTGTCTTTGGCTAAATAACTTAAAATTTCTTCACCAGTAGCATATTGACCTGTTTTGGTTTTCTTTTGTTTTGCACCGCCAATTTTTAGTTTGTCAAATAAAATATCGCCAAGCTGTTTTGGGGAAGCCAAATTGAATTTTTCTCCGGCAATTTCATAAATGCGACTTTCTAATTGAGTAATATCGTCACCTAATTCTTTAGATAGAGATTTCAAGAAAGGAACGTCCAGATTGATTCCTTCATTTTCCATACTTGCCAAAACAGTAACCAAAGGAATTTCGATTTCTTCAAATAATTTTTTGGTGTGTGTTTTTTCTAATTCAGCATTGAATAGTTCAGAAAGTTGTAGGGTAACATCGGCATCCTCAACGGCATATTCTTTGATATCTTCGAGAGGAACGTCACGCATTGACTTCTGATTTTTTCCTTTTTTACCAATTAGTGTTTCAATAGATTGAGGAGCATATTTTAAATAGGTTTCTGATAAAACGTCCATATTGTGGCGCATATCAGGATTAATTAGATAATGCGCAATCATGGTGTCGAATAAATTTCCTTTTACGGTAATACCATAATTAGACAATACTTTTAAATCGTATTTTAAATTCTGACCTATTTTTTGGATGTTTTCATTTTCAAAAAAAGGAATAAATTTTTCGATTAGAATTTGAGCTTCTGATTGGTTTTCAGGAAACGGAACATAAAATCCTTTCCCTTTTTCATACGAAAATGAAATCCCAACCAACTCTGCGTGTAAAGCGTTTAATCCTGTTGTTTCAGTGTCAAAACAAACCGAGGTTTGGTTTTGTAGATTCTGCAATAACAATTTGATTCCTAAATCACCTTGAATGATTTGGTATGAATGTGTTGTGTTTTCTAATGAATTATAATAGTGATGACGCGTTTCTTCTGAACCTTCATCAATGGCACTGCCAAAAAGGTCAAACTGTTCTTCGGTTTTCGCCTGAGGTTTTTTGTATAATTTGGCTTCATCTATTACGGGAGCTGTTTCTCCTTTTCTAAAAATGGCATCAAATTGTTCTGCCATTCTGCGAAACTCCAATTCGTTGAATAAAGCATCTGTTTTATCCACATCAGGAGTGGATAATTCGTAATCGGTTTCGTCAAACTGAACTGGACAATCTAATAAGATGGTTGCCAAAGTCTTAGATAAAATCCCTTTGTCTTTATTGGCTTCAATATTATCTTTCATTTTTCCTTTCAGCTTGTCCGTATTTGCTAAAAGGTTTTCCATAGAACCAAATTCCTTGAGTAATTTTTTAGCAGTTACTTCGCCTACTCCAGGTAAACCTGGGATATTATCGGCAGTATCTCCCATCATGCCAAGGAAGTCAATTACTTGTTCAGGGCGTTCCACTTCAAATTTTGCCAATACTTCAGGAATTCCCCAAATTTCGATTCCGTTACCCATTCGGGCGGGTTTGTACATGAAGATGTTTTCTGAAACTAATTGGGCAAAATCCTTATCGGGCGTTACCATAAATACTTGGTAATTTTGTTTCTCGGCCTGTTTAGCAATAGTTCCTATTAAGTCATCGGCTTCGTATCCTTTTACCTCGATAATAGGAATGTGCATGGCGCGAAGCAATTCTTGAATATAAGGAACAGCAATTTTGATGGCTTCAGGGGTAGCATCTCGATGGGCTTTGTATTCTGGAAAAATCTCATTTCTTAAATCACTTCCTCCATTATCAAAAGCAACAGCTAAATGATCCGGTTTTTCTCTTTTGATCACATCCATTAAGGAATTCATAAATCCCATAATAGCGGATGTGTCCAATCCTTTAGAGTTAATTCTTGGATTTTTTATGAAAGCATAATACCCTCTAAAAATTAAGGCGTAGGCGTCAAGAAGAAAAAGTCGTTTTTTAGTAGACATCAGTATTTTGTTCTAAAATTTGAATCTGTAAAAATAAGTAAACCGAACGAAAGTTTTCTTTTAGAGTTAAATTTTAATTAATTAAAGTCTGTTTTGTACAATTAAGTTGTTATTTTGCTCCCTATAATAATTTATTGTCCTATTAAATGATTACTGTTTTACTAATCTTTTTTTTAATTTGGGGAGCTATAGAGTGGTTTTCCTTTCAGGCACTTCGAACACTTTTGAAACGAAAAAAAATGCTGGTGTTGTACCAAGCGGTTTCACTTTTATTGGCTGTTTATTTTATTTATTCTGTTTCTCAATTTGATCGCTCAATTGGTCAAACTAGAAAAACAATGTTAGTATTAGGATTTGCATTAATGGTGTATTTACCTAAAGCAGTTTTGGCAATCGTTATGCTTACCGAAGATTTTTTCAGAGTAGGAAAAGGATCGGTAAATTATTTGGCGAAGAAAAAGAAAGAGCAACCTTTCTTTGCTTCAAGAAGAAAATTTGTGAGTCAGATGGGATTGGGCTTGGCGTCTATTCCTTTTTTGTCTTTGGTATATGGTATTTTTGAAGGGAAGTACAATTTTAAGGTGATTAAACAGCGCATTTATTTCCCAGATTTGCCAGAAGAATTTGATGGTTTTAAAATCACACAAATTTCGGATGTGCATAGCGGTAGTTTTGATAATCCTGAAAAAATCAATTATGCTATAGATTTGGTAAACCAACAAGATTCAGATATGATTTTGTTTACAGGAGATATTGTGAATACGCATGCTAAAGAAATGCTTCCTTGGATAGGAGTGTTTAATAGGATTAAAGAGCATAAATATGGGAAGTACTCAGTTCTTGGGAATCATGATTATGGCGAATATGTGACTTGGCCTTCTGAAAAAGAAAAAGAAGCTAATTTTCAAGCTATTAAAAACTTGTATGGGCAAATTGATTTTAAATTACTTTTAAATGAACATACTTTTATTGAAAAAGGCGATCAAAAAATAGCTTTAGTTGGCGTTGAAAACTGGGGGCATAATTTTAAAAAATTAGGAGATATAGATAAAGCTTCTGAAGGATTAAACAAAAACGATTTTAAAATTTTGATGAGTCACGATCCAAGTCATTGGGACTATATAGTACAACATCACAAGAAGAATTTTCACTTAACTTTATCGGGTCATACACACGGAATGCAGTTTGGAATTGAAATTCCGGGGTATTTCAAATGGAGTTTGGCACAATATGTGTATAAACAATGGGCAGGTTTGTATGAAAACAAAAGTAGGTATGTGTATGTAAACCGAGGATTTGGTTTTCATGCCTACTCAGGAAGAGTTGGAATCATGCCTGAAATTACAGTGATAGAGCTAAAAAAAGGGAATAATGTAGTGTAATTAGTTAAAAATGCTACATTTGTAAAATATTTATCTCTTTTTAAGCAGATTATAAAAATTAAATTTTTGGTTTTATGTCAAAATTTGGAGAACTTATAAACGCACAAATCCCTGTGTTAATCGATTTTTACACAGATTGGAATGAGTCTTCTGTATCCATGCATCCTGTAATAAGAGATGTGGCCGCAGCACTTGGTGATAAAGCTAAAGTGATAAAAATTGATGTCGATAAAAATCAAGAGCTAGCCGAAGCACTTCGAATTAAAGGACTTCCTACTCTTATGATTTATAAAGAAGGTCAAATGATTTGGAGGCAATCAGGGGAATTAGACGCAAATGCTATTATTAATTTGGTTCAGGAGCAATTCTAGCCAATTTAAATTCATTATTTTAAAAAAGTTTTACGTGTTTCGTAGAACTTTTTTTAGTTATAATCAGGTGTTGTTTTGAAATTTTTGGTAACACTTATTATTTTAAAAGTATAGGATTATTTTAAATATTAAAAAAAACACTATATTTGCACCGTTATTTATTAAAATCTAGATAATGAGGGGACTAATCGTCCCCTCTTTTTATACAATATGACATTCAAAGAAAAAGTAAATACACTAGTAGAGGAATGCCTGGCAGATAAGCCAAGTCTTTTCTTGATTGATTTGACTATCACGGATGCGTTTAAAATTATTGTTAACTTAGATGGAGACAATGGAGTGGCATTACAAGATTGTATCGATGTAAGTCGGGCAATTGAAGGTAATTTAGATAGGGAGGAACAAGATTATTCTCTAGAAGTAGCGTCTGTTGGGGTTGGATCTCCATTAAAAATGGTCAGACAATACAAGAAAAATGTAGGTAGAACCTTGATAGTGAAGACATCGACAGAAAATATTGAAGCAGAATTAGTAGAAGCTAATGATGAATTTGTAATTTTGTCTTGGCAAGCAAGAGAACCAAAAAAAGTAGGAAAAGGAAAAGAAACCGTTCAAAAAACGATAGAACTTCCTTATACAGATATTAAAGAAGCAATTGTTACAGTAACATTTTAAATAAAGAATTCGCATGGAAAATTTAGCATTAATCGATTCATTTTCAGAGTTTAAAGATGATAAACTTATTGATCGTGTAACGCTTATGGCAATTTTGGAAGATGTATTTAGAAATGCATTAAAGAAAAAATACGGTTCAGATGATAATTTCGATATCATTATCAATCCTGATAAAGGAGATATGGAAATTTGGAGACGAAGAGTTATCGTTGCTGATGAAGATTTGGATTTCGAAAATGAAGAAATAACGTTAACAGAAGCTAGAAAAATTGAAGCCGATTTTGAAATTGGTGAAGAGGTTTCCGAAGAAGTGAAGTTAATTGATTTAGGAAGAAGAGCGATTTTGGCTTTACGCCAAAACTTGATTTCTAAAATCCACGAACACGATAATACTAATTTGTACAAGCAATTTAAAGATATTATCGGTGAAATATATACTGCCGAAGTACATCATGTAAGACCAAGAGTTGTTATTTTGGTTGATGATGAAGGAAATGAAATTGTTTTGCCAAAAGAAAAACAAATTCCTTCTGACTTTTTCCGTAAAGGAGACAATGTGCGCGGAATCATTGAAAGCGTTGAATTAAAAGGAAATAAACCTCAAATTATTATGTCACGAACTTCAGATAAGTTCTTGGAAAAATTATTTGAACAAGAAATTCCTGAAGTTTTTGACGGTTTAATTATGGTTAAAAATGTAGTGAGAATTCCAGGAGAAAAAGCAAAAGTAGCGGTAGATTCGTATGATGATAGAATTGATCCTGTTGGAGCTTGTGTAGGTATGAAAGGATCACGTATTCATGGAATTGTTCGTGAGTTAGGAAACGAAAATATTGATGTTATCAATTACACAAGTAATATTCAATTGTATATTACTCGTGCTTTGAGTCCAGCTAAAGTGTCTTCTATAAAAATTAATGAAGAAACGAAGAGAGCAGAAGTATTCTTGAAATTAGAAGAAGTTTCTAAAGCGATTGGTAGAGGAGGTCACAATATTAAATTAGCAGGTCTTTTGACAGGATATGAATTGGATGTAATTCGTGAAGGAGATACAGCTAGTGGAGAAGAAGATGATATTGAATTAACGGAGTTCTCTGACGAAATTGAAGAATGGATTATCGATGAATTTGCTAAAATTGGATTAGATACGGCACGAAGTATCTTGAATCAAGATGTAGAAGATTTGGTGAGAAGAACAGATTTGGAAGAGGAAACAATTCTAGATGTAATTAAGATATTAAAAGAAGAATTTGATAATTAATTTCAAATCTTAAAAAAAAATATCTTAACTTCATTGTCCTTTTTTAAAAGGTTTGGGTCGAGAAACACAACAAAAAGATAATAATAAAAAGTTTTTATGTCTGAAGAGAGAGTAATAAGAATAAACAAGGTTTTAAGGGAATTAAACATTTCGTTAGAAAGAGCAGTAGATTATCTAAAAGATAAGGGAATTGCTATTGATGCAAATCCAAATGCTAAAATTTCTGAACGAGAGTTTGGTATCCTACAAAGTCAATTTGCGGGCGATAAGGGGAATAAAGAGGCTTCTAAAGAAGTTGGGGAAGAGAAAAGAAAAGAAAAAGAAGCGTTACGTATTCAACGTGAGCAAGAGATTGAAGAAAAACGTAAACAAGAAGAGGAACGCCAAGAAGTTATTAAAGCGAAAGCGGTAGTAACAGGTCCTATTCAGGTTGGTAAAATAGAACTCAATCCTAAAAAACCATCTCCTGTAGAAGTTAAGACTCAAGACGTACCTAAAGATGTTGTTTCAGAAAAACCAGTTTCAGACAAAAAAGAAGTACAGCCAGTTGCTGAAGTTGCACCAAAAGAGGACAAAAAAACAGTTTCTGTTGATGTAAAAGCTGAGGTTAAATCGGATGATGTTCCTGTAGACGAAACCATTACTACTCAGTATCAGAAACTATCAGGTGCTACTTTAACGGGTCAAACTATTGATTTATCTCAATTCAATAAACCTAAAAAGAAAAAAGAAGATCCTAAAATTACTCCAAATAAACCAGGTGTACCAGGCGCTGGAGCTAATGCAGGTAAAAATAAAAGAAAAAGAATTGTAGCTAAGCCATCAACACCAGGTGAGCCAGGAGCTCCAAATCCAAATAAAATCACTCCAAATGCTGGAGGTGGTTTCAATGCTAATAGAGGTGCTAAACCTGGTTTTGTAAAAGGGAATAGACCTGCTATTGTTGCAAAAGTAGAGCCTACGGAAGAGGAAGTTAAAAATCAAATCCGTGAGACTTTGGAAAAACTTCAAGGTAAAGGAGGTAAATCTAAAGCGGCGAAATACAGAAGAGATAAGAGAGATACACACCGTCAAAAATCAGACGAAGAGCAAAGAGCTTTAGATGAAGGAAGTAAAACTATTAAGGTTACTGAATTTGTTACTGTAGGTGAAATCGCAATCATGATGGATGTGCCTATTACTAAAGTAATTGGTACGTGTATGTCACTTGGAATTATGGTGACAATGAATCAGCGTTTGGATGCTGAAACATTAACAATTGTAGCCGATGAGTTTGGTTATGAAGTGGAGTTTATCACTGTAGATATTGAAGAAGCAATTCAAGTTGTTGAAGATAAAGAAGAAGATTTAGTGTCTAGAGCACCTATCGTAACTGTTATGGGGCATGTCGATCACGGTAAAACCTCTTTATTGGATTATATTCGTAAAGAAAATGTAATTGCAGGGGAGTCTGGAGGAATTACGCAGCACATTGGTGCTTACGGAGTGACTTTAGACAATGGTCAAAAAATAGCATTTTTAGATACTCCAGGTCACGAGGCCTTTACGGCAATGCGTGCTCGTGGAGCTCAAGTTACCGATATTGCAATTATTGTAATTGCTGCTGATGATGACATTATGCCTCAAACTAAAGAGGCGATTAGTCACGCACAAGCGGCTGGTGTTCCAATTATTTTTGCAATCAATAAAGTAGATAAACCAAATGCTAATCCAGATAAGATTAAAGAACGATTAGCGGGTATGAATTTATTGGTTGAAGATTGGGGAGGTAAAATTCAATCTCACGATATATCGGCTAAAACTGGTTTAGGTGTTAAGGAATTGCTTGAAAAAGTATTGCTAGAAGCTGAAATTTTAGATTTAAAATCAAACCCAAATAAACCGGCACAAGGAACTGTTGTAGAAGCGTTTTTGGACAAAGGTAAAGGGTATGTTTCTACATTATTAGTACAACATGGAACTTTAAGAATTGGAGATTATATGTTAGCTGGGAAACATCATGGTAAAATTAAAGCCATGCATGATGAAAGAGGGCATGTGGTTAAAGAAGCAGGTCCTTCAACTCCAGTATCTGTATTAGGTTTGGATGGAGCGGCTACTGCGGGAGATAAATTTAATATTTTTGAAGATGAAAAAGAAGCAAAACAAATTGCTTCAAAACGTTCTCAATTGATGCGTGAGCAATCAGTAAGAACACAACGTCATATTACATTAGACGAAATTGGACGAAGAATTGCCTTAGGTCAATTTAAAGAATTGAATGTAATTCTTAAAGGAGACGTGGACGGTTCTGTTGAAGCATTGTCTGATTCGTTCTCTAAATTATCTACTGAAGAAGTTCAAATCAATATCATTCACAAAGGAGTGGGTGCTATTACTGAAACAGACGTAATGTTAGCTTCTGCTTCGGATGCAATTATTATCGGATTTAATGTTCGTCCTGCTGGAAATGCAAGACAGTTAGCCGATAAAGAAGAAATTGATATCCGTTATTATTCTATTATTTATGCTGCTATTGATGACTTGAAAGACGCAATGGAAGGAATGTTAGCGCCAGAAATGAAAGAAGAAGTGCTTGGTACTGCTGAGATTAGAGAGATATTTAAAATTTCTAAAGTTGGATCTATTGCCGGATGTATGGTTATGGATGGTAAGATTACGAGAGCAGCTAAAGTGAGAGTGGTTAGAGAAGGTGTTGTTGTATTTGACGGTGAATTAGTAGCTCTTAAGCGTTTCAAAGATGATGTGAAAGAAGTAACTAAAGGATACGATTGTGGTATTCAAATTAAAGGGTACAATGATATTGAAGAAAGAGATATTATTGAGGCTTACCACGAAGTAGCAATCAAAAAGAAATTAAAATAATATTTTAATTGCATAAAAAAATCCCGATTTATCGGGATTTTTTTATGCTTATTTGTTTGGTTTTATCAGGAGTGTATTTTTGTACTTTTTCTTGATTTCTGCAAAATTTCTTTCAGCTTCCATTCTTGTTTTAAAGTTACCTACCCATACTTTATAGTTGGGGGTGTTAAATATTATTGTGGCGTCAATATCTTTAAACTCTTGTTTGAATTGAATAACTATTTTTTTTGCTTTTTCACTTTCGCCACTAAAAATCTGAATTTTATATCTCTCGTTTAAAGCGATTGAGGGATTTAATTTCCGTTTTTCAACTACTAATTGTTCTAATTTTGAGTCGATATTTTGAGTGGTTTTTATGTTTTGAGCGTTTAAATGATTGTTTGGTAAGCCGAATGCAATGGTGAACATAAGACATTTAGAAAGTGTTAAAATTCTCATAATGTGGTGATTTTTACGTAAAAGTAATATTTAATGGGTGAATACAAATGTTAAATATTATTTAGAATTAATATAAATTGAATTTAAGACTATTTTAAGGTTTTGAGAATAGTTCTTAAGTCGTATTTTTGTGCAAGTTTAAAAAGAATATATACGTTTTTTCTAAAAATGTTTATAGAAAAAATTATATCAATTTTAGTAGATAATTATTGTACTATATGAAAAAGATGGGTAACCATAATTCGATCTTAAGGAAATTATATTTCTGCTTAGCTTTAATGCTAATTTTCTCTGTAACTTCATTTGCTCAAGATGCTGCTCCTGCTGCTGCAACTGATGGAGATCCTGCAAAAGGTAAGGAATTATTTAATGCAAACTGTGCTGCATGTCATAAGTTAGACGCAAAAGCTACGGGTCCTGCTCTTAGAGGTGTGTCTGGTAAGTATGAGATGTCATGGATTTACAAATGGGTTCATGGTAGTTCGGATTTGATTAAATCTGGTGATGCTGCTGCGGTTAAAGTGTTTGAAGAAAACAATAAAGTTGTAATGACTGCTTTTCCTCAATTATCAGAAGGAGATATTGATAATATTATAGCGTATACTTCAACTCCTAAAGAAGAAGCTCCTAAAGTTGCGGGTGCTGCTGCTCCAGGTGCTGAAGGTGCTGCTTCATCAGAAGGTGGTTTATCAAATAACATTATTTTGGGTGCGCTTGCTTTGGTAATGGCTATGCTTGTTGTAATGTTGTTTTTGGTGAACAATGTTTTGAGAAAAGTAGCAAAAGCGAATAACATCGAAGTTGAGCCTAAAGAGCCAAGAATTTCAATTTGGAAAGCATTTGTTAAAAATCAATTTTTAATATTGGTTACTTCAATATTCTTATTGTTGTCGGGTGCATATTTGGTTTACGGTTTCTTGATGCAAGTAGGTGTTGATCAAGAATATGCTCCAATTCAGCCAATTCATTATTCTCACAAAATTCACGCAGGTGACAACGAGATTAACTGTAAATATTGTCACTCTGCTGCTAGAGTTAGTAAAAATGCGGGTATTCCTTCTTTGAATGTTTGTATGAACTGTCATAAGAATATTTCTGAGGTAGCTGAATCTACTGCTACTCCAGAGTACAGCAAAGCATTTTATGACGAACAAATTCAAAAATTATATACAGCTGTGGGTTGGGATAAAACTACTCAGTCGTATACTGGAAAAACACAACCTGTTAAATGGGTTCGTATTCATAACTTACCTGATTTTGTTTATTTCAATCACTCACAACACGTAACTGTTGCTGGAATTGAATGTCAAACATGTCATGGTCCTGTTCAAGAATTTGAAATTCAAAAACAATTTGCTCCATTAACAATGGGATGGTGTATTGATTGCCATAGAAAAACTGATGTTAAAATGGAGGGTAATGAATATTACACTAAAATCCACGAACAACTTTCTAAAAAATATGGAGTAGAGAAATTGACTGCTGCTCAAATGGGAGGTTTGGAATGTGGTAAATGTCACTATTAATCAAATTATTAAGTTTTTAATATTTATATATGTCATCAAACAAAAAATACTGGAAAAGTGTTGAGGAACTAGACGGAAATAGTTCTATTGTTGAGGCGCTTAAAAATAACGAATTCGTTGAAGAGATTCCTACAGATGAATTTTTAGGAAATAATGATGCTTTATCATCTTCTTCTACAACACGTCGTGATTTTTTAAAGTACGTTGGATTTAGTACTGCAGCGGCTACTCTTGCTGCCTGCGAAGGTCCTGTTCATAAATCAATACCTTATGTGTTGCAACCAGAACAAATTATTCCGGGTGTAGCTGATTATTATGCAACGTCTGTTTTTGACGGTTTTGATTTTGCTAATTTATTAGTTAAAACACGTGAAGGTCGTCCAATCAAAATTGATAACAATGCTATTGCAGGTGCGAAATTTTCTGCTAATGCGAGAGTTCATGCTTCAATCTTGTCTCTTTATGACAGTATGCGCTTGAAAGAGCCTAAAATTGCTGGAGCTAATGCAAGTTGGGCTGATGTGAATTCTAAAATTGCATCAAGTGTTGTTGAAGCTAAAGCAAAAGGTGGTCAAGTAGTTCTGTTGACAAATACTCTAGCGAGTCCGTCAACTGAAAAATTGATTGCTGAATTTATTGCTAAAAATCCAAATGCAAAACATGTTGTATACGATGCAGTTTCGTCTTCAGAAGCATTAGATGCTTTTGAAACAGTATATGGTGAAAGAGCTTTGGTTGATTACGATTTTTCTAAAGCATCATTAATTGTTTCTGTTGGAGCTGACTTTTTAGGAGATTGGCAAGGTGGAGGATACGATGCTGGATATGCTCAAGGTAGAATTCCTAAAAACGGAAAAATGTCACGTCATTTCCAATTGGAAGCTAATATGACTTTATCTGGAGCTGCTGCTGACAAACGTTTACCAATGTCAACTGCAAATCAAAAACAAGCATTAGTTCATATATATAATGTTGTAACGGGTTCTTCAGTTGCTGTAAATTTAGCACCTGAGTTTAAAGCAGAAGTTACTAAAGCAGCACAACAATTGAAAGCTGCGGGTTCAAAAGGGGTATTGGTGTCTGGAATTCAAGATAAAAATGCTCAGTTGTTAGTTTTGGCAATTAACCAAAAATTGGCAAGTGAAGCATTCACTACTTCTGGAACAAGACAAATAAGAAAAGGATCTAATGTGAAAGTAGCTCAATTGATTAATGAAATGAAAGCAGGTAGCGTTCATACATTGATTATGAGTGGCGTTAATCCAGTTTATACATTGGCAGATAGTGCTTCTTTTGTAGAAGGACTTAAAAAAGTTACTACTTCAGTTGCTTTCTCTTTGAAAGAAGATGAAACGGCTTCAGTTACTACAATTGCTGCTCCAGTTCCTCATTATTTAGAATCTTGGAATGACTTGATGTTGACAAAAGGAACTTATAGCCTTACTCAACCTACAATTCGTCCCTTATTTAATACCAAACAATTTCAAGATGTTTTATTGTCATTGAATGGTAATGCGGGAACTTTTTATGATTATATCAAAGGAACTGCAGCTTCAATAATTGCAGGATCTACTTGGAATAAAGTATTACATGATGGTGTTTATGTTGGTGTAGTTCCAACTACATCTGCTGGTTCGGCTGATTACACTGCTGCTGCTACTGCTCTGTCAAGTTCAAAAGCTGCTGAAGCACTTGAATTAGTTTTATACACTAAAACTGGTTTAGGTGATGGGCAACAAGCAAATAATCCTTGGTTACAAGAGTTTCCAGATCCTATCACAAGAGTTTCTTGGGATAATTATGTAACGGTTTCTAATGCTGATGCTAAAAAATTAGGATTAACTAATGAAATTGTTGCTAATGGAGGTTTAAATGGTAGTTATGCTACTATTACAACTACAGATGGAGCTAAATTAGAAAATGTACCTGTTATTGTTCAACCAGGTCAAGCGGTTGGAACAGTAGGTTTGGCTTTAGGATATGGTCGTAAAGCTGCGCTAAAAGAAGAAATGGCTGTAGGTCTAAATGCTTACGTTTTATATAAAGGATTTAATAATGTACAATCTGTTTCTTTAGTTAAAGCTGATGGAGAACACGAATTTGCTTGTGTTCAAGGTCAAAAAACCTTGATGGGAAGAGGTGATATTATTAAAGAAACTACTTTAGAAATATTCAATACTAAAGATGCTAAGGAATGGAATGAAGTTCCGATGGTATCTTTGGATCACAAAGAAGTAGAGTCAACTAAAGTTGATTTATGGGATTCATTTGATCGTTCAATTGGACATCATTTTAATCTTTCTATCGACTTGAACGCTTGTACTGGTTGTGGTGCTTGTGTTATCGCTTGTCATGCAGAGAATAACGTTCCTGTAGTAGGTAAATCAGAAGTGAGAAGAAGTCGTGATATGCACTGGTTGCGTATTGATAGATACTATTCTTCTGAAAGTACTTTTGAAGGAGATAACGAAAGAAAAGAAAATATTGCAGGTTTGTCAAGTTCATTGTCAACTTTTAACGAAATGGAAAAAGCGGGAGATAATCCTCAAGTTGCTTTCCAACCAGTTATGTGTCAACACTGTAATCACGCACCTTGTGAAACTGTTTGTCCTGTTGCGGCAACTTCTCATGGACGTCAAGGTCAAAACAATATGGCTTACAACAGATGTGTTGGTACTCGTTACTGTGCTAACAACTGTCCTTATAAAGTGCGTCGTTTCAACTGGTTCTTATATAGCCAAAATAGCGAGTTTGATTATCATATGAATGATGATTTGGGTCGTATGGTATTGAATCCAGATGTGAATGTTCGTTCTCGTGGAGTTATGGAAAAATGTTCTATGTGTCTTCAAATGACTCAAGCAACAATCCTTAAAGCGAAGAGAGAAGGAAGAGCTATTGTTGATGGAGAATTCCAAACAGCTTGTTCAAATGCTTGTTCTACTGGAGCAATGGTATTTGGAGATGTTAATGATGCTGATGCAAAAGTAGCTCAATTAGCTGCTGATGATAGAATGTATCATTTATTAGAGCATGTAGGAACTAAGCCAAATGTGATTTATCACGTTAAAGTTAGAAATACTTAGTAATTATTAATTAAGAAACAAGATAAAGGATTATGTCGTCTCACTACGAATCAAGCATTAGAAAACCTTTAGTTATAGGTGATAAGTCTTATCACGATGTAACAGTAGATGTTGCAGCTCCTGTTGAAGGTAAAGCTAACAAACATTGGTGGATTGTGTTTTCAATCGCATTAACAGCTTTCCTTTGGGGATTGGGCTGTATTATCTATACTGTATCTACAGGTATCGGAACATGGGGATTAAATAAAACCGTGGGTTGGGCTTGGGATATCACTAACTTCGTTTGGTGGGTAGGTATTGGTCACGCAGGAACATTGATTTCTGCAGTATTATTACTTTTCCGTCAACGATGGAGAATGGCTATTAACCGTTCTGCGGAAGCAATGACCATTTTCTCTGTAATTCAGGCTGGTTTGTTCCCAATTATTCACATGGGACGTCCTTGGTTAGCTTACTGGGTATTGCCTATTCCAAATCAATTTGGATCTTTATGGGTAAACTTTAATTCACCCTTATTATGGGACGTATTTGCGATCTCTACCTACCTTTCAGTATCATTAGTTTTTTGGTGGACTGGTTTATTGCCTGACTTTGCAATGTTAAGAGATAGAGCAATTACTCCTTTCCATAAAAGAATATATTCTATCTTGAGTTTTGGATGGAGCGGTAGAGCAAAAGACTGGCAACGTTTTGAAGAAGTATCTTTAGTTCTTGCAGGTTTGGCAACACCATTAGTACTTTCTGTACACACTATCGTATCGATGGACTTTGCTACTTCGGTAATCCCAGGATGGCATACTACTATTTTCCCTCCTTACTTCGTTGCTGGAGCAGTATTCTCAGGATTTGCAATGGTAAATACTTTGCTTATTATTATGAGAAAAGTGTCTAATTTAGAAGCGTATATCACTATTCAACATATTGAATTAATGAACATTGTAATCATGATTACAGGTTCTATCGTTGGGGTAGCTTATATCACTGAGTTATTCGTTGCTTGGTATTCAGGTGTTGAGTACGAACAATATGCTTTCTTAAACAGAGCAACAGGACCTTACTGGTGGGCATATTGGTCAATGATGACTTGTAACGTGTTCTCTCCTCAATTTATGTGGTTCAAAAAATTAAGAACAAGTATTATGTTCTCTTTTATAATCTCTATTGTTGTAAATATTGGTATGTGGTTCGAACGTTTCGTAATCATTGTAACTTCATTACACAGAGATTATTTACCATCTTCATGGACAATGTTCTCACCAACATTTGTTGATATTGGTATTTTCATTGGAACAATTGGTTTCTTCTTCGTATTGTTTTTATTGTATTCTAGAACTTTCCCTGTAATTGCACAGGCAGAGGTAAAAACAATCTTAAAAGGAACAGGAGATAATTATATTAGAGAAAGAGCAAATAAAGATTCACACCATGAGTAATAAAGTAATATACGCCATTTATAATGACGATGATATATTAATGGATGCCGTTAAGAAAACGCGTGCTGCTCATTATCATATCGAAGAAGTTTTCAGTCCATTTCCTGTTCACGGATTGGATAAAGCGATGGGACTTGCCCCAACACGTTTAGCCATTTGTGCATTTATTTACGGGTTATGTGGTTTGTCTTTTGGAACATGGATGATGAATTTTGTCATGATTCAAGATTGGCCTCAAGATATTGGAGGAAAACCAAGTTTTAGTTATATTCAAAATATGCCTTCTTTTGTTCCTATTATGTTTGAAGAAACGGTATTTTTTGCTGCACACTTAATGGTAATTACTTTTTATATGAGAAGTAAGTTATGGCCATTTAAACAGGCTGAAAACCCAGATGTTAGAACAACAGATGACCATTTTTTAATGGAAGTTGCGGTTAACGATAATGAGTCAGAATTAGTTTCATTTTTTGAGAGCACTGGAGCTGTTGAAGTTAAAGTAATAGAAAAGCATTAATCATAGTTATGAAAAGTATATTTAAAATAGCGTTTTTATTTGGTATGACTGCATTAGTTTCGTCATGTCATGATAAATCTGCGCCAAACTACCAATATTTTCCAAACATGTATGAATCTGCAGGTTATGAAACCTATTCTGAGTCTGCTGCATTTAAAGATGGTAAAGAAGGTCAACTTCCAGTAGCTGGAACAATCAATAGAGGTTTTGAACCGTATGAGTATGAAAATTCTCCGGCGGGTTATGAATTAGCTAAGGCTAACCTTAAATCTCCACTAGATTCTTTGGAAAGAAGTTCTGAAAAAGGAAAAGAACTTTTTGAAATTTATTGTATCAGTTGCCATGGTGCGTCTGGAAATGGTAAAGGTAAATTGGTGGAGAGAGAGAAGTTCCTTGGTGTTCCTAATTATGCTGATAGACCAATTACAGAAGGAAGCGTATTCCACGTGATTACTTATGGTTTGAATGCAATGGGATCTCACGCAAATCAATTGAATCCTCACGAACGTTGGTTAGTTGCTGACTATGTTCTAAAATTAAAAAGTCAATTATAATTGTTGAATTAACTGATCGTTATAGATATGTATACATTTTCAAGTAAATTAAAAACTTTTTCTTTCGTCCTGATGGCTGTTGGTCTTTTAGGAATTGGATATGGTTTTTATACTGCACCAAAAGATATTAAAGAAGTTGAAGAACTTCTTGCTTCAGAAAATCATGGTGGCCATGGTGCTGTTAAGCATGAAGTAGCTGTTTCTCATGAAACTAATGCTGTTGCAGAACATCACGCTAAAGCTGCTGAAGTAAATGAAGAAGCAGAGCACAGTGAACATTTAAATCATGTTTTACATCAATTACAAAATAAGCCTTGGGCTGCCTTGTATGTTGCTTGTATTTTCTTTTTATTGATTTCAATGGGGACCTTAGCATTTTATGCTATTCAACAGGTTGCTCAAGCTGGTTGGTCACCAGTACTATTTAGAGTTATGCAAGGAATTACATCGTACCTTCCTGTTGGTTCAGTTATATTTTTTATTGTTTTGATTTTATCAGGACTAAACTTTAATCATTTATTTGTTTGGTTGACAGAAGGTGTTACTGACCCTAAAAGCTTGAATTATGATGAAATTATTGCTGGTAAAGCAGGTTATTTGAATTTTCCATTTTGGATTATTAGAGCAGCTATTTTCTTATTAGGATGGAATTTATATCGTTATTATTCAAGAAAAAATTGTTTAGCTCAAGATGAAGCAGATGATAATTTGAACTACAAAAAGAATTTCAAAATGTCTGCTGGATTTTTAGTTTTCTTTATTGTTTCTGAATCAATTATGTCTTGGGACTGGATTATGTCAATTGATCCTCACTGGTTCAGTACATTATTTGGATGGTATGTATTTGCAAGTTTCTTTGTAAGTGGTATCACTATGATTGCTATGGTTACGTTGTACTTAAAATCTAAAGGGTACTTGGAACATGTAAATACTAGTCATATTCATGATTTAGCTAAATTTATGTTCGGAATTAGTGTATTTTGGACTTACTTATGGTTTTCACAGTTTATGTTAATCTGGTATGCTGATATTCCTGAAGAGATTACTTATTTTGTTACAAGAATTCAGGTATACAATCTTCCTTTCTTTGGAGCGGTTGCTATGAATTTCCTTTTCCCTGTTTTGATTTTAATCAATACTGATTTTAAGAGAATTTCTTGGGTACTTGTTATGGCTGGAATAGTAATTTTATTAGGTCACTATGTTGATTTCTTTAATATGATTATGCCAGGTACTGTAGGTGACCAATGGTTTATTGGAGTTTCAGAAATTGCATCTATTCTTTTCTTCCTTGGATTGTTTATTTTTGTTGTTTTCACAACATTAACAAAAGCTCCATTGTTGGCAAAAAGAAATCCATTTATAGAAGAAAGTAAACATTTTCATTATTAATATTTAAAGAAAAAAACAGATGACAAGTTTGTTGGTAATTATAGTTTTAGTTCTATTAGCTGTTGCACTTTGGCAATTGACTAAAATCTTTGATCTTACACAAGTAGGAGCTTCAAATTCAGATGATTCTCAAGTAGCAACTGATAATGATAATAATGTTCAAGGGTATTTAATGTTTGGCTTTTTAGCTTTCATTTATATTTTTACAATTTATGGGTTGTTAAAATGGGGAGATCTTCCTTTACATACACCAGCTTCTGAACATGGTGCTGATGTAGATAACTTGATGAATATTACATGGGTATTAATATTTACGGTTCAAGCAATAACTCAGGTTTTATTACACTATTTTGCTTTTAAATACAGAGGTAAGAAAGATCAAAAGGCATTATTTTTTGCTGATAACAATAAATTAGAAGCAATTTGGAGTATTATTCCTGCTGTAGTTTTAGCTGGTTTGATTTTGTATGGATTGTATGCTTGGAATAACATTATGTTTGTTGACGAAGATGAAGATACTGTAGTTATTGAATTATATGCACAACAATTCAAATGGTCAGCTCGTTATGCGGGTGCTGATAATGTACTTGGAAAAGCCAATGTTAGATTAATAGAAGGTGTTAATACTTTAGGAGTTGATTTAGCTGATCCAAATGCTCAAGATGACTTTGTAGTATCTGAATTACATATACCAAAAGGTAAAAAAATTCATTTTAAATTCCGTTCTCAGGACGTGCTTCACTCAGCTTATATGCCTTATTTTAGAGCGCAAATGAATTGTGTTCCTGGTATGGTAACTGAATTTGCATTTACTCCAATTTATACTTCATCAGAGTATAGAGAGTTGCCTTATATGGTTGAGAAAGTTGCTAGAATTAATGAATTGAGAGCTAAACAAAGTCTTAAGTTAGTAGCTGAAGGAAAAACAGCACTTGATCCTTATACATTTGATTACTTATTACTTTGTAACAAAATTTGTGGTGCATCGCACTATAATATGCAAATGAAAATTGTTGTTGATACCCCAGAAGATTATAAAAAATGGTTGTCAGACAAAGTTGCTTTAGTAAAAGAGGTTAAAGCTGCAAATGAGCCAGCACCTGCAGAAGGGAATGGTTCGGATTCAACATCTATTGCTAGTGATACAGCTGCTGCAAAAACAGCAATGAAATAATTAATTTAAGAATATTTAAAGTATACAAATATGTCAGCAGAAGGACACGGTCACGAACACGATCATCATCATAAAGAAACTTTCATTACTAAGTATATATTTAGTATTGATCATAAAATGATTGCAAAACAATACCTTATTACTGGTATCGTTATGGGAATTATTGGTGTAGCAATGTCGTTACTTTTTAGAATGCAATTAGCTTGGCCAGAACAATCTTTTAAAATCTTTAATATTTTATTAGGTGATAAATTTGCTCCAGATGGAGTTATGGCTAATGATATTTACTTAGCATTGGTTACAATACATGGAACGATTATGGTTTTCTTTGTATTAACGGCTGGTTTGAGTGGTACTTTTAGTAATTTGTTGATTCCACTTCAAATTGGGGCAAGAGATATGGCTTCTGGATTTATGAATATGATTTCATACTGGTTGTTCTTCTTGTCAAGTGTTATTATGGTTTGTTCTTTATTTGTTGAGGCAGGTCCTGCTTCTTCAGGATGGACAATATACCCACCTTTGAGTGCTTTACCACAAGCTATTCCTGGATCTGGAATGGGTATGACACTTTGGTTAGTAGCTATGGCTATTTTCATTGCTTCTTCTTTGATGGGATCTTTGAACTATGTTGTAACTGTTATCAACTTGAGAACTAAAGGAATGACCATGACAAGATTGCCTCTTACTATTTGGGCTTTCTTTATTACTGCTGTTATTGGTATTGTTTCTTTCCCGGTTTTATTGTCGGCTGCTTTGTTATTAATTTTCGATAGAAGTTTTGGTACTTCTTTCTTCTTGTCAGATATTTATATTGCAGGAGAGGTTTTACATTACCAAGGTGGTTCGCCAGTATTGTTTGAACACTTGTTTTGGTTCTTAGGTCACCCAGAAGTTTATATTGTATTATTACCTGCTTTAGGTATTACATCAGAAATTATTGCAACAAACTCTCGTAAACCAATCTTTGGTTACAGAGCGATGATTATGTCAATTTTAGCAATTGCATTTTTATCTACAATTGTTTGGGGTCACCACATGTTCGTATCAGGTATGAATCCATTTTTAGGGTCAGTGTTTACTTTCACAACATTATTGATTGCAATTCCATCCGCTGTAAAAGCATTTAATTATATTACAACTTTATGGAGAGGAAACTTACAGTTTAATCCAGCGATGTTGTTTTCTATTGGATTAGTTTCTACTTTCATCACTGGAGGATTAACTGGAATTATTCTTGGAGATAGTACTTTGGATATTAATGTACACGATACATATTTTGTTGTAGCTCACTTCCACTTAGTAATGGGTATTTCTGCTCTTTATGGAATGTTCGCTGGAATCTATCATTGGTTTCCAAGAATGTTTGGAAGAATGTTAAATAAAAATTTAGGGTATATTCACTTTTGGGTAACGGCTGTTTGTGCTTACGGAGTTTTCTTCCCAATGCACTTTATCGGATTGGCTGGTTTACCAAGACGTTATTACACAAACACGAACTTTCCATTATTTGACGATTTACAAAATGTGAATGTTTTAATTACAACATTTGCTTTAATAGGAGGAGCTTTCCAACTAGTTTTCTTATATAACTTCTTTGTTAGTATCTTCTATGGTAAAAAAGCAGAGCAAAATCCATGGAAATCAAATACATTAGAGTGGACTGCACCTGTTGAGCACATGCACGGTAACTGGCCAGGAGAAATTCCTGAGGTTCATAGATGGCCTTACGATTATAGTAATCCAGCACATGATGAAGATTATGTTCCTCAAAATGTTCCAATGAAACCAGGTGAAGAAGTTTTACACCATTAATATTAAAAAAGCCTCTATGAAAATAGAGGCTTTTTAATTTCATCTGTATTTTCTATTTAATTCATCAAAAATCTTTCTCTATCTTTGTTTTATGAACGAAAATTTAGATCCAACTACGAAAGGATATAATCCAGAAGAACTTGATCTCGAAAAAAGATTGAGGCCTCTTTCCTTTGATGATTTTGCAGGTCAAGACCAAATTCTTGAAAACTTAAAGGTTTTTGTAGAAGCAGCTAATCAACGTAATGAAGCATTAGATCATGCTCTTTTTCATGGCCCTCCAGGTTTAGGGAAAACTACTTTAGCGAATATACTTGCTAATGAATTGCAAGTAGGAATTAAAATAACTTCAGGACCTGTGTTAGACAAACCTGGAGATTTAGCTGGCTTGTTGACTAATCTAGAAGAGAGAGATGTTTTATTTATTGATGAAATCCATCGTCTTAGTCCTATAGTAGAGGAATACTTGTATTCTGCTATGGAAGATTTTAAGATTGATATTATGATTGAATCGGGGCCTAATGCAAGAACCGTTCAAATCAATTTAAATCCTTTTACTCTTATTGGAGCTACTACGCGTTCAGGTTTATTGACGGCTCCAATGCGTGCTCGTTTTGGAATCTCATCTCGGTTACAATATTATTCCACTGAACTATTAACAACTATTATTGAGCGTAGTGCCAGTATTTTAAAAATGCCTATTGATCTTGAAGCTGCGATTGAAATTGCCGGCAGAAGTAGAGGGACACCTCGTATAGCCAATGCTTTGCTACGTAGGGTGCGTGATTTTGCACAAATTAAAGGCAACGGCACAATTGATATAGAAATTGCAAAATATGCCTTAAAAGCGCTTAATGTGGATGCGCATGGTTTAGATGAAATGGATAATAAAATTTTAAATACCATTATTGATAAATTTAAAGGAGGTCCTGTTGGATTGACTACGCTAGCAACTGCTGTTTCTGAGAGTAGTGAAACTATTGAAGAAGTATATGAGCCATTTCTTATTCAAGAAGGGTTTATTATGCGTACTCCCCGTGGACGTGAAGTAACCGATAAAGCGTATAAACATTTAGGTAAATTGAATGTAAATAGTCAAGGCGGGTTGTTTTAATTTTAATTCTATTACTACTAAATCAAAATATTCGCAATTAATTAAATCTGAGGCGCAACGTCTGGGTTTTTTGTCTTGTGGTATATCTAAGGCTGGTTTTTTGGAAAAAGAGGCTCCACGTCTCGAAAAATGGCTTAAAAATAGCGGTCATGGTCAAATGAGTTATATGGAAAACCATTTTGACAAGCGATTAGATCCTACTTTATTAGTTGATGGTGCTAAAAGTGTCGTCTCGTTACTTTTGAATTATTATCCATCTGAATTTCAAAGAGAAGATTCCTATAAAATTTCGAAATATGCTTATGGACAAGATTATCATTTTGTAATCAAAAGTAAATTAAATGAGCTTTTATTTTCTATTCAAGAACAAATAGGTGACGTTTCAGGTCGCGCCTTTGTTGATTCAGCGCCAGTTTTGGATAAAGCTTGGGCCGCTAAAAGTGGTTTAGGTTGGATAGGAAAAAACAGTAATCTTATTACTCAAAAAGTAGGTTCTTTTTATTTTATAGCAGAGTTAATCATTGATTTAGAATTAGAATACGATGCTGTAACTACTGATCATTGTGGTACTTGTACCGCCTGTTTGGATGCTTGTCCAACACAGGCTATTATTGCTCCCTATCAAGTGGATGGTAGTAAATGTATTTCGTATTATACGATTGAATTAAAAGATAATCTTCCAATAGAAATGAAGGGAAAATTCGATGATTGGGCTTTTGGTTGTGATGTTTGCCAAGATGTCTGTCCTTGGAACCGATTTTCTAAATCTCACAATGAACCATTATTTAATCCAATTCCGGAACTGCTTTCATTTTCAAAAAAAGATTGGCAAGAGGTCACGGAAGAGACGTTTCGGAAGGTTTTTAAAGATTCTCCTCTAAAAAGAACTAAATTTGAAGGATTTAGAAGAAATTTAGATTTTTTAAAATAATTTACTCTATTACACTTGACTTTCTGATGATGATTTCAGTGGGTAATTCGATAATCTTTGGAGCAATTTCAATGTCTTCTTTCCTACCAATCATTTCTTCTAATAGTAAATTAAACGCTACTTTGCCCATTTCGTGACTAGGTTGTTCAATCGTGCTTAGTTTCGGAGTTATTACTTGTGACATGAACCAATTGCTAAAACCAATTACTTTTACATCTTTAGGGATGTTAATTTTTTGTTCGTTGCAATAAGCAAGGGTTCCAACCGCTACTAGATCAGTTATTGCAAAAATCCCATCTACATCTGGATGTTCTTCAAAGAGTTGTTTGGTAAACTCATATCCTTCTTCAAAACTTACTTTTTCACAAGCATACACTAATTTTGAATCAAAAGGGATATTGTTTTTTTCTAATGCTTTTTTATAACCAAGATAGCGATCTATCGAGTTTTGCGGATTGAGAGGTCCTCGAATATGGGCTATTTTTCGACAACCATTGTCAATTAAGTGTTGTGTAGCTTCGAATCCTGCTTTTTGATCGTCAATAATAACTTTAGAACATTTTGCCAATTTTGCAATTTTATCAAACATTACCAGTGGTATTTTACGTTTGATAATTTCTTGAATATGATTGTCATTATTAGACTCATTAGAAAGTGACATCAAGATTCCGTCTACCCTTTTGTTTATTAACAATTCAACTTGTTTTTTTTCTAATTCTAAGGTTTCGTTAGATTGTAGAATAATAACCAAATAACCATTTTTTTCAGCTTCATCAATGATTGTATTTATGATATTTGAAAAAAAGTGATGAGAGACTTCCGGAACAATTAAACCGATGGTTTTGGACTCTTTTGTTCTTAAATTTACAGCAAAACTATTGGGCGTGTAATTTAAGTTTTGAGCTAACTCTTTAACTGCATTCTTCGTTTTTTCACTAACGTCAGGGTAGTTTTTTAATGCCTTAGAAACCGTTGTAATAGAAATCCCTAATTTGGTTGCAATTTCTTTAAGAGTGATGTCTTTCATGACTGTGGTTTTTGGGAATTTAGTAGGATAGGGAACTGAAATTTATCAATGTCCATAACCTAATTTGCCGCAATTTTAAGTGGTATTAATTCAATCACAAGGTATTCATTTTTATGAAATGATTTGCATATTAATTGATTATTTACAAAATATAAAATTAACGTTATATTTTAAACAATTTCAGATTTTCTAAATTTAATTATTAAAAAAAAATCGGTTTCAAAAAAATTTTGAAACCGATTTTTAAATACTAGAAATCTTTATTTTAACTCTAAAATTATCGCTTCGTAAGGGCGTAGTGTATTTGTTTTTAAAGAGGTGGCTTTAGGATAGTTATCTAAGATTAGTTTAGATTTTGCTATTGAAAACCCTAAATTATACGAACTTTCTTTTTCAGTAAAGTTCAATAATATTACTAATTTTTTACCGTTAAGCTCTCTTGTGTATGAAAATACATTTGGATTTTCTCGGTCTAAAAGAGTGTATTTCCCGTATTGAAGTACAGAACTTGCTTTACGAACTTTTACTAATTTTCTATAATAATTCAATACTGAGTTTGGATCTTTTTCTTGTGCTTCAGCATTGATAGTTGTAAAATTTGGATTCACCTTCAGCCAAGGCTTTCCAGTTGTAAATCCACCATTGGCACTAGCATTCCACTGAAAAGGAGTTCTTCCATTCTCTCGTGATGTTTGTTTTTTGTTTTCCAAAAATGCTTGTAAATCACCACCTGCGTTTTTAAGCTGTTCGTATTTGTTTCGGGTATCTACATCATTGTAATCGTCAATTTTGTCAAAACGAATATTAACCATTCCAATTTCATCTCCATTGAAGTTGTAGGGAGTCCCTCTCATAGTCATGACAAAAGTAGAAAGCATTTTTGAAGAAATAGCTCTAAACTGAGGAGTGTCATTCCCAAATTTACTTACCATTCTAGGTTGGTCATGGTTTGCTATAAAGATCGAAAGCCATCCTTTGTCCTTAAAAACTTCGTCATATTTTGAAAAAATATCTTTGTATTTCACTAAACCGAATTCACGAACGTGATTTCCAATATCAACACTTTCAAAGTGGTACGCCAAATTTAATTCTTTACGAGCAGGGTCAACAAACTTCATTGCTGCTTCTGGTGAATCTCCTGCTCCTTCTGAAACCGTCATAGCATCAGGGTATTTGCTAAGGACTTCGCGGTTCATTTCTTGAATGTGTTCATGGAGTCTTGGTCCGTTTCCGTAAAATTTGATGATTTCAAGCGTGTTATTTACAATTTCTTTTGGTAATTCAGGGAAACTGTCATCTTTTGAAATAAATTGGAAAGCATCCATTCTAAATCCGTCAATTCCTTTGTTCAACCAAAACGTCATAATATCATAAATTTCTTTACGAAGTGTAGGATTGTTCCAGTTTAAGTCAGGTTGTTTTTTAGAAAAATAGTGTAGGTAATACGCATTTGTAGTCGCATCGTATTTCCATGCATTACTATTGACATCAAAAAAGCTCCATCGATAAGGCGGAGTGCCTTTTTCGGCTGGCCACCAATAGTAGTAATCACGGTATTTGTTGTCTCTGGAACTTTTGGATTGTTTGAACCATTCGTGTTCATCACTACTGTGATTTACTACCATATCCATGATTAATTTGATGTTTCTTTTGTGCATTTCTTTCAACAAAAGATCAAAGTCAGCCATTGTTCCAAAGTCCTTCAATATTTCTCGGTAATTGCTAATGTCGTAGCCATTATCATCGTTTGGAGAATCGTAAATTGGACTTAACCAAACGGCATCAATACCAAGACTTTTTAAATAATCTAATTTTGAAATAATTCCTTTAATATCGCCAATTCCATCTCCATCGCTATCTTTAAAACTACGAGGATAAATTTGGTAAATCACGGCTTCTTTCCACCATTTAGCATCGCCACTTTTAACAATAGTAGTTTTGTTTTCTTGTGCTGTCATAGTAGCCAAAGAAGCAAAAAATAAGGCAATTAATAGTAATTGTTTTTTAATCATAAGTAAGTCAAAATTTAGTTTTTATTTAATGATTTCGTTGAATTCTAAACGTTCTCCGTCTGGCCCCAAAATATTGAAGTATTTACATCCTTTGTTCCAAAAATTTAAGAAAACGGGTTCGGTTTCAAGGATGGTGAAATTGTTTTCTTTTAGGGTTTTGAAGGTCAAATCAATATCATCTACATCAAAGGCAATGTGGTCAATATGGCCATCTTTTCTACTAGCGATTTCGGTTAAGTGAGAAGCAGGCATTTGGTATAATTCCAAAATCATAGTACCGCGTTGCATCATAGCTACAATTCCGCCTTTTTCACCTTCGATTTCAAAGGTAGAAGGCATTGCATTTTTAAAACCGAATTGTTCATAAAAAGCAATCGATTTTTCGATGTTGGAAACTGGAATTCCAATGTGTTGTATGTGGTTTATTTTTAAATCCATGTTGGTTAAGCTTGCATAAAATCAGCAATAGCCTGTGTTGAAATTTTTGGATTAGCTCCTTCATTTTGAGCGACTAAAGCACCTAAGGCACAAGCGAAATTAATCGCATTTTGAGGTGCAACTCCTGTTAATAATTTGGTTAACAAACCGGCTAAAAATGAATCGCCAGCTCCAACAGTATCTGCTACTTTTATTTTGTATCCGCTATTGTAGAATAATTGGTTATTGTACAATAAAACAGCTCCGTGACTGCCTTTAGTTACGCAAATATGTTTGGTGTTGGTTTTTTCGGAGATGAACTGAATGTTTTGTTCCAAAGAATGCAAAGGAGAACCTAAATAGGCGCTAATTTCATACAATTCATCATCATTAAATTTGATAAAATCAGCTTTGTTCATTAAGTCTAAAAGCAATTCTTTAGTATAAAATGGCGCTCTCAAATTTACGTCAAATATTTTATATTGAGCCGAGTCCAACAATGTTACTAAACTTTGGTAAGACGTAGTGTCTCTACAAACCAGACTTCCAAAAATGAGTGCATCGGCGGTAGTTACCACATTTTTTGCTTCAGAAGAAGCTTCAATTTTGTCCCAAGCTACAGGGTAATTGATGGTGTAAGAAGCCGAACCTTTATCGTCTAGTTGAACCAAAACTTCACCCGTTGGAAAGGTAGTATCAACTTGTATAGAATCTGTACTTACGCCATTTTCGTTAACAAAAGTGAGTAATTCTTTCCCAATTTCATCTTGTCCAATACGGCTGATAATTTGGGCGTCAATTCCCAATGAAGCCATACGAAGTGCAACATTTAATGGAGCTCCTCCAATTTTTTTATGTGTTGGAAAAACGTCAAATAATACCTCTCCAAAACAAACTATTTTTGTAGCCATAGTTATTCTTTATTAGATAAACTTTCAGATAATTCTTCAAGCGTTCTTCCTTTAGTTTCAGGCATTTTAAAGAAAACCCAAAGTAATTGGAACACCATCATAATACAGAAAATAGCAAATACAGTAGTAGTTCCAATTTCTTTAAATAAGAAAGGAATGAACGATGGGATTAAAGCAGCTAAAACCCAGTGAACAGATGTTCCAAATGAAGTTCCTGCAGCTCTTAATTTATTAGGGAATAATTCAGAAATAAATACCCATATTACCGCTCCTTGACCAATGGCGTGAGAGGCAATAAATAAGAAAAAGAATGCAGGGACAGCCATTCCTTTCCATTCGTAAAAAAAGGCAGTTGTTACTAATCCTAAGGAAATAATATAACCCACAGAACCTAGGTACATTAATGTTTTTCGACCGTATTTATCTATTAATGAAATACCAATCATCGTAAATAATAAATTAATAGCACCAATCCCTATACTGCTTAAGAAAGAAGCTGATTTTTCTAATCCCGCTAATTCAAAAATACGTGGGGCATAATATAAAAAGGCGTTAATTCCAGAAAGTTGGTTGAAAAAGGCAATGAAAAAAGCCAAAAGCAACGGTTTTCGGTATTTTTTCATAAAAATAGATTCATTTTTGACCTCTTGCGCTGTTTCTTTTTCAATAGCGGCCATTTCTTCGGCTACTTGAGCTTCAGTATTGATTTGTTGTAAGATAGCAATAGCTTGCGCTCTGTCTTTTTTGTATTCAAAAATCCAACGCGGACTTTCTGGAATACCAAAAACCAAAAGTGTATAAACAAACGCTGGAAATGCTTGAATTCCTAGCATCCAACGCCAAGAGTTTTCTCCAATATCTTGCAAATAAAAATTAGAAGTGAAGGCGATAAGAATTCCAAAAACAATATTAAACTGGTATAAAGCCACTAATTTTCCACGGTCTTTAGCTGGAGCAATTTCAGACACATAAGTGGGTGCAGCAATCGTTGAGGCGCCAATTCCAATTCCACCGATAAATCTAAAAATAGAGAAAATGATGGAGTCAGTTGCAAAGGCTGTTCCTAAGGCAGAAATGAAAAATAAAAGTCCGATGATGATTAACGTCTTTTTTCTTCCTAAAATATTAGTAGGATAAGATCCAAATATAGCACCAATAACGGTTCCCCATAGTGCAGAAGACATAACTACTAGTCCGTGGTATAAATCAGAAGAACCCCATAATTGTTGCAATTGTTTGTCGGCACCAGAAATTACAACGGTATCAAAACCGAATAAGAATCCTGCCAAGGCTACTACAATGGACCAGTAGAGAATTTTTTTGTTGTTCATTTTTTTTAGTTTTTGTGGTTTAGTTAATTTTGAGTTGGAAAGATACTATTTTACCAAATTCCTTTTACGGATTGTAAAGAAATATTTTTAATTTCTTGATTTTCAGAAGACTGAATAGTTAGTTTTGTGTAAGGTTGGTTTGGGAAAAGTTGTTCAGTAAAAGTGTACACTCCTTCGTTTAAGAAAATTTCAATAGAAGACCAATCTAAAATAATTTGAAAATCTAGTGATTTTGAAATTAAATTGGGAGTAGGAGTAGTGTGTATTTTCTCTCCAAAACTTTTCTCAAAATTTACTTTGCCAGAATGGCGTCTGTCGATAGAAAAGTTTTGATTTTTAGCATCATAATTCAATACAAGAGAATCGTTGACTTCATTTGAAAAAATCAATTGTAAGTCTTTATTTTCTGATTTGAATTGTATTTGTGATTGATTTAATTTAGGAAAAATAAAAGTCTTTTTACTTCCTTTTTTAATTTCAATGCGTTCCTTTTTAAATGCTGTAACTAATTGATTGTTATAGCTTTTAATGGGTTTGCTTTGTAACACATACGTTCCGTTTATTATTGAAAGAGAAAGTGTTCTAGGCAAAGTCATTGCGCTTCTCCAGTTTCTTGTTGGAGTTTTTTGGGAATAATTCCAATTGCTCATCCAGCCTAAAAAAATGCGTTCCCCATTAGGTGCATCGTTATAGGTAACTCCGGCGTAATTATCTGTTCCGTAATCGACCCATTTGGTTTCTTTCTGAGTAGTTTGGAATGATTTTCCATCAAAATCACCAATAAAATATTGCGTAGCCGAACCTCCATTTGGCGCTCCTGGGTTGATGCTGACTAAAAGTACCCATTTCTCTTCTTGGGTTCCGTTTACTTTAATTTTGAATATATCAGGGCATTCCCAAACACCGCCGTGCGCACCATTGTTTTGTCCAAATTCACTTTCCAATTTCCAATTAGTTAAATTGTGCGAAGTGTAAAATTGAGAACGATCACCTGCTACCAAAACTAAGTTCCAAATTTTAGCTTCTTTGTTCCAAAAAACTTTAGGATCTCTAAAATCGCGTAAGTTGGTATTGTTGATTATTGGATTGCCTTCATATTTTGTCCAAGTTGAACCTTCGTCTAAACTGTAGGCTAAACCTTGGGTTTGCGTGTTGATTTTGCCTGCCTTTTCGAAGGTCATATTGTGGTAGGTGAAAATAGCAATCATTGGCGGTTTTTCTTTCGTGCCAAGTCCTGAACTATTATTTACATCCATCACGGCACTTCCCGAAAAGATGTATCCTAATTGGTCTGGAAATAAAGCGATTTTTTTGTGTTGCCAATGAATTAAATCAGTACTTGTGGCGTGTCCCCAATGCATAGGCCCCCAAACGATGTCCTCTGGGTAATATTGGTAAAACAAATGATAGGTTCCTTTGTAATACACCATTCCGTTGGGGTCGTTCATCCATTTTTTTTCTGGCGAAAAATGAAATTGTGGGCGATAGGATTCTTTGTAATAGTGAGTGGAATCGATTAAAAGTTGTTCTTTTGATGAAATCAAAAAAGTGTCTTTCTTTTGAGCATAGCAATTGAAAAATGAAAGAGCAGTATACAATACGCTAATCGCTGTGAGTTTGTTCCATTGAAATTTCATCTAAATCTTTTTTTGGATGTTAAAAATAGTATCTTTTGTGAATAGTTGTCTTTTAGCGGGTATATTATACTTAAGAATTGAACCGAAATCGTTGTCGGTTTTACTTTTAAAGGAATTAAATACTAAAATAGTAGCTGTTAAAATAAATATAGTAAGTTTGAAAATACTAAATAGTCGTTTTGGGAATTATTACCTCGTTTAATTTAATAAAAATTTCATGAAATATCCTTTTAAAAAAATTGTTTCAATTGCATGTTTATTGTTGGTTTCATTGCAGCTCAGTGCTCAAAAAGTAACAATTCCCATTGCTTCTGAAAATCACATGATAGTGTTGCAAACAGATAATCTAAATCGTCTTAGAACACTATATTTTGGTAAACCTTTGCAAAATCAAAATGAATTGGAAGCGGTTGGTGCAACAACTAATTACGACGAGAATAATTCTGGAATTTATAATTCATCCTATACTCCCGCAGGAACTTGGAATTTATCAGAGCCAGCAATTCAAGTGAAGCATGCTGATGGGAATCCTTCGTTAGAATTAAAATACAGTAGTCATAAAAAGGAACAAATCGATTCGAATATTTCGCTTACAAGTATAATTTTAAAAGATCCTGTTTACCCTTTTGAAGTAACGTTGTTTTATAAAGTGTGGGCAAAAGAAAATGTAATCGAACAATGGACAGAAATAAGACACAAAGAGAAAAAAGCGGTTTTGTTACAAAAATACGCATCGGCTAATTTATATTTTTCAAATAAAGATTTCTATTTAACTAGTTTTCAAGGAGAGTATCTGAAGGAAATGCAACCGATAGAAACAAAATTAGAACAAGGGATTAGGACTATTGATTCCAAATTAGGAACCAGAGCAATGTTGATGCAAACACCTAATTTTATGGTTTCTTTTGGAAAACCCGTTTCTGAAAATGAGGGGGCAGTACTTTTGGGACAATTGGCATGGAGCGGAAATTTTAAATTAGATTTTGAAATTGATTCACATAAAAATCTTCGTTTGATTACTGGAATTAATCCATTTGCTTCAGAATATGCTTTAATGCCAAACGAAACATTTAAAACACCGTCTTTAATTTATGCATTGTCTAATAATGGAACAGGAGAGGCGAGTAGAAATTTACATAATTGGGCTAGAAAATATAGAGTTTTAGATGGTGAAGGAGAACGATTGACTTTATTGAATAATTGGGAGGCTACTTATTTTGATTTTGATGAAAATAAAATTTCAGGTTTGTTTAAAGGCGCTAAAGATATTGGCGTAGACCTATTCCTTTTAGACGATGGTTGGTTTGGGAACAAATATCCTCGTAATAATGATGATGCTGGCTTGGGAGATTGGCAGGAAAATAAAAAGAAATTGCCACATGGATTGGGTTATTTGGTAAAAGAAGCCAAAAAAGAAGGAGTGAAATTTGGAATCTGGATTGAACCTGAAATGGTAAATCCTAGAAGTGAGTTGTATGAAAAGCACAAAGATTGGGTAATTCGTCAGCCAGAACGCCCTGAAATTTATTATAGAAATCAAATGGTGTTGGACTTGTCTAATCCAGAAGTGCAAAATTTTGTTTTTGGAATCGTGGATAATTTGTTTGTAAAAAATCCTGAATTAGCATTCATTAAATGGGATTGCAACGCGGTAATTTATAATGCGTATTCAACTTATTTGAATAAAAAAGGGCTGCCGCAATCCAATTTGTATGTAGATTACATCAAAGGATTGTATAAAGTGTTAGAGCGTATCCGTGCCAAATATCCAAAAGTCCCTATGATGTTGTGTTCAGGAGGTGGCGGTAGAGGAGAATATGAATTCCTAAAATATTTTACTGAGTTTTGGCCAAGTGATGATACTGAACCTTTGGAACGTATTTTTCTGCAATGGAATTATTCGTATTTCTTTCCTTCGATTACTACTGACAACCACGTTACCGATTGGGGAAAACAGCCGCTCAAGTTTAGAGTAGATGTTGCTAGTATGGGAAAATTAGGATTTGACATCGTAACCAATCATTTGAATGACAAAGACAAGCAGTTTTGCAAACAAGCCATTTCAAATTATCATTCATTTAAAGAAGTCGTTTGGCATGGAGATCAGTACCGTTTAGTAAACCCGTATCAAAATGACATTGCCTCGTTGATGTATGTAAATAAAGAAAAAACTAGAGCAGTGGTTTTTAATTATTTAGTAAATAATCGTTTTAATCTTACAGCAACCAAAAGACCTGTAGTGTTTAATGGATTGGATTCCAATAAAAAATATTCAGTTAAAGAAATCAATGTGTATCCGGATACCGCTTCAACTTTAAAATCAGAAGCTGTTTTTTCTGGAGATTTCTTGATGAAGGCAGGATATAATCCTGATGTGAACCTAAAAAGAACCAGTGTTGTTTTAGAAGTTATTGAGGTGAAATAGTACATCTTAATTTTTTCATAATAAAAGCTTTCAGTCGTTAAACGTTGGAAGCTTTTGTTGTTTTTAAAAGAATTCGCAATAAAATTTAATTTGAACTCATTTTTTTAAATATAATTCATTGTTTTTTCAATGAATTTGATTTTTTTGTACAAAATGTGTTTTTTTTATGGATTTTTTTTACAGATAAATTATTTTTTCAATTGTTTTTTTATGGGGTTTATTTTTAAATCGAAAACGTTTTCGACGCCCCGAAAACGATATAGTTCACTTTTTCTTAATATTTTCATAAAATTAGTGTTATGTTTGGTGCAATATTTAAAACAAACCATTTATTAACCAACTTATTTATTACGTATGAAAAATAGTCTACTTAAAGGCTTGATGGTTTTAGTAACCATCCTATGTACAAGTTTGACATACTCGCAAGATGTGTCAGGTACCGTATCCGATGCTAGCGGACCTCTTCCAGGGGCTTCTGTATTAGTTAAAGGAACGACAAAAGGAGCTCAAACAGATTTTGATGGTAAATTTACTATCAAGAATGTTGGCTCAAACGCAGTTTTAGTTTTTAGTTACATTGGTCTTAAATCTCAAGAAGTAAATGTAGCAGGAAGAAGTAACATTAAAGTTACTTTGAAAGAAGATTCAGCAGAATTAAAAGAAGTAGTCGTTATTGGTTACGGTTCTGTGAAGAAAAAAGATGCAACTGGTGCGGTTGATCAATTAAGCTCTAAAAGCTTTGATAATGTTGGTGCTCCGTCTCCAGCTGACTTGCTAAGAGGTAAAGTATCTGGTGTACAGGTAACGTCTCAAAGTGGTGAGCCAGGAGCAGGTTCTAGTATTAGAATCCGTGGTAACTCATCTATTCGTTCAGGAAATGGACCACTTATCGTTATTGATGGTGTGCCTTTGGATGGTGGTGATTTAACTGCAGGGGGTAGTGATATTGGTTTAGGAGGTTCTTCTGCAAGAAACCCGTTGAACTTTATCAACCAAAATGATATCGAAAGTATGACTATTCTTAAAGATGCGTCTTCTACAGCTATTTATGGTTCTCGTGGAGCTAATGGAGTTGTGGTAATCACTACTAAAAAATCGAAATCAAAAGAACCACAATTAACGTATTCAAATTCATTTACTTTTAGTTCTTTAGCTAGTAACTTGAAATTAATGAATTCAGCTGAATTTGTTGCTAATGGTGGAGCTAATAATGGTGCTTCAGGATACAACTGGGAAAATGCAGTTTTAAGAAATGCATTCTCTACTAATCATGATGTAGCTTTTACAAAATCTACTGAAAATTCATCAACTCGTTTATCTATTGGTGCTTCTAATACAGAAGGTATTGTTAAAAACACAGGTTTAGATAAATATACTTTTGCTTTCAATAATTCAAATGATTTCTTTGGAGGTGCTTTGAAAATTGATACTAAAGTAAATTACTCTAGTTTGAAAGATCAATCTGCTTTAATTTCAAATAATGCAGGATATATTGGTAACTTAATTGGAGCAGCTTTGTATTGGAATCCTACTAACAGATTATACAATACTGACGGGACTTACAATGTAATTAGTAATACTTATGTTAACCCTGCTCAATTAGCTAACGCTTATACGGATTATGCTACTACTAGTAAATTATTAGCTAGTGTGAAATCTACTTTGAAAATCAATGACAATTTGAACTATCAGTTCTTGTTTGGTATTGAAACTTCTAACTCAACAAGAAAGTTCCAATTGGATCCAACAATTAACATTCAAAACGTAGCTCAAGCGACTCCTCCAGGATCTTCTACAACTAAATTTGGACAAGCTGGTATCTCTGGAATTGAAAAATTCAACAAAACTTTTGAGCATACTTTGAACTACAACAAAACATTCAATGATAATTTTGTATTTGATGCTTTAGCTGGTTATTCTTACTACCAATACAATGCTAGTGGTAATGATGTTTCTGCAAAAGGATTTGATGCTGCTCAAATGAACTTAATCGATAATATCGAAGGTGGTTTGCAAAACGAATACCGTGCTTCATCTTGGAAAAACCAAGTGGAATTACAATCATTCTTTGGAAGAGTAAATGCTACTTTGTACAAAAAATTATTAGTAACAGCTACTTTACGTGCTGATGGTTCTACTAAACTAGGGAAAAATAACAAATACGGTTCTTTCCCATCTGTAGGTTTAGGTTACAAAGTATTTGAAGACAAAGCTGGAATCTTAAATAGTTTGAAATTAAGAACTAACTATGGTGTTACAGGTAACCAAGAATTTGCTGTAAACTCAGCTGTTGCTCGTGCATCTTATGGATTGAATGGTTCATTAAACGTTGATACAAATGCAAATGCAGATTTGAAATGGGAAACTACCACTTCATCTGGTGTAGGTGTTGATTTCGGATTGTTCAATAATAGATTAACAGGTACTGTTGATTATTTCCAAAGAAATACTAAAGATTTGATTTTCCCAGTACCATCTGCGGCTACTCAACCAGGACCACCATCTCCTCGTTTTGTGAACTTGCCAGGAAACTTAATCAACAGAGGATATGAGGTAAGTGCAAACTACAAAATTATCAACTCTGATAAATTAACTTGGGATGTTTCTGCTAATGCTTCATTCTTGAGTAACAAAATGGAAAACTTCGCCGGATTTATTCAAGCAGGTGCTTTGAATGGTCAAGGTTTATCTGGTGCGTATGCTCAGGTAGTTACTAACAACGAGCCAATTTACAGCTACTATATGTATGAGTGGAGAGGATATGATGCTAACGGAGCTTCTATCTATGCTGATGCTGCGGGTAATAATGCTAGTTTAGGTTTGGCTGCTAAAAAATTAGTAGGAAAAACAGGTTTACCAACAATGAACTTAGGATTCTCTACTAATGTAACTTACAAAAACTTTGATGCTGCCGTTTCTTTCTACGGAGCTTTTGGTCACTACTTGTATAACAACACTGCGAATGCTTATTTCTTCAAAGGGGCTTTTGCTGGAGGAAGAAACGTTCCTGCTAGTGTAGCTACTTCAGCTCAAGCACAAGGAGATCCAAACTCACCTTCTACTAAATACTTAGAAAAAGGAGATTTCTTAAGAATGGGTAACTTAACAGTTGGATATACTTTTTCTGGAACTGCTCTAGAAAAATTGAAAATTAAATCAGCTCGTTTCTTTGTGAACGGTCAAAACTTATTGTTATTTACTAACTATTCTGGTTTTGATCCTGAGGTAAATACTGATAAATCAATGAATGGTGTGCCATCTGCTGGTATCGATTATTTATCATATCCACGTTCAAAAGCGTTTGCTTTAGGTCTTAATGTAACTTTTTAATACTAATATCAATGAAAAGAAATAATATAATTAAAGGACTATTATACTTAGGTGTAGTTTCTTTTAGTATCGGATGTACTAACTTAGATGAAAAAATCTTAGATGGTGTTTCCAATGATACTTCTGGTGGAGGTACCATTAATACTGCTGCAACTTTAGTTTCAGCTTATGAAGGGTTGAGAGATTTCAATGGTCAAGGTGGAGTATATGCTTTGAATGAAATGTCTACTGACGCTATGGTTGGACCAACTCGTGGAGGTGACTGGGATGATAATGGAGTTTGGAGACAAATCCATACACAAACTTGGGCTCCAGATCACGGTGAGGTTAAAGGAGCTTGGAACTCTTTGTTGTCAAATGCATATAAATGTAATTTGGTAATTGAAAATGGAGGAACTGCTGCACAAGTACTAGAAGCTCGTTTCTTACGTGCTTGGTACTACTATAATGTAGTAGATTTGTTTGGTCAGGCACCATACAGACCAGCTGGTTCTAGTTCTTTGGCTGATCCTAAAGTATGGTCTCGTTCTGAGGCTACTGATTTTATCATTTCTGAATTGGAAGCTATTGTAAATAGTTTGCCAAACAGAACGGCTAATGATGCGAGTATTGCTAATAAAGATGCGGCTCACTTTTTGTTGGCTAAAGTATATTTGAACAAAGGAGTATTTAAAGCTACAACTGCTGGTTCTTATACTTTTGATGCGGCTGATATGACTAAAGTAGTGCAACACGTTGATGCGTTGACTAATACTTTAGATACTACTGTTGGATCTGGGTACTGGAATAACTTCCAACCTAACAACAATACTTCTAATGAAATTATTTGGTCTTCTAAAAATATTCAAGGTGGTGCAGGTGGAAATATGCAATCTAAATGGAGAATGTGTAACCACTACAACCAAACTCCAGACGGATGGAATGGATTTGCTACTGTAGCTGATTACTACAGTACATTCAACGCTGCTGATAAACGTGCTCACTTTGCTGTTCCTGGATATACTTTTACGGTTGATCCAAATGGTAATGGTGTTGGTTTCTTAGAAGGTCAAATGTATAAATTAGGAACTGTAAGTCCTGCAAATGCATTGAAAGACAGAAATAATAATCCATTAGTTTATACATCTGCTATAACTTTGATTACTTCAGGTAATACACTTGAAACAGCCGGTGTTCGTGGTATGAAATACGTTCCAGATGCTGCTAACCTTGGCAATCCTGATAACGACTTGATCTTAATGCGTTTGTCTGATGCTTTATTAATGAAAGCAGAAGCAATCACTAGAGGAGGTACAGGAACTGGTGTAGCTACTATTTTATCTAATCTTGCTACAAGAGCAGGAGTTTCTGCAGCTGCAGCAACTTTAGATGGTATCTATGCTGAAAGAGGTAGAGAGTTATGGTGGGAAGGATGGAGAAGAAACGATGCTATTCGTTTTGGAAAATTCTTAGCTGCTAGAGCTTTGAAACCATACGCTTCAGATGCTAAATATTTATTGTATCCAATTCCTGCGGATGCTTTATTTAACTCTAATTTGACACAAAATCCTGGATACTAATATTCTGTATTTTGATACATACTTCAAGGAGGGCAATTTTGCCCTCCTTGTTTTTTTATGGAGCTTGTATATGGCTCTTTTTTTAATTAAAAATTAACGTTATATCACTATTTTAGAGGGGTTTTAATTTTTTTATATACGTAATTATCCATAAATTGCTCCCTATATTTTATTAAATTAATTCATTTGTAATGATGTTAAAACGTATTGTATTTTTCTTTCTTTTATTTTCTTTTATAAGTTGTTCTAAAGGAAATTCAGATTCTTTGTTTACTAAATTAGAGGCGTCTCAAACGGGTATTAATTTTCAGAATGAGGTAACTAATGGCAAGAATATGAATATTTTTAAATACCGTAATTTTTATAATGGAGGAGGTGTTGCTATTGGTGATATCAATAATGATGGGTTAGCGGATGTTTTTTTCACATCTAATCTTGGAGTGAATAAATTGTACTTGAATAAAGGTGATTTTAAGTTTGAAGATATTACCTCTAAATCAGGGGTAAATGGTAAAAAAGCGTGGTCGACTGGTGTAGTAATGGTGGATATTAATGGTGATGGATTTTTGGATATTTATGTTTGTGATGCTGGTAATAATATTGATGCGATTAGAAAAAGTCAATTGTATATTAATAATGGGAATAGCACTTTTACAGAAAAAGCAGCAGAATATAATTTAGCAGATACCGGAATCACAACACATGCGGCATTCTTTGATTATGATAAAGATGGTGATTTAGATTGTTATATTTTGAATAATAGTTTTATTCCTGTAAGTAGTTTAAATTATTCTAATAAAAGAGAACTTCGTGATAAAGATTGGGATGTTGCTGATATCTTAAAAGGAGGGGGTGATAAATTATTGCGTAATGATAATGGCAAATTTGTAGATGTTAGTGAAGCCTCTGGTATTTATGGTAGTTTAATTGGTTTTGGTTTAGGGGTAACTGTTGGAGATGTGAATGGGGATCTATACCCAGATATTTATATTTCGAATGACTTTTATGAAAGAGATTATTTATATATCAATAATAAAAACGGTACTTTTTCAGAACAAATTCAAACTTGGGCAACTCATATCAGCCAATCTTCTATGGGTGCTGATATGGCAGATATTAACAACGATGGTAAGGCAGATGTATTTACAACAGACATGTTGCCAGAAGGTGATGAACGTTTGAAAACGACTACAAGTTTTGATAATTACGATTTATTGACTCGTAAATTGCATATGGATTTTTTCAACCAATATATGGCTAATGCGTTGCATATTAATGATGGAACTCATTTTACCGAAATTGCTAATTATGCAGGTGTAGCTAAGACAGATTGGAGTTGGGGCGCGTTGTTATTTGACATGGATAATGATGGGTATAAAGATATATATGTGTGTAATGGAATTTATCATGATTTGACCAATCAAGATTTTATGGACTTTTTTGCAAATGAATTAATGCAAAAAATGATTGTTACTGGTAAAAAAGAAGAAATAGAAACTATAATTGCTAAAATGCCAAGCACACCTATTTCGAATTATGCCTATAAAAATAATAGTAATCTTACTTTTACAAATAATGCTACAAATTGGGGGTTAGATACTCCAAGTTTCTCAAATGGAGCGGCCTATGGTGATTTAGATAATGATGGTGATTTGGATTTGGTTGTCAACAATGTCAATATGGAGTCTTTTGTTTATCGAAATAATTCTGAAAAAAACAAAGCCAATCATTTTCTTAAAGTAAAATTGAAAGGTGCTGCTCAAAATAAATTTGCTGTGGGTAGTGTGGTGGAGTTGTATTCTGGCAAAGAGATTATTCGTCAAGAATTAATTCCTTCGAGAGGTTTTCAGTCTTCTATAGATTATGTAATGACTTTTGGATTGGGGAATAAAAAAATAGATTCACTGCAAGTGATTTGGCCAAATAGTAAAACGCAAACTATTAAAAAAGTGGTTGTGAACTCTACTGTCAATTTGTCTATTGCTGATGCTAAATCCGATTATGTTCTTAAAACAACTCAACCAAAGCCTTTGCTTAAAGAAGTGAAATCGAACTTTTTTACACATAAAGAGAATGATTATATTGATTTTGATTATGAAGGTTTGATTTCAAGAATGCTTTCGCAAGAAGGACCTTCGCTAGCAGTTGGAGATATTAATGGAGATGGAAATGAAGATGTATTTATTGGTGGTGCCAAGGGACAATCAGGGAAGATTTATATCAATAAGGGGAATAATAGTTTTAGTGTTACCGCACAAAAAGCCTTGGATTTAGATGCTAATTTTGAAGATACGGCAGCAAGTTTCTTTGATGCCGATGGTGATGGTGATTTAGATTTATTAGTGGGTTCTGGAGGAAATGAAAGAACGAGTCCAGCAAATTATCAAAACCGTTTGTATTTGAATAATGGGAAAGGGGTATTCGCAAAATCTTCAGTAATTATTCCTTCGGCAACAACTAATGTTTCGGTAATTGCTCCTTATGATTTTGACAATGACGGTGATGTTGACGTGTTTGTTGGTAGTAGAAGTGTTCCTGGTGTGTATGGAATTGATCCAAAACATTTGTTGTTAGAGAATGATGGGAAAGGAAATTTTGTTAATGTTATTGATAAGAAGGCATTTAAGCTCAATGCAACCGGAATGATTACCGATGCAGTTTGGGAAGATATTGATGGTGATACTAAGAAAGATTTGATTGTTGTAGGCGATTGGATGTCACCACAAATTTTTAAAAATACAGGTAGACGTTTAGCTGCTTTTAAATCTAATTTGACCAATTATTCGGGCTTTTGGAATTCTGTACAATGTGTGGATTTGAATAATGATGGCAAAAAAGACCTTATTTTAGGTAATAAGGGGACAAATACGCCATATAAAGCTACGGCTAAAAATCCTATGAAATTGTTTACCAATGATTTTGATAGTAATGGAACAATTGAACAAATTACGACTCGTTCTATTGAAGGAAAAGATATGCCTATTAATTTAAAACAAGAATTGGCAAAACAGATTCCATCTATTAAAAAGAAAAATTTGAGTTATGCTGACTATGCTAAAAAATCGGTTCAAGAAATTTTTACTCAAGATGTAATTACAAATTCATTACAAAAAACGGCAGTAATTCAAGAAAGTGTAGTGGCTATTAACAAAGGGAATGGGCAGTTTGAAGTAAAGGTATTACCAGCTCAAGTTCAGTTTTCAACAGTAAACACGAGCTGTGTGATGGATGTCAATAAAGATGGTATTTTAGATATTATTCTTGGAGGAAATCAATATGAGTTCAAGCCCCAATTTGGACGTTTAGATGCTAGTCATGGAAGCGTATTATTAGGAAACAAAAAAGGAGACTATTCTTGGGTGCCTTACGCAAATTCAGGTTTTTTTATTACAGGTGAAGTTCAAAAGATGAGAGTAATAAAGAATAAAAATAATACTACTGCTATTATAGCGGTGATTAATAATTCTACTCCAAAATTATACACAAGCAATGAATAATTTTATTAAAATAGGTTTAGCATCATTGCTACTAATAGGATGTTCAAAGAAAGAAAATCAATTATTTGATAAATTATCCCCAGATGTTAGTAATGTTAAATTTGCAAATCAACTGGACGAGTCAAAAAACATTTCTATTTTAGATTATCTCTATTATTATAATGGAGGTGGAGTCGCTTTAGGGGATATTAACAATGACGGTTTAGTTGATATTTATTTTACATCTAACCAAGGGAAAAATAAATTATATCTGAATAAAGGAGGTAATAAATTTGAAGATATTTCTGTAAAAGCAGGTGTAGAAGGAGAAAGTGATTGGCAAACGGGTTCTATTATGGCTGATGTAAATGGTGATGGTTATTTAGATATCTATGTTTGTGCTGTGGTAGGAATTAATGGGTTTGAAGGGCATAATGAATTGTATATCAATAATAAGGACAACACATTTACAGAGAGTGCTTCAGAATATGGCTTAGACATTGATAATTATAGTACCTCGGCTGCCTTTTTTGATTATGATAATGATGGGGATTTGGATATGTATTTGTTAAATCATGCGGTCCATTCAGAAGCTTCCTATGGTAAGGCTGATATTAGAAACAAAAGAAGTTATGAATGTGGGGATAAATTATTCCAAAATAATAATGGGCATTTTGTTGATGTAAGTGAAAAAGCTGGAATTTTTGGAGGTGCCAACGGTTATGGCTTGGGAATTGCAGTTTCTGATTTTAATCTAGACGGGAATCCTGATATTTATGTGTGTAATGATTTTCATGAGGATGATTATTATTATTTGAATAATGGCGATGGAACTTTTACGGAGAGTATGAGAAATTATTTTGGACATACTAGCCGATTCTCAATGGGAGTAGATGCAGCGGATATTAACCACGATGGGTTCCCAGATTTGATGACATTGGATATGCTTCCAGAAAATGAAACGGTATTAAAATCTTCTGCAGGAGATGACAACCCTCAAATGCTGAAATACCGTACAGAGAAATTAGGTTATCATTATCAGTACACTAGAAACATGTTGCAAATTAACCAACAAGGGAAGCATTTTACAGAAGTTGCTTTGTTGAGTGGAGTGGCCGCAACAGATTGGAGTTGGAGTACTTTATTTGCTGATTATGACCAAGATGGAGAACAAGATATTTTTGTGTGTAACGGAATTCCAAAACGTCCTAATGATTTGGATTATGTAAAATATTATTCGAATGAAAATATTAAAACTAAAATTACAACTACAAAATTATTAGACAAACAGGCATTAAAAAAGATGCCTAAAGGGAATGTTACTAATTATGTGTTTCAGGGAGGTAAAGACTTGAAATTTAAAAATAGATCGAATGATTGGATAGAGAATGATTCGATTATTTCTAATGGTGGAGCTTATGCTGATTTGGACAATGATGGTGATTTAGATATTGTAACTAATAATTTGAATAGTGTTGCTTCAATTTATATCAATAAGACGAATGAAAAAGCCAATTATTTAAAATTGAAATTGCGTTTTGGAGGAAAAAATACTTTTGCAGTTGGAAGTAAAGTGATTTCGTATGTAAAAGGCAAAAAACAATTCAAAGAAATTCAAACTACTCGAGGTTTTCAATCAAGCTCAGAACCTATTGTTCATTTTGGTTATGGAAAAGTGAGTCAAATAGATTCCATTCAAATTATTTGGCCAGATAAAACATACCAAACGCTTAAAAATGTAAAAACGAATCAAACGTTGACAATTCAGCCGAATAAAATTCGTAAAACATTCAATTATGCTAAATTACATCCTGGAATTTTGCCAATTTTTAAAAAATCAACAACTAATTTAGGGATAGATTTTATACATCAGGAAAATGATTTTGTTGATTTTACAGCTCAAAAATTAATTCCATACCAACGTTCCGATAGAGGTCCTGCAACTGTTATTGGAGACTTAAACAATGACGGAAAAAGCGATATTTTCTTTGGTGGAGCTCAAGGAAAACAAGCCGCAATTTATCTTCAAAATGGAAATGGATTTGTTAGAAAATCATTTCCTTCGATAGTTTCAGATTCGATTTATGAAGATGCTTCGGCAGTAATTGGAGATTTTAATGGAGACCATCAAAACGACTTAATTGTTGCTTCTGGAAGCGGACAGTTTGCAGCTGATTTGGTTCATAGATTGTATTTAGGAACTACCTTAACCAAATCAACTTTCCCAGACACAAAAGCAATGAATGCTTCGGTTATTAAAACAATTGATTACGACAAAGATGGTGATTTGGATGTATTTATTGGAAATAATTCTAGATACAATAGTTTTGGTAAAATGCCAGATTGTTATCTGTTCAATAATAATAAAGGAGTCTTTACTTTGGTACAGTCCAAAACATTTGAAGCCATTGGTATGGTTACCGATGCTTTGGTTACCGATTTTAATAACGATGGGAGTCAAGATTTAATAGTGGTTGGAGAATGGATGAAACCGAAGTTCTTTGCTAATACAAAAGGCGTGTTTAAAGATGTAACCAATACATTATTGCCTGGTAATCAAAATGGACTGTGGCAGTCTATTTGTGCGTTTGATATTGATCACGATGGAGATCAAGACTATTTAGTTGGGAATTGGGGAATGAATTCTAAATTCAAAGCAAATCAAGAATTTCCTATGAAGATGTACTACGATGATTTTGATGTTAACGGAACTTTTGAGACAATTGTTACTATTGAAAAAAACGGAAAATATTATACTACAATGGGATTAGATGAATTAGCGGAAGAGTTTAGTGGTATGTTAAAGAAAAAATTCAACACCTATAAGTCATTTGCAGGCAAAACTGTTGAAGAAATTTTTGATCCCAAAATGCTAGAAAAAGCCGCATTGTATGAAGTGTATAATTTGAAATCAGGGTATTTGAGAAATGATAAAGGAAAATTTACTTTTGTTCCGTTTTCGAATAAAATGCAGGTAAGTCCAATTACTAGTTTTGTAAAAGCTGATTTTGATGGTGACGGAAAAGAAGAAGTTTTTGCAGCGGGAAATTATTTTGGAGTTTCTCCATATCATAGTCGATTTGATGGTTTCTCGGGAGCTTTAATTAAAGATCAAAAAACAATTTACTTAGGGAATCAAATCGGAATTGATTTGACTCAAAAGGCGGTGCGACATTTAGATATTATTTCTTTAAATGGAAAAAAATACCTTTTGGCAACCATAAATAATAAAAAAGCGGAAGTGTATGAACTTCCAATGACTAAGAATTAAATAATCAAATATAAAAATGAAAACTAAAATTTGTCTTTTGGGCTTAATGGTGATTCTTTTTGCTTCGTGTAAAAAAGAGCAACCTATTGTGGTAACTACTGATGATTATTGTGCGGCTGTAGATACAGTGACTGGGATTATGGTTCATGATATTTTTTCTCCACCAGTAGCGAGTAGAATTTATGCTTATCCTAATATTGCGGCGTATGAAATTATAGCCCAAAACAGTAATAAATATCAAAGTCTTCAAGGGCAGTTACATGGCTTGGATTCTATTCCAGTTTTAGATGCTAAAAGCGGTGTCAACCAAAAATTAGCAGCATTGATTGCGCACATGGAAGTGAGTAAGCAATTGGTTTTCTCTGAAGAAGCTTTGGAAAAATACAGAGATAGCTTATATAAAAAATGGAGTGACGAAAATAAAAAGGAATTTGATGTCTCTAAAGAATATGCGATGAAAGTGGTTGATAGAATCAAAGTTTGGATGGGAAAAGACAATTACAAACAAACGCGAACTTTTCCTAAATATTCTGTTCATACAGATCAACCAGGTAGATGGCAACCAACACCTCCAGCTTATATGGATGGTGTAGAGCCACATTGGGGAGAAATTAGAACTTTAGTGATGGATTCGGCGGCTCAGTTTAAACCAAAAGCGCCACATCCTTTTTCTACAGATAAAAACTCTTTGTTTTATAAAGAAGCTAAAGAAACGTATGATGTTGGAAACAAAATGTCTGAGAAATTACTAGCTATTGAAAAAGCAAAGACGAATGTAATTCCTGAAGAATCAGCTATTGCAACCTTCTGGGATTGTAATCCATATGCGACAGTAACACAGGGGCATATGATGTTTGCCAAAAAGAAAAACTCACCTGATGCACATTGGATTAATATTACTAAGATAGCTTTGAAAAAAACCAAATCAGATTATGAAACTGCAGTTTTTGCATTTACTAAATCTTCAATTGGAATTTTTGAAAGTTTTATTAGTTGCTGGCATGAAAAATACAGAACCAATGTAATTCGTCCAGAAACCTATATTAATTTGTACATTGATGAGAATTGGAAACCACAATTACAAACCCCTCCTTTTCCAGAATACACAAGTGGACATTCTGTAGCATCTTCGTGCGCTTCGGTAATTCTAACATCTATTTTTGGCGATAATTTTAGTTATACCGATGATTCTGAAATTCCTTTTGGTTTGCCAAAAAGAAATTTTAAATCATTTAAGCAAGCGGCTTCTGAAGCTTCAATCAGTAGATTGTATGGCGGAATTCATTACAGAGCTGCGATTGAAAATGGAGTAGTTCAAGGTACTAATCTTGGAAATTATATCAATGCTAAAATCAATTTTTTTAAATCTAAATAAATTCAATTACTACAATGAATACAAAAATAAAATGGTCAATTAGTGCAATTTTGATTGCTTTCTTCGGCTGGTATTTTTTACTAAAACAATCTGATTATATAATTTCTTTTAAGGCTAAAACAGCTACAGGGACTATTTCTCAAGGTGTTCAAGAGTGGGCATCTAATCAAAATAAGGTAGGTAAAGAAGTTGCAACTGTTCTAGAAAAAAAAGGATATGAGTATTTGAAATTAGAATTGTCAAAAGGGAGTCATAAAGAGGTCTATGATTGGGAGATTACTTCTTTAAACGATTCTGTTTCCGAAGTTAATGTTGGGATTAAGGAATTAGGACATAGTTTGTTTAATCGTTTAACTGCTCCTTTTATTGATACTCCGTTTAAAAAAGAACAGATTGCTAAAGTAACAGATTTTAAAAATGGACTTGAGCAGCATTTGAAAGCTTTTAAAGTTAAAATTGAAGGAGAAGGGACTTCTAAAGCAGAGTTTGTGGCCTATATAAAATTGACAAGTATAATGTCTGAAAAAGCGCAAACGATGATTGGTAATGATGCTAATATTACCGGATACTTACAGAGAAATAATATCAAAATTATAGGTCATCCGTATGTAGAAGTTGTAAATTGGGATAGAGAAAAGGAAATCGTAGAATTTAATTATTGTTTTCCAGTATCAAAAAATGTAACCCAAGTACCTGACTCAAAAGTTAAATTTAAAATGATGCCGGCATTAAAAGGGTTAAAAGCAACTTATCACGGAAATTTTAGAACCTCTGATCGAGCTTGGTTTGCGATTTTGGATTATGCTAAAAGGAATAATATCCAGTTAGAAAATAAAGTCCTAGAAAATTTCTTAGCCAATCCGTTTAATGGAGGAAATGAATTAGAATGGGAAACTAAAATTATTATTCCTTTCGCCTCAAAATAAGAATATTTTTCTTTGATAAATTATTCAACTCGAAAACGTTTTCGCTTACTGCGAAAACGTTTTTTAGTTGAATAGGGTTTTAGATTGCGATTTTCAAACTACTTTTATGTGCTAACCAAATAAACTAAACCCAATGAGTGCGAAATTAAAATTAAGTTTTTGGCAAATCTGGAATATGAATGTTGGATTTTTTGGTATCCAATACAGTTTCGGTTTGCAGCAAAGTGCTGTCAATCCCATTTATGATTTTTTACACGCTAGTCCAGATCAAATTCCATTGTTAAATTTAGCTGGACCTGTAACGGGTCTTTTAATACAGCCGCTTATTGGAGCGATGAGTGATACCACTTGGTCTCCACGATGGGGAAGACGTAAGCCCTATTTTTTTGTAGGTGCTTTGTTGTGTAGTATCGCCTTATTGTTGTTTCCATTTAGTAGTTCATTGTGGATGGCCGCTGGACTTCTTTGGATTTTAGATGCAGGTAATAATACGGCAATGGAGCCTTATAGGGCCTTTGTTGCTGATAAATTAGACGCCGATCAACAGCCTATAGGGTTTCAAATGCAGAGTTTCTTTACTGGTTTTGGGCAAACATTAGCTAATTTGTCTTTATTCATATTCCCATTAATTTTTATTGGAAAAACAGGTTCGTTGCCTACTTGGATATACGCTTCTTTCTTTTTAGGTTCGATTTGTTCTATTGGGACAATATGGTGGAGTATGAAAACTACACCTGAAATTCCACCAACGGAGGAAGAATTAGTAGCTATGAGATCCAAAAAAGGTGGAATTGTAGAGCCAATAGTTGAAATTTTTGGTGCCATTGGAGAAATGCCTAAAGTAATGTGGCAATTGGCATTAGTCTATTTATTTCAATGGTATGCTTTGTTTTGTTATTGGCAAAATTCGTCTAAAAGTATCGCTTTGTCCGTTTGGAACGCTACACCAGATAGTAATCCAGCGGCTTATGAAACGGCTGTGGGTTGGACTGGTTTAGTCAATGGATGGTATAACATCGTTACTTTTTTAATTGCCTTTGCTTTAGTCGGTTTTGCTAAAAAATTTAGTCCTAAAAATGTACACGCGTTTTGTTTGTTATTAGCTGCATTAGGCTTTTTAGCATTCCCACATATTGCCAATAAATATTTATTATTTGTTGCGATTACCGGTTTTGGAATTGGTTGGGCAAGTATGATGGGAATTCCGTATTTAATGGTAGTGGCCGATATTCCAAAAGAACGTTATGGAGTGTACATGGGAATTATTAATATGATGATTGTTGTTCCAATGATTATCCAAAATCTTACGTTTGGATATATCTTGAAAAACTTCTTGAATAATGATCCTCGTTTAGCTATTACTTTCGCAGGTGCGCTATTGTTAATAGGAACTTTTTGTACACTTTTGATTAAAACAAAGAAAGTAACTCAATAAAACAGAATACAAATTTTAAATTATCAGTCTAAATTGGAAAAAACAGTAGACCTAATATGTGCAGGAGAAGTGCTTATAGATTTTATAGGCCATGAAGTAAATACATCAATTAATAGAACCAAAGATTACCACCGTTTTCTAGGGGGGTCTCCAACGAACGTTGCTGTAAATGCCACCCGTTTGGGATTAAAATCGGTTATAGTGGCGACCTGTGGTGAAGATGGATTGGGAGAGTATATAGTGAGAAAGTTAAAAGACAATCACGTAATTACTACACAGGTTAGAAAATCGGAAACCGAACCTACCTCGGTAATTTTTGTGTCTAAGTCGACGGGAACTCCTGATTTCATTCCATATAGAGAAGCTGATTATCAAATTTTACCTTCTCAAATTCCAGATGAATTGTTAGAAAGTGCTAAAATTTTTCATACCACTTGTTTTGCGTTAAGTAAAAATCCAGCACGTACTACGATTGTTGAAAGTGCTAAAAAAGCCAAAGCTTTAGGATTACAAACGAGTATTGATATTAACTTTTCGGAACGCATTTGGCCAGACAGGGAAGAAGCTAAGCAAGTGTTGCGAGAATATTTGTCTACTAATCCGTTAGTGAAATTGAGTGAAGACGATTGTTACCGACTTTTTGCCGCTTCTAAAACTGAAGATTATATTTTTGATTATTTTCATGATTTGGGAGCTTCTACTATTTGTTTAACAAAAGGGAAAGATGGAGTTGTTTTGTCTGACAAAGATTTCGGAATGTTTCATCAACAAGCCACTCAAATTGACGATATTAAAGATACAACAGGGGCGGGAGATGCCTTTTGGACTGGATTTTTGTATGCACGTCTTTTAGGGAAAGATTTTGAGGAAACAATTACGATTGCTCAAAAATTAGCTGTTTTAAAATTGCAAAACGTTGGAAGACTTCCAGAAGGGATTAATATTCAAGAGTATTTGGGTGCAGAGATAAAATAAATAATTTCTTAAAGTCATTTTTTGTAATTCGAACAAATATTTTTTTAACTTTATAGTTCACTAAATTAATTTGTTATGACTGTAAACCAAATCTTAAGTACCAAAGGAAAAGAAGTATATTCTGTGCTTTCAACTAATACAGTATATGAAGCACTAACTGTAATGAGTGAGAAAAATATCGGTGCAATACTCGTTATTGAAGATGCTATTTTAAAAGGAATTCTTTCAGAAAGAGATTATGCTCGGAAGATTGTTTTGAAAGATAAGTCGTCAAAAGATACACTAGTTAAAGAAATTATGGTTAGTGAGGTAATTTGTATCAAGCCATCCGATAATTTAGACTATTGTATGGAGTTGATGAATACTAAGAAAATAAGACATTTGCCCGTTTTAGAAGGAGATAAAGTAATTGGGATTATCTCAATTAGTGATGTTGTTAAAGCAATCATTGAAATCCAAAAAGATACTATCAATCATTTGAATTCGTATATAACACAATAAATAGTTCGAATAAAATAGGAAACAGCTACAGTAATTTGTAGCTGTTTTTTTTGACTACTACCTGAAAATTGCACTCTTTCCTGCAAAAGAATGAACTTAAATACTCCTATTTCGGTCAAGAGTTCTATCTTTGTCAATCAGAAAAATATAACAAAAATGGATAAAAATAATAAAAAAAGTGAGGCTTTATTATATCATTCAAAACCCCAGCCAGGTAAAATACAAGTACTCCCAACTAAAAAATACGCTACACAAAGAGATTTGTCTTTGGCCTATTCTCCAGGTGTGGCCGAACCTTGTCTAGAAATTGCAAAAGACGTTAATGACGTTTATAAATATACAACAAAAGGAAATTTAGTTGCTGTAATTTCAAATGGTACTGCTGTTTTAGGATTAGGAGATATTGGTCCTGAAGCCTCTAAGCCAGTAATGGAAGGTAAAGGTTTGTTGTTTAAAATTTTTGCTGGAATTGATGTTTTTGACATTGAGGTGGATACAAAGAATGTAGAAGAGTTTATCCAAACCGTTAAAAATATTGCGCCAACTTTTGGTGGAATCAATCTAGAAGATATTAAGGCACCAGAGTCATTTGAAATCGAACGACGTTTGGTAGAAGAACTCAATATTCCGGTGATGCATGATGACCAACATGGGACTGCAATTATTTCTTCAGCAGCGCTTATTAATGCTTTAGAATTAGCAGGAAAGAAAGCCGAAGACATGAAAATGGTTGTGTCTGGTGCGGGTTCTGCAGCCTTGGCTTGTGCTGATTTATACATTTTATTAGGAGTAAAATTAGAAAATATATTGATGTTTAATAGTAAAGGATTGTTAACCAAAGACAACCCTTCACTATCATCGTTACAACAAAAATATGCTAAGGATATGCCACAGATGACTTTGGCAGAAGCCTTAGTTGATGCGGATATTTTCTTAGGATTGTCTTCGGGAGATATTATGTCGCCTGAGATGTTATTGACTATGGCAGATAATCCTATTGTTTTTGCAATGGCAAATCCAACGCCAGAAATCGATTATAACCTAGCTGTTGCTACTCGAAAAGATGTAATTATGGCAACAGGAAGATCTGATTTTCCTAATCAGGTAAATAATGTTCTTGGGTTTCCGTATATTTTCAGAGGAGCATTAGATGTTCGTGCTACTAAAATTAATGAGGCGATGAAAATGGCTGCGGTTAGAGCATTGGCAGCATTGGCAAAAGAAAATGTGCCTGAACAAGTGAACATTGCTTACGGAGTAACCAAATTGACTTTTGGTAGAGAATACATTATTCCTTCGCCATTTGATCCAAGATTAATTACTGTGGTGGCACCTGCTGTGGCTAAAGCAGCCATGGATTCAGGAGTGGCATTAAATCCAATTACCGATTGGAACGAATATGAAGAATCGCTTTTGGAACGTTTAGGGAATGACAATAAAATGGTTCGTTTGATTACCAACAGAGCCAAAAGAGATCCAAAACGTATTGTTTTTGCTGAAGCCGATCATTTAGACGTGCTAAAAGCTGCTCAAATTGTATATGAAGAAGGAATTGGTTATCCAATTTTGTTAGGTGATAAAGAAGTTATTCAGGAATTAAAAGAAGGAATAGGGTTTACGGCTGATGTCACCATTATTGACACTAAGATTGCAGAGGAAGAAGAAAGAAGAAATCGATTTGCTAATGCTTATTGGAAAACAAGGCAAAGAAGAGGAATTTCGTTATTGGATGCTCAAAAGTTGATGCGAGAAAGAAACTATTTTGCCGCTATGATGGTGAATGAAGGTGAGGCAGATGCTTTGGTTTCTGGACATTCAAGAAGCTATCCTTCTGTTGTAAAACCCATGTTGCAATTAATTGATAAAGCGCCAGGAGTTTCTATTGTGGCTACTACCAACATGATGATGACGGCTCGTGGGCCAATGTTTTTGTCAGATACGGCAATCAATATCAATCCTTCAGCAGATGATTTGGCTAAAATTGCTATTATGACTGCTAAAACAGCGAGAATGTTTGGTGTTGAACCTGTAATTGCAATGGTATCATTTTCTAATTTTGGTTCCTCTACGAATGAAGGTGCGGTTAAAGTGAGAGAAGCAGTAGCTTATTTGCATAAAAACCATCCTGACTTGATTGTAGATGGAGAAATTCAAGCTGATTTTGCCTTAAATCAAGAAATGTTAGAGAAAAAATTCCCATTTTCTAAATTAGCAGGTAAAAAGGTTAATACCTTAATTTTTCCAAATTTAGAATCGGCGAATATTACTTATAAATTATTGAAAGAGCTGAATAATGTAGAGTCGATTGGGCCAATTATGTTGGGAATGGGCAAGCCAGTTCATATTTTTCAATTAGGAGCTAGTGTAGAAGAAATGGTTAATATGGCTGCTATCGCAGTGATTGATGCTCAAGAAAAACAGAAAAATAATTAAACCAAGATAAATAATTTATCCCCCATATAATTATGATAGCACATATTCAAGGGAAATTAGTAGAGAAAACACCCACCGAAGTCGTAATTGATTGTGGTGGTGTTGGATACCAAATTAATATTTCGTTACACACCTATTCTTTGCTTCCTAATTCAGATCAAATCAAATTATTTGCGTATCTTCAGGTAAAGGAAGATGCGCATACTTTATTTGGGTTTGTCGAAAAATCAGAAAGAGAAATTTTTAAAATGCTTTTGTCTGTTTCTGGAATTGGAGCAAGTATAGCTAGAACAATGCTTTCGTCATTAGAACCAAAACAAATTATTCAAGCAATAGCTTCAGGAGATGTAGGTACCGTTCAATCTATAAAAGGAATTGGAAACAAAACAGCTCAAAGAGTTATTCTAGATTTAAAAGAAAAAGTCATCAAATTGTATGATTTAGATGAAGTTTCTATGGTGCAGAACAATACAAATCGAGATGAAGCGTTATCTGCTTTGGAGGTATTAGGTTTTGTTCGCAAAACTTCGGAAAAAGTAATTGACAAAATTAGTAAAGAAGATCCAGACGCCTCTGTAGAAACCATTATTAAAAAAGCATTAAAGAGTTTGTAATTGCATAAAGAAACAATGAATTTATGAATAAAATTTGTCAGCTATTGCTAATTTTATTTTCTACTTATGTAGTTCAAGCTCAAGGGATACCTGCCGTTCAGGATACTATTCCAAAAGGATTTTCGGTAGGGAAAATTGCTATTAAAAATCCTAAAAGTGTACTTTCTGGTTATACTTATGACCCTGTTACTGACCGGTATGTTTATACCAATACAGTTGATGGGTTTACAATTGATTATCCTATAATTTTGACTCCGAAAGAATATGAAAATTTGGTTTTAAAAGAATCAATGCGTAATTATTTCAGAAAAAAATCGGATGCTGTAGATGGTAAAAAACAAGGGGCTAATGCTGCTAAAAAGGATTTATTACCAAGGTATTATATTAAATCAGGTTTATTTGAGACTATTTTTGGAGGCAATACCATCGATGTAAAACCTACTGGTTCTGTTGAGATGGATTTAGGGATGCGTTATACCAAGCAAGATAATCCATCATTTTCTCCGAGAAATCGCTCGACTACTACTTTTGATTTTAATCAGCGAATTAGTTTAGGCTTGACAGGTAAAGTAGGGAAGCTTTTGTCTGTTAATGCAAATTACGACACACAGTCTACTTTTGCTTTTCAAAATTTAATTAAAATCGCTTATGACCCTAAATATAGCGCTAGTGAAGATGCTATTATTCAGGATATAGAAGTAGGTAATGTGAGTATGCCTTTAAACAGTACTTTGATTCGTGGTGCTCAGAGTTTGTTTGGGGTAAAAACCAAATTGCAATTTGGAAAAACAACTGTGACAGGAGTATTTTCAGAACAAAAATCGAAAACAAAAAGCATCGTCGCTCAAGGAGGAGGGACTGTGCAAAATTTTGACATCTATGCACTTGATTATGATAGTGACAGACACTTTTTCTTATCCCAATATTTTAGAAGCAGGTATGATGCAGCCCTAAAAAATTATCCTTTTATTGATAGTAGAGTTCAAATTACTCGATTGGAAATTTGGGTAACCAACAAGCAAAATAGAATTACCACTACCAATAATAATATTAGAAATATTATAGCGCTTCAAGATTTGGGAGAGGCGCAACTTTCTGGATTATCTGACAATGAAGTGGTGGTTTCTAATGCTCCAGGGGGTATGTTTAACAAGCCAGTAGATTCTCCTTCGGATAACTCTAATAATGATTATGATCCTGACCAAATTAAAACAGGAACTGGATTGTTGAATAGTAATATACGTGAAATTGTAACTGCAAATTCAGGATTTAATACTTCGGTTAGTGAAGGGCAAGACTATTCAAAATTAGAAAACGCGAGAAAGCTGAACCCTAATGAATATACTTTCCATCCCCAATTAGGGTATATTTCGCTTCAGCAAAAGTTAGCTAATGACGAAATCTTGGCTGTAGCCTACCAATATACTATAGGTGACAAGGTATATCAAGTGGGTGAATTTGGAAGTGACGGAGTAGATGCCACCGTGGTTACAGGTAATACGCCTTCCACTAAAGCAGTCATTACACAAAGTTTGATTCTGAAAATGCTGAAAAGCAATTTGACAAATGTCAAAAATCCTGTTTGGAACTTGATGATGAAGAATATTTATCAAATACCAGGAGGCTATCAATTAAAACAAGAAGATTTTAGGTTTAATATTTTATATACTGATCCTTCACCTTTAAATTACATTTCTCCAGTTCCGGGAAGTGCTTTTCCTTCCAATCCAACGATTGCAAATAAAGTGGCCGAAACTCCTTTATTAAAGGTTTTTAATTTGGATAAACTCAATTATAATAACGACCCTCAGGCGGGTGGAGATGGGTTTTTTGATTTCATGCCAGGTTTAACTATTGATGCACAAAACGGTCGAATTATTTTTACTACAAAAGAGCCTTTTGGAGAATTGCTTTTTTCTAAATTGTCCAATACAGGTGCTGGTGAGCAATATAGTGATACGGGGACGTATAACCCTAATCAAAAAAAATATGTGTTTCGAAGTATGTATCGAAATACTCAATCGGGAGCGTTACAGGATAGTGAAAAAAATAAGTTTTTGCTGAGAGGAAAGTATAAATCATCTTCTGGAGATGGAATTCCAATTGGTGCATTTAACGTGCCTCAAGGTTCTGTTAAAGTAACTGCGGGAGGTAGAGTACTTCTTGAGGGAATAGATTATAGCGTTAATTATCAGTTGGGAAGGGTGCAAATATTAGATCCTTCTATACAAGCGTCTAATACTCCAATTCAAGTGTCTTTAGAAAATAATTCTGTTTTTGGTCAACAAACCAGACGTTTTATGGGGGTTAATGTAGAACATAAGTTTACGGATAAGTTTTTAGTGGGTGCCACTTTTTTAAAATTGACCGAAAAACCATTTACTCAAAAATCAAGTTATGGTCAAGAGTCTGTTAATAATACTATTTTTGGATTCAATACAAATTTCTCAACCGAAGTTCCCTTTTTAACGCGATTAGCTAATAAATTACCTAACATTGATACCGACGCACCTTCTAATCTTTCTGTACGAGGTGAAATTGCATTTTTGAAACCAGGTACGCCAAAAGCAGACCAGTTTCAAGGCGAATCTACCGTTTATGTAGATGATTTTGAAGGTTCTCAATCTACTATTGATATGCGCTCTCCTTTGTCTTGGAGTTTGTCATCTACTCCAGTAAACGATTCCGAAAGTGCCTATAATTTTAATGAAAGTTCCAATAATTTAAGTTATGGTTTTAAAAGAGCAAAACTAGCGTGGTATTCTATTGATCCTATTTTCTATACTCAAAAACCTTCTGGGATGACTAATGATGATTTTTCATTAAACACTACTAGAAGGATTTTTAGTAAGGAGCTATATCCTTTAACCGATATTGCTCAGGGGCAATCTCAGGTTATTAATACGTTGGATTTAAGTTATTATCCTTCAGAACGTGGTCCTTATAATAACAATCCAAATGTGTCTTTGAGTCCAAGGGATAATTTTGGAGGAATTACGCGTGCTATTAATTCGACCAATTTTGAACAAGGAAATGTAGAATACATTCAATTTTGGGTTTTAGACCCTTATGTAGGTCAAGGTGCTTCTTCGCCGGCTAACACAGGTAAAATCTATTTTAATTTAGGCGAAATTTCGGAAGATGTATTAAAAGACGGTCGTAAACAATATGAAAATGGATTAGGTCCAGATCAGATTATGACCAATCCAAGACCAATTTGGGGTAACGTTCCTGCGTCTCAATCTTTGATTTATGCTTTTGATACTAATTCGGCTAACAGAACCAATCAGGACATTGGTTTAGACGGATTAAAAAATGACGATGAAGCAGCAGTGTATACTAATTTTTCTACTGAAACAGACCCTGCTGGGGATGATTATACGTATTATCTCAATACTTCGGGAGATGTTTTGAAACGCTATAAAGATTACAATGGTGTCGATGGAAACTCTGCTGTTGATATTAATACACCCAATAGAGGCTCAACTACATCACCTGATGTGGAAGATATTAATCGAGATAATACCATGAATACTATCAATGCGTATTATGAGTATAGTATTGATATGATGCCTAATATGCATGTGGGGCAAAATTTTGTAACCGATGTTAGAAATACACAAGTAGAGTTGCCAAATGGTGCGACCACGGAAGCACGTTGGATTCAATTTAAGATTCCAGTTTCTCAACCTCAAAACACAATTGGAAGCATTTCAGATTTCCGTTCGATTCGTTTTATGCGACTATTTATGACAGGTTTTAGGAGTCAAGTTACGGTTCGTTTTGGTGCATTGGATTTAGTACGAGGAGAGTGGAGAAGATATGCAAATACTTTGGATCCAAGAGATACTAATGTTGATGATGATAGAACAGATTTAGATGTTTTGGCAGTAAATATTCAGCAAAATAATGAAAGATGTCCAATTAATTATATAACGCCTCCTGGTGTGGTTAGAGAACAATTGTACAATAATAATACAGTGATTAATCAAGATGAGCAATCACTTTCATTGCGCGTTGCAGGAGACGGACTAGAACCAGGAGATTCTAGAGCTGTCTTTAAAAATGTGAGTGTAGATATGCGTCAATTTAAAAAATTGAAGATGTTTTTGCACGCTGAATCATTGCCAAATGAAATTGCTATTAGAGACAATCAGATGGTAGGTTTTATTCGTTTTGGAAATGATTTTACTCAAAATTTCTACCAAATTGAGATTCCATTAAAAGTAACATTACCTTCTTCTTCATCAACTACAAATTGCTCTCCTTTGAGTGCTGAGGTAGTTTGGCCAGAAGATAACCAAATCGATTTGTCTCTGGACCTGTTGACCAAGTTGAAAGTATTGGCCATGGGTGTAGATCCTACTACTTTACCTTTGGATGGAATTTATTATAAAAATGAAGATGAGTTGGATTCAAGATTGTCCAATAAAACTAATAAATTACGATTAGGTATCAAAGGAAATCCAAATTTTGGTTTGGTAAGAACATTAATGGTGGGGGTGAAAAGTAATGAAACTACGCGACGCATAAAAGGAGAAGCTTGGTTTAATGAATTGCGCCTAGCGGATATGGATAATAAAGGCGGAATGGCGGCTATTTTGAACATAGATTCTAATATGGCTGATTTTGCTACGGTTTCTGCAACTGGAAAGAAAAGCACTATTGGATTTGGAACTTTGGAACAAGGACCTAACGAAAGAAGTCGAGAAGATATTCAGCAATATAACATTGTTACTAATTGGAGTTTAGGAAAATTATTGCCAAAGAAATGGGGAGTGAATTTGCCGTTCAATTATGGAGTGGGAGAGGAAGTGATTACTCCTGAATACGACCCATTTAATCAGGATATTAAGTTGAGCCAATTGCTAGACAATACAGCGGATGCTTCAAAACGAGCCAATATTAGAAATCGAGCTATTGACTATACAAAACGAACTAGTATTAATTTCATAGGAGTAAGAAAAGATAGAGGAGCCAATCAAAAATCACATATTTACGATCTAGAAAATCTTACTTTTTCACAATCTATAAACGAAGTGCAACGTCATGATTTCGAAATTGTGGATTATGTAGATCAAAGAGTAAGTACTTCCTTAGATTATGCCTATACTTTTAAACCAAAAGCAGTAGAGCCTTTTAAAAAGGTTAATTTTATGAGAAAAAGTAGTTATTGGAAATTACTTCAGGATTTTAATTTTAATTTTTTACCAGCTAATGTAACGTTCAATACAGATATTATTAGACAATACAACCGCCAACAATTTAGACAAGTGGAAGGCGTAGAAGGAATTGGATTGGACGCCATGTATAGACGTAATTATGCGTTCAACTATCAATATGGATTCAATTATAATTTGACAAAATCATTGAAATTGAATTACACCGCCTCTTCTGGAAATATCATTAAGAGTTATTTGAATAAAGACAATACCTCAAAAGAAGGCTTGACAGTTTGGGACGATTATTGGAACATTGGGGATCCAAATCAGCATCAACAACAGGTGGTGATGAATTATGAACTTCCAATTAATAAAATTCCTCTTTTTAGTTTCGTAAAAGCAACCTATTCGTACACGGCAGATTATAGTTGGCAACGTGCGTCAGAAGCATTGTCAAAAATTGAAATTGGAAGCACTACCTATAACTTAGGAAATACCATTCAGAATGCTAACTCAAACAATTTGAATGCGACTTTCAATATGGAAAGTTTTTATAAATATTTAGGATTGACCAAGTCCAACCCGAATGGTATTAACAAACCAAAACCGATGGCACCACCAAAACCGGGTGAAAAAATAGTGAAATCAAATTCCCAACAACAGGCCAATTCAAGTCCGTTTTTGGATGGATTAATTAGTACATTGACTAGTGTGAAGAATATTCAAATGACCTACACTTACAATAGTGGTACCGTATTACCAGGATATACGCCAGGTATTGGTTTCTTAGGAACATCAAAACCCACTTTAGGATTTGTTTTTGGTAGCCAAGATGATGTGCGATATGAAACAGCTAAAAACGGTTGGTTAACTAATTATCCTAATTTCAATCAGAATTTCACTCAAGTTAAAAACACTATTTTCAAGGCATCGGCCAATGTAGATTTGCTGCCCGATTTAAAAATTGATTTATCATTAGACCGTTCCTTTTCAGAGAATTTTTCGGAACAATATGATGTTACTAATGGAGTGTATAATCCAAGGTCTCCGTATAGTTCTGGTATTTTTTCTATTTCTACTGTTTTGATTAAAACAGCTTTTGCAACTAGTGATGAAAATGGTTCAACTGCCTTTGATGATTTTAGAGCGAATCGATTAGTAGTGGCTAATAGATTGGCTACCCAAAGAGGTATAGATATTACAAATCCAACAAATATTGGCGCAGACGGTTTTCCGTTAGGTTTTGGAAAAAACAATCAGGCGGTGTTGTTGCCAGCATTTTTGGCGGCCTATTCAGGTAGTGATATTAATGGGGCTTCATTGGGAATTTTCCGGAATTTACCGTTACCTAACTGGTCTTTAAAATACAATGGATTTATGCGCTATGAGTTCTTTAAAAACAACTTTAAACGAATTTCATTGCAACATAATTATAGAGCGTCATATACTATCAATGCCTTCCGTTCTAATTTTGAATACGATAAAAATCCTAATGGGTTTGACAAAAATGGGAATTTTTACAATCCAACGATTATGTCGAATATCAATTTAGTGGAGCAATTTAGTCCACTGATTCGTTTGGATGTAGAGTTGAAAAATTCGTTAAAAGTGCTTACAGAAATCAAAAAAGATCGGGCTTTGTCGATGAGTTTTGATAATAATTTGTTGACCGAAGTAAAAGGTATGGAATATGTTGTTGGGCTTGGGTATCGTTTTAAAGATGTTATTTTTTCTTCAAGATTAGCAGATACGCCTACTGGAATTATTAAAAGTGATATCAATTTAAAAGCCGATTTATCGTATCGAAATAATAAAACAATCGTTCGCTATTTGGATTACAATAATAATAAACTAGCCGCGGGTCAAGATTTATGGTCTTTAAAAGTTACAGCCGATTATTCGTTAAGTAAAAATTTAACAGCTATTTTTTATTACGATCATTCTTTTTCTAAAGCGGTTGTTTCTACTACTTTTCCATTGACCAATATTCGATCTGGATTTACAATTCGTTATAATTTTGGAAATTAAGTGAAATTATAATTTAAATTCCGAATGAAGATAGTACCTTTGCCACAATTAAATTAATTCACATATTATGAATATACCTGCAAATTTAAAGTACACAAAAGATCACGAATGGGTAAGCATTGATGGAGATGTTGCTACCGTTGGAATTACCGATTTTGCTCAAAAAGAATTAGGAGACATTGTTTATGTAGAGGTTGAAACTTTAGATCAAACTTTGGATAAAGACGAAGTTTTTGGAACAGTAGAAGCAGTTAAGACAGTTTCTGATTTGTTTTTGCCTTTGTCTGGCGAAATTATTGAATTCAACGAAGAATTAGAAAGCACGCCAGAAAGTGTGAATTCAGATCCTTATGGAGCAGGTTGGATGATAAAAGTAAAGGTTTCTGATTTGGGTGAAGTAGATGCATTACTTTCAAGTGAGGCCTACAAAGAATTGATTGGTGCTTAAAAATATCTTTTTTTGGATTGCGTTGTGTTGGACAGTAGTAGTTGGCTTTTTTTGTTTAGTGCCTTCTAATGATATTCCAACAGTTTCTATCCCGAATTTAGATAAATTAGTTCACGCTTTTTTTCATTTTGTTTTTACCATACTTTGGTTTTTGTTTTTCAAAAAGCAAGTTAAAAAAAAGAATCAGTTCAAACTTCTTATTGCGGCTGTTTGCTTTTCTTTATTGTTTGGAATAGGAATTGAAATTTTGCAAGATAAATTGACCGCAACAAGAAGTGGCGATTTTTTTGATGTATTGGCAAATTTAACAGGTGCAATTATCGCTTTTGGGTTTGTGCTTTTTGCTAAACAAATAAAGAAAAATCAGAATACAATTAAATAGATAAGTCCCACTTCGGTGGGATTTTTTATACCTTGATAAGTTATGAAATTACAACCTACTTCCATTATATCGTTTGCTCTTTTCTTGATTACTTTGGCAGTTAATATTTCGATGCCGCTTTTTAGACCGTATGCTGAGGTCGCGGGATTCAATAACGGTCAGACAGCGTTGGTATTAGCAACTTATATTTTAGGAATGCTACCGTGTTATGTGTTTTTAGGTGGTATTTCAGATCGAATTGGCAGGAAGCCAGTCTTACTTTTTAGTTTGTTTTTGGCTTTAGCTTCCAATCTAACTATCACTGTCTTCCCTACGGTTTATGCTTTGATTTTTGCTCGATTTTTTCAAGGCGTGGCTTTGGCATTAAGTATGGGAACGGGTACGGCGTATATTTCCGAAATTGTTGCTCCAGATATGAATGCTTCTGTTCGCGCAGCTAATGCTACTTCGATGGCGACAGCAATTGGTTTCAGTGGAGGCGCTTTTATGACAAGCATCGCATTGTTAATCCATTTTACGTATTTGCCTATCACTTATTTTGTGGCTATTGCCATTACCGTATTGGGAATTATTTTGGCTTTTTTTCTTCCTAAATTACCTCCTATTGGAGGGAACTTGGTTCGGTTACCCTATTTTCCAAAAGGGTCATTTCCAGTTAATTTATCAATTGCCATTTGCTGGGCTACAACGGGAGTTGTTATTGCAATCATCCCGACTCAATTAGCCACATTTCATTTAACAGCTTATGCGGGATTTTGTTTGGTACTAATTAATTGGACGGGTGGATTCATGCAGCCATTTATCCGTAAAAGATTTCAGCCGAAAACGAGTCTTAAATTAGGATTTGCTATTATTCCTTTTGGTTTTGGCTTGGTGATTTTAGGAGCCTATTTAGGAGTATTGCCAGTTGTTTTGTTAGGTACGGCTTTCATTGGTTCTGCTGCCTATGGATTTAGTTATCAAGGCGGATTAGCTATAATTGCTGATTTAGGAGGTAGTCAAAAAGCACGTGCTGTTTCGGGATATATGTTTTTTGGTTACGTTGGTTTTGGTATTCCGGCTGTAGTATTAGGATTTTTAGCGGATGAGGTTGGAATAGTAACCTCATTATTGACTTTTGAAATTGTAATACTGCTTTTGAGTTTGTATTTGTTTCTAACTTTTGATAAAGCGAAAGATTGATTTTATTTGTAAAAAAAATCTAAAATTCAGGCTCTACATTCTATAATCTTATTTGTATCTTCGCGCCAGTTTTATACCAAATACATTGAGTACAATTTCTCTTAAATCCATTTATATCGATTTTAAAGCAATCACCAAAGCTGGCTTAGCAGTTAGTGTGGTGTTTTCTTCTATTGCGGGTTTTGTATTGGGCGAGACTGATTTTCATTCATTTCATTGGCTTGTATTGCTTAAATTAGCTATAGGTGGTTATTGTATGGTGGGTGCGTCCAATGCTTTTAACCAAGTGATTGAAAAAGATTTAGATGCCTTAATGGAACGAACTAAAAACCGACCAATTCCTGCTGGTAGAATGCAATCTAATGTTGCTTTGACTATTGCTAGTTTGTTAACTATAACCGGGATTTTTTTATTGTACACCATTAATCCTAAAACAGCGATGTTTGGGGCGATTTCTATATTTTTATACACCAGTGTTTACACCCCTTTAAAAACAGTTACGTCTTTATCGGTATTCGTGGGAGCTTTCCCGGGAGCTATTCCATTTATGTTAGGATGGGTTGCGGCAACGGGTAATTTTGGTATTGAAGCGGGAACTTTGTTTTTGATTCAGTTTTTTTGGCAATTTCCACATTTTTGGGCAATTGGGTGGTTCTTATATGAAGATTATGAAAAGGCTGGATTTTTTATGTTGCCAACAGGTAAAAAAGATAAAGGAACAGCACTCCAAGTAATTTTATATACGGTTTGGTTGATTGTTGCGTCACTTTTACCAGTTTTAGGATACACAGGGCAATTGTATGTTACGCCAATTGCTGCGGTTATTGTGTTTTTGTTAGGTCTTTGGATGTTGTTTTATGCTGTAAGATTGTATCAATTGCGTACAGCTAAAGCGGCAAGAACTTTAATGTTAGTAAGTGTTTCGTATATTACTTTATTACAATTAGTGTATATATTTGACAAATTTTTAAGATAGTTATGAGTATGACAATGATACAAGACGAAGAAAAAGATAGAAAATCAAGGTCGGCGAAGTTGATTTTATTGTTTGCAATGGTCAGTATGACCATGATGTTTGCAGGTCTTACAAGTGCTTTTGTGGTTAGTAAATCTAGAGCTGATTGGTTGAAAGATTTTCAACTACCATCTGCTTTTTACATAAGTACAGTTGCAATTATAGGGTGTAGCGTAACATTTCATTTGGCTAAAAAAGCAATTCAAAGGGATGAACGTTCTAAAACCACCGCATTTCTTTTAACTACATTAGCGTTAGGAGTGCTATTTGTAATTTTGCAATTTGTTGGTTTTGGACAAATAGTTTCAGAAGGATATTATTTTACCGGACAAGCGAGTTCTATTACAACGACCTTTCTTTATATCGTTACGTTAATGCACTTGTTGCACCTAGCTGGAGGTATAATTTCGCTTTTAATTATAATTTATAATCATTTTAAACAAAAATACAATTCAACACAAACTCTTGGAATTGAACTAGGTGCGATGTATTGGCACTTTCTTGATATTCTATGGGTTTATTTATTTTTATTTTTATTTTTCTTTAAATAAGAAAAAAACGTAAATTTGGGAACTTTTTAACGAATAACTTTTTATGGGAGCGACAGTTACTACTGCAAATAGTGAAGAAAAAACTTGGGGAGGCGGAAATGAGCCAATGGGAGCAAGTTATGGAAAATTAATGATGTGGTTTTTTATCGTATCAGATGCCTTAACATTCTCTGGATTTTTAGCTGCTTACGGTTTTTCTAGATTTAAATTTATTGAAACATGGCCTTTGGCTGATGAAGTGTTTACACACTTCCCATTTATGCATGGAGTATCTGCTCCAATGTATTATGTGGCATTGATGACATTTATCTTGATTTTTTCATCAGTTACAATGGTTTTGGCTGTTGATGCAGGTCATCAGTTAAACAAAAAGAAAGTAACTATTTATATGTTTTTGACCATTATTGGAGGTTTAATCTTCGTTGGTTCTCAAGCATGGGAATGGAAAAACTTTATCAAGGGAGAGTACGGTGCTATTGAAACAAAAGGAGGTAGTTTACTTCAATTTGTAGACAAAGAAGGACATAGAGTAGCTTTGGCCGACTTTGCTGCAACTTTACCTGAAGAAAGAGAGCAATTGACAAGAAATAAAGGGAGATGGTTTATGGAAGAGGCTACTTTGCCTACTTATTCTGTTGCCGAAGTTCAAGCTGGTTTTGAAGCACACCCAGATTTGTTGATTAGAACTGAAACAATCACCAAAGAAAAGAAAAAAACAGTTTTATCAAGAGAAGAGTCTCTTGCAAGATTGAAAGATGCAAAAATTGTAGTGGAAGGGGCTAATTTAATTAGAAACGAATACGGTAATAAGTTATTTGCTGATTTCTTCTTTTTCATTACAGGATTCCACGGTTTCCACGTTTTCTCAGGAGTTATCATTAATATCATTATCTTTTTCAATGTTCTTTTAGGAACTTACGAAAAAAGAAAAAGTTATGAAATGGTTGAAAAAGTGGGGTTATACTGGCACTTTGTAGATTTAGTATGGGTATTTGTATTTACAGTATTCTATCTTGTTTAATTTTCAAAAAAAGTAATTATCATGTCACACGAACACGTATCAAATACTAGCAGAATATGGAAGGTTTTCGGAATTTTATCTGCAGTAACAATTATAGAAGTTATTTTAGGTATTGTTAAGCCAGAATCTCTTCACATGACCAATATTTTAGGTCTAAATTTATTGAACTGGATTTTTTATGCATTAACAATTTTTAAAGCATATTATATTGTATGGGCTTTCATGCATATTGAAGGAGAAAAATCTTCATTGAGAAGTGCAGTAGTTTTTCCAGTGGTATTTTTAGTATTATATATTCTTTTTATTCTTTTGACCGAAGGGAATTATATTTATGGGGTTTTTAAAGATTCTACTATTAAATGGAATTTTTAACACGATATTAATTCAAAAAAAAGGTACGCATTGCGTGCCTTTTTTTATTTTTGTACTTTAAATCGATTCTACTAATGAAGAAAAATATAGTTCTTTTTATTCTTTTTATTTTGCCAATTGTGGCGTATCTTTTTTTTGCTTCAGGAGTGAATGGGTATACCAAGCTACCTATTATAACACCTAAAACAGCCGACTTTGGTAATTGGAAGTCATTGAATGGAGAAAAAGTAAGCTTGAATGGAAAAGTAACTATTCTGGGTTTTAGCGGTACTGATTTGTTAAAGAATAGAGGAAATTTTTTTAACTTAAATCAGAAAATTTATCAAAGATACCATGACTTCAAAGATTTACAATTTGTAATTATTTGTCCAATTGGGACTGAAGCCGATGCTCAAAAGATAATTGATGCATTTGCTGCCTTTACAGATGTATCTCAATGGCATTTTATATTTGCTTCAACAGAAGACATTACCACTTATTATGCGCAATTAAAATTAGTAGGAAAGTTGGATAAAACTTTTGGGACTTCGTATGTTTATATTCTTGATAAGGAAAGAAATCTTCGTGGGAGAAAACAAAATAAAGAATACAAAGAAGGGTATGATACTTTTCATCCAGCAGACTTAAGTAATGAAATGTTAGATGATTTTAAGGTGATTTTGTACGAATATCGTGCTGCCTTGAAAAAGAATCATAATGCTACAAGGCAAATTTAATTTTGAATAAATGAAAAACAAATCATACATCGGAATTTCTTTTATTATATTGATTTTTGGGATTTTAGTGGTGCCAACTATTGTAAATCGTATTCAAAATGGGAATGTAGTAAAAGGAGATCGTTTGGATAAGGTTCAAGCGGGACTTTCGCAAGAGGAAAGTTTAGTTACAATTGGTCCCGCGCCAAAATTTGAGCTTATTAATCAGAACAATCAAAAAATTTCTAATGCTACTTATAAGGGGAAAGTATTTGTAATTGAATTTTTCTTTACAAGTTGTCCTACGATTTGCCCAAAGATGAATCAAAGTATGTTGGCTATTGAAAAACAATTTTTTGGCAATCCAAACTTTGGCATCGCTTCGATTAGTATAGATCCTGAAAAAGATTCGCCTCAGGTATTAAAAGATCACGCTAAATTATTAGGAGCTACTTCGTCAAATTGGCATTTTCTTACAGGTGATAAAACCTATATTTTCGATTTGGCCAATAAAGGATTTAATTTGTATGCTGGAGAAAATGAAAAGGTAAATGGTGGATTTGAACATTCTGGATTATTTGCATTGATTGATAAAAATGGGAATATTCGTTGTAGAAAAGATAAATTTGGAAATCCAATTTTGTATTATGATGGTTTAGATCCAGAAGGAGTAAAAGACATTCAAGAAGATATTAAATTATTATTAAAAGAATAAAAATGAAAGACAATTCGACAGTAGATCAAAAATATAATAAACTCATCGTATTCGTATCTATATTGATACCTGTAGTGGTAGCAGTTTTGTTCAATGTTAAATTAAAAGATTTAGGGTATAATGTAGAGCCGTTATCTTTTTTACCACCAATTTATGCAACAATTAACGGAATTACGGCTGTGGTTTTGGTTAGTGCCGTCTTGGCTATTAAAAAAGGAAACAGGAAATTACACGAACGTTTAATGACATTTGCCATTGTTTTGTCTTTGGCTTTCTTAGTAATGTATGTTGCTTATCACATGACTTCTGATTCAACAAAATTTGGAGGAGAAGGATGTATTCGGTTGGTGTACTTCGTTTTGTTAATCTCACATATTCTGTTGTCAATTGCAGTAATACCATTAGTTTTGATTACGTATGTACGTGCTTTGGCAGCTAAATTTGATCAACATAAAAAAATAGCTAAAATTACTTTTCCTATTTGGTTGTATGTTGCTGTTACGGGTGTAATTGTGTATATAATGATAGCTCCGTATTATGTTCATTAATAAAGCTCAAATAATTAAAAAGGAAAAAATAAGTTTGGCTTTTAGAGTCTGTCTCTATCTAGTTTTCTTTTTTATTTTTTCTACTACTTCGAATGCGCAATGTGCTATGTGTAGAGCTGCTCTAGCGAGTGAAGGCAATAAAACTAAAGCCGAAGCGGTAAACGACGGTATTGTGTATTTGATGGTGATTCCGTACTTACTAGTGGGAGGTATTGGATATGCAATCTACAGGATGAAAAAGAAATAGTTTATTTCAATCCATCAACTGTAATATTGACTTCGCCGCTTATCTTTAAAAATGCAATAATTGCTTGATTAGTCAATTGTATTTTTTTGAATTGGATATCTTCAATTTTTCCATTGACAAAAACACCTGCCATGGGTGAATAATTTTTCAAATAAGCCATCATGCTTTTCTTGCCTTCGTCTAAATTAGTTTGAATGGAATAGTGGCAATTGTTTTGAATTTTATTTAGAACATAGCCTTGTGCTAACCAATTAGCAGTTTGAAGTAATTTGTTTTTAGTTTCTAAGGCATAGTCCATTTGGTCAAAATAAATTTCCTTAGTAGTCTCATTGTATTTTGGTATACCTATTAGATAAATGGTTCCATTGATGCTCCCAAGAACATCTAAAGCAATCACCATTTTACTGTTTTTATGCCAAATATTTACGTTGTGTACTATGATTTTCTTTTTGCCTGAACCGAATTCTTGACCTGAAAAATTCTTAGTTATTATTTTTGAAGCTTCATCATAATTTGAAACGGCGGTTATGTTAGCTGTGATTTGATTAGGGATTTTAGTTGCAGTCTTTAAAACAATAGTGTTTGCGTTGAATTTTGTATCGGGTTTCTTGCCTATTAGTGTTTCCATATTGCATTTAATTCCCATGTCTAAAAGAATTGTTTGGTCTTTTAGTGTCGCATTGGTGCTGTAAACCTCAGTAGGTGTAACTCGTAGCCAACTTTCGTATTGTTCACTCATTTGGAAAGGAGTACTTATTTTTTCCAAAGCATGTAACACATTGGGTTTAAAATCCATTGATTTGGCTATCGATTCGTCTATTTTTTGTTCGATTTTTGATTTGAAAAGCGTTGTGCTAGAGTTAATAAGAAAAGTTATAGGAACATTTTTTCCAAAAAGCACCATAGTCGGACTCTCATTCCAGTTTAACGATTCCAATTTGGTTTTGGTGTTCAATTTCCAATTCACAAGATTCACTTCGCTTTCTAACGTGATTACGCCATTGAGATTGAACTCTTTAATAGTATATAGATCAATTCCCATTTTTTTTGTTCCTATTCGATATTTCACATTAGCTTTTAATGGGAGGATGGTTTTTATTTTTCCACCCGTATCTTTGGAACTATTTTCAATCGTTATTGGAGCAAGTTTCCAAATCTTTATTTCAATATTGTCATCTTCAATAGTGTTGTCTTCGTAGATTAAACCGTTTAGTAGACTATTGGTTTTATTTTCAATATCTTTTAATTTTATGGTAATGGGTAAATTGATGAAAGAAGGGGTGTTTTCGTAAACCAATGGAACAGCATCATCAGGCTCAGGCTTGAAGGTGTTTATTTTTGAAGGAGCAGAACAATTAACTGTTAAGAAAAGAAAACTGAATAAGAGAGCAAGAATGCGGATGCGTTGCATTGGATTTGAATTTGTGTAGCAAAATTATGAAAAGAATTATATTTTTAGATATAATTGTAACAAATGCAAAGTTCTGATGTCTAATTGTTTTTAGTTTCTAAAATAATTGCAGCTTCAGCTTTAATTCTTAAATAGAAAACTTAAATTTGTATAGTATCTTTACGGAACATTCATTCAAAGAATATGAAAAAAAATAGTTGTTTTAGTTTGATTATAATCCTCTTTTTTGGGTTATCTACTCAGGCACAATCCAAAAAATGGACCTTAGAAGAGTGTGTAAAATACGCTTTGGAAAATAACATCTCAATTAAACAATCTGAGTTAGATACTCAAACGGCGGCAATTGATAAAAGAGGTGCTTTGGGTAAATTTTTACCTTCTTTGAACGCAACTGCTTCTCATTCGTGGAATATTGGTTTGAACCAAGATATTACGACAGGTCTTTTGAGAAATCAAACGACTCAATTTACTTCGGCTGGAGCCAATGTCGGGATAGATATTTACAAAGGGTTGCAAAATCAAAACAATCTACGTAAGGCCAATTTAGCGATTCTAGCGTCTAAATATCAATTAGTAAAGATGCAAGAAGACATTGCGTTGAATGTGGCTAACGCATTTCTGCAAGTGCTTTTCAATAAAGAGAATTTAAAGGTAAAACGAGAACAATTAGCTATTAATGAAAAACAATTGGCGCGCTCTACAGAATTAGTAAATGCAGGCTCAATACCACGAGGCGATTTATTGGATATCAAAGCCAATGTGGCCTTGAATCATCAAAATGTAGTTACTGCTGAAAATACCTTATTGATTTCAAAACTTAGTTTGTCACAACTTTTGCAACTGAAAGAATTTGAAGGTTTTGATGTTGTCGATGGAGCAGATGCTAAAGACGAAAATAATATTATGACTCAGACTCCTAATGCAATTTATGCAAAAGCAATAGAGAGCAAAACCGATTTGAAAATTGCAAGAACTAATTTAGAAATTGCTCAAAAGAATTTAGCTATTGCTAAAGGAGCTTTTCAGCCTACTTTGCAGGGATTTTATGGATTCAATTCGAGGGTGTCTTATGCTGATGTAGCCGCTTTGTCAGGGGGAGTTTTGGTTGCGGTACCTGCAAAACCTTTTTGGAACCAGTTTGACACCAATAAAGGACAGTCTTTTGGAGCACAATTGTCTATTCCAGTTTTTAATGGATTTACTGTTAAAAATAATGTAGAACGTTCTAAAGTGAATTTAGAAAAATCGAAAAATACGTTAGCGCAACAAGAGTTGGATTTACAGCGAAGTGTTTATCTTGCATTCACAGATGCTAAAGGAGCTTTAAACGCGAGTGAATCGGCAATAGCATCTTTAGAGTCAAGACAAGAAGCCTATAATTATGCTAAAGAAAAATTTGCAGTCGGGTTGATGAACTCTTTCGATTTCAATCAAGCACAAACCTTATTTGTTAATGCACAATCAGAAGTACTTAGAACAAAATACGATTATATCTTTAAAATCAAAATACTTGAATTCTATTTCGGAATTCCAATCATTAAAAACTAATTCATTATGTCAAAGAAAACTATATACATTTTAATAGGCGGAGCAGTAGCTTTAATTACATTGTTAATCGTTTTGTCAAAAACGGGAGTAATTGGGAATAAAGATGAAGGAAAAGAAATTGAAACAGTAAATGTTGCGGCTTCTACTATCGTCGAAACAGTTTCTGCAACAGGAAAAATTCAGCCAGAAATTGAAGTAAAAATTGCTTCAATGGTTTCGGGTGAAATTATCGAATTGCCTATTAAAGAAGGGCAATCGGTTAAAAAAGGAGATTTATTAGTAAAAATAAATCCCGATTTATATACTTCCGGTTTGAATAGAGCATCGGCTAATTTATCAGGAAGTAAATCGAATTTGCAACAGGCAGAAGCTAATTTTAATGAAGCGAAAGCAAGCTACGAAAGAAATAAAGTGTTGTTTCAAAAAGGAATTATTTCTAAGGCCGATTGGGATAAATCTACCGCGACATTTGAGGTGGCTAAATCAACAAAACAGACTGCTTTTTTTAATGTAAAAAGTGCTTCGGCTACAGTAAATGAAGCTAAAGACAACTTAGGAAGAACCATTATCTATGCTCCAGCAGACGGAACAGTTTCGGTGCTAAATGTAGAATTAGGTGAACGCGTTTTAGGAACGCAACAAATGGCGGGAACTGAAATTTTACGAGTGGCTAATTTGAACAATATGGAAGTGGAAGTGGATGTTAATGAAAATGATATTGTTAAAATAAAAGTAGGTGATGAAGCGAAAGTAGAAGTTGATGCTTATTTGAAAAAAGAATTCAGAGGAGTGGTTACAAGTATTGCTAATTCGGCAAGTTCAGCTTTAACAGCAGATCAGGTAACTAACTTTAAAGTGAAAGTGCGCATACTAAAAGAATCATACCAAGATTTATTAGAAGGAAAATCCGTTACGTATTCCCCATTTAGACCTGGTATGACTGCTACAGTTGATATTATAACGAAAACCAAAAAGAATGTTTTGGCAGTGCCAATTAGTTCGGTTGTGGTAAAATCAGACACGGCGGCTGTAAAAGAAATTAAAGTAGAAGACCCAAAAGAGAAAAAAGAGGCTCCTAAAAGTGATAAAAAATTCGAGTGTGTTTTCGTGAAAGTAGGAAACAAGGCTAAAATTAGAATAATTAAAACTGGTATTCAGGACGATTCCAATATTGAGGTTGTAACAGGACTTAAAAAAGGAGATGTTGTAATTACGGGACCTTATACAACAGTATCTAAAGAATTAAATTCTGGTGATAAAGTAAAAATTAAGAAAGACAAGAAATAATTAGCGTTGAATTATATTTTAAATATAGAAACGGCTACAAAAAATTGTTCTGTAGCTTTGGCAAAAGACGGGCAAACTATTCTTTGTAGAGAAATTGCAGAAGAGGGGTATTCTCATGCAGAACAGTTGCATGTTTTTATTGAAATAATCTTACAAGAAGCAGGAATTCGTTTTCAAGATCTAAAAGCAGTTGCGGTGAGTCAAGGTCCTGGTTCTTATACGGGATTACGTATTGGGGTTTCTGCTGCCAAAGGCCTGTGTTTTACATTAGATATTCCTTTAATTGCGGTGGATACTTTACAAGTGTTAGCCTCTCAAGCAAAAGTGACAGAGGGATTAATTGTTCCAATGCTCGACGCTCGAAGAATGGAAGTGTATAGCGCTATTTTTAATTCCAAATTAGAAAAGCAACGTGAGGTTCAGGCAGAAATTATTACTGAAAATTCTTTTGAAACTATTTTGGAAATGGTTCATTTCGTTGGCGATTGTGCCGATAAATGTCAACCCGTTTTAGTAAAATCTAATTTTGTTTTCTTGGAAGAAGTAAAATACCCTTCGGCAAAAGAGATGAGCGCTTTGAGTTTTTCTAAATTCCAAAATAGTGAATTTGAAGATGTAGCTTATTTCGAGCCGTATTACTTAAAAGATTTTATGATTACGACTTCAAAGAAAGTTGGTTAATCACTTCTTGAAAATCTTCTGTAGGCAATTGGCACGTTTTGTTTTGGCAAACGTAAAAGAGAGATTTATCTTCAACAAAACGATTTTGTAAGAAAGGCAAGTGCGATGGTTTTTCAGTTCCTGCAATGATTACATTCGGAAAATACAAACCTGAAATAATTTTATTAGTTTCTCTTGCATCTACTCCACAAATAGCCAATTCTTTATTTTGTTCAGACATAGTTAAAGCCAAATCCAACCAATTAGAATAAGCCGAAGGATAATCGATGTTAGGTAAAAGAATGGATAGCATTTGTTTGGCTACTTTTTCGTAATACGAGTTGTCAAAATAGATGCTGAGTTGGTATAGATTTTTTGCCATAACCGAATTGGATGCAGGAATTACATTGTCTTCCGTTTCAAAATGCACGCTGATTAAAGCCTCGTCTTTATCCGAAGTGAATCTAAAAAAGGCGTGTTGCTCGTCGTAAAAATGTTCTAAGGTATAATCAGTAAGTTGCTTGGCATCAAGAAGCCATTTTTCTTCAAAAGTCACCTCATATAAAGCAATAAAAGTAGCAATTACAAAACAATAATCTTCTAAATAGCCATTGATGGTGCTTTTGCCATTTTTATAACTATGGAATAAATTCCCTTCATTCGACCACAGCTTTTTGATGATGAAGTTGGCGTTTTCAATGGCAATATCGAGATACTCTTGGTTGCCCAACACTTTAAAAGCATCAACATACCCTTTCAGCATTATGGCATTCCAGGAAGTTAGGCATTTGTCGTCTAATCTTGGTTTAGATCGTTTTTCTCTCTCAAGATATAGAAGTTGTTCCCAATCTTTTTTCTTTTGTTCTAATTCAGAGGTAGGAAGATGATGTAGTTCAGCAATGGCCTCAAGGCTTTGGTTTTGAATTAAAACATAATTTTCCTCTTCCCATAAACCAAAGGAATTGATGTTGAAAATCTGACTAAATAACTCAAAATCATCTTTTAGAATTGCTTTCAATTCAAGAATTTTCCAAACATAAAAAGCGCCTTCTTCTAGAAGGTTTTTGTCATTCAAACTATCGGCATCTAATGCAGAATAGAATCCTCCTTCGAGAGTTTTCCATTCTTTTTTTACAAAATCTAATGACTTCTCAATGATTTCTTTATATAATGGATTTTGTGTCAACTTGTAGGCGTCGCTATACAACGAAATCAGCTGTCCGTTGTCGTATAACATTTTTTCAAAATGAGGAACATGCCATTTGTTATCTACTGAGTAGCGAGAAAATCCACCGTCAACAGTATCAAAAATTCCGCCATATCCCATTTTTGTTAAAGTCAGATTCACAAATTCCAACAATTCGGCGTCCTGATTTTGATGAGCATACCGAAGTAAAAATTGGTAATTGTTGGGCATCATAAATTTTGGTGCTCTTGCCATTCCTCCAAATTCCCAATCAAAACTCTTCTTCCACTTAGCAACTAAATCTTCTATTTGTTCTTTATGATTGCAATTTTCATCGCTATCATTTTGGATTATAGAAATAGCTTCAATTCCGTGGAGCAACTTTTCGGCATAATCAATCATTTTTTCAGGTGCCAATTGATACATTTTTTGCAATTGCTCCAAAGTATCTATCCATTCGTCCTTTCTAAAATAAGTGCCACCCCAAACTGGTCGTCCGTCAGGTAGTGCTACAATATTTAAAGGCCACCCACCGTGACCTGTCATAATTTGTACCGCTTTTATATACACAGCATCCACATCAGGACGTTCTTCTCGATCTACTTTAATATTGACGAAATGAGCGTTCATCACGGCAGCTACGGCTTCATTTTCAAAACTTTCGTGTTCCATTACGTGACACCAATGACAAGCAGAATAGCCAATACTTATAATAATAAGTTGATTCTTTTCTTTGGCAGAAGCCAAAGAAGGACTGTTCCATGCTTTCCAATGAACTGGATTATTGGCGTGTTGTAATAAATAAGGACTGGTTTCTAAGTGAAGCTCGTTCATTTTTTTTGATGCTAAAAAAAGCGTTTCATTATGAAACGCTTTTATTTATATGATTAAGCGTTTGCCGCTTCGACTATAATGGTATCGTCATTAAGCATTGTTTTAAGTAAACTCTCAATTCCGCTTTTTAAAGTAAATGTCGAAGAAGGACATCCGCTGCATGCGCCTTGTAAAATCACTTTAACCACTTTGTTTTCTTCATCGTAGGACTCAAAAGCAATATTTCCGCCGTCGGCAGCCACCGCAGGTTTTACATACTCTTCTAAAATATTGATGATTTTTTGTGAAGTAACGTCTAAATTGTCAAAATCTTCTGTTTTTTTAGTTTCTTCAACCAGCGTTTCTTGAATAAAATTTTCTTCTAAAACTGTTCCACCATTTTCAATAAATTGCTTGATAAAACTACGAAGTTCTAATGTGATTTCGTCCCAGTTATTAATGTCGTATTTAGTGACTGAGATATAGTTTTCGTCAATAAAAATTTCTTTTACATAAGGAAATTTAAACAATTCTTTTGCCAAAGGTGAAGAGGCCGTTTGATCAATATTTTTAAATTCTACAGCGTTTCTTGTTAGCATTCGGCTCACTACAAATTTTAAAGCCGATGGGTTTGGAGTCGTTTCTCCATATACTGTTATAGGTTGTTTTTTTGCTTTGTTCTCGTCTTGTTTGATGATAATTCCGCCATCAGCGACAAATTTCTCAATTTGTTCAGCAACAGCCTCTTTTACATCGTCCCATTCTACAATGCTAAAACGTTCAATTGCTATGAAATTCCCCGAAATATAAACTGTTTTTACAAAAGGTAAATAAAAAAGTTGCTGTGCCAAGGGAGAAGCTCCTGTCTCATCAATATTTTTAAATTCAAAATTTTCATTTTGAGTAATAAAATCAGGAAATTCAAATTTTAATATGGTTGGATTTTGAGTTTCTTTTATGGTAACTTTTGTCATGAGTTTTATTTTTTTGCAAATTTACTAAAGTTATTTTCTTTGAATCGTTATATTTGATAATTAAATACAATACTGTCATAGTATTAACGTTAGTTTAAGAATTCAAATTTCAAAAAAGAGGTGTATAGTAAATTAAAATTTTTATTTCTTGTATTATTTATTCAATTTGCTTCCAAGGCACAAGAGGGAATCCCTGTATACTCTGATTATTTGACGGATAATTATTATTTGATTCATCCTTCGATGGCGGGTGCTGCTAATTGTGATAAATTAAGAATAACGGGACGCAAACAATGGTTTGGTCAAGAAGATGCGCCAGAATTGCAAACGGTAAGTTTTAATAGTCGGGTTGGTGAAAAATCGGGTGCTGGAATAATTATTTTTAATGATAAAAATGGGTATCATTCGCAAAAAGGAGTCAAGTTGACCTATGCTCATCATCTGATGTTCTCTAGAGACGAAATCGATTTGAATCAATTGTCTTTTGGTATGAGTGCGGGTTTTATTCAAAGTCAATTGGATGAAACTACTTTTGTAGATTATGATCCGATTGTTTTTGGACAAGTTCAAAAGAGTTCTTATTTTAATGTCGATTTTGGGATGTCGTATAATTTCTTGAATTTTTATGCTCATGCTACAGTTCAAGGAGCTATCGAAACTCGAAGATCTTTATATAGCGAATTTGAAAGTAATAATCTCAGAAAATATTTGTTGAGTGCAGGTTATGTTTTTGGGACTAAAGAAACTATTCTTTGGGAACCTTCGGTGTTATTTCAATTAATTGATAGGACTAAAGAAAAATTAGTTGATTTTAATATTAAAATTCACAAAGAATTACCTGTAGGTACTATTTGGGGAGGATTGTCTTATAGGAGAAGTTTTGAAGGAGCCGAATATCTTACAACAACAGGGGTTGCTAGTCAAAAACTGCAATATATTACTCCATTTTTAGGATTTAATTACAAAAATGTGATGGTAGCTTATACCTATTCAAAAGTTTCAGGACCTGTGCTGTTTGATACAGGAGGCTATCATCAAATTACCTTGGGAATGAATCTGTTTTGTAAACGAGAGCATTACGATTGTCATTGTCCAGCTATTAATTAATTGTATATTATGTTAATCAAATCAGTTAATGGGAAATCCCCTGTAATCCCTGAAGATTGTTATGTTGCTGAAAATGCAACCATTGTAGGAGAGGTAACTTTGGGACATTCTTGTAGTGTTTGGTTTAATGCAGTTATTCGAGGAGATGTTAATTTTATCACGATAGGTGATAAAGTGAATATTCAGGATGGAGCTGTAATTCACTGTACGTATAAAAAGCACCCCACTATTATAGGAAATAATGTGTCTATTGGTCACAATGCAATTGTCCATGGTTGTACAATCAAAGACAATGTTTTAATTGGGATGGGAGCCATTGTGATGGATAACTGCGTAATAGAAAGTAATTCTATAGTAGCAGCAGGTTCTGTAATCACTCAAAATACAGTAGTAGAATCAGGAACTATATGGGCTGGTGTTCCGGCTAAGAAGGTTAAAGATATCGATCAATCTGATTTTGCAGGTGAAATTGAACGTATCTCAAATAACTATGTGATGTATTCCAATTGGTTTAAAGAAGAATAGTTTTCTTTTTAAAAATCAATTTCCTCAACTTTGTATCTTCCATTTAAAATTTCCGATAACACTTTAGGATTCGTATTGGTATAAAAAATAGGCTCAGGAGTTTGTAAATTTGAAATACCTACTTTTTCTTCTAATACCTTTTGTGTTTGTCGGGCAACTGCTTGTCCTGAGTCGATTATTTGAATGTGTTCAGGTAGTATTTTCTTAATTTGTGGAATCAAATATGGATAATGACTACAGCCTAATACTAAATAATCAATATTGGCATCAATCATCGGTTGTAAATAGGAGTGGAGTAACTCTTCCATTTCTGTCGAATTGATTTGGCCTCCTTCAATAAGTTGAACTAAACCGTGTCCTACCTGTTCAATGATTGTAGTATCTTGATACATTTCGGTTGCTTTGTGGAATAATTCGCTATTAAGCGTTCCTTTGGTAGCTAAGATTCCAATAGTTTGTGTCTTAGAATTGGTTGCTGCAGGTTTTATGGCGGGTTCAATCCCAATAAAAGGCACATTGTATTTAGCTCTTAATTCTTGTATGGCATTTGTTGTAGCAGTATTACAGGCAACTACAATCAACTTACAATTCATTTTGAGTAGAAAATCAGTGTTTTTCATACTCAAATCGATGATTTCTTGTTTGGATTTTTGACCATAAGGAGCATTTATACTATCAGCTAAGTAGATGGTTTTCTCGTTAGGAAGTAATTGGTGTATTTCTTGCCAAATAGAGGTGCCTCCAATGCCAGAGTCAAAAATTCCGATAGGTTGATTGTTATCCATAAAAACAAAGTTACGTGCTACAATTTTAATTTCCTACATTTTATAGTGTCAAAAAAAAACTGCTCGTTCCTAAATCTAGGGGAGCAGTTTTTTGTATTCTATTTTGGGTTATTTTAGAAACCTAAATCTTTTTTAACATCAGCAGTTAAGTTTGGACCATCAGCTAATAAAAGTGTAGAACCATCTAATACATATTGGTATCCTTTTGCTTTTCCAACTTTTTGAATAGAAGCTCTTACTTTTTCCATTAATGGTTTTACAATGTCTGATTCTTTTTGTTGTAATTCTTTTTGAGCGTTATCTCTAAAGTCAACAATTCTTTTTTGCATATCTTGAACTTCTTTAGAACGTTCTCCATTTACAGCTTCAGTAACAGTAGCAGCTTCTGCTTCGTACTTTTTCAATTTTGCTTGGTATTCTTCTACCATTTTTTTGTAATCAGCATCATAAGTAGTACTTAATTTCTCTAATTGTTTTTGAGCATCTAGCATAGCAGGCATTTTTGCCATTACATCATTTACATCTACATGAGCTGTTTTTGCTTGTGCCGAAATAGTTTGATTTGCTCCTAAGATTAGTATTGCAGCGATTACTAAAGTCTTGATTTGTTTCATTGTTTTAAGGTATTTAATAATTAATTTTTGTTTGTATTTGCTTTTAGTTTTTCTTCAGCTGCTTTTTTTGCAGCAGCCCTTTCTTCAATAATTTTATTTCTTTTTTCTTCTAGTGCTTTTTTGTTTTCTTCTATAATTCGTTTGCGTTCTTCTAAAGCCTTTTGTTTTGCTATTACTTGTTTCTGTTTTGCTTCTTCTATTTTAATTTTTGTAGAATCTATAGTTACAGTAGTTGCTTTTTCAGAAACCATGCCATTTTTTTTGGCTTCTCTATCTTCAATTGCTTTCTTTCTTTTTTCTTCTAAAGCTTTTTTATTTTCCTCGATAATTTTTTTGCGTTCTTCAAGGATTTTCAATTTTTCTTCAGCTTGTTTTTTTCGTGTTAATTCAGCAGCTTCTGTTTTTTCTTGCGCTATTTTAATTGCTTCAGCTTTCGCTTCAACTGTATTTGTACTAGAAGTGTTATTTTTTTTAGCTTCCTTTTCTTCGGCTAATTTTTTTCTTCGCTCTTCAAATTCTTTCTTCTTGGCCTCTTGTTGCAGTTTTCTTTCTGCTATTATTTTTTCTCGAGCTTCCTTCTTTTCGTCTAATAATTTTTGTCTTTCTTTTAGACTTGGATTCTCATTTATTTCGTCTTCTTTTTTCTCTTTCTCTTCTAACTCTTTTTGTTGTTTCTTAGAAAGCTGTTCTCTTTTTTCAGTTCGATTTAATACGCGTAATACTTGGTCGCTGATGTCAAATCGTTTGGCTGCAAAAAGCATTGTTAAATCCGATGATTTGTCAAATATGAAATCAAACTGTTTTGCTTCGGCAATATCTTGTACTGTTGTAAAAACTTGGTCTTGAACGGGCTTTGCTAGTACTAATTTTTGTTGCATTAGATCCCCATTGGCACCAAATCTTTTTTGTTGATACTCTAAAACTTCTTTTTCTAAAAATTTAATTTCAGTTTCTCTTTCTTCTATAAGTTCTTTGGTAAGCAATGGTTTTTCTACTTTCAATGCTTCCTCAAGTTTCTTTATTTCATTTTTTTTGGTTTCAATTTCTTGTTTCCATTTTTGCGCTTTTTGCTCTAATTGATTTTGGGCTTCAGCATAATTAGATACATTTTGTAAAATGTATTCCATATCAATATAGCCAATCTTAGTGCTTTTTGTTTGCGCCTGAACAATCCCTATTTCAATAAGGGCTAAAAATAGAAATAAAAATTGTTTTCTCATAACTTTATTGTTTAGGAAAATTAAATCAATTTTTTAAAACTGTTGCCCAATGATGAAATGGGTCTCCCAACCATGAGGTGTTGTTTGTCCAGGTAATGCATCAAATCCTTTACCAAAGTCAATTCCTAATAATCCAAATGCAGGCATAAATACCCTTAAACCAAATCCAGCAGAACGGTTTAACATAAATGGATTGTAATTTTTAAACGAATCATAAGAAGAACCTGCTTCTAAAAACGCTAAAGCATAAATCGATGCTGAGGCTTTTAAAGTAATTGGATAACGCATTTCCATTGAAAATTTGTTGTATACTGTGGCACCAATTTGTTCTCCTTTACTATTGATAGGTGTTAATGAATTGTTTGGATAACCTCTTAACTGAATGGTTTCTCTACCATCCATAGAATACATCATCATTCCGTCTCCTCCTAAGTAATATCTTTCAAAAGGGATGTTGCCTCTGTTACTGTTATAATTCCCTAAGAATCCAAATTCAGATAATGTTCGCAACACAAATTTGCCATATATTTTAGTATACCAATCTGCTTTGAATTTTATTTTGTAGTATTCTAACCAGTTGAATTTTTTCTGATCTACTTTAGCAGGATCAGCAGCAGCATCTTTGTAATTTGCCACACTATTAGGATACGGATTTGTAGCACTTGGAACGGCTTCTACATAATCACCTGGATTTACTTGAATTCCATTAGCTCCAGTGTAAGCAGTTGTACCTGAATATTTGTATTTGTATTCTTCTTGGTCACCTAATGTAGCATAATTTGTTCCGTTAAACAATGAGTATGGCGGCGTTAATTTTGCAGTAATGCTAAATTCTGAACCATAGGTTGGGAATATTGGGTTCACCCCTTTATTATTTCGAGTAAGACCAATTGTATATGCTAAGTTTCTTGATGTACCGTTACCAAAAGTAAATAATCCTGTATTGTAATTATTTAAATCATAGTGTTGGTAACTAATAGATTGCGACAATACAAAGAAATCGTCTGGAACAGTCAATCTTTTTGCGATACCAACAGATAATGTTAAGATATTAAAGCTCTTAGTTTTGTCTACTTGGTAGGTGATATAATTATTTAAGTATTGTTGACTAAAAGACAAAGAAGTACTAAACTGAACTGGTTTTTTCCCTCCAAACCAAGGCTCAGAAAAAGAGGCACTGTAGGTGCGGAAGTACGTACTGGCTTGTAATCTCAAGGATACTTTTTGTCCGTCTCCCATAGGAAGAGGTTTGTATGCGTCTTTTTTCATTAAGTTTCTCGCTGAAAAGTTGTTGAAAGAAAGTCCTAAAGTTCCAATGAAACCGCCACCACCGTAACCTCCTTGAAGTTCGATTTGGCTAGCTCCTTTTTCAGCTAAATGGTATTCGATATCGACAGTTCCAGCTCCTGAATCTACATTTTTGAATTTCGGATCAATTGTCTCTGGGTCAAAAAATCCAAGTTGTCCAATCTCACGAATCGTTCTAACTAATTCTTCTTTGCTGTATTTTTCTCCTGGTTTTGTTCTTAACTCACGGTAAATAACGTGGTCGTTTGTCTTGTCATTACCTACAACTGTAATTTTGTTGAAGTGCGCAATAGGTCCTTCAGTAACTCTAATTTCAAAATCGATAGTGTCATTTGCTGTTTTTACTTCTACAGCATTGATGCTAGAGAATAAATATCCGTTGTTTTGGTATAAATTGGTAATGTCTTCTCCATCTGGTTTTGATTTGTCAGCAATTCTTTTTTCTAACAAAACACCGTTGTAAACATCTCCTTTTTTAAGTCCTAGAATTCTACTCAATCCTTGATCAGAATATACCGTGTTTCCTAAGAATTTGATGTTCCCAAAATAGTATTTATTTCCTTCTTCTACTTTTATTTTAACGGCTAAGGCATTGTTTTCTTTGCTGTAAGACACTGTATCAGAAATAATTCGGGCATCTCTAAACCCTTTTGATTTATATAAATCAATTACCTTTTCTAAATCTTTTTTGTACTTGTCTTTAATGAATTTTGATGCTTTGAAAACACGTAAAACATTGATTTGTTTGGTGTCTTTCATTGCTTTACGAAGAGCTTTGTCTGATAATTTTGTATTACCTACAAAATCAATTTCTTTAATTTTTACTTTAGTTCCTTTGTCAACATTTACAACCATATTTACTTGGTTTATTGTAGTCGTGTCAACAATAGTATTGATGTTTACTTTAGTATTAAAATACCCGTCTTTTTTGTATTTGTTTTCGATGTAATTTTTAGTAGTTGTGATTAAGTTTTCATTAACTACTTTGTTCTCAGTCAGTCCATTGTCTTTTATTAGACCTTCTGTTTTGTTTTTCTTAATACCTACAAACTTGACTTTGTTTAATTTAGGTAATTCTTCCAAGTTTAAATCAAGATAGACACTATCATTTTGTATTTTATTTACATAAAATGAAATTTCATTGAAAAGCCCTAGTTTTCCTAATTTCTTAATTGCAGTACTGATTTCTTCTCCAGGAATACTGATTTCTTTTCCTTTCTCAAGGCCAGAAAAAGTGACTACGGTTTGCGCGTTAAAAGTGATTTTTCCTACCACGTTTACGTCGGCTAAAATGTATTTTTTTCCTTGGTCAAATGGGACTCTATCTTGTGCTTTTGCTTGAAAGATACTTCCAAAAATCAGTAGGCAAAGGGCTATTTTTATGCTTTTTTGTAACACTAAAAAATTATTTAATTTGTTCGCTTGTTTTTCCAAATCTACGTTCTCTTTTTTGATAACTAAGAATGGCCTCATATAAATCTTCTTCTTTGAAGTCAGGCCATAAGATATCTGTAAAATATAATTCTGCATAGGCAATTTGCCATAGCAGAAAATTACTTATTCTATGTTCTCCACTAGTTCGAATTAATAAATCTACTTCTGGGAGATTTTGTGTGTAAAGATGCTCATTTATAATGGAATCGTCAATAGTGTCTATTGAAATTATATTATTTTTAACTTTATCACTAATTTTCTTGACTGCACTTACAATTTCTTCCCTAGAACCGTAGCTCAAAGCAAGTGTTAAGGTTAAATGAGTGTTGTCTTTTGTTTTGTTGATTACTTCTTGAAGTTCTTTTTGCGCTGTTGTAGGTAATTTATCTAAATTTCCAATAGCATTCATCCGGATATTATTTTGCTCTAATGTAGGTAATTCTTTTTTTAGTGAATTAACTAAAACCCTCATTAAAGCTTCTACTTCTAGTTTTGGTCGGTTCCAATTTTCAGTAGAAAATGCATATAAAGTCAAATTTTCTATCCCTAATTTGGCACAGGCTTCAATGATTTTTTTTACAGACTTAGTACCACTTTCATGTCCCAAGGCACGTAAAAGGCCTCGTTGTTTAGCCCAACGACCATTCCCGTCCATAATAATGGCGAGGTGTTTTGGGAGTTTATTCTTGTCGATACTATTTATTAAATCCATTTTATTCTGCGCAAAAACAGGGTTTGTTACCAAAGGTGTAGGTTAAGGTTATACCTGAAAACACATACCAATCATTGTTGTTTTGATTGCCAAATTGAATTGGTTGCCAATTTACATTTCTAGGAGAACTCCCGTCAATGTCGTCTGCAAATGTGTATCTAGCACCTATTTCTAAACCAAGCACAAAATTAGAAGTTAAATTGGATTTTACACCTAAAATTATCGGTAATGCAAGAGTTTTTTGTTTTGAGTCGAATTCTGCCTGTCCGTATTTGTAAAACAAGCTATCATAAAAGCTTAAACTTAGCCCAGTAAATACATACGGAGTGATTTTTCTTTCTAACGGATTGTAGATGTTAAAATCAAAGAAATTGAATTCAATACCTCCAGATAATTCTTTTATAGTGTTTTGAAAAGAAAGCCCTCTCGTGATTCTTCTTATCTCGTCTGAATTAACATCTTTTGCTTCTAATTTGGACTGAATATAAGAAAATCGCCAAGAATGACGCGGCGTTTTGTTCCATTTATAAAGCAATCCTAGTGCGGTACTATTGGGGTTAATGTATGTAGTTGAGCCAACATCTCCAATGAAGTTGCTTCCGCCCACAAAAACACCTAACTCGTTAATTTGAGCTTGGGTAGTTGTAAAACAAAAAAAACTAAACAATAAAAGAAAGACTTTATTCATTTAAATAAAAAATTGCGCGCAAATATAAGAATTATGAATCCGAATTGATGCTTGTTGTCGTAAATGTACTTTTCTGGTTTAACAATAGTTATTTGATTTTTAATCCAAAAACAGAATAGTCTAAACGAGAAAATAGATGAGAATCGTATGTGGTGAATTTAATTTCTTTTGTCTTCACCCCAAAGTAACTTGTTGCGCAAGGTTTTTAAGAAAGTTTCTTCTGGAATTTCAATCATATTAATTTCGAAAGGATTCTTTTTAATAATCAAAATCGATTCGTTTTTAACTGTAGTTACTCGGGAGTCAAGTGAAACTAAATATTGGTCTTCGCGTCCAGTTACGCGCAGTTTTATTTCGGTATCGTCTGGAATAACAAGAGGTCTGGCGTTTAAATTATGAGGAGCAATAGGGGTAATTACCAAGCTTTTTACTTCTGGAGTTAAAATAGGGCCTCCGCAACTCATGGAATATCCTGTAGAACCAGTTGGGGTAGAAATAATCAAACCATCTGCCCAATACGAATTTAAAAATTCATCGTTCAAATACGTTTCAATGGTAATCATCGAAGTGGTGTCTTTTCGGCTTACAGTGATTTCATTCATAGCAAAATTAATCTCATTGATGGCTTCGTTTTCAGGAGAACAATGTAAGCCAAGTAAGGTTCTTTTAGAAACACTGTACTTTTTATCAATCACAAATTGCAAGAAAGAATCGATGTTTTCTTTTTGAACTGTCGCCAAGAAACCTAATCGACCTGCATTAATACCTAAAATCGGAACGCCTGAATTACGTACCAAAGTAGCTGCTCTCAAAATGGTTCCGTCTCCACCAATACTAATTAATAGATCAAAACTAGCGTCTAGTTCAGTGTGAGAGGAGAATGTTTGGTAGGTTTCGTGAATAATATTTTTCTCGTGCAACATTTCAAGAAATGCTGATTCGATAATGAGCTCAATATTGTTCTTTTTAAAAAAAACAAAAATGTCTTTAATAATTGGTTCTGTACTATTGAGGTAATATTGTCCGTAGATGGCTATTTTCATTTGCTAAGGGTATAACGCGCAGTTAAATATTGAGGTATTTATCTAAATAATCAGAACGCTCTTTTAAATTATTGATGTAATTATCTTCCTCATGTTCGGATATAATTTCATAATTGTAGCGTCTGAAGGTTTGAATGATATCATTCATAACTCCTAAAGTTACTTTAATTGTAATTTCAATGGTCTCATTATCAGATGCAGAAACAAAAAGTCCTAATAATTTTCCATTATTACTTTCTACAATCTGAGTAATTTGACTCATAGAGTAATCAATCAATGCTTTTTTCACAATAATAATCCCTCCAGCTTCTTTAATGAATGGTGTTTCGTGAAAAAATTTCATGATGTCAGCTAGTTCATAATAGCCCACATAGTGATTGTTTTCGTCCAAAACAGGAACGATATCCGAATGATTTTTGCCAAAAACTTCTAAAACATCTAACCAAATCATATTGGTTCTCACAAAAAAAGGTTCCAAAGTGTATTTGTAATCACTAATTTTTTTGTCGCTATCAAAGGTTTCTAAGTCGTCAGCAACAACACTACCAATGTAAATTCCCTCTTCCAAAACTGGAAAATGAGAGAATGCGGTGTCCATAAAAAAGTCTTGTACCGCCAAAATAGTTTCTTGACTGTCAATGGCTCTAAAATCGTTATTGATGTAATCTGTAATCGCGGTCATAAAATCAATCCTCAATAGTTAATGCAAAATAATCAAAAAAAGGAAGAAACTCCTATCTTTTACTTTGTATTTTTGTGTCCGTAAAATAGTTTAATAAACCAATTAGTAGATTTTATGACAAAGTTAAGTGTAAATATCAATAAAATAGCAACTTTACGAAATGCTCGTGGCGGAAATGTACCTGATTTGTTAAAAGTTGCTGCTGATATTCAAAAATTTGGAGCACAAGGTATCACGATTCATCCACGCCCAGACGAGCGCCATATTCGATACCAAGATGCCCGTGACTTAAAATCTATTGTCTATACAGAGTACAATATTGAGGGGAACCCACAACATAATTTCATCGATTTGGTTTTGGAATGCAAGCCAGACCAAGTGACTTTAGTTCCAGATGCTATTGGCGCCATCACCTCTTCGGCAGGATGGGATACGGTAAAAAACCAAGCGTATTTGACTGAAATGATTCAGGAATTTCAACGCAACGGCATCCGAACGTCTATTTTTGTTGATCCCGTTCTCGAAATGATTGAAGGAGCTAAAAAAACAGGAACTGACCGAATCGAGTTGTACACGGAGGCTTTTGCGCATCAGTATGATTTAGGAAACGAAAAAGGAATTGAGCCGTATGTGGCTTCGGCAGTTTTGGCTAACGAATTGGGATTAGGAATTAACGCAGGACACGATTTGAGTTTGGACAATATTCAATTTTTCAAACAAAATATTCCAGGTTTATTAGAAGTTTCTATCGGGCATGCATTAATTTCTGAAGCTTTGTATTTAGGCTTGGACAATGTAGTGAATATGTATTTGCAAAAATTAAAATAATTATAGCGTGCCCCTTCGGGTCGGGCTCTCGGCTTTATCTCTCCGTTGCACTACGAGGATATCGCCTCCATCCCTCACGTAATTCAAAATAAAGTAGTATGTTATATTCAAAAATAGAAGGTTCAGGTAAGCCGCTTTTGATTCTTCACGGATTCTTGGGAATGTCTGATAATTGGAAAACTATGGGAGTGCAATTTGCCTCTGAAGGTTTTGAAGTCCATATTTTGGATTTACGCAATCACGGACGTAGTTTTCAGTCGGAAGAATTTAGTTACGAACTCATGGTACAAGATATTGTCCAGTATTGCGAGGAACATCAGTTAGAAAAAATCAATGTTTTAGGGCATTCTATGGGCGGAAAAACAGCTATGCTTCTTGCGGCGCGTTTTCCTAATTTGGTCGAAAAATTAATTGTGGCGGATATTGGCCCAAAATATTATGCACCCCATCATCAGGATATTTTGGCGGGGTTGAATGCAGTTGATTTTTCGCAAAAACCAAGTAGAAATGATGTGGAGGAAATACTTTCGCAGTACATTCCTGATTTTGGGACGCGTCAGTTTTTACTTAAGAGTTTGTATTGGCAAGAGCCGGGTCAATTGGCTTTCCGATTTAATTTGGCTGTTTTTAATAAAAAGATTACCGAAATTGGTGTTTCTTTGCCAACGGATTTAGTTTTTGAAAAACCAACACTTTTTATTCGTGGAGGGAATTCGAATTATGTTTTGGATCAAGATATAGAAGCAATAAAGGTGCAATTCCCTAATGCTGAAATCAAAACTATTCCCAATGCAGGACATTGGCTTCATGCCGAAAATCCTGCCTTGTTTTATCAATTGAGTTTGTCGTATTTAAATTAAAATTAATTATGAAGTTATTTATTAGAATAGTAGTTACTGCCATTTTAGTTATGGTTTTGTCTTACTTTATGAAAGGCGTGCGCGTAGATGGTGCAATTACTGCAGTGACAGTTGCTGTTGTTTTGGGGTTATTAAACGCATTTATTAAACCCGTTTTAGTGTTTTTTACATTGCCGTTTACCATTTTTACTTTAGGCTTATTCTTAATTGTAATTAATGGGATATTGATTTTGGTGTGTACCAAGATTGTGGGAGGATTTCATGTAGATTCGTTTTGGACAGCAACCTTATTTAGTATCATCTTGTCTATTTCACAATCTATTATGTACAAAATTACGGGAGGGTCTAAATAGATACCGCTTTTAAGTGCTGTATTTACCCTATTTTTAGATTGAATTAAAAACTTGTTTGGGTTGTAAAAATTTTATAATTTTGCAACCCAATTTTATTATGTAAATCAAAGAACAAAATGGATATTAAAAGAGTAGCTATAGATGCTGTAAATGAAACGATTGTCATGACTGTGGTTCATATGGATTACAAAGGACAAGTAGCAAAACGAATCAATGAAAAAATGCCTTTGGCTACCGTAAAAGGATTTAGAAAAGGACAAGTGCCTAAAGATCTTGTTGAAAAACAATACGGAAAAGGGATTAAGAAAGAAGAAGTTAAAAAAGTAGTTGATTTGGCTTTAGAGCGTTTCATTCAGTCAGAAAGATTGAACCTTTTAGGAACTCCATTGGCTAAAGAAAATGAAGAGTTGGATTGGGATGCTGAAGAATTAGTATTCGAATATGAAATTGGTTTAGTGCCTAATTTTGAATTGGACTTAGAAGCTAAAAACAGTATTATTAAATATGTAGTTAAAGCGGATGACAAATTAATTGACGGTCAAGTAGCGCGTATCCAAAAACAATTTGGAAAAGCAATTCCTCAAGATGTTGTTGCTGAAGATTGTGATCTAACAGGAACTTTTTCAAATGAAGAAAAAGGAATCAATAATAAAACAGTACTAGCTTTAGACGTTTTTAAAGATAAAAAGACGGCTAAAAAATTCATTGGGAAAAAAGCAGGAGATGTTGTAACGGTGAATACTAAAGGTTTATTTGAAGACGATCACCAATTGATGGACTACCTTAAAGTAGGACACGATGAGGTACATTCTTTGGCTGTAGATGTTGATTTTACAATTGAATCTATTAACTCAACTGAATTGGCTGAATTGAACCAAGAATTATTTGATAAATTATTCGGAGAAGGAAGCGTAGCGACTTTAGACGAATTAAAAACAAAAATCAAAGAAGATGCTGAAAGCCAATTTGCGCAACAAGCAGACCAAAAATTATTAGGTGATGTAACGGAGTTTTTAATTGAAAACACGAAGTTTGATTTGCCAGCTGAATTTTTGAAAAAATGGTTGCAAACTGTTGGTGAGAAAAAATTATCTGCTGAAGAAGCTGAAGTAGAATACGCTCGTTCTGAAAAAGGATTGCGTTTCCAATTGATTGAAGGAAAAGCTTTGGCACAAAGTAATATCCAAATTACTTTTGAAGATTTGAAATCATTTACTTCAAATGCTATCAGGCAACAAATGGCACAATTTGGACAAACTAATCCAACTGACGAAGAAGTTCAAGGAATTGTGGCTAGAGTTTTATCGAATCAAGATGAGGTAAAACGTTTGTCTGACCAAGTGGTTGCTGCTAAATTATTGGAAGTTTTCAAAGAAAAAGCAAACCCAACTACAAAAGAAGTTACATACGAAGAATTTATTGCTGCTTCATACGGAGAATAAATTAACGTTAGAATTTTGAAATTAGAGGTAGAAGGAAAAATAGTTTTCGTCAATTTTAACGTTTAGTTTCGGAATAATAACAACAAAAAATAGTTATATTTGAGCGTCAAAAGAATATTTCTTTGACGCTCTTTTATTTTGTTTGACGCTAAGGTTCTTGTTGAGCAACTTTAAACTTTTAAACTTTAAACTTTTAAACTAGAAAAATGAACTACGGTAAAGAATTTAGAAAATTTGCTACAAAGCACCAAGGGGTAAATGCTATGTATTACGATAAAATCGTAGGGGCAATGACTCCAAAAAATATGACTCCCTATATCATTGAAGAACGTCAATTGAATATCTCTCAATTGGATGTATTTTCAAGACTGATGATGGATAGAATTATCTTCTTAGGAACAGGAATTGATGATCAAATTGCTAACATTGTACAAGCGCAATTGTTGTTTTTAGAAAGTGCCGATGCTTCAAAAGACATTCAAATTTACCTGAATTCTCCAGGAGGAAGCGTGTATGCAGGTTTAGGTATTTATGATACCATGCAGTATATCAAGCCAGATGTAGCAACAATTTGTACCGGTATGGCGGCTTCTATGGGGGCTGTTTTATTATGTGCAGGGGCTGCTGGAAAACGTTCGGCATTGCCACACTCAAGAGTAATGATTCACCAACCTTCAGGTGGGGCTCAAGGAGTGGCAACGGATATGGAAATCAATTTGCGCGAAATGTTGAAATTGAAAGACGAATTGTATAAAATTATCTCTCATCATTCAGGACAAACTTTTGATAAAGTACATGCTGATAGCGAACGTGACTATTGGATGATTGCTGAAGAAGCAAAGGCTTACGGAATGATTGATGAAGTTTTAGTAAGAGGATAAATTAAAGTTTGAAGTTTGAAGTTAGAGATACGAATAGTAGTTCTAACTTCTAATTTCTAACTTCTAAGCTAAAAAAATGGCAAAACAAGTATTAGAATGTTCTTTCTGTGGTAGAAAAAAGCCAGAAACCAATTTATTGATTGCTGGGATTGATGCACATATTTGTGATAAGTGTATTGAACAAGCACACGGAATTGTTGTAGAAGAATTAAAATCGAGTGGAAGCTCAAAATTGGTTGGAGATTTAATTCTAAAAAAGCCAAAAGAAATTAGGGCTTTTTTAGATGAGTATGTGATTGGTCAAGACCAAACCAAAAAAGTGATGTCGGTGGCGGTGTACAATCATTACAAGCGTTTGATGCAACAGCAATTAGACGATGAGGTAGAGATTGAAAAAAGCAACATCATCATGGTAGGACAAACCGGGACAGGAAAAACATTGGTGGCTAAAACAATTGCTAAAATGTTAGACGTTCCTTTGGCTATAGTGGATGCTACGGTACTTACCGAAGCAGGTTATGTAGGTGAAGATGTAGAAAGTATTTTGACTCGTTTGCTTCAAGCGGCGGATTATGATGTGACCAAAGCAGAAAGAGGAATTGTATTTATTGACGAGATTGATAAAATTGCGCGTAAAAGTGACAATCCATCTATAACACGTGATGTTTCAGGAGAAGGAGTGCAACAAGCCTTATTGAAATTATTAGAAGGAACTGTTGTGAATGTACCGCCAAAAGGAGGTCGTAAACATCCTGATCAGAAATTTGTAGAAGTGAATACCCAAAACATTCTGTTTATTGCAGGAGGTGCTTTTGATGGAGTAGAACGCATCATTTCGAAACGATTGAACCGTCAGGCGGTTGGGTACAGTAGTTCGAAAAATGTCGATACTATTGACAAAGACAATTTGCTTCAATACATCATTCCTAAAGACATTAAAGATTTTGGTTTGATACCAGAAATTATAGGTCGTTTACCTGTTTTAACGCATATGGATCCATTGGATAAGGCAACGTTGCGTGCTATTTTAACCCAACCTAAAAATGCCTTGATTAAGCAATATGCTAAATTATTTTTAATGGATGAGGTGGAATTCACCATTACGGACGATGCTTTGGATTTTATTGTTGAAAAGGCTTTGGAATACAAATTAGGTGCTCGTGGGTTGCGTTCGTTATGCGAGGCTATTTTAACCGATGCGATGTACGAATTGCCAAGTTCTGAAGACAAAAAATTAGCTATTGATTTGGAGTATGCTAAAGAAACCTTGAATAAAAATTTATTGAAACGTTTAGAAATAGCTTCTTAGAGGTACATCATGGTAAAACAAATTTGGCTTAACCTTCCTGTAAAAAATATTGAAAAGTCGAAGGAATTTTTTTCAAAAATAGGTTTTTCATTTAATGAGGAGCATGGAAATGAACATTCGGCTTGTATGATAATTGGCGACAAGAATTTTGTTGTGATGCTTTTTCAAGAGTCGGTATTTGGTGCTTTTGTTCAGAATAAAATTGCGGATACTCAAACACATTCAGAAATGTTGATTTCTATTGATGCTGAAAGTAGACAAGAAGTCGAAGAATTAGCTCAAAAAGTGGATGAAGCTGGTGGTGTGGTTTTTGCAAAACCAGCTGAAAATCAAGGTTGGATGTATGGTTGTGGCTTTTCAGATTTAGATGGGCATCGTTGGAACGTTTTGTTTATGGATTATAGTAAGCTGAAGAGTTAATTAGTATTTTCAAAACTTTATAAAAAATAGAACCAACCTGTTCCTAAATAGTGGAGCAGGTTTTTTTGTGGCTAATGCTTTGAATTACTACTTTTTTAAATGTTGTCCCTACGGGACATTTGGAGTAGGGACGCTATATTGATTACCTAAATTGCATCCCTAACGGGATTTTTTTGGTAATAGCAATATTCTAAAAAGTTTTACTTCAATTTAGTTTCAATTAACTGTCCCGTAGGGACAAAATATTGGTAATGAAAACAGTATTGCATTATAAAAAGTCCCGTAGGGACGAAATATTTTTTGTGCAAACGCTGAAAAATCAAACATTATTCTTTTTTATCAGCGATAGATTGCCGATTTTTGTCGTTCTAATAAATAGCATTACCAATGGCAATAGAAGATAAAGAGATTATTTTGTTAAAAGTTTCTGGTCAAGATAAACCAGGTGTAACAGCGGGTTTAACCTCTATATTGGCAACGTATGATGCTGTAATTTTAGATATTGGTCAAGCTGATATTCACGATACGCTTTCTTTAGGGATTTTATTTCAAGTAAAATCAGGGTCTTCTTCAGGACCTGTTTTGAAAGATTTATTATTTAAAGGGTATGAATTAGGAATCAAGGTAAAGTTTATCCCGATTTCTATTCCGGATTATGAAAATTGGGTAAAAGCACAAAGCAAGCAACGCTATATCATCAATATATTGGGAGAAGAGCTAACAGCGGTTCAACTCGCTGCAGTGACCAAAATCATGTCAGACCAACATTTGAATATTGATTCCATTATTCGGTTAACGGGGCGCACTTCGGTGGTCGAGAAAGAAGACTATCCGCGTTCTTGTGTACAACTATCAGTGACCGGAATTATTGAAGATAAAGCCTCCATGACGGCTAGTTTTATGGAAATTTCTCGAACCTTGGACGTTGATATTTCTTTCCAAGAAGACAATATGTACCGCAGAAACCGTCGTTTGGTGTGTTTTGATATGGATTCGACCTTAATTCAAACCGAGGTAATTGACGAGTTGGCCGATTTAGCTGGCGTGGGCGAACAAGTGAGAGCCATCACCGAATCAGCGATGAATGGTGAAATTGATTTTAAGGAAAGTTTCAAAAAACGCATGGCCTTGTTAGAAGGTTTAAGCGAAGAGGTATTGCATAACGTAGCCGTGAATTTACCGATTACAAAAGGAGCACACCGATTGATGAGAGCCTTGAAATATTACGGTTACAAAACGGCTATTTTGTCGGGAGGGTTTACTTATTTTGGCGAGTATTTGCAAAAAGAATTGGGAATTGATTATGTTCATGCCAATCAATTGGAAATAAAAGACGGAAAATTAACAGGTAAATACTTGGGCGAAATTGTCGATGGACAAAAGAAAGCGGAATACCTACAAGCCATTGCCGAAAAAGAAGGAATTCATATTAACCAAACTATTGCAGTAGGGGATGGTGCCAATGATTTACCGATGCTTAATTTAGCAGGTTTAGGAATTGCGTTCCATGCAAAACCAACGGTAAAAGAAAATGCCGCTACGTCTATTTCTAGTCTAGGATTGGATGGGGTTTTATACCTGTTAGGCTATCACGACCGGCATATTGATATGAAGGAGTAATACCTCTTACTTATTATACAAACAAAGCCCAACTATATGTTGGGCTTTGTTTTTTTAACTAATTACTGTAATTGCTTCAACTGCTCCAAATACTCTCTTTGATTCGATAATCTAGGAATTTTGTGTTGGCCGCCTAGTTTATTTCGTTCTTTCAACCAGTCATAAAATAAACCTTTTCGTGCCAAATTGATTATCAATGGATTCAGCGTCATATTATTATAGCGTTTCGCTTCATAATCGGAGTTGAGGCTTTGTAAGGTGTCGTCTAGTATTTTTTGAAATTGAGCGATATCGGTTGGATTTTGTTTGAACTCAATCATCCATTCGTGAGCACCTTTTTCTTTTCCATCCATAAAAATAGGAGCTACGGTATAATCTACTACTTCCGTTTGGGTGAGTTGACAGGCTTTGGCAATAGCCTGATCGGTATTTTCTACCATGAGTTCTTCGCCAAAGACATTGATATGATGCTTGGTTCTGCCCGAAACACGCACTCTGTAGGGGTTTAAAGAAGTAAAACGAACAGTGTCGCCTATTAAATAGCGCCACAAACCTGCATTAGTAGTAATCACAACCGCATAATTTTTAAATAATTCTACTTCTGATAAACGAATTACTTTTTGATTGGGTGTGCCAAAAGTATCCATCGGAATGAACTCATAAAAAATCCCGTAGTCGAGCATTAATAGTAAATCGCTAGAATCATTCAAATCCTGAATAGCAAAGAAACCTTCTGAAGCATTGTATATTTCGTAGTACTTGAAATCAGCTTTAGGGAGTAACTTTTGGTATTGTTCGCGATACGGTTCAAAGCTTACTCCACCGTGAAAATAGACTTCTAAATTAGGCCATAGTTCTAGTAAATTGCCTTTGCCCGTTTCTTCTAATAACCTATTCATTAGGACTAAAAGCCAAGAAGGAACACCAGCAAAACTAGTGACGTTTTCGTTTTTGGTTTCGTTGATAATAGCGGTTAGCTTGGTTTCCCATTCACTCATCAACGAGATTTTATTACTGGGTGTGCTACTAAACTCGGCCCACATAGGCATATTTTCAATCAAAATGGCAGATAAATCACCAAAAAAAGTATCCTTGTCTTCATAAATTTGGGAACTTCCGCCCAAGCGAAGACTTTTTCCTAGGAACATTTCGGAATCTTCGTTGTTGTTCAAATACAAACATAGTAAATCCTTACTGCCTTTATAATGACAATCTTCTAGAGCATCATTGCTTACAGGGATGAATTTACTTTTAGCGTTGGTCGTGCCGCTTGATTTGGCAAACCATTTAATGGGTGCATCCCAAAAAACGTTTTGCTCGCCTTGGCGCGTACGTTCAATCAGCGGTTGTAAATCTTCGTAACTAGAAACCGGAACTCGCTCTGAAAATGTGGTGTAAGACGTAATAGATGGAAAATCGTATTGGGTTCCAATTACCGTATTTTCTGCCCGCCGAATCAAATTCATCAATAGCTCTTCTTGTACCTCATTAGGGTACTTTAAGAACAATTCGATTTGATGAATCCGTTGCTTTAAAACCCATGAAGCAATGGAATTAATGATGGGTATGGGCATAGTAATTTATGATTTTAGAATGCTGATTTTAGAATGACAAATACTAACTTTGCGTCTGTATCAAAAATAGTGTTTTTTTGTATAAAAATCTATTCTTATAAATATTGGAGCTTGATTTAGGGGTAAAGAAATAAAAAACAAAGAAATCACACTTCAAATCTGAAATCGTCAATCGTTAATCAACAATCATAAATGCTATGACATACGAAGGGGTAATAACCAAAATGCAAACTGAATTTGGGAATCCGATTCAATATTATCTTGTTTTTGAAGATAGCTTTTTGAATATGAATCAACTATTGGGTAAGCCAATGGAAATTACTTTTGTAGGGTTTCAATGTTTGAATTGTGGTAAAAAGAAAAAAATATTCCGACAAGGTTTTTGTTACGATTGTTTTTATTCTAGTCCTGCGGTTGGTGATTGGATTATGAAACCAGAGTTAAGTACCGCACATTTAGGTATTGCAGATCGTGATTTAGCCTACGAACAAAAAGTACAATTGCAACCGCATATTGTGTATTTGGCTTTGTCGAGCGAAGTAAAGGTGGGAGTGACCCGAAAAACACAAATGCCTACGCGCTGGATCGACCAAGGAGCGAGTCAGGCGATTGCAATTGTTGAGGTGCCAAATCGTTATTTAGCAGGAATTACTGAGGTGGCTTTGAAAAATCATTATGCAGATAAAACCAATTGGAGAAAAATGCTAACCAACACTTTTGAACCGCTTGATTTGGTTGCTGAACGGTTGAAGGTAGAACATTTAATTCCGACCGAAGTTCAGGAATATTTTTACAATCAGAAAGTTGATTTGTATGAAATGCAATATCCAGTTTTGGAATATCCAACCAAAGTAACCAGTTTGAGTTTGGACAAAACACCTAATTTTCAAGGCAAGTTAATGGGAATAAAAGGGCAATATTTATTGTTTGAAGACGGAACCGTTTTTAATGTTCGAGGTTCAGAGGGGTACATTGTGAAAATTGAGATATAAAAAGACAGCTTCCAAATATTTTCTGGAAGCTGTTTTAATTTTTATTGAATGCTAATCTCAAATGGTATTCGGGCTTGAATTCCTTTATAATTTTGAACGCGTTTGATTTGCTCCATTACTTTATAATTCTCTTCGCCAATTTCTTCTTTAATTAAACGTTCTTTGGTTTTAGCAAAAGGTAAATTTTCTAAGAAATCATCAAAATTTTTCTTGTATTCAGGGTAGTTTTGAGTGGTGTAGGATGTAATTTTTGCTAAACGCGCAGCTTCTTTTATAGCGTCGTTTAGACCTCCAATTGTATCTACTAGCCCAATTTTAATAGCATCTGAACCCGTCCAAACCCTACCTTGTGCAATAGCATCTACTTGTTCAAAAGTCATTTTTCGACCTTGAGCTACATGAGAAACAAAGGTCTTATAAATGTGTTCTACACCCTCTGTTGTCACAGCTTTAAATTTTTCGTCTATTGGTGCAAAAGGGTTGTAGTTTCCTGAGTTTTCGTGTGTTTTTACTTGCTCAGAATGAATGCCCATTTTATTGGTTAAACCACTAAAATTAGGCAGTATTCCAAAAACGCCTATAGAACCCGTAATGGTATTGTTTTCTGCGAAAATTTTGGTAGCATTACAAGCGATATAATATCCTCCGGAGGCCGCATAATTTCCCATTGAAACCACGACAGGTTTTACTTTTTTGGTCAATTCAATTTCTCTCCAAATTAAATCAGAAGTCAGGGCGTTTCCACCTGGACTATCAATGCGAAGCACAACCGCCTTTACATCGTCGTTATTTCTCGCCTCGTTAATGGAACGGCGCATCGCCCCTTCGCCAATGATATTGACATCGCCTTCACCGCTTTGAATTTCGCCTTGAGCATAAATAATGGCAATTTCGTCTGTGGCGTCAGAAGGGATTGATGTTGTGGTAAATTTACGAGCATAATCAGCAATAGAAACTTTTTCGTATTCGTCTTTGGTAGCCACTTTTAAACGTTTTTTTATAGCATCATGGTAGACATCTTCGTAAGCAACTACATCAACTAATTTTTGTGCTTTAGCCATTTCAGGAGTTCGGGCTAGAAGTCCATTGGCAATTTCATTGAGTTTTTGAACAGATAAGTTTCTGCTTTTGGCAATGTCTGTTACAACGGAGTTCCAAATCGAATTTAATAAAGCCGTAATTTGTTCTCTATTAGCCTCACTCATTTTATTTTCTAGGAAAGGCTCTACAGCACTTTTGTATTTTCCGTGACGAATGACTTCCATTTTAATACCGGTTTTGTCTTGAAAATCTTTGAAAAATAAAAGTTCAGAAGATAATCCTTTAAAATCTAAATCGCCCACAGGATTTAGGTAAATGGTATTGGCAACAGAATTCAAGTAATATTCTTTTTGCGAATACGTATTGGCATACGCCATAACAAATTTCCCTGATTTTTTGAAATCTTCTAATGCATCTCTAACCGCTTTACTTTGAGCCATTCCAAGAGAAGAGTTGTTGTTTAAAATGGAAATTCCTTTGATATTGTTATCTGTTTTAGCCGCTTCAATAGCATCAATAATATCCGTTAAACCGATGTGTTTTTTGTCTGAAAAAGCAGTTACCCAAGGATCAGAATATTTTCCAGCATAGTCATTGTGGATTTCTTCCAAATTCAATTCTATCACTGAGTTTTCTTTTACGGTAACACTTTCTTCTTCTCCGCCAAAAATAGCTCCAATAAGTAGAATTCCGAAAAAGAATAACATCGTGAAAACAAAAATACCTACAATGGTGGCCAATACATTTCCTAAAAACTTCATAATAATTTATTTTTCTAATGAGTAGTCATCGGTATTAAAATGTTACAGAATTTCATTTTTTAAAATCGAAATTTAGTTATTAACACCTCACACAAATATAACATTCTTTTAGTTAATTTGCAGCCATTATGAAATCACAGCATCAGGTCGTTTTATCTATAGGAACTAATCAAGGGAATCGTTTGGAAAACATTCAGCAATGTTTGCAATTGATTCATCAAGAGGTGGCTACTGTAGTTAAGGTTTCTCAAGTGTATGAAACACCTTCTTGGGGGTTTGATAGTGATGCCTTTTACAATGCGGCTGTTTTAATTCATACCTTCGATGCTGCAACAACTGTATTGTCAAAAGTGTTGCAAATTGAGAAACAAATGGGACGCGTGAGACAAGAGGCGGTTTTAGGGTATCAATCTCGCACCATTGATATTGATATTATTGCTTTTGACGATGAAATCATTGATACAGAGCACCTGCAGGTTCCTCATCCTTTAATGCAACAAAGAGCTTTTGTTTTGAAACCCATGTTGGATTTGAATTTAGAATGGGTTCATCCTGTTTTGAATCAGACGATTTCAGATTTAGTCGCTACTACAGATGATAACAGTGAGTGTAAAGCGATTCAAACGTTAGAAAGTCCGTTGCGAAAAATCAGTTTGGAGCAATTTAATTATGTGGCTTTTGAAGGGAATATTGGTGCTGGAAAAACTACTTTGGCTACCAAAATAGCCGAAGATTTTAATGCGAAAACAGTTTTGGAACGTTTTGCAGACAACCCATTTTTGCCGAAATTTTACAAAGACCAAAACCGATATGCCTTTCCGTTAGAAATGTCTTTTTTAGCCGATAGGTACAAACAATTGTCGGATGATTTGTCGCAATTTGATTTGTTCAAAGATTTTATTGTGGCGGATTATCATATTTTTAAATCGTTGATTTTTGCAAAAATCACTTTGGCTGATGACGAATATAGATTGTATAGCAATTTATTTCACATCATTTACAAGGAAATGCCTAAGCCTGATTTGTATGTGTATCTGTACCAAAACTCAGAGCGATTGTTGCAAAACATTAAAAAGCGTGGTAGAAGTTACGAACAAGAAATTCCTGCCGAGTATTTGGACAAAATCAATATTGGTTATTTGGATTATATCAAATCACAAACCGATTTGAATATCTTAATTATTGATGTTTCTGAACGTGATTTTGTCAAAAACCACGAAGATTATCTTTTTATCTTGAATGAAATTCAGAATAAAATTAATTCCTGATTTGATTATCTTTTTAAACTGAAATGCCCTCTTTTTTCTGGACTTGTTAGGTCTAATTTTAAAACAAACCAATAATCAGAAGAAGGTAATTCTTGTCCGTTAAAAGTGCCATCCCAACCTGTACTTCCAGGAGTTAATTCTTTAATAAATTTTCCATATCGGTCAAAAATTTTGAGGTCTGAATTAGGATAGGACTCCATTCCTTTTACAGTCCAGAAATCGTTAAAACCATCATTGTTTGGTGTGAAAAATTTTGGTATACTCAATACGGTAATTTCTTTGGAAACCAATCCGCATCCGTTTTTATCGTTGACTACGACCTGATGAATTCCTCCAGGGACATTGGTGAAAAAATTAGAATCTTGCCAAACTCCATTTAAGTAGTCCATGCTGTATTCATAGTCGCCAGGTCCGGTGGTGTTTACAGTCACGGTATTAGTATCTACTAAATCAACAATGTCTACAGAAGTAATGGTTGCACTATTAGAAGCGGTAACTTGTATTGTTCTAGTTCTACTACAACCCGATGATGTGGCTACTTCTACGGTATAAACTCCATTTGTGTTAACGCCTAATGTAGGAGTCGTTATATTCAAGTCGACACCATCTTTTTTCCATCGGTAATTAAAATTAGAAATGGTACTGTTGTTTAAAAATCCTGCATCTAATGTTACAAAGAAGGTTGGGATGTTGGAGCAAATTAAATTGGTCGAATTGAGTTCAATGTTTGGTAATTTTTCTACGTTCAAAGTGATGTATGGGCCTAATCCCACACAACTATTATCTAGATTGCTTTCTATTCGGATCCAAAGCGTTTGAGAATTGGGATATCCAATATTTCTGTAGTTGGAGATAGTTGTAATCGCATTGGTTTGCGCCAAGGCATCTGCTTGAGTTCTGTAGTAATTAATGGTGTATGTTTGCGTAGAAGGTAATTGAGATAAGATAACTGCTTTAGACTGAGAAAGATCAAAACTGGCAATCCCATCCGTGTCGCTATTATTAGCAGTATCGTTTCCATTGGCGTCCAAAAAATCATCGCAAACAGTGTAGGCGAAATTTGTTGCTGGATGAAAATTAGTAGTAGGAACGTTTAAGGTAATTTTACTCACACTATGGCAACCGTAGGAATTACTTATTCTAGTCCAAATGTCCATTGATGTTGGGATGGTGTTTTGAAAAGCTAATTCGTTTGTTATTAAATCAGCTGTTATGTCGTTGATCGCTCCGTTTGACGACGTGTAATATTTGAAAGTTTCGTTTGCGTAATTAGAAGAAATCAGACTATTATTTACCGTTAGATTAAAAGATGTTTTTCCATCCGAAATTAAATCAGTGTCACATTGCGTAATTGTAATATCATTTGCTGTAGGTAGTGGATTTACTGTAACGGTAATTTCGGTACGAGGTCCTTCGCATCCAGTAAGTGTATTGGTTTGACTGACATAAAACGTAGTTGTCCCGCTAGAGGTAGTTAATGGTGTAGGACTAGTTGAACTTGAAGTTCCTCCACTAGCAAAAGTGTACCAATTCAGAGTGTTGTTTGCATCAGCCGTTGCGGTCAAAGGTACGGCAGTAGTATTTAAACAATAGGCAACGGGAGTCACTCCAGGGGCAGTAGGTAGTGGATTTACTGTAACGGTAATTTCAGCACGAGGTCCTTCGCATCCTGTAAGTGTGTTGGTTTGACTGACATAAAACGTAGTTGTTCCGCTAGAGGTAGTTAAGGGTGTAGGACTAGTTGTACTTGAAGTTCCTCCGCTAGCAACAGTGTACCAATTCAGGGTGTTGTTTGCATCAGCAGTTGCGGTCAAAGGTCCAGCAGCGTTATTTAAACAATAGGCAACGGGAGTCACTCCAGGAGCAGTAGGTCTTGGATTTACTGTAACGGTAATTTCGGCCCGAGGACCTTCGCATCCTGTTAGTGTATTGGTTTGACTGACATAAAACGTAGTTGTTCCGCTAGAGGTAGTTAAGGGTGTAGGACTAGTTGTACTTGGAGTTCCTCCGCTAGCAACAGTATACCAATTTAGAGTGTTGTTTGTATCAGCAGTTGCAGTTAAGGGTGTTGCGGTGCTATTTAAACAGTAGGAAATGGAATTAGTAGAACTCGGGTAATTGGGCGGAGTTACTATTGTTGCTTTAATTTCTGTTTTTACAGTACATTCTGATGTTGTTGCATAGTAAGAAGTAGTGTTGCTAAGTGTAGGAGTTGTGTAATTTGTTCCAGTTCCTAATACAGTTCCTCCTGTATTGGTATTGTACCAACTAATTGTTCCAGAAGAAGCTGTTGCACTAAGTGTTACACTGCCTGGCCCACAATGTGAAGCTGGAGTGGTTGTGGTAATTTGTGCTGCAATTGAAAGAGTGGTACTAGCAGAAAGCTGTAGTGTAGGATCTCCTGGCATACCTCCATATTCTACTATATAGCCTTTGGGTTGATACGAACCGCTAGAAGATCCAGTGTTGGATAAGTCATTCCATGAGCCAGGAATTCCCACTCCGGGAGCAGTAATGTGTGCATAATCCTCATTCCCTGATTGATTAGGCTCTCCTGTATTCCAAAAAGCAAAATTGGGAGAACTACCATTAGCTGTTCCATTCCAAAAAACAATTCCAGTTCCTCCGTTAGCGAGTCCTTCCGGTCCTGTTACCCATCTCCATACTCCTTCGACGGCTTCATCTGTTCCTCCAATCCATCCCGTTCCTGGAGCTTGTTTTCCTGCTAATTGGGCTTCGTCGGCCGCTGTGAGTGTAGCTAGATATCCTTGTAATCCATAAAATGTTTTTGAAGAGGCAGCTGCTTTAGCATTAGTCCAAGTAATTCCTAAGTTTGGCACATACTCGTAATAGTGTCCATTACTTGGTAAATAATTAGCTTGTCCATTCCCTAAAGAAATAGAAAAGTTGCGTGTTCCAGATGGATTAGGAGAAGAGTTGTAATAGGCAACATCCTTAATTGCCGCTTCAAATTCAGAATAATTAACTTGTGTTCCTGTTGTAGGACTCGATAGGGTTAATTTTCCTTCTGTAGCATTCCAAGATGAGGTTATAGTAGGATGTGAAGCAGTGTTGGTTAATAGTAATTGGTCTGTTCCAATTACATAGCCACCAGCAATTTGAATGTATACAGCTTCGGTTGTGGGATCAGCTACATCATGAGTAATGGTTACTGTTGTAGCAATTTTAGTTTGAGTGAGAGGGCAATAGGCTGTGTTTCCTGTTGCGGTTATTGTGGGAGCTGTTATAGTTGTCGATTTTTTGGTGGGGGGATCCAAAGAGATGTCTTTGGAATAACCCAATCGGATTCCAAATATTATAATAAGCGTTAAGAAGAATATTGTGGTATTTTTTTTCTCCATGCTATAAATATACTGTTTTCAGAGAATTGATAGAATTTATTTTGTGAAATGTAATTTTTTAAACAAATCCCAAACAACAATCCCTGCACTTACTGAAATATTAAGCGAATGTTTTGTTCCTAATTGCGGAATCTCAATGGCACCATCACAAAGAGCTACAGCTTCTTGGGCTACTCCAAAAACTTCGTTACCAAAAACTAGGGCATATTTTTGATTGTTTTTTACTTCAAAATCTTGAAGAAAAATAGCGCTTTCTACTTGTTCGATGGCAAACGTCAAGATGTTATCGGCTTTTAATTTTTGGATTACGTCCAAAACATTCTCTGCATGTTCCCAAGCTACTGTTTCGGTGGCACCAAGGGCAGTTTTATGAATTTCTTTATTAGGCGGAGTTGCGGTAATACCACACAAGTAAATTTTTTCAATCAGGAAAGCATCGGCAGTTCTAAAAACAGAACCAATATTGTGTAAACTACGAATGTCGTCTAAAATCAAAATCAAAGGTGTCTTTTCTGATTTTTTAAAGTCTTCAATTGATTTTCTGTCGAGTTCGCTGTTTTCTAATTTTCTCATAGTAGTCAGGAGTAGGTAAAAAAAAAGCTTCCTTAAATTGGGAAGCTTTTAGGGGGTATTTATAATTATTTTTAGCTTTTTGCTGGAGCATCAGCTAAAACAGTTCCTTTGATAGTTAGTACTTTAGTTGGTTGTCCTGCTGCATTTGAGCTAACAGTTACCGTTTTTGTAAAAGGACCTACTCTGTCAGTAGCATATTTTACACCAATCACACCTTTTGCACCTGGAGCGATAGGTTCTTTTGGAGTAGTAGGTACAGTACAACCGCAAGATCCTTGAGTATTAGTGATAACTAATGGTGCATTTCCATTATTAGTAAAAACAAACTCACGTCTTCCATCAGCATTGTGAGCGATAGTTCCGTAATCGATAGTTTCAGTTACAAAAACCATTCCTGCTCCTTCTACTTTTGCAGCTTTTGAAGTGATTTTTTTAGTTTCTTGAGCATTTGAAGCCACAGATCCTAAGACTAATAAGGCTAAGACAATTATTTTTTTCATGTTTTTTAAATTAAAATTTGAAACACAAAGCTATATAAAAAACACAAACTAATTCATAAATTTTCCTTAAAAATAGATAAAACTTTAGAACAGTTTATTATTCGCCATAAAATATATAAATTCGCTCACATAATTTCTAATAGATTAAAACAATTCCATTGGCAGCAAAAGAGAAAGTAGTTAAAGAGACTCCGTTAATGAAACAATACAACGAAATCAAGGCGAAATATCCTGATGCGTGTTTGTTGTTTCGAGTAGGTGATTTTTACGAAACATTTGGAGAAGACGCAATTAGAGCTTCGAAAATATTAGGAATCGTATTGACCAAAAGAGGCGCTGGTTCTGAAACCGAAACTGCTTTGGCAGGATTTCCTCACCATTCTTTAAATACCTATTTACCTAAGTTAGTCAAAGCAGGTTTGCGTGTTGCTATTTGTGATCAATTGGAAGATCCTAAAATGACTAAAACTATTGTGAAACGTGGTGTTACAGAATTAGTTACTCCGGGTGTTTCGATGAATGATGAGGTGCTGCAAGCCAAAGTCAATAATTTCTTAGCATCGGTTTATTTTACCAATAAAACCATTGGAATTTCATTTTTAGATGTGTCTACAGGGGAATTTCTTACTGCTCAAGGAAATGTAGAGTACATAGATAAATTGTTGCAGAATTTTAGTCCAAGCGAAGTTTTGGTTCCAAAAAATAACAAAAATGATTTTAAAGTTGCTTTTGGAGAGGATTATCATAGTTTTTATTTGGAAGATTGGTTGTATAAAGAAGATTATGCTTTTGAAACCTTGACTAAACATTTCCAAACGGTTTCATTAAAGGGATTTGGGATTGAAGAATTGAAAGAAGGAATTATTGCTTCGGGAGCCATTTTGTATTATTTGTCAGAGACACAACATAATAAAGTGCAGCATATTACGTCTATTCAGCGAATTGCTGAAGATGCTTATGTTTGGATGGATCGGTTTACGATTCGTAACTTAGAATTGTATCACAGTTATAATCCGAATGCAGTTACTTTATTGGATGTGATTGACAGAACACTTTCGCCAATGGGTGGACGTTTGTTGAAACGTTGGTTGGCTTTACCATTAAAAGACACAGCTAAAATCCAAAGCCGTCATCAAGTAGTGGCTTATTTGAAAGACAATCAAGAAATTTTAAAAAACATACAATCGCAAATCAAACAAATTTCTGATTTAGAACGTTTGATTTCAAAAATTGCAACAGGAAAAGTATCGCCACGAGAGGTAGTGTATCTAAAAGAATCCTTAGATGCCATCCTTCCAATTAAAACCTTGGCTTTACAAAGTCCGCAAGAAGCGGTTAAAGTAATTGGCGACAGTTTGCATAGTTGTGATTTGTTGCGTGAAAAAATAAAAACCACTCTTAATCCAGAAGCTCCTGTGGCTATTGCCAAAGGAAACGCAATTGCGGTGGGTGTAAATGCCGAATTAGATGAATTGCGCGCTATTTCTACTTCGGGAAAAGAGTTTTTGGAAGGAATTGAAAGAAGAGAATCAGAAAGGACAGGAATATCTTCTCTGAAAATTTCATTCAATAATGTTTTTGGGTATTATATTGAGGTAAGAAATACACATAAAGATAAAGTTCCAGAAGAATGGATTCGTAAACAAACTTTGGTGAATGCAGAACGCTATATTACCGAAGAATTGAAGGAATACGAGACAAAAATTTTAGGAGCTGAAGAGAAAATTCATAAAATAGAATCGGAATTATTTGAACAATTAGTGCAATGGATTGGAACGTATATCAAACCAGTTCAAATGAATGCCAATTTGATAGCACAATTGGATTGTTTGTGTTCGTTTACCCAATTAGCTATTGAAAATAAATACGTTTGCCCAGAAATTGATGCTACTTTCGAATTAGAAATCAAAGAAGGAAGGCATCCAGTTATTGAAAAACAATTGCCTGTAGGAACACCGTATATTTCTAATGATGTATTCTTGGATAGAGAAACACAGCAATTGATTATGATTACGGGGCCTAATATGTCTGGTAAGTCGGCTATTTTGCGTCAAACCGCTTTAATTGTACTCTTGGCTCAAATGGGAAGTTTTGTTCCTGCAGAGAGTGTACGAATGGGGATTGTAGATAAAATTTTTACTAGAGTAGGAGCGAGTGATAATATTTCGATGGGTGAATCAACATTTATGGTTGAAATGAATGAAACCGCTTCGATTTTGAATAATATTTCTGATCGAAGTTTAGTGCTTTTGGATGAAATTGGAAGGGGTACCAGTACGTATGATGGGATATCGATTGCTTGGGCTATTGCTGAATTTTTGCACGAACATCCTACGCAGCCTAAAACATTATTTGCTACACATTATCATGAGTTGAACGAGATGAGTGAATCGTTGCCTAGAATTCAGAATTTTAATGTGGCAGTAAAAGAATTGAAAGATACGGTTCTTTTTGTTCGAAAATTAGTGAAAGGAGGAAGCGCTCATAGTTTTGGTATCCATGTGGCTAAAATGGCCGGAATGCCTCAAATTGTAATTTTGAAAGCACAAAAGTTATTGAAGAAATTAGAAAAGAATCATTCGAATGAGGCACTCAATGGCATCAAGGAAATTAAAGAAGAAATGCAGATGAGCTTTTTCAATTTAGACGACCCGCTTTTGGAAGAAATTAAAGAAGAAATTTTAAATTTAGATATCAATACCATTACACCAATGGAGGCTTTGATGAAGCTGAATGAAATAAAAAGAATGCTAACTAAAAAATAGTTTTGAATTTAAAGTTTACGTTATCAGAAGATTACCTTTTTAGGATTATTTTTTTAAAGAAAAGGCTTGTGTAATTGAATTAATGTATTAAATTTGCATCCGCAATACAGAACAAGTATCGCGATTCTTTCATAAGAATTGAAAATGCGAAAATAGCTCAGTTGGTAGAGCGCGACCTTGCCAAGGTCGAGGTCGCGGGTTCGAGCCCCGTTTTTCGCTCCAACAAGACCATATAATGCTCGGATGGTGAAATTGGTAGACACGCTGGACTTAAAATCCAGTGAACAGCAATGTTCGTGCGGGTTCAAGTCCCGCTCTGAGTACTAAAGCCTCTTCAATTGAAGAGGCTTTTTTTATTTTATAAACAAAACGATTGGTGTGCTTTTTTAGAATAGTATAAAACATGGGGACTTTTGTAATTACAAAACGATTTAACGACGAATATAAGTTTGTATTTGCTTCTAGAAAAGGGAAAACAATCTTTACAAGTTTGAGTTACGAATTGAAATTTGAAGGAGAAGAAGCTATTGAAAAATTCAAGGCCAATATTGATTTAGCTACATTCTTGAAATTTAAATCGACTAAGGGGAAGTTTTACTTTAAACTACTTTTAGATGGAGTACATTTTGCAACTAGCAGAAAGTACACTACTGAGTTACGACTTCAAAAAGGGATTGATGAAATTGTTAAGTATGCCTCGCAATCAGATGTATTAGATTTTTCGTCTAATGATGTTGTTTTTTTAGACTAGTAGAAAAAATAGTAAACCTTTGTAAAAAGGGGAATTATTCTAAAATAAAAAAAGCCGCTACACTAAGTGTACGGCTTAATTTTTTTTGCGTTGTAAACTAATTACTTTGCAGCAGGAGCTTCAGCAGCAGGAGCAGCAGCAGAATCAACAGCTACAGCAGCAGTATCAGCAGGAGCAGCAGCAGAATCAACAGCTACAGCAGTAGTATCAGCAGCTACTTCTTCAGCAGGAGCTTCAGCTTTTTTACAAGATACAACAGTTAATACAGCAACAACAGCTAAACTTAAAAATACTTTTTTCATCTTACTTTATTATAAAAGGTTAATTATTAATTCGTGGCAAAGATATAAATTTTTTAATATGTAAAATATTTTTTCATTTTTTTTTTAAATAATATTCGTCATAATATCCGTTTTTTCTTTCTAAACTCAATTTTAAGCCTAATATCATTATTATGTAAGGCTTTTAAAATAAAAACCAATCAATTTGATTTTTAGATTTTTTTCATAATACAATCTACAGCTCCTTTGTTTTTTTGAACAAAGTCAGCACAGAGGCTTCCTTTTTCAATTCGAGTTGTTTTATCAGATATTAATTTAGACAAATTAGTATATAACTCTTCTTTGTTTTGTATCGAAATACACCCGTTTAAGTTGACTAAATCAGTAGCTTCGGCAAAATGAGAATAATTAGGTCCAATTACTATTGGAATACCAAATGTGGCTGGTTCTAGGATATTATGAACGCCAGGATGTCCAAATCCGCCACCCACATAAGCAATATCCGCATAGCTATATATTTTAGTTAAAATCCCAATAGTGTCAATAATAAAAACGTCATAATCAGCTAGATTTTTATCTTCTTTTTCTGAGAACAAGACCACCTTTTTAACACAGTTTGTTTTTAATTGTTGAATTTGTTCTTGCTTAATGTTGTGTGGTGCAATAATGTATTTGCAATCAGCAGTACTTGAGTTTATGAAATTGAGTACTAATTCTTCATCTTTTGGCCAAGAACTTCCAATCACAATAGTTGTTGTATTGTTTTTGAATGTTTCGATAAAATCTAATGAATTGTCTTTTTCTAGAATAGTTGCTACTCGGTCAAATCGAGTGTCCCCTGATACTACCGCATTGTTTTTGCCCAATCGCTGGAGTAGTTTTAACGAACTTTCATTTTGAACAAAGAAATAAGTAAAAGCTTCTAGCGCTTTTCTGTAAAATCCACCATACCATTTAAAAAAAGCTTGCTTTTCTCTAAAAATACCTGAAATCAAGTAGGTAGGAATTTGTTGTTTTTTTAGTTCGTTTAAATAATTTGGCCAAAACTCATATTTAATAAAGAATACTAAGTCGGGATGAGTTAATTGAATGAATTTTTTTGCATTTTTTACAGTGTCTAATGGTAGATAAACGGTTGCATCTGCTACGGTGTTGTTTTTACGTACTTCATAACCAGATGGAGAGAAAAAACTAACGATGATTTTATGGTTGGGGTATTTTATTTTGATTTTTTCAATCACCGGTAATCCTTGTTCGTATTCTCCCAATGAAGCTGCATGAAACCAAATCGTTTTGTCATCGGATTTGATTTTGGCTTTTAAGGTTGGAAATACGTCTTTTCTTCCTGCAACAAAAAGGTTGATTTTTGGCACAAAAAAAGCAATGATTTGTAATAATAGCCCTGCTATTGAAACAATTATACTATAAATTAAAAGCATACCCGATATTTTGGTGCTAAAATACAGTTTCTTTATTTTATTTTGATTGGTTGGAACTCATTAAATGCCTATTTTTGTTTTTCGTTTTACGAATGGACTCACTTTAATTGGAATTTTAAATTGAAAATTTTCCAATCATTAAACAAAAAGTAAATGAAAAAAATACAAATGGTTGACTTAAAAGGTCAATACGATGCAATAAAAGAGACAGTTAACACTTCTATCCAAGAAGTTTTAGATACAAATGCTTACATCAACGGGCCTCAAGTTCATTCATTTCAAAAAGCTTTGGAAGATTATTTGGATGTAAAACACGTTATTCCTTGTGCAAATGGTACTGATGCCTTGCAAATTGCGATGATGGGCTTAGGATTACAACCGGGAGACGAGGTGATTACGGCTGATTTTACTTTTGCAGCTACCGTTGAAGTAATTGCTTTGTTGCAATTAAAACCTGTTTTAGTCGATGTAGAGATGCATAATATGAATATCGACATTGATAAAATCAAAAAAGCAATCACTCCAAAAACAAAAGCCATTGTACCGGTTCATTTATTTGGTCGTGCTGCTAATATGGAAGCCATTATGGCTTTGGCCAAAGAACATAATTTATATGTGATTGAGGACAATGCGCAAGCCATTGGAGCCAATTGTAAATTTTCGGATGGGACTAAAAAGAAAGCGGGAACGATAGGTCATGTGGGAGCTACCTCTTTCTTTCCGTCTAAAAATTTAGGTTGTTATGGAGATGGAGGCGCAATTTTTACCAACGATGATGCTTTAGCACATACGCTTCGCGGCATTGTTAATCACGGAATGTACGAAAGATACCATCATGATGTCGTGGGAGTTAATTCTCGTTTAGATAGTATTCAAGCAGCTGTTTTGAATGCCAAATTACCGTTATTGGATCAATACAACAAAGCAAGACAAAATGCAGCTAGAAAATATACTGCTGCCTTTGAAGGTCATAAAAATATTGTAGCACCGAGCATTTGTGAAATTTGCGATTGTCATGTTTTTCATCAATATACATTGCGAATTATTGATGCAGATAGAAATGGTTTGATGCAACATTTATTAGACAAAGGGATTCCTTGTGCTATTTATTATCCAATTCCTTTGCACAGTCAAAAAGCATATGCTGATGAACGTTATAAAGAAGAAGATTTTCCAGTAACTAATCAGTTAGTTAAAGAAGTGATTTCGTTACCAATGCATACAGAATTAGATGATGAACAAATTCAATTCATTACCAATAGTGTTTTGGAATTTTTAAATAAGTAATAAATTATCAATTAATATAAGATAATCAAATGAAAATAGTAGTAACAGGAGGTTTAGGATTTATAGGTTCTCATACAGTTGTTGAACTACAAAATGAAGGTTTTGAAGTTGTGGTAGTTGATAATTTATCTAATACTTCTTTGGCAGTTTTAGATGGAATCCAAAACATAACTGGAAAAGTTCCCGTTTTTGAAAAATTAGATTTACGTGATAAAGAAAAAGTACAGGATTTCTTTAAAAGACATTCAGATATTGATGGAGTGATTCATTTTGCTGCTTCAAAAGCAGTAGGTGAAAGTGTTGAGAATCCGTTGTTGTATTACGAAAACAATATTAATGCATTAGTGTATGTCTTACAGGAATTGCAACAAAAATCAACGGCTAATTTTATTTTTAGTTCTTCTTGTACGGTTTACGGTCAAGCCGAAAAGATGCCTATTACCGAAGATTCATCAGTTCAAGTGGCACTATCTCCTTATGGCAATACAAAGCAAATTGGAGAAGAAATTATTACCGACACAGCTAAGGTTACTAATATCAATGCTATTTTATTGCGTTATTTTAATCCAATAGGTGCTCATCCTTCGGCTGAAATAGGGGAATTGCCTCTAGGGGTTCCACAAAATTTGGTACCTTTTATCACGCAAACTGGAATTGGAATGCGTCAAGAATTATCGGTTTATGGAGATGATTATCCAACTCTAGACGGTACGGCTATTCGAGATTATATTCACGTTGTTGATTTGGCAAAAGCCCACGTTATCGCTATGCAGCGTTTGTTGAACAAGAAAAATCTAGCCAAAGTCGAAACGTTTAATTTAGGAACGGGTACAGGAAGTTCTGTTTTAGAAGTTATTCATGCTTTTGAAAAAGTAAGTGGACAAAAATTACCGTATAAAATTGTAGCGCGTAGAGAAGGAGATATTACAGAAGCGTATGCCAATACTGATAAAGCCAATACAGTTTTAGGATGGAAAGCGCAATCAACTCTTGAAGAAGCTATGGCAAGTGCTTGGAAATGGGAGCAAAAAATTAGAAGTTAACCATAATCTAAACTTCAATTAAAATAAAAAATCCCAAACTACTCGTTTGGGATTTTTTATGTAAACCGTTTGTTATTTAGGCATTAGCAGTAACTGCTTCTTTATCAATTTTTCCAATTAAACCTGCTAAAACTTTTCCAGGGCCTACTTCGGTAAAGCTAGTAGCACCATCTTTAATCATTTGTTGTACAGATTGTGTCCATTTTACAGGAGCGGTTAATTGAATGATTAGGTTTTTCTTGATCTCAGTTGGGTCAGAAACAGCGTTTGCCGTTACATTTTGATATACGGGACAAATTGGTGTAGAGAAAGTAGTTGCTTCAATTGCAGCGGCTAGTTCTTCTCTTGCAGGTTCCATCATTGGAGAGTGAAAAGCCCCACCTACTGGTAAAATTAAGGCACGTTTTGCACCTGCTTCTTTCATTTTTTCGCAAGCTAACTCCACCGCTTTGTATTCGCCAGAAATTACTAATTGTCCTGGGCAGTTGTAATTAGCGGCTACTACTACACCATCAATAGATGCGCAAATATCTTCTACAATTGTATCTTCCAAATTCAAAACAGCAGCCATAGTTGATGGTGTAATTTCACAGGCTTTTTGCATTGCTAAAGCACGTTGAGAAACTAATTTTAGTCCGTCTTCAAAAGATAAGGCACCATTTGCTACTAAAGCAGAGAATTCTCCAAGTGAGTGACCAGCTACCATTTCTGGTTTAAAATCAGTCAAGGTTTTGGCTAAAATAACCGAGTGTAAAAATACAGCGGGTTGGGTTACTTTTGTTTCTTTTAATTCTTCTGCGGTTCCTTCAAACATAATGTCTGTGATACGGAAACCTAATATATCATTTGCTTTTTCGAATAATTCTTTCGCTACAGGTGAATTTTCGTAAAGTTCCTTACCCATTCCGGTAAACTGAGCCCCTTGTCCTGGAAATACGTATGCTTTCATAGTTTTTAATTTGATGCAAAAGTAAACTTTTTTAGATAAACCTTCTTTATTGTTAAACCTTTTTGCATTTTTGGGGTCTAAAAAAACAACCAATAAGGATATGATTAAATTTAGTACATTAGTATGTGTTCTGTTTTTCTCCTTTCAATTAATAGCACAAGACGTTGCTCCAAAATGGAAGTTTAATTTTCAATTTGATGATAGAATCTCATCAATTAGAGATAATTCGATTGTTTTAATTGGAGCTAAATTTGGATATCAATACAAATACCTTACCCGAATTGGGTTAGGAACTTCCTTTATGTTGAAGCCTGTTGAGTTTGAATACATCAGCAAGAAAACGTCTCGCGTTGTAACTAATAAGGTTGATTTTTGGTACTTCAGTATCTATAATGATTGGATTTTATACCATCGCCATAATTTTGAGATTTTTGTAACAGAACAAGTTGGTTTTGGAAAACCTAGATATACAAGAGAGCTAGGTGATGAAGTATTGAGTAGTACTAATGTAGATCTTTACATTAATGAGCTTTCGACTCAAGTTAATTATAAAATCAGTCCTATTTTTGGAGTAGGTGCTGGTATAGGATATCGAAGTTTATTTAATAAACAATCATTACTGACAACTACATTTGATGCGCCAATTTATATGGCTAAATTGATAGTTTACCCAGAAGGAATAATTGATTTAATAAAAAAAAGCGCTAAATAGCGCTTTTTTTATTGTTCCATCGGAATTTCCATTATCAAAAATCGGGAATTGGTATTGGCTTTGATTTCAATCTCATTGGTTTCCCAAATTCCAATTGCATCTCTTTTGTTTAGTTTTGTCCCTTCTACTTCAATTTCACCTTCAATGTTCATAATATAAAATCCGTTGCCTTCTTTTTTTAAGGCTAATTTTTTTGAAAAATTAGCATCAAAATCGCTCAAATAAAACCACGCATCTTGATGTACCCAAACTCCTTCATCTTCTGGATTTGGAGATAAAATTTGAGCAAAATCATTTTTTTGTTTAGTTACCTCTAAAGTAATTTGTTGGTAACGTGGTTCCACATTTCTATATTTTGGGAATAACCAAATTTGGAACAATTTAGTCTGTTGATTGTGATTCGGATTAAATTCACTGTGTTGAATACCTGTTCCCGCGCTCATTACTTGCACATCACCTGTTTTAATAGTTGAGGCATTGCCCATACTGTCTTTATGTGCCAAATCACCTTCTAAAGGTATGGTGATGATTTCCATATTGTCGTGAGGGTGGGTGCCAAAACCCATTCCGGCAGCAATAGTATCATCATTTAAAACGCGTAACATTCCAAATTGGATACGTTCTGGATTGTACCAGCTAGCAAAACTGAAACTGTGGTATGCGTTTAACCAACCATGATCAGCATGCCCTCTTGAATTTGCTTTGTGCAAAACTGTATTTTTCATAACTTATAAATTTAGTTTAATCTTCATCTTCAATTTCAAATTCTGCATCTTTTTCCCAGATTTCCATTTCGCAGGGTTTGCAGTTAAATTTGAGTTTGTATTCGAGTTCGCCTTGTTTCAATACCAATGGTTCTTTGACTTTAACACCAAGCGTGTCTTTATGGTATTTTGGACATTTTTCGAGTTCGTATTTGATGCAATATTTGGTCGTCATCACACGTGATTTTCCTGGATCCCATTGCAATTCAAATGCTTTTTCAATTTCAGTAACGCCGTGACGTTCGTAGAATTTACGTGCTAATTTATTGGAAACGTTATACGTGAAATCCAATTGGTCTACCGGAAACGGATGATTGGTTTTAACGATTTGATGTTCCTCTCTCTTGTAATTAGCCAAACGAATTTCGGTCAATTGCTCATAAACCATTCGACGCATTTCGTTGACTTTTGAAATGGGTAAAAACCAATTTTCTGAAAACTGAATCGTGATTTCGTTGGCGGTGTAAGGTGTGAATCCGGTTTTGGCTAACTGCGTTTTGATGTTGTCCTCTATAGATTGATTGTTTTTGGTAGGCTCTTTTACCTGTTCTAAATGGACTTTGCTGACATAGCCATCTTCATCGGTGGCCGTAAGTTCAAAACCAGTTTCATTTTCGGTTAAAACCAAAGTAGTACCAATTTTTCTCACGGCACTGTCTTCGCGTTCTACAATTTTGATGAAAGCCGCGTCATTGTTACGGTAAATAAAAGTTCCGTTTTTAATTTCTTTTAAAACGTTCGGGTAAATAATGCCATTTTCGGCTTTGTTTACATAAATTCCGTCCGCTTCGTTGTTTTCATTGATAAAGCACAAACCGTCACCGTTGTTGAGTAAATGTCCATTTTCAATTTCGTATGAATTACCTATGGTTTTAATCAATTTCCCAATGTATTGCCCTTTCGATTTTGGACTTTCCCAAGAACCGATAGACTGGGATCTTTCGTTTATGAAATAATCGGTATAGCCTCGATTGAAAGTTCGGTTCAATTCCGAATCAAAAGTAAAAGTGCATGTGCCTGAGGAGGCTTTGGTATATTGGTCGTTTTGTTCTAAAAAGGCATCGATTTTTTTGCGAAGGAACGAAACGTTGTTTTTAACATAGACCATATCCTTCAATCGCCCTTCAATTTTGAAGGAAACTATTCCGGCCTCAATCAGGTTTGGAATTTGATCTGTTACATCAAAATCTTTGATAGAAAGCAAGTGGCTATTTTTGATTAAAGTGTCGCCGTTACCATCAATTAAATTGTAGGGCAAACGGCAGTTTTGCGCACACGAACCACGGTTGGCAGAGCGTTCTCCATTGGCAACACTCATATAACAATTCCCGCTGAAAGCTACGCACAAAGCACCCGTTACAAAAAATTCCAATTCTACATCAGTAGCTTCATTAATTTCTTTAATTTGGTGTAGGTTCAATTCCCGTGCTAAAACCACACGTTTGATTCCTGCATCGGCAAGGAATTTAATATTTTTCGGGTCTCGGTTATTGGCTTGGGTACTGGCATGTAAGACAATAGGAGGTAACTCCATTTCCATAATCGCCATATCTTGAATAATCAAAGCATCTACTCCAATGTGGTATAGTTCCCAAATCATTTGGCGACAAGTTTCGAGTTCGTTGTCGTATAAAATGGTGTTGATTACTACAAAAACTTGAGCGTGATACAAATGGGCATACTGTACTAATGCCGCCACATCTTCCATAGAGTTGTGTGCATTGGAACGTGCTCCAAATTGTGGAGCGCCTATATAAACCGCATCGGCACCACTGTTGATGGCTGCCATACCGTGTAATAAGTCTTTGGCAGGAGCTAAAATTTCAATTTTCTTTTTCATTTGTAATGCTTTGACCTAAAAAATATAATTTTTGAAAAAGTGAGGCTTTTGTTTAAAGAATCGATTTTAAATTTCGAGAATAAAAAAACACGAATTACACGAATTTTTACAAAATAATTTGTGTCAACTCGTGTAATTCGTGTTTGTTATTGTTACTAAGCTACCGCTTCTTTGATGCGGCGTAAAGCTTCTTTTAAGATATCATCGCTAGTGGCATAAGAGAAACGAATACAATTTGGATTTCCAAAAGCGTCTCCGGTTACGGTAGCCACATTGGCTTCTGCCAAAAGGTACATAGAAAAATCGTTAGCATCTTTAATTTCCGTTCCTTTCAACGTTTTCCCAAAGAAAGAAGAAACGTCTGGAAATACATAAAAAGCACCTTCAGGAACGTTAATTTTCATTCCAGGAATCTCTTTGATTAATCCTACTACTAAATCTCTACGGCTATGGAAAGCATCTACCATGTGTTTCAAAACAGATGGATCAGCATCTACTGCAGTAATGGTAGCACGTTGTGCCACAGAATTAGCACCACTCGTTACTTGACCTTGAATTTTAGTACACGCTTTAGCGATAAATTCTGGTGCACCAATGTATCCAATTCTGTATCCTGTCATAGCGAAAGCTTTGGCAACTCCATTTACAGTAATCGTTTTTTCTAACATTCCTGGAATAGAGGCAATACTGCAAAAAGTTCCAGAGAAATTGATGTGTTCGTAAATTTCGTCAGCAACAACATAAATGTTAGGGTATTTTTCTAACACTTTGGCCAAGGCAGTTAATTCCTCACGGCTATATACCGAACCACTTGGATTACAAGGCGAACTGAACCACATCATTTTTGTTTTTGGTGTGATTGCTGCTTCTAATTGTGCTGGCGTGATTTTGAAATCAGACTCTACAGAAGTAGGTACTTCCACAGGAACACCTCCTGAAAGTTTCACGATTTCGAAGTAAGATACCCAATACGGTGCTGGTAAAATTACTTCGTCACCGTCGTTTAACATTACTTGTGCAATGTTGTATAGTGATTGTTTAGCTCCTGTAGAAACCACAATTTGAGACGGTTTGTAATCCAAATCATTATCTCTTTTGAATTTTCTACAAATCGCTTCTTTTAATTCTGCATATCCATCTACTGGAGAGTAAGTGCTGTAATTTTCGTCAATAGCTTTTTTTGCTGCTTCTTTGATGAAGTCAGGAGTGTTAAAATCAGGTTCGCCTAAACTTAAGCTGATGATATCTTTTCCTTGTGCTTTTAATTCTCTGGCTAAAGCTGCCATGGCTAAAGTTTGTGATGTAGCCAAATTGTTAATTCTGTCTGAAAGTGGATTGCTCATTTTCTAATGTATTGAATGGTCTAATTTGTAGTTGTTAAATTAGGTTATAGTTAGTATTTGTTTTTATGCACTTAATTCGGGTTTCATTCCTAAATTTTTCAAATGGGTAAAATGCGAAAGTATCGCTTCTCGTGTAGTTGTAAACTCATGATACGGAAGGTTACATTCTTTAGCAGTTTGTTTCACAAACTCAGCTATTTTGTCATAGTGAATATGGGAAATATTCGGAAAAATATGATGTTCTATTTGGTGGTTCAATCCCCCTGTGTAATAGTTAACCAGCCAGTTTTTTGGAGCAAAATTAGCTGTGGTGTACAGTTGATGAATCGCCCAAGTATTTTCAATTTCACCTTCTTCGTTAGGGATTGGATTCTCTGTTTCATTAACTACGTGAGCCAATTGAAAAACCACACTCAAAATCAATCCAGCGGTGTAGTGCATTACCAAAAAGCCTACAATTACTTTCCACCATGTAATTCCTAAAACCATTGGAATCACTAGCCAAATAGAGAAATAAATAACTTTGGTAATGATTAAAGTAGTCCAACGAATGACAGGTTTTTTAAATTCGCCATACGACAAATTGCGTTTTAAGTATCGTTTCATTTGAAGGAAATCAGTAGTGATAGCCCAATTGAAAGTCAATAAACCGTAAAGGAAAACCGAGTAATAATGTTGGAATTTATGGTAGCTATACCATTTAGCAGTTTTAGAAAAACGCAAGATGCGACCCGCTTCAAGATCTTCATCATGTCCCAAAATATTAGTGTAAGTATGGTGTAAAACATTGTGTTGTACTTGCCAGTTGTACACATTTCCTGCTAAGATGTAAATACTGCCCCCCATGAATTTATTGACCCAAGATTTACTCGAATAAGCCCCGTGATTTCCGTCGTGCATTACGTTCATACCTACTCCAGCCATACCTACTCCAATAACAAAATTCAGCAACAAATAAACCCAAAACGGCATATCCATTGCTAACAAGAAAAAATACGGCGTTAGGAAAATAGAGAACATTACAACTGCTTTGAGATGTAATTTCCAATTCCCAGTTTTATCGAGATTGTTTTCTTTGAAATAATTGTTTACCCGCGAGTTGAGTGTTCTAAAAAATTTTAGATCGTCTTGCTTTGCAAAAGTTGGAGCGGTATTCTTCATAATCTTATGTAATAATCAACAAAGATAATTATTATAAATTTTCGATGTGCAAAATTGAACTACTATTTCCAATCTAAAAAGAGTACTTTTGTTAAAAATTTTTAAAATGGAAGCAATTCTGAAGCATTTCCCTAATTTGACTGAGGTTCAAAAAGAACAATTTCAACAGTTGGATTCGTTATACCACGATTGGAACGAAAAAATCAATGTCATTTCTCGAAAAGATATTGATGCTTTATATACCAAACACGTTTTACATTCTTTGGGAATTGCTAAAATCCAGCCATTCGCACCAGGAACTTTTATTTTAGATGTGGGAACTGGTGGCGGATTCCCAGGCATTCCTTTGGCTATACTGTTCCCAGAAACTCGTTTTTATTTGATTGATGTTATTGCCAAAAAAATAAAAGTAGTTCAAGCAGTGGCGGATGCTTTGGGTTTAAAAAATGTGAAAGCAGAACAAATTCGTGCCGAAAATGTAAAAGGCGATTTTGATTTTATTGTGAGTCGTGCGGTAACGAATATGCCTGATTTTGTTTCTTGGGTGAAAACCAAAATAAAAAAACAACACAAACACGAATTGAAAAACGGAATTCTGTATTTGAAAGGAGGCGATTTAACCGAAGAGTTGAAAGACTTTCCAAAAGCAACCTTGTATGACTTAGCCGATTTCTTTGAAGATGAATTTTTTGAAACAAAGAAAGTAGTGCATTTACCTTTAAAATTTACGGTTTAAGATCCCGAAGCGTCGGGATGAGGAACGAAGCAATCTCAATTATTAATTAAAAACCCCACAAATTAATTTAATTTGTGGGGTTTTTATATTTCACTTGGCACTTCGTAATCGTACCTCGTAAATCGCAAATTGCCTTATCCTAAAAACGGATATCTGTAATCTTCTGGCGCTACTAAGGTTTCTTTAATAGTTCTTGGCGAAGCCCAACGTAATAAATTCAAGGCAGATCCTGCTTTGTCATTAGTTCCTGAAGCTCTTGCGCCACCAAAAGGTTGTTGTCCTACAACAGCTCCTGTTGGTTTGTCATTGATGTAGAAGTTTCCAGCCGCATTTTGAAGTGCTACCGTAGCTTCTTCAATAGCATAACGGTTGGTGCTAAAAACAGCTCCCGTCAAGGCGTATTCAGAAGTAGTATCTACTAATTTTAGGGTTTCAGACCATTGCACATCTTCATACACATAAATAGTAATTACAGGACCAAAAAGCTCCGTTTCCATGGTAGTGTATTTTGGATTGGTAGTTACAATTACCGTTGGCTCAATAAAATATCCTTTTGATTTGTCGTAATTCCCTCCTACAATAATTTCAGCATCTGCATCTTTTTTAGCTTGGTCAATATAACTTGCTAATTTGTCAAATGAACCTTCGTGAATTACTGCAGTAATAAAATTAGAGAAGTCTTCTGGAGATCCCATTTTCATTGATTTTACGTCAGTAATAACTTGTTCTTTAACCGCTGCCCAAAGGCTTTTTGGAATATAAGCTCTTGAAGCGGCAGAACATTTTTGCCCTTGGAATTCAAAAGCACCACGAACAATTCCTGTAGCAACTTGTTTTACATTAGCCGAAGGATGTGCAATGATAAAATCTTTTCCTCCTGTTTCTCCTACAATTCTTGGGTACGTTTTATAATGATGAATGTTGGTTCCAATTTTAGCCCAAATATCTTTAAATACATGAGTTGAACCTGTAAAGTGAACTCCGGCAAAATCGCGACTTGCCAAAACAGTATCGGTTACCATTAACGCATCACCAAAAACCACATTGATTACGCCATCAGGCAAACCTGCTTCTTTGAAAATATCGATAATAATTTTAGCAGAAAATACTTGACTGTCGCTTGGTTTCCAAACCACTACATTTCCCATCATGGCAGCACTCGCGGGTAAATTAGCGGCAATAGCGGTAAAATTGAAAGGGGTAATAGCATAGATGAAACCTTCCAAAGGTCGGTATTCTAAACGATTCCAAACCGATGAATCTGAAGTAGGTTGGTCACTATAAATTTGTGACATGAATTCCACATTGAAACGCAAAAAGTCAATTAACTCACAAGAGGCATCAATTTCGGCTTGATGAATTGTTTTAGATTGTGCAATCATCGTTGCAGCATTGATTCTAGCTCGGTAAGGGCCGGCAATCAATTCAGCCGCTTTTAAGAAAATAGCAGCGCGTTGTTCCCAAGCCATACTAGCCCAAGCTTGTCTTGATTCCAAAGCATTGGCAATGGCTTTTTCTACATGTGATTTCTCAGCTAAGTGATACGTTCCAACGATATGTTGGTGGTCGTGAGGTGCAGACATGGTGCGGGTGTTACCAGTTCTAATCTCTTCACTTCCGATATATAATGGAACGTCAATAGTAGTGTTCCACATCGTTTTGTAAGCGTCAAGTACAGCTGCTTTTTCAGCGGAATTAGGAGCGTAACTTTTTACGGGTTCATTGACTGCTTTTGGTACTTGAAAAAATCCTTTTAACATAATAATGATATTAAAAAACCTGTTGGTTTAACAGATTTGAATTAGAAAATCAACAATTTAAATTTACTCTTAATCTTGCGAATAATTTAAACTTATACAAAAGTACAAAGGATAATTCAATAAAAAAGATAATTGGAACGAATAAATTAAAATTTATTCAACAAAATAAAAAACTAATTAAGAGCAAAAGGAGCGCTTAGTCGAAAAGAAGGAACAATTACTTTAAAAGTCTTAGTTGTGGTGAAATTTATCATATTGAAATAACCCTTCATAGCTCCGTAAGGAGAAGAGAGTAAACATCCTGAACTATAGGTGTAAAATTCGCCGGGTTTTAAGACTGGTTTTTTACCAATAACGCCTTCGCCGTCTACGACTTCTAACTCATTCAATGAATCAAAAATTTCCCAATGACGCGATACTAATTGTACCGAATCCTTACTGTGGTTCTCAATTTTAATTTCATAACTAAAGGCAAAATGGATTCGGTAGTTCTTGAAGTAAGTGCCTTCAAAACTAGTCAAAACGGAAATTTTTATGCCTCTTGTTATTTGAGAAACCATAGGAGATTGTTACTACTAATCAAATCGATTGTCACAAAACTACAAAAAAATGATTTTGCTTCAACAATTTGATTGTAAAATGTTTTTTAATTGATTATATTTAAGGAAGTTGCGGTTCCTTTTCCTATTACGTGATCGTATCTATCGGTGTTTTCGCGGTAATATACTAGTACTGTATATTCGTTTTCGGTTTGATAAAAATTGCCGTCAATGGCATTTTCTAAATCAATAGCGCCGTTGGGTTTTACAGCGGAATATTCAAAATTAGTAAATCCTTGTTTGATCAAAATGGCTTTTTCATAAATACCTTTTTCGGAATTATAGTCCATTTTGTTTTCAGGAGTTAAGGCATAATTGTTGAACATTCCGGTTACATAAATACCACCATCCGAAGTTCTAAAAGTAGGGGCAGAAAGACTAAAATACACCCAAGAGTAATCGGCTTCAATTTCGCTATTTTCGGCAAATAATCGACGGACTACAAAGTTACCATTTACATCGGGCCAGTTATAGTAGTTCAAATTAGCGCGCGCTTCATTGGTAAACAAATAGGTATTGTAGATGTCTTTTTGGCTATCAATTCGAGAGATAGTGTTGCTTGCTATTTTAATTTCTTTAGTGTCAAAATACAGAAATTCGTTTCCAGCCCAAAATTGCGTTGGGGCGTCGTATTTGTAAACCAAATCATTGCCCATTGTGTATTGTGGAGTAATATTAGTAATGGCAGTTTGGAATTTTCCATTTTGGAGCAGCACTGTTTTTATGTTTTTTAAGGGGTTCTGAAAATTAATTACATTTGACTTTATCGTGAATTCTAAATTGTGTTTCGAGTCTAAATTATTGACAGTTCGTGCTCTTTTGACTTGGATAGGAACAGTTACTAAGTCTTCGTACACAACAAATTTTCTAGAGAAAACGACTTCTTTGTCTTCATTTAAGATTTTCAATAGGTAATTTCCACTAATTTTTAGTTGGGTGTTGCTGTTAGGAAAATTTAATCGGTAGTGGGTGTAAATCTGTAAGCAGTTAAACGAACTTGTGGATTCCTGAATTCGTTGATTATCAAATCCCTGTAAATACTCTCTTTTTTGTAAATCAGAGGGATTCCAGTTGTAATCGCAATGAATTATTTCGTAAAAATAAGAAGCATCATTCCCAAAAAGGTCGTCAAATTGTAGTTGAAACGCATCTCCCAGTTGGAAAATGGGCACTACATTTTGATTGTTCTGTACAAAAGAAATCGTTTTAATATTGTAAGGCGGTACAGTTTCTTTCTCTACTTGTGCTGTTGCTAAAGTAAATGCAAAAAGGAATAGTGTTTGAAAAAAATAACGAGTCATAATTGTCATCAGAATTACGGAAATGTAAATATAAACAATTATTGGTTGTTAACTATTTGAAACAAACTGGTATAATTTCGCCAGGAGCTAAACAATATTTTGTTACTAATTCTGGACTTATTTTTTTGGTGTAATCTTCTTCAATGACAGTAAATCCAATGCTTCGCAATTTGTCGAAATAGTCGCGACCATAGACTCTAACATGGTCGTACTGTCCAAATATTTTGGCACGTTCTTTTTCGTCGGTAATCGAATCGTCAGAAAAAGTAGTTGCTCTGTTTAAATCTTGCGGAATTTGAAGAATGGCCATTCCGCCTGGTTTTAAAACGCGATACAATTCTTGCATGGCTTTGGTATCGTCTGGAATGTGTTCCAAAACGTGGTTGCAAAATAGCACATCATACTGATTGTCTTCAAAAGGCAGGTTGCAAATGTCTGCTTTTACATCGGCTAGAGGCGAAAATAAATCGGTAGTAGTATATTGAATGTTTTTTTGTTTTTTGAAGCGTTTGTAAAACTCTTGTTCTGGTGCAAAGTGAAGTACCTTTTTTTTCTGTGTTGCAGTAAAAAAATCGGTTTCATTTTGTAAATACAACCATAATAATCGGTGTCTTTCCAAAGAAAGAGTACTCGGCGAAAGCACGTTGTTTCTTTGCGTTCCATACCCATAGGGTAAAAACATTCGAAAACTTTTTCCGTCAATTGGGTCAGTGAATGTATTTCCTTTTAATAAGAAAGCTAAAATAGGACGTGCCACGATACTCAATCGAATTAAGATAGGGCGTGGGATGGTATTGAGAATGAATTTAAAAATCTTTTTCATAATGCATTGAACACAAATTTCACTAATTGGCACCAATTATATTTCGATATATTAATTTCACCAATCTATTTAAATTTACAATATAACTCTTTTGTATTTTAGACTATCTTCTCCAAAATTAATTAATAGTCCTAGTCTGTTTTTTGATGCCGCTAAATAATTTAATGTTTGTTTTATTTCACTACTTGATAAGGATTGAATTGCTTTTATTTCCAAAATAATTTCATCAAATAAAACAAAATCAGCGTAATAGTAATGAGGCAGGACAATTTCTTTGTATTCAATATTGTATTTTACTTCTCTTGAATAAATGATATTGTTTTTTCGGAACTCATATTCTAGAGCATCACCATAGATAACCTCACTATGTCCTTTCCCTAATATTTTATGGACTTCCATACAAATGCCAACAATTTTATAGCACTCTTCTTTTAAATATAAATCTTCCATAAAGCTGTATTTAGTAAAATTTATTCTTTTTTTATTCGTGCTAATTGGTGAAATTCGTGTTTAAGTTAAATTAAACTTGGGTCTTTTCTAAATTCGTCTTCTTCATTACTCACAATTCCTAAAGCGTCATAGATGTATTTGAAAGTCGAAAGTAATTCGGGTTTTCCATCAACTAATGCTACGTCGTGTTCAAAATGGGCCGAAGGTTTATTATCAGCAGTAGTGATGGTCCAACCGTCTTTGTGTTGTTTGATGTTTTTGGTTCCCAAATTAATCATCGGTTCGATGGCAACCACCATTCCTTCTATGAATAATTTTCCGCGACCTTTTTTACCATAGTTAGGCATTTCAGGTTCTTCGTGCATCTTTTGCCCTAAACCATGTCCCACTAATTCGCGAACGACTCCATAACCATGAGCTTCGGTATATTTTTGAATAGCATTACCCACATCTTCGACACGATTTCCAGCTCGAAATTCGCGAATACCTACATATAAAGATTCTTTAGTGATTTGTAATAACTTTTTAGTTTCGGGAGCCACTTCGCCCACTTCAAAAGTATAGGCATGATCGCCGTGAAATCCATTCTTGAAAGCCCCACAATCTACTGAGATAATATCACCACTTTGTAAAGGAGTATTGTTTGGAATTCCGTGTACTACTTGAGTGTTTGGACTCATACATAACGAATTTGGAAATCCGTACAATCCTAAAAAACTTGGTATTGCTCCGTGGTCGCGAATAAATTCTTCGGCCAGTTTGTCTAGATGTAATGTAGTTACCCCTTCTTTAATTTCGGAAGCAATCATTCCTAAGGTTTTGGATACGATTAAAGCACTTTCGCGCATTAATTCTATTTCTTCACGTGATTTTACTATAATCATGATATCTAATTTTCAGTTCGCAAAAGTACAATAATAATGCTAATTTTTTATTTCAATTGAGTCTAATAAAAAAGCGATTCATTAGAACCGCTTTTGAGTATGCTTTGCTTGAAAAATAATTTATAATAATGAATGACTTGTCATCGCAGCAGGTTGTGCTACGCCCATTAATTCTAAAATAGTTGGTGCAATATCTCCTAAAACACCGTTGTTAATTTTTTTCAAGTCTTTATCCACTAAAATAATCGGCACAGGATTCGTAGTGTGTGCTGTATTTGGTGAACCATCAGGATTAATCATGGTTTCACAGTTTCCGTGATCAGCAATGATGATGGTAGTATAATCGTTGGCTAGCGCCGCTTCTACTACTTCTTTTACACAAACATCTACCGCTTCACATGCTTTGATAGCAGCCTCCATGATTCCAGTATGTCCCACCATATCTCCGTTGGCGAAGTTCAAACAAACAAAATCCACTTCTCCTTTATGCAATTCAGGAACTAAAGCATCTTTCAATTCGTAAGCACTCATTTCTGGTTTTAAATCGTAAGTGGCTACTTTAGGAGAGTTTCTTAAGATTCGGCTTTCGCCCTCAAAAGGAGTTTCTCTACCACCTGAGAAGAAAAATGTTACGTGTGGGTATTTTTCTGTTTCGGCAATACGAATTTGTTTTTTATTGGCTTTTTCCAAAACCTCACCTAAGGTTTCTGTGATGTTGTCTTTATTGTACACCACTTTTACATTTTGATACGTTTCATCATAGTTAGTAAGTGTAACATAGTACAAATTCAATTTGTGCATATTTTGCTCGTGAAAATCTTGTTGCGAAAGCGCTTCAGTCAATTCACGACCTCTATCAGTTCTGAAGTTGAAGAAGATAACAACATCGTCTTCTTCAATTATAGCTAATGGTTTTTCGGTAGCATCTACGGCAACTAAAGGTTGGATGAACTCATCTGTAACATCATTTCCATAGCTAGTTGCGATAGAAGTTACCACATCTTTTGTTGGAGTTCCTGTTCCGTGAACTACTAAATCGTAAGCTAATTTTACTCTTTCCCAACGTTTGTCACGATCCATGGCATAGTAGCGACCAATTACAGAAGCAATTTTTACCGGTGTTGGCGCAATATAATCGTGCAGGTCTTGAATGTATTTTTTTCCTGATTTAGGATCTACATCACGTCCGTCAGTAAACGCGTGAATGAATACTTTATCCAATCCGTATTCTTGTGAAGCATCAATCAAACCTCTTAAATGAGACGTGTGCGAGTGTACACCACCGTCAGAAACCAAGCCTAAAAAGTGTACTTTCTTGTTATTGGTTTTAGCATAATTAAAAGCATCGATTAATACTTGTTCTTTAGCTAAAGTTTTATTGGCTACAGCCAAATTAATTTTGGCCAAATCTTGGTACACAATGCGTCCAGCTCCAAGGTTCATGTGACCTACTTCTGAATTTCCCATTTGCCCCTCAGGTAAACCAACGTTTAAACCATCGGTTCTCAATTGAGCATTTGGATATTGAGTATATAAACTATTTATAAAAGGGACATTTGCATTGTCTATAGCAGATACTTTCGGGTCAGGGGATTTTCCCCAACCGTCTAAAATCATAAGGATAACTTTCTTGTTCATTGGAATTTGTTTTATGCAAAGATAAGGCATTTCTAAAAATCTCCGAATACTTCCAATTCACAATTATTCAATTAGTAACAAATACAATCGTTTTTGTTTTATAAATGAATTTTATGGGGATTTATTATTTTTTTAAAGAGTTATAATCAATAAAGTAACGAACACTTATCGAAAAAACATGGTTTAAGTTGTTCTTATCAATCACTTTTTGAAAGTTACTACCTAAGTCTCTTTTGAATTCATTTTCAAATAAAGCGGCATTGTTTCGATATAAGATTGACACTTGACTTCCAGGGGCAAACCACCAAGAATAGGATACGTCCAAATTCCAAGCGTTAAAATTGGAGTTGCTATTTTCGGTATAGTTTGATGTTGGTGCTATGGTGCCGTCGTTTTGCAGACTATAGTAATGATTATAGATGGCATAACTTAAATAATGGCGCAACGAAAGATTGAAATTCATATCGCTATTGATAGTGAATTTACCTTGCAAGGTGTTGATATAGGTGCTACGGTCTCTTCGCCCTATAAAAATTTCATTAGTAGCACTGTCACTTCCTGCATAACCTAAATTGTTATCTTGTTTAGTGTAGTCGAAAGTATAACTAAGCGAAAAATGATCTGAAAAACGGTATCTAGGAGAAACCATAACCCCATAATTCCGTCTGTCTTTTTCATTGACAAAACTGATAAAAGGATTGAAGTCGAAAGCAAATTTATTATTTGAATTGGATGAATAATATAAAAATGTCGATATAAATTCAGGGACTCTCAAAAAGCGAGAATGGTCTATTGTTCGAGGTTCGTAAAAATCATAAATTTTTATTGGTCTTGCATTAAATCCTCCTCCAAAATAATGGTTCTTTTTATTGATAGAATTGATATTTAAATTAACCATTCCTTGTTGAACTCGACCAGTACGATTATCAAATTCTGAATAGAGATTCATATATACATTAAACATATTGAATGTATTGGTCGGGTTTAAAATACGGTAACTACCATTAGAATAAAAACTATGGTAATTACTTTGGAATTGAATACCCATATCGTCTTTGTCAAATCCTTTTGAAACATATTCAGCTCCAGCGCTATATTGGAATTTTCCACTAGTTTCTCCAATATTGATGGTTGAACTGTATCCTTTTTTGTTTTCGACACCTAATCCGTTGACAAAACTATACTTGTAATCGCCAGATAAATTGTAGGTATTTTTTTTCGTGTTTAAATCAAATAAAAGTGCCGATACGTTTCCGTCACGTCCATCTCCATTGCGGGTAACATTGGTATTGATGAATGAAATGGATGAATTTTTTCTAAAACGTTGATCTAAAACAAAAACATTATAATTAGCCAAAGGTTCTATCAAAGCTTTACGCGTAGCTCCAGTAATGTCATTAGTAATAATCGCTTCTGTTCTCTCGGTTACAGCGTTTAAAACCCCAATTCCTAAGCCATTTTTAGTCCGGCCAGAAATTTTTAAGGCATTCAATAAGTTTACTTTTGCTGGAGATTCGGTAATAGATTCATTAGCAGATAGCTCAGGAGTACTACTTGGGCTTCCGCCAATTCTGCGCGAATAAAATAGATTTCCTTTGCTAAATAATTCCGTTCCTTCGGTAAAAAAAGGTCTGTTTTCGTTGAATTTTTGTTCAAACGGACTTAAGTTTAAAATCACATTGTCAAAGGCTGTTTGCCCAAAATCGGGTACCAAAATAGCATCCAGAGTAAACGCATCATTAATACCATATTTAATATCGACACCACCTTTTAAATCACCTTTTGTTTTTTGATTGGCATTGGAATTCAAATAAAAAGAAGAATAAGGGATAAGAAATAATCGGGTAGGCGTTTCGATATTTTCAATACCGTTTAAAATTCCTTCTTGATTTCCTCTAGAATTGATTTTATTGTCAATTAAATTCCAAGAATAAAATTTGCGTTCTCTTTTGAAATCTCTGATGAAATTAATTCCCCAAGTTTGTTTTTTTTCTGAAGAAAAACGAAGGGCAGCATATGGAATTTTGATTTCGGCCGTCCAGCCAAAATCAGTGATTTGCGTTTTTCCTTCCCAAATAGCATTCCAAGACGAATCTTCGCCATTGCTTTCGGTAAAAAGAAAATCCTCTTGAACTCCAGCAGCACTAATAATAAAACTAAATTCTTGTTGGCCGTCATTGTATCCATTGATAAAAACGCCCATACGATCCGCTGTCCCTGAGTTGTCCCTTTGACTTAATTCTTTCAGGATTTTATGGGGTTCGTCATCATACATAGTAGCGGCAAAATAGACCGCCTCATTATCATAGATTACTCTAACTTCGGTACGTCTTTCCTTGGGTTCTGCCTTTCCATTGTCTGGCATCCACATCACAAAATCTTTGGCTACGTCGGCTTTTAGCCAAGCGGTTTCGTCAAATTTACCATCAACAATAATTTTTTCAGTTGTAAATTGGGTAGTCAATGATTTTTTTTGGCTGTAGCCAAAGCAGAATACAAGAACTGAAACGAAACTGAAAAATGATTTCATATTTTGGGGATGCTATTAGTAGGTTTAAATTAGTACAACGCAATTTTGTGTGTAAAATTGGATTGCATGCCATTAGTCTTGATAATTTACTATTTGTTACACAATCTCAATTCATCTATTAAGATAAGTCGTACTAAATGGCTTTGATTTGTTAAAATTAAAGTTAAAGTGTTGTTTTTAAATTGATTAACTTTAATTTTGGAGTATCTTTGTAATTCTCAAATCTAAAAATGCATTAACAAAATACTATGGTTGCCAAACTTGTTACAATTACCCTTTTTTTATTTTCATCCTTTACGGCTCATTTGAGAGCCAATTCTTTTCCAGCAAAATTACCCAACAAAGAAACAAATTTAGTTACAGAAAGTGCTATCATGGCGCTATATTCGGGTTTGCAAACCAATCAGTATGAATTGCCCAATTTAGAAAGTTTTACTCAAGCATTAAAAGGGTTTTACAAACTGAAAGAAAAGGGAATAATCAAAAAAGAGGTGTTGACTTTGATTGATTTTAGTTTGTCTTCCAATGTGAAACGTCTTTGGGTTATTGACTTGGCTTCCAGAACTATTTTATTTCAATCTTTGGTGGCACACGGTAGGAATACAGGGGAAGAATTTGCCAACAGTTTTTCAAATGCTGGGCAGTCATTCAAAAGTAGTTTGGGATTTTATACTACAGGCGAGGTATATAATGGCAAACACGGATTATCACTACGATTAGATGGTCTTGAGAAAGGTGTTAATGATAATGCAAGAAATAGAGGAGTGGTGATGCATGCCGCAGCGTATGTGTCCACTTCGTTTATAAAAAATAATAAAAGATTAGGACGAAGCCAGGGATGCCCAGCGATTCCAGAGGCATTATCTAAAGATATCATTACTGCTATTAAAGACAAATCCTGTCTTTTTATTTACCATCCAAAATTAGTTTCGCGTTTAGCTTCTTAGATTTTTTTATGCATTAAAAAGTGAGGACCAACCCCTTGAATTTCAAATTCGGAGCCCGATATTTCATAGCCCATTTTTTGGTAAAATCCAACGGCTGAGGTTCGGGCATTGAACCAAATTAGAGTGGTTTCTTGTTTTTTGCAAAATGATTCTGCTGCGCTAACCAATGCTTCGCCAATCCCTTTTCTTTGGTGGTTTGTTAGTACCGCCATTCCTCTTATTTGAAAGGATTTTTGTTTGCCAAAAGCCGTATTTTTAGCTTCAAATAGCGAGATCACCCCTATGAGTTCGGTTGCTAGATAATAACCAAAATGATGTGTAGAGGCTAATTCATCTCCTTCAAAATGACAACTTTCAATAGGTTTGCCTGCTCTTAAAATAGCGTGTCGTACAGGGTAGGTGTTGATTGCTGTGATTTCTTGAATAGAATGAGTCATTTTTTGAAGTTGTATGAAGTGCAAATTAAAGCGATAATAATTTCATACTAAAATAATTATGAATTAAATTGAGGGTATGGAGAGGTTTCTCCAAAAGACAAGTTTGTTATTTTTTTGAAAAAAACTTGCATTGATGAAAACTTATTATTTATATTTGCACCGTTGAAATGCGGAAGTAGCTCAGTTGGTAGAGCTCCAGCCTTCCAAGCTGGTTGTCGCGAGTTCGAGCCTCGTCTTCCGCTCTAAAGCCTCAAATTAGTTTGAGGTTTTTTATTTACTGTTTTTCATGCGGAAGTAGCTCAGTTGGTAGAGCTCCAGCCTTCCAAGCTGGTTGTCGCGAGTTCGAGCCTCGTCTTCCGCTCTTTAAAGCCGAAACTTTTGTTTCGGCTTTTTTTATTTTAGTTTAATTAACCACATAGAAACATAGGTTTTGGACTAAAAGAAAGAAAAAAATAGAAATAATCGTATTTTCCACATAGCTATGTGAATAGTGAAACGTCTATCTCTATCTTTTAAAAGCTATCCTTTCTATGTTTCTATGTGGTAAAAAGTTTGTAAAATAATCTGCGAATTTGCGGTTCTTGAACTAACAATAATTATTTCACAAAACTTAAATCGCTACCACTTTCCAATTCTTCAGGTAGCTGATTTTGTCTAAAAAGACGCGCTTTGCCATTGCCTTTTAGCGTAATTGTATTCCCTTTGATTTCTAGCCAACTTCCTTCGCGAAGGCCTAAAACAGGAATGGAATTGAAGGTGTGAAATTCCTTGATTCTAGCTTCTCTAGTTTCTCCCATGTGATTGTCAGGCCCGTCAGAATCTATAAAATGCGGATTCAAATTAAACGGAATCATCCCCAATGTTTGAAAACTTGGAGGGTAAACAATAGGCATATCGTTAGTCGTTTGAATAGTCAATCCTGCAATATTACTTCCGGCGCTGGTACCTAAATAGGGTGTTCCATTTTTTAGCTTTTCAGCCAAAACAGTCATCACTTGATTTTTGTATAATTGGGTAACCAAAACAAAGGTATTTCCGCCGCCGGTAAAAATTCCTTTGGCATTTTGAACCGCTTCTATTGGATTTTCAAATTCATGAATCCCTTTTACAGCAATGTTGATTTTGGCAAAAGCCAAAGCGACTTTAGCCGTATATTCTTCGTGCGTCATTCCACCAGAGCGCGCATACGGAATAAAAAGAATTTCGTTACACTCTTTAAAATGCTGTTGCAATTCAGGAAGTAGGTAATCTAAGAAACCGCTTCCGTATAGAGTTGAGGTGCTTGCCAGTAGGATGTTTTTCACGATGTATTGGATTTATAATTTGATGTAAAGGTACAGAAACGTATTTTTTAATTAACAAATTTTTACCAACTCATTAGTAATTAATTTGGAGTGTACTCCAATACTTTTGTGAGCAATTCCAACCGCCCCGAATAGTTATAGTATGATACGATTGATTTGTTTTATAGTTTTTTGGTTTACCACCCAGCTTTTTGCTCAAGAAAAAACGGCAGTGGAATGTCACGGAAAAGTCACTGCTGATATGACTAATTTAGAAGGGATTTATGTGATTAATCTAAAAACAGAAAACGCTTCAATAACAGACAGAGAAGGTTATTTTTCTATCAAAGCTTCGGTGGGCGATACCTTACTTTTATCGGCAGTTCAGTTTAAGTCTGCTAAGGTGCTGTTGACTCAAGAGCAGGTTCAAAGTACGTTGTTTTTTGTGAAAATGAAACCCATTATGAACGAATTAAAAGAAGTAATTGTGCGTCGGTATCCCAATATTTCGGCAGAGGCTTTAGGAATTATTCCCTATGGACAAAAGAAATATACCCCCGCGGAGCGCAAATTAGCAACAGCAACTTCTGGGAAATTAAATCCGATGGGGCTAGATCCTTTGTTGAATTATTTTTCGGGTCGAACCGCCATGCTTAAGAAAGAATTGGAAGTAGAAAAGAAAGAAACGTTTTTAGCCCAACTCGAAGCGATGTTTGATCAAAATCATTTTGTGAATACCCTTCATATTCCGTCCATTTATGTAAAAGGTTTTTTGTATTTTGCTGTTGAAAATCCAAAATTCACACGGGTTTTGGAAACTAAAAACCACACTTCTATTGAGTTTTTGTTAGCCGAATTGGCCACAAAATACATCGAAATGATTGCACCTAAAAAGGAGAATTAGTTTAAACCATGCCTAGAATGGTTTTTGTAATGCTGGCTCTACAGCGGGTTTTAAATTAACAACTATTTTCGAATTTGCCAATCTTCCAAATATAAAACCAATTTTTCCATTAAGTCAAATTCCCAAATTGCCTGTAGCGTGTGTTGGCAGAGTGTGCTTACTGTTTTATATATTTAGATTGGAAGCAGTCATAACATTCATCACTTAAATATAAATTATTTGACTCTATTTCATAACTTCGTTTAGACTCGTTTGGCGCAGTACCAGTAATTATCATTTCTTTTTGTCCACCTAAAATTGAATTTTGCAATTGAATTTGGTAATTTCCTTCTGATTTTAGAAGTCCATTTTCATAAGTTTTGATAGTCGATTCCGTAAATTCAAGTACAATGCTTTTTCCCGTTGTTGTTGGATTTTCTATCCTTCCGTCTATTCCTCCAGATGATTCAATCCATTTCCACTTACCAACTACACTGTTGTTTTTTTCTATTTTACTATCATTATTACATGATGCCAAAAATAATGTTACCAATAATAAAATTAAATTTTTCATAATAGATATTTTAAGGTAAATTTTGTTTAATCGTCAGGCTAATATATAAAAAATAGATTACAAAGTCGCAATGTAGTTAAGAGGGTGATTCCACTTTTTTAAAGGGTTACTGTCATTTCAAAAGAAATTGTATTTTTGAAAAATGAAGAAAATCGTTTGTATGGCCTTTTTAGGGCTGCTGTTTTGTGGTGTTTCGGCCTTTGAAGTCCATAAGTTTTATATGGCAATTTTTCAGGTGAATTATGCTCCTGAAAAGAAGATGCTCCAAATTACCTCCCGAATTTTTGTGGATGATTTGAATTTAGCCATCGAAAAAAAATACGGTAAAAAAACGCATCTCGGCAGTGAGAAAGAATCAGTAGAAGATCAAGCGGCACTCAAAAAATATCTCACTGACAACTTCCAAATCAAGGTCAATGGTCAATTCAAACCGGTGGTTTTTTTGAGTAAAGAATTGGAAAGTGATGTGCTAATTTGCTATTCTCGAGTAACGGATATTCCTAAATTACATTCAGCTGAAATTACGAATACATTGCTAACACAGTGGAATTCGGAACAACAAAATATTTTGCATTTTACGGCTTTTGGAGAAAAGAAAACGGTTCTTTTTACTGCTTCAAACAAGACCGAAGTGTTAAAATTGTAATTGCTTTTAGCTAATTTGTTAAAAAGTAGTATTTTCACAGGCTAAAATTCCCCAAAAAATGAAAAAAATCGCGTTATTATTACTGTTACCAGTAATTAGTTTGGCTCAAGAGAAGTCAGCACCGGCAGCGCCAAAGCAAACCGGAAAATATGATACGAATAAATTCAGTCAGATGTACGATTTGTTGGCTACGCCTAATATGTTTCGTACGGCTGCAGGAGCGCCAGGCCCTGCTTATTATCAGCAACAAGCAGATTATAAGATTGATGTTGAATTAGATGATAAAAATTCAAAATTAAGTGGTTCAGAGACGGTTACCTACACTAATAATTCGCCAGATGTTTTAGAGTATTTGTGGGTACAATTGGATCAAAATCAACAAGCGAAAACCTCGCAATCTCCTTTGGCAGAAAGCCAAAAAATTGATCAGGTGTTGCCAGCTGAAAAATTTGCAACAGACTATTTGAGAGAAAAACCAGATCGCGGATTTCATATTGAATATGTGAAAGATGTAAAGGGAGCTCCGCTATCGTATACTATCAATCAAACCATGATGCGCATTAACTTGCCAGTGCCAATGAAGCCGGGTGAGAAATTTGTTTTCTCTACAAAATGGTGGTACAATATCAACAATTACAGAAAAGAAGGTGGGCGTTCAGGATATGAAGTTTTTGAGAAAGACGGCAATAAAATTTATGTGATTGCTCAGTTTTATCCAAGAATGGCGGTGTACAATGATGTAGAAGGTTGGCAAAACATGCAGTTCTGGGGAAGTGGTGAGTTTGCGTTGCCTTTTGGAAATTTTGATGTTAACATTACGGTTCCTGCTGATCACGTGATTGATGCAACGGGAGAATTGTTAAACCGTGCCGAAGTGTTTACACCTGCTCAAGTTAAACGATACGAATTAGCACAAAAATCATTTGATAAACCGGTAGTAATTGTAACTCAAGAAGAGGCTACTGCTACTGAAAAAGGATTTTCAGACAAGAAAAAAACATGGCGATTTAGTGCTAAAAATGTGAGAGACTTTGGAATCGCTTCTTCAAGAAAATTCATTTACGATGCGATGGCTGTGAAATTAAACAACAAAGTAGTCATGGCAGAGTCGGTGTATCCAAAAGAAAGTAACCCGCTTTGGGGCGACTATTCTACTAAAACAGTAGCGCATACCTTGAAAAGTTATTCGTCTCATACGTTTGATTATCCTTATCCAAAAGCAGTTTCGGTTTCGGCAGAAGATCAAGGAATGGAGTACCCAATGATTTGTTGGAACTATGGTCGTCCTGACGAAAATGGAGTAACCAGTGAGCAAGTTAAAAATGGAATGATGGGGGTAATTATTCACGAAGTAGGACACAACTTTTTCCCGATGATTGTCAATTCAGATGAGCGTCAATGGACTTGGATGGACGAAGGATTGAATTCGTTTATGGAATATATGGCAGAGCAAGAATTAGGGACTAACTTCCCATCAAGACGTGGTCCAGCCAAAAATATTGTTCCGTACATGAGTGGTGACCAAAAATTCTTGGAACCTATTATGTCTAATTCTGAAAACATTTATCAATTTGGAAACAATGCTTATGGGAAACCAGCAACCGGCTTGAATATTTTGAGAGAAACCGTTATGGGACGTGAATTGTTTGACCATGCTTTTAAAGTATATGCTAACCGATGGAAATTCAAGCATCCAACTCCGGAAGACTTTTTTAGAACTATGGAAGATGCTTCTGCTTTTGACTTGGATTGGTTTATTAGAGGATGGTTCTATTCAACTGACTTTGTAGATATCGGGGTAGAAGAGGTAAAACAGTACTATGTTTCTGAAACGGCAACAAGCGATTTGAAAGACGTAAAAGTAAGAAAAGGACGTTTTGGTTTAGACAAAGGACCTTTTGTTTACTTGGTTTCTGGACAAAGTACAGAGCTGAATTCCAACGACAAAAAAGCCTTAAAAATAGAGGATGTTAAATTGCTTTCCGATTATGTAAACCAAAATTTATCTGCTGATGAAAAAGCGAATTTAAAAGCGCCTAAATACTTTTATGAAGTGACTTTCAATAAGCCAGGCGGAATGTTAATGCCTATTTTAGTTGAAATTACCTATGAAGACGATTCTAAGGAAAGTTTCAAATATCCAGCGCAAATTTGGAGAAAAAACAATGATACTGCACGCAAAGTGTATGCTACTGCAAAAGCAATCAAAAAAATCCAAATAGATCCAAATCTTGAAACAGCTGATATTGATGTAACTAATAATACTTGGCCAAAGCAAGAAACAAAATCAAAATTTGAATAAATTTCAAAAAGGCTCTGAAAGGAGCCTTTTTTTATGAAAAATTTAAAATAGGAGGAGTTGAAATTTGGTATATTTGTCCCCAAGAAAAAAAATAAATTATGTTTGGTATAGGTGGAGGTGAAATAATTTTCATCATGTTTGTTGTTTTAATGCTCTTTGGTTCTGATAAAGTGCCAGAAATTGCACGCACATTAGGTAAGACGATGGCGCAGATTAAACACGCTACAAATGATATTAAGACTGAGATTCAGAAAGGAGTCGAAGAAAATGGTTTTGACAAACAATCATTGGCTGATTTAACTGGAAATATTACAGCAGAAATCGATAAAGCAAAAGAAAACTTATTAGGAGATACAAGTACTTTGACGGATTTTTCTAATACAGTGACTTCTGAACTGACTCAAGTAAAACAAGGTCTTGCTGTTGAAGAAAATAAAACTGAAGTGGCAGCTGTAGCCAAAGAAGAAGAGGTAGAAGGGCCTATTAAACGCCAAATGTAATGCTTGAAAAAGTACTAGCTTTCGACACCCAATTATTCGTGTATTTGAATGGTTTAGGTTCAGAAACGTATGATGGGTTGTGGTTATTTATTACTAAACAATCCAATTGGACGCCATTTTTTTTGATTCTATTGTATTTGGTCTATAAAAAATTGGGAACAAAACCAACGTTAATCTTACTATTGTTTGTTGCGCTTTTACTTTTGGTTTCTGACCAAACTTGTAATCTTTTTAAATATAGTTTTCAGCGATTGCGTCCGTGCAATAACCCGGAAATAAAGTCGGTAATACGAATTGTGAAATCTAGCGATACGTTTAGCTTTTTCTCCGGTCATGCCGCTAATTCTATGGCAACTATGACTTTTCTGTTTTTTCTTTTGAAAAAGTATTATCGTTACGCTTTTCTATTGTTTTTATTTCCTTTGATTTTTGCCTATAGCCGAATTTACTTGGGATTGCATTACCCGTTGGATATTGTAACGGGTTATTTATTTGGTGCTATTTTTGGATTTGTAGCCTACCAATTGTACCAGAAATACGTTTTAAAGCACTCTCGAAACGGTTAATCCATCACGAATAGGCAATAAAACTGTTTCTACTCTCGGGTCGTTTTTTAGTAATTCATTGTATTCTAAAAGTACTTTGGTACTCACATCATTTTTTTGAAGCGGTTCTAACACTTTACCACTCCACAACACATTGTCGGATAAAATAATACCACCTTTGTTCATTTTTGGAACAATCATTTCAAAATAATGAATGTAGTTTTCTTTGTCGGCATCAATAAAAACCAAATCAAATTTCATGTCAAGAGTAGGAATGATATCTACGGCTTCTCCTAAATGCTGCACAATTTGGCTTCCCCAAGGCGATTTGTCAAAATGTTTGCGCTGAAAATCAACTAACTCTTCTTTGATGTCAATGGTGTGTAATTGTCCGTTGTCTTGCATTCCCTCACACAAACACAAAGCAGAATAACCTGTGTAGGTGCCAATTTCAAGAATGTTTACAGGTCGAATCAATTTAGACAACATACTCAAAACACGCCCTTGAAAATGACCGCTTAACATTCGTGGCAACAAAATTTTTTGGTAGGTCTCTTTGTTTAAATCCGCTAAATGTTGCGGTTCTTTTTCAGAATGTTGTTCGATATAATCTTCGAGTTCTTGAGAAATGAAGTGCATTGTATAGTTTTTTCAATTGGTGCAAAGTTATCAAATTATAAAATCACACACGAGCATTTATACGAATTGATGAAATAAATCAACAAATACTCCTTAAATTTGCGCCATGCAAATCGAGAAAAAAGACATACGAGCCTTATCCAAAGAACAACTGCGAGATTTTTTTGTTTCTAAAGGAGACAAAGCTTTTCGTGGCAACCAAGTATATGAATGGTTGTGGAGCAAAGGAGCGCATACTTTTGAGGACATGACCAATGTGGCCAAACCGACTCGTCAAATGCTAGAAGAGCACTTTGTTATCAATCACATTAAAGTGGATACCATGCAGCGTAGTGAAGACGGTACGGTAAAGAATGCCGTTCGTTTGCACGATGGATTGATTGTGGAATCGGTTTTAATTCCTACCGAAACAAGAACGACGGCATGTGTGTCTAGTCAGGTGGGCTGCAGTTTGGATTGTAATTTTTGCGCTACGGCGCGCTTAAAGCGTATGCGTAATTTGGAATCAGGAGAAATCTACGATCAAGTGGTTGCCATTGATAGAGAAAGTCGTTTGTATTACAATCATCCGTTATCCAATATTGTTTTTATGGGAATGGGAGAGCCTTTGATGAATTACAATAATGTCATCAAGGCGATTGATATGATTACTTCGCCAGAAGGTTTAGGGATGTCTCCAAAACGAATTATGGTTTCGACTTCGGGTGTGCCAAAGATGATTAAGAAATTAGCAGATGACGGGGTGAAATTCAAATTAGCGGTTTCATTACACTCGGCAATTGATGAAATCCGTTCTCGAATCATGCCTTTTAGCGAAAATTTTCCTTTGGCTGATTTGCGTGAAGCCTTAGAATATTGGTACCGAAAAACAAAAAGTAAAATTTCTTACGAATATGTAGTTTGGAAAGGAATCAATGATGATAAAGCTTCGGTAGATGCCTTAGTGAAATTCTGTAAATACGTGCCTTGTAAGGTAAATCTAATCGAATACAATCCAATTGATGATGGCGAATTCCAACAAGCGTCAGAAGAGGCTATCACGTCTTATATCAAAGGATTAGAAGCTATTGGGGTTGTGGTCAAAGTGAGAAGAAGTCGCGGAAAAGATATTGATGCGGCTTGTGGTCAATTGGCTAACAAATCATAAATACATTTAATCAATTATTGGCTTTGAAAAAATAATCATTTTGTATCTTTGGAGTCAATGAATATCACTTCTCAAATAAAACAGCCCATTGTAGCCGAAATGGAACTTTTTGAAAAAAAGTTCTACGAATCGATGTCTTCCAAAGTGGCGTTGTTGAACCGAATTACCTATTATATTGTCAATCGGAAAGGAAAACAAATGCGTCCGATGTTTGTTTTTTTGACTGCCAAAATGGTTTCGGAAGGAAAAGTAAATGACCGAACTTATCGTGGTGCTTGTGTGATTGAACTAATACACACCGCAACTTTGGTCCATGATGATGTGGTAGATGATAGTAATCGTCGTCGCGGATTTTTCTCATTAAACGCACTTTGGAAAAATAAAATTGCCGTTTTAGTGGGCGATTATTTACTTTCTAAAGGCTTGTTGCTCTCTATTGATAATGGCGATTTTGATTTACTCCGAATTATATCGGTTGCTGTGCGTGAAATGAGTGAAGGGGAATTACTCCAAATAGAAAAAGCCCGTAGATTAGATATTACAGAGGAAGTGTATTATGATATTATTCGCAAAAAAACAGCGACATTAATTGCGGCTTGTTGTGCTTTAGGAGCACAATCGGTTATAGAAGATGAGGCTCAGGTGAAGAATATGCACCGCTTTGGTGAACTAATAGGAATGGCGTTCCAAATCAAAGACGATTTGTTTGATTATACGGATGATGCTATTGGGAAACCAACAGGAATCGATATTAAGGAACAAAAAATGACCCTGCCTTTGATTCATGTTTTGAATACCTGTACAGCTAAAGAAAAAAGTTGGTTAATCAATTCCATTAAAAATCATAACAAAGACAAAAAACGGGTCAAAGAAGTAATTACTTTTGTTAAAGATAATAATGGATTGGCCTACGCCGAACAAAAAATGCTTCAATTCCAACAAGAAGCATTAGAACTACTTACGAATTATCCCAATTCGCCATTTAAGGAAGCTCTAACTTTAATGGTTAATTACGTGATCGAGAGGAAGATATAATTTTGTTTTTCTTCCATACAATTGCGTTATAATTTACAATATATGACGACTAATTTTAAAAAATACTATAATTTTAAAAAAAAAGCGAATAATTTAAAAATATTATAGTTAAATTCGTCACGTGAAAATTCAAAAACAAAAAATAGTATTAATTGAAGATGACGTGGCTTTAGGAGACTCCATCCTAGAGTTGTTGCTGCTGAGTAATTTTGATGTTACTTGGTTTCAAGATAGTACAGAAGCACTTCAATATTTGTATCAAAACATTCCAGATATAATCATTAGCGATTTAATGATGCCCGATATGAATGGAGAAGAATTGTATCTAAACATTCGAAAAAATAGAAAATTCACGACAGTTCCATTTATTATTATTACGGCCAATATTGATGATGAGGTCAAGTTACGACAGTTAGAACATGGTGTAAATGATTATATCATGAAACCATTTAAGGTAAAAGAATTAGTTTTTAAAGTAAATAATGTTTTAGAGCTAAGAAAAAATATCGAAAAAAACTTCGGAATCGATCCTTTTTCAAAGGTTACAATCAAATTATCGGAAAAAGATTTTCTTACTTCTTTAAATGAACTGCTTTTAAAAGGGATAAAAACAAGACCTAATTTAGATGATTTATCTAAGAAATTATTTATTAGTAAGTCTACTTTAGATAAACGAATTCGAAAACTTACTAATAAAAATATAAGTCAATACATTAGAGAGTTTAAGATTCAATATGCTATGAAATTGATTAATTTGGGAGAAAGAAATATTCAATTTTTAGTTGATGAAACAGGTTTTAATTCTTTTTCTTATTTCTCAACCAGTTTTAAGGCTTATACTCAACTGAGTCCTCGTGACTATATCAAATCCGTTCAGGTTACAGCCCCTGGTAAATAATTCTCTCCAAAACGTAGATTAATTAAGTAAAATTTTCATTTAATTTTAGTTGATTAATTGAGTGAGTCACTTAGGTTTTTCAGCAACAATTTCATCTTAATTTAAAAATTAAATTATTAGTATTTTTTTTTAATTTATCAATTAAAACAAAACAAAATAAAATCAGTTGCTTTACTTTTGCTGTAAGATTTGGGATCTTTCTTACCGGGCAGCTTACTCAGAAAATTTATTGGGGGCAATGAATTTATGATTACAATTTAGTTAAGGTAGGCTGCTTCAGGTAAGATTCTAAAAACTACTCTTCTCAAAAAATCACAAACTAATTTTTGTATAATTCTCTCCGAAAAATTATTTTTTTAAATATGTTTTTCCACTATTTGTTTCAGTTCCTGAAATGAAAAAGGTTTTTTGATATACTCTTTTGCGCCTAAATCTTTTCCAATTATTTCATCAACTTCTTCTGTTTTTGCAGTTAATAACACAACGGGAATATGAGATTGTTCTGAAGTGAGGTGTTTTTTTAAGAATCCGTATCCGTCCAATTTAGGCATCATTACATCACAGATAATTAAATCAGGAGTGTGTAATTGTACTTTGTCTAAGCCGTCTAATCCATCTTGTGCTTCCACGATTTGATAGCCAATAAAAGAAAATAATTCTACTATGGCTTCTCTTAATTTGATTTCGTCATCAATAATTAAAACTGTTTTCATAGAATTAAGGTTTTAATAAAGGAAAATGAAGTCTTACTTTAGTTCCTTTACCAAGCTTACTGGTTACTTGGATAGTTCCAGAGTTTCTTTCGGTAAAGGTTTTGACTATATAAAGGCCTAATCCAGTTCCTTGAATTCCTTCGGTATTACTAGCTCTAAAGAAAGTGTTGAATAATTTAGGAATGTCTTTTTCTGGAATTCCGATGCCAAAATCAATAATTTGAATTTCAATTTCACTGTTTTTTGAACTTAAATTTAAAAGAATATCGCCAGATCCTTCAGAATATTTGAAGGCATTATTCAACAGGTTGAATAGTGAGTATTCCATTAAGTTCTTGTCGGCAAAAACACTAAAACGATCGCCTTCAAAGACAGTTTTGACTTTACGTCCATTTATTTGATGTGAATAACTAGTTTCAATTACATCCAAACAAATTTGTTTTAAGTCAAACACGATTGGATTAAAATTGGTTTTTCCAGCATCGTCTTTTGATATTGTGAGGACCGCATTCATCAGTTCTACTATTCGGTCAATCTCTTCTGTAATGGTGTTAATTCGTTTTTGTAATTGAGCAGAGTGAACAAAATTATGTCCTTCAATGTACATTTCTATTAGCTCGGCACTCGTTCTAATAGTGGTCATAGGGGTTCTAAATTCATGAGAAATAGTAGAAACTAGATTAGTTCGCAATTCATTAAGTTCGCGTTCTTGTGCCAATGCTTTTTTCATAGCATATTGCACTTCTTTTTGCTGTGTAATATTGCGCGCACTAGTTTGAAAACTGATTGGATTTCCATTTTCTTTTACAATAGTAGCTTTGATTTCGAACCACACATAATCTCCCTTTTTATTTCTAAATCGCGCTTCAACATAGGCGTTTTCATCTTCATCTTCTTTAATAAAGCTTACAAAACTATTTTGTATTAATTCCAAGTCTTTTGGATGAACAAAATTCATAGGCAATTTGCCGATAAGTTCATCGGGAGTGTAGCCCATCAGTTTAACAATTGAGGGAGAGATATATTCAAATGAAGTGTCTAAATTATGCAAACAAACAAGGTCAACAGTATTGTCCGCCAAAAGACGATACATATTTTTGGCCTCGTTAAGCTGAATGTTTTTGTTACGATTGTTCTCTTCTATTAATAAACGGTTTTGTTCTTCCACATTTTTTCTCTCCGTAATATCTTGCATCGCTCCAATCATACGAATAGCATTTCCCTTTTTGTCTCTGATGATAATTGCTTTATCGCTTACATAAGCATAACTCCCGTCTGCTTTTAGATAGCGGTATTCGTCAGCCCATTTGTTCGAGCTGCTTTCTAATACGTTGTCAAAATGGGTGAAATAATTCTTTCTATCATCTGGATGGATGAAGTTTTCACATGCTGTGGCGGTAATTATATTGTTTTTAAATTGGTGACCAAAAAGAGTGGAGTAGGTTTCACCAACAAAAATTTCATCGGTTAACATATTCCAATCCCAAAGAGCATCCGAAGTAGCTTGACTAGCATAACTAAAACGTTCGTTGCTTATTTTTAAAGCGGCTTCTGCTTTTTTTTGTGCAGTAACATCTACTCCAAATCCCACCATCATTTCTAATGCTCCTTTTTCATTAAAGACAGGAGCAAATTTTCGGGTATAAAAAACAGGTGTTCCATCATTTTTTTTAAGTTCATCGATCCATTCAATGACTGAATTTGATTTTGCTGCTGCTGTAAATCGGTCTCTTCTTTCTTGTGCAAATAAAGGTTCTCTTTTGGTGTGTTCAGCATATTCAAAATCATCTTTTCCAATTATGTATTCGCGAAGCTCCTCGTTTTTAATTGCGGCAGGATTTACATAAAGATATTTGTGATTTTGGTCGAAAACAGCGACTTCAGTAGGTAAACAATCTAAAATTTTCTTGTAAAATTTTTTCTGTTCTAAAGCTGAATTTTGAGTGTGTAATTGATAAATAGTCTGAATTTGAGTTGCAATATTAGCAACTACTTTTAATTGAATTGATGTTATTTTTTTGGGATTTGAATCCCAAAAACAAAGCGTTCCATTAACGGTTTCGTTTCCAAATGAAATAGGAATTCCTAAATAAAAATTAGAATCGTAATCTTCTTGAATTTTATTTTCTTGAATGACTTTTGTACTTGCTACTTGATGTGCTTCTGAAGAAAACGGAATGTTATCTCCTATTTTTGCAATTATAGTTGTATTGTTGTTTTCTACATAAGATAAGATAACAACTGGAGTATCGCAGATTTCAGCTGCCAATGAAAGAACAGAAAGACAGTCGTTTTTAAAAGATGCCGAATGGATTATTTCAATATTTAAGGGCATAGATTTAAGTATTTGGGTTAATTTGCAGTAGTAGATTGCAATCACGATTCGGGACGTTAAGGCAAACAACTATTATTGGTATAAAAATAAAAGTTTATTGCTAATTAAACCTTTTTTGAGTGCATAAATTTAAAACGTAATATAAATTTTCTTTTTTTGTTCTTCTTAAATTCATTTTTGGATTCTGAATATATCGCGTTGAAACTTTGTATATTTGTCACTTTGCTACTAAATAAATGATTTCAAAAGCTACCATAGATACCGTTTACGAAACTGCTCGAGTTGAGGAGGTTATTGGTGATTTTGTGCAATTAAAACGTGCAGGAAGTAATTACAAAGGGTTGAGTCCGTTTTCTGATGAACGTTCGCCTTCCTTTATGGTTTCGCCTGTTAAACAAATTTGGAAAGATTTTAGCTCGGGAAAAGGGGGGAACTCAGTGGCTTTCTTAATGGAACACGAACATTTTACCTATCCAGAAGCGATTCGTTATTTAGCCAAAAAATACAATATTGAAATAGAAGAAACTGAGCAAACTGACGAAGAAAAAGCAAATACAGACATTAAAGAAAGTATGTATTTAGTTTCGGAATTTGCCAAAAACTATTTTCATAACACACTATTGCATTCTGAAGAAGGAAAAGCGATTGGTCTTTCTTATTTTAAAGAAAGAGGTTTTACAAATGAAACTATTGCCAAATTCGCTTTAGGATATTCCCCAGAAACGTGGGATGCTTTTACCAAAGAAGCTTTAGGTAAAGGCTATAAATTAGAATTTTTAGAAAGTACAGGATTAACTATTCCTAAAGAAGATCGACCTTTTGACCGTTTTAAAGGTCGTGTAATGTTCCCAATACAAAGTATGTCGGGAAGAATTTTAGGTTTTGGTGGGCGAATTTTAACAAACGATAAAAAAGCGGCCAAATACCTCAATTCGCCAGAAAGTGAAATTTACCATAAAAGTAAAGTGCTGTATGGAATTTTTCAGGCGAAACAATCTATTGCCAAATTGAATAATTGTTATTTAGTTGAAGGATATACTGATGTAATTCAGTTCAATCAGGCTGGGATTGAAAATGTAGTAGCCTCTTCAGGGACTGCCTTGACACCAGATCAGATTCGATTAATTAACCGATTAACTAAGAATATTACCGTGCTTTTTGATGGTGATGCTGCGGGACTTCGTGCTTCTATTCGAGGAATCGACTTGATTCTTGAAGAAGGAATGAACGTAAAAGTATGTGCGTTTCCTGATGGAGAAGATCCAGATAGTTTTGCTAAGAAAACATCGTATGATGATTTAGTGGCTTATCTTGAAAATAATGCCAAGGATTTTATCCAATTCAAAGCGTCGCTTTTGATGAAAGATGCTCAAAATGATCCTATCAAAAAAGCCGATTTGATTCGAGAAATGGTGCAAAGTATTTCTAAAATTCCAGATCGAATTCAGCGAGAGATTTATATTCAGGAATGTTCTCGAATAATGGATATTTCGGAGCAAGTTTTGGTAAGCACTTTGGCACAACTTGTAAAGAAGGACATTGCCGAAGTTGGAAAAAAACAAAAGCAAGAACAAAAAGCATTTGAAGTTGTTAAAAACGAAGCGCCGGTTCAAGCTCAAAAAATCGATATTTTATACCATTTAGAACGTAAAATCATTGAGATTTTATTGCTATATGGAAATAAAATTGAAGAGTTTGAAGATGTTCTTTTGAAAACGAATGGAGAGGGAGAGATTGAACAAGTAGTTGAGAAAAAAGAATACAAAGTCTACAAACGTATTTATTTGAGTTTGCAAGAAGACGAAGTGGAATTAGCCAATCCTTTGTTTAGAGCTATTTTCAATGATTTGATTACGTATTATTTACAAAATGAAGATTTTGGTATCGAAAATTATTTAAAGCGTTTGCCTGATCAATTTGCTCAAGAAGTAACCGATATTTTGATGGAAGACGAACGAGTAACGCTTCATAAATGGGATGATCAAAATATCTTTGTGAAACAAAAATCAGAAACAGTAAGTCAGCATACATCAGAAATAATCATTTCGATGCGAGAGTATTTAATCAATAAACTGATTTTGGATTTGATGAGTGAATTTGTAGAAAAACCAGATTCAGACCAAGAAGAATTAAAAATATTGATTAACGATTATAACAAACTTAAAGTTAATCTAACTGGAACCATCGGACGAATTCGTTCTACCTATATATAAAAAAAATGAAAGCGATAAGCTTTCATTTTTTTTATATATAATCAGTCTTTCTAACTAAACAATTTCTAATGTTTTGGCTTTGTTTACCAAATCAACTAAATTAGTTACATTCAATTTAGTTAATAATCTTAATTTATAAGTACTGATTGTTTTTTCGTTCAATTTAAGAATGTCGGCAATTTCGTGGTTCTTTTTACCGTCACTTAAAAAACGCAATACCTCTACTTCACGATTAGAAAGTTTGCGATATAGTCTTTCGTTTTTATTTTGTTTAGCAATTAACGCTAAATTTTTCTTGATCGTCTCGTTCATAATGGTTTTTCCTTCAGAGACTTTCAAGATGGCTTCGGCCAAAGTTCCTAATTTTTCAGTTTTGTGAACAAAACCTGAAGCTCCAGCTTTGATAGCATTGGGTGCATATATTTGTTCAGAAAGAGTACTGTAAATTATTACTTTCGTTTTTGGAAATGCTTTCAAAATAGATTTTACTTCTAGGATACCTGTAAGTCCTTCTAATTCAAGGTCTAATAATAAGATGTCAATCTCTTTGGTTTGAAGAATCTCATTTAGCATGGAAAAATTTCCAATATTGGCTACTATGGATATATCCGAGTGGTCTTTGAAGTAGGATTTTATCCCAAAATGAACCACAGGATAATTGTCGGCGACACATACCTTAATCATAATGTTGTTTTTAGAATTATTAATTGTTTTTGGAACAGTAAAATTAATAAATAAATTCTGTAAACAATTGCAAATCAGTTAAAATATACTATTTTAACGATTGTGGTAGAATACAAACAGGTATAGGTTGCATTTTGTGCTGATTTACAGTGTTTAAACGTTTGTAAATCTCAAAAACAGTTTGCTCTCTGCCTGAAAAAGAATCAGCAGATTTTCCTTCTTCGTCTTGTAACATGGCCCATTCTAACTCATCATAACTAGCGCCTAGTTGATCTTCATCTGTTCTATCATCTCCAAATAAGCCATCAGTAGGAGAAGCAGTCAATATGGATTCGGGAATTTTTAAATAGGCACCTAATGCAAATACATCAGATTTCATTAAATCGGCAATGGGGCTTAGATCAACTCCTCCATCACCATATTTAGTATAGAATCCAACTCCAAAATCTTCTACTTTATTTCCAGTTCCCGCTACTAATAAACCATAAATTCCTCCGTAATAATAGAGAGTAGTCATTCTAATTCGAGCACGAGTATTGGCTAGAGTTAAATGCAGCTGATGCTCTTGAGTATTAGTTGGGAGCACTTCTTTGAAAGATTCAAAAACAGAAGTTAAGTTGGATTCGGCTCTTGAAACATTTGGGAAACGTTGCATTAATTGTTCAATGTGCTCTCTGCCGCGATTAACTTGACTTTCTGCTTGATAAATAGGCATTTCTACACAAACTACTTGTAATCCGGTTTGTGCGCAAAGTGTTGAAGTAACGGCTGAGTCAACTCCGCCAGAAATACCAACAACAAAACCATTTACTTTTGCGTTAGTAGCGTATGTTTTTAACCAATTAACAATAAATTCATTTGCCTTTTCGACTTGAAGTGAACTTTTTTTCGACATAATAATTTAGGTATTAAAAAAGCAGGAATGTATATTTGCAAAACGATTTCGAAATCAAGCTGTTTTCCTGATGAATTGTGAACAAAATTAATTAATTAATATGAAAATATATCTGTTTTCGTTTGTGTTTTGTCTGTTTTTTTTGTCATGTGATAAAAAGACGGCGGTAGAAAAAGCAGTGGAAGAAATTCCTATGGATATCAAAGTGGAACGATTTGACCAAGTGTTTTTTGAGTCGAAACCAGCAGATTTACAAAAAATAAAGAAACAATATCCCTTTTTCTTTCCAGCAGATGTTCCAGATAGTGTTTGGGTAAATAAAATTCAGAATCCGTTGTGGCGTGAATTATATGGCGAAGTTCAAAAAAAGTATAGTGATATTGAACCAGTTCGTTCTGAATTAATCACTTTGTTTAAGCATATCAAGCATTATTTTCCAAAAACCAAAACACCTAAAGCGATTACTGTGATTGCCGAAATGGATTATAATAATAAAGTCATTTATGCGGATAGTTTGGTTATTATTTCTTTGGAATTGTATTTAGGGAAAGAACATAAGTTTTATGAATTTCCGAAGTATATCAAACAAAATTTTGAACAAAGACAGATGATGCCTGATGTGGTTTCTAGTTTTGCAGCAAGTAAAATAAATTTTGGAAAAGATAAAACACTTTTGAGTCAGATGATGTATTACGGAAAACAATTGTATCTCAAAGATTTGTTATTGCCAGAGTATATCGATGCTGAAAAAATGGGGTACACTCCAAAAGAAATTACTTGGTGTCAAGAAAATGAAGCGTATATTTGGCGGTACTTTTTAGAGAATGATTTGTTGTACAATGATGATTCAAAATTAAGTTCCCGATTTATTGCTCCAGCACCATTTTCTAAATTTTATTTAGAAATAGACAATGAATCTCCTGGGCAAGTAGGAGCATGGATAGGTTGGCAAATAGTCCGTTCGTATGCAGAAAATAACGATACTCCGCTTGCCGATATATTAAATATGAACGCCAAAGAATTGTTTGAAAAATCAAAATATAAACCAAAGAAATAATGTCAGATTCTATCACATCAGAAATTAAATTTGAAATTGAATTAGATCCTAATCGTGTTCCCGAAAAATTGTTTTGGACGGCAGCCGATGGAGGTGTAGCAAAAGAAGAAGCAAAAGCGTTTATGTTGTCTATTTGGGATAGCAAAGCCAAAGAAACGATGCGTATCGATTTGTGGACTAAAGATATGCCAGTAGATGAAATGAAAATCTTTTTTCACCAAACTTTAGTAGCAATGTCTGATACTTTCAAACGCGCTACTGACGATGAGAAAATGGCGGCTACAATGAAAGATTTTTGCGATTATTTTGCCGAAAAATTAGAATTGACTAAATAAACACCAATTCTTAGCAATAAATAAAGCCAAAACATTGTTTTGGCTTTATTTTATTTTATCAAAGATTTAAAATTCATTTTGATTTTTAAAAACTTCTTGATTGACTTCGTCTATGTAGTTTAAAAGTTCTTCTTTTCCGGTGGCTTCTGTGGAAGAAGTTACAAAATAATGAGGCATTTCAGCCCAATTATTAGCAAACATCTTCTTTTTGTAGGCTGCAATATGCGAGTCTATTTTGGTTTTACTTATTTTGTCGGCTTTGGTAAAAATAATACAAAACGGAATTTCGCTTTCTCCCATATACGACATAAATTCGATGTCAATAGTTTGGGCTTCATGTCGAATATCAATTAGCACAAAAGCACAAACCAATTGCTCTCGAGTTTCAAAATAATCGGTTATGAATTGTTGGAAAATCGATTTGGTTTTTTTAGAAACTTTGGCATAACCATAACCTGGTAAATCCACTAAAAACCAATTTTTATTGATTAGAAAGTGATTGATTAATTGCGTTTTTCCTGGTCTTCCAGAAGTTTTTGCTAAATTTTTATTGTTAGTCAACATGTTGATAAGAGAGGACTTACCTACATTAGATCGGCCAATAAAGGCATATTCAGGTAAATAGTCTTTAGGACACTTATCTACTTGTGAGTTGCTAATAATAAATTCAGCAGTTGTAATTTTCATAATTGTATTTTAGACCAATTTAAGAAACAGGTTTATAAACAGTAGTAAACCATTCTTCTAATATTCTGTTGAATTCGTCTGGATGTTCCATCATAGCAGCATGGCCACATTTGTCAATCCAGTACAAAGTAGAATTAGGTAATAATTTATCGAATTCTTCTGCTACTTCTGGAGGTGTTACTTTATCATTACGTCCCCAAATAATGCAGGTTTGTGTCTTCATTTTTGGCAAGTCTTTTGCCATATTATGGCGAATAGCACTTTTAGCAATTGTTAACGTCTTGATTAATTTAATGCGGTCGTTTACAGAGGCATACACTTCGTCAATTAGTTCAGGAGTAGCTACTTTAGGGTCATAAAAAACATCTTCTGCTTTTTTCTTGATGTATTCATAATCACCTCTTTTAGGGTAACTATCGCCCATAGCGCTTTCATACAATCCAGAACTTCCTGTGATTACTAATCCGGCTACTTTTTCAGGGTACATTTTGGTGTGGTATAGCGCAATGTGTCCGCCTAATGAGTTGCCTAATAAAATTACATTGTCTAATCCTTTGAATGTAATGAAATCCTTAACGTATTTAGCAAATGCTTTTACATTGGTTTTTAAAATATTCTGAGTATAAATAGGCAAATCAGGGATGATTATTTTATAGCCTTTGTTAGAAAAGTAATTAGCAACTCCGTCGAAATTGCTTAACCCTCCCATTAATCCGTGTAGGATAACGATTGGGGTACCTTCTCCAGCTTCAAAATAACTGTATTTGCCTTCTTTTTTATAGTGTTGTTCCATTTTTTCGGATCCCTATTTTTCAATTTCGACAAATATAGGATTTAATACATAAAAATTAATTTTTGAAATCAATTTTTAATAAGATATTCCTCTTTTCGCTTTAAAAATTGGCTTTCTGTTGTTTCGGGTTTGCTAAGTCTTTAACAATTTTTATAAACAAGAAGAATTGATGCTAATGCTCTGATTGTATAAAAATTAAGGGTTTTAGGTGTTGAGTGGGAAAACTTATTAACAAAGTGGTATATTGTGGTAAAATGTGGTAAAATATTTTATATTTTTGCTTTATATCATTTAAATAAAATTTCTTGAATACAATAGTTGGAACATACGAATGTAAAGTGGATGCAAAAGGAAGGGTTTTGATGCCTTCTCCTTTGAAAAAGCAATTGGCTTCCTCGTTGCAAGAAGGTTTTGTATTGAAACGTTCTGTTTTTCAACCTTGTTTGGAGTTGTATCCAATGCAAGAATGGAATGGAATGATGCAGAAAATCAATAAGTTGAACCGTTTTGTTAAAAAGAACAATGACTTTATTCGTCGCTTTACTGCAGGGGTTAAAGTGGTAGAAATTGATGCTTTGGGGAGGTTATTGGTTCCTAAAGATTTAGTTGGTTTTGCTAGTATTTCAAAAGATGTGGTTTTTTCTTCAGCAGTAAATATTGTTGAAATCTGGGATAAAGAGCTGTATGAAAAATCGATAAACGGAGAGGATATTGATTTTGCAGATTTGGCAGAGGATGTGATGGGTAATGTAAATGACGACGACAATGGAATATCATAATCCTGTACTGCTTCATGAATCGGTAGATGGTTTGAATATCAAGCCAGATGGGATTTATGTAGATGTTACTTTCGGTGGGGGAGGTCATTCTAGAGAGATTTTAAGTAGGCTGGGGCCAAATGGTAAACTGTTTGCTTTTGATCAAGATGAAGATGCTTTGGCGAATGCTTTACAAGACGACCGATTTGTTCTTATTAATGAGAATTTCAGATTTATCAAACGGTTTTTGCGTTTTCATAATGTTAAAGCAGTTGATGGGATTTTAGGAGATTTAGGAGTTTCTTCTCATCAATTTGATGTGGCTGAAAGAGGGTTTTCTACTCGATTTGACGCAGAATTGGATATGAGAATGAGTCAAAAAAATGATTTGAGTGCTTATCGGGTGGTGAATGAATATGACGAGGAAAATTTACGTAGAGTTTTCTTGGATTATGGCGAGTTGAAAAATGCGCCAGCTATTGCAAGAGTGATTTTAGAAGCAAGAGAAAAAGCGCCGATTAAAAATACAGAACAGTTAAAACAAGTTTTGAGTCGGTTTTTACCAGCACATAAAAGTCATAAAATTTTGGCTCAAATGTACCAAGCAATTCGAATAGAAGTCAATCAAGAAATGGATGTTTTGAAGGAATTTTTAGAACAATCATTGGAAATTTTGAAACCAGGAGGACGATTGAGTATTATTTCATACCATTCATTGGAAGATAGATTGGTGAAGCGTTTTATTAAAAACGGAATGTTTGAAGGAGAGCCAGAACGTGATTTTTTTGGAAATTTTTCAGTGCCATTTAAAATGATTGGAAAATTAATTGTTCCGAATAACGAGCAAATTAAAGAGAATAATAGAGCAAGAAGTGCCAAGTTGCGAATTGCTGAAAAAATATAATTAGTTGGAATGAAAAAAGGAGTGTATGGCATATTAAAAGCGCGATTTCTACTTGACGAAGATGCAATTAAAAATTGGCGTTTTATTGTGTTTATTATCCTGTTGGCAATTGTGATGATTGCTAATACACAAAGTTACGAGCAAAAAGTTTTTAGAATTGCGGCATTAACCAATGAAGTAAAGGAATTGCGTTCGGAATTTGTGGATAGACGTTCGGAATTAATGAAATTAAAAATGGAGTCTACTGTAGCTCAAAAAATGGAAACAAGACAATTAAAACCATCTACAGTTCCTCCGGTAAAAATAAAAGTAAAGAAAGAAGAAGAAAAAGGATTTTTCAAAAAATTATGGCAGTAGACGATAAAAATATCTCGTATAGAATTTATCTCGTGGCTTTCGCAATGTTTGTCATGGCCTGTGCTATTGTTGTAAAATTGACAAATATTCAGTGGGTAGAAGGAGCTCATTATAGAAAATTGGCTAAAGAAAGAACCGTTCAAAATTTTACCATTCATGCCAATAAAGGGAATATTTATTCGGCTGATGGGAGTTTGTTAGCTACTTCTATTCCAAATTATGAAATCCGTTTTGATGCGGTGGTTCCAAAAACAGAATTATTTCAAAAATCAGTCAGTTCTTTATCAGATTCATTGGCGTATCTTTTAGGTAAACCTTCGAGTTATTATGAAAGAGGTTTGAGAAAAGCTAGAGCAACTGAAAACAGGTATTTTTTGATTGCTAGAGGCTTGAGTTACACTGATTATGTTAAAATTAAAGGTTTTCCTTTGTTTAAAGAAGGGGCTAATAAAGGAGGTATAATTGTAAAACCTGAACCGGTTAGAGAATATCCTATTGGTAGAATTGCTGAACGAACTATTGGTTATGAAAGAGTTAAGCCTGATGGGACTCCAGATGGAAAAGGAATAGAATGGGCGTACAGAAAGTATTTGAATGGCAAAGATGGAAAGATTTTAAAGCAAAAAATTGCAAAAGGACAATGGAAGCCTATTCGTGACTTAAATGAAGTGGATCCTATAGATGGCTATGATGTAATTTCTACTATCGATGTGTTTATTCAAGATATTGCACATCATGCTTTGTTGAAACAATTAGAAGAATATGAAGCAGATCACGGTTGCGTGGTGGTAATGGAAACTAAAACGGGTCACATCAAAGCAATTTCAAACTTAGGAAGGTTAAGTGATGGTACGTATAATGAAACTCAAAATTATGCTATAATTGAAGCTCATGATCCTGGTTCTACATTTAAATTAGTTGATTTAATGGCAGTTTTAGAGGATAAAGTAGCGGATACAAGTACTGTTTTTGATGCTAATGGCGGAATAATTAGAATTTTTGGTAAAACAGTAGAAGATTCGCATCATGGTTTAGGAAAAGTTTCTTTGGCTCATGGATTTGAAGTTTCGTCGAATACAGTGATGGTTCAATCGGTTTTCAATAATTATAGAAATAACCCTTCCAAATTCATTAAACATATTGAGTCTTGGGGATTGGATAAAAAAATAGGACTGGAGTTAAAAGGAGAGGCTACTCCTAAGATTCCTAAACCAGGAGAAGCAGGTTGGTCTGCACTTTCATTGCCATGGATGGCTTTTGGTTATGGAATTAATGTTACTCCAATGCAAACTTTGACCTACTACAATTCAGTAGCAAATAATGGAGTGATGGTGAAACCGCAATTGGTTTCTGAAATTAAAAAATGGAATACTACGATTAAAAAAATTGAACCTCAAGTAATCAATCCTAGGGTTTGTTCGCCAGAAACGTTAAAGAAAATACGAGTGGTTTTAGAGAACGTAGTTAAACGTGGTACCGCAAAAAGTTTATACACCAAAGAGTTTCCTATGGCAGGAAAGACAGGAACGGCTCAGATGAATTATGGCAACAAATCAGGATCTGGAATGTATTATGCTTCTTCTTTTGTGGGGTATTTTCCAGCAAATAAACCACAATATACCTGTATTGTAGTTGTTCATAAGCCGAGTACAGCTCATAACAACTATTATGGTGCAGATGTGGCGGGTCCAGTTTTTAAACGTATCGCTCAAAAAATATTTACAGATGCTCCATCTACCAATGAGATTAGAAAAATAGATAGAAAAATTCCAAAGCAAGAGTTGGATTATGCAGCTTATTATAGTCATTCTCAAAAGAAACAAAATGTGATTCCGGATGTTAAAGGAATGTCTGGAATGGATGCGGTAGCTCTTTTAGAAAATTTAGGAATTCGAGTAAAAATAAAAGGCATCGGGAAAGTCAAGAAACAATCGCTTCAAGCAGGACAAAATATAGCTAAAAACACAACCATAGTATTAGAATTATCGTGAGTATCCTAAAAGACATATTGTATAAAGTAGCTATCGAAGCGGTAAAGGGTTCGACAGAGATTACTATTGGTAAAATCGATTTTGATTCCAGAAAAATGGAACAAAATGATGTTTTTGTCGCGATTCGAGGTACTATTTCTGATGGTCATGATTTTATTGGAAAAGCTATTGAATTAGGAGCAAAAGCAATTGTGTGTGATAGTTTTCCAGAGCAAATTATTGATGGAATTACATATGTACAAGTAAAAGATACCAATACAGCTTTGGCAATACTAGCGGCTAATTATTTTGATAACCCGTCACAAAAATTACAATTGGTTGGTGTGACAGGAACTAATGGTAAGACTACTATTGCTTCTTTATTGTATCAATTGTATAAAAAAGCAGGACACAAAGTAGGTTTGCTTTCTACTGTAAAAATTATGGTAGATGAAGTGGAATACAAAGCGACACATACTACACCAGATTCGATTACAATTAATCATTATTTGGCAGAAATGATTGCCGCTGGAGTGGAGTACTGTTTTATGGAAGTGAGTTCGCATGGAATTCATCAAAAACGTACCGAAGCCTTGCATTTTGTTGGAGGTGTGTTTACTAATTTGTCGCACGACCATTTGGATTACCACGCCACCTTTGCGGAATACCGAGATGTTAAAAAATCATTCTTTGATCATTTGCCAAAAACAGCTTTTGCCTTATCGAATATAGACGATAAAAACGGACCTGTTTTATTGCAAAATACAGTAGCCAAAAAATGTACTTATGCCCTAAAATCGTATGCGGATTATAAAGCGCAAATCTTAGAAAGTCAATTGTCTGGTTTGTTGTTGAAGATCAATGGTAATGAGGTTTGGGTAAAATTAATTGGAACGTTTAATGCCTATAATTTATTAGCTATCTACGGAACGGCGATTGAATTAGGAATGGAAAGTTTAGAAGCGCTACGATTATTATCTGAGTTAGAAAGTGTGTCAGGACGTTTTCAATATATTGTTTCAGAGGCAAATATTACCGCGATTGTTGATTATGCACACACACCAGACGCTTTGGAAAACGTGCTGAAAACAATTAACGATATCCGTACCAAAAACGAGCAATTAATCACTGTTGTGGGTTGTGGAGGGAATCGCGATAAAGCAAAACGTCCCGTAATGGGAGGTATCGCATCAGACTTGAGCGATAAAGCAATTTTGACTTCGGATAATCCTAGAAATGAGGATGCCGAAGTAATCATTAGCGAAATGGAACAAGGGGTTGCACCTCACAACTTTAAAAGAATTTTATCGATTACCGATAGAAAACAAGCGATTAAAACTGCTTGCCAATTGGCTCAGCCTAATGATATTATTTTAATTGCAGGAAAAGGTCATGAAACCTATCAAGAAATCAATGGTGTTCGCCATGATTTTGACGATATGAAAATTGTAAAAGAACTATTAGAACAACTCCATAAATAGAAAATTATGCTGTATTACTTATTTGAATATTTAGACAAAACCTTAAACGTATCAGGAGCGGGAGTTTTCCAATATATTACGTTTAGATCAGGTTTAGCTTTTATGTTGTCATTGCTATTGTCTACTATTTACGGAAAGCGAATTATCAATTTCTTACGCAATCAACAAGTAGGAGAAACGGTTCGAGAACTAGGTTTAGCAGGACAAAATGAAAAAGCAGGAACCCCTACTATGGGTGGTTTGATTATTATTTTTGCTACGTTATTACCTGTTTTGTTGTTTGCCAAATTGCACAATATTTATATCGTATTGCTTATTGTGACTACTTTATGGATGGGAACAATTGGGTTTATCGATGATTATATCAAAATTTTTAAGAAAGACAAACAAGGGCTAAAAGGTATTTTTAAAGTAATTGGTCAAGTAGGTTTAGGACTAATCGTTGGTTCAGTACTTTATTTTAGTCCGGCGGTTACAGTACGTGAAGATGTTGCTAACTCGCCTGTAATCAAACAATCAATTGGACATGTAATTGCACAAACTCCAGTTGAGGTAAAATCAACGGCTACGACTATTCCGTTTTTTAAGAATAATGAGTTTGATTATGCCGAAGTTTTGGCTTGGACTGGCGAAGGGTATCAAAATTGGGCTTGGCTAATCTTTATTCCAGTAGTGATTTTTATTATCACTGCGGTGTCAAACGGAGCGAATTTAACCGACGGTATTGACGGATTAGCAGCAGGAACTTCAGCAGTATCCGTTTTGGCATTGGGAATTTTTACTTTTCTTTCTGGAAACATCATTTTTTCGAATTACTTGAATATCATGTATATCCCGAATTCAGGAGAAATGACAGTATTTATTTCTGCATTTGTTGGGGCATTGATTGGATTTCTTTGGTACAATTCCTATCCTGCTTCAGTTTTTATGGGAGATACAGGAAGTTTGACAATAGGAGGAATCATTGCGGTATTAGCCATTGCTGTTCGTAAAGAAATGCTCATTCCTTTGTTGTGCGGCATCTTTTTAGCCGAAAATTTATCGGTAGTGCTACAAGTCGCTTATTTTAAATACACCAAAAAACGTTTTGGCGAAGGCCGAAGAATATTCTTGATGTCACCTTTACACCATCACTATCAGAAAAAGGGATATCACGAAAGTAAGATTGTTACTCGGTTTTGGATTGTAGCAATTATGTTGGCCATTTTGTCTATTGTGACTTTAAAACTAAGATAGATGCGACTAGTTGTTTTAGGTGGAGGCGAAAGCGGAGTGGGTACAGCCATTCTGGGAAAGAAAAAAGGATACGAGGTTTTTGTGTCTGATTTTGGAAAAATTAAAGAAAATTATAAAGAAGTTCTTACTCATAATGCTATAGCTTGGGAAGAAGAAACACACACCGAAGCATTGATTTTGAATGCGGATGTGGTGATGAAAAGTCCTGGAATTCCAGACAAATCTCCGATTGTGAAAAAACTAATCGAAAAAGGAGTTAAAGTAATTTCAGAAATTGAGTTTGCAGCTCCTTTTACCAAAGCAATTACGATCGGAATTACAGGGAGTAATGGTAAAACGACCACTACGATGTTGACCTATCATTTGCTCAAATCAGCAGGACTGAATGTGGGATTGGGAGGAAACATCGGGAAAAGTTTTGCTTGGCAGGTAGCGGACAATGATTTTGATTCCTTCGTTTTAGAGTTGAGTAGTTTTCAGTTGGACGGAATTATCAATTACAAGCCACACATTGCTATTATAACGAATATTAGTCCAGATCATTTGGATCGTTATGATTACAAATATGAAAATTACATTGATTCGAAGTTTAGAATTACAATGAATCAAACTGAAGAAGATTATTTGATTTATGACGCCGAAGACGAAGCTATAGCCAATTGGTTAACAAAAAACACAACAAAAGCAACATTAATTCCTTTCTCGTTGAACCGAATTTTCACAGAAGGAGCCTTTATAAAAGATAATAAAATGGAAGTAAAGATGATGAATCACGAAGAATTTTCAATGGAAACAGAATCAATTGCATTAGAAGGAAAACACAACATGAAGAATGCTATGGCAGCAACTTCTGTGGCTAAATTAATGCAGATTAGAAATGCGACCATTAGAGAGAGTTTGTCAAATTTTCAAGGAGTAGAACATCGTTTAGAAAAAGTATTGAAAATCCAAAATGTACAATACATCAACGATTCTAAAGCGACTAATGTGAATGCTTCTTTCTTTGCTTTGGATAGTATGACTACACCAACAGTTTGGATTGTTGGGGGAGTTGATAAAGGAAACGATTACAACGAATTGATGTCTTTGGTTCACGAAAAAGTAAAAGGAATTATCTGCCTTGGGGTAGATAATAAAAAAATTATTGATGCATTTGGGAGTGTGGTCGACGTTATGGTAGAAGTGGACACTATGGTCGATGCGGTTCGAATGGCGCAACATATGGCAGAAAAAGGAGATACGGTTTTATTGTCTCCGGCATGTGCTAGTTTCGATTTATTTGAAAACTACGAAGACAGAGGAAGACAATTCAAACAAGCAGTATATAATTTATAAAAATACAGCTAACAATTAGACTTTAGGCAATATGAAAATGAAACAGCTATTAAGCAATCTAAAAGGAGATAAAGTAATTTGGTCATTCTTGGCTTTATTGGCTTTGTTTTCCTTTATGCCTGTTTTTAGCGCCAGTACTAATTTAGCTTTTGGCCGTGATGGCGATGGTAATACGTTAGGCTATTTAGTAAAACATTTGGCTCATTTAGGAATGGGTTTCATGATTATTTACTTCGTCCATAAAGTACCGTTTCATTATTTTAGAGTTATTTCTAGAATCGGATTACCTTTTGTTTGGGGACTTTTAGCGCTTACTCTTTTTAAAGGAACACATATTGGAGGGGCTAATGCGAGTCGTTGGTTACAAGTGCCGTTCATTGGAATTTCGTTTCAAACTTCGTCGATTGCATCTATCATATTGTATATTTATGTAGCTCGGTATTTGTCCAAAACCAGAGAAACGCCAATAACATTTCAGGCCTCTTTATTAGAACTTTGGCTACCTGTATTTATTACATTGGCTTTAATATTGCCGGCCAACTTTTCTACTACAGCCTTGATGTTTGCTATGGTAGTTATGGTGGCTTTCATTGGAAAATACCAATTAAAATATATCGGTTTCATTATTGGAATGGCCATCGCAGGATTGGTGTTTTTTGTATTAATTTCTAAAGCTTTTCCTGATTCTAAATTCTTCAATAGGGTTGGAACTTGGACGAGCCGAATTGAGAATTTTAGTTCAGACAAACCAGGTGAAGATGAGTACCAAATTGAAAAAGCTAAAATCGCTATTGCCTCTGGAAATTTATATGGATTAGGACCTGGAAAAAGCGTACAAAGACACTTTTTGCCACAGTCTTCATCGGATTTTATTTTCGCTATTATTATTGAAGAATATGGGCTGATAGGAGGACTCGGAGTTTTAGGTTTGTACCTTTTGTTGCTCTTTCGATTTGTAATCGCGGCACACAAAGCCAACACGCTTTTTGGGAAACTAGTCGTCATTAGTTTAGGGTTTCCAATGATTTTTCAGGCCTTAATTAATATGGCGGTAGCAGTCGAATTATTGCCGGTTACAGGACAAACTCTACCTCTGATAAGTAGTGGTGGTAGTTCCATTTGGATGACCTGTTTTGCACTTGGAATTATTATCAATGTGACCAAGAAAGAAGAAGAAATTGAGCAAGAACAAAAAGAGGCAGCCAAAAGAGAAGAAGCACTTCAAAAATTAATAGACCAACAATTAGAAGCAGACGAACAACATACTGAAACAGGCAATTATTCCATTCAAGACAGTTCAAAAAATCCGATGGATGCCGTTATAAACAAATAGCAAATTAACCATGAGAACATATAAATTCATATTAAGCGGAGGAGGAACAGGAGGACATATTTATCCAGCAATTGCTATCGCTAATGAATTGAAATCTCGTTTCCCTGAATCAGAAATTCTTTTCGTTGGTGCTCAGGACAAAATGGAAATGCAAAAAGTGCCTCAGGCGGGATATCCCATAAAAGGACTTTGGATTGCAGGCTTGCAAAGACGGTTAACTTTTGACAATGCGTTGTTTCCAGTAAAGCTTTTAAGTAGTTTGTTGAAATCAAGACAAATTATAAAACAATTCAAACCTGATGTGGTAATTGGTACAGGAGGTTTTGCTAGTGGGCCTTTATTGCAAATGGCTAATAGCGCAGGCATACCTACTGTAATTCAAGAGCAAAATTCCTATCCTGGAATTACCAATAAATTATTAAGTAAAAAAGCCAATGCGATTTGTGTTGCGTATGAAAAATTAGAACGCTTTTTTCCGAAAGAGAAAATTGTTTTAACTGGTAACCCTGTACGTCAAGATTTGATTGCGATTGATGATAAAAGAACTGTAGGAATAACCCATTTTAATTTGGATCCCAATAAAAAGACGATTTTGATTTTGGGTGGAAGCTTGGGCGCGCGTCGCGTGAATCAATTGATTGAAAAAGAATTGGAATTTTTTGCTTCTCAAAAGGTACAATTGCTTTGGCAATGCGGAAAATTGTATTTTGAAGAATACCAAAAATACAATTCAGAAAACGTACAAGTGATGGCGTTTATAGAACGAATGGATTTAGTGTATGCTGCCGCAGATATTGTGATTTCCAGAGCAGGAGCTTCTTCTGTTTCGGAGTTGTGTATTGTGGGAAAACCAGTAGTTTTTATTCCGTCACCGAATGTGGCTGAAGATCATCAAACAAAAAATGCTAAATCAGTTGCCGATAAAAATGGCGCTATTTTGATACGTGAAAGTGAATTAGATGCCACTTTTGAATCGACTTTTTCAGATTTGATTGCCAATGAAAGCAAGCAAAACGAATTGAGTCAAAACATTAAAAACTTGGCTTTGCCCAATGCAACCAAAGCCATTGTTGAAGAAATAATTAAATTAATCAAATAATACAAACGGAACGCTTTAGTGTTTTGTTGCAAGAAAGAAATGAACTTAAATCAAATACATAACGTCTTTTTTATAGGAATCGGAGGAATCGGGATGAGTGCTTTGGCGCGTTATTTCAAAGCTATTGGGAAAAACGTTTCGGGCTATGATAAAACGCCTTCGATGTTAACTGACGAATTAATCGCAAGCGGTATTGCCATTCATTTTGAAGACCGTATTGATTTAATTCCTGCGGAGTATTATATAGAGAATACCTTAGTAATTATTACGCCGGCTGTTCCAGCCACACATTCGCAATGGAACTATTTCTTGGAGCGCGATTATGAAGTAAAGAAACGTGCCGAAGTTTTGGGAATCATTACTAAAGATACCTTTTGTTTTGCAGTAGCCGGAACACACGGAAAAACGACTACTTCAAGTATTTTAGGTCATGTTTTATTTGAAAGTGGTGCTGATGTAACTGCTTTTGTAGGTGGCATCGTAGAAAATTACAATTCGAATCTTATTGGAACAGGAAAAACAGTTACAGTGGTTGAAGCAGATGAATTTGATCGTTCGTTTTTGCATTTGCATCCCAATATTGCTTGTGTAACTTCAATGGACGCCGACCATTTGGATATTTATGGGACAAGTGAAGAAATTGAAGCATCGTTTGTAGAGTTTGCTAATAAAGTAGAAGATAAAAGCCAATTGTTTATTACCAATGAATTGCCAATTGAAGGGGTAACTTGTGCGGTAAATGAAGAAGCGGTGTATAAAGCGTGTAATGTACGAGTTGGAAACGGTAGTTATGTTTTTGACGTGCAAACACCAACAGAAATCATCCGAGATATTGCTTTTGGCTTGCCGGGTAGACATAATTTAATGAATGCGTTGATGGCTTTGGCTATGGCCAAAACCTTTGGAACTTCGTCAGAAGCGATTGCAAAAGCATTGGCTTCGTTTAAAGGAATTAGAAGGCGCTTTTCGTATCAGATAAAAACGCCAAATTTGGTCTATATCGATGATTATGCACATCACCCAACAGAAATAAATGCGGTACATCAAGCGGTTCGTGAATTGTATCCTAACCAAAAAGTATTGGCTGTTTTTCAACCACATTTGTTTAGTAGAACCAAAGATTTTGCGGATGATTTTGCTAAAAGCTTATCTAATTTTGACGAAGTAGTGTTGTTGGATATTTATCCAGCACGCGAATTGCCAATGGAAGGAATTACCTCGCAATGGTTGATGAGTAAAATGACAAGTGAAGATAAAAAATTGGTATCCAAAGAAGAATTAATCCCAACAATTTTAGCAACAGATGCAACAGTTATTGTGACAATTGGAGCGGGAGATTTAGGAGAAATGGTGCCATCAATAAAAAATGCATTGTATGAAACGATTTAATTGGATAACGATTCGATTGCTGCTCATGTTTGGGTTGGTGATTTTCTTGTTTTCGTTTACTTCAAATAGGAACGGAAATAGAAAATTAGCGGCTTCTAAAATAATTTTTGTTGAAGAAAACTCACCATTTATTAAACAAGAAACGGTTAATAAATTGTTAATAGAAAATAATAGAGACGCTTCAGCTATCCGAAAAGATAAATTAGATTTGAATAAATTAGAAAAAGCCGTTAATTCAAATCCAATGGTTGAAAAATCAGATGTGTTTGTAACAGTTGACGGAGTGCTAAAAGCAGTAGTAAAACAGAAGACTCCAATAGTTAGAGTTTTTGATGGTCAGCGTTCTTTTTATATTGATTACAAGGGAAATACAATGCCGTTGTCGGCCAATTTTACTGCCAGAGTTCCCCTCGTTTTGGGAGTGATAAACAAGAAAAATAGCGAGGCTTTAGCTGAATTATTTCGAAAAATTTATGACGATGCGTTTTTGAAAAAAAACATCATTGCCATTCAAATTATGCCCAATGGTAGCTTAAAAATGCTCAATAGGAATTTTGATTTTCAAATTGATTTCGGTGGAACCATCAATGTCGATAAAAAAATTAAAAATTATAAAGCGTTTTTTCAAAAGGCAATTGTAGATAGTTCGTTGTATAAATATAAAAAAATTGATCTCCGTTTTACGGAACAAGTAGTTTGCACAAAATAAGAGGTAATGGAAAAAGAGAATATTGCAGTAGGACTAGACATTGGGACAACTAAAATTGTCGCTATGATAGGCAAAAAAAATGAGTACGGGAAACTAGAAATTTTGGGTGTTGGAAAATCCAAAAGTTTAGGTGTGGCGAGAGGTGTTGTGAATAATATCACACAAACAATTCAGTCTATCCAACACGCTGTACAAGAAGCTGAAAATAACTCAGGTTATAAAATAAAAGATTGCGTAGTAGGTATTGCGGGTCAGCACATTCGTAGTATTCAGCATACAGATTATATCAGTAGAAGCAATCCCGAAGAAGTGATTGGAGGGAATGATATTCAATTGTTAATTGATCAAGTAAATAAATTAGCAATGCTTCCTGGTGAAGAAATTATTCACGTTTTGCCTCAAGAATTTAAAATTGATGGTCAAGCCGAAATAAAAGAACCAATCGGGATGTATGGTGGACGTTTAGAGTCGAGTTTTCACGTTGTAGTGGGGCAGGCTTCGTCAATTAGAAACGTGGGACGTTGTATTCACGATTCTGGAATCGAATTGTCTGGTTTGACATTAGAGCCATTGGCTTCGTCTGATGCGGTTTTGAGCCAAGAAGAAAAAGAAGCGGGAGTAGCTTTGATCGATATTGGTGGTGGAACTACCGATTTGGCTATTTTTAAAGACGGTATTATTCGTCATACGGCTGTAATTCCTTTTGGAGGAAATGTAATTACAGACGATATTAAAGAAGGTTGTTCTATCATTGAAAAACAAGCCGAATTATTAAAAGTAAAATTTGGTTCAGCTTGGCCAGGAGAAAATAGAGAAAATGAAATTGTTTCTATCCCGGGATTGAGAGGAAGAGAGCCAAAAGAAATTTCGTTAAAGAATTTGTCTAAAATTATTCACGCTCGTGTGGTGGAGATTATTGAACAAGTTTTTGTCGAAATCAAAGCATACGGTCATGAAGACCCAAGAAAAAAATTAATCGCAGGAATTGTACTTACAGGTGGAGGATCGCAATTGCAACACATTAAGCAATTAGTAGAATACATCACTGGAATGGACACTAGAATTGGTTATCCAAACGAACACCTAGCAGGTAATTCAAGCGAAGAAATATCAAGTCCCTTATACGCAACAGCTGTTGGTTTAGTGATGAATAGCATCGAAAACCAAACACAGAGTGCTGTTAAAATAAATCAACAGACAGAAGCCCCAAGTATGCCTGTTTATCGAGAGCCAATTGTAGAAAGCAGCATTGAAGAAGTTGCCGAAACAAGTGCTAAAATCGAGACTAAAAAAGAAGAAGTTCAAGAGCAAGAGTCTACAGAAACTAAAATCAAAAATTCATTTTTTGATAAGTATGTGACCAAAATCAAAGACTTTTTAGATAATGCAGAATAGAGGCTTAGCCTTTGACAATATTTAAATTAATAACAAATAGCAAAAACCAAATAAAATGATGAGCAACTCAGAATTTGGAAGTATTTCATTTGATTTACCAAAGAACCAATCAAATGTAATCAAAGTAATTGGTGTTGGAGGCGGCGGGAGCAACGCCATCAACCACATGTTTAAACAAGGAATCAAAGGGGTAGATTTTATTGTTTGTAATACCGATTCACAAGCCTTACAAAATAGTGCTGTGCCTAACAAAATTCAGTTGGGTGTTAACTTGACTGAAGGATTGGGAGCTGGAGCTAATCCAGATGTAGGACAACAATCAGCTATTGAAAGTATTTCTGATATTGAAAAAATGTTAGATCAAAATACTAAAATGGTATTTATCACTGCTGGTATGGGAGGTGGTACTGGAACAGGTGCTGCTCCGGTTATTGCTCAACTAGCTAAAGAACGTGAGATTCTTACTGTAGGAATCGTGACGCTTCCTTTTGTTTTTGAAGGGAAAGTACGTCAAGAACAAGCCTTAATTGGTATTGAAAAATTGCGCAAGCAAGTCGATTCACTTATTGTTATTAATAACAACAAATTGAGAGAAGTGTACGGAAACTTAGGTTTCAAAGCAGGTTTCTCAAAAGCAGACGAAGTATTGGCAACAGCCTCAAGAGGAATTGCCGAAGTAATTACACACCACTACACACAAAATATCGATTTACGTGATGCTAAAACGGTATTGTCTGATAGTGGAACAGCTATTATGGGTTCTGCAATAGCTGAAGGTGAAACTAGAGCGAAAGATGCTATTATTTCTGCTTTAGATTCTCCATTATTGAATGACAATAAAATTACAGGTGCCAAAAACGTATTGTTGCTTATCGTTTCTGGAACTAACGAAATCACTTTGGATGAAATTGGTGAAATCAATGACCACATTCAATCAGAAGCTGGTTTCAATGCGAATATTATCATGGGAGTTGGTGAAGACGAAACTCTTGGCGATGCTATTGCAGTAACTGTTATTGCTACAGGTTTTGACTTGGAGCAACAAAACGAAATTGTAAACACAGAACCTCAAAAAATCATCCACGCTTTAGAGGATGAGCAAAAAATTACTCACAATTTATCAAATACTCCTGTGGCTACATTTGATTTGGATGTGCCAACTCCTGTAGCTGCTACAGAAGAACGTATTGTTTTTGAATTGTTAGAGGAAGAAGAGCCAGTTGCCGAAGTAGTGGCTGAGCCAGTGGTTGCTGCTTACGAACCAATTACTAATGAAAATGATTTGATTGTAATGTCTGAGTTTATCAAAAATTTAGATGTGACTTTTGAAATCGTTTCACCAATCAATGATATCGATTTTACTTTTACAACGCCTGAGGCACACGCTATTGAAACAGCGCAGCCAAAAGTGGTTCAAAGAGAAGAACAAGCTACGTTTTCATTCGATTTACCTTTGTTTAAATCAGAGCCAGCGGTAGAAGAAAACAAAGTAGTTTTTGAATTGACTAACAATGAAATCAACGATATCAAAGTAGTAGATCCAGTTCAATTTGTACCTGTAACTGAAGTGGCTGAAAACGGAGTGATTCGTCACTCGTTAGAAGAGTACATGGAAGTAGAGCAAGATGTTGTAGCAACTAAAACTATTGAAAAAGTAGCTGAAGTGCTTCCAGAAGAATTGAATATCACGATGAAAAAAATAGACGAATCCACTATTGCTGCTTCAGAGTTTGAATCGATTTCTCCAATGGAAATGACCATCGAAGAAACCTTGCGCGCACGTGCTGACGAAAGAAGAAGAAAGTTGAAAGAATTCAATTATAAGTTTCACAACAACGTGTCTAAAATAGATGAGTACGAGAAAGAACCTGCTTACAAAAGATTAGGAGTAGAACTTTCTACGAACCAACCTAATACTACTAACTCGAGAATATCAGTGGGAACAGACAGCAACAACGATTTGCAGTTGCGTTCTAACAACTCGTATTTACACGATAATGTAGACTAACAAACCAAACTAACCAAAAACCAAGATAACCCGAAATTCAACTGATTTTCGGGTTATTTTTTTATCCTAAATTGAAAGCAATCAATCTTTTGTTAGTTCGGGTAAATTGTTCTAAATTTGCGAGCCTTAGTCCAGCTGTCGTTGCAAGCTTTTTCTCGAAAATGCTTTTTTCTAAGAAGGTAAAAGAGCTCCTAAAGTCGCTTTTTAACTCCAAGAAAAAAATACATTTTCTCCTAAAAAGGCTTTCCACTACCATCTGGGGCAAAAAGAAAATCATCCACTTAAGAATCAAAAATATGAGTTTAGCCACACAAATCATGGACGAAATTAAAAACGCCATGAGAGCCAAAGATACCGTAGCATTAGAATCATTGCGTGCAGTGAAATCAGCCTTGCTTTTAGCACAAACGGAGAGCGGCGCCAAAGAAGAAATCAGTGCTGAGGAAGAAATTAAATTGTTGCAGCGTTTGGTAAAACAACGTAAAGACAGTGCCAATATCTATACAGAGCAAGGACGCCCCGATTTAGCAGCACCTGAATTAGAACAAGCCGCAGTAATTGAAAAATTCTTGCCAGCTCAGTTATCAGAAGCCGAAGTAGAAGCGATAGTAGCTACAATTATTGCCGACAATGGCGCGTCAGGAATGGCAGCTATGGGAAAAGTAATGGGCTTAGCCTCCGCTGAATTAGCCGGAAAAGCCGATGGTAAAACCATCTCGACTATAGTTAAGAAATTATTATCTTAGTAGTGTATATAAAATTAATGTGTTTTGTATGAAATAATTAAAAACGTCAGTTCGAGTGTTTTTTGTGGAGTGAAACAGAACAAAAAATGTATCGAGAACCGTTTTTAATGAAATTTTCTTGTTCTCGATACAATTTTCTCCCCGAAGTGTCGGGAGAAAATCACTCGAACTGACGAAAATTAGTAGTACAAACCAATTCACGATATATTAATCACATATCGTAAATCATATATCGTAAATCGAATATAAATAAGACTGCGTAGTTCAACTGGATAGAATATCAGATTTCGGCTCTGAGGGTTGGGGGTTCGAACCCCTCCGCAGTCACAAAAAAAACCTACTGTTTTGCAGTAGGTTTTTTTGTGGGTATCAATAAGCAAGAATTTTCAGTATATTTGTTTAGTAACCTCAATCAAAGGGATTGACTTGAATTACTATTAGGCACGAGCAAGATGCTCGCGCCAGCAGGAGGAATAGATATATAGATTCAAAAACTGAAGAAGAGTAAAATTATGACAAAAGATATTTTTTTACCATTGATAAGTATTATTGTTGGTTTTTTATACTCAAAATGGATTTATAAAAGAAATGGAAATAGTTTTTTTAACGAACAAGATGACTCATTCTCAAAAGTGCAAACCCTTAAAGGTTGGCTTGCAGCTTTAGGATTAATAGTGGTTGGTCTTTTATTTTTCCTGAAAGGAATTTCAAATTATTTATAATGCACAATAATTATTAGTCATAAAAAAAAACCGATAGCGCGGATTTGCTTAATTCTAGGCACGAGCAAGATGCTCGCGCCAGCAGGGGGATGGTACAAGAAGATTGCAAAAACAATAAACTTAATAATTAAGGCAATGAAGACTTTTTATTTAATCTTATTTATTCTATTTTCATCTTGTGTTAACAATTATAATATGTCTAAGAAACTACCTCCCAATAATTTTTGTGGATATGGTGTAATAAAATTTTCTAAGTCATTTAGTGGGTCAATTAGATATATGGAATTTTATCCAATATCTGAAGCAAATTATCCTGATGCCGTTTTTGCTAATAAAATCAAAATTTCTATTTATAACGGAATAATTATTAGAGGAAAAAATTCCACAAAATTATGGCAGGATTTAATTAAAACTAATAGTTTACATCCAGATGAATATGGGTACTATAAATCTTTAATTTTTTTAGATTTATCAAATAATACATTGGAATATAATTATGAAAATCCAATTCCTAATGAGGTTTTGATACAAAAAGAAATTTTTAAAACTAAAACATTTGATTATATAAATGGTAAATTAGGTATTTCAAATTATGAAATTTTTCGACCATTATAACTTAATGTGGTAATGTTTACTCTGTAAAAAACAAATTTAAAATAGATTTTTTTATAAATAAAAGTTAATCCCCCCCGCTGGCGCGAGTGTCTCGCTCGTGAACACAACAAAAAATAATTAAAAATAAATTTAAAAGCAACTTCGGTTGCTTTTTTTGTACTGAAGAATAAACGACAATTCTAGCCCCGATAGAAGCAAGCTACCTTGTAGCGCGAATAGCGGGACAGCACGAGTTAAGAAGAAAAAAGGGGTGCTCCTAAAGGGGTTTTGCTTCACTGTGACAATTGTTACTGACTGGAGAGGATATCCCTTATACTTTTGCTTCATCAATTAGAAAATAATTATGAAGACAGTACAGGTACTAGCACTAGTAGGGAGTTTGGCTTTTTCCGGTTTAGGATTTAGTCAAGATACCTTAGCTATTTCTAAAAAAGAAATTGGGCAAAAAGCACTGGAGAAGAACTTGCAAATCCAAATTGCCCATCAAAATTATAAATCGGCTCAGGCTGATTTTAGACAATCGAATGCGTTGTTTTTACCGAGCGTTTCGGCTTCGCATACCGCTATTTCCACTACCAATCCTTTGATGGCTTTTGGCTCTAAATTGAATCAGGGAATTGTAACTCCTTCTGATTTTGATCCCAATTTATTGAATAATCCCGCTATAACTAAAAATTTTGCTACTAAAATCGAGGTGTTACAACCTTTGATTAATGTAGATGGGATGTACGGCAGACAGGCGGCTAAATCTAAAATGGAAGCCTTTCAATTGCAAACAGAAAGAACCCAAGAATATTTAGAATTAGAAGTCAATAAAGCCTTCATGCAGTTGCAACTGGCATACAAAGCGGTGGCGGTTTTGACAAAAGCAAATCAAACGGCAGATGCCAATTTAAAACTGATTACCAATTATTTTAATCAGGGGATTTTACAAAAAACCGATTTATTGTCGGTACAAGTGCGTGTGAACGAAATTAAAAACCAATTGCAATATGCCAAAACTAATGTGCAAAATGCATCGGATTATTTGGCTTTTTTGTTGAATGAAGATACTACAAATAAAGTCTATAAGCCTTTGGAATCATTGGACAACAGTATTGCAATTGAAACGGTAAATACAACACTTTCTGGCAACAGAAAAGACATTCAAGCCCTAGACAAGGCGACTCAGGCGTATGAAAAAATGGTATTGTCTAATAAAATGAGTTTCTTGCCACGATTGAATGCTTTTGGAAACTACGAATTGTACGATACAACTTTGTTAGGTACCAAAGCCAAAGGGTATGTAGTGGGGGCGCAATTGTCTTGGTCGGTTTTTGACGGGTTCAAAAGCATTGGTAAATTAGGAAAAGCCCAAGCCGATTTTCAAAAGTCAACTTTAGAAAGTCAACAATACAAAGCCCAAAGTCAGTTGGAACTTAACAAAACCAATCGCCAATTGAAAGATGCTGAAAACAAAGTGAACTTGTCCCAATTAGCTTTCGAGCAATCGCAAGAAGCGTATCGTATTCGTTCGAACCGTTTTGCTCAAGGTCTTGAAAAAACCACTGATTTATTGCAGTCGGAAACACAAATGGCCCAAAAAGAATTGGAGTTGCTACAAGCGGTATTTGAGTACGATTTCACCAAAGAATACCTGCAGTTTTTAACGAAATAGCAGTTGATTTCCTGCAAGGTTTCCAAAACCTTGTAGGTATAAAAAATAAAAACCTACAAGGTCAAAAAAAGACCTTGCAGGAGTTACAAACAAAAATAAAACCATCAAAACATGAAAAAAACAATAGCCATCCTAACCCTTTCTACTTTCGCATTTTTATCCTGCGGAAAAGAAAAACAAGAAGTAACTAATAATGAACCAGCGATTGCGGTACAGTTAAGTGCAGTTGGCGCTACGAACAACGGTCAGTGGGTAACCGCAAGCGGAAAAATCGAAGCCGAAAACAGTGCTAATTTGAGTACCCGAATGATGGGGTATGTGACCAAAGTACATGTAAAAGTGGGACAACGCGTTACTGCAGGACAACTTTTGGTAAGCATTAATAGTTCCGATTTACAAGCCAAGAAAGCTCAAGTAGAAGCGGCGGTTTTGCAAGCTACTGCAGGTTATAATAATGCTAAAAAAGACTACGATCGTTTTACTAATTTGTTCAAACAACAAAGTGCGTCTCAAAAAGAATTAGACGATATGACGGCGCGTTACGAAATGGCGAAAGCAGGTTTAGAAGGTGCTAAACAAATGCGTAACGAAGTACAAGCGCAATTTTCGTACTCGAATATCACAGCACCCTTTTCAGGAGAAGTGACGAATACTTTTGTGAAAGAAGGCGATATGGCCAATCCTGGAATGCCATTAGTAAGTATTGAAGGCGCTTCGCGTTTACAAGTAACGGCTATGGTGGCTGAGAGTGACATTAATAGTATTCGTAAAGGAATGCCGGTTACGGTTTTGGTAAAATCAACTAACACAACAATTAATGGTAAAGTAGCCGAACTGAGCTTGTCTGCTAAAAATACAGGGGGACAGTATTTGGTTAAAATTGATTTGGAAAAAACGTCAAGCAAAATCCTTTCAGGAATGTTTGTGAATGTACAATTCCCAATCGAGAATAAAAATCAATCGACCGAAAAAACAACTGCGGTTCTTGTGCCACAATCGGCTTTGGTACACCAAGGTCAATTGACAGGGATTTATACCGTTGGGACAGGAAATGTGGCTATTTTAAGATGGTTGCGTACAGGAAAGGTTGTGGGTGGCCAAGTAGAGGTTTTATCAGGACTTTCGGCTAACGAGCAATACATTGTTTCGGCAGCGGGGAAATTATTTAATGGCGCTAAAATCCAATGGTCTAATTAAACAATTCAACAATTTGAAAATTGCCGTTGTATGTGATTCATTTTCAAATTATTCAATTTTCACATTTACAAATTCATATTATGCAAGAAGGTATATCAGGTAAAATAGCCCATTTTTTCATCAACTCGAAATTAACCATTTTGTTGATGGTGGCGTTGATGATTATTGGGGTTTACAGTTCGTTTTTAATTCCAAGGGAAGAAGAACCGCAAATTAATGTGCCAATGGCCGATATTATGGTGGGGTATCCAGGTGCTACTCCTGCCGAAGTGGAAAGCCGCGTAGCCAAACCATTAGAAAAAATCATTTCGAATATCAAAGGAGTGGAACACGTTCACACAATGGCAATGAACGGTCAGGCGATGTTGATTGTACAGTTTTATGTAGGTCAAGACGTGGAGCGTTCGTATGTGAAATTGTATGACGAATTAGCCAAACACGAGAATATGTTTCCGCAAGGGGTGTACAAACCTATGGTGAAAACCCGTTCCATTGATGATGTGCCGATGCTGGGCATCACGCTTTGGAGTGATAAACAAGACGATTTTCAGTTGCGTCAAATAGCTGAGGAGGTTACATCGGAAATTGAAAAAGTAAAAGATGTGGCGATTACCAAAGAAATAGGCGGAAGCAATCGCGAACTAAAAGTGATTTTGGACAAAGATAAAATGGCCGAAAATGGCGTGGATGCTTTGGGAATCATGCAGATGATTCAAGCTAATAATGGCAGTTCGCAATCGGGTGCTTTTGTAGAAAACGACCAAGAATATTTATTGAAAACGGGGCAATTTTTAGAAAATGCAGACGATGTCGAGAATTTGGTAGTTGGTGTCAATCGCAACATGCCGGTTTATTTGAAACAAGTAGCCAAAGTGCAAGACGGTGCTGCTACGCCTCGAAGCTATGTGTCTTTTGGTTTTGGCAAAGCCAATGAAAAATTCAAAACAGCTCCTTCAGAATATCCTGCGGTAACTATTGCGGTTGGAAAAGTAAAAGGTGCCGATGCGATGAAAATTTCGGAGAAAATTATTGAAAAAATAGACCGTTTAAAACAAACGATTATTACAGATGATGTTCACGTAGAAGTAACGCGTAATTATGGCGAAACGGCTTCGGATAAAGTAGGCGAATTATTAATGCACCTTGGCATTGCCATTATTGCTGTTACGGTTTTGGTAATGTTAGCGATGGGCTGGCGTGGTGGATTGGTCGTGTTTTTCTCCGTACCCTTGACGTTTGCGTTGACCTTATTTGCGTATTATTTATTGGGGTATACGCTGAATAGAATCACACTTTTTGCTTTGGTTTTTGTGGTGGGAATTGTAGTAGATGATAGTATTATCATCGCTGAGAATATGCACCGTCATTTCAAAATGAAGCGACTGCCTTTCAAACAAGCGGCGATTTATGCCATTAACGAAGTGGGAAATCCAACAATTTTGGCCACCTTCACAGTTATTGCGGCAATTTTGCCAATGGCTTTCGTGTCTGGAATGATGGGGCCTTATATGAGTCCGATGCCTATTGGAGCTTCGATCGCTATGTTGTTATCTCTGTTTGTAGCGTTGACAGTTACGCCGTATTTAGGATACCATTTGCTACAAGAAAAAGAGGAACAAGAGCACAAAGAAGCGGAAGGAATGGATACCAGCTGGATTTATAAAATGTACAATAAATTTGAGCGTCCGTTTTTAGATAGTAGTCCAAAAAGAAGAATGCTTTTGGGTCTTACTGTAGTGTTATTGTTTGGTTCGGTTTTGATGTTCTTTACCAAATCAGTAGTGGTAAAGATGTTGCCTTTTGATAACAAAAACGAATTCCAAGTCGTAATCGATATGCCCGAAGGAACTACTTTGGAACGAACTTCGGCAGTGACTAGAGAAATTGCGCAGTATTTGGCCACCAAACCAGAAGTGGTGAATTATCAAAATTACATTGGAACTTCGGCTCCAATTACCTTCAACGGATTAGTGCGTCATTACGATTTGCGTGGAGGAAGTAATATGGCGGATATTCAGGTGAATTTATTGCATAAAGAAGAACGTGATTTACAAAGTCATGATATTGCCAAAGCGATGCGTCCTGAAATTCAGAAAATCGCCAAAAAATACGGTGCCAATGTGAAATTAATCGAAGTGCCACCTGGGCCACCGGTATTGTCCACTTTGGTAGCTGAAATTTACGGACCCAATTACAAAGAGCAAATCAAAGTAGCAGACCAAGTCAAAACTATTTTGAAAACCAATTCCAATGTGGTCGACACTGATTGGATGGTAGAAGACAATCAAACGGAATACCGTTTAGAAGTAGACAAAGAAAAAGCCATGTTGAACGGAATTGCTCCGCAGCAAGTGGTGGGGAATCTAACGTATTTGATGAAAGAATATCCAGTCTCTAATTTGTATGACGAAAATTCGAATGATAATGTAGGGATTGTGCTTTCGCTTGACGACAAAGACAAAACCAGTTTGAAAGAGATTCAAAATTTGAAAATCAAAGGAAGTCAAGGAAATATGGTGGCGGTAAGTGATTTGGTAAAAGTGGTACAAGATACCTTGCCAAAAACCATTTACAGAAAAGATCAAAAACGTGTGGTGTATGTTACTGCAGATATGGCAGGAACTTTAGAAAGTCCCGTATATGCTATTTTGGGAATGAATGAAAAATTAGCCAAAATTAAAGTGCCAGCGGGTTACAAAGTGAATGAATTGTATATGGAACAACCTACAGATGAAAGCGATTTTACGGTTAAATGGGATGGAGAATGGCAAATTACGTTAGAAGTTTTCCGTGATTTAGGAGTCGCATTTATGGTGGTGATTGTGATTATCTACATGTTGATTGTGGGCTGGTTCCAAAACTTTAAAACACCAATGGTAATGATGTTGGCGATTCCACTTTCGTTAATTGGAATTGTATTGGGACACTGGTTGTTGAATGCTTATTTTACGGCTACTTCATTCATTGGAATGATTGCTTTGGCAGGAGTTATGGTGCGAAATTCGGTCTTGCTAATTGACTTTATTGAGATTCGTTTGAACGATGGTATTCCTCTGAAACAAGCCATTATAGAAGCGGGAGCGGTTAGAACAACCCCAATTTTATTAACAACAGGGGCAGTAGTTATTGGAGCATCGATTATTTTATTTGACCCAATTTTCCAAGGATTAGCGATTTCGTTAGTGGCTGGAGCGATTGTTTCAACTATTCTCACTTTAATTGTTGTGCCTTTGATTTACTACATCACCGAGAGAAAAAAATGGGAGAAATAAAAGGTTGTTTCAGGTTTCTATTCTTCGAAGCCTGAAGCTTTTTAAACTCATAAACCTTTAACCTTTTTAAACTTATATAAATGAAATTATTAATAATAACCGCAGTCGCAGCTTTTGAAAAAGACATAAAAAAAATGCTTCAACAAGCTGAAGTAACCACTTTTTCTTACCAAGAAGTCAAAGGATTTCAGGATACTTCCAAAGTAGAGGCTGAAACGAATTGGTTTGGTAGCGAAATGAATGAAACGGACTCTTTTCTTTTCTATGCGTTTGTTAAGAAAGAAAATGTTGATGTAGTATTTGATTTAGTGGGTGTATTCAATCAAAAACAAGAAACACAGTCAAAAATACATGTAGCAGTAGTCAATATCGAAAAATCAAATTAACTTAAAAATAATCGAAAATGAAAAATAGAATTATTAGAGCTATCGCAGGAAGTTTTGTACTAATCAGTTTGTTATTGTCTATTTATGTAAGCCAAAATTGGTTGTGGTTTACGGCTTTTGTAGGCGCTAATTTATTGCAATCGTCAATAACCAAATGGTGTTTGATGGAAGATATTTTAACCAAATTAGGTGTAAAAGACTAATTTGTCCCCACGTTAAAAACGAAAAACCAGAACAATTGTTCTGGTTTTTTTATATTAAAACTTCAACCGAAGCACGATTCAATTTGATTCGGCCTTTGATTTCCAATGCTTTTAACAATCTCGAAATCACTTCTCTTGACGAATGCAAGTCGTATGCAATTTCTTTATGGGTGCTAAAAATTTCTCGAGAGTTATTGATTTTACATTTTTCAAAAAGATAATTCAACAAACGTTCTTCCATATTCATAAATGCTAAACTGTCAATTGCCGAAAGCATTTCCTTTAAACGGTTGTTGTAGTTATTGAAGACATAGTTTCGCCAGCTTTTGTATTTACCCAACCATTCTTCCATCTTAGTTACGGGAATCATGATGATTTTTCCATCGGTTTCGGCTACTGCTCTGATTTCACTTTTGGCTTCGCCAATACAACACGCCATAGTCATGGCACAAGTGTCGCCTTTTTCAATAAAATAGAGAAGCATTTCACCTTCATCAAAATCTTCTCGCAAAATTTTGATAGCACCTTCAATTAGCAAAGGCATTTTTTTGATATAATCGCCAAAGTCAATTAAAACATCCCCTTCTTTGAATTCTACCAAAGTAGCTACGGCTATAATTTCATCAATAAGTGAGTCTTCAAAGACAAATCCATAACTGGAGTTAAGTAAATCTCTCATGTGTTTTTGTTTAGCACAAAAATAGCTAATTAATTCGGTTCTCCTTTTTAATCGTGTGCCACAAAATCAGTACCTTTGAAAATTATTATGTATATATGAAATCAATGAAAAGAATAGGTTTTATTTTGAGCCTATTTATAGTAAGTACGGCTTTTTCGCAAAACAGTACGGTTGTCAATTATAAAGCCAACACGAGTCCGATTGCCAATCCAGAACGTGGGTTTTATAAACATACCGAAACGACTGCTACTAATTATGTTGCTCTTGACGAAAATGAACTTGTTTCGTACAGAGTAAAAAATAATAACACCCTAGTTTTACGAATTTTTTATTTGGAAAAATTTCTGAACGCTCCCATAGATGCTAACTATTTGAATGCCATCAAGACTGATTTTGCAACGATTCGAAAAGCAGGATTGAAGTGTATTGTTCGTTTTGCTTATACTCGAACTACCAATGGACAGCGCGATGCAAGTAAAAAATTGATGTTGCAACATATTGCACAACTTCAACCTCTATTTGAAGCTAATTCGGATGTAATTGCATTGGTTCAGGCCGGTTTTATAGGTACTTGGGGGGAATGGTTTTACACCACTAATTTTGGAATGCCGCCTACTATTGCTGATTATACTAATAGAAAAATAATTATGGAAGCTTTATTAATGGCTGTTCCAAAAAACAGAATGGTTCAATTTCGCACACCGTTTTTCAAACAGAAAATGTATCAACAGAGTCCTGTAACTCAAGAACAAGCATATACTGAAACCGCAGTAGCCCGAACGGGTCATTTTAACGATTGTTTTTTGTCTGACGAAACCGATAACGGAACTTTTAGTAATGTAAGCACGGAAACTCCTTATTTAGAAGCAGAGACACGATATGTTCCTATGGGTGGAGAAACCTGTGATCCCAATACTGTTCGATCCAATTGTACAACAGCACTCGATGAAATGAATCGATTTCATTATTCTTTTTTAAATATGGATTATAATGCAGGGGTACTTACAAAATTTAAAAATGATAAATGTTTTGGCGAAATAGGGAATAGGCTAGGATACCGTTTTGAGCTTAAATCGGCTGAATTTTCAAATCAATTAACGGAGTCTGAGCGATTGCATTGTAGTTTGACCATTATCAATACCGGTTTTGCAACACCATTTAATAAAAAAACAGTTCGTTTGATTCTTCGCAATAAGGAGGATAGAAAAGAATATCCTATTGTATTAGCTGCGGATCCTCGTTTTTGGGAAAAAGATAAAATACATCAACTATCGTATGATTTGAATATTCCTTCAGGAATACCTTCAGGAACCTACGATCTTTTACTTCATATTGCAGATGAGGATAGTCGATTGAGTAACCGACCAGAATATGCAATTCAGTTGGCTAATAGTGGTACTTGGGAATCTAGAACGGGGTATAATAAGTTGCTTCATTCGGTAGTGATTTCAGCTCCCAATACTCTAAAATCACAGCCTGTTTCTGTTAATGCTGCTCCTAGTATTATGCCAACACCTGCAGATGAAAGTCTTACCATTGAAGCAACTGATGTAGCTTCATTTGAGATTGTTTTTTACAATAGTATTGGCGAAAAAGTTACGGTAGATAAACTAAGTCAAACGAGTACTAAGTTGGTATTTGCTACTAAAAATCTACCCGATGGGACTTATCTAATTGAATTAAAAAAAGAAGGCACTTCAGAGTTTTTGAAAGCAGTTATTGAACATTAATAAAAAAGGAAGATTATAAATCTTCCTTTTTTATTCTTCTAGTTCTGGATTTTTGCTTTTACCTCGGGAAGTAATAATTGAGGATAACGGTTAAGTATTTCTTTCTGTACACTACTATCAACTTCTAGTATAGCGCTGTTCAATGTTTTTTGTAATTCTTTTTTGTCAGGGCTATTGGGTAATGAATTGGCTAAAATCCACGCTTCTTTAAAACGATTTGTCTCTAAATAGATGCGGCTCATCTCGGCTCGAGTTCCATAATCAGTAGGATTTTTAGAAATATAAATAAGATATTGTGTTTCTAGAGTGTCATAGTCTTTTAATGATTCTAACCAATATAATTTCGATTTGAAGTCTATTTTGTTCGTTAATTTTGACCAAGCCAATGCTTTCTTGAATTCCTTATTATCGGCAAATAGCCAAGTGATAGATTCAGCTAATTCTTTTAAATTATCATTGGGCGCTACGTTGGCTACTTCTTTTAAAGCTACTTTAGGCTCAAAAGCAATTACATGCTCTATATAATTGGTATAAGTAGTTGTATTGAAATCTATTTTCAGTAGTTTTTGATAGGCTTTAGTGATTTTTTTAGCGTTAGCTTCTAAATTGAAATTATCGATATAATAATTTAGTAAAGTGGTGTTTTTTGGATCTATTTCAATTTGTTTATTTAACCAATATTCTTGGATAACAGCATTGGGATAGCCAATGGTTTTATCTAATTCTTGCGAATATTTTATATTATTAATCGAAGGGTATTTTTCGCATTTGCTTTTTAGTAAATTCCAAACTTCAATTGGTTTGCGTTTCCACAACATATAATCAGCATACATATTCCAAGAAGCATAATTAATTGTTGGAGCGGCTACTAATTTGTCTTTTAAGAGATTCATTTCTAATTCATCCGAATCTTTATCAGTATACCCATTGATGAAATCATAATTTGTTTTAAAAGCGATTAAATAATCCGAGTAAGCCGCTTTGATTTTGTTGTATTCTTGGTCTAATGCCTCTTTTGATAAGGCTTCTTTTTGGGCTAAATTCTCGATACTTATTTTCCCTTTTGGAGTAAGAATGGTGTATAAATATCCTTTTTGGAAAATGGTTTTAGAAAAAGTAGTTTTTTGTTTTTTTAATTGTTCGTCAATGTTTGGAACATTTGCTTTTGTGGCATATAAAAACCAATACTGATTGTTAGTATTCTCTTGGTTTCTTCTTTCAACGGTATAATTAGTCGCTGTTTCAGTGTGCTTGAATGCCGAAGCTCTCCAGCTGTACACTAGATTTCCGGCATCATTAGCATTTAAAAAACGAATTTGAGGAAACAAATGCGTAATCTCGTTGAGGTAGTTGTCAAATTCATAGAACATACCTCCTTTTTTACCTTTTGTGGTGCGCCACCCAAGATTTTTTTTATTTCGTAAATCAAAATTTCCTTTACTCTTATTGTAAATAGAATTGATTTGGTAGATGTCATCAGGATGGATAAAGTGCGTCCAAATACCCGTGTACAAATACATGGATTGTTGTGAGAATTTTCGATCTTCATCCATGTAAAAACCAGCCGTTAATCTAGGATAATCGAAAAGAGTAGGGTCGTAGGGCTCAAAATCAAATTCACGATCACCTCCTTCAAATTTTTCTCCAGAATACAGGCTGCACATAAATTGTAACGAAGGCATTCCTTTTCGCAATTGTCCTACGCCCATTTTATCAATCACATTGGAAGGAGGTACGTAAGAACGAGGGAGGTCTCCAAAATCATTAATTTCCCATTTTTTCTCAACAGCATTCAAAGCAATTGGAATATAGTCTTTGTCCCAGCCTTTAGCTTCTAATGAAACGTGATTGTATCCGTGAAACCCGAGTTCATTGCCATTAGCCAAACAATCTTTCATTAACCAACTACTCGTTGCATCAATGGTATTATTCGATTTGATTTTTCTAGAATCCCATTGTGTAAAATCAAAAGGGGGATTTGTTGTGTTTTCATAATCGAAACAAGGAATTGCTGTAAGACTAATGTGGTATTTGTGTGCCAAATATTTAATGTCAGGCCACCATATTTTGGTTTCAAATTGAGCTGTATTGATATTCATTTCGGAAGCAATTGGCTCCAATTTCGCTTCAAATAATGGTGAGGGAAAGTCGTCTAAGAAAATAGTACTGGTATTAGCAATGGGGTACGGAATACCTTCTAATCCACTCAAGACATAAGAAAAAAGAAATCCTCTATCTTCTTTGTCAAGGTACATGGTTGAGTTGAAATAAATTACTTTTCCTCTTCCAATTTTATTCTCAATTACAACTGGTAGTTTCGGATTGTTGCTTGCGGTTGCTAAGACATTAATCGACGATGAAAAATTGTTTTCTTTTAAACTGTAATGACCAAATTTTGGTTTGATATCTTTCCCATCCATATTAGGTAAAAATGGAGAGGTGAAATGAATTCCTTTGGATGTAATGTCAGTATCTAAATCACCGGTCGTTTTTAGACCTGCTAAATAACCAAATCGAATATCGGTGATGGCTTGTGAAACAAATACGGTTCCTCCTTTGGCTATAAAATGAAGAATAGTGTCAATGGTCGTTGTTTTAATATCGTTGGTTTCCATCAAGCATAAAACACGGGTTGATTTAGCTATAGATGGATGTGCATTCCAATGGGTTAGTTTTATTTTTTGGAACGGAATTTTAGTATAATCGGCTACTTTTTCAATATGATTACTGTAGGCTTTATTCAATGAATCCTTTTCATTTACAATAAATTGAATCAATGGTGGTTCAGTTATTTTTGGTTCGTAAGGATCAAAATTACTCTCTTGAAAGTCGGCGTCTGATTTTATAATAACATCCCAATCAATACCAAAAAAAGAATTGTTCTTAGTACAAGATGTAAAAAGAGTTCCTAGTAGCAGTAGAATACTGCTAATTATTAAACGAATGGTTGGAGTGCTATTTTTCATAAATCAAATCCTCTGTTTTACTCCTTTTGGCGACATTGACAATTTCATATACTTTGACTTCATCGCTGTCAAAATACAATTTTACAGTTCTTCCTTTTTTCTTTAACGTATCTAAAATATCGGTTAATTGAGGAGCTTTTCGGCTTCCATCACTAAAAAGACTTTCTGCATCATCTATATCCAAAACATAACTATGGTTGGTTTTGTTATTGGTTTCGTTTTCTAAATTGGTTTTAGCTTTTTCTAAGTTGTAAACAAAAACAAAGATAGAATTTGGCAATACTGTTTTTGGGTGTTGTTGAAAATAATGCTCGTTTTTTTTATGTGCATTGTAGATGGAATCTCTATAAAGATAATTGTCTATAAAATAATCATAATTGATAAAAAAGTGCTTGTTGGTGCTAATGAGTTCAGCTGAATTTACATTCACAACAGCATAAGTAAAAGGAATATACGATCTTGATATTTGGTCGTAGGCATTTAAAACTGTTGTTGGAGTTCTATCAGTTACTTTGAGTTTTTGAATTGATTTTTTTTGAATTTGGATTAAGAAAATTACAAATACAACAATCACAATTCCATAAATGGTTTTGGATAGACTAGGCTTAATTGTCCATTTAGAATTAATTAATTTGACTAATAATGAAGCATTTAAACCAATGGTTATTGGTAAAAAAACAGGAATCATTGTTATGATTAAATCCGTGTCTAACCAACTGTTATTGATGTGAGAAAGCAGAACTAATCCATTAAAGAAAAGCATAAAAGCTAAAGGTCCTTTCCAATTTTCTTTTTTAACTTTAGTAAGATAAACCATCGCCAAAATTCCTATTCCCGAAAGTAGTTGATAAAATAAAATTAGTGTGCTGTAAGGAAAACTTAAGTTTGGAAGGTATGTAAATGTATGGGTACTAACTAAATTGGAGTGTATGAAAAAAGCAAAATCAGTTCTCAGGTAATAACAAGTTATGGCATATATGGTAAGAATAATGGCTACACCAATTAGGTAAGCAATTAGGTTTATCCAATAGTATTTGTTGTCTTTTTGACAATGTAACGCCAAAGTTATTAGTATAAACAAAGGAATACAGAGGAATAAAACTACCAAATTAATCAATCCGATGGCAATAAAACAAAGTGTACTTAAAATATAATAACTGTGTTTTTTAAGTTTTAAAATACTCGGATTTAGCATAAAAACCATTAAAGGAATAGCTAATGTTAATGCTGAAAAAATGGAATTGTTTTTAAGTACAAATTCGATATTTATTGGAACAATTGTTTGAGCCAAAGTAAAGAACAATGCCGCGATTGTAGGTGCTACAAATTGAGATGGAGTCAGTCGATAGATAACCCAAAATATAGTAATATCTAATAGGGTATCTTCCAAAATAGAAATGGATTGTAGCGCTACTTCAGGGCTAACATTGACAGTTTTACTGTAAATGTCAATTAACGCTGATTGTCCAAGTGTAGTGTTTTCATTAGAAAACCAAACTTGGGAATCAAAATGAATAATGTCTCCTAAATTAGCATACCACAATTTTGAAAACGAAAAAATGTCAAAATTGAAAATGTAATATTTTACAAAAAATTGTAAGAGAACAAGCCCAGTAATAATGGCAATAAATTGCACATCTTTTCTTTGTAAGCTACTTTCTTTATCTAGACGTAACCAGAATGAAAGCGATTTTTTGTTTTCAATATTTTTTAGAACCTCTAAGGCATGTAAGTTCAATTTGTGTGTAATGTACTTTTTAGGCCTCTTGATGTTTTTTATTCCGATATAATCGAATAAAAGTAAAAGAGATAGTAAAAATAATAGGTTCAAAAAGTTATAGACTCCTAGTTGAACCATTATAAATACTAATACCAATAAAATAGTTCCGTATTTGAACCATTTCAAAATGATAAAATCAAGTAAGTTTTGCGTTTTAAAACGGGAGAATACTTTTTTATTTACAAAAAATATAAAAAAGACTAATAAACAAAGTCTTGCAAAACCATATACTATCGATGTTCTAAAAAGCATAAGACGGTATTAGGTTGAAATTAGGTTTTGTTTGCAAATCTATAGTCCCAACAAAATAAGGCATTCCACTTGGGTCTAATCGATCTTGGATAGAATTGTATTTTTCTTGAGAATTAGCATATTCTACTAAAAGCACAGGAATTTTATACTGATTGCGAATAGATTTTAGTTTGTTCAATTGGGTTTGAAACGCTTCTTCTGGACGCAATCGGTAAGTTGAAGTACTAAAATCAAAGTGACTAGCAACTGATTCAACCACAACAGCATCTACTAATGAATAAGTGAAATCAATAAACTCTAATCCAGCATTTTGGATGAATAAGTGATTTGGATATTGTGATTTCATATTTTTCATAAAAGCTAGTACACTGTTTTTTTGAGCAGTTTGTTTCCCGTGAATTCCAAAGTTATCCAAATTATCAAAAAAAATGCCATTATAGCCTAATTTAATATATTCTTCAATACTTTCAGCCAAAGCGGTTGTTGTTGTTTCAAGTTCTAAATTTAGTAAAAAACTATCCCAATTTTCATTTTTACCAATAAACGACGTGGCTAATTGGTCATATATTGAAGAAAATTTATTGACTTCACCTAAGCTTAAATAAGCAAAGACCGTTTCGTTGTTTTTTTGAAATTCTTGAATCTGAAAAGGAGTATAAAAAGCAGGTTCAACGATTACATATTTGTAACCAACAACACTCTTTGGATTTAATTTGCCGTAGCAAATAAATAAATCTTCCTGGTTTTTTGTGTCGATTGTTGTATTAGTCATTTATCAAGAAAATTAATAAGCTGAATAATAGTTGTAATCCAGATTTTTGAAAAACGAAATATTCTCTTTCAATGTCAATAACATAAACACAATACTTCCTGCCACCATACCAATCACGCTATATTCATATCCCACAAAACGGCTGAATATAAAACCAGTGATGATGTTTACAACAGTAGCTATAATAATTGCTTTTAAAGGTTCAGTAGGTTTTCCAAGGGTAAAAAGGTATAATGAATTCATCATTCCCCAAGCTAAAAATAGATACCCAATACATCCAAAACACGCTACTGTATAGCTTAAATCCAATAATTTGATATGGAACCTTGATTCATACCCCCAAGGAGAGGTAATTAAAAAATAAGTAATGATGAAAAGGATGACACTACTCGTTAATAGAATGAACACATTTCTCCAATACATTTTCGTGAAATAAGAATTGAAAAGATACCGTTCGTTAAAGTTAGTTAACCGCTGTTGTAAATCTAGGAAATGGGTAAATACTTTGATGCTGTATTCTAGAACACCTCCCATGAATAAAAAAGAAACTATGGCAATATCCATTCCTAATTCGTAATCTTTTTTGAAATAAATCACAAAAGGCATTAGCCCGTCTAATTCAGAAGACCATGCTAATATACGATCGATAAAAACAAATAGATAAACAAATAAGCCATAAAAAAAGTATTTGTAATTATGGTAAAGCAATACAGGAGTATTGATTTTATTTTGGGATATCTTGATTGTTTTATGTACAATTCGTTTGAAAAAGAAGTACTGAAATAATTTAGACAAACCGATTACAGTAATCAGCCCAATCCAATGGGTAAAATAAATCAGCAAATAGGTGTTTTTAGCCAGTACAATTGAGACGGTTGTTCCTACAAAGACCGCAACAGAAATAAACCAACGTTGTTTTATAGGGTACAACGGAGCCAAATACAAGATTAATAGTCCAATTAAAAATGCGTAAACAAAGGTGATTGTTAGTACTTTATTAGGATAGAAACTCAAAAACATATTGAGAATGAATAGTAAAGAGAGCGCTATCAAAATAGCCCAAGTTCCTTTTTTGAGAATGTAATTTATGGTTTTTTGAGTCATTTCAAAGTCATTGTAGCTCCAGTAAAAAGAAGCTTGCCTCCCGATAACTTGAACAAAACCACCAGAAATAATCATACCCACAATGACTCCAAGAACAACTGCGGTAGATTGTAAAGTATTGAAATCAACTGAAGTCCAAAGTGAATAACCGAAGAAGATAATCATCATAAATTGCAATAAAACCGGAAACAAATTGGTTATTCCAAGAACAAATGATTTTAAGAAAAGCACTAAGTTGGTTTTGAAATAATTGGTATTTTCAAACTCTTTCTGTTTTTGTTCGGCTACAATTTTCTCTTTCGCATTTTTAGCTCCGTGATGTTCAGGTGATGTTCGTAAATCGTCAAAAATAAGCTGCGCCAAAATAAGAATCGAAGCTTGTCCAAAATCAGCCAAAGTGTCTTTGTCTCTAATTCCCATAGACTCGATAGCAGTAGCCACGACCATAGCATTAACAGGTGTACCAATTTTATCTTTGATATTGGCTGTTAATTCGATGATATTGTTGGTATGTAGCTCTTGGATTTCCAAATGATTTTTCAAATTTACTGGTTCGTATTGTATTTATAGTACGCTTTCGTATGCTTTCTCATATTCAGAAATAAAAGTCCCGATAGTGAAGTAGTCAATTACTTTTTGTCTAGCGTTAATTCCTTTTTGTTTGCGCAATTCGTCATTTTGTAATAATTCAATCACTCGGTTTCCTATTTCTTCAAAATCTCTAGGTTTGCAAATAAATCCACAACTTTCGTCCAAGGCTTCGGCGACACCGCCCACATCTGTTGCAACAACTGGAACACCACACGACATAGACTCAATTACGGTATAAGGAAAGCCTTCTGAAATAGAAGTCAGAATAGAAATATCACCTTCGCAATATAAAAGGTTGGGATTGTTGGTTATTCCTCCAAAAATGAAATTATCTTGTAAATTTAACTCTCGAATTAGTGCATTACACTCGTCTGTATATTCTGGAACTGCATTATCATCGCCGTAGACAATGTATTTTACATTTGGAATTTGTCTTCGAACTACCTCACAAGAACGAATCATAGTGATAATGTCTTTTAGGTGAAAAACTCGTGCTGCGGCAACAACAGTTGGTGTATTTTTAAGATGTTCTGGTTTTGGTTTTGGAGAAAATAGCTCGTGGTCAATACCATTATAAATCACCTTGATTTTAGAAGTGTCAGCGCCATATAATTTCTCCCAAGTCATGTTGAATTTGTTTACAGACAAAATTAAATCAGCTTTATAGTACACCAATTTTGTGATGGCTTCTGAAAACTGAATCAATAATTTTTTTAAGAAAAAAGAATATTCTGCTGCGTTGATAGCTAAAAGTCGTTCCCGAATGAAAACGCCATGTTCAGTAACAATTATGGGCGTACCATATTTATATTTTAACACAAGCGCTGGTAGGATAGGGAAACCTGCTAAAGTAATATGCGAAATCTCACATTTTGGAACTTTAATCGTAATTGGAATTAAAAATCTATAAATCCATCGCAGTCCTTCGGTTATGTCAAGTAAAGTAGTTTCAGTGTCGTTGTCTTGGAGTAAATCCTCTTTAGAAATGTCATAAAAAGTTTGCCAAACTTTTTGGCGCTGCATGGTTTTTTTATAATCATGTTGCTGGAAAAATTGACACATTTTATAGATGATAGTATCTAATTCGGCGGTGTCAGAATCTTTGGCTTTAATGTTTTTTAAAAATGAAGTAAAAAGAGGGATAAATTCGGTATCAATAATAGCTTCGTCGTTATAATTTTTTTTAAAAACGAGTTTGTAGTATTTTTTGCCGTAATCAATAAGTTCTTTTGGCTCTAATGGTGCCCATTGCGGAACCTGAACTACGCGTTTTACATTGCTACTTAACGTGTATTTTGATTTTTCTTCGTAAGAAGCATTTATCGAATAAAGAGTGAAATTAGCATTCTTTATTTCATTACAAAGAATATGCGCCCAAGTAGAAACACCGCCACCATTGTAGGGGTAAGTTCCTTCTAAAATTAATAAAACATTGGGCTTTTTCTTCATTTAACACAAAATAGGAATCATCTAATTTACAAATAAATGATTCAATACCGAATTAACAAAGTTAAATAAATATTTTGCAAAAAAAATCATAAAAAAGGCTTTGTATAATTGGCTGTTTTTAAGTGTTGTACTTGTTTTAAAAAGAAAAAAACCTCTAGATGTCTAGAGGTTTTGTGTATTAGTTTGAATTTTAGAAAGAAGTTATTTTTTTCAAATCAGCTACAGTAGCAATTGGGTCTGCAGCTTTAAAAACAAAACTTCCAGCTACTAAAACATCAGCGCCAGCTTCGGCTAATTGTTTAGCATTTTTATTGGTTACCCCGCCGTCAATTTCAATTTGAGTGGCAGCTCCTTTTTTGGTAATCAATGCTTTAAGTTGACGTACTTTTTCATAGGTATTTTCAATAAATGATTGTCCGCCAAAACCTGGATTCACACTCATGATGCAAACCAAATCGATGTCATTAATTACATCTTCCAATAAATTGATGTTTGTATGTGGGTTCAAAGCCACACCCGCTTTCATTCCGGCAGCTTTGATAGCTTGTAGTGTTCGGTGTAAATGCGTACAGGCTTCGTAGTGAACCGTCAATACATTGGCACCCAAATCAGCAAAGGTTTTGATGTAACGATCCGGATCTACAATCATCAAGTGTACATCGATGGTTTTTTTTGCATGTTTTGAAATTGCTTCTAATACGGGCATTCCAAAAGAAATATTCGGAACAAAAACACCGTCCATAATGTCAATATGAAACCAGTCGGCTTCACTAGCATTAATCATTTCAATGTCACGTTGTAAGTTGGCAAAATCAGCGGCTAAAACCGATGGGGCAATAAGTGTATTTTTCATTTGTAATTGTAATTTTTTGTTCAACATTCAAAATTCCAAGTTGAATATTCAAAATTAAAAAATAATGAACAATGAATTTTGAGTAACGAATTTTGAAATTAAGTTAAAAAAAACTCCGGAATGAAGCCGGAGTTTTGATAGGTTTACCCTAAGTATGTTTTTAATATTTTACTTCTTGAAGTGTGTTTCAATCTGCGAATTGCTTTTTCTTTAATTTGACGCACACGCTCACGAGTTAAGTCGAAAGTTTCTCCAATTTCTTCCAAAGTCATTGGGTGTTGATCGCCTAAACCAAAGTACAAACGAACCACGTCTGCTTCTCTTGGTGTTAAGGTTTCTAAAGAACGTTCGATTTCGGTACGTAATGATTCGTGAATCAACTCGCGGTCTGGGTTAGGAGACTCACCAGAACGTAACACGTCGTACAAGTTAGAATCTTCTCCTTCCACTAAAGGCGCATCCATGGACAAGTGACGTCCTGAGTTTTTCATAGACTCTTTTACGTCATTTACGGTCATGTCTAATTCTTTTGCAATTTCTTCTGCAGAAGGTGGGCGCTCGTTAGATTGCTCCAATAAAGCGTACATTTTATTGATTTTATTGATAGAACCAATTTTATTTAAAGGCAAACGAACGATACGAGATTGTTCTGCCAAAGCTTGAAGGATAGACTGACGAATCCACCAAACGGCATACGAAATGAATTTGAAACCACGCGTTTCGTCAAAACGTTGCGCTGCTTTAATCAAACCTAAATTTCCTTCATTAATCAAATCAGGAAGTGTCAATCCTTGGTTTTGGTATTGTTTAGCCACCGAGACAACGAAACGTAAATTAGCTTTGGTTAATTTCTCTAAAGCGCGTTGATCTCCGGCTTTGATTCGTTGTGCTAATTCTACTTCTTCGTCAGCAGTAATAAGGTCAACTTTTCCAATTTCTTGTAAATATTTGTCTAATGAAGCGGTTTCACGATTGGTAACCTGCTTGGTAATTTTAAGTTGTCTCATGTTTTTGTCTCCTCAATTTTTTAAGTGTACAGAGGTTATACGTAAGGAGTAGACTAAAAGTTACAAAATTTTTAAATTATTTTCATAAAAACGAAAAATCCCGTTCTAACAATTCAGAACGGGATTTTTTCTATCAATAAACCTTTAGTAAACTAAGATTGGATTACTCTTTTTTCTCCTCACGTGGAGGTCTTGGTAAAAGTGCTTTTCTTGACACTTTTTCTTTTCTAGTTTTAGGGTCTACGCCAAGGTATTTCACTTGGAACACATCGCCCATATTCACTACATCCGAAACATTTTCAGTGCGTTCCCAAGCCAATTCAGATACGTGTAATAAAACTTCGTTTCCTGGAGCAGCTGTGTATTCTACAACAGCACCAAAATCTAACATTTTGATTACTTTAACTTCATAAGCTTCACCCACTTCTGGTTTGAAAATGATAGAATCGATTTTAGCTAATACTGCTGCGATTCCGTCTGGATCTGTACCCAAGATTTCAACTACACCTTGTTCGTCCACTTCGTTAATTACGATAGTAGTTCCAGTAGCTTTTTGTAATTCTTGAATTACTTTACCTCCAGGTCCAATTAACGCTCCAATGAAGTTTCCAGGAATAGTTCTTGTAATGATTTTTGGAGCTTTTGGTTTCACATCAGCTCTAGGCGTAGCAATTGTATCTGTGATTTTACCTAAGATATGCATACGTCCATCACGTGCTTGACCTAAGGCTTGTTCCATAATGTCATAACGCAATCCTTCGATTTTGATGTCCATTTGACAAGCAGTGATACCATCAGCAGTTCCAGTTACTTTAAAATCCATATCACCTAAATGATCTTCATCACCTAAGATGTCAGATAGTACAGCAAATTTCTCACCGTCAGTAATCAATCCCATAGCAATACCAGAAACTGGTTTTACCATTTGAATTCCCGCATCCATTAATGCCATTGTTCCAGCACATACGGTAGCCATAGATGAAGAACCGTTAGATTCTAATACTTCTGAAACGACACGAATAGTGTAAGGGCAGTCAGCAGGAATCATGTTTTTCAAAGCACGTTGTGCTAAGTTTCCGTGACCTACTTCTCTTCTTGAAGTTCCTCTTAATGGTTTTGCTTCACCTGTTGAGAAAGGAGGGAAGTTATAGTGTAAGTAGAATTTTTCTTCTCCTTGTTCCGATGGAGAGTCAATTTGGTTTGCTTCTCTAGATGTTCCTAAAGTTACTGTTGCCAAGGCTTGAGTTTCTCCACGAGTAAATAAAGATGAACCGTGTACAGATGGTAAATAATCCGTTTCACACCAAATTGGTCTGATTTCAGTAGTTTTTCTTCCGTCTAAACGAATTCCTTTTTCTAAAATTACGTTACGAACTGCTGTTTTTTGAACTTTATAGTTGTATTTGCTTACTAATTCAGCTAAATCTGCATTCTCTGCATATTCTTCTTCAGAATATAAAGCTTTAACTTCGTCTTTAACTACGGCAAATTTTTCACTACGCTCACTTTTAGCAGAAGCTTCTTGAGCAATGGCATAGTATTTATCGTAAGCGGCAGCTTTTACTTTAGTGTAAACCGCTTCGTCTTCTTTTTCACCTTCGTAAGTTCGGTAAGCTGGTGAACCTACAGCTGCTCTTAAACGCTCTTGTGCTTCAATTTGAACTTTGATTGCTTCGTGAGCAAATTTAATCGCTTCTACCATTTCGTGTTCTGAAATTTCTTTCATCTCACCTTCCACCATACAAACAGAATCTTTAGAAGCTCCAATCATCATATCGATGTCAGACTGTTCCAATTCTTCTCTGCTTGGATTGATTACTAATTTTCCGTTGATACGTGCTACACGTACTTCAGAAATTAAGTTGTAAAATGGAATATCAGAAACAGCTAAAGCAGCTGAAGCAGCTAATCCTGCTAAGGCATCTGGCATTACGTTTTCGTCATGCGACATTAACTGAATCATTACTTGTGTTTCGGCGTGGTAATCGTCTGGGAAAAGTGGACGTAATACACGGTCAACTAAACGCATGGTTAATACCTCGCTATCGCTTGGACGTGCTTCTCTTTTGAAAAAACCTCCAGGGAAACGACCTGCAGCAGCAAATTTTTCACGGTAATCTACCGTAAGTGGTAAAAAGTCAACGCCTGGGTTAGAAGTTTTTGCTGAAACGGCTGTAGCCAAAAGCATACAGTCGCCTAAACGAATTACAACAGAACCGTCAGCTTGTTTGGCTAATTTTCCGGTTTCGATTGAGATGCTTCTTCCATCTCCTAAATCGATAATTTCTTTTGAAACTTGTGGAATCATAAATTTTTTAATATTGATTAAACCTTTGGAATTAGTTGTGTTGTTGTGTGTAGTTGTTGTTTAAAATCCCAATGAAAAACCAAACTTTTTTTGTTGTTGTGTAAAAATAAAAAGAGGCACTTTCGCACCTCTTTTCTATATTGATTATTTTCTAATACCCAATACTTTGATAATCTCACGATATCTGTTGATTTCTTTTTTCTTCAAGTAATCTAACAAAGCTCTTCTTTTACCTACTAATAATACTAGTGAACGCTCTGTGTTGTAATCGTGACGATTTTTTTTCAAGTGCTCAGTTAAATGGCTAATTCTGTGTGTGAATAAAGCGATTTGACCTTCTGCAGAACCAGTGTTTTCTGCTTTTCCTCCGTGTTTAGCGAAGATTTCTTCTTTAATTTCTTTAGTTAAATACATTCCAATATTATTTAAATGATTATTATGTATGCCATACAGCTATTGTATGACGGCTGCAAAAGTAGTATTTATTTTTGATTAAGCCGCTAAATCAGAAATATTTTTTTTCAAAAAATTGATTTTAATTTCTAATTACTATAGGTAGTGAATAAGAAAATTTAGTTACTATTCCTCTGATTTCTGCTGGAATCCAATCTTCAGTTTTTTTGATAATCCGTAAGGCTTCATTTCCTGTTCCGTAACCCAAGTCGTTGTAAAGTATTTTTGGGTCAATTAATTTTCCATTTTCAGCTATTATGAAAGAAACTATAACTTTTCCCTCAAGATTAACATTTAAAGGTCTCTCGTAACTAGGATTGATTCTTGGGATAGTGTAGTTTTGACCAATATATTTATAAAAATTCTCCATACCAGTTTTAGGAACCGGTTTTTTAAAAATTTCAGTGTAAGGATGTTCAGAATTATTCAGGTCGGTACTTATGCCGTTTATAAATTGGCCTTCGTTGTAGGTTTCTGTAAAATGTATTTTTAATCGCTCTGATTTTCCCGTCCAAATTCCGTGACGGAATCCATTTTTTATTTCTCCACTTTCAGAAAAAGCAGCTTTAGGATTTAAATAAAGATCTTTGGTTTCTGTTATTTTGTAGAATCCATTGCCGTTTATGATATCTTGGATGTTGTTTTCATCCCAATGTTGGATAATTTTTTCAATAATTATATTGTTTTTTGGGTCAAAAATTAATTCTTTTTCAAATTCTGGTTTCTCATTTTCATACCATCTGAATTGTTTCTCATTGGGTTGAGAATTTGATTTAGTTGTAACTTGCTTTCTATTGCCATTTTCATAATAATATATAGTGGTTCCAATTAAACGAAGGTAATTTTTATCTTTTGTTGTACCTTTTATAGCTATCTTCCCTGATTTGTAGTATTCAGCAAAATCATAATTGTCTTTTTCTAAATAATAGTCTTTTACTACTCTTATGTATTTATAATTTGATTCTTTACACTTGTTATGTAAAGAGTCTACATAAATAGCAAAGTCGTTACTTTTTTGTGCATAAGAAAAAATGAAAAATAGTAGAAAAATAGTAATATAAGGTTTTTTCATGTTGCTATTTTGAGTTAGAATAATGACAAGACATTCAAAATAAATTGATTTTAGTTTAAAAATAGTTAAAATCTATACTGAATAGTAATAGGTAAAGAATACATAACTCGAACAGGGATACCTCTTTGTTTTCCCGGCAACCAATAGCCGTATTTTGACAATACTCTTATGGCTTCTGCTCCTGTCCCATAACCGATGTCTCTTATTACTTTAATTTCGGTTAGTGTTCCATCTGTTTCAACTATAAAGGTGATGTATATTTTACCTCTTAACCCCGCTATTTGAGGTGTGTTATAATTAATACCAATAAAATGATAAAAATCGTCTAATCCTCTTTTAGGTTTTGGTTTTATTTCAATTTCATTATATGTGGTTTCAACGCCCAATGAGTCAATACTTTTTCCAGAAATTAATTCCCCTTTTATAAATTCTTCAGTGAAATTAATTTTATTTTGGGGTGAGTTCCCTTTCCAAGTACCTTCTTTTAAGAAGTTTTTTATTAAACCTTTGGAGTATGTAATAGATGGACTTTTATGAATCATCAGATAAGTTTCCGTTTCCTCAAATTCTCCTTCGCCATTGATTACTTTTTGTTCGTTATTAGAGTTCCAATAATTAATGATTTTTGTTAACGAATTATTTGATTTCTTATCATAAACAACTTCAGATTCTAGCTTTGCATTACCATTTTCATACCATTCGAATTGTTTTCCTGAGATTTGATTATCGGAATAATGAACGATTTTTTTGCGGTTTCCATTCTCAAAATAATGTACACATGGACCTTCATAATTCATGAGAAATTTATTAGAAGTTGTCCCCCTTCGTTCTATTTTGCCTGATTTATAATAGAATGCGACTTCATAAAGGTCTTTTTTTTCGGTGAAATTTTTTATCACTCGAATAAATTTGTAATTTTCTTCATTTCCAATATTGTTGAGAGAATCTAAATAAACCGCGTCGTCATTAGGGCTAAATTGACTATGGCCTAAAAAGGAAATAAATAATAAAAATAGGGTGGTGATTTGATTTTTCATAGGGGCATTAATTTGGGATTAGATAGGGTTAAAATAAAGTAGCTACTTCTTGGTTTACAAATTCCAAAAAGCGCTCGTCTTCTTCAGTAAAAGGGTCTAAAACATGACTGTCAATGTCAATTTGCCCAATGTTGATTCCGTTAACGAATAAAGGAACCACAATTTCAGATTTTACCGTAAAACTACAGGCAATATAATTGTCTTGAGCGGCTACATCAGGCACTACAAAATTCGAATTGGATTCGGCAACTTGTCCACAAATGCCTTTGCCAAAAGGAATTACAGTATGGTCTGTTGGAGCACCAACGTAAGGTCCTAAATGCAGTGTTCTGCTTTCGTGATTGGCAAAATAAAACCCAACCCAATTGTAATGTGATACGTTTTCGTTCAGCAATTGACAAATAGCTTGTAATTTTTCGTCTCTTGAAAGAGGAGTATTTGTAACGATTGCGGTTACTTTTGGCTGTAATTCTTGAAATGTCATTGAAATTTGTTTTTCACAAATGTATTAAATAAAAATACATGATATTTATTTCGTACCTTTAAGGAGATATTAAGCAGTTGAGTTATGAAAATTGTAAAACATTCAGGCGATATAGTCGATTTTAACCCTGAAAAACTCCGAAGTTCCCTTTTAAAATCAGGAGCCGAACGTCAAGTAGTTGACGCAATCTTAAAAGAAATAAAAAAAGAGCTTTTTCAAGGAATGACCACTAAGCAAATTTATAAAATGGCTTTTGGGCTTTTGAAAAAAACGGCTAATGCCCATGCTGCCCGATATAATTTAAGAGAGTCCATCCGATTGTTAGGGCCTGCAGGTTTCTTTTTTGAAAAATATATAGCGCGTCTTTTTGCTTCAGAACATTTTGAAACAATGACTAATCTTACATTGCAAGGCAAATGCGTTACTCATGAAATTGATGTGTTGCTAAAAAAAAACAATTCCATTGCTATGGTAGAATGTAAATTTCATCAAGGTCGTGACGCTGCTTCAGACGTTAAAGTGCCTATGTATATTTTGTCGCGATTTAATGATTTGAAAGAAAGATCCCATCCTGTTTTTGATGATAGAGAGCATATTACTAAATGTTGGATTGTAACGAATAATCGGTTCACTTTGGATGCAATCACATTTGCCAATTGTTCGGGTTTAAACTTAATGAGCTGGGATTATCCTAAAAATAATAATTTGAAAACTAAAAACGATGTGAATGCGCTATATCCTGTCACCTGTTTGACTACATTATCGCTTGCTGAAAAAGATAAATTATTGATTTTGGATGTAATTTTGGTTAAAGAAATAATCAATAATTCGGATTGCTTGGAAAAAATAGGAATAAGTCCAAGCCGAATAAAAAATGTACTGAAAGAAGTCACAGAGTTGTGTCGTTATATCTAAAACCCCAATTTAAAAATTAGAAAGATGAAAATAAGATTTATAGGAGGAGCGGGAACTGTTACAGGTTCAAAAACATTGATAGAAAGTAATGGAATTCGAATTTTGGTAGACTGTGGGTTGTTCCAAGGGGTGAAAGCGTTACGAGAGCTGAATTGGGAACCATTGCCTATTCTGCCTTCAAGTATTGATTATGTGCTATTGACTCACGGACATCTAGACCATTGTGGATGGCTACCTCGATTAGTTGCCGAAGGATTTGAGGGTAAAATTTATTGTAGCGCTCCCACCAAAGAGATTACCAAATTAATTTTGTTGGATTCCGCTAAAATTCAGGAAGAAGAAGCGCGTTTGGCTAACGAAAAAAAGTTTTCTAAACATGAAGTAGCTGAGCCTTTATATACTGTAGATCAGGCAAAAGCTGTTTTCCCACTTTTTAGAATTGCTACGGTAGAAGAACCAATTTCTTTGGACGCTGAAATTAATGCTGTTTTTACTAATGCGGGACATATTTTGGGGGCGTGTAGTATAGCGTTGCAAATAGAAAATCAAATCTTGGTTTTTTCTGGAGATATTGGTCGCGATGACGATATTTTGATGTTTCCGCCAACAAGACCTAAAAAAGCAGATTATGTCTTTCTTGAAAGTACCTATGGCAATCGAATTCATCCTACTTCAGACGCTAAATTTGAATTAGAAACCTATGTTAACAACGTTGTCGATAGAGGCGGAACTTTAATTATTCCAAGCTTTGCAGTGGAAAGAGCACAAACGTTGATGTTTTTGCTTTGGCAACTAAAAGAAGAAGGGCGCATCCCAAATATTCCTTATATTATAGATACGCCTATGGGAATTAATGCGTTGGATATTTTTTCTAACTATAGAAAGTGGCATAAACTGTCCATTGAGGAATTGGAAGGAATGAATAAAATGTTTCTTTTAGTTGCTGATTATCAAGAAAGCATGTCGGTTATTTTTGATCAGCAACCTAAAGTAGTTATTGCCGCTAGTGGTATGGTAACTGGGGGGCGTGTGTTGAGTTATTTAGAGCATTATATTGGGTTGCCAGAGACTACAATTATTATAGTAGGGTATCAGGCTGAAGGAACTCGTGGTAGAAAATTGTTGGAAGGCGCTAAAGAAATTAAAATACATGGAAAATACCATTCCGTTTTAGCAACTATTCTCGAAATTAAAGGGTTGTCAGCTCATGGCGATCAAAATGATTTGTTGCATTGGCTTTCAGACTTGGAAGGAAAACCCAAAAAAGTGTTTATCGTTCATGGTGAAAATCAACCAGCAGATGAGCTTCGTATTAAAATTCAAGAGCAATATGGGTACGATTGTTCAGTGGCGATGATGGGCCAAGAATTTGAACTTTAACACGATTTTAAACAGGATGGGAATATTGTTTTGTAAATTTGCAGTATGAATTCTAAAAAATGCATCGGATTCTTTTTAGCTTTTCTGATATTGGTTTCCAATGTCGGAATGGCGTTTACTATGCATTATTGTGGAGGCAAAGTAGCTTCTGTATCGGTTCAAACCTTAGTCAATACAGCTGATGCTGAAAAAGGCTGTTGCGCCAAAAAAGCAGTTACAAAAGATTCTTGTTGTAAAAACAAAACGGTTCATTTTCAAAAAAAATCGGATAATGCAACGCTAAAAGTAGTTTCTTTTGAATCGTTTACACCTTATTTAACTCCTGAAAATAAAGTAGAAATAGCTACTTCGAAAGCTACTTTTATTAACCAACCTATTGCGACCTATTATTGTGATGCCAATGCGCCTCCGCTATTTAAGTTGTACCATCGTTATATTTTCTACGCCTGATTTTTAATGTTTTAAAAGTCAAGTTTTTTATGGCTTGACATTACTTTTTACAAACATTAAAATCTTTTTATATGCAAAAATCAATTTTGTTTTTTGTACTTCTTTTATTTACAACACCCTTTTTGGCACAACAAAAATTGGAAGAAGTAAAAGTGGTCGCAAAACGTAAAGGACTTCAAAAGTCGTTTACAGTTACGGGTAATACTACTTTGGTCACAAGCAAGGAATTGCTTAAAGCAGCCTGTTGTAATTTAGCCGAAAGCTTCGAAACCAATCCGTCTATTGATGTTAATTTTTCAGATGCGTTAACAGGAACCAAACAAATCAAAATGTTAGGTTTGACCAGTCCTTATTTGTTAATTGCTGAAGAAAATATCCCCTCTGTTCGAGGGGCTTCTCAAGCTTATGGTTTGTCTTTTACTCCTGGAACTTGGGTTGAAAGTATTCAAATTACTAAAGGAGCGGGTAGTGTGGTTAATGGCTACGAAAGTATTTCGGGGCAAATCAATACGGAATTAATAAAACCCATTAACGACATTCCCTTTTTTTTGAACGCCTATGGTTCAACCGACTCAAGGTTTGAGTTGAACACGCATTTCAACACGCATCTTTCGGATAAATGGAGTAGTAGCTTGTTTTTACACGGCAATGCCCGTACGGAAAAAATGGATAAAAATGAGGATGGTTTTTTAGACAATCCATTGGCAAAACAAATCAATATCCTAAATCGGTATCAGTATTATGATGCCGAAAAAGGATGGGTGAGTTTTATCAATTTCAGGTACATGAATGATAAAAAGCAAACGGGACAACTCCATTTTAATCCTGATGCCGATAGGGGAACAACTAATTTTTGGGGTTCAGAAATCAAAACGGAACGGTTGGATATTGCTACCAAGTTGGGTTATGTTTTTAAAGACTTACCTTTTCAGAGTATTGGTTTTCAAAATGCGTTTACAACTCACAATCAGCAATCCTATTTTGGGCTAAGCCAATACAATATCAAGCAAAATAGTTATTATTCAAACCTTATTTTTAATTCGATTATTACTAATACCATGAATAAGTTTGCAACGGGATTGAACTTCACTTTGGATAATTATCAAGAATTGGTGAATATGAAAAATTGGAATAGAATAGATAATTCGGTAGGTGCTTTTTTCGAATATACTTATGATAATAGCGATAATTTTAGCTTGATTTTGGGTGGAAGAATAGACAATCATAATCGTTTAGGAACTTTTGTAACGCCTCGTTTGCATTTGAGATACAATCCTTGGGCAAAAGCTGTTCTTAGATTTTCAGCGGGAAGAGGAAAACGCAGTGCCAATATTTTTGCCGAAAACCAATCGCTTTTTGCTAGTTCAAGAGCTTTTTCCATTTTGGATACCAATGGTAAAGTGTATGGGTTGAATCCTGAAATCGCTTGGAATTACGGAACAAGTTTTACTCAGTCTTTTTTGCTTTTTGGCAAAAGTGCTGATGTGACTCTCGATTGGTATCGTACCGATTTTCAGAATCAAGTAGTGGTAGATGTCATGCAAAGTCCGCAACAAGCGTTGTTTTATAATTTGAGGGGGAAATCATTTGCCAATAGTTTCCAAATCGAATTCAATTATGCGATAGTGAAAAACCTTCGATTGCGTTCGGCATACAAAATGTACGATGTACAAACCGACTATCTTTCGGGTACGTTTCAAAAACCGTTACAAGCCAAAAACCGATTCTTTGGAAATCTAGAGTACGAAACATCGCTGACTAATTCAAAGCAATGGAAGTTTGATTTTACCTACAATTGGATTGGCGAGCAACAATTGCCTAACACACAATCGAATCTAAATACCGATCGATTAGCCACTTTTTCTCCCGCTTATTCATTGATGAATACTCAAATCACTCGTGTGTTTTCGCCCGTATTTGAAGTGTATGTAGGTGGAGAAAATATTGGAAATTATACGCAGTCCAAAGCTATTTTGGGTGCAGCAAATCCGTTTGGAATGAATTTTGACTCTTCCATTGTGTATGCGCCAGTTTTTGGTCAGATGTATTATGCAGGATTGCGATTTAAGATAAAATAAATGACAATGGAAATGTCAAAAATCAAGTTGAATAACAATAATTAAAATATAGAAATCATGAAAAAAATAATGATACTAGTGCTTTTGGTATTTGTTGGACTTTCAGTTCAAGCACAAGCGAAAAAAAATAAAAACGCAAAATATGTTACAGAGGTAAATGGAAATTGTGAACAATGCCAAAAACGTATTCAGAAAGCTGCTTTTTCAGTAGCAGGTGTGAAATCAGCGGTTTGGAATATTGAAACCCATCAATTGAGTGTGATTTTGAATGAAGAAAAATGTTCGCTTTTGGATGTGAAAAAAGCCATTGCTAAAGTAGGTCACGATACCGATGAGGTACGAGCTAAAGATGAAGATTATGAAAGTTTACATCATTGTTGTCTGTACGAAAGAAAATGATTTTGTAAAGGACTAAAAGCGTTAATAAAATTTTAAAAGCAAGGTTTAAATTGTGGTTGCGCTAAATTATTCTTACTTTCACACCCAAGATATTAATTAAATACAACTGTATGAACCATTTTGATTGGACTCAATTGCTGAACCCAGAGTTTTATATTACCCTTTCGATTGGTGGGGTTCAAGTTGGGTTGTACATTGTTTTATTTATCATTTTTGCCGAAACTGGACTTTTTGCAGGATTCTTTCTTCCTGGAGATAGTTTGCTTTTTTTGTCAGGGATATATAGTGGCGATTTAATAGGTAATATAGTAGTAATAGAAAGTGATTTTGTTAATGTAGCTTTATTGGCGTTATTTATTGCTCTTTCTGGAATCATTGGTAATACAGTAGGGTATTGGTTTGGAGCCAAAAGCGGGTATTATTTATTCAAAAAAGAAGACACGTTTTGGTTCAAGAAAAAGTATTTATTGCAGTCTAAAGATTTCTTCGAAAAATATGGAGGTAAAGCAATTATTTACGCACGTTTCTTGCCTATTTTTAGAACTTTTGCGCCGATAGTGGCAGGAATAGTTTCTATGGATAAAAAGAAATTTATGTTCTTCAATACTTTAAGTTCGTTTTTGTGGTCTTTTGTTTTGGTCTTTTCAGGGCATTATTTATATGGAGTCTTTTTAGATTTTGGAATTGATTTAAAGCAGCATATTGAAAAAATTGTAATCGGAATTATTTTGATATCGACTTTTCCAGTTCTATTGAAATTGTTTAAAAAACGACCACAAGACAATTAATACAAACAAAAATCCGAAGCTTTAAACTTCGGATTTTTTATTCAATAGTACTTCGTAAATGGAATTACATCATTCCTGGCATACCTCCGCCCATTGGACTTGGTGCTGATTCTTCTTTAATGTCAATCAAAGCACATTCTGTAGTTAAAATCATTCCTGAAACTGAAGCCGCATTTTCTAAGGCTACACGAGTTACTTTTTTAGGATCTATGATTCCAGCTTTTAACATATCTACATAAGCATCGGTTTTGGCATTGTAACCAAAATCACCTTTTCCTTCAGCTACTTTTGCTACTACTACAGAACCTTCTAAACCAGCATTTTCAACGATAGTTCTCAAAGGAGCTTCTACAGCACGAGATACGATTTGGATTCCAGTTGCCTCGTCAGCATTATCCGCTTTAATTTTGCTTAAAACTGCTTTTGCTCTTAATAAAGCAACACCTCCACCAGCAACAATTCCTTCTTCAACAGCTGCGCGAGTAGCGTGAAGTGCATCATCCACACGGTCTTTTTTCTCTTTCATTTCAACTTCAGAAGCTGCTCCAACATATAGTACAGCCACACCGCCAGCTAATTTAGCCAAACGCTCTTGTAGTTTTTCTTTGTCATAATCAGAAGTAGTAGTTTCCATTTGACCTTTGATTTGGTTCACACGGTTTTTAATTGTATCCGCATCACCAGCACCACTTACAATGGTAGTGTTGTCTTTGTCAATGGTTACTCTTTTTGCAGTACCCAACATTTCAATTGTTGTGTTCTCTAAAGTGTATCCTCTTTCTTCAGAGATTACTGTTCCTCCAGTCAAGATAGCAATATCCTCTAACATGGCTTTTCTTCTGTCTCCAAAACCAGGTGCTTTAACAGCAGCAATTTTCAAGGCTCCACGTAGTTTGTTTACTACCAAAGTTGAAAGAGCTTCACCATCTACGTCTTCAGCAATAATTAATAATGGTTTCCCTGATTGTGCTACTGGCTCTAATACTGGTAATAATTCTTTTAATGAAGATACTTTTTTATCGTATAATAAAATGTAAGGACTATCTAATTCAGCCTCCATTTTTTCTGGATTGGTTACAAAGTAAGGAGAAAGATAACCTCTGTCAAATTGCATACCTTCTACAACATCAACAAATGTATCTGTTCCTTTAGCTTCTTCAACAGTAATTACACCTTCTTTACCTACTTTTCCGAAAGCACTAGCAATTAATTCACCAATTACTTCATCATTGTTAGCAGAGATAGAAGCAATTTGTTTGATTTTTTCAGAGTCGCTACCAACAACTTTAGCTTGTTTAGATAAATCCTCAACAATAGCATCAACAGCTTTGTCGATACCTCTTTTTAAGTCCATTGGATTGGCTCCAGCAGCTACGTTTTTCAAGCCCTCTTTTACGATAGCTTGTGCTAAAACAGTCGCAGTTGTTGTACCGTCTCCAGCTAAATCATTGGTTTTAGAAGCTACTTCTTTAACCATTTGTGCTCCCATATTTTCTAATGGGTCTTGTAATTCGATTTCTTTAGCTACAGTAACACCATCTTTAGTTACGTTAGGTCCACCAAAAGCTTTTCCAATAATAACATTACGTCCTTTAGGTCCTAAAGTTACTTTTACTGCATTAGCCAATGCGTCAACACCGCGTTTTAATCCGTCACGTGCTTCAATATCAAATTTTATATCTTTTGCCATTTTAATGTTTATTTGTTGATTAGTTTATTCGTTTATTTGATTTAGATAATCGCTAGAATATCATCTTCGCGCATAATTAAATAATCTTTACCTTCTAATTTTAGTTCGGTACCAGCATATTTTCCGTAAAGAACAGTGTCGCCTACTTTTACAGTCATAGTATGATCTTTTGTTCCGTTACCTACAGCAACAACAGTTCCTTTTTGTGGTTTTTCTTTAGCGGTATCTGGAATGAAAATTCCTGATGCAGTTTTAGTTTCTGCAGCAACTGGTTCGATAAGAACGCGGTCTGAAAGTGGTTTAATGTTTAATCCCATGATTGTATATTTTTTAATTATTTTAAATGAATGTTTCTGTTATTTCAGAAATTGTGCCATCTCATTTTGACTGACATTTTTTCCTAAAAAAAATGCCAGCTTTGACAGGCTGGCATTTTGTATATTGAATACTGCTTATTTTGTAGCAGGAGCTGCAGGAGCAGTAGGTGTCGCTGGAGTTGCAGCAGGAGCATTTGATTTTTCAATGATTTTGGAATCAGTATCACTTAAAGAACCTGTAAAGCTTAAGCTTGAAAGTAAGATAAGTGCAATTAAAATAGTAGCCAATGTCCAAGTACTTTTATCTAAAAAGTCGGTAGTTTTTTGTACACCACCTAACATTTGAGATCCACCAATAGAAGAAGATAAACCGCCTCCTTTTGGGTTTTGAACCATAATTACTACTACCAATAGAAAGCAAACTATTGTAATTAAAACTAAAAAAATTGAAAATGTGCTCATTGTTAATTATTGTTATTTTGTTGTAAAATCTTAATATCCGAAATGCGGTCTGCAAAGAAAGTAATTTTTTCTGGATATTTCAAAATTAATATTTCATAAGCCTGAATTGCTTTTTGATATTTTTTTTGTTCTAAATATACTTTGGCTAAAGTCTCGGTCATCAACATCGAATGGTCTTCTTTGTTCAGGTCGAATGTTGTATTAGTAGAAGTTCCTTGTTTTACCGCTGGAATTTTCGGATTGGTTTCGATAAATTTGTCTATTAACTCTAGTTTTTTCTTTTGAGTTTCGTTTAGCGATGCTGTTGTTGCTTTCTCTTCTTGCTCTCTAATAATAGGCTGAATTCTTGAAAGTTGAAGCCATTCTTGAAACGAATGTTTTTCATTGGTAGAAAAATCCAAAGGTTTGCCAATCTCTAATTTTTCTTCAGTAGTCTTAGTTTCGGTTGTTTCGGCTTCTTTTATAGAGGTTAGAATTGAGGCTTCTAGAGTATCGTTACTTTCGGTTTTCCCTTCCGAAATAATGACTTCGCTATCTATCACATTGATATCAAGAAGTTCCAATACTTTTTTATCGTAATACCCTTTTTGGATTGCCGTAAAAGTATCGGAAGTGATGAAGTCAAATAATACCGTTCTGTCTGTAGTATGAGCCGCTGTAACTTTTAGAGCATAATTGTATTTAAAACTATTTTGATTGTACAACCCTTTTAAACGTAACGCCCTTGCACTTTGAAAATAGGGAAAATCTTCCAAAACATGGTTCAAAGCCTCCGTTTGCTTTTCGTTGATAGCATCAGGTTTGTTAATTAAAAAAGTATAATCAGTTACGTTCATAAATGTTGTTTATTTGGGGATTTGGTTATTGGTTTATGGTTAATTCAAATCCACAAATCCACGAAATTTCATTATAAATTACCATTTGGCTAATGATGCATTAAATATATCTTGGGTGATTCTCTCAAAAATTTCAGTTATTGCCTTATTTAGTGTACTACCGTTGAGCTGAGTTGTAGCGGGATAGTCATAATAAAAATCAAATGTTTTTTCAAAATCATCCTTTTCAGTTCTTTTATTAGTAAATCGAACATTGACTCTTATTTTTAATCGGTTTTGCGAAGCCTGTTGGTCTGCTGTAGCAGTCATCGGGCTAATTCTGTAATCAACTATTTCTCCTTCATAGGTTAAGTCAGCCCCATTTTTGACTAGATTAAGGTTAGTTTGATTTTGTATCAAATCCTGCAAAGTCAAGGTAAAGGTACGATCAATACCGGGTTCAATTAATTCGGCATTATTTTGAAAAAAGTTAACCTGAAATGTTTTAGCATCAATTTTTCCGGTCCCTGTAAAATTATATACAGAACAACTTGTGAAGGTTAGTGCAATCAAAACAAAATATAAGTAGCGTATGTTTTTCATTTTTCTGTTTAAAAAGCCAAAGATATTCAAAATCAATTGATAATTATTAAAGGTCAAATTGTTTTATTTTTCGGTACAAGGTGCGTTCTGAAATTCCTAATTCATCTGCAGCTGCTTTTCGTTTTCCTTTGTTTTTTTCTAAAGAACGTTTAATCATTTCGATTTCTTTTTGCTCTAATTTTAGAATTTCTTCTTCGGCCTCGATTGTTTCTGCAAAAAGATAATTGTCTTCTTCATCGTCATATATTTCTTCCTCTTTTGGAACATCTAAAATTGCTGCTCTAGGAGTTTCTTCAAAATGAATTTCATTATTGCTTTCTTGAGAGCCGTATATTTTTTTGATAAGATTTTGATTGGTTTCCTGCACTTTTGAACTGCCATTTTTCATCAATTCTAAAGTGAGTTTTTTCAAATCGTGCAAATCACTTTTCATATCGAAAAGTACTTTGTATAAAATTTCTCTCTCGGTATTGAAATCACTATCACTTTTTTTGTCGCTGATAACAGAGGGTAAATTAGTTCCTTCTGTAGGTAAATAGGACTGCAAGGTTAGGGCTGTAATATCTCGATTAGTCTCCAATACAGAAAGTTGTTCGGCTACATTTCGCAATTGACGAATGTTACCGCTCCAACGAAATTTCTGCAACAATTGAATGGCGTTTTCATCCAATTTTAGTGGTGGCATTTTGTATTTATGAGCAAAATCAGCGGCAAATTTTCTAAACAATAGATGAATATCATCTTTGCGTTCACGTAGCGGAGGTAAACTAATATCAACCGTACTTAAACGATAGTATAAATCTTCTCTGAATTTTCCTTTTTCAATAGCGTTGAATAAATTCACATTGGTCGCAGCAACGATTCTAACGTTGGTTTTCTGCACTTGTGAAGAACCTACTTTTATAAATTCGCCGTTTTCCAAAACACGCAGTAAACGAACTTGTGTTGTTAAAGGTAATTCGCCCACTTCATCTAAGAAAATGGTTCCGCCATTAGCCACTTCAAAATATCCTTCACGAGTGCTGGTTGCTCCTGTAAAGGCACCTTTTTCGTGTCCGAAAAGTTCACTGTCAATAGTTCCTTCAGGAATGGCCCCGCAGTTTACGGCAATGTATTTTCCGTGTTTTCTATGCGAAAGAGAATGGATTATTTTTGGAATACTTTCTTTTCCAACACCACTTTCTCCCACTACTAAAACTGAAATATCGGTTGGGGCAACCTGAATGGCTTTTTCTATGGCACGATTTAGTTTTGGGTCATTCCCAATAATTTCAAATCGCTGTTTTATTGATTGAACTGTTTCCATAATGTCATTGCGAGGCACGAAGCTCTCTCTTTATTGTTAACCGCACCCGATGTCTCAGGATGCAGATTTATTTCAAAACCGTTTCTTTATTTCTTTGTTAATCAATTCATCTCACTCAAACCTACAGCTTCTCCTTTTAAGGTTCCGCTGGTGCAGGAAGTGATTTTTACGTTTACAAAATCGCCTATTTTGTAATTTTCTTTCGGAAATACAACTGTAATGCTTTGTGAATTGCGTCCTGAAAATTCTTCTTTTGATTTTTTAGATACTTTTTCAACTAAAACTTCCGCGGTTTGCCCAATGAATTCCTCTGATCGGAACCAAGCGTGAGTTTGTTGTAAGTCCACAATTTCTTGTAAGCGTCTTGCTTTTGTTTCTTCGGTAACATCATCTTCCATTTTACGTCCAGCCAAAGTACCAGGACGTTCGGAATAGGAATACATGTATCCAAAATTATATTTTACATAGTCCATTAAGCTCAAGGTGTCTTGGTGATCGGCTTCTGTTTCTGTTGGGAAACCTGCAATCATGTCTTGCGAAATGGAACAATTCGGAATTATGGTTCTGATTTTGTCGATTAAGGTCATGTATTCTTCGCGCGTATGCAAACGGTTCATTTCCTTTAGAATACGATTACTTCCTGATTGCACAGGCAAGTGAATGTGTTTACAAATATTAGGATGTTTTGCAATAACATGTAGTACTTCTTCGTGCATGTCTTGCGGATTTGAAGTCGAAAATCGGATGCGCATTTTTGGAAAAGTAACAGCAACTGTTTCCAATAATTGGTCAAACCCAATAGCCGTTGCTTTTTGCATTTCGCTGGCGTTTTCAAAATCTTTTTTCAATCCGCCACCATACCATAAATAACTATCTACATTTTGTCCTAACAAGGTAATTTCTTTAAAACCTTTGTCCCACAAATCCTGAATTTCTTTGAGAATACTTTGTGGCTCACGGCTGCGTTCACGACCTCGGGTGAAAGGCACTACGCAAAAGGTACACATGTTGTCACAACCACGAGTGATCGAAACCAAAGCGGTTATTCCGTTGCTCATTAATCGAACAGGAGCAATATCGCCGTAGGTTTCTTCTTTGGAAAGAATCACATTGATAGCGTCACGTCCTTCTTCGACTTCGGCAAGTAAATTCGGTAGATCTTTATATGCGTCTGGGCCAACGACTAAATCTACTATTTTTTCTTCTTCTAAAAATTGGCTTTTTAAGCGTTCAGCCATACAACCTAAAACACCCACTTTCATTTTGGGATTGATTCGTTTTACGGCGTTGTATTTTTCTAAACGTTTGCGAATAGTTTGTTCTGCTTTATCACGAATAGAACAGGTGTTTACCAAAACCAAGTCGGCTTCTTCCAAGGTTTGTGTAGTGTTAAACCCATTTTCAGATAGAATAGAAGCCACGATTTCACTATCAGAAAAATTCATAGCACAACCATAGCTCTCTATAAAGAGTTTTTTGGTATTTTCTTTTTTATGTTCTAAAACAAGACTTTCACCTTGTTTGCTTTCTTCAATTACTTTTTCCATTTCCTGTTTTCAATAGTGCAAAGATACGTCAAATTAGAGAAATATGACAAGATGGCAGTCGAACTTTTAACAGTATTTTATGTTGTGTCCAAAAATTACAAAAACAGATCGTTTTAATAAATATACTATATATAAAAGGTAGTAACTTGGCTTTAACGGTTTTTTTAGAATTTTTAAAATTTAGAATCGGTGAAAAACGTTTTTCATCGATAAAATTTACTTTTAAAATTTAAAAATCTTAAAATTTAAAAAAATCCCATACTTTTGCCGACACAAACAAACGGATATGGCAAAGAATTTAGTTATAGTGGAATCCCCTGCAAAGGCTAAGACAATCGAGAAATTTTTAGGAAGTGATTTTCAAGTTGAGTCCAGTTATGGGCATATTGCCGACTTGCCTTCTAAAGAAATTGGTGTAGATGTTGAAAATGGTTTCAAACCTAAATACGAAGTCTCGTCTGATAAGAAAGCATTGGTTAGCAAACTAAAAACGTTGTCAAAAAATGCTGAAATGGTTTGGTTGGCTTCCGATGAGGACCGTGAGGGAGAAGCTATTTCTTGGCACTTATCTGAAGAATTAAAATTAGACAAAAAGAAAACGAAACGTATCGTTTTTCACGAAATCACTAAAACGGCTATTCTTAAAGCCATTGATAATCCTCGTGAGATTGATTACAATTTAGTCAATGCACAACAAGCGCGTCGAGTTTTAGACCGTTTAGTAGGATATGAATTATCGCCTGTTTTGTGGAGAAAAGTAAAAGGCGGACTTTCAGCAGGTCGTGTACAATCTGTTTCTGTTCGTTTGATTGTAGAACGCGAACGCGAGATACAAAACTTTAAACCAGTTGCAAGTTACTCGGTTACAGCGGAGTTTACTAACGAAGCAGGAAAAACAGTAAAGGCAAAATTGCCTAAAAATTTTAATACTAAAAAAGAAGCGGAAGATTTTTTACAAAAAAATATAGGCTCAACATATAAGGTAGGAGAGTTAGAAACAAAACCTACTAAAAAATCACCAACAGCACCATTTACTACCTCTACTTTGCAACAAGAAGCGGCTCGTAAATTGTATTTGCCTGTTGGAATTACCATGCAATTAGCGCAACGTTTGTATGAGGCGGGGTTAATTACGTATATGAGAACCGATAGCGTAAACTTGTCAAAAGAAGCTATGGATGCGGCTCAGGCAGAGATTATCAAATCGTACGGAAAAGAATTTTCTAAACCACGAACGTTTGCGAATAAAAGTAAAGGAGCTCAAGAAGCTCACGAAGCGATTCGTCCTACAGATATGTCACGCCATACTGTAAATATTGACCGAGATCAAGCGCGTTTGTATGATTTGATTTGGAAAAGAACTTTGGCTTCGCAAATGAGTGATGCTGAGTTGGAGCGTACCAATGTGAAAATTGAAGCTAATAATCATAGTGAAGTATTTACGGCTTCGGGAGAAGTATTGCTTTTTGAAGGTTTCTTGAAAGTGTATTTGGAAGGAAATGATGAGGATGAAGAAGAGCAAGAAGGAATGTTGCCTGCGTTAAAAGTTAACGAACGTTTAGAGAATAATTACATTACTGCTACCGAAAGGTATTCAAGACCTGCGGCGAGATATACTGAGGCTTCTTTGGTAAAAAAATTAGAAGAATTAGGAATAGGTCGTCCGTCCACTTATGCACCAACAATTTCTACTATTATCAACAGAAACTATGTTGAAAAAGGAAATTTAGAAGGTCAAGAGAGAAAATATACGCAACTGACTTTACAATCGGGTCAAGTAGGTGAGAAAGTATTAAAAGAAAATACAGGTTCTGATAAAGGAAAATTAGTCCCAACAGATATTGGAACGATTGTTACTGATTTCTTGGTGAAAAACTTCGACGCTATTTTAGATTATAATTTTACAGCAAAAGTAGAACAAGATTTTGACGAAATTGCCGAAGGAAATATTCAATGGGCAAAGATGATGCAGGAATTCTACGATAAATTTCACCCTAACGTGAAAGATGTAGAAGCCAATGCAGATAGAGAAAGTGGAGAACGAATTCTTGGGACTGATCCTGCTACAGGAAAACCAGTTTCGGTTCGTTTAGGAAAATTTGGTCCGATGGCTCAAATTGGAGATGCCGAAGATGAAGATAAGAAATTTGCTAGTTTAAAAATCGATCAAAACATAGGAAACATTACTTTAGAAGATGCTTTGAATCTGTTTTTATTGCCTAAAAATTTAGGTCTATATAAAGGAGAAGAAGTTGAGGTGAGTAATGGGCGTTACGGACCTTATGTTCGTCATGGAGCTGCTTTCATTTCTTTGCCAAAAGGCGAAGATCCTTTGGATGTTTCTATGGAAAGAGCTCAGGAATTAATTGATGAAAAAGCTCAAGCCGATGCGCCAATTGCTACTTACAAAGGTTTAGGTGTGCAAAAAGGAGTGGGGCGTTTTGGTGCTTTTATCAAATGGGACGGGCTTTTTATCAACGTAAGTAAGAAATATAATTTTGATAATTTATCTCAAGCAGATATCGAAGAATTGATTGAAGATAAATTACAAAAAAATATAGACAAAGTAATTCATAATTGGTCAGCGGAAGGAATTGTAGTAGAGAAAGCTCGTTGGGGTCGCTCTGTGATTACCAAAGGTAAAATCAAAATTGAATTGAGTAAAGATGTTGATGCGAGTAAATTGACATTAGAAGAAGTTCAAGAGTTGATTGAAAAGAAAACACCCGCAAAGAAGGCTTCTGCTAAAAAAGCACCCGCTAAAAAAACGACTACCAAAAAGAAATAAAAAATGGAATTTGATTTTCTTTCTCCTTTAGATACCGAAATCCTTGATTATATTGACGGATTGTCCTCCCAACAATTGGGAAGTAAGTTGGTTTTGCATACTCCAGAAGCATTTCCAGAGGTAAGCAAGGTAACTCTTGGAATTATTGGAGTGTTAGAAAATCGAGGAAACAAAAACGGCAATCCTGAGATGGACTTGTTGGCTATTCGAAAAGAATTGTACGCATTGTTTCCTGGAAATTGGGATGCCTCTATTGCTGATTTCGGTGATATAATAGCGGGTAATTCTAAGGAAGATACCTATTTTGCTTTGAAAAAAGTAGCTTCACATTTAATCAAGAATAAAATCATTCCTATTGTTATTGGAGGCTCTCAAGATTTGACGTATGCGCTTTACAGAGCGTATGATGACTTGGAACAAATGGTCAATTTAGTTGCAGTTGATAGTAAGTTTGATTTCGGAAAAGAAAGCGATGTTATTTCGGCGGCTTCCTATTTGACAAAAATAGTGATTGAAGAACCAAACAACTTATTCAATTATTGCAATATTGGGTATCAAACCTATTATAATTCGCAAGAGGAAATTGATTTAGTAGAAAAATTGTTTTTTGATGCCTACCGATTAGGAGAAGTTTCCAATACTATAGCGATTGCTGAACCTGTTTTTCGCGATGCGGATTTGGTAAGTATTGATATGAATGCAGTAAAATCATCCGATTCTGGAAATTTTGCCCATTTTGTTCCCAATGGTTTTAATGGTAAAGAAATATGTGCTTTGTCAAGATATGCGGGAATAAGTGATAAAGTGACTTCGTTTGGAGTTTTTAATCACAATGATACTGAACAAGAATCTGTATTGATTGCCCAAATTATCTGGTATTTTATAGAAGGGTTTCACTACCGTTCGAATGAATATCCTTTTGGAAGTAGAGAGAATTATTTGAAATATATTGTTCCTTCAGAAGACGAAGAATTGATTTTTTATAAAAGTGATAAAACAGACCGTTGGTGGATAGAAATTCCTTTTATAACAAATGGCAATAATAAATTAAAAAGAAACACGTTATTACCATGTTCTCATGAAGAATATCTAGCAGCTTGTGATCAAGAGTTGCCAGAAAGATGGTGGAAAGCACAGCGAAAAAACAGTATATAAAATCATTATTTTTGTAACAAAAAGCTTTCAAAATAAAAAAATTGCTTTTTAAAAAAATAATAAATAGGTTTACACATTGAAAAATAAAGAAAATATAACGCAAAATTATATGAAGAATTTCATTGCATTTACAGCAATTTTGACACTATTAATTAGTTGTGGAAAGTCTGGAGATAAAGGAGAATTGGTTGGGGCAAAAGGAGCCAAATGGCATCCTGAAAAACCGTTCGGAATGTCTTTAGTTCCTGGGGGTTCCTTCATTATGGGTAAGTCGGATCAAGACTTAGCTGGTGTGGAAGATGCGCCTACAAAAACAGTAACGGTTCCTTCTTTTTATATGGACGAAACAGAGATCACTAATAGTGAGTATCGTCAGTTTGTAGAGTGGGTAAAAGATTCTACAATGCGTATGCGTTTAGCGATTTTGGCTGATGAAAATGGTCAAAAAGCAGGTGATGGAAAAGGAAAAGGGAAAAATTCTGGAAGTATTGGCGACTTTGCTTTCAATGATACTGATCCTGAAAAAATGAATGCGTATGAAAAATATATGTATGATAATTATTATAGCGTAGGAACTGGTGATAATCAATATGCAGGTAGAAAAATCAATAAAAAAGTCAAATTAATTAAAAACACGAAACAATACCCAGACGAATATTATTCTGAGGTGATGGATTCAATGTATTTGCCTTTAGAAGCATCATATAATGGTTTAAGAACTATTGATGTAAATAAATTAAAATTCCGTTACTCTTGGATGGACATTCAAGCTGCTGCAAAATCAAAAGGAGGCAAAAGACAAGATTTTATCAGAACAGAACAAGTAAAAGTATATCCTGATACAACGGTTTGGATTAAAGACTTTGCGTATTCTTATAATGAGCCAATGCACAATGATTATTTTTGGCACAAGGCTTATGGAGATTATCCTGTAGTGGGTGTGAAACAAACTCAAGCAGTTGCTTTCTGCGAATGGAGAACGTTGTACAAAAATTCATATATTAAATCGAAGAAAAAAGGAAGAGATTTAGTAAATAAATTCCGTTTGCCTTCGGAGGCAGAATGGGAATATGCTGCTAGAGGCGGATTGCAATCAGCTACTTATCCTTGGGGAGGTCCTTATACTAAAAACGATAGAGGATGTTTCTTAGCTAACTTCAAGCCAAATAGAGGAGATTATGCAGCTGACAATGCTTTGTATACTGTAGAAGCAAAATCATTTGACCCTAACGGATACAACTTGTATAATATGGCGGGGAACGTGGCGGAATGGACTGCTACTTCGTATGATCCAGGAGCTTATGAATATGTATCTACTATGAGTCCAAATATTCAAGATTTCAAAAACAAACGAAAAGTAGTTCGTGGTGGTTCTTGGAAAGACGTAGCTTATATGTTGCAAGTATCTACTAGAGATTATGAATATGCTGATTCAGCAAGAAGTTACATTGGTTTTAGAACGGTTCAAGACTATATGGGAACTCAAAAAATTTCAACTAAAAAAGCAAAAAAATAATAATAATAAAATCACTTTAAAGAATAAATAATTATGGCATTAATCAACAAAAAAGTAATGAATTTCGCTTACGGTATGGGAGCGGCAGTAGTAATTGTAGGAGCTTTGTTTAAAATTCAACACTGGACAGGAGCAAGTCAATTATTGATTATTGGACTTTTAACAGAGGCGTTTATTTTTGCATTATCAGCGTTTGATAAAGTAGATGATGAATTAGACTGGACGTTGGTTTATCCTGAATTAGCTGGTGGTGAAGCAAAACCTAAAGCTAAAAAGAAAGAAGATGCTTCTGATGCAGATGGACTACTTTCTCAAAAATTAGATGCAATGTTGAAAGAAGCTAAAATTGACGGAGAGTTAATGGCTAGCTTGGGTAATAGCATCAAGAATTTTGAATCAGCAGCAAAAGGAATTGCACCAACAGTAGATTCTTTGGCTTCGACTAAAAAATACAGTGACGAATTAACTAAAGCAGCTGCTCAAATGGAGTCGTTGAATAGTTTGTACAAATTACAATTAGAAAGCGCTACAGTAAATGCGGAAGCTAATAAAGATATCGCCGAAAATGCAGCCATGTTGAAACAACAAATGCAATCGATGACAGCTAATATTGCTTCATTAAATGCAGTGTATGGTGGAATGCTTTCTGCAATGAGTAACAAAGGATAATAATTAGTTTTAAACTAAATTACTTTATTAACTAATTATTTAAAATAAAATGGCAGGAGGAAAATTAACCCCTAGACAGAAGATGGTAAACCTGATGTATCTGGTTTTCATCGCAATGTTAGCTTTAAATATGTCCAAAGAAGTGCTTTCGGCTTTTGGATTAATGAATGAAAAATTTGATGCGGCAAATGCAAGTGCTGAATCGATGAATGCAAGTATGTTACAAGCTTTGGATAAAAAAGCGGGAGAAGACGCGCACTTCGTTCAGGCGGCAGCTGAGGCAAAAAAAGTAGCCAGTATTTCTAAAGATTTTTATGCTTTTTTAGGAACTTTAAAAGCGGATGCAACTGAAGGTGTTGAAGTAGACAAAGAAACAGGTAAGTTGCCTTATGAAGCAATGGATAAAGGTCACGCAATTGACGAAGGTTGGTTTGAAGGCGATGGATATTCTAAAAAAGGAGATGAGATTGTAGCTCAATTCTCAAAATATGTGGCTGATATGAAAGCTGCGGTTGGGAATAATACTAAATTAAAAGGGGTTATAGCTGAAATTTCAACTAAATTCAATACAGCTGATGTAAAAGATCATGAAGGTGTGACTAAAAAATATTTAGATTACAATTTCAAAGGTTTCCCAGCAATTGCTTCGTTAACTAAAATTACTTCATTTCAAAATGATGTGAAGAAAGCAGAGGCGGATATCTATAGTATCTTATTAGGTAAAGCGGCTGTTGAAGCATCTTCTATGAAAAACTTTACTGCTTTAGTGGTATTGGATAAAAATGCCTACTACCAAGGAGAAAAAGTAACCGGTAAAGTAGTGTTAGGAAAATACGATGCGAATACTAAACCAACCTCATTTCAAGGTCCTGGTAAATTAGAAAATGGTCAAGCCATTATCTCTTTGACAGCAGGAGCGGTAGGAGAACAAAAAATTAATGGTAAGTTTACGTTTGTTCAAGATGGAGAAACTATTCCTTTAGCGTTTGAAGGGAAATACGTGGTAATACCTCAACCAAATTCAGCAACGGTGTCCGCAGATAAAATGAATGTGGTGTATAGAGGAGTTGCTAACCCAATTTCAGTTTCTTTTGCGGGGGTAGCAGCAGATAAAGTTAAGGCTACAGGTCCTGGTTTGAAACCTGTAGGTCCTGGTAAGTATATTATGAATCCTGGTGCAGGAAATGAGGCTGTAATCAATGTTGTTGCTACTTTACCAAGTGGGATAACTAAGACAGACAAAAAAGTTTTCAGAATTAAAGGAATTCCTGGTCCTGTAGGAACAATTAGAGGTGAAATGGGTGTAGTAAAAGGACCTAAAACAAGTTTGGAAATTTCTACTGTAGGAGCTAAATTAGTTGATTTTGATTTTGAAGTAGGATTAGACGTAGTTGGATTTAACTTTAAAGTTACAGGACAACCAACCGTAGTAGTTCCAGGAAATAAATTGAATGCACAATGTAAAGCTGTTCTAGCTAAGGCAGGAAGAGGAGACCAAGTAACGATCTCTGAAATTAAAACAAAATTAGTGGGTGCAGGAAGCTATATGCTACCAAGAACGGCTCCAGTAATTTATGAAATACAATAATAAGTAGAGATAACAAACTACTCAATATATTCAAACATGATGAACGTTAGAAGTTTTTTAATAGCTATTTTTTCAATTAGTTGTGGTGTTGCCTCTTTTGGACAGTCGAACTTGCTTAATGCAAAATCGCCAAGTCAAATTGGAATTAAATCCGCATCTCAATTGAATTCAGATAATGACAAACCCTTAGCGTATGGGTATGTTCATGATAGAGACATTTTGATGAGTAGAACTACTTGGGAAATTATTGACTTGGGAGAAAAAATCAATTTTCCATTGTATTTCCCAATTGATACAGCTAATGTAGGTCCAGAAAGACGTTCATTGTATGATGTATTGATTAAAGGAATTAAAAAAGGTAAAATTACCGAAGTATATACCGATAGTTATTTCAATACTAAAAAATCATTCAAAGATATTAAGGCATCTTTGTCTCGAATCGATACTACTGATGCTGGTAGAGAACAATTGAATGCAGGTTCTAAAATTTCTCCAGAATATATTGTACAACAAGATTTAACGTCGCAAGATGTAACACAGTACAAAATCAAAGGATTGTGGTATTTTGACAAACGTCAAGGCGAATTGAAGTATCGTTTATTAGGTATTTGTCCGGTAACTCCAGACGTATATACTATGAACAGTGAAGATCCTGATTTTATCGAATTGTTTTGGGTATTCTTCCCAGATGCTAGAGAGACATTGTATAGCGCGAAAGCATTTAATGAGAAAAATTCGTCTATGCCAATTTCATTTGACCAAATATTAAATTCACGTCGTTTTAATAGTGTGATTTATAAAGAAGAAAATGTGTACGGCGATAGAGATATTAAAGATTACATGAAAGACAATGCACAGAATCAGTTGTTAGAATCGGATCGAGTTAAAGATAAGATTCGTAGCTTTGAACAAGATATGTGGAATTATTAATTCATTGTATCTAAAAAAAATAGTAAAAACTCTTACCCAAAAGGTAGGAGTTTTTTCTTTTAAAGTTCTTACTTTGTAGTATTCAAAAAGGTGTTATGATTGATTATTTAATTGTCGGTTGTGGATTGGCTGGGATTTCTTTTGCTGAAAAAGCGTTGCAGTACAACAAAACGATTCTTGTGGTAGATAACGATTCACAAAATTCTTCTAAGATTGCGGGAGGTTTGTACAATCCGGTTATTTTAAAGCGTTTTAGCGAAGTTTGGGGAGCACAATCGCAATTGGTTGCCCTAAATGAATTTTATACCCAGTTAAAGCCTAGAATCGAGCAACAATTGGATTATAAAATGCCCATCTTAAGAAAATTCTTTTCTATAGAAGAACAAAATAATTGGTTTGCGGCTTCAGACAAACCGGCCTTAGCTCCGTTTTTGTCTACACAATTACGATACAACGAATTGAAAGGTATTACGGCTCCTTTTGGTTATGGAGAAGTATTGCATACGGGTTATGTCGATACCGCTTCGTTGCTTTCAACGTATCGGAACTATTTAGTAGCAAATAATAGCTTTCGCCAAGAATCATTTGATTATGCTGCCATTGTTTTTGAAGAAGAAAGTGTTCGTTATAAAGATATTCAAGCACAACATATCATTTTTGCAGAAGGTTTTGGACTCCATGCCAATCCGTATTTTAATCAATTGCCATTAGATGGAACCAAAGGAGAGTTGTTTATTATTAAAGCTCCTGACTTAGATTTGGAGGTGATTGTTAACACCAGCGTCTTTATTTTGCCGTTAGGGAATAATTTGTTTAAAGTGGGTGCTACTTACAATTGGGAAGACAAAACAGATCTTCCAACAGAAGAAGGGAAAACGGAGTTGGTTGCAAGAATCAAAGAAATAATTGATTGTGATTTTGAAATCGTTACTCATTTTGCTGGAGTACGCCCAACAGTTAGAGATAGAAGACCTTTGGTGGGAACCCATCCAATTCATAATAGGTTACATATTTTGAATGGTTTAGGTACTCGAGGAGTAATGCTTGGGCCTGCTATGGCCAAAGATTTATATGAATACATTGAATGTCAAATTCCTTTACACAAGGAAATTGACATTCAACGCTATACCAATAAAAAGAAATAAGTTACTCTTTAGAAGCATTTGGATCGTAGGATACAAACATATTGATGTAGATGTTTCTAGCCCAACGCAATACAAAAGGAAATGTAATTACAAGCGTTCCAATGATGGCAATAAACGAGTTAACTAAATTAAGACCTATAAAAACGTGTGAGATAATGAATGCGGCTACACCTACCGCTACATTCAAACCATAACTTACATACATGGCGCCATAAAAGAAAGAAGGTTCTATTTGATATTTCAAACCGCAATGGCTGCAGTTTTCGTTCATTTTTAATACTTTTCCTAAATGCAGTGGATTTTTATCCACATACATACTTTCATTTTGACATTTAGGACAACTTCCTGTTAAAATACTATTTAGTTTGGATCCTTTTTTTAACATTTGCAAAAATTTTTAACAAAGGTACATTTTTTTGAAAGTACCAATGTAACATTAGTCACAAACTATGCTTAATATTCACAATTTATCCGTTTCATTCGGGGGTTCTTATTTATTTGAAGAAGTTACTTTTCGCCTTGGTGCCGGAGACCGAGTAGGTCTTGTAGGTAAAAATGGTGCTGGAAAATCGACCATGCTTAAAATTTTAGCACGCGATTTTGCTCCAGATTCAGGAAGTATCGCCCAAGAGAAAGAAATTAAAATGGGATTTCTTCGTCAAGACATCGATTTTGAACAAGGAAGAACGGTTTTGGAAGAGGCCTATGAAGCGTTTACTGAAATTAAAATTGTCGAAAAAAAGCTAGAAGAAATCAATCATCAATTGGTTACCCGTACCGATTATGAAAGTGAAGAATACTCTCAAATTATTGAAGATCTATCCGATTATACGCATCGATTTGAATTGTTAGGAGGCTACAATTATGTAGGCGATACCGAGAAAATTTTGCTGGGATTAGGTTTTAAAAGAGAGGTTTTTAATAACCAAACTGAGACTTTTTCTGGGGGTTGGCGAATGCGTATTGAGTTGGCTAAATTATTATTGCAATCCAATGATATTTTGCTTCTGGATGAGCCAACAAACCACTTAGATATTGAGAGTATCATTTGGTTAGAAGGATTTTTACGCAATTTTCCGGGAGTTGTAGTGATTGTTTCGCACGATAAAATGTTTTTGGACAATGTGACCAATAGAACCATCGAAATTTCACTTGGGAAAGCCTACGATTTTAACAAACCGTATTCACAATATTTGGAATTACGTCATGAAATTCGCGAAAAGCAATTGGCTACCCAAAAAAATCAAGCTAAAAAAATTGAAGAGACGGAGAAGTTAATTGAGAAATTTCGTGCCAAAGCCTCTAAGGCATCGATGGCGCAATCCTTAATTAAAAAATTAGACAAGGTTGAACGCATTGAAGTGGATGAAGATGATAATTCAGTGATGAATATTTCGTTTCCGGTTTCAAAGGAGCCAGGAAGAGTTGTTGTTGAAGCCGAGAATGTAACCAAAAGTTACGGCGATAAAACCATCTTAAAAGACATTAATTTACTCGTAGAGCGTGGTAGTAAAATTGCCTTTGTGGGGCAAAATGGTCAAGGAAAATCGACTTTTATTAAAGCCATTGTAAACGAATTTGAATTCGAAGGATCGATTAAATTGGGTCATAATGTTCAGTTGGGTTATTTTGCCCAAAACCAAGCAGAATATTTAGATGGCGAAATTACGTTACTTCAGACAATGGAAGATGCTGCTATGGACACCAACCGTTCCAAAGTACGTGATATGTTGGGGTCTTTCTTGTTTCGCGGAGATGATGTAGAAAAGAAAGTAAAAGTGCTTTCGGGAGGCGAAAGAAACCGTTTGGCTTTATGTAAATTGCTGTTGCAACCCATTAATGTGTTGTTGATGGATGAGCCTACAAACCACTTGGATATTAAATCGAAGAATGTGTTGAAAGCGGCTTTGCAAAAATTTGGAGGAACGTTGTTGTTGGTTTCTCACGATAGGGATTTCTTGCAAGGAATGTCCAACATTGTGTACGAATTCAAAGACCAAAAAATAAAAGAATATTTAGGCGATATTAATTTCTTCTTGGAGCAACGCAATTTGGAAAACATGCGCGAAGTCGAGAAAAAAGACATTGCTAAAAAAGAAGCGCCTAAAGAAAACAAAAAAGTATCGTACGAAGACCAGAAGAAAGGAAAAACACTGCAAAATAAGTTGAGCAAAATTGAAAGTCAAATCCAGCAATTGGAAAAAGATATTCAGCACGACGATAAAATGTTAGCCTCTAATTATGATAAGCATATTGAAGATGCTTCTTTCTTTACGGCCTACAACAAGAAAAAAGCAGATTTGGATCAATTATTAATTGATTGGGAAATCGTTCAGGAAGAGATTGATAGTTTGAATTAGGAATATTTTCTTTTTACCTTAGCGGCAAGAACAAAAACCTAATCCTGAAAAGGATGGCGCTCTTTCCAAACCGTTTCGGGTTCTAAATAACGAAAGAAGAAATCGAGTTGGCTATTGATGAGTTTGTTGTCATGAGACATCAATCCATACATTTTTAAAGGTGTTGCTCCTACTGAACTTTTAATTTCTAAGGCAGTCCTTGCAAAAATAACAGTCTCAAATTGTTCTTTGATGGCATAGCCAATCATGTCATACAACATATTCAAATACAACATTTTTTCTCGTTGCACACTGTCGTCATAACCTAAAAAGTAGGTGTCTAAATCGGTGCCGTTTTTTATCAAAGTATTGAACCCAATTAATTTCTCATTTTCAAAATACCCATAAAACAAGAATTTTTCTTTTAGTTGTTCTTTGAAAACAGCGAAGTGATTTTTGGGTAGAAAAAAAGTATTGAATGGTGCACTTTTAGCTACATGGTGGTACAAATCATAAATTGTATCTTCTTGAGCAATTATTTCCCCCAAAGACAATTGTTTTTTAACGAGTCCCGTTGCTTTTTTTCTAGCGCGTTTGTATTGGTCTCTGTATTTTTTAGACAAGGCTGCCACGTAATCTTCTTCTGTTTTCCAATTGTTTCGCACAGAAAAAACCATATTCGGCTGAGTAGAAAATTGTAAATAGGGGCTGAATTCTGGAATTTCAAATTGGCTTAATTCATCTGTACAAAAATCTTTTAAACCACACATGTGTACGTTTTTGCCTTTTGCCTTGAAAATTGCTTTGAGTGCTATAACGGCTTTTTGAAGCGTTTTTACTACTTCGATTTTATTGGCGTTTTCTGAAAATGCAAATGCATTTTGCCCTGTTAATGTATTGTTTCCAATAAGTAAAATATGGGAACAGAAATTTTTAAAGAGAAAATTCCGAACAGAAGATTTAATACATTGATCTCGCTCTCCAAATGATTCCAATTGGTTCAAATCTACAAATTGCGATACGGCGATACCTATCAAAGTTTCATTTTCAAAAATTCCAATGAAATGGCAGTCCATATTTATAGGAGCTGCTTTTTCAAGAATGGTAAGATAGGCTTTGGTTAAGAAAATAGTGTTTGCAGCTAGTTCGTCCCAGTTTTCAGGAAGTTGACTAGTGCTTGAGTAGATATGATACGAAAAAAATGGTTCCAATTCGGGATAGAAATTTCTTCAAAAATACTAATTAAAATGAAGCTATACGTGGACTCTGAAGAATACTTTTTAGATTATTGCAATAGACCTTCCGGCCACGAATAACTTCCAGGTTTTATGGTGATGAATTTGGTCTTGTCGTTTACCAATTGCATCCGAATTACTCCCGGTGCTAATTCAGCAATAGGGGTGAAGTTAAGCCACTGTAACTTTTGTAAGACATCATATGCTGTTGCGCCACCTTCAATATACAATTCGTTGATTTTAGTTAATTTTAATAGTTCTTGGAGTATGTGGCTTACTCTGTTTTTTAAGATTTTTGAACTGTTTTCAAATTGAATAATTGTATTGGATGTTCGTAGAATTACTTTTTGTTTTTTATCGAAAACTTGTCCCAGTTTTTGTATCCATTCAGTTAATTCGGTTGCATTAGTTTCTTTGGTTACTAAAGAATCAGGGAGTACAATTAAGGGACAGTTCGAATTTTCAAGTTTTTTTGCAAAGCGGATACTTTCAGGGTGCGTACTACCCGAGAGCAGTAGGTAAGTGGTAGGAGTGCTAAATGCAATAGCTGCCTTCTTTTGATTGGCCAAGCCTTGCTGAATTAAAATTTGTTCAAAAAAACCACTGCTCCCACTTAAAATTATTTCTGAATGAAATAATTCGGCACATTTTTTTAAATCGTCTATTGAATTACAATCAGGGATGTAGATGCCTTTCCAATTGGATGTATTGGAAGTGCCACAAACTAGTGAAATTTCATTTATAGTAGCGTTGCGAAAGATGAGTTTTTCTACAGCAGAACTAGTTGCTGGAAAATCGGGGTCATGAGCAAATCCTGTAGTTTCAATTAAATGCCCTTCAATCCAATAAGAACCATTGCGAATGCATCGTTGCGCAGCAGGGTTGGAAGGTTGTAATAGTATTTGGCTTTTTTGACTGGCTACAGAAAGCGCTTTAAGTTCAGTAAGTACATGTCCTCTGAGCGCCGAATCACATTTTTTAAATAGTATTTGATTTTCGGGATTCGTAATTACAAGATGTGCTAATTGCAAATGAATTTGATAGGCTTCGTCTTCTGTTTTAGAACGAGAATCAGTTGCAATGATGCTAACGGTAGCTTTTTTTTCTGGAATAGTATCAATTCCAAAAGCTACATCCAATCCATATCGAATGCAAATTCCGGCTATTTCAGCCGCACCTGTTAAATCATCTGCAATTACAGTAATCATTTCTTTTGGTGTTTAGCCATTACAATGGCATAATCTATCGCTACCATCATTGCATCTGCTGAAGCAATTCCCATTCCAGCAATTTCAAAAGCAGTTCCGTGATCAACAGAAGTGCGAATGATAGGAAGTCCAAGAGTTATATTTACACCTTTCACACTTTTCATAGTTTGCTTTTCGTTATCCCATTTAAAACCTTCTAATTTAAAAGGAATATGTCCTTGGTCGTGGTACATGGCTACACATCCGTCAAATTTTCCTTGGACTGCTTTTACAAACATAGTATCAGGAGGGAAAGGCCCCTCAACGGTTAAATCTTCTTGATTTGCTTGTTCTATTGCAGGGATAATTTCGGTAATTTCTTCTTCTCCAAACAAACCGTTTTCTCCCGCATGAGGATTCAAACCTGCAACGGCAATTCTAGGTTTTTTGATTCCTAATTTTAAACACGCATCATTCAATAAACTGATTACTTCAAGTACACGGTCTTTTTTGCATAAATCACAAGCTTGTCGTAGGGATACGTGGGTACTTACATGAATCACTCTGAAATTCTCATCGGCCAATAGCATGGCATATTTAGAAGTATTCGTATAATGCGCATATATCTCGGTATGACCAGAGAAGTGATGGCCTGCTTTATGAATTGATTCTTTATTGAGAGGAGCAGTAACGGTAGCGTCAATTTGGTCTAAAAGAGCCAATTCGATTACTTTTTTTACAGCCTCGAAAGCGGCTTTACCAGCCATAGCTGATACTACTCCCGCTTGTAATTCAGTTAGGGAAACATTTTTTAAATCATAAACGTCAATGATACCGTGTTCAAATTTTGCTTCGCTCACAGATTGCACAGCATTGATAGTTACTGGGATGTTTAATGCTTTGGCTTCTTTTTCTAAAACAGCAGCATCGCCAATAACTAGTGGATTGCATTGCGAATAAACTTGTTCTAGGGCTAATGTTTTGATAATAATTTCGGGACCTATTCCTGCAGGGTCACCCATGGAGATTCCAATTTTTGGTTTCATTTCATTTTATTTTTAAGCGTTTGCTAAAGCAGTTTTTTATAAATCATAATGGCATCCTCTCGAGTTACCTCTCTCGGATTGTTTTTCAATAATCGAGTTACATTCATAGCTATATCAGCTAATTCAGGTATAATTTCTTCTGTAATACCAATTTCTGTAAGTCGTTGCGGAATATTACAGGCTCTAGAAATAGCCTCTAATTTTTCAATTCCCGCTAAAGCGATTTCTTCATCGGTTCCGTCAATTGTAATTCCTAAAGCTCTTGCTACTTCGGCATGACGTTTTGGATTAGAGGGTAAATTGAATTTTAGCACTTCCGGCATTAATATAGCATTGGCTAAGCCATGTGGAATATGGAATTTTCCTCCCAATCCATAAGATAGTGCGTGGACGGCAGATGTGTTTACTGGACCAAGACACAGCCCACCATACATGGAACCGAGCGCTAAAGCAGCTCGACCTTCAAGGTCGTTTCCGTTTTCGTAAACAGTTACGATGTTTTTAGCGATTAACTCAATTCCTTCTAAGGCGTACGTGTCAACCGCTGGATGTGCAAATTTATTAGTATAGGCTTCGATACAATGCGATAGGGCATCAATCCCAGTTTCGGCAGTTAGTTTCTTTGGTAAACTAATGGTTAATACAGGGTCAATATAACAAGCATCAGGAACTAAGTACGGACTTATTATTCCGCTTTTTGCAGCAGTATTTTCATTTAGTAAAATGGCATTGGGAGACATCTCACTACCAGTCCCCGAAGTGGTAGGCAAACAAATTAATTTTTTAGTTCTACCATTTAGCAATCCAATTCCAACTATATCTTCTAATTTTTGCTCATTTTCAATAAGTGCTGCGAGTAGTTTGGCACAATCTAAGACACTCCCTCCTCCAACACCAATAACGCAATCAGGATTGAATCCATGAGTCATTTTTAAGAGCGAATTGAATTGTGAAAAAGTAGGTTCTCCTAGGAAATCATATTCCATCAATTGAACTACTTTTCCCTTGTTTTCCAACTCTTTTATGGTGTCAGAAAGTGAATTTATTAAGGGAGAAGCAATTAAAAAAAGTAGTTTCTCCGATAGATTTAAGATAGGATCATTACTTAACTCTAAAAGAGAGTTTTCTCCAAATACAATTTTTTGGGGTTGTAATAATGTTATTGACTTCATTTTAGGAATTTTATTCTATTGTTGTTGTTTTGTTTTTTAAATATCCATAAATCGTAAGTTCTTCATCCACTTTTTCGGCTTTGAAGAAAAAACTAGCAAAGTAACCTACAACAAGGACAATTAGATGGCTATATACCCCTAGCATGTACTTATGATGAGGAAAATTGTATTTGCCTAAATCGAGGATGAGTTTATCATCAATTTCTGTTGTGGTTAATACGGCATAGGCTGTAAATAGTATACAGGTAACGATACCAATTAGAAGACCTTGATTATTGGCTCGAGTTGAAAATAATCCCAACAAGAAAATACCCACAACACCAGCAGAAAAAATTGCGTACAGTTGAAAAACGATACCTAAGACACCATCTTCTTCACATGCGGCATATACAAGTGCTATAAGAGTCATAATTATTCCTGCTATTAAAACCAATAATTTACCCATAAATAACCTCTCCTTGTCGGTGCAATTGGGTTTGAATTTTTCGTAAAAATCTTCCACACCAATAGCAGCCAGACAGTTTAAATCGGCATCTAGAGCTGCAATAGCAGCACCTATTAGACTCGCTAACACTAATCCAATAGCGCCTACAGGTAGTTCTGTGCTAATAAAGTAAGGGAATACTTGTTCTGCTTTCATTTCTCCAGGCAGTGTTGCGTTTCCGGAGTTATAAAATACATATAATAAAGAACCAATAAGCATGAATAACGTCCAAATAGGAACGCTAAAAAACACTCCAATGTACGCTGCTTTTTTAGCATCTTTGTCACTTTTGGCGGTTAAATAACGCTGAACTATAGTTTGGTCTGTTCCATATTTTTGTAGACTATAAAAAGCGCCGTTAATTACCATTACCCAAAAGGTAAGTTCTGTAAAAGTAAAATCATAGGGTCCAACATCTATTTTTTTCATTTGGAATGCCTGGGTTAGAGCCTCAACAGGCCCTCCTGCTGATTGAAATAGCAATATACCTAAACAAAGTAATCCCCCGCCTATAAGTAAAAATCCTTGGATTACATCCATCCAAATAATAGCTTCCATACCACCTAAAAATGATATTGCAATAATAACTACACTTAGAGAAATGATATAGGTAGTGATGGAAAGACCTGTTAAATCAGTTAAAGCTAAGCTTACTAAATACAGAACTGTTCCCATTTTTGAAAAATGAGTTAAGATAAATGCGACAGAACTGTACATTCTTGAAAATCGACCAAAACGGCGTTCAAAATATTCATAAGTACTTAATCGGATTACTTTTCTGAACAACGGAACGATAAACCAAATGAAGCCGACTAATATAATTGGAACCATTAAGCCTTGTACTAATAAAATCCAATTCGATTTGTAAGAGGCCGCCGGATAAGCTAAAAAAGTAACACTACTTATAAGAGTGGCAAATATGGATATACCAATCGCCCATGCGGGAATATCATTGCCTCCGGCAAAATAGTAATCTGAACTTTTTTGTTTATTGGCAAAGTAAAATCCAATACCAATAGTGAGTAGTACTGATAAGATGACAATGGTAATATCAATCCAATGAATGTTTTGCATAGTTTGTGGTTTTGGTTGGTTAATTAATAGTTATGATTAGATGGCTTCGGTTAAAGGCGGCATCATCGTTTTGTTACACATATTTTTCTCATGCATTAATGCTTTTAGTTGGGCCAAAGAAGCGCCTAATGTTCGGTCTTTTTGATAAAGAAGTGCTACTTCATCGGTTGCTTCTTGCCATTTATGACATTCTTTCCAGTCTTTTTTTAAAGCGGCTTGATACAACTCGTAGTACATTTCAGGAACATAGTTTCCTGTGCTCGGAACAATTCCATCAGCTCCTATTTCTAGGCTAGAAGCTCCTTGAGCACCCCACCCGCAGAAATACGAAAAATCGTCTCTATCTTTAAATATTTTGATAAAAGTTTCCATGCGGTCATAATCTCTTTCAGAATCTTTTAAACCCCAAATAGTAGGATGGTTAGCTAAATTGATTACTACATCAAGAGGAATTGACATTTGTGTTGTAGCTTTAATATTGTACATCATCAAAGGTCCATTTATTTTGTCGGCCAAAGTTTGATAAAACAATGTCATTTCGTGTGAAGAAAGAGTATAATAAGAAGGTAGAGTTGCCACGACACAATCCACTCCAAGTGCTATATATTGATTTCCTCTATCAATTAGTTCATCAACTTGGTTGCCAACTAAACCAGCATAAATACACTGATTTTCTCCTTTTGATTTTACGGCACTCTTAATCAGTTTTAAACTTTCTGCTAAATTAATGGAACTTGATTCTCCGGTTGTTCCTAATACTAGCGGATGGATATTGTTTTGATTAAACTGAGTGATAATTTTTTCTACCGCTTGTGTATCAATAGTGAAGTCCTGATTAAGAGGTGTGATCATTGGAACTACGACACCTGAGAAACGTTTTTGCATTTTGTATATTTTTGATAATGTTTGGTAATTCTTAAATCCAATTCAATTTTAGAGTTGGAGTTGTTAAAACACTTATTTTGAATGGATTGCTTTTAAATTTGTTTAAAAAATGATGCTATTTATTCAAAATAAGACGATAAATGTAATTACTTTTTAGATATAAAATACATTATTATGGAAAATAAGTGTAAATTTGACAATTAACTTTATTTAAATGGAAAGAATTGTAGCTACTTATCTTATAGAAACTCCTTATGCTGTAGAACAGGCAGCTGCAGTTTTAGCCGGAGAACAATCCAGTGGAACTTTTGTTTCGGTTCCTGGGGAAACAGATGAACTTAAAACTCGATTTGCGGCTAGGGTAGAAGAGATCGAATTGTTAGAGGAGGTTTCAAAACCAAGTATGCCTGGAGAGGTAATTGATAATAAGGTTTATAAAAGAGCTAGGGTAACGGTTTCGTGGTCTGTCGAAAATTTTGGATACAATATTCCTACTCTAATTTCAACACTTCAAGGGAATTTGTATGAGTTGCGTCAGTTTACAGGACTCAAATTAGATGATTTTGAATTGCCGTCTTCTTTTGCTGACCATTTCAAAGGACCTAAGTTTGGAATGACCGGCACAAAATCTTTGGCTAATGTGGGTGCAGAACGACCAATGATAGGGACTATTATCAAGCCTAGTGTGGGATTAACACCAGAATATACGGCTGATTTAGTCAAGGTTTTGGCAGAGGCAGGAATTGATTTTATTAAAGATGATGAGCTTTTGGCTTCTTCTGCAAATTCTCCTTTTTCTGTTCGTGTTGAACATATTATGCGTGTAATCAATGATTTTGCCGATAAAACAGGTAAGAAAATCATGTATGCGTTTAATATTACAGGAGATTTAGAAACAATGAAATCCAATTATGAAACGGTAGTTAAAGCAGGAGGAACTTGTGCAATGATGAGTATTAATAGTGTGGGTTGGGCAGGTGTAAAGCAAGTTTGTGATTGGGGAGCACTTTCTATTCATGGACACCGAAATGGTTGGGGAATGTTGAATAGGCATCCATTTTTAGGAATAAATTTTCCCGCGTATAATAAAATTTGGAGATTAGCCGGTGTAGATCAGATGCATGTTAACGGAATTCAAAATAAATTTTGGGAGTCGGATGATGCAGTAGTACGTTCAATAGAATCATGTCATACACCATTTTTAAATAATGAATCTATTATTCCAGTTGTCTCTTCTGGTCAATGGGGAGGGCAGGCATTTGAGACCTACCGTAGAACCAAAACCACAGACTTGTTGTATATGGCAGGTGGAGGAATTATGGCACATCCATCTGGACCAGCGGGAGGTGTAAGAGCTTTGCATCAAGCATGGAATGCAGCTGTTGAAGGGTTGACTATGGAAGATGCGGCAAGGCAATATAAAGAATTTGGAGAGTCGGTAGTTAAATTTGGAGGTAAGAACTAATGCAACAAACAAAGGAAATCGTATTGGCTTTTTATGGAGATGATTTTACTGGGTCAACAGATGCTTTAGAATTCTTGAGTCGGGCGGGAGCAAAAACAATACTCTTTTTAGACAATCCAACGCAAGAGCTATTGGATCAATTTCGGGATTTAGAGGCTGTTGGTGTTGCCGGAATGACACGTGCTATGCTACCACAGGAGATGAACAGAGTGCTTCAAGAAGCATTTCAATCTCTCAAATCGCTACAACCTCGGCATGTGCATTATAAGGTGTGTTCTACATTTGATTCTTCTCCAGAGATTGGCAATATTGGGACTGCTATTCAAGTAGGGACTACTGTTTTTAAAAATAAATTTACTCCCGTTTTAGTAGCAGCACCTAATTTAGGGAGGTATTCTGCTTTTGGAAATTTATTTGCAAGAATGGGTATTGGAAGTCAGGGCGCTATTTATAGATTGGATAGGCATCCTTCAATGAGTAAACATCCTATCACTCCAGCTGATGAAGGCGATTTACGAATTCATTTATCCAAACAAATTCAAGAGCCTATGGGCTTAATTGATGTAGTTGATTTGGGGAAAAGTAGAGAAGAAATCAAAATAAAATTAGGTGATGAAGTGGCTTTAGGAAATACTATTATTTTCTTTGATGCGATGTATGAAAATCAAATGCAAATAATAGGAGAAGTACTCGATGGTTGTGTTGTACAAGATAAGCCTCTTTTTTCAGTAGGATCATCGGGAATAGAAAAAGCGTTAGGTGATTTTTGGACACAAAAAGGAAAATTGACACCAAGGAATACTTGGGAAGTCTTATCCGAAAGTAAACCAATGTTAGTGCTTTCAGGAAGTGTTTCGCCTGTTACAGCTTCTCAAATTGATTGGGCTTTAGCCAATGGGTTTGAAGAAGTGTCAATTGAAGTGTCAGCACTAGAGGATGAAAATGAGGCTTCTCGTTTTAGTATTCGATATCAGAAACAAATAGTTGATTATCTTAAAAATGGGAAAAGTGTTATTGTACACACATCTAAAGGTCCAGAAGATGTCAGAGTAGAAGCGACTAAGAAGTTTTTTGAGCAAAAGGGATGGGATGAATCAATGATTCGTTCTCAAACAGCTCGTCGATTTGGTGCAATTTTAGGACAATCGGCGCGTGGGGCATTACAACAAATACCCGTAAAAAGATTGGTTATTGCTGGAGGAGATACTTCAAGTTATGTGGCTAGAGAGTTAGGAATCATTGCAGTCGAAATGATTGCTCCAGTTTTTATGGGAGCCCCAATGTGTAGAGCTTTTGCGCCAGGTTCACCTGTAGATCAGATAGAAGTAAATTTGAAAGGTGGACAAGTGGGAGACGCAACCTATTTTGGAGCTTTACAAAAAGGACAAATAAAAATGTAAAAGGTAAATAATTAATACAAATAAAAATGGCAAAAAAGTTAGCTTTAATCCATACATCGGCAACATTAGTCCCTGTATTTCAAGAATTAGTAGATAGGTTTTTAGGAGACAAAGGTCTTACGATTTTTAACATTGTTGACGATAGTTTGATTAAAAATACGATAGAAAGAGGAGTGTTAACTCCTGATACTTCCCGAAGAGTGGTAGATTATGTAGGTTCTGCAGAGGCTGCAGGGGCAGATTATATTATGGTTACCTGTTCCTCTATTGGTTCGGCAGTCGAAACCGCAGCATCTTTGACCCGAGTTCCTGTTTTGCGCGTGGATCAACCGATGGCTGATCAGGCAGTGCAGTCAGGAACTAAAATTGGAGTTGTGGCTACTTTGTCAACAACATTAGAGCCGACTTCAGATTTGGTTAGAAGGAGAGCAGTGTTAGCAGGGAAAGAGATTGAATTAACCGCTCGTTTATGCGAAGGAGCTTTTGACGCTCTAATGAAAGGAAATCCAGAAATTCATGATGCAATGGTAGCTGCAGCATTAAAAGAATTGTCTCAACAAGTAGATGTAATTGTATTGGCACAGGCTTCTATGGCTCGAGTTGTAGGACAGCTAGCGCCAGAGGATAAAAAAGTGCCCATTTTAGCAAGTCCAGAAATTGCGATGAACTATTTACAAACTCAATTGTAGATTATGATGCAGCAAATTCAAAAATATAGTTTAGGCTTCGGCTTATTCTCAGGACTATTTTTGTTAGTTTCTGTAGTATTTGGTTGGGAAAATGGGATAGCGCCATTGGCAGTTAGTAGTGCTCTTTTTTTAGCTATTGGTATTGGATCCATAAATTCTTTAAAAAGTTATCAGTACACGGCTTGGATTGTAGTAGCTATTATTTGTGGAATGATTTATCCTTCCGCTTTTTTAAAATGGGGCGATTTTGACTTAAGAAACAAATGGTTATTGCTTGTAGTAGTTCAAATTGTTATGTTTGGAATGGGAACTCAAATGAGTATAAAAGATTTCTATGGTGTGAAAACAATGGGTAAAGGAGTATTGGTAGGGATTCTTTGTCATTTTACGATTATGCCAGGAGTAGGCTATTTACTAACTAGAATTTTTCATTTTGAACCAGAAATAGCTGCGGGAATAATTCTTATAGGATCTTGTTCAAGTGGTTTGGCTTCAAACGTAATGGTTTTTATAGCAAGGGCTAACTTACCTCTTTCAGTTACAGTAACTGCTGTTTCTACCTTATTAGCTCCAATAATGACACCTTTAATGATGCAGCAATTAGCAGGGACTTATGTTGAGGTTAGCTTTTTGAATATGTGTGTAGAGATTATAAAAATAGTAATTGTGCCAATAGGAGCAGCACTATTATATGATGCTTATTTGAATGGTTCGGTGGGTTTTAGAAAACGAGTAAATGTGGTTTTCTTTATTTCTATTATTTGGTTATTGGTGGTTTTGGTTGGATTTTGGAAAGTGTTAGCTGCTCAATTTTCAGAAACAACTATGTTGCTTTTAGAATTGGCTAATTTTATCTTTGGAACGGTCATAGTTGGTGTTTTGTATTATCATTTAGTGATTTGGCGTCCAAAAATTCATTCTTTTATGCCTATGTTGTCTATGATGGGTATTGTCTATTTTACAACCGTAACCACTGCAGCGAGTCGAGAAAATATTATGTCTATTGGTATAGTAATACTCATTGCCTCTATACTGCACAATACCTTAGGTTATACTTTTGGTTATTGGATAAGTCGCGCATTAGGATTTGATACCAATTCAAGCCGAACGATTGCACTTGAAGTAGGTTTGCAAAACGGAGGAATGGCTTCTGGGTTAGCAGGTGCAATGGGAAAATTAGCTACGGTGGGATTGGCAGCAGCCATTTTTAGTCCGTGGATGAATATTTCGGGTTCTTTACTCGCTAATTATTGGAGGCGAAAAGATGATTCATTAAAATTACAATAGATTGTATATTGTGATGATTTAATACTATAAAACCTCAAGAGTAATCTTGAGGTTTTTCGTTAGTGGAGGAACAGTTTCTACGCTTCGGGAGAATCTGTGACTTATTTGAAATAAAAAAGCTCCACATTACTGCGAAGCTTACTTTGTAGCCTATTCAGACCAAATTATCGAATCTTTGATTGATGAGATGAATGATATTATAGATTTAGTTGAGTCCATAAAAAAACCTCAAGATTACTCTTGAGGTTTTTGGTGCCACTTGTGACCTCTATAGATTTATAATTAAATCAATACATTGATTTATTCAAAGTTACGGATTATATAAAACGGCTAATTACTTTAAAAATGAATTTAATGTCATTTGTAATACTTTTATATTAATCGTGTCGAACACCTTCATGCACTTTAAAAATATGCAATAAATGAGGGAATAAGGCACTCATACTTTCTTCTACTCCTTTTGGAGAACCTGGCAAGGTAATCACTAAGGTTTTACCAATGAATCCTGCGACTCCTCGGCTAAGCATAGCATAAGGCGTACGTTGCTGTCCATAATCTCTAACGACTTCCATTATTCCAGGGACTTCTTTTTCTAATAAAGGTTTGATAGCATCTGGTGTTACATCTCGAGGAGAAAGTCCTGTACCTCCTGTAAATAAAACGAGTTGAAATTGTTCTTCGACAAGTTGTTTAGCTGTGGATTGAATTACAGTAAAATCATCTGGAACTACTTTGTTAAATGAAGTAGACAAATTGTGTTTTTGAAGTAATTCATTTATTATTTTACCGCTTTTATCTTCGTTTTGATTATTGCTGATGCTGTCGCTACAAGTTACAACCGCAATTTTTAACGATTCAGGATAAGCATATTTAAAATCACTTTTACCTCCTTTTTTCTCTTCTAATCTGACAGAGGTAATTTCGATAGCCTCATCAATAGGTTTTAGCATATCGTACATAGTCAAGGCAGTAATCATAACTCCGTGCATTGCTTCGACTTCGACTCCCGTTTTGTAAATGGTGTGGACTTCGACTTGAACAATAATATTTAGCCCATCTATTTCATGACTAATTGCGGTATATTCTACTGGTAATGGATGACAGTCTGGAATGACTTCATACGTTTTTTTGCAAGCGAATAAACCCGCCGCACGGCTAAACTCAAAAACATCTCCTTTGGGTACTTTTCGCCCTACTACAGCATCTATGGTTTCCTGTTTGGATACTTTTAAAATCCCAACTGCCACTGCTTTTCTGAGGGTGGATGATTTATGTGTAATATTTACCATATTTATAATTTTAAGAATTTATTTTCCATTGATAGGAATCATCCATTAGTTCTTTGCCCCAAATTGGTAATTCTGACTTGATGCGTTCGACACATTCGGTACAGGCGTCAATTGCTTCTTTTCTATGTTTGGCTGAGGTAAAAACAAAAAGACAAATTTCGCCTACTTTTATAGTACCTAAACTATGATGGATGTGCATACAAGTTAGGGGATATTTTGCAAAAATTTCTTCCCGAATTACTGCCATTTTCTCCAGTGCCATTTCTTCAAAGCTTGTGTATTCGATGGCTGTAACATTTTTACCATCAATAACATCCGCACGGACTTGTCCTAAAAATATATTATGCCCTCCAATTGTAGTTTTGGTAGCATGTTTGGCAATACTATTGGCAATAAATTCTGCCGAAATAGCTCCTTCTACAAAGATGTTTTTTATTTTATTTTTGTCCATTAGTTTAAATTAAGTTCTTTCTTATCATTTCATTTACTCCGCCTTTTAGGGAAAATACTTGTGCTTTTGGATTGTATTCTAGCATTATTTTAACGGCTAATAAACTACGTTTTCCTGATTGGCAAACAAAAACTAACGTTTTCTCAGATAATCGGTCTCTGTTTTCTTTTAAATCGGCAATTGGAATTTCGAAAGGGTTATAAGCGTTTAAACGAGGTGTTTCATTCAATTCCCTTACATCTACTACTACTGTATTGTCTTGTATTTCCAACCATTTTTCACAATCAATTTCCGTTTCGTGTTCCTGATTTAGATTGCATAACCATTCATAATCGGTGTTTTTAAACTCTTCAACAGTTGCAGGAATTAAAGGCTTGGCTTCAGGATTATGTTTAAGTTGAATAGTAAAAAACTCTTGTTGTAAGGCATTGTAAGTTAGTAATTTGTTGGCCAAAGGTTTGCCAATACCTGTAATTAACTTAATCACTTCGGTAGCTTGCAACACCCCTATCATTCCTGGGAGGACTCCTAAAACACCTGCTTCGGCACAATTTAAAATTTCGTTTGATTGTGGAGGTACAGGAAATACATCTCTATAATTGACACTTTTTTCTTTGTTACCCCAATTAAAAACGGCTAGTTGTCCTTCAAATTTGGAAACCGCACCAAAAACTAACGGTTTGTTAAATAAAACGCAAGCATCGTTAATTAAGTATCGGCTGGTAAAATTATCGGTAGCATCTACAATTATATCGTATTCTTTAAAATGGGTGATACAATCTTGTGTTGACCAACGTTTTTTCCAAACTTGAATTGAAACCGACTCATTAAGTAAGAGTAGTTTTTCTTTGGCAACATCTACTTTGTATAACCCAACATCTTGTGGACCAAATAAAATTTGTCGATTTAAATTAGATAATTGGACTACATCATCATCGGCTATGCCAATATGTCCTACGCCTGAAACCACTAAATATTGTAAAACAGGGCAACCTAAACCACCTGCACCAATGACCAATACTTTGGCTTCAGAAAGTAGATTTTGTCCTTCTTGTCCTAATTCGGGCAAAATAATTTGCCTTTGATATCGTTCTTTTATTGCTTCCATATTCTAATTATCCACCCGAAAAAGGCGACATAAAAGCCAGTTTACTGTTGTCTGGTATAGCGGTATTTTCGAGTACTATTTCGTTATTGAGTGCCAAGATAAATTTCACGGAGGCTAATTCCGGAAATCGTTTAAAGATAATTTCTTTGAGTTCGTCTGTCGTGCCAACACCTTCTAAATGTAAGCTTGAGCATTTTGTACTATCTGTCAATTGACCAAAAAATAATATTTCTATTCCCATAATCAATGATTTAAGTCAATACTAATTTGATGGATGCCATAATTAATACGCTAGCCAACACATATTTTAAAACTGTTTGATTCCATTTTTTGGCACCAAACCAAGCTCCAAAAGCTCCTCCTAAAACAGCTATTCCAACAAAAGTAAGCATATCATTTCCAAATGTAACCCCTTTTGACAATTGACCAACTAAACCTGAAGCTGAATTAACAAAAATAAATAACGCACTAATTGCGGCTGTTTGTTTTTGATTTGTCCACTTTAATATCAAAAGTAGTGGCGACAATATGATTCCACCTCCAATTCCTATTAAACCTGAAAGGAAACCGATACTGGCTCCAATGAGTAGCGATATTCCAATTTGATGATTTTTTAGCTCCATATCCTTTGTATTCGGGTATATAAAGAATCGAAGAATAGGAATGAGTAAAAGAAGTCCCAATACTTTTTTGTAGATAGTGCCGTCTAATTCTATAGTACCTCCTATATAAGCAAAAGGGATGGAGGCTAATGCTAATGGAAGAAAAATTTTCCACTTGAAATAACCCGCCCGATAAAACATTGTAAATGCTAATAGTGACACGAATAAATTCAAAATCAGCGCTGTTGGCTTCATGAAATTAGGTTCGAAACTAAAGAGAGCCATTAAAGCTAAATAGCCGCTAGCTCCACCGTGTCCTACCGCTGCGTATAAAAAAGCAACAATGAATAATAAAATAAAGAAATAAAATAAAGGCATCCTGATATTTGTTATGGAAATAAATGAATAGTTATGGTTTCTCCAACGCTTGTTTTTGAAACTTCTTCTGGGAAAACAGCCAAACAATTTGCGTCTGCAAAAGAAGATAGTTTATAAGATTCTTGTCCTGTTCTAAGCGAAACCGAATTATCTTGGTATTTTGCTTTGAGGAAATGCGTCATCCCTTCAGGCTTATTATACTCTTGTTGTACTATTGCTTTTTGAGATTGTAATTCTAGCTTTCGATGAGTCATTTTACTAATGGCAGGAAGAACATAGTTATAAAAACAAGTCAATACCGAAGCTGGATTCCCTGGAAGTCCGAATACAACTGTATCTGATTTTGTGGCAAACAACAATGGCTTTCCAGGTTTTTGTTTCACTTTATGAAAAATCGTTTTTACTTCTGATAATTCTAAAGCTTTTAGGGTAAAATCATAATCACCTACACTTACTCCTCCCGAAATTAAAACTAAATCGTGCGTTTCAATGCTTTGTGACAAAACCGAATGGAGTTGCTCTAAATTATCCTTCACTTGTACTACAGTAACAGTGTCAATGCCTATTTGCTTCAAAGCAGCAGTCAGCGTAAATGAGTTGGATTCAAATAATTGTCCGTATTCAATAGTGCCACCTGGATTAACCAGTTCATTGCCTGTAACCACAATGGCTACTTTAGGATTTGGATACACTTTTACTTTTGAAATTCCCATACTGGCTAAAAATCCAATTACTGCTGGTTTTAAAACAGTTCCTTTATCCAAGGCTTTGTCTCCTTTGGTAATTTCGGCACCAATTGGTCTCACATTAGTACCCTTTTTTAATTGATTATCTAGTATCTTGAGGTTTCTATCTAGCACAGAGGCTTTTTCTTGCATTAAAACGGTATCAGCATTTAATGGAACTGCAGCTCCTGTAAAAATGCGCACAGCTTCCTCTTTATTCAAATGAAAAGCAGTCGAGCTTCCAGCTGCCATTTCACCCACCAATTGATAACTCAGTCTGTTTTCGTCATAAGCAAAGGCATAACCGTCCATACTTGATTGTGCAAAAGCAGGGACATTTTCTGGCGAAAAAATAGTTTCGGCTAATACCAAACCATTGGCTAATTCAATAGGTATTTCTACGCTTGTCATTGGCGAAACCTCTTGAGCTATCAAATCTAAAGCTCTTTGTACCGAAATCATTGTTTCCATTTTCTATTCTAATTTTAAAAGATTGGAATTAAATCCGTTATCCTCCAATACTGATCATACTTCTGTTTTGAAGTTGAGATGTTTCTATTTTTTCGATGGAAGTTGTAAACTGTCCGCCTAAAGCTTCTTTCTTTGTACTGATATTATGCAAAATCTTTTCCAGAATATCTTCTCCTTGTCGGAACGGCGTTAATAAATCGGTTTCAGAAGTAGAAAAGAGACAGTTTTTCATTTTTCCATCCGCTGTTAAACGCATTCTATTACAATCGCCACAAAATGGAGCACTCATAGTACTAATAACTGCAAAAGTACCTTGATGTCCAGGGATTTTAAACTTTTTAGCCGTTTCGTGTTGACTTCGTTCTAGCGGAATAATTTCAAATTCACTGGATACTTTTTCTAGAATTTCTGCCAGTTTAACCACTTTGTTGCTATTCCATTTATTTCCGTCAAAAGGCATAAATTCGATAAAACGAATATGAATAGGTTTGTTTTTCGTCAAGCGAATGAAGTCGTTTATTTCATCGTCATTGACTCCCTTCATCACTACTACGTTTATTTTTATATTAACAGAATTAGCAAGTATTAAATCGATATTAGTTTTAACTCTATCAAATAGATTTCGCTTGGTCATCAACTGAAAACGTTCTTTTTGTAGCGTATCTAGGCTAATATTTAAGGATTGAATTCCAGAATTCTTGATTACATCAACAAAATTATGGAGTTGTGTTCCATTAGTGGTAAGTGTTAATTCAATGTCAAATTGAGATAAACGTGCTATTATTTCGGCAGCATCTTTCCTGATCAATGGTTCGCCACCAGTTAATCTGATTTTTTTAACACCTTGTTGTACAAAGATGGAGACTATAGATTCAATTTCGTCTGAACTCATTAAATTACTCGTTGGAGTAAATTGATACTCTTCATCTGGCATACAATAAAAACAACGAAGGTCACATTTATCGGTTAAGGATATACGTAAATAATCATGGACTCTATTGAAATTGTCTTTTAGCATTTTTGGGTTTTTAACAAGTCTTGATATTCTTTTTCGGTATCAATATCGATAATTCCTTGGTCAAAGTTAATTGTTACTACGTCTTGAATTCTTTTTTCTATTATTTTTTTTGCACCAATATCTCCTTCAAGTGCCATTAATTCAGGAAATGCCGATTGATGAAACAGTGCAGGAGTACCAATTACACCCGAATAAGAACAAGCCGCGATGGGAAGTCCAGTTGTATTTTGAGCCTCTATTAATTGATGTAATTGATTCTCATTTATATGAGGTTGGTCGCCAACAGCGATTATAATCCCATCTACTTCGGGGTGTTTTTCTTTTATGAAAGTAATTCCTTTTACAATTGAATTTGCCATGCCTTCTCGCCAGTTTTCATTGGTTACAACAATCAGTTGCGGTACACTTAAACTGTTTTTTATCAATGCTTCATTGGCACCCAAAACTACCACAACGGGATATAATTTTGAGTTGTGAGCTGTTTTAACGACATGTGTCAATAGTGTTTCCCCGTTAAATTCAAGTAATTGTTTGGGTCTTCCCATTCTACTACTTGATCCTGCAGCCAAAATGAGGATGCCGCATTTTTGTATTATATAAGCCATTATTTAATTTTTAACCAGCTCCACTTGAATCGCTAATGAATCTCGAGAATGAATAACTTCTTCTTTAAGGGTTAGCATTCCACCTTTTTTACCTTTTAAAACCGCTTGAATCTCGGCTATAATACTTAAGGCAATTTCTTCTGGAGTTTCTGCGCCGATGTCTAAACCTGTAGGGCTAAAAATAGTTGCAATTTTATTTTGATTCAAAGAAACTCCATCTTCTTTCAATTCGTTCAACATTCGGTTTAATTTCTTTTTAGGACCTAAAATCCCTACGTAGGGCACATCTGCAGCGCATAATGATTTTAAGAAATAGTAATCGCATTTGTAGCTATGGGTAACCAAAACAAAAAAAGTACGCTTATCATAAGAGATATGATTAAGAGCTACATCAGGATTGGCAACTAAAGTTTGCGAGGCATAAGGGAATCGTTCTTTGTTGGCATGCGTATCTCTTCGGTCAATAATTCGGAAATCCCAACCTAAAACATCGGCAAATTTCATTAATGGAATAGCATCATTTCCTGCTCCTAAAACTACTAATGAAATAGGAGGGTGAATAAATTCAAAAAAAGCAGTTACAGATTCTTTGCCTGATTTATATTGTTTAAAAACAGATTCTTCATTCTGCATTACTTCATTCAAATCTTTCAAAATCGAATTTTCAAATTGACTTAAGGGTATGTTACCAGAAATTGTCCCGTCTTCTTGAAGCAATAAACAAGTTCCTAATTGCTCTTTTTCTTTATTGTCTAAATCAAATAAAGTGACCAATACTGCTTTTTGTCTCATCGATAATGCTTTGCGAAGTAATTCAATAGGATTATCTTCTTTTTGGGAATCAATTTTTTCAAAGAGAACTTGAATCAAACCTTCACAACCGAGGTGGATTCCCATTTCGGAGTCATCTTCTTTAGAAGTATCATAGGTAAAAAGAACATTTTTCTGTTCCGAAATAGTGAATAGCGCTTTCTTTTGCGCGTCACCCTCTAGGCAGCCTCCACTAATAGCACCGGTTATTTTTCCATCTTCATTGACTAACATTCGTGCACCAGGGCGTCTGTAAGAAGAACCATCCATGTGAACTACGGTTACTAATGCCGATTTTAAATTATTTTCATTTGCTTTTTCGTGCTTTTTAATAATGTCTTGTAGTTCTTTCATTTCGCTTGAATTTGATTTTTAATGGAAATAAGTTGAGCTTAATTATAAAAATAGTACCAGTTTTGAGATACTTCAAAGATATTTGAATTAATTTAAGCTACTTGAATTAATTTAAAATTTTATTCTCAAAAATAGAAGTTGAATTAGTATTAATTTGTTTTATTAGCTCAATGACATTTTTTTTAGACAAACAACTGTTATTTATTGTTGTTTATCGAAAAAAGCAGGAGTTAGTCTAAATAATGATTCAAATAAATTTTGAATAGTTTAAATTATATACTTTTATTTAAAATTATTATGGATGGATAACAGGAGGGGAATAATTATTCTAAATTTAGTATTTTGGAGCTTAATGTTCTTGTATAAATGGATTGGTGTAGGTTCTTTGACAGATGAGTATGAGAAATTTTTTATTTATTCTATTTTTCATATTCCAGTAGCTTTTCTGACAGCAATTTTATCTTTTCACATTTTTTTCGAGAGATTCTATAATTCAAAAAACAAGGCTGTTTTTTGGATGTATATTATAGCTACGAGTTTGTTTTTTGTTTTAGCCAAAAGAGCTTTTGGATATTTTTATTTTGACCCACAATATTTTTCTAAAGAGAGTGCTGATGAATCATTTTTTTCTATCCCTAAATTATTACTAGAGTTGTTTAGTTTGTATTTGATGGTTGGAATGTATGGGATGATATATTTTATAGGTCGCTGGAATAAGCAACAACAGGCATTAGTTATTTTGAACGAAGAAAAGGCTAAGTCGGAGTTAAATCTTTTAAAGTATCAGGTACATCCGCATTTTTTATTTAATATGTTGAATAATATTTATTCAACCGCTATAATTAAAAGTCCTGAAACCGCTAATCAAATATTAAATTTATCTAATTTTATTGAGTATAACTTATACCATTCAAAAAAAGAGTTAGTTCCTTTAAGTGAAGAATTTGAATATTTGAATAATTTTATTGAACTACAAAAAATACGACTAGGTGACAAGCTTAATGTCGAAATAGAATTACCTGAAGATGCAGATAAAGTATATATTCAACCACTTTTACTATTACCTGTAATAGAGAATAGCGTTAAGCATGGAGTGGAAAAATCTATTCGGAATTCATGGATAAAAATAAAAATTGATATTAATACTGAGCATAATGAACTGACGATTGAAGTTTCAAATAGTACTGAAGAACCGATTATAAATAGTGATGTTGTAGAAAAAGGGGGGATGGGATTGGATAATTTAAAAAAACAACTAAAGTTGTATTATCCAGATAAACATTTGCTGAATATATTGAAAGAAGAAAGTGTTTTTAAAATAGTGCTTAAAATAATATACCACAATCATGTATAAATGCCTAATCATAGATGACGAAGTACCAGCTAGGGCACTAATTGCAACTCACCTTTCAAAATTGCCTGATTTTGAATTAGTGCAATCTTTCAGTAACGCTATTGAGGCTTTTGTTTTTTTACAACAAAATGAAGTGGATTTGATTTTTTTAGATGTCCAAATGCCTAAAATGAGCGGGATAGAATTGATAAAATCACTTAATAGAAAACCAACAATTATATTAACAACTGCTTTTAGAGATTATGCGGTAGAAGGATTTGAATTAGAAGTCTTTGATTATTTGTTGAAGCCAATAAGCCAGGAACGTTTTTTAAAATCGATTTCTAGATATATTAATTCAAAGGCAAACAATGGATTTGAGTTACATAACGGAGTTTTAGAAGAGTCCTATATAACATTAAAAGTAGGTAAAGAGAATAAACAAATTAAAGTTAATTCTATTCTGTATGTTGAAGGATTGAAAGATTATATCAAGATTATTACAACAGAGGGTGTGCTTATTGTGTATGAGAGATTGCGAAAAATGGAAGAGTTTTTAGTTAATGATAATTTTTTTAGAATTCATAAATCATTTATAGTAGCTAAACAACATATTAGCCATTGGAATACCAATCATGTTAGTATAAATGGCAGAGAAATTCCAATTGGTAGAACCTATAAAACCGATTTTTTAAATAAAAATAAATAATTTAAACTATTATGAAAAAATTTAATTTAAAGATTAACAACAAAGAGTACCAAATTGAGGCTGATGAAAATATGCCACTTTTATGGGCAATTCGAGATTCAATTGGTTTAAAAGGAACAAAATATGGCTGCGGAATAGGTTCTTGCGGTGCGTGTACTGTTCATTTGGATGGAGTACCCGTTCGCTCTTGTCAATTGCCTATTTCGGTTATTGAAAATCAAGCTATTACTACTATCGAAGGATTGTCTGAAAATGGAGACCATCCAGTTCAAAAAGCTTGGTTAGAATTAGATGTAGCGCAATGTGGTTATTGCCAAACAGGGCAAATCATGACGGCTTCGGCTTTACTAAAAAACAATCCGAACCCTTCTGACGAAGATATTGATAGTTTTATGAGTGGAAATATTTGCCGATGTGGTACTTACACAAGGATTAAAAAGGCTATCAAATTGGCAGCTGAAGGAAACAAATAAATTTTCTGATAGATGGAAGAAAATAAAACATATAGCAGACGTTCATTCCTAAAAGTAACTTCTATTTCTGGAGGTGGAATGATGATTGGATTTAGTTGGATGACCAATTTATTGCCTAATGCTGCATTAGCAATTGAAAATTCAGCTAAAGATTGGGTTAAACTTACTGGATTTATAGAAATAAGTCCTTTAAATGAAATAAAGTTATATTGTCCAAATCCAGAGATAGGTACTAATGTAACCACTTCGCTTCCGATGTTAATTGCCGAAGAGCTTGATATTGACTGGGAAAAAGTTATAGTAGAGCAAGGAGATTATGATACTCCTAGATTTAAAAATCAATTCACAGGAGGGAGTATGGCTATCAGTATGGCTTGGATTCCTCTTAGGACAGCTGGAGCAACTGCAAGACAAATGATAATGCAAGCGGCAGCTAATCAATGGAATGTTTCTATGAAAGAAGTAACCACTTCAAAAGGGGTTGTGTATCATTCAGCAACATCAAGAAGTTTATCTTATGGAGTATTAGCGACACCTGCATCTCTATTACCTATTCCAGAAAATGTGCCTATTAAACAAAATACTGATTTTTCGTTAATTGGTACACATCAAAAAAATGTTGTCGGAACCAAGATAGTTACAGGGAAGCCTTTATATACTTTAGATTATCAACATGAAGGTACATTAATAGCAATGGCTATTCATCCTCCTGCATTCGGTATGCAATTAAAATCATTTAATGGTTCGGATGCTCTTAAAATGCCAGGAATCAAAGACGTGTTTGATATAAAAGTATATAAAGATGGTTATATAAAAAATGCATTAGATACTAGAAATTTCAATCACTTAATTGTTGTAGTTGGAAAAACAACTTGGGAAGTGATGAATGCTCGGAAAAAGGTAAAAGCCGTATGGGAACCTATTAAAGAGAGCAAAGAAACTGTTGGAACTTGGGGAGGTACAAAAGAAGAGTTGACTCCAGCAGGGTTAGAAAGTACAGAGGGGCATTTGAAAAAGATGCTAGAAATGCAGCAAAAACAAGGTGAGATTTTAAGACGAGATGGGAATCCAGAAAAAGCTTTTGAACAAGCCCATCATGTAGTAGAACGTACATATACAGCTCCATTTTTGGCTCACAATCCATTGGAACCGATTAGCTGTTTTTCTCATATAACTGATGAAAAAGCTTTTTTTGTGGCACCTATTCAGATTCCAGAATTCATGAAGCAAAGTATTGTTGCTAATTTAGAAGTCCCTGCTGAAAAAATTGAAATAAAATTAGCAAGAATTGGAGGTGGATTCGGTAGAAGACTTTATGGACATTATTTAATTGAAGCGGGATTAATTTCTAAGAAAATGAAAGCGCCAGTAAAGTTAATTTACACCAGAGAAGATGAAATGACAGCGGGGCTTTACAGACCATCATACATGGTAACTTACAAAGCAGCATTTGATTCTAATAATACTATTACAGCCATCCATATCAAAGGAGGAGGAATTCCTGAAGGGGCTATTCACGAAAATCGTTTTCCAGCGGGTGCATTTGATAATTATTTAGCAGAGGGTTGGGAAATTCCTTCCAATATTAATGTTGCGGCATTTAGAGCTCCAGGTTCTAATTTTATTGCATCGGCAGAACAGTCGTTTTTGGACGAATTAGCTGAAAAACAAGGTAAAGACCCAATTGATTTTAGAATAGAATTATTACAACGTGCCAAAGAAAAACCAGTTGGAAAAAGTAATGATTATGATGCAGCTAGATATATTGGAGTTTTAGAAAAGGTGAGAGAGAAATCAGATTGGCAAAAGTTAAAATCATCCAACAAAAAATATGGAGTTGCCGCTTATTTTTGTCATCAATCCTATGTTGCTCATGTGGTTGAACTTAGTTTAGGAGAAAATGCTCCTATAATTGAAAAAGTGACAACAGCTATAGATTGTGGAGTAGTTGTAAATCTTGAAGGGGCTAAAAATATGGTTGAAGGAGCTATTGTAGACGGTATTGGTAATAGTTTATTTGGAGCCTTAACACTTAAGGACGGAAAACCAGAACAACAAAATTTTGACCAATATAGAATTATTCGACACAATGAAGCACCTAAAGCAATTGATGTTCACTTTATAAAAAACAATATCAACCCAACAGGATTAGGCGAACCTCCTTTTCCTCCTGTAATGGCAGCTTTGGCGAATGCCTTGTATAAAGCCACAGGTAAACGATTTTATAATCAACCTTTTCAAAATGATTTAAATAGTTAAATTGAGTTAAGTCCAAAAAATCAATTTTAAAGTCAAAGAATAGTAGCTAAATCAGCCAAATAAGATGGAAGAAGAAAATAAAACATATAGCAGACGTTCATTCCTAAAAGTAACTTCTATTTCTGGAGGTGGAATGATGATTGGATTTAGTTGGTTAATCGGTTTAAAACCCTATGAAACAGTTGCTAGTTCATTACAAATGAAAGAGCAGGGTCAGGTAGAATTCAACGGTTATATTCAAATTACTACTGATAATAAAATTAAAATATTTTGCCCAAATCCAGAATTTGGACAAAACGTAATGACTTCATTACCAATGCTTATTGCTGAGGAATTAGATGTGGATTGGAAAGAATGTATTGTTGAACAGGCTCCTTACGATGTTAAATTATATAAAAGACAATTTACAGGAGGTAGTAATTCTATTCGACAAGCTTGGAAAGAATTAAGAAGTGTTGGAGCTTCAGTGAGAGAAATGTTGCTTATAGCAGCAGCTCAATCCTGGAATGTATCACAAACAGAAATAAGTACAAAAAAAGGAATTATTTCTCATCAAAAAAGTGGAAAATCGACAACTTATGGACAATTGGCTTCTGAAGCGGCTAAATTGACTCCACCTAAAAATGTGGTACTGAAGAAAAATTCCGATTTCACTCTTTTAGGAAATCCTCAAAAAAATGTGGAAGGTGCAAAAATTGTTGCTGGAAAACCGTTGTTTACACTTGATTATCATCAAGAAGGAATGCTTATTGCTATGGCACAGCATCCACCGGCCTTTGGATTAAAATTAAAATCGTTTAATGCCAATGAGGTTCTAAAACAACCTGGTATAAAAGACGTTTTCGCTATTAAAGTATATGAGAATACTTTTGAAAAAGCGATATTCGATACGCGAACGTTTAACGAATTAGTAGTTATAGTTGGAAATAGTACCTGGCAAGTACTAAGTGCTAGAAAAAAATTAAAAGCAACTTGGGAACCTATTTTATCAACCAAAGAAATGGTTAATATCTTTGGTAATAAGAGTGAAGAAGTTGTTCCTGCCGGTTTAGAAAGCACCGAATCTCAATATGCCAAAATGATTGAAGTGTCAAAAAAACCAGGCAAATTACTGAGAAAGGATGGGAATCCAGAATTAGCTTTTGAACAAGCGCATCAAATACTAGAACGTACGTATACAGCGCCTTTTTTGGCTCATAATACAATGGAGCCTATAAGTTGTTTTGCCTATGTTACTGAGAATAAAGCGCGTTTTGTCGCTCCAATTCAGGCTCCTGATTTTATAGCGCCTACTATTGCCGCCCGACTAGGTATTCCAAAGGAAAATATTGAAATCGAATTAGCTCGAATGGGCGGAGGTTTCGGAAGACGTGCCTACGGACATTATATGGTGGAAGCAGGTATTATTTCACAAAAAATTAAAGCCCCTGTAAAATTGATGTACACTCGAGAAGACGATATGACGTATGGAATTTATCGCCCGATGTATTCGGTAACGTATCGTGCCGCTATAGATGCTAATAAAGAACTCACGGCATTACATGTAAAGGGAGGTGGTTTGCCTGAAAGTCCTGTACACGAAAATCGTTTTCCTGCGGGGGCTGTAGATAATTATTTAGCAGAAAGTTGGGCTATTCCTACCAACTTGACTATCGGGGCCTTTAGAGCGCCTAGGTCTAATTTTAGTGCTAGTGCCGAACAATCTTTTTTAGATGAATTAGCCGAAACGTTAGAAAAAGACCCGATAGATTTTAGAATCGAATTGTTACAAAGAGCTAAAACAAACCCAGTTGGAAAGAATAATGAATATAATGCAGAGCGTTATCAAGGTGTTTTGGAATTAGTAAAAGATAAATCGGATTGGAAAAACTTAAAATTATCCGATAAAAAGTATGGAGTAGCTGCTTATTTTTGCCATCAATCCTATGCGGCTCATGTCGTAGAACTTAGTTTGGGAGAAGGTGCCCCAGTAGTGGAAAAAGTTACTACAGCTATAGATTGTGGTGTTGTGGTTAATCCAGAGGGAGCAAAAAATATGATTGAAGGTGCTGTTGTAGATGGTATAGGGAATAGTTTGTTTGGTGCGCTGACTATTAAAAATGGTAAACCAAACCAACAGAATTTTGACCAATATAGAATGATTCGTCACAATGAGGCACCAAAAAAGATTGATATTCATTTTGTTAAAAATGAGATTGATCCAACAGGATTAGGGGAGCCTCCTTTTCCACCTGTATTTGCAGCTGTAGCAAATGCTTTATATAAAGCTGCTGGGAAAAGATTTTATAATCAGCCTTTCCTAAGAGATGTGGAATCGTAATATTTAGATATTGTAGCTTTTCTTTTTCAGTTTATTTATAGCTTTAAAGAATAATTGTTTACCTTTGAGAAAATAATTGTCAAGTTTATGGGCGAGTTCTACAAAAAGATTTCCAAAACGCAAGAAGATTTTATTAAAAAGCAACAGATGTATTTTGTTGGGACATCTCCACTTTCAGAAAATGGTCATATTAATGTGTCTCCAAAAGGATTGGATTCATTTCGTGTACTAGGACCAAATAAGGTAGCATATTTGGATGTTATTAGTTCTGGAAATGAAACATCAGCACATATATTGGAAAATGGTCGAATTACAATTATGTTTTGTTCTTTCGACCAGAAACCCTTGATTTTGAAATTATACGGACAGGGCAAAACAATTTTACCTTCTAGTAGTGAATGGGATACTTATTCTTCTTTTTTTGAAGTTTATGCTAGTACACGTCAAATTATAATTGTAGATGTAGAATTGGTTCAGAGTTCTTGTGGATTTGGAGTGCCTCGTTATGATTTTGTCGAACATCGCGATATACACTTTACATGGTCTGCCCAAAAAGGGCCTGAGAAAATGAGTGAGTATATAGACAAAAATAATTTAATCAGTATTGACGGACTTCCAACAGCTTTGGGTATTGAGAGAGATAAATCTAATTAGACTTGTTAATTTAAGTTTACTTATTTTTAAATTAATTTATTTTACAAGAGGAGAGGCTTTATGCATCTCCTTTTTTTGTATTGAAAATATATGAGAGATATCTAGCCACTGTACTTAGGTTAAGCAAGCTAACTTGTAGCCCAGATGTCTGGACAGCACGAATTGGAATTGAGAAGAAAAAATGAGTACTTCTAAGAAAGCATAAAAAAATGACCTTAAAACTGAATTTAAGGTCATTGGTACGACTAGTAGCGGGAACAGGACTCGAACCTGTGACCTTCGGGTTATGAGCCCGACGAGCTGCCTACTGCTCTATCCCGCGATGTTTCGAGTGCAAATATACAACGAAATTCGACTATTGCAACAAAAAAAATTAAAAAATCTTTTATTTCTTCTATTGGCTTGATATAATTACCTTTGCAAAAAAATAAAACGCAGTAAATGGTACACAAAGCAGGTTTTGTAAACATCATTGGAAATCCAAACGTAGGTAAATCTACCTTAATGAACGCTTTTGTTGGCGAAAGGTTGTCTATTATTACTTCTAAAGCGCAAACAACTCGTCATAGAATTTTAGGAATTGTAAACGGAGAAGATTTTCAATTGGTTTTGTCAGACACCCCTGGAATCATTAAACCAGCTTATGAAATGCAGGAATCGATGATGAATTTTGTGAAGTCGGCCTTTGAAGATGCGGATGTTTTGATTTATATGGTCGAAATTGGCGAACAAGAACTGAAAGACGATGCTTTTTTTAATAAAATCATCCACGCCAAAATTCCAGTATTGTTGTTGTTGAATAAAATCGATAATTCGAATCAAGAACAATTGGAGGAACAAGTAGCTTTTTGGACAGCCAAAGTGCCTAATGCTGAAATTTTTCCTATTTCGGCTTTGCAAAACTTCAATGTTCCTGAAGTTTTTGGACGCATTATTGAATTGCTTCCAGAGTCGCCGGCCTATTATCCAAAAGACCAACTAACGGATAAACCAGAACGTTTCTTTGTTAACGAAACTATTCGTGAGAAAATTTTGTTGAATTACAGCAAAGAGATTCCGTATGCGGTTGAAATCGTCACCGAAGAATTTTTGGAAGATGAAAATATCATCCGCATTCGTTCGTTGATTATGGTAGAACGCGATACGCAAAAAGGAATTATCATTGGTCACAAAGGCGCTGCTTTGAAAAAAGTAGGAATGGATGCTCGTGCCGATTTAGAAAAGTTCTTTGGCAAACAAATTCATATCGAATTGTATGTTAAAGTCAATAAAAATTGGCGAAGCAATGCCAATATGCTAAAGCGTTTTGGGTACAACCAATAAACTTAAGATGCTAAAATAGTTTCAAATAGTTGTTCTAACTCATTCATTTGATCATTGCCATTGTATCGAATTTGTTTGGCAATGAAATAAAGTAGCATCCAAATGACCACCATCAGTCCCATAACTAATACATTGGATTGATAGGGATTTTTCAACACATAATTGGAATAAGCAATTCCGCCAAAAATCACAAATAATCCTGCCACAATAAAGTGTAAGAACATGAAGAAGGTCCACAAGGTGGGGTCAGGACCAAAAAGGCCACGAATATGGGTTTCCGATTCATTTTTTGGTTCTAATTCAATATGCAAATGAGGGGAATAGTAGGTTTTTTTCGCTCCTTTTATGTTGAACCAAATGTGGTATCCTCTAATTTTTAGAAAATAATCAGGGTTTTGTATCGTGGTTTGATGAGCAAACTTCTGACGCAAAATATCGGCATTTTCAGCTACATCTTTGTAAAACCGTAACCGAAGTCTAATTTCATTTGAACTATCCATAAAATGTGTGCTTAAAGTTGGAGGTTAAGGCTAATGTACCAAAAATAATTGATATTGATGTTATTAAAGCATACCTTTGCAAAATATTTGAAATAAGATTATGAACAATATCGTCGCCATTGTAGGAAGACCAAACGTAGGAAAATCGACCCTTTTTAACCGATTGATCCAAAGAAGAGAAGCTATTGTAGATTCAGTTTCAGGAGTTACTCGTGACCGAAATTATGGAAAGAGTGAATGGAATGGAAAAGAGTTTTCTGTTATTGATACGGGAGGATATGTGCGTGGTTCGGATGATATTTTCGAAGGTGAAATTCGCAAACAAGTAGAATTAGCTATTGATGAGGCTGACGTTATCATTTTTGTGGTAGATGTTGAAGAAGGAATTACTCCAATGGATGAGGCTGTTGCCAAATTATTGCGAAAAGTAACGAAACCAGTATTGTTAGCCGTAAATAAGGTAGATAATGCCATGCGCGAAAAAGACGCTGTCGAATTTTATAATCTTGGTTTAGGCGATTATTTCACTTTTGCTAGTATTTCTGGAAGTGGAACAGGCGATTTATTAGATGCTTTAATTGATGCTTTTCCTGAAAAACCCGAACCAACAGAAGAAGAGGTAGCTTTGCCGCGTTTTGCGGTTGTAGGTCGTCCAAATGCTGGGAAATCAAGTTTTATTAATGCTTTGATTGGTCAAGATCGTTACATTGTTACGGATATTGCTGGAACTACACGTGATGCCATTGATACTAAATTTGACCGTTTCGGATTTGAATTTAATTTAGTGGATACGGCTGGAATTCGTCGTAAAGCCAAAGTAAAAGAAGATTTAGAGTTTTATTCGGTAATGCGTTCGGTACGAGCGATTGAACATGCCGATGTTTGTATTTTAATAATTGATGCCACGCGTGGATTTGAAGGGCAAGACCAAAGTATTTTTTGGTTGGCCGAAAAAAACCGTAAAGGGCTTGTGATTTTAGTCAACAAATGGGATTTGGTAGAAAAAGATACCATGTCTACTCGTGATTACGAAGAAAAAATCAGAAAAGAATTAATGCCATTTACTGATGTGCCTATTCTTTTTGTGTCAGCTTTAACTAAACAACGTTTGTTGAAAGCTTTAGAAGCAACAGTTAAAGTATACGAGAATAGACAACAGCGTATTCCGACTTCAAAATTCAACGAATTTATGTTGAAAGTAATTGAAGCCTATCCGCCACCTGCCACAAAAGGGAAATATGTGAAGATTAAATATTGCATGCAATTGCCTACGCAAACACCACAATTTGTATTTTTTGCTAATTTGCCTCAATATGTAAAAGAACCGTATAAAAGGTATTTGGAAAACAAGATCAGAGAAAAATGGGACTTTTCAGGAGTGCCAATCGATATTTATATTAGAGAAAAATAGATAAAAAAGTCCCGATTTATCGGGACTTTTTATTTTAATTCAATCTGTTTTTGTAATCGATTACAAAAAAATAAAATTGTGCTTAAACCTTTTAAGTTTTCTATTGTCTTATCATCCTTGTTTTAAAACTATAATTTGATGTCTAAGCGTTATTATTTCTTTGTTTTTTTATTTTGTTTTTATTTTTCTAATGCTCAAAACGGTGTAGCGATTTCAGGAACTATCTTGGATATAAACACCCAACTTCCCTTAGAGTCTGCTACAGTGTATCTTTCGAACGTAAAAGATTCTACGGTTATAGAATTTACAAATACCAACAAAAACGGATTTTTTAAGCTATTGACAAAGAAAATAGATAAGGCTGTTTTTTTAAAAGTAAATTATGTAGGGTATCAATCGTATATAGAGGAACAAAAAAGCCTTTTGGAAAATAAAGATTTTGGAAAATTGTATTTATTACAAAATGCAACGGAATTAAAAGGAGTAGTAATAAAGAATGAGGCACCACCAATTCGTGTAAAAAAAGATACTTTAGAGTTTAATGCAGCATCGTTCAAAGTTCGTCCTGATGCTAATGTGGAATTGCTTTTGAAGCAATTACCTGGATTTGAAGTGGATAATGATGGTAAAGTGACAGTGAATGGTAAGGAAGTAACCCAGTTTTTGGTAAATGGTAAAGCATTCTTTGATAAAGATGGCGCAATGGCATTAAAAAATTTGCCAGCCGAAATAATCAGTAAAGTTCAAGTTTCTGATTTTAAGACTAAAAAAGAAGAATTGTCAAAACAAGATGCTACTTCAGAGAATTCGACGATAAACCTAACAATTGATGAAAAGAAAAATAAAGGTTTCTTTTCAAAGTTTTTAGGAGGGTATGGTACCGATGATCGCTACGAAAGTAGTTTTGTGATGAATTTATTTAATAACAAACAAAAAATAAGTTTTTTGGCCTCTTCCAATAATATTAATTCGACAGGATTCTCTATGGATGAAGTCTTCGATAGTATGGGAGGAGGAAGAAATACAAGAGGAAGTAGTAAAGTAAGCGGCAGTGGAAAAGGAATTACGCGCTCTAATATCGCAGGAGTTAATTATATTGATGAGTGGTTTAAAAATTTTGACAGCTCAGGGAGTTACTCTTTTGCTAATAATTTAACTGAAAATACCAGTAAGTCTAAACAGACTAATTTATTGCCGACAGGAAATTTTTCAACAGAATCGAATTCAAATACAAAAGATGAAAATACGGATCATAAATTTAATTTTGAGTTTGATTACAAAATAAATCCAACCACTAGACTATTTTTCTCTCCTAAATTTAATCAATCCAAAGGGAGTGGTAATTCTGTTGCATCTAGCGTATCGAAAGACGAAAATGAGTTGCTTTTGAATGAGAGTAATTCAAAGTCATTTAGAGAAAATAATGCGATGAATTTTGGGAATACTCTAAATTTCAATAAAGCGTTCCAAAAAAAATCCCGAAACGTTAGTTTTGTTTTGAATAATGCCAATTCAAACAATTATTCAGAAGGATTGACCCAATCTAAAACTATTTTTTATCAAGGTGGAAGACCTAATGATGAACGAAATCAAAAAAATACAGGTCAAAACACCTCCGATTCGTATTCTGCTGAATTAGAATACACGGAACCAGTTACAGATTCTTTACGTCTTCGTTTTGGGGCCGATTTTGATTGGGAGAAAGAGATAAAAGATGCTAAGACTCTTGATTTTGATACTAATTCTCAATCGTATTCCATTGTAAATCCATCTTTGTCTAATTATGTTCATTCGGTTCAAAATACGATTAGTCCAAAAATTGGGTTGACTTTTGAGAAAAGTAAATTTACATTTAATCTAAATTCGAGTCTTTCTTTTATAGCGTTTAATAACCATTCGTCGTACATGAATAATGAATTGGATTTAAATAATAAATATACTCTGCCATATGGTAGAGCACAAATTAGATATAAGTTCCGTCGTTCTAAATTTATTACGATAGCGTATGATTTTCTCAATACACTGCCTTCCTACACTCAATTACTTCCTGTAGAAAATTTGGCTAATCCACTCAACACGGTAATTGGGAATCCGAATCTAAATCCAAATAAACAGCAAAGTGTGACTATCAATTTTAGAAATTTTGATTTTCGCACACGTTCGGGTTATAGTTTGTTCTTGAAAGGAGATTATTATAATAGCGAAATAGTTTCTATTTCTACTTATGATGCGAGTAGAAAAAAAAGCACTACTTATGAGAATATTTCAGGAACCTACACCGCATCCTTGGGAGGAAACTGGAATCAGTCTATAAAAAATGATGCTCATGTATGGAGATATGGTCTGGGTTTTAGTGCTAATTATTCGTTAGACAAAGGGTTTACCAATGGTGTTTTGTATGATGCAAAATCATTAGGAATTACACCAAGAGTGTATTTGAATTATGAATATGGAGATGTGTTAGTAGTATCTCCTTCGTATAATTTGTCTTATAGTGAGTCCCAATATTCTAATTATGTTACTAATGCGAGTTCTAATGTAGTGCATAGAATCAATTTACAAACCACGAGTTATTTTCCTAAAAATTGGATTTTTGGAAATGACTTTGGGTACAATTATAATTCAAGAATAGCGAGTGGATTCAAAAAGGATTTTTACTTATGGAATACCAGTTTATCGTATAGTTTTTACAACAAAAATATGATTGCCAAAGTCAAAGTATATGATGTTTTAAATCAAAATCAGAGCTATTCAAGAACGATTTCAGCGACTACCATTCGTGATGAAGAAAATACAATTTTGAAGAGATACGCTATGTTTTCTTTAACCTATAAATTACAAGATTTTTCAGGTATGAAAAAACTTCCAAAAGAACTCAAAAAACGTGAACAACGAATGGAAGAGACTGGGATGTAAAAAATAGTAGTATAAAAAAGTCCCAATTTATCGGGACTTTTTTTTATTTCTGTTTTCAATTAACTTAAAAAACCTTTTACGTAATCGCGAGTTAGTTTTTCTTTTGGGTTCAACAAAATTTCTTCGGTTGGTCCAAATTCTATTATTTCTCCCATATATACAAACCCAATATAATCTGAAACTCTTCTGGCTTGACGTAAAATATGGGTTACTAAAACAATTGTATATTGGTCTTTGAGTTTCAAAAATAACTCTTCAATATGTTGTGTTGAAATAGGGTCTAAAGCTGATGTTGGCTCATCTCCTAAAATAATTTCAGGTTCAATAGCTAATCCTCTAGCCAAGCATAGACGTTGTTGTTGACCAATAGACAAACGTGTCGCAGGGGATTTTAAACGGTCTTTCACTTCGTCCCAAAGATTTACTCCTCGAAGGTATTTTTCCACAATTTCATCCAACTCTTTTTTGTTATTGTTTCCGTGAATACGTTGTCCATAAGCAATATTATCATAGATATTCATGGGTAACGGAAAAGGTCTTTGAGATAATAATCCCATTTTTTTGCGAATGTGAGTGACTTCCACTTTTGGATCGTAAATATTTTCACCATCCACTAAAACTTTCCCTTCAACTCTTACATCATTTTGACGGTCTAAAAGACGGTTCATCGTTTTTAATAAAGTTGTTTTTCCGCAACCTGAAGGACCAATGAGCGAGGTTACTTTCTTATCTGGAAAATCAATATTGATGTTTTTTAAGATATGGTTGTCACCAATGTGTACATTAAGGTCTTGAATACTGATATGGGGTTGAATGATCATATTTTATTTTTTGAAAGGTTTTTACTAATGATTTTTGCGCTGATACTAATGATTAAAACGATGATAGTAAGCACTACTGCTGCAGCGTAGGCTCTATTTTGAACTTCTACAATTGGGCTACTCAATTGAAAGAAAATGGAAAGCGGTAAAGTGGCTGCTGGTTGGTCTAATGAAGTTGGAATACTATCTGTAAATCCTGCTGTGAAAAGCACACAAGCTGCATCACCAATTGCTCTGCCAAAAGAAAGTAAAATAGCAGTTACAATACCTGGAATCGATTGTCTTAAAATTATTTTAGCCGTTTCATATCGAGTTCCTCCTAACGAATAAACGGCGTTACTCATGTCTTCAGGAACTACACGTACAACTTCGTCGATGGCTCTAACTAGAATAGGAATAATTAATAAAGTTACGGTTACAATTCCTGCTAAAAGAGAAGTTTTTAGTCCAAAATACACCATGATTACAAAACCAAAAGCACCATAGACAATGGATGGAATCCCAAATAAGATATCATAACTTAATCGGGTAGTAGTAGCTAATAACGAGTTTTTCTTAGTATAAATATTGATGTAAATTACTATTGGAAGACTAACTAAAAGTCCCAATAGGGTAGAACCAATGGTGATGTAAATCGAACCTATAATTGCATTTAAGATTCCTCCTCCCTTACCAATGTAAAAACCACCTTCAGGAATTTTTGAAATCATGTCCCAATTTAAGGAACCCACTCCTTTTGAAAAAATGGTGTATAAAATCATAAATAAGGTACTGCTTACAATGAGTGTGCTAAAAATCATGATGCCTTTAGCTATATTTTCTTCTATTTTTCTCATGTTTTTTAGTTTTAATTGTTTTGTTTTTCGATTCGGAATAAAATGATTCTCGATACGGCATTGAATAAAAAGATGATGATAAATAGCAGTAAAGCAGCAAACATCAAGGCAGAATCATACATTGGAATAGACATCATTTCGCCATAGTTATTCGCAATAAGAGCTGGTAAAGGATAAACAGAATCAAAGACGTTTTTAGGGATTTGTGCTAAATTTCCACAGACCATTAAAACAGCAATAGTTTCTCCAAAAGCTCTTGAAATTGCCAAAACGGTAGCAGCAATGATTCCTTCGGATGAACGTTTAAGTACTACTTTTTTGATCGTTTGCCATTGTGTGGCGCCCAATGATAAGGAAGCGTCTCTTAATTCTTGAGGTACATTATTAAAAACTTCAATTAAAATGCTGATTATCAATGGAAAAATCATGATGGCTAATACAATTCCTCCTGCTAATGCAGAATAACCCGTAGAAAAAGCAACAAAATGAGGAGCGATTTTGTCTTGTATCAAAGGGACAATTACAAGACCACCCCAAACACCAAAAAGGACAGGTGGAATTCCAGATAATAATTCAATTAAGGGGAGTACTAATTTTTTTATTTTTGATGGGGCATATTCCGAAAGGTAGATAGCTGTTAGTAAGGAAAGGGGTAAGGCAATAAGTAAAGCAATACCCGTTACCCAAAGTGTTCCCATGATATAAGAATAAAAACCAAAAGATTCTTTGAATGGTTTCCAATCGGAAGATAACAGTAAGTTTTTTAATGAATTACTGTTCAGTACAGGGATGGACTTATAATACAAACCAAATCCTAGCAACACCACAGTGGATATTGATAGGATGGTAAGTAGAAAGAAAATTTTACTAAAGAAATTATCCTTTACTAGTCTAAATTTTTTCATGTATTCGTCTTTAATCCGTCTTTTAATTTCAAATTAAAAGACGGATAGTAGTTTGGATTCTTAAATTATTTTAATTTTTCTAATTCTTTGTTTAGTTTCTCTTTCGAAAATTTAATGTAACCCGCTTCTGTTACAAATTTTTGACCGTCAGTAAGAATGTATTTAATAAATTCTTTAACAATTGGGTTTTTAGGTTTACCCACAGTTACATAATACAGGTCTCTTGCAGGTGGAGAAGGATATTTTCCTGCTACAATAGCAGCAATTACATCATTAATATCGCCATAAAAATCCTCATCTGGATCTAGTTTTCCGTTATTGTTCAAGTCAATTGGCACTGGAACTACTCCGTTGATTGGTTTGTTGCTTTTAGTATCGTAGATGTAAACAATATTGTTGTACCCAATTCCAGAAGGATCTCGTTTAACCGCTTGAGCTAATCCTGGATCTCCAAAAACAGCTACACCTTGTAAATCTTCTTGTTTTTTTCCAAAATATTTTGCCCAAGTTTCAGCAGCTCCAGCAGCATCAGATCGGGTGTACACATGGATTGGCGCTTCACTTTTGAATCCAAGAGTACTCCAAGTTTTGTATTTGCCAGTAATAAAGATATTATTGAAAGCTTCTTTTTTTACTCCTCTCTCATATAATACTTTTCTGTATGGACTTGAAGCACTAATAGTTGGAATCACAGCGTCTTTAGTCACTGCGATAGCATAAGCTCCTTTTTTGGTTTCGGCCCCATTCAAGTCTCTTGAAACTAGTCCGATATCGGTAACTTTGGATAAAACGTCGGTAATTCCTTTTCCTGCACCACCTGCTTGAATATCAATTTTTACGCCTGGGTTTTGCTTTTTAAATTCTTCAGCCCATTTTACAGTGATAGGGTATAAGGCAAAAGCTCCTGAAATACTGATATTTCCTTTTAAGTCTTGTGCAGCAACTTTAGTAGTTGTTGTATTAGCAAATAATGCTACAACTAGGGCTAATAACGTAAGTTTGTATGTTTTCATTGTTTTGTGTTTATTTACGATTATTGAATTAGAATTTTAATTGTATTTGAGCTACGATTTCATCTTTATTGATGCTATTGGATTGCTCTTCTTTATGTTTGTAGTTGATTTGTAATTTGGTAAAGCTATTGATGTAGAAATTAGTTCCAGCAGTATAAAAAGAGCTAATATCTCCTATTGGGTTGTTTTTTGTAGGGTCAAAAGTATCGTAGCGCGCTACAAATTGTAATTTTTTAGGTAAAGCAAAATAACCCGCTTGAACATACCAACCTTCTCTTACTAAATCCGTAACAGCTCCATTTACAAGATAAGAACCTTGCGTGGCTTGTAAATATTCTGCTCGAAAAGTAAAGTTGTTATAATTAATAGCAACATCAGCTCCAAAACGATTTTGAACTTGATCTTTGGCTACAGTTCCCCAGTTGTCAAATCCATTTGAATACGAAAGTCCAAAATCGAAATATTCAGAGGGGTGTGCTACAAGTCGTGCCGCAATATCTTTTGCCTCATTTTTGTCAGCAATATTGATTCCTTGTCCGTTGAAGTATGCTAAATAGTAGTCTAGAAGGAAACGACCAGAATCCGTTTTGAATAAATTACCACTCAATTGGACTCCAATATCTCGGCCATTTTGATCACCAAGTGCATCTTTATTACGACCCACTAAACCACTTACTTGTGCTCTGTCAATAACTTCTAAAGTGTTATCAGAAGTAGTACTTTCTAATGAGATTGGAATAATGAATTGACCTCCCGTAATTTTTAAAAAATCATACGGTTTGTAAGCAAAGTAGGCATCAATGATTTTTGGCGAACTGGCAAAATCGGTTTGTAAACGGTATTCCCACTCAGGAGAAAAATTCCCTTTTAAGTCAAAACGAACTCTTCGTAAATCGAATCCGTCAATCTTATTAGGTTCTTGTAGAGATTGGTAACGAACTTGAGTATAACCTCCTAGATTAATGTTGCGACTTGACAACACATTAAATAGTTTTTGTTTTTCTTTACTCTCTTGTTGTTTGAATGCGTAATCTGCACGAATTGAATCGGCATCATTTTGTTTTACGATTCCTTTTTGGATTAATAAATTCAATACATCATCTGATGATTGTGCTTGGGCCGTTCCTATAGTTAGGAGCGCGATAAGGATATAAAATATAGGTTTAGTTTTCATTTGATTTTTATTGTTTGTTATTTATATGTAATTAGTAGAATTTAAAAAATATATTTTAGCAACACATTCGCATCATCATGTACATAGAATTACAATTGGTTTTGTAAGCTGATCTTTTTGGTGAAAAACGAAATTGAATTGGTTTTGTTTTCATCGATTTTTAAATTTTAAATGTTATTTCGAGCGCAAATATATAATTAATTCTATAAAATTAGTAGGGTTTAAAAAATATTTTTTTATTTTTTTACTAATGAAGTTATAGTAATGCCTTGCATTGCTTTTAAAGTTTCTTCTCGAATGGTGATTAAACCGTGTCGTAAGGCGCATTCTGATTCGCTTTTGCAATCAGAACAAGGTTCGTAAAAATTAAGAGAAGCACAAGGAAGTAGTGCAATGGCACCATCAAATAATCGATGAATATCGGCTAATGTAATTTCGTCTGATGATTTTATGAGGTAATATCCGCCAAATTTTCCTTGTTTACTACCTACAAAATGACCTCTTTTTAAATCCAATAGGATTTGTTCTAAAAACTTTTTGGGTATAGCCGCTGTATCAGCAATTTCTATGGTACGCGCAATGTAACCTGGCTCTTGTTGAGCAAGAAATAATAAGGCTTTGAGTGCGTATTTCGTTTTGTGTGACAGCATTTCTGTATCAGTTCGATTACAAATATAGAATTACGGACTTATAATTCAAAATAAATTACCAACTTCCGCTAGAACCTCCTCCAGAGAATCCACCACCACCGAAACCTCCGCCAAAGCCTCCGCCGCCAAAGCCTCCGCCTGATGAACTTCCAAAGCCACCACCGCCACTTCGACCAAGGTTACTTAAAATAATGATGTCTAATAGACTTGGGCCTCCGCCAAAACCACCTGAACCCCCTGAGTTACCTCCACCTTTTTTATTTCGGGAGAATAAAATCAAAACAATTACGATGATTACAATAAAAGGAAGTAATGGGAAATCTTCTCCTTTATGTTGTTTTCGTGTTCCTTTGTATTTTCCTTTAAAAACGTCAATAATGGCGTTTGTTCCTTTATCCAAGCCGTTGTAATAACTTCCGGCTTTGAATTCAGGCACAATGATATTTCTAATGATTTCTCCACCCGTTCCTGCGGTTAATCGGTCTTCTAAACCATATCCTGGATTGATGGCTATTTTCTTTTCGGCTTTTGCCAATAAAATAATCACTCCATTGTCTTCCTTGGCTTGACCGATTCCCCAAGTTTGTGCCCAGTTAGTTGCCAATTGGCTCACGTCTTCGCCTTTCAGGCTTTCAATTGTAATAATGACAATTTGGGTTGAGGTAGAATCCGAATAGTGAACTAATTTTTCTTCCAGTTGGGCTTTTTCATTGGCACTAAGCACTTGAGCATAATCATACACCGAAGTTTGAAAGTCAGGTTTTTCCGGAATGGTAAATTGGGCAAAGCCAATTTGTGTAATAAATAAACAAACGAGTGCTTTCAGGAAATGTAGAGTAGGTTGTGGAGCTTTCATTATCCTTTAGAGATTTCGTTTGATAATTCGTTAGTATCGTTTTCTTGCCAAGGGAAATACGTTTTCAACTGTTCTCCGGCTTGGGTAATGCCGTCAATCAGGCCTTGTTTGAAGTTGCTTTTCTTAAATTGGTTAGCCATAATTTCTTTGGTACTGTCCCAAAAATCAGTAGCTACCACCTCATTGATTCCTTTGTCTCCGCAGATAACGAATTGCTTGTCGGCAACAGCCAAATAAATTAAAACGCCGTTTTGCAATTTCGTTTCATTCATTTTTAATTCATAAAAAACTTCCAAAGCCCTATCAAAAGGGACTTTGGAAGTCGTTTGTTCGATATGTACTCGGATTTCACCAGAAGTGTTTTTTTCGGCCAAGCGAATGGCTTCTACGATTTCGTTTTCGTCTTCTTTGGTTAAAAAAATAGTGTCTGATGCCATAAGTACAAAATATAATAGTTTAGAATTTTACTTCTACAGGCTTGTCAGCTCCGGTAGCTGCTTCAAAATATGGTTTTTCTTTAAACCCAAACATTCCTGCAAAAATAGAATTTGGGAAGGTTTTGATATGCGTATTATATGGTTTCACTGCTTCGTTAAAACGGGTTCTAGCCGTTAAAATTTGGTTTTCAGTACTTGCTAATTCATCTTGCAGTTTCAAGAAGTTTTCATTGGCTTTTAAGTCAGGATATTTTTCCACTGAAACCAATAATCGAGATAAAGAACTGCTAACACCACTTTGCGCTGAGTTGAAAGCGGCTAATTGTTCTGGACTAATGTTAGTTGGGTCAACAGTTACTGAGGTTGCTTTGGCTCTTGCCGAAATGACAGCAGTCAACGTGCTTTTTTCAAAATCAGCGGCTCCTTTTACGGTGTTGACTAAGTTACCAATCAAATCATTTCTTCGTTGATACGAAGTTTGAACATTACCCCAAGCCTCGTGAATATCTTGCTCGTACGTTACTGCTGTGTTGTTGATTCCTTTTACCCAACCGTAGATTCCAAATACTACTACAGCTGCTATAATCCAAGGTAAGAATTTTTTAAAGTCCATTTTTTAATTTAGTTTAAGGTTGATTGTTTATTTGTTGTTTTTAATTGTTTTTGAAATGATTTTTATTGTTTACAACTCGTTTTTGATACTCAATAACTGTGCCTTAATGGTTTCTAGTTTATTGATGATGTCAAATTTGTCTAAGGTTTTCTTTTGGCCTTCTTTCAAGTGGGTTTTAGCACCTTCTAAAGTAAAGCCTCTTTCTTTAACCAAATGAAAAATTAATTGAAGGTTTTTGACATCCTCCGGGGTAAACATTCGATTGCCTTTGGCATTTTTCTTGGGTTTTAAAATGTCAAATTCGCTATCCCAAAAACGAATAAGCGAAGCATTGACTCCGAAAGCTTTGGCAACTTCACCAATACTGTAATACCTTTTGTCTGCTGATAAATTAATGTGCATTAGTCTAATGATTGATTTTCTTGATTAGCCACTTTTGAAATGGCAACATATTCCACTGCTGAGATGTTTCCGTAATAAAAATTCAACGGATTCACGACTCGATTATTTTTATGCACTTCATAATGTAAATGTGGTGCTTCAGATCGTCCTGTGCTTCCCACATACCCTATGATGTCGCCTCTTTTTACTCTTTGTCCCGCACGCGCTTTGTATTTACTCAAATGAGCATACAAGGTTTCATAACCATAACCGTGCCGAATCACAATATGATTCCCAAACCCAGAAGCGGTGTTGTCAGCTTTAGCCACGACACCATCACCAGTGGCATAAATGGGAGTGCCTGTTTTGGCGGTAAAGTCCATTCCTTCGTGCATTTTTCGTGCTTTTGTAAACGGATCAGAACGGTATCCAAAACCTGACGCCATTCGTTTTAAATTTTCATTTTTGACAGGTTGAATGGCAGGAATGGCACTCAATAAATTGTCTTTTGCCTTGGCTAATCTCAAAATTTCATCTAAAGATTTTGATTGAATAGCCAATTCTTTTGACAAAACATCCACGCGTTGGGTCGTATTTTTTACCAATGCGGAATTATCAAACCCTTCCAATTCAGCATACCTGTTTTTGGTTTTAAATCCCGCTTTTCGTTCTTCGTCTGAAATAGGTGCCGTGTTGAAATAGGTGCGGTACAAATTATTATCGCGATCCTCAATAGCGGCAGTAACGGCATTTAATTCGTCTATTTTTTTATTTAAAATGGCATAATGTAATTTCAAATTGTCAATTTCACGAGCTTGCAAACGGTCTTTTGGTGTTTCAAAATAAGGAGTGTTCAATAAAACCACAAACATTAAAAATCCAAACAAGGCCGAAGCAACCAAAAACAACAAAACAACACCAATTTTCTTGGCTTTTTTTGTTTTTATTTTCCGATACGCCAGATTTTCAGAATCGTAATAATATTTTACTTTCGACATATTTTAAAATACCCTATTTTTGCACTTCATAAAAAAGTTAGACGAACAAATTTAATAAATGTTTCATTGGTTCGCTTCTTTTTTGAGAATAAATAAAGTTGATGTAGTGATTTGGTTCTTTGTTGAACCAAGGCTGTTAAACATTAACCTAATAAACGAATAAACATTACAAATGAAATCACACGACGTACGTAAACAATTTTTGGACTTTTTTCAAAGCAAAGGACACCTAATCGTTCCTTCGGCACCTATCGTTCTAAAAGACGATCCTACCCTGATGTTTAATAATTCAGGAATGGCGCAGTTCAAAGAATATTTTTTAGGTAACGGAACTCCAAAAAGTCAACGTATTGCCGATACACAAAAATGTCTTCGTGTCTCTGGAAAACATAACGATTTAGAAGATGTAGGTTTTGATACCTATCACCATACCATGTTCGAAATGCTAGGAAACTGGTCTTTTGGCGATTATTTCAAAAAAGAAGCCATCAACTGGGCGTGGGAATTATTGACAGAGGTGTATAAAATTCCAAAAGAGAATTTATACGTTTCTGTTTTTGAAGGAAACCCAGACGAAAATGTACCTTTTGATCAAGAAGCTTGGGATTTATGGAAAGAATTGATTGACGAAGACCGTATTATTTTAGGAAATAAAAAAGATAATTTCTGGGAAATGGGCGACCAAGGACCTTGCGGACCTTGTTCTGAAATTCATGTCGATTTGCGTTCAGCAGAAGAAAAAGCCTTGGTTTCTGGTAAAAGCTTGGTTAACAACGATCATCCACAAGTGGTGGAAATTTGGAACAATGTATTTATGGAATTCAACCGTAAAGCTGATGGTTCTTTAGAAAAATTGCCGGCACAACACGTTGATACCGGAATGGGATTTGAGCGTTTGTGTATGGCTTTGCAAGGAAAAACATCCAATTACGATACCGATGTTTTTTCACCGCTAATTGAAAAAGTGGAACAAATTACAGGGTTGAAATATACGTCAAACGAAATTCAAACTATTTCAGAGGAGCAAAACAAAATTAATATTGCCATTCGTGTGGTAGCTGATCACGTTCGTGCGGTAGCTTTTGCTATTGCCGATGGTCAATTGCCGTCTAATACAGGGGCGGGGTATGTAATTCGTCGTATTTTGCGTCGTGCCATCCGTTACGGATTTACGTTCTTAAATACCAAGGAGCCATTCATTAATGAATTGGTTGCGGTATTGTCGAATCAAATGAGTGAATTTTTCCCTGAAATTAAATTGCAACAAACGTTGGTTACCAATGTCATTCGTGAAGAAGAAGCTTCGTTTTTGAGAACTTTAGAACAAGGATTGCAATTGCTTGAAAATGTAATGAATCAAACTGCTGGAACTGAAATTTCAGGAGAAAAAGCGTTTGAATTGTACGATACTTTTGGATTTCCAATTGACTTAACCGCTTTAATTTTAAGAGAAAGAGGCTATCAGTTGGACGAAGCTGGTTTTGAAAAAGCCATGCAGGAACAAAAATCTCGTTCGCGTGCGGCTTCAGAAGTTTCTACTGAAGATTGGTCGGTTTTAATTCCAGGAAATGTAGAGCAATTTGTGGGTTACGATCAAACGGAAAATGAAGTTAAAATTTCGAGAATCAGAAAAGTTGATAGTAAAAAAGATGGTGTTTTGTACCAAATCGTTTTAGATAGTACACCGTTTTATCCTGAAGGGGGAGGACAAGTGGGTGACAAAGGAACTTTGGTTTCGGCGAATGAGACTATTGAAATCATCGATACTAAAAAAGAAAATAATTTGATTTTGCATTTGGCTAAAAAGTTACCTGAAAATGTAACGGCTAGTTTTGTGGCAAAAGTAAATACCAATTTAAGAACCTTGTCGTCTCGCAATCACTCGGCTACGCACTTGATGCACCAAGCTTTGAGAAGTATTTTAGGAACTCATGTAGAACAAAAAGGTTCTTTGGTCAATCCGAATTACTTGCGTTTTGATTTTTCTCATTTTTCTAAAATGACCGACGAAGAATTACAGGCGGTTGAGGATTTTGTCAATGCGCGCATTCAAGAGCAATTGCCGTTGATAGAAAGAAGAAGTATTCCTATCCAACAAGCGTTAGACGAAGGTGCAATGGCGTTGTTTGGTGAGAAATATGGTGATACCGTGCGTGCAATTAAATTTGGCGAAAGCATGGAATTGTGCGGTGGAATTCACGTAAAAAACACGGCTGAAATCTGGCATTTCAAAATTATTTCAGAAGGTGCTGTTGCAGCTGGAATTCGTCGTATCGAAGCCATTACAAGTGATGCTGTAAAAACCCATTTTGCTTCGTATGAATCGACTTTAAACGATATTAAAGGAGCGTTGAAAAACCCGCAAGATATTTTGAAAGCCGTTCATAATTTGCAAGAAGAAAATGCAAAATTGGCGAAGCAAATCGAAGCTTTGATGAAAGACAAAGTGAAAAACTTGAAAGCAAGTTTAGCGGCTCAAATACAAGAGGTTAATGGTATTCAGTTCTTAGCGACACAAGTCGATTTGAATCCTGAAGGTGCTAAAGATTTGGCGTATGAATTAGGTAATTTAGGAACTAATTTATTTTTAGTTTTGGCTACAGCCGAAGACGAAAAACCAATGTTGACCTGCTATATTTCAAAAGAATTAGTGGCTGCGAAAAACCTAAATGCTGGACAAGTTGTTCGTGAACTTGGTAAATATATACAAGGTGGTGGTGGAGGTCAGCCTTTCTTTGCTACCGCTGGAGGTAAGAATGTAGCTGGAATTGCCGAAGCTTTAGCAAAAGCCGCTGATTTTATTAAATAATAAGAAAGACAATGTACTTGAAGCCCTTTTGAAGTTTTACTTTTAAAGGGCTTTGTTATTTGGAGAAAATTTTATAAAACAAATGATTATTTATTTTTAAAATAATCGTAATTTGTAATAACAAAATAGATCAAATGAAGTTCACCACTCCCATATCCATTCAAAATTCAATTCACCCCATAGATTACCATGCTAAAATGGTGTCTTTAGGGTCGTGTTTTGCTGTGAATATGGGAGATAAGTTGGGTTATTTTAAATTCCAAAATACCACCAATCCGTTTGGAATTATTTTTAATCCTGTTTCGATTGAGAAATTAGTAGTGCGTGCGGTAAATCTAAAAAAGTTTACAGAGGAGGATATTTTTTTTCATAATGAACGCTTTCATTGTTATGAAGTGCATTCTGATTTGAGTTTGAGCGATAAGCAAGAATTTCTGGATAGTATTAATGCACTAGTCGAATCGACTCACCAAAAAATAAAAGAGGCGACTCATTTTTTGATTACTTATGGAACATCTTGGGTGTATCGAGAAAAGAATAATGGTGCTGTTGTTGCCAATTGTCATAAAATGCCTCAATTGCATTTTGATAAACATATTCTGTCTGTAGCGACTATTGAAGCTTCCATTCAAAATACGGTAGATGCAATTAGACAAATTAATCCCAATTGTGCTTTTGTATTTACAATTTCGCCTGTGCGTCATATCAAAGATGGTTTTGTAGAAAATCAGCGAAGCAAAGCCCATTTAATAACAGCTTTGCAAAATTTACTTTCAGATAACCAATTGAACTATGCCAATTATTTTCCAGCATACGAAATTATGATGGACGAATTGCGGGACTATCGTTTTTATGGAGATGATTTATTGCATCCAAGTGCGATGGCTATCGATTATATTTGGCAACGTTTCAGAGAGACTACAATTTCCCCAACAGTTTTTTCTGTTTTGGAAGAAGTCGATGCTATTCAGAAAAGTTGGTTGCACAAACCCTTCAATCCAACTTCTGAAAGTCACCAAAAGTTTCAAGCAAAATTGCAACAAAAAATCACGAAATTACAAGAAGACTATCCGTTTATTCAGTTTTAATTATCCAATTAATTGATTGAATAAATCTTGCTTTTCGTTGATATAATTGTACTGAAAACCTCTTTCGGTCATCTTCGCTTTAATAGGATTGATGTCGTTTTTGTTTTTCAATTCTAGACCCACTACAACAGGTGCCGATTCACGATTATTTTTTTTAGTAAATTGAAAATAGGTAATATCGTCATCAGGTCCTAAAATTTCGTTTACAAACTCTTTTAGGGAACCAGGTCTTTGTGGAAATTGAATGATGAAATAGTGCATCAATCCTTCGTACAAAAGGGAACGTTCTTTAATTTCGGCGGTACGTTCAATATCGTTATTGCTTCCGCTTACGATACAAACTACATTTTTACCTTTTATTTTGTCTTTGTAAAAATCCAAAGCAGCAATAGTTAAAGCACCTGCTGGTTCTACCACCATGGCTTCTTCATTGTACAAGCGTAATATGGTTGTACAAACTTTTCCTTCGGGTACCAAAATGATATCGTCTAAAAGATGTCGGCAAATCTCAAAAGTCAGATTTCCTACTTGTTTTACAGCGGCCCCATCTACAAACTTGTCAATGGTTTCAAGCGGTGCATTATTTCCGGCAGCTATTGCTGTTTTCATGGTAGGTGCGCCTTCAGGTTCTACTCCGATGATTTTGGTATTCGGACTCAATTCTTTAAAAACGGTTGCCAATCCAGCGGCTAAACCACCTCCGCCAATAGGAACAAAAACATAGTCGATAGGTGGGTGGTAGGATTCTAAAATTTCCAATCCTACGGTAGCTTGACCTGCAATTACTTTTAGATCGTCAAAGGGATGAATGAATATTTTGTTGTTTTCTTTTGCATCGGCAACAGCTTGAGCATACGCATCGTCAAAAGTGTCTCCAATTAATTCAATTTCTACAAACGATTTCCCGAATAGTTGAACTTGTTTTATTTTTTGTTTCGGAGTGGTTTTCGGCATGTATATTTTGCCTTTTATTTGTAATAAATTACAAGAAAAAGCAACTCCTTGCGCATGATTTCCGGCACTTGCGCAAACAATTCCTTGTTGTTTTTCAGCGTCGGTTAAAGAGCTTATTTTGTTGTAAGCTCCTCTAATTTTATAAGAGCGGACAATGTGTAAATCTTCTCTTTTTAATAAAATAGTGGCGTTAAATTCGTTAGAAAGATTCGTGTTTTCGGTTAATGGGGTTGGAGAAACAACACCTTGCAACTGATTTTTAGCGATTATGGCTTCCTTAAAAAGATTCATATTTTATTAATTTTTATTCAAAAATACGATTTGTTTCTTTCGGTTGTTTGTGTTTTTAATAAAAAAACCTCCTTTGAGGGAGGTTTTTGCTTTTATTTTTTAGTTGGAGGATATTGTGATAATATTTGGGAGACAAATTCGTTAATTCGTTCTTCTTTTTTATTGGTATTTTTAGTCAGCACTCCAGTACCTTCACCTTGCCAAATCATTTCTTTCTTTTTTGCATCTATTAAGTCGATGTATAAAGTACCTTCAGTTGAAGTAGTTACTGTAGTTTGACGACCTCCCATCATATAAGGATTCCATCCCCAACCCCAGCCGTATCCCCAACCCGCATTGAATTGGTTCACGTTTACTTGTTCTCTCGATTTGGTAAATAAATTAATTAATAAATCTGGATTGTCACTTTTGGTAAATCCTTTGGCAAGCATTTGTTGGTCAATTGCGTTGAGAATTCTGCGTTTGTCTAAATCAGAAATTTCCACTTTGTCAATGCCAGTTTTATAGTAAGCATAGGTTTTATAAGCTGAAAAATCTACTTTTTTGTCGTAATCAGCATTGGTGCTAATCATTGGCCCACACGAAACCATTGTAAAAAGTAAGAATGCGGATAAGAGTTGAATTGCTTTCATATTTTTAAATTTTTAAGAGTTGGAAATTAAGTTCTGTTTTGGTAATCAATTAGTGTGCCTAAATAGTATTTTTCCGAATGGTATTTGTTTTTTTGTCAAAACCATAAGGGCAATGGCGACAGCCACTTTTACAGCAATAGCCTCGTTTGAGATGGAATTTTTCTGTAAAACATTTATATCCTTCAGGCGTATAGTAGAAATCTTCGTCTCCTGTTAATTTATTTTCATTACTTTGCCTATTCATAAATCCTATTTTAAATAGTCATTTGTGACTCTAACAAATTTATGAATTTAAAGACGGGTATTTTTATTCCTTACTAAATATTTAACATTTTTATAGTGTCTTCATTGAATCAACCCCTTCCTATTTATTTCCCCAAAGGGATTTCAGTTGTTATTAAGCGAGAAGACTTGATTCACCCTTTTGTTTCAGGCAATAAGTACAGGAAATTAAAGTACAATTTGCGGCAAGCAAAAGCAGAAAAGCAAACTACTTTATTGACTTTTGGAGGTGCATTTTCTAATCACATTGCGGCAGTGGCCTATGCAGGAAAAGAAAACGGTTTTGAAACTATCGGAGTTATTCGGGGCGAGGAATTGGCAACTAAAATAGAAAGTAATCCCACTTTGAAATTTGCTCAAGAATGTGGCATGCAATTCGAATTTGTTTCAAGAGAAGCCTATCGTTTGAAAACGGAAGCATTTTTTTTGAAACAATTGGAACAAAAATTCGGTTCATTTTATCTCGTTCCCGAAGGTGGAACAAATGCACTTGCTATTCAAGGTTGTGAAGAAATTTTAACAGAAGAAGATGCAGTTTTTGATTACATAGGTTGTGCTATTGGAACGGGTGGAACTATATCGGGAATTATAAATAGTACCTTGTCTCATCAAAAAGTTTTAGGATTTCCTGCGCTAAAAGGCGATTTTTTACAAGAGGAAATTCGTAATTTTGTACAAAATGAAAATTGGGAGCTGATTCCTGATTATCATTTTGGAGGATATGGAAAAGTGAATGCCGAATTGATTGATTGTATCAATAGATTCTTAGAAGAAACCCAAATCCCTCTAGATCCTGTTTATACTGGAAAAATGGTTTTTGGGATAATGGATTTAATTGAGAAAAATTATTTTCCTGAAAACGCCAAGATTTTAGTGATTCATACCGGTGGACTTCAAGGGATTCAAGGAATGAATTTAAAATTGAAAAATAAAGGTTTACCAACAATAAATACCTTATGATTAAAAAGAGTGTACTTGTTTTTGTTTTGTTTCTGTTAGTAGGTTGTCATGCTAAAAAATCAGTGATTGTGACTAAAAAAGACGACCGATACAATTCTAGTAAATACAAAAGAAATACTGGGTCAGCATCCTCAAAACCGGTCTCTACTAGTGTGGTAGTCAATGATTATATTGCTAATTACAAAGAGGTTGCGATGAGTAATATGAAAAATTACGGTATTCCTGCGAGTATTATTTTGGCACAAGGAATTTTAGAATCGGGAGCAGGGAGGGGTTCTTTGGCGGTAACGGCTAATAATCATTTTGGTATCAAATGCCACAATGATTGGACGGGCGAAACCGTCTTGAAAGATGATGATACGGCACAGGAATGTTTTAGAAAATACAACGATCCTGCAGAATCATTCAGGGATCATGCCACCTTTTTAACGGGTAGAAATCGCTACGCGAGTTTGTTTGATTTGCCCAAAGACGATTATGAAGCTTGGGCTAAAGGCTTGCGTTTAGCAGGTTATGCGACTGATCCAAGTTATCCCGAAAAATTGATTTTGTATATTGAAAAGTATGAATTGTATCAATACGATAGTCAGGTTTTGGGTAAGAAATACACGTTTGAAAAAAAGAAAATTGAAATACCTGTAGTAGTTGAAAATCAATCTCAAGGCGATTATGAAGTACAAAAGGGAGATACTTTATTTTCGATTGCCAAGAAATTCAATTTGAATTTAGAAGAAGTGAAGCAAAAAAATAACATGATAGATAATACACTTTATGTGGGGCAAAAACTCCGCTTAAAGTAACTTTTAAAATACAATACTAATGATATACCAAAGAAGCAGTCAGTTATTTGCTGAAGCCGAAAAAGTAATTCCAGGAGGTGTAAACTCACCAGTAAGAGCCTTCAAAGCAGTGGGAGGTACCCCTATTTTTGTAAAAAGTGCCAAAGGTGCTTATTTGTATGATGAAGACGGCAACCGATTAATTGATTATATCAATTCATGGGGACCGATGGTTTTGGGACATGCTTTTGAGCCTGTTGTAGAGGCTGTTGTAGCTAAAGCTCAATTAGGAACTTCCTTTGGAATGCCGACCGAATTAGAAACTCAAATTGCGGCTTTAGCCGTTTCTATGGTGCCTAATATTGATAAAATTCGTTTTGTGAATTCAGGGACAGAGGCCTGTATGAGTGCCATCCGATTAGCACGTGGCTATACTAAAAGAGATAAAATCATCAAATTTGCAGGGTGTTACCACGGTCATTCCGATTCGTTTTTGATTCAAGCGGGTAGTGGCGCCATTACTTTTGGGTCGCCTAATAGTCCAGGTGTTACTCAAGGTACAGCCAAAGATACTTTGTTGGCTCGTTATAATGATTTGGAAAATGTAACAGCTTTAATCGAAGCGAATAAAAATGAAATTGCAGCCATTATTGTCGAGCCAGTAGCTGGAAATATGGGTTGTGTTCCTCCTCAAAAAGGATTTTTAGAAGGCCTACGCCAATTGTGCACTGAAAATGGAATTCAGTTAATTTTTGACGAAGTAATGACAGGTTTCCGTTTAGCAAAAGGAGGAGTTCAAGAATTATTTGGAATCCAAGCTGATATTGTTTGTTTCGGAAAAGTGATTGGAGGTGGTTTGCCAGTAGGTGCTTTTGCTGCTCGATCAGCCATTATGAATCATTTGGCTCCTTTAGGGCCTGTTTATCAAGCAGGAACCTTGTCTGGAAATCCGTTAGCTATGGCGGCTGGATTGGCTATGTTGCAAGCTTTGAATAATGATGCTGCTGTTTTTCAACGATTGGAAGAAAAAACAGCGTATTTAGAAGCAGGAATTAATCGGGTTTTAACCGCTAATAATGTTGTGTTTACGATTAACCGAGTAGGATCTATGATTTCGGTTCATTTTGATGCGAATCCTGTGGTTGATTTTCAATCTGCGGCAAAAGGAGATAATGAAACTTTCAAGAAATTTTTCCATGGGTTGTTGCAAGAAGGAATTTATATTGCGCCATCCGCTTATGAAACTTGGTTTATTACTGATGCTTTGACTTATGAGGATTTGGATTTCACTATCCAAGCAATAGATAAAGTGTCTAAAACTTTTTGATTTTAAATAAAAAACTTCCGGTTTAGCCGGAAGTTTTTGTTTGAATTATTCTCTGTTATCCTCTTTACGTTTTTCTCTCCATTTCTCCATTCTTTCGCCCATTTTTTCTTTATTTTTTTCTCTTTGAGATTCCCATTTGGCGTATTGATCAGCAGATAAAATAGCTTTCATCTTGTTTTTCATTTCAATTTGATCGTCCATCATTTTATTTGCCATTTCAAAGCGATCTGCTTTTGCATCCTCCATTTTTGCTTTTCGTTCGGCTTTCATAGCTTCTCTTTTGGCAGTTTGTTCAGCAATAATTTTTCCAATTTGATCTTGTTGTTTGGCATTCAAATCCAAATCTAAAGTCATTTTTTTAACTAGTAATTGGTTGCGTTGTTCAGGAGTCATTTGCTCCATTTTTTCTCTTAAAGGTCTTTCTTTTCGGTCTTGGGCAAAACTGTGTAACCCAATTGCTAAAACAGCTACAATAAATACTTTTTTCATGGTTATAATTTTTAAAGTTATACGAGTAAGACTTTTCGATGCTAAAAAGGTTTAAGTCTTAACAAAAAATTAGTATTTGCCAGATTATAAGGAGGTTGTAAATTAGTAGTAGATTTCTAAAATTATTTTGCTTTTAGAATTGTCAATAAGTTTTTCAATTCTTTTGTAAAAAGCTTCGTTTACCATTGGGCAACCTAAGCTTTGGCAAATTGGACTAGTTTGTTCTTCATAAGGCATTTTATCGTATTTGTGAAGTACAATATTACGTTGAAAAGCATTATTGTTAGTTGGCTCTAATCCAAATAATTTATAGGCTTTTCCAAATTCTCCGACATAACTTTTTCCAATAGCATATTTCCCGAGTGAAGTACAAAAAGAGTTAGGAGTATTACTAAATTTAAGTTGGCCTATCGTTTCGGTTTCAGAACCCAATCCATGAGCGACCAACCCTTGGTCAATAATGGTATTTGTTTCTAAGTTATAAACGAAAAATCGGTTCTTTCCAGACATAATTTTCATGTCAATTAAAAAAGCGATTTCGGTATTATAAGTAGTGGTTTTTTCTACAAAATTTTTAATGGCAATTGCTTTGTCGAATATTTTATTTTCGGTCGCAATATTCCGAGGAGAATCAATCAAAGCTGCATTTGGTCTAGGTTTAAAACTAGACAAGATTAAAGACGTTACGAATACTCCGAAAATAATTTTTTTCATTGTAGATTTTAATTTTGGATTATAACTCTACTAAATACAAAGTTATGATTTTTTTTGTAATAAATTGATTTTAAGTGGTTTGTTTTATTTTAATACGGTAGAAATCATTATAAACACTTTTTGTGGGCTGCTAAAAAAAGCGTATTTTTGTAAGGTGAAAAAAATAGTATTTATAATAATCATAAGTTTGTTTCTAAAGCCGATTTTTCCGGTTATAGAATATGGGGTTAATTATGACTATATTTCTAAAGTGCTTTGTGAAAATAAGGCAAAGCCAATGATGCATTGTAATGGTAAATGTCATTTGATGAAAGAATTGGCAAAAGCTGCTGAAACAGACAATCCAAAATCATCCGACAAAAAAGAAAATACTCCAATACAAGAGGTGTTGTTTTTCAAAGAAATCAACACGTTTTCAATAGTTTCTTTCGATTTTGAAACTAAGACTAAAATTAACACTTCCTATTTGAATTGGTATTCCTACTTGAATGCAAATTCTGAATTTCATCCACCCACTATTTCTTAAATTTAGTTAGGCATTTTTGAATGCTTTAGAGGTTCGTTTTTTAGATGAACCTGTACTTGTGTGCTTTTTTAGAAATTTCTAAATAAGGCATACAGGCGTGGTATTTATATAATTACATAAAATTTAAAAATGAAATTTCAATTAAATAAAATTAGTGCGGTTGTTATAATTGCAATTAGCTTATTCTCTTGTTCAAATCATGAAGAAGTAATCTCGGGTGTTGGAAATTTAAAGTTAGAATTTGACAATGTGTATGCTACTAATAACTTAGCTTTTGATACTCCATATACTAATTCTAATGGCGAAATAGTTAAGATTAATAAGTTAAAATATATTGTGAGTAATATTGTTTTGACCAAAGCAGATGGGACTACTTATGTTGTTCCAAAATCACAGAGTTATTTTATAGTAGATGAGGCTACTGCTGCTAGTACTTTGTTGAATCTTCCCAATATTCCAGCGGCTAATTATACTAAAGTGAGTTTTGGCATAGGAGTAGATCAAACACAGTTTAATTTGGGAGCTACGGGGCAAGGTGATTTTTTGGCTTTAGCCCAAACAGCAGGGATGATGTGGTCATGGTCTGCGGGATATAAATTTTTAGTTTTCGAAGGAACTTTTACTTCATCAACCGTAACAACAGCTGCAAGTTTTATGGTGCATACAGGTCAAACAGGTACAGACTATAATTACTCAGAAGTCACTTTGAATTTGCCTATAAATGCATTGGTACGAACAACGATTACTCCGCAAGTACATATTATGGCTGATGTTTCAAAAGTGTTAGATGGGGCTAATAAAATTAGTTTAACAGAAAGTAATGCCATGGGAATGGGAGCGATGATTATGAGTGGTGCAAAACTACCTTTAATCACAGCAAACTTGCCGAGTATGTTTAGTGTAGAACACGTTCATAATGATTAAATTAAATTTCAAAGCGGTTGGTTTCGGTCGACCGCTTTAAATATTTTAAAAAATGAAAACAAAAATACTATTGTTCCTCATTTTGTCCTTTTTGTGGAGTTGTTCCAATGATCAAGATGATGTGTACCAAAATATTCCATTGGAATTTGAAGTACCTTCTAATTTTCCTCCTTTGGCTTATGATGTAACCAATAATCCACCCACTCAGAAAGGATTTGAACTAGGTAAAAAACTTTTTTATGAAGGGCGATTGGCTTCAGACGGAATTGTTTCGTGTGGATTTTGCCACATACAAGAAGATGCTTTTACGCATCACGGACATTCCTTGAGTCATGGGGTAAATGATGCTATTGGAACAAGAAATACGCCTTCGATTCAAAATTTAGGGTATCAAACCAGTTTTATGTACGATGGTGCGACCACTCATTTGGATTTACAACCCATTATTCCGTTTACTAGTCCCGTAGAAATGAATGGCGATTTTAGTAAAGCTATCGCGATGATGAAAGGAGATGCGGAATATAGAAAATTGTTCCAATTGGCTTTTACTGATGGACAAATCAATTCTGAAAACATGCTCAAGGCCTTGGGACAATTTATGCTAATGGTAACTTCGTCCAATTCTCGGTTTGATAAATACCGACGGAACGAATCGGGCGGAACGTTATCCCAACAAGAGTTAGATGGCTATGCTGTTTTTAACCAAAAATGTGCGACTTGTCACGCTACCGATTTGTTTACCGATAATTCTTTTCGAAACAATGGTTTGCCAGTAAACCCTTTGATTAATGATGTGGGGCGTTTTCGGGTTTCGCAATTAGCTCAAGACTTGCATAAGTTCAAAGTGCCTAGTTTACGCAATGTAGAAAAAACGGCTCCCTACATGCACGATGGTCGTTTTCTTACTTTAGAGGGAGTTTTGGAACATTACAACTCGGGGGTGGAAAATTCGGCTACTTTAGATCCTCTTCTCAACAGAAATGGACGATTGGGAATTGCATTAACTGCTACCGAGAAAATACAACTGATAGCCTTTTTGAAAACCTTGACAGATACTCAGTATTTAACCGATAAACGATTTTCTGAATATTAAGTTTCTTAATTGTTTATTTAAAAATGAATTTTATAACACGTATTAAATGAGAAAAATAACACTCTTTTTTATTTTACTTTTTCAACTGGCACATGCCGCCGAAAAAGACAGTTTACAATTTAAAAATCCGTTTACCCAATTCCATTATTTTCTAGAGGATGATTGCGACGCTTGTGGTTGTTCGGCTAGTGGTGGTAGCATGGGATTTGCCTCGATGTTGAATTCCAATTTTGTTGGAGTGCGTTATTTTAATCAACAATACCAATCGACAGATGGCTTGTACAGTAATTCGCTTTGGTACACCGAAAATTTCAATACCACCCAAGTTTGGGCAAGAATTCCAGTAAAAGAGAACCTTCAAGTCTCGGTTTTAATTCCGTATCATTCGCACAATAGAGCAACAGCAACAGGGGATCAAGCTATTAGTGGATTAGGGGATATTACACTTTTAGCGATGTATCGGTTGTACCAAACCCATAAAGACAGTACTTTTTTAGTGCATACCCTGCAAATGGGAGGCGGATTGAAATTACCCACAGGTACCTTTAACGAAGCTAATTCTGGGACCGTCAATCCAAGTTTTCAAGTGGGAACGGGAAGTTGGGATTATCTTTTAGCCACGGAATATATTGTAAGAAGAAAACAGTATGGTTTGAATACGATGTTGAATTATATCATCAAAACCGAAAATCAGAAAAGCTATCGTTTTGGTAACCAATTGAATTATGCGGCTACTTTTTTCTATTTGTATGAAAAAGACGCTTTTTCTTTTGCACCACAACTTGGAATCGCAGGAGAAAATTACGAAAGCAATTACCAACACGGACAAAAATTAAATAAAACCGATGGAAACGCTCTGTTTGGAAAAATTGGTTTTGAAGTAGGTCGTAATGCGTTTTCTTTTGGTGCCAATGCCATGTTGCCCGTCAAGCAAAATTTAACGGGTGGTAATGTCGAAGCTAAGTATCGTTGGAGTATTAATTTGAATTATTCTTTATAAATACAAAAAGGAGCTTCATTGAAGCTCCTTTTTTATTCATGCGAAATTAATTTACCCAATCAATTCCATTATTTTGCTTTCGCCAGCGACACTGACTTTGATGAGTTTGTGTTGCGATAGGCCTTTAGTGGCAGCATCCCATTTTTTACCGCTCAATTCTGATTTGGCTTTTAATTCGCCTAAATCCATTTGGTTGTTGTTCGCTTTTAACAAATCAATGATTAATTTTTCTTCAGCAGTCAATTCAATTTGAACTTGTTTTTTCTCCGGACGCATTTGCGGGAAGAACAATACTTCTTGAATCGAAGAATTGTTAGTTAAGAACATCATCAAACGGTCCATTCCAATTCCTAACCCAGAGGTTGGCGGCATTCCGTATTCTAAAGCTCTCAAGAAATCTTCGTCAATAACGCCATTCGCTTCATCGTCACCTTTTTCAGCCAAACGCATTTGGTCTTCAAAACGCTCTCTTTGGTCAATTGGGTCATTCAATTCCGAGTAGGCATTGGCAACTTCTTTTCCGCACACCATCAATTCAAAACGTTCGGTTAGTTCTGGATTGTCGCGGTGTTGTTTACAAAGCGGACTCATTTCTTTTGGATAATCCGTGATGAAAGTAGGTTGAATGTAATTTCCTTCGCATTTCGCTCCAAAAATCTCATCAATCAATTTTCCTTTACCCATAGTTTCGTCCACATCAATGCCCATTCCTTTTGCAGCAGCAAATAATTCGGCTTCGGATTTCCCAGAAATATCAAAACCAGTAAAATGTTTGATAGAATCAGTCATCGTAACTCGTGCATACGGCGCTTTGAAATTGATTTTGTGTTCACCAAAAGTCACTTCGCTCGTTCCGTTAACCCCAATAGCACAATGCTCAAGCAAGTTTTCGGTGAAGTTCATCATCCAGTTGTAGTCTTTATAGGCTACATATATTTCCATAGCGGTAAACTCTGGGTTATGCGTTCTGTCCATTCCTTCGTTACGGAAGTTTTTAGAAAACTCATATACCCCTTCAAATCCACCAACAATTAATCGTTTTAAATACAACTCATTGGCAATTCGCATGTACAACGGAATGTCAAGCGAGTTGTGGTGCGTGATAAAAGGTCGTGCCGCAGCGCCACCTGGAATCGGTTGTAAAACCGGAGTTTCTACCTCAAGATAGCCTTTGTCATTAAAAAAAGAACGCATTGCATTGAACAATTTAGTTCTTTTAATGAAGGTGTCTTTTACGTGGTCGTTTACCGTTAAATCCACATAACGACGACGGTATCTTTGTTCAGGGTCAGCAAAGGCATCGTGAATTTTTCCATCGGCATCTACTTTTACTACAGGAAGAGGTTTCAAGGCTTTTGCCAAAACCGTTAAACCATATACATGAACTGATATTTCGCCCACTTGGGTTTTAAAAACGGTTCCGCGCACTCCAATAAAATCACCAATATCCAACAGTTTTTTGAAAACCACATTGTACATTGTTTTTTCTTCGTCATCCGAAACATCATCTCTCGAAATATATACTTGAATGCGTCCTTCTGCATCTTTTAATTCTGCAAAAGAGGCCTTTCCCATGATGCGTTTTCCCATCAATCGACCGGCTAAAATCACTTCTTTACCTTCGTATTTATCAAAGTTGGCTAGGATTTCGCTCGTGTAGGCGGTGGTGGTAAACTCCGCTGCGGGATAAGGTTCAATACCTAAATTGCGCAATTCGGTAAGTGCTTCTCTACGTAAAATTTCTTGTTCGGATAATGCCATTATATTCTGATTTTAAGAGCGCAAAGATAGTTAAATTTAAAAAATGTGGCAATTTCAAAATTTGAAAATAAGGATAGTTTTTTTAGGAGCAGCAATTTCTCTTTTTTCAAGCTGTTTAGTCCTGCTATTCGCTCTATCTTCTCAGGCTTTCAGCCATCAAAAGGTTTATAGCCTGAGAAGGATGCCGCTGCTATCAGGGCTAGAAAAGACGATTTTGTTTTCAAAACTTCGTACCTTTGGCAAACAAATAAAAAAAGGAACGAGTATAAACTGCTTCATTCCTCGCAATGACAAATGAACAAACAAATCCAATTATACGATTTAGGAAACAAAGATTACAAAGCTACTTGGGAATACCAAGAAGAATTGTTTAAAGGTATTGTCGATCTAAAAATTCAAAATAGGAAAGACGCAACCAGTTTGCCTACACCTAATTATTTCCTTTTTGTAGCGCATCCGCATGTATATACTTTGGGTAAAAGTGGTGATTTGAGTAATTTGTTACTTTCAGAAAAACAATTAGAAGCCAAAGGCGCTACGTTTTATAAAATCAATCGGGGAGGAGATATTACGTATCACGGACCGGGCCAAATTGTAGGCTATCCTATTTTGGATTTAGAAAACTTCTTTACAGACATTCATCACTATTTACGATTGTTGGAGGAAGCTATCATCTTAACTTTAGCCGAATACGGTTTGAATTGCGGAAGAAGCGAAGGAGAAACTGGAGTTTGGTTGGGTGTTGGAACGCCTTTTGCACGAAAAATTTGTGCTATGGGAGTGCGTGCCTCTCGTTGGGTTACCATGCACGGATTTGCCTTAAACGTCAATGTAGATTTAGGATATTTCGATAATATTATTCCGTGTGGTATTCGCGAAAAAGCAGTAACTTCTTTAAATGTAGAATTAGGAGTTGAAAAAGTAGATGAAGAAGAAGTGAAAACTAAGATTCTAAAACATTTTACCCAATTGTTTGAATGTTCGATTATTAGATTTTAAGAATTCCTAGATTCCTCTCGAAATCTAAAGATCTAAGAATTCTAAAAATTTAAATTTCTAGCTTCAACTGCTCGGGTAACAATCTAAAACTTATGCGGTGGTATTTAGTTACTCCGTATTTCTGAATGGCTTCGCGGTGTTCTTGTGTTGGGTAGCCTTTGTTTTGTTTCCAATTGTACATCGGGAATTCTTCGTGAATACGGTTCATATACTCGTCTCGGTATGTTTTTGCCAAAACAGAGGCGGCGGCAATACTCATAAATTTAGCATCTCCTTTTACAATACAACTGTGCGGAATATCTAACACAGGTTTAAATCGATTGCCATCCACAATAATATACTCTGGTTGTGGGCTGAGTTTCAAAATACTTTCTTGCATGGCTTTGATAGAAGCGTTTAGAATATTGATTTCGTCAATAACTAATGGTTCCAAATGAGTTACAGCAAAGGATACAGCTTGCTCTTCTATAATTGGGCGTAATTTTTCTCTTGTTTTTTCAGACAACTGTTTGCTGTCGTTCAGAACTTTATTTTCAAAATTAGCAGGTAAAATGACTGCTGCGGCAGTTACGGGACCAGCAAGGCAACCCCGACCCGCTTCGTCAGTGCCGGTTTCAAGTAAAAAATCAGAGAAATTAAGTGCAAGCATAAGGTTTAATTTTAATCGCAAATATTATAATTTTTTGATGAAGTTGTATTTATTTTTTGATTGGTTTTGTAAATCTTAAATCAAGATGTTGTTTTATTTATATGTTTTTATCAATTACCTTTGCTCTAATTATAAAAATGGTAGCATTGTTTTCTAATCATATTTTTTCCAAAATGAGAATTTTCTTTTTTTTAGTTTTTCTGATAGTACCCGTGCAGTTATTTTCTCAAAGTAAGGGTGCTAAATTAGACTTCAATACCAAATATCAAAATGCTTCAGATACAACAAAAGCTACAAAACCAAAAAAAGTAGCTACTATAGATATGTATCGAGTAATTACTTTAGAAAGAGATACTACTTATATTGATACTTCTTTAACAATTCAAAAAGAATATAGTCATAACTATTTGAGAAAAGATACTTTTGGATTATTACCATTTCCAAATGATGGACAAACGTATAATACTTTACAATATAGTTTAACCGAATTTTCTCCCTATCCTGAATTTGGATTTAAGGCAAAGCATTTCAATTATTTAGAAGTTAATCAAATTCGTTATGCTTCAATGGCAACTCCTGTTACTGAGTTGTATTTTAAATCTACACAACAAAAGGGACAATCAGTTGATTCATACTTTAGTTTGAATACAAAACCTAATCTAAATTTTTCGATTGCTTATAGAGGTTTGCGCTCTGTTGGAAAGTACATCAATCAATTAGTAAGTACTGGAAATTTCCGATTTACAGTAAGTTATAATACAAAAAACAAGCGTTATTTTGCCAATGCTCATTATACGCAACAGGATATTTCAAATGAGGAAAATGGCGGAATTACATCTATTGAGGCCTTTGAAAGTGAAAATCCAGATTATAAAAACCGACAACGATTGGAGGTTTATCTTACTAACGCTTCCTCTTTTTTAAAGGGAAGAAGAGTTTTTGTAGATCATTTTTATAGAGTAAATAGTACTCAAGGAGCTAATAATTTATATGTCAACCACCAATTCAATTACGAGAATAAATTTTTTGAATTTGCTCAAGGAACTGTTCCGTCAACTTCAAATGGAAGTGTAGTGTATCGCTTTGGAGATTCGTTTAAAACGAGCGGGATTAACGACCAAACTCATTATAACAGGATGTATAATAAGCTAGGATTGACCTATGAGAATATTTTGTTAGGTAGATTTCAGTTTTTTGTAGATGATTTTAGATCGAATTATTATTATAATCAGATTCTTATTTTTGACAATCGAACCGTGCCAAGTGCTTTGTCTCAAAAAATAAATAGTGCAGGAGGTCAATACGAATACCGAAAAAACAAATGGAATGGAAAGTTTTTGTATTCTAGATCGATTACCAATCAGTCATTGTCTAATTTAGATGCCAAAATGCAATTTGATTTAGATGCTGAAAATCAATTTACATTTCAGTATCAAAACATCAATAAATTACCAAATAATAACTACAATCTCTACCAAAGTAGCTATGTGGCTTATAACTGGTCTAATAATTTTAATAACGAAAAAATTAATTCGTTATCCGCAAGTGCTACAACGCCATGGATAAATGCATCATTCCAATTTTCGGTTTTAAAAGATCATTTGTTTTTTGATGATGTTTCTACTGATGCTCAAAAATTAGTTCAGACACAGATTGTGTCTCCTTCTCAATATGCAGGAACTATTAATTACCTTTCTTTGAAGCTGAGTAGAGAGTTTCAGTTTGGAAAATTTGCGTTAGATAATACTGTTTTATATCAAAAAGTGGAGCAAAATCAAGCTGTTTTGAATGTTCCGGAATTAGTAACAAGAAATACGATTTATTTTACGGATTATTTTTTCAAAAAAGCATTGTACCTGCAAACAGGCGTTGTATTTAATTATTTTACAAAATACTATGCAAATGATTACAATCCAGTAATCGGCGAGTTTTTTGTGCAAAGAGAGAAACAAATAGGGAACTTTCCTAATCTTGATTTTTTCGTGAATGCTAAAATTCAAAGAACCCGAATTTATTTTAAAGCAGAACACTTTAATTCCTCTTTATCAGGTAATAATTTTTATGCATCTCCTAATAATCCCTATCGCGATCTTACCATTCGATTTGGCTTAGTCTGGAACTTCTTTGAATAAAAAAATAATTTTCTTTTGGGGTTTGGAACTGAAATAAGTGATTCTTTTTTAGTATTTTAGTTTTTCATTTAATAGCCCCCTGAATGAAAGAAGATTTTTTACACTACCTCTGGAAATTTAAAAATTTCAACACCTTAGATCTTAAAACTACTACTGGTGAGTTAATCACCATTATTCATGTAGGTCATTATTTGGAACAAGCTGGTCCTGATTTTTTCAATGCTCAAATTATAATTGATAATCAAAAATGGGCAGGTAGTGTAGAAATACACTTGAAATCTTCCGATTGGTACGTACATCATCATGAGCAAGATGTGGCGTATGAAAATGTGATTCTTCACGTGGTTTGGAAACATGATATTGATGTTTTTAGAAAGGATAATTCAGTTATTCCAGTTCTAGAATTGAGTAATTATGTTGCTTCAAAAACGGTTGTTAATTATCGATCATTACGTTCTACAAAATCTTGGGTGTTTTGTGAAAATCAATTGGCTGATTTTGATGAATTTATTTTAAGGAATTGGCAAGAGCGTTTGTTTTTTGAACGTTTAGAAAGAAAATCGAAACCGATTTTAGACTTACTCATTCAAACTAATTCGGATTGGGAAGCAGTATTATTTAGTTTATTGGCTAAAAATTTTGGTTTGAATACCAATGGAGAACAGTTTCTTAAAATAGTTAGCGCGCTTCCATTTTCGGTAATTCGAAAAGAATCTTTTGAACTAGAAAATATAGAAGCGTTGCTTTTAGGGAATGCAGGTTTGTTGGACTCTGACAAGGAAGACAGTTATTTTAAGGATTTAAAATTCAGGTATTATTATTTGCTCCAAAAATACCAATTAGAAAAGCCAGTACTAGCTCCAGTGCAATTTTTTAAACACCGACCTGATAATTTTCCAACAATTCGGTTGTCGCAATTGGCTGCGTTATATCATGCTCATCACAATTTGTTTTCAAAAATTATAGAGTCAAATTCTGTTGAAGCTATCTATACACTTTTTGAAGTATCCGCAACATCGTATTGGTTGAATCATTATCAATTTGACAAAGTGAGTCCAAAGAAGAAAAAAATGCTTTCAAAATCATTTATTGATTTACTCATTGTAAATACGATTGTACCTATTCAGTTTGCTTATGCACAAAGTTTAGGTAAAGAAACCACTGAATATTTGATTCAATTATTGCATGCGCTTGCTCCTGAAAAAAATGCTGTAATCGATAAGTTTAAGTCTTTTGGAATTGTTGCTAACAATGCATTTGAAACACAATCTTTATTGCAGTTAAAAAATGAATATTGTAACAAAAGTAACTGTCTGTCTTGTGCAATCGGAATAGAATTGATCAAGAATAAATAAGTTAGTTGAAATTTGTGTAATTTTGGATTCAAATACAACTGCTTTGAACCGACTAAAATTTTTTCTAGAAAAACATGGATTTCACGTATCTTCTCGATTGGCGGATGCTTTAGGGATGCGTGCAAGTAGTGTCCGATTGTTTTTTATCTATTTGTCTTTTGTAACTGTCGGATTGTGGTTTGCGGTGTATTTGATATTGGCTTTTTGGATTCGTTTGAAAGATTTAATAAGAGCCAAACGTAGCTCTGTTTTTGATTTGTAGTAAAAAAAACAACCCCCAAAATTTTTCATTTTGGGGGTTGTTTTTTTAAAGAAGCTGAATTTTTATTGATTTAATTTTGAATTTTTTCTTCCGTAGAAAAAGTAAACAAATATTCCAATAATTAACCAGCCGAATGAAAGTTTTTGAGCGTCTATACTTAAATTAATCATTAAATAAGTATTAATTGCAATTCCAAAGATTGCTATAACAGGTAAAAAAGGTACTTTAAAAGTTCGAGTTAAATTAGGTTGACGCACTCTTAAAATCCAAACCGCAATACAAACCATTGTAAAAGCAAATAATGTCCCAAAACTTGTCATATCAGCCAAACGATTAATAGGCGTTAAAGATGAAACTGTGGCAATAACTCCTCCTAAAATTAAAAGATTGGTTTGTGGTGTTCCAGAAATAGGATTTACTTTTGAAAAAACTTTTGGGATCAAACCATCTTTTGACATTCCTAAAAATATTCTAGATTGCCCCATAATCATTACCATCATTACAGAAATTAATCCAATAGTTGCCGCAATTGTAATAATTACACTAGCCCATCCTTGTCCAGCTAAGTCAAAAGCATAAGCAACAGGTGCTTTGATTGCATCAGGATATTTCCCTAGAGGATTAAAATCGTGATAGTTCATCATTCCAGTCAAAACTAAAGAAACCAAAATGTATAAAGTTGTACAAATTAATAAAGAAGCTATGATTGCAAATGGGACATCTTTTTTAGGGTTAATGGCTTCTCCTGCTTGTGTGGATACGGCATCAAACCCAACGTAAGCAAAGAATATTGCTGCAGCACCCGAAATAATTCCTCCAATACCATAAGCTTCATGAGTAGCATTTTTCTCAATTATTTTTGTTGCTTCAGGAATGAATGGAGTCCAGTTTTCTGTATTAATAAAAAATGCTCCAACTAATATTACAAAGAGTACAGCTGATACTTTCAATATAACAATCATATTGTTAGCTTTGGCAGCATTTTTTGTTCCTTTAATTAAAATAGAAATAACAAAAAGTACAATAAGAAAAGCAGGTAAATTCATAGAAAACCCTGTGCCAGTATAACTAGCAGGATCAGATGTTAGTCGTTCGGGTAATTCTAAATGGAATAATTTTAATAATTTGTTAAAGTAACCAGACCAAGAAACAGCTACCGTCATTGCTCCCATGGCGTATTCCAAAATTAATCCCCAGCCAATTATCCATGCAAAAAATTCTCCGATTGTTCCATAGGCATAAGCATAAGCCGAGCCTTCAACAGGAAGAATAGAAGCAAATTCAGAATAACAAAGTGCTGCGAAAACACATGCAATTCCAGCTATAATAAATGAGATAGCAAGTGCTGGTCCAGCGTGGTAATAAGCTCCAGTACCGGTAAGTACAAATATTCCTCCTCCAATAATTGCACCAACTCCAATAGCGGTTAAACTCCATTTGCCTAAAACTCTTTTGAGTTCGCTTTTCTTCATATCATTCTCAAAAGCTGAAACGGGTTTTACTCTCCAATTTGACATATATTTAGGTTTTTTATAGTTATTAGGTTTCAAATGTATTGTTTTTTGTAAAAAATAAAAACAATAAATGCGTTTAAAGTTATAAAAACTGAATTTTAGAATAGAAGTTGGTTGTTTAGTAAGAGTAATTCGTACGGATTTCTGTTTTCAATTCATTTTTTTCTTATTTTTAAGTTCCCAAATTTTAAATTGTCCCAATCTATGAATTTCAAAAGGTTTTCTCAGTATTTTAATTTTTCCAAATCACAGCGAACAGGTCTTTTGGTTTTGTTTGTTCTTATTATTTTTTTGCAAACACTCTATTTTTTTGTTGATTTTAGTTGGCCAACAAAAGAAAATTCTGAAAAAGAAAAGTGGCTTGCGGTTCAAACTGAAATCGATTCTTTAAAAGAAACTTCGCAGATTAGAAGTTCTAAATTGTATCCTTTTAACCCTAATTTTATTTCAGATTATAAAGGCTATAAATTAGGAATGACTGTAAAAGAAATAGATCGATTGTTATCTTTTCGAAAACAAAATAAATTTATCAATTCAGCTGAAGAATTTCAAGAAGTAACTCAAGTTTCAGATTCTTTATTAAGGGTAATTGCACCTTATTTTAAATTTCCGGATTGGGTGAATCATAAAACAAAATGGAAAACGTATAACTATCCAAATTACCCCGTTTTTGTAAAAAAAGGAAAAACAGTAGTGACGGATATTAATATGGCCACTACAGAAGAGCTGGTTAAGGTGTATGGTGTTGGTGAAGTGATTGCTCAGCGGATATTGAATTATAAAGAAAGCTTAGGTGGTTTTGTGGCTATGGATCAATTGAGTGAGATTTGGGGTTTGTCGCCTGAGGTGGTAGTTAATTTGAATAAAAGTTTTAAGGTAATTTCTTTTTCAGGGATTAAAAAAGTGGATATTAATAATGCTTCAATAAAAGAATTGGCTCAATTTCCGTACTTCAAATATACTTTAGCAAAACAAATAGTAATTTACCGCAGTATGAATGGTTCTATCAATTCTATTGATGATTTAATAAAAATTAAAAATTTTCCTGTTGATAAAGCAAAAATAATTAGTTTATATTTGGACTTTTAATCATAACCATAAATTATGAATTTCGATTATAACGAAACACAATTGCTAATTGCGCAGTCGATACGAGATTTTGCAGAACACAATATTCGACCTCATATTATGGAGTGGGATGAAGCTCAAATCTTTCCAGTTCCTTTGTTTAAAAAATTAGGAGAAATGGGATTTATGGGAATTTTGGTTCCTGAAGAATTGGGTGGTTCTGGTTTAGGGTATCATGAATACATTACTATTGTTGAGGAAATTTCTAAAGTTGATCCGTCAATAGGATTGTCTGTTGCGGCTCACAATTCACTGTGTACCAATCATATTTTAGCTTTTGGAAATGAAGAACAAAAGAAAAAATGGCTTCCTAAATTGGCTTCAGGAGAGCATATTGGCGCTTGGGGTTTGACAGAACATAATACAGGATCTGATGCAGGAGGGATGAATACTACTGCGGTTCGAGATGGAAATGATTGGATTATCAATGGAGCTAAAAATTTTATTACACACGCTATTTCGGGTCAAATAGCCGTAGCTGTAGTTAGAACTGGAGAAAAAGGAGATTCTAAAGGGATGACTGCTTTTGTGATTGAAAAAGGAACGCCAGGTTTTACTTCAGGAAAAAAAGAAAATAAATTAGGAATGCGTGCTAGTGAAACGGCAGAATTGATTTTTGATAATTGTCGAATTCCAGATGCAAATCGTTTAGGAGAAGTGGGGCAGGGATTTATTCAGGCAATGAAAGTCTTAGATGGTGGCAGGATTTCTATAGGAGCTTTGGCTCTTGGGGTTGCTAAAGGTGCCTATGAAGCCTCTTTAAAATATTCAAAAGAAAGACATCAGTTTGGGAAAGCAATATCGGAGTTTCAAGGTATTTCGTTTAAGCTAGCCGATATGGCTACCGAAATTGAAGCCGCCGAGTTGTTGTTGCATAAGGCAGCTTTCTTAAAAGAAAACAATAGACCAGTTACCACACTTGGTGCTATGGGTAAGATGTATGCTTCTGAAATGTGTGTAAAAGTAGCTACTGATGCTGTTCAAATTCATGGAGGATATGGGTATACTAAAGATTATCCCGTAGAGAAGTTTTATAGAGATGCAAAGTTATGCACCATAGGAGAGGGTACCACTGAAATTCAGAAAGTAGTGATTTCTAGAAATATATTGAAGGATTAGTTTTCAGAATAGTTGATAAAAAAGAAACGCCGAGAAATTTTATTTCTTGGCGTTTTGCGTGAAGGATAGTAGCGAAAAGCCCGGAATGCAATGAGGACTTGTAGCGAATAGCCTGACGGCGAACGGAGGTGTGTTTTTAAAAGCAGATGTGTTTCGCCGGCACGCCCAAAATATTTTAGAAATTGTGTTTGTAATTCAAAATAAAAATATACTTTTGCAGCCTTAACGAGAGGAGGTGTCTATATTATGTTAATTATACCAATTAAAGACGGAGAAAATATCGATAGAGCATTAAAGCGCTATAAAAGAAAATTTGATAAAACAGGAACTGTTCGTCAGTTACGTGCGCGTCAAGCTTTCATTAAGCCATCTGTAACGAATAGAATGAAATTCCAGAAAGCGGCTTATATCCAAAATTTGAGAGATAGTTTAGAAAGTTAATTTCTAAATTTATTGAAATACTAACCGTTAGTCATTGAAATTATTTAATTTTGATGCTAACGGTTTTTTTATGAAGAATAATATTGAAGCATTTCGCGATTATTTGCAGCTGGAGAAAAAATATTCTCCACATACTGTGCAGGCGTATTGGAATGATATTGTCTCTTTTGAATCATTTAATTTGGTTCAATTCGAACAACCAACCATTGACCAAGTTAATTATACTCAAATTAGAAGTTGGATTGTGTCTTTGGTTGATGATGGTCTTTCCAATGTTTCTGTTAATCGAAAAATAGCTTCGCTCAAGGCATATTATAAATTTCTTCTAAAAACCAAACAAATAGAAGTGAGTCCGCTTTTGAAACACAAAGCGTTAAAGACTCCTAAAAAAATCCAAATTCCTTTTTCTGAAAAAGAAGTTGATGCTGCTTTACTGCATTTGCAAAATCCTTCTGGTTTTGAAGCTATCCGAGATAAATTAATTATTGACTTGTTTTATGCTACTGGGATGCGAAGAACGGAGTTGATCCATTTAAAGATTGCAAATGTTAATTTTGCTGCTGGCACTATTAAAGTTTTAGGAAAAAGAAATAAGGAGCGAATCATTCCAGTTCTTCCGGTAATCAACTGTCAATTTGAGAGTTATCTTTTGGAAAGATCCGGATTGGAAAATATAATAGATGCTGAATATTTTTTTCTCACTAAAAAAGGGTTAAAAATAAATGATTCTTTTGTGTACCGATTAATAAATTCGTATTTTAGTGCTGTCTCCGAAAAGGTAAAAAAGAGTCCGCATATATTACGTCATACGTTTGCGACTCATTTATTGAATAATGGAGCCGATTTGAATTCAGTCAAAGAATTATTAGGACATTCTAGTTTGGCATCGACACAAGTATATACGCATAATAGTTTATCGGAACTAAAAAAGGTATATAAAGAGGCGCATCCTAGAAATCAAAAGTAATTCCAAATGTTTAATTATTAATTAATTTGATTATGAAGGTAAGTGTTCATGCGGTTAACTTTACAGTTGACAGAAAACTAGTTGATTTTGTTCAGGAAAAAATGGATAAGTTAGAAAAGTATTATGACAAGGTAGTTTCGTCAGATGTTTTTTTAAAGGTGGAAAAGACTAGTGATAAGGAGAATAAATTTGTTGAGATAAAAATAAATGTGCCTGGAGATGATTTTGTGGTCAAAAAGCAATGTAAAACATTTGAAGAAGCAGTTGATTTATCGATAGAATCTTTAGAGCGTTTGTTGGTAAAAAGAAAAGAAAAAATTAGAACATCGGTTTAAATTGAATTTTTTTTCAAAAAATGTTTTGAAAGAGAGATAAAATCTATACATTTGCAGTCCGTTAGAAATAGCGGACTTTTTTTATTGAAATTGCCAGCGTAGCTCAGTTGGCTAGAGCAGCTGATTTGTAATCAGCAGGTCGTGGGTTCGAGTCCCTCCGCCGGCTCAAAGTCGGAAGATTTCAAAATAAAGAAAGTTTGGGGAGATACTCAAGCGGCCAACGAGGGCAGACTGTAAATCTGCTGTGTGAACTTCGCAGGTTCGAATCCTGCTCTCCCCACAAATAAAAGTTTATAAGTTTCAAGTTTCAAGTTGTATAAAACATGAAACTTTAAACCTGAAACAAAAAACTTTACCGCCGGTGTAGCTCAGGGGTAGAGTGCTTCCTTGGTAAGGAAGAGGTCACGGGTTCAATTCCCGTCATTGGCTCAAAATAGAATATTTGAACACTAATAAATATATAACTAAGATTAAAAATTAAGTAAAATGGCAAAAGAAACCTTTAACCGTTCGAAACCACACTTAAATATTGGTACGATCGGACACGTGGATCACGGTAAAACAACTTTAACAGCAGCAATCACGAAAGTATTATCTGATGCTGGTTACTGTCAAGCAAAATCATTTGATCAAATTGATAATGCTCCAGAAGAAAAAGAAAGAGGTATTACAATTAATACTTCACACGTAGAGTATGAAACAGCTAACCGTCACTACGCTCACGTTGACTGTCCAGGTCACGCGGATTACGTAAAAAACATGGTTACTGGTGCTGCTCAAATGGATGGAGCTATCCTTGTAGTTGCTGCTACAGATGGTCCAATGCCACAAACACGTGAGCACATCCTTTTAGGACGTCAAGTAGGTATTCCTAGAATCGTTGTATTCATGAATAAAGTGGATATGGTTGATGATGCGGAATTATTAGAATTAGTAGAAATGGAAATCAGAGATTTATTATCTTTCTACGAATATGATGGAGATAATGGTCCTGTTGTTCAAGGTTCTGCTTTAGGTGGATTGAACAATGATCCAAACTGGGTTCCTAAAATCATTGAATTGATGGAAGCTGTTGATGCTTGGATTGAAGAGCCAATTCGTGATACTGAAAAACCATTCTTGATGCCGGTTGAAGATGTATTTACAATTACAGGTCGTGGAACTGTTGCTACAGGTCGTATCGAAACTGGAGTTTGTAATACAGGAGATCCTGTTGAAATCATCGGTATGGGTGCTGAGAAATTAACTTCTACTATTACAGGTATCGAAATGTTCCGTCAAATCCTTGATAGAGGTGAGGCTGGAGATAATGCAGGTATCTTGTTAAGAGGTGTTGCTAAAGAAGATATTAAAAGAGGAATGGTAATTGTTAAGCCAGGATCTGTTAAACCACACGCTCACTTCAAAGCTGAGGTGTATATCTTGAAAAAAGAAGAGGGTGGTCGTCATACACCATTCCACAATAACTACCGTCCACAATTCTATGTTCGTACAACAGACGTAACAGGTGTAATTACTTTGCCTGCTGGTGTAGAAATGGTTATGCCTGGAGATAACTTAACTATTGAAGTTAACTTATTGAGCGAAATAGCTATGAATGTAGGTTTACGTTTCGCTATCCGTGAGGGGGGTAGAACTGTAGGTGCTGGTCAGGTAACTGAAATTCTATAATACTTTTAAAGTATAAAATTCAAAAGCCAGTAGTGGAAACATTACTGGCTTTTATTAACAAACGGGCGTAGTTCAAGGGTAGAATAGCGGTCTCCAAAACCGTTGATGGGGGTTCGAATCCCTCCGCCCGTGCAAAATATATATCATAATGACAAAAGTTGTTAATTACATATCGGAAGCATTTGAAGAGTTAAAATCAAATGTAACTTGGCCAGCTTGGTCTGAAGTACAACGTCTAACAATTGTTGTTGCTGTTTTTTCAGTAGTATTCGCCTTGGCAACTTGGGGAGTAGATGAGGTTTTTGCGAAAGCATTAGCTGGATTTTTTAACTGGATAAAAGCTTAATTTTTTTGTGATGACAGATAATAATAGTAAGAAATGGTATGTCGTTCGCGCAGTAAGCGGTCAAGAGAATAAGGTTAAAGCTTATATCGAGACTGAAATTGCTCGTTTGGGTATGGGAGATTATGTTTCTCAAGTGCTAGTTCCAACAGAAAAAATTGTTACCGTTAAAGATGGTAAGAAAATAGCTAAGGATAAAGTATATTTTCCTGGTTACGTTATGATTGAAGCTAACTTAGTTGGTGAGATTCCTCATATTATTAAGTCTATCACTAGTGTTATTGGGTTTTTAGGTGAAACTAAAAACGGGGAACCAGTTCCTTTGCGAGTAGCAGAAGTAAATAGAATGTTAGGTAAAGTAGATGAGTTGGCTGTTACAACAGATACTCAAGCGATACCATTCAACTTAGGAGAAACAGTTAAGGTTATTGATGGACCTTTCAATGGTTTCAACGGAACAGTTGAAAAAATAAATGAAGAAAAGCGTAAACTTGAAGTGATGGTTAAAATTTTCGGAAGAAAAACACCATTAGAGTTGAGTTTTATGCAAGTTGAAAAAGTATAATTTTTGTTACATCTATATAATAATCATTGCAATTGCTTCCAATAATTGTAATGTTAAATTTTTTAAAAAATGGCTAAAGAAATTAGTAAGGTAGTTAAACTACAAGTTAAGGGAGGTGCTGCGAATCCGTCGCCACCGGTTGGACCTGCTTTAGGAGCTGCTGGGGTAAACATCATGGAGTTCTGTAAGCAATTTAATGCTAGAACTCAAGATAAACCTGGCAAAATTTGTCCAGTGCAAATCACTGTGTACAAAGACAAATCATTTGATTTTGTCGTTAAGACTCCTCCAGCAGCCGTTCAGTTAATGGAAGCTGCAAAGCTAAAATCTGGTTCTGGTGAGCCTAATCGTAAAAAAGTAGCTAGTGTTACTTGGGAACAAATTAGAGCAATTGCTGAAGACAAAATGCCTGACTTAAATGCATTCACTATTGAATCTGCAATGAGTATGGTTGCCGGAACAGCTAGATCTATGGGTATAACTGTATCAGGAGAAGCTCCTTTTTAATTAAGAGAAAGACATGGCAAAATTGACAAAAAAGCAAAAAGAGGCTGCTTCAAAAATTGAAAAGAACAAATTGTATACTTTGAAAGATGCTGCTGCATTAATCAAAGTTATTGCTTCTGCAAAATTTGATGAGTCTGTTGATATCGCAGTACGTTTAGGAGTTGATCCTAGAAAAGCGAATCAAATGGTTAGAGGTGTGGTAACATTACCTCATGGAACAGGTAAAGATGTAAGAGTTTTGGCTCTTGTAACTCCTGATAAAGAAGCTGAAGCTAAAGCAGCTGGTGCAGACCACGTTGGTTTAGATGATTATCTTCAAAAAATTAAAGACGGTTGGACTGATATTGATGTAATCATCACTATGCCTGCTGTTATGGGTAAATTAGGTCCATTAGGTCGTGTTTTAGGACCTAGAGGTTTAATGCCAAACCCAAAAACAGGTACGGTAACTATGGATGTTGCAAAAGCAGTTCAAGAAGTTAAAGCTGGTAAAATCGATTTCAAAGTTGATAAAACTGGTATTGTACATGCAGGTATAGGTAAAGTATCTTTTGATGCTGATAAAATCTATGACAATGCACACGAAATTATTCAAACATTAATCAAACTTAAACCAACTGCTGCTAAAGGTACCTACATTAAAGGTATTCACCTTACAAGCACAATGAGTCCTGCAATTGCATTGGATCCAAAAGCAGTATAATTGGTAGTTAATAATTTTTAGTATGACTAGAGAAGAAAAATCAATCGCGATTGAAGATTTAACTGCACAGTTAGCCGGTACAAATGTTATTTATGTATCTGATATTTCTGGACTTAATGCAGAGACTACTTCAGACTTAAGAAGAGCTTGTTTTAAAGCAGGTATTAAATTAGAGGTTGTAAAAAACACTTTGCTTGCAAAAGCAATGGAGGCTTCTGATAATGATTATGGTGACTTGCCATCAGTTTTAACTGGTAACAGTGCCATTTTTATTTCAGATATAGCAAATGCACCTGGAAAAATAATTAAAGATTTCAGAAAAAAATCAGATAAGCCTGTATTAAAAGGAGCTTATATTAATTCTGAAGTTTACATTGGAGACGATCAGTTAAATGCTTTGGCAACTATCAAATCGAAAGAAGAACTTATTGGCGAAATCATTGGATTACTTCAATCACCAGCACAACGAGTTATTTCTGCTCTTCAAAACCACTTCAAAGACGAAGAGGTTGCTTAATTAAGGCAAGGCTTTAATTAAGTGTAGAAAACGCGCACAATAATAAATTATATTTTACAAATCATTTTAAAACGATAGAAAAAATGGCAGATTTGAAACAATTCGCAGAACAATTAGTTAACCTAACAGTAAAAGAAGTTAACGAATTAGCAACAATATTAAAAGATGAGTATGGTATCGAGCCTGCTGCTGCAGCTGTAGTAGTTGCTGCTGGTGGTGCTGGTGAAGCTGGTGGTGCTTCTGAGCAATCAGAATTCACAGTAGTATTGAAAGATGCTGGTGCTTCTAAATTAGCAGTTGTTAAGTTGGTAAAAGAACTTACAGGTTTAGGTTTGAAAGAAGCTAAAGATGTAGTTGACGGTGCTCCAAGCAACGTTAAAGAAGGTGTTTCTAAAGAAGAGGCTGAAGGTCTTAAAAAATCTTTAGAAGAAGCTGGAGCTGTTGTTGAGTTAAAATAACTTTTACATAGTTTTAGAACAAGGTTTAGGTCTTGAGTACTGTACTCAATGACCTAAACCATTTTTCGTATAATAAAATTATAATCAATTTTATTATAAATTAGTTTAAAATACGAAAAAGTTTTTGATCAATACGAAGACAAAAAATAGACTAATTTTTTAGTTTGTTTTTAAAGATGTGTTGGTTACAAAAAAGAAAGTATACATTAAACAGTGTTTTTACACAAAAATTACTTTTTTTAAATCAAAATTTTGTCCATCGATGATAACGAATCAGACTGAAAGATTGAATTTTGCCTCAACAAAAAATATTCCTGCATATCCAGATTTTCTAGATGTTCAGGTTAAGTCGTTTAAAGATTTTTTCCAATTAGAAACTAAATCTGACGAAAGAGGCGACGAAGGTTTATACAATACCTTCATGGAAAACTTTCCAATTACTGATACAAGAAATAACTTTGTATTGGAATTCCTAGATTATTTTGTAGATCCACCACGTTATACAATTCAAGAATGTATAGAAAGAGGTCTTACGTATAGTGTGCCTTTAAAAGCACGTTTAAAATTGTACTGTACAGATCCAGAACACGAAGATTTTGAAACTATTGTACAAGATGTGTATCTTGGAACAATTCCTTACATGACTCCAAGTGGTACTTTTGTTATCAATGGTGCTGAACGTGTAGTTGTTTCTCAATTACATAGATCACCTGGTGTATTCTTTGGACAATCATTCCATGCTAATGGAACTAAATTATATTCTGCCAGAGTAATTCCTTTTAAAGGTTCTTGGATAGAATTTTCTACTGATATCAATAGCGTAATGTATGCTTATATCGATAGAAAGAAAAAATTACCAGTAACTACTTTATTTAGAGCTATTGGTTTTGAAAGAGATAAAGATATCCTTGAAATTTTTGACCTTGCCGAAGAAATTAAAGTTTCTAAAACTGGGCTTAAAAAATATATTGGTAGAAAATTAGCAGCACGTGTATTGAATACTTGGCACGAAGATTTCGTGGATGAGGATACAGGTGAGGTAGTTTCTATCGAACGTAACGAAATTATCCTTGATAGAGATACCATTATCGACAAAGATAATGTGGAAGAAATCATCGATTCTAACGTTAAATCTATTTTGTTGCATAAAGAAGATGCTAATCAAGGGGATTATGCAATCATTCATAATACGTTACAAAAAGATCCAACAAACTCTGAAAAAGAAGCTGTTGAGCATATTTACAGACAATTGCGTAACGCAGAACCGCCTGATGAAGAAACTGCTCGAGGCATTATCGATAAATTGTTCTTCTCTGACCAACGTTACAACTTAGGTGAAGTAGGTCGTTACAGAATGAACAAAAAACTTGGTTTGGATATCCCAATGGAAAAGCAAGTGCTTACCAAAGAAGATATCATTACCATTGTTAAATATTTGATTGAATTGATCAACTCAAAAGCTGAGATTGATGATATCGATCACTTATCAAACCGTCGTGTTAGAACAGTTGGTGAACAATTGTCTCAACAATTCGGTGTTGGTTTAGCTCGTATGGCTAGAACTATTAGAGAGAGAATGAACGTTAGAGATAACGAGGTGTTTACACCTATTGATTTGATCAATGCTAAAACATTATCATCAGTAATCAACTCTTTCTTTGGTACGAACCAATTATCTCAATTTATGGATCAAACGAATCCATTGGCTGAGATTACACACAAAAGAAGATTATCTGCACTTGGACCTGGTGGACTTTCTAGAGAAAGAGCTGGTTTCGAGGTTCGTGACGTTCACTATACGCACTACGGACGTTTATGTCCTATTGAAACTCCAGAGGGACCAAACATTGGTTTGATTTCATCTCTTGGTGTTTATGCAAAAGTGAATGGTATGGGATTCATTGAGACTCCTTACCGTAAAGTAACAAATGGAGTTGTTGATTTAGAATCGGCTCCAGTTTACTTAAGCGCTGAAGAAGAAGAAGGTATGATGATTGCGCAAGCAAACATTCAAATGGAAAATTCAGGAAAAATTACTGCTGATAACGTAATTGCACGTCAAGAAGGTGATTTCCCTGTTATTGAACCATCAAATGTACATTATACTGACGTTGCTCCTAACCAAATTGCATCGATTTCGGCTTCATTGATTCCTTTCTTGGAACATGATGATGCGAACCGTGCTTTGATGGGATCTAACATGATGCGTCAAGCAGTACCATTGATTCGTCCAGAAGCTCCAATTGTAGGAACTGGTTTAGAGCGTCAAGTGGCTTCGGATTCTAGAGTATTGATTAATGCTGAAGGACACGGAACAGTAGAATATGTTGATGCTAATATCATAACTATCAAATACGATCGTTCTGAAGAAGAAAGAATGGTGAGTTTTGATGCTGATGAGAAAACATACAATTTAATTAAATTTAGAAAAACTAACCAAGGAACAAGCATTAACTTGAAACCTATCGTAAGAAAAGGGGATAGAGTAGTTCCAGGTCAAGTTTTATCTGAAGGATATGCTACTCAAAACGGAGAGTTGGCTTTAGGTAGAAACCTTAAAGTAGCTTTCATGCCTTGGAAAGGGTACAACTTTGAGGATGCGATTGTAATTTCTGAGAAAGTAGTTCGTGACGATATCTTTACCTCTATTCACGTTGATGATTATTCATTAGAAGTGAGAGATACTAAATTAGGTAACGAAGAATTAACGAATGATATTCCTAACGTTTCTGAAGAAGCTACTAAAGATTTGGATGAAAACGGTATGATTAGAATTGGAGCCGAGGTAAAACCTGGTGATATTCTTATCGGAAAAATTACGCCAAAAGGAGAATCAGATCCTACTCCAGAAGAGAAATTGCTTCGTGCGATCTTCGGGGATAAAGCAGGTGATGTTAAAGATGCCTCATTGAAAGCGTCTCCTTCGTTACACGGTGTGGTTCTTGATAAAAAATTATTCGCAAGAGCGGTAAAAGATAAACGTAAGAGAACACAAGATAAAGATGCTTTAGACAAACTTGAGTTAGAATTTGAAACTAAATTTGTGGAGTTAAAAGACAAATTAGTTGAAAAATTATTCTTGATTGTTAATGGAAAAACATCTCAAGGTGTAATGAATGATTTGGGTGAAGAGGTTTTACCAAAAGGTAAAAAATACACTCAAAAAATGTTATATGCTGTTGAAGATTTTGCTCACTTAAGTAAAGGTCAATGGGTTGCTGATGATGCAACTAATAAAATGGTTAATGATTTAATTCATAACTATAAAATTAAATTGAACGATTTACAAGGGGCATTACGTAGAGAGAAATTCACTATTACTGTTGGAGATGAATTGCCATCAGGAATCTTGAAATTAGCTAAAGTATATATTGCTAAAAAACGTAAGTTGAAAGTTGGGGATAAAATGGCGGGTCGTCACGGTAACAAAGGTATTGTTGCTCGTATCGTTCGTCATGAAGATATGCCTTTCTTGGAAGACGGAACGCCAGTTGATATCGTATTGAATCCACTTGGGGTACCTTCTCGTATGAACATTGGTCAGATTTATGAAACCGTTTTAGGATGGGCTGGAATGAACTTGGGTAGAAAATTTGCTACTCCAATTTTTGATGGTGCTTCTTTAGACGAAATCAATGCCTTGACAGACGAAGCAGGTGTACCACGTTTTGGACATACACATCTTTATGATGGAGGTACTGGAGAACGTTTCCACCAAGCTGCAACAGTGGGTGTTATCTATATGTTGAAATTAGGACACATGGTAGATGATAAAATGCACGCACGTTCTATTGGACCATACTCGTTGATTACACAACAACCACTTGGAGGTAAAGCTCAATTTGGAGGTCAACGTTTTGGAGAGATGGAGGTTTGGGCTCTTGAGGCTTATGGAGCATCAAGTACACTTAGAGAAATCTTGACTGTTAAATCTGATGATGTTATTGGTAGAGCTAAATCTTACGAAGCTATCGTTAAAGGTGAGTCTATGCCAGAACCAGGATTGCCAGAATCATTCAATGTATTAATGCATGAATTGAAAGGTCTTGGTTTAGATATCAGATTAGAAGAATAAAAAAGAATGCTGTATTCAGTTCCAAATTTTTTTGGGACTGAATACTTATTTATAATAAGTTTTTAAGGATTTATACCCGTAAACCGTTCCGATTTTTTATTGAGCTTTAGGCTTTTATAACTAGCACTTCAAAAATTGCTTTTGAAGTTTAGAGAAGTAATTCGAGGTATTAGCTGAATGGTTTGTTTTTAAGAGATAACTCTCGTTGAAAGTAAATCATAAATCTAAAATCAATTTTTTAATTGCAAATAAATCAATAGTAAAAACTATGATGAATAATAGAAACAATAAAGACAAAAACCAAGTTAAAAGGTTTGACAAGATTTCGATAGGACTTGCTTCTCCTGAATCTATCTTAAAAGAATCAAGAGGTGAAGTATTAAAGCCTGAAACTATCAACTACAGAACGCACAAACCAGAGCGTGACGGTCTTTTCTGCGAAAGAATTTTCGGTCCTGTTAAGGATTTTGAATGTGCTTGTGGAAAATACAAAAGAATTCGTTACAAAGGAATTATTTGTGACCGTTGTGGTGTAGAAGTTACTGAGAAAAAAGTACGTAGAGATAGAGTAGGACACATCAACCTTGTTGTGCCAATTGCTCATATTTGGTATTTCCGTTCTCTTCCAAACAAAATTGGTTATATCCTTGGATTGCCATCTAAGAAATTAGATATGATTATTTACTACGAAAGATACGTAGTAATCCAAGCAGGTATTGCTAAAAATGCTGAAGGAGAACCATTACAAAGATTAGATTTCTTGACAGAAGAAGAGTACTTGAATATTTTAGATACACTTCCTGCTGACAATCAATATTTAGACGATTTTGATCCAAATAAATTTGTTGCCAAAATGGGAGCAGAGTGTATTATGGATTTATTGGCACGTATCGACTTAGATGAGTTATCATACAGTTTACGTCACAGTGCAAATAACGAAACGTCTAAACAACGTAAAACAGAAGCTTTAAAAAGATTACAAGTAGTAGAGTCTTTCCGTGAGTCTAACTTGAACCGTGAGAATCGTCCTGAGTGGATGATTATGAAAGTAGTTCCTGTTATTCCACCAGAATTACGTCCGCTTGTGCCACTAGATGGAGGTCGTTTTGCAACTTCTGATTTGAATGATTTATACCGTCGTGTAATTATTCGTAACAACCGTTTGAAAAGATTGATGGAGATTAAAGCTCCTGAAGTAATCTTGAGAAACGAAAAACGTATGTTACAAGAATCTGTAGATTCACTTTTCGATAACACTCGTAAAGCTTCTGCGGTTAAAACAGAATCAAACAGACCATTAAAATCATTATCTGATTCATTAAAAGGTAAACAAGGACGTTTCCGTCAAAACTTACTTGGAAAACGTGTAGATTATTCTGCTCGTTCGGTAATTGTTGTTGGACCTGAATTGAAATTATTCGAATGTGGTATCCCAAAAGATATGGCATCTGAATTGTACAAACCTTTCGTAATCCGTAAATTGATTGAAAGAGGAATTGTAAAAACGGTTAAATCAGCTAAAAAAATAATTGATAAAAAAGAGCCTGTAGTTTGGGATATCCTTGAAAACGTAATTAAAGGACATCCAGTATTACTGAATCGTGCTCCTACTTTGCACCGTTTAGGTATTCAAGCGTTCCAGCCAAAATTAATTGAAGGAAAAGCAATCCAATTGCACCCTTTAGTGTGTACGGCGTTCAACGCGGATTTTGATGGTGACCAGATGGCGGTTCACTTGCCATTAGGACCAGAGGCTATTTTGGAAGCACAATTATTAATGTTGGCTTCTCACAATATTTTGAACCCTGCCAATGGAGCGCCTATCACGGTACCTTCTCAGGACATGGTTTTGGGTCTATATTATATGACCAAAGAGCGTTTATCAACTCCTGAGCTTAAAATTTTAGGTCAAGATTTGACTTTCTATTCTGCTGAAGAGGTAAACATTGCATTAAACGAAGGACGATTAGAATTGAATGCTCGTGTAAAAATTAGAGCAAAAGATTTTAATGAAAACGGAGAATTGGTTTATCAAATAATCCAAACTACTGCAGGTCGTGTATTGTTTAATGAAGTAGTTCCTGAAGCTGCTGGATATATCAATGATGTATTAACTAAGAAAAACTTAAGAGATATTATCGGTCACATTTTAAGTGTTACTGATGTACCTACAACAGCTGCTTTCTTAGATAATATGAAAGATATGGGGTACAAATTTGCCTTCAAAGGAGGTTTGTCATTCTCATTAGGAGATATTAGAATTCCAGAACAAAAAACTAAATTGATTGCAGATGCTAGAGAGCAAGTTGAAGGTATTTCTGCTAACTATAACATGGGTCTTATCACCAATAACGAACGTTACAACCAAGTTATTGATGTGTGGACATCTACCAATGCTCAATTGACAGAGGCAGCAATGAAAAACATTAGAGAAGACCAACAAGGTTTCAACTCAGTGTATATGATGCTTGATTCTGGAGCAAGGGGTTCTAAAGAACAAATTCGTCAGTTAACTGGTATGCGTGGTTTGATGGCTAAGCCTAAAAAATCGACTGCTGGTGGTGGTGAAATTATTGAAAACCCGATTTTGTCTAACTTTAAAGAAGGTCTTTCGATTCTTGAGTACTTTATTTCTACTCACGGTGCTCGTAAAGGTCTTGCGGATACAGCTCTTAAAACTGCGGATGCAGGGTATTTAACAAGAAGATTACATGACGTTTCTCAAGACGTTATTGTTAACATCGAAGATTGTGGTACATTAAGAGGTGTTGAAGTTTCGGCTTTGAAGAAAAACGAAGAAATCGTAGAAACTTTAGGAGAAAGAATCCTTGGACGTGTAGCATTGCAAGATGTTGTTAATCCTTTAAATAACGAAGTTTTAGTAGCGTCTGGACAACAAATTACAGAAGCAATTGTAAAAGCTATCGATGCTTCTCCAATTGAAAAAGTAGAAGTTCGTTCTCCATTAACTTGTGAGGCATTAAAAGGAATTTGTGCTAAATGTTACGGTAGAAACTTAGCTACTGGAAAAATGACTCAAAGTGGTGAAGCAGTCGGTGTAATTGCTGCACAATCTATTGGAGAGCCTGGTACACAGTTGACACTTCGTACATTCCACGTTGGAGGGGTTGCAGGAGGTATTTCTGAAGAATCAAGCATTGTTGCTCGTTTCCCAGGAAAACTAGAAATCGAAGATTTAAAAACAGTTAAAGGAGAAGATAACGAAGGAAACGCAGTGGATATTGTTGTTTCTCGTTCTACTGAATTGAAATTAGTCGATGAAAAAACAGGTATTTTATTAAGTACAAATAACATTCCTTACGGTTCAAGTATTTTTGTAAAAGACGGACAGTCTGTTGCAAAAGGAGAAGTAATCTGTAAATGGGATCCATATAATGGAGTTATTGTTTCTGAGTTTACTGGTAAAATTGCTTACGAAGATTTAGAGCAAGGACAATCGTTCATGGTTGAGATCGATGAGCAAACTGGTTTCCAAGAAAAAGTAATTTCTGAAGCAAGAAACAAAAAATTAATTCCAACTTTATTGGTTTACGGTAAAGACAATGAATTAATCCGTTCGTATAACTTACCAGTAGGAGCCCACTTGATGGTTGACGATGGTGAGAAAATTAAAGCAGGTAAGGTATTGGTGAAAATTCCTCGTCGTTCTTCTAAATCAGGAGATATTACAGGAGGTTTACCAAGAATTACAGAGTTGTTAGAAGCTCGTAATCCTTCAAACCCAGCGGTAGTTTCAGAAATCGACGGTGTTGTTTCTTTCGGAAAAATCAAACGTGGTAATCGTGAAATCATCATTGAATCTAAATTCGGTGAAGTTAAGAAGTACTTGGTGAAATTATCAAGTCAAATCTTAGTTCAAGAAAACGACTTTGTACGTGCAGGTGCTCCACTTTCGGATGGTGCCATTACGCCAGACGATATTTTGAGAATTCAAGGTCCAGCGGCTGTTCAACAGTACTTGGTTAACGAAATTCAAGAAGTATACCGTTTACAAGGGGTTAAAATTAACGACAAACACTTTGAGGTAGTAATTCGTCAAATGATGCGTAAGGTAAGAGTGGAAGATCCAGGAGACACTTTATTCTTAGAAGACCAATTAATTCATACTAAAGATTTCATTTTAGAAAATGATAAATTGTACGGAATGAAAGTGGTAGAAGAAGCAGGAGATTCTGATGTCTTGAAACCAGGACAAATCATTACGCCACGTCAATTGCGTGATGAGAACTCATTGTTGAAACGTACTGATAAGAATTTAGTTGTTGCTCGTGATGTAATTACAGCAACTGCCACTCCAGTGTTACAAGGTATCACAAGAGCTTCTCTTCAAACGAAATCATTCATTTCTGCAGCCTCTTTCCAAGAGACTACTAAAGTATTAAACGAAGCTGCTGTTGCAGGTAAAGTAGATAATTTAGAAGGATTGAAAGAAAATGTAATTGTAGGTCACAGAATTCCTGCAGGTACAGGTATGAGAGAATACGATCACACCATTGTAGGTTCTAAAGAAGACTACAATGAAATGATGGCTAACAAAGAAGAGTATATATATTAATTCAAAAAAATAAAGATTCAAAGGGTGTAACACTGCACTCTTTGAATTCTTTACTTTTTTAATCTTTTTGATATGACAGAGCAACAAGAACAAATCAACATTGAGTTGGATGAGCAAACAGCCGAAGGAATTTATTCTAATCTAGCTATTATTAATCATTCTTCTTCAGAATTTGTATTGGATTTTGTGAGCATTATGCCAGGAATTCCAAAAGCTAAAGTGAAATCTAGAATTGTATTGACTCCGCAACATGCTAAAAGATTGTTGAAAGCCATTGGAGAAAATATTCACCGTTTTGAAGTCGCTCATGGCGAAATCAAAGACACTGAACAAGCTCCAATTCCATTGAATTTTGGTCCTGCGGGACAAGCTTAATATAAAAAGGCTCCATTTTTTGGAGCCTTTTTTATTTTTATTGAAGTTTATGACTGACTTCGTTTTTAATTTCTTCCAAAACAAAAGTGCTTTGAACATTGGATATACCTTCAATAACAGCCAATTTATCTACGGCTAATTTTTGGTATTCATTCATGTCTTTTACAGCAATTTTTAATAAAAAATCATAGTTGCCAGAAACATGGTAGCATCCCATTACTTCAGGTAGTTTTTTGATTTGTTTCTTAAAATTATCTATATAATCCTTAGAATGTGTTGAAAGGGTCACTTGACAAAATACTTGTAAGGATTTGCCAATTTTCACTTCGTCTAACAAAGCAATGTACTTTTTGATATAACCCAACTGTTCTAGTTTCTTAATTCTTGCAAAAGTAGGCGAGACCGATAAACCTGATTTTTCTGCAATCATTTTGATGTTGGCTTTGGCATCCTCTTGTAAAACCATCAGAATTCGTTTGTCAATGGCATCCATATTAAAATATTGTTATTGTTTTGATAATTTAGAATAAGTGTTTTGGTAAAATTATTCTGCTAATGTATGTATTTTTAGAATTATAATATCAATTATTTCTATTATTTAGAAAATTTTAAAAATAAATCTACATTTACAAAAAAAAACAATGGAATTACATTCGACTTTTCTTAGCGATACAGACAAACAGCGTTTAATAGCTTTAGAACAATCAATTGATGTGTCTAACGAGAATTCAATTGGTTATCCAATATCAAAAGATTTTGATTTTTCAGAGGTGATGCCGTTTTTGAAATATCCGATTAACAATGTGGGTGACCCGTTTGAAAATTCTATTAATAAAGTAAAAACACACGAACTAGAGAGAGAAGTGGTTGGTTTTTTTGCGAAGTTATTTAGAGCCGACCCTAACGATTATTGGGGATATGTTACTAATGGAGGTTCCGAAAGTAATTTGTATGGATTGTATTTAGCTCGAGAATTATATCCTAAGGGAATGGTATACTATTCGGAGTCGACACATTATAGCATTCGCAAAAACATTCATTTGTTAAATATTCCAAGTATTGTGATTCGTTCGCAAGATAACGGAGAAATTGATTATTCGGATTTAGAAAACACCTTGCGAATCAATCGTGATAAACCAGCAATTATCTTGGCAAATTATGGCACTACCATGAAGGAAGCCAAAGATGATGTGGCTAGAATAAAATCCATTTTAAGAGGCTTAGCCATACAAGATAGTTATATTCATTGTGATGGTGCTTTGGCGGGAAGTTACGGTGCTTTTGCAGAACCTAGAATACCTTTTGATTTTAAAGATGGAGCCGATAGCGTAGCGATTAGCGGACACAAGTTTATTGGTTCGCCAATACCTTCTGGGGTGATTATTACCAAAAAATCAAATCGAGACAGGATTGCCAAAGGAGTTTCGTATATCGGTTCGTTTGATACAACAATTACGGGTTCTAGAAACGGTCATAGTCCTTTGTTTTTATGGTATGCTTTGAAACGAATGGGAGTGGAAGGATTGAGACAACGATTCCAAAATAGTCTTGAAGTAGCTGCTTATTGTGAAAAGCGATTGAATGAAATTGGGATTCCTGCTTGGAGAAATCCCAATGCTATTACGGTAGTATTTCCAAAAGTACACGATTCCATCATTGCTAAATGGCAATTGGCTACACAAGAAACGATTTCTCACATTATTTGTATGCCGAATGTAACCAAAGAGCAAATTGATAATTTGATTCTAGACCTTCAAAATTGTGAAGAAGTCGTTGAAAACGAGTACGAATTTAGTTTCTAATTAATCAAACTCCGAAGTGAAAAACAACTTCACGGTTGGGAATTTACTTTGCGTCATTTGAATGGTAAAATCAGAATCGGCTAAGAAAACCAATTGTCCGTATTTGTCGTGTGCCAAAAACTTTTGTTTGATGCGTTTGAATTCTTTGAATTCTTCGCTTTTAGCATCGTCTGGTTTTACCCAACACGCTTTGTGAACTGGGAAATTTTCATAGGTACATTTAGCGCCATATTCGTGCTCTAAACGGTATTGGATTACCTCGTATTGAAGCGCTCCAACCGTTCCAATGACTTTTCGATTGTTCATTTCCAGTGTAAACAACTGCGCCACACCTTCGTCCATTAACTGGTCTACACCTTTGTCTAACTGTTTTGCTTTTAATGGGTCGGCATTATTGATGTAACGGAAATGCTCTGGTGAAAAACTCGGAATTCCTTTAAAGCTCATGGCTTCCCCTTCGGTTAAAGTATCGCCAATTTTAAAGTTACCCGTATCGTGCAATCCTACAATATCACCAGGGTACGAAATGTCTACAATTTCTTTTTTCTCAGCGAAAAAAGCATTCGGACTCGAGAATTTTAAATTCTTTTTCTGGCGAACGTGGAAATAGGGTTTGTTGCGTTCAAAAGTTCCCGAAACAATTTTGATAAACGCTAAACGGTCACGGTGTTTTGGATCCATATTGGCGTGAATCTTGAAAACAAAGCCCGACATTTTTTCTTCTTTTGGATCAACCAAACGAGTTTCTGAATCTTTTGGTCGAGGCGAAGGCGCAATAGCAATAAAGCAATCCAACAATTCGCGTACCCCAAAATTATTCAAAGCCGAACCAAAAAATACCGGTTGTAATTTTCCGTCCAAATAGTCTTGTTGGTTGAATTTTGGATAGACCTCGTCAATTAATTCCAATTCTTCACGCAATTTATCTGCGGGTTTTTGACCGATTATTTTTTCTAATTCAGGACTTTGTACATCCGAAAAAGCAATGGTTTCTTCAATATTTTTACGACTGTCTCCGCTAAACAAGTTAATGTTTTGTTCCCATAAATTATAAATCCCTTGGAAGTCATATCCCATTCCAATTGGGAAACTCAAAGGCGTTACCGTTAAGCCTAATTTTTGCTCTACTTCGTCCATCAAGTCAAAAGCATCTTTTCCTTCGCGGTCTAATTTATTAATGAAAACAATAATCGGAATGTTTCGCATTCTACATACCGAAACTAATTTTTCAGTTTGTTCCTCGACCCCTTTAGCAACGTCAATTACTACAATGACGCTATCTACGGCGGTTAAAGTTCGAAACGTATCTTCGGCAAAATCCTTGTGACCAGGAGTATCGAGAATGTTGATTTTTTTCTCTTTGTAATTGAATGCCAAAACCGAAGTCGAAACCGAAATTCCTCTTTGGCGCTCAATTTCCATAAAGTCAGACGTGGCACCCTTCTTAATCTTGTTGTTTTTCACGGCACCCGCTTCCTGAATAGCTCCTCCAAAAAGAAGTAATTTCTCAGTTAGCGTGGTCTTCCCTGCATCGGGATGCGAAATAATTCCAAATGTTCTCCTGCGTTGTATTTCTTCTAAAAAACTCATAATTGCTATAATGGATGGCAAAAATACTATTTACTTCACTAAATAACTAATCTCTTCGATTTTTATAGGAAGCTAATCCTGCTGTACGCTATATCTGTGTCGGCAAACCCCGCCGCCACAGGATGTCGCTCCCATCAGGGCTAGGGTTTTTGTTTTCAACACGAGCTTTTGGAATATAAAAAAAACGCTTTTGGTAAGTTGTACAACTTTTTTTATATTTTTGAGAAACAAATAGAATTTTGTTAAAATCTATTTGTAGTTGGGTTGCAAATTATATATAGTTGATTAATAATTTTTAAATGAAAATAAACCTATCAATTTTAATATTAGTGTTTTTCTTATTCTCATGTAAAAAACACTGTTCGGAAACAAATTTGGAAACTTCAGATAAAACGACTTCTGAAGTTAAAACTATAAATAATAAAAAAGTTAATAATTTTAATTTTGATTCATTTAGAATAGATAAAGGAAGTATTGGTTCGATAAAAGTTGGCATGACAATTTCTAATGCTGAAAAAAATATTATGGGACTAGCCAAAAAAGAATGTGAAGCATTTGATTTTGGGTTTGATGGAGGAGGAGAAGCATACATTTATTACATTAAAAATGAGCCAATTTTAGCATTAGTGCCAAAAAGAGATTCTGATGAAATATTGGTTTTAATTGCTATTAGTAATAAATTAAAAACCAATAATGGTTTAAATCCTAATTCAACTGTAGAAGAAATAAAAATTAAAAATCCAGCTATTAAAATAAATCAAGATTTAATGATGGGTTGGGAATTTATGCATGATGAAACAAATAATTGGGACTTTGTGTTTATGACAGAAGAAAATAACCGAATTGGAGAATATAAACAAAATGAAATGTCAACTGAACCGAAAAGAACAGAAACTAAAACAGATTGGATTACAATTAGATAAATAAACATCGCTTATCTACCCGATATTGGGTGTATAGGCGAAGGTTTGTTTCCCGTATTTACAAGTTAGTGCCTATTTTATGAAGTACATTCTATACATAATCGTAATTTTGACAACACTGTGTTGTATGAGTCAATCTAAACAGGTTGACAAAACAACAATTAAGGACACGACAAAACAAGTTGTGACAAATCCAAAGATTGATAATTCAAGATATTATACAACAAAAGATTCAATTCTTATTACAACTGAAATTGACGAAACTTTAAAATACTATAAAGCAGATTTTAATAATATTGTAGATAATCATTCAGAGTTTTTTGAAAAGTATCCAAACAATCCTGACAAAACATATTTCAACAACAATGTAGGCTTCGGAGGAAGTGAAGTTGGGCAAGATGAATATTACATTATGTATGCATATTTTCTTAAACAAATTAATGGTGATAAAGAATTTGCAAAACAACGACAAAAACTAATAGATATATATTCAAATATAAATTCACTATTTAGTCATTTTCAATACGGTGGAACATACTTTGGACACCAATATAGACGAATTTTAGGTTATGCTGAATATTCAATTTACTTGCTTCCAAAAAATAAAGAAGAAATTGAAAAAACATACGATATCACTAAACAAAAAGAATTATATATAAAAACGCTTAGACAACTAATTAATGACGAAAGTAAAATCGACTATGAAACATTAGGAAAAGAAAAAAAAGCAGAACGAACTAAAGAACTAAACAAAATAGTTGACGACCTTGAAAAGTTAATTACTGATAATTTTTATCTACGAAGAGCACAAGAATTTCACTATGGTCATTACGAATACTATTGATAGAAGAAAACAGGCACTAACAGCCGTTTCTCGCAATTGCGAATTTTGTGGTAAGTTCACGTTTATATTTCGCAAGAAATTTTATCTTTAATAGAAAATAAAAAATTTCGAAGATCGCAACTGTCGTGAAGCGGCGGGACGTTGGCAGTAATTGTATCGCAGAATGGAGAAATTTACCGCTTCTCAAAGTCTCCTGACTTTGAGCTACACTTTAAATAAGTTCTCTAGCATCATAAGAGCTTCTTTAAACTCGCAGTTAATAGTAACAGTTTTTTTAGGATTCTCAACTCCATTTTCAAAACGGTTTTTATAATTCCCTAATAATTTTTTGTTAATAGTACTCATAGTACTTGCATTCTCTAATTGAATTGTTATTTTTGTTGGCAATAATAAATTTCGGCTTCTGTAGTTTGTACTAGAAGTGCGTTTAACTTGAGAAAATATCAGGTTGCAATAACTAAAATCTGGTCTTACTAGGTTTTAGAAGTATTAAAAAATAAAAAATAAGCAATGCTATTTCAATTACCATCTATTACCTCTTTTATGAATAAGAAAGTGCTTTCTTTTTTCTTGGTTCTTTTTTCTGTAGTAACTTTAACAGCCCAAGAGGTTATTAAAGAGCAACCAGCAAAAGAAGCTCCAAAAACAAACTCATCTAAAAAATTGAAAGTGGATGGTGTTATCGCTACCGTGGGAGATTATATCATTTTAGATTCGGATATTGATAAAGCCTATTTGGAGATTTCAAGTCAAGGAGGTTCTGTCAAAGATATCTCAAGATGTCAGATGTTAGGGAAACTAATGGAAGATAAATTGTATGCGCACCAAGCGGTACAAGATAGTGTTAAAGTAACCGATTCTGAGGTGAAAGCCTTAATGGACGAGCGTTTGAACTACATGACAGAGCAATTGGGTTCTATGGACAAAGTAGTGAGCTACTATAAAAAAAATAATGAAGAAGAATTCAGAACTTACTTTTTTGATATTTTAAAAGAAAACAAGCTAACATCCGAAATGCAAAAGAAAATTGTTGACGATGTGCAAATTACACCTGAGGAAGTGCGTAACTTCTTTAAGAAAATACCAAAAGATGAATTGCCTGTTTTTGGAGCAGAAATGGAAGTAGCCCAAATTGTGGTAAAACCTAAAATTTCGGATGCTGATAAACAAAAAGTAATTGATCGTTTGAATGGTTTCAAAAAAGAAATTCAAGAAGGTTCTAGTTTTGCTACCAAAGCCGTTTTGTACTCGCAAGATCCCGGTTCTAGATCCAGTGGAGGGTTTTACAAAATGAATCGAAAAACGCCTTTTGTAAAAGAATTTAAAGATGTGGCATTTAGTTTGGGCGAAGGAGAGATTTCGGCGCCTTTTGAAACAGAATATGGGTATCACATTATATATGTAGAGAAAATAAAAGGGCAAGAGATCGAGTTGCGTCATATTTTATTGGCTCCTAAAGTTACTGAGGAATCCATGCAAGAAGCAAAAGAAAAAATCGCGTTGATTCGTAAACGTATTATGGACAAGGAAATTACTTTTGCGGAAGCAGCAAGAACCATGTCTGACGAAAAAGAAACTAGAACTAACGGAGGAACTTTAATCAATCCTAAAACACAAGATACTCGTTTTGAGTTGACTAAAATGGATCCAAGTTTGTATGCGCAAGTGTCTAATTTGAAAGAAAACGAAATTTCATCTCCAATTCCCGAAGAGTTGCAAGAAGGAAAAAAACAATACAAATTAGTTACTGTAACGAATAGAATTAATGAGCATACTGCCGATTATGCAAAGGATTATACTAAAATCAAAGAGTTGGCTTTGAAAGAAAAACAAATCAAGGCGATTGCAAAATGGTTTGATGAAAAAATCAAATCTACTTATATTAAAATTGTTGGAGAATACAGAGATTGTGTGTTTACCAATAATTGGTTGAAAAAATAATATTTTTAAATAAATCCAAAAAGAGTTAGCTTTATGACACTAAAATCATGTTGCTAACTCTTTTTAATTTAAACTATTTTGGGAATGTCTGATGTAGCTGCTATACATAACTTAGTTCAAAAACGAACTGCTCTTAAAAAAGAAATTGCTAAAATCATTGTGGGGCAAGATGCTGTGATTGACCAAATTGTATTGGCTATTTTTTCAGGTGGCCACACGTTATTGGTAGGGGTGCCAGGATTGGCAAAAACCCTGATGGTAAATACGTTGGCACAAGCCTTAGGATTGGATTTCAAACGCATTCAGTTTACGCCAGATTTAATGCCTTCGGATATTTTGGGAAGTGAAATTTTGGATGAAAACAGACAATTCAAATTTATAAAAGGACCTGTTTTTTCGAACATCATCTTGGCTGATGAAATCAATAGAACGCCTCCAAAAACCCAAGCTGCTTTGCTGGAAGCTATGCAAGAACGTGCGGTAACTATCGCAGGGCATCAATACCAATTGGACTTGCCGTATTTTGTATTGGCAACCCAAAACCCCATCGAGCAAGAAGGGACTTATCCTTTACCAGAGGCGCAGTTGGATCGGTTCATGTTTGCCATTAAGTTAGAATATCCCACTTTTGAAGAAGAAGTTCAAGTGGTAAAACAAACCACTTCAGATGTAAAAACTGAAGTGCAAGCGCTATTTTCTGCCCAAGAAATTATCGATTTCCAACACCTAATCCGTCGTATTCCAGTAGCAGATAATGTGATTGAATATGCGGTTGCTTTGGTAGCTAAAACACGACCTGATAATTCATTGACTACTGATTTTGTAAAAAATTATTTGGATTGGGGGGCAGGACCAAGAGCTTCGCAAAATTTAGTTTTGGCAGCCAAAGCACATGCTGCTTTTAACGGAAAGTTCTCCCCAGATATTGAAGATGTTAAAGCGGTTGCAATTGGGATTTTGCGTCATCGAATTATTAAAAACTACAAGGCTGATGCCGAAGGAATTACAGAAGAAATGATTATTGCTAAACTGCTCTAATTGCATAGCTTGTTTTAATTACAATTACTCCAATTTTTTATGGAAAATCGGTTCGTTTGAATTGGATAAGGAATGGTTATTTTGTTAATTGTTTAATATCTATTAGGTTAAATTATTTTTTTAATAATAAAATTAAATCTAATTTGATATTTTGTAATAATAATCAGCAATACGACTAGATTTATTAAATTATTTTTAAATCTCGGCTTTAATTTCTAAATTTGCTAAACAAAAAAACAAATAATACCCAATATAATATGGCTATTGAAAACGAAATGAATCTTTATAAAGAATACATTAAAGAAATAGAAGAAAGAAAAGGTCATGGGCTTCACCCAAAACCAATTGATAGTGCTGAATTACTGAGCGAAATTATTGCGCAAATTAAAGAGACTAACAATTCTAACAGAAAAGAGTGTCTTCATTTCTTTATTTACAACACCTTGCCAGGAACTACTAGTGCGGCAGGTCAAAAAGCAAAATTTCTAAAAGAAATCATCCTTGGACAAGAAGTAGTAAGTGAAATTACTCCTGCATTTGCATTGGAGTTATTGTCTCATATGAAAGGTGGACCTTCGATTGAAGTTTTATTAGATTTAGCACTAGGAAATGATGCCGCTATTGCAAAAGAAGCAGCAGCAGTTCTTAAAACTCAAGTGTATTTGTATGATGCTGATATGGCACGTTTGAAAGATGCTTATACCAATGGTAATGCTATTGCAAAAGAAATATTAGAAAGCTACGCAAAAGCAGAGTTTTTTACCAAATTGCCTGAAGTTGCAGAAGAAATTAAAGTGGTAACATTTATTGCTGGTGAAGGAGATATTTCTACGGATTTATTGTCACCAGGGAACCAAGCGCACTCGCGTTCAGACCGTGAATTACATGGTAAATGTATGATTACGCCTCAAGCACAAGAAGAAATTCAAGCCCTTCAAGCGCAACATCCAGACAAAAGTGTGATGTTAATTGCTGAAAAAGGAACTATGGGAGTAGGGTCTTCAAGAATGTCAGGAGTGAATAACGTGGCGCTTTGGACAGGAAAACAAGCGAGTCCGTATGTGCCTTTTGTTAACATAGCGCCAATTGTGGGAGGAACAAATGGTATTTCACCTATTTTCCTTACTACTGTTGATGTAACAGGAGGTATCGGAATTGATTTAAAAAACTGGGTTAAGAAAACGGATGCGAATGGTGAGTTAGTTCGTGATGCGAATGGTGATCCTATTTTAGAGCAAGTATATTCTGTTGCAACAGGAACTGTCTTAACGATCAATACAAAAACTAAGAAATTATATAATGGTGCTCAAGAATTGATTGATATTTCAAGATCATTCACACCACAAAAAATGGAATTTATCAAAGCAGGTGGTTCTTATGCCATCGTTTTTGGTAAAAAAATTCAAACTTTTGCGGCGCAAACTTTAGGAATTCAAGCTCCAGTAGTTTTTGCTCCTTCGAAAGAAGTTTCTAATCCAGGTCAAGGACTTACTGCAGTAGAGAAAATCTTTAATAAAAATGCGGTTGGAGTAACTCCAGGAAAAGTATTACATGCGGGTTCAGATGTTCGTGTAGAAGTAAATATTGTGGGTTCGCAAGATACTACAGGATTGATGACAGCACAAGAATTAGAGTCGATGGCTGCTACTGTGATTTCGCCAATCGTTGATGGAGCGTATCAATCAGGTTGTCATACCGCTTCGGTTTGGGATAAAAAAGCACAAGCGAATATTCCAAAATTGATGCAATTCATGAATAATTTTGGTTTGATTACAGCTCGTGACCCAAAAGGAGTGTATCATGCCATGACGGATGTGATTCATAAAGTATTGAACGATATTACAATTGATGATTGGGCGATTATCATTGGAGGAGATTCGCATACGAGAATGTCTAAAGGAGTCGCTTTTGGTGCTGATTCTGGTACAGTTGCCTTAGCATTGGCAACAGGAGAAGCTTCTATGCCAATTCCTGAATCAGTAAAAGTAACTTTCAAAGGTGAAATGAAAGATTATATGGACTTCCGAGATGTGGTACATGCTACGCAAGCACAAATGCTACACGAATTTGGAGGAGAAAATGTGTTCCAAGGTAGAATTATCGAGGTACATATTGGAACATTAACTGCTGACCAAGCCTTTACCTTTACTGATTGGTCTGCTGAGATGAAAGCTAAAGCATCTATTTGTATCTCAGAGGATGAAACCTTAATTCAATCTTTGGAAATTGCAAAAGGTAGAATCCAAATCATGATTGATAAAGGAATGGATAATAGCCGACAAGTTCTTAAAGGGTTAATTGATAAGGCTAATAAGAGAATTGCTGAAATTAGATCAGGTGAAAAACCAGCTTTACGACCAGATGCTAATGCAAAATATTATGCAGAAGTGGTAGTTGATTTGGACGTGATTAATGAGCCAATGATTGCTGACCCAGATGTAAACAATAAAGATGTTTCTAAGCGTTATACACACGATACGATTCGACCATTGTCATTCTACGGAGGAACTAAAAAAGTGGATCTTGGATTCATTGGTTCTTGTATGGTACACAAAGGCGATATGAAAATCTTAGCACAAATGCTTAAAAACATTGAGAAACAAAAAGGTAAAGTGGAATTTAAAGCGCCTTTAGTGGTAGCACCACCAACATACAACATTGTTGATGAATTAAAAGCAGAAGGTGACTGGGAAGTATTACAAAAATATTCAGGTTTTGAATTTGATGATAATGCACCAAAATCAGCTGCACGTACTGAATATGAAAATATGTTGTATTTAGAGCGTCCAGGTTGTAACCTTTGTATGGGTAACCAAGAAAAGGCTTCAAAAGGAGATACCGTGATGGCAACATCAACGCGTTTGTTCCAAGGTAGAGTTGTTGAAGATTCTGCTGAGAAAAAAGGAGAGTCTTTATTGTCTTCTACACCAGTAGTTGTTTTATCGACAATTTTAGGTAGAACGCCTTCTATTGAAGAATACAAACAAGCAGTGGAAGGTATTAACTTGACTAAGTTTGCACCATCGCATAAGTTGTTAGTAGGATAAGAATTTTTTCTTTGATTATATTTTAAAAGGCTCCTCGTTTAGAGGAGTTTTTTTTTAGAATTACAATACGATTTGTAGGTTAACAAGTTCTGTAATACCGTTAAAGAGCTAATTTTATAAATGCTTTAACTTTTTTAGTCATAAAAAGGGTTATCTTTGTAATTCTTGAAATATTCCCGTTTTCTGATAAAGAAATGATGATTTATTGTATCACTTCGTAAGTTTCATAAATTAAATCGGGTTGAAAATTAAAAACAGAATGAAGTATTACAAACTAATTTTAATTTTAGCGATCATTAACTTTTCGACAGTTTTTTCTCAAGAAAAACTAATAAAACATACCGTACAAAAAGGCGAAACAATTACTGCAATCGCCCAAAAATATAAAGTTGAGCCAAGTGCTATTTATGAACTTAATCCAGATTGTACTAGAACGTTAAAATTAGAGTCGATTATTTTGATTCCGCGCCAAACATCGAAAATCGGTAAGGCAAAAATAGAATCAAAGCCAACTTTAGTTGAAAATTTACACGAAGTAGAACCCAAAGAAACCCTGTTTGGTATTGCAAAACAATATGAAATTTCTTTAGAAGAATTGAATGTGGCAAATCCTGAATTAGCAGAAGCAGGTTTGAAAGCAGGACAAAAAATTAAGATTCCTACCAAGGCTAATGCCAATTTAGTTACTAAGAAAGAAACACCAAAATTAGAACCTAAAAAAGAAGTAGTACTCAAAGAAAAACAAGAAAAGAGTATTCCTGTTTCGGTATCGGTGGTTGCGAAAACAGAAGCAACAATTCATGAGGTAGTACCATCTGAAACAAAATTTGGAATCGCGAAACAGTATGGAATTTCAGTAGCTGATTTAGATAAAGCCAATCCGATATTAGAAAAAGAAGCACTTAAAGCGGGTCAAAAAATTGTCATTCCAGTAAAAGACGATATTGTAGCCATTACTCCAGTGGTAAAGCAAGCAGAAGTGATACCATCTAAAAAGACGGAACAAAAAGAAAAAGTCAAAGAAGAAATGGTAGCAATAAAAAAAGAAGTAGTCGATGAGAATCAAGAAACGGTTACTCATGAAGTGCTTCCAAAAGAGACGAAATACGGAATTGCTAAAAAATACGGTATTTCGGTAACGGAATTAGAAACACAAAATCCAACGATTGTTAAGAATCTATATGTAGGGGCTAAATTGACTATCTCTGGAGGGAAAATAGTTCAAGAAGATACTACTTCTGCAACTAAACTTGTGTTGGAAGAAACGATAGATGCGGTTGCAAAAAAAGAAAATCTTACGATAGCTAGTAGTATTGCAAAATGGAATACCAATGAAGAATTAGCAGATGAGTTGATTCGGATGGCATCCGATAATTTAGGTTCGAGATACCGTGCAGGTGGAACATCGAAAAATGGATTTGATTGTTCTGGTTTGATGTATTCTACATTTAGTTCATTGGATATTAAATTGCCAAGATCTTCTGTTGAAATGGCTACAATTGGAACTAAAGTTGAGGTTACAGAAGCTAAAAAAGGAGATTTAATTTTCTTCAAAACAAGAGGAGGAAGCCAAATTAATCACGTCGGGATGGTTGTGGAAGTTTGTGATGGGGAAATTCGATTCATTCATTCTTCTACACAAAGTGGTGTTATCATTTCTTCTACCAAAGAAAAATACTACGAGAAAAATTTCACCCAAATCAATAGGGTGTTGCAACAATAAGAAAACAAAAAGCTCCTCATTTGAGGAGTTTTTTGTTTTAAATAGTGTGTGGTCTATTTCTTTTACTTTCTAAAACTCGGTTTTGAAAAAAAGTATATCTTTAACCAACCAAAAACTAAAATCAATACGTATGGAAGAAAATCAACCAGGAGATTTTAAGCGAGAATTAGGATTATTAGACGGCACAATGTTAGTGGTAGGATCTATGATTGGATCTGGAATATTCATTGTAAGTGCTGATATTGCAAGACAAGTAGGGTCAGCGGGATGGCTGACTTTGATTTGGTTGATCTCAGGAATTATTACCATGATTGCCGCAGTGAGTTATGGAGAGTTGAGTGCCATGTTTCCAAAAGCAGGTGGGCAATATGTATATTTGAAAGAAGCCTATAACAAACTGATTGCCTTTTTGTATGGTTGGAGTTTCTTTTCGGTTATCCAAACAGGGACCATTGCTGCTGTGGGTGTTGGGTTTTCAAAATTCGCAGCGTATTTGATCCCTTCGCTAAGTGACGAAAATATTCTATATGACTTAGGTTCTTTTAAATTAATTGCTGCCCAAATAGTTTCTATTATCACTATTGTTTTGCTTACTTATATCAATAGCCGAGGAGTAAAAAATAGCAAAATATTACAAACCGTTTTAACGGTGATTAAGATTCTGTCGCTATTTGGGTTGATTGTTTTCGGATTTTTATTGGCTGCTAAAGCCGAGATTTGGAACTCCAATTGGTCAGATGCTTGGAATACTCGTTCGTTTAATACGGAGACGGGTTCGTGGTTGCCCATTGGAGGAACAGCTTTGTTGACAGGAATTTCTGCAGCTATGGTAGGATCTTTGTTTTCGAGTGATGCTTGGGTTGGAGTTACCTTTATTGCGGGAGAAATTAAAAATCCCAAACGTAATGTAGGTTTGAGTTTATTTCTAGGAACTTTTATAGTTACAATTATTTATGTGTTGACTAATTTGATGTATTTGGCAGTAATTCCATTAGATGAAATTGCAACAGCTAAATCGGATAGGGTAGCCGTAGTGGCTTCTCAATATACTTTTGGAGATATGGGAACAATCATTATTGCCGTAATGATTATGATTTCGACATTTGCCTGCAATAACGGATTGATTATGGCAGGAGCAAGGGTATATTATACAATGGCTAAAGACGGTTTGTTCTTGAAAAAAGCCGCTGATTTGAATTCGGCTAGTGTTCCTGAATGGGCGCTTTGGGTACAATGTATATGGGCTTCTCTTTTATGTTTGACAGGAAAATACGGTGATTTATTAGACTTTGTAATGATTATTGTTTTGATTTTTTACATTCTGACCATTTGTGGCATTTTTATTCTTCGTAAAAAAATGCCTGAAGTAGAAAGACCTTATAAAGCTTTTGGTTATCCAATTCTTCCTTTGGTATATATAGTAATAGCTTCTGCGGTATGCGTGTCTCTATTAATTACTAAATTTTCTACCTGCGGCTGGGGAGTGTTGATTATGCTGACAGGGATTCCGATTTACTACGCGACTAAACCTAAAGAATAATTAGTTTGTTAAAAGCAAAAGCCGTCTTGGTATTACTTATCAAGACGGCTTTTTTTATGATGTGGGGAAAATAAAATTTATAAAATTGAGGATACTTCTTCAAAAGGTAATCCCCAAGCATCGGCAACTCCTTGATAAACAATCTTGCCATTAGCAATATTTAACCCTTTTTTCAATTCTTCATTTTCATTACAAGCTTTCTTCCAACCTTTATTCGCTAATTGTAACGCATAAGGTAAGGTGGCATTGGTCAAAGCCAAAGTAGAAGTATAAGGCACCGCTCCTGGCATATTGGCTACACAATAATGAACAATTCCGTCAATGATGAATGTTGGATTTTCGTGTGTAGTTGGAGTACAGGTTTCAATACAACCTCCTTGATCCACAGCTACGTCAACGACAACTGTTCCGGGACTCATTAATTTCAACATATCTTTTGTAATCAAATGAGGTGCTTTGGCTCCTGGAATTAAAACAGCTCCAATTACTAAATCGGCATCGGCAATAGCTTCACAAATGTTATAATGGTTAGACATAAGGGTGGTGACATTTGCTGGCATAATATCAGACAAATAACGTAAACGGGCCAAACTTACATCCATAATCGTTACTTTGGCACCAAAACCAGCAGCCATTTTTGCAGCTTGTGTCCCTACAATTCCTCCTCCTAAAACCACTACTTTAGCAGGACTTACTCCTGGAACTCCGCCTAACAGAATTCCTTTTCCTTGCATTGGTTTTTCAAGATATTTAGCCCCTTCTTGAATGGACATTCTTCCAGCAACTTCAGACATTGGTACTAATAAAGGTAAACTGCGGTCTGTTTTTTCTACGGTTTCGTATGCCAAACAAATCGCATCTCGTTCTATCATTGCTTTGGTTAATGCCTCTGAAGAAGCGAAGTGGAAATAGGTAAAAACTAATTGATCTTTTTTTATTAAAGCGTACTCAGATGCAATAGGTTCTTTTACCTTGATAATCATTTCGGCAATGTCATAAACCGCTTCAATGGTTGGGAGTATTTCAGCTCCTGCATTTGCGTAAGCGCTATCACTAAAACCGCTGTTTTCTCCTGCACTAGCTTGGATATAAATTATATGACCGTGTTTTTTGAATTCAGCCACACCAGCAGGGGTTAGCGCTACACGATTTTCGTTGTTTTTAATTTCTTTTGGAACACCTATTATCATAAATTGTAGTTTTAAAGTTAGTTTTAAAATGGAATAACAAATGTATGTATAAAGAAAAAATTATTGCAATAGAGGGTTTAATTAAGAAATTATTTCTTTTATTTTGTAATTTAAAATTATATATTTCTTTTTGGGGTTCGTTTTGTAAAGTATAAAAGAAAAAAAATCGTTTAACGGATTCTCACTAATTTAATTTTTACTGTTATGATGACTATTGATGCTACGGATAAAAAAATTCTTCGTTTACTACAAGAAGATGCCCATTTAACGCTTAAAGATATTTCGAACAAGATTAATTTATCATTGACGCCAGTTCACGACAGGGTAAAACGTTTAGAAAAAGAAGGAATTATTGAAAAATATGTTTCTATCTTGAATAAAAAGAAATTAGGAATGTACCTTACAGTTTATTGTCAGGTGACTTTAGTGAAGCAAACTCATGATGTGTCAGAAGGATTTAATGCTTCGATTTTGAATATGCCCGAAGTGGTGGAATGTAATTTTGTTTCGGGAAATTTTGATTATCTTCTTAAAGTAGTACTGCCTGATATGGATAGTTACCACCATTTTCACCAACAGAAATTATCGGTTTTGCCTGAAGTTTCGTTGATTAATAGTTTTTTTATTATTGCAGAGGTGAAAACAACTACCGTGTTGCCTATTAAATAAAAAAGTCGTCTTGATTTCAAGACGACTTTCATTCTAAAATTGAGGTGAATTAAATAATTATTCTAAAAATTTCTCCATTTTGATTGATCATTTCAATGCGAATACTTTGATTTTCTTCTTTGTTATTCAGTAGTTTTGAAACGGTTTCAATGTCGGTTGCTTTTATATTGTCAATGCTTAAAATGATATTCCCTAGGAGTTCGGTTTCGTATTGTTTTAAATTTTCGTTAGTAATAGCTTTGATTTTAACGCCGTAATTCAAGCGGAATCGCTTCTTGTCAGTGGCATCAATATTTTCTAATTCTAATCCTTTGAATTCAGTATTGAAGAATTCATTTTTACTTAAAATTACAGGTACTACTTTGTTTTTGCCCTCTCTGATTATGGTTACAGCTACTTTGTCATTAGGACGTTTCGTGTTGATATAACCTGATAAATCAGCAAAAGTTGAGACAGATTGATTGTCTAATTTAATGATGACATCTCCTTTTTGAAGCCCTGCTTTTTCGGCTCCAGAGCGTTTAGTCACTTTACTAACATAGAAACCTTCAGTTTGAGAAATACCTAATTCTTTAGACGATTTTGAATTTAATTCGCCTCCTTCCACTCCAAGGATACCACGTTGTACATTACCGTATTCCATAATGTCCTCAATTATTTTTCGGGCAATATTTGAAGGAACGGCAAAAGAATAACCGGTGTAACTTCCTGTTGGAGAGCTAATCATAGTGTTAATTCCGATTAATTCTCCGCGTGTATTAACGAGTGCGCCACCGCTATTTCCAGGATTAACTGCGGCATCTGTTTGAATAAACGATTGAATACCGCTTGTGTCTAGATTTCGGGCTTTTGCCGATACAATTCCAGCTGTTACCGTTGAGGTCAAATTATACGGATTCCCAACGGCCAAAACCCATTCTCCAATTTTTACCGAATCGGAATTGGCGAAAGCCGTATAGGGTAATTTTTCATCGGCATTGATTTTTAATAGCGCAATGTCCATTTTGGAGTCGGTACCAATGAGTTTTGCTTTGTATGATTTTTTATTATTTAACGTGATTTCAATTTCGGTAGCGTCTTTAATCACGTGATTATTGGTCACAATATAACCGTCTTCGGAGATGATAACCCCTGAACCAGTTCCAATTTGCTCTTGTTGTTGGCTACCTCCATACCCATAAAAGAATTCCATAATAGGGTTAGAAATAGTTCTTCTTGAAACATTTTTTACGTGGACAACCGTGTGGATAGTTTTTTCTGCAGACTCAGTAAAATCAACATTTTCAGCAGAGAAACCTACTCGTTTTCCATAATAATCATCCGCAACAGTAACTAATCCATCTTTGTTTTTGGAAAAATAACCATCTTGGTCGAATAATAGTTTATAAGCACTTAAAGTTACAGCTCCACTTAATAGGGATACTAAAAATAGATTTGAAAAGCGATTCATAATGATTTTCGATTTTAAATTATTGATGGTAAATTTAAAAGAGAAATTCTTTTGTAAAAAACAGTTTAACGCTCTTTAACAATGATTAACATTTCATTAATAGTTTGTACTTTTGTGTTTTATAATTACAGAAAATGCAACTAGAGTTTTATAAATACCAAGGTACAGGAAATGATTTTGTGATGATTGATAATCGTTCGAATACTTTTCCTAAAGAAAACACGCAATTAGTAGCTCATTTATGCGACCGTCGTTTTGGAATTGGAGCAGATGGGTTGATTTTATTGGATAGTGATAGTGATACTGATTTCAGAATGGTGTATTACAACTCCGATGGGAATTTGAGTTCGATGTGTGGTAACGGAGGGCGTTGTTTGGTGGCTTTCGCCAAAAAATTAAATGTAATCCAGGCTGAAACAACTTTTATTGCCACTGATGGATTGCATTATGCAACGGTGTCTGCTGATGGAATTGTTTCTTTGCAAATGATTGATGTTGCCGAAATTAACAACACACCAGAATATTCTTTTTTGAATACTGGTTCTCCTCATCATGTTCAATTGGTGTCTGATTTAGAACATTATAATGTAAAGGAGAACGGAGCGGCAATTCGTTATGGTGACTTATATGGACAACAGGGGAGTAATATTAATTTTGTAAAAAAAATTGACGATACTACTTTTTCTTTGCGAACGTATGAAAGGGGGGTTGAAGATGAAACTTTGGCTTGTGGTACAGGGGCGACAGCTGTAGCTATTGCGATGAATGCAACAGGACAAACCAATTTGAATGCTATTAATTTGAATGTAGAGGGCGGAAAATTAGTAGTTTCATTTGATAAAGTAGAGGGCAAATACACCAATGTATTTTTAAAAGGCCCTGCCGAGTTTGTTTTTAAAGGAACAATTGAAATATAATTCAAGTAGATGATAACTCTTACAGGCGAAACAATTTACCTCAGAGCTCTTGAACCAAATGATTTGGAGTTTGTTTATGCAATGGAAAACGACCAAAGTATTTGGGAAGTGAGCAATACACAAACTCCGTACAGTAGGTTTTTAGTGAAGCAGTATCTAGAAAACGCTCATCAAGATATTTATGAAGCCAAACAATTGCGATTGGCGATTTGTCAAGACGAAGATTTTCCGGCTTTGGGTTTGATTGACTTGTTTGATTTTGATCCTCAAAATAGGAGAGCTGGAATAGGAATTGTAATCCAAGCTATCGAAAAAAGGAAACAAAATATCGGTTCAGAAGCATTAGAATTGCTTATCAAATATGCTTTTTATAATTTGAATTTGCACCAATTGTATGCAAATATTGCCACAGAAAACACCGCCAGTATAGCACTTTTTACTAAATTTGGATTTGAAAAAATAGGCGTTAAAAAAGAGTGGACTATAGTCAATGGTCATTTTAAAGATGAAGCTGTTTTTCAACTAATTAATCATTCATATTAAAAAAATAAAGTTTTGAATATAAAAAAAATCATCACTACAGTTAGTATCGTTTTAATTTCAGTCCTAATGATTTACGGACTTATATTAGTACGACAAATATTTTCGGACAACACTAAATTTGAAGAAAAAGAAGTGTATGTATACGTTCCGACAGGTTCGGATTATGAGGCAGTCAAAAAAATTGTAGCGCCTTATGTTGAAGATATGGATCGGTTTGATGCTGTGGCAACTAAAAAGAAGTATCCTGACAATGTGAAACCAGGTAAATTTCTATTCAAAAAAGGAATGAATAGTAATGAATTGATTAATGCTTTGCGAATCAATAATGAAGTAAAATTATCATTCAACAACCAAGAGCGATTGGAAGACTTTGCAGGACGCGTAGGTTCTGAAATTGAAGCAGATAGTGTTTCTTTGTTGAAAGCCATTAAGGATTCCACTTTTTTAAAAGAAAACGGTTTTAATGAAGAAAACGTGTTGACTATGTTTATTCCTAATACTTATGAATTGTATTGGAATACAACAGCTATCAAGTTTCGGGATAAAATGATTAAAGAATACCGCAATTTTTGGAATGAAGAGCGAGTTGCCAAAGCTAAAGCACAAGGTTTAACCCCGATTGAGGCAACCATTTTAGCGTCTATAGTGCATAAGGAGTCGGTAAAAAAGGACGAGCGACCTAGAATTGCAGGGGTGTATTTAAATCGTTTACATAAAGGTATTTTATTGCAAGCAGATCCAACGGTAATTTATGCCGTAAAAAAGAAATCAAATGATTTTACGCAAGTAATTAAAAGAGTTTTAAACAAAGATTTACAAGTTAACTCTCCTTATAATACCTATGCCGTTGCGGGACTTCCACCGGGACCAATTGCAATGCCTGATATTACTGCAATTGAAGCGGTATTGAATCCGGAGAAACATAATTATATTTATTTCTGTGCTAGTGTAGATCGTTTTGGATACCATGATTTTGCAGTTACTCAAGCAGAACACGAGCAAAATGCTAAAAAATATTACAATTGGATGAATAGCCAAGGAGTGAAAAGATAGTTTTAAAAGGCGAAAATCAGCTGTTTTTCGCCTTTTTTTATTCTTTTATTTAACTATATAATGTTGTAAAAAGAGCTTTTTGAGCTCTTTTTTTATGATTTTATTTGGATTGCCAAAATCCCGCGCTAACGTTTGAATACTAGGTCTACCAATATTTCTAAAAGGGTAAGGATTTGTTTTTAGAAAACTTTAACAGGCTGATTTTAAGCATTGTATTTTTTGTTGTATATTTGCACCGTAGAAATTTCTGAATGGGACAGCGTTTAGAAGAAAAACAATTTATGATAAAGAAATGGCATTTTTATTCCACTTTACTACTAATTATCGCTTTTTTAAGCTCAGGTTTTAAACCTTTTAATTTAGATTCCAATCCTTGGTTTCTAACAGACGGGACAGATGAATCCGACTACTTATTTCCATCTCAAAAACAAGAAGATTACGCAAAATTAAATATTCCTTTTACAGGAAACTTTTTTATTGGCTACAAAGAAGCTATTGCTTTCAAAGAATCTCAAGGAAAATACAGAAAAATCAATTCGTTAGGGTATTTGGGCAAGTACCAATTTGGACCAGAAACGTTGCGAACTATCGGTGTTTACAATACTACTTCTTTTTTGAGAAATCCAGAATTACAAGAGAAAGCTTTCTTGGCATTATTGGCAAAAAACAAATGGTTATTGCGTAACGAAATTGAAAAATATGAAGGTGCTGTAATTAATGGTGTGCATATTACTGAATCAGGGATTTTAGCAGCAGCTCATTTGGGAGGTGTGCGTTCGGTGAAGAGATATTTTAGATCCAACGGAGAGCGTTATTTTAGAGATGCTTATGGAACTTCTATTAGAAGCTATATGAAAGCCTTTGGAGGTTACGATACGTCTTTTATTGAACCAGATAGCAATGCAAATGTTGAAGATATATAAGTAATAGTATTACATATAATATAAAAAAGCCACTAGTAGTAGTGGCTTTTTTGTTGGGTTTAGTTACCTGATTTTTATTATTTCGCCATCAGATTTAACTACAATTCGTTTCACCTCTTTGTCTTTTTTTATCTTAACATTGTATTGTTTTTTCAAAACGTCTCCTGCTTCTTGGGTGTACAAGAATTTGTCATTTACAATAGTCCATTTGGGATAAGTTCTGTAGATAGAATAAATTACTTGTGTGGGTAAAATAACATTTTTATAATTTTCTACTACCCGTGTTAATTTTCCTTTTTCGTCATAGGTTGCGGCAAGTTCGCCGTTTTTTCCTTTCATTACTAAAAGATATTCTTCGTATCCTTCATGTTCTTTTCCAAGGTCATAGGAAATAAATTTTTCCTCGATAGCTCGTACTCTTTGGTCGGGATTATTATCTGGTAGATAAATTGAGAAATCTTTGCTCACTCGTTTAATTACTACGGCTGGTAGTTCAATTGCTTTGATTTGGCCTTTTTCTTGTGCATAAGATGTAGCAGTGAATGCTAATAACAATAAAATAATACGTCTTGATTTCATAATTCTAATTTTTAAATTAATATTGATTGTGTTGGAATAAATTAAAATACTACGTTAAGGTTTTTGTTTTCTTCCCCTTTTTAGTTATTTACTAGGTGACACATCAATAGGATAATTTGAAAATAAGATATATTTGAGGTAGTATATTTCTTTGAAAAGAGATATAAGTAAAGATAGTAGTACTTATTTTAAAAAAGCGTTAAAAAAATATTAATATTTTGAATATCAATTATTTAAAATAAAAAAAAACAGTCTACGGACTGTTTTTTTTATAAGTATGAAAGAGGGAATTAGTCAATTAAAATTTCTAATATTTTGATAGCTGCTTCGCTAATTTTAGTTCCTGGACCAAAAACGGCAACAGCACCAGCATCAAATAAGAATTGATAATCTTGAGCAGGAATTACACCTCCTACAACCACCATGATGTCTTCTCGACCGTATTTTTTCAGTTCTTCAATTACTTGCGGAACCAATGTTTTGTGTCCCGCTGCCAATGAAGAAACTCCAAGGACATGAACATCATTTTCTACGGCTTGCTTTGCCGCTTCAGCAGGGGTTTGGAAAAGTGGACCAATATCCACATCAAATCCAACATCTGCATAACCTGTTGCAACAACTTTGGCACCACGATCGTGACCATCTTGTCCCATTTTGGCAATCATAATTCGGGGTCTTCTGCCTTCTTTTTCAGCAAAAACGTTGGCTAATTGTTTTGCTTTTTCAAAACTCTCGTCATTTTTTATTTCTTTGCTATACACACCGCTAAATGATTTAATTTGTGCCTTATATCTTCCAAAAACAGTTTCTAGTGCATCGCTAATTTCGCCTAAAGTAGCTCTATTTCGGGCTGCTTCTACCGCTATTTCTAATAAATTTCCTTCCCCTGTTTTGGCACAATAGATTAATTTATCTAAACTAGTCTTAACTTTTTCATTGTTTCGAGTCGATTTAATGCGCTCCAATTGTTCTATTTGTTGCTTGCGCACCATTTGATTATCCACATCTAAAATTTGAAGAGGATCTTCTTTTTCTAAACGGTATTGGTTAACGCCAACAATAATATCTTGACCACTATCGATTCTAGCTTGCTTTCTTGCTGCCGCTTCTTCTATTCGAAGTTTTGGAATTCCAGACTCAATAGCTTTGGTCATACCGCCCAATTCTTCTACTTCTTCGATCAGTTTCCAAGCACTTTGTGCAATTTCATTGGTCAGATTTTCTACATAATAACTTCCTGCCCAAGGGTCAACTGTTTTAGTAATTTTGGTTTCGTCTTGTAAATATAATTGCGTGTTTCTAGCGATTCTGGCTGAAAAATCAGTAGGTAGTGCAATAGCTTCGTCTAACGCATTAGTATGTAACGATTGTGTTCCACCAAAAGCAGCTGCGGCCGCTTCAATACACGTTCGGGCTACATTGTTAAATGGATCTTGTTCAGTCAAACTCCAACCAGATGTTTGACAATGAGTGCGTAATGCTAAGGATTTATCATCTTTTGGTTCGAATTGTTTGACCAATTTTGCCCAAATCATTCGGCCTGCACGCATTTTGGCAATTTCCATAAAATGGTTCATCCCGATTGCCCAAAAGAAAGAGAGTCTTGGAGCAAATTCGTCAATTTTCATTCCGGCTGCGAGTCCTGTTCTAATGTATTCTAAACCATCGGCTAAAGTGTAGGCCAATTCAATATCTGCGGTAGCTCCAGCCTCTTGCATATGATAACCGGAAATAGAAATCGAATTGAACTTAGGCATGTTTTTGCTGGTAAATTCAAAAATGTCAGCAATGATTTTCATGGAAGGAGTAGGCGGATAGATGTACGTATTTCTCACCATAAACTCTTTCAAAATATCGTTTTGGATAGTGCCTGATAGTTTTTCTGGAGTTACACCTTGTTCTTCTGCAGCTACAATATAAAAAGCCATAATGGGAAGTACAGCGCCATTCATAGTCATGGAAACCGACATTTCGTCTAAAGGAATTTGGTCAAACAAGACTTTCATGTCCTCAACGGAATCAATAGCAACTCCAGCTTTCCCAACATCACCTACAACACGCTCGTGATCTGAATCGTAACCGCGGTGTGTAGGCAAATCAAAGGCGATAGAAAGGCCTTTTTGACCTGCTGCTAGATTTCTTCTATAGAAAGCGTTACTTTCTTCAGCGGTTGAAAATCCTGCGTATTGACGCACTGTCCATGGACGACGGACATACATGGTTGCATAAGGACCACGTAAATTTGGCGCAAATCCTGCCCCAAAATCCAAATGTTCTAATTGTTGAATATCTTGTTCAGTATAAGTTGGTTTCAAAGCAATGCCTTCTGCGGTTTGAAATTCAGCATTTGCCTTAATTTCGCTTGGTGCAATTTCTACGGATTTGATTTGAATATGTTGGAGGTCTTTTCTTTTCATCGTGGTGACAAATTTCTATTTGACAATGTGTTTTGAATACTAAACAATTACTCTTTTTCCAATCGTTCTTGTTCGATTTTCTCAGCGAGACGTTTTTCAATAATTGGGGTAATCAGTGTTTTTCTAGGTTTTATTTTGACAAAAGGGAAAAGTTCCAAATCGTGTTTCATTCGATCATCTTTGTTGGCATGTTTGTTTGTCCCCAATAAAATTTCTTTTCCAGCATCAAATAAGTCTTGTTCTTTGTCGGCACTTTCTTGAATTTTTCTTTTGATAATTCCTTCATTTAGTTGCTTTAAGAATCCACCATTAGCTTCAATATCTTTAAATAGTGCTAAGGCTTTATCAGCTAATTGTTGAGTCAAACTTTCTATGTAATAACTTCCATCAGATGGATTGTTTACTTTGTCAAAATAGCTCTCATTTTTTAAAATCAATAACTGGTTTCGAGCAATTCGGTCTCCAAATTCATTGTCTTTGTGATACAAAGCATCGTAAGGTAGATTAACAATGGTATCAGCTCCTCCAAGAATAGCGCTCATGCATTCGGTAGTAGTACGAAGCATATTTACGTTGTAATCGTACAATGTTTTATTTCTCTTTGTTGGTGTAACTATTAAATGACACGTCCAATTTTGATTGTATTCTGAAGCGATTATATTGAAAAGTAACCGAATGGCTCTTAGTTTAGCAATTTCAAAAAAGTAGTTGGTGCCAACCGCAATTTCTAACACCATAGTTTGAGGGGTTGTTGTCTCAATATGGTTAAAATATTCGTTGGCATGCGCCAAAGTGTAAGCAATTTGTTGTACAATATTGGCTCCTGCATTTTGGTACAAAGCACTGTTTACACTAATTAAAGAAAGAGAGGAGTTGTTTTTAATAAGATTATTTAAGGTGTCAAAATTATTCTTTTCATGAGTAGTAAACCAATTTCCTTCTTTGGCTAATTGCCCAATAGGATCAATGTTACAATAAATGGTTGCTTTTTTTGCTTTAGCAATTGTTTCTAATTTTTGTACGAAATCGATTGAAATAAAACCCAAATGAAAGAAAACGGAGGTGTTCTCTAAAGGCAATTTTTCTAACAGTTTTGCGATATCTATTTTTTCGTCTTCAATAGTAAAACAAAGGCTTTCAGCTCCACGATTCAAACTGTCTAATGCGCGTGCTATTGATTTATTGATGTCATGAACAAAAATAGTTTGGCAAATTTTAAATTCAGAAGCTTTTGTGGCTACTGAAATAACTTCTTTTAGATCTTCTTTATCGTAAAATGGTTTTACCTTAATGTTCTCTGGAGTATTCCAAATCAAGGTTTCATTATAATCAGCTCCTTTAAGTTCAAACTGAATTTTTTGTTTCCATTCTTTGGCAGAAACAGGGGCGAAATCATTAAAAAGAGGTTTCATTTGCTGTGGTTTTTGTTCTTAATTCAAAAAATAGGTGCGATTATTTAGTTTTAATAGCACTATCTCCTTCAAATTCGATAATGTAAATATCTTCGCTATCTTTCTTCATATAATATTTTTCACGGGCATATTTTTCAACGTGACCGTTATTTTTGAGTTCTTTGATGTGTCTTTTGTCTTTTTTGATTTCTTCTTGATAATAGGTTTTATTGTCTTCTAATTCTTCAATTTGGTTGTCTAAGAAGCGATGATCGAAATACGAGTAATTATCTAAAAACAGCATCCATACGGTAAAAAACACCAATACCAAAATGTATTTATTACTCAATAATTTAAACCAAGATTTGTTTTTAAACGGATTTGTCATTGTTACTCTTTTTTAGCCCCGATTGCAGTGAAAATCGCATTCTTTTTAGAATGGATTGTAACGGAAAGCGGGAAATAGCTCCTAAAAATAATTGAATTGCAATTAAATCAGGATTTTATATTTTAATTTTTACTAATTTATTGAATTTTTTGATTGATTACGGCTCGTACCACATCTATCGCTACCGTATTGTATTTGTCGTTAGGTATAATGATATCGGCAAATGCTTTTGTAGGTTCGATAAACTGCAAATGCATTGGTTTTAGTGTGGTTTGATAACGATTCAACACTTCGTCCATATCTCGTCCTCGATCGGCAATATCTCTTTTTAGTCGTCGAATCAAACGTTCGTCTGGATCGGCCTGAACATAAATTTTTACATCAAAAAGGTCTCTTAATTCAGGATTAGTCAATATCAAAATTCCTTCGACAATCATCACTTTTCTAGGATGTGTAAAAACAGTATCGCTAGTTCTATTATGTGTTACAAAAGAATACACGGGTTGATGAATATTGTTCCCCGCTTTTAGTTCCTTAAGGTGTTGTACCAATAATTCAAAATCAATAGATCTTGGATGGTCAAAATTAATGGCAGCTCTTTCTTCATAAGTCATCCCAACGTTTTCTCTATAATAGGAATCTTGTGAAATGATTCCTACTTCAGCTTCGGGTAATTCGTTGATGATTTGATTTACTACAGTAGTTTTTCCACTTCCTGTTCCTCCTGCAATTCCAATAATGAGCATATAATTGTATTCTATAATTTATCTAACAAAAATAGGGATTTAATTCAGAGTGAATTCGTTTTTTCTCAAATGTTTGCTAATTTGATATATTTATTTTGAATTAAGAATAAAAAAAAGAGCTACTATATTAGTGCTCTCTTTTTGAAGTGATTTATTTATTTTTCTTCGCTTTAATCATCATTTCTAAAACATCCCAAAGTTCGGCAGGAATCTCCTCTAATAGATTGAATTGCCCAGCGCCTTTTAGCCATTCGCCTCCATCAATAACCACCACTTCTCCGTTGATGTAGGCTGAAAAATCAGAGACTAAATAAGCGGCTAAATTGGCCAATTCTTGATGGTCTCCTACACGTTGTAGTGGCACTTTTTTGGCCATATCAAATTTTTCGGCTAGATCGCCAGGTAATAATCTGTCCCAAGCTCCTTTGGTTGGAAAGGGTCCTGGCGCAATGGCATTGGTACGAATTCCGTATTTAGCCCATTCTACGGCTAAACTTTTAGTCATGGCCAAAACGCCTGCTTTTGCGGTTGCACTTGGTACTACATAAGCGGAACCTGTCCAAGCATAAGTAGTTACAATATTCAATACAGTTGATGAAGGTTGTTTGCTGTCAATCCAATGTTTACCAAAAGCAAGTGTACAGTTTTTGGTGCCTTTTAGAACGATGTCTATAATAGTATCAAAAGCATTAGAAGATAATCGTTCAGTAGGTGAAATAAAATTGCCTGCAGCGTTGTTTACTAAAATGTCGACTTTGCCGAAGGCTTTTAGCGTCTCTTGAAGCATATTTTCTACTTCTTCATAATGACGCACATCGCATTGTAGAGGTAAACAAGTTCCGCCTGTTTGGGTTTTTAGTTCGGTCGCAGTATTCTTGAGTTTGTCTAAATCACGTGAAGTGATAGCTACTTTTGCCCCTAATTCTAAGAAGTATTTAGTCATTGCTTTGCCTAAACCACTTCCACCACCAGTAACTACAATTACTTTTCCTTTTAGGGCGTCATCGCGAAGCATTTTATCTGTATAACTCATAAATGTATATTTTAAAGTAAATATACAATTATTTTATATGCATGCATACTAGTTGAATTAAAAAGAATGATTTTTAATCATTACATTTTATGAATGATAAAAATGGTAGGACGGTTGTGTAAATCGACTTTTGTCTTTTTCCAATCGCTCACTCTCAATGTTTTGATGTACTCAGTTGGCAAAGTAATGTCTGTAGCAATACAAAGGTGGGTGTTGGGTTGTAGCGTTTGTAGAATATCTTCTAACAGTTTATTATTACGATAGGGAGTTTCGATAAAAATTTGCGATTGATTTTTGTCAAAAGACAATTTTTCTAAATTTTTCAGCGCTGATTTTTTTTCGCCTTTATCAATGGGTAAATAACCGTTAAAAGTAAAACTTTGTCCATTCATTCCTGAAGCCATCATCGCTAAAAGAATAGAGGAGGGGCCAACCAGAGGAATGACTTGGATTCCTTTTTCGTGTGCCAATTTTACGATTACAGCACCTGGATCGGCAACACCTGGGCAACCTGCTTCACTCATTAAACCTACATTTTTACCTTCTAATAAAGGTTGGATAAAACTAAGGTGTTCTCTAGAATCTGTATGTTTATTCAATGCAAAAAGTACAAGTTCTGATTGTTTTTTCTCGGGAAGAACGGCTTTGATTGATTTACGGGCTGTTTTTTCATTTTCTACAATATAATAGTCAATGAATTCGATAGTTCGTTTTACTGTTTGAGGCAATACATCCATAGGGTCACTTTCTCCCATTGTAGTTGGAATTAAATACAGTTTTCCTAAAGGTGTTTTGGTATTCATAACGGTGTGTTTTCGATTTGGAACATTAGTATTTATTGATGTTTGGTAGTCAATTTTTGAGCAATAACCTCACAAACTTCATCTAACATAGCGTATACAATATCAAATCCGTTGTGCATTCCAAAATACGGATCGGGTACGTCTTTGTTTTGTTCAGGAGTTAACTCATTCATTATGAGTTTCACTTTTTCTTTTTGTTCGTTGGTCTTCGCCAAAGCGATAACATTTTCATAATTGGAATTATCCATTACGAAAATATAATCAAAAGTATCAAAGTCGGCACTGCCGAATTGTCTTCCTTTCTGATTTGAAATATCGAGTCCGTTTTTTTTAGCCACGGCAATAGAACGCTCGTCAGGAGATTGACCAATGTGCCAAGAACCTGTTCCAGCAGAATCTACGATGAATTTATCTTGGGGTAATTTTGAAGCTAATATTCCCTCAGCCAATGGCGACCGACAAATATTACCCAAACAAACCATTACAATTTTTACGGACATTTGCTGTCTATAAGGTTAGTTTTTTATTGATGTCTTCGACAAATTTTTTGAATTGTTTGTCGGTAGAAACTAAATTATCAACCGTTTTGCAAGCGTGTAATACAGTAGCGTGATCACGATCTCCAATTTGAGATCCAATGTTTGCCAAAGAAGCTTTGGTAAATTTCTTGGCAAAAAACATGGCTAATTGTCTTGCTTGAACAACATGTCTTTTTCTAGTTTTAGATTGAAGTGTTTCTAAATCCAATTGGAAATAATCGGAAACAATTTTTTGAATGTAGTCGATAGAAATTTCGCGTTTGACATTCTTTACGAATTTCTCTACGATACTTTTTGCTAGCTCAATAGTTACTTCTTTTTTATTGAAAGAAGATTGAGCAATCAAAGAAATGATAGCGCCTTCTAATTCTCTAACATTCGTTTTGATATTACGGGCTACATATTCAATAATTTCTTCAGGCATTTCAACACCGTCTCGGTACAAAATGTTTTTCAAGATAGAAACTCTAGTTTCGTAATCCGGTTGGTGCAATTCGGCAGACAATCCCCATTTGAAACGAGACAATAAGCGTTGCTCAATATCTTGCATGTCAACAGGTGCTTTGTCCGAAGTTAAGATAACTTGTTTCCCGTTTTGGTGTAAGTAATTGAAAATATGGAAGAATACATCTTGAGTTCCTGATTTTCCAGAAAGGAATTGAACGTCGTCAATGATTAATACATCAATCAATTGGTAGAAATGAATAAAATCATTTCGTGTATTTTTCTTAACGGAGTCAATATATTGTTGTGTGAAAATTTCAGCAGAAATATATAAAACCGTTTTTTCAGGATATTTGTCTTTAATTTCAACACCAATAGCGTGTGCTAAATGTGTTTTTCCTAAACCAACTCCTCCAAAAATCAACAACGGATTAAAAGAAGTTCCTCCTGGTTTATTGGCAACGGCCATACCAGCAGAACGTGCTAGTCTGTTAGAATCTCCTTCTAAGAAATTGTCAAAACTATAGTTTGCATTCAGTTGTGATTCGATTTTTAAATTACGAATCCCAGGAATTACAAAAGGATTTTTAAGTTCAGGATTTAAATTTTTTAATGGAGCATCAACATCTTGAGGTTTAACTTGTACTCTGTTGGCACTTGGTAGTTGTTCCGTGTAGGGTTGTTTGTTACCATAAGTGTTCTCCATTTTAATTTTATAGAGTAACTTTGCACTTTTTCCAAGTTCTTTGGTAAGCGCCACTTTTAATAATTTAACGTAATGTTCTTCTAGCCATTCGTAGAAAAATTTACTTGGTACTTGAATATATAATGCGTTATCGGTAAGTTCAACTGACTTGATTGGTTCAAACCAAGTTTTATAAGCTTGGTCTTGAATATTATCTTTTATGAAAGATAAACAGTTTTCCCATACTGATTGAGCAGTTTTGTTCATATATTCGGTTAAATTATTTAAGTTTGGTTAACATTTTAATCACAAAAAAGGAGGGGCTATTCTTGTAATTTTTTGGGAAAACAAATATGTGAACAAATTTCTTTAAAAAAAAATTATTCGATAGATTTTTTTGTAAAAAAATTGTCGTATGAAGCTTTTTAGAATCATTAAAAATTAAATAAAAATAATGAAAGATCATCAAATTCAAGTTCGTGTTCGGTATTCGGAAACAGACCAAATGGGGGTAGTGTATCATGGAAATTACGTGCCTTATTTTGAGATGGGCCGTGTTGAATGGCTTAGAAATAAAGGGGTTTCGTATAAAAGCATGGAAGAAGAAGGGATTGGGCTTCCGATTGTCTCAATGAATATCAATTACAAAAAATCAGCACGGTACGATGAGTTACTCACCGTTCATACCGCATTTAAAAGTCAGTCTTCGGTTAAGATAGAATTTGATTGTAAGATATATAATGAGTTGGATGAGTTATTAACAACTGCCGAATTTATTTTGGTTTTTGTGTCTTTAAAAACGGGTCGTCCAGTTGCTCCGCCAGATTATATTTTAGAACTTCTGAAAGAGGTGGAGTAAACCTAATTTAGAGCCGTTCGATTGTAATTTCGAATAGATTGTCAAAAATGTCGAAAATTATTTCGGCATTTTTTTTTCGGGTTTTGATTTCTATTTTTCCTAAAGCAATTCCAGAATCTTCTTCTAATTCCATAGTTTGAGTTACGATATCGAGTTTTTTCTCTTTAATAACCCGCATCACTTTATTCATATTTTTATAGTCAAATGAAATCAAAAAATGGATATCGATTGTTTTTTCAATGATTTCCGCTTCTTCTAAAACCATTTGAGCGGTGGTTTTGTAAGCTGTAATTAATCCGCCTACACCTAATTTGATTCCGCCAAAGATGCGAACCACGACTAAGAGTACATTGGTTAACTCAAAAGATTGAATTTGTCCGTAGATGGGAGCTCCTGCGGTATTGCTTGGTTCGCCATCATCATTAGCTCTATAGTTTATAGTTTCTGCGCCAATTTGGTACGCATAACAATAATGAACCGCGTGAGGATGCAACTTTCGCAATTGGTCAATAATAGGTTTTACTTCTTCTTCAGATTCGATAGGATAAGCATAGCCATAGAATTTACTGCTCTTTTCTTTAAACAGAATTTCTTCGGTAGCTTGTGCTATGGTATTGTAAGTGTCTTTGATTTCCAAAAGAAGTATTTCTATTCTAAAATTATTTTTTTGTCAAATAGTTCAATTACATCTTCTTTCCCTACTTGAAGATTCCAAACATGTAAGCCAAGAGCTTTGGCAGTATCCGTATTCTCTTTTTTGTCATCTACAAATAAAGTGCGTTTTGTCGATAGTTCGTGTTGACGAATCAAGGCATTGTAAATTTCGGCATCAGGTTTTCTCATTCCCATTTCATAAGAGAAATACACTTTTTCAAAGCATTGGTAAAAGTCCCCGTAAAAAGAAGCGCCTTCTCTTTGTTCAAAATGGTCGATATGAATGGAATCAGTATTACTCAATAAGAAAAGACGGTATTTTTGAGATAATAGTTGTAAAAATTCCAATCGATGCAATGGAAAATCTAATAAAACGGCATTCCAAGCTGCTACAATTTCATCGATAGAAGCGTTAGGGATATGTTTTTGGATTCCCAATAAAAAGTTGTCTTTCGAAATTTGTCCTTTTTCAAACGAAATATTCAAACGGTCTAACTCTTCGTTCCAAGTAGATAAACCTAAATTTCTTAGTCCATCAACTGTAGCTTGTTTGTCCAAATTGATGAAAATATCTCCAAAATCAAAAATAATTGTATCAATCATAATTTCTAATTATTAGTAATTCATCGGTTCCAATTTTTTCTTTTTTAGAAGGGGCTGTGTGTATTACAGGTGCTTTTATTCCGTTTCCAAATTTACTGTTCCCAATAAATACTCGTGCCTCATCCCAAAGATTTGCGTCTATAAACGTTTGTAATGTTTGAGCGCCTCCTTCAATAATTATAGACTGGATTTGGTGTTGGTGAAGTCGTTCAATGATTTGCGGCGCTATATTTTGCTGAAAATCAATCACTTCAAAGATAGTGTTTTCTGAAGATACTACTGCTTTATTTTTTGAAAAAACAATCGTTTTTGACTGATTATCAAATACATTTGCTGTTTCTGGAATACGATTATTTTGGTCAATCACTACTCGAATAGGGTTGTTGCCTTCCCAATCTCGAGCATTCAATTTAGGGTTGTCATCAATCACGGTTTGTGTTCCTACTAAAATAGCATGCTCTTCGGTACGCCATTTGTGAACCAATTGTCTGGAATACAAATTAGTAATCCAGACAGGTTTTTGTTCCTTTTTTTCCAAAGGAGCTATGAAACCCTCTTGGGTTTGCGCCCATTTCAATATAATATAAGGTCTTTTCTTTTCGTGAAACGTAAAAAAACGTTGGTTGAGTTTGTAACATTCTTTTTCTAAAATCCCAACAATTACATTCACTCCGGCTTCTTTCAATCGCTTGATGCCATTTCCAGCTACTTTACTATTCGAATCGACGGTGCCAATAACGACGTTTGGAATTCTATTCTCGATAATCAAATCGCAACATGGTGGTGTTTTTCCAAAATGACTGCAGGGTTCTAAACTTACATATATAGTAGCTTTGTCTAATAATGAAGGGTCTTTTACAGAACGTATGGCGTTGACTTCGGCATGAGGTTCGCCCGCTTTTCGGTGCCAACCTTCACCAATGATTTGGTCATTATATACAATCACGCTGCCTACCATTGGATTCGGATAGGTAGTTCCAAAACCATTTTTAGCAAGTTCGATGCAACGAGCAATATAGTGTTCGTGATTGTTCATATTGCAAAAGTACTACTTTTTAGCTTTCCGATTTATGGGATAACTTTCGAAAATTGTAACAAACAATAGTTACTTTTGCGATTCAAATTAGCTTGAATACAAATGGAGAATTGGCTCATTAGAAAAATAGAGAAGAAAGACAACGCAGCAGTAGCACAATTAATACGTGCTGTTTTTGACGAATTGAATATTCCAAAGGTTGGAACCGCTTACGAAGATCCTTATCTAGATTTGATGTATGAAGAATACAGCAAACCAAGATCGGTGTATTATGTGGTGGAACATGAAGGGAAAATTAAGGGTGTTGCCGGGATTGCTCCTTTGGAAAATGAAGCGCCAAGCATTTGCGAATTGCAAAAAATGTATTTTTTACCCGAAACTCGTGGAAAAGGAATTGGAAGCGAGATGATGTCAATTTGTTTGCAGTCGGCGAGGAAATTCGGTTTTGAAAAATGTTATTTAGAGACCATGCCGTTTATGCATGCGGCACAAAAATTATACAAAAAATCAGGTTTTGAATACATTGACGCGCCCATGGGTAGCACGGGACATACCAGTTGTCCAGTTTGGATGTTACAGGATTTGTAAAACCACTTTGAATACCATAGCATGACTATAAAACAGTACCGAGACCAATTTATTCAAGAACTGACTCCGCTATATGATGCGGGAGAGTCGGAGAGTTTTTTCTATCTTATACTTGAAGCTAAACATCAGTTAAAGCGAATAGATATTGCCTTGCAACCCGAATTGGTGTTTTCAATTGCCGAGTTGGAAATTTGGAATTCGATTTTGGAACAATTAAAAATAGAAACCCCAATTCAATATATTTTAGGTACGACTCATTTTTACGGATTGGAATTTGAGGTGAATTCAGCTGTTTTGATTCCGAGACCTGAAACGGAAGAGCTAGTGGATTGGATTATTGGAAGTCAGAAGGTAGAGGGAAGAAATCAGAGGTTGAAAATTCTAGATATTGGGACGGGAAGTGGTTGTATTGCTATTTTGTTAGCCAAAAACTTACCTAATGCCGAGGTTTTTGCTTTAGATGTTTCTGAACAAGCGTTGGCTACAGCCAAAAGAAATGCCGAGTTGAATCAAGTTCAGGTGCAGTTTATTTGTCAAAGTATTCTAGAAACCGAAGATTTAGAACACCAATTTGATATTATTGTTTCAAATCCGCCCTATGTGCGTCATTTGGAAAAACAAGAAATCAAGAAAAATGTATTGGACAATGAGCCACATTTGGCACTTTTTGTAGCCGATAATGATGCTTTGCTTTTTTATAGAAAAATTGCGCAATTGGCTCAGAAAAATCTAAGTCCACAAGGTCAATTGTATTTTGAAATCAACCAATATTTGGGTCAAGAAATGGTGGATTTACTACACGAAATGAATTTTCAAAATACAGCACTTCGTAAAGATATTTACGGAAATGATAGAATGACGAGAAGTACGAGGTAAGAAGTACGATGTTGAGTATTTCGTATATCGTAAATTCACTTATTCGTATCGCAACGCTTCAATTGGATCCAATACTGCCGCTTTAATAGCAGGATATAAGCCAGAAACAATGGCAACAATAAAGCTGGTAATGAAGGCTGCCATGATGGCTCCCCAAGGAATAACGAAGTCAAAGTGCATGGCGGTTGCAATTCCAAAACCAATCAAGATTCCGAAGATGATTCCAACTAACCCACCCAATTGACCTATTAATAAAGTTTCAATAAAAAACTGAAAAGCAATGGTGGTTTTTTTAGCTCCTAATGCTTTTCGAACACCAATTTCTCGAGTTCGTTCGGTTACCGAAACAATCATGATATTCATCAAAGCAATAGAGGAACCTAAAACAGTGATTACTCCTATAAGCCAAGAGGCTAAACCAAGGTATTTGGTAATTCCTAGAATTCGGTTAATCAAATCGTCTGAACGAACAACGGCAAAATTATTGTCTTTTACAGGACTTAATTTGCGTACTCTACGCATGGTGCTGGTCGCATTGTCAATGGCTTGGTCTAAAACTTCTTTTTTACCTACCATGACGCTTACTGTATAGTTTATTTTTGGCGCTGTAAACAAGGAACGAGCCACTTGAATTGGAATCAAAACTCTCAAGTCTTGGCTGTTGCCAAAAGTAGAACCTTTCTCTTTTAGGACACCAATTACTTTAAATTTGGCGCCACGAATAGAGATGATTTTATTAATTGGGTTTACATCTTTGAGTAATCCTTTTTCAAAATCAGAACCTACCACACACATATAGGTGTTGTTGTTGATATCAAATCCGTTAAAATTGCGACCTAAACTAGTTTCTAAACCGGAATTCGGAATGAAATTTTCATCTACTCCCACAATGGTTATTTCAGGATCGGTTTTGGTAGCGCCAAATTTCACTTCAGCTTTGGAAGTAGCTGTAAATGAAAGGGAAGTTTCTGTAAATGGGTATTTGAATTTATTTTGAAAAGCAACGGCTTCAGGATAAGAAATAATGGGATTGATAATTTCTCGTTCTTCATTTCCACGCCGTCTTGTTGTGTTTTCGTATTGGTTGATGTTAAAAGTATTGGCTCCCATTGAAGCAAAATCAGCCGAAATGGTGTTTTCTAAAGCAGCTACAACGGTTAGGATTCCTACCAAAGCAGTAATACCAATGGCAATAATTAATACGGTTAATATGGTACGCAACAATTGGGTTCGTACCGAACCAATTGCAATTTTGACGTTTTCTCTGAATAAATTTAGCATAGTACCAATTTGACACGAAAATACAATTTTTGTTACAAGTTTGCTCCAGAAGAGCCGATATTTATTTTAAAAATAAGATATTTGTACCGCTTTTCAGTATTTAGCAATTAAAATTATAAATCGTAAATCGTACATCGTAAACCGTATATTCAAAATGGCATCAAAACCAAGTATTCCAAAAGGGACTCGAGATTTTTCACCTGCAGAGGTAGCAAAACGTCAGTATATTATCCAAGTGATCAAAAGTAATTTTGAGAAATTTGGTTTTCAGCCGATAGAAACTCCTTCTTTTGAAAATTCAGAAACCTTAATGGGAAAATATGGTGAAGAAGGCGATCGATTGATTTTTAAGATTCTGAATTCGGGAGATTATTTGGCGAAAGCCAATGAAAGCCATTTGGAAGCCAAAGATAGTACTAAATTAACATCAAGTATTTCTGAAAAAGCCTTGCGTTATGATTTGACTGTGCCTTTTGCACGGTATGTGGTGCAGCACCAAAATGACATCGAATTTCCTTTTAAAAGATACCAAATCCAACCTGTTTGGAGAGCCGATCGTCCTCAAAAAGGGCGTTTCAGAGAATTTTTTCAATGTGATGCGGATGTGGTAGGTTCAACGTCATTATGGCAAGAAGTGGAATTGGTACAATTGTATGATGGGGTTTTTACTGCTTTAGGATTGAATGGCGTAACCATTAAAATTAATAACCGCAAAATTCTTTCTGGAATTGCCGAAGTAATTGGTGCTTCAGATAAATTAATTGATTTTACGGTGGCTTTGGATAAGTTAGATAAAATTGGCGAAGACGGAGTGAAAAAAGAGATGATAGAGAAAGGAATTTCCGAAACCGCTATTGCTAAAGTGCAACCGTTGTTTAGTTTTACCGGAACTTTTTCGGAGAAAATTAATCAATTATCAATCTTGTTAGCGGATTCGGTTGAAGGAATGAAAGGGGTAGACGAATTGCGTTTTATTTGTGATAAAGTGACAGCACTTGGATTGGCTACGGCTATCTTAGATTTGGATGTGACTTTGGCGAGAGGATTGAATTATTATACCGGAGCTATTTTTGAAGTGGCAGCACCCCAAGGAGTGGCTATGGGTTCAATAGGTGGTGGAGGACGTTACGATGATTTGACGGGTATTTTTGGTTTGAAAAATATGAGTGGAGTGGGAATTTCGTTTGGTTTGGACCGTATTTATTTGGTTGTAGAAGAATTGGGATTGTTTCCCACTACGGTAACAGCGACTTCACAAGCGTTGTTTATTAATTATGGCGAAAATGAAGCCTTTTATGCAATGAAAGCGATTAAAGCATTGCGTCAAGCGGGAATAAAAGTAGAATTGTATCCGGATAATGCCAAGTTAGCCAAACAATTTCAACATGCAGATAAAAGAAATATTCCGTTTGCAGTGATGGCGGGTGATCAAGAGATGAATTCGAATTCATATACCTTAAAAAATCTTCAGACTGGTGAGCAAAAAGCACTCAGTCTAGAGGAGTTGAAAAAAGCTTTAGCATAAAAAAAAAGCTTCGTTTTGGGACGAAGCTTTTTTTAATATAAGGTAATACTGAATTAATAATTATTTAGAAACGAACCTTAATTTCGAATTTAGAGACTCAATTCAGATTAGTGAACTGATTCGGGTACAAACTTACTCTAATTGGAAATGGAAATATCTTAAAGTTTTATTAAATTTTGTAAGACCTAAAAAAAGATTTGGCAGAAAAAAATGAAATTTATTTTCCAACAAAATGACTGTCTTTGAGGTGACAATTTGACATTTTTTAAGATTTGGCAGTACTTTTGCAATCCAAAAAACAAATAAAAATGAAGTTTAAGAATATTTTTAAAAATACAAGTACTATGACTACTGAAAAAACAGAAATCGATCAAGAAATAGAAGGAACGCCAGTGGAAACACAAGCAAATGAAGAACAAGCAAGTGTCGAAGAATTACCTGTTGAAGAGCAATTAGCCTTAGATTTAGCGGCAGAAAAAGATAAATTTTTACGTTTATTTGCTGAATTTGAAAATTATAAAAGAAGAACTTCAAAAGAGCGTGTGGAGCTATTCAAAACAGCTAATCAAGAAGTGTTGTTAGCAATGCTTCCTATTTTGGATGATTTTGACAGAGCTTTGGTTGAAATCAGTAAGTCAGGAGACGAGTCTTTGGTAAAAGGAGTTGAATTAATTCACGAGAAATTAAAATCTACTTTGGTAGCCAAAGGGTTAGAAGAAGTTGAGGTAAAAGCAGGTGATGCATTTGATGCTGATTTTGCAGAAGCGATTACTCAAATCCCTGCACCTTCTGATAAAATGAAAGGAAAAATTGTAGATATTTTAGAAAAAGGATACAAATTAGGAGATAAAATTATCCGTTTCCCAAAAGTAGTTATTGGTAATTAAACCAAATAGTACGATCATGAAAAAAGATTTTTACGAAGTATTAGGTATTTCAAAAAGTGCCGATGCTGCTGAAATAAAAAAAGCCTATAGAAAGGCGGCTATCAAGTATCATCCTGACAAAAATCCAGGGGATAAAGAGGCTGAAGAAAACTTCAAATTAGCTGCAGAAGCGTATGAAGTTTTGAGCGACCCTCAGAAAAAAGCCAAGTACGACCAATACGGACACCAAGCTTTTGATGGTGCTGGAGGCGGTTATGGTGGAGGCCATGGCGGGATGAATATGGATGACATTTTCAGTCAGTTTGGCGATATTTTTGGTGGCGGATTCGGTGGTGGATTTGGCGGTAGAAGTAGCGGACCTCGTCGTGCTAAAGGAAGCAATTTGCGTATCAAAGTTAAATTGACTTTGGAAGAAATTGCGAATGGCGTAGAGAAAAAAGTAAAAGTAAAGCGTAAAATCCAAGCGCCAGGAGTAACGTATAAAACTTGTTCTACTTGTAATGGTCAAGGACAAGTAATGCGTGTGACCAATACTATTTTAGGAAGAATGCAATCGGCTTCGACTTGTCCAACTTGTGGTGGATCTGGACAAATTTTGGATAAGAAACCAGCCAATGCGGATTCACAAGGAATGATCCAAGAAGATGAAACAGTAGCGATTAAAATTCCTGCTGGAGTAGTGGACGGAATGCAATTGAAAGTGTCTAACAAAGGTAATGACGCACCAGGAAATAGTATTCCAGGAGATTTGATTGTAGCTATAGAAGAAATTGAACATGAGTTCTTGAAACGTGAAGGCGAAAATTTACATTACGATTTGTACATTAGTTTTTCGGAAGCTGTTTTAGGAATTTCAAAAGACATTGAAGCGGTTAACGGAAAAGTGAGAATTAAGCTCGAAGAAGGAATCCAATCTGGTAAAATTCTTCGTTTGAAAGGAAAAGGAATTCCTAGTTTAAACGGATATGGCAATGGTGATTTGTTAGTTCACGTAAATGTTTGGACTCCAAAAACTTTGAATAAAGAACAAAGACAATTCTTTGAGAAAAACCTTGAAGATGAGAACTTTGCTCCTAATCCAGAAAAATCGGATAAGTCATTTTTTGAAAAAGTAAAAGATATGTTTTCTTAATTTTTTCAATTAGTAGCATAAAAAATTATTTCCCATCCTTATTCTAGTAAGGGTGGGTTTTTTTATGTAACAAAACCAAGTATTTAGTGACTAATTCTTTACTTTTACAGACCCAAAGTCGAATGTGACTAAAAACTAAATTCAGTATGAGTAATTTACTTGAAGTTAATAAAATAGTAAAGCGATATGGCGATTACGTAGCGCTAAACGAAGTTTCTTTATCGGTTCCTAAAGGCAGTATTTACGGTTTGCTAGGACCAAACGGCGCAGGAAAAACGTCGTTAATTCGCATCATCAACCAAATTACGTTGCCCGATAGTGGTGAGATTATTTTGGATGGCGAAAAATTACAACCCAAACACGTACAGTACATTGGTTACCTTCCTGAAGAGAGAGGATTGTACAAAAGCATGAAAGTGGGGGAGCAGTGTTTGTATTTAGCTCAAATGAAAGGCTTGACCAAAGCCGAAGCTAAAAAACAATTGGAGTATTGGTTTGACCGATTAGGAATTCAAGGTTGGTGGAATAAAAAAATCCAAGAACTTTCTAAGGGTATGGCGCAAAAAATTCAATTTGTGGTGTGTGTGTTGCATCAACCGAAATTGTTGATTTTTGACGAACCTTTTTCAGGTTTTGATCCTGTGAATGCGAATGTGATTAAAGAAGAGATTTTGGCACTGAAAGAACAAGGTTCAACCATTATTTTTTCGACACATCGAATGGAAAGTGTAGAAGAATTATGCGATTCTATTGCGCTGATTCATCAATCCAACAAACTGATTGAAGGGAAGCTAGACGAGGTGAGAAAGCAATACAGAACGAATAGTTTTGAAGTGGGTATCTTGTCTGACAATGTAGAGGGATTGATGTTTGATATTACTCAAAAATTCACTTTGGCACCGGCCCAATTTAAGTCTTTGAATAATGAATTGAAATTAGAAGTTCAACTAGGAAATGCAAGTCCGAATGAGTTATTGCATATTTTAACACAACGTGGACAAGTCACTCATTTCGTCGAGAAAATACCGAGTGTAAATGATATTTTTATTCAAACAGTAACCAGTAAATAAAAGTTAAATGAGTATCATTTCATTAATTATTAAAAGAGAGTTTATTGCCAAAGTGCGCAATAAATCGTTCATTGTAATGACATTTTTGAGTCCGTTGCTATTTGTGGGGATTGCTTTGTTTGTTGGGTATTTGAGTTCTATGAAAGCGGATACAAAACAAATCGCGATTCATGACGAATCAGGAATGTTTGTAAAAGATTTTTTAGCTAAAAATAAAAAGGCTGAAGAATACAACTACCTTGATTTGACCGCGGTTGATTTACCAACACTTAAAAAAAACATTGTGAATGAAGCCTATGAAGGGGTTTTGTTCATACCAAAGGCAAAAGGCAATGCGACTTTGGAAAATCAAATTCAATTTATTTCTAACGAAAGTCCAAGTATTTCCTTTATCGAAAAAATACAGGAAGTTATAGCTAAGAAAATGACGTTGACTAATTTAGAGCAGGCTCATTTGGATACGTTAGCAATTCATCAAGCGGAAGCCAAAGTAGCGATTAGTTTGAAAAAAGCTTCGGGGGAACAAAGTTTAAAAGGGCTGAACGAGATTAAAATTGCTATTGGCGGCGCTTTTGGTTATTTGATTATGATGTTTATCATCATTTATGGTAATATGGTAATGCGTTCTGTAATTGAAGAAAAGACTAACCGAATTATCGAAATTATTATTTCGTCAGTGAAACCGTTTCAATTAATGATGGGTAAAATTATTGGAACTTCTTTAGCGGGGATTTTGCAATTTTTTATTTGGGCGATTATCGGTTTGAGTTTGTTGTTTTCTGCTTCCATTTTTATGGGAGCACAAATAGGAGCCACCAATCAAATTCCACCAGAAATGGTACAATCAGCGCAACATGAATTTGCAAATACGGCTCAATTGTATATCGCTGAAATATGGAATTTACCTATTGCTACTATTATCGTTAGTTTTGTAATCTACTTTATTGGAGGCTACTTTTTGTACAGCTCTTTTTATGCTTCAATTGGTGCCGCTGTAGATAATGAAACCGATTCACAACAGTTTTTATTACCAATAATCATGCCTTTGGTTTTAGGTGTTTACATCGGATTTTTCACGGTAGTAAATGATCCACACGGAACGGTAGCTACTGTTTTTTCAATGGTGCCGCTTACGTCGCCTATTGTAATGTTAATGCGCATTCCGTTTGGAGTACCTCTGTGGCAAATTGCACTTTCTATTTCGATACTATTTGCTACTTTCTTTTTTGTGGTTTGGTTTGCTTCTAAAATTTACCGTGTAGGGATTTTGATGTATGGTAAAAAACCAACTTGGAAAGAATTGTATCGATGGCTGAAGTATTAATGTGTAAGAGTTTAAAAGTTTATTTGTTTAAAAGAATAACCTTATAAACAAATACCCTATAAACAATCACCACATAACCAAATCAACATATAACCCATTCAAAAAATGAGTAAAATATTAATCATAGAAGACGAAGCCACTATCCGAAGAGTTTTGGTAAAAATTCTTTCGGAAGAAAACACGGCTTATGTTTTGGAAGAAGCCGAGGATGGTGCTGCGGGTTACGAAAAGATAAAAAATACCGATTATGATTTGGTTTTGTGCGACATCAAAATGCCAAAAATGGATGGTGTCGAACTACTCGAAGCGGTTAAAAAGATAAAACCAGAAATTCCGATGGTGATGATTTCAGGTCATGGCGATATGGAAACGGCTATTAATACCATGCGCTTGGGCGCTTTTGACTACATTTCAAAACCGCCTGATTTGAACCGATTATTGAATACGGTTCGAAATGCGTTAGACAAAAAGCAATTGGTAGTCGAAAATAAAATTCTGAAGAAAAAAGTCAGCAAGAATTACGAAATGATTGGCGAAAGCGAAGCAATTAATCATATTAAATTGTTGATTGAAAAAGTAGCGCCAACCGAAGCCCGTGTTTTGATTACAGGTCCTAACGGAACTGGAAAAGAGTTGGTCGCGCATCAGTTGCACGAAAAAAGTGAACGTGCTAATTTCCCTTTAATTGAAGTGAATTGTGCTGCGATTCCGTCAGAATTGATTGAAAGCGAATTGTTTGGTCATGTGAAAGGCGCTTTTACATCGGCGGTAAAAGACCGTGCAGGTAAATTTGAAGCAGCGGATAAAGGAACGATTTTCTTAGATGAAATTGGCGATATGAGTCTTTCGGCTCAAGCGAAAGTGTTGCGTGCTTTACAAGAAAGTATGATTACACGTGTGGGTGCCGACAAAGACATCAAAGTCGATGTGCGTGTGGTAGCGGCTACCAATAAAGATTTGAAAAAAGAAATTGCCGAAGGGCGTTTTCGCGAAGATTTGTACCATCGATTGGCAGTCATCTTAATCAAAGTTCCTGCTTTGAACGAGAGGAGGGAAGATATCCCAATGTTAGTGTCGCATTTTGCTGAAAAGATTGCTTCTGAACAAGGTACTGCCGTTAAGACGTTTTCAAAAAAAGCAATTCAGTTATTGCAAGAATACGATTGGACAGGAAATATTAGAGAATTACGCAATGTAGTAGAGCGTTTGATTATTCTGGGAGGAAGTGAAATTTCCGAGAGTGATGTGACCCTTTTTGCGAGTAAATAAAATTAAAGCGATACAATGAAATTAAAAAAAATAAATGAAGCTCTTCAAAACGCTTTAATTGAAAAGGGATTGACCGAAGCCAATGAGTTGCAACAAGAAACATTTTCTACCATAAAAAGTGGGGCTGATTGTTTGATTGTGGCCCCAAAAGGTAGCGGAAAAACAACTACGATTGTTTTGAATGTAATTCAGCAATTGGCAGGTAAACAAGAAGAGTCTCCTCGTGCGTTAATTTTTGTGGAAGATAAAGAGAAGGTGCTAGAGATGGAGGCTTTATTTGAAGAATTCGGTAAATATGCTCCGCTTGAGGTGTATGGAGTTCACGACAAAGGCGATATGGACTATGATAAAAATTACATTTCTACAGGAATTGATGTTTTGATTGGTACGCCTGCAAAATTGAGTGATATGTTTTCTTCGGCTGGATATAATGTAAACCGTTTGAAACTATTTATTTTAGATGATGCCGATGCTATTTTAAAATTGCGCCATGATACCAAACTGATGCGAATTTCGGATAGTATTGCAAAGACACAACGACTTATTTTTACAGATGATTATACAGAAAGAGTCGCTATTTTGGCTGATAAAATGTTAGTTGAGCCGTATGAATTTGATTTTGAAGAATACGAAGAGGAAGAGTGATTTTCTTAAACCATTAAGAGATTAAGTGGCATTTAGGCAAACCTTAATAAACCTTAATACCTTAATGGTGAAAAATAAAAAAGTAAGCTTTTTAAATTCTGAAATCAGTAACAAAAAGTAAAATAATTGGTTATTAAGTTTTTAAACTTAATGTTACTTAATATCTTAATAGTTAAAATAAATAAAGTAAAAATATGGGATTAATGAAAGTGTTTTCTGGGAGTGAAGTCTTAGCGATGGCATTGCAGGAAAAATTAGAAGAGGCAGGAGTATCTACAATGAAGAAAGATAATATTCAATCGGCACGGTTGGGTGGTTTTGGTAATGCTGATTTAGCAGTGGAATTGTTTATTCAAGAAACTGATTTTGCTAAAGCCAATCCTGTGATTGAAGCCTTTCGAATGAGTATTTAATTTCAAGATAGTTATGGAGATGAAATATAAAATGCTCGTTTTGGATATGGATGATACTCTGTTGACCGATGATCATACCATTTCGCAAGAAAATAGAAATATGTTGGCTCAAGCCAAAGCCTTGGGAGTGCATATCGTTTTGGCCTCTGGAAGACCCACGCCTGCAATGGTTGAATATGCAAAGGATTTAGGATTGATGGATTCGTATATGATTTCATTTAATGGTGCAATTATTACTGATTTGAAAAATGATGAAGTGATTTTTGAACAAAGTTTGACACAAGAGCAAATTCATGCCTTGTATGATTATAGTCAAGAAAAGAAAACACATATTATTACTTATTTAGACGGAAAAGTGATTAGTGAAACTCATTCAGAATACATAGATGTTGAGGTCACGATTACGGGCTTGGAACATGAAGTCGTACCAAGTTTTAAAGAAAGAGTACAATCGGCAGCGATAAAATGTATTTTGTTAGAGGAACCTAGTTATTTGAAAGAGGTTGAAGCCGACTTAAAAGCTACGATGCCTCATTTAAGCGTTTGTATGTCAAAACCCTTCTTTTTAGAAGCCGCCCAAACAGGAATTGATAAAGGAGCTAGCGTGAAATTTTTGGCAGATAGATTGAATATTTTACAATCAGAAGTAATTGCTGTAGGCAATGCAGATAATGATCTGTCCATGATTGAATATGCAGGACTTGGCGTTTGGGTAGCTAATGTCGATGCCTATTTAAGAGATAAAGCGGATGTGATTGTGGCTTCGAACAACGACCACGGTGTAGCTGAAGTGATAGAACGCTTTATTTTGTAGTCATTGCGAACGTAGTGAAGCAATCTCATCCAAACAACTCTAAAATTTCTTCATACAAATCATTCCATTCTGCATTTATGGAATTGATAAGTGCTACTTTTTTGGCTCTTGAACCTGCTTTGATTTGTTTTTCTCTACTTATGGCGTCTCCAATCATTTGAAAGGCTTCATAATATACTAACTTATTAGCATTGTACCGTGCAGAAAAAGAGCCTTGGTATTTTTTATCTTGATGTTCCTTGATTCGTTTAGGTAAATTAGAAGTAACTCCCGTATAAAGAACGGTGTGGTTTTTATTTGTAATAATGTAAATGAATCCGGGTTTCATGGGGGCTAGTTTTAGATTGCTTCGTAGTTCCTCCTTGCAATGGTAAAACAAGTTTAATGAAAATTCACTACAAATCCAAATGAGATTGCTTCGTCGTACCTCCTCGCAATGACAAGAAGTGGCCTCTTCCAATGACTAAATAATACATAGTTTTATATGTTGTTTTTTGTACGTATTTTTGTCCCGCGAAAGGGATAGCAGCGGCATCCTTTTGTGAAGCGATAGCGGAACAAAAGATACAGCGGATAGCCCGACCCACGAAGTAGGGACTCGCCCAAAAAATCAAAAGAATGTCAGAAAGAAAAAAAGTAGCTTTTTATACGCTAGGTTGTAAACTGAATTTTTCGGAAACTTCGACTATTGCACGTAATTTACAAGACGAAGGTTTTGACCGTGTGGATTTTGAAGAAGTGGCAGATATGTATGTGATTAATACCTGTTCTGTGACTGAAAATGCCGATAAACAGTTCAAACAAGTGGTGCGCAAAGCGATGAAGTTGAACGACAAGGCTTTTGTGGCGGCGGTGGGTTGCTATGCGCAGTTGAAACCCGAAGAATTAGCCGCTGTAGATGGAGTGGATTTGGTATTGGGTGCGACAGAGAAATTCAAATTAGCCGATTATGTGAATGATTTGTCTAAGAATGATTTTGGCGAAGTGTATTCGTGTGAGATTGCCGAAGCCGATTTTTATGTGGGCAGTTATTCCATAGGCGATAGAACGCGTGCTTTCTTAAAAGTGCAAGATGGTTGCGATTACAAATGTACCTATTGTACAATTCCTTTGGCAAGAGGGATTTCGCGTAGTGATGCTTTAGAAAATGTGTTGAAAAATGCCAAAGAAATTTCAGAACAAAACATCAAGGAAATTGTGTTGACGGGAGTGAATATTGGTGATTATGGCAAAGGAGAATTTGGAAATAAAAAACACGAACATACTTTTTTAGATTTGGTTCAGGCTTTGGATCAAGTGGACGGGATTGAAAGAGTTCGAATTTCGTCGATTGAGCCGAATTTACTTAAAAATGAAACGATTGACTTTGTATCTAAAAGCAGCACTTTTGTGCCTCATTTTCATATTCCGTTGCAATCAGGAAGTAATGACATTTTGAAGTTGATGAAACGCCGTTATTTGCGTGAAGTCTATATCGATAGGGTGACTCAAATCAAGGAAGTGATGCCGCATGCTTGTATTGGGGTAGATGTAATTGTGGGATTTCCGGGTGAAACAGACGAACATTTCTTAGAAACCTATCATTTCTTAAACGAGCTGCCTATTTCGTATTTACACGTGTTTACTTATTCGGAGCGAGACAATACTGAGGCTGCTGCAATGGAAGATGTTGTTCCTGCTAATGTGCGTGCCAAACGCAGTAAAATGCTCCGCGGATTATCGGTAAAAAAGCGCCGCGCTTTCTACGAAAGCCAGTTGGGAACGGAAAGAACCGTTTTGTTTGAAGTAGAAAATAAAGAAGGCTATATTCACGGTTTTACCGAAAATTATGTCAAAGTAAAAGCGCCTTGGAATCCTGAATTGGCCAATACACTACATAAAATTCAGTTGACACAGATTGACGAAGACGGAAGCGTTCGGGTTCAATTTGTAGAAGCCTTAGTTTAGACTTAATCAAAAGGTATTGCCTTTATAACACCTTCCATCTATTTTGAAACTCGCTACGTACACCAAAGAATTTTCGTATAATATTAAATTGGCTTATCCCGTTATCTTGGGAATGTTAGGCCATACCTTGATTGGAATTGTGGATAATTTCATGGTAGGAAATTTAGGTTCTACTGAATTGGCTGCGGTTTCGTTAGGCAACAGTTTTATCTTTATTGCCTTGTCGTTGGGGATTGGTTTCTCGACAGCTATTACGCCTTTAATTTCCGAAGCCGATGCAGAAAAAGACGATAAAAAAATCAGAACTACTTTTCATCACGGCTTGTTGTTGTGTACGGTTTTGGGAGTTTTTTTATTCATTGTAACGGTTTTATCCAAACAGTTAATGTATTTAATGCACCAGCCTAAAGCAGTAGCGGATATGGCTGCTCCGTATATTGACTGGGTGGCTTTTTCATTGATTCCTGTGATTATATACCAAGGCTACAAGCAATTTGCTGACGGTTTATCTCAAACAAAATATTCGATGTATGCCATTTTTATGGCCAATGTGGTTCACGTCTTTTTTAATTATGTTTTGATTTATGGTTTCTGGATTTTTCCAAAATTAGGTGTTTTGGGAGCGGCTTTAGGGACTGTTATTTCTCGAATTATGATGGTGGTTTTTCTTCATTTGTTGTTAAGGCATAATAAGAAATTCAGCAAGTATTTCAAGAATTTTAGTTTTAGAGAAATTAAAAAATCAATGTTGCGAAAAATTATCAATTTAGGTTTGCCTTCGGCCATGCAAATGTTGTTTGAAGTAACTTTGTTTACTGCAGCTATTTGGCTTTCAGGTTCTTTGGGTAAAAACAATCAAGCAGCGAACCAAATTGCATTGACTTTAGCTTCTTCTACTTTTATGGTGGCTATGGGATTGAGCGTTACAGCAATGATTCGTGTGAGTCATAGCAAAGGAATGGCCGATTTTAAAAATCTGGTTATTGTGGCTCGTTCTATCTTTTTATTAGCTATTATTTTAGAAACGATATTTGGTATTTTATTTGTGGTTTTCCACAATTATTTACCGCATTTGTTTTTGAATATGACCGATTCGGCTCAATTGGTAGACAATCAGGAAATTATAGGAATTACAGCTCAGCTACTTTTAGTGGCTGCTATTTTTCAGTTGTCAGACGGAATTCAAGTGGTGGTTTTAGGCGCATTACGTGGATTGCAAGATGTTACAATCCCAATGTATATTACTTTTGTGGCCTATTGGTTAATTGGGTTTCCTATATCCTTTTATTTAGGGCGTTATACGGAGTTAAAAGCGGTGGGCATTTGGATTGGCCTTTTGGCAGGATTGTCTGCAGCGGCTTTATTTTTGTATATTCGCTTTACGAGAATCTCGAAACGATTAGTTACTGAAAATTAGTTTTACAACTTTAAATGTGTAACTTTAGTTTTGGTTTTTAGACCAATTCAATAGTTAGCGGCAAGCATCGACGAAACTCTTAAAAAAGATTAAACAATGTGCGAACAACTAAAACTTAATTCATCAACTGACTTTGACGATGTTGACAAACCAATAAGTTATACCGAAAAGTTTGATGAGTATGGTTTGAAAATCTTCGACGGTGGAAGTTCATCAATTTTGATTGAGTTTTGTCCATTTTGCGGAGAAAAGTTACCGAAATCCAAAAGAGACGAATGGTTTGACGAAATAGAAAAACTCGGAATAGATCCATGGAAAGATGAGGTGCCTGAAAAGTATCAAACTGATAAATGGTTTAGAGAAAATGCCAGCCGCTAATAGCCGTTTTTCGACATAGCTCGTTTTATCTTTCTTGGGAAATACACTTAAAATTACAATTTTTTATTACATTTATTCTTAACTTGCCGTTACGGCGCAAAGCCGAGAAACGTTTAACCTTCCTAAATCAAAAAAAATGATCGTATTTATTATTCTTGGAATTATCTTGTTATTGTTGAGTTTTTCATTGAAAAACAATAATACTCCTTTTTCTAAATATTCAAATGTTCTTAAATTATTTGGTTTCGTCGTGATTGCTTTAGGTTTTTTTTCGTCAATGTTTAAGCAAATTGATGCAGGAAATGTTGGTGTGAAGTCATTGTATGGAAATGTAGAGCCAGATGTTTTAGAAAGTGGATTACATATTATCAATCCACTTTTGGATGTTACTGATTTTGATATCCAAACTCAAAATTATACCATGTCAGCCATTCATGACGAAGGATCGAAAGAAGGTGACGATGCTATTCGAGTGTTGTCTAATGATGGATTGGAAGTAGTAATTGATTTGACAGTTTTGTATCGAATTTCGCCCGAATTGGCACCAAATATTTTTAAACAAATTGGAGTGAATTATGCGGATAAAATTGTTCGTCCCGTTACCAGAACCCGCATTCGTGACAACGCAGTTTATTATGATGCAGTGGCATTGTATTCTACCAAACGAAATGAATTTCAACAACGTATTTTTAAAACTATTGAAGCCGACTTCAAAACTAGAGGTTTGATTTTAGAACAGTTGTTGATTCGAAATATTAATTTGCCAACTTCTGTAAAAGCATCTATTGAAAGTAAAATTAATGCAGAACAAGATGCGCAAAAAATGACGTTCATTTTGCAAAAAGAAAAGCAAGAAGCAGAGCGTAAACGAGTAGAAGCTCAAGGTATTGCTGATTATCAACGAATTATTTCGACAGGTTTGTCAGACAAACAGTTGCAATACGAACAAATTAAAGCACAAAAAGAATTAGCCGCTTCGCCTAATACTAAAATCATTTTTATGAATGGTAAAGCCAATGCGCCTGTTATTCTTTCAGATAAATAATTGATTAACGTTTAAATACATACAATGGAATTACCAAAATTTTTATTAGGTGACAATACCGATTTTCCAGATGACATTTTCATCATTCATTTAGATTACCCTCGTTTTATTATTAATTTAAAAGATGATGAGGTGGAGTTTATGGAAGAAGCGGAAGATTTAGATGAAGCCGAACTCAATGCTGAAATGGAATCTTTGATCGTTGAGGCTAATGAGTTTTATGATCGAGAAATTGGTCGATACGAAGAATAACTATTTTTTAAAATATTTTTCTAACAATAAAGTGGCGGCGGCAAAGGGTGAAATTTCATCATTTTGCACCGCTTTTTTTGTAGATTCAAGTAATTGTTGAATTTCAGAATTGCTATAAAAATTCGATTTTAGTTGCTCGTTAATGGTTTCTAACAGCCAAAATTGGTTTTGTTCTTTGCGTTTTTGAAAGAAATAGGAATTGGATTGGGTTACGTTTAGAAATTCGGTTATGGTGTTCCAAACTTCGGGAATCCCTTCGGAAGTGAGTGCGCTACAAGTAGCTGTTTTAGGAGTCCAGCCTGATTTTTTAGCTGGAAATAAATGTAAAGCTCGATTGAATTCAACTTTAGCAAATTGTGCTTTTTTGATGTTGTCACCATCGGCTTTGTTGATAATAATAGCATCTGCCATTTCCATTATGCCACGTTTAATACCTTGAAGTTCATCGCCTGCTCCCGCAATTTTTAAAAGTAAAAAGAAATCGACCATGCTATGAACCGCAGTTTCACTTTGCCCTACACCAACAGTTTCAATAATAATAATGTCAAAACCAGCTGCTTCGCAAAGTGTTATGGTTTCACGAGTTTTTCGAGCTACTCCTCCTAAAGTTGATCCAGAGGCCGATGGTCTAATAAACGCATTAGAGTCTTTGACTAATTCTTCCATTCGGGTTTTGTCTCCCAAAATACTTCCATGACTAATTGAACTACTTGGATCAACAGCTAGTACAGCTACTTTTTTGCCAAGTCCTGTTAGGTGTTTTCCAAAAGCTTCAATAAAGGTACTTTTTCCTACTCCTGGTACTCCGGTAATTCCTATTCTAACAGATTGATTGGCGTGAGGTAAACAACTATTAATAATGGTATTGGCTTTTGCCAAATGAGTTGGATTGGTATTTTCAACCAAGGTGATAGCGCGACTCAGTGCGGTTATATTTCCATCTAAAATCCCTTCGACTAGTTCTTCAGCTGAAGGTTGGATTTTTCGAGAGTGCTGGATATGCTCTACAGATTGACTACTGATGCTTTCGGGTTGTGAAATACCAGCTTTTTCTTGTAATGCCGAAGAATGTGCTTTTTTAGAAGTCAATACAAAAGGATTTGAAGAGTAAAAATACTAAAATATACTTAGTAGCCTACTTTACAAGAGTAGATTTATTTTAGCGTATTGTAGCAGCATAATCGTTTTGGCATCGGTAATTTCTCCTGAAGCAATCATTTGGTAGGCTTTGTCAAATGAATATTCAAGAACTTCAATATGTTCATGTTCTTCTTCAAGTCCACCTCCGTCAGAGACCTTCATTTCTGGCTCATATTCTCCTACAAAAAAGTACAATATTTCGGTAACTGCTCCCGGTGACATATAGGATTCAAACACTTTTTTAACTGATGAAAGACGGTAACCTGTTTCTTCTTCTGTTTCTCGTATTATGCAATCTATAGGATTGTCATTGTCTAACATTCCTGCACAAGCCTCAATTAACATTCCTGTTGAATTGCCGTTTAAGTAAGTTGGTAGTCGAAATTGTTTTGTTAAAACCACTGTTTTTTTAGCTATATTATACAATAAAATCACAGCGCCATTACCACGGTCGTATACTTCACGGGTTTGAGTTTCAGAATCCTCTGTAGATTTTTTGTAATCAAAAGTTACTTTGTTTAGTGTATAATGATTGTTTGATAGGAGTTCTGTTTTTTGAATGATTATTATTGGATTTTTCATTTGAATTATGGTTTTGGGTTTCTTGGTTTGAGAGCAATATTTTTAAAAGTCGTTCCCCAATTGTTATTGTTGATATTATTAGGAAGTCCATCTCGTGTCATTAATGCATCTTGATCGGACTCGTCTTTTTTCCAAACCCAAGCACAAACCGAAATTCCTTTGTCATAAAGAACATCTAATAAAGTAGTTGGATTCATTAAAATACCCGCATTCATTGGTGCTGTTTCTCCAAAAATAATTGGTAAATTATGTTGATTCAATACATTAACGCTGTTATTTATATTTGTAGATGAGTCTAATAGCCATTTTTCATAGGCATGAATATCAAATAGAATATTTGATTTGCCAACTAAGAATTCATTGCCTTTATTTAGTAAAACACTTTCGTCTTGTCCTTGTTCTGCACAAGGAATAACAATTATGTTTTTATTTCCAGTGGCTCGAATTATTGTAGTTAATTCGTTCATGTTTTCTAACCAAATAGCATCTGTATAACCATCAGTACGATCATAACGATAAGGTTCGTTCCAAACTTCGATCCATACATCATTTTGATCTTTGAATTGAATGGCCCATAATCTAAGCTTTGCTTTATATTCTTCCCACCAAAATGTACTTACGGGAGATTTCCCAGTGAATAGGGTAGAAGGATTTCCATCCCATCCAAAGGCACAAATCCAACTTATTTTATTTTGTTTTCTATTTTCATCAACAATATTTTGAATAGAATACAAATAGGTTCCATGGCTGTCTTGAATTGGAGATCCTGAAAGAGGAGTCTCCTTGATATTACCGATAAACTCTCGAGCAATGTCTAGATTCCAAGAATTCATATCGGCACTCCCTGCACTAAAAACATGCATTGTGTTGGCTCCAATCAATTGAATGTTTTTTGAGTTGTATGTAATTTTAGAATTAATTACTTGATAACCAAAATTATTATTGATATTACTTTCTTCTTTTTGGCAGGAGCCAAAACAGAAAAGTAATACAAACAATTTGAGAATAAAATATCGATACTTCACGGAAAATCAATTAAAAAGTAAATGTAGGCTATTTAAAAAAAAAACGCCCTGAATTCTCAGAGCGTTTTTTAGTTGATTATTTTAAGATGGTTTGTTTTCTGTCTGGTCCAACAGAAACAATCTTAATAGGTACTTCTACTTCTTTTTCAATAAATTCGATGTATTCTTTCAATTCTGTAGGTAATTCATCGTAAGTAGTCATGCCTGTTAAATCAGCTTGCCATCCTTTGAATTCTTTGTAAATTGGAGTTACATTCTCTTCTTCAATGTTGTAAGGAAAATGACTGATTTTTTGCCCTTTGTAGTTGTACTCGGTACATACTTTTAACGTTTTGAAACCTGAAAGAACATCGCCTTTCATCATCATTAATTGGGTTACTCCATTGACTTGAATCGCATATTTTAAAGCAACTAAGTCCAACCATCCACAACGTCTTTGTCTTCCTGTTACCGAGCCAAATTCATTTCCAATTTTTGCCATTGTGGCACCATCTTCGTCAAAAAGTTCTGTTGGGAAAGGGCCACTTCCTACACGAGTTACATAAGCTTTAAAAATTCCGTACACTTCTTTGATTTTGTTCGGAGCAATTCCTAAACCAGTACAAGCTCCTGCTGCAGTAGTATTAGATGAAGTTACAAATGGATAGGTTCCAAAGTCAACATCCAATAACGAACCTTGAGCTCCTTCGCATAAAATTGATTTTCCTGCTTTTTGAGCTTGGTGTAAATATTCTTCACTATCGATGAAGTCTAATTTTTTCAATTCTTCAATAGCTTCAAAGAATTCCTTTTCCATTTCAGCTAAGTTGTATTGAATAGCGACATCGTAGAATTTGATCATTTCTTCGTGTTTGTCAGCCAAAGCACGGTAACGATCTTTGAAATCAGCTAATTCAATGTCTCCCACACGAATTCCGTTTCTACCTGTTTTGTCCATATACGTTGGTCCAATACCTTTCAAGGTAGAACCAATTTTAGCTTTTCCTTTTGCTGTTTCAGAAGCAGCGTCTAACAAACGGTGTGTTGGTAAGATTAAGTGCGCTTTTCTAGAAATAATCAATTTGCTTTTGATGTCAATATTGAATTTTTCTAGTCCTTCAATTTCTTTTTGAAAAACTACAGGGTCAATTACTACTCCGTTTCCAATGATATTCACGGCTGTTTTATGGAAAATCCCAGAAGGAATTGTTCTAAGAACGTGTTTAATTCCGTCAAATTCTAAGGTGTGTCCTGCATTAGGCCCTCCTTGAAAACGAGCAATAATGTCGTATTTAGAAGTTAATACATCGACAATTTTTCCTTTTCCCTCATCTCCCCATTGTAATCCTAATAGTAAATCTATGGTCATTCTGTGTGTTATTTGTGTTGTTTATATTGTTTAGAATTATGGCTAATTCTAATTAGTTGTTTTTTTATTTCCGTATAAATACAGTGAGTGGTTGGTGATTTCAATATCAAAAATTTCTTCGATGGTTTTTTTGATGGTTTGAATTCGTGGATCGCAAAATTCAATTACTTCTCCTGTATCCGTCATAATAATATGATCGTGTTGTTTGTCAAAATACGATTTTTCGTAATGGGCTTGGTTTTGTCCAAATTGGTGTTTACGAACCAAAGCACAATCCAAAAGCAATTCGATTGTATTGTACAAAGTGGCTCTGCTGACACGGTAGTTTTTATTTTTCATTTTGATGTAGAGGTTTTCTATGTCAAAATGTTCTTCACTTTCATAAATTTCCTGAAGGATAGCATAACGCTCTGGAGTTTTGCGATGCCCTTTATTTTCAAGATATAGTGTAAAAACGTTTTTTACAATCTCTTGATTTTTATTGTTGTCTGTGGAAATAAGTGTCATATCCTGCAAAGATAATTTTTTTTGTTTAATCTCTAAAGTTCCGTTGATAAGTTTGTCTTTTGTTGAAAAATCAATTACGAAGTATACACTCGACTCACTTTTTCAATACCTTCTATTTTTTTGATGTTGTTAATTAATTTTTTCAAAATGGTATTGTTTTGTACTACTACGGTGACTTGTCCTTCAAAAATTCCAGCTTCGGTACTCAATGAAATACTTTGGATATTTACGTGCATATTGTTTGAAATTACTTTAGTCAATTGATTGGTTAATCCTAACGAATCCATACCGGTGATCTTAATAATGGCTTTAAATTCTTCTTGACTGGAATCAATCCATTTGGCAGCCATGATTCGGTAAGCATAATTAGATTGTAAACCAATGGCATTAGGGCAATCGCTTTTGTGTACTTTTATGCCTTCATTAACGGTTATGAAACCAAAAACGTCATCTCCAGGAATGGGGCTGCAACAAGGAGAAAACTTATAGTCCAACTTGTCGTGTTCTTTCCCAAAAACCAACATATCATAATTTGCATTGATGATAGGTTTGTTAATTTCCTCGTCGGGAGTAGTTGCGTTACGTTTGATTTTGTTTTTGAAGAAACTGATGAATGTATTGCTTTTTTGCGCAGCATAATCTTTAAGTTGCTGGTTTTCGATAGCTCCAATACCAACACGGTAAAATAAATCCAAACTAGTTTTAAGTTTGAAAAAATTGACCAACTCGTTAACGGTTTTCTCGTTTAAAGTTATTTTTAAGTGTTTTAGTTTACGACTTAATAATTCTTTTCCTTCCTCACCTATTTTTTTGGTGTCTTCATTGAGGACATTTTTGATTTTAGTTTTGGCTCTAGCCGTTGTTACATAGTCTAACCAATGTGTAGTTGGTTTTTGGTTAGGAGAGGTAATCACTTCAATTTGGTCACCACTTTTTAATTCGTAGTTAAGCGGAACCAATTTTCCATTAACGCGAGTTCCGCGGGTACGAATTCCAATTTCAGAGTGAATTCCAAATGCAAAATCGAGAGAAGTGGCTCCTTTGGGTAAGGATTTGATGTCTCCTTTTGGGGTAAACACAAAGATTTCTTTGGAATACAAATTCATTTTGAAATCTTCTACAAAGTCAACCGCATTTGTTTCGGCATTTTCCAAAGCTTCACGCAATAAGTTCAGCCAAACATCTAAGCCACTTTCTTCGGTAGCTCCGTTTTTGTATTTGTAATGGGCAGCATAACCTTTTTCGGCAATTTCGTCCATTCGTTCACTACGAACTTGAATTTCGACCCAACGTCCTTTCGGTCCCATTACGGTAATGTGCAAGGCTTCATAACCAGTTGATTTTGGTGATGAAATCCAATCACGTAAGCGGCTCGGACTTGGACGGTAATGGTCGGTTACAATGGAATAGATTTTCCAGGCTAAAAATTTCTCGTCGTGTGGATTTGATTTATACACAATTCGCAAAGCAAATTTGTCGTAAACTTCGTCGAAACTAACGCCTTGTGCTTTCATTTTTCTACGAATCGAATAAATCGATTTTGGACGGCCTTTTATTGCATATTCTACGCCTTCTTCGTCTAATGATTTTTTTAAAACATCCGAAATGTCTTTGATGTAAGCGTCTTGTTCTTCTTTAGTTTCTTTAATTTTACTTAAAATATCATTGTAAACGGCAGGTTCGGTGTATTTTAACCCTAAATCTTCCAGTTTAGTTTTGATGTTGTACAAACCCAATCGATGGGCGAGGGGCGCATAAATATATAAGGTTTCTGAGGCAATTTTAGTTTGTTTGTCTTCTCGCATGGATTCCATAGTTTGCATATTATGCAAACGGTCGGCGAGTTTGATTAAAATCACTCGAACATCGTCGTTGAGTGTTAGAATCATTTTTCTAAAATTTTCAGCTTGTACAGAAGCGTTTAAATCTTTTTGAACCAAGGAAATTTTGGTCAATCCTTCGACCATTTGTGCTACTTTTGGATTGAAGAGACGCTCAATATCTTCTACGGTAAAAGGAGTGTCTTCTACCACATCATGCAATAGTGCAGCGGCAATGGAAGTAGCTCCTAAACCAATTTCAGATGCCACAATTTTTGCCACCGCAATGGGATGAAAAATATAGGCTTCGCCCGATTTTCTTCTTTGATCTTTGTGTGCATCAACGGCAACGTCAAAAGCCTTACGAATTAGTTTTTTGTCACTATCGGTTAACGTTTGGTAACTTATACGAAGTAACTCCTTGTATTCTTGGGCAATGGCCTTGTTTTCTTTCTCGATATCTATTTCAGTCATGGTAGGCGGGGTTCAATTTCTAAAAATAGAAAAAACCGACTAATTATGCAAGTGAAATGAGAGAATATTTTTGATGGATAAATTAAAAACCTCTTTGTCTTTTGGCTTCAAAAATTAAAATAGCCGCAGCGACAGAAACGTTCATGGAGTCAATTTCGCCTTGCATCGGGATAATGATGTTTTGTGTAGCAGCATCGCGCCATTCTTGGGTCAAACCAGTAGCTTCTGTTCCAACGACTAATGCGGTGGGTGTGGTGTAATTTTCTAAATGGTATTCATTAGAATTTTGCAGGGTTGCGCAATAAAAATTTATCTTTTTTTCTTTTAAAAAAGTAATGATTTCAGCTGTCGTTCCAGTGGCGATTTGATTGGTAAACAAACAACCTACACTCGAACGGACAATATTAGGGTTGTACAAATCACTTTTGGGATTAGCAATTATTACGGCGTCTAAATTAGCCGCATCAGCCGTGCGTAATAAAGCACCAATATTTCCTGGTTTTTCAGGAGCTTCAGCCACTAAGATTAATGGATTTTGAGATAATTGTAAATCAGATAAAAGGGTCGATTTAGTTTTGGCTACAGCCAAAATACCTTCGGTAGTATCTCGATAGGCTAGTTTTTGAAAAACCTCTTTGTTGATTTCGATTAATTCAGTATTAGGAGCTAATTGATGAGCTTCTTTTTCAGTACAAATTTCAGGTAAAAAAAGAACCGTTTCAATTTGGTATCCGCCTTTGATGGCGATACTGATTTCGCGTTGTCCTTCGATTAAAAAAGTACCTGTTTGCTTGCGTGCTTTTGCTTTTTCCTGCAATAACACCAATGATTTGATAAATGGATTTTGTACAGAGCTAATTTGCTTCATTGGATTTAAGCCGTTTTTTGAACTACTTCAAAAATTTTAGCATCTTCACATTTTAATGTTTTAAAAGGGAATTTGACTAGCAATGCATAATCGTGAGTTGACATCAAAACGGTTTTTCCATTTTCATTGATTTTGCGAAGTACTTCCAATACTTCGGCACTCGTTTGTGGGTCCAAGTTACCTGTTGGTTCGTCTGCTAAAATTAATTCAGGGTCATTCAATAAGGCTCTAGCGATAGCAACACGTTGTTGTTCTCCGCCTGAAAGTTGGTGCGGCATTTTAGCGGCAAAATCTTTCATTCCTACTTTATCCAATACTTCGTCTATTTTTTGAAGCATTTCAGTGTTGTCTGTCCAACCTGTTGCTTTTAAAACAAAAAGCATATTGTCTTTCACGGTACGGTCTGGAAGCAATTTAAAATCTTGGAAAACAATTCCGATTTTTCTTCTTAAAAAAGGAATGTCGTCCTCTTTTAAAGTAGCCAAATCAAAATCTACGATATGTCCAGCGCCTTCTTTTAGCTCTAAGTCGGCATACAAAGTCTTTAATAAACTACTTTTACCTGAACCTGTTTTTCCAATAACATAAATGAATTCACCTTGTTTTACTTCAAGGTTTACGTCAGATAAAATGGTTTTTCCTTCTTGATATATGGTAGCGTTTCGTAAAGATAAAATGGACTGTGACATAATTTGCATTTGTTTATGTGGTAAAAGTAATTATCAATTGGCAATTATCAATTATCTATCGCAATTTTTTTTATTTTTTGTTAAAACAATTGTTCATAATAAATACTAAAACCATTTCGTTATACGCTATATAATATGATACATTTGAATTTTAAATAACTAGTATAATGCGTACACTCTCTGGGATATTATTTGCCCTATTTTTTTGGGGAACTTTTTCAGTTTCGGCTCAAAAATCAACCATTTATAATTCTAATTCAAAAGATTTTGAAACGGCAGTTTCATTGTATACTGCGGGTCAATATGCTTCTGCAAAATTAGTTTTTGATCGCGTCAAAATAAATTCAGTGAATCAAGAAGTGCTATCTGATTGTTTGTATTATAACGCCATGTGTGCTATTCGAGAACGTCAACCTAGTGCAGGAAATTTGATGGAACGCTTCATTTTGGATTATCCAACGAGTACGAAGAGAAATCAAGCTTATGTTGAATTAGGTCATTTTTATTTTCAACAAGAAAATTACGAAAAAGCCTTGTCTTGGTATGAAAAAGTAGATGAAATGTATTTGGGAGCCAATGAAACCGAAAAATACAATTTCCAAAAAGGATACAGTTTTTTTGTTGCTAAAGACAAAAAAGAAGCCTCAATCTATTTGAATAAGGTGTTGAATACTTCCAATTACGGTTCGCAAGCTAAATATTATTTAGGTTTTATGGCTTATGAAGGAGATGATTACAAGCAAGCAACTAAATATTTTGATGCGGTTTCTACCGAAGGGAAATACAAAGAACGTATGTCGTATTATCAATCGGATATGAATTTTAAGTTAGGCAATTTTCAAAAAGCGATTGATTTGGGAGAACAGGCTATGTCAAAATCGACACCGGCAGAACAATCCGAATTGAATAAAATTATTGGCGAAAGCTATTTCAATTTGAAAGAATATGAAAAAGCAATTCCGTATTTGAAATTATACAAAGGTAAAAATGGAAAGTGGACCAATGTTGATTTTTATCAATTAGGGTTTGCCTACTACCAACAAAAAGAGTTTCAAGAAGCGGTTTCGCAATTCAATAAAATTATTGATGGAAAGGATTTTGTAGCACAAAATGGCTATTATCATTTAGGTCAGAGTTGTTTGAATTTGGACAAAAAGCAAGAAGCGTTAAATGCGTTTAAAAATGCTTCTGAAATGGATTTTGATGCTTCGTTAAAAGAAGAATCGAGTTTGAATTATGCAAAATTGAGTTACGAAATTGGCAATTCATACGAAAGTGTTCCTGCTATTTTGATGGCTTTTTTGGAACAATATCCTCAAAATTCAAATAAATCAACGATTGAAAAATTATTGATTGATTCTTATATATCTTCTAAAAATTACAAAGAAGCCTTGGCGATTTTAGAGAAAAATGGAATTCAAGAAAACAAATTAGCGTATCAAAAAGTACTTTTTTACAGTGGTTTGCAATCCTTTACCGATGGAGAGTACAAAGAAGCGTTACAGCGATTTGAAAAAGCGATTAGCCAACAAAAAGACGCCTTGATTACTGCAAGAGCTACGTTTTGGAAAGGAGAAACCCAATTTGTATTGGATGATTTTAAAAATGCCCTATTGACCTTTAAACAATTTATAGGTTTTGCAGAAGCGATCAACACCGCTGAATTTAAAAATTGCAATTACAATATAGCGTATGCATATTTCAAAATGAAAGAGTACGATCAGGCAGGAAATTATTTTCAAAAGCAAATTGAAAAAGGGACTGACAAGGTGCGTATGAATGATGCTTATTTGCGTTTAGCAGATTGCCGATTTGTAACGTCAAAGTATTGGCCGGCTATGGAGGCGTATGCCAAAGTAATTGAACAGAAGGGTGTTGATGCTGATTATGCTTTTTATCAAAGAGCCATCTCGTATGGTTTTGTAGCTAAAAATGAGAAAAAAATCGAGAATTTGGTGTCGTTTTTACAACTTTACCCTAAATCAGAATACCGTGATGATGCGTTGTTTGAATTAGGGAATACTTATGTGACTGAAAATAAAGACGAGAAAGCCATTGCAACCTACAATCAATTGATTAAAGAATTTGAAAATGGTTCGTTTGTGTCTAAAGTCATTTTGAGACAAGGTTTGGTGTATTATAATGCAGATAAAGATGCACAAGCATTAGCAAAATTCAAACAAGTTGTAGCCGCATTTCCAAAATCGGCAGAAGCTTTAGAGGCCGTTTCCACCGCTCGATTAATTTATGTCGAAAATGGAAAAGTAGACGAATATGCTTCTTGGGTTCGCACGTTAGATTTCGTAGCCGTTTCGGATGCCGATTTGGATAATGATACCTATGAATCTGCCGAGAAACAATACCAACAAAGTAATACTAGTCAAGCCATTACTGGATTTGGAGCGTATTTGACGGCATTCCCTAAAGGAATTCACGCCTTGCAAGCTCATTTCTATTTGGCACAGTCGCTCTATTCAAATGATTCAGAAGAAAAAGCGGTTGCTCATTATGAATATGTAATTGCAGAGCCACGAAACGAGTTTACAGAGCCGTCTTTAGTGCGATTAGCTCAAATTTTCTTAAAAGCAAAAGAAGTAGAAAAAGCAATTGTAGTTTTATCTCGAATTGAAACCGAAGCAGATTTGTTGCAAAATAAAACCTTTGCACAAGCCAATTTGATGAAATTGTATTACGATAAAAAAGACTATTCAAATTCCGTGGTATATGCTGAAAAAGTACTAGAAAATCCGAAGACAGAGGCTGATGTTAAAAGTGATGCTCAAATTGTAGTAGCGCGTTCTGCAATGGAAACGGGCGATGTGGCGAAAGCCAAATCGGGTTACGAAAAATTAATGACTGCTCAAGGAGAGCTTGGGGCAGAAGCATTGTATTATGATGCGTATTTTAAAAATAAAGCAGGAAAGTTTGAGGATTCGAATGTAGCTATACAACAATTGGCAAAAAATTATTCCGATTACAAATATTTTGGAGCCAAAGGATTGTTGTTAATGGCAACTAACTTTTATGCTTTGAAAGATAGTTATCAAGCCACCTATATTTTAGAAACCATCATTAAGAATTTTACAGATTTTCCAGAGGTTGTGGCTCAAGCCCAAAAAGATTTGGAAACGATAAAAGCTGAGGAGTCTAAAACAAATTCGTCAATCACTAATTAATGCTATGAAATTACCGTTTTATATAGTAGATGTTTTTGCTGAAAAAAAGTATGCTGGAAATCAGTTAGCTGTTTTTGAGAATGCCCAAAACTTGACTACAGAACAAATGCAGGCTATTGCTAGCGAAATTAATTTTGCCGAGAGTACATTTATCACGCAATTAGATGCTGAAAACAATACGGCTGAGATTCGAATATTCACGCCGGAATTTGAAATGAAATTTGCCGGCCATCCCATTATTGGAACCTCATGGGTATTGATGAATCGAATCAATACCAATTCATCTAAAAAAATAAATCTTACCGTTCCGGTAGGAACTATTCCGGTTTCTCAAGAAGGAGATTTGGTGTGGTTGCAAGCAGCCCAACCAGAGTTTTTTGATACGTTTTCGTCAGAAGGGTTTTTAGAATTTAGTAATTTGAAAAAAACGGATTTTTCGACTGAGTTTCTAATACAAGAAGTAAGTACAGGAAGTGCGTTTGTAATTGTTCCGCTTCAAAATAAGGAGGCTTTGGCCAACTTGGAATTGAATACTACCAAGATGAACGAATGGTTGCATTTGAATTGCAAAACTAATTTTAGAGCATTGTATTTCTTTTATTTAGAAGACGGAAATTTGTTCAGTAGAATGTTGTATTTGGAAAACAATCAATTGAAGGAAGATGCCGCTACAGGAAGTGCGAGTACTTGTTTACAAGCCTATTTGCTACGGTATTATTCGTCAGATTTACAATTAATAAATCAACAAGGAGACTACATAGGTCGTCCTTCAAGAATATATTTTGATGGGAAATGGAGTTCAGATCATTTCGAAATTAAAATTGGCGGAAAAACACAATTCATCGCAAAAGGAGAATGGGAGGTTTAGAATAGTCTACAACCCCTATTTGCATTTTGGTAAAAATAAATAATATGAGAAAAAATAGTTTGAAATATACAGTATTGGTGCTTAGTTTAGCATGGAGTTCATTGACTTTGGCACAAAAAAAACAAGACAAAATGCGTACAGAGGAGGTGAATGTGGTTAAATCGTACACCCCGACCATTTCGGATGCCTTTAAAATAAAAGAAACACCGTCTTTGAATGAAGAAGGAACAGCAGCTAAAGAAACGGTAAAGTACAGTATTTTTTCGTTTCCTGTAGCTTCTACTTTTACGCCATCAAAAGGAGGTGCAGAAGATGTAGATAAGGAAGAATTAGGCCGTTTTTATAAAAGTTACGCCACCTTTGGAGGAGGTAATTTTGGGACATTGAATGCAGAATTGTTTGCTACTCAAGATTTGAATTCGGAAGAATATGTGGCAGGGATGTTTCGTCATTTATCTTCTCAAGGAGGTATTAAAGGAACAGAATTGAATAGTTCGTTTTATGATACTTCGTTGGATTTGAGTTATGGAGCAGAAGCAAAAGAATTGTCTTGGAATATTAATTTAGGCTATCAAAATCAAATCTATCATTGGTATGGATTGCCAACTGATTTTATGAATGCGTTGTTGCCCACTACTCATGATATTTTGGTTGCAGGAATTAACCCAAAACAATCGTATAATACGATTACATTAGATTCTAAAATAGAATTTAATGAGAGTATTTTGGAAGCTTCGAGCTTTAAATTTGCGCATTTTTCAGATGCTTTTGGTTCGTCTGAAAATCGATTTTATGCCAAACCTTCTTTTCAATTTAATGCCTTTGGAAAAGAAATAAAACTGAATGCTATTGTAGATTATTTAGGAGGAAAATTTGATAATAATTACACCCGAACTAATATAGAACCTATTGAATATGGCTATACTAATTTTGGACTTTCCCCAAGTTATGAATTAGAAAAGGACAATTGGACCATGCATTTAGGTTTAGGATTGTACTATAGTTTGGATACCAAAAACAGCAATAATAAACTATTTCTGTATCCACAGGTGACAGCCTCGCATAAAATAGTGGGTGATTTGATGATTTTTTATGCAGGAGCTGAAGGTGGCCTAGACCAAAATTCGTATTTGAATTTTGTAGACGAAAATCCGTTTTTGTCTCCCACTTTGTTGATTGCACCAACCAATAAAAAGTACGATGTATTTGGAGGGCTAAAAGGGAAATTAGCAGATAATATAAGCTATAATGTAAGAGGATCTTTTGTAGATGAAAATAACAAAGCCTTGTTTAAAAGCAATGATTTCTCGGCTAATTTTAATTATGGTCCGTATGCCTACGGGAATTCCCTGCAAGTGGTGTATGACAATGTAAAAACCTTCCGTTTATTTGGAGAATTGAAAGCAGATATTACTGAAGCGATTAGTTTTGGAGCTAATGGTACTTTCTCTGTTTACAATACAAAAAGCCAAGCAGAAGCATGGAATTTACCCATGATAAAATTAAATGCCAATTTGGATTATACCATTAATTCAAAATGGTATGCTGGTGCAGATGTGTTTTTTGTTGGTTCTCGAAAAGATTTGCAAATCAACAATGATTTGGTTTATGTTTATCCGCCAACTTATGTGCCAACAACTTTGAAGTCTTATATTGATTTGAATGCTCATGTGGGGTACAAACACAGCGAACGATTGACTGCTTTTTTGAAAGCCAATAACATTGCGAACCAAGCGTACCAAAAGTGGTTGAATTACCCAGTTCAAGGATTTCAGGTGATTTTGGGAGCCAATTATAAATTTGATTTTTAATCAGGGTTTTGCATTGACTACTTTCAAACAAAAAATACATACACATTACTTACTATTGGTTCAAGATCGAATAGATGTCTTTCAGGATATGATTTCGGCATTGACAGAAGATTCTAAGAACGATGCCAAAGGCTCGGCAGGCGATAAGCATGAAACCGCTTTATCGATGATGCATTTGGAGCAAGAAAAATTGAACCATAAATTAAGCGAAGTTTTAGCTCAAAAAGCCGTTTTGGACAAAATAGACGCTTTAAAAGTAACCGATGTTATTGTTGTGGGCAGTTTGGTCAAGGCCAATGGGATTTATTTGTATTTAAGTTTGGCTTTGCCAAAGATTACTATCGAAGGAATTAACGTGATTGCTTTGTCGCCACAATCCCCTTTGGGCAACAAGTTAATGGGAAATTCTATTGGGTTTACTTTTGAGATTAATGGTACTTCGTATTGTATTGAAAGTATTGAGTAAAAACCATTTGATAATTTACACTATTTATTTTATTATTTTTGAGAAAAGATAAAACTGGCGTTTGTCAGACATATATATGTAGCAGTAATTGTTAAAAGACATCGTTTAAACTATGAAAAAAGAACTAATTTTTGCTTTTATTTTATTTCTAGTTACCGAATTTATTTTAAGAACTTTTGTAAAGGAATTTAAATATCACGAAGTTGGTTACTTAATTGAATTATTGCCATTGACAATCGCAACTTTTGTGACATGTTTTTTCGCCAGAAAAATAATCTATGCTCAAAATTTTCGAGCGAGCTATTTAAAGCTGTCATTCGCATCTATTTTCGGTATTTTAATTGCGAAAACAATTCTTTTCTGTCAATGGTACTTGATAATTGTTTCAGAATATAGAAATATAAATGGTGACATGCAAGAAGGTTTGGCTTGGGTACAACTTGATTTTTTCATTGATGCATTTGAAATTTTAATATTGTATTTAATCTCAGTTGTTGTAATAAAGGATAGCTGGAAAGGTTGATAACAAAAAAAATAACGCTAAGAGGTTTTCGGCAATTCTCGGAGATTGAGAAACAATTTAATAAATCATATAAAATGATAGATTTTCTAAAAATATTTAAGAAGGAAAAAAGTGTTCACAGAGAATTGAAAGTTGGCGATAAAATTGAATTATCTGGTGGTTATGATTATGAAATAAAATATTTACAAGATCCACCAGCAAATTCAAGATTTGGAACAGTAATTAAGTTCATTAGAAACCATAGAAGGTATGAGGATTATTCAGTCGTTGTAAAGTTAACAGAACCAATTATTGCGAATTCAATTACAGGCGATATTCTAGTTCTTTCAACGAGATACGAAAGACAAATGTGGATTTATACAGGAATTGTACACTTAGAATTGTGTGAAAAGATTCCTGAAGCAAAAGTTGAAAATGAAAGATTTGGGGAATGGATTGAAGCTGCTGCCTCATATATAATAATAAATTAACACAGCCTAGATAATTATTACAAAGGATTTGGACAAATTGCTTAATGGGAAAATGGTTTTGTATTTGATACATTTGTTTTTAACCGAAAGATTACGCATCTTTAAACCCAGACTGCGTGTAGCTCCGTAACGTCACTTGCAATTTTCAACGACACTACATCTATGAAAAATCTCTTAATTCTACTTTCTTTACTCTTTTTTACAAGCTCTTTTATTGACTATAATGTTAAAAGATTTGGCTTTTATTCAAATGAGAAAAGTACTGACGGAGAACATTCACTCGGATATACAATTCGGTTGTGGAAATATGATAATAATATCATTGGAAAAATTGAGTTTAATGAAGGTTTGATTGGTGACCAAGTTGGAGGATTCATTGAGAATGTTAAATACAACTCCAAAACAGGAAACTTAATTTTTCAAAGCCAATTAGACACAGAAAAAATCACTTTCATTGGAAAAGTTTACAGAGCAAAAATTATTGGGAACGTTATATGGAAAACAAAAATAGATAAAAATCAAGTTTTGAAAAAATGCTGTAATGAAGCAGAAATTAACCGAGACTTCCCGACAATTAAAGATTGGAAATCTATGTGGCAAAAGTTTGAATAAAAACTGCCAGTAACAGCCGTTTCTCGCAATTGCTAATTTTGTTTTTATGTGTTCACAAAAAAACGTTTATCTTTAACAGAAAATAATCCGTTCGCTAGTTTAAAACAGGCGCAAAGCTACCTGATTTTGGATAGATTGGAGATCTTCTAGGGTTTTTATAAATGAATTGATAATCATTTTGCTTTACTAAATTTAAAAATATTTAAATGTTGAAAAAAACTAATTTAATATTTGCTCTGTTGTTAATGGTAATGTGCCTAATTACAGGTCTAATGTTTTTAAACAGGGCAACAAAATCTAAAACAGATTTAAATATCATTGATGGTAAAGTTATTTGTAAAAATAAAAAATATTCAACATCTATTAAAGGAGGTAAGTTCTATTATTTAGAATTTGAGTTAGAAAATAATCCAGAAAAGTTAGCTATTGGATATATTTCAGAAAGCCAAGCAAATAATGATTTAACATTTGATAAAATAGAAATAGGTAGAAACTATAAATTCTTTATTGATAAATCATTTCCTAATTCAGATGGAACAAATTATGGAATTGATTATATTGAAAATAATAACAAAATAGTTTTTTCAAAAAACCATAAAACGGAGCTCTTTTTTAGTGCGCTTTTAATTTTGACGTCAGGAATTTCTATATTTTTTGTAATTAAAAAACTAAATAAAACGACTACTAAAAGTGCTTTCAAGAAATAGCAAATGACCTCCCTTTTTACAATTTTTAACTTCAAGTTTCGATTTTCTTTGTTTTAAATTACATTTTTACTATAAAAACAAGTATTTAGTTTTGTATTATAACTAAAAATAGATTTTATGTTTTTCAATCGTAACTTTTAAACCATCTTTGCCGTATCAAAATAACAAAAAGTAAACAGTAAGATTATGTGCGGAATATTAGCCATCATTGGAAAAGGAAAAGATGAACAATTAGTGAGAGAACTTTCAAAAAGAATGACACACCGTGGTCCAGATGAAAGTGATTTGCATATTACAGAGAATGGACATATTTTAAGTCATGAGCGTTTGTCAATTATTGACTTGCATTCAGGACGCCAACCGATTCAAGGAACTTCAACTGCTTGGATGGTGCATAATGGAGAAGTGTACAACCACCAAGCATTGCGAGATGGTGTTTTGAAAGGACATACCTTTAGAACTAAATCTGATTCAGAAGTAATTGTTCATTTGTATGAAGAATTCAAATACGATTTCTGTAACATGTTAGATGGGGATTGGGCTTTTGTTGTAGTTGATGGAGATGACTTTATTGCGGGTAGAGATCCAATGGGAGTAAAACCATTGTATTATGGATTAGACGATAGAGGAAGAATCTATTTCGCTTCTGAAATGAAACCTATTGCTGACCAATGCAAAACATTCTCTACTTTTCCTCCAGGGCATTATTACACACCAAACACTGGTTTTGTAAAATACTACCAACCAGAATATGAAGATTATACTAAAGCAGATCAAGATTTAGATTTGGATCTAATTAGAGAAACTTTAACTGAGGCTACTCGTAAACGTTTGATGAGTGATGTGCCAATTGGAGTGTTGCTTTCAGGAGGTTTGGATTCGTCTTTAACGTCTTCAATCGCGTCACGATTATTGAAAGAAAGTGGTAAAAAATTACATTCCTTCTCAATTGGTTTGGATGCAGATGCGCCAGATGCTAAAGCTGCTAAAAAAGTAGCAGAGTTTTTAGGTACAGAACACCACGAAGTACACTTTACTATTGAGCAAGGTATCGAAATCTTAGATAAATTGATTTGGCATTTAGAAACCTATGATGTGACTTCTATTCGTGCGAGTACGCCTATGTATTTCTTGTCTAAAGCCATTACCGATATGGGAATTAAAGTGGTGCTTTCAGGAGAAGGTGCTGATGAGATTTTTGGAGGGTATTTGTATTTTAGAAATGCACCAACCGTTGAGGATTTCCAAAAAGAAACGATTGAAAGAGTTCAAAAATTATTCACTGCCGACTTGTTAAGAGCAGATAAGTCAACCATGGCTCACGGTTTAGAAGCAAGGGTTCCGTTCTTGGATAAAGCGTTCTTGGATATGGCTATTCGTATCAAAGCAGAAGAAAAAATGCCGAAGACCTATGATGGTAGAGAAAAATACATTTTAAGAAAAGCATTTGATACACCAGACAATCCGTATTTACCAGATGAGGTATTGTGGAGACAAAAAGAGCAGTTTTCCGATGGTGTAGGGTACAACTGGATTGATCAGTTAATTGAATACTGTTCTGCTCAAGTTACAGACGAACAATTAGCAGGTGCAGAGGCTGAGTTTCCTTATAACACGCCAACGACAAAAGAAGCGTATTTCTATAGAAGCATATTTCATAAATACTACCCACAAGTAAGTGCGGCTCAAACAGTAAGAAAATGGATTCCAAAATGGCAAGAGAATCAAGATCCAAGCGGTAGAGCAAATGCAGCTCACGTTCAGGCAGATGTTGAGATCGCTAAATAAGTTATTGAATTAGTTCAAATAATGTTGAAAAAAAGACGTTTTTCGTAAGAAGAACGTCTTTTTTTGTTTAAAATATAAACAAATGTTGATAACTTAACATTTATAAACGGCATTTTCCTTCTCAAATATCCCCTGTTTTTATATATTTGCTTGTTATACAATTTTACATTTTAGATTAAAAATATGAGTGAGGAGATTAACAAGAATAATTATTCAGCGGATAGTATTCAGGCATTAGAGGGAATGGAGCACGTAAGAATGCGTCCATCAATGTATATTGGAGATGTTGGAGTACGAGGATTGCATCATTTGGTTTATGAGGTGGTAGATAACTCCATCGATGAGGCTATGGGTGGTCATTGTGATACTATCAGTGTTTCAATCAATGAAGATGGATCCATTTCTGTTGAAGATAATGGTCGTGGTATTCCTGTTGGAATTCATAAAAAAGAAGGAGTTTCGGCTTTAGAGGTTGTAATGACCAAAATTGGTGCAGGGGGTAAATTTGATAAAGATTCGTATAAAGTTTCTGGAGGTTTGCACGGTGTAGGAGTTTCGTGTGTAAACGCGTTGTCATCTCACTTAAGAGCGACAGTTCATAGTAGTGACGGAAAAATCTACGAACAAGAATACGAAAGAGGTAAAGCCTTGTATCCTGTAAAACAAATTGGAGATACTACTAAGAGAGGAACTATTGTTACTTTTTATCCAGACCCAACTATTTTTACGCAAACTACAGAGTATTCGTATGAGACTTTGTCGTCTCGTATGCGTGAATTGTCTTTCTTGAACAAAGGAATAAAAATCACTTTTACAGATAAAAGAGAGTTAGATAAAGATGGAAATTTCCTTTCGGAAGTGTTTCATTCTACTGAAGGTTTAAAAGAATACATTCGTTATTTAGATGGAAACCGTGAGCCAATTATTGCGCACGTAATTTCGATGGATCACGAAAAAGGAGAAATTCCGGTTGAGGTAGCCTTGATTTACAATACAAGTTATTCAGAGAATATCTTTTCGTATGTAAATAACATTAATACACACGAAGGAGGTACGCATTTACAAGGTTTTAGAAGTGGTTTGACACGAACACTTAAAAAATATGCGGATGCTTCTGGAATGTTGGATAAATTGAAATTTGAAATTTCAGGAGACGATTTCCGTGAGGGATTGACTGCTATTATCTCGGTTAAAGTTTCTGAGCCTCAATTTGAAGGACAAACCAAAACTAAATTAGGAAATAGAGAAGTAGTTTCTCCAGTAAGTCAAGCTGTTGGGGAAATGTTGGAGAATTATTTGGAAGAAAATCCAAATGATGCTCGTGTTATTATTCAGAAAGTAATTTTGGCTGCTCAAGCCCGTCATGCTGCGAAAAAAGCGCGTGAAATGGTGCAACGTAAAACCGTTATGGGTGGCGGTGGATTACCAGGAAAGCTGTCTGATTGTTCTGAGCAAGATCCAGAAAAATGTGAAGTATATCTTGTCGAGGGAGATTCGGCGGGTGGAACTGCAAAACAAGGGCGTGACCGAAATTTTCAAGCCATTTTGCCATTACGTGGTAAAATTTTGAACGTGGAGAAAGCGATGCATCACAAGGTGTTTGAAAGCGAAGAAATTCGTAATATTTTTACGGCTTTAGGTGTAACTGTTGGTACAGCTGAAGATAGCAAAGCATTGAATATTGAGAAATTGCGTTACCATAAAGTAATTATTATGTGTGATGCCGATGTCGATGGAAGTCACATTGCTACCTTAATATTAACGTTCTTCTTCCGTTTTATGAGAGAATTAATTGAAAGAGGGCATGTGTATATTGCTGCACCACCTTTGTATTTAGTTAAAAAAGGAAATAAAAAAGAATATGCTTGGACAGAAGATCAACGTGATTTAGCTAACGAAAGAATGGGAGGAAGTGCTGCTATTCAACGTTATAAAGGTCTTGGAGAGATGAATGCAGAGCAGTTGTGGGAAACTACAATGGATCCAAATTTCAGAACTTTACGTCAGGTAACCATTGAAAATATGGTTGAAGCAGATCGTGTTTTCTCTATGTTGATGGGAGATGAAGTTCCACCAAGAAGAGAATTTATCGAGAAAAATGCAGTTTATGCCAATATTGATGCGTAACTTAGGGCTTCAGTCTAGATTTTAGAAAATAAAAATAATTTTTAAAATATAAAAACATGAAAGTTACAATTGTAGGAGCAGGAAATGTGGGAGCAACCTGTGCAGACGTGATTTCGTATAGAGGAATTGCAAGCGAAGTAGTTTTGTTAGATATTAAAGAAGGTTTTGCTGAAGGTAAAGCTATGGATATTATGCAATGTGCTACTAATACAGGTTTTAATACTAAAGTGATTGGGGTAACCAATGATTACTCAAAAACTGCCAACAGTGATGTGGTAGTGATTACTTCTGGTATTCCAAGAAAACCAGGAATGACTCGTGAAGAATTAATAGGTATTAATGCAGGTATTGTAAAAACAGTTGCAGAGAATATTCTAGTTCATTCTCCAAATACAATTGTAGTCGTAGTGTCAAATCCAATGGATACCATGACTTATTTGGCATTGAAATCTACAGGTTTGCCAAAAAACAGAATTATAGGAATGGGTGGCGCTTTAGATAGTTCTCGTTTTAGATACTATTTGTCGCAAGCTTTGGATAAACCATCAAATGATGTTTCTGCTATGGTAATTGGAGGTCACGGTGATACTACAATGATTCCGTTGACTCGTTTAGCGTCTTACAATGGTATTCCGGTTTCTGAATTTCTTTCTCAAGAAGCGTTAGAAAAAGTAGCTGCATCAACTATGGTTGGAGGGGCAACTTTGACAGGGCTTTTAGGAACTTCAGCTTGGTATGCGCCAGGAGCTTCAGTGGCTTATTTAGTAGATAGTATTTTGAACGACCAAAAGAAAATGATTGCTTGTTCCGTTTTCTTGGAAGGAGAATACGGTCAAAACGATATTTGTATTGGTGTTCCTTGTATTATTGGTAAAAACGGAGTGGAGCAAATCGTTGATATTACATTAAACGATGCAGAAAAAGCGTTATTTGCTAAAAGTGCAGATGCAGTTAGAAATATGAATGCTGATTTGAAATCAGTTTTAGCATAATTTTTAAATATAAATTGAAAAGACTGCTTTTTTGCAGTCTTTTTTTTGATATTAATTGGCAAATAAATTGGTTAATCTTAACCTTAAATTATATATTTGCTCGGTTTAAAAAAATAAGAATTGCTTTTTGAGTCATTTTTTGCTTCAAGAAGTGGTTTTAATCGCTGTTTTACAGTGATTTAAGTACAATTAAAATAAAAGAATAATTAATTTTTAGTAATAATGCAGAATAAAGGCCTCATTAAATTTTTCGCAATTCTATTTGCATTGGTAAGTATTTACCAACTTTCTTTCACTTTCGTAGCTAATAAAGTAGCAAGTGATGCTAAAGCTTTTGCAGGAGGAAATCCTGAAAAAGAATTAAAATATTTGGATTCTATTGGTAAAGAGAAAGTCTTTAACCTTGGTTTTTCTGATTTTACTTTCAACGAAGTAAAAGACAAACAAATCAATAAAGGTCTTGACTTAGAAGGTGGAATCAACGTAATTCTTCAAGTTTCTGTAAAAGACATCTTGAAAGGATTGTCTAATAATTCTAAAAATCCAGTTTTCAATAAATCTTTAGCGGATGCAACTGCTAATCAAAAAGGAAATCAAACTTATATTGATGCTTTCTTTGAAGCTTTTGAAGCCAACTCTAAAGGAACGGTAAAATTAGCGTCGCCAGATATCTTTGCAAACAGAAATTTACAAGGAGAAGGTGGAGTAGATTTTCAAATGACAGATGCGCAAGTTCAAAAGGTAATCAAAAGAAAAGTTGATGAGTCTGTAGAAAGTGCTTTCGGCGTATTGAGAAAACGTATCGATAAATTTGGTGTTACTCAACCTAATATTCAAAAATTAGGACAAACAGGAAGAATCCTTGTAGAACTTCCTGGGGCTAAAGATGTAGATAGAATTAAAAAATTATTACAAAGTACCGCTCAATTAGAGTTCTGGGAAACGTATAAAATTGAAGAAATGGGTAATTTCTTGATGGCTGCCAATGAGTCATTGAAGAAAACAGAAATCAATAAAGTAGCTCCTAAAAAAGTTGTTAAAGATTCATTAAGCTCTTTATTGGCTGATACTAAAGATTCAGCTTCAGCTAAAAAAGGAAATAATCCTTTGTTGGATAAAATTATTGCACAAGGTGGTGGTCCTATTTTGGGTATTTTTGCTCCAAAAGATACTGCTGTTGTAGGTGGTTATTTGAGAAGACCAGATATTCGTATTTTATTAGCAGGTGATCAACGTTATGCTAAGTTTGTATGGGGTAAACCAACAAAAATTAAAGATGCAAAATCAAAAGATATTGATGCTGTTGAATTGTATGCTTTAAAAGGAAATAGAGACAATGTTGCTGCAATGAGTGGTGGTGTAGTTACAGATGCTAGTGATACATTTGATCAATTAGGAAAACCAGCTGTTTCTATGCAAATGAATGGTAAAGGAGCAAAAGCTTGGGAAGAGTTGACAGGAAAAGCCTACACTCAAAAAAGTAATATTGCGATTGTTTTGGATAACGTAGTGTATTCTGCTCCAGGAGTATCTAGTGGTCCAATTGCAGGAGGAAGATCAGAAATTTCAGGAAGTTTTGATGTTACTGAAACCAAAGATTTGGCGAATGTATTGAAAGCAGGTAAATTACCAGCTTCAGCAGATATTATTCAATCAGAAGTAGTAGGGCCATCATTAGGACAAGCTGCTATTGATGCAGGTACTATTTCATCAATTGTAGGTTTCTTGTTAGTTTGTTTATGGATGGTGTTTTACTATGGTAGAGCAGGTTGGTACGCTAATTTAGCGTTGTTGTTAAACTTATTGTTCTTATTTGGTATTATGGCAAGTTTTGGTTTTGTATTGACATTACCGGGTATTGCGGGTATCGTTTTAACATTAGGTACAGCGGTTGATGCGAATATCATTATTTATGAAAGAGCTAAAGAAGAATTGCGCGACGGTAAGTCTTTATCAGAAGCAGTTATCGCTTCTTACGGATGGAAAGGAGCTATGCGTTCTATTATTGATGCTAACGTAACGCACATTCTTACAGGAGCTATTTTGTTTACTTTTGGTACAGGATTAATTAAAGGTTTTGCCTTGACATTGTTAATTGGTATTGTAACTTCATTGTTTACTTCAATTTTCATTGCAAGAATCTTTATTGATAAAAATATTGCTTCAAGCAGTAACTTGACATTCTCTACTTCAATTACTAAAAATTGGTTTACCAATTTCCATTTTGATTTTATTAAAATTAAGAAATTTACTTATGTGTTTTCTTCAATTGTAGTTATTGTAAGTTTAGTTTCTATTTTCTTTGTAAATGGATTGGATCAAGGTGTTGATTTTGTTGGAGGAAGAACATTCCAAGTGAAATTTGAAAAACCAATTGATGCCACTAAAGTGTCTGAAGAATTGTCTAAAGAATTCGGAACTACAGTAGAAGCAAAAGTATTTGGTTCAGACGATCAATTGAAAATTACAACTAAATACAAAATCACCGAAGAAGGAGTTGATGTTGATAAAGAAGTAAACGAAAAATTATACAAAGGCTTACAACACTATTATACTAATAGTTCGTATGAAAAATTCATCAATTCGTATGACGGTAAAAAAGTAGGTGTGTTACAAGCTTCAAAAGTAGGAGCTTCAATCTCTGAGGATATAAAAACCAACTCGTATTGGGCTGTTTTAGGAGCTATGGCAGTTATCTTCTTATACTTAATGATTTCATTCCGTAAATGGCAGTATTCATTAGGAGCGATTGCAGCAGTAGCACATGACGTAATATTTGTATTGGGAATTTATTCATTATGTTATAAATTCATGCCTTTCCACATGGAAATGGACCAACATTTTATCGCGGCTATCTTAACCGTTATTGGTTACTCCATGAACGATACTGTAATTGTATTTGATAGAATTAGAGAGTTTATTATGGGTAAACGTAAAGGAAGTTTTGAAGAAATTGTAAATGCTTCTATTAATACAACTTTATCAAGAACATTGAATACTTCATTAATGATGATTTTAGTGTTATTGACGATGTTTATCTTTGGAGGAGAATCAATCAGAGGATTCATCTTTGCGATGTTAGTAGGTATTATAGTGGGAACGTATTCTTCATTGTTTATCGCTACTCCAGTATTGGTTGATACAATCTCAAGATCAGATAAAAACCAAATTGAAAAAGAGCATAAAGAAGCATAATTTTCAATAGTTATATATTAAAAAGGATTCAACGAAAGTTGGATCCTTTTTTTATGTGCATACATTTATATTTCTGCAGGATTAAAATCTTGAGCAAACCATCTAAAGATTCGTTTGTCAATCTAAATAATTGTATTGTGTGAACAAAGTATGTACTACTTATTTTTCATTAAGAAATTAAGCTAATTAGGTCTTAATGGAACTTAATTTCTTAATGGTTTTGCTTTTGAAGTTTCTCCTTTAGCGATACGCTTAAATGTAAAAAGGGTTATTCATTGTTAACGAATAACCCTTTTTAGTTTTAATTAATTGAAGATTAACAGATTTATTGAAATCGTATTTTGTCAGTTCCAGTGATTTTCTTTTGAAGATTCGAGAACAAAATTTCCCTTCAACATCGCTCAGGATAACAGAACAAGTATTTGATTAGTTTACTTTTTTAGCACTAAATACAAAATAAAAGCCAATCAAGATAAATGGAATACTCAACCACTGACCTGTCGATAACAAGCCTAATGCGCTTTCAAACCCTCCTTGACTTTCTTTAACGGATTCGACCACAATTCGGACAGAGAATAATAGTACCAAAAACAATCCGAATAAATAGCCTGATTTTTTTCGTGCTTCGGTTTTCCAATACAAGAAAAACAAAATCGCAAACACAAAGATGTAACAAAAGGCTTCGTACAATTGGGTTGGATGTTTAGCAGGAACTTGTTCTAAAAGTGTTGCAAATTTTGGGTCAGTAGCAATCGCTTTATACGCTTCGTTGGGATCCGGAATTTGAGTAGCATTAACAGCATCTCTTGGGCTAAAATAATCTCGGATGAATTTAATTCCAAAAGAGGATGTAGTTTCTTTTCCAATAATCTCCGAATTGAAGAAGTTACCCATTCGAACAAAAATAGCCCCACTTGCTACAGGAATCACAATACGGTCTAGAATCCATAATTGAGGTTTTTGCAAAATCTTTTTACTGTAAAAATACATCGCTATTATAATTCCGATAGCGGCACCATGACTCGCTAAACCTTGAAATCCTGTGAAATGAAAACTAGGTTCGAATTTAACAGGCAAAAAGATTTCCAATATATTGTTTCTGAAATACTCCCAATCGTAAAAGAACACGTGTCCCAAACGGGCACCAGCTAAAGTAGCAAGGACTGTCCAAATGAACAATGAATCCAGTTTTTCAATTGTTTCACCTTCACGTTGGAAAATATTTTTCATAATGTACCAACCCAATCCAAAGGCAATTACAAACATTAAACTGTAATAACGAATCATGAAAAAACCTAAATCAATTCCTTCTGATGGATTCCAAACAATAGCTGAAGCGTGTGTCATTTGTTTTTTTATTTAATGTAAAATTATAGATTTAATTGCATTTATAGTTAGTGCTGGCATTTTTTCGGAGGAACGGGATCATACCCACTTTTGCCCCAGGGATGACAACTCAAAATCCGTTTAGTGCCTAAAAATAAGCCGTAGAATAAGCCGTGTGTTTTCAATGCTTCTAGCATATAAGAAGAACAGGTAGGTTCAAATCGGCAAGCAGCAGGAGTGAAAGGAGAAATAGCAACTTGGTAAAAGCGCACCAACATCAAAAAAGGGAAAATAAGAATTTTAGATACCATAATCGTGTTTTTTGAATGAGGTGCAAAGCTTACAACATTACAAACTAAAGGTAGTTCCTTCTTTACCGTCTTTCAATTGAATGCCTAAAGCCAATAATTGGTCTCTAATTTGGTCTGACAATGCAAAGTTTTTGTTTTCCCTTGCTTGTTTACGCATTTCGATAAGTAGATTCACTGTGCCTTCTAATTTGTCGTTATTTCCGTCGCTTACTTTTTCGTCTTCTAATCCTAAAACATCAAAAACGAAAGCGTTCATAGCTGCTGAAAATAGTTTCAAATCTTCGGCAGTCAATGTTTCTTTACCTTCTTTTAGTACATTCACAAAACGAACGCCTTCAAACAATTGCGCAATTAAAATTGGCGTGTTGAAATCGTCATTCATAGCGTCATAGCACAATTGCTTCCATTCGGCAATGTTCAATGTGCTTTGAGCAGCAGCTTGAATAGAGTTCAAACTACTTATCGCTTCCATCAAACGTTTGTATCCTTTTTCGGCAGCCACAATGGCTTCGTCAGAGAAATCCAAAATACTTCGGTAATGCGCTTGCAACATAAAGAAACGAGTTACTGAAGCTGAAAAAGCTTTGCTTAAAATGGTATTGTCACCCGTCAAAATCTCTCTTGGCAAAATGTTATTACCTGTCGATTTTGCCATTTTCTTGCCATTCAGAGTCAACATATTGGCGTGAAGCCAATAATTAACAGGAGTTTGCCCCGTACAAGCTTCATTTTGTGCAATTTCACATTCGTGATGTGGAAATTTTAGATCCATTCCGCCACCGTGAATATCAAAATGATTACCCAAATATTTGGTACTCATTGCGGTACATTCTAGGTGCCAACCTGGGAAACCATCGCTCCAAGGCGAAGGCCAACGCATAATATGTTGCGGTTCGGCTTTTTTCCACAAAGCAAAATCTTGCGGATTTCTTTTATCGGATTGACCGTCTAAATCACGGGTGTTGGCTAACATATCTTCAATGTTTCTGCCGCTCAAACGCCCGTAATGATTCGTTTCGTTAAATTTTACCACATCAAAATACACTGATCCATTGGCTTCATATCCAATTCCGGCATCAATTATTTTTTTGATGATTTCGATTTGTTCAATAATATGTCCCGTAGCCGTAGGCTCAATACTCGGTGGTAAAAAATTAAAAGCACCCAAAATTTCGTGGAAATCGACCGTGTAGCGTTGCACTACTTCCATTGGTTCCAATTGTTCCAAACGTGCTTTTTTAGCAATTTTATCTTCACCTTCATCCACATCGTCTACAATATGCCCCACATCGGTAATGTTGCGCACATAGCGCACCTTGTAATCCAAGTGTCGGAAATACCTAAAAATCACATCAAACGACATAAAAGTTCTCAGATTCCCTAAATGGACATTGCTATACACCGTTGGGCCGCAAACATACATTCCAACATTTCCTTCATGAATAGGGGTAAAAACTTCTTTTTCTCCCGAAAGAGAATTGTATATTTTCAGTTGTTGACGTTTATATAATGGCATTGTATTTTTATTTAGGAGCTGTGTCCTGCTGTTCGCTGTATCTTTCCTGCCGAACACCGACAGTAAAGGATGCCGCTTCCATCAGGGCTAAGGTTTTCTGTTGCTAAAGTCGTTTTTCTTTAAAATCGAGTTTCTAATTTGATATAATCTAAAAATTCTCTTTTAGTTTGTGCCTCTTTGAATTTACCTCCAAATTCCGAAGTCACGGTGCTACTTTCAATATCACCAATTCCTCTTGAATTCACGCATAAATGTTTGGCATCAATTACACATGCTACATCTTCAGTGCCTAATGCTTCTTGTAATTCTTGCACAATTTGCATTGTCAAACGCTCTTGAACTTGAGGTCTTTTAGCATAATATTCTACAATTCGGTTCATTTTAGAAAGACCAATTACGGTTCCGTTTGAAATATAAGCCACGTGTGCTCTTCCGATAATTGGTAATAAATGGTGCTCGCAAGTAGAATATACAGTAATGTTTTTTTCCACTAGCATTTCGCCGTATTTGTAGTTGTTGTCAAATGTAGAAGCTTTTGGTTTTCTGGCAGGATTTAGTCCTCCAAAAATCTCTTTTACAAACATCTTAGCTACTCGATTAGGAGTACCTTTCAAGCTGTCATCGGTCAAATCCATACCTAGGGTGGTAAGGATATTTTCTACATCTTTTTTGATTCGTTCAATTTTGTCATCGTCAGCAATAGCAAAAGCATCATCCCTTAGCGGATTTTTCGCATTGGTACTAATATGATTGTTTCCTATTTCGTCTTGAAATTCTTCGTTGTTTATCATTAAAGCTATTGTTATAATGGGTATGTCAATTCAAGCGGTAAAGATAATTAATAAAATGCAAAAAAAGGAAGCCCTTTTATGATTTAATCGTTGTTTGCACAAAAAGCAAAAAGCAATACTTTTTGGGTATTGCTTTAGTTTATATTTTATAGTGTGATTGAGTTGTTTATTTCGCTTTTCTACTCGCGTTATACGCAGGAATTGCTTCTTTCAACACGGCTACGGCACGAATCAAATCTTCTTTTTTCAATACATAAGCAATACGCACTTGGTTCAATCCCATACCAGGAGTAGAATAAAAACCACCTGCGGGTGCTACCATTACGGTTTCGCCATTTAAATTGTAGCTTTCTAAAAGCCATTGAGCAAAATCATCTGTATTGTCAACTGGTAACTCAGCGATGCAATAAAAAGCGGCTTTCGGAGTGCTTACTTTTACCCCTTCAATAGTATGTAAGCCTGCAATTAAGGTATCTCTACGTTCTCTATATTCAGTAATAACTTCATCAAAATAACTTTGAGGGGTGTCAATAGCTGCCTCGCAAGCAATTTGTTCAATAGTTGGTGGACAAAGTCGTGCTTGAGCAAATTTCATTGCAGCTGCAATTACGTCTCTGTTTTTGGTTACCATGCAACCAATTCGAGCGCCACACATGCTGTAACGTTTTGAAACGGAATCAATCATGATGACATTCTGTTCTACACCTTTTAAATTCATTACCGAATAGTGGCTGTCATCTCCGTAAATGAATTCGCGGTACACTTCATCAGCAATTAAGAACAAATCGTGTTTTTTTACTAATTCACCCAATTGAAGAATTTCTGATTCCGAATATAAATACCCTGTTGGATTATTTGGATTACAAATCAAAATAGCTTTTGATTTTGGGGTGATTAATTTTTCAAAATCAGCAATGGAAGGCAATTCAAAACCAGTTTCAAAACCCGAATTAACTGGAATTACCTTGGCGGCAGATTCAGCAGCAAAAGCACTGTAATTAGCATAAAATGGCTCAGGTATAATCAACTCATCTTCAGGATCCATAATACTTCCTAAAGCAAATAACAATGCCTCGGAACCACCGGTAGTAATTAAAATATCTTCGGTAGTAACATTGACATTTTGGTTAGTGTAGAATTGAGCTAACTTACTTCGGTAGCTTTCATATCCAGCAGAAGGGCCGTATTCGATAATGTCTAAATCAATATTTTTAATAGCATTAACTGCTATTTCTGGACTTTTGATGTCGGGTTGTCCAATATTTAAATGGTACACTTTGTGTCCTTTTTTCTTTGCCATATCAGCAAAGGGAGCCAATTTTCTAATTGGCGATTCTGGCATAGAGTGTCCTCGGGTGGATAGTTTTGGCATGATTGTAATCTTGAATTGCAAATTTGCAATTTTTTTTCTTAAGTTATTGTAATTAGTCGTTGTATTTGCTCATAAAAACAGCTTAAAATGTTATATTTTTAAGATGTTTTCAATATATGAATCAAAATAAAAACGCCTTTTGGAGTTCAAAAGGCGTTTTCTAAATGGAATTGAAAAGTAACTTATTCGACTACTTCTCCTTTTATTTTTAGAGCAATCCTTCCGCCTTCATAATTGGTGGCGTTTGATTCTACTGTTATTGTTTTACGAATAGGTCCTGTGGCCATATTGTATTTTACCTCAATTTTCCCTTTTTTACCAGGTAGAATTGGCGCTTCTGGTTTTGTAGGAACGGTACATCCACAAGTTGATAGCACGTTTGTTATAATTAGGGGGGCATCTCCAGTATTGGTAAATTCAAAAACACGGATACCAGAATCAGTAGCTTTGGTTACTTTTCCATAATCAATGGTGTTTTCTTTGGCTGAAAATTCAATTTTAGCACTTTGCGAAAAACTAATATTGCTTAACAAAGTGAATAATAGAAGTGCGATTGTTTTTTGCATTTTCAAAAATGATTTAAATGTTTAGTAAAGTTAGTTTCTTTTATTTACACTACAAATTTTTATTTCGTTTTTTATAGTGTACTTAATTAGTTACTTTTGTTGCTTATTTGGCTCACAAAATGTAGGCCAATTTATAAAGCGTTATTTCTGAATTTGATATGTACGATATCTCAAATTTTGAAAATAAACACCATATAACGATTAAAAGAATTTACGATACAATGACAATTCCTGCACAATTCGACGCCAAAACAATTGAACAAAAGTGGTACGCTTACTGGATGAAAAATAATTATTTTCATTCAGAACCAGACCATAGAACGCCTTATACTATTGTAATTCCGCCACCCAATGTAACTGGAGTGTTGCACATGGGACATATGTTGAACAATACGATTCAAGACGTATTGATTCGTAGAGCGCGTTTGAAAGGATTGAACGCCTGTTGGGTACCAGGAACAGATCATGCTTCGATTGCTACTGAAGCCAAAGTGGTGGCTAAATTGAAAGCCGAAGGAATCAATAAAAATGATTTGACTCGGGAGGAATTTTTAGCACACGCTTGGGAATGGACTGATAAATATGGTGGCGTGATTTTGGAACAATTGAAAAAATTAGGAGCTTCTTGTGATTGGGAACGCACTAAATTTACAATGGATCCAGATATGTCGGCTTCTGTCATTCGTTCGTTTGTTGATTTGTACAACAAAGGATTGATTTATCGTGGTTACCGAATGGTTAACTGGGATCCAGAAGCAAAAACTACTTTGTCTGACGAAGAAGTGATTTATGAAGAACAACAAGGAAAATTGTATTTCCTTAATTATAAAATCGAAGGGAGTAATGATTTTTTAACGGTGGCAACGACACGTCCAGAAACTATTTTTGGAGATACTGCCATCTGTATTAACCCAAACGACGAGCGTTTTGCTCATTTGAAAGGTAAAAAAGCCATTGTACCAATTTGCGGTAGAGTAGTACCCATCATTGAAGATGAGTATGTCGATGTAGAATTTGGTACTGGTTGTTTGAAAGTGACACCTGCTCACGATATGAACGACAAAACCTTAGGCGAAAAACATCATCTAGAAATTATTGATATCTTCAATGAAGATGCTACTTTGAATAGCTTTGGGTTGCATTACCAAGGACAAGATCGTTTTGTGGTTCGTGAGGCGATTGCCAAAGAATTAGAAACAGTTGGTGCTTTAGCAAAAACGGAAACTCACTTAAATAAAGTAGGAACTTCAGAACGTACTAAAGCCGTAATTGAACCTCGTTTGTCTGATCAATGGTTCTTGAAAATGGAGGATTTGGTAAAACCAGCTATTAAAGCGGTTTTAGAAGAGGGTGAAATTAAATTGCACCCTAAACGTTTTGATAATACCTATGCGCATTGGCTCAACAACATTCGCGATTGGAATATTTCGCGTCAATTGTGGTGGGGACAACAAATTCCAGCTTATTATTATGGTGATGGAAAAGAAGATTTTGTTGTTGCCGAAACCATTGAAGAAGCTTTAGTTTTAGCAAAACAAAGAACCAACAACCAACAACTGACAACAGACAACTTGACTCAGGATGTAGATGCCTTAGATACTTGGTTTTCTTCTTGGCTATGGCCAATGGCAGTTTTTGGAGGTATTATGAATCCTGAAAATGAAGATTTTAAGTACTATTATCCAACGAATGATTTGGTAACAGGTCCAGATATTTTGTTCTTCTGGGTAGCGCGAATGATTATTGCAGGTTACGAATACACGGGTAAAAAACCATTTACGAATGTGTATTTAACAGGTTTGGTTCGTGACAAACAACGACGCAAAATGTCGAAATCATTAGGGAATTCTCCTGATCCTTTAGACTTGATTGATAAGTTTGGTGCTGATGGTGTGCGTGTGGGCTTGTTGTTGAGTGCTTCGGCAGGAAATGACATTATGTTTGACGAAGAATTGTGTAACCAAGGGAAAGCGTTTACGAATAAAATTTGGAATGCCTTCAAATTGATTAAAGGTTGGGAAGTGTCGGATGCTATTTCGCAACCCGAATCGTCTAAAGTAGCCATTGAATGGTATGAAGCTAAATTGCAACAAACGCTTTTAGAGATTGAGGATAATTTTGAAAAATACAGAATTTCAGATGCTTTAATGGCAATTTATAAATTGGTTTGGGACGATTTCTGTTCTTGGTTTTTAGAAATGATTAAACCGGGCTACCAACAACCAATTGACAGTTTGACTTTGGCGAAAGCCATTGAAATGTTGGAAAATAACTTGAAATTACTACACCCATTCATGCCGTTCTTGACCGAAGAAATTTGGCAATTATTGGCTGAAAGAACGAAAGAAGAAGCGTTGATTGTTTCGACTTGGCCAACAATGAAACCATTTAACGCCAATTTGATTACTGATTTTGACAATGCCATTGAAGTGATTTCGGGTATTAGAACGATTCGTAAAGACAAAAATATTCCGTTCAAAGATGCGATTGAATTGAAGGTGGTGAATAACGATAAAATGTCGACCTATTTTGATGCGGTAGTAACCAAGTTGGGAAATATCAGTGCTTTGGAGTATGTGTCAGATAAAGTGGATGGAGCATTGTCTTTCCGTGTGAAATCGAATGAATATTGTATTCCAATTACAGGAAATATCAATGTGGAAGAAGAAATTGCCAAATTGACCGAAGAGTTAAATTACACTAAAGGATTCTTGAAATCAGTACAAGGAAAATTATCGAATGAAAAATTTGTGGCGGGTGCGCCCGAAAAAGTAATCGAAATGGAACGCAAGAAAGAAGCTGATGCTTTGGCAAAAATTGCTACGATTGAGCAAAGTTTAGCAGGATTAAAATAAGTGCTACTTTTTAAATAAAAAAATCCCGTTCTGATTCAGAACGGGATTTTTTTGTGAATTATATCAATTAACCTAATAGGAATAAGAAAATTAAAGGAAAGACGATTCCAGCAACGGCTAGTTTCCATCCGCGTTGTTTCCAGCTGAATTTACCTGCTTTAATCATAATGGTTCCGGTTAAAGCAATTGTTATTAATCCGATAGCAAAAATATCAGAGTAATAAATCCAGAAATTGGAATTGCTTTTATGTAATTCTAAAATTTCGTTGATAATAGGCGTTTTGGCAAAGCTAGAAATTTCTCCTTTTCCTGTTGCTAGGTCAAATTCAACATCATTTTTTTCAAAAGAGATTTGAAATTTTCCTTCTTTCACACGTGATCTTCTAAATTCATCGTCGATGCCTAATTTTTTTCCTAAGTCTTTAGCAAAGTCTTCTGTTAATAAAGCTTCTTCTTTTGGAAGGGCATAGTTTACGGCTTTAGTCGCTACCGTATATTTCTCAGGATGCCACGTTTTTCTGTGGTTTTGAATAATTCCAGAAAGCGAAAAAGAAACGATTAACCCGATGTAGAAATACCCTAAGTCACGGTGTAAGTCTCTCCAATTGATTTTTTTCATAATTTGTTAGTTTTGGTTTGTATATAGACTTGGCTAATATAAAAAGGTTTAATTAGAATTTGTATTTTATACTGGTTAAAATTTGACGTGGTGCAATTGGGTTGACACTATAATTTTCGTGAACGGTATAATTCAATTCGTTGGTGACATTAGAAAGTTTACACAATAAGTTCCATTTTCTCCAAGTATATCCTGCTGATACATCGATGGTGGTGTATCCTTTTAAAGGAATAGTTCGGTCAGGAATGGTTTGCCCGTTAGTGTTGTTATAACCGCCGATGCGTTCTCCAGTGTAATTTACCATGGCGCCTATTGCTACTCCTTTTAATTTTCCAAAAGGAAGGGTGTAGAAAAAGCTAAAATTAGCCGTGTGAGCAGGAGTTCTAACCAAACGATCACCTTCAATAAAACTTCCTACAGCTCCAGTTGTTTTGGTATATCGCATGTCGTTATAACTGTATCCTGCTACTATATTTAAACCTGTTGTGGGTTTTGCTTGGATATCAATTTCAATTCCTTTACTGGTGGTTTCTCCGTTTAAGGTTTTTACATTGGTATCGGTATTAATCGTTCCGTCTGATTTGAATTCAGCAGTTTGAGCGAGATTGCTATTGATAATTTGGTACAACGTTACGTTAGTGCTGACAATTCCTTTCCAAAAATCTTTTTTAATGCCAATTTCATATTGGTCTATCAAAGAAGGTTTTAAAGGTTCATTAGTATTAGTTACCCCTGTGTTTGGAATGAACGAATTAGAATAACTACTAAATAATGAGGTGTTGACATTAGGTTGGTACACCAAACCTAATTTAGGGGAAAAAGCTGTGTTTTTTAAAGGATTTCCGTTGCTAATGCTTTGCGGATTAAAGTTGTATGTGTCTGCAGTAGCTTCTTGCCAAGACCAACGAATCCCAGCTAATACTTTTAATTGAGTAGTTAGGCTTATTAAATCTTGTAGGTAAGTTCCAAAACGATTGGTTGTTGTTTTTACAATTTTAGTAATTGATGCTGAGGGTATATCTGTTCTTTGAGTATATTTTGTCGCATCAAAAATATTAATAATATCATAATTAGCTGGATTGAATACAAAAGTGTAGGCTTGAGCCAAAGAGTTTTCGGTGTCAATTCCAGAAAATAATTGGTGCTTGATTTTTCCTGTAATGAAAGTACCTTGAATATTGATTTGCGAACCAATAATTTGTTCTGTTGCTTTGTTTTGCCCCAAAGGTCGTGTCCAATCCCCATTAGCAAGGGGTTGAATGCGCTCTGTACCAATAGAGGTTCGGTCATAGTTTTGCCATGAAGAATTCCAATTGAGTTTCCAATTGGAATTCAATTGGTGTTTGATTAATCCAGAGAAAGAAGATTGTGTAGTTTGTCCGTTTGACCAAAGCGCTCCTAAATAAGTATTTCTTGGAATCGTAGCGATTTCTCTACCAATAACACCTGTACCAAAATCAGGTGTCCAATTGTCTTTTAAATAATCTTCTTGTAAAATAATCTCGGTTTTGGCACTTGCTTTATATAAAAGCGAAGGATTTAAGTACAATCGATCTCGAGTTACGTTATTTCGGAAGCTTTCGGAGTTTTCGTAAGTTCCGATAAAACGGTAGGCGATTTTTTTGGAAAGGGGACCGTAAAAATCTACCGTAGGTTTGTAAAAAGAATAACTTCCTACTTGAAAGTTGATTTCTCCACCTTTGGTAAAAGAAGGTGTTTTGGTTACCATATTCACAATTCCTCCTGGAGTTACATTTCCAAACAATAAGGCAGCACTACCTTTTAGAATTTCTACTTTGTCAAGCGTAGCAACTTCGGGCATGGAACCCCCATTTTGACGGAACCCATTTTTGAGTATATTATTCGTCGTCATGTCGTAACCTCTAGACCAAAACGATTCTTGAGCCCCTCCGCGAGCAGAGCCTACATACACGCCATTTACATTTTTAATTACTTCGCTTAGACGAATAGTTTGTTGTTGTGAAATCACGGCATTGCTTACAATTTGGATGCTTTGAGGCAAATCCATTGGTTTGATGTTTAAACCAGACAACACAGTTTCTTTCTTTTTATTGGGACTTTCTTTTATGACGATTACAATTTCTTTCAGTGTTTGTATTTCTTCTTCCAAAGTAAAAGTCAGTTTAGTGATCTCATTAGCGATTACTTTGATTTCTCGCGTTTGTCTTTTCAAGCCTTCAGCATCTAAGGTAATGGTGTGCAAACCTACGGGGAAGTTCTCGAAACGAAAGATGCCTTTAGTATCTGTTTTTGAAAGGAATGTTTTCTTGCCCAATTTGATAGTTACGCCTGAAAGCGGAAAACCGTCTTTGGAAATAATCTTTCCTTCGATAGCTCCTGTTTCTTGGGCGCTGCCAAAAAAACTAATTAATACTACAATAAATAAGAGGCTGATTTGCTTGTTCATGATAATTTATTTAGAATAAATAAAAATAATTATGCAAATATAAAAGCAAGATTATAATTAGCAAAGTTTATTTAGATTAAATCTTAATAATTTTTTAAGCTGTTTTTTGGAGTATTGAAAATCAGTTTTTTAGCAACTAAAAAACCTTGCTTTTGGGAGCAAGGTTTTAAGTGTTTGATGTAAAAAGTAGCGGATTTATTTTGTTTTCGTCATTTTAAATTGCTCTGAAATTACTTTTTTAGTTTGTCTTCCTGAAATAGTAATGGTAATAGCTGATTTTGAATTGCGTTGGTATTTGATTTTTTGTGGATAGTCGTTTTGAAGATTTTCAAACACTAATTCGTTTTCATTTTCAGAAAGTAAAGGAAACAAAATGGGTTTGTCATTGTTTTGTCCTTTGATAGTTGTTTCATACACTAGTTCGCCTTGTTTTTCGATTAAACGAATGGTTTCAAAATGCAATGTGTCTTTTTCTTTGATAAAAAAAGATCCCGCTATCAAACTACTATCGTTGGGTTTAGACCAATTTTCGCTAACTATTCCTTCTTCTGATTGGTTCTCCCATTGGCCAAGAAGCCATTCAGCCGATTTTATTTTTTCGTTTTTACCTTTGTTATTGCAGGAAGAAAAAAATGTGATTAAGGCGAAAAGAAAGATAGTATTGCGCATATTTATTGTTTTTACGATGGTGTTTAAACGAATACAATATTATGAAAAAGTTGTCCAATAGACATAGAAGTTAGTGTGTCGAATTTATTACTTTCTAAAAATGATATTTTTTATTTTAGATCGTTAAGTAAAATTGGGTAGAAATCTTCAAATTTTTTGAATTTTGTTCTATTTTCCTCATACGATTTTAATTTTTCTGAGATTTTTTCAGCTAAATCAAATCCAATACTTTTTTCGTACTCAAGTAATTTATTTGCATTTTCATTTCCATACTTTAATCGAGTTATGTTAATCACAATTGAACGAAGTAAGATTTCATTAAAGACATATTTCCATTCATTATACCCTTGTTCTTTTCCATTTTTAATAAGTTTGTCAGTGTAGTATTTAGGTTTTAAACTTTCGACATCTTCATTATATTTCTTTAACAATGGATTTACAAATGAATGACCAAATTCGTGTAAAATCATATCTGTTTCTAAATATTCTTTTTCAAAATGGGGATAAAAATCAATTTCGCCATTTGGACCAATTGTCGCATAAACTTCCGTTTCTCCTCTTTGGTTTATCATTTCAACATTAAAACCTCCTGAATGAATTAAAGGAGAAAGTATTAAGTTATAAGAGAATAATTTTGTTCCATAATATTCTTCTAAATAATTTGGTAGATCAAGAATAGTCTTTGACTCGAGTATTTTATTAATAACTACCTCATTTATGGGCTTAATTTCTTTCAAATATTTTTGGAACAAACTATCTTGATTAAATTTAATAAGTTCTCTTTTAAATTCTTCAAGTAGGTTTTCTTTCCCTTTTTCTATAGATTCACTATTAGCATTTTTTTTATTATTTGTTTTTTTTAATTCGGGGAAATCTGAAAATTGTAAAATCCATTCTATAGGTCTATTATACGAAAAATGATATTTTTTTGAAATGGAATCGAATAATACAACTGCTCGATGGTTTTTTAGAGGAGTTGCAATTTTAGTAAGTGTTTTTTTGTAAATATTATCATGTTTGTTTACTAAAAAGTAATTGTCAAAATAAGCTACAGCATATAATGTTTCAATTCTATTGTCAATTGTAATGTTCAATTTTGTTTTTTGACTAAATAATAGTTGAGAAGTGAATAGGATTAGTAATATAAATTTTAATTTCATAATCGATGAATCTGCAGCATTGTTATTTTCAAATATACAAAAATTCTATATTAACCTTTAAAAGTATATGAATAAGGTATTCATTTTTAATTTGAAATTTTCAACTGAAACCTTAAACTCTTAGCCCAGATGGAAGTGGCATCCTGTGGCGGCGGGGTTCGCCGATACAGATATAGCGTACAGCTGGACTGGCTCCTAAAAAATCTGATTTTCGGAAATTAATTCTGCAATCTTTTTTGTATTTTTGCCGTCCAAATAAAGGAAAAAATAAGATGTTAGATAGACTTCAGATAGTTAAGCAGCGTTTTGATGAGATTTCGGATTTGATTATTCAACCCGATGTAATTGCTGATCAGAAACGTTATGTGCAATTGAATCAAGAATACAAAGGCTTGAAAGCCTTGGCAGAGAAACGCGATGAATATGTTTTGTTAATGGCTAATATTGACGAAGCCAACGAAATTATTGCGGATGGATCTGATGCCGAAATGGTCGAAATGGCTAAAATGCAATTGGACGAAGCAAAAGGACGTTTGCCAGAACTAGAAGAAGAAATCAAATTCCTATTGATTCCGAAAGACCCTGAAGATGCTAAAAATGTGATGGTGGAGGTTCGTGCCGGAACAGGTGGTGATGAGGCGAGTATTTTTGCAGGAGATTTGTTCCGTATGTACACAAAATATTGTGAAGGTAGAGGATGGAGAACTTCAGTAGTGGATATGAACGAAGGAACTTCGGGAGGATTTAAAGAGGTTATTTTTGAAGTAACCGGTGAAGATGTATATGGAACCTTGAAGTTTGAAGCAGGAGTACACCGTGTGCAACGTGTGCCGCAAACCGAAACTCAAGGGCGTGTGCATACATCAGCCGCTACGGTAATGGTGTTGCCAGAAGCAGAAGAATTTGATGTGCAAATTGATATGAATGATGTTCGTGTGGATTTCTTCTGTTCGTCAGGACCTGGAGGACAATCGGTAAATACAACAAAATCAGCAGTTCGTTTAACGCACATTCCAACAGGATTGGTGGCGCAGTGTCAGGATGAGAAATCACAACATAAAAATAAAGACAAGGCGTTGACGGTTTTACGTTCTCGTTTGTACGAAATGGAATTGGCTAAGAAACAAGAAGAAGATGCTTCAAAACGTTCTTCGCAAGTAAGTTCAGGAGACCGTTCGGCTAAAATTCGTACGTATAATTATGCGCAAGGTCGTGTAACCGATCACCGTATCGGGTTGACATTATACGATTTGGGTAATATTATGAATGGTGATATTCAGAAAATTATAGACGAATTACAATTAGTAAATAATACTGAAAAATTAAAAGCTAGCGAAGTTTTTTAGTCTAGTTCGTTTACCACAGATTAAAAGATTAAGATGATTTTTAATTAATCTTAGCAATCAGAGGAAAAGAAAAATATATAAAAATAGAATAAATTAAATGCCATACTGAAATTAAGTTTGGCATTTTTTTTAACACTTTGTGAACTTTGCGAAAAACTTTGCGAACTTTGCGGTTAAATACACAACAATGACAACACAACAATTAATTGACCAAATCCAAGCTAAAAAATCATTTCTATGCGTAGGTTTGGATGTGGATTTGAATAAGATTCCGCAACACTTATTGGAAACAGAAGATCCAATTTTTGAATTCAATAAAGCCATTATTGATGCAACGCATGATTTGGCTGTAGCCTATAAACCGAATACTGCTTTTTATGAGGCGTATGGAATTAAAGGTTGGTTGTCTTTAGAAAAAACAATTTCGTATATCAACGAAAATTACCCCGATATTTTTACCATTGCTGATGCGAAAAGAGGTGATATTGGAAATACATCTTCCATGTATGCTAAAGCGTTCTTTGAAGATTTGAATTTTGATTCGGTAACCGTGGCGCCGTACATGGGTAAAGATTCGGTAGAACCTTTTTTAGCTTTTGAAGACAAACACACCATTATGTTGGCGTTGACTTCTAATGAAGGAGCGTTCGATTTTCAAACTTTGAACGTGAATGGAACTGAATTGTATAAGCAGGTTTTGGAAACTTCCAAGACTTGGAAAAATAGTCACAATTTGATGTATGTTGTGGGAGCTACTAAAGCAGAATATTTCACTGAGATTCGAAAAATTATTCCAGATAGCTTCTTGTTAGTTCCAGGAGTAGGAGCGCAGGGAGGAAGTTTGTCCGAAGTTTGCAAATACGGAATGAATGCGAATGTAGGTTTGTTGATTAATTCGTCTAGGGCTATTATTTATGCTTCTAATGGAATTGATTTTGCAGAAAAAGCAAGAGCCGAAGCGTTACAAATGCAACAAGAAATGCAAGCTATTTTGGGCTAACGCAATTTTAATTTCTATATTTACAAAAAAGACTCCTTGATTAATTATACCCTATACGAGAATAAAGACAGCAACCAATGGGTGACTTTTGTCCATGGGGCTGGTGGTAGTTCGTCTATTTGGTTCAAACAAATTCGTGATTTTCAAAAAGAGTACAATGTATTGTTGTTGGATTTGCGAGGGCATGGAGAGTCGAAAACGAACTTAAAAAAGGCGTTCAAACAAAAATATACTTTTTCGGCTTTGGCCAATGATATTTTAGAAGTATTGAATCATTTGAAAATTGAGAAATCACACTTTGTGGGAATTTCGTTAGGTACAATTTTAATTCGCCAGTTGGCTGAAATGTATCCAGAACGCGTGCAAAGTATGATTATGGGTGGTGCCATTTTAAAAATGAATTTCCGCTCTCAAATCCTAATGTTTGTTGGGAATGTGTTCAAATATGTATTGCCTTATTTGGTATTGTATCGCTTTTTTGCGTTTGTGATTATGCCTAACAAAAATCACAAGCAATCCCGAATCCTGTTTATCAACGAAGCTAAGAAATTGTACCAAAAAGAGTTTATTAAATGGTTCAAATTAACCGCTGAGATTAATCCAGTTTTGCGATGGTTTCGTCAGGTGGAATTGAATATTCCTACTTTGTATGTAATGGGTGAGGAAGATTATATGTTTTTACCCGCTGTTCGTAAAGTGGTTGCAAGTCATTACCGTAGTTCTACACTTTGTGTGATTCAAAATTCAGGTCATGTGGTCAATGTAGAACAGCCAATTCTTTTTAATTCGGAAGTGCTATCTTTCATAAAAATAAATCAATAAAAAATGCCGATACCTTTTTTCAAGCTATCGGCATTCTCATAACTAACCAAAACCAAAATAATAAATAACCAGTTTATTATCACTGCAAATATCATAAATGATTGACAGTAGTAGTGTTAAGGTTTTGTTATTAGTTTGTTGAAGATTCGTTAAGTTTTTAAGACTAAGCAAAAACTACTGTTTTGTTATTGTACACAATAGTTTTTCGTTCAGCATGTAGTTTTATGGCTCTTGCCAAAACCATTCGTTCTAAGTCGCGTCCCTTCATGATAAAATCTTCAATAGAATGACTGTGTGAAACACGGGTAATATCTTGTTCGATGATTGGGCCTTCGTCTAATTCTTCGGTAACATAATGACTTGTTGCACCAATAATTTTTACTCCACGCTTGAAAGCAGAATGATAAGGTTTAGCACCTGGAAAAGCAGGTAAAAACGAATGATGGATGTTGATGATTTTGTTTTTGTAAGCAGCAATTAAATTAGGGGTAATAATTTGCATATAACGCGCTAATACAACAAAGTCGATTTCGTATTTTGCTAATAAATTCAATTGTTGTAGCTCTCCTTGAGTTTTAATTTCTTTAGTAAAAGGAACGTATTCAAACGGAATTTCAAAACGTTCAGCAACCGATTTTAAATCTTCGTGGTTGCTAATAATCAAAGGAATTTCAAGATTCAATTCGCCAGCACTATAGCGCCCCAAAATATCATACAAACAGTGGTCGTATTTTGATATAAATAACGCCATTCTTGTCTTTTGATCTTGCGAATAGATTTCCCAATTCATGTTAAATGGATTGGCTAAATGGGTTTCAAAATGAGATTTTATGGATGCTAAATTCCAATCTTTGGCACTAAACTCACATTCTAAACGCATGAAAAATACATTTTCATCGGCATCTACATGTTGGTCTAAGTAAGTAATATTTCCGTCAATTGAGGCAATATAATTGGTAACTGTAGCAATAATTGATTTTTGATCTTCGCAGTGAATAAGTATTGTAATTCGTTGCATATACTTTTTTTAGGAACTAGTTTCTGTTTGTTAATTTGGTTTCAAATCTAAACTTATTTTTCTACAGAATCACCTCATTTTTAAAACAATATGAAGCAGAATTGTTTTATAAAACTAAGTTTAAATTTTGTCAATTTTTAAATAGCCGATGTGTAAAGTGTCTTCTTTTAAAGGTGTTTCGGAAGCTGTAATTCGTATTGAATACTTCTCTTTATAGATAGAAGTTAAAATATCATCTACATTGTGAATATCATCTACGTCGATGCCGTATTTGTCATCAATGTGAGAGGTAGCGCCTTCAAAACTAAAATATTTGTAGAAAGTGGTTGCTTTGGCTACTTTGGAGGCTAGACCTAAGCTTTCGGCTACTGCCAATGTTTTATAATGGTATTCTTCAAATTCATTTTCTTTGTAGCCTCCTAAATTGATAAAGAATAATTTGTTTTTATCGGTTGTATTTTCTTTTGCCACAATTGAAATCGAAAAATTCCCTACGGTCGTTACTTCGCGCCAAGCGTCAATGTGGATTTTTCCTTTGGCTTCAGGCCAAAAAGCATTCATTTGAGGGATTAATTCTTTTAAAGAATTTCCTATTCCAAAAAAAATGTCATGTTGTTCGGTATATCGGCCTTCGGGAGTACATCCTAGCATGACCATATATAATTTTAAGTCTTGTGTCATGAAACAAAAATACAGATTTATCTGCTATGTAGAAATTGAAGATTAAACTAAAGGGATAAAAAAAGTGCCTTCTTTTAAGGAAGGCACTCATTCTTGTATATTGAAGTTAGATTACAAAGCTGATTTTACAGTTTTGATAATTCTAGCGGCAATTTTGTAAGGGTCTCCATTTGAAGCTGGTCTTCTATCTTCTAACCAACCTTTCCATCCTTTTTGAACAGTGATTAATGGAATACGGATTGAAGCTCCTCTATCTGATACTCCGTAAGAGAAATCATTGATAGAAGCTGTTTCGTGTTTACCCGTTAAACGTTGGTCATTGTAAGCACCATAAACAGCGATGTGTTCTTTAGTAACAGGACGGAACGCTTCACAAATTTTCTCGTATGTTTCTTGTGAACCACAAGTTCTCAATACTGAGTTAGAGAAGTTAGCGTGCATACCAGAACCATTCCAGTCAGTATCACCAAGTGGTTTTGGGTGGTATTCAATATAGTAACCGTATTTCTCAGTCAAACGATCTAATAAATATCTAGCAACCCAGATTTCATCTCCTGCTTTTTTAGCTCCTTTAGCAAACAATTGGAATTCCCATTGTCCACAAGCTACTTCTTGGTTAATTCCTTCGAAGTTAATTCCAGCAGCAATACATAAATCAGCATGCTCTTCTACTAATTTTCTTCCGTGAGTGTTTTTTCCACCAACTGAACAGTAGTACATACCTTGTGGTGCAGGGTAACCTCCAACAGGGAATCCTAAAGGCAATAAAGTTTTAGTATCCATGATGAAATATTCTTGCTCAAAACCAAACCAGAAATCATCATCCTCGTCGTCGATAGTTGCTCTACCATTAGAAGGGTGTGGAGTTCCGTCAGCATACATAACTTCTGACATTACTAAGTATCCATTGATACGAGTTGGATCTGGGTAGATTGCAACTGGTACTAATAAACAGTCAGAAGAACCTCCTTCAGCTTGTTTTGTTGAAGACCCGTCGAATGACCAGTTTCCAATTTCTGCTAAAGTTCCTTGAAAGTTTTCGTGTTCTTCCACTTTTGTTTTACTTCTAAGATTTTGAGTTGGTTCGTAACCATCTAACCAAAGGTATTCTAATTTAATTTTAGCCATGATAATAATAATTTATTTTGTGATTCAAATTCTGGTACAAATTTAATTTATTTTTATTAAGCTTGAAAAAATAGGGGTGTTTTTTATAATGCTATAAGTTACTTTTCTCATAAGTGTATTTTTTGAGGGGGTATATTTAAAAAAAAATAATTTTTTAGCTAAAAAAAAATAATATCGCAATTGTAATCAATGATTTAATATTGTTTATTATTGATTATATTTGCTTTCTTAGTGAAAATGAGTATTTAATAATTAAAAATTGTCACCATGTCAACATTACGTTTTCAAGCTTTGAGAGAAGCATCTAGCAGAAAATCAATTCATTTCGAGGAGACTGAAAAAAAATCAGTCATTTTTGGTTCCAATGTGTTTAATCAAAAAGCGATGAAGCAATACTTGACTTCGGATGCATATAAAGCAGTACAAGGAGCTATTCAGCACGGAACCAAAATAGATCGAAAAATTGCTGATTATGTAGCTATGGGAATGAAAGAGTGGGCTTTGTCTAAAGGTGTTACTCACTACACGCACTGGTTTCAACCTTTGACTGGAACCACTGCCGAAAAACATGATGCTTTTTTTGAAACTTCATTTGATGGAAGTGATCCTGTCGAAAAATTCGGTGGAGCTCAATTAGTACAACAAGAGCCGGATGCATCAAGTTTCCCAAATGGCGGAATTAGAAATACTTTTGAAGCAAGAGGTTATACGGCTTGGGATCCAACCTCTCCAGCATTTATATTTGGAACTACTTTATGTATCCCAACTGTTTTTATTTCTTATACTGGAGAAGCTTTAGATTATAAAACACCTTTGTTGCGCGCCTTGACCGTTATGGATGATGCCGCTACTGAAGTGTGTAGGTATTTTGATAAAAATGTTAAAAAAGTAACTGCTACTTTAGGTTGGGAGCAAGAATATTTTTTAATCGATCGTTCTTTAGCCAAATCGCGCCCTGATTTAATGATGACGGGTAGAACTTTGTTAGGACATACGTCTGCCAAAGGACAACAATTAGACGACCACTATTTTGGGTCTATTCCTACACGTGCCTTGACATATATGAGGGATTTAGAACAAGAATGTATGTTGTTAGGAATTCCGGTTAAAACCCGTCATAACGAAGTGGCACCGAATCAATTTGAGTTGGCGCCTATTTTCGAAGAAACAAATTTGGCGGTAGACCACAACTGTTTGTTAATGGATGTGATGGAAAAAGTGGCGGAACGTCATGATTTTAAAATTTTATTTCACGAAAAACCGTTCAAAGGGGTAAATGGTTCAGGGAAACACAACAACTGGTCATTGGCTACAGATACTGGAGTGAACTTGTTGAGCCCAAGTAAAACACCAATGAGTAATTTACAGTTTTTGACGTTCTTTATCAATACTATCAAAGCGGTAAATGATAATGAATCATTATTAAGAGCTTCAATTGCAACAGCAAGTAACGATCATCGATTAGGAGCTAATGAAGCGCCACCCGCTATTATTTCGGTTTTTATTGGAGATTCATTAACTAAAGTTTTGGCTGAATTAGAAGGGGTTACTACAGGTAAATTATCTCCTGAAGAAAAAACCGACTTAAAACTGAATGTAGTAGGTAAAATTCCTGATTTAATGTTGGATAATACCGATAGAAATAGAACGTCCCCATTTGCATTTACCGGAAATAAATTTGAGTTTAGAGCTGTTGGTTCTTCTGCAAACTGTTCCAATGCAATGACTACTTTGAATGCTATTGTAGCCAAACAATTGCGTGATTTTAAAGTAGAAGTAGATGCGTTGATTGATGAAAAAAGCATGAAAAAAGACGATGCTATTTTCAATGTTTTGAGAGAATACATCAAACAATCTAAAAAAATCTTGTTTGAAGGCGATGGATATAGCGAAGCTTGGGAACAAGAAGCGGCTAAAAGAGGGTTGAGTAATTACAAAACTACTCCAGAAGCTTTAAAAGCTAGAGCGTCTAAACAAGCCTTGGATTTGTTTTCTGAACTAGGAATTATGAATCATGTTGAGGTAGAGGCACGTTACGAAATTGAATTAGAAGAATACACTAAAAAAATTCAAATTGAAGGCCGTGTTTTAGGAGATATTGCTCGTAATCATGTGATTCCAACGGCGATTCGTTATCAAAATACCTTGATTGAAAATGTACGTGGATTGAAAGAAATTTTTGGAAAAGATTTTGAAAGTGTTTCCAAAGAACAAATTGCGATTATCAAACAAATTTCATCTCATATTGAAGGTATCAATACCAAAGTAGAAGAAATGACTGATGAGAGAAGAAAAGCAAATAGTTTAACGGATGCTCAAGCAATGGCCGAAGCCTATTGTAATAAGGTGAAACCGTACTTCGATATCATTAGAAACCACTGTGATAAATTAGAATTGTTAGTTGATAATGAATTATGGACATTAACTAAATACAGAGAATTATTGTTTACCAAATAATAATTGGGTATACTTTTAAAAAAGCCTCTCTAAAAATGGAGAGGCTTTTTTTATGAAGGAAAAAATAGATGAATCACTTGATTGTTCTGCTTGGGCAAAAGCCAAAAAAATAATTATCTTTGCCAAAAATACATTTGCCGAAAGGCAGACTAGACAACTAACTACATGAGTTCAGATACTTCAAAAAGATACGCACAACGCGGGGTTTCGGCATCGAAAGAAGATGTACACAATGCAATTAAAAATATTGACAAAGGATTGTTTCCGCAAGCCTTTTGTAAAATTGTTCCCGATTACTTGACCCAAGACGACAACTACTGTTTGATTATGCACGCTGATGGTGCGGGTACTAAATCTTCTTTGGCGTATATGTACTGGAAAGAAACGGGAGATATTTCGGTTTGGAAAGGTATCGCGCAAGATGCGTTGATTATGAATATTGACGATTTATTATGTGTAGGAGCTACGGATAATATTTTGCTTTCTTCTACCATTGGAAGAAATAAAAATCTAATCCCGGCTGAGGTTATTTCGGCTATTATCAATGGAACGGAGGAGTTGATTAAAGAATTGGATTCTTTTGGTGTAACCATTCATTCCACAGGTGGAGAAACCGCTGATGTAGGTGATTTAGTTCGTACTATTATTGTAGACTCAACGGTTACAGCAAGAATGCCACGTGCCAAAGTAATTGATAATGCCAATATTCAAGCGGGTGATGTGATTGTAGGTTTGGCATCTTTCGGACAAGCAACTTACGAGAAAAGTTACAATGGTGGTATGGGAAGTAATGGTTTAACTTCGGCACGTCACGATGTATTTGGTAAGTATTTAGCACAAAAATATCCAGAGAGTTTTGACTCGGCTGTTCCTGAAGAATTGATTTATTCAGGTCAGGTCAACTTAACAGATGCAGTTGAAAATTCGCCAATTGATGCAGGTCAATTAGTATTGTCGCCAACTAGAACTTACGCACCAATTATCAAGAAAATTTTAGACACCTATTCTTCAAAGGAAATTCACGGAATGGTGCATTGTAGTGGAGGAGCGCAAACTAAAATTTTACATTTTGTAAATAATTTACACATTATAAAAGACAATTTGTTTCCAGTTCCGCCTTTATTTCAATTGATTCAAGAGCAATCTAAAACAGATTGGAAAGAAATGTACCAAGTGTTTAATTGTGGTCACCGTATGGAATTGTATGTTCCTGAAGCAGTGGCTCAAGATATTATTGCTATTTCAAAATCGTTTCATGTTGATGCTCAAATTGTGGGTAGAGTGGAAGCTTCAGATTCTAAAAAATTAACGATTTCTAGCGAATACGGTACTTTTGAGTACTAATCTTAGTTTGTTATTTTTAAACTAATAAACCATAAACTTTTAAACTATTTAAATGTACGAATTAGTATTTTGGCAGTATCAAGAAGGAGTTTACTTGAATCATCAATTGGTTTACGAATCCTTGATAGAGGAAAAAATAGTGGATGGTTTAGAAGAATTACCGGTTACTGTGATACTCAATCGCCTTGCAAGTGTTTTTTCTAGTTGGGAAAAAGTAGACGAAAACAGTTGGAAAAATTCCAAAGGGAAAGGTGCTTTTCAAGTGAAGACTACTTCGCAAAGTATTCAAATTGATTGTTATGGAACCGAAGGAAAAACAATGGAACTATTGGCAACTACTTTGGAAGAATTCAAATGTCCTTGTTACGATCCCCAAGTTCCGGTTCGATTTGACGAAATGAATGAATAGATTTTTATTCTTTTTCATCTCCTTTTTTAAAACCAATCAATTGCCTGTATTTTAATTCGGTTTCTTTAAGTTCGTCTTCTAGTTTTTTGTATTGACTGATGTCTTTAATAGTAATAATTCCGGCCACTACATGATTGTTCTGGTCAAGTAATGGTTTTCCACTAATGAGGACTCTTCTTTTTTCTTGAGTATTGGGATTCCAAAGTATTAAGTCAATATCATTTGTTTCTTCTCCAAGTAAAGCTCTTTCCATAGGTAAGTTTTGAGATGGAAAAATCGTTTTTTCGTCAGGATAATACAATTCAAAATGATTGATAAGATTGGGAGAAATTTTTTCATCTTCTTCAATACCAAGTAGTTCGTTAACCATAGTGTTGGCCAAAATAGTTTTGTTATCGGCATTGGCTACCAAGATACCATCATTGATGTTTTCGAGGATAATGCGTAGTTTTTCTTCGTTTTCATAGAGTTGGTTAATTGTATTCTCTTGTTCATTCTCTAACTCGATTAGAGTGGTGATGTCTTGAGCTACAGCATACAATAACCCTGTTGAAGTGTCGGGAGAAGTGGCCCATTGCAGCCATTTTATGGAGCCATCTTTGCATAGGTATCGGTTCTTGAACTGCATTGTGATGTCACCTCGTTTGAGTTTAGTTACTTCTTGCTCCGTAGTTTTTTTGTCTTCTGGATATACAAAGTTTAGAAAAGGCTGTTCTAATAATTCTTTTTCGGTATAGCCCAGTATTTTAGAAGTTGCAGGGTTAACTTTTATAAATTTTTCTGAAGACGCAATCAACATCATTTCAGTTGACATATTAAAAAGTTTATCAGATGAAGCGAGTGATTCTTCTAATTTTTTGCGTTCAGTAATATCAGTAGCAATACTCCCAATAGCATAGATTCTTCCAGTAGAATCGTATAATGGGAATTTTAAGGCTAAGTAAGTGTGTTTTTTGTTGTCTTGACGTATCGTTTCTTCCACTTGAAGCTCTTTCAAGGCTTTTACAACTTCCATGTCTGAATTTCTATTGGCATAAGCCAATTCAGGATCTAAAAAATCAGCATCTGTTTTACCAATGATATTTGTGTGGTTTACTTGGTATATAGCAGCGTATCGTTTGTTGATTAAAAGATATTCGCCGTTGATTTTTTTTATAGAAATTAGACTGGAAGCATTATCGATTATCGATTGTAATAATTGTTGGTTTTCCAATAGTAATTTTTGCGAATTGTTTTTGGCTCGGAGTTGTGCCTTTATAATGAAATACACCACAGTTAAAAGAAATATGGAAAGCAGGAATAAAAATCCAATAATCCAATTCAATACTAGATTTGAAATTGCTGCGCTTTGATTTTTAATTCGGATGATGACTGTCCAAGCTAAGCTTAATACTACCAACACGTTGATAATAAAGCCTACTAATATTTTATTTTCAAAACTAATTTTCATAGCATGTATAAGATTAATGATGATTAATTTGAGTTTGAGGATTGAGATATCCATTCCAGCCTTCGGTTTTTTTCTTGCTATCATTTAAAATGAAAAAGACAGCAATGCTTATTATGGACGCAAAAAAACACCATACAGAGAGTATGTATTCTTCATAAAAAAATGCAGTTATTATATAGGAGATCATAATCGTGATTCCCACAATCCACATTTTTTTTATTTGAGAAAGAAAAGGAGGTATTATTGTCGCTAAACCATACATCAATTCGCCAAAATTTCTCACTCTAGCAGGAAAATTTTGAATGTAAGTGATATGATATCCAATTATTTTTGCCTGTACAGGAAATAGAAATAAACACATGCCTAAGTAAAATGCAATTACGATTCCGATAATTAAGAAGAATAAATACAAACGCCGTTTACTTTTGAAGTGCTCTAATTTCATAACAGCAAGTGGTACCCAAATAGGCCAAATAACCTGTGCAAAAAACAGAAATAAATAGGTTGATGGATTTTGGAGAAAATTGAAATCAGAATTTGTCAATGAGACCCATACAATGCCTTCGCTGATTTGTTGTATTGAAAACAGCAGCGGAATTGTAGCAAAATAAATTTGATTGGGTTGTTGTATCTTTTTAATAGAGGCTACTCCAATAGAGGCTAAAACGACACTCGCCCCAAAACTTACATTGGCTGAAAAACACATACGCATTACCTTTTAATAGATGAATAAAAGTTTTATAATGCATTAATTTTAGTTTAATGCATTGTGGTAGGTTTTTCTATAAATTAACAAGAATAGTTTGGGGTGAATTGAACTGTTTGTAATTCAAAACACAACTAAGATAAGAATTGATTTTTAATTGAGCAACTGAAAATCAGTATTTTGTCTTGATTTTGTTTTTGAAGGGAGTAATTTTTTATTTTTATAAAACTTCACGAACTTTGTATAAAAATATAAAAACATGAAAATAACTCTAAAAAACGGAATTGATAAATTGCTTTTTGGAATGAAACAAAAAGATGTGGAAGCAATTTACGGAAAGCCTGACCGAAATTATAAAGACGAAGACGATAATCAAATTTTGGTGTACAATAAACTAAAATCCCGTTTAACTTTCTATCAAGAAGAAGATTTTAAATTAGGATATATTGTAGCTTCTGGTGCTGATTTGGAATTATTTGGAAATACTATTATCGGTAAAAAAATAAGTGAAGTCAAAAAAGATTTGGCTCCAAAAAACATTACCAAATTCACACAAGAAGAATTTGATACGTTTGAAAACTATTTCAACGAAGAAAATTGGATCATTTTTCAAACCGAATTTGAAGAAGTTGTGAAGTTTGAAATCGGGGCCATCATCAATGCGAAAGATGAGTTTGATTGGAAATTTGGGAAGTAATTTTAAAGATTAAAAAAATAGTTTAACCACATAGTAGGGTTCTTATTTGTACTGAAAGAATAGTTAGACGTTTCACTTTTCTCATAGTTTACTATGTGAAAAATAGGGGTATTTCTCTTAATTTTCTTTTTGATAGAATTAATATCTATGTTTCTATGTGGTAAAGGATTAAAAAAAATCCTCAACAACTGTTGAGGATTTTTTGGTTTTAAAAAACTTATTGTTTTGGAGCAGGCGCTTTATCTGAAATTTCCAATTCAAAAACTAAATTAGTATTGGGTGGAATAACCCCTCCAGCACCTCTTTCGCCATAAGCCAATTTAGCAGGAAGGAATAATAACATTTTATCTCCAATGTTCATTAAACTTAATCCTTCTAAAAATCCAGGAATCATACCGTCTTTTTTACCTGCCTCAAAAGGGAAGGGTTGGTACCCATTTTGATCAGCACGCGCTTGGTTGAATTGCCCAAAAGTTGTGGCGACATCAGCATAATTACTGTCAAATAAAGTTCCGTCTTCAAAATAACCAGCATAGTAAAAATAAATAGTGCTACCGTCAACAGGTTTTACATCGGTGCCTTTTTGCAAAAGAGCATATTGCAGCCCTGAAGTAGTTGTAATCGCTCTTGCTTTAGTAGCAGCTAAATAGGCCGCTTTTTCTTTAATGACATTGCCATATTTTTCTAAATAGACACGTTTGTTTTCTGCTTGAATAGCCGCTTGTTTGGCTCTGTTTTCAGCATCAATAGCTGCTTGTTTTTTAGCGTCTTCTGCTTTGTTAGCATAATAATCAGAGAACACTTTAACAGCATCAAATTTAGAAGCTAAAGCACCTTTTCTAGTAATAGTTACTTTAGTAATAACATCGTTTTGTTCAATTTTATTCACCACGTCCATTCCCTGAGTAACTTGCCCAAAAACAGTGTGTTTTCCGTCTAACCAAGGAGTTTCTTTGTGGGTAATAAAGAACTGACTTCCGTTAGTTGCTGGACCTGAGTTAGCCATAGAAAGAATACCTCCTTTGTAGTGTTTTAAATCAGTAAACTCATCTTTAAAAGAATAACCAGGTCCACCTGAACCATTTCCAGCAGGATCTCCTCCTTGAATCATGAAGTCTTTAATGACACGGTGAAATTTCAATCCGTCATAAAACGGTTTTCCTTTTAGTTTTTCATCGGTTACAAAAGTGTTTTTTCCTTCAGCCAAACTGATAAAATTAGCTACAGTAACGGGTGTTTTCTGGAATTCTAATTGTACTACAATCGTGCCTTTATTGGTAACAATGTTAGCAAAAATTCCTTCTGTTGTTTTTGGACTTGCCATTTGTGAAATAGCAGGTTTTTTTACAGGAAGTCCTTTTTTTAATTTTTGTGCTTGAACACTTAAAATCCCTAAAAATAGGACAGCTAAAAATTTTAATTTCATGATTTTGGATTTAATTATTGTGCTTTTAGTAATTCAATTTCAAAAATAATATTGGCGTTAGGCGGAATCACTCCTCCAGCACCCGCTTCTCCATATCCTAATTTAGATGGGATAAAAATCACGGCTTTATCTCCAAACGAAAGTTGTTCAATTCCTTCGATAAATCCTGGAATCATACCGTCTTTTTTACCTGCTTGAAAAGGAATAGGTTGGTAACCGTTTTGTGCCGCTCTGTTAGGATCAAACGTTCCAAAGGTTTTGCATACACTTTCGATGCTACTGTCAAACAAGGTTCCGTTTTCTAAGAAGCCTGCATAATGAATAAAGATTCCTGTCCCTGCTTTAGGTTTGGCACCACCACTTTTTTTAGTAATAACGTATTCCAAGCCTGATTTTGTTTTGGTTGCTTTTGCTTTTAGATCAGCAAAGTATTTTACTTTGGCATCGATAACTGTTTTGTACTTTTCGTTAAAAATACGTTTGTTTTCGGCATCAATAGCGGCTTGTTTCTTTTGATTTTCGGCCTCAACGGTAAAGTAATCATGAAATACTTTTACAGCATCAAACTTTTTAGCTGCATCTCCATTTCTAATGATAGTTACTTTACTCATGTAATCGTCTTGAAGAATTTTGTTTACAGCTTCCATTCCGTTGCCAACTACGTGACCAAAAATAGTATGTTTCCCGTCCAACCAAGGGGTTTCAATATGGGTGATAAAAAATTGACTACTATTGGTTGCAGGACCGTTATTGGCCATAGCCAAAACACCACCTTTGTCAAAACGCAAATCGGTAATTTCATCTTTAAATCGGTAACCTGCATCTCCTGAGCCTGTTCCAAGAGGATCACCACCTTGAATCATGAAGTTTTCAATTACTCTATGGAATTTCAAACCGTCGTAAAAAGGTCGGTTTTTGATGTTTTCGTTGGTAACAAATTCATTTTTACCTTCTGCCAAAGTGACGAAGTTGGCCACAGTAATTGGCGCTTTTTCGTAATCTAATTGAACGATAATTTCCCCTTTGTTGGTTTCAATTTTGGCATACAAACCATCAGGTAAATTGTTGTTTTCTTCCTTGCAAGAGTAAAAAGAAGCAATAATAGCTAAGGCGAATAAAAAGCTTTTTTTCATTTTAAATTAGTATTTAGTTTAAAGAATCGTTTTCGGTTTTGGAAATCGGATTGGCTTCGGCTTTCATTTTTTGATCGTAATTGGCTTCCGACATAAAATCACGAAGGGTTACGATACATAATAATGGCTTGTTAGTGCCAATTTTTTTATTGTCGCCGTGATAACCAAACGCCATGTGTGAGGTAAATAGGAAATTGACTTTTTCCTTGCGGTGCATCAATTTAATTCCTTCACGCAAACCAGTCATGATGTTTTGTTTGTCAACAAAATAGGTTTGCGGACCTAATTCGGTTTTGGAATAAATTACACGTCCTTTTAAATCTTTTACTTCATAATCGAATAAGGCGACATCTCCTTTTTTAGGACTTAAAGTATCGTTATGGTTGTATACCGAATACGAATACCAAAATCCTTTGGATGAAGCGATGAACTTGGTTTTGGAGTTTTGTCTAATCACTCGTGCAATCTCGGCTTCTTCTCCTGCAATTAATTTTTTATTGCGATTCACAGATTGCTTCATGAAAGTCCCTGACGCGTGAGAAATCGGTCTTCTAGCTTCTTGTTTGCTTTGGCAACTTGTGATTCCTAATAGAATGATTACTGCTATTGTATAAATGAATTTTTTCATGATTTAGAGGGGTAAGTTTTTGACTAAATCTTCAAATTTCCGAATGGTATCTTCCATTGTGGTTTCTGATTTTCCTCCAGCGGCATTGATGTGTCCTCCTCCGTTAAAATGGTTTCTAGCAAATTGATTGACATCAAAATCGCCTTGTGATCGGAACGATATTTTAATGATTTTTTCGTCTTTGTTTTCGATAAAAATTGCTGTAAAAATAATGCCTTTGATGCTCAAACCGTAATTAACAATACCTTCAGTATCTCCTTTTACATGGTCAAAAGAATCCAATTCGTCTTGAGTTAAATAGGTATAAGCTGTTTTGTGTTCTGGATACACTTTCATGTTTTGCAAGGCACGTCCCAAAATTTGCAAACGTCCAAACGAACTATTGTCAAATAGTAAAGTAGGTATTTCTGTATTTCGAACCCCTAAATCAATCAATTCAGCAATGATTCGGTGAGTAGTGCCTGTTGTTTTTGGAAAACGAAACGAGCCTGAATCGGTTAAGATTCCGGTGTAAATACAAGTACCAATGTTTTCGTCAATGTCTGCTTTTTTGTCTAAAAAAGAAATGAAGTTATACAGCATTTCGCAAGTAGAACCAAAACTAGTATCGGAGTAGGTGTAAGTAGCATAATCATCTGGAAATTGATGGTGATCAATCATGATGAAAGGTGCATTGAGAGTACTTAATACCGTTTCCATTTCTCCAGTACGGTGCAGGGCATTAAAATCTAAAGTGAAAATGATTTCGGCTTCTTCCAAAATTTTGGTGCAAGCAACTTTGTCTTTTTCGTATGTTTTTACTGTATTCGCTCCAGGAAGCCATTCTAAAAAATGAGGCATTTCGTTAGGAGAAATCACAGTGGGTTGGTGGTTATTTTTAAGTAAAAAATGGTACAAACCTAAGGTAGAACCCATCGCATCTCCATCGGGTCCACGATGCGGAATTATCGCAATTTTTTTTGGAGTAGCTAATAGTTCCTGAATCGCTTGAATGTCTTGTGTTTTCATAGTTTGCGAAATTACATTTTTTTAATTTAAACGAAAAATCATTTAAATATTTAACCTAATTTTTACATGTTTAGAAAAGGTCCAATCGAAAGCGATTTATTTTTTGGTACAAATGATATTTAGGTCCTTTCACAATTTGCGAATGGTAAATTCCAACAGAACCGGAAGTAAAATAAGCTACAACGCAAGCAATTCCGATGAAAATACCTCCTTCGATGCCAAAAAGTTCCATGCCCATAACGGTACAAGCAATAGGGGTGTGGGTAGCTCCCGAAAAAACAGCAACAAATCCCATACCTGCTAATAGCGCTATTGGTAAAGGAATTACAACCGACAAAGCGCTGCCTAAAGTAGCTCCCACAAAGAAAAGGGGAGTGACTTCTCCTCCTTTAAAACCTGCTCCTAAGGTAAAACCAGTAAAGAGTATTTTTAAGAGAAAATCATAAGAATCGTTGGGTGTTGAAAAGGCTTTTACGATTTCGGGAACGCCTAAACCAATGTACTTGGTAGTGCCAATGTAATAAATAGTTAAAGCTAAAATTGTTCCTCCAATTAAAGGTCGAATGGGAGCGTATTGGATGTGTTTTGAAAATAATCGGCTCCAAAAGTGGGCTGTTCTAGAAAATAATAAGGCGGCTAAGCCAAAAAGAATTCCCGTTCCGATGGTCCAAAGTAAATTGATTCCGCTTATTGCTGGAATATTCGGAATACTGTACTGTGTGTGCTTGACCTGCCAAAATTCGACAGTGAAATAAGCAACATAAGCCACAGCAAATGATAAAATCACACTCTTGACATTGATTTTACTGAAATAAACTACCTCCAAAGCAAATAAAGCACCCGCTAAAGGTGTTCCAAAAACAGAAGCAAATCCGGCACTAATTCCTAAAATAAGAATCGTTTTTCGGTCGTTTTTGTCTAGTTGGAACCATTTTGAAAATTGGTCGGCAATAGCTCCTCCCATTTGCACTGCCGTACCTTCTCGTCCCGCTGAACCTCCTACTAAATGGGTGATTAAAGTGCCAATGAGTACCAAAGGTGCCATTTTGAATGGAATGGGTTGTTGCGGATTTTCATATTCTTCTAAAAGAAGATTGTTGCCTTTAACCACTGAACTTCCATAATAATGGTATAGTAAACCAATGATTAGTCCTCCAAACGGTAATAACCAAATGATCCAAGTGTTATGTTCTCTAATTTGGGTAACCCATTCTAAAGTTACTAAAAAGAAAGCAGATGCTGAACCCGAAAACAGTCCAATCAAAGCACAAATAACCAACCATTGTAAGGAAAGACGAAGTGTTTTTGGTAGGTTCATAGTTTGATGGAGTGAATTATAAGCGGTTCAAAAATAGGATAAATTCAGTGAATCATTGAATAATGGCATAAAAAAAGCCGTAAACGAATTAGTTACGGCTCTATTTGTAGCAAGAAAAATTCTTATTTTTCAGCAACGACTGCTGTGAACTCAATTTCTACCAAATATTCAGGTGCAACTAATTTGCTGATTTCATAAAAACCAGTAGTAGGCTTAATGTCTTTAAAAAAATGGGCATGAGCTGTTGCAACGGCTTCAAAAGTGTTGATGTCTGTAGTGAAAATTCGGGTACGAATCACGTCTTTCATGCTCACATTTAAGTCTTCCAATACTTTTTCTACACGTTCCAAAATATTTAAAGTTTGCGCATGCGCATCGTCAGCTTTTACTTTTTCGCCATCGACAATAGCAACAGTTCCAGATACTTCAACAATATTGCCAATGCGAACGGCACGACAATATCCCATTTTATCTTCCCATGGTGAGCCTGTCAAGATATTTTCTCTTTTCATTTTGATTGTTTTTAATGCTTAATTTAAGTGCTGCAATTTACGACAATACGACTAATAAGAAGGCTGTTTTTGAGATAAAAATGGTTAGATTATGCGATGTTTTAAAATGATTTGTTAGAAATTTTGGAGGGTATTTTGTTAAGAAATTTCTAATGCGGTAGTCATAAAAGAGATTTATGTTACTTTTGTGAAGTACAAGTTTTAGGTACGGGTTTATAATGAAACATTTAGTAGTATTTATTGCAATTATAGGATGTATTTGGCAAGGACAAGCTCAGAGCGAGTTTAGTACTAAGTTCAAGGCAATTCCTGCGGCTAAGTTTCCGATAGCTCCCAAAAAAGTTCCCGAACCTAAAAAAATAGCACCTCCAAACTCTGATATTCCGTCTATTAAAGCACCTAATATTTTTAATAGTCCGGATGCGATGGTGAATAAACCGTCTCCTTCCAAAACCTATCAATTAGGTCAGTCGAATACTTTTTCGATGATTCAAAAAAATGAATTTATTAAGCCAGGAGCCGAAGTTGAAGCGCGTTTAAATAAAAAAGACGAAGATCCTGGTGCGATTGTGTACCGAAGAAATCAAAATCTTGGTGATTTTAAAACCAAAGCCGAAAAGGCACGAGTGATGTATCGTGATGCCGAATATGTAGATGGTGATGTTATTCGGGTGTATTTAAACGATAAAGTTATTCAGAGTCAAGTAACATTGGAAGGTGCTTTCAAAGGGTTTGAAATTGTATTGGAAAAAGGGTTTAACAAAATTGATTTTGAAGCGTTAAACCAAGGAACTTCAGGTCCTAACACGGCTGAATTTAGGGTGTATGATGATAAAGGTAACTTGATCAATGCAAGTCAATGGAACCTTGGAACAGGCTTTAAAGCAACGATTTTATTGGTCAAAGAATAAAAAAATATTTTTTTCAAAATCCATTTTTCAATTCCGAATTTTAAAAGTATTTTTGCGCATGCAACACAACGTACTTATTTTAGATTTCGGGTCGCAATACACACAGCTTATTGCGCGTAGAGTTCGCGAATTAAATATATTCTGCGAAATTTTTCCTTACAACAATTTTCCAACAGATTTATCTCCATACAAAGCCGTAATTTTGGGAGGAAGTCCATTTTCTGTTCGTTCAGAAGATGCGCCACACCCAGATTTATCTCAAATTAGAGGTAAAATGCCTATGTTGGCCGTTTGTTATGGAGCCCAATATTTAGCGCACTTTAGCGGTGGAGAAGTAGCCGCTTCTAATACAAGAGAATACGGAAGAGCTAATCTGTCTTATATTAAAGAAGACGAGATTTTCTTTCAAGGAATTTCTCCCAACAGTCAAGTGTGGATGAGTCATAGTGATAGTATTAAAGCCTTGCCTACTAACGGGGTTAAATTAGCTAGTACACACGATGTAGAATTTGCTGCGTATCGAATAGAAGGTGAAACTACCTATGCCATTCAATACCACCCAGAGGTATTCCATTCGACAGAAGGGACAAAAATGTTAGAAAACTTTTTGGTTAACATTGCTGAGGTGCCTCAAAACTTTACTCCAAATGCGTTTGTTACCGATATGGTAGCTGAATTAAAAGAAAAACTAAAGGACGATAAAGTAGTTTTGGGTCTTTCTGGTGGAGTAGATTCCACTGTTGCAGCGGTTTTATTGAACCAAGCTATCGGTAAAAACTTATATTGTATTTTTGTTAATAATGGTTTGCTTCGTAAAAACGAATTCCAAAATGTATTGAATCAGTACAAAGGAATGGGATTGAACGTAAAAGGAGTAGATGCTGGAGATCGTTTCTTGGCTGAATTAGCAGGGGTAAGTGATCCAGAAACCAAACGCAAAATCATCGGACGTGTGTTTATCGAAGTTTTTGATGATGAATCACATTTAATTGAAGATGTAAAATGGTTGGCGCAAGGAACTATTTATCCTGATGTAATTGAATCCGTTTCGGTAAAAGGACCATCGGCTACCATCAAATCACACCACAATGTGGGTGGATTGCCAGATTATATGAAATTACAAATTGTAGAACCTTTGCGCATGCTTTTCAAAGACGAGGTGCGTAGAGTGGGAGCTACATTAGGGATTGATCCAGAATTATTAGGAAGACATCCTTTCCCAGGGCCAGGATTGTCTATCCGAATCTTAGGAGATATTACACCAGAAAAAGTACAAATTTTACAAGACGTGGATTCGGTTTTTATCGAAGGATTGAAATCTTGGGGATTGTATGATAAAGTTTGGCAAGCGGGAGCTATCTTGTTGCCAGTAAATAGTGTAGGGGTTATGGGCGATGAGCGTACTTACGAAAAAGTAGTGGCGCTTCGTGCAGTTGAATCTACTGATGGTATGACGGCGGATTGGGTGCATTTACCGTATGATTTCTTGATGAAAATTTCGAATGAAATTATTAATAAAGTAAAAGGAGTGAACCGTGTGGTGTATGATATTAGTTCTAAACCACCTGCCACAATCGAGTGGGAATAATTAGTGCTTAATTGAAAGTTTTAATTGAAACGGTATCAGATTTTGTTATAAATTTGATACCGTTCGATTGTTATAAAGAAGTTTTTTGCCACAGATTATACTGATTGATATGATTTTGGAAACTCTTTTTGTTTACTAGGTTGCTATTTATTTAGCTTAATTTTCTTAATTTCTTAATGGTTTACTATATGAACTGTTTTTTCAAAATATGTATTGTTGGTCTTTTGTTTGCTAATGTAATTAGTGCGCAAGAAATCCCTACAACTCAAAATCAGAGTGCTAACTTGCAGTTAGAAAAACCTTCGATAAATCAATCGAAGAAATTAGCTTTGTTGTTGCCTTTCAATTTAAATAAAGTACAAAACGACACGGTTACTGCGGTTGTAAATCGTCTAAAAAAAGACAAGTTTTTGAATATGACTTTGGATTTTTATTCGGGGGCATTGGTGGCGATTGATTCAGCTAAACAACTCGGAATCAAAGTAGATGTGAGTGTTTTTGACTCGGAAGAAACTAAAAGTAGTTCTAATGTGGCAAAAGTTATTGCTGATAATCATTTGGAAAATTACAATGCAGTCATAGGGCCATTTTATCAAACCAATGTAGAGAAAACAGCCGAATTATTGAGTGCGAATCAAGTAGCGGTTATTTCGCCATTGTCAAAAGAAATAGGAAAATCATACCCTAATTTGTTTCAAACAATTACATCTCCTTCGTTACTTCGTTCTGCTATTTTTGATTATATGCGTTCCAAAAACGGAAATATCATTGCGGTGGTAGATAAGAAGAAAGTGTCGGTTAAAAAATACATTCAAGACAATCAAAAAGACGTTCGATTTGCGGCTTTGGATCCTACGGGTGCTTTAAATGGGGTTAGTTTAAAAACAGCATTGGTAAAAAACAAAATCAATTATGTGGTAATGGAAACGGCTAATACCAGCATGATTAAGGCAACGATGACAGCTTTATTAGCTGCTCAACCTTTGTATAATGTGCAATTAGTGATTTTGGAGCCTAATGAGACTTTGGATACTGATGAAATTGAGTTTTCTAATTTGTTAAAACTAAAATTATTGTATCCTTCTATGACTCGCGAAAACAATAGTCCAGAAGCTACCATTTTTGAAAAAAACTACAAACTCAAAAATAAGATAACGCCAAATGCTTTTGCTACTCGAGGGTTTGATGTGACTTTTGATGCTGTGATGCGTTTGTCTCAATCCAATAGTTTTTTAGAAAGTGCCTCAATTCAAATGACGGAACAAGTAGAAAGTAAGTTTGATTATTTCAAAAATGAAACGGGAGGTTTTGCTAATAAAGGGATGTATATTTTGTATTACGATGCTGATTTGACAGTTAAAGTGGCAAAATAATCATGCTTTAAAAGATTTTTTAAATTATTGTCTTATGTTTAAAAACAGTCTGAATTTATTTTTGGTTGCTCTGTTGATAGTCTTAGGAGGATGTTCTACTACAAATAATAAATTAATTCCAACAGCAAATAGAGGTGGCTACACGATTGATGTTGTTAAAACAAAATCTAAAATTAATTCAGGTGAAGTTAGTATTAAAGGAACTGTTTTCGATGTTAATACAGGCGCTCCATTACAATCACCAATACTTTTAAAAGTAGGTTGTCTTAAAATTCAAGCATCTTCTCAAGGTAACTACTCCTTTAAAACTAATAATTTTAATGATGATTATTTTTTTATTGAAGTGATATCAATTGGATATAAATCGGTTGTTACTAATTTTCTTGATTTGAAGAATAAAAATGAATTGATAATTAATTTTTATTTGGCTGAAGATGACAGGCCTTTAATAGAATGTCCTCCAAATATAATTCAAAAAGACTAATTGGAAAACGACCAAAAAAAACTCATCAAATTGGCACATACCAAAATGCCTTTCGGAAAATACGAAGGCTGGTACTTAATTGATTTGCCTGAATATTATGTGGTTTGGTATAATAACAAAGGTTTTCCTAAAGGGGAATTAGGGCAACAATTGCAATTGGTTTACGAATTAAAACTAAATGGCTTAGAGGATTTAATTCGCAATATTAAAAAGCAGTATCCGAAACCTATTTGAGGAATAAAATTCACTAAAATCTTCGATTTATAAAGAAGTATAATGCAAATTTAAAATTTCATATTTTCACATTTTTAAATTCGCTTTTTCTCAATTTATAATTGTATTTTTGCGACGTTTTTTACACAACTACAATACAAACTAAAACAGAATGAATCAAACGAAATATATTTTTGTTACTGGCGGTGTAACTTCTTCTTTAGGGAAGGGGATTATAGCGGCATCTTTGGCGAAATTATTACAAGCAAGAGGGTATAGAACTACTATCCAAAAGTTCGATCCGTACATCAATGTCGATCCAGGAACGCTAAATCCGTATGAACACGGAGAGTGTTATGTGACTGATGATGGTGCAGAAACGGATTTGGATTTAGGACACTACGAGCGTTTTTTGAATGTACCTACATCTCAAGCGAATAATGTAACCACGGGCAGAATTTATCTTTCTGTAATTGAAAAAGAACGAAGAGGAGAGTTTTTAGGAAAAACGGTTCAGGTGGTTCCTCATATTACCAACGAAATTAAAGACAGAATGCAATTGCTCGGTAAGTCAGGCGATTACGATATTGTCATTACTGAAATTGGTGGTACTGTGGGTGATATTGAGTCGTTGCCATACATCGAATCGGTGCGTCAATTGGTTTGGGAATTGGGTGAAAATAACGGAATTGTAGTTCACTTGACCTTAGTACCGTATTTGGCAGCAGCCGGAGAATTAAAAACAAAACCGACGCAACATTCCGTAAAAACGTTGATGGAAAGCGGAATCAAGGCGGATATTTTAGTGTGTAGAACAGAACACGAGATTTCGGATGAAATTCGCAATAAATTAGCTTTGTTTTGCAACGTAAAAAGAGAGGCAGTGATTCAATCGATTGATGCTTCTACCATTTATGAAGTGCCTAATTTGATGTTAGAAGAAGGATTGGATGTTGTGGCGTTGAAAAAATTAGATTTACCTAAGAAAGCGGCTCCCGATTTAAAAAATTGGAATACGTTTTTAAAGCGTTTAAAAAGTCCAAAACATACTGTAAATATCGGTTTGGTTGGGAAATATGTAGAAATGCAAGATTGTTACAAATCTATTTTGGAAGCCTTTATTCACGCAGGTGCAGCAAACGAAACTAAAGTAAATGTGGTTTCTCTTCATTCAGAATATATTGATGTTTTAAATGTTAAAGAAAAATTAGCAGGATTAGACGCTGTTTTAGTAGCACCTGGTTTTGGTGAAAGAGGTATCGAAGGAAAAATTGAAACGGTGCGCTATGTGCGTGAAAATAAGATTCCATTTTTTGGAATTTGTTTGGGAATGCAGATGTCGGTAATCGAATACTCAAGAAATGTATTAGGTCTTTCAGATGCTAATTCGACTGAGATGAACGACAAAACGCCTCACCCTGTGGTTAACTTAATGGAAGAGCAAAAAACAGTTACAGATAAAGGTGGTACAATGCGTTTAGGAGCTTGGAATTGTGATATCAAACCAGGTACTTTGGCGCATCAAATTTACGGTGTAACTTCTATTTCAGAACGTCACCGTCACCGTTACGAATACAATAGCGCCTATTTAGACCAATTGCAAAAAGCAGGTTTATTGGCCTCTGGAACGAATCCTCAAACCGGATTAGTAGAAATTGTAGAAATTGAAGACCATCCGTTTTTTATTGGAGTACAATACCACCCAGAGTATAAAAGTACAGTAGCTAATCCACATCCAATTTTCGTAAATTTTGTGGCAGCGGCAGTAAAAGCAAAGAAAAAATAATAGAACCCCGTTTCTTAAAAACAATAACTATTTTAAAAGTATAATGGAAGAAAAAAAATTAGACCTAAATTCAATCATTGGTTTTGTATTGATTTTCGGAATCTTGATTTGGATTATGTACCAAAATCAACCTGATCCAAAAGTAATTGCTGCTGAGAAAGCGAAAAAAGAATTGGTTGCCAAGGCTGCTAAAGCACAAGAATTAGCTCAAAAATCAATTGAAAAAGCGGCAGTTGCTGCTGTTGCAACTGGCGATTCTACTCAGTTAGTTCAATTGCAAAAAACCTTAGGAAATTTTGCATATTCAGCAACATTGCCTTCTGCAAAAGCCAATTTCACGACTATTGAAAATGATTTGGTACGATTGAAAATTGCTAACAAAGGAGGGTTTATCGTTGAGGCAGTTCTAAAGAAATACGAAAAATTTAAAAAAGGCTCAGGTCAGTTGGTGGAGTTGATTAAAGACAACAACACTAATCTAAATATTACATTACAAACATCAGATAACAGAGCTTTGAATACCAAAGATTTGTATTTTGAACCAAGTGTGTCTAAAGTAGGAGAGGATCAAATTCTTTCTATGAAATTGAAAGCGGGAGCTAATGAGTATTTGGAATACAAATACATCTTAAAACCAAACGATTATATGGTTGGGTTTGACTTGCGCTCTCAAGGGTTGAATAAGGTGTTGAATACCGCTAAACCATTGGATTTAGAATTGGATATGAAAACTTTTAGAAATGAAAAGAGTATTTCATATGAAAACCGTTATGCTGAAATTTATTTTGAGCATGAGGGGGATAAAATCAATTATGTTGGGCAAGGAAAAGATAAAGAAGAAACTCCTGAAAAAGTGAATTATATTGCTTTCAAACAACACTTCTTTAGCTCTATTTTATTGACAAATACACCGTTTGCAACATCTAAATTGCATTCGACTAATTTAGTGAATGATGAAGCGGTAGACACTACATTCACCAAGCAATTTAAAGCGGAGGTGCCTTTGGCGTTTACTAATGGTGAATTGGATTATAAAATGAATTGGTATTTTGGACCATCAGATTATAAAACATTAAAAAAATACGATAAAAATTTAGAAAAAATTATTCCATTAGGTTGGGGAATTTTTGGATGGATTAATAAATTTATTTTTATTCCATTATTTGGTTTTATTAGTTCGTTTTTAGGATTAGGTATTGCAATTATCGTGTTTACGATTTTGATTAAAATTGCTATGTCGCCAATTACTTTCAAGTCGTTTTTGTCTCAAGCCAAAATGAAAGTACTGCGTCCTGAGATTACAGAATTGGGTGAGAAATTCAAGAAAGACCCAATGAAGAAGCAACAAGAAACCATGAAGTTGTACAACAAAGCAGGGGTGAATCCAATGGCGGGTTGTATTCCAGCCTTGATTCAGTTACCGTTTATGTATGCTTCGTTTCAGTTCTTTCCATCAGCTATAGAGTTACGCCAAAAAAGTTTCCTTTGGGCAGACGACTTATCTTCTTTTGACGAAGTAGTACAATTGCCTTTCCGAATTCCGTTGTACGGAGATCATATTAGTTTATTTCCAATATTAGCTGCGATTGCGATTTTCTTCTATATGAAAATGACTTCGGGAGACCAACAAATGGCGGCACCACAGCAAGAAGGAATGCCTGATATGGCTAAGATGATGAAATACATGATCTATATTTCGCCATTGATGATGTTGATTTTCTTCAATAGTTACGGAGCGGGACTGAGTTTGTATAACTTTATTTCGAATTTAATTACCATTGGAATTATGATTGTAATTAAAAAGTATTTTATTGATAGTGATAAAATTCACGCTCAAATTCAAGAAAACAAATTGAAAGCGCCAAAGAAACCGAGTAAGTTCCAACAAAAATTGCAAGAAGCAATGGAACAAGCCGAAGCTCAAAAAGCGCAACGCAACAAAAAATAATTTCAAAAAAAATCTCGATTCATTTCGGGATTTTTTTTGCAATATTAATTTTGGTTATAATAATTCTGTAGTTTAAATATAAAATATGAGACGTATAATAGTATTTTTAATATCCCTACTTTTTAGTGTTTTGCACGCTCAAAACGAGTACAATAAACTAGATGCTAAAGGTTTAAAACATGGTCTTTGGAAAGGCGTGTATGAAGAATCAAAACGACCTCGTTACCAAGGTACTTTTGAACACGGAAAAGAAGTGGGTGTGTTCCAGTTTTTTGATGATACTCAAAAAGGAGATGTAATTGCTACGCGTGAATTTAATTCAAAAGATAATTCGGCTTACACCATTTTTTTTGATCAAAATAAAAATAAAGTAAGCGAAGGAAAAGTAATCAATAAGCTTTTTGAAGGAGAGTGGAAATACTATCATTTTGCTTCACCAGCCGTAATGACTACTGAAAATTATAAAAATGGAAAATTAGAAGGTGTACGAACGGTCTATTTTCTTAATGGAAAAGTAGCGGAACAAATTACCTATGTAAATAACCAAAAACAAGGAGCTTACAAGAAGTATACTGAAAATGGAATTGTTTTAGAGGAATCTTTTTTCAAGAATAATGAGTACGATGGGATAGCTATTTTTAGAAATGATAGCGGAACTGTTGTTGCAAAAGGGATGTTTACCAAAGGGTTGAAAACAGGAATTTGGGAAGTTTTGGAAAACGGAAAATTAGTAAAAAAAACGAGTACAGATTTGTCTCAAAAATCGAAAATCTCGCCAACTAAATAAAAGTAATTCAAGCAAATGTTTCGTAACTTTGCATCCCATTTAATCCTAATAAATTAGAAATGAAACGTGTAGTTGTTGGTCTTTCAGGAGGTGTTGATTCGAGTGTTGCCGCTTATTTATTACAGCAGCAAGGCTATGAAGTGATTGGTCTTTTTATGAAAAACTGGCACGATGACTCGGTGACTATTTCTAATGAATGTCCGTGGTTAGAGGATAGTAACGACGCTCTTTTAGTAGCTGAAAAATTAGGGATTCCTTTTCAAACGGTCGATTTAAGCGAACAATACAAAGAAAAAATCGTGGACTATATGTTCAACGAATACGAAAAAGGACGTACTCCAAATCCGGATGTTTTGTGTAATCGCGAAATCAAGTTTGATGTTTTCATGAAAATTGCCTTAAGTTTGGATGCTGATTATGTAGCTACAGGACATTATTGTCAAAAAAGCGAAATAGAGGTAGATGGAAAAACCATATATCAATTGAAAGCAGGAGCAGACAATAATAAAGATCAATCCTATTTTTTATGTCAGTTGTCCCAAGAGCAATTGGCAAAAGCTTTATTTCCTATTGGGAATTTAACCAAACCTGAAGTACGCGAAATTGCAGCAGAAATGGACTTAATTACTGCTGAAAAGAAAGATTCTCAAGGGTTGTGTTTTATTGGTAAAGTACGTTTGCCTGAATTTTTACAACAAAAATTGCAACCCAAAGAAGGAATAATTGTTCAAATTGATAAGAGTCATCCTGTATATCAAACGGATCAACCTGAAGGGCTTTCTTTAGAAGAACGTTTGGCTTTTGAAGCCAATAAAATAAAATATACTCCTGAAATGGGCAAGGTAGTAGGCAAACACCAAGGCGCCCATTATTTCACTATAGGTCAACGTAAAGGGCTGAATGTAGGAGGAACAACAGATCCTTTATTCATCATTGCAACGGATGTCGAGACTAATACCATTTATACCGGTTTGACGAGTCAGCATCCAGGGTTGTTTAGAAAAGCCTTGTTTATTGCCAATTCAGAATTGCATTGGGTTCGCCCTGATTTGGCTTTAGCCAATGGAGAATCAATGGAAGTTATGGCGCGCATTCGTTATCGACAACCGTTACAAAAAGCTACTTTGTATCAATTTGAAACTGGTATGTATGTCGCCTTTGACGAACCCCAATCAGCCATTACCGAAGGGCAATTTGTGGCTTGGCATTTAGGGGAGGAATTAGTAGGTTCGGGAGTAATTTCTTAGTTTAGTATTTTCGTAGCTATTTATTAGATTAGGCATACCGAATCTAAAATAATTGCGTTTGAAAAGTTATTAAAGAATCCATTATATGAGAATTGCCTATCTATTTCTTTTAGTACTAACCACTTCGGTAGGATTTTCACAAGAAGATGCTTGGGTATACTTTAAGGATAAATCAAATGCACAAACATATTTCGATGCGCCTTTGCAAATGCTTTCGCAACGCGCTTTAGATAGGAGAATTCGCCAAAACATCTCTTTGGATACTAAAGATATTCCGCTTTCGGTTGTTTACATTAACCAAATCAAGTCGGCCAATGGAATTACGGTGAAAGCCCAATCCAAATGGTTGAATGCCTTGCACATTCGAGGTACGGTTACCGCTATTAATGCATTAAAAAATCTTTCTATCGTAGAGAAAGTAGTGTTTGCTAATCGGTCATTGAATCCCACCGCAAAAATGGCAACCATTGCAAAGCCAATGAATGTAATCAATAAACTGGAAACTCAAGTAGATTTTGCTTACGGCTCTTCGGCCAATCAAATTCAGATGTTGAACGGTCATTTGTTACACCAACAAAATTTTACAGCTTCAGATAAAGTCATTGCTATTATGGATGCGGGTTTTCCGGGAGTGAATATTGCACAACCTTTTCAACGCCTTCGGGATCAAAATAAAATTTTAGGAGGCTATGATTTTGTGCATCGTTCTACTAATTTCTATTCAGGAAACCATCACGGAACAATGGTGCTTTCTAGTATGGGCGGCTATAAGGACAACGCTTTGGTGGGAACAGCTCCTGATGCCGCTTATTATTTGTTTATTACAGAAGATACCGCCTCTGAAAATCCTATAGAAGAATCACTTTGGGTAGAAGCCGCTGAGAAAGCAGATAGTTTAGGAGTTGATGTAATCAATACGTCATTGGGTTATTTTGGCTATGATAATCCCAATTATAGTCATACCTATGCAGATATGTCAGGCAATACTAATTTTATTTCGAAAGGCGCTAATATTGCTTTTTCAAGAGGAATGATTGTAGTGGCTTCGGCAGGAAATGAAGGCGGAACTTCAGAACCTCATGTGGGTGCGCCCGCAGAGGCAACGGAAGTAATTGCTGTGGGAGCAGTTACGGCTTCAAAAACAGCAGCGGGTTTTAGCTCTATTGGACCTTCCTATGACGGTAGAGTCAAGCCCAATGTTATGGCACAAGGTCAGGCATCGGTACTTTCGGATGACTTTGGAAACATAGTTACTGCTAGTGGAACCTCCTTTTCAGGACCAATTATGGCAGGAATGATAGCTAGTTTTTGGCAAGCTTTTCCGAATAAAACGAATCAAGAAATTAGACAATTGGTTCAAGCTTCGGCAGACCGATATACTAGTCCTACGGCTCAATTTGGTTACGGAATACCCGATTTTAGTTTGGCTTTAGCCAATGGAAAGTTGACAACAGATGATGTTGTAGTGTATCCCAATCCAAGTGCAGATATAATTCATTTTAATTTGCCAGAAAATAAAACTAAGGGGACGATAGTCATTTATTCTATTTTGGGGCAAAAGATAAAATCTCAGGAGGTAGCTACTCGATTTGTTGCTCTTTCTATAGCTGATTTGCCAAAAGGGATTTATTTTTATACATTCGATTCGGCAGAATTTTTTAAATCGGGAAAAATCATTAAAAAATAATTTGGTATGAATAGAATAACAGGCCTTTTTAATATTAAATATCCCATTATTCAAGGCGGAATGATTTGGAATAGTGGCTATAAATTAGCCAGTGCCGTAAGCAATGCGGGTGGTTTGGGGTTAATTGGTGCGGGTTCTATGTATCCCGAAGTGTTGAGAGAACACATTCGGAAATGCCAGCAAGCTACCTCAAAACCTTTTGGGGTAAATGTGCCTATGTTGTATCCAAATGTGGAAGAAATTTTAAAAATAATTGTAGAAGAAGGAGTAAAAATTGTTTTTACTTCGGCAGGAAATCCAAAAACTTGGACGCCTTATTTAAAAGAAAATGGGCTAACGGTGGTGCATGTGGTGAGTAGCTCTGCTTTTGCTTTAAAGGCCCAAGAAGCGGGTGTAGATGCTGTGGTAGCAGAAGGTTTTGAAGCGGGAGGGCATAACGGACGAGAAGAAACAACTACACTTACTTTGATTCCGATGGTGAAAGAAAAAATTGAAATCCCATTGATTGCTGCGGGTGGAATTGCAACTGGAAGAGGAATGCTTGCTGCTATGATTTTAGGTGCTGAAGGCGTACAAATGGGAAGCCGTTTTGTCGCTTCGGTAGAATCATCGGCTCATGATAATTTCAAAAATACGGTTGTTACTACTAAAGAAGGAGATACTCAATTGACTCTTAAAGAATTGGCACCCGTTCGTTTGATTAAGAATAAGTTTTACCAAGAAGTTCAAGCATTGTATGCTAAAGGAGCTACCAAAGAAGATTTAATCCAATTGTTAGGTAGAGCTAGAGCAAAAAGAGGTATGTTTGAAGGCGATTTGGATGAAGGGGAATTAGAGATTGGTCAAATTGCAGGTTTGATTCATGAAATTCAACCCGTTAGTGCCATTTTTGAAGATGTTATTTCTGAATTTCAATTGGCACAAAAAGAAAGCGCACAATGGACTTTTTAATTCTAACGAATGAATAAAATAATTCAATATCTATTTTTTATTTTCCTAAGTATCGGATGTCAGCAGTCCTATGGACAGGTGTACCAATTTAGCACCTCTGGATTTAGTGTTTTAGAAAAAAATGAGAAGGGAAAATGGGGCAATTGGTCTGATTTAGAATTGTCAAAAATGATGGTTTCTTTAGATACCAACAAGAATAGAATTGTGATTTATTCCCAAATAATTCAGCTGTTTGAAATTGTAGAATACCTACCTGCCACCGAAAATGAAACGGATATTGTGTATAGTTTTACGTGTAAAGACAATGATGGAGTAGATTGTACGTTGTCAATTATTACTCGTAAAAAGCAGGACAATCGGAAACAATTGTACATTAATTATGGCAACCAAATTATCGTTTACAATATATTCAATATGAACTAGCTAGGCTATTTCAATATCTTTGATGAATTCATCATATTCAGCATAAAACAATTCTAGAGCTGTCATTTTTTCATTGAAAAAGTCAAAGATAGTATCCCAATAATTTCGATTACTAACGCTTACATCTCCTTTTTCTACCCAAATGCGACTAATGGTTTTACCGTTTTCTAAATAGAAATTTTTTTCAAAAACTAAGTCAGATACAAACTCATTTTCCAAAATAGTTTTCAAAGCTTTTAGTTTTTCAAAGTAAGCGATGCGTTTTTCTTCGTTGCGAGGTTCAATATCGATAAGCACCTGCGCTTTTTTATTGTCAACATAAAATTTAAAGGAAAAATCTTTGATTTTGGTGTCGTACAAAAGCCATTTTCTAGGGTGTTTTTCGGCGAATGCGATCCAAAATTCCCGTTTCAATCGTTGAGCTTCCTCTTTACTGTACATAGCTATTGTTTTTGATTTTGTAAAGTTTGCATACTTGCTTTTTCTAAACTACATTTATAAGCGTTTTGCTTTCGCAAAAATAGGCTTTGATTATGGATTTCCAAGAATTTTTACAGTTTGTTCCCAAATTAATTGCAGCGAATCTTCCCGCAACGGAAGCGCATGTTAAAATGGCTCCTTTGGAACGGTTGACTAATTTGAAGAATCCCTCTTTAGAAAGTAAGAATCCGAGAACAGCTGCGGTATTGATGCTGTGTTATCCAAAAAATGGGCTCACTCATTTAGTTTTAATCGTTCGTAATTCCTATAAAGGAGTGCATTCTGCTCAAATAGCTTTTCCAGGAGGGAAATATGAACAAGAGGATGCTGATTTTGCTACCACAGCCATTCGCGAAACGTATGAAGAAGTGGGCATTCATCCCGATAAAATTGAGATTGTAAAATCATTTACCGAGGTGTATATTCCCCCGAGTAATTTTATGGTACATCCATTTTTAGGAATTTGCAAAGAAGAAATCACTTTTAGTCTAGATCCAATCGAGGTTGCAGGAATTATAGAACTTCCGTTATCTACGTTTTTGAGTGACTCGATTGTTGTAGAAACTCAACTACAGACTTCGTATGCAAATTCAATTAACGTTCCTGCTTTTGCAATAGAAAATCATATTGTTTGGGGAGCTACTGCGATGATGTTAAGTGAGTTAAAAGATGTTTTTGTTGGTGCTTTTAATTCATAATTTGATTTCGATTTACGGTTCATTTGCGCCCAAAAATAAATTTTGTATGTTTGTTTCCTGAATATTTTAAAAATACACCTTGTTTATGGGATTGTTGAAGAGAAATCCTTTTGGTCATATCCTATTTATCAAAAAGTGGCTCATCCGAGTTTTAGGATGTTTGACTCACAGACGTTACAGAGGATTTAATGAATTGCAAATAGAAGGTTCTGAAATTATTAAGAACTTGCCTGATACGAATGTTTTGTTTATTTCCAATCATCAAACCTACTTTGCTGATGTTGTTGCCATGTTTCATGTATTTAATGCTAGTTTGAGTGGTCGTACCGATTCAATTAAAAATGTGGGCTATTTATGGCAACCAAAAATGAATATTTACTATGTTGCCGCTAAAGAAACGATGCAAGCGGGATTGTTGCCACGAATTTTTGCTTATGTAGGAGCTATTACGGTAGAACGTACTTGGCGAGCCAAAGGAGTTGATGTTACAGAAAAACGAGAAGTAAATCCAAATGATACAGAGAATATAAAAATTGCGTTGGCTGATGGTTGGGTGATTACTTTTCCGCAAGGGACAACAAAATCATTCAAACCCGTTAGAAAAGGTACGGCGCATATTATAAAAGAACATAAACCAATTGTAGTCCCTATTGTTATTGATGGATTTAGACGTTCTTTTGATAAGAAAGGATTGCGAATGAAAAAGAAAGGAATCCTACAGTCATTCATTATCAAAGAACCTTTAGAAATTGATTATGATAATGAAACTATTGATGAAATTGTTGAAAAAGTAGAATATGCTATTGAGCAACATCCTTCGTTCTTAAAGGTAATTCCCGTTGAAGAACTAGAAGAACAAGAACGGTTAAATTCTTTACGAAATTGGGAATGTTAGTATATAAAAAAAGAGGCAATTACAATTGCCTCTTTTTTTTATGATTCTATTTTTTGAAGTTCTTCGTAATTGACTTTCAATTTTTTTAGGAAATTGCCGTAAAGAAGTTTGTAGAACAGCCAAATTATTATCATGGTAATAACCATCATCAATCCGATTACAAAGAAATTATTTTCATCTAATACTTTCTTGTATTGTGAAGGATGGTCAATATTGTATCCATCGTTAAATGAAGCAATTCCAGTGTAAACACCTACAATTCCACCAATAATAATATTCCAAAAAATATAATAGGTTACAATTTTTCTAGTGCACAAAATCCCGGTAATTAGTTTCTTGGATGAATCAAGTGAAGAAATAGTTTTATAGTTTTTATAGAATAGGAAAATAAAACCTGCTATTACTATATAATTTGTAATGTCAATAATATGTAAATAGGGATGATTGCTATTGATAGTTTTCATTCTATCATCACTTAATAACAATCCGATTCCGTTCAAAATCACAAATTCTAAAATGCTCACAATTAAAATCCACTTCACAACGGAAGATGATTTTTTGTGAATCATCGCATAAATGTCTTTTTCGCTCAATTGTTCAAAAGAAGCCTCACTCTTTTGCCAATCTTTTTTTAGTAAATCCAGCTCTTTCATATTCCTTTAGGATTTAATAGTTTTTTTAATTTTCCTTTAATTCGGTTCATTTTTACTCTAGCATTTACTTCACTAATTCCAAGGGTTTCTGCAATTTCAGAGTAATCTTTGTCTTCTAAGTACATAAAAATGAGGGCTTTTTCTATGTCATTCAATTGGTAAACAGCTTGGTATAATAATTTGAGTTGTTCTTCTTCTTCGTAATTATAATGGACTTCTGGTACAAAATGAGAATTGCCTTCGTAGCCTATTGTGTTGATGGATCGCTTTGTTTTTCGGTATAGTGTAATGGCAGTATTCAAAGCAACTCGGTAAGCCCAAGTAGAGAATTTACTATCGCCTCTAAATTTAGGATACGCTTTCCAAAGCTGAATCGTAATTTCTTGGAACAAATCTTTGTGCGCGTCTTCATCCTCAGTATATAATCGACAAATTTTGTGGATTATATTCTGATTCTCTCGCAGTTGCTGTACAAAAGAATGTTCTAAGTCCGATTTCATATTGGGTTAGTAGTGGTTTGTGTTATTTTGTTACATTATTTTGCCGCTAAGGCGCAAAGGCACTGTTTTTTTATTCTTTACCGCTGATTCGCAGCTTTTTATTATTTGATTTTTATTATTTGATTTTTATTATTTGATTTTTGATGTTGAATGTAGATTTGTGCTAATTAGTGAAATTGGTGTTCATTTAAATCGGCTTGTTTTTATAGTAATTCACCATTAAGTTCACGAATTTACTATAGCCTTCTATACCGTCTTTTTGTTGGTTCCATTTTAAGAAAGTATCGTAAAAAAGGTGAAATCCTGTTTCAATAGGAGTTTCGTAGGCTTTCCAAAACACGTCACTTTCGTCGTAATTTTTCAAAATACCTGGATGAACGGTTCGAAGTAATTGTTTATAAATATGTTCATTTCGTATTTGCCAATTCGATAGGCAATAGCGTAAAGCAAAACTATATCCAGAATATTGAAAATATAAATCATTGTTTTTAGTTGAAGCCATAAATCCGATGAAATTACATTCGCTTTCGCTTGCATAGCCCATTTGATGTGCCATTTCGTGACAACTTGTGGTAGGAGAGTGGTACATAGGCATCAAGTAGTTCACTTGGGCTTCATTGGTAAACGGATTCAAATAGCCGCCAAACCCCATATAAGTTAAAGGCAAACTGAAAAGTGATTTTTTAGTACTCAATTCTGAGTAGTTGAAACAAGGTAATTCTTTTGCAAGCGTTTGATATCCTTTCAAATTCATTTGAAAAACTTGTTCTTGCGAATAAGGAAATTCAATTTTAGCGTTTTTGTTTTTTGTAATTTGGAACTGAACAGCATTGGTTTTAGCAATTATTTTTTTGGTGAAAACCAATAAGTCGGCATTAGTGTATTCCTGTTCAATTTTCATTTTTTCAAAAAGAGGTTGTCTGTAATAGTTGAACCCCCAGAGTAGATGAAAGGCAAAATACAATACCGAAACCACACTTAAAACAGAGAAAATTTGTTCTTTCCAATTCGCTTTCCAATTTTTTCTGTTGTTCCAAATCCATTGCATTCCGAATACAATCAATAGAAAATACAGCACATCTCCAACTGAAAAAGGAATGTTTCCTAAAAGTATTCGAAGTGATTTGGAAACAATAGGGTAGAATCCGTTACTAAACCAACGTTCTATAAATTCTGGAAAGAAACCAAGAAATGGAATCAAAATAATTTGAAACAGAAGAAAAAATGGAAGAAGATTTTGGCGTTTCACAAACTATATTTTAAGATGTAAATATAATCACAATATTAATTCATAACGATTTTAACTTTGTAACTTTGTTCACTTGATACTTAAAAAATAATACACTATATGAGCCAAGAAATACGCAATTTAGAACCTAAAGTACTTTGGAATCAATTTGCCAATTTGAATGCGGTACCTCGACCTTCTAAGAAAGAAGATAGAGTTATTGCTTTTATGAAAGACTTTGGAAACCAATTGGGATTGGAAACCTTTGAAGATGCCATTCGCAATGTAATCATAAGAAAACCTGCAACTCCAGGAATGGAAAATAGAAAGCCAGTAGTGCTTCAAGGGCATTTGGATATGGTGCATCAAAAAAATGCAGCTACCGTTTTTGACTTTGATACACAAGGAATTGATATGTATGTGGATGGAGATTGGGTTCGTGCACGCGGAACTACTTTGGGTGCCGATAATGGTTTAGGAGTAGCTGCTATAATGGCAATTTTAGAAAGTAAAGACATTCCGCATCCCGCTATTGAAGCCTTGTTTACTATTGATGAAGAAACAGGAATGACGGGGGCTTTGAATTTAAAAGCGGGTATTTTACAAGGACAAATTCTTTTGAATTTAGATACAGAAGAGGATGATGAAATCGATATTGGTTGTGCTGGAGGAATTGATGTGACCGCTACTGCTGAATATGACGAGGAGTCAACTCCAGAAGGTTCTGTAGGATATACGATTACTGTTAAAGGTTTGAATGGTGGGCATTCTGGAATGGATATTCATAAAGGATTAGGGAATGCTAACAAAATCATGAACCGCTTGTTGTTTGATGGTTTTGATAATTTTGGGTTGCAAATAGCCTCTATTCAAGGAGGAAGTTTGCGCAATGCCATCCCACGTGAAAGTGTGGCGGAAGTAATTATTGCAGAGGTATATGACGAGGCTTTTGTGTTTGATATGCAACAAATTGTGAACGAAATCAAATCAGAATTACAAAGTACTGAGCCTAATTTGGTAATTGCTTTTGAGAAAATGAAATCGGTTCCTGCAAAGGTCATGCCTTCAATTGCTCAATTTTATTTTGTTCGCGCGATGTACACGGCTCACAATGGGGTGTATCGAATGAGTGCTGATTTTGATAATTTGGTGGAAACGTCGAATAATATTGCAAAAGTAGTTTTGGGTAATGGCCAACTTTCGGTACAATGTTTAACACGTTCTTCTGTGGAATCGGCTAAAATGGATTTGGCTAATGCCTTGCGTTCTGCTTTTGAACTAATGGGCTGCGAAGTAGAATTTTCAGGTTCTTATCCAGGTTGGACGCCTAATTCTAAATCTGAAATATTAGATGTGCTGACTTCGATTTACGAAAAACAGAATAAGGAAAAAGCCAAGGTAGTGGCTTGTCACGCTGGTTTAGAGTGTGGTATTTTAGGAGCAAATTATCCTGAAATGGATATGATTTCCTTCGGACCAACCATTCACGGTGCGCATTCACCAGATGAAAGAGCTAGTATTCCTTCAGCTCAGAAATTTTGGAAATTTTTAGTGGAGATTCTAGCTTCCATTCCAGTGAAATAATTAATAATTAAAAAAGCCTCGTTAATTACTAACGAGGCTTTTTTATTTTGTAATAAAGCTTGTCTTATTTCTTTTTCAAAACTTTATATTCTTCATAACAACCGCTTATGGCGTCTAGAATTTGTAAATCGTTTGCTGTTTGAATGAACGATTCCGAGTAATTACAACGTTTTAAAATCTCTGCTATTTCTTTGGTGTCAATCCCTAAAAGAGCGGTAACCGTTTCTCTATCGTATTTAGATTCTAAGAGTTTACGAACGGTTTCGTCTTTCTTCATTTCTTTCAGCTTTTTGAGCTCTTTAGGCTTTTTTCCGAAGAAATTGTACAACATATCTGCAGGATTAAATATAGAACCCATTACGCGTCCAAAAGCATTTGGTGAATATTCCCCAGCTTCATAGCCTTGTGTCAAACCGGAAATACTGTAACGAAAATTTTCTTTAGTAGGAATTAATTTGGAATCAACTTCAAGATAACCAGTTAAGTTAAAAGGACGAATGATAACTTCTTCTAAAGCAATCGCTTTTTCAGTCAATTGAATTCGGGTACTTTTATTCTTAATCCAGTCATTGGTTACCCTTACACGTAGGGGTTGAAATCCTAAAATGGTAAAGTGTAGTGTATCGTTTACTTGTACATTAATTTCAAATCGCCCATTGGCATCCGAAGTAGCACCACGTACTTTATTCAGATTGATAATGTTAACATTAGATAGGGGTTGATTCGTATTGTCATTGACAATAATTCCCGATACTTTTTGGGAGGGTTCTACTTCTTGTGCACTAAGATGTACGGAAAGCAGTATAAAAAAGAAAACTACAAAATATTTCATAAACTGATTTAAGACTTTAAAAGTAATAAATCAGTTGGTAATATTTTGTAGTTTTTCTATAATTATAAGAAAATTAACAATAGAGGTTAATCTCTTCTTGATCTTCTTGGTCTTGACGAATCGCCAAAGCTTTCAGAACGTCTAGGGGCTCTTTCAGAAAAACCACCTTCTCTTCCTTCGCCTCTTCTTGGAGCCGAACCTCTGTCACTTCTGAAACCACCTTCTCTTGGAGAAGAGTTTCTATCGCTTCTAAATCCGCCTTCACGTCTTGGAGCAAAGTTTCCTTCTCTTCTTGGACTAGAACTTCTTCCGCCAAATCCACCCGAATTTCTACCATTATGATCACGTCTTCCGCCACCATCATTTTTAGAGATTTCTACGTTGATTCGTCTTCCGTTTAAGTCGTATCCGTTAAGTACTTCCATCACTTTATCTGTATGTTCTGCGTCGGTGTTAAAGAAAGAGAATCCTTCTTTTACATCTACTTTGAAAACATCATCACGACCTAAATCTAAAGTTTCTTTTAAGAAGTCTTTCAGTTGCATCCAATCGAAATCGTCTCTTGCACCAATATTTACAAAATAACGAGTAGCTCCACCATTGTTGTTTTCTCTTGGTGATCCGTCTCTTTCTCTTCGGTCAGAACCTGAAGATTGAGAAGAAAGATCTCTGTTTTTCTTGTAGTAGTTGATGAAGCGGTTGAATTCTACCGATACCATTTTCTTGATTAACTCTTCTTTAGATAATCCTTCTAGAACTTCATTGATAGCCGGAAGGTAGTTGTCAATTTCGTGATCTACTTCGGTATCTTTGATTTTGTTAGCTAAGTGTAACAATTGGATTTCGCAGATTTCAATTCCAGATGGAATAGTTTTTTCTTCAAATTTTTGTTTGATGATTCTTTCAATAGAAGAAATCTTACGCAATTCACTTTTAGTTACAATAACAATCGAAGTTCCTAATTTACCTGCACGCCCAGTACGACCTGAACGGTGGTTATAGGTTTCAATTTCGTCAGGCAATTGATAGTTGACTACGTGTGTTACATTGTCTACATCAATTCCACGAGCAGCTACATCCGTTGCTACTAACATTTGAATTTGGCGACCTCTAAACGATTTCATTACGCCATCACGTTGCGCTTGAGATAAATCTCCGTGTAAAGCAGCGGCGCTATATCCATCCTCAATTAATTTTTCAGCAACAGCTTGTGTGTCACGCTTTGTTCTACAAAAAACTACTGAAAAGATGTCTGGATTTGCATCGGCTAAACGTTTCAACGCTTCGTAACGATCACGCGCATTAACTAAGTAAAATTCGTGAGATACAGTAGCCGATCCTGAATTTTTGTGTCCAACAGTGATTTCAGCAGGATCTGCCATGAATTTTTTAGCAATTCGCGCTACCTCAGCAGGCATAGTTGCAGAGAATAACCAAGTGTTTTTCTCGTCTGGAGTATCAGATAAAATTGATACGATGTCTTCATAAAAGCCCATGTTCAACATCTCATCTGCTTCGTCAAGAATACAAAAATTGATGTTTTTAATGTTCACAAGACCTCTGTTAATCATGTCTTGCATTCTACCTGGAGTTGCCACAATAATTTGTGCTCCACGTTTAATTTCTCGGGCTTGTTCTGTAATGCTTGCACCACCATAAACTGCCACTGTATGTAACCCTTTTACGTATTTTGAGTATTGTTTAATCTCGTTGGTGATTTGTAAGCATAGTTCGCGCGTTGGTGATAAAATTAACGCTTGTGTACTTCTGTCTTCAGCATCAATTTTTTGAATAAGCGGAAAACCGAAAGCTGCCGTTTTCCCTGTACCTGTTTGTGCTAAAGCTACTAAGTCTGTGTTTTGTTCCAATAGTACTGGAATCGCTTTTTCTTGCACTTCTGACGGATTCTCAAATCCTAGATCTTTGATCGCCAGCAGTAGCGACTCATTCAGACCTAATTGTTCAAATTTGTTCATATAAAGTTTTAAAATTTGGTGCAAAGGTAGGTTTAAAAAACCACATAAACTAATTTGTTATTTTTTGATTATCAGTAAGTTAAATGTTTTTGTTTTTGTTTTTTTACTTATAAAGTTGTAGAAAGTGGGTAATTCAATTATAAAACGAAGTAAAAAACAGTCTTTTATTTTAGAAAATGAATTAATTTTTTAACAGCTATTCCCCGGTGGCTAATGTTTGATTTTTCTTCTAAGGTTAATTCGGCAAAAGTTTTTTCATAACCATCTGCAACGAAAATTGGGTCGTAGCCAAAACCGTTTGTGCCAATGCGTTCTTCGATAATTCTCCCGTTGATGACGCCTGTAAATAAATGTTGTTCTCCTTTGTTGTTCAAACAAATCACGGTTTTGAAATTAGCTTTTTTATTTTCGATGTCTTTTAAATTAGCTAATAATTTGTCAATATTGTTTTCATCATTTTTAGGTTCTCCAGCATACCGAGCAGAAAAAACGCCAGGCGCTCCATTAAGGGCTTCCACTTCAAGACCTGAATCGTCAGCAAAGCAATCGTAACCGTATTTCTCGGTTACATAATTGGCTTTCAAAATGGCATTTCCTTCAATAGTGTCAGCTGTTTCTGGAATGTCTTCAGTGCAACCAATATCTTCTAAACTTAAAATTTGAATAGAGTCAGGAACAAGTAATTGAATTTCTTTGATTTTATTTTTATTGTTGGATGCGAAAACGAGTTGCATAGAATTGAAATTAATTTATTTTTCAAAGATATTGATTTGGACCTCTTTGTTGCTATAATAAATTGAATTTGTGAGTTTTGAAAATATAAAGAGACTATAAATATTTTATTTTCAAACTTCAATCAATTGGAAAAAAAAGTATCTTTATTTTTTAATTTATTTCAAATGAGTCATAAACTATCTAGAAGACAATTATTTAGGAGATTTGTAAGTAAATATTCGAATGGTTTAGATCCTTTATTGGAAAAATATAGAAGAAAAATATATAATGGACGGAGTTATGTTGACCCAACATTGTCTCTTAATGTTACCAATAGAAAGACAAATATTAGTACAGGGATTGCTCCGTATATAGGAAATTGGACAGAAAGAGAGGTTGTACATCTGTTAAAAAGAACACTTTTTGGATATAAGATAACTGATGTGAGTTCGTTTGTCTCGGTTGGAATGAATACTTCGGTTAGTCAGCTTTTGAATTTTACCAATCTAGTTCCATCTCCACCAGTGAATAATTATCAGAATGTTTTTAATGATGAGGGAGGAATAGCTTATGGCGCTGATTGGACATCACATGCTTTTAGTAATAATTCTGTAGGAGGAACGACTAATGTTTATAGAGATATAAGTTTGTCCAATTGGAATATAGGTCAAGCAGTAAATCAAGAAAATAATATCCGGGAAAGGATGCTTTGGTTTTGGTATCATTTTATTCCAATAGACTTAGAAACTGTTCGGGTGGCATCAGGTTCAAATTCAGCAAGGATATGTTATGATTATTTCAAGTTTTTAAGAGCCAATGCTACAGGAAATTTTAAAGCTATTATTAGAAACATTGCAACCCAACCTGCAATGATGTTTTATCTAAACAATCAAGCCAATACGAAGACAGCACCTGACGAAAATTTTGCTCGAGAAATAATGGAATTATTTACACTTGGAAAAGATCCGTTAAGTCAATATACAGAATCAGATGTAGTGCAGGCGGCCAAGGTTTTGACAGGGTGGAGGGTTCAAAATTTAACTCAATCTCCAACGACAACTACTTTTGTGAGTTCGTTTCACGATACTTCAAATAAAACATTTTCTCCATTTTTTAATAATACAGTAATAAGTTCAAACGGAGCAACCGAATTGGATGCTTTTATCACGATGTTATTTAGTAAAGAGCAGGTGGTTTCTGAATATATATGTAGAAGGTTGTATCGGTATTTTGTATATTATGATATAGATGCTACTGTAGAATTAAATGTGATTCAACCTTTGGCAAGAATTTTTGTTGCTTCTAATTGGGAAATAAAACCTGTTTTGGATACATTGTTTAAAAGCGAACATTTTTTTGATATGGCTAATCGTGGGGTGTACATAAAGTCACCATTTGATTTAGTTTTGGGTAGTTTGCGAACTTTTAATATTAGTTATAATGTGTCAGATTTATCCAATTATGATGCGCAATATTCTTTATGGCGATATTTTAACACGTCTGTAATGAAACCAATGGAACAAACAATGGGAGAAATACCTAATGTTTCTGGTTGGAATGCATTCTATCAAGCTCCTTCATTCCATGAGTATTGGATTAATTCCAATACGGTTCAAAGAAGATATTCTTTTATTAATACTATTTTTAATGGGTATTATCCTACTTACAATGGATTAAAGGTTAAGATAGAAGTAGATGTTATTGCTTGGGTTATGCAATTTTCATCATCTATTATACAAGACCCAGATCAATTAGTGAATGAATGTGTGAAGTATTTATTGCCAATTGATATAAGTGCATCGGTAAAAGACAGTTTGAAAGTTCAGAATTTGTTATCAAATCAAACCACTAATTCATATTGGACTACAGCTTGGTTAAATTATAGTAATTCGCCCACCAATGCTACATATACGGCAGTTGTAAAAACTAGATTAAAAGGATTGTTAGTGTCAATTGCCCAGTTAGCAGAATACCAACTAATGTAATTTTAAGATGAAAAGAAGAAGTTTTATAAAAAAAACCACATTTACATCGATCCCTTTATTGTTAAAGGGAATTCCAGTAGTTGCCTCCTCCGATTTGTTAAGTCAATCGCTGGAGAAAATGGCTTTAGCGGCTTTAAATTGCGATAGAATCTTAGTAATCATTCAACAAAATGGTGGTAATGATGGTTTAAATACAGTTTTCCCAATAGATAAGTGGAGTAATTTAGTCAATGCAAGATCTAATATTTTGATGGATCAAACACAAGTGTTGTCTCTTTCTGGAAATCTTACAACCGGATTGCATCCCGCTATGACTGAGATGAAAAATCTCTATGATAATGGTAAGATGATGATTGTACAAGGAGTTTCTTATCCAAATCCTATATACAGCCATTTTAAAGCTACAGATATTTGGTTTACGGGATCTGGAAGTTCAACAGATTTAGACACTGGCTGGCTCGGTAGGGCTTTAGATATTAAATATCCTAATTTTCCTAATGGTTACCCAACGGCTGATATGCCAGATCCTTTAGCAATTCAAATTGGATCCACTTTGCCATTTTCTTTACAAGGGCCTCACATTAACATGGGATATAGTGCTCCAGATCCTAATGCTTTGTTGAATGTAATTAATGGAGTAACTGACCCTGCTCCAGACTCTGATTATGGACATGAGTTAACCTTTTTAAGACTTATGAAAGACCAGAGCAATGAATACATTAAAGTAATTCAAAAAGCATATAATGTGCCTTTGACAACTCCTGTGGACTATCCGGCCAATAATAAATTGGCGGATCAATTAAAAATTGTGGCTAAGTTGATTAATGGAGGGTTGAAATCTCCTATTTATATTGTGAATCATCCAAATTCGCACGATACTCATAGTGCCCAAGTGACAACCACGGATAAGACTCAAGGAGCTCAAGCAACTAACTTAACGTTGTTGTCTCAAGCTATTGGAGCATTTCAACAGGATTTAGAAACTATGGGCAAATCTGAATCGGTTTCAGGAATGACGTTTAGTGAGTTTGGTAGACGAATTAAAAGTAATGCTAGCCAAGGTACAGATCACGGTGCCGCTGCACCAGTTCTGTTTTTTGGGTCAATGCTCAATACATCTTCTCAAGTAAAAAAGAGTATATATCCTGTTTCGGGAATGATTGGGAAATCACCTAACTTGCCTACTAATGCAACAGTTAGCGATCAGGTTGAAATGCAATTTGATTATCGACAATTGTATACAACGGTTATGCAGGATTGGTTATGTATGACCGAGGCAGAGGCGACACAGGTTTTAGGGACTAATTTTGTAAAGTTGCCTATTTTTAATTCTACTCTTTCAAGTAGTGTAGACTTTGACAATGACAGTATAATTCTTTTTCCGAATCCATCAAAAGATAGTATTGTTTATCTACGGTTTCCAGATATTGTAAAAGATTATGTTAGTGTTTCTCTGTTATCCATTAATGGGCAGTTAATTAAGACGGAGATTTTTAACTTAAATCAAAGAGAACTGAAATTAGATTATTCAGGACTTGTACAAGATGCTATTTATATAATTAGCATAGATTGGAATGGAAATCGCTTTTATAAAAAAGCAGTATTTAATTAAAAAGAGGTATTTTGAAATAAAAGGCATTCAAAATAAATAGTTATTCAATTCTTTTATAAATTTTAAATAATTATTTTTGCAATCTGTTAAAAAAAATAAATACTATTTCAAAATATAGCATGGTAAAAGATTTATTCGAAAGAATTCAAACTAATAAAGGACCATTAGGAAAATGGGCTTCACAAGCAGAAGGTTATTTTGTTTTTCCAAAATTGGAAGGTGAGTTAGGACCAAGAATGAAATTTCAAGGAAAAGATATTTTAAATTGGAGTTTGAATGATTATTTAGGTCTTGCTAATCATCCGGAAGTGCGTAAAGCGGACACAGAAGCAGCAATTCAATACGGAGCGGCGTACCCAATGGGAGCTCGTATGATGAGTGGTCATACTAAATATCACGAACAATTAGAACAAGAATTGGCGGCTTTTGTAATGAAAGAATCAGCGTATTTATTGAACTTTGGTTACCAAGGAATGGTGTCTATTATAGATGCTTTGGTGACAAAAAATGACGTAATTGTGTATGATGTTGATGCGCATGCTTGTATTATTGATGGGGTGCGTTTGCACATGGGAAAACGTTTTACGTATCGTCATAATGATGTGGAGAGTATGGAGAAAAACTTACAACGTGCTACTAAATTAGCCGAAGAAACTGGAGGTGGAATTTTATTCATTACCGAAGGTGTTTTTGGAATGCGTGGTCAACAAGGTAAGTTGAAGGAAGTAGTGGAAATGAAGAAGAAATACAATTTCCGTTTGTTGGTTGACGATGCACACGGTTTTGGAACTCTTGGAAAAACAGGTGCAGGAGCAGGAGAGGAGCAAGGCGTTCAAGATGATATTGACGTGTACTTTTCGACATTTGCCAAATCAATGGCTAATATTGGAGCTTTCGTAGCGGCAGATAAAGATATTATTGATTATTTAAAATACAATTTACGTTCGCAAATGTTTGCTAAAGCATTGCCAATGATTCAAACTATTGGTTCTTTGAAACGTTTGGAGTTATTGCGCCAATCATCTGAAATTAAAGATAAATTGTGGGTCAACGTGAATGCGTTACAAAACGGTTTAAAAGAAAGAGGATTTAACATTGGTGATACCAATACGTGTATTACACCAGTGTATCTTGAAGGTTCTATTCCAGAAGCGATGATTATGGTAAATGACTTGAGAGAAAATTACGGTATTTTCTTGTCAATAGTCGTGTATCCTGTGATTCCAAAAGGAATTATTTTATTGCGTATGATTCCAACCGCTTCGCATACTTTGGCTGATATCGATGAAACATTGGCGGCTTTTGAAGCGATTCGTGAGAAATTAGTAAACGGAACCTACAAACAAATTGCGGAGCAAACTACGGTTGACGTTTCGTAAATTAATAAATTGACTTTTATAAAAAAATCCATTCAGTTGAATGGATTTTTTTGTGTCTGTATTTTTATAATTCTTTCCGAAACGTTTTTCTACGGCAAATAATTTTAGGATCAAAATTCTTCCAAAGTAAATGAATAGCGTGATTGTCTATTAATTCAGGGGTTCGAATGCAATTTTCAATACCTTTTTCCATAAAAGAGGTGTGGTATTCTTTAAAAATAATAGCATGAACGCCCTTGTTTTGGTACTCAGGATGTACTCCAATAAGATAGAAAGTAACGTCTTTACTATTATTTCGTGCACTTAACAAATGCAAGAACCCAAAAGGGAATAGTTTTCCTTTGGCCTTTTGTAAAGCTTTGGAAAAACTAGGCATCACAATGGCAAAAGCAACTAAATTACCGTCTTTATCCTCTACAAATTTGATGTATTCCGGATTGATGAAACTGATGTATTTTTTCTTGAAATATTCTTTTTGAACATCAGAGATGGCTACAAACGAAGATAAACTAGCATAAGATGCATTGAACAAATCAAACATTTTATCTACATAAGGCAGCACGTCTTTGGTTTTCTTGAAATTGACAGGTCGGAGTTGGTAACGCCTTTTGATTAACTCTTGTGCTTTGTCAAATTGTTCTACTTTAACATTGGCAAAAGGGAATTTGTTTTCCAAATATTCTTTTTCGGTTACATAGCCCAGTTGTTCAAAATGTGTTGCATAATACGGATGATTGTACCAAGTAATCATGGTGCCAATTTCTTCGAATCCTTCAGTTAAAACGCCTACTTTGTCTAGATTTGAAAATCCCATCGGGCCCTCAACATAATCTAAATTGTTTTTTCGGCCTAATTCATAGACTTTCTCCAATAAGGCTTTGGTTACTTCAACATCATCAATAACATCAAACCACCCAAAGCGAACTTTCTTTTTTTGTTGGTTATTTACTTCTTCCCAATTGATAATGGCAGCAATTCGACCTACAATTTGATTGTTGCGATATGCCAAATAAAAATAGGCTTCTGCATTTTCAAAAGCTGGATTTTTGGTTTTGTCAAACGTTTCTAGTTCATCAGCAATAATGGGTGGTACCCAATATTGGTTGTCTTTGTATAAGGAAAAAGGGAATTTAATGTAATCGGTCAATTCACTTTTGGTAACCGCTTCTTTAATTTGAATCATTGTGTATAATCTAGAAAATCAGGAATTTTTTCTTTTTTGTGCCTTTCTTAGTTTTTTCTGCTGCTTTTAGTGCTTTTGGATCTCCAATGGGTGTGCGAACTTCGTTATAATTATCATCATAACGCCAAGAAAAACCAAGTCCGCCATAAAAAATAGAAGGAGTGTTTTTTAAACTAGCACTCGCCGAAGCATCAATTTGAAGATCATCAGTAAGTAAAAATGCCGCTCCAGCTCTGACAATTGCATCACTGTAAAAATCACTTTTGTAACCTTGGTTTTCTACAAAACCAGACCATTTGTCGTTGAATCCTTTGGTTAAAGTAAGTGCATATCCATAGCTAGGATATTCAGTTCCAATGTAATCGGCAATAGTATTGGTTACAAAAACCCAACTGCCATCGCCTAAATGATTTTGTGTAATCAAAACAGCTTTTGGCGAAATACTTGCGTTGGGTGAAAAATAGTACGGATTGTTAGCTGAAGTAAAATTGGCACCTGCAAAAACGGAAACAGCGGGAATTAATTGACGCCAGCTAAACTTCTGATTGGCTTTCCAACTGTATATATTGATTTTTTTTTCGTGATTTTTAAATGGGTCGTAAAGTAAATATTTTGCTCCTAAAATAGATTGTTTTAATGCTTTCTGATTTGTTTTTGTGTACAAAGCTTCATACACTTGACTTTGGTATTGAATGTCGGCAATCACTTCTAATTTTTCTAGGAACATTCCGTAGCGCAACGTGGCGTCAATTCCATAACCGTTAGTTGTGTAATTGAGTAAATGGTGTTTTTGGGTGATGCCATAAGCGCCTGTCTCTAATTGAATTACAGATTTCCCTACAGCAAAAGCCGACATGGTTTCTCCAGGTCTGTTGGAATTGATTTGGTCCGTATATTGAGCAAAATTCAGTAGCGGAATTAGCAAAAAGGCTGTGGTTACGAAGGACTTTATTGTAAACATAATTATCTCTGTTGAATTTAAAAGTAATAACGCTTCCCAAATGTACTATATTTTATCATTTATTTAAGAATGATATTTTTATTTTGTTCTTAAGTTTCGGGATGAATTTATTATTTTTGAAAAAAATATTTGAATATGCAAGAAGCTTCTTTTTCTAATTTGATTAGAACTATATTTTATATAATGATGTTCTATTATGTTTTTAAATTTTTAGCACGTATATTTTTACCAATTTTAGTAAAAAAAGCAGTAGAAAAAGCGGGTGAAAGTTTCCAACAACAGCAGCAATATGCGCAAGAAGCGGCTTGGAAAAAAGCTCAGAATAATGATGAGATAATTTATAAAGAAACCGAATCTAAAAATCCTCGTGAAACCAAAAAAGTAGGGGATTATGTGGATTACGAAGAAATAGATTAAATAGATCTCAAACCCCATTTTAACATATTCTAACCAAACTCTCCACATTGAAAAAACTAAATACGTTCTATCCTCATTTACTTGCCGTTATTGGGTTTGTACTTGTTTCACTCATATATTTTTATCCCGTTTTGCAACGAAAACAAATTTTCCAATCGGATATTGCACAATATACCGGAATGGCAAAAGAGCAAAATGATTTTAGAGCTTCTTCTCATAGCGAACCGTATTGGACGAATTCCGCTTTTGGCGGAATGCCCACTTATCAATTAGGGGCTAAATACCCACACGATTACATCGGTGCTTTAGATGATGCATTGCGATTTTTACCTCGACCAGCTGATTATTTGTTTTTGTATTTCTTAGGCTTTTATGGTTTATTATTAGTATTAAAAGTTGACCCGTTAAAGGCGTTTTTTGGTGCCATTGCGTTTGGATTTTCGACCTATTTGATTATTATTTTAGGGGTTGGGCATAATGCCAAAGCCCATGCTATTGCCTATATGCCACTCGTAATTGCTGGTTTTGTATTGGTTTTTCAAAGAAAATACATTTGGGGAGGTTTGTTGACTTTGTTTGCTACGGCTTTAGAAATCAATGCCAATCACTTCCAAATGACCTATTATTTATTGATTTTTCTTTTGGTTTTAGTAGGTTATTTTACCTATCAATTGATCAAACAAAAAGATTTTAAAGGGTTTGGACGTGCTTTTGGAGTACTTGCCATTGCTGGGATTTTTGCTATTGGTGCTAATGCAACTAATTTATTGGCCACTACTGAATACACCAAATTTAGTACTCGAGGTAAAAGCGAATTGACCTTTAACGCTGATGGTTCTAAAGTTACCGAAAACAGTGCGTTATCTCGTGATTATATTACCGAATACAGTTACGGAATTGCTGAAAGTTTCAATTTGGTTGCCCCAAGACTTTTTGGAGGTTCTAACAATGAAACTTTAGGAACGGATAGCAGTATGTATCAGTTCATGATAAGTCAAGGTGTTCCTGCTGTTCAAGCACAAGATTATGTAAAAGGAATGCCTACTTATTGGGGAGACCAACCTATCGTTGCCGCTCCTGCCTACATTGGGGCAGTGGTTTTCTTTTTGGCATTTTTAGCTTTATTTATTGATAATCGAAAGATCAAATATGTTTTCTTTGGTGGTGCTATGATTGCTTTAGTGCTTTCTTGGGGGAAAAATTTCCCATCGGTTACTAATTTTTTCATTGACAATGTGCCAATGTATGACAAATTCAGAGCTGTTTCTTCGATTCAAGTTATTTTGGAATTGTGTTTTCCTGTCTTGGCAGTGATGGGATTGCAATCTTTTTTTCAATTGGATTCAGACCAACAAAAGAAAGGGTTGTTGCAAACGACTATTTTTGGAGTGGGAGTTATGGCTATCTTGTTTTTTGCCAAAGGAATATTTAATTTCTCAGGAAGCGGAGACGAGTATTTCTTAAAGAGCTACGGACCTACTTTTGTAGATGCTTTAAAAGCAGATAGAAAAACCATGTATAGCGCTGATTTATTGCGTTCTACTTTCTTTATTCTTCTTGTGGCTGGTGCTTTATGGTTGTATATTAAAAATAAATTGGCACAAAAAACCACTATTATTGTTATTGGTTTAGTAATGATATTTGACTTATTCCTGGTCGATAAAAAATACGTTTCAGATAAAGATTTTGTTAGTAAAAGGGAAGTAGAAGTGCCTTTTCAAGCAACTCCAGTTGATTTGCAAATTTTAAAAGACAGTACGAATTACCGTGTTTTTGAAATTAATGGCAATCTATCGAGTGCAAGGGCTTCGTTTTTCCATAAATCGATTGGTGGTTATCATGCGGCTAAGCCAAGAAGAATGCAACAATTGTTTGACTACCAAATTGCTAAAAATAATTTGGAACCACTCAACTTTTTGAACGTAAAATATTTAATACAAACGGATAAAGACGGAAAAGAATTCCCAATTGCCAATCCAGAGGCCAATGGAAATGCGTGGTTTGTGAGTCAAGTAAAATTAGTTCATTCTGCGGATGAAGAGATGAAAGCTTTGGATAAATTTGATTCTAAAAATGTAGCGGTAATCAATGCTAAAGAATTTGAAATTAAAAAGATGGCTTTCGCCAAAGACAGTTCGGCTACAATTACTTTGGATTCGTATCAACCGAATGATTTGAAATATACTTCGGTAAATACAAATGAAGGCTTAGCAGTGTTTTCTGAAATGTATTATAAAAACGGTTGGAATGCCTATATAGATGGCAAAAAAGTAGCGCATCTCCAAGCTGATTATGTTTTGAGAGCTTTACCAATTCCCGCTGGAAAACATAGTATTGAATTTAAGTTTGAACCTCAAGTAGTCCAAACGGGAAGTACCATTACACTGGTAAGTTCTGTCGGGATACTATTGCTTTTAATTGGTGGAATTTACTTTGAAAGAAAAAAGGGAAGTAAATAGTTGGTGTTTAATTTGTAAATTTGATTATTAATTTCACTAAAAATGAAGGCAACTAAATTAAATCATGCTCATCCTTCAAAAATGGAAGCTCGTTATATTGATGAGGTTAGAAAAATGACACCACAACAACGGTTTGAAAAGTTTATGGCGATAATTGAGCTTTCCTATATGTTGAAAAAAGCAAAAAAAATAGTAAAGTAATTCGATGGATAGTCAGATAATTGAAATTTGGAAGTACTTCTCTTTGAATAAAGTTAAATATTTGACTATTGGAGGACTTGCCGTAAGTATATACGGTTATGGAAGAAATACAGGCGATATTGATATATTTATTGAAGATTCAATTGACAATAGAAAAAATTTAAGAGAAGCCTTAAAACAGCTTGGAATTGGTGATTTTGAAAATATTAATACGATGCAGTTTATTCCAGGGTGGACAGATATTACTTTGAATTTTAATTTACGATTAGATATAATGACCTCTGTTAAAGGTTTAGAAAATAGTTCTTTTGAACAACTTTTAGAACAAGCCTATATTGTTGAGATTAGCGAAACTCCAGTTTACTTTTTAGATTATACTAATTTAATTAAAGCTAAGAAAGCAGCAAATCGTCCAAAAGATATTTTAGATATTGAAGAATTAGAAAAAATCAATAATAAATCTAATTAATAAACTTGGAACCACAACAAAAAAAACTTTTAATCATCACGTATTATTGGCCACCAGCAGGAGGGCCGGGTGTTCAGCGTTGGTTGAAGTTTGTGAAATATTTGCCGGATTTTGATGTGCAGCCTATTGTCTATGTACCTGAAAATCCAACGTATCCAATTGTTGATACACAACTAGAAAGTGAAGTTTCGGATAAAGCGATTATTCTAAAAAATCCAATTTTTGAACCCTACCAATTGGCTTCTTTTTTATCTAAAAATAAGACTAAAAAAATCAGTTCAGGAATTATTCCCAATCAGAAAAAACAATCTTTTTTAGATAAGTTATTGCTTTGGGTGCGTGGTAACTTATTCATTCCTGATGCGCGTGTCTTTTGGGTAAAACCTTCTGTAGCTTATTTGGAAAAATACATTCGAGAGAACGAAATCGATACGATAGTTACTTCTGGGCCACCGCATAGTTTGCATCTAATTGGATTAGAATTAAAACAAAAATTAAATCTAAAATGGTTGGCCGACTTTAGAGATCCATGGACCACTATTGGTTACCATAAATCGTTGCGATTGTCTAATTATGCGGCTAAAAAGCATAAAGATTTAGAACGTCAAGTTTTAAATTCGGCCGACACAATCATTGTAACAAGTAAAACCACAAAAACAGAATTCCAGGCTTTAACCACCAAACCAATTGAAGTTATTACCAATGGCTTTGATGTTGAAAAAATAGAAAAACAAACTTTGGATACTCAATTTAGTTTGGCACACATCGGTTCTTTTTTATCTGAAAGAAATCCGAAAATTTTATGGGAAAGTTTGAAAGAATTACTTCAAGAAATTCCAGATTTTAAATCCCATTTAGAAATTAAATTGATAGGTGCGGTAAGTCAAGAGGTGTTGGAAACGATATCGGAATTTGGATTGAATGCGTACATCAATAATTTAGGTTACATTTCGCATGCTGAAGCGGTGGCGCACCAACGAAAATCACAAGTTTTGTTGTTAATTGAAATCAATTCAGAAGAAACTAAAAGTATTTTACCGGGAAAATTATTTGAATATATGGTTTCGGAACGTCCAATTGTAGCTATTGGTCCTAAAGATTCTGATTTTGCCGAGATTATTACCAATACCAATACGGGTGTGTTTTTTGAATATTCTGAAAAAACACAGTTGAAACAAACTATTCTAGAGTATTACAATCAATTTTTGGAAGGTAAATTGAAATCTAATGGCATTGGACTTCAGCATTATTCTAGAAAAAATCTAACCAAACAATTAGTTGAATTACTCAATCAATACTAATATTACGCAATCATTATGGGAATCGTACTTAATCAATCATTAAAAAATACCATTATTACTTATATTGGTTTTGCTATTGGAGGAATCAGTACGATTTTTTTATTTCCGCCTATTTTGGGTAAGACGTATTACGGTTTATCTAATTATATTTTGTCTTGCGCCAATGTAATTATGCCTTTGTTTGCTATTGGCATGCAAAATACTTTGGTTAAGTTTTATTCCCAATGCAAAACGGAAAAAGAAGAGAATCAATTCTTGTCATTTACTGTTTTGTTTCCATTGCTTTTGTGTATTCCTTTGGTTTTAATAGGATTGTTTTTCTATGATGATATTGCAGAATTCTTGTCTAAGAAAAATGATATTGTAAAAGACTACATTTATTTGATTCCGTTGATGGGATTGTGCATGGCATATTTTGAGATATTTTATGCTTGGGCTAGAGTTCATATGCATTCTGTTTTTGGGAATTTCATTAAAGAAGTTGGATTGCGAATGTTTTCAGTAGTGGGACTTTTAGGTATTTATTTTAAATGGATTACCGCTATTGATTTTATTTACTTGACTGCGGTGATTTATTTTGTTGCATTTTTGGTTACCATGTTGTATGCTTTTAGAATTAAAAAACCGATTTTTCAATTTACTATCCCACACAATGTAAAATCCATTCTAGAATATACTTTTTATATTATTTTATCAGGTAGTGTGGCGAATTTATTGTTAGATGGAGATAAAATGATTCTGAATCAATATATGGATATTGGTAATATAGCCTATTATTCAGTTGCTACATATATTGCTTTGGTAATTTCGGTTCCAAGCCGTGCCATGCACCAAATTGTCTATCCCATTACGGCCAAATTGATGCATGAAAATAAACACGATGAATTGAATGATTTGTATAAAAAGACATCGATCAATTTGCAATTAGTAGGAGGGTTTGTAATGTTGTGCATTTTTGTCAATATCGAACAATTGTATGAAATGCTTCCAAAGGAATATGCTGACGGAATTTGGATTGTCTTTATTATTGGTCTTTCTAAGTATTTCGATTTGATTTTAGGAAATAATAATGCAATTATTTTTAATTCGAAATACTATCGCATGGTGTTGTTTTTAGGATTAATGTTAGTCTTAGTTACCTTTGTCTTAAACATAATTTTTATCCCTCTATATGGGATTATAGGTTCTGCATTTGCTACCTTGCTGTCTATTACTTTATATAGTTTGGCTAAATTGATGTTTGTAGTAAAACGAATGCATTTGTATCCATTTACTAATCAAACGCTGTATTCTATTGGAATAACTTCGGTACTCTTTTTATTATTTTATTTCTGGAAATTTCCATTTCATCCAATCGTTAGTATTGGTTTAAAATCGATTTTGGTTACAGTTATTTATGTGTATTTGAACTATAAAATGGTTATTTCTATCGAAATAAATCGGTTTTTGGATACTATTTTTAAGAAACTGAAATTAAAATCGTAACTTAGGAATATCCTTTTAATCTGCTTTTTTTTCCTACGTCATTAATATCACTAAAAGTGGGTATTGTGTGAGCTTTGTAATGGAATTATTTTTGTGATAGTTGTAAAACATAATTCCAAATCCCAATGAAAAACAATTTTGTCAATTCTGATAAAAGTCTACAAGATTTTTACAATAGAGTTAGTGCTAGAATTCGTTCCGGTTTTATCGTAAAAGAAAAAAATGATAAATTACCTTTCGCTATTTTGTCTAGAGAACCAAGGTCTATTAATCATACATTGAACTTTATTCTATTTTGCCTAACACTTGGATTATGGTCTGTAGGTTGGTTGTATATGACTTTTGTGTATGGTAAAGAAAAAAGAATTCTTATTGCTATAGATGAAGACGGCAAAACATTTGAGGAAACATGTTATCAATAATCCGATTTATAGTTTTTCTTTTAAATAGCTGGCAGTAATTGATTTTTTCATTTTCACTACATCTTCGGGAGTACCTACACCTAATAATTGCCCTCCATTTTCACCAACTTCAGGGCCTAAATCAATAATCCAATCGGCACATTTGATTAAGTCTAGATTGTGTTCTATGACAATGACGGAATGTCCTTTTTCGATTAACGCATCAAAGGAAGCCAATAATTTTTTAATGTCGTGAAAGTGTAATCCAGTAGTAGGTTCGTCAAAGACAAAAAGTGCTTTGTCTTTGGTTGCTCCTTTGACTAAAAAGGAGGCTAACTTGATACGCTGTGCCTCTCCGCCTGAAAGGGTAGAAGACGATTGACCTAATTGTACATACCCCAATCCCACATCTTGAAGAGGTTGTAATTTTTGGGTAATTTTTGTTTGTTTATGTTCTGCAAAAAAGGCGATAGCATCATCAATAGTCATATTTAAAATATCATTGATGTTTTTGCCTTCAAATGAAACCTCTAAGACTTCTTTCTTGAAACGTTTTCCATTACAGGTTTCGCAATGCAGTTGTACATCGGCCATGAAAACCATTTCTACATTGATGGTTCCTTCTCCTTTACAACTTTCACAACGCCCGCCATCTACGTTAAAAGAGAAGTGTTTGGCTTGATACCCTCTTACTTTAGATAGCTTTTCTTTGGCATACAAATCCCGAATGTCATCATACGCCTTGATGTAAGTAACTGGATTGGAACGCGAACTCCTTCCAATTGGATTTTGATCTACATATTCAATATGTTTGATATGCGAAAAAGAGCCTGTCATTTCAGTAAATTGTCCTGCTTTTTCTCCTGCATTGTCTAATTTCTTTTGCATAGCAGGAAACAAAATCTTTTTTACTAAAGTACTTTTTCCACTTCCTGAAACACCGGTAATTACAGTTAATACGTCAAGCGGAAAACTAACATCAATGTTCTGTAAATTGTTTTCTCTTGCTCCTTTAATTTCTATTTGATTTTTGAAAGGTCTTCGTTTTTTTGGAACCGAAATTTCCAAATTACCACTCAAATAGTGAGAAGTTAATGAATCAGATTGTAGAATTTCATTGTACGTACCTTGCGCTACTAAATTTCCTCCGTGGGTTCCAGCCTCAGGGCCAATATCAATAATCATATCTGCGGCTTTCATTATATCTTCATCGTGCTCTACCACAATTACGGTATTGCCTAAATCTCGTAGAGAAAGCAATACTTTAATTAAGCGTTCGGTGTCTTTTGGGTGTAAACCAATGCTGGGTTCATCCAAGATATACATTGACCCAACCAAACTACTTCCTAAAGATGTTGCCAAGTTGATACGTTGCGATTCGCCACCAGAAAGTGTAGCCGAATTTCGATTTAGAGTTAGGTAATCCAAGCCAACTTCGGTTAAAAAGGACAAACGATTGTTGATTTCAATCAGCAGTCGTTTGGCAATTTGTTTTTCGTATTCGTTAAGTTCAATGTTTTTAAAAAATCCAACCAAATGGCGAATAGGTAAATCTACTAAGTCTGAAACAGTTTTACCGTTTATTTTTACATAAGAAGCTTCCTCACGAAGGCGTTTACCTTTGCAAGTAGTACATTTTGTTTTCCCTCTATAACGAGACAACATCACACGGTTTTGAATCTTGTAATTTTTCTCTTCTAATTCTTTGAAAAAATCATTTAGTCCTTGAAAATATTGATTTCCTGTCCACACTAATTCTTTTTGCTCTTCACTCAGTTCAAAAAAAGGTTTGTGGATAGGGAAGTCAAATTTGTAGGCATTTTTGACTAACTCATCTCTATACCAACTCATACTTTCGCCTCGCCAAGGAAAAATCGCATTTTCAAAAATGGATAAGCTTGTGTTGGGCACCACCAATTCAGCATCAACGCCAATGATGTTGCCGTAGCCTTCGCAAACGGGACAAGCGCCATAAGGATTATTAAAACTGAACAAATGCACATTGGGTTCTAAAAAAGAAATCCCGTCTAACTCAAAATTATTGGAATATGAAAACCGCTTTTCTGAATTTAATTCTTGCAAATAGCAAATGCCTTTTCCCTCAAAAAAAGCTGTTTGAATAGCATCGGCCAAGCGGTTGTAAAATTCTTCTTCGGCTTTGACTACGATTCGGTCAATAATCAGAAAAATTTCTTTTTTACTCAAACTTTTTGGCAAATCATCTAAACGAACCATTTCGCCATCCACTAAAATTCGGGCAAAACCTTGTTGTAATAAAACGTTTAGTTTGTCTTCTAGTTTTCGTCCTTTTTCCAAATGAATAGGAGCAAGGAGGAGCCATTTACTGTCCAATTCTAATTTTTTTACATCAGAAACAACATCGGTTACGGTATGTTTTTTAACTTCCTGACCAGAGATTGGAGAAAATGTGCGACCTACTCGGGCATATAATAATTTGATATAATCGTAGATTTCTGTTGAGGTTCCTACAGTCGAACGTGCATTAGTTGTATTGACTTTTTGTTCAATAGCAATAGCTGGTGCAATTCCTTTAATGTATTCTACTTTAGGTTTGTCTAAGCGACCTAAAAATTGTCGCGCATAAGACGATAAACTTTCTACATAACGACGTTGACCTTCGGCATACAAAGTATCAAAAGCCAAACTCGATTTTCCAGAGCCAGAAAGTCCTGTAATTACTACGAGTTTATTCCTTGGAATGGCTACATCTACATTTTTTAAATTATGTACCTGAGCGCCTTTAATGATGATATTTTTCTTTGGGTCTAGTGTAGAAAGGTCAATTGACATAAAAAAATTAATTTTCACAAAAGTAATCAATTTTCAACTGAGAATTACTACAGCTAAATATAGAAATTAGTGTCAAAGCAGCTTCATTTTTATTTTAAAAAATGAAGTTGTTGAAATAAAATACGACAAAAAACCAGCCCTGAGATAGTTTGATGTTTTGAGATTGTTCTTGTTTTATTTGCATATTCCAATAAAATTAAGTTAAATTTGTACGTATAATCGTCACATAAAAATAAAAGCCTATTTAACACTATTACTTTTTAGAACATTATTTAGAATTACAAACCCTCTAAAAGGTATATTATGGCTATTCCTCCTATTGATGATGCTACATTAGTAAATGATTATATTGCTGGCAATGAAGCTGCTTTAGCAACACTTATCAAAAGACACCAATCTAAAATTTTTGGTTTTATCTATTCCAAAATTGGAGATAGAGATCTTGCAGACGATATTTTTCAAGATACATTTATCAAAGTAATTCGCACTTTGAAATCCAATGCGTATAATGAAGAAGGTAAATTCTTGCCTTGGGTAATGCGAATTGCTCATAATTTGGTTGTGGATCATTTTCGCAAAAACAAAAAAATGCCTTTGTACAGAGAAACGGAAGAGTTTTCTATATTTTCTATCATGACAGATGATACGCTTACAATAGAAAATAAATTGATTTCAGATCAGGTGGCAAAAGATTTACGTCAGTTGATAGAAGAACTTCCTGATGATCAAAAAGAAGTTGTAATGATGCGCTTGTACCAAGATATGAGTTTTAAAGAAATTTCAGAAGCAACTGGAGTGAGCATTAATACGGCTTTAGGTCGAATGCGTTATGCTTTGTTGAATTTGAGGAAAGTAATTGAGAAACACCAAATTATTTTAACAAACTAAACAATATTTTTAAGAGTATGTCGTTGTACTATAAATTGTAAATACATACTATGGCAAAAATCTACTTTAAAAAATCATTTGTTGCTCCAAAAATGAAACCAAAGAAAGAAGTTATTTCTTTCTTGTTGAACTATTCAAAAGCGTTAAAAGTAGTCAAAACTGAGCAAGCTACTTTTGAAATTATCGCTAATTAAATTTTGTTGTTAACGGATAAACCACCTTTATTAATTAGGAATAAAGGTGGTTTTTTATTTTTTAAAATAGTCGTCTAAAACTGATTTTCTTCCGATAGTTTTGGTAATAATGTCTTTTTCTAGCTCCCATCCACGTGCAGGCGAATATTCACGTCCGTACCAAATGATTTGTAGGTGTAATTCATTCCATAATTCCTCTGGAAAAATACGTTTAGCATCTTTTTCAGTTTGCACTACATTTTTTCCGTTGGTTAAGTTCCAACGGTACATCAAGCGGTGAATGTGCGTATCTACTGGAAATGCAGGAATGCCAAAGGCTTGCGACATTACAACGCTAGCAGTTTTATGTCCCACTGCTGGTAGTTCTTCTAGAGCTTCAAAACTTTGAGGAACTTGTCCGTTGTGTTTTTCGATTAGAATTTGAGATAAGCCATAGATTCCTTTCGATTTCATCGGTGATAAACCACACGGGCGAATGATTTCTTTAATTTCCTCCACAGATAATTTTACCATATCATACGGGTTATCTGCTTTTGCAAATAGTAAAGGGGTAATTTGGTTCACTCTTACATCTGTGCATTGTGCAGATAGTAAGACTGCAATTAATAATGTATAAGGGTCTTTATGGTCTAAAGGAATTGGAATTGTGGGATACAATTCTTTTAACGTATTTATAACAAATGTTACCCGTTCCTGTTTGTTCATTTTTGTATTTTTATTCCTGTAAAAATAATACAATTCCAATAATTCAAAAAATAGAATATTATGACAACATTACAAATAGGAGATAACGCTCCACAATTTTCTGGAGTGGACCAAGACGGTAAAACTCATCAATTAGCCGATTATAAAGGAAAAAAATTAGTTGTCTTTTTTTATCCAAAAGCAAATACCCCAGGCTGTACTGCAGAAGCTTGTGATTTAAGAGATAATTTCGAACGTTTTCAAGCTAATAATTATGCCCTTTTGGGAGTGAGTGCCGATCCAGCCAAAGCACAAGCTAAATTTAAAGAGAAGTACGATTTTCCTTTTCCTCTTTTAGCGGATGAAGATAAATCGGTGATTCAAGCCTTTGGTGTTTGGGGACCAAAGAAATTTATGGGTAAAGAGTATGATGGAATTCACAGAACTACGTTTGTCATTGACGAAAACGGAATCATTTCGGATGTGATATCAGATGTAAAAACCAAGGTGCATGCCTCTCAGATTCTGAAATAAATTAGATCAAAAAAAATCCCCAATTATTTATGATTGGGGATTTTTATTTAAACTTCTTTCAAAAATTTGCTTGGTTCATAGCCAAATAAATGGTGCTCTTTAATGATTTCAGCCACCCCAGATGGAAGCATTTCTTCCCATCCTTCTTTTCCTTGACTAATCATTTTTAGAACTTCACGAGAGAATACCTCTAATATTTCAGGATTGTAATCTTCAATATCTACTACTTTTCCGTTGAATTTGAAGAATTTGTACAATTCTTTCATTCTAGGATGTACTTTCAAGTTGTCTGAAGTAATGATTTCGCCATCTTCACCAAGCATTGGGTACAAGAATACTTTCATGTCTCGGTAGAATAATTTACCGAAAGCTTCAAGAATTCCTCCACTTAAGTGACGGTAGTATTTCTCGTCAAAAATGTCAACTAGGTTATTAACTCCCATTGCCAATCCCATACGGGCTTTGGTATAATTCGCAAAATATTCAACTACTTTATAGTATTCTTGGAAATTAGAAATCATTACCGTTTGACCTAACGAACAAAGTAATTCGGCTCTATCCATGAAATCCCTTTCATCAATTTCTCCATCAGATCGTAAATTAGACAATGTTATCTCAAAAACCACGAGTGTGTTGTCTTTCTCTACTTTATTTTCTTTAAGGAACATCTTCAAGGATTTCTCGTACATGTCCATGTTTACTTTGGTTACAGGACGGAAACTTCCTCTAAAGGCCAATAAGTTTTTCTTGTATAAAATTGCCGCTGGTAAGATGTTTTTTCCTTCAGGATTGAACATTACGGCATCAGTCATTCCATTTTTAACCAATTGTAAACTCATCAAACGATTGTCTACATCCGCAAAACGGGGCCCAGAGAAGTTGATAGTGTCAATTTCAAGTTGGTCTTTGTCTAAATGGTCATACAAATAACGCAACAATTTTTTAGGGTCGTTATATTTGTAATATGCTCCATAAATTAAGTTAACACCAAGAATCCCTAAGGTTTCTTGTTGTAATCTTGAATCGGTTTCTTTAAAACGAATGTGTAAGATGATTTCGTTATACGCTTCGTCAGGTTCAATTTGGAAACTAATTCCAACCCAACCATGCCCTTTGAATTGCTTTGCAAAATCGATAGTTGCCACGGTATTGGCATAACTGAAGAACATTTTGTTGGGGTGTTTGTCTCTACTCAAACGTTTTTCAATCAAGCTAACTTCGTGTGAAAGCATCTTTTTTAATCGACTTTCAGTCACATAACGACCATCTTCTTCAATACCGTAAACGGCATCACTAAAGTCTTTGTCGTATGCTGACATCGCTTTTGCAATAGTTCCAGATGAACCTCCTGCTCTAAAAAAGTGTCTAACCGTTTCTTGTCCGGCACCAATTTCGGCAAAAGTTCCGTAAATATTTTCGTTGAGGTTGATACGAAGCGCTTTATCCTTAATAGAAGGAATTTGCTCCATTACCTTATCTCCTTTGAGTTTTATTTTTTTGGTATGCATTATTTATATCAATAAGTGCTTTTATGTTACAAAGTTAACAAATTAGGAGTTTGTTGAAAGATATTTAACCTTATTTTTGTAAAAAAATGATGTCTTACTACGATTATTATTTGAATCGTATTTTTAGTGCATTCAAATGTAGAATTACTATTTTTGAATTACTATTTTTTCGTTATTGATAGTGTAACAAAAGGAGTTGTTTTAAAAACAGCCCAACAACAATAATCACTTTTGAAAGTATATTTTTTAGGTACTGGTACTTCGCAAGGTATCCCTATTATTGGGAGTGATCATCCTGTTTGTAAAAGTGCTGATATCAAAGACAAACGTTTGCGTGTTTCGGCATGGTTATCATGGGACAATCATTCATTTGTGTTCGATTGCGGACCTGATTTCAGGCAACAGATGTTAGTTTCTAATTGTCAAAAGGTGGACGGAATACTGTTTACTCATGAACATGCTGATCATACAGCAGGTATCGATGATATTCGACCGTTTAATTTTCGTCAAGGACCAATGCCGATTTTTGCGCATCAACGTGTCATTGATAATTTGAAAAGACGTTTTGACTATGTGTTTGAAACGGTAAACAAATATCCAGGAGCTCCCTCTGTAACAACTTTTGAAGTTCAAAATAATATTCCATTTGCAATTGGAAATAAAACGGCAATTCCTATTAACGTTATGCATGGCGATTTGCAAGTGTTTGGTTATCGCATTGACGATTTTGCTTATTTGACCGACGTGAAAACAGTTGAGGAATCAGAAATTCAAAAATTAAAAGGGCTTAAAGTTTTGGTGGTAAATGCTTTACGCGAAGAACCGCACCAAACCCACTTCAATTTGCAAGAAGCCTTAGATTTTATAACTTTGGTACAGCCTGAAAAGGCTTATTTGACTCACATTAGCCATCATTTAGGTTTTCATGAAGAAGTACAAAAAAAACTTCCAGATAACGTATTTTTGGCGTATGATAATTTAGAAATTACGATTTAATTTTTCCTATGAAACGTTCATTATTGCTTTATTTGACCCTGCTTTTTGCTTTGACAACTTTGTTTACTTATGTTTTTTTAAGTAGTGAAGTAAAATTTGAACAAAAACGTTTTGAGAAAGTGACCACTAGATTAAAAGATAGTTTGACTTTGGTTTCTAATCAATTGGCCGATGCTAATTATTTTTCGTTAGCCAAGAATGAAAATGCACAAAATTATTTTGATAATCAGAGCTCACAAAAAACAATCCAGTATGAGAAGTTAATTCCGGTTGTGACTGAAAAATTATTAGATTATAATTCCAATCCAAAAGGCAATCCCTATACGGGTCAAGATCAAATAGGTGCGAATAAATTTATTATCAATAAAGTAAGAATCTTGAATCACCGTTGGATAATTGCTGACTTTAGTGATGGCGAAATTTGGGGCGAAGTACTATTGAAATATTTCGTAAATGAAGATGAGACTATTTCTTTTGAAGTAAATCAATCTCTTTTGTATCAAAAATAAAATGAATTTTTTTAAGACTGAGCTTGTAACCAATTCTTAAAATCAAAAAATACTTGAGGTGAAATCCCGTGTCCGATAGGATATTCTTTATAGGTGTGAGTAATGCCTAATTGCGTTAAAAATGCATCTGATTTTCTTGCCCATTCCACAGGAATAACTTGGTCTACCGTTCCGTGTGAGGCAAAAATACCCAATTTAGAAAAGTCATTATTTTCAAAACCCGCTTTTAGAATTGGTTCGCTAACATAGCCGCTTAATCCGATTACATTTTTGATTTTTTTGGGTTGCGAAAGCGCTACTCCATAACTCAAAATAGCCCCTTGGCTAAAACCAATTAAGCTGATATTGTTAGCATCAATAGGGTAGTTGTCTATCAATTCATCAATAAAAGTACCAATCAAATCTCGGGAAACTTTAGCTTGTTCGTGGTCAGAGAATTTATTTTCGTCGGCATCAAAATTAATGGCATACCACGCATAACTTCCGTATTGTAAATCATAAGGCGCACGTGCCGAAATAACATAATAGTCTTCAGGAAGTTCAGATGCAAAAGAAAATAAATCGGCCTCATTGCTCCCGTATCCGTGCAATAAAAGTAATAATGGATTGGAATCCTTTTTTATTTTGGGTTCTCTGATGAGGTATTCTAAAGATAGATTCATAGCGTTACGAAATATTGGATAACCATTTCTGGAAATAGGTTCCTAATAGAGGCATCGGTTTGATTTCACCTTTAATAGCGGTAAATATACTATAGCCCCATAAAATAGAAATGAAAATCCACATGGGAAATGAAATCAACAAGCTGTCAAAATTACTAATTAGTAGGCCTAAAGAGATAAAAGTCAACGTTAATCCTAAACCTTGACGAATGTGAAAAGAAGCAAATGGATTTTTATGTTCGGCATTCATAGACATAGCAATGAAAACTCCAATTCCTAAAATATAACTGGTAATGGCGATGGATTTTCCTGCCTCTATTGTTTCTTTGTTCATGGGTTATTGATTTAGAATCAATTGATCTTGATTCACAATTCCATATACTTTTCCTTTCATTTCTGTTCCAATGAAAGCTGAATTCTTGGATTTTGAACCAATTGATTCAGCAGTGAAAGTACTTTTACCTTTAGGGTTGAATAGGCTTAGATTAGCTTTGGCTCCCTCAATTATAGAAGGAATTTCTAATCCGAAGGTTGTTCTTGCTGCAGTTAATTTTTCTATTACAACCTCAACTGGCAATACGGTCATTAAAGCTCCAAAAGCACTTTCGAGACCAATTGTCCCGCTTTTGGCAGTGTCAAAATCCATCTTTTTATGTTCTATATCGATAGGATTGTGATCTGAAGTTATCATGTCGATAGTGCCATTTTTAACTCCTTCTATCAAAGCGAGTCGATCAGTTTCTGTTCGTAATGGTGGGCTTACTTTACAACGAGTGTCAAACTCTTCTAATTTCTCGTCGGTTAAAACGAGATGGTGTACGGCAACACTGCAACTTACTTGTAATCCTTTGGCTTTGGCTTCTTGGATTAAAGCGACAGATTTTGCAGTTGAGATAGTTGGAATGTGTAATTTTCCACCTGTATATTCGAGTAAGAATAAGTTTCTAGCTACTTGTAATTCTTCGGCTAAATTCGGAATTCCTTTCAATCCTAGTCGAGTAGAAACAATTCCTTCATTGGCCACGCCATTTCCTTTAATTTTTTCATCTTGGGAAAAAGCAATGACTAAACCATCAAAGTCTTGTGTGTATTGCAAGGCAATTTTTAACAAATTGGCATTATCCAAACTTTTATTGTAATCTCCAAAAGCGATGGCACCTGCATTTTTCATATCAAATAACTCAGCCATATCTTTTCCTTCACTTTTTTTAGTTAAGGCGCCAATGGGAAACAATTGAGTTGCTGCTCCTTGGGCTTTACTTTTAACAAAATGAACTTGCGATTGATTGTCAATTACGGGTAGAGAATTAGGTTGTAAAGCAATTCCGGTGAATCCACTTTTTGCAGCGACTTGCAATCCGTTTGCAATAGTTTCTCGATCTTCAAAACCGGGTTCGCCTAAAGAGACACTGCTATCAAACCAACCTGGAGAAACGTGTAGATTATCGAGTTGAATTTCGGGTAAATTTTCAGGATTAGCTAATGCAGTTCCTAGTGTAGCGATACAACCATCGGCAATTAAAATATCTAGGGTCTTGTTGTGAAAAGGACTTTTGGAATCGATAATTGTTGCACTTCGGATGATTGTTTTCATATTTTTATTGATTTTTAACCAAATAAAATTAGGTGTTTACTATGTTGTTAACCAGTATTTTATCTATGTTTATTAGAAGTAATTGTTTGTATTTATTTTACTTCATGAATCGAATAATCGCCATTTCTATTATTAGTAATAACACTGCAAATATAAGAAACCATTTCCATATTTGATTATCGTTGTTTTCGGTTTGTATTCGGTCAAAAACAGAAGACATGGATGTGATTTGCGCTATTTCCGAAAGTAATTTTTCGTTGTTATGTATTAGTATTAAGTTGCTTTCTTTTCTGTCGTAATTGAAACTGATGTTTTGTACCCATTGTTTCCTATTGAAAATACTAAAATTACCTGCTTGTAAAGGGTGGTTTTCAAAATTCATTTTGACTTTTGTGCCCAAATTTTGTTGTATCGGAATGAATTCTTCGGTTTTGTTTTTAACAGTTAGAACACCTTCTTTGTTTAAATCAGTTTTGACAAAATAGGAATCAGAATTGCCAATTGTTCGTGCAGAAACACTATTTTTTTCTTGGCTTTGCGCCAATTGATAAAAAACAGGAACAATTAAAGGAGAGCGTTGGAAGTTAGAATTTTCAAGATTTAAAGCTGCCGAAAAAACAAAAACTGTTCCTGCTCCTTTGCGAGATGATTGTAAAAAAGGGCTTTGATCTTGGTAGGATAAAATGATAGCGCCATTACTTGTTACGTTAAATTCTTCTTTGGTTTTTGGGTATTGAAAATTGGAAATCTGATTTTCAAAGACGGTCTTAAAAACAGGATGATTAAAATGAATTTTAGTAATCAATTTTTCGCCAGTTGTAACCGATTGAAATGCTATATTTCCCATTTTCTGAACCAAGGAATTGAGGTTTGCAATCGTAGCTTTTGTAGAAGGAATGACAATGAGATTACCTCCCTTTTCTACAAAAGATTGTACATTAGTTTGCAGCGCTTGTGGAATTTCGTCAAGTTCGTTTAAGACGATAGCGTCTTGCTCATTAATCCGATTGTAATCTAATTGTGTGAGCGTACTGTTTTGAAATTCAAATTCATCGCTGGTGTAAATTCGCGATAAAAAAGGACTTTTTGCCGTTTCGCCAATGCTTAAAACTTTTGTTTTTGGGCTTTCTCCAATGCTAAAATAGAAGGTGTTGTCAAAATCCAAACCATTGTCAGTAATCGCAATATATCCGTGAAACGCTTTTTTAGGAATAGTGAACGGAATAATTTGCTTCTGTTTTTTTAAGGAAATCATCGTTTTGGCAACTAACTTGTTTTCATTGTAGATTCCCATAGAAATAGGCGGATTGTCCTCTCCATAATTGCTGACTTGAACTCCAATTTCATAAAAATTATCTAAATTCTTGCGAATAAAAACACTATCAATAGCTACATTATTTTGTTGTTCTGCTTTGGGAATAAGGAACGAAATAGCATCGGTTTTTCTCATAGCGGTAAGCTGTTTTGACTCTAAACCAATAGCATCTGTAATAATTACAATTTCTTTTTGATACAGTGATGGACGAGCTTGTATTTGATTTAAAATAGGGTCTAAATCAAAAGGCGTTGCGCTGTATTGCAAATTCTGAAGTTCTTTTTGAATGGATTTTATATCGGTGTTCCAAAAGGCCTCTGTATTGGTCAACAAAGAAAAATGAATGGTTTCGGGTGTTGTTTCTAATAGTTCTTGAATGGCGCGTTGCAATAATTCGCCTTGCTTGCCTTTGGCTTGCATACTATAAGAATTGTCCAGAACGATATACAACTCTTTTTGCGATGTAGACTTTTCTTGAGAAGGTGAAAAAGGTTGGGCAAAAGCCAAAACCAAAGCGGTTAATAGAAGCAATCGGGTAGTGAGTAACAACCATTTTTTGATTTGCGAACTTTTGCGGCTTTGTATGGTAAGTGCTTTTAGAAACCTAACATTGGTAAAATATTCTTTTTTAAAGCGTCGCAATTGAAACAAATGAACCAAAATAGGTACTATCAAAAGGAAAAGAAAGTACAAAATTTCGGGATGTTTGAATTGCATTGATTTTTGATTTAAATGATGTAAGATTCAAAATTACAAATTAATCGGTTTGGGCGGAAACTATTTAATCGGTATTGGTTTCATTTTATTATGTACCTTAGCTTTTCAATTGTATGTAAAATGAAAAATAACCTCATTCTTATTCTAGTAGCCTTTATTTCTTTGGCTCAAGCCCAAACTAAAAAACTTCCATTGTTGATAGGCACATACACTAATAGTTGCGACAGTAAAGGGATTTATGTGTATGATTTTGACACCAATACAGGTGATTTTGTATTCAAAAATGCTACCGAAAAAGTGAGCAACCCAAGTTATTTAACACTTTCCAAAGATCAAAAAATAGTATACTCGGTTAATGAAAATGGAGCGGAAAGTAGGGTGAGTTCGTTTCAATTTGATGTGACTAGTGGTAAATTAACGAATCTAAATCAACAAAAAGCGCAGGGTGCCGACCCTTGCTATATTATCAATGACGATTTGAATGTGATTGTGGCAAATTATTCAGGAGGAAATATCGCTGTTTTTGGCAAAAAAGCAAATGGTAGTTTGTCAGCTATCAAGCAAGTGGTACAGCACAAAGGAAAAGGAATCCACCCTCGCCAAGAAAGTGCGCACATTCACATGGTGTATTTTTCTCCCGATAAAAAATACGTTTTGAGTACTGATTTAGGAACAGATACCGTTAGTTTATACGAATACCATCCAAATTCAGTTACCAGTGTGTTGAAATTGAAAAGTACGACTTCGTTACAAGCAGGAAGTGGACCACGTCATTTAACTTTTAGCAAAGACGGAAAAAAAGTCTATGTTTTACAGGAATTAAACGGTGCTTTGTCTGTTTTTGGTTTTGCCAATGGAAAATTAACGGCAATTCAAGAAACGACTATTTTAGCGAAAGACTTTAAAGGAAATTTTACAGGAGCCGACATTCATATTTCGCCTGACGGCAAATTTCTGTATGCTTCCAATAGAGGAGAAGCCAACACTATTTCTATTTTTAAAATTCTAAAAAATGGGCAGTTGCAACCGCAATCGGTGGTTCCTTCTTTAGGGAAAGGCCCTCGTAATTTTGCTATTGATCCAACAGGTAAGTTTCTTTTGGTAGCCCATCAATACTCAAATGATGTTGTAGTTTTTAAAAGAGATGTCGTTTCAGGGACTATTTCCGATTCAGGAAAACGCCTTGAATTATGCTCGCCGGTCTGCTTGGTGTTTGGTAATTAAATTTACGATATACGATTTTAGATTTAGGATTTACGGAAAGAGTAATAAGAGACTATTATTTTTTCTTCTTTTTCTGTGCTCTGGTTTTGAGCATGTTTCGATTGACAGAACCGTGGGTTTTCTTTTTTGTTTTAGAAGGTCCACCTAGGTTGATTTTAGTATTCTTTTTGGCTTTGTCATGAAAAGCACCATCGCCATCTAATTTTACTTTTTTCATTAAAAATTTCACTGGTTGGCGGTCTTTTTCAGGGCCAATCAACTTGGTTGAAACTTCAACTTCTTCAGGGAAATCGGTGATTTCTAGTTCGGTATTCATTAATACTTCAACTTCTATGAATGATTCCTCTTCGCGAGGTGCTACAAAACTAATGGAAGTTCCTTCGGTATCCGCACGACCTGTACGCCCAATACGGTGCATGTATAACTCAGGAAGTTCTGGCATTTCGAAGTTAACGACGTGTGTAATATTAGAAATATCCAAACCTCTCGCCATAATATCGGTAGTGATTAAACCACGTAAATTGCCCTCTTGAAACTCTGCCATTGTATTCAAACGGTAGTTTTGTGATTTGTTAGAGTGAATGACACCAAATTGTCCTTCAAAATCTTCATCAATACTTTCAAAAAGTAGATCCGAAATTTTTTTGTTGTTCACAAAAACCAAAATCCGACTCATGGTTTCGTCTGTTGCTAATAAATGTTTCAGTAAATTGACTTTGGTATTGAAATTAGGAACTTGATAGGTAATCTGTTTAATTTTCTCTAAAGGTGTCCCCGAAGCGGATAGCGTTACTTCCTCTGGGTAATCAAAAAAGTCATTCAAAACAGCATCCACTTCCTCAGTCATCGTGGCCGAAAATAAAATGTTTTGACGTTTGGTTTTCATCATCGCCAGCAAGGCAGTCAATTGTGGTCTGAAACCAAGATTGAGCATTTCGTCAAATTCGTCAATAACTAATTTCTGAGTTTCGTCAAAACGAACTACGGCATCCAAAGCTAAATCCATTGTTCTACCAGGAGTTCCTACTAAGATATCTACGCCTTCGTAAACTGCTTTTTTCTGGGTATTGATGTTGACTCCTCCGTAGATTCCGAGGGTGTTAACCGACATGTATTGGGTCAACTTTTCCACTTCTTCTACTACTTGAACGACTAATTCTCGGGTGGGAACCAAAATCACGATTTTAGGCGTGTTAGTATTGGTAAACTTGTATAGTTTTAATAAAGGCAATAAATAAGCAAAGGTTTTTCCTGTTCCTGTTTGTGCAATTCCCATCATATCACGCCCCGACATGATCACAGAAAATGATTTTTCCTGAATGGGAGTAGGCGTGGTAAAGCCTAATTCGTCAATGGCTTTTTGTACCGATTTAGGAAGATTGAATTGCTCAAAGGTGCTCATAAATTGCTATTTTGTGCAAAGGTACATTAAAAAGAGGGATTTTTGGTCTATTAAGTTGTGTGAGTCAAATCAAAACCCCTCAAACACTCCTAAACCAAATAAAGCAAAATCATATTTCACGGGGTCGTTAGGGTCTAACTTTCGTAGAGAATTATCCAGTTCGGCCAATGCTTTAGCATCGTTTTGTTTGCGATGAAGTAGCCCTAATTTTCGAGCGACATTACCTGAATGTACATCAAGTGGACAAGAGAGTGCTGCAGGTGAAATACTTTTCCAAATTCCTAAATCGACTCCTTTGTTGTCTTGGCGAACCATCCACCGCAAATACATGTTTATTCTTTTTGCTGCCGAATTATTAAGTGGATCGGAAATATGTTTTTCCGTTCGAACTAAATGTGGGATCTCAAAAAACAATTGTTTGAATTCTGAAATCGTATGTTGTATGGTTGGGTTTTGCTTCGAGAAAACCGCTTCGAGGCCGTTGTGGTTTTGGTAAATATGCTGCAATCCTTTGATAAATCCAATAAAATCCTGCCCATTGAACGTGCGGTGTACAAACGATTCTAAGTCTTTCAAATCCTTTTCTTGATGCGAAAGGACAAAGTCATAGGGAGCATTACCCATCAACTCCATCATCCGATGTGCATTTTTGATAATCATCTTACGATTGCCCCACGCAATGGTAGCGGCTAGAAATCCAGCAATTTCAATGTCTTCTTTTAGTGAAAACAAATGCGGAATTTGAACAGGGTCACTATCAATAAAATCTCGGGTATTGTATTGAGTTACTTTTTCGTCCAGAAAAGATTGTAGTTCAGAAGCATTCATACGGTAAGATTAATGGTATTGCAATTAAGGATTGCTGATTTGCCCGTCTACCATGATTAATTTTCTATCTGCCATATTAGCCAGTTCTTCGTTATGCGTTACAATCACAAAAGTCTGTCCGAATTCATCACGCAATTGAAAGAACAATTGGTGTAAATTTTCTGCTGAATGGGTGTCGAGATTTCCAGAAGGTTCATCGGCAAAAATAACGTCTGGCTTATTAATCAAAGCCCGTGCTACTGCCACACGTTGTTGCTCTCCTCCCGAAAGGGCGTTGGGTTTGTGATTTGTACGGTGTGAAAGTCCCAAATAGTTCAACAATCGTTTCGCTTCGTCTTCCGTTTCCTGTTTGTTTTTATTCGCAATAAAAGCGGGAATACAAACATTTTCTAATGCCGTAAATTCGGGTAATAATTGATGAAATTGAAAGATAAAACCCAGGTTCAAATTTCTGAATTTGGACAACGTTTTGTCATTCATAGTTAAAACATTCTCTCCATTGATAAACAATTCTGTCCCTTCTTGAATGGATGGTTTGTCTAGTGTGCCAAGTAGTTGTAATAAGGTCGTTTTTCCTGCTCCAGAAGCACCTACAATAGCCACAATTTCTCCTTTTTGAATATGTAAATCTACTCCTTTTAGTACTTCTAATTGGTCGTAAAATTTATGTAGGTTTTTCGCTTGTATCATTTGGAACTTGTTTTTACAAAGAAACAAAGATTATGCTTATAACGAAAAGATTTTTTGTGTTTCTAACCACATAGAAACATAGGGAATAATTCAGGTATGAGATTATATAGAATAGCACTATTTTCACATAGTGATTATGTGAAAAGTATAACGTCTATCCATTTCTTTTAAATAAGATAATTCTATGTATCTATGTGGTAAAAAAATGAACGAACTTATTTATCCTTAAGCAAGAATCCCAAACCTATTTGGTGCAGGAGTTTCTTTTCAAATTTCCAGAAAAAGGCAAATTGACCAAAAAGGAATCCAATGCTTACTAAAAGCACTTGGTACAATGGAAATATCAAGAGGAGTCGAATTAGAGTGAAGAAAAATCCAAAATCGTCTTTAGTGATTCCTAGCCACACACAAACAGGTTTCGAAGCCATTGCTGAGGCTGAACCGGTAATTGCAAAAACGATAAAAATAATAGTCAGTTGAAAATTGGATTGAATACCCCAACGTTCTTTTAGTTTCTTCATGAAAAATGTCTAAGCACTACAAAGTTATTGTTTTTGAATGAAGATAGAATAAAAAAAGGATGTCTTTTTGAGACATCCTTCTAGTGTGTTATTTGAAACAAATTAACCTAAAATACTAATGATTTGTTGTGCTAATTCAGTTCCAATTCTATCTTGTGCTTCTCCTGTAGCAGCTCCAATGTGAGGAGTCAAAGAGATTTTTGGGTGCATCAGGATTTTGATTTCTGGTTTTGGTTCGCTTTCGAAAACGTCTAATCCAGCAAAACCAACTTTTCCGCTGTCTAAAGCATCGATTAAAGCGATTTCGTCAATTACACCACCACGAGCGCAGTTTACAATACCTACACCGTCTTTCATAATAGCCAGTTCTGCTTTTGAAATGATGTATCCGTTTTGAGCAGGAACGTGTAGTGAAATAAAGTCAGCTTCTTTGAACAACGATTCTAAAGATTGTGATACAATAGTTGTCGTTACTGATTGTCCGTCAAAGAATTCCACTTTTACATCTACTTTGTCGATAAAACTATCCGCAGCAATTACTTTCATTCCTAAACCAAGTGCCATTTTTGCTGTAGCTTGACCAATACGACCAATACCAACAATACCTAAGGTTTTACCTCTTAATTCGGTTCCGTTAGCGTATGCTTTTTTCAAACCTTCAAAGTTAGCATCTCCTTCTAAAGGCATATTTCTGTTAGAGTCGTGTAAGAAACGAACCCCATTAAATAAATGACCAAAAACCAATTCAGCAACTGATTCTGAAGAAGAAGCTGGTGTGTTGATTACATTGATTCCTTTGCTTTTAGCATATTCAACATCAATGTTATCCATTCCAACACCACCACGACCGATGATTTTGATACCAGGACAAGCATCAATTATGTCTTTACGTACTTTCGTTGCGCTTCTTACCAAGATAACGCTTACGTTATTTTCGTTAATAAAGTTAGCTACTTGCTCTTGCGCTACTTTAGTAGTAATTACTTCAAATCCACCTTTTTCTAATGCTTGAATTCCGCTTTTAGAAATTCCGTCATTTGCTAATACTTTCATTGTTTTTTATTTCATTGCGAGGAACGAAGCGATCTCATCCTCAATTAATTTATTTTTATTATTATACCGCTTTTTCCAAAGCTTGCATTACGTCTACTAATACTTGTACACTTTCAATTGGCATCGCATTGTACATAGACGCTCTGTAACCACCTACTGAACGGTGACCTGGTAATCCAGAAATTCCAGCTTCTTTCCACATTGTATCAAAAATTGGTGCGTGTTCTGGGTTGTTCAATAAGAAAGTCGCATTCATATTAGAACGATCTTCTACAGCTGCAGCTCCTTTGAATAATGGGTTTCTATCAATTTCGTTGTAAAGCAATTCAGCTTTAGCATTGTTGATTTTTTCGATTGCAGCAATTCCACCTAATTTTTTCAACCATTGTAATGTTAATAGCGAAGCATACACAGGGAAAACAGGTGGTGTATTGTACATACTTTCTGCTTTAATGTGTTTTGCATAATCTAACATACTTGGAATTTCTCTTCCGTTTTTACCTAAGATTTCTTCTTTGATAACTACTAAAGTGGTTCCAGCAGGTCCCATATTTTTTTGAGCTCCAGCATAGATAATATCAAATTTAGAAAAGTCCAATTGACGTGAAAAAATATCAGAACTCATATCGCAAACTACCGGAATGTTAGTAGTAGGAATTTCTTTCATTTGAGTTCCAAAAATGGTATTGTTACTTGTACAGTGGAAATAATCTGCATCAGCAGGAATAGTATATCCTTTAGGTACATTATTGTAATTTTGCTCTTTTGATGAAGCGACAACAACAGTTTCTCCAAAATATTTTGCTTCTTTAATGGCAGCAGATGCCCAAGTTCCAGAATCCAAATAAGCTGCTTTTCCGTTTTCTTTCATCAAGTTATAAGGAACCATTAAGAACTCCAAACTAGCTCCTCCTGCAAGGAAAAGTGCTTGGTATCCTTTGCCTTCTAACCCTAATAATTCAAGAACTAACGCTCTTGCTTCGTCCATTACCGCAACAAAATCTTTGCTTCTGTGCGAAATTTCTAAGATAGATAAACCTGAATTATTGAAATCTAAGATAGCTTGTGCTGATTTTTCAAAAACTTCTTGTGGTAAGATACAAGGTCCTGCGCTGTAGTTGTGTTTTTTCATGGTGGTAGTTTGTTCCAAAATTTAAAAGTGCAAATTTCGGGAATCAGACTTTAAAAACCGTTAAATAATCAGAAATATTTAAACAATTTTCTACTTTATTGTTAACGAAAACGAAATAGTATCTATATTATCTGCATAATCCCATAATTGAGGGCGTTGTGTCTGTCCAAATGGAATACTTTTTTTGATTAAATTATTGCTTACAATACATTGGATTTTATCCCCATCACTTTCTAATTTTTTTTCTACTTCATCAAGGTTGTCGTAATATTCATAAAATACGCTAGCAATAGGAGAGGCGTAGCTTGAATCTTCTTTTAAAGTCAAAAATCCGTTGTCTAATAATTGGTAATTACTCATTAAAAAAACCGCCTTATTGTAGTCGTAATTATTAGCATATTTCTCATAATGAATCACGTCTTGGTATTCAAAAATAGCTTCAAAAAAGGTGTCGAAAGAATAGCCTTTTGGAACAAAAAGTTTAGAAACATTGCGACAACCCAATCCGAAATAACGAAAAATATCTTCTCCTAAAGCAACGAGTTGTTCTTTAGTTTCGTTCCCGTTTAAAACGGCAACTGAATTTCTGTTTTTCCGAATAATAGAAGGTTTGTCTTTAAAATAATATTCAAAATAACGGGCTGTATTGTTGCTTCCTGTGGCAATAACGGCATTAAAATTTTCTAATTTTCCCGAGACAAATGTAATTTTGGTAGCCAATTCAGGTTCAATTGCAATGAGGTATTTTGCCAAAAAAGGCAATAAGTATTGATCATCAGAGGATGTTTTAACTACTACATTATGTCCAGCCATTAAAACGGAAATAAAATCATGAAATCCAACTAGTGGAATATTTCCTGCCAAAATCAATGCAATAGTTTTGGATTGGGTACCACTAAAATCATAAGACGATGTCCATTGATTTAGGTTTGCTGACGTTAAGGCTTTCGCCCAAGACTGTATTGAGAAATAAACTTGTTCGGGAGTGTACCACCCATTATGCGATTGCGACAAATGAATCAATTGATGGAAATCGTCAAAAAACAAATCATTTTGTGGAATGCTAGAATCTGGAGTAGAATTACCCTCAGCAAACTGATTTAAAAAGCGTCCTAATGTAACAAAAACATTTTTTTTTGTTTCTAAGTCCATAATGTTTGTTTATGAATGGTTTTGATTGTAATTTTGCACAAAGATAATGAGTGAAAAGGCAATAGCCAAAAGTTTAAAAAATAATGTATTACTTTGAAATAATTTGAACTTTTAAACAACTAAACTTAATAAAATGGCAATTATTATTACAGATGAATGTATCAATTGTGGTGCTTGTGAACCAGAATGTCCAAATACTGCAATTTACGAAGGAGCTGATGACTGGAGATATAAAGACGGAACTAAATTAACGGGTAAAGTGATTTTGCCAGACGGAACAGAAGTGGATTCGGATGCTGCACAAACGCCAATTTCAGATGATGTGTATTATATTGTTCCAGGTAAATGTACCGAATGTAAAGGATTTCATGATGAACCACAATGTGCGGCAGTTTGTCCTGTGGATTGTTGTATTCCTGATGAAAATCACGTAGAATCTGAAGAAACGTTGTTGAATAGACAAGCGTTCTTGCACAACGAATAATTTTTTTAAAACTTTAGTATAAAAAAAATCCTGAGCATTCACTCAGGATTTTTTAGTTTTTACACGTATTTGAATTAGAATGTAAATCCTAATCTAGTATAGTAATACGCTCCGCTGAATCCCATTTGAACAGCATCCCAGTAGCCACCAGCTTCAGTATTTCCTTGCTCGTCTTGTTTGTCTGGGTAGATGTTAAATAAGTTGTTAGCTCCAACGCTTAATTTTAATTGTTTAGATAATTTGTATCCAACAGTCAAATCAGTAACTATTTTTGCAGAATAGACATCTTCTTCGTCAGCATAATCATATAAAACTACTTTGCTGAAACGAGTGAAAGCCATACCTGCATCTAATTTTTTTCTTGAGTAATTCAAGTTCAATCCAAATTTACTTTTTGGTGCAGAAGCTAATAAGAATGCTTTTTCTCTTTTTCCAAAGAAAGTGCCTTCATCTAAGCTACCATTTTTAATATTCGTAATAGACATATCATTGATGTTCCCCACTAAAGTAGCTCCAAATCGTGATTCACCAATTGTTTTTTTCCAAGCCAATACTACGTCAACTCCTGCTGTTTTAGTGTCTACTGCATTGGTAAAAAATTGAGCTGCCGAAACGCCAAGATTCAATGCAGAAGCATCAAAATAACCTGTTAATACAATTCTGTCTTTTACATTAATAAAGTATCCGTCAACTGTAGCTGTAAATGCTCCAAAATTTGCAGTTACACCTAAAGATCCATTTACGGCTTTTTCTTCGTTTAATTTATTAATTCCAAAAGCACGTGTAACAGGGCTGTCATTTGGAGCAAGAAGTACTTCCGTAGCTCCAGCAGAACTAAAGTTAGTAAAGTGTAAGTTATAATATACTTGTGCTAATGAAGGTGCTCTAAACCCGGTACTTAATGATCCTCTGAAATTAATGTTGTCAGTTGCTTTCAAACGGGCAGCAATTTTTCCGTTCAAAGTGCTACCAAAATCACTGTAGTTTTCATAACGAACAGCTGTACTAACTAATAAACTTTTAGTTACATCCAATTCAGCGTCAGTATATAAAGAGACGTTACTACGATTTTTCTTTATTTCGTTTGCTGGACTATATCCAGGGAAACCTTGAGAACCTCCAGGTCTAGGGTTTCCTGAGATAGCATCAATAGGAGCTGTTTGAGTCAAAGGATTTGTAATAGGTAAGCTGTGAGTGTCGTAAGTTGCATAAGAACCAACTTCTCCCGCAAAAATACCAAATTGTTCTGTTCTGAATTCTGCTCCAAAAGCTAAGTTCATTCCGTTTAATACAGAATCATAGTTTTTAGAGAAATCTAAATTAGTAGTGTTTTGACTTAAACTGTGTCCTCCTGCATCAAATTGAGTAGGAGAATTCCCTTCTAGAGAAGCGTTAAGTGTTCCTTTGATAAAATAGTGGAAAAGGTTTTTTCCAAAAGTATTACTCAAATCAATTTTCCAACCATTTGCTGTTTTAGTTCTAAAACCTGCAGCAATTGAGTTGTCAATAATTTTAGAAGTAATTCGTGGAGTATATCCTCCAGGATAGATAGATTCAACTACTCTTTCTCCGTCATTTCTAGTAAAAGCATAGGCATCAGTATCTCTGTAATTTCTTCCGCCAAAAGCATAGAATTCTGTTTTATCAGAAACAGGCAGTACCATATTTCCAAAGAAATTGAATCCTTGAATTCCTGCTTCGCCAAAACCTTTTCTGAAATCATAACCAGGACGTAATGTTTTTTCTTTGTTTAGATATTCTCCAGTAAAGTTTACAAAACCTCCTTTTTTGCCTAAAGCAGTTCCATAATTGGCGGCTACTTTCAGTGATTGACCGTCAAGATTTTTGTATTTCCCAACCGTATTTCCATTTCCATTTTGATCTAAGAAGTAATTTTTAGTATTGGTTGTTCCAGGTAAAAAATTACCTTGAGCATTGGTGTTGAATGCGCCATAACTTACCGATCCTGTTAATTGATCAATGTTGTCATTTAATACAATGTTAATTACACCTGCAATGGCATCTGAACCGTATTGTGCTGCGGCTCCATCTCTCAAGATTTCAATTCTTTTGATAGCGGATGCTGGAATAGCATTCAAATCGGTACCTGTGTTTCCACGACCTCTTGTTCCAAAAAGGTTGATTAAAGACGATTGATGTCTTCTTTTTCCATTAATCAAAACTAAAGTTTGGTCAGGCCCCATTCCTCTTAAAGAGGCAGGATCCACGTGATCAGCTCCATCAGAACCTGATTGTTTGTTGGCGTTAAATGAAGGGGCAACGTACTGTAATAATTCGTTGATTTCTAATTTGCCACTTTGTGTAGTTACGTCTTTAACGTTGATAACGTCAATGGGTACGGCAGAATTTACCACTGTTCTTTTGGTGTTTCTAGAACCTACAATTTGAACTTCTTTTAATTCTTGTGCTTTAGAATTGGTGTTTTCTTGCGCAAAAAGACAGGTCAAATTGAATACTAATAAAAGTAAACTGTACTTTTTCATAAATAATTTAGATTGGTTTTTTTATTTGGTTTAAATCGAGTGCAAGGTACTAATTATTTAAGAATTAATTAATGTAAATTCAATATTGGTGCGGATTTTACAAAGAATGTAAGAATTCTGTGTTTTTGTTTAATGAACCTTTTTTTAATTCTATATTTGCACACTTTAAAAAAGGAATTGCAAACATTTGTGGTTATTGGCCACTATTCGAAAATAAAAGTATCATGAAAGCAGGAATTGTAGGATTGCCAAACGTAGGTAAATCAACGTTGTTTAATTGTTTGTCTAATGCCAAAGCGCAAAGTGCTAATTTTCCGTTTTGTACTATTGAGCCTAATATTGGTGTGGTAAATGTACCTGATCCAAGAATCAATCGTTTAGAAGAACTAGTAAAACCAGAACGTGTTCAAATGGCAACTGTGGATATTGTGGATATTGCAGGTTTAGTAAAAGGAGCAAGTAAGGGAGAAGGGTTAGGAAATCAATTTCTTGGAAATATTAGAGAATGTAATGCGATTATTCACGTGTTGCGTTGTTTTGATAATGATAATATTGTTCACGTAGATGGGAACGTAAACCCAATTCGTGACAAAGAAACTATTGATATCGAGTTGCAATTGAAAGATTTAGAAACGGTTGAAAAACGTTTGGAAAAAGTCAATCGTGCGGCTAAAACTGGAAATAAAGAAGCGCAAGCTGAACAAGCATTGTTAAACCGAATTCGCGAAGCTTTGTTGCAAGCCAAATCAGCGCGAACTGTCGTGCCAGCGAATCAAGACGAGGAAGAATTAATGGAAAGTTTCCAATTAATTACCAATAAACCCGTATTGTATGTGTGTAATGTAGATGAAAGTGCAGCGGTAAACGGAAATAAATATGTAGATCAGGTGCGCGAATTGGTAAAAGACGAAGAGGCAGAAGTGATTATTCTTTCTGTAGGAGCTGAGGCAGACATCAATGAACTAGAAAGTTATGAAGAGCGTCAAATTTTCCTTGAAGATATGGGATTGACTGAGCCAGGTGCTTCTGTTTTGATTCGTGCTGCCTATAAATTATTGAAACAACAAACTTATTTTACAGCAGGTGTGAAAGAAGTGCGTGCTTGGACTGTTAATGTTGGAGCTACTGCACCACAAGCAGCGGGAGTAATTCATACTGATTTTGAAAAAGGATTCATTCGTGCCGAAGTAATTGCTTTTGAAGATTTCTCACAATACGGTTCAGAATCCAAAGTAAAAGAAGCAGGTAAACTTCGTGTAGAAGGAAAAGAATATGTAGTAAAAGATGGCGATGTAATGCACTTTAGATTTAATGTGTAGTCGTTGTTAGGAACGAAGCAATCAAAAACCGCTAAAGAAATTTAGCGGTTTTTTTATTTCCTTACTTCGTAAATCGCACCTCATAAATCGCACTTTTTTTGTCAATATCATTCTTAATAACTTTGACTTAGGCTTGTTTTAGATTTTGTCAAAATGGCTTATATTAGCACCAAATCGATACTTTTTAAAATGTCCGAACAAAATCAATACAACGAAGACAATATTCGTTCATTAGACTGGAAAGAACACATCCGTATGCGTCCCGGTATGTACATTGGAAAACTGGGTGACGGTTCTTCTCCAGACGATGGTATTTACATCTTACTCAAGGAAGTACTTGATAACTGCATCGATGAGTTTGTTATGGGTGCCGGTAAAACCATTGAGGTGACTATCAAAGACAAAATGGTAACTGTGCGCGATTACGGTCGTGGAATTCCGTTGGGAAAAGTGGTAGATGTGGTTTCCAAAATGAACACCGGAGGAAAGTACGATTCCAAAGCCTTCAAGAAATCAGTAGGTTTGAATGGGGTGGGTACCAAAGCGGTGAATGCCTTGTCGAATTATTTCCGTGTAGAATCCGTTCGTGATAACCAACAAAAAGCGGCTGAATTCTCGGCAGGTAATTTGGTTTTGGAAGAAGAAGTACAGGAATCGACCAAGCGTAAAGGAACGAAAGTGGCTTTTATTGCCGACGATCAGATTTTTAAAAACTACAAATACCGTAACGAGTATGTGGTGAAAATGTTGAAGAACTATTGTTATCTCAACACCGGATTAACCATTTATTACAACGGCGAAAAATACTATTCGGATAACGGATTGAAAGATTTGTTAGAAGAAACTATTACCGAAGAAGATTCGGTATATCCCATTATTCATTTGATTGGAGAGGATATTGAAATTGCGTTAACACACAGTAAATCGCAGTATTCAGAAGAATACCACTCGTTTGTAAACGGACAAAATACCACTCAAGGAGGAACGCACTTGAATGCGTTTAGAGAGGCGGTTGTAAAAACGATTCGTGAGTTTTACAACAAAGGATTTGAAGCTTCGGATATTCGAAAATCAATTGTTTCGGCGGTTTCTGTTAAAGTAGAAGAGCCCGTTTTTGAAAGTCAAACGAAAACTAAATTAGGTTCAACTGATATTGGTCCGAATGGGCCAACGGTGCGTACGTTTGTGCATGATTTTATAACGACTAAGTTAGATAACTTCTTGCATAAAAATCCAGAAGTAGCTGATTTGTTGTTGCGTAAAATTTTGCAAGCCGAAAGAGAGCGTAAAGAGTTGTCTGGTATTCGAAAATTAGCCAAAGACCGTGCTAAAAAATCGAGTTTGCATAATAAAAAACTACGTGATTGTCGCGTGCATTTGCCCGACATTAAAAATCCACGTTATTTAGAAAGTACGTTGTTTATTACCGAGGGAGATTCGGCTTCAGGTTCGATTACCAAATCACGTGATGTGAATACACAAGCCGTATTTAGTTTGCGTGGTAAGCCTTTGAATTCGTACGGAATGACTAAGAAAATCGTGTACGAAAATGAAGAATTTAATTTGCTTCAAGCGGCTTTGGATATCGAAGAATCCATGGAAGATTTGCGTTATAACAATATTGTTATTGCTACCGATGCCGATGTCGATGGAATGCACATTCGCTTGTTGTTGATTACCTTTTTCTTGCAATTTTTCCCAGAGTTAATCAAAGATGGGCATTTGTATATTTTGCAAACACCGTTGTTTCGTGTGCGAAACAAAAAAGAAACAATTTACTGTTATAGCGAAGAAGAGCGTGTTAATGCTATTGAAAAATTAAAACCGAAACCAGAAATTACCCGATTCAAAGGATTGGGAGAGATTTCGCCAGACGAGTTCAAGCATTTTATAGGGGCTGATATCCGTTTAGACCCTGTGATGTTAGATAAAGCCACTTCAATTGAAACATTATTGGAGTTTTATATGGGTAAAAATACACCTGATAGACAAACGTTCATCATCAATAATTTGAAGGTGGAGTTGGATGTTGTGGAGAAATAAAATCAGATATATGGAAAATCAAGATATTCGCTGGAAACAACGGTTTGAACATTTTATAGGGGCTTTGAGGCAATTGAAAAATGCAAATGAGTTACGAAAACAAAGAAGTTTTACTGAACTAGAATTACAAGGTGCTGTTCAAGCTTTTGAGGTTACACAAGAATTGTCTTGGAAAGTAATGAAAGATTTTTTAGAATCTCAAGGGAAAACAGATCTTTTTGGAAGTAAAACAGTTGTAAGAGAAGCACTTAATGTTGGTTTAATTTTGAATGGCGAAGAATGGTTGAAAACTATTGAAAGTAGAAATAAAACGTCTCACATATATGATGAAAAAGAAATTTTAATAATACTTGAAATCGTTTTTAATCAATATTTATCAATTTTTGTTGAATTTGAAACTAAAATGAAAACCTTTTTGTAATGTTTGGATTGTATCCTAATTCATATAAAGAAATTATTTCAATCCTTCAAAAACATGAAAGTATTGAAAAAGTAATTATCTATGGTTCAAGAGCCAAAGGAAATTATCGAGAAGGATCGGATATTGATTTCACTCTTTTTGGAACTATTCAATACGATGAGTTGATTCAATTAAAAAATGAATTTGAAGAAAGTTATATTCCTTATTTGTTTGATATTTCAATCTATAATGACTTACAATCTGAAAGTTTAAAAGAGCATATTAATCGAGTAGGGAAACTATTTTACGAAAAAACTGAAAAATAATTCAGCATAAATGAAAGACGAAGAAGAAGATAACACTATTCCGAACGAAGACGAGAACAACGATTCGTTAGAGGTAACGGCAAACGAAAACGAGGAAGGCTTTGACGATATCGTTGCTTTTGGTGGGAATCATTTTTATGAAAATAATGAAAACCCCGAAGACACCATTACCAAAGTAACTGGAATGTACAAGGACTGGTTTTTGGACTATGCTTCGTATGTGATTTTGGAGCGAGCTGTTCCTGCTATCGAGGATGGGTTTAAGCCGGTACAACGCCGTATTATGCACTCTATGAAAGAGTTGGATGATGGGCGGTACAATAAAGTGGCCAATATCGTAGGTCACACCATGCAGTATCACCCACACGGAGATGCGAGTATTGGTGATGCTATGGTACAAATTGGTCAAAAAGATTTGATTATCGATATGCAAGGAAACTGGGGTAACATTCTCACTGGAGATAGTGCCGCAGCCTCTCGTTACATCGAAGCCCGAATCAGTAAGTTAGGACATGATATTTTATATTCGCCTAAAATTACGCAATGGGGAATGTCGTATGATGGACGTAGAGCCGAGCCTATCAATCTTCCTGTGAAATTTCCGTTGTTGTTAGCACAAGGTGCCGAAGGGATTGCGGTGGGTCTTTCGACCAAAATATTACCTCATAATTTCAATGAGTTAATCGATTGTTCTATTAAAGTTTTAAAAGGAAGATCGTTTACTTTATATCCTGATTTTCCAACAGCGGGAATTGCTGATGTTTCTAATTACAACGATGGTTTACGTGGTGGACGTGTTCGTGTTCGTGCTAAAATTGGTCAATTAGACAAACAAACGTTGGTGATTACCCAAATTCCGTTTTCAACCAATACCTCCACCTTGATTGATAGTATTTTGAAAGCCAATGAAAAAGGAAAAATCAAAATCAAGAAAATTGAAGACAATACCGCTGCTGAGGTAGAAATTTTGATTCATCTTCCGCCAGGGGTTTCGCCAGATAAAATGATAGATGCGTTGTATGCATTTACTGCTTGCGAAACTTCAGTAGCGCCTTTAGGTTGTGTTATTGAAGACAACAAACCTTTGTTCATTGGTGTTTCCGAAATGTTGAAAATCTCTACGCATCGCACGGTAGATTTGTTGAAGCGTGAATTGGAAATCCAATTGGACGAATTAGAAAATAAATGGCATTTTTCTACTTTGGAAAAAATCTTCATTCGTGAAGAAATGTACATTGATTTCAAGCTGTATTCCGATAAAGAATCATTGTACACTTATATGTACGATAGATTCAAGCCGTTTGCAAAATCATTGGTTCGCGAAATTAATGATGACGACTTGCAAAAATTAACGCAAATTCCAATGATTCGTATTACGCGTTTTGATTCGGATAAAGCTGATGATGCCATTGCGAAGTTGGAAGCCGAAATGGAAGAAGTAAAACACCATTTGGATAACATTATCGATTTTACCATTGACTTTTTCCAAAAATTAAAAGACAAATACGGTAAAGGACGTGAACGCCAAACGGAGTTGCGCAGTTTTGATACTATCGAAGCTACTAAAGTAGTGTTGCGTAATACCAAATTATATGTCAATAGAGAAGAAGGGTTTTTAGGGACTGGACTTAAAAAAGACGAATACGTTGCTGATTGCTCTGATATTGATGATGTGATTGTTTTTCTTCGAGACGGAAAAATGATGATTACTAAAGTTGACGAAAAGAAATTTATTGGCAAAGACATTATTCATATTGCGGTGTTTGACAAAAACGACAAACGTACCATTTACAATATGATGTACCGAGATGGTAAAAACGGATCTACTTTTATCAAACGATTCAACGTTTCGGGTGTAACTCGTGATAAATTTTATGATTTAACACAAGAAAAACCAGGTTCGATGGTCTTGTATTTTTCGGCCAATCCAAATGGAGAAGCTGAGGTAGTGACTATTTTATTACGTCAAGTAGGTAGCGTTAAAAAACTGAAATGGGATGTTGATTTTTCTGATATTGCCATCAAAGGAAGGGCTTCGAGAGGAAATACCGTTTCTAAATACCCAATCAAGAAAATCGAGTTGAAGGAGAAAGGAATCTCGACTTTGCGTCCAAGAAAAGTTTGGTTTGACGATACGGTGCAACGATTGAATGTCGATGGGCGTGGCGAATTGTTGGGCGAATTTAAACCGAATGATCGTTTGTTGATTATCAATCAAACTGGTAAGTTGAAAACGATAATTCCGGAATTAACGACTCACTTTGACGAAGACATGATCGTGTTAGAAAAATGGAATCCAAAGAAACCGATTTCTACCATTTATTATGATGGCGAAAAAGAACGTTACTTTGTCAAACGTTTCTTGGTGGAAAATGAAAATAAAGAAGAGCTTTTTATTACAGAACACGAGAAATCCCAATTAGAGATTGTTTCTACTGATTGGCGTCCTGTGGCAGAAATTGTTTTTGCAAAAGTAAAAGGCATTCAAAAAGAGAATCAAACGGTAGATTTGGAACAATTTATTGCAGTAAAAGGAATAAAAGCAATTGGAAATCAATTAACCACTGATAAATTGAAACAAGTCAATCTGTTAGAATCTTTGCCTTTTGAAGAACCAGAAGAAGAAGTGGAAGAAACAGCAACTACTGGTGAAGAAGGAGAATTGGAAGACATTCCAACAGATACCGATGATGACGGTCAAATTACGTTAAGTTTAGAATAAAAAAAGCTCCTGAAAAGGAGCTTTTTTGTATTTAACAAGAAATTATTTTTTCTTGATTTTCATATTAATCATTTCTACAACTAAAGAGAAAGTGATGGCAAAATACAAGTAACCTTTTGGAACTGGAGTAACATGATTGCCAAAGATTAAAGCTTCAGATAGATGTGCACTTTCAGTAAGCAACATCATCCCGATGAGGATTAAGAAAGCCAATCCTAGAATTTGTATAGAAGGATGCTTGTTGACGAAATTGCCCACAGGTACTGCAAATTGCATCATGATAAAGACTGAAACAATTACAGCTGTAATCATAATATAGATTGCTCCTTCGACACCATTAGTCATACCCACTGCAGTTAATATACTATCAAATGAAAATACAATATCAATCATAATGATTTGTAAAATCACATTTTGAAAGGATTTGGTAGCGGCTTGTTTAATTTCTTTTTCTTCTTCACCTTTTTCTTCTACTTTTTCGCGAATTTCATTAGTGCTTTTGTAAATTAGGAATAAGCCACCAAGTAATAAAATAACGCTTTGTCCCGTCACTCCTGCAGAAAACCAACTGAAATCAATATGAAACCATGGTTCTTTCATTTGGATTAACAAATTGATTCCAAACAAAAGGGCAATACGCATAAACATAGCCAAAAACATTCCTACTTTAGTTGCTCTTTTGCGTTTCTCGGCAGGTAATTTTCCAGTGGCAATAGAGATAAAAATGATGTTGTCAATTCCCAATACAATTTCTAGAAATGTTAAGGTTAACAATGCAATCCATGCATTCGGATTTAAAAATACTTCCATTATAAATTTGATTTGAGATTATTTAGTGTTGATTTCTCCAATTTTAGTAACTGTACCACGTTGTTTGGTTTCAATGCCAACCATTCCGAACTCAAAGGTATAGGAATTTTTTGAAGTGGTCAAAATCTTCATGCTAATAGCACTTTTTTCTTGATTGTTTTTGGGGTGCTTTTTGCGCAATACATATTCACAGTCGCTAATCCAACGTACAGTAGCAGTGTCAATTTTACCTTCAAAGGTTTCAATTTCAATACTGTCGTTTCGTTCAAAAAAAGTAGTTTTTTTAACTCCATCTACTTCGTGTTCAAACTTGAATTTACCCGTTTTGAAGTCTTTGCAATTGTGTTCGGTGTTGTAGCAAGAAACGATCAAGAGAGCGATAAGTATATAAAGGATGTTTTTCATGATTATTCAATTTTAATATCATATTTATCTAGGAGTCCCACAATACCTTGGGTTGAAAATTTTGCTTTTTTCATCGGGTTGAATTCAGGATCAATTTTGTAATTGTAAGCCGTTCTGAAATCAGCTCCCGCCAATTGCGTATCATTAAAAATGGCGTTGTCTAGGTTGCAATTCTCAAAAACAGCATTGTTTAATTGTGTACCAATAAATCCTGTTTCTTTCAAGGAACAAGAAATGAAATTGGTTTTTGGCATTTTTTTATTGGCAAACGAAGCATAGTCTAAAACGCATTCTTGGAAATGGACTTCGAATAAAAAATCAGTGCAGTTATTAAAATGAATGCCTAGTAATTTGCAATTTTTAAAACGAACCGACTTAAGGCTGGTGTTTACAAGACTGATCATGGATAAATTACAATCGATAAATTCGCAATCCATGAAAGTGTTATTACTCAAATCGGAGTTAGAAAAATCACAGTTTTTGAAAATACAATCTTCAAACTCACGGTGATTAATCCGGTCGTTAATGGCAACTACCTTTTCAAATGTTTTTTGGATGTTGATGAGGTTTTCCATTAGTCGTTAAATAAACTTTTCATGACTGTTTTTAATCCAACAAAGAGGCAATAGACACCAAAGAGAGACAAGCCAATCCCAAAAGCTAAAACTAAATAATGCCAATTGTTCTTTTGGTTCATAAAAGCATTATGAATTACCGTAGGGCCTAAAAATAATAATGGCAAAGCGCCTGATAAATATTTTATGGCTTTCGCCAAAAGAGGTTTGTTAGTTGACATGACTTATTGTTGTTGCGAATTATAGAAATCAACCGCTTTTCGCACGCTGCCCCATTGACTTAATAATTGGCTTCCTTCTTCATACGAAACTGGGATTTCGCTCATAATCATTTTCACGCCACGATCGACCAATTTAGCATTGCTCAGTTGCATATCGACCATTTTATTGCCTTTGACTTTGCCTAGCTGAATCATGGTAGCTGTAGAAATCATATTCAATACTAATTTTTGTGCTGTTCCTGCTTTCATTCGCGAACTTCCAGTTACAAATTCAGGACCTACAATCACTTCAATTGGGAATTGAGCCGTTTGCGAAAGCGGACTTCCTGCATTGCAAGAGATACTTCCTGTGGTGATGTTGTTTTCGTTGCAGGCTTGTAAACCCCCAATAACATAAGGAGTCGTGCCTGATGCTGCAATTCCGACTACCACATCATTCGAGTTGATGTCAAATTCTTGTAAATCAACCCAAGCCTGTGTGGCATTGTCTTCGGCATTTTCTACCGCACGGCGAATGGCTTGGTCACCACCTGCAATGATTCCGTTGACTAAATCAAAAGGGACTCCAAAAGTTGGCGGACATTCAGACGCATCTACAATTCCTAATCGACCAGAAGTACCCGCACCAATATAGAACAATCGACCTCCCAGTTTCATTTTGGCGGCAATTTGGGTTACCAAAGCCTCGATTGACGGCAATGCTTTGGCTACAGCCAATGGCACTGTTTGGTCCTCTTGATTGATGTTGAACAGTAATTCTTGTACCGACATTTTTTCTAAATGTTCGTATTTTGAAGCTTGTTCGGTAGTTTTAGTAAAAGTCATTTGTTCTGTTTTTATGTGGGGCTATTTACTTTAAAATTAAAAATACTATATAAAATAAGCCAATGCAAATCCCAACACAATCATGGATATTTTAGCAATGTTAAATTTGTGTCCTTCGCTACTTTCAAAAATGATAGTGGATGAAATATGAAATAAAATCCCAACAACTACAGCGGTGATTTCGGTGTAATACGCATTCAATAAGGGTAGGTAATCCGAAAGAATAGTACCTAATGGCGTCATTACTGCAAAGGTAATCATGAATAGAAAAATGGCTTTTTTATCCAAATTAGCATTAATGAAAAAGGTGGTTAAAATAATCGCAATCGGTAAGTGGTGAATGGCAATTCCTAAAGCCAAATCATGATGATGCCCTACAGGAAATCCTTCGGCTAGGGCGTGAATACAAAGACTTGTAAATAATAACCAAGGAATGTGACTCATTTTAGAATGACCATGTACGTGACCGTGTTCGGCACCTTTAGAGAAATATTCTAAGATAATTTGGAACAAAATCCCCACCATAATAAACAATCCGATGCGGGCGTTCTTACTTTCATAAATTTCGGGTAATAAATGTATCACCGTTAGCGATAACAAAAAAGAGCCGCTGAAGGCCAAAAGCAATTTGAGTTTTGCTTTGTCTTTTGGTTTGACAACCCAAGCAAAAACATAGCCTATCAATACAGAAAGTAATGGTAAAAGATAATTCATTATTTAAAAATCATGATTAATCGTTCGCTTTCAGTTTTATGAAATTTCTTTAGTTTATAATTTCCAAAGATATCTAATAAATAAATACCTGCTTCTTCCATCATGGTTTGAAAATCGTGTAACGTCAACGCTTGTACTTTTTCGGTAAAATGAAACGATTGTCCTTGATCTTCAAAGGCAATTTCTTTGTGAATATGACCGTCTTTCACGTAACGTTTAATATGAAAATCAATGCCTTCTACAGTTTTGGTTTCCTCAGGAACTAGGTTGGCTATGACGTGATTAACATTCATAAAGTCAATTACGGCAAAACCATGTTCGGTCAAACTTTCTTTGATAGCAATAAGCGTTTTCAAGTTGTCGGCATCATTTTCAAAGTAACCAAAACTGGTGAATAAATTGAAAATGGCATCAAATTGATTGTCCATTTTTTCACGCATATCGTGCACTTGAAAGTGCAAATTGCTGTTACTGTTTTTACTTGCTTCTGCAATGCTGTTTTCAGACAAATCAGCCCCAATAACATCAAAACCCAATTGGTTTAGATAAATAGCGTGACGCCCTTTCCCACAAGCTAGGTCCAATACTTTGGCTTTTTCGGGAAGGTTAAGGTAATGCGTCAAATTATCCATGAATAGTTGTGCTTCACGGTAATTGCGTTCTTTGTATAAAATATGGTAATAAGGTGTATCAAACCAAGAAGCAAACCAATTTTGATTGGGTTCTTTAGTATCTAATACAGCCGGTGTAGCATCTTCAGACATTTATTCTTTTTCAATTAATTCAAGTCCGCAAATTTAGTGTATTTTTGCACAAAATAACCATAATTGTTAGGATTCAAAGTTCTAGAATTGGTTTTTTACTTTCTGCTTTGTGAAAAAAATAGAAAAGCAGTTGAAATGATTTAGAAAAATGGAAGAAAATTTTAAAATGATTGCCAAAACCTTTTTTGGTTTTGAAGAAATATTAGCACAAGAATTACGAAATTTAGGCGCACAACAAGTAGAGCAGGGGGTGCGAATGGTAAGTTTTAAAGGCGATAAAGGGTTTATGTACAAAGCCAATTTGTCGTTGCGAACCGCTTTGAAAATTTTAAAACCGATTTACACTTTTAGAGCTACTAATGAAAATGCCTTGTACAAAGGAATTTCAAGCATCAACTGGTCGAAATATTTGAATGCCAATCAAACTTTTGTGATTGATGCTACAGTACATTCGGATCATTTTAACCATTCTGAATTTGTTTCTCAAAAATGTAAGGATGCTATTGTAGATCAATTTAGAGAAAGAACAGGGCAGCGTCCCAGTATCGATAAAGCTTTCCCAGATTTACGAATCAACATTCACATTGGCAAAGACCAAGTTTCGGTAGCCTTAGATACCTCTGGAAATTCGCTACACCAACGTGGTTACCGAACAGCCACGAATATTGCTCCTATCAACGAAGTATTGGCTGCAGGAATTTTGTTGCTTTCGGGTTGGGAAGGACAATCGGATTTCTTAGACCCGATGTGTGGATCTGGAACTTTTTTGGCGGAGGCCGCTATGATTGCGTGTAATATTCCGGCCAATATCAATCGTAAAGAATTTGCTTTCGAAAAATGGAAGGATTGGGACAATGATTTGTTTGATCAAATTGTCAATAGTTTGATGAAAAAAGTAAAAGAGTTTCATTACACCATCAAAGGGTATGATAAGGCTCCAAGTGCGGTGAGTAAAGCCAAAGACAATATCAGAAACGCAAATTTGGACGATTATGTGAGTGTTCAAGAAGAAAATTTCTTTGATACCGAAAAAAACTCACAAGGAAAATTGCATATCGTTTTCAATCCGCCGTATGATGAACGATTGGATATTCACATGGAAGAATTTTACAAAAATATTGGCGACACCTTGAAAAAGAGCTATCCTGGAACGAATGCTTGGTTTATCACAGCCAATTTAGAAGCCTTAAAGTTTGTGGGATTGAAACCATCTCGCAAAATCAAATTATTCAATGCCAGCCTCGAAGCGCGATTAGTAAAATACGAAATGTACGAAGGAAGCAAACGCACTAAATTTCAAGTAACAGATAAAAATTAAAACGATGACTAAATTACAATTAAGAGCTTTTTTATATCAGTTGGGTAGTTTTGCTATCTTGTTTATCTCTTTTCGTTATTTGATTTTCAGATACACTAATTTGACAGGTTTGTTTGTGCCGTTTACAGCTTTTGTAGTAGGAACAATTCTTTCGCCAAAATTCCAAGCAGTGAAAACTAGAGACGGCGAAAAATTATTTATGTCTTGGCTTTTTATAAAAGGAATTAAAGAATTGTAATTTTTGGCTTTTGCCAAAGGTGTAGTATAGAAACAGCTGATTTGATTCGTTTTTTCAACTAATTATATTTTCTTTAATTAAATCCCGTTAGGGATTTAATTTGGGTAAAATTAAAATCAAAATGAAAAAAATCCCTTTAGGGATGGTATTTTTATATTAGATGAACAAATTTCGTCCCTACGGGACTTTTCTTTTACCTCGTATTTTAACTACCATTATTTAACTCCTAGCGGAGTATATATGGTTTATTTGACAATCACCTTCTTTTTATAAAGCGGAATAAAGTAAGTAACGCTGTAGTTAAAACCAATCCCAAAACTACCGTTGTATGTTCTATTAAACCCTGGAATGTATAGATTATCAAATCCATCTGGTTTTTTATTGGTAACCAATGTTTTTAATTGGACACTAAATCCAACAAAAACATTGTTGAACATTTTTGCTTTCATTCCGGTGACCACTTCTAGCCAACTTGCACTTAGTCCGCTGAATTGTTCACTAGCAGGAATGGCAGGTAATTCTCCCCAATACGGATGTGCATTGTAAATTTTATAGCTATTTAATTCTTCGCTGAAAGTGCTGAAACCATACCGTAAGCCCACTGAAATAATATTTTCCATATCCAACCAATTTTCATACATATTGTAATCAAATCCAGCTTTTAAATAGGAACCTTTGCTATTTGTGGTTAATCGGTCGTCTTCGGTGGTTTTGTTTTCAGTTCCGAGTTCGGCTGCTAAAAAGTATTTTTTATTCCATCTAAAATCACCTGTCAGTTCAATGCCTTTGTAGTTTTTGTCATAAAAACCACGAGTTAACTTGAACAAGTCTACCCCGACGCGAAGTCCGTAACGGTCTTTTCTTACCGGAATACTATCCTGAGTTTCTTCTTGAGTACTTGATTCAAGATTAGGTTTTACAGCAGGTTTTTCTTGTGCTTGTGCCAAGGTGACCATCAGTAAAAGACAAAGACTAGAAAAATATTTTAAGATGTGTTTCATTTTCATTTTCTATGTTTGATTTTTCTACTGAAATGTATTGCATCCATTTGTCAGTGGTTGCTGGAACAGCCGTGTGCACAATCGGATTTGTAGCTTGTAATTTAAAAATAGTTTTATAACCGCAGGCTCTTGAAACAAAGACATTGGTTCTAGTATAATTGATTTGAATTTTATCAGTAAATGTCAAGATAGGATTGGCGTTTCCGTAGTTAAAAATCAAATTGTATGTGGTTACATCTTGGTCTACTTTTAACGGAATAGAAATAGTACTTCCGCTAGTTGTGTATTTTGAATCTCCAGTTGCAGTAGGATTAAAAACAATTCCTTCGGTCATTCCTTCTCCTACAACTTTTAATTTGGTTACCGTCTTTACAACACTAGGGTTATTGATGTCATAAAAGGTAAGTACCAGTCGCGGAGTGGTTACAGTATTAGCATCACAAATATCGTCTTTTTCACAGCTAGAAAAAAAGACGGATATGAGAGCAACTAATAGAAGGATTCCTTTTTTCATTTGATTATCGTTTCTCCAAAAGTACAACATTTTCCACGTGATGCGTTTGCGGGAACATATCCACTGGGCGCACACGGCTTACTTTGTATTTTTCGTCCATTAACGCTAAATCGCGTGCTTGTGTAGCCGAGTTACAACTTACATACACCACTTTTTGAGGCTCAATTTTTAGAATTTGTTCAATAACGTCTTTATGCATTCCGTCTCTTGGTGGATCAGTAATAATAACATCGGGCTTACCGTGTTGTGCGATGAAACTTTCGTTAAAAACGACTTTCATATCTCCCACGAAAAATTCACAATTGGTAATTTCGTTGCGTTTAGCATTGGCTTTTGCATCACTAATTGCTTCAGGAACACTTTCTACACCAATTACTTTTTTAGCATTTTTAGATACGAATTGCGCAATAGTTCCTGTACCGGTATATAAATCATATACGGTTTCAGTTCCTGTAAGTCCTGCAAAATCGCGGGTTATTTTGTATAATTCGTAGGCTTGGTCTGAATTGGTTTGGTAAAAAGATTTGGCATTAATGCTAAATTTCAACCCTTCCATTTCTTCTAAAATGTAATCACGGCCTTTATATAGTTGGATGTCGGTATCGTATAAAGTGTCGTTTGCTTTATTATTTACAACAAATTGAAGCGAAGTAATTTGAGGGAACTTTTCGTAGATGTGATCTAAGATTAATTCTCTATTGGTTTTATCATCTTCAAAAAACTGAATCAACACCATAATCTCTCCTGTTGAAGCAGTACGAAGCATTAAAGTACGCAATAAACCTTCGTGTGCTCTTGGGTTGAAAAAAGTCAATCCATTGGCATTGGCAAAAGCCCTAATTTCATTACGAATTGCATTAGAAGGATCTTCTTGTAAATGGCATTTGTTGATGTCCAATATTTTGTCCCACATTTTAGGAATGTGAAATCCTAAAGCATTTCTATTGCCTAAATCTTCGGTACTTCCAATTTCAGCCTCGGTTAACCAACGGCTATTAGAGAACGAAAATTCCATTTTGTTTCTGTAAAAAAACTGTTTTTCAGAACCTAAGATAGGCTCAAATTCCGGAAGTTCAATTTTTCCAATGCGTTGCAAATGGTTTTTTACTTCATTTTGTTTGTAAAACAATTGTTGGCTGTACTTCATGTTTTGCCATTTACAACCGCCACAAACTCCAAAATGTTCGCAAATGGGTTCAATTCGATGTTCTGAAAATTCGTGAAATTTCACCGCTTTTCCTTCGTAAAACGCTTTACGTTTTTTGAAAGTTTGCACGTCTACAACGTCTCCAGGAACTACATTGGGAATAAAGATTACTTTTCCGTCGGGTGCTTTTGCTACCGATACGCCTTTTGCACCAGCATCAAGGACTTTTATTTGATGAAAGACAACTTTGTCTGTATTTTTTCTTGCCATAGCGCAAAAATAAGTGTTTGAATGGTTTTATAAATTCAATTTGGGAAAATTTTTTAAAAAGGATTCAAATTAGCCTATCTTTGCCGACTGAAAAATGCCAATATGAAGTTTGATTTATTACAAAAAGATCCACAATCAAAAGCGAGAGCTGGAAGTATAACAACAGATCACGGTGTGATTGAAACCCCTATTTTTATGCCCGTTGGGACAGTGGCTTCTGTGAAAGGAGTGCACCAAAGAGAATTGAAAGATGATATTAATCCGGATATTATTTTAGGGAATACCTATCATTTGTATTTGCGTCCGCAAACTGAAATTTTAGAAAAAGCGGGAGGATTGCATCAATTCATGAATTGGGATCGTAATATTTTGACTGATTCTGGAGGATACCAAGTGTATTCCCTTTCTTCTAATCGAAAAATAAAAGAAGAAGGTGTAAAATTCAAATCGCATATTGACGGTTCGTACCACGTTTTCACTCCTGAAAATGTGATGGAAATCCAACGTACTATTGGTGCTGATATTATTATGGCATTTGACGAATGTACGCCTTATCCTTGCGATTATAATTATGCCAAACGTTCGATGCACATGACGCATCGTTGGTTGGATCGTTGTATCAATCATTTGGATAAATTACCTTTTAAATACGGTTACGAACAAACTTTTTTTCCAATTGTTCAAGGTAGCACATACAAAGATTTAAGAAGACAATCAGCCGAATATATTGCAAATTCGGGTCAGCAAGGAAATGCGATTGGCGGACTTTCAGTTGGAGAACCAGCCGAAGAAATGTATGCAATGACCGATGTTGTTTGCGAAATCTTGCCCGAAGACAAACCCCGTTATTTGATGGGAGTAGGAACTCCAATAAATATTTTGGAAAACATAGCCTTAGGAATTGATATGTTTGATTGTGTGATGCCAACCCGTAACGCAAGAAACGGAATGTTGTTCACTGCGAATGGAACTATCAATATCAAAAATAAAAAATGGGAAGCTGATTTTTCTCCAATAGACGAAATGGGAATTACTTTTGTAGATACCGAATATTCGAAATCGTATTTGCGTCATTTGTTTTCAGCTAATGAGTATTTAGGGAAACAAATTGCCACGATTCATAATCTTGGTTTTTATATGTGGTTGGTTCGTGAGGCTAGAAAACATATCTTAGCAGGAGATTTTAGACCATGGAAAGAAATGATGGTCAAAAACATGAGCCAACGATTATAATTTTTTGTCATGAACAAATTAACAATAATAGATAAATACATCTTAAAGCGATATTTAGCTACCTTTTCGGTGATGCTATTGTTGTTTGTTCCAATTGGAATTATTGTTGACGTATCGGAGAAAGTGGATATGATGATTAAAAATCAGGTGCCATTAGATAAAATTCTATTGTACTATTTCCATTTTACCATCTATTTTGCCAATATGCTATTTCCGATATTTCTATTTTTATCGGTGATTTGGTTTACTTCTAAATTGGCTAATAATACAGAAATTATTGCTATTCTAAGTTCCGGAATATCGTTTACCCGATTTATGAGACCGTATTTAATAGGCGCCTCTATTATTTCGTTGACAGTATTGTTGATGGGATTTTACTTAGTTCCAGTTGCCAGTGAAGGCTTTAATAATTTTAGGTACACCTATCTAAGAACGGGAGGGAAACAATTAATGCAAGGCGATAATACAGATGTTTACCGACAAATTAGCGACACCGAATTTATCTATGTCAATAGTTTTAATACCGAAACAAAAATGGCATTTAATTTTTCTTTGGAAAAATGCAACCAAGAGAAATTAGACTATAAAATTACAGCTTCCAGAATTCAATGGAATCCAAAAGAAAAAAACTATACTTTATTTGATTATACCAAAAGAACTGTTGGGCCATTGGGAGATAAAATCGAAAAAGCTCCTGAAAAGAAAATGAAGTTTAAATTTGATTTAGAGGATTTAGCTCCAGTAGTTTATATTGCTGAAACCCTGAATTTAGGTAAGTTATACGACTTTATCAATAAAGAGAAAAAAAGAGGGTCTTCTAATATCAATGTGTATTTGGTAGTCTTTTATAAAAAGTTTAGTATACCCATTTCGGCATTTATTTTAACGATAATTGCTGTTTCAGTTTCAGCAATGAAACGTAGAGGTGGAATGGGAATGAATTTAGCTATCGGGATTGCGGTGGCATTTTCATTTGTGTTTTTTGATAAAATTTTTGGCGTTTTAGCCGAAAAATCAAGCATGTCTCCTTTGGTTGCAGTTTGGTTGCCTAACGTGCTTTTCGGAATTTTAGCCTATTACCTGTTACGAAATGCAAAACGATAATTTAAAAAGTTACCTCAATCTTCATTTAATTGTTTTTATTTGGGGATTTACAGCTGTTTTAGGAGCTTTAATTACAATTCCTGCCGAAGACTTGGTTTGGTATCGAATGTTATTTGCTAGTGTTTTTTTAGGAGCTTTTTTAGTCATTAGAAGAAAATCATTCCGTATTCCAATGCGAGGCTTACTGCAATTGGTATTTGTTGGGTTGTTGATTGCCTTGCACTGGATTTTCTTTTTTCAAGCCATTCATATTTCCAATGTTTCGATTACATTATCGGTGTTTTCACTAGGTGCTTTTTTCGCTTCTTTACTAGAACCTATTTTTTATGGGCGAAAAGTGTTGTGGTACGAAGTGTTTTTTGGGTTGATTATTATTGCCGGCTTATCATTGATTTTGCAAGTGGAAAGTGGGTATATTAACGGAGTGTTTTTTGCATTAGCTTCAATCATTTTGGGGGTGTTATTTACTTTAATGAATGGAAAATTAATTACAAAACACGACCCGTCTGTAATTACGTTTTATGAATTCCTTTCTGGTTTTTTCTTTATTTCTATCTATTTTGTTTTCCAAGGAAAATTCAGCATAGACTTTTTTGTCCTCACGTCTAAAAATTGGATTTTATTATTCATTTTAGCCTCTATTTGTACGGCGTATGCTTTTACAGCCTCGGTTCGAGTAATGCGAAAATTAACGCCTTATACGGTAATGTTAACGACTAATTTAGAGCCTGTTTATGGAATTATTTTGGCTTATTTTATCATTGGTGGAAAAGAAAAAATGAGTGCTGAATTTTATATTGGTGCTTTAATTATTGTAATTACGGTAATTTTGAACGGGGTAATAAAACACTATTACAAAGGCAAAGAATAACGAATATTTTTGTACTAAAATAGAAAATAAGGGCTGTCAAACGATTTTAAATTTTATATTTGCAGTTCTATTCAGAAAAATAAATAACACTAACTCCTATGGAATATTTAGATTTTGAACTTCCTATCAAAGAATTAGAAGATCAGTTAGAAAAATGTGTTGTTATTGGTAAAGAATCAGATGTTGATGTAACCAATACGTGCAAACAAATCAATAAAAAGTTAGAAGAAACTAAACGCAATATATACAAAAACCTAACGGCTTGGCAACGTGTTCAATTGTCAAGACATCCTAATAGACCGTATACATTAGACCATATTAATGCACTTTGTGGCGATACTTTTTTAGAATTACACGGAGATCGTGGTTTTAAAGATGACAAAGCAATGGTGGGTGGTTTAGGAAAAATTGCAGGTCAATCGTTTATGATTATTGGCCAACAAAAAGGATACAATACCAAAACCCGTCAATACCGAAACTTTGGTATGGCAAATCCAGAAGGATACAGAAAAGCTTTGCGTTTGATGAAAATGGCTGAAAAATTTGGTATTCCAGTGGTAACTTTAGTGGATACTCCGGGAGCTTACCCAGGTTTAGAAGCCGAAGAACGCGGACAAGGAGAGGCTATTGCTAGAAACATCTTCGAAATGGTTCGTTTGAAAGTTCCTGTAATTACTATTATTGTTGGAGAGGGAGCTTCAGGTGGTGCTTTAGGAATTGGTGTTGGAGACAGAGTATATATGTTGGAGAATACTTGGTATTCTGTAATCTCACCAGAATCTTGCTCGTCTATCCTTTGGAAAAGTTGGGAGTACAAAGAACAAGCTGCCGAAGCTTTGAAACTTACTTCTTCCGACATGAAAAAACAAAAATTAATTGATGATATTATTCCTGAGCCACTAGGAGGAGCGCATTTCGATAGAGAAAGTACTTTTAAAACGGTGGAGCAATACATCATGAAAGGATACAATGAGTTGAAAGACTTATCAACAGAAGAATTATTAGCTCAACGATATGAGAAATACCTTGCGATGGGTCATTTTAAAGATTAATTACCATAGCAATCAAATAAAATTTAATCCGAAACAGTCTAGTTTCGGATTTTTTTTGGCTTATAAACAAAAAAAGCTTAGTTATTAACAATGTTTTGTAATAAGTCGTTAGGGACTATTTTTTAATTTTTCTTATTTTCGCTACATGGAAAATTTTAGGAATATAGCGCCAGTTAAGGTAGATAAAGCGACTATCATTAATCTCGAAAAAGGAAAATTACCGCCACAGGTTTTAGATTTAGAAGAGGCAGTGTTAGGAGCCATGATGATTGATAAAAAAGGAGTCGATGAGGTAATTGATATTCTACAACCTGATGCCTTTTATAAGGACGCACACAAATATATTTTTGAAGCAATCGTTCAGCTTTTTACTGAAACACAGCCGATTGACTTATTGACGGTTTCCGCTCAGCTAAAAAAGAACGGAAAATTAGATTTAGCGGGAGGTGATTTTTATTTGATTCAGCTTACGCAAAAAATTTCCTCTTCGGCACATATCGAATTTCACTCTAGAATTATTTTACAAAAATTCATTCAACGAAGTTTGATTCGCATTTCATCTGAAATTATTGAAGATTCATATGATGAAACTACAGATGTTTTTGATTTGTTAGACAAAGCCGAGTCTAAATTATATGAAGTTACGCAAGGAAACATTAAACGTAGTTCTGAAACAGCTCAAAGTTTAGTCTTACAAGCCAAAAAACGAATCGAAGAAATAGCGGGTCAAGAAGGTTTAAGTGGAGTGGCGACTGGTTTTGAAAAATTAGATAAAATTACTTCGGGTTGGCAACCAAGCGATTTGATTATTATTGCAGCGAGACCTGCAATGGGAAAAACAGCATTTGTATTGTCAATGGCTCGAAATATGGCAATTGATTTTGGAATGCCTGTGGCTTTATTTTCTTTGGAGATGGCTTCTGTACAGTTGATTACACGTTTGATTTCTTCCGAAACAGGTTTGTCATCAGAAAAATTGCGTACCGGAAAGTTAGAAAAACACGAATGGGAACAATTGAGTACCAAAGTGAAAAACTTAGAAAAAGCACCTTTATATATTGACGATACACCATCACTTTCTATTTTCGACTTACGAGCCAAAGCAAGACGTTTGGTGTCTCAACACGGAATCCGAATCATTATTGTAGATTATTTGCAATTGATGACTGCAGGTGGGAACGGAAAAGGGGGAGGAAATAGAGAGCAAGAAATCTCAACTATTTCTCGAAATTTAAAGGCTTTAGCCAAAGAATTGAATGTTCCTGTGATTGCACTTTCTCAATTATCGCGTGCGGTAGAAACACGTGGTTCCAGCAAGAGACCTTTGTTGTCTGACTTACGTGAATCGGGAGCGATTGAGCAAGATGCCGATATCGTTTCGTTTTTATACCGTCCTGAATATTATAAAATTGATGAATGGGATGATGATGAGGCTTCGCCAACGGCCGGTCAAGCAGAGATAATGATAGCCAAGCATCGTAACGGTAGTATCGAAAACGTCCGCTTGAAGTTTTTAGGCCACTTGGGTAAATTTGATAACTTGGAAGATTATTCCAGTAATATGGAAGATTTGCCTTCTAGTATGAATAGTGATGATAATCCGTTTATAACTAAGAATTTGCCTTCGGCTAACGAAGCCTTTGGAAGCAATCTAAATGATGACGATGAGGACAGTGATGTTCCGTTTTAAGAGTATTAGATAGTTAGAATTTAAGATTATTGGATTAGTTACCTTGGATTAAATTATGTAAATTAGGAGTAAATAAGTTGATTAACCAAACTATTTATCTTTGAAATAAAAATACTATGTCCTTCAAAAAAATAGTTGTGCTATTCCTGTTCTTGATTTCTTTTTCCGGAAAGGCATCCTATATTTTGTTGCCAATGGACGAAACGAGTCAGCAAAATCATTTGAAGGCTTATGGAATTACCTATTGGTGCTTGGACAAAAGTTACAAAGCGCATTGGCTTTTGAATTACCGAGGCGGTTCTTTTTTATTGCCTGATGCTGACGAAATTCGTAAAGAATGCCAAATTCGAGGCGTTAGTTTTGAAATTCTTTCGGATGCAGAACAAGAAACTATTCTCAATGATATTTCGAGTCCCTCACAAAATATGGAATCGGTTTTATTAGAAAAAGCACCGAAAATTGCGGTATATACTCCAAAAGGCAAACAACCATGGGACGATGCGGTAACTTTAGTATTGACGTATGCTGAGATTCCGTTTACGCCTATTTATGATCAAGAAGTATTGTCAGACCAATTACTATTGTACGATTGGTTGCATTTGCATCACGAAGATTTTACAGGTCAATACGGAAAATTTTATGGAGCGTATCGCAATGCTCCTTGGTATATCGAACAAAAGGCAGCGGCCGAAATGCTAGCACAACAGTTGGGGTTTTCTAAAGTAGCTCAAGAAAAAGGGGCTGTGGCCAAAAAAATACGTGATTTTGTCATTGGTGGCGGATTTATGTTTGCCATGTGTTCCGCTACAGATAGTTTTGATATTGCTTTGGCAGCGGATGGAATTGATATTTGCGAAGCAATGTTTGATGGTGATGCTAGTGAAGCTAGTTATCAATCCAAATTGAATTATAACAATTCGTTTGCTTTTAAAAATTTTACTTTGGAACGCAAACCAGAGCAGTATGAGTTTTCAGATATTGACATGACTTTAAAACGCCAAATTCCGCCAGATAAGGATTATTTTACTTTGATGGAATTTTCAGCTAAATGGGATCCTATTCCGAGTATGTTGTGCCAAAACCATACACAATTAGTGAAAGGGTTTATGGGACAAACCACTGCTTTTGATTCGAATTTAATTAAATCCAATATTTTGGTTTTAGGAAGTTGTGAGTTGAACGGCGAAGTGCGTTACCTTCACGGACAAAAAGGAAAAGGAATGTTTAGTTTTTATTCGGGTCACGATCCCGAAGATTTTCAACACCAAGTGGGTGATCCGCCAACTGTTTTAGATTTGCATCCCAATTCGCCAGGCTATCGTTTGATTTTGAATAATGTTTTATTCCCAGCTGCAAAAAAGAAAAAGCAGAAGACGTAATCAATTCAAACTAAATTCCATCCAAATAGGGCAGTGATCTGAAATAGTTCTAGCTTGTTTTAAGGATTGAAAATTTTGATAAAAAAGTACTACTCCTGAATCTATTTTCCTGATTTTTGATTTTGAAAAATACATATTATCAAATTCAGAGGCGAGGCATTCGCCATTTTTGCAACTGCGCTTCAAAGAAGTTTTTTGATTCACCAATGCTGAAGTAAATCCTATTTTTCGTAAAGGATCAAAAACAGAATGTGATTGCGGACAATTGAAATCTCCCGAAAAAATTAAATTCAGTTTTGGATATTCTTCTGGAAATAATTTGAAGTACTTAATCTCTCTTTCAGGCTGTTTATTTTTAGTAATGGCGTGAAAAGAAACGGCTGTAAATTGCTTTTTGCCGTATTCAAAAGAGCATAAATAGGGTTCACGTTCCATTTCAAGGGCATATTTTTTTTCGAGCCAAGCTTTTCCGATTTTCTTCAATTGTGCCGTTTTCCAAAGAAAAGCATAGCGTTCGGTTTTGCTAGGGGAACTTGTGGTAGGATCACTGATGGTATACTCCCAGTGACTACCTTTTCTATTGAGCTCGTCAGCGAGATGTGCAACGGCTTGAGCTCCTCCATAACCCGCTACAACTTCTTGTAGCGCAACTAAATCATACTTATTTAAAAGTGTTGCTATATAGGCTATTCCGTTGTTGGATTTTGATTTACCAAAATTCTCTACATTCCATGAAATTATTTTGATTTGGCTAAAGCCAAAAGAAGTAATGCTAAGTAGTAGTAGCGTAAATAGTTTTCTCATGAAAGTGAATTTGGGTTACTTCAAAGATAGTTTTTTGCCGCAAAGACACAAAGGCATTAAGATTTAAATTTATTTTAGAATTAACGGAGCTCCTTTAGGAGCTAAATATTGGTAGATATGTTATTTAGAATATTTTAAATCCCGTAGGGATGGAATTAAAAATAGTATTTTGCCACAGATTATATTGATTTGAAAGATTTTTATATAATCAAATTGGGTAGTTTTGGATGTTGTAATCCAACAAAAAACCCCAATCTTTCGATTGAGGTTTTTCTATGTAAGTAAGTAATCTAAATTGAGTTGATAAAACGTTTATTTTACTTTATTAAGTATTGCTTTGAAAGCTTTTGGGTGGTTCATGGCTAAATCAGCAAGAACTTTACGGTTCAATTCGATATTATTAGCTTTAACTTTTCCCATGAATTGAGAATAAGACATTCCTTCTAAACGAGCTCCAGCGTTGATACGTTGAATCCATAAAGCACGGAAATTTCTTTTATTCACTTTTCTGTCACGGTAAGCGTAGCACATTGCTTTCTCTACCGCGTTCTTAGCAACTGTCCAAACGTTTTTACGTCTACCAAAGAAACCTTTGGCTTGCTTCATTATTTTTTTTCTTCTTGCTCTTTTAGCAACTGAATTTACCGATCTTGGCATAATTTTACTGTTTTTTTGTAGCAGGCGTCCCGAATTGAATCAAGAGAACTTAAGGCCATACTCCAAGGTTATTAAATTGTTTTTAACCTAAAGAAATCTAGGCAAAAGGCAATAGTCGTGAAACTATTTACTAGTGGATTTTCACTATTGACTTAATTAGATAATTCTTAATTGTTGTTTGATGCTTTTTTCATCTGTTGGGTGAACTAACGCTGAATGAGTCAAAGCTAATTTACGTTTCTTAGATTTTTTAGTCAAAATGTGACTTTTAAAAGCATGCTTTCTTTTAATCTTTCCAGAACCAGTAACTTTAAAACGTTTCTTGGCGCTAGATTTGGTTTTCATTTTAGGCATTTTTTCCTAGTGTTTTTAATTTATCTTACTTACTGTCTTTGCGAGCTTGCGTAGCAATCTCAATATTTGTTTTTCCTTTTAATCTTCACACGTTTAAGGTGCGAAGTACGGATTATTTCTTTTTCTTAGGAGCAATGAACATAATCATTCTCTTTCCTTCAAGAACTGGCATTGCTTCTACTTTACCAAATTCTTCTAAATCAGTAGCCAAACGTAATAATAAGATTTGACCTTGATCTTTATAAATGATTGAACGTCCTTTGAAGAAAACAAAAGCTTTCAATTTAGATCCTTCTTTCAAGAATTTTTCAGCGTTCTTTCTTTTAAATTCGTAATCATGCTCATCAGTTTGAGGACCAAAACGAATTTCTTTAATCACCACTTGCGTTGATTTAGCTTTCAAAACTTTTTCACGTTTCTTTTGCTCATAGACAAACTTTTTGTAGTCCATGATTTTACAAACGGGTGGTTCTGCATTTGGCGAAATTTCAACTAAATCTAGTTCAAATTCGTCAGCTAATTTCAAAGCATCTGCAGTTTTAAAAACTCCAGGCTCAATATTTTCACCTACAAGACGTACTTCGGGTACACGAATAAAATTATTAATTCGGTGTGCATCTTTCTTTTCTACTCGAGGTTGGAAACCTCTGTTGTTTCTTATTGCTATGGCTTTAAAATTTAAGTTAAACTGTAAATACTTTTAATGTTTTGTTGATTTCTTCGGTAACAATAGCCGCAAATTCTTCAATTGTAACCGTTATGTTTCCTTTTCCTTCTTGACCGTGACGTCGAATAGAAATTGTACCGTTTTTTTCTTCTTCTTCACCCACAATCAGCATGAAAGGCGTTTTTTGCATTTCAGCATCTCTAATTTTCTTCCCGATTGTTTCGTTTCGGTTGTCAATTAGGGCGCGAATTTCGTGATTTTCTAGCAAATCTAAAACTTTTTTGGCATATATTTCGTATTTCTCGCTCAATGACAAGATAATAGCTTGTTCTGGCATTAACCATAATGGGAAATTACCAGCAGTATGTTCTAGTAAAATAGCGATGAAACGCTCCATAGAACCAAATGGCGCACGGTGAATCATTACCGGTCTATGTAATTGGTCGTCAGAGCCTTTGTAAGTCAAATCGAAACGTTCTGGTAAGTTATAATCTACTTGAATAGTTCCTAATTGCCATTGTCTACCCAAAGCATCTTTTACCATGAAATCCAATTTTGGGCCATAAAAAGCCGCTTCACCATATTCCACAACGGTATTTAATCCTTTATCTCTCGCAGCATTGATAATCGCATTTTCTGCTTTTTCCCAATTTTCATCGGTACCAATGTATTTGTCTCTGTTTTCTTGATCGCGTAATGAAATTTGAGCGGTAAAGTTTTCAAATCCTAACGAACCGAAAACGTACAATACCAAATCAATTACTTTTTTGAATTCTTCGTCCAATTGTTCTGGCGTACAGAAAATATGCGCATCGTCTTGAGTAAATCCTCTTACACGAGTTAAACCATGTAATTCACCACTTTGCTCATAACGGTACACCGTTCCAAACTCAGCATAACGCTTAGGTAAATCCTTGTATGACCATGGACGAACGTTGAAAATCTCACAGTGGTGAGGGCAGTTCATCGGTTTTAATAAAAATTCTTCTCCCTCAGCTGGAGTATTGATAGGTTGGAAACTATCGGCGCCATATTTTGCATAGTGTCCAGAAGTAACGTACAATTCTTTTTGGCCAATGTGCGGTGTAACGACTTGTTCGTAACCTGCTTTTTTCTGTGCTCTTTTTAAAAATTGCTCTAAACGATCGCGCAAAGCAGCTCCTTTTGGCAACCATAAAGGCAAACCTTGTCCTACTTTGGACGAAAAAGCAAATAATTCCAATTCTTTTCCTAGTTTTCTGTGGTCGCGACGTTTTGCCTCTTCTAACAATTCTAGGTATTCTGTTAAATCTTTTTGTTTAGGGAATGAAATTCCGTACACACGAGTTAACTGTTTATTTTTTTCATCTCCTCTCCAATACGCACCTGCTACGCTCATTACTTTCATAGCCTTGATAATTCCAGTATTTGGAATATGACCACCTCGACATAAATCCGTAAAAGTAGAGTGATCACAGAAAGTAATTGTTCCGTCTTCTAAATTGGAGATTAATTCTGTTTTGTAAACATTATCTTTATACACTTCTAACGCTTCTGCTTTAGAAACAGGACGCAATTTGAATTCGTGTTTGTCTCTTGAAATTTCTAGTACACGATCCTCAATTTTTTTGAAATCGGCATCGGTAATTTTATGATCTTCAAAATCAACGTCATAATAAAATCCATTGGAGATTGCAGGTCCAAGCGTTAATTTAATGCCAGGATACATTTCCTCTAAAACTTGTGCCATAACGTGAGAAGTAGAGTGCCAAAAAGCTTTTTTTCCTCCTTCGTCATTCCAAGTAAAAAGAACAAGACTACCATCTGTGGTCAACGGCGTAACGGTTTCAACGGTGGTACCATTGAATGAGGCAGAAATTACATTTCTTGCCAATCCTTCGCTTATGCTTTTTGCAACGTCCATTGGGGTAATCCCAGCTGCAAACTCTTTCACAGACCCATCGGGTAAAGTAATCTTAATCATTTTAAATTATTTTTAGGATTGCAAATATATGGTATTGAAAAAACACATACAAAATATAAGCAAGGTTTATGAGTGGTTTTTCGTGCTTTTTGGTAAATAATTAGCAAATAATTTTAAAAAGAGGCCCTTGTTTTAAAATTGCCCCGAGAAGTTTCGTTACTAAAAACTATTCTTTACTTTTGCAACACACAAAACTACAACTATGTACAAGCAACTTATACGTCCGATACTTTTTTGTTTTGATCCTGAAAAAGTACATTATTTTACCTTTTCTTTAATTCGATTAGTATCAAAAATACCTGGTTTTTCTGGTCTTTTTAAAGCGTTGTACGAAGTTAAAGATAGCCGATTAGAAACGGAAGTTTTTGGGTTGAAATTTAAAAATCCAGTGGGTTTAGCGGCAGGTTTTGACAAGAATGCCGTTTTGTACAAAGAGTTGTCTAATTTCGGGTTCGGATTTATTGAAATAGGTACACTTACGCCAAAAGCACAAGACGGAAATCCAAAAAAACGGTTGTTTCGTTTGAGGGAAGATAGTGCTATTATTAACCGAATGGGTTTTAATAATGGTGGCGTTGAAGAAGCGGTGTTGCGATTGAAAAAAAATAACGGGGTGCTTATTGGAGGAAATATTGGAAAAAATAAAGTAACTCCAAATGAAGAAGCTACTTCGGATTATGAAATTTGTTTTGAAGCTTTGTTTGATTATGTGGATTATTTTGTGGTGAATGTGAGTTCGCCAAACACCCCAAACTTACGCGCTTTACAAGATAAAGAACCGTTAACGGAGTTGTTGCAAACTTTGCAAAATAAGAATTTGGCTAAGCCAAAACAAAAACCAATTCTGTTGAAAATCGCACCCGATTTAACAGACGAACAATTGTTAGATATCATTGAGATTGTAAATGATACCAAAATAGCCGGGGTTATCGCTACCAATACTACTTTGTCTCGAGAAGGTTTGGCGTCTGAAAATAAAATAGAAATGGGCGGATTGTCTGGAAAACCTTTGGCAAAACGTTCAACAGAAGTCATTCGGTTTTTAGCTGAAAAAAGTAATAAATCGTTCCCCATTATTGGTGTGGGCGGAATTCATTCTGCCGAAGATGCTATCGAAAAGTTAGAAGCGGGAGCGAGTTTGGTTCAGTTATATACAGGGTTTATTTATGAAGGTCCTGCTTTGGTCAAAGCGATTAATAAGGCGATTTTAAAGAGAAAATAAATTGTATTAGCCGCGGATTCATAGACTAAAAAGGATTGTGTAGTCTTGAAATTTGATTTTTGATATTGCATTTGAATGCTTCTTTTTTTTCCTACCTTTGATTTCCTATGGAAACAGTAAAAATTATCGAATGTCCGCGTGATGCTATGCAAGGAATAAAGACTTTTATTCCAACAGCAAAGAAAGTGACTTATATTCAGTCATTATTGCGTGTGGGGTTTGATACCATAGACTTTGGAAGTTTTGTTTCGCCAAAAACAATTCCTCAAATGCAAGACACTGCCGAAGTTTTGGCCCAATTGGATTTGTCGCAAACGAAAAGTAAATTATTGGCCATAATTGCCAATACACAAGGAGCAGAAGCCGCATGTAATTTTTCTGAAATTCAGTATTTAGGTTTTCCTTTTTCTATTTCGGAGAATTTTCAAATGCGAAATACACACAAAACTATTGCGCAATCCTTAGTGAGTTTACAAGAAATTTTGAATTTGGCGGAGGCCAAAAACAAACAAGTAGTAGCTTACCTCTCGATGGGATTTGGAAATCCGTATGGAGACCCGTGGAATACGGAAATTGTAGGGGAGTGGACGGAGAAATTGGCTACTATGGGAGTGAAAATAGTTTCCCTGTCAGACACTATTGGGAGTTCTACACCAGAAATGATTTCGTATTTGTTTTCAAATCTTATTCCGGCCTATCCATCAATAGAATTTGGCGCTCATTTGCATACCACTCCTGATACTTGGTTTGAAAAAATTGATTCGGCTTACCAAGCAGGTTGTCGTCGATTTGATGGAGCAATTCAAGGCTTTGGCGGATGCCCAATGGCAACCAATCACTTGACAGGAAATATGCCAACAGAAAAGTTATTGTCTTATTTTACGGCTCAAAAAGCGACTACTAATTTGAGTCCGATGAGCTTTGAAAGTGCCTATAATGAAGCGTCAAAAGTATTTGGTCAATTTTTTTAAAACAATAAATACGGTACCATGACGTTTTGCTTTTACCTACTATTAATATCTTCTTTATGAAACGCCTTCTTATTTACCGATTTTTAGGAATAGTGTGTTTGGGACTACTTTCCTTTTCTTGCTCCAGTGATTTGGATTTTAATCAAACAAAAAACTTGAAATTAGAACCTACTTATGTGGCTAATTTGGTTTATTTTGATATTCCTGCCAATGAGTTTGTAACTAATGGAGTAGAAAATTCCCAATTTATAGATCGTTCAACAGTAGATGTATTCAATAACACTTTTTTTGTTAATGATTTAGCTAAAGTAGATTTAGATTTTGAAATCAATAATACTATCGCTCGAGCCTATACTTTGGATGTGAAACTATTTAATGCCAGCGGAATCCAAATAGATACTATTTCGATTGCTGTGCCTTCGTATTATGGCGCTCCAAATGTTATTACTCAAAAAGAAGTGTTTCAAAGAACTCGATTAACAACATTAAAAAATACAACTCGAATCGAAATGACACTCCGAATGGCTTCAGGGACGGCTTTGACAGAATCTAGTCCTGGAACCATAAAAATGCGTTCTGGTATAACTGCTTATTTTGTAATACAATGAGAAAAGTACTCTTCTTTTTAACTCTTCTTGTGACTACTAATCTAGTAGCACAGAATAAGCAACTTCTTTATAATTTTACTGATATTCCGCAATCGTTGATGACAAATCCAGGAGCTGATGTGAAGTACAAATGGTATGCAGGTGTTCCGTTTTTATCAGGTATTTCAATGAATGTAGGTTCTACAGGCTTTTCGGCTTATGATTTGTTTGCTAATGACGGAGTTGATTTTACTACTAAACTAAGAAGTGTTCTATCCAAAACTACACACAATGATGTGTTGAGTTTGAACCAACAATTAGAATTATTTAGTGGTGGTTTTAGAATTGGAACAGAAGATAATAGATCGTATTTGTCTTTTGGTTTGTATCAAGAATTTGATTTTTTGAGTTATGTTCCTCAAGATATCGCTACTTTAGCTATAGATGGCAATAAAGATTATATGGGAAAACGCTTTAATTTGGCCGACTTAAGCGCTAAAGCGGATTTGCTATCTGTATTTCATATAGGAATTCATAAAAAAATTCAAGATAATTTAATTGTTGGGGCTCGAGCCAAAATTTATTCTAGTATTTTCAATGCGAGTTCAGTTGATAACGCGGGGTATATTTATACCAATACTTCTACAGATTCTTACTATGAGCAAATTGTGTATTCTAATTTGCAATTGAATACGTCTGGAATTGCCCAGTATACTAATTCAAATACTACAGGAAATATAGGTTCTGATGTCAAAAAAGGAATTTTATTAGGAGGAAATTTAGGATTAGGACTGGATTTAGGACTAACGTATTATCCAAAGTCTAATGTGCAATTCACGGCCAGTGTTATTGATTTGGGGTATATTAGTCACACTAAAGAGGTGAAAAATTATACTTATAAAGGTTTTTATAATTACAAAGGACTAGTGCCTCATTTTAATAATGAAAATGCCGCTCAAGCCAATTATCAGGATTTTAAAAATGCCATTGTATTAGATACTTTACATACAAAATATACGACTTGGAGACCTACTAAATTCAATGCTTCTGCGCAGTATTCTTTTGAAGAAGAACGAGTAGTGGATGGTAGTTGTAATTGTGAAGGAACAGATCCTAGCATTTTTTACAAAAGTACCGTTGGAGCACAATTGTTTGCTATGACTACTCCAAAATCGCCTTTGTTTGCATTGACTACTTTTTATAAAAGAAATTTCTCGAAATCATTTCAAATGAAAGCTACTTACACTGTTGATTCTTTTTCGTTTACCAATGTAGGTCTGGGAATGTCAACAAAAGTAGGTCCTGTAAACTTTTATGTACTGGCAGATAATTTATTGTCTTATTCGGATGTTTCCAAGGCCAATAGTCTTTCGTTTCAATTAGGATTGAATCTGATTTTTAAAGAATAGTTTTATTTTTTTATTCGCCGAATTAATTTGTAGATTTCAATCCAAAACACCGCTATTCCGCCTACTACTACACTGTAGCAAAATTGTGTCATACTTACTAACTCAAATTTGAAAAAATGTGCCAGTGTTGGAATAAATACTAATAGCGATGTGGCAAAAATAGTAGTCCCTATAATAAGTGTTACCAAGCTGTTTTTGTATTTCATAGTGGTGAAAACAGAATAATAAAAAGAGCGATTGGCCAGTGTTAGAAAAATATTGGAACTAATTAAAGTTAGAAAAACAAGTGTTCGAGTAGTATCTTCTGAGCCACCATTTGTAACGCTATTTTGGTACACAAAAAGCAGCCCCAATGTAATGGCTACTCCTTGAATAATACTTAGTACAATTTCTTTAAATTTAAAAAAGGTATTCGAAAGTGGTCTTGGTTTTAATTCCATTAAATTGCGTTCCATGGGTTCGTTTTCATAGATAATAGAACAGGTAGGTCCCATAATAATTTCTAAGAATATGATGTGAACTGGAGAGAAAATATTAGGGTAGATCCATCCGAGTGCTAACGGAATAAATACAATTAATATCAGAGGAATGTGAATGGAAATAATGTATTGAATGGCCTTTTTAAGATTAATGTAAATTTTTCTTCCCATGGCAATTGCCTCAGTCATTTTGGTAAAATCATCATCAATCAAAATGAGGTTTGCAGCTTGTTTGGCTATTTCAGTGCCTCTTTTCCCCATGGCAATTCCAATGTGAGCTGATTTTAGAGCGGGTCCGTCATTAACACCATCTCCAGTCATTGCTACAATTTGGTTGTTTTCTTTTAAAGCTTTTATGATTTTGAGTTTGGCTTCGGGAAACATTCGGGTAAAAAGATGCGTGTCCATCACTTTTGATTGGAGCTCGGTTTTATCTATAGTCATGAGTTGATCTCCACTTAAAGCGTTATTATGATTTTTAAATCCCACTTGTTTGGCAATGGTTGTGCTAGTTTCTGCAGTATCTCCTGTGATAATTTTAATATCGATTCCCGCTTTGTAGAACGTTTCAAAAACGGCTTTAATGTTGCTTTTTGGAGGGTCGTAAAATGCAACTAAACCTTTGAATTGAAACGAAAAGTCTTGTTGTTTTTCAGGGTAATCATCTCCATAGAATTTGGCTTCGGCCACAGCCAAAACTCGAAAACCCTCTTGCGTCATTGTGGTGAAGGCTTGTTGGATTTGTTCGTTTTCTTTATTTGATACATTGGAGCAGGAGATGATGGCTTCTGGAGCACCTTTGGCAGCAATGACACGAATCCCTTTTTTGTTTTCAAAAATATGGGTCATCATAGGCGGTTTGCCACCTAAAGGGTATTCATGTGTTAATTTGAAATCAGTTCGTTCATCTTCCAAGTCTAAATTAGCATAGGCATCGTGCAATGCAATTTCCATAGCGTCAAAAGGAATCGGTTCGCTTGCCCACATGGCCAAGGTTAGAAGTTCATTTTCTTCTGGAGTTATTTTGGAATTAATTCCTGAAATTTGGTTGGAAGAAAGAGTATACCATTGGGCTAAACTCATTTTGTTTTCGGTAATGGTTCCGGTTTTGTCAGTGCAAATGACAGTAGCACTCCCCAGTGTTTCTACGGTTTTAGTGTGCTTGACTATAATTCCCATTTTCATTAGACGCCAAGCACCAAGTGCCATAAAGGTTGTGAAGGCAACAGGAATTTCTTCTGGAATAATACTCATTGCAATGGTTAGCGCCTTAATCAAACTATCCAAAATTACGCGAGAATGGTAATAATTAATTCCCCAAACAATTCCAAAAACAACTAATCCTATGATGGACATTCGTTTGGCAAAATTTTCAATTTGTTTTTGTAGAGGTGTTTTTTCTTCTTCAATCGAGCTTAAACTTTTCCCGATTTTTCCTAATTGGGTTTGGTTTCCAATGGCTGTAACTTCGCAAATAGCTAGTCCACTAGCGACAATAGTGCCTTGGTAGACTTCTTTGTTTTCTGATTTTTCATTTTTAGCTACAGAAAAAGATTCCCCCGTTAGGATGGATTCATTTACAGAAAAGTCATTGGATTGAATGATACGTCCGTCAGCAGGAACAAAAGTGCCTTCTTCGATTTGGATACAATCACCTAAGACAATTTCTTCACTTGCAATTTCGATTAAGACACCTTCTCGAATTACTTTACTTTTAGGTTGTGTCAATTTTTCTAAGGCTTGAATGGCATTTTTGCTTTTGGATTCTTGATAAAGCGAAATGCTAGCAATGAGAAGTATGGCAATCGACATAAAAATTCCGTTGCTGTGTTCGCCCGTAATGAAGTAAATACTGGTTGCGGTAACAAGCAATAAAAACATGGGTTCTTTGCCAATTTCTATAACCGAAGTCCAAAAGTTGTTTTTATGTTGGTGGTCGAGCGAATTAGTGCCATTTTTGATTCTTGACTCGGCTACTTCAGCTTCAGATAATCCTTTTATTTCAGTTTGTATTCCCATTTTACCAAAAAATAATTTACATTTTGAATAATTAACGGTGGGCTGATATCGATTGAAATAAGCCATTTACCGCAATTTAAACATAAATTATGATATAGCGCTGTTTTTTTTGCTTAAGATTGTCTATATTTGCACGCAATTTAACCACAACTTCAAATTGCAATGATCGCACACAATTCAAAGATTATCGGCGAAGGATTAACTTACGATGATGTTCTATTAGTTCCTAACTATTCTAATGTGCTTCCCCGCGAAGTAAGTATTCAATCTAAATTTTCAAGAAACATTACCTTAAACGTTCCTATTGTAGCTGCTGCTATGGATACGGTTACTGAAAGTGCGATGGCGATTGCTATGGCTCAAGAAGGAGGAATAGGTGTGCTTCATAAGAATATGACCATTGAACAACAAGCGGCTAAAGTGCGTAAAGTAAAACGTGCAGAGTCTGGGATGATTATTGATCCAGTTACGTTGCCATTGACTTCTACGGTTGCTGATGCTAAAAATGCAATGAAAGAATTTGGAATTGGTGGAATCCCAATTGTGGACGAAAATAAAATATTGAAAGGAATTGTTACCAATCGTGATTTGCGTTTTGAAAAAAACGGAGCGCGTCCTATTGTTGAGGTAATGACTTCTCAAAACTTAATTACAGTTGCTGAAGGAACTTCGTTAGAACAAGCTGAAGTAGTTTTGCAAGGAAATAAAATCGAAAAATTACCAGTGGTTAATGCTAAAAACGAATTAGTAGGATTAATTACTTTTAGAGATATTACGAAATTAACTCAGAAACCTATTGCTAACAAAGACGTTTACGGACGTTTGCGTGTTGCGGCTGCGATTGGTGTTACGGGAGATGCTGTTCAAAGAGCAGAAGCTTTGGTAAAAGCGGGAGTTGATGCTATCATTATTGATACGGCTCACGGTCATACACAAGGAGTGGTGAATGTGTTGAAAGAAGTAAAAGCTAAATTTCCTCAAATAGATGTGATTGTTGGAAACATTGCTACGCCAGAAGCAGCTAAATATTTAGTTGAAAGTGGTGCTGACGGAGTAAAAGTAGGTATCGGACCGGGTTCGATTTGTACTACTCGTATTGTGGCAGGTGTTGGTTTTCCACAATTTTCAGCAGTTTTGGAAGTAGCTGCAGCTATCAAAGGAACTGGAGTACCGGTTATTGCTGATGGTGGTATTCGTTACACAGGAGATATTCCTAAAGCGATTGCTGCAGGTGCTGACTGTGTGATGTTAGGGTCGCTTTTAGCAGGAACTAAAGAGTCTCCTGGAGAAACGATTATTTTTGAAGGAAGAAAATTCAAGTCGTACCGTGGAATGGGTTCTGTTGAAGCCATGCAAGGAGGGTCGAAAGACCGTTACTTCCAAGATGTAGAAGACGATGTGAAGAAATTAGTGCCAGAAGGAATTGTAGGTCGTGTGCCTTATAAAGGCGAATTGAACGAAAGTATGTTGCAATTCATCGGAGGCCTTCGTGCCGGAATGGGATACTGTGGTGCTAAAGATATTCCTACTTTACAAGAAAATGGACGTTTTGTTCGTATTACCTCAAGCGGAATTACAGAGAGTCATCCACATAATGTGACGATTACTAAAGAAGCTCCAAATTATTCGAGATAATTTGAAGAATAGTTTTTAAAATATAAAAAGGCTTAAGAGATGATCTTAAGCCTTTTTTATTTTTCCTATTTTGGAGAATTTAGATTCCTACAAAATTACTTGGGGTAATTTGCAATAATTCTGTTTTAATAGCATCGCTAACTTCTAAAGTTGCAATGAAACTATGAATTGATTCTTTGGTAATTGCTTCGTTAGTTCTAGTTAAACCTTTCAACGCCTCATAAGGATTTGGATAGGCTTCACGACGTAAAATCGTTTGGATAGCCTCAGCCACCACGGCCCAGTTTTTCTCTAAATCCTCGTGGAATTTAGGTTCGTTTAATAACAATTTGTTCAATCCTTTTAAGGTCGCTTCAAAAGCAATAATAGTATGTCCCATTGGCACACCAATATTTCTCAAAACAGTACTATCAGTCAAGTCACGTTGCAATCTTGAAACAGGCAATTTAGCTGATAAATGTTCGAAAATAGCATTAGCAATTCCTAAGTTTCCTTCTGAGTTTTCAAAATCGATAGGATTTACTTTATGTGGCATTGCCGAAGAACCAATTTCTCCTGCTTTAATTTTTTGTTTGAAATAGTCCATGGACACATACGTCCAAATGTCTCGGTCTAAGTCAATGATAATAGTGTTGATTCTTTTTAAGGCATCAAAAAAAGCTGCGAAGTGATCGTAATGCTCAATTTGTGTAGTAGGGAAGGAGTGGTGCAAACCTAAATTTTCTTCAACAAATTGATCTCCAAATTGTTTCCAATCAATTTGAGGATACGCCACGTGGTGTGCGTTGTAATTTCCAGTAGCACCGCCAAATTTAGCTGCAAACGGAATATTGAATAACAAACGCATTTGCTCTTCCAAACGCTCTACAAAAACGCCAATTTCTTTCCCTAAACGAGTAGGAGAAGCCGGTTGTCCATGCGTACGAGCTAACATTGGAATGGCTGCCCATTCAGTACTTAATTCTTTCAGTTTTGAAATGACACTAATCAAAGAAGGCATATATACTTTTTCAAAAGCCTCTTTAGTAGATAATGGAATCGCTGTATTGTTAATGTCTTGTGAAGTTAATCCGAAGTGAATGAACTCTTTGTGTGTTGATAAGCCTAATTTTTCAAAAGCATCTTTGATGAAATATTCTACTGCTTTCACATCGTGATTGGTCACTTTTTCTGTTTCTTTAATCCAAAGTGCGTCTTCGGTAGAAAAGTTGGTGTAAATAGCACGCAAACTATCGAATACATTCGCATCTACATTTTTGAGTTGTGGTAAAGGCACTTCACACAAAGCAATGAAGTATTCAATTTCAATTAAAACGCGGTATTTGATTAACGCTTCTTCCGAGAAAAAAGGAGCTAAAGAAAGAGTTTTATTTCTGTATCTTCCGTCAATTGGAGAGATGGCATTCAATTCGTTTAGAGTAGTCATTTTTGTGTTGTTTTTTCGAAAGTGCAAATATAAACCTTTTTAGTATTTTTGCCTCCAAAAAAAGAGACAATGATTGATACAGATTACCTTAATTTTCTTGAAAATATTTTGACAGACAATCGAAAAGAACGCTTTTTGAATGTGCTGAAAAATAGAACCAATCATTTTACAGTTGCAGTTGAAGATGTCTATCAGTTGCATAATACGAGTGCGGTAATGCGCAGTTGTGAAGTTTTTGGAATTCAGGAACTGAATGTAATTGAACAACGTTTTGGAAAAAGAATTGATAAACAAATTGCTTTAGGTGCTCAAAAATGGGTTGATATTACTACATTCGATACGGCTACAAATTGTATCAAGACTTTGCGTTCAAAGGGCTATCAAATTATTGCCACTACGCCACACGAAAAAGATTGTTTGCTTGAAAATTTTGATATATCAAAACCTAGCGCCTTATTTTTTGGAACAGAAAAAGAAGGATTGTCAGAAGAAATTATGCAACAAGCCGATGGTTTCTTGAAGATTCCGATGGTAGGTTTTACCGAGAGTTTGAATATTTCAGTATCAGCAGCAATCATTATTCAAAATTTGACTAATAGACTCCGAAATTCAGCTATTCCTTGGCAATTAACCGAGGATGAGATTTTGGAAAAACGACTTACTTGGGCCAAAAATTCTATTAAAGATATTAAGCGAATTGAAAAACGCTATTTTGAAGAAAATCCAAAATAGAATGCTACGTCACTGTTATTTTTAAATTAAATTTACTTAAATACCTCTTTCCTTTAAAATAGTTATCCAAATTAATCTGTATTTTTGGATAACAAAATAGTATGTAAAAAAAATATAAATATGAAAAAATTAGTATTGTTTTTGACTTTTAGCCTTGTGCTTACAGTTCAGGCGCAACAACGCCCAAAATTAGTGGTGGGAATTGTGGTGGACCAAATGAAAATGGAATATTTGTACCGTTTTCAAAATGATTTTTCGGCCAACGGTTTTAAACGCATAATGAATGAAGGCTATACGTTTCATAATATGCATTACAATTATGTGCCTACTTACACTGCGCCAGGACATGCCTCTATTTATACAGGTACAACACCTGCTACACACGGTATTGTTGGTAACGAATGGTTCAATCGTGCTACTGGGAAAGAATTGTACTGTACTGATGATGCCGATGTAAAAACGTTGGGAGACGGAACGGATAAAGAAGGAGCGATGTCGCCTAAAAATTTGTTAAGCACTACTATTACTGACGAATTGCGAATGGCTACTAACTTTAAAGGTAAAGTTATTGGGATGAGTATTAAAGATCGTGGTGCTATTTTGCCAGCTGGGCATTTTGCCAATGGAGCGTATTGGTACAGTAAAACAGGAGCATTTATTTCAAGTACGTTTTACGGCGCTAGTTTACCAGAATGGGTTACGGAATTTAATAGCGAAAAGCGTTATATGAATTACATCAACGGTGGTTGGAACTTATTAAAACCAGTTACCACTTATGATGAAAGTTTAGTGGATGATAACCCGTATGAAGGAAAAATAGATAAAACAACCGGACCTGTTTTTCCGTATAATTTGAAAAAAATCTACGATGAAAAAGGAGCCGATGTGTTGCGAACTACTCCTTTTGGGAACGATATTTTGGCAGATTTAGCGATGCGAGCTATTGATAAAGAGCAATTGGGTAAAGACGCGATTACTGATTTCTTGACGGTAAGTTTTTCTTCGACAGATTATGTGGGACATACTTTTGGACCGCGTTCTATGGAATTACAAGACACGTATTTACGATTGGATTTGACTTTAGCTAAATTCTTGACGTATTTAGATCAAACGGTTGGAAAAGACAATTATGTGTTGTTCTTGACTGCAGATCACGCAGGAGCTGAAAATCCTAATTATTTAAAGGATAACAAATACAATGTGAAAAACGTACCAGTTAAAAATGTTGATGCTGCTTTGAGAAAATTTTCTGTAGCTACTTTTGGAGCTGATGTCGTTTTGAATTATTCTAATTTTAATTTATTCTTTAATAAAACAGTATTGAAAGAAAAAGGATTGGAATTGGCTAATGTGAAACAAAGTTTCAAAGACTTTTTAATGACGCAAGACCAAGTGAAACGCGTCTATACTGAGGAAGAAATTTTAGCTTCAACAGGAGATGATTATTTCTTGAGTTTTATTGCCAAAGGGTATGATCCAAAACAAAATGGAGATCTCTTTATTTTAGATAAAGCGGGATATATGGAATATATGGAGACAGGAACTACACACGGTTCGCCTAATAGTTATGATACGCATGTGCCGTTACTTTTTTATGGTTGGCATGTGCCAAAAGGCAATTCTCATACTAAAAAACACATTACTCAAATTGCACCAACACTTTCACAACTATTGAAAATTCCATTTCCTAATGGAACAGAATCTGAAGTTTTGGAGGAGTTGCTAGATAAATAATAAACATAAGTGTAGTAAAACAAAAATCCCGTTCAATTGAACGGGATTTTTGTTTGTCTTTGAAAGGACTTTTATTTAGGCAATGAAAAACTATCTCATCTTACGATCTAATTTTATATTGGTGATGGGCTGGTAAACCAATGGAATTTGTTCGACTTCAACATCTGATTTTTCCAATCCAAAGGCTTTTTCATCACTTAAACTCATATGTTTTAATAAGAAATAAGAATTAAGCAACATGCCTTCACGCATCGCAAATTCATTTTCGATAGATAAGAATTTTTCGATAACAACAAATTTGAAATCAGGTTCACTATTGTATTTACTAGAGCCATCTGGGCGAATGTGTAAATTAAGTTCTTTATTGGCAACTAATTCTTTGACGATAGTTTTAAAATACAATTCCGTTTTTGGTTGCACCCTAAATCCTACGTTGATATTTACTTTTATTACTTTATCATCCACTAATTCAGATACATCATAAGAAAGTGTAAATGGATCTTCGGTACGATTGATGTGTAAAAACCAATATACATCGGCACGCTTTGGTTTTTTTGAAAAAATTGATTTCATAATTTTCTCTTCAATTTCATGACGTCTATCCGCCTTTGATAAGTAAATCAAATGAGTAGCAAATTTCGGAATAGCATCATCCTCACTGAGTTCTGTTAGTGTGCTACTGTATTTGCCTAATTCAACAAACTTGGTGAATTTATTGTTGATTTTTCTAGCGAAAAACCAAACGTACATTACCGTAAAGATGAAAAGTTCAAAAAATAAGAACATCCAACGTTCTTTAATTTTGGCAACATTGGCAATAAAAAAAGCAGTTTCAATAGTTCCAAAAATACTTAAGAAAACAATAACTTTTAATTTGTTCCATTTTAATCTATAACTAATAAAATAGCTTAGAAGATAAGTAGTCATTAACATGGTAATGGTAATAGAAAACCCATAAGCAGCTTCCATGTGTGCACTTTCTTTGAAATATACCATCATTAAAATACAACCAAACCATAGCATACTATTCACACTAGGAATATAGACTTGTCCTTTACTATCACTAGGTTGTTTTACGGTTACTCTAGGCCAGAAATTAAGGTTCATACCCTCACTTATTAAGGTAAAACTACCACTAATCAAGGCTTGAGAAGCAATAATGGTTGCACAAGTAGCAATAATTATACTAGGCAATAAAAACCAAGTAGGAATGATTTCAAAAAACGGATTTCTACCATTTAATAAGTTTTCTCCTTGATGCATTAACCAAGCAGCTTGTCCTAAATAACAAACTACCAAACTTATTTTAACATAAATCCAAGTAATGCGTATGTTTTTTATTCCACAATGCCCTAAATCAGAATATAAAGCTTCGGCACCTGTGGTACAAAGGAATACAGCTCCTAAAAGCCAGAAACCATTTGGGTAATTTAGTAAGAGGTCATATCCGTAATATGGGTTTAAAGCTTTTATGATGTCAGGATGAATCAAAATTTCGTTAATACCAATAACCAATAACATGGTAAACCAAGTTGCCATTATTGGTCCGAAAAACTTACCAATAACGTGTGTTCCAAATCGCTGAAAGAAAAACAGCAATGATAATATAGCGACTACGATTCCTATGGTTAAGGTGTTTCCTGGAACAATCGTGTTTTCAAGTCCTTTTACCATCCCGAGACCTTCTATAGCAGAAGAAACAGAAATAGGAGGCGTAATAATACCATCAGCTAAAAGTGTAGTTGCCCCAAGTATGGTGGGAATGACTAATTTTTTGCCGTAACGTCTTACTAAAGCATAGAGTGAGAATATCCCGCCTTCACCATGATTGTCAGCGCGTAGCGTTAACCAAACGTATTTTACAGTGGTTTGGAATACTAAAGTCCAAAAAATACAGGAAACACCTCCGTAAACTAAGGTTAAATTAATGGGTCTGTCTCCAATCACGGCTCGTAAAGCATACAAAGGACTCGTACCGATATCTCCATAAATAATCCCTAAGGCGACTAAGAGAGAGGCGATGGTTACTTTGCTAGGAACTCCATTTTTTGATGTATACATTATTGAATGTTTTACTATTTATAATGGTACAAATTTCAACAAAAAGGTATCGGCAGAATGTAAAAATATAAGGGTGAAATATAAAGATTTTATAAAGATTTAGCTAAAACGGTATCCTACACCACTTTCGGTTATGATGTGTTTGGGTTGGTTAGGATTTTCTTCGATTTTTTTACGTAATGTTGCGACAAACACTCGTAAATATTGTGTTTCAGTTTGATAACCAACGCCCCAAATTTCTTTCAGAATGTATTGATGTGTCAACACACGCCCTTCGTTTTTCATAAAAAGGGCCAATAAATTAAACTCGGTGGCAGTAAGTTTAAGTGTTTCGCTATTTCGTTTGATGATTCGTGCACCAAAATCAATTTCTAAATTGCCACACGTCACTACACTATTATCATTTTGTGTTTGATTTCTTCGAATCACAGAACGAATTCTAGCTAATAATTCGGCAGTTCTGAAAGGTTTCGTAAGGTAATCAGTAGCGCCATTGTCTAAAGCTTTTACAATGTCTTCTTCGCTATCTTGAACAGATAAAATAATAATCGCTTTGTTGTACCAAGTTCGTAGCTCTTTAAGAATTTCGTGTCCACTTTTATCTGGCAAACCTAAATCCAATAAAATGAGTTCTGGAGGATGGTTTACAGCTAAAAGCATACCTTCTTTTCCCGTCTCAGCAAGCCACACTTTGTAATCATTACTTTCTAAAGTGATTTCAAGTAATTTTCGGATAGGTGCCTCATCATCAATAACTAAGATTTCAGCTTTATTCATTTTTCAGGGAGTTTAAATAGGAAGTTTCTGTAGGTATAGTTATGGTAAAACAAGCTCCTGAATTGGGATTATTTTTTAATGTTATAGCACCGTTATGTGCTTCTACAAAACCCTTTACAATGGATAAGCCAAGTCCGCTGCCACCTGTTTTTGTATTGGGTAGTCGGTAAAATTTATCAAAAGCGAATTCAATTTCGCTATCAGGAAAACCATTTCCAGTATCTGAAATAGAAATAATACAATTTTCCGATTGATGAGTTGCTACAATCTTTATGATGGATCCGTTCGGGGTATATTGTATGGCATTTAAAATCAAATTTTGGATAATTTCTTCCATCAATCCTGTGTCTAATTTGAATAGAGGTAATTTTTCATCGGGAATGAAATCTATGGTATGTTCGTTTTTGATCACGGCAATTTTTTCAATCAAAGAATAAATCAATTCGTTTAAATCACACCAATCTTGTTTTGTTTTCAAAGTTCCTGTTTCCAATCGACTCATGTTAAGTAAATTTTCCACTTGTCTATTTAGGCGAATACTCGCTTTGTCGATTTCTTCTAATAGTACAGTTTGGTTTTGTTCGGAAAGTTTGCTTTTACTTTCTTTTAGAGTATCAATTGCACCAATTATAGTTGCAATTGGGGTGCGCAATTCATGAGAAAGAGAATTCAGTAAAGCGTCATAAAGTTGTATCGTCTTTTCTTTCTCTTCTTTATCACGGGCTTTATTTTCTGCTTCTCTAATTTTATAAGTAAGTACAGAGCTAACCAATGCAATAATAAGATACATGAAGAACAATAGAATATCCTCGGTATTTGTAATATGAAGGGTAAATAGCGGTTTGATGAAAAAATAATTCAGAATTAATCCACTCAAAAAAGCAGTTATTAGTACAGGAATGATGTCGAATAACATTGCTGTAACCGACACTGTCATGAGTAAAATTAAAGCTGTAATTCTATAATCAATGTCTTGGGATAATAAAAAACAAATTAGAGAAATAGACAATACCAATGTAATACTGATAAGACATTGCATTGGTATTGATTGTTTTTTGGTTTGGATAGTATTCAAGATTGAATTTGATTTTTTTTTCTTTTTCAAATATAATGATAAAAGGAATAAAAAAATCCCGTTCGTTAGAACGGGATTTTTTATACTAAACAGTTGCAGCAACAGGCAACGGAATTTGATTGCGTAATAAATCTTCAAATGATTCTTTGGCACGAATTAAATGACCTTGACCATGTAGCCATAATACTTCGGCTGGTTTGTATCTTGAATTGTAATTAGATGACATAGAGAAGCAATAAGCTCCTGCATTTCTAAAACAAAGAATGTCCCCTTCATTGATTTCAGCAATACGTCGGTTATTTGCGAATGTATCCGTTTCACAAATGTACCCCACAACAGAATAGAAGCGTTCTTTTCCTTCAGGATTAGAAATATTTTCTATATGGTGTTGTGATCCGTATAACATAGGGCGAATCAAATGGTTGAAGCCGCTATCAACTCCAGCAAAAACAGTAGAAGTAGTTTGTTTTACTACATTTACTTTTGCCAAGAAGAACCCTGCTTCACTCACTAAGAATTTCCCTGGTTCAAAGATTAAGGTTAAGTTTCTACCATATTCGGTACAAAAAGCATTGAAACGTTTTGATAATTTTTTACCTAACTCTTCAATATCGGTTTCAATATCATCTTTTTTATAAGGCACTTTAAAACCACTTCCAAAATCTAAGAATTCTAAATTTTTGAAGTTTTTGGCCACATCAAATAAAATTTCGGCAGCATACAAGAATACTTCAATATCTAAAATATCCGAACCTGTGTGCATGTGAATACCCACAATATTCATTTTTGTATTTTCTACAATACGAATTAAGTGAGGCAATTGATGAATTGAAATTCCAAATTTACTATCAATATGACCTACAGAAATATTAGTATTTCCTCCCGCCATTACGTGTGGATTGATACGAATACAAACTGGTGTGTCTGGGTATTTGGTTCCAAATTGCTCTAAAATAGACAAGTTGTCAATATTGATTTGAACTCCCATAGCAGCTACTTCTTCAATTTCTTCTAAAGAAACACCGTTTGGAGTAAAAAATATTTTTTCAGGAGCATAACCTGCGTGCAATCCTAATAATACCTCTTGAATAGAAACCGTATCCAAGCCAGAACCCATATCTCTCAATAATTGAAGAATGGCAACATTAGATAATGCTTTCATTGCATAATTAATGCGAAGGGTATCTACTTTAGAAAACGCTTTGGTTAAACGGTTGTATTGCGATTGTATTTTTTCGGCATCATAAACATATAAGGGGCTACCAAATTGTTCTGCTAGTTGTAATAAGTCTTTTCCTTGCATTGTAATCTAATTTTAGGCAAATTTATTATTCTTTATTCGTTCGAGCAAGTAAATGCTAATCTTTAACAAAATATAACAATTTGTTTAAAATAAAACAATTAGTCTGATTTTATTGATTTTTTTAAAATAAACATCCCCTGATACTAGTATCAAGGGATGTAAAAGTAGTTGTGTGTGTTGGTTGTTATACGCTAGGTAAGTCACCGTTACCTTTAGTAGGTAAATTTGTAGATCCCATTAAGAATAAGTCTACCTCTCTTGCGGCTTCACGACCTTCAGAGATAGCCCAAACAATTAAGGATTGTCCTCTTCTCATGTCCCCCGCAGTAAAAATGTGAGGTACATTAGTTTGATAGTTAGTAGCTTTATAATTAGTTCTAAAATCAGTTTCGATGCCTAATTGCTCGCTTAACGTTTTCTCAGGACCTGTAAATCCAAGTGCTAATAAAGCAAGGTCACAAGGCCAAATTTTTTCAGAACCTTCTTTTTCAATTAATTCAGGGCGTTGTCCTGGAACGATTTTCCATTCTACTTCCACTGTTTTTAAAGCGGTTAATTCACCTTTGTCATTAGTCATGAACTCTTTGGTGTTAATTAACCAGTTTCTGTTACAACCTTCTTCGTGCGAAGACGATGTTTTCAATTGTAACGGCCAATAAGGCCAAGGAGTAGATTCGCTTCTTCCAACAGGTGGTTTTGGCATAATCTCAAAGTTAGTTACTGATTTTGCTCCTTGTCTGTTAGAAGTACCTACACAGTCAGAACCAGTATCTCCACCACCAATAACGATTACGTCTTTTCCAGTAGCTAACACTTGATCAGGAACAGATTCTCCCCAAACTACTTTAGTTTGTTGTGTTAAAAAGGTCATTGCTTGAACGACTCCTTTAGCATCAGCACCTTTGGTAGGTAAACCTCTTCTTTCGGTAGCACCTCCACAAAGTACAACAGAATCAAAAGCATTCAATTCGGCAACACTAAAGTTAACCCCAACATGAACATTCGTTTTGAAAGTGATTCCTTCTGCTTCTAAGATGGCAACACGTCTATCGATGATTCCTTTTTCTAATTTGAAGTTTGGAATTCCGTAACGCAATAACCCACCGATAGCATTGTCTCTTTCAAAAACAGTTACCGTATGACCGGCACGGTTCAATTGTTGTGCAGCAGCTAGTCCCGCTGGTCCAGAACCTACAACAGCTACACTTTTACCTGTTCTTTGTGCAGGAACTTGTGGTTTAATCCAACCTTCGGCAAATCCTCTTTCTACAATAGATTTTTCAATGTTCTCGATTGAAACAGGGTCTTTGATAATACCTAATACGCATGCTTTCTCACACGGTGCTGGACAAAGACGTCCTGTGAATTCAGGGAAATTATTAGTTGATTGCAAGATGGCTAAGGCGCTTTCCCATTCTTCTTGGTGTACCATGTCGTTAAAATCAGGAATTAAATTTCCTAATGGACAACCACTATGGCAGAATGGAATACCACAATCCATACATCTTGAACCTTGTTCTTTTATTTTTTCTTTTGATAACGGAACTGTAAACTCATTGTAATTAGAAACACGTTCTGCTACAGCGATATTACTTTCGTCCGCTCTACTATATTCTTTAAATCCGCCTATCTTTCCCATGACTATTGTGCTATTAATTCTTCAACTTTATTTTCTTCTGCCAATCTTTCTAATGCTTTTTTGTAATCGGTTGGCATCACTTTAATAAAGTGTTTTTGTTGATTTTCCCAATCTGCTAAAATTCGTTTTGCTAATGGGCTATTAGTGTACATAGAATGATTTTTAATCAAACGTCTTAATTTTGCAATATCTTCTGCTTCGTTTTCTTCAAAAGCGACCATTTCCATGTTGCAAACTGTTGCATCGAATTTTTTCTCTGGGTCATATACATAAGCAATACCGCCACTCATACCTGCGGCAAAGTTTCTACCTGTTTTACCAAGGATAACTACAGTACCTCCTGTCATGTATTCACAACCGTGATCTCCAATTCCTTCTACAACTGCTGTTGCTCCAGAGTTTCGCACCGCAAAACGTTCTCCAGCCATACCATTGATGTAAGCTTCACCTGTAATAGCTCCGTAAAGAGCAACGTTACCAATGATGATGTTCTCTTCTGGTTTGAAAGTTGCTGTTGGCGGTACTTTGATGATTAATTTACCACCAGAAAGTCCTTTTCCTAAGTAATCGTTACAGTTACCGTGGATTTTGAATGACAATCCATTAGTAGCAAATGCTCCGAAACTTTGTCCTGCCGAACCTGTAAAGTCAACTAAGATAGTGTCATCAGGTAGGCCTTGCGCTCCGTATATTTTAGAAATTTCGTTACTTAAAATTGCACCTACAGAACGGTCTGTGTTTTTGATATTGAAAGTAACTCTTGTTTTCTCTTTTCTATAAATAGAAGGGATAGCAGCCTTGATGATGTCAAAATCCAATACATTTTCTAAGGCATGATCCTGAGGCATAGTATTGTGATTTGGAACCAAATTTGCTTTTTCTGGTTTGTATAAAATAGTTGATAAGTCTAAACCATTCGCTTTGTAGTGCTCAATAGCTTTGTTCACATTCAATTTTTGTGATTGACCTACCATTTCTTTCAACGTTCTGAAACCTAATTGAGCCATAATTTGACGTAACTCTTCTGCAATGAAATACATAAAGTTAATTACATGTTCAGGTGTTCCTTTGAAATTCTTTCTTAATTCAGGGTCTTGTGTAGCAATACCTACTGGACACGTATTTAAGTGACAAGCTCTCATCATGATACAACCTGAAGCTACTAATGGAGCGGTTGCAAATCCGAATTCTTCTGCTCCCAATAAAGCAGCAATGGCTACGTCACGACCTGTTTTTAATTGTCCGTCACACTCTAAAACCACACGACTTCTTAAATCGTTTAGGATTAAAGTTTGTTGTGCTTCGGCTAATCCTAATTCCCAAGGAATACCGGTATGTTGTAATGAAGTTAATGGTGCAGCACCAGTACCTCCATCATATCCTGAAATTAAGATTACGTCGGCTTTTGCTTTGGCAACACCCGCAGCAATGGTTCCAACACCCACTTCAGAAACTAATTTTACGTTTACACGTGCCTCACGATTGGCATTTTTCAAGTCAAAGATTAATTGAGATAAATCTTCAATAGAGTAAATATCGTGGTGTGGAGGAGGAGAAATCAATCCAACATAAGGTGTTGAATTTCGAGTTTCTGCAATCCAAGGCACTACTTTTTCTCCAGGAAGCTGTCCACCTTCACCAGGTTTTGCTCCTTGAGCCATTTTAATTTGGATTTCTCTTGCGTTAGTCAAATAGTTGATTGACACACCAAAACGTCCTGATGCTACTTGTTTGATCGCACTATTTTTAGAGTCACCATTTAATTCTTTTTGGAAACGTTTTGGGTTTTCCCCACCTTCTCCAGAGTTACTCTTACCACCAATTCGGTTCATGGCAATAGCTAAATTCTCGTGGGCTTCTTGGCTGATAGAACCATAAGACATCGCTCCCGTTTTGAATCGTTTTACAATTTCTGTCCAAGATTCTACTTCGTCAATAGATATTGGATCTAAATTATTGAATTCAAATAAACCTCTAATAGTCATCAAATTTTTACTTTGATTGTTGACCATATCAGAATATTGTTGGTAAGCATCTGAACTATTCAAACGAACAGCTTGTTGTAATTTAGCAATGGTAGTAGGATTGAACATGTGTTTTTCTCCTGATCTTCTCCATCTATAGATACCACCAATTTCAAGAGGTAATAAATTAGCAATTTTAGAATTAGGGAATGCTTTTTTATGTCTCTCTTTGATTTCTTTTTCAACTTCCATCAAACCAATACCTTCAATTCGAGAAGGAGTGAAAGGGAAATATTTAGAACTAAAAGATTTATTCAAACCTAAGATTTCAAATATTTGGGCAGCTCTGTACGAATGTAATGTAGAGATACCAATTTTATTCATAATCTTAACAATACCTTTTCCAATGGCTTTATTAAAGTTAGTAATAGCATAATCTGCTTTTACTCCTGTAATATGTCCTTTGTTAACTTGGTCATGAATAATTTCATTAACCATATAAGGGTTGATAGCACTAGCACCATATCCGAATAAAAGCGCAAAGTGATGTGGTTCACGTGGCTCAGCCGATTCGATAATAATACCGAATTTAGAGCGCACTCCTAATTTATTTAAGGTGTGGTGAATGTAAGAACAAGCTAAAAGCATTGGAATTGGAGCGAGTTTTTCAGTAACTCCTCTATCTGAAAGAATCACAATATTGCAACCTTCAGCTACGGCTTTATAAGTAGCTTGAACACATTGTTCTAAAGCACGTTCTAAACCATTTACTCCTTTTTCTATTTTATATAAAGTAGAAATAGTAACTGATTTAAAATCGGCATGACCAATATTTCTTAATTTGTCCAAATCCTCGTTAGAGATAACTGGATTTTGGATTTTGATTTTTTTACTGTGTTTCTCGTCAATATCAAAAATATTGAAATCGCCTCCAATAGCTAAACTAATATCGGTAATGATTTCCTCACGAATACCATCCAAAGGAGGGTTCGTTACCTGAGCAAATAATTGTTTGAAATAATTGTACAATAATTGTGGTTGTTCTGACAAAACAGCAAGCGGAGTATCATTACCCATAGAACTAATTGCTTCAGCACCTTTAGCTCCCATTGGGTTGATAATCGTTTTCAAATCCTCAATCGTGTAGCCAAACAAACGTTGTCTAGTTTCAAAATCAACACTTTCTGTTGGGATAGGGTTGTTTGTATATGGGATTTGAGCCAATTGTACCAAATTACCGTCTAACCATTTTTGGTAAGGACGTTTAGTAACAACGGCATTTTTAACTTCTTCATCTTCAATAATTCGACCTTCGTTCATATCTACCAAGAACATTTTTCCTGGCTCTAAACGACCGTGCTGAATTACATCTTCTGGATCGATATCCAATACACCAATTTCAGATGACATGATTACAAATCCACTTTTTGTCAAAGTATAACGAGAAGGACGTAGTCCATTTCTATCCAATAAAGCTCCAATTACATTTCCATCAGTAAACGGAATAGAAGCAGGACCATCCCAAGGTTCCATGATACAAGAGTTGTATTCGTAGAACGCTTTTTTCTCTTTCGACATGGTTTGGTGTTTTTCCCAAGCTTCAGGAACTACCATCATCATTGCTTCTGGTAAAGAACGTCCAGTCATCAATAATAATTCAACTACCATATCCATAGAAGCAGAGTCTGACTTTCCTTCTAATATAATTGGGAATAATTTTTTGATATCGTCTCCAAAAATTGGACTTTCCATCAATTCTTCACGAGAACGCATACGGCTTACATTTCCTCTCAAGGTATTGATCTCTCCATTATGACACATGTATCTAAAAGGTTGAGCCAAATCCCAAGAAGGGAAGGTGTTGGTAGAGAAACGTTGGTGAACTAAGGCCAAACGGGTTACCAAATCCGTATCTGTTAAATCCGTATAATATCTACTGATGTCTTCTGGCATCAATAAACCTTTATATATAATTGTAGTGGTAGATAAACTAGTGAAGTAGTATTTGTGGCTTTCTGAAGTTTTAGAATTACGGATAGCATGCTCCGAAATTTTTCTTGCAGCAAATAATTTGGCGTTGAATTCTTGTTCGGTAAGATTCAATCCATTTTTACCAACAAATACTTGTTTGATGGTTGGTTCTTTTTCAGCAGCTACTTGTCCTAAATTAGACACGTCAACAGGTACGTCTCTCCAACCTAATATTTGTAAATTTTGATCTTGAATACATTTTTCAAATGTGTTGATACAAAAATCAACTTGATTTGGGCTTTTTGGTAAAAAAAGCATACCCACAGCATATTCGCGAACTTCAGGTAATTCGAAATTACACACTTTTTTGAAGAAAGCATCTGGAATGTCAAATAAAATACCTGCTCCATCTCCCGTTCTTCCATCGGCACTTACCGCACCACGATGCTCTAACTTTATTAAGATGTCAAGTGCTTTGTGAATAATGTCATTTGACTTAATTCCGTTCAAATTACAGATAAATCCTGCACCACAATTGTCGTGTTCAAATTCTGGTAAATAAAGGCCTTGTTCTTTAACTTTCATGCTTGATAATTTTTTTACAAAATTAAATATTTCGCACTATTTACCGAATTCAAACCTCTTTTTATGCTGATTTTTACCAAAATAATAGAAAACGGTTGTATAAATGAAGATATTGTTATTAAAATGAGGTTGGATTGAGGTATTGATAATGTGAGGGAATAAAAATGCTTTAAAAATGCCGATTTTTGAACAAAAAATAAAAATATAACAGAATGTTATTTTTTGTAACAAATTAGTTTGTTTTATTTAAATTTTATTGAAAAAGTACTCTTTTCGGGAATGCTTCGAATATAATTCGGATTCTCTTCGTTTTTAATGAAAAAAATATATTGTATGTATATTATTTTGTTATTTTTGTAGCACTTTTATTCTGAAATAATTTCAGAGAAGCAGACAAATTCTTAATTATGAACATACACGAATATCAAGGAAAAGAAATTCTATCTAGTTATGGAGTTCGCATTCAACGCGGAATTGTAGCTAATAGTCCAGTAGAAGCTGTTGCTGCAGCGAAACAATTAACTGCAGAAACCGGAACAGGTTGGTACGTAGTTAAAGCACAAGTTCACGCAGGTGGACGTGGAAAAGGTGGTGGTGTTAAGTTAGCAAAAAACTTGCAACAAGTAGAAGAGCTTTCAGAGCAAATCATTGGAATGCAATTGGTAACACCTCAAACTTCTGCAGAAGGTAAAAAAGTACATAAAGTTTTAATCGCTGAGGATGTGTATTATCCTGGTGAAAGTGAAACTTCTGAGTTTTATGTATCTGTTTTATTGAACAGAGCAACAGGTCGTAATATGATTATGTATTCTACTGAAGGTGGAATGGATATTGAAGAAGTGGCGGAACATACTCCACACTTAATTTTTACTGAAGAAATTGATCCTGCTGTTGGATTGCAAGGATTCCAAGCAAGAAGAGTTGCTTTTAATTTGGGTGTTTCTGGAAATGCTTTCAAAGAAATGGTACAATTCATTACGGCTTTATACAATGCCTATATTGGTTCTGATGCGTCTATGTTTGAAATCAACCCAGTATTAAAAACATCTGACGATAAAATTTTAGCAGTTGATGCTAAAGTAAATATCGACGATAATGCGTTGTACAGACAAAAGAAATATGCTGATATGCGTGATATTCGTGAGGAGAATCCAATCGAAGTAGAAGCAAAAGAAGTAGGATTGAACTATGTGGATCTTGACGGAACTGTAGGATGTATGGTAAACGGTGCTGGTTTAGCAATGGCTACTATGGATTTAATTAAATATGCAGGTTTTGAACCAGCTAACTTCCTTGATGTAGGTGGTACTGCTGATGCAAAACGTGTAGAGACTGCTTTCCGTATTATCTTAAAAGATCCTAACGTTAAAGCGATCTTAATCAATATTTTTGGTGGAATTGTTCGTTGTGACCGTGTGGCACAAGGGGTAGTTGATGCATACAAAAATATGGGTGATGCTATTAAAGTGCCAATCATTGTTCGTTTACAAGGTACAAATGCTGCCATTGCAAAAGAATTAATTGATGGTTCTGGAATGCCAATCTTATCTGCTGTTGAATTTCAAGAAGCAGCTGACCAAGTTCAAGCGGCACTTTCTTAATTAGAGAAACAAATTGATATAAAAAATCCTGAGTGAAAGCTCAGGATTTTTTTTTGATTTTTATAGAAGGATTATTTCTTTTTTAGTTTTATAAAAATTTGACCTTTGTATTTTTTAGAATCTATTAAAGTGTCTCTTTTTACTACATTCATCGATTCAATATCATTCGGTTGTAATGATTTTACTACTTCGGATTTTACGAAATTAGAATCGATAAATACTGCAATATCTTCTGGAAGTGTTTCTTTTGTTTTTTCAGCGGTATTCGTCTGGCCGTAAGAACTTAAAGAAAATACGATAGCTATACTTAAAATTACTTTTCTCATTTTTTATTCTTCCCGTTTTTGAATTGAACTTTTTCTACCACTTGTATTTTTGGAGTCGTTTTCTTTGATTTTGAATTGAAAGCGGGTTTCTTTTTTAAATCAGTTTTAGGTTTTGGACTAAAAGCAGGTTTACTTTTTACCCCTTCTTTTACAGGAATTTCAGCTTTATGTTTTGCCAAAACTTCATTGGGGTTTTTCGGGTTTTCTTTAGTGCCTCTTAAATGAATCACCAAGCCGTTCAAGAAATTGCGCAACACTTGGTCGCCACATTCCATATAGTTTTCGTGTTTTTCATCACGGAAGAAAGCACCTAATTCTGATTTTGAAATTCTAAAATCTACTAATTCTAAAATTTCAACTATTTGGTCATCACGAAGCATCAAGGCAACACGTAATTTTTTAAAGATATCGTTATTGGTCATGGTTTTATTTTTTACAAAGGTACATTTAAAAAGTATTCCATTTTAGAATAAATGCACTCCGGTTCCGTTACCTTCGGCATAATTAATTTTTCCAAACTCCATGGCAATGCCACTTGCAATATCTTCACTCAATAATAAAGGACCGTCCATATCGACATAATCCAATTCTGGTAATAGATGGGCAATGGCAGAAATACCAACGGTAGATTCAGTCATACATCCTACCATGGTTCGCAATCCTAATTGCTTTGCTTGTTGAATCATGTGTCGTGCCGGAGTGAGTCCGCCGCACTTAGCTAATTTGATATTGACTCCGTGAAAATGGTTTGAACATTTGGCTACATCTTCTTCTTTGATACAACTCTCATCCGCAATTACAGGTAAGGCGGAATGTTTGTACACTTCTTTATGTCCTTCCCAATCGTTTGCGGGTAAAGGTTGTTCTAAAAATTCTACACCTAGTTTTTTTAATGCTATTGAATTGCGAATTGTTTCATCGACACCCCAACCGCAATTGGCATCAATTCTAAAAATAGCGTTGCTGTGTTCTCGTAGTGCTTTTACAATAGCAAGATCTTCTTGTGTTCCTAATTTAATTTTATAAATCGGCCAAGGCAGTTCTTCCATTTTAGCCACCATTTTATCAATGGAGTCAATCCCAATAGTATAATCAGTTAGCGGATTATTTTCAGTGGTATAACCCCATAATTCATATAATTTCTTTCCTTGCTTTCGGGCATACAAATCATTGTAGGCATTGTCCAAAGCACACAAGGCAAATAAATTGTCTTTTAAATAAGGATACATTTTGGACCAAAAAATCTCAGGAGTTTCCGTTCCTGAAGATTCAATAATAGGTCTGATTTTTTCTAAATCAGCACTCATCATTGGGACTGTAATATTATAATATGGATTGGAAGAAGCTTCGCCAAAACCGGATAATTCCCCTTCTTTTAAAATCACAATTAGACAAGGTTGTATATTGATTGATTTCCTAGAAATGGTAAACGTGTGTTTTAATTTGAGATCGTAGGCTTTTAAAATCAGTTCCATCGGCAATGCTATTATTCAGCTTGTTCTTGTAATTTTTTGATTTCGTCACGCAATTTTGCTGCTTGCATAAAGTCCAATTCTTTTGCCGCCTTTTCCATTGATTTGCGTTTTTCCCGAATCAATTTATCAATTTCTGATTTGGATAAATAAGCGGTTTCGGGTTCGGCAGCAACGTTTAAAGTATGTCCCAATTCGTATTCGACTAAAGGATTCTTGGTAAAAGCAGAATCTATTTTTTTATTCAAAGCTTGAGGAACCAAGTTGTTTTCTGTGTTGAAATTGATTTGTTTTGTTCTTCGGTAATTGGTTTCATCAATGGTTTTTTGCATGCTATCTGTTATTTTGTCAGCATACATAATGGCTTTTCCATTTAGGTTACGAGCAGCACGTCCAATGGTTTGAGTTAACGAACGGTGACTTCTCAAAAAGCCTTCTTTGTCTGCATCTAAAATAGCCACCAAAGACACTTCGGGTAAGTCCAAACCTTCACGTAATAAATTGACTCCAATTAAAACGTCAAAGAGACCTTTTCGTAAATCTTGCATGATTTCGATACGTTCTAAAGTATCTACTTCAGAGTGAATATACCGACAGCGAATGGATACTTTTGTCAAATATTTGGCTAATTCTTCCGCCATTCGTTTCGTCAAAGTGGTCACTAAAACACGTTCATCTAATTCGCAACGTTGTTGGATTTCTTCAATCAAATCGTCAATCTGATTCAAACTTGGGCGTACTTCAATAATGGGGTCAAGTAGTCCTGTAGGTCTAATAATTTGCTCTACATAAACACCATCTGTTTTTTGTAATTCATAATCAGCGGGTGTTGCTGAAACATAGATGACTTGATTTTGTAGCGCTTCAAATTCTTCAAATTTTAACGGACGGTTATCCATAGCCGCAGGTAATCGAAACCCATATTCCACCAAGTTTTCTTTTCGACTTCGGTCGCCACCATACATCGCATGAACCTGAGAAATAGTAACGTGACTTTCGTCCACCACCATAAGGTAATCTTTAGGGAAATAGTCCAATAAACAAAACGGGCGTGTTCCTGCTTCACGTCTGTCAAGATAACGAGAATAGTTTTCAATCCCTGAACAATAGCCTAATTCCCGAATCATTTCCAAATCGAAATTGGTGCGTTCTTCGAGACGTTTGGCTTCCAAATGTTTGCCAATTTCTTTAAAATAATCGACTTGTTTGACCAAATCTTGTTGGATTTCCCAAATAGCATTTTGCAATACATCGGGCGAAGTCACAAACATATTGGCAGGATAGATAGTCAATTTGTCAAACTTCTCTAAAACTTGGGCATTTTTAACATCGAAACTCTCGATTTCCTCAATTTCATCACCAAAAAAATGAATGCGAAAAGCATCATCGGCATAACTTGGAAAAACTTCGACTGTATCTCCTTTAATTCGGAACGTACCTGGAGTAAAATCGGCTTCGGTACGTGCGTATAAACTTTGTACTAAACTATGCAGTAACTTGGTTCTTGAAATCACTTGATCGCGTTCTAAAGCAATTACATTTTTTTGAAATTCTACCGGATTCCCAATACCATATAAACACGAAACAGAAGCCACCACCAGAATATCCCTTCGACCCGAAAGTAGAGAAGAAGTAGTGCTCAAACGCATTTTTTCCAACTCTTCATTGATAGATAAATCTTTTTCAATAAAAACCCCTGTTACGGGCATATAAGCTTCGGGTTGGTAGTAATCGTAGTAAGAAACAAAATATTCCACGGCATTGTTTGGAAAAAATTGTTTGAATTCCGAATACAATTGCGCAGCCAAGGTTTTATTGTGTGCCAAAACTAAAGTTGGGCGCTGTACTTCCTGAATAACATTGGCTACTGTAAATGTTTTTCCAGATCCTGTTACTCCTAATAAAGTTTGGAATTTTTCGCCATCAATAACCCCTTGAGCTAATTTTTCAATAGCCTGTGGTTGGTCGCCTTTAGGTTGGTATTCGGATACAACTTTGAAATTCATTTGGTAAAGATACTTAATTCAAATCAAGACACAAAAGAGCTAGAAAAACCAAATTTGTCATTAAAATTAGAATTTATTTCCAATCAAAAACGCCACTCTTTTTGTTGTGCTGAAGTCATAAAAGTCCAAGCTACAAAACGACTTGTTTTTTGGCCTTGAGCCATATCAACCGTTTTTATTTCGACGGCATTTACTTTGCTTAAGGTTTTGTAAATAGAGGAAAGATTTTCTTTTTTTGAAACTAAAGTGGTAAACCACAAACAATTTAAAGGGTATTTTGCACTTTCATAAATCATCTGGGTAATGAACCGTAGTTCGCCACCATCGCACCATAATTCACTATTTTGTCCTCCAAAATTGAGTATTGCTTCTTTAGTTTTTTGCTGTTTTAAATTGGATATTTTTCGAAGCGTTCCTTTGTTAGCCTCTTCTTGGGATTTATGAAAAGGCGGATTACAAATAGTAAAAGCAAATTGGTCTTCGGGCGTAATGATGTTTTTGAAAATAAACCGCGATTCAGTTTGTAGTTGTAAACTAATTACATCAATTAATTGAGAATTGTTTTGAATGATTTTCTTGCAATTTTGAATCGCATTTTCATCGATATCAGTTCCTACAAAACTCCAGCCGTAAGAACCACTTCCAATTATTGGATAGATGCAATTGGCTCCAATTCCGATGTCCAATCCTTGAACAGTTGCACCTTTCGGAATACTACCGTTGTTACTTGAAGCTAACAAATCCGCTATGTAATGGATATAATCTGCACGTCCAGGAATAGGGGGACAAAGGTAGTTGTCAGGAATATCCCAATTTTGAATTCCAAAATGAAAAGCTAACAAGGCTTTGTTTAGTGCTTTTACAGCTTTGGGATTGGCAAAATCAATAGTTTGAATATGATGTGTATTGGTAAAAACAAAAGCATCAAGTTCAGGACAAGAATCAATTAATTGGTCAAAATTATAACTCGAATTATCAAGATTTCGAGGATGTAAATTTTGTTTTTGGGTACTTGTTCTTGTTTGATGTTTTTCCATTTCGGGCTAAAGATAGTCAATCTAATGTTGGCATGGATTAATCTATACATTCCATCATAAGTAAATCGCCTTCTCGATGTTCAATAGTTACAATGCCATCTTGAGTAACATGGTTGCTACTTCCAGTTCGAAGGCCTATGGTAAGACTGTCGTCTTGTAAAGGATAGAACAGGTTAGTAGAATGAATACCAGTAACATGACCTATTGGAATTAAAGAAATAGGGGTGTTGGCTGGGTACCATTTTTCAAATTTTTTAGGTAATAAAAATATTTTGGAATGATCATCCAAGATTACAATTTTCAGAGTGTCGCGATATCGGATGATGTTGGTAATATTTGTTATGGTATGGTCTGCTCTTTTACCAGTAGCCCAAACTACATTTACAGCAGTGATATTGCGCGAAATTAAATAATCAAAGGCTTTTTCCAAATCAGTTTTGATCTGATCTGGAGTATGAATGATTTTAATAGGGAATTGTTCTGTTTGGTATTTTTCAGGGTTGAAATTACGGTCAAAGTCTCCTAACAAAACATCTACTTTTATATCTAATTCCATCACGCGCTCTATGGCTGAGTCAAGTACAACAACTAATGGAGACCATTCTAATAATTGGCCTAACAACTCAGGTTGGCAAGCCGCACCATTGGCAATTATTAAAGCAGGTTCTTGGTCATCTCGAACGATGTGGTGTGAAGACATTTTGATTTTTTTGAGGAGTAAATGTAATAAATTAATTGAGGTTGTAATAGTAACAACAGCATGTTTAAGTTGTTATTAGATTTATTGCACTACATAAGTTACCGTATCATATTCACTAAGAGAAAAATAACCCAACGGAAAATTATCTGGTTGTGTTGTGTTGATGATATTTCCTCGTACAGTGGCTGGTGGTGATTGAAAAGGTCCTCCGCCATTATTGCCCGCAATATTTACTAATATACTCATGTAATTGTAGTACGTTTTTGAAATGCCATAGTGGTTAATTTCGATTCGATCACCAGATTTTACATCATTATTTCTAGAAAGACTGAAAAACGGGTTGCCATTAAAAAACACATCTTCATCAACATAAAAATTTGATTTTACTTGGGTTGAATACGTATAACGATACAAGTAATAATTTGTCTCGGCCACAGGATCATTGAAGTGTGTTTTAATTTCAATATTTTTTCCAGAAAATCCGCCTTGGTTATTTTGTTCAACAGTAGTTATTGGAGCTACTGATTGCAAAGTTTCATTTGCGGTATAGGTATTCCCGTTACTAATTACTGTCAAAGTATAATTTTCTCCAATTACTGGAACAAAGTTCAAACATCTATATTCGCCTGTATTGGGCACTTCGGTAAACGTAAACGTAGTATTAGAACTGTTTTTTATGAAGACAGTTGCTCCCGAAACTTTACTTGTGGTATCACTATAGTAACTCGTAGTATTGCTCAATTTGATTTTTTGAGTGATTCCTGTCGTGCCTTTTTTCCAAACAATAGCAGCCTCAACTACTAATTTTGGTGGAGCGGTATCTAGGTTTAGCGGAATAACTTCTTCACAACTAAAAATCAAGAAGCTCAATACACTAACTAAAAAGAAATATATTTTTTTCATGATGCTTAAAATTTGAAATTATAACTTACAGCAGGAACCATTCCGAAAATAGATGTTTTGACCGCTTCATTAGTTCCTGTTTGTCTATTTTGTCTGAAATTAATAGCCGCAGCATTTTTTCTATTGTATACATTGTAAATACTAAAAACCCATTCGCTTTTCCAATTGCGATTGTTGTTCTTTCTAGGCGTTAGTGTTGCTGAAATATCCAAATGATGGTAAGCAGGCAAACGATTCTCATTTCGAAGTCCGTAACTAGGAACTGTGATGCCTAAGTACTGATACTGACCGTTAGGGTAGGTAATAGGTTGTCCTGATTGTAAAGTGAAATTGGCTCCAAAAGACCATTTTTCATTTAAAAGATACGAACTTGTTATCGCTAAATTGTGTGTCTTGTCATAGGCCGAATTATACCATTGTCCGTTGTTAATTCCTGCTTCAAGAGCTGTTCTTCCTGGAGTTTGTTGTTGTGATTTAGATAAAGTATAAGAAATCCAACCATTCAAACGACCTTCGTTTTTCTTTAGCATCACTTCTAATCCGTACGATCGCATTTGACCATTAAGAATAACTTGTTCCAAAGCATTATTGGCAATCAAATCTGCTCCGTCGATATAGTCAATTCGGTTTTGTACTTTTTTGTAAAAGGTTTCCACTTCCAAGGAATAATTTTCATTTGCAAAATTATTGAAATAACCCAAAGCCACTTGGTCTGCAATTTGAGGCTTTATAAAAGTGTCACTTGGTGTCCAAACATCCAAAGGAGTAGGAGAAGAGGTATTGGAAATCAATTGAAGGTATTGCACCATACGATTGTAACTGGCTTTTACCGATTGTTTTTCATTTAATTGGTATGCCAAAGAAAAACGAGGTTCCAAATAATTGTAGCTTTTTAAGACCTCATTTTTTTGAAAAGTTTGTGTGCTAATAGGGGTTGCCTTTTCATAAATTTGCATATTGGTATTGAAAGTTACCGGATTGTTATTAGCATACACATTCAAATTGGATTGCCCTAAACGGTAAAACAAGCTGTATCGTAATCCATAAGAAACCGAAAATTTCTTAGATAATTCCTGTTCAGCATTGATATACAATGCAGGTTCAAATGCGTATTTTTTATCCAGTTGCGAAAAGTTAATTCCCGATGTAGTACTTGACGGTCTTATGGTACCCGGATTAAAATCATAATAGATGGCATTAATCCCATAATTCAATTTGAATCGGTCTGAAATATAGTTTTTGAAATCGTATTTTATATTGTAATTTTTGATTCCAGAATCCCATTGGAACCCCACAAAATTCAAATCAAGACCATAATAATAATCCGAATAAATTAAAGACAAATTAGAGAATAGTTTGTCAGAAAATAAGTGATTCCAACGCAAATTAAGGGTGGAGTTTCCGTAAATATTGGTAAAACTATTGGCTAAACTAAACACATCACGCCCAAAATAACCAGATAAATACAAGTTGTTGTTCGGGTTGAGTTTGTAGCTCATTTTAGTATTTAAATCATAAAAATAAGCGGCGTTATTCTTTTGGTCTTTCGATAATTTCATAAATAAATGCGCATACGAACTTCGACCTCCAATTAAGAAAGAACCACGATCTTTTACCAGAGGTCCTTCTATTAAAAGCCGACTTGAAATTAATCCGATACCTCCATTGGCATGGAATCCTTTACTACTTCCGTCTTTTTGATAAATATCTAAAACAGAAGAAGCCCTGCCTCCAAAACGTGCTGGAATACCGCCTTTGTATAATTTTAAATCTTTAATGGCATCTGGATTAAAAACGGAAAAAAAACCAAATACGTGAGACGAATTAAATATAGTGGCTTCGTCTAGCAGAATTAGGTTTTGGTCGGCTCCACCTCCGCGAACATTGAATCCTGATGCTCCTTCGCCAGCGTTGGTTACACCTGGGAGTAACAAGATGGATTTTAAAACATCAACTTCACCTAAAACAACAGGCATTTTTTTGATAGATGCAATAGAAAGTTTATTGACGCTCATTTCAGGTTTCCGAATATCCGTTTTCGTTTTAGTATCCATTATTATAACTTCTTTTAAAGTGTTTTCATTGGTCAACAATTTAAAATTAGTTTTTGTATTTTGACTTAATTGTATGGATTCTTCAAGGGTTTGATAACCCATATAACTAATTAGGACGCTATAATTTCCTTTAGGGATGGTTATGGAATAAAAACCATATTCGTTAGTCGTTACTCCTGTTTTTAATTCAGGAATAAAAAGGTTGACTCCAATCAAGGTTTCGTTGCTATTGCTGTCGCTAATAGTGCCACTTAGTGTGAATTTTTCTTGAGCGGTTGCCAAAAAACAACTCAAAAGTAACAAACACAATAGACTAATTTTTTTTGAAATCATAGTTTGATTATTATATTGAAAAGCAATGCAAATTTCAGTAAAAGTTGTGAGAAATTTTTCAAACAAACATTAAAATAAAAAAGGCAACTATTTTAGTTGCCTTTTTAAATTATTAGTAATGAGTTTGTATTAAGCGATTTTTGCTAAAATAGCGTTGAATGTTTCACTTGGTCTCATTGCTTTACTAGTTAATTCTGGATTAGGTTGGTAATACCCACCAATAGTTTGTGGTTTCCCTTGTGCTCCAATTAATTCGGAATTGATTGTAGCTTCATTTTCGATGAAAGCGGCTGCAATAGGAGCAAAAGTAGCTTTCAAAGAAGCGTCTTTATCTTGTGCTGCCAATGCTTCTGCCCAATACATAGTTAGGTAGAAATGAGAACCACGGTTGTCAATTTGTCCTACTTTACGTGCTGGTGATTTATCGTTAGCTAAGAATTTTTCAGTAGCTACGTCTAAAGTTTCAGCTAAAACTAATGCTTTTGGATTGTTTAAGGTTTGGCTTAAGTGTTCTAAAGAAGCACCCAAAGCTAAAAATTCTCCTAGAGAATCCCAACGTAAGTACCCTTCTTCAACGAATTGTTCTACGTGTTTTGGAGCAGAACCACCTGCACCTGTTTCAAACAAACCTCCTCCATTCATCAAAGGAACGATAGATAACATTTTAGCTGAAGTTCCTACTTCTAAAATTGGGAATAAATCAGTTAAATAATCACGTAATACGTTTCCTGTAACTGAGATAGTGTCTAATCCTTTAATGATTCTTTCCAAAGTAGCTTTAGTAGCAGCCACAGGAGATAAAATTTGAATATCTAAACCAGTTGTATCGTGGTCTTTTAGGTATTTTTGAACTTTTACGATTAATTCTCTATCGTGTGCTCTGTTTTCGTCCAACCAAAAAATAGCAGGTGTGTTCGACAAACGCGCTCTGTTTACGGCTAGTTTAACCCAGTCTTGAATTGGAGCGTCTTTGGCTTGACACATTCTGAAAATATCTTTTGCTTCAACGGCTTGTTCCATTAATACATTTCCGTTAGTATCTACTACACGAACTACTCCGTCCGCTTGTATTTGGAATGTTTTATCATGAGAACCGTATTCTTCTGCTTTTTGAGCCATTAAACCTACGTTAGGAACACTTCCCATTGTAGTTGGATCAAAAGCACCATTTTGTTTACAAAAATCGATAGTCGCAGTATAAACCCCCGCATAACAACGGTCTGGAATAATAGCTACAGTATCTTGTTGTTTCCCTTCTTTGTTCCACATTTGTCCTGAAGTACGAATCATAGCTGGCATAGAAGCATCTACAATTACATCAGAAGGAACATGAAGGTTGGTAATTCCTTTATCAGAGTTTACCATGGCTAAAGCGGGACCGTTTTCAATAGCTTGATTGATAGCGGCTTCTACTTCGGCTTGTTGTGCGTGTCCTGCAATTTTTGCATATACATCACCTAAACCATTTCGAGTATCAATGTTTAATTCAGCAAATAAAGCAGCATATTTTTCAAAAACATCTTTGAAATATACTTCAACGATGGCACCAAAAATAATTGGGTCAGACACCTTCATCATAGTAGCTTTTAAGTGAACCGAAAGTAAAATACCTTGTTCTTTAGCTTCTTTAATTGTTTTGGCTACAAAAGATTTTAAAGCATTCAAGTTCATTACTGAACTGTCAATGATTTCTCCTGCTTTTAATGGTGTACTTGCTTTTAAAACTGAAGTGCTACCGTCTTTTCCAACGAATTCAATTTTTACATCTGTAGCATCGGCAACAGTTACTGATTTTTCACTTCCGTAAAAATCACCCGTTTCCATTGAAGCTACGTGTGTTTTTGAAGTGGATGACCAAGCTCCCATGGAATGCGGATTTGCTTTGGCGTAATTTTTTACTGCTTTTGGTGCTCTACGATCGGAGTTTCCTTCACGTAACACTGGGTTTACAGCAGAACCTAATATTTTAGCATATTTTGCTTTTGCATTTTTTTCCTCTTCGTTTTGTGGCTCTTCAGGATAATTAGGTAAAGCATATCCGTGAGATTGTAGTTCGGCAATGGCAGCTTTCAATTGAGGAACTGAAGCAGAAACGTTTGGTAATTTAATAATGTTCGCTTCAGGGGTTGTAGCCAATTGACCTAATTCAGCTAAAGCATCTCCTGTTTTTTGGTTTTCTGCCAAATACTCTGGAAAATTAGCTAAAATTCTTCCTGCTAAGGAAATGTCTCTTGTTTCAATTTCAATATCAGATGTTGCGGTAAAAGCTTGAACGATAGGTAAAAAAGAATAAGTTGCTAACAAAGGGGCTTCATCTGTAAGCGTGTAAAAAATTTTGGATTTCTGTGCCATTGTTTTATTTTTAAAATCGAATCTATTTATGGTTTTGCTACTAAAACGTTTTAGTTCGTTTTTTGAGCGGGGCAAATATATGAAAATCAGATGTAAAAACGTTTCGTACTATTGGATAAAAACGAATATTTACAGGGATTAAACACCTTATTTGCAAATTGTTATTTTTATGGGGGTAAAATTCCTAATTTGAGAATTTTTGGCTCCGTAATTAGCAAAAAAAAGTCCCAACATTGTTGGGACTTTTATAATTAATCGATAAAATATTATCTTCTTTTATCTTTGATTTTTGCTTTTTTACCAGTAAGCTCTCTGAAGTAGAAAATTCTAGCTCTACGTACAGCACCTTTCTTATTGATTTCAATTTTTTGCAAAGCTGGTAAGTTAACTGGGAAGATACGCTCTACACCAATAGCTCCAGACATTTTACGGATGGTGAAAGTTTCTGTAGTTCCAGAACCTCTTCTTTGAATAACCACTCCTTTAAAGAACTGAGTTCTTGTTTTTTCACCCTCTTTAATTTCGTAGAAAACTGTAATTGTATCTCCAGCACCGAAATCAGGGAAATCCTTTCTTGTTACAAATTCGTCTTTAACGAATTTCATTAAATCTGCCATGATATTTTTAATTATGGTTTAAAATAGAGCAACATTCACGGTTCTCGCCAGAGGTTGGTCTAATGCGGGTGCGAAATTAAATATAAATTATGAATTATCAATTATAAATTCATAAAAAAATAAGAATTACTCTTCTAATAAGTCGGGACGGCGATTTTTAGTATGTTCGGATGCCTAGTTACTATGACTTTTTTACTTGTTTAATCATAGTAATCGGGGGTAGTTTTCATTTCAAAATTTGAATTGTAGAAAAAAACTTGTTATTTGTAAGGTTTTAAATTGCCCAATTTTTTTCGATGTGTTTTATTTTCCATTTACCATCTATTTTTTCTAAATATATTGATTTACCATAACTATTTTCATTATTTGAGTAATGATCAAATTCTATGTATGCTTTTGTATTGTCACTTGAAAATATTGGAATTGAAAATTGAATATATTTTTTAGTCGTTTTTAAATTTTTAGTCTGTTCAACAGTTTTAAAATGTGTAGTAATATTTTTTGGAATTTTGAATGTTTTAAAAGTCTCATTTTGATTAAGAATGTCAAGAGAATCTTTTTTTAGGAAAAATATATCTTCTATTGGCTTTGATTTGTATATTTTTTCAATACAAACTTCTCCTTTATTGGTAAATGTTTTTTCAGGAAGTTTTACAGTTATTATTTTGAAATTAGTTTTCGTTTCTACGAAACATTTATTATTGACAATAATTTTCTTTAAGTTCAAACAAATTGGAAGTTCACTTTCAGTTGAAAAATCTTTTATCATTTCTAAACCTTTTTTATCAATTAAAGTTTGAATAATATTAACTGCTTCTTTTTGACGGGTTAAATTTCCTTTTTTGTTATTACAACTGAACAGTATTAAGATAAATAATAATAGTATGTTTTTCATTTTTCTATTAATTTATAATTGCAAAGTGCTTGAAATCAAATATATTAAATATTTCTTATAAATATAAATGTATTATGATAAAGAAAGCTTTCCTTATAAGATAATAGTGATGTAAAATACTTACTTTTTATAATTCTTCACGAACATATTGAAGACTATTTCCCTTGCTAGCTCGATCGGAGGAATCATCAAATTATAAATTCATAAAAAAATAAGAATTACTCTTCTAACAAGTCGGGACGGCGATTCTTAGTGTGTTCGTATGCCATGTCTTCTCGCCATTTGTCAATTTTGGCAAAATTACCGCTGGTTAATACTTCGGGAACTTTCCAGCCTTTATAATCCGCCGGGCGAGTATAAATAGGGCCTGATAACAAACCGTCTTGAAAACTATCTGTCAAAGCGGAAGTCTCATCACTTAAAACGCCTGGTATTAATCGGATTAAAGCATCTGAAAGAACTAAGGCTCCTAGTTCGCCACCACTCAAAACATAATCGCCAATAGAAATTTCTTTGGTGATAAAATGGTCACGAACGCGTTGATCTACTCCTTTATAATGTCCACACAAAATGATAATGTTTTCATACATGGACATCGTATTCGCCATTTTTTGATTTAATGTTTCTCCGTCGGGCGACATGTATATAACTTCGTCATATTCTCGTTGACTTTTCAAATGCGTGATACAAGCATCAATTGGTTGTACGGTCATGACCATTCCAGCACCTCCGCCAAAAGGGTAATCGTCAACACTTTTTTGTTTATTAGTAGTATAATCCCGTAAATTGTGAATGTGAACTTCTACCAAACCTTTGTCGATAGCACGTTTCATGATAGAAGCTTCAAAAGGGCTTCGTAATAATTCGGGAAGAACAGTAATGATATCTATGCGCATTTTTATGGAATACAAAGTTGGAAAGGGGCAAAGGTACAAAGTTTAGCGTATTTTTGATTACACTCAACGGGTTGTTTCTTCTATTTTTTTACCACATAGAAACATAGACTTGATAGATTTACAAAGATGGTGATAGACGTTTCACTATACACATAGCTATGTGAAAAAATAGTATTGTTTCTATCCGTTCTTTTGGTTTAATTAATAAACCTATGTTTTTATGTGGTTAAAATTTGATTTATAATTTCTAAAATGAGACATGACTAATAAAAATTGTTATTTACGAAGGTGAGTTTGCGTGAGGGATAGTAGTGGTATCCTTTTTAGGGCGGAGGTTTCCGTAGCCCTAAAAAGATAGAACGTACAGCCCGACCGGAGCTTTTGCGGAGGGCACGCCCAAGAAGTTTTTGTCAGTTCTATAATATTATTGTAATTTTGCATTTCAATAAAAAACAACAAAAATGGAAAACGGAATATACGCTAAATTCAACACCGCTAAGGGTTCGGTTTTAGTTAAATTAACGCATGATTTAACGCCAGGTACAGTGGGTAACTTCGTGGCTTTGGCAGAAGGAAATTTAGAAAACAAAGTGAAACCACAAGGGACTAAATATTATGACGGATTAACATTTCACCGTGTCATTCCAGATTTTATGATTCAAGGTGGTTGCCCTCAAGGAACTGGAACGGGAGATGCAGGATACAAATTTGACGATGAGTTTCATCCTAGTTTGAAACACGATCGTCCAGGAGTTTTGGCTATGGCCAATGCAGGTCCTGGTACCAATGGTTCTCAGTTTTACATCACTCACGTTCCAACCTCTTGGTTAGACGGAAAACATACTGTTTTTGGTCATGTTGTAGAAGGACAAGAGGTAGTAGATGCTGTAGCACAAGGAGATGTTTTAGAAACGTTGGAAATTATTAGAGTTGGAGCGGAAGCAGAGCAATGGAATGCAGTAGAAGCTTTTAGAACTTTTGAAGGTTCTCGTGCAAAACGAATTGAAGCCGAACGCGCTGCTGCCGAAGCTGAAATGGAAAAATTAGCGGCTGGTTTTGAAAAAACAGCAAGTGGTTTGCGTTACCAATATATTCAAAGAGGTTCTGGTAAAAAAGCCGAAGATGGTAAAACGGTTTCAGTTCACTATTCTGGACAATTGCCAGACGGAAAAGTATTTGATAGTTCGTATGCACGCAAAAAACCAATCGAATTTCCATTAGGAAGAGGTAATGTGATTGAAGGTTGGGACGAAGGAATTGCTTTGTTGCAAGTGGGTGATAAAGCTCGTTTTGTAATTCCATCCCATTTAGGATATGGTTCTCGTGGAGCTGGAGGTGTAATTCCTCCCAATGCGACTTTAATCTTCGATGTAGAGTTGATGGATGTGAAATAAGGAAATTAGGTTATTAAAAAAAAGCCCAAAATCATTTGATTTTGGGCTTTTTTAATGATTTTGATTAAATGTCATCAAAATCAATATCGGTAAAATTACTTACTTGAGGGGTAACTTCGTCGTCTGAGTTGTCAGCACTGTATTCTTTTTTGAAGTCTTTTTGATGTCTTTCAGAAATTACTTCTTCTCCTTTGTGATTTAATACATACGAAGTCATGTCGCCTAAAATTTCTGTAAATGCAGCAAAATCTTCTTTGTACAAATAAATTTTATGTTTTTTGAAATGGAATGAACCATCTTCTTCTGTGAATTTTTTACTTTCAGTAATAGTGATGTAATAATCATCGGCTTTGGTAGCTCTTACATCAAAAAAATAAGTTCTTCTTCCTGCTCTTAAAACTTTAGAAAATATTTCTTCTTTTTCTAATAGGTCATTTTCTCTCATAATCCGTTCTTCATTTTATGGGTTTATTGGTATTCAAAAATGAAAAAATAAATTGATAAAACAAAAAATTACAGTAATTCTTTTTCCGAAAGTTGTTTCAAATACAAGTCGGCATAATATCCTTCTTGATTTATTAGTTGATTATGAGAACCTTGTTGAATAATTTTACCTTCGTCAATAACAATAATTTGGTCGGCATTTTTAGCAGAAGAAACTCGATGACTGACAATAATTGTTGTTTTGTTCTTACAAATTTCGTCCAAGTTATTCAAAATAGCTTCTTCAGTTTCGGTGTCAACTGCTGATAAACAATCATCGAAGAGTAATATAGGAGGATTTTTGATAATGGCTCTCGCAATTGATACGCGTTGTTTTTGTCCTCCCGATAGTGTAATTCCCCTTTCGCCTAGAATGGTTTCATATTTTTTCTTGAAGCCTATAATATTATCATGAACTACAGCGCTTTTTGCAGCCGATTCAATTTCAGTATCAGTAGCATCTTCTTTTCCAAACTTGATGTTGTTTTTGATACTGTCTGAAAACAGGAATGCATCTTGTGGAACAATGCCAATGCTGTTTCGTAAATCGTACAAATTGAGCGCTTGAATTGGACTTCTGTCAATATTAATTTCTCCCTCGGTTACATCATGAAGTCTTGAAATTAAAGAAAGAATTGTCGATTTTCCGGCTCCTGTTTTTCCTAAAATAGCTAACGTTTGCCCTTTATGAACTGTAAATGAGATATTTTGAATAGCTTTGATGTTAGTATCTTCATAGGTGTAACTCACATTATTGAAAGCAATACTTCCTTCTATGTCGGAATTATTTAGATTTGTGTTTTTGATTTCAGGTTCAATTTTTAAAAACTCATTCAAACGCTTTTGTGAAGCTTCGGCTTCTTGAACCATAGAAGAAACCCAACCTAAAGAGGCTACCGGCCAAGTTAACATATTGACGTACAAGATAAATTCGGCAATGGTACCAATACTTTTGATAGTACCTTCCATATACATCAAACCACCAAAATAAATTACCACTAAATTACTAATTCCAATCAATGCCATCATTAAGGGACCAAATAAGGATTGTACACGAGCCAAATCCAAACTTTTGCTTTTACTTTCGTTAGCCAAATCAATCATGTTGTTTTGGTGTTGATTCTCTAAAGAATAGGCTTTAATTACGCGGATTCCAGAGAAAATTTCTTGTGAAAAACTAGAAACTTTCGATAAGTATTGTTGGAAAATGGTACTTCTTTTATTGATTTCCGAACTGAGTTTGAAAATAGTATACGATAAGATAGGCAAGGGTAGAAGAGTGTACAATGTCAATCGTGGCGATACATTATACATATAGGCAATTACAATGGCAAAGCGAATAAAGGTATTGATGGTGTACATTACGGCAGGTCCTACATACATTCTTACTTTAGAAACATCTTCACTGATTCGGTTCATTAAGTCACCAGTTCGGTTTTGTTTGTAGAATTGCTGCGAGAGGTTCTCATATTGTCTAAAGACTTCGTTTTTTAAGTCAAATTCAATATGACGCGACATTACAATTAACGTTTGACGCATTAAAAAAGTCAAAAAACCAGCAATAATAGTTGTGCCAATAATTAATAAAATATTGGTTACTAACTCACCTTTGAAATGAGATAATATCGTTACAGAAGTTTTTTTAGCATCTGAAAGTTTATCAAATTCTTCAATTGCTGCAAGAGATTTACTGATAAGTTTAGGAGTGTATAGCGAGAAGAATTGTGCAATAATGGTTGTTACAATACCTAGTAAAAAACTAAACTTGTATTTGATAAAGTACTTATTTAAATAACCTAATTCTTTCATTGTATCGCTGCTCTTTTGCCCCGCAAATATACAGGAATAAAAAGAATAATTGAATGTTAAAATAAGAGTGATTCATTAAAATGTTGATTTATAACGGACTTTTTTTTGGTTTAAAAAAAGAATTTAAATTTTATTTTAAGGGATGAAATGCCTACTTTTGCAGTCTAATTCATTAAAAGTTCTTACAAAGTGGTAAATAGAAGACACATTCGCGTTAAGGTTATGCAATCCATTTATGCCATGCACCAAAACGGTTCGGATAATTTAGAAGGTCAAGAAAAATTTCTATTTTACAGCATCGATGCTATTCAAGATTTATACCTGATTATGCTTTCTTCTTTAATTGAAATGGCAAAAAAGGAAAAAGTCTTTTTACACTTGTCAAGTCAAAAACATTTGGCTACTTCAGAAGAACGCAATCCAAATAATAAATTCATCAACAACGCTATTTTTCAGTTATTGGAAGACAATAATTCATTGAGTATTGCTTTGGAAAATAGAAAAATTACCAATTGGAATATTCATGATGATTATATTAATCTACTTTTAAATTCATTGAAAGAAAGTAAATTGTATGCTAAATACATGAGTAATACAGTCAATACTTTTGAAGAAGACAAACAATTTGTTGTCGATCTTTTCTCTGAAATTATTGTTCCAAACGAAAAGTTGTACGAGTATTTAGAAGATGATAAGTTGACTTGGATTGATGATATTCCGGTGGTAAATACCCATATTGTTAAACAATTAAAGGCAATAAAATCAGCAGAAGATGACAGTTTTAGAGTACCAAAATTATTTAAAGATGCGGATGACAAAGATTTTGCTAAAGATTTGTTCAGAAAAACGGTTTTGAATGAAAAAGAATTAGCTAAAGAATTTGATTCAAAAACGCCTAACTGGGACATGGATCGTATTGCCGAAATTGACACCATTATTCTTAAAATGGCGATTTGTGAATTGTTGAAATTTCCATCCATTCCAGTAAAAGTGACTTTGAACGAATATTTAGAATTGGCTAAAGAATATTCTACGCCAAAAAGTAGTATTTTTATCAACGGAATTTTGGACAACTTAGTAAAAGAATTTCAAACCAATAAAAAAATGATCAAAGCCGGAAGAGGCTTGATGTAACACATTAAAAAAATAAAATTATGGGACAATTAAGTCAGTTTGCGCCGTTCTTATTAATGTTTGTAGTAATCTATTTCTTTATGATTAGACCGCAACAAAAAAGAGCTAAAGCAGAGAAAGAATTTGAAAGCAGCTTAAAAGTAGGGGATAAAATCATCACTAAAAGTGGTATTCACGGTAAAATAGCTGAATTAGCGGAAACTACAGTAGTTGTAGAAACTATGTCGGGAAAATTAAAAATGGAGCGTTCTGCTATTTCAATGGAAATGAGTGCCGCTTTGAATAAAAAATAACCTATAAAAAAAGCTCCCAATCGGGAGCTTTTTTTATAGGTTATTTTTTAATCGCGGTCAGTTCGGCAATTTTAACAATGACATCAATGGCTTTTTGAATACTTTCTACAGGAACGTATTCGTATTTTCCATGAAAGTTATGTCCGCCAGCAAAAATATTAGGGCAAGGCAATCCTTTGTAAGATAATTGAGAACCATCAGTTCCTCCACGGATGGGTTTGATAAGTGGTTTAATGTCTAGTTCTTTCATTGCTTTCTCTGCAATATCTACAATGTGTTTCACCGGTAACACTTTTTCTTTCATATTGTAGTATTGGTCGGTAACTTCCGCAATGGCAATATCTTCGCCATATTGTTTGGCAAATTTTTTATTGATTTTGTTTGTGATTTTTTCAATTAAGGCTTTGCGTTTCTCAAATTTCTTTTTGTTGTGATCGCGAATAATGAGCTCTACAACCGTTTCTTCAATACTTCCATTGAGATGGTGTACGTGGAAAAACCCTTCATAACCTCTGGTTTGTTCTGGAGTTTCGCCTTTTGGTAACGCATTGATAAACTCATTGGCAATCAGCATAGAGTTAATCATTTTTCCTTTGGCATAACCTGGATGCACACTTTTTCCTTTGAACGTAATTTTGGCTCCAGCCGCATTAAAATTTTCATATTCTAATTCGCCTACCTGACTTCCGTCCATAGTGTAAGCCCAATCAGCTCCAAACTTTTCTACATCAAAATGATGTGCGCCACGGCCAATTTCTTCATCGGGAGTGAAACCAATTCGTATTTTACCGTGTTTGATTTCTGGATGCTGAATAAGGTATTCCATTGCCGATACAATTTCCGTAATTCCTGCTTTATCATCGGCACCTAATAATGTTGTCCCGTCTGTAGTAATCAGGGTTTGTCCTTTGTACAGCAATAAATCTTTGAAATATTTAGGCGATAGAATAATGTTTTTGTCTGCATGTAATACAATATCTCCACCATCGTAATTGTTTATGACTTGTGGTTTAACATTGGCACCCGAAAAATCTGGTGAGGTGTCAAAATGGGAAATGAAACCAATGGTTGGTACTTCAAAATCGACATTAGAGGGTAAAGTTGCCATAATGTAGGCTTTGTCGTCAATAGTTACTTCTTGTAGCCCAATAGTTTTTAATTCTTCGACTAATTTATGAGCTAAATCCCATTGTTTTTGGGTGCTTGGTGTAGTTGCTGAATTAGGGTCAGATTCCGTGTCAATAGTGACATAACTGATGAATCTATCTATAATATGTTGCATGAAATTGTATTTTTGAACAAAGGTATGTTTTTATGCTTTTTCTTTTTCAAAGCGATTGATTACTTCTTGATAATAATTAAAAGTAGTTTTAGCGATAGATTCCCAACTGAATTTTTCTAAAACTCTTTTGCGTCCTGCTTTTCCCATTTGCGTAGCCAAAGTCTCATCTTCTAATAATGCATTGATTTTTGCAGCAAATTCTTTTTGGAATTCTTCGGGACGAGCTGGATTAAAATCGGTTCTCGAAACACTTTCTAGCGGAATTAAATACCCTGTTTCGCCTTCTATGATGATTTCAGGAATGCCGCCAACAGCACTTCCAACAACAGGAGTTTCGCAAGACATTGCTTCTAAATTGATGATGCCAAAAGGTTCGTATAAAGAAGGGCAGGCAAACACTCGGGCGTGACTGTAAAGTACTTTTATTTTTTCGCGAGGAAGCATTTCTGAAATCAAAATAACACCTTCTCGTTGCGATTGTAATTCGGTAATTAAGGCTTCTGTTTCCGCAGCAATTTCGGGGGTGTCTGGCGCTCCCGCACAAAGTACGATTTGACAATTTTCAGTAAAATACTTTGCAGCATTGATGAGTTGTGAAATTCCTTTCTGGCGGGTAATTCGTCCTACAAATAAGACGAAAGGAATATCGGGATTGATTCCGTATTCTGATAAAAGGCTTTGGTCAAAAGTAGGTTGGTAAAACTCAGGATCAATTCCGTTGTGAATTACAGTTACTTTTTCAGGATCAACTTGGTAGGCTTCAATAACATCCTGTTTCATTTGTTCGCTTACAGCAATAACACCATCAGCGGTTTTGTAAGCGGTATCTTCGATCCAACGGGAAAGAAAATAACCATTGCCTAATTGTTCCACTTTCCAAGGGCGATGCGTTTCTAAACTGTGTGTGGTTAAAATCAACGGTACTTGTAGTAATTCTCGAGTGAAAACACCTGCCAAATGGGTGTACCAAGTGTGACAATGAATCACATCGGCTTGAGGTGTAGCTTGTGACATCTCTACGTTTCGACTCAAATTATGAAACATCTTGATGTGCGAATTAGAAGCGTCTTCCATTTTGTTTAAACAAGAGCTAATACCTTGTACATTCATATTCGCAGTATTCTCTGATTGCTCTCCAAAACAGCGAACTTCCACTTCGCCTAATTTAGCCAATTCTTGACTTAAAAAATCAATGTGTACACCAGCTCCACCATAAATATGAGGCGGGAATTCATTTGAAAAAAGTGCTATTTTCATAAGAAGATGTTTTTTACTCTTTTTTGTAAATATGAAGTGATTGTCCCACTAGCTTCCATTGTCCTTTTATTTTTTCTAATAGTCGAATTTCATACGACCAAGTGCGCTTACCTTCTGCATCAGTCGATAGTTCGTCATGACTTACCCAAGCATTATTTTTATGGATGCTCATTTTGTAATTGGAGTTGACAGCAAATCCGCCATTACCCATACTTTCAGGCTTTTCATTTTGCATAGCTGTAGGAGGAACGTCTATGGTTTGTCCATTAGGTAATGAAACCAAAATTCGGCTATAGGGTTGTATGTGCCAACAATCGGTATGACCTTTAACATCTTTGGCACGCCATGTGGCCGACTCTTTTTCTAATAGTTTTTTGATGGCGGTTTCTTCATCTATCTTTTGAGAATAGGCAAAAGAGGTGATGCTAATAATTAAACTCAATGCGGCTTTCCATTTCATAATAGGGTGGTTTTAGTAGTTACTTCTTGCCAACGAAAGATACGTAAAAAAATAACGCATAAAAAAATCCGATTGAGAAACAATCGGATTTTTTTACTTAGTACTTCTTATATAGTATTTATAGATGAATTACTTCTCCATAAGCATCTGCTACAGCTTCCATTACAGCTTCACTCATAGTTGGGTGTGGGTGGATCGCTTTTAAGATTTCGTGTCCTGTAGTTTCTAATTTACGAGCTACAACTGCTTCAGCAATCATATCTGTAACACCAGCTCCAATCATGTGACATCCTAACCATTCTCCGTATTTAGCATCGAAAATTACTTTTACGAAACCATCTGCCGCTCCTGCTGCTTTTGCTTTTCCAGAAGCAGAGAATGGGAATTTACCAATTTTCAATTCGTATCCTTTTTCTTTAGCTGCTTTTTCAGTTAAACCAACCGAAGCAATTTCTGGAGTAGCATAAGTACAACCTGGGATGTTTCCATAATCAATAGGTTCTACGTGTAATCCGGCAATTTTTTCCACACAGTTAATTCCTTCTGCTGAAGCTACGTGAGCCAAAGCTTGCCCAGGAGTAATGTCTCCAATTGCGTAATAACCAGGAATATTCGTTTGGTTGTATGCGTTTACTAAGATTTTATCTCTATCAGTAGCAATACCTACTTCTTCTAAACCAATGTTTTCAATGTTAGTTTTGATACCTACAGCAGAAAGTAAAATGTCAGCTTCAAGAACCTCTTCTCCTTTAGCTGTTTTAACAAATGCTTTTACGCCTTTTCCAGAAGTGTCAATTTTTTCTACAGAAGAATTGGTCATAATGTTAACACCAGCTTTCTTCATAGAACGTTCCATTTGTTTCGAAATATCTTCGTCTTCAACAGGAACAATATTTGGCATAAATTCTACAATAGTCACTTCTGTTCCCATTGAGTTGTAAAAATGTGCAAATTCAATTCCAATAGCTCCAGAACCTACAATAATCATTGATTTTGGTTGGGTTGGCAATGTCATTGCTTGACGGTACCCAATTACTTTTACACCATCTTGAGGCAAGTTAGGTAATTCACGAGAACGTGCTCCAGTAGCCAAAATGATATGGTCTGCGCTGTACTCAGTTACTTTACCGTCTTTATCTGTTACATCAACTTTTTTGCCTGGTTTGATTTTACCAAAACCATCAATAACGTCGATTTTATTTTTTTTCATCAAGAATTGAACTCCTTTGCTCATTCCTTCAGCCACTCCTCTTGAACGGTTTACTACCGCTGAGAAATCTTTATCAAATGATGAAACAGTCAATCCGTAATCAGAAGCGTGTTTTAAATAATCAAAAACCTGAGCTGATTTCAATAAGGCTTTTGTTGGGATACATCCCCAGTTCAAGCAAACACCACCTAGATTTTCTTTTTCGATTACAGCCACTTTAAAGCCTAATTGAGAAGCTCTGATGGCAGTAACATATCCTCCAGGTCCACTTCCTAAAACAATAATATCGTATTTCATGTGTATAAGTTTATCTAAATTAATTGATGCTGCGAATTTAAGGATTTATTCTGTTATGTGAAATTTTCGAACCTATAAAGTCAAAAACTAACAAATTTTCGAAAAAAGCAACGGAATATAAACCTCTGTTATAGTTTAATTAGCTACGGAAAATTGAGAGTCGTATAAGTTCTTGTAGTAACCACTTTCTCGGTTAATCAATTCTTGATGTGTCCCTTCTTCTACAATCAATCCTTTGTCCATCACTACAATTTTATCCGCATTCACAATGGTGGCTAATCGGTGGGCAATCACAATAGAAGTTCTACCTTCGGTAATCGTTTCGGTAGCACGTTGAATCAATTCTTCTGAATAGGTGTCGATAGAAGAAGTGGCTTCGTCCAAAATCAAGATACTTGGATTACTCACAAAAGCACGTAAAAAAGCAATCAATTGGCGTTGTCCCGAAGACAGCATTACGCCTCGTTCTTTTACATCAAAGTCGTAATTATCAGGCAAACTCATGATGAAATCGTGTACGCCAATTTTTTTGGCAGCAGCCAAAACTTCTTCGCGAGAAATAGTAGGGTTGTTAAGTGTAATATTGTTATAAATGGTATCTGCAAATAAGAAAACATCTTGTAAAACCACCGCAATTTGCTTGCGTAGCGAATCCAAAGTGTAATTTTCGATGTTATGGTGGTCAATGCAAATCGTTCCGCTGTTGATTTCGTAAAAACGATTCAATAAATTGATGATTGTCGATTTACCAGCTCCCGTCGATCCCACAATGGCAATAGTTTGCCCTGCTTTGACTTCTAAATCAATTCCTTTAATCACTTCTTCGTTTGGAATGTAGCCAAAATGGACATCTTGAAATTCGATATCTCCTTTGAAAATAGGCGCTTCAATAGTTCCTGTATCTTGAATTTGGTCTTGGGTATCCAAAATATCAAACACACGATTAGCAGCAATCATTCCCAATTGCATTTCGTTGAATTTATCGGCAATTTGGCGTAACGGATTGAATAACATTCCGATGAACATGGTATACGAAAATAAATCTCCAAAAGTGGTAAAAGTGTCTCCGTTTAAAATTTTGAAACCACCATACAAAACAATAAAACCTAAGGTTAATGACGAAATAATATCGGCAATAGGGAAGAAAATGGAGTTGTACAAAATGGTTTTAATCCACGCTTTTCTGTGCTTGTCGTTGATGTTTTTAAACTTGTCAAATTCAATGTCTTCTCGATTGAACAACTGCACAATTTTCATTCCTGTAACACGCTCCTGTACAAAGGAATTCATGTTCGCAATTTCGGTTCGCACTTCTTCAAAAGCGACCTGCATTTTGCGTTGGAATATTCGAGTAAAAAAAACCAAAATTGGCATTGCCACAATCACAATCCAAGTCAATTTCCAGTTCATATAAAACATGAAAATTAATACCACAAACATCTTCATCAAATCACTAATAATCATAAAAAGTCCTTGACTGAAAATACGGGCAATGGCTTCAATGTCAGATACCGAACGAGTTACTAATTGTCCCACAGGCACGTGGTCAAAATATTTCATTCGGAAACTTAGAAGATGCTTGAACAATTTGGTTCGAATGTCTTTCACAATATCTTGCCCTAACCAGTTGGCCCAATACACAAAATAGTATTGTGAGAAAACCTCGGCCAAAAGTACAATTCCCATCATAGAGATGTATACTAAAAGTCCTTGATGATCGTGAGGTTTAATGTATTCATCAACGGTTTGTTTCAATAAATACGGACGTAAAGCCGCAAAAACAGATAGCGAAACAGCAAATGCAATAACTCCTCTAAACCGCAATTGGTATGGTTTAGTATATTTTAAAATTCGTTTGAATAATCGAGTATCGAATGCTTTTGCTTTCATATTTGTTAAGCTATTTACTAATGTAATCGTATGCTATTTGTGTTAAATATAAACCGTGTGCTGGAACCGAAAATCCTGCTTTTTCTCTGCTTTTACTTTCTATAATTTTTGTAAAATCGTCTAATGTAATTTTGTGCAAACCCACATTGACTAGTGTTCCTACAATAGAACGCACCATATTTCTCAAGAAACGATTGGCCGAAATCGTAAACACAAGTTGGTTGTTTTCATGTTTGTCTCTACTTCGAGCCCAATGCGCTTCAAAAATAGTGCAATCAAATGTATTTACATCGGTATTGACTTTAGAAAAACATTCAAAGTCGGTATAATTAAATAGTAATTGAGCGGCTTGGTTCATTAAATCCACATCCAAAGGCTGGTTAAAATACCAACTTAATTCATCTAGGAATGGATTTTTTACTTGATGAATATGGTATTCATAGGTTCTTTTTGTGGCATCAAATCGAGTATGTGCCTCATCGTGAACGGGAATAATATCATAAATCACAATGTCTTTTGGTAAAAAAGAATTGAGTTTGTGTACTAAGTTCGGAATGTCAAAAGCACCTTCGAAATCAAAATGGGCATACATTTCTTTAGCATGAACTCCTGTATCCGTTCGTCCTGCCCCCATTAGATTAATTTCAGATTGCAACAAAACAGAAAACGCTTTGTTCAGAGTTTCCTGAACAGAAGCAGCATTAGGCTGTATCTGCCAACCATGATAAGGTGTTCCGTTGTAGGCTAAATGTATAAAATATCTCAAGTTGAATGGTCACAAAGTTGAAGTTCCAAAGGTACAAAGTTTTTGGGTTGGGCAAAACCTAAAAAGGAAGTTCTTGAATGCTTTTTTTATCGCCTTTTAAGTTTTAACTTTGGCGGGATTAGTTCGATTACAATGAAAAAAATTCTCTTACTTTCCGATACGCACAGTTATATTGACGACACTATTTTAAAATATGTCGCTCAAGCGGATGAAGTTTGGCATGCAGGAGATATTGGCGATTTAGCAGTAACGGATGCTCTTAAAAAGATCAAACCGTTACGAGCGGTTTATGGAAACATTGATGACGCTCAAGCGCGTTTAGAGTTTCCTTTGAATGCTAGATTTCTTTGTGAAGAAGTTTCTGTTTGGATTACTCATATTGGAGGGTATCCTAGAAAATACAATCCTGCAATTCGGGAAGAATTGGCACAAAACCCTCCTAAACTATTCATTTGTGGACATTCTCATATTCTGAAAGTGCAATTTGACAAAAAACACAATTTGTTGCACATGAATCCTGGTGCGGCGGGTAAGAGTGGTTTTCATCAAGTGCGAACGATGCTTCGTTTTGTGATTGATGGAGAAGCCATCAAAGATTTAGAGATTATTGAAATAGAAAAAAGAGTATAATTATTCGTTACTTATTGGAACATCAATAGTTATAATTGTGCCCATATCTAATTTGGAATCAATGATTAAATTTCCTCTCATTGCATTAATTCGCGCTCTAATTTGATTAATTCCAAATCCTTCCGAAATTTGAAATCGATTGGTGTCAAATCCTTTTCCATTATCAAAGACTTGGATTTTTAAGACGTTTCCATTTTCTTGAACCGCAACTTTTCCTATAGTAGCTTGACTATGTTTCATTACATTGTTTAAAAGTTCCGTGATGATGAAATAAATTTTAATTTCGAATTCTTCAGGATATCTTTTTTGATCGTCAATATTACTTTCGTATTCAAAAGTAATATCAGAATTGGAGTTTTTCTCACATAAATCGGCTAGTGCATACAGTAAGCCAAATCGCACCAAAAGAGCTGGAATTAATTCGTGTGATAAATCACGAACTTTGTCATGAGCCTCTTCTAATAGTGAGATAGTTTTGGTAATCTCTTCACTCAGTTTTTCGTTTTTGGTACTAAAAACACGTAAGTGTAATCCAGCAGAAGAAAGTAAGGCGCTAATGTTGTCATGCAAAAAAATAAGCAATTTTTTTTCGTTCTAATTCTTGACCAGATAAGTTAGCATTAATAATGTTCTGCTGAATTTTGCTCCGCAATCCATTCAATCTGTTTTTTTGAATTAATTGAGAATTTTGAAGGTAAAAATAAAACAGTACCATACTGATTAGAAAAATGGAAATTATAGCTACAAATTTACGCCGATTCATAGTTTTTTCTTGTTCTAAAATCTCTTGTTGCAGTTTATATTCAACTTCTATTTTTTCAACTTCTCGTTTATATTCCTCAATTTCAAGGTTAAGACCTTGCGATTGTGCTTTTTCTAGTTTTTCTTTATTATTGATTTGGTTGGTAATAGTAGTGTATAATGACAGGTTTTCATACGCTTCTTTGTATTGCCCGATTGATTTTAAATAAGTAGCATATTCTTGATGTGTAAGGGCCAAATCAAATTTTTCATTCCCTGTATTTCCTAATGTTATCGCTTTTTTGAAATAGTAGTGGGCTTTTAGGTGGTCTTTTTTATTTCCATAATAGACAGCATTAAGCATGTTTAAAGCAACCTCAGTTAAATCGCTACCATACTTTTTATGGTGTAAATTGACAAATTGTAAATAGGAAAAACCTTGGTTAAATTCTTTGATATCAAAAAAAGCCCAAGCAATATTGAGATTGGTAAGGACTAATTGAGAAGAATCGTGTGCTTTGGTGCTATATAGTAATGATTTTTTGTAATGTGCAATTCCTTTTATGTACTCTTTTTTATCAAAACAATAGATATTGCCTAAGTTATTATGGAGAAGATTTTTTAATTTGGAATTAGAGGTTTTCTCAGCATAAATCAAACCTTTGTTGTAGTAGAAGAAAGATTTTTCGGGATTGGAGAATAAATCAAAATTACCTCCTATAGTGTTGTAAGTAGAAGCTATTAAGTTATTGTCTTTAATGAAGATAGCATTGCGTAAAATGTGTCTGCATTTAATTAGGGATTTATCATAATCGCCTTTTCGCATTAAATGAATTGCAGTTTTGAGTTCTTTGGCTATTGCTTCTTTAGAAGGTGTTTTTTTTTGTGACAAAGCGCTCCATCCGTTTAAAACTACGAGTGTTGAAATAAAGAATAAAAGTCGCTTTGATAACATAAAGAACGGATTAATACCAAAATTAGGATTTAATTAAATTGTTATTAATAGCATACTTTACTAAGCCAATGGTGTTTTTTGCACCAATTTTTTTCATGATATTTTTACGGTGTGTTTCTACTGTATTAGTGCTAATAAAAAGTTTTTCGCTAATTTCTTTTCCGCTTAATTCTAATGAAATTAAAGTAATAACTTCCAATTCTCTTTCGGTTAAAATGGTGTTTGCTAAAGAAAAATCTAGGTTTACTTTTTGGTTGTCTTTGGTAACTAGATTAAAGATTTTTTCTCGAACTGATTTGCAATAATAATCTTCTTCGTTTGATACTGCATAAATGGCTTCTACAATATTCTCTCCCGCACATTTTTTGGTAAGATAACCATTGGCTCCTAAGCGCATTACTTCTTTAATAAGTTTCAAATCGTCGTAGCTAGACAGAATAATTACTTTACATGGAATTCCTTTTTGAGCAAATTCTTTAATTACTTCAATGCCGTCTTTTTCAGGCATATTCAAATCTAAAATTAAAATATCTGCTTTTGTAGTAATTACTTCTTGGTATAAGTTTTTTCCATTTAAAGAACATCCGACTACCTCAAAATCAGTAATTGTATTTAATAAGAATTGAATGCCGTCAAGAAGCACTTGATGGTCATCAGCTAGATAGATTTTTATTTTGTTGCTCATAGGGTTGGGTATCTTGTATTCAAATGTAAGAAAATTTCGTAAAGGATTTTTCTTTTTTGTTTCAAAATTGTATAAAATGAAAAACCCGAATGGTTACATTCGGGTTTTCGTCGCACTAATAAACTAAGTTTATAGGTTTATCTCAATCGATCCACAGATTTTACAAGATCTTCATCCTTCTTGATGGCCTTATTAGCAAAACCTAATAATACGATAGCCAAGATAGGTAGAAACATCCCAATACCCTTCTCTGAAACTGCTGGAGTTTCTCCGGATAAGTTTAGTGAATGAAAAACAAATAATCCTAATAAAATTAAATTTAATATGATATTCAATCTGCCAATTACAAATTGATTTTGTCTCTTTTTATATGAAATGATACTTAAAAGAGTAAGTGTAGTACTCAATCCAAAAAGAATTACATATAATTGGTTTTGCATAAACAGAAAGTCTTTACCATCAGCCGTTGTCCACAAAGGGAAAACAAATGGTAACACTCCTGTAATTACAAAAACAAGAAGTAAATATAAAGTTTGAATTCGTTGTATCATTGTTTTTAATTCTCCCACAAAAATATAGTTTCTTTTTTATAAATGCTATTGTATGATAAAAAAATATTCGTATTATTGCAAGACAAATCCGTAAGCACTTCATCCTACGGACAATCCAAAAAAAATTTACTACTTATCTTTCACATTTAAGTTTCCTAAAAATAAATTAAACTCATAGAACATTCATGTTTGATATTTCTACATTAAAAGAAATGAAGCTTTCTGAGCTTCAAGAAATAGCTAAATTGGCTAAAACCATAAAATTTAACGGTGTAAAAAAAGATGATTTGATTGCTCAAATTTTAGAGCAACAAGCGACTACTTCGACAGCCGACAACTCTTTAAAAGAGACACCTGCTGAAAAACCCAAAAGAGCTCGAATTGTTCCAGCTAAAAAAGAAACCACTCAGGTAACTTCTTCTGAAAGTACTGTGGATACAGCTGTGATTTCGAATTCAAAATCGGAAGAAAACACCACTGACATTTCGAATAATAAAGGGCCTAAAGCTGTTAAGTTTAACAAGTCGGCTTATGAACAAAAGCTAGCTAGAAAAGAGAAAGTAACACCTAAGCAAGATGAAGTTGAGCTTGAATTACCTTTGGAATCAAACTCAACAAATGAAGAGGTAGAAACTTCTACGGCTACTAAAAAAGTAAATCCAAATCAATTAAATAAACAAAATCAGAATCCAAATCCAAATCAGAATCCCAACCAAAAGAATAAGAAAAATAATTTTGGCCATTCTGATTATGAATTTGATGGAATTATTGAAAGTGAAGGGGTGTTAGAAATGATGCCTGATGGTTACGGTTTCTTGCGTTCATCCGATTATAATTATTTGGCTTCGCCAGATGATATTTATTTATCGACTTCTCAAATTCGATTGTTTGGTTTAAAAACGGGAGATACCGTAAAAGGAGTGGTGCGCCCTCCAAAAGAAGGAGAAAAGTTCTTTCCATTGGTTCGCGTCTTGAAAATTAACGGACACGATCCACAAGTAGTTCGTGACCGAGTGTCATTCGAACATTTAACGCCTGTTTTTCCAAAAGAAAAATTCAAATTGGCCGAAAAACAAAGTACCATCTCTACCCGAATTATTGATTTGTTTTCGCCAATAGGAAAAGGACAACGTGGTATGATTGTGGCACAGCCTAAAACAGGTAAAACAATGTTACTAAAAGACATTGCCAATGCGATTGCTGCCAATCATCCTGAGGTTTATTTGATTGTTCTTTTGATTGACGAACGCCCAGAAGAGGTGACTGATATGCAACGTAGTGTGCGTGGTGAGGTGATTGCTTCTACTTTTGATAGAGAACCGCAAGAACACGTTAAAATTGCAAATATTGTACTAGAAAAATCAAAACGATTAGTAGAATGTGGGCATGATGTGGTAATTCTTTTGGACTCGATTACTCGTTTAGCAAGAGCTTATAATACGGTTCAACCCGCTTCTGGAAAAGTATTGAGTGGAGGGGTAGATGCCAATGCGTTGCAAAAACCGAAACGTTTCTTTGGAGCTGCTCGTAATGTAGAAAACGGAGGTTCATTAAGTATTATTGCAACGGCTTTGACCGAAACAGGTTCTAAAATGGATGAGGTAATTTTTGAAGAATTTAAAGGAACTGGTAATATGGAATTGCAATTGGATAGAAAAATTGCAAACAAACGTATCTTCCCTGCAATTGATTTGACCTCTTCAAGTACGCGTAGAGACGATTTATTGTTAGACCCACAAACTTTACAACGTATGTGGATTATGCGTAAATACCTTTCAGATATGAATCCTGTTGAAGCAATGGATTTTATCAACGACCGATTCAAGAAAACCAGAAATAACGAAGAGTTTTTGATTTCAATGAATGATTAATGCTACTACATATAATGGAATAAAAAAAGTCCCAATTTGGGACTTTTTTTATGTTTAGTATTTTTTAATTAAGCGTTTTTACGTTCTAATAAAGCCATGTAAAAACCATCAAAACCTGATTCTGAAGCTAATATTTTTCGGTCTTCGATGAACTGAAATTGTTTGCCAATTTCGGTAGTTAAGAAACGTTTTACTTGTTCTTGATTTTCCGAAGGTAAAATTGAGCAAGTGGCATACACTAATTTTCCACCTGGTTTTACAATTTTGGAGTAGTTTTCTAATACCTCTGCTTGAACTTTGCGAATATTATCGATGAATTCAGGTTGTAATTTCCACTTGGCATCAGGATTTCTTTTTAAAACCCCTAAACCACTACAAGGTGCATCAATCAAAACACGATCGGCTTTTTCGTGTAGTTTTTTAATCACTTTAGTGGAGTCAATAATTCGGTATTCAATATTGAAAGCACTATTTCTTTTGGCTCTCAATTTCAATTGCTTTAATTTACTTTCGTATAAATCCATAGCAATTAATTGCCCTTTGTTTTTCATTAAAGAAGCAATATGCAAGGTTTTTCCTCCAGCACCTGCACAGGTATCCACCACGCGCATTCCAGGTTTTACATCCAAGAAAGCAGCCACTAATTGCGAATTAGCATCTTGTACTTCAAATAAACCTTGTTTGAAAGCATCTGTTAAAAAAACATTGGCTCTTTCTTTAAGAACCAAAGCATCGGGTTGGTCTTTCAAATACTCGGTTTCAATATTCAAATCCATCAAAATGGCTTTCAACTTTTCTTTAGTAGTTTTTAGTGTATTGACACGCAGGATTACTTTAGCTGGTTGGTTTTGAGCGGTAATTTCTTTTGACCAAACTTTTTCTCCTAATTCTTTTACACCCAGTTCGTCCATCCAATCAGGAATAGATTCTTTGAAAGTTCTAATTTTAGACAATTCATCAAAACGGCCTTTTATTTTTCGTTCGGGAGTACCGTCTAATTGACGCCAATCAGGAATTGGATATCCTCTCAAAACAGCCCAAACTGCAAAAATTCGCCATAGGTTGTCTCTGTCAAAAGGCTCTTTAACTTCGGCAATTTCAGAATACAATCGTTTCCAACGTACAATTTCATAAATTGTTTCGGCAACAAATTTTCTGTCAGAACTTCCCCAACGTTTGTCTTTTTTCAAGGAACGAGCCACAACCTTGTCGGCATATTCTCCTTCGTTGAAAATAGCGTTTAAAGCGTCAATGGTTGTATAAACTAAATTTCGGTGTAATCTCATTTTAAATAATTGAAGTGCAAAGGTACTATTTATTGATTGGAAAGCTAAATTTTAATGTTTTAAATAAAAAGACACTGTCGCAAAACAGTGTCTTTAGTGGGTAATATAAGATGAGTTTTATTTTACTCGTGTTAGTCCAATGTTTTCTGGTGCATGAAGAACTAGTGGGAATTTTTCAATCTTCACAGAGCTACTGTCTAATCCAAAGGCTCTTTCTTCAGATAAACTTAGTTTTTTAATGAAGAAATACGAATTCATAACTAATTTTTCGTGCCACAATAAATCGCTATCATTGGATAAGAATTTTTCAGACAATACAAATTTGAAATCTCCAAGAATGTTGTTTTTATTCAAGGATTCGTAACGGCTAGTAATATCAACCTCACCTTTTTTCACCATGTCTTTCAACACCTCACGGAACATCAAGTTAATTTTAGTTGGCTCTCTAAATCCTAAGTTGAAATCCACACGGTACAAATCGTCTTTTAAGATTTCTGTTACTTTGTATTCTGTTTTGTACGGTTCTGTTAAGATATTAACGTGAACAAACCAATAAATATCGGCTCTTTTAGGTCTTTTTTGAAGAATAGAATACATTACTTTTTCTTCTATTTCATCTACTCTTCCAGCATTGGTCATGTAAACCAAATGGGTGGCATATTTTGGAATAGACAAATCAGCACTTAATTCTCCTAAGACTTTTTTGTAATCTTCAATTTTAACAATTTTAGTGTATGATTTGTTGATTTTTTTAGCTAGATACCAAATAGTCATCACTGAAATTAATAGTATTGCTATAAAAAGAGTCACATAACCACCTTCTGCAAATTTAGTTACATTGGCCGCTAGAAAGCTAAATTCAATCATCAAATAAATACCAATTATAGGTACAAATAAGAACCATTTTACTCTTTTCATAATGAGGTAATAGTTCAATAAAAGAGTTGTCATAATCATGCATAGAATGATAGCTAAACCATAAGCATGTTCCATGTTACTTGATTCTTCGAAATGTAAAACGATGCCCACACAACCAAAAAACAATAACCAGTTAATAGAAGGGATGTATAATTGTCCTTTTAATTCTGTTGGATATTTAATTTTGACTTTTGGCCAAAAATTCAAACGCATCGCTTCGTTAATTAAAGTAAACGAACCGCTAATTAAGGCTTGAGAAGCAATTACCGCAGCTAAAGTTGCTACAACAATTCCAATAGGTTGAAACCAATCGGCCATGATTAAATAAAATGGATTTCCATTTTTTCCGCCAAGACTTGATAATGTTTGCCCTTCGTGGTGAATCAAATAAGCTCCTTGTCCAAAATAATTCAATACCAATGCCGTTTTTACAAAAATCCAACTGATACGAATGTTTTTTCGTCCGCAATGCCCCATATCGGAGTACAATGCTTCGGCTCCTGTAGTACATAAGAATACAAACCCTAGAACAAAGAAACCGTCAGGATGAACAGAAAGTAAACGATAAGCATAATATGGGTTTAAGGCATGAAGCACTTCAATATGGTGAAAGATTTGGATACCTCCCAATATAGCTAGCATACTGAACCAAATTAACATCATTGGGGCAAAGAATTTACCCACTAATTTAGTTCCAAATTGTTGTATAGTAAATAAGATGAACAAAATTCCAATAACGATGGGTATCGTATTGATTTCGGGATAAAAGGTTCTAACTCCTTCAACAGCAGAGGAAACAGAGATAGGAGGAGTGATAATTCCATCGGCTAATAAAGCACTTCCTCCAATAATGGCAGGTACAATCAGCCACCTTATTTTAGTCTTTTTTACTAAAGCATAAAGTGCAAAAATCCCACCTTCACCATGATTATCAGCACTTAACGTGATGAGTACGTATTTAATAGTGGTTTGTAGAGTAAGTGTCCAAAACACACACGATATTCCTCCTAAAACAATGTCAGCATTTATTGTATGGTCACCAAGAATGGCTTTCATTACATACAAAGGAGAAGTTCCAATGTCACCATAAATAATTCCTAAAGAAACTAATAGACCACCCAGTGTTAATTTACTGTGAAGGTCTTTGTGCGCTACGCTCATGATATTTAATTAAAAAGTGGGCAAATTTACTCTTTTTAAATATATTAGGATAAAAAATAACAAAAAAAACACAGCGTTTAGGCTGTGTTTGTATTAATTCTATTTTAAGATTAATTTCTTCGAAAGTTCCCTCTTAAGTTTCTATTGTTTTCTCGTATTGTAGGGGTAGCAACATATTGTGTATTATTTCGATTAATTTCTACTTCGTTGATTTCTGTAGCTCTTTTAGGTAGGTTGTCTCTGGTATAATTATTTCGTTGTGGCTCGTTATCCATTTTATTTGAATAGGTATTGTCATTTCTTCTCTCATTGTAGAATTCGTCGTTACGTCGTGATGCTCTATTTTCGTTGAATTCGCGACGGTTTGATTCGTATCTTTCTCGGTTTGAGTAATTGTAATTTGGATACTGATTCCCGTATGTTCTTATGGTTGGATAGTATCGATTAGAATTTATATTGCCGTAGAATCTGTTGTGATTCAAATAGAAATTAATGTTTTTACGGTATCTATAGGTTGGATATGGATTCCAAGAATAATACTGTTTTGGGTAATAATTCCATCTCCAATTAGAATAATACGGGCGGTAATTTGAATTCCAAAAGACACTCAATATTGTAGGATTTGTATAGAAAGTTGGTTGGTAAATACAGTTACTACCATACAACTCTCTGTTTCCAATGATTTGCACAGTAACAGCGTTATAGTTGTCTTTTGTAACATTAATAGTCGCAACATCTTGGTACGTATCATGGTCAAGAACAGCTTGAATTAAAATAAGATGCGTTCTGTTTTCGATGGATTCAACTACTCGTAAGTAATCCACTTCATTATCGTTATTCAAATCTAAATTTGATAATTGAAGGTTAGGATCATTTAAACGCATTTCAAAGTCTTCTAAATTTTGAGATTTACCAAACTGTGATGCAATAGCTCTTAAGTCTAAATTAGCATTGTTATCAGAGTTGGTGGCGTTGATTTGGATGTTGTTTTGTGCCTGTGCTTGTATCACAATTAATGTTCCAATTAGTGTCCAAAAGAATACATTCGGTTTCATAAAAAAATGATTTAATATTACTATTTATGACTTTCCAATTACTGTGCCAATAAAAAAATAATGTTGGCTATAGATTTTAATTAATTGTAATTTAGCCATCTAAACTTTTTGTTTTATGAAGAAAATATTTTTCGTTTTTAGTGTTGCTTTTCTTTTGTGCTCTTGTGGTTTAAGAATACTACATCAAAATAACCATTTTGCTTCTGTAGCAATTGATACTTTATTACAAGATAAAATTAGTATTCGGGCTTTAGTTTTGGATAAAGAAAAAATTTGGTATGCGGCTGATAAATCTAGATTCGGATGCATTGATTTGAATTCAAATCAAAAGAAAGAAATCCAAATTCCCACTGAAAAAAATAATGAGTTTAGAAGTATTGCTCAAACTAACAAGTATCTATTTGTTTTAAGTGTAGCTAATCCGGCTTTGTTATACCGAATTTCAAAGGAAGATTTGAGTTATGAGTTGGTATACCAAGAAAATCACGAAAAAGTATTTTATGATAGTTTACAATTTTGGAATAATGTCGAAGGCATTGCCATTGGAGACCCAATCGAGGATTGCTTTTCTGTAATAATAACGCGTGATGGTGGTAATTCGTGGCAAAAAGTACCTTCAAGTCGATTGCCAAAATTAGTTGAAGGTGAAGCGGCTTTTGCGGCAAGTAATACCAATATTGTAATTAAAGGAAATACTACTTGGCTTGTGTCTGGAGGGGAAAAATCAAGAGTGTTTGTGTCTAAAAATAAAGGAAAAACGTGGTTTGTTACTGAGACGCCAATTATTCAAGGAAAACAAATGACGGGAATTTTTACAGCCGATTTTTATAATTCTAAAATTGGTTTTGTCTCAGGAGGAAATTATGAAGTCTTAACTCAAAATTTTGATAATAAAGCTCAAACTCGTGACGGAGGAAAAACTTGGCAATTGGTGGCTCAAAATCAAGGCTTCGGATATGCTTCTTGTGTACAATATATTCCGGGGAGTAATGGTGAAGAATTAGTTAGTGTGGGCGCTTCGGGTTTGTATTATTCTCATGATGGAGGGAATAATTGGAAACAATTTAGCACAGATGGAAGTTTGTATACCATTCGATTTTTGAATGCTTCAACTGCAATTGCCGCAGGTAAAAATAAATTGATTCGTATTCAATTTAAAAAGTAAGGCTATTCTAATTAGAATAGCCTTTTTATTATTTTTTTGTAAAATTACTCTTTTCGTGGTCCTTTGTTTCGGTATTGTAGTAGTAATTTTCTATTAAAATCTTCTTCTGATTTTTTTAGTCTAATAATTTTCAAAGCAGGTAAAACTCCTTTTAAATTTGAAAAGAATTTTTTGCGAAGAACAAAAATATCTTCCTCATTATTCTCAATTTGACTTAACAATGAGCTGGCTTCTTTTTCAGTCATTTTATCTTTTCCCTCTTTGTATTTTTTAATAAAAGAGCGCATTTTCAGATGTTTTAATTCAAATTCTTTTTCCTCAAAAGCATTGTAAATCGGCCAAAATTTCTCAGCTTCGGTACTGCTCAAGTCTAATTCGGTAGTTAAAAATGCTACTTTCATAGTTTTGATTTGTTCCCTTTTTTCTTTCATGTTATTATCTCCTTGCGCATAAAAACTAATGCTTGAGAATAATGTTGCTATGGTTAGAATTTTAAATAGTTTCATTGTTTTTCTATTAAATAAATTATTCTGTAATAAGTCTTTCTAAATCAGTGTTAGTTGTTAATACATCCTCAATTGCGTCATCTTTCAACTGGATTGTTGTCCCTATTTTATTAAGATCATTTTCTTCTAATTCGCTAATTAGTTCATACGGATTAATATCCGTTTGATAGGTTAGATGATTTTCTAAAGTGGTTACATCTAATTCTTCTGAAGAAGTTGAAAATTGGTGGTAAACAGGCAATAGTAAACTAACAACTAAAATAGCAGCTACTGCATAGAATAGATTTTTCCTTCTTTGAAAGAGAGAGATGACGTTATTTTTTTCTTCAGGCAATTGTGAAATAACCTTTTCAGAAAAACCATCAAAATAGTGATCGGGGATTATAAATCCAGATTGAATTTTTGGTTCGTTTTCTAATTTAAATTTTTTCATAACAATGGTTTGACTACAAAGAGTTTAAAAGGTTTAATTTGAAGTAATATAGGCTTCTATTTTTTTTACAGCATGATGATAAGAAGCTTTTAAGGCTCCAACAGATGTGTCTAAAATAACAGCTATTTCTTCATATTTTAGTTCTTCAAAATATTTCATTTTGAATACTAATTGTTGTTTAGTAGGCAATAATGCAATTGCTTTTTGTAATTTGATTTGAATTTCATTTCCGTCAAAATAGACATCGGCTTTTAAATTATCGATTGTTTTGTTTTGTAATTCTTCGGTTGTAGTTTTGTTTTTTTGTGCTTTTTGTTTGATAAAAGTTAACGATTCATTAGTCGCTATTCGGTACATCCAAGAAAACAGTTTACTATCTCCTTTAAAGTTTTTTAGATTTTGAAATACTTTTATAAATGTGTTTTGTAACACATCATCCGTATCATCATGATTCAATACAATATTTCGGATATGATGGTAAAGCGGTTTTTGATAAGTGAGCAAGAGTTTTTGAAACGCTTCGTTTTGCGTTTTCGGGTTCAATAATTCCTGAATAAATTCTTGTTCTTCTTGCAAGATTTTTGTTTAACTGATTAGAATAAAATTTATCCCAAAGGTTTAATCGAAAGATTAAATTTCAGATGAATTTGTTTCTGTTTCTGGATTTGGGATTTCTTCAGTTACGGGAACTACTTTAGGAGCTACCTTTTTTTGCTTTATAGGTAAATAAATTTCAGTTTTCCATTTAGAAGGATTTTTAACATCTGATTTACTTATAGTAAAAACTTCTAAATGCGAAAATTTAAAATCTGGAGTAATTACGTTTCTGTTCAAATACGATTTTGATTTAGCAAGTGCTTCTTTGCTGTGTGAGTAATCTCCTTTTAGAGTTACTTTTATAGCAGGGAAAGCGTCTAATTGATCAGACATAATATCGCTACCATCACTAGTCATAATAGCTTCCTTAATAGGTACGCAGATAGATATTTTAGCGAGTCCATTTTTGTCATCATAGGTATGATAAATCACAAATGGTTTGCCATTTAATTCAATTTTATTTTGTTTGCAAAAATTGATAATTTTAGGAAATACAATTCGGGTATTTTTTACAACAGAACTAATTTTGCTTGTAAAGCTTTGTTTTAAATAAGGGGTGCCAAGTTTAGTAACAATACCGTTTTCTTTAATTGAATAGGTGTTAATTTCATAATCTAAGCTTTTATCTAAATTAATTAAACTATTTTCAAATAAACTACCTATTATTCTAGTTGCACCACCATGTAATGCCGTATAAATTTTATAAGAAAAACTCATTTCGCCTTTCGATTTTAAGGTAACTTTTGTACCGCCTAAAGTATCTTTGAATATCCAAGTAGTGTTGAATTCAGAACCATTCCAGTCCATTTTTTGGGTGATACTATCATTTTCTTTCACAGAGAAAGTTTGAACAGTGCCAGTTCCTTCTGTACCTTCCCATGTACATCTTGCCCCTTTGCCAATAGTAGTTTTAGAGAAGTGTGCCTTCATTGCAGCATCCTCCATCATAAAAGCCATAAAATCTTCCCAGTTTTGGTAATCATTCACATAATTATAAAGGTTTGATTTTGTGGTGTGTATTATTTTACTTTTTTCAATAACGAAATGCCCTTTTTGTGTCGCTATAAAAACAGAAAAAGAAACAAAACTGAGTAAAAGTAAGAGCAAGATGTATTTTAAGATTTTCATGTTGGGTATAAATTGGGTTTCTTAAGTAAAGTTAGTTTTTTTATCTCAAAATAACAGCAAGGATAAAAATAAACTATCGTTTGAAGAAAATCTTGATTACAAACAGTAATCCTATAAAAAGTAAGAACCCTAACAATATCTTATAATTTCCTTTATAAAAGAGTTGGTGTAACTTAGCATCCTTTCGGTAAGCAAAAAACATTGCAATTACAAAAGCTATAAAAAAAAGGAGTCCGAAGATTAATTGTCCTGTACTAAACATGTGTTGATAAATTTTATAGCAAATTTAGTCAATTGTTTAGGAATAGTTCTTAATTTTCGAATTCATTTAATAGATTCAATTATGCAAAAACAAATTAAAGCGGTGACGGAATTTCATACCGCGTTTCAAATAGGACATAGTGAGACTCCAATTGCCGATTTGGGGGAAACCAAAAAACAGCTTCGTTATAATTTAATGAAAGAAGAAAATGAAGAATACCTTGAAGCAGTATTAAATAATGATTTGGTCGAAATTGCAGATGCTTTAGGCGATATGATGTACATTCTTTGTGGAACTATTATTGAGCATGGTTTACAACATAAAATAGAAGAAGTTTTTGACGAAATTCAGCGTTCTAATATGAGTAAGTTAGGAGAAGATGGTAAGCCAATTTATCGCGAAGATGGTAAAGTTATGAAAGGGCCTAATTATTTTAAACCTGATTTTTCTAAAATTTTAGGGGAATAATAATTGTTAATTTTAGAAAATAAAAAAAGCGATTTTTATTTAAAAATCGCTTTTTTTATTTTGCTGTACACAGTTATACTTTTACAGTCCAACCAAAAGTGTCTTCGGCTAATTTATTTTGAATGTTAGTCAATTTCAATTTCAAATCGGCTGCAACTGAATTTTCTAATTTTGGTAATTCGTAGTAGTGATCTTTATACGAGAATCCAGCAATGGGACTAATAACAGCTGCTGTTCCAGCTCCAAAAATTTCTTTCAAACTTCCATTTTTAGCAGCCTCAACTAATTCATCAACTAATACCGAACGAATTTCAACATTGATGCCTTCTCTTTTGGCAAGATCAATAAGTGTTTTTCTAGTAACTCCATCAAGAATTCTTTCGCTAGTTGGCGCTGTAAATAAGGTGTCGTTAATTCTAAAAAACACATTCATTGTACCCGCTTCTTCTAATTTAGTATGGGTAGCATCGTCAGTCCAAATAACTTGTTGGAAACCTTCTTTGTTCGCCAAATTAGTAGGATAGAATTGACCCGCATAATTTCCAGCCGCTTTTGCAGCTCCAATTCCGCCATTTGCCGCTCTACTATAATGTTCAGCAACAATTACTTTTACTTCGCCTGCATAGTATGATTTAACAGGAGATAAAATAATCATGAATTTATAGTTGTCAGAAGGATTGGCAATTACACCTGTACCTGTCCCAATCATGAAAGGTCTAATGTACATTGAATTTCCGTTTCCTTTTTTTACCCAAGCTTGATCAATTTTAAGCAATTCTTTCAATCCGTTCATGAAAATTTCTTCAGGAACTTCTGGCATAGCCATTCTCACTGCTGATTTATTAAAACGATTAAAGTTTTCATCGGGTCTAAATAACCAAATGGCATCTTGCTCATCTTTGTAGGCTTTCATTCCTTCAAAAATTGCTTGTCCGTAGTGAAATACTCGTGTTGATGGATCTACTAAAAAAGGAGCGTAAGGCTTAATTGTTGGTGTTTGCCATTCTCCATTTTTAAAATCACATTCAAATAAATGGTCTGTAAAAACAGCTCCAAAACTTAAATTTTCGAAATCTACTTCATTAATCTTTGAAGTAGTTGATTGTATAATTTCAATTTTTTTGTTTTGAGTTGCACTCATAATAACGAATAATTTTTTATGATAGATAAAGTAATAAGAAGTACTTATCACATTAAGGATTAGTTATATCCTTTTATGATTACAAAATTAAACAAAAAACGATAAAAAACTTGTCAAAATAGTATTAATTATAGCAGTTAACTGCGATTTATGTATATTTAAAAATAATCATACAATTGAGGGTGATTTATGGGAAATGTATAAAAAATATGCTTTTTTTTCGAATGAAACGTTTTTGTTTTAACTAATTTTGAGCATAAAATAGAAAGCTAGTATAGTATTAATTTCAAAAATAATTCATTTGGAAAGAGAAATTATCCAAACACTTGATGGTTCAACAACCATTTATTTAAAAGAATGGGAGGAATGTTATCATTCAAAACACGGAGCCATCCAAGAAGCACAACACGTTTTTATTAACAATGGACTTTCGTTATTTCCAAATCAATCGGTAGCTATTTTGGAAATAGGATTCGGAACGGGACTAAATGCTTTTATGACTTTTTTAGAGGCTGAAAAATTTAATCAATCGATTAACTATGTGGGAGTAGAAGCATATCCTGTAGCGGCTTCAGAAGTTCTTGCTATGAATTATGTAGATGAATTGAATGCCGTTTCACAAAAAGCTGTTTTTGAAAAAATGCACGAAAGTAAATGGAATGAGAAAGTGGTATTGAGTACTGAATTTGAATTAACCAAAAGAAAGCAGTTTTTTGACGAAATTGAAGATGTAGCTCAGTTTGATTTGATTTATTTTGATGCTTTTGGCTACAGAGTACAACCCGAATTATGGAGTACAGCTATTTTTAAAAAAATGTTCAATGCTCTTAAACCAGGGGGTAAATTAGTTACTTATGCTGCACGGGGCGTGGTAAAAAGAAGTATGATGGAAGTAGGATTTACAGTTGAGAAATTGCCTGGACCTCCAGGGAAAAGAGAAATGTTTAGAGCAAGTAAAGCAGAAGTGGCTTTTTAATTTGGAGTAAAATAAATTACTTAAAACTTCGTTAAATAATTTAGTTAGCATTTTATATTGATGTAATTTTATATCAATTAAAAATGAAAGTTTAACCCAAAATTGAATTCATTATGACAAAAGTAATGCTTGACTACACCAAATCTATTTTAGAAAGAGTCAGTTTTGATCCCGCACTTTTTTACAAAGAATTACAAAAAGCAATTAAAACTTTGCTGCCCTACGAAATGGAACAATTGAAAGAATGGCTGTTTAATTTTACTTATGAAAAACCAGAGCTGAAACCTTGTTTACAAGTAATCAATCCATAATAAAAAAAGGAACCCGAAAAGGTTCCTTTTTTTATTTCTTTTGGATAGGGCTTATAATTTCAACATTTTGAAAAACGATAGCTCCTTTTATTACTCCCGCTATAGTACTTCGCAAAGCATCAATAATATGAATTTTCAATTCGCTTTTTGGGAAAATTAAACTCACTTCGCGCGCCGGTTTTGGTTCTTTAAAATGGCGTAGTTTATTTTTGTCAGTTTCTTTTAAATCCAATGTGTGTAAATAAGGGAGTAAGGTGGTTCCAAGTCCCTCATCAGCTAATTTAATTAAGGTTTCAAAACTTCCGCTTTCAATTTGAAAATGGTTAATCTCGTTGCGATTATTATTTTTACATAAATTTAAAATCCCGTCTCTAAAACAATGGCCGTCTTGTAGTAACAGAATCTCATCCAAATTTAAATCACTCACTTCTATTTCTTGTTTTTCAAAATGGTGATGTCCTTCAGGGATATAGGCTACAAAAGGTTCGAAATACAAAACAATTTCTTTAATTTTTTCTTCTTCTAATGGTGTTGCAGCAATAGCAGCATCCAAGTGTCCATTGTTTAATTTTGCAATAATTTCTTCGGTATTTAATTCCTCAATAATAAGTTTTACTTTGGGATACTTTTTAATAAAATTATTTAGAAACATTGGAAGTAGAGTAGGCATAATCGTTGGGATGATACCTAATCGGAATTCGCCACCCACAAACCCTTTTTGTTGTTCTACAATATCTTGAATTCTGTCGGCTTCATTAACAATATTCTTCGCTTGGTTTACTATTTTTTGACCAATATCGGTCAGTTGAATGGGTTTTTTAGTTCGATCAAAAATTTGAATATTCAATTCCTCTTCAATTTTTTGAATTTGCATACTCAAGGTAGGCTGCGTAACAAAACATTTGTCTGCGGCTAGTGTAAAGTTTTTGTGTTCAGCAACAGCTAAGACGTATTTAAGTTGAGTAATTGTCATAACATAGTAAAATTTGATGCAAATATAAAAACAATCAATTTAACTTATAGTGTAAGTGTTGTTTTTATTGCAATTTTGTGAATATATTTTTAAAGACATAAATAGTTAGTAAATGATTTTTTTAAGTGAATAAAAGAATCTAATTTTAAACTACATTTGACTTCACTAAAACTTTAGGTTATGAGCAACGATTTTTACAAAAAGATATTAGATAATAATAAAAAGTGGGTAGAAGATTCTTTGGCACTTGATTCTAATTATTTCCAAAATTTAGCTGAAAGACAAACGCCTCCATTATTATGGATTGGATGCTCAGATAGTAGAGTACCTGCCAATGAGATTGTAGGTGCTAAGCCAGGAGAGGTATTTGTGCATCGAAATATTGCCAATATGGTAATTCATTCCGATATGAATATGTTGAGTGTATTGGATTATGCAGTCAATGTTTTGAAAGTAAAACACATTATTGTTTGCGGACATTACGGTTGCGGAGGGGTTCAGGCAGCTATGAATAACCAATCAATAGGAATAATTGATAACTGGATTAGACACATAAAAGATATTTATCGTTTGCATAAAACGTATTTGGATAGTATAGAAGATGAACAAGAGCGTTTCAATGCTTTTGTTGAGGTTAATGTAAAAGAGCAAGTTTTTGATCTAGCCAAAACCTCAATTGTACAGTCAGCTTGGAAAGCGGGACAAGAATTAACCCTTCACGGTTGGGCTTACGGACTGAATTCAGGATTTGTAACCGACTTGGATGTTAACTTTAGTTCGGATGTCGATTTGGACGAAGTGTACCAATTGAAATTTTAAAATACAAACTGCTTTCGGGCAGTTTTTTTATGTCTATTCTTCAATGTCTAAATTTTCATTGAATGCAGAAGGAAGTAGGGTAGGGATAAATTTAATTAGCAAAGGCAATAATAAACTCCCTCCAGGCAAGAGAAAAATAGTTAGAGAAGGGATTGTTTTACAAATGTCTAACAATTGTTTCTTAATTTTTTTCTTCTCTTTATCATTTAAATCTCTTCTGGTAGAATAGGCTAATAATACCATCAATTCTTTACTTTGAATAATTTCTTTAACTAAACGAGTTTTATTTCTAGTAATAAGAGTTACGACGCTTTGGGTAGTTTGATCGTAAAAATGTTTTACAGGATTTGAATAATTAAAGTATGGAATCTCTTTTTTATGTTTAGATATAAAGGTATTCGTATCGTGTATACTTTGTTTTACAAATTCGTCTGAAATAGAAAGAGCTTCTGCTAATTGATATAAGAAATAAGATTCGTTATTTTCTAAAACACCATCATTCCAAAGTGCCATACCAGCAATGTCAATCAGGTATTTTTTTTCTAATTCATTGGTAAAAAAGTCTAATTGGAGGCTGTCTAAACTTAAATTAGAGTTTTTAGAAAATTTGCTATAACGAATAGAGGCTTCAAAAAGTTTGATTAATAAATCGTCATACTGCGATTTATTGGTTTTTATCTTTAAAGCCAAAGCGACAATATTGACAATGGTTTCCTCTATTTTTTTTAGATATTTTTCTGGAATTGCCCCATGAATTAAATATTGGCGAAAAGCCAAAACATCAATAAATAAAAGTGCATTGGTTACTAAATGAGAAAAGTTTTTACTGATAATGTTTTCATTGGTTTGAACGCGTTCATCAATAAATTTCTCAAGTGTCAGGGAAGGACTATTCTTTGGGAGTAGCTTTTTAAATAAATTAAATTCTTCTGGATGCATTTCATTATAAAAAGATACTGTATCTAAAATGAACTCATTCCAATTGAGTTGTTGCTTTGTTAAGCTATAAACGCCTAAAAGACTGTTGAGTAAAGCTACTTTTGAAACCTCTTCTTTAAACCAATCCTTAATTGGAATAGACGATTTTGTATCAAGTGAAATGATATGTCCATAGATAAAACCGGTCTGTCTTAAATTATCATAAAAAGAAGTGTTTTCTGTGACTAATTCCGTTTCCGAAATTTTTTGTTCACTGAAAAATTTATCTATCCAACCAGGTACCGAAGGGTTTATCATTAATTTAATTTAAAAATACAAAGCTATGTTTTTTTCTTATTCCAAAGATGAAATTAAAATTAAAAAACCGTTTTGTAAAATGATACAAAACGGTTTTAAATAAGAATTAAATAGTTGTTATTTTATGATAGCAGAGCAAGCTACTCTAGCTCCTGAATTCCCTGTTGGTTGTGTTACAAAATCATCAGCTCCTTGGTGTACAATCAATCCTTTTCCTAAAACATCTTTAGTTGGATCTCCGCAACCAATACACCATTCATTTGTAGTTAAGGTGATGGTACCGTTCCCATTTTCATCAGCAGTAAAGTTGCCAATATCGCCTTTATGATATTCGCCTTCTCCCCATTTTCCGTGTTTTTTAAATGTTGGGTTCCAATGTCCGCCTGCTGAACTTCCATCTGCCGCCGAACAATCTGATTTTTCATGAATGTGAATGGCATGAGTACCTGGTTTTAGTCCCGATATTTTAGCTTCGAATGTTACTTTACCATTTTTTTCTACAAAAGTGGCTGTTCCAGAAACCGTACTATTGCTTTTAGGTTCAAAATTAAGAACGAGTTTTTTAGAATCGTTTGAGTTGGCGGTTTTACAACCAATGATTACTGCAATAATTACTATAATTGATAAAATTTTTTTTTTCATTTTATTTCTTTTTTTTGTTTGCATAAAGTTACACATAAAAGAAGAATGTTAAGATTAAAATTTTCTTAAAATATAAAAACCGCTCTGAATTGAATCAGAAACGGTTTTTAACACAAATTAAATCTAAACTTAAAACTATCTTTCTGCTTAAAAGCAATATTTATTTTCGGCAACCAATTTTGCTGTAATAGTTTCTCGTAAAGCTACTACATTAGGCATATTAGTATATTTTGTAAAACGGCGCAATCCCATTAACATCATGCGTTGTTCATCGCCTTCGGCAAAAGAAACAATTCCTTCTTTTCCTTTTTGAGTTACAATATCAACGGCTTGATACAAATACAATTTTGCCATAGCAATTTGTTCTTGAACAGTCGCTTCGCCTTGTTTTTTGGCTAATTTTTCTGTTCTTAATAGCGTGCTTTCAGCCATATAAATTTCAATTAGCATATCAGCCGCCGCCATTAATAATTGTTGGTGTGCTTCTAAATCAGCTCCAAATTTTTGAACAGCTCCACCTGCTACCATTAAAAAGGCTTTTTTCAATTTGCCAATCATCTCTTTTTCTTCGGCAAATAATTCAGAATAATCAGGATTGTCAAAAGAAGGAATTCCCATTAATTCTTCCTGTACTTTCATAGCTGGCCCTAATAAATCGACTTGACCTTTCATGGCTTTTTTGATTAACATCCCAACAGAAAGCATTCGGTTGATTTCGTTAGTCCCTTCATAAATACGGGCAATACGAGCGTCTCTCCATGCTGATTCCATCGGAGTATCTTCAGAGAATCCCATTCCGCCATAAATTTGAATACCTTCGTCAGCACAATGTTGTACATCTTCAGAAACTGCTACTTTTAGAATAGAACATTCGATAGCAAATTCTTCAACTCCTTTTAGTTCTGCTTCTTGATGTGAAGTTCCTTCGGCAACGCGAATAGTAATTCGATCTTCAATAGATTTTGCAGCACGATAGGTAGCACTTTCTCCTGCATAGGTAGAAGTTGCCATTTCGGCTAATTTGGCACGAATAGCTCCAAAACTTGCAATTGGTGTGTTGAATTGGATTCGGTCATTTGCATAATGAATTGCATTAGATGTAACACGACGTTGTGCGTCCAAACAAGCGGCAGCTAATTTAATACGTCCCACATTCAAAGCATTCATCGCTATTTTAAAACCATTTCCTCTTTCAGACAACATATTCTCAACAGGCACTTTAGTTTCGTTAAAAAATACCTGACGAGTAGAGGAGGCGCGAATTCCTAATTTATGCTCTTCTTCTCCAAAAGAAATTCCGTTGTCTTTGGTGTTTTCCAAAATGAATCCTGTAATGTTTTTATCATCTTCAATTCGTGCGAAAACAATAAAAAGCGAACAAAATCCTGCATTGGAAATCCACATTTTTTGTCCCGTAATTTTGTAATGGGTTCCGTCTTCTGATAAAACTGCTTTCGTTTTTCCAGAATTAGCATCACTTCCTGCTCCAGGTTCTGTCAAGCAATAAGCGCCAAACCATTCTCCAGAAGCTAATTTTGGAACGTATTTTTGTTTTTGTTCTTCAGTTCCGTACAAAGTGATTGGCATGGTTCCAATTCCGGTGTGCGCTCCAAAAGCCGTTGAAAACGAGCCTGTTGCTCCCGAAATGTAGTCACAAACCAAACACGTATCCACAAATCCCATTTCCATTCCGCCATAAGCTTCAGGAACAGCAATACTCAAGAAGCCCATTTCGCCTGCTTTACGCATGGTTTCTTCGGTTAAAGTATACTCTTTCTTTTCAAAACGGTCTTTGTTTGGCCAAATTTCTTTATCAACGAATTCTTTAACCGAATCACGCATCATTAATTGTTCTTCAGAAAAATCTTCGGGCGTGAATATACTTTCACATTTAGTTTCTTTTACAAGGAATTGTCCTCCTCTAGTGATATCTTCCATTTCTAAATAGTTTAAAATTTTTATTTCGGGACACCGATTAAAGAAATTTTCAAAATTTTCAAAATTTTATTAATTTTTTAGATCTGTGTACTTTAATTATTTTTATATCAATTCATAAATACCCGCAGAACCTTGACCTGTTCCTACACACATACTTACGATTCCGTATTTGCTGCCGCGACGCTTCATTTCGTCAAACAGTTGCACCGATAATTTTGCTCCTGTACAACCTAGCGGATGTCCTAAAGCAATAGCACCACCATTTACGTTTACGATGTCTGGGTTTAGACCTAATTCGCGAACAACAGCTAAAGATTGTGAAGCAAAGGCTTCGTTTAGCTCAATTAAATCAATATCATTTAAAGTTAATCCTGCTTGTTGTAGCGCTTTCGGAATGGCTTTCACAGGGCCAATACCCATAATTCGTGGTTCTACACCAGCTGAAGCATAATTGACTAATCGAGCAATGGGTGTCACTCTTAATTCTTTCACCATTTCTTCGCTCATAATTAATACAAAAGCAGCTCCATCACTCATTTGAGAAGAGTTTCCGGCGGTCACACTTCCGTCAGCAGCGAATACGGGTTTCAAATTGCCTAAAGCGGCTAGATTAGTGTCGGCTCTTGGTCCTTCATCTTTGGTTACGGTGTATGTTTTGGTTTCTTTCTTTCCGTTTTCATTTATAAAAGTCTGCTCCACAGTTATTGGTACAATTTGTTGGTCAAATTTTCCTTCTGCTTGGGCTTTTAAAGCTTTTTGATGTGAGTTAAAAGCAAATTCATCTTGGTCCTCGCGAGAAATATTGTATTGTTTTGCAACGGCTTCGGCAGTTAGACCCATTCCCCAATAGTAATCTTCATTTCCTGCTGCTGCTACGGCATAATCTGGAGTAGGTTTGTAACCTCCCATTGGAATAAAAGACATACTCTCGGCACCACCTGCAATAATACAATTGGCCATTCCGCTTTGAATTTTGGCTGTAGCCATACCAATAGTTTCTAAACCTGAAGCGCAGTATCTATTGACGGTTACACCAGGAACATCGGTTACTTTTAACCCCATTAACGAAATTAATCGTCCTACATTCAAACCTTGTTCGGCTTCGGGCATGGCATTACCTACCATCACATCGTCGATTCGGGTTTTGTCAAAATCAGGCAACTCATTCATCATAAATTGAATGGTCTCTGCTGCCAATTCATCAGGTCTTTTGAATCGGAATACGCCTTTTGGCGCTTTACCAACGGCAGTTCTGTATGCTTTTACAATATATGCTGTTTTCATATTATTTGTATTAAGATTGGAGTATTAAGTATTAAGATTCCAATCGTTATTTTAAATTTTCTTTTAGAGATTTTTGGAAAGAAAAACTCATGTTGCTAATTTCAACTAATTGATTTATAATTGACTGAATTATTTCTTCATTAACTAAATTCAAACGTTTTGCTAATATTAGTTGTGTAATAAGTTCAAAAGTTGAACCATTGGCAATACCTAAAAATTGAATAAATTCTTTATTCGAATTTCTTCCTGAACCCTCTGCTATATTTGAAGGAATAGAAACGGCACATTTCTTAATTTGATGAATTAAATTAAATTTTTCATCATTTGGAAGTAAAAGAGAAACGTTATATACCTCAACAGCTACATCCATTGCTTTTTGCCAAATCTTTAATTTTTCAAAATTATGCATAGGTCTTAATACTTAATTCTTATTACTTTATACTAATTTCTCAACGGCTTCCCTTTAGTTAACATGAACTGTATTCTTTCTAAGGTTTTTCGTTCTGTACATAAACTTAAGAAAGCCTCACGTTCAATATCCAATAAGTATTGTTCGCTTACCAAGCTAGGTTCCGATAAATCACCACCCGCCATTACATACGCTAATTTGTTAGCAATTTTTCGGTCGTGTTCTGAAATGTATTTTCCAGCTTGCATTTGATCAGTACCCACTAAGAACATTCCTAAGGCTTGTTTACCAAGGACTTTTACGTCTTTTCTTTGAATTGGTTGCGTATATCCTTGCTCTACCATTTGTAAGGCGATTTGTTTTGCGGTAGCAATTTGACGGTCTTTATTGACTACAACTATATCTTTTCCTTTTTGTAAAATACCTAAATCAAACGCTTCGTAAGCTGATGTAGCTACTTTTGCCATTCCAATGGTTAAGAAATATTCTTGCAATACATTCAATTCTACATCATTTTTGTGGAATAAATCCGAAGCACGCAATGCCATTTCTTTAGAACCTCCACCACCTGGAATGACTCCAACTCCAAATTCCACTAAACCAATATAGGTCTCTGCAGCTGCGACTACGCGATCAGCGTGCATGGTCATTTCGCAACCGCCACCTAATGTCATCCCGTGAGGAGCCACAATTACAGGAGTTGCCGAATAACGCACGCGCATCATGGTGTCTTGGAATAGTTTAATTGCCATGTTCAATTCGTCATATTCTTGCTCTACGGCCATCATGAATATCATTCCAATATTGGCACCCACAGAGAAATTAGCGCCTTGATTTCCAATTACCAAACCGTTATATTCTTTTTCAGATAAGTCAATCGCTTTATTAATAGCTTGCAAAACATCGCCGCCAATAGTATTCATTTTAGATTGGAATTCAAGATTCAAAATTCCGTCACCCAAATGTTGAATCACAGCACCACTATTGCTCCATACTTTTTTGCTTTCGCGTATGTTGTTTAAGATGATAAAGGCATCTTGTCCAGGAACTTTTGTTTGTGATTTTGATGGAATACTGTAATAATAAGTAGCTCCTTCTTTTACAGAATAAAAACTGCTACTTCCTGAAGCTAGCATTTCGTTTACCCAAGCTGCTGGTTCATACCCTTCGGTTTTCATTAATTCAATTCCATTAGTAACGCCGATAGCATCCCAAATTTCGAACGGCCCATTTTCCCATCCAAAACCAGCTTTCATTGCGTCGTCAATTTTGTAAAAATCATCTGAAATTTCAGGGATTCTGTTAGAACAATAGGCAAACATGGCTGCGAAATTTTTTCTGTAAAATTCACCTGCTTTGTCTTTTCCTTTTACCAAAACTTTGAAACGATCAATTGGTTTATCAATGGTTTTGGTGAGTTCTAGAGTAGCAAAAGAGGCTTTTTTAGCCGCTCTGTATTCCAAAGTATTTAAATCGAGAGATAGGATTTCTTTCCCTTCTTTTTTGTAAAAACCTTGTCCTGTTTTACTTCCTAGCCAATTGTTTTCCATCATTTTGGAAATAAAATCTGGAAGTTGGAATAAGTCGTGGGCTTCGTCGTTCGGGCAATTTTCATACAATCCGTTAGCAACGTGTACCAACGTATCTAATCCCACCACATCGACGGTTCTAAACGTAGCCGATTTGGGACGACCAATGACTGGTCCCGTTAATTTATCCACTTCCTCAATCGTTAATCCCATTTCTTTGACCAAATGGAATAAACTTTGGATACCAAAAATTCCGATTCGGTTACCAATGAAGGCTGGTGTATCTTTGGCGACAACCGAAGTTTTGCCTAAAAATTTTGAACCATATTCGGTTAAAAAGCCCACTACTTCTGGATTGGTTTTTGGTCCAGGAATGATTTCAAATAATTTTAGATAACGTGCCGGATTAAAAAAGTGCGTCCCACAAAAATGCGCTTGAAAATCGTCTGAACGACCTTCACTCATAAAATGAATTGGAATTCCAGAAGTGTTAGAAGTAATCAATGTTCCTGGCTTTCTGTACTTGTCGATTTGCTCAAAAACTAATTTTTTGATATCCAAACGTTCCACAACTACTTCAATAATCCAATCGCAAGATGCAATTTTAGACATATCGTCAGTTATATTTCCAGTAGTAATTCGGTTGGCAAATTTTGGGTGGTAAATAGGAGAGGGCTTTGATTTTAAGGCATTCGCCAAATGATCGTTCACCATTCGGTTGCGAACTACTTTGCTTTCCAAAGTTAATCCCTTCTTTTCTTCCGCTTCGGTCAATGTGTTTGGAACAATATCTAGAAGCAAGACTTCTAATCCAATGTTCGCCAAATGGCACGCAATCCCAGAACCCATAATTCCAGAACCCACCACCGCTACTTTTTTAATGATTCGTTTCATCGTTTATCGTATCCGTTTGATTAAATATATTTTTATCTTGAATTAATTCGTTGATGGTTTCTGCTACTTCCATAAAGTGGTGTAGTTTTTCGCTGGAAACATGTTGTTTGATGGTGTCGTTAAATTTTAAGACGGTACTTTTTGAAAGTTCTCTTTTTTCTTTTCCTAATTCGGTCAAGTAAATCAAAACACCACGTCCATCAAAGGGATTTTTTTTTCGGATAATCAATCCTTTTTCTTCCATTGATTTTAAGGTTCGAGTAAGGCTAGTGGCTTCCATCCCCATTTTTGGTCCCAAAGTAGTCGAAGGAGTTCCTTTTTCCTTGTCAATACTTAAGAGAACAAAACCTGTTGCCATTGTGGCACCGTATTTTGCAGCTTCTTCATTGTACATTCTTGAAACAGCTTGCCAAGTGGCTCTCAGAATGTAATCTATGGTCTTATCTTTCATATGCTCATAGGTATATTGATTTCAAATATATGAAAAAAATACTATGCACGCATAATAAAAATATATTTTTTTGAATTTTAGAAAAAAAATAACTCCTCTGAAAAAAATGGAGAGGAGTTAGTAGAGGTGTTCTTTAAGCTTATTTTAAGTCTAGTTGTATATTTTATGGAATAAATTCAAATATTTTTCCATTACAACTTTACGTTTTAGTTTTAGTGTAGGAGTAAGATGTCCTGCTTCTATAGACCAAATGTCTGGAGTGAGTTCAAATCGTTTGATTTTTTCCCAATTCCCAAATTTTTCATTCAATTTATCTACTTCTTCTTGAATACGCTCAATTACTTTTGTATTAGAAACAATTTCTTCATTTGTTTTTCCTATTTCTATTTTATGAATCTTGGCCCATTCTTTTACAAAATCAAAACTAGGTTGAATAAAAGCGGCAGGCATTTTTTGTCCATCACCAATAACCATGATTTGTTCAATAAAACGGGATTGTTTCATTGTGTTTTCAATTAATTGTGGCGCAATGTATTTTCCACCAGAAGTTTTAAACATTTCTTTTTTACGGTCTGTAATTCGTAAAAAACCATCAGAATCAAATTCTCCAATATCTCCTGTATGGAAATAATTATCAACGAGTACTTCTGAAGTTAGTTTTTCATCTTTATAATATCCCATCATTACGTTAGGGCCTTTACATAAGATTTCGCCATCTTCAGCAATTTTTATAGTTACCCCATCAATCACTTTTCCAACGGTACCCACTCTAAATCCGTAATTTCTCATATCGTTTACTGAAATAACAGGAGAAGTTTCGGTTAATCCATAGCCTTCCATAACTGGAATTTCAGCTGCTGCAAAAACGCGGGCTAAACGGGTTTGTAAAGCAGCACTTCCAGAGACCATTAAATCTAAGTTGCCACCCAAACCTTCTTTCCATTTGCTGAAAATTAATTTACGGGCTATTTTAAGTTGTAGTTCGTACCAAGCCCCATTTGCTCCATAGGGTTCATAACGCAACCCTAAATCAATAGCCCAAAAGAAAAGTTTTTTCTTAATTCCTGTTAATTGAGTTCCTTTTGCATAGATGCTGTCGTATACTTTTTCAAGTAATCGTGGTACAGCCGACATTACGTTCGGTTTTACCTCTTTGATATTGTCACTGATTTTGTCAATAGATTCTCCAAAGTAAATAGAAACACCATAATATTGGTACAAATACAAAATCATTCGTTCAAAAATATGACAAACAGGAAGGAAGCTTAAGGCACGACTTTTTCCTTTTTCAAAAGGGATTCGTGGAGCGCTATTGATTACATTTGAAACAATATTTCTATGCGAAAGCATTACTCCTTTAGGTCTTCCTGTAGTTCCAGAGGTGTAAATAATAGTAGCTAAATCTTCAGAGGAAACTTGGTTTTTACGGTCTTCAACTTCATTTTGATTGCTTTCGTCTTGACCTAATTCGAGTAACTCACTCCAATGGTTACAACCTTCAATTGGATTGAAAGAATAGACTTGTTTTAGTGTTGGAACATTTGCTTTGATAGCATTTACTTTGCGTAACACTTCTTCATCCGAAACAAAGCAATACATGGATTCAGAATGATTTAGAATGTATTCGTAATCTTCTTCTGAAATGGTTGGATAGATAGGAATTGTTTGTGCTCCAGTTTGTAAAACGCCAATGTCAACAATATTCCATTCGGTTCTATTATTGGATGAAATGATGGCAATTTTATCGTTTTTTTGAACTCCCATTCGCAACAAAGCTCTCGAAATAGCATTTGCTTTTAGGATGTATTCTTGGGTAGATGTTTTTACCCATTTTCCGTCCTGTTTAGTAACTAGAGCATCTGAAATATTGAAGTTTTCCTGCTGATAGTAAGGGAAATCAAAAAGTCTTGTGATTGCAATCATTTAATGTAAATTTGATGCAAATTAATTAATTTATACGGATTCACAATATTTATTTAAAATTTAAAATTGTTACTGCTAAATGTCTAATTTTGTAAACCATAATTTTCTATACAGAATATGAAACGATTTCCACGGTTTGATGAGTATAAAGTGTTATTTTACAGAATTTTACTTGCTTATTTCTTTTATTTTATTGCCCGTATTTTATTCTTTGTTTACAATAGCAACTTAATTCAAATCGATGGTGTAACCGATATTGTTTCGATGTGTTATCACGGTTTGGCTTTTGATACCACTTCTATTTTATATTTGAATTTGTTGTTTATTGTTTTTTCGATACTTCCCTTTCGAATTAACCACAGCAAAAAGTACCAAACCTTTTTATTTTATTTGTACTTCATTCCCAATTTGTTTGGGTATGCGACAAATTTTGTAGATTTTATTTATTACCGATTCAATTTTGGAAGATCTACCATTGCGGCACTTGATTCTTTGAAGCACGAAAGTAATAAATCGTTGTTATTGATGAATTTCTTGATTCATTATTGGCACGTTTTTGTGTTATTCTTTTCGATTTCTTTTCTGTGGATTTATATCTATAAAAAGATTTCATTACAAATCACAAAACATCATCCAGGTGTGGTTTATTTTGGAACATCTACATTTAGTTTTTTAGTGATAGCTACTTTGATAGTGGGAGGAATTCGAGGAGATTTTAAAAAGAGTACTCGTCCCATTAATTTATTAGATGCGAGTAGGTATGTTAAAAATTCATCGCAAGCAGATGTGATTTTAAACACTCCTTTTGCCTTGATTCGAACTATGTTTAGTAACAATTTTAAGAAAGTAAACTTTGTTGATCAAGCCACTATTGATTCATTAATAGTGCCAATAAAACAGTATAAAAACAACCCTAAAACTAAACCCAATATTGTTATTTTTATATTGGAAAGTAATGCTAAAGAGTATTATGGAGCATTCAATAAAGATTCCAAAATCCCGAATTACAAAGGATATACACCTTTTGTAGATTCTTTGGCGCAACATAGTATGCTATATACCAATGCTTATTCTAATGGATACAAATCAATTCATGCCATGTCATCTATTTTGGCTGGGATTCCTTCTTTTAAAGATGCTTTTACTTCTTCGCCTTATCCAAAACAAAAAACCGAATCATTGGTCTCCACTCTAAAAAGTGAAGGTTATACGACTTCTTTTTTTCACGGAGCTCCTAACGGTTCTATGGGATTTTTAGGATATTCGAATATATTGGGATTTGATAATTACTATGGAAAGAATGAATACAATAATGACGCAGATTTTGATGGTGTGTGGGGAATTTGGGACGAACCGTTTTTTCAATATTTCAACACTACAATAAGCAAGAAAAAACAACCTTTTTTAGCGACATTATTCTCCGTTTCTTCGCATGAACCGTATCAGATACCTGAAAAATATGAAGGTAAATTTCCAAAAGGGGATGTTAATATTCATCAGTGCATTGGATATACAGATTTTGCTTTAAAACAATTTTTTAAATCGGCTAAGAAGGAACCTTGGTTTAACAATACTATTTTTGTTTTGGTTGGAGATCATGGGAATACAATTTTTTATGATGACTATAAGAAAGAAGTTAATAAGAACAAAGTAGCCATGTTAATTTACAAGCCCAATTCAAAATTTGTAGGTGAGTACAAAGAGTATGCGCAACAAATAGATTTATATCCTACTCTATTAGATATGATAGGGTATGATAAGCCATTTAGAAGTTGGGGAAGAAGTTTAGTAGGAGATTCTAAAATTGCTCCATTTTTAATTCGCTATTCAGCAAATGTGTACCAATTTATGAGTGGCAATTACATCTGCACTTTTGACGGGAACAAGGTTGTTGGATTTTATGATAAAAATGATAAAGATTTGAAATACAATTTAATTTCGAAAAGAAATGCCGAAATGGATTTAGAAGAAGTGAAATGCAAAGCCTTTATTCAAGATTATATGGCTCGAGTTATGGATAAAAGATTAGGAGAATCTAAAAAATAATTAAAAGATGAATTTAAAAAAGAAAATAATTTTTACAATTGTTGGGATTGTGCTGATTGGAGTAGGTAAATATGTGTATGATATGAATATCAATCATAATTTTGAAACAATCACAGAAGGAAAGGTTTATAAGTCAGGAGTTATTCCTCCAAATGAGATAGCTGATTATGTGAAAAAATATAAAATCAAATCCATTATTGATTTACGTTTTCCAGGAACAGGCGATGATGTGAATAATCCTGAAATTCCAGCTGAATTGACTGCAGAGAAAGAAGCAGTTGCTAAAATTAAAGGGGTCAATTATTTTAATAATGGTTCAGACCAAGTTCCTGCTCAAAAGAATTTGGATATGTTTTTTTCTATCATGGATAATAAAGAGAATTATCCAGTATTGATTCATTGTTATCATGGAGTAGGGCGTGCCGAAATGTATTCTGCAATTTACAGAATTGAATACGAAAATATGGATCGTGATCAAGCAAGAACAGGTACTCGTTGGTTAACCAAATGGAGTTCTTTTGATTTAGGAACACCAAAAGGAGATTATTTGCATCACTATCAAAAGAGAGTTAAATAAGCATAAAAAAAGCGACCAATTTAATTGGTCGCTTTTTTTTATTATCTATTCTCAATCCATTTTCTGGCATTGACAAAGGCTTCTTCCCAAGGAGACACTTCATCGTTTCTGTCTTTTGGATAATGCGCCCAGTTCCATTGGAAAATAGAACGCTCAATATGCGGCATCATTACTAAGTGACGACCTGTTGCATCACATAGCATAGCGGTATTGTAATCAGAACCGTTTGGATTGGCAGGATAACCTTCATAACCGTATTTGGCTACGATGTTGTACTTTTCTTCCCCTAAAGGTAAATTGAACTTTCCTTCACCGTGAGAGACCCAAACTCCTAAAGTGCTTCCTGCTAAACTAGACAGCATCACCGAATTGTTTTCTTGTACTTGTACTGAAGTAAAGATACTTTCGTGTTTGTGACTGTTGTTGTGGTGCATCTTTCCGTGTACTTCGTGTTCTGGATTGATTAATTCCAATTCCATCAACAATTGGCATCCGTTACAAATTCCAACAGACAAAGTGTCTTCTCTTTTGTAGAAATTAGTTAAAGCTGTTTTTGCTTTTTCATTGTATAAAAAGGCACCAGCCCAACCTTTGGCTGATCCCAATACATCAGAGTTAGAGAAACCACCCACCGCTCCAATAAATTGAATGTCTTCTAAAGTTTCACGACCCGAAATTAAATCGGTCATGTGAACGTCTTTTACATCAAATCCAGCTAGGTACATTGCATTGGCCATTTCGCGCTCCGAATTACTTCCTTTTTCGCGAATAATAGCTGCTTTAGGACGTGGTTTGCTAGCGTCAATAACTGGTTTTTTTCCTGTAAAATGGGTTGGGAAAGTATAGCGTAATGCTTGGTTTTTATAATTATCAAAACGCTCTTTTGCGGTATCGTTTTTCGACTGTTTTTGGTCTAACAAAAAGGAGGTTTTGAACCAAATATCGCGGTATTCAGCGATGTCTAAACTCAAAGTATCAAATTCTAATTTACCTGTTTGAGTAACTTCGCCAATTTTAAAAAATTCTATTTGGTTGGTGTTTAAATAGTTTTCAAAATAGTCATTGTTGGCGGGTTGAACCACAATTCCGATATTTTCGGAAAACAAAATTTTTATAATATCTTTTTCTTGAAAACCATCTAAATTCAATTGCATTCCCGTTTCGGTAAAATTACCATTTCCCCCTTTGGGGGTTAGGGGGCTAAAACATAGTTCTAATAACGTAGTGATTAAACCACCACTTCCAATGTCGTGACCCGCTATAATTTGGTTGTCACCAATTAATTCTTGAATGGTATTGAAAGCTTTTTTGAAAAAAGTAGCATCTTTAATAGTTGAAGTTTCAGAACCAATGGTATTTAAAATCTGCGCAAAAGAAGAACCACCTAATTGGAATTCATCTTGTGATAAATTGATGTAATAGATAGAGCCAGCTTCTATTCCCTCGCTTGGAAATCTCAATACAGGTTCGACTACTTTTTTGATATCAGTACAATTTCCACCTGCCGAAATGATAACAGTTCCTGGCGCGATTACTTCGTCATTAGGGTATTTTTGCTTCATTGAAAGCGAATCTTTCCCAGTTGGAATATTGATTCCTAATTCGATTGCAAAATCAGAACATCCTTCAACAGCAGCGTACAAACGTGCATCTTCGCCTTCATTTTTACACGCCCACATCCAGTTGGCAGAAAGAGAAACGCCTTTCAATCCGTCTTTGATTGGCGCCCAAATAATATTGGATAAAGATTCGGCAATGGCATTTCTACTTCCGGCTACAGGATCAATCAAGGCTGCAATAGGAGCATGCCCAATTGAAGTAGCAATTCCTTCTTTTCCATTGTAATCCAAAGCCATTACTCCGCAATTGTTTAAAGGCAGTTGCAAAGGTCCGACACATTGTTGTTTGGCTACTTTTCCACCCACACAACGATCGACTTTATTCGTCAACCAGTCTTTAGAAGCTACGGCTTCCAATTGAAGTACTTCTTTTAAATAAGAAGTAAATTGAGTCGCATCGTATTGAACGTCTTTATAATTATAAGTAACTGTTTTGTCAGTCATTATGGTCTTTGGCGAACTACCAAAGAAATCTTCCAAAGCATAATCCATTGGTTTAAGCCCAGTAGTTTTTGATTCGAAAGTAAAACGGTGGTCGTTAGTTACATCACCTACTTGGTACATTGGAGAACGCTCTCTGTCGGCAATGCGTTGTAACGTATCAATATCTTTTTGACCAATAACCAATCCCATTCTTTCTTGTGATTCGTTACCAATAATTTCTTTAGCAGAAAGCGTTGGGTCGCCCACAGGCAATTGATCTAAATCAATTAAACCTCCTGTTTCTTCAACCAATTCTGAAAGGCAATTCAAGTGTCCACCCGCACCGTGATCGTGAATCGAAACGATAGGATTAGTGTCGCTTTCTACCAAACCACGAATGGCATTGGCAGCACGTTTTTGCATTTCTGGATTCGAACGTTGGATGGCATTCAATTCAATTCCTGAACCAAAAGCACCTGTGTCTGCTGAAGAAACTGCAGCTCCACCCATTCCAATTCTATAATTTTCACCACCTAAAATAACGATTTTATCGCCTTCTTGTGGTTTGTGTTTTATTGCTTGATCTAATTTTCCGTAACCAATTCCGCCCGCTTGCATGATAACTTTATCGTAACCAATTTTACGGTTATTTTCTTGGTGTTCAAAAGTTAACACAGAACCGGTAATTAGGGGTTGTCCAAATTTGTTTCCAAAATCAGAAGCACCATTCGACGCTTTGATTAAAATATCCATCGGAGTTTGGTACAACCATTTTCTTTCGGCAACACCATTTTCCCACTTTCTATTTCCTTCCAATCGAGAATACGAAGTCATATACACCGCAGTTCCCGCTAAAGGCAACGAACCTTGGCCTCCTGCTAAACGATCGCGAATTTCACCTCCTGAACCCGTTGCTGCTCCGTTAAAAGGCTCCACAGTAGTAGGGAAGTTGTGAGTTTCGGCTTTTAATGAAATAACTGAATCGAATTCTTTTACTTCGTAAAAATCAGGTTTGTCAGCTGTTTTAGGTGCAAATTGCTGCACTTTTGGCCCTTTAAGAAAAGCCACATTGTCTTTGTAAGCCGAAACAATATCGTTTGGATTTTCTTGAGATGTTTTCTTGATTAATTTGAATAAAGAAGTCTCTTTTTCTTGGCCATCAATAACAAATGTTCCGTTGAAAATCTTGTGGCGACAGTGTTCTGAATTGGCTTGCGAAAAAGCAAAAATTTCAGAATCGGTTAATTTACGACCTAATTTAGTTGCTAAATTATCTAAGTAGGTTACTTCTTCTTGGCTTAAAGCCAAACCTTCTGTTTTATTATAGGCATCAATATCTTCAATTTCCAAAATAGGTTCTGGCTGAATATTGATGGTAAAAATATCTTGGTTTAGTTCGCTGTATTTTTGCGAAAGCATCGGGTCGAAATCAGTGAAATCTTCCGAAGCAGGATAAAATTCTTCAATTCGAATGATTCCTGAAATCCCCATATTTTGAGTAATTTCAACGGCATTGGTACTCCAAGGCGTAATCATAGTGGCGCGTGGACCAACAAAAAAATCCGCTAGTACGGATTTTTCGATTTTATGCGCGTCGGCAAAAAGCCAGTTTAGTTTTGAAATGTCTTCAGCCGAAATTATGTTTTGCGTTTGAACGGCAAAAACAGTTTTACTTTGGTTTTCAAAGAAATGAATCATTGTATTGAGTTTGTTGTATTGCAGTGCAAATTTAGTTTAAATAAATAGTTCGAGCAAGTAACAATAGCAAAGACTTATGAAAAATTAGTTAACAAAAGGTTTGCTTTGGTAAGCACCCAAATCTGGAGGTAAAGTTCGGGCGGTTCCTGTAATATCTTGCGGAATTAAATAAGCGGAATTTCCTTTTGCGAAAGCAGCCGAAGTGGCATCAATATTGAGTTTGTTTTTTGAAACACTTTGAAATCTAGGGTCTTGATTTAAGAGGATGCTGTTGTAATGGGTAGCATCGGTGGTAAATTGGTACAACGGATTGGTTGCCGCCGATTTTGAATCCATTTTGATGATGCAATTGTTGAATAGGTATTCAAAAGCGGCTCCTGTTTTTTTGCTCAAATCCAATTCGTTTGAGTAGGCGCCATAAATAATGCAGTTGTTGAAAGTCGCTTTACTGAGCGCATTCGTTTCGGGAACAGCGCCTAATTTGAAATTGCTTAACGTCACTGCCATTTGATTGGAACTACTCCAATTGTTGTTAAAAGTACAATGTGTAAAGGTGTAATTTCCGCCATATACACCAGTGAAAGTAGCTTCTCCAGCATTGTTAATGACTACATTTTCAGCGGTTATTTTTCCGTTTTGGGCAAAAATTCCGTAGTGGGTTGAATTGTAAATTTGTGTGTTTTTGATGCTTACATTGTTGCCATTGTTATTTTGAATTAACAATCCAATGGATGCATTTTTTATAGTTAGGTGATTGATATTGTTATTAATAGCACCTTCGTTTAACCAAACGGTTTCCCATTGTCCAGGTACATCGGCATAGTCAGATTGGAGTCGGTCACCTTGAAAAAAGACTTCATTTTCCAATTGATTGGTGGAAGAACTGCTGCCGTTTATTTGGAGTGATGCATTGTTGCCCACGATCAGTCCTGAATTGGTATGAAAATAAACTCTAGCTCCTGCATCAAAAACAGCTGTTTTACCCGAAGGAACACCAGCATATCCATAAATTACATACGCTTTTTGATTGGTAAAATGGAGTTCGTTGTCGTCTAGATAAAAACCTTCGACGGATTTGTTTCCGATAGGTATTGTTTCTGTATTTCCGTTGGCCAACCTTTGTGGAAAAAGGAAAATGGCATCTTTGACTAAAGTAACCAATTCTACTTTTTGAAGATGAGTTCCGGTTCCAAATTGGATTTGGTCCGTGTATAAAAAATCGGTAGAATTGGCATCTGCCGCATTAACGGTAGCTTCTATAAAAATATAGAGGCTGTCTTTGGCTAAAAGCGTTACATCCTGAAATACTTTTCCTTGATTGCCCGACATGCCGTCAACCGTCATTCGGTATTTAGAATTCAGTCCTTTGCCTAATTGAATGGAAGGAATAGAGAGGTCTTCGTTACTCTTGTTATACACCTTCAGTTGGTAGGTACTTGAGCTAATGGTACTAAATACGGTGTTTAAAAAAATAGTGTCTTGAGAAAAAACTAAATTTCCTTTGCTTGCAACGGTTTCAAAATCAGAACGGCAGGCACAGACCGTAAATAAGATTCCGATAAGTAATAACAATCGATTCAGTTGCATTGAATTAGTTTTTTGGTAAAAATAACGAATAATTTGTTATGCTTTAAAAACATATTTTCTAACTTTATATCCAATCCCAATTCAACCCAAATCTATGGCGAATACCTATACCCAAATTCACCTCCAATTTGTATTTGCAGTGAAATACAGAAATGGACTCATTCATTCTTCCTTTAAAAAAGAGTTGTATTACTATATTTCAGGAATAATCAAAGCGCATAATCATAAATTGTTGGCTATAAATGGAATGCCAGATCATATCCATATTTTGGTAGGAATGCGTCCATCACAATCGGTTTCTGATTTAATACAAGATATTAAAGCGAATTCATCAAAATGGATTAATGAGAAAAAGTTTTTAAAGGTTAAGTTTGAATGGCAGGAAGGGTATGGTGCTTTTTCGTATTCTAAATCACACGTTCAAAATGTAATTAAGTACATCCAAAATCAAGAGAAAAATCATCAAGCTAGAACGTTTAATGAAGAATATTTGGATTTTTTGAATGCTTTTGAAATTGATTATGATGAAAGATATGTATTCAAAGATCCAATTTAAATGTCATCCCTAGCGGGATTTTTTATTGTCATTTGTGTTACCAAAATAGCATCCCTAACGAGATTAATTATTCAATTTTGTGATTGATAGATTCGTAGTAGTTAGATTTCGATATATGTCATTCCTAGCGGGATTTTCTTTTGTTGTCATTTGTGTTGCCAAAATAATATCCCTAACGGGATTAATTATTTCATTTTTTGATTGATAACTCCGTAGTAGTTACATTTTGGTATATGTCATCCCTAGCGGGATTTTCTTTTGTTGTTATTTATGTTACCAAAATAACATCCCTAACGGGATTAATTTATATTCTTAAATCAACTCCGCTAGGAGTTAAATTTAGGTAGAATGATTACAGGCAACAAAATTAGTCCCGTAGGGACGATATCATGAACTCCGTAGGAGTTATATTTTGGTAGTCCCGTAGGGACGACATTTGTATTGTTCGATTTCGATAAATTTGGCTATTTTTACATCTTCAAAACCCTAATTATGTCATTCGATAAACAAAAGATACTAGATTATTGTAACGGATTTGCAAAAACTACCTTGATGGGAACCTTGAATATTGAGTATGTAGATGCTGGCGAAGATTTCTTGGTAGCAACCATGCCCGTGAATCCTTCGGTTCATCAGCCTATGGGGTTGTTGCACGGAGGAGCTTCGGTAGCTTTGGCAGAAAGTGTAGGTAGTGCCGCATCGATGTTGTTTGTTAATTCGGATTTGTTTGAGGTACGTGGTATTGAGATTGCAGCCAACCATTTGAAGGCAAAACGCAACGGAATCGTGACAGCAACTGCTAAAATAGTTCATAAAGGAAAAAGTATTCACCTTTGGGAAATCCGAATTGTGGATGAAAACGACCAATTAATTTCGCTTTGCAAATTGACGAATATGGTATTGCCTAAACGAAAAATCGAATAAATAAGAAAACATTCCTATGATTTCATTAGTCGATAAGATAGTGCTTCATCAACAGCAAAATTTGCCTTTTGTGGTCTATTCCAAGCCGAATTCGGATACCGTTTTAGGTTTGTTTCAGCAAAATGATACGTTGTTTGAAGTACACGATTTTACTGAAAAAGGGTTTGTTTTTGCTTCTTTTGACGGAAGTCAGAATTACATCATTCCTGAAAAAGATTCCGAGCAATGGAGCGAAGAATGGAGAGCGAATTCTAAAACTATTGCGCAAAAAGAAGCGGGTTTGGAGGCTGATGTAGCAGCACAAATTAATTTTCAGGATTTAGTAGGTAAAGGGATTCAGGCCATACAGAATAATGAATTTCAAAAAGTGGTTTTGTCACGAAGGGAAAGTGTAGCGTTGACTCATTTTGATTTGGTTGCCACTTTTCAAAAATTGGTGCAACAGTATCGTTCGGCTTTTGTGTATTGTTTTTACCATCCAAAAATAGGCACTTGGCTAGGGGCAAGTCCAGAACAATTACTTAAAGCAACTGCGCATTCATTTGAAACCATGGCTTTGGCGGGAACGCAAAAAGATACAGGAGCAGCGGAGGTTATTTGGCAACAAAAAGAACAAGAAGAACAACAGTTTGTAACCGATTATATTGTTTCAAAACTGAAAGAGGTGAGTGCCGAAATTCGAGTTTCGGAGGCGTATAGCGTTAAAGCAGGAAGTCTTTGGCATATCAAAACGGATATTTCGGGTGTGTTTGGACACGCTTTAGATTTGAAAAAAGCAATACAATTGTTGCATCCCACTCCGGCGGTTTGTGGTGTACCCAAAGCGATTTCGAAAGCATTTATTGTAGCCAATGAAAATTACAATCGTAGTTTTTACACCGGTTTTTTGGGCGAATTGAATCGGGAGTTTGCATCGGATTTGTTTGTAAATTTGCGCTGTATGCAAATTGATGGGAATCAAGCGCATTTGTATATGGGTTGTGGTATTACCAAAGACAGTCTTCCCGAAAAAGAGTGGAAGGAGAGTGTGAACAAGTCCATGACGATGAAACGAATACTTTAGAATTACAAAAAACAATATCAAATAAGACTATGAAATTAGATATACTGGCTTTTGGAGCGCATCCAGACGATGTTGAATTAGGTTGTGCAGGAACTATTTTGAAAGAAATTGCCTTAGGCAAAACGGTAGGAATTGTCGATTTGACTCGTGGCGAATTAGGTACGCGTGGGTCGGCAGATTTGCGTGACCAAGAAGCAGCTACTGCGGCTCAAATCTTGGGTGTTGCAGTGCGTGAAAATCTGCGTTTTAGAGATGGGTTTTTTGCCAATGATGAGGCGCACCAATTGGAAGTAATCAAAATGATTCGTAAATACCAACCGGAGATTGTTTTATGTAATGCCATTGATGACCGACATATTGATCATGGCAAAGGCAGTCAATTGGTTTCGGATGCGTGTTTTTTATCGGGTTTAATGAAGATTGAAACGCAATTAGACGGTCAAAATCAAAAAGCGTGGCGACCTAAAGTAGTCTATCATTATATCCAATGGAAAGACCTCAAACCCGATTTTGTGGTTGATATTACGGATTTTACTGATCAAAAAGTAGCGGCTATTTTAGCCTACCGTTCGCAATTTTATGACCCTAATTCTACAGAACCAGAGTCTCCTATAACGAGTAAAAACTTTTTAGAAAGCTTAAATTACCGCTCTAGAGATTTAGGAAGATTAGTAGGAGTAGACCATGCCGAAGGTTTTACCGTAGAAAGGTATTTGGCTGTCAATAGCTTAGGGGATTTGAAGTAATATGAAAGAGCGGTTATAAAAAATAACTGCTCTTAATTTTTATTTAAACTGTTTGCTACCGTTTGTTAGCTGTTATGTGAGGTTCGTCTATATTTTACTCTTCAAATCCATCATCCCATGTAAAACCCTTTCAACTTCAATTTCATTTTTTACAATTTCCTGAAAGAAAATAATATGTTCACCGCATTTGTAACCAAGTAAATTTTGAGAAACAATAGTATATAATTTTCCCAATTGAGGATTATTGGCTAAATCCATACAACAAGCTATAATAAGATTATAATAGTTCTCGGCTTGATTTTCAGACCAGTTTTCAACTGTATAATCCCAGATTTCTGTTAGATCATCAAGAGCTTTATTGGTAAAACTAAATTTTGCCATTTATTTTTTTCTAGCCTTTAATGATTCCAAGAATTTTTCAGGTTCAAAGTCTTTTGCTATTCCACTGTCTATTCCTTCTTGTATCGCTTTTCGCAATGCAATAACTCGATTTTCTTCTTCTTCTAATAAGCGAAGTCCAGCCCTGATAACTTCACTAGCGTTTGTAAATCTTCCATCACTGATAGTATGTTCGATAAAATTTTCAAAATGATTACCTAAAGATATTGAAGTATTGCGTCCCATAAGTTGAAATTTTTAGCTAAGTTACCAAAAAATGGTAACACTCTAAATTTCATCGCGATTTTTTTTTGAATTACACATAAACGTTGTAGAGGTTGTTATCAGCTGGTTTTTTTTACTGCTTTATTTTTATTGAACCGGAACAAACATCTCCTTCTTCAATCCCTATTTGCCAAATTTTCAAAGTTTTTATTCTTTCGTTTGTAAGTCTCGTTAAATGGATATTCCAACACATAGGAAAAACAGACCCATAATTCGATTGTTTATCCATTTCAGGAAATATAGCATTCATTTCTGCATCACGAAATTTAATCCATAAATTTTGTGCTGTTTTAAGTTTTGATATAAAAACAGGATCGTATTTATAATCTTTTAAAATCTGACTGTATACTTGGTTAAGTTCTTTGTCTGCTTTTATATATTTTTGATTTGCAGTAATATTCATTTCTGATTGCGTTTGACTAGAACAAAACATAGAAGTTAAGAAAAAGAAAGAAATTAGGATTTTGTTTTTCATATTTTATATAGATAGGATTTTCTGAATTTGATAATTAATTACTAAATTTTTTTCTGTTTTATTCTCTGAGTTCTGGTAAACTAGCTGGTAATGTTCCGCCGCCTCTCGTTACGTTAGTTGCGAACTTCGGAACGAATTATTCTCCACTAAGATAATATTTCTTGCGAAACGTGAACTTACCACAAAATTCGCAATTGTGAGAAACGGCCGTTAGTGGCCGCGCATTATTTACAATATGAACTTCTAAATTTTCCTTTTTCATATTCAAAAAGAATTTCCCTTGATTCTAAACTTTCTGTTGTTTTTAACTGAAAAGAAACATTTTCTTTATTCTTTTCCAGCCATTCACGCCATTGCTTAACATCTTCTAAAGTTGGATAATACACTATGCCGACATATGTACCATCAATTTTTTGAGGCGCTATTTTTGTGAGGCAAACAAGAGAATTTGGAAGTTTTATGTTCATATTACTTTTTCCCATTATATGCTTTTCAATTATGTCTATCCTTGCAGCAACTTCCATCGCAGCAGAAGTTTCCTTTTGGGCAATTGAAACTGTTGAGATAAAAAAAAGTATGTATATAAACTTCATCATTTATAGGGTTATGTTTGCATTGCCACTAAGTTGTATAAATGCAAAACAAACCTTCGCATATATATATCCATTATCAAATAGATAAACGAAGCTTTATATCGCTTTATTATTCCCAAATATATTTATTTTTTCTTACAAATCCTTAAAACGGTTTTTATTTGTTGTTGACTTTTCGCACATATAGTAAATGTATTTTTACCAGACTTGAATGTTAATCGTTCTTGAATTTAGCTAAGAATAGACGATACGTAATCTTTTATAGTATAAAGCTATTTGGCAGTCAATAGCTTAGGGCATAGGATTTAAAATCGGCATATTTTTTTCATCATTTTCTTTGCGAAAGCAAACATTTGTACTATATTTGCACCCGTTATACAAATGGTGGTTGTAGCTCAGCTGGTTAGAGCATCGGTTTGTGGTGCCGAGGGTCGTGGGTTCGAACCCCATCATCCACCCAAAAGTCAAAAGCTTCGAAGTAATTCGAGGCTTTTTTTGTGGCTATAATTGAAATAAAATAGCTAAGTTTATAAGCCTAATTTTTCTTATATGAACCCAATTATCACTCCTAACGAATTACTCGATGCGGTGCAATCCAACGCAATAGTATTGGTGGATGCTACGAACAGTCCGGTTGCTTTTCAGAATTACACACAATCCCATCTAAAAGGGGCTTTGTTTGTGGATGTCAATACGCAATTGGCCAATATCAAAGAAGATGTAGCTATTGGCGGTCGCCATCCGTTGCCAACGCTGGAACAGTTTTCTAAAACACTCACTGATTTAGGTATCACACCCGAAACATGGGTAGTGGTCTATGATGATAAAAATGGCGCGAATGCTGCCGCACGTTTTTGGTGGATGTTGCGTTCCATTGGACACGAAAAAGTACAAGTTTTAAGTGGTGGCATACAAGCAGCGATTCAGGCGGGGTTTCCAACAACTACTGCAGTCGAAATTCCGAATAAAGTGCCATCCTATCCTATTCTACATTGGCAATGGCCTACAATTGATCTTCAAGGTATGGATGAAATGATACAAAAAGAACAATTTGTAGTGATTGATGTGCGCGAGTCGCAACGTTTTAGAGGAGAAACAGAACCTATCGATTTGGTTTCAGGTCATATTCCGGGAGCGACTAATAGTCCGTTTACGACTAATTTGGACGCAGAAGGTTTCTTTTTGTCTCCTGAAGCATTGAAAACAAAGTATCAAAAAATGTTTGGGACTACTCCGTTAGAAAACAGAGTCGTGCATTGTGGATCGGGCGTTACCGCTTGTCATACGCTTTTAGCTATGGCTATTGCTGATTTGCCTATACCTAAATTATACGTGGGTTCTTGGAGCGAATGGTCTAGAAACAACAGAGAGATTGTTGTTGAAAACTAAGGTCTGCTGAAAACTAAAAATAATTTTTAAGTTTAAGTTCTGCCATTTTTTGAAATTGTAAATAAAATTTTAACCACATAGAAACATAGGTTATTAATTAAACCAAAAGAATGGATAGAAACAGCACTATTTTTCACATAGCTATGTGAATAGTAAAACGTCTATTCCTAACTTTGTACTAACTTTCAAGTCTATGTTTCTATGTGGTTAAAAAATAGAATAATTATACTCAACTAGTGTGTTTAATTCAAAACCATTAAGGTAGTAAGAGAATTAAGGCTTAATGAAACTTACTATCTTAATGGTTCATAAAAAAAGCGCTTTGAGTCATCAAAGCGCTTTTTTATTCAAATGGAATAGTATTTATTTTTTATCCACTACAATTCGGTCTTTGCGATTGGCCAATTCCCAAGCCGTTACAAAAGCCATTTGGGCTCTTTTTGCCAAAGCATCGTATTCAATTTTGTCTGGTTCGTCTGTTTTTTTGTGGTAATCAGCATGAACACCATTAAAGAAAAATACGGATGGAATTCCGTGTTTAGCAAAATTATAATGATCCGAACGCTCATAAAAACGGTTGGGATCTTTCGGGTCGTTAAAACGATAATCCAAATCAAGGCCTACGTATCTTTGATTCATAATGGAACAAATAAAATCCAATTCAGAAGACAAACGATTAGCACCAATGATGTACACATAATTGTTAGTGTTAGGATGTATTTCGTCACGACGACCTATCATATCAATATTCACATCAGCAACAGTATTTTCTAATGGGAACAATGGATTTTCAGAGTAAAAACGAGAACCGTGTAAACCGTGTTCTTCTCCCGTTACGTGCAGAAAAAGAATCGAACGTTTTGGTCCGTGTCCTTCTTTCTTTGCCATTTGAAAGGCTTGTGCCAATTCTAATAGGGCAGAAGTTCCAGACCCATCATCGTCAGCGCCATTATACACGTCGCCATCTTTAATTCCCACATGGTCGTAGTGAGCAGAAACCACAATAATTTCATTTGGTTTTTCAGAACCTTCAATAAAAGCCCAGATGTTTTCTGAATCACCTAAATTGCCTCCGTATTTTTTATTCAAATAGGCAGCAGGAATAGGTTGGTAGTAACTGTTAGCTCCTTTAGGATAAGAGATTTGGTTTTTTTCGTATTGACTAATCAGGTAACGCCCTGCTTTTTTCTGACCAGCAGAACCTGTTTCGCGACCTTCCATTGAGTCGGCAGCAATGATGTACAGGTGTTTTTTTAACTCTTCTGGGGTGATGGTTTTCATGTATTTTGTCGGGTCAGTAGTATTTCTCGATACTAAAGAAGCTCCATTTTTACAAGAAGTCCCTAATGCGATTAGGGAAAGAAAAAGTACTTTTTTCATTTTTAATTTAATGTAGGTTAATCTATTTATTTTTTTAAAACTTCGTTTAAGAATAGTTTCATGTGTTCAAAAGAACGTGTTGCTGCCTTTTCGTTGTAAGCGGCTCCTTTAGAATTGTCGTTTCCGGCATCTGGATCAGTGAAAGAATGCACGGCATTAGCATAATAAATCATTTCCCAATCGGCTTTAGCATCGCGCATTTCTTGTTGGAAACCTGCAATTTCTTCTTTGCTAACGTAAGGATCATCTGCTCCATGGCAAGCCAAAACTTTGGTTGTAATTGGATTCACGGCACGACCAGCGTCTTTACCTAAGCCACCATGGAAAGAAACCACTCCTTTAACGTTCATATTGGCGCGCGCTGCTTCTAAAGCACCAGTTCCACCAAAACAAAAACCGATTACCACGATATTATCCGGATTAGCTCCTGATTGGATTAATTGGGCCAAAGCCAATTTGATACGTTTGTGATACAAATCGGTATTCTTTTTATAAAACCCTGCCATCTTAGCTGCGTCAGCAGTAGTTTGAGGATAGTTGCCTTCGCCATAAATATCGGCTACGAAAGCATAATAGCCTAATTTTGATAGTTTTTCAGCAGTAGTTTTAGCATGTGCATCAATTCCTTTCCAAGCAGGAAGGACTAAAATCCCCGGTTTTTGTGCGCTTGATGTATTTGGTTTGATGGCTAAACCGTTTAAAATTTGAGCTTCATCTTTGTATTGCACGGGTTTTAATTGTGCCAATAAAGTTGTTGAAAACAGAATTGCTCCAAAAAATATTCCTTTGAAATTTTTCATTTGATTTTGATTTTGGTATAAATGTAAATGATTTTAATGAATTTCAAACTACTAAAAATAGATTTTACTTCCTTTTGTGGCTTGGATTGACTAAATTTGTTTTTTTCAAAATAACATCTAAAAACAACGGTTATGAGTCATGATACTACGCATCTATCCACAGCATCGGATGCTTTAATTGCCAAAGAAAATCAATACGGAGCACACAATTACCATCCGTTGCCGGTAGTTTTAGACCGAGGAGAAGGGGTGTTTGTTTGGGATGTAGATGGGAAACGTTATTTTGATTTTTTATCGGCCTATTCTGCTGTGAACCAAGGACATTGTCATCCTAAAATTGCCGATGCTATGATGCGTCAAGCGCAAAAATTGACCTTAACGTCTCGCGCTTTTTTTAACGATCAATTAGGGCCGTATGAAGAATATGTGACTAATTATTTTGGTTTTGATAAAGTCTTGCCCATGAATACTGGAGCAGAGGCGGTAGAAACGGCTTTGAAATTGTGTAGAAAATGGGCTTATGAAGTAAAAGGAATTGCCGAAAATGAGGCTCAAATTATTGTTTGTGAGAATAATTTCCACGGAAGAACAACTACTATTATTTCGTTCTCCAATGACGAGTCGGCGCGTAAGAATTTTGGGCCGTTCACCAATGGATTTATCAAAATACCTTATGATGACGTAGACGCTTTGGCGAAAGCCTTGGCATCTTCCAAGAATATAGCGGGTTTCTTAGTAGAACCCATTCAAGGTGAGGCGGGAGTATATGTGCCTAGTGAAGGTTATTTGGCACAAGCCAAAGCATTGTGTGAGGCCAATAATGTTTTGTTTATTGCCGATGAGGTACAAACAGGAATTGCGCGTACAGGTCGATTGTTAGCGACTTGTGGCAATTGCGAATGTAAAAAAGGCTGTGAAAACAAACCAGAAGTGAAACCCGATATTTTGATCTTAGGAAAGGCGCTTTCGGGCGGATTTTATCCGGTATCAGCAGTGTTGGCAAATAATGTGATTATGAATGTGATTCAGCCAGGACAACACGGTTCGACTTTTGGGGGTAACCCAATTGCCGCAGCGGTAGCGGTCGCCGCTTTGGAGGTGGTAAAAGAAGAAAATTTAGCACAAAACGCGGCTTATTTGGGCGAAGTGTTCCGTTATGGATTGAAGGAAATTGCGTCTCGAAATTCGTTAATCCGATTGGTTAGAGGGAAAGGATTGCTGAATGCGATTGTAATTGACAGCGATGAAGATTCAGATTTAGCTTGGGAAATTTGCTTGAAATTCAGGGATAATGGCTTGTTAGCCAAACCAACTCACGGAAACAAAATTCGTTTAGCACCGCCGTTGGTCATTACCGAAAGTCAAATTCATGAATGTTTAGGAATTATTGAGCGTTCGTTAAACGCGTTTAAATAAAAAAACAAACCCCAAAAGCGATTTCGTTTTTGGGGTTTTTATTTTGAGTATCTCCAAAATTAGTTGTTTTAAGAAAGTCGCTATATTTGGGGAGTAAATAGTAGTTATCTGTTATGGTAAAAGCATTTTTTAAAATACACTATGGTGCATTTGTTTTTCTTATTTCTTTGAGTGCTTCTGCTCAAGTATTGAACATAGATAGAGAAATTGAATCGGATTCAATTAAAAATAAATGGTTGCATAGCGTTGATTTTTCGTTAAGTTCTGATAAATTAAAAAAGAATTTATTAGATGTTAATTCAAGAATTGAAACCACTCGTTTTTTCACAAATCATTATGTTTTGGTGGGTTCTGTCAACAATGAATTGACTTTGAATGGAAATGATGTGCTTCAAAATGAAGGGTATATTCAAATGAGGTATCGGGATAATGATACACGGCAATGGAGCAATGAGTCGTATGTACAGTACCAATGGAATGATGCTTTAGGAATGGAATTCAGGCAAGTATTGGGCTCGAATTTAAGAGTGCGAATCTTTGATAGAAAAGCCATTGACTTGTATTCTGGTTTGGGTGTTTTTTATGAAAAAGAACGATGGAATTGGAGTGGGGTGGACGATGTTGTTTTGTCAACTAATCCCAGCATACTCAATAGAAATTTGTATCGTCTTAATCATTATTGGAAATTTGCGTGTGCCTTAAATGAGAACTTGGATATTTCGGCAGTGTCTTATTTTCAATTTCCTTTGAATGGCGATTTTACCAATGTGCGATGGTATTGGGATTTAAAATCCAATCTGAAAATTAGTAAAAAAACGAGTTTTGTCATTCATTACGACCATACTTTTGACAACTACCGATTAGTACCTATTGCTAAATACTATTATTCGATTGACTTTGGAGTCCAAGTAAAGTGGTAAAAAAGGTTTAATAATCTGAGTAATCCGTTGGGTACAAGAATAGAATATCCATGTGAGAAATGGTGTTTTTGTATTTGTCCATTTGTAATAAGGCTTTCCACTCTGGCGAACTAGAAAAAGCTTTCCAGTGTTCGTCTCGACTTTGTTGGTTGGCAAACGTGGTTAAATACATTAAATTAGGCATTTTACCTCCCGAAAGTACTTCGCCATAAAAAACCGCATTGAATTGCAGGCGTTGGAATAATTTGATTTCGCCTCCAGCGTTAAACATATCCACTTTTCTATGGTAAATAGCTTCTGTTGCCGACTCGTAACTGCGCAATTCATACACACGACTCGCTCTTGGACTGTCTAATTGTGGTAGTGTCAATAAAGGATGATCAGTAAAGGCCTGTAAAAGCACGGATTCAATACGCACATAGGGCGCTTGGTTGTAAGCAGCGTTCAAATAGGGTGCGCCAACGGTTAAATACTGTTCGTCTTTGGCTAATTTTTCTTCTAATTGTAACAATTGCTTACTGGATGCAAATGGAATTACCACTACAATTTTCTTAATAGAATCGGCCGCAAATGTTCTCGGTTTAAAAACTCCAACGGCTTTAATGCCTATTTTTTTCAAAGCCGGTAAATAGGCGTCTTTTAAAAAGTTTTCGGTTACAGTTAATTGCGCTTCCGATTGCAGGTTGTAGGTTTTGATTTGGTACAACTCTCTTTTTTGGGCATTGCTAGTGGTGCTGATAGCAATTAGAGTCAAACAGTATAGTATTTTTTTTATAGTTTTCATAGTGTCTTAATTTAGGGTTAAGATAAAGATTTGTCTTGAAATTTAGTTTTAGTGGCCAAGAAAATAATCGTGCGGTTGTGAGAGAAAATATTAGTGGTATATTATAAGTACTATTTTTCATTCTCTGCGATTAGAGCATTCAATTCGAGACTTAGTTTTGGGAGATGATTAGTAAGTATTGACCAAATATTTTCATCAGAGATGTTGTCATAAGCATGGATGACTTGATTTCTTAATCCAATAATTGCTTTTGCATTACTAATTTTTTTGGTAAAAGAATTGTTACGAGTGATTATTCTGTTTACGGCTTCACCAATAATTTCAAGATTTCTTTCTACAGCTCTCTTAAGCATTACGTTTTTCTGGTATTTAAAGAAATCTTTTTCTTCTTCTTTGAAAAAGCTATCAATTTCTTCAATACAGATTTTAATATCATACAGCCATTTAAGAATTCTTTCATCCATAAATAAGCTCTTTTGATTTGTCTATAGCGTTGATTAAGATGGGGTTTTTTAAGGTTTGTTCTTCAACTAAATCTACTTTTCGGCCGAATAGTTTTTCTAATTTTTCTTTTAAATTCATGTAATTGTCAAAATAAGTTGATAATTCAATTGATTTGAATTTTACAAGAAAATCGATATCACTTTTTGTATTGAAGTTGGAATTTAAGGCCGAACCAAATAGATACATTTTTTCTACGTTGTACCTAGTACAAAGTTTTTTTATATCGTCTCTATTTTTATCCAATCGTCCCATCAACGCAAATTTACACAAAAAAAGTTTTCTTTTTACAGGTTAATAGGGTTTATTCTTTTCCTGTCATTTCTTTGAATTTGTCAATGTCTAAGTAGATGATACCCCAATGATGGCCGTCTAAATCTTCAATATTGCGTACTTGCATAAAGCCTTCGTCACTTGCGGGTTTTGGTTCTGTTCCACCTGCTTTTAGTCCATTCTCAACCATTTTATTAAGTTGGTCCAAACTTGCTACAGGAAGTGTAAAAGTGGCGATGGTGTTTTCTTTAGGGTTAGCCATATTTTTGGTGTTTCCTGATTGGAACATTTCATACGATTGCAACATCAAATAAATTTGGTCGCTCCAAACCATGCATTTTTGGTTGTCAAAAGTAAATAATGGATTTACCGTAAAACCTAATTGGGTGTAGAATTGCATAGCAGCATCCACATTTTTTACGGGTAAGTTGATGAAAAGTTGTTTCATTTTTTAACAGGGTTTTAGACTAATTAAGATTTCTCAAAGTTGAGAGAATTGGTGGAGTAAGTGAAATTCATTAAGATTAAATGTTTTTAATAAATTTACATTGAGGATAAGATGTACATCCTAAGAACTCTCCAAATTTTCCGATTCTTAACACTAATTTTTTGCCACATCGAGGACATATACTTCTTTGAACAGAGTTTTCTCGTTTTTGTATGGTTTTTTTAATAGATTTTATATGCTCATTTTTGTCATATATATCAATTAGATTTGATTCTGTTATTTTTTGAAAAACATTCTCTTTATCAGTTTCGGTAAGATTTATTTCATTGTATCTTTTTATTGTGTCTATGAGCTGATGTGAATTTATTACAGCAGTAGTTGAATTAACTTTTATTTTTGATTTTGAAGTAAAAACTATTACGGGTATATATTTTATGTTAGGGTATTGATTAAGACAGTTTTTCAAAGCGTTTATATGTCCCAAATTTTGTTTTATTGGGTTGTAAAACTTCTCTTTTCTCTTAAATATAATTTGATTCCAATATTCTGAATTTTCATTACCGAAAATCAAACCTTTGTAATTTTTTGTTTCTATAACAAATATTCCAAAATCAGAAATCACAATATGGTCAATTTGGGAGGTTTTATTTCCTTTTTTTAATACAACATTATTAATGACTTTATATTTAGATTTATTTAAAAAATATAATATTGAGGAAATATTTTTTTCTCCAATTACACCTTTTATTTTGGCTTTGTATAATTTGAAAAAGAAAAACGCGAAAAAAACTATTACTAATATCACAAACTTCATAATTCTGTCTGAATTTAATTTTACCTAACTATTAAATATTTTGATTTTTTAGTTAGAAAATCTCTCAAAAATATATAAAATACTTTACAAATCACAAACCTAATTTTCGAGTTGATCAATAGGATTTAATTAAATATCTGAATCAAATGCAGTACAAAATGTCATCTTGTCAGCCGTTTTTACGTCAGTTGGGCTGAAAACTGACAATTTCTATACTGTCAGGGACTTGGCACAAAGATTGACTTATGCACTTCGAGTTATTAAAACGAATATCTAATTAAATTAAATATAATCAAAAATGGGTAAAATCATCGGAATTGATTTAGGTACAACCAACTCTTGTGTTTCTGTAATGGAAGGTAACGAGGCAGTAGTTATCCCTAATGCAGAAGGAAAAAGAACAACTCCTTCTATCATCGCTTTTGTTGAAGGTGGAGAAATTAAAGTAGGAGATCCTGCAAAAAGACAAGCGGTAACTAATCCTACCAAAACGATTGCTTCTATCAAACGTTTTATGGGACATTCTTTTGCTGAGGTTTCAGGAGAAGCAAAAAGAGTTCCTTATTCAGTAGTAAAAGGAGACAACAATACGCCACGTGTGGATATTGATGGTCGTTTATATACTGCACAAGAATTGTCAGCAATGACACTTCAAAAAATGAAAAAAACAGCTGAGGACTATTTAGGTCAAACAGTTACTGAAGCAGTTATTACTGTTCCAGCTTACTTTAACGATGCACAACGTCAAGCTACTAAAGAAGCAGGAGAAATTGCTGGTTTGAAAGTAATGCGTATCATCAACGAACCAACTGCTGCTGCTTTAGCATACGGTTTAGATAAAAAAGGACAAGATCAAAAAATTGCAGTTTACGATTTAGGAGGAGGTACTTTTGATATCTCTGTATTGGAATTAGGAGACGGTGTATTTGAAGTATTGTCTACTAACGGAGATACTCACTTAGGTGGAGATGATTTTGACCAAACTATCATTGACTGGTTGGCAGACGAATTCAAAGCTGAAGAAGGAATTGACTTGCGTTTAGACCCAATGTCATTACAACGTATTAAAGAAGCAGCTGAGAAAGCTAAAATTGAGTTGTCATCTTCAGCAGAAACTGAAATCAACTTGCCTTATGTAACTGCTACAGCTTCAGGACCTAAACACTTAGTAAAAAAATTAACAAGAGCTAAATTTGAGCAATTGTCTGATGCCTTAGTAAAACGTTCTATGGAACCAGTTGCTAAAGCGTTGAAAGATGCAGGTTTATCTACTTCTGATATTGACGAAGTTATCCTTGTAGGAGGTTCTACTCGTATGCCAAGAATCGCTGACGAAGTGGAGAAATTCTTTGGTAAAAAAGCATCTAAAGGAGTGAATCCTGATGAGGTAGTTGCTATTGGAGCGGCTATCCAAGGTGGAGTTTTATCTGGAGATGTAAAAGATGTATTGTTACTTGATGTAACACCTCTTTCTTTAGGTATCGAAACTATGGGTGGTGTAATGACTACATTAATTGAGTCTAACACAACTATCCCAACTAAAAAATCACAAGTATTCTCTACTGCTGCTGATTCTCAACCATCTGTTGAAATCCACGTATTGCAAGGAGCTAGAGCAATGGCTGTTGATAACAAAACAATTGGTCGTTTCCACTTAGATGGTATTCCACCAGCACCAAGAGGAGTTCCTCAAATTGAAGTAACTTTTGATATTGATGCTAATGGTATCATCAAAGTTTCGGCTACTGATAAAGGAACTGGAAAATCGCACGACATTCGTATCGAAGCTTCTTCTGGATTAACAGCTGAAGAAATCGAGAAAATGAAAAAAGATGCTGAAGCAAATGCTGACGCAGATAAAGCGGCGAAAGAAAAAGCTGAAAAATTAAACGAAGCTGACGGAATGATCTTCCAAACTGAAAGTCAATTGAAAGAATTAGGTGATAAATTATCTGATGACAACAAAGTGGCTATCGAGTATGCTTTAACTGAATTGAGAATGGCACACCAATCTCAAGATATTCCAGCAATTCAAACGGCTTTGGACAACATCAATGCAGCTTGGAAAAAAGCTACAGAAGCGATGTATGCTCAAGGAGAACAAGGTCAAGCGGATGCGCAACCTCAAGGTGATGCACAATCAGGAGACAATGTTGAAGACGTTGATTTCGAAGAAGTGAAATAATTCTTTTTCCCTTTTTATATAAAAACCGAGCTAGAAATAGCTCGGTTTTTTTGTTTAAATCAATTGTTTTTTCTTTGTTAAATATGATTAATCTCATAAAAGGGAGTGGTTTTTCTAGTTATTTTTGTACTGTTGTAAAGACAAAAAATCAAAAGCAATACTAAAGCCTGCTAAATGAGAAAAATTAGGTACAAAAAGGGAAGAAAAGTACAACCTTTTAATTTAGAATATACTGGACTTCATAAAAGTCACGAATCAGAAATGCAGTTGTTTGTCTATAACGATTTGGACTTAACGGAATATGAAAAAATAAATATTGCTGATTTTGCTAAAAGCATTGCTGTTGGGAAAACCAACTGGCTTAATGTTCATGGCTTGAATGATTTGGAATTGGTTAAAGCCGTTGGGGATTATTTTGCAATCGATAACTTTATGTTGTCCGATATTTTGAATACGACCAAGCGAACTAAATTAGAAGAACTGCGTGAGGTGCTTTTTTTTAATATCAAATCGCTATTGCCCACAGAACATTCAGATAATATTCAAGTAGAACAAATTAGTTTTTTGATTAAAGATGGTGTTCTCTTGTCGTTTCAAGAAAAGCGCAGTGATTTTTTTACACACATTAGAGAGCGTATTCGCACCCACTCAGGTATAGTGCGAACTAAAAAAGCCGATTACTTGTTGTACATTCTACTAGATGCTGTGATGGAAAATTTCTACATCACTTTAGAACATGAAGAAGATAAAGTAGAAGATTTGATTAATCTTTCCAAAAGAAGCGATAATCCAGTAATTCTAGAACGCATAGAAAAACACCGAGATAATTTTAACTTTTTAAAGCGTTCTATTATTCCGTTGCGCGATTCATTATATGATATTAAAAGCATTAAAGATGACAATGTTTTCAATGTAATAGAAACAGAGAATTTTAGTTTTTTTGCCCGCTTGCATCAAAAGAGTTTAGAGCTTTTAGAACAAATAGAATCGGATATGGTTTCTCTTGAAAGTGCATCTAGTTTCTTTTTTTCATACCAAGCGCATAAGATGAATGAGATTATGAAAACCTTGACAATTGTGTCGGCCATTTTTATCCCGCTAACCTTTATTGTTGGAGTGTACGGAATGAATTTTGAGAATATGCCCGAGTTAAAATATTCCTATGGGTATTATACCGTTATTGGAATTATGGTGTTGATGGGAATTGCAATGTTATTTTATTTCAAAAAAAGAAGGTGGTTTTAATTTAGGCACATAAAAAAAGGAAGTATGAGTAAATCCATATATATAGCAACAAGCGAGCCTAGTAGCGGAAAATCAATTGTCACTTTGGGCTTGATGAGTATGTTAATTGGTAAAACAGCCAAAGTAGGGTATTTTAGACCTATTATTGAAGATATTGAGGAAGGCGGATTTGACAATCACATTGAAACGGTGATTACTCATTTTGGGTTGGATATTGAATTTGAAGATGCCTATGCTGTCACTAAAAGTAAGCTGATTAAGAAAAAGAACAAAGGGAAACTAGGTGATGTAATTGATTTGATTATTGAGAAATACAAACGCCTGGAAGAACGTTTTGACTTTGTATTGGTAGAAGGAACCAGTTTTACTGGCGAAGGAACCGCCATTGAATTAGACATGAATGTCTTAATTGCTAAAAATTTAGGAATTCCAACGGTAATAGTAGGCTCAGGAGTAGGCAAAACGTTAGAAGAGTTAATCGATAGTTTGCATCTTGTTTATGATTCGTTCAAATTCAAAGAAGTAGAAGTATTGGCTATTTTTGCCAATAAAGTGCAACCTCAAAATATTGAATTAGTAACTGCTGGTTTGAAAAAAAATCTTCCAGAACCAATATTAATCAATACAATTCCGGTAATTTCAAGTTTGAATCATCCTACAGTTCAAGAAATTGTAACCGATTTGAATGCTAAGGTGCTGTTTGGAGAAACGTATTTGAATAACCAAACCAGTAATTTTAGTGTAGGAGCGATGCAATTGTGTAATTATTTGGTACATCTTAAAGAAGATAGTTTGGTCATTACACCAGGTGATCGTGCCGATATAATTTTAGGGGCTTTACAAGCTAATGAGTCGGTTAATTACCCTACCATAGCGGGAATCGTTTTGACAGGGAATATTTTGCCAGAACCAAGTATTTTGAAATTGATTGAAGGACTTTCGCCAGTGGTTCCAATTATTTCTGTAGAAGAAGGGACGTACTATATTACGAACAGAATAGGGTCTATCAAATCTAAAATTTATGCCAATAACAAACAAAAAATAGCCACCTCAATTACTACGTTTGAAAAGTATGTTGATATGGAGAATTTGGCTCAAAAGTTAATTACTTTCAAAGCCGAAGGCATGACGCCAAAAATGTTCCAATACAATTTAGTCAAACGTGCCAAAATGCACCGAAAACATATTGTATTGCCCGAAGGTAGTGATGAGCGAATTATTAGCGCAGCAGCCCGACTTTTAGCAATGGATGTAGTGGATATTTCGATTATTGGTAACAAAAAACAAATTGAAAATAAGGTAGCCGAATTAGGTTTGGATTTCGATTTTACCAAAGTGCAAATCATCAATCCGATTGAGTCAGAACATTATGACGATTATGTTACGACTTATTATGAACTGCGAAAAGCGAAGAATGTTTCTATGGCTATGGCCAAGGATTTGTTAGAAGATGTGTCCTATTTTGGAACGATGATGGTCTACAAAGGGCATGCTGACGGAATGGTTTCGGGAGCGGCTCACACCACCCAGCACACTATTTTGCCGGCGCTTCAGTTTATTAAAACAAAACCTAATTGTTCGGTGGTTTCCTCTGTGTTTTTTATGTGTTTGGAAGACCGTGTTTCCGTTTTTGGAGATTGCGCTATCAATCCGAATCCAACAGCAGAACAATTGGCTGAGATTGCTATTTCTTCTGCCGACTCGAGTCTGGCTTTTGGTATCGAACCTAAAGTGGCGATGCTTTCCTATTCGTCAGGAACTTCTGGAAAAGGAGATGAGGTGGATAAGGTTCGTAAAGCAACTGAAATAGTGAAAGCGCAACGTCCCGATTTAAAAATTGAAGGGCCAATTCAGTACGATGCTGCGGTTGATTTAGAAGTAGGACAAAGTAAAATGCCTAACTCTGAAGTAGCGGGTCATGCTAGTGTATTGATTTTTCCAGATTTGAATACGGGAAATAATACGTACAAAGCGGTACAAAGAGAAACAGGTGCTTTGGCTATTGGTCCAATGCTACAAGGATTAAATAAGCCAGTGAACGATTTAAGTCGTGGTTGTACGGTCGATGATATTATCAATACGGTGGTCATTACGGCAATCCAAGCACAAGGGTTATAATTAAAATAAAGTATCATAATGAAAATTGTAATATTAAATTCGGGTAGTTCGTCGATTAAATACCAATTGATTGAAATGCCTGCTCAAACCGTTATTTGTAACGGAATGATTGACCGAATTGGGTTAGATAATTCCAACTTGTCATATACCACAGAAAATACTAAGATTGAAGAAACGATTGCGATTCCCAATCATACTATAGGATTAGAAAAAATTGCAGCTTTATTGTTGGACGAAAAAGTAGGGGTTATCAAAAGCACTTCTGAGATTCAAGCAGTAGGACATCGAGTGGTTCATGGCGGGAGTGATTTTTCGGATACGGTTGTCATTACAGAGGCAGTTAAAGACAAAATTCAGCAACTTTTTGATTTGGCACCCTTGCATAATCCGGCTAATTTAGAAGGAATCAAGGTGTCTGAAACTATTTTTTCTCAAGCCAAACAAGTGGCTGTTTTTGATACTGCTTTCCATCAAACGATTCCTGTAGTGGCTCATAAATATGCTATTCCGAATCCGTTGTTGACTGAAAATAAAATTCGCGTGTATGGATTTCATGGGACTAGTCACAAATATGTTTCTGAAAAAGCCATTGCTTATTTAGAACAACACAATTGTGCTGCTTCAAAAATTATAACGATTCATCTGGGTAATGGATGCAGTATGACGGCTGTTCAAGATGGGAAGAGTATTGATCATACTTTAGGTTTTGGGCCAATGAACGGACTCATAATGGGGACTCGAAGCGGAGATATTGATCAATCGGTTATTTTTTATTTAGTGAATACTTTAGGATTTTCGTTGGACAAAGTGAATACGCTTTTACAAAAAGAGAGCGGGATGTACGGCCTAACCGGGTTTAGTGATTTAAGAGATATTGAAGCACAGGCTGAAAAAGGAGACGAAAATTGTCAATTGGCTTTAGCCATGAATGCGTACCGAATTAAAAAATACATTGGTTCGTATGCTGCTGTTTTAAACGGATTGGATGCCATTGTCTTCACGGCTGGAATTGGAGAGAATTCGTCGTTTATCCGACAATTAGTTTGTACCGATATGGATTATTTCGGATTGGCATTGGATACCGAAAAAAATGAAATTCGTTCGAAGCAGCTTCGCGAAATTAATTTGGCGAACGCCAAAACTAAAATACTGGTTATTCCTACCAATGAAGAGCTGGAAATTGCACATCAGGTGTATGATTCCTTGAGCTAAATTCAATAATAAAAACTATATTCGTCGTCTTAAAAAACTAAAAAAATGAAACAGTTATTCTCTCTTTTTCTCTTGTTTATTATTGGATTAACCCAAGCACAAACTGTGAGTTCTCCATCAGGTACTATTGTATTAACTTTCCAATTAACGCCAGATGGGCAACCTACTTATGCGGTGAATTATAAAACAAAAGCAGTGGTGCTAAAGAGTAATTTAGGAATTAAATTAAAAGATAAACCGGTATTAGATACTAAATTTGAGATTCTAACGTCAAAGAATAGTACGTTCAATGAATCTTGGAAACCTGTTTTGGGAGAACAAGCGTCTATAACCAATCATTACAATGAGTTAGTGGTGAGTTTGCTTCAAAAAGGAACTAATGTAAAAATGAATGTAGTTTTTAGAGCGTTTGATGAGGGAGTCGCTTTTCGCTATGATTTCCCAAAGCAAAAAGAATTGAATTATTTTATCATTTCAGATGAAGCAACGCAGTTTAACTTAACAGAAAACAATAAGGTGTTTTGGTTGCCAGGTGATTTTGATAGTAATGAATACGAATACAATGAAACCCAATTCTCTCAAATTGACAATTCTAAAATCAATATGAATAACGGAATTGGTGTTAAAACCATTCCTGGGAGATATACTGTACAAACTCCTTTGATGATGAAGTCACCATCGGGTTTGTATTTGAATATTTTTGAAGCAGCAGTAATCAACTACCCTGTAATGCATTTAAAAGCAGATGTCGCTAATTACAAGTTGAAAGCCGAATTAGTTCCTAATGCTATTGGAGATAAAGCCTATTTACAAACACCTTGTGTATCACCTTGGAGAACGATTATGATTAGTAATGATGCACGCGATATTGTAGGTTCTAAAATGATTTTGAATTTAAATGAACCTTCTAAAATTGAAGATACTTCTTGGATCAAACCGATGAAATATGTTGGGATTTGGTGGGAAATGCACGTAGGGAATTCGACTTGGGATTATGCTGGTTCTCAAAATGCTACTACTGATTTTGGTACAAAACTAGTATCCTCAGGGCGCCACGGAGCGACTACTGAAAATACCAAACGCTATATCGATTTTGCAGCTAAACACGGTTTTGATGGTGTTTTGGTAGAAGGCTGGAACGAAGGTTGGGAAGATTGGTCGGGCAATTGGAAAGAAGAAGTTTTTGACTTTGTAACTCCGTATCCTGATTTTGATATTGTAGCTATTTCTGCTTACGCCAAAGCGAAGAATGTAAAAATGATTATGCATCATGAAACTTCGGGTTCGGTGGCAAATTACGAAAGACGCTTGGATCGTGCCTTTGAAAATATGGTGAAATACAATTATCCTGCTGTAAAGACGGGGTATGTGGGTAAAATTATTCCACGTGGCGAAATGCACGATGGACAAATGATGGTGAATCATTTTGCTCATGTAGTCAAACGTGCAGCGGACTATAAATTGATGGTGAATTCACACGAGTCATCCCACCCGACAGGATTGGGAAGAACGTATCCTAATTATGTGGCTGCCGAAGCAGCGAGAGGAACTGAGTTCAATGCTTGGAGTGTGGGTAATCCACCAATGCACGAAACGATTTTACCGTTTACACGTCAGTTAGGAGGGCCTATGGATTATACACCAGGTATTTTTGAAATTAAAATGAGTCATTACGACAAGAATAAAACGGAGCAAGTGCATACCACTTTGGCAAAACAACTAGCTTTGTATGTTACCATGTATTCTCCAATTCAAATGGCAGCTGACTTGCCAGAGAATTATGAAAAGTATCCAGATGCGTTTCAGTTTATCAAAGACGTTGCAGTAGATTGGGATGAAAGTAAATATTTAGAAGCAGAACCAGGAGATTATTTGACAATTGCAAGAAAAGCAAAAGGAAACCAATCTTGGTTTTTAGGAGCTATTACCGATGAAAATGCAAGACAAACTGAAATCAAATTGGATTTTTTAACTAAAGGGAAAAAATACAAAGCCACTGTTTATGAAGATGCTAAAGATGCCGATTGGGAAAAAAATCCGATAGCCTATCGCATTCGAACTGTTGAAGTTACTGCCAATTCGAAAATTAAATTGAACTTGGCACCAGGAGGAGGAACAGCTATCTGTTTTGAACCCATCCAATAAAAATTGAAACCTGCTTTTTCATAAGCAGGTTTTTTTATGAAGGTAAATGGGTTCTGTTTGAAAAAGAATTCCGAAATTGCCCTTTCAATAAATCAAATTAATTATGAGAAAGTCAATTATAGCAGGTTTACTTTTCCTGAATGGAATAACATTGTTGGCACAATCCAAAGACGAACAAACTATCAAAGAAATCTATAAATCAGGATTAACTAATGCGAAATGTTATTCTTGGTTAGAACATTTGTCCAATAAAATTGGTGCTCGATTATCGGGTTCAGATAATGCCGAAAAAGCGGTACAATATACCAAAGCACAATTAGAAACTTTAGGGTTAGACAAAGTGTACTTGCAAGAAGTTATGGTGCCAAAATGGGTTCGTGGCGAAAAAGAAAGCGCTTATATTTTGGACAACAAAACTAAAATCAATGTGCCAATTTCTGCTTTGGGTGGTTCAATTGCTACTCCCAAAAATGGATTAACTGCTGAGATAATCGAAGTTCAAGGGATTGAAGACTTAAAAATACTAGGCGACAAAATCAAAGGAAAAATAGTTTTTTATAATAGACCTATGGATCCTGTAAATATCGAAACATTCAAATCGTATGGCGGTTGTGTAGATCAACGTTATGCTGGAGCTAAAGAGGCAGCTAAATTTGGAGCAGTTGGGACCATTGTGCGTTCTATGAATTTGCGATTAGATGATTTCCCACATACGGGTGCGCAAAGTTATGGTGATTTATCTCCTGCGGAATACATTCCGACAGCAGCAATCAGTACCAATGGAGCTGAATTATTAAGTCAAAAATTAAAAGTAAATCCAAGTTTGAAATTCTATTTTAAACAATCTTGTGTACAAATGCCAGAGGCGCTTTCGTATAATGTAGTTGGAGAAATTAAAGGAAGCGAACATCCAGAAAATATAATGGTTGTTGGAGGACATTTAGATTCGTGGGATTTGGCGGATGGTTCTCATGATGATGGGGCAGGAGTAGTGCAAAGTATGGAGGTATTGCGTATTTTTAAACAGATAGGTTACCAACCTAAAAACACTATTCGTGTAGTCTTATTTATGAATGAAGAAAATGGAGGTAAAGGAGGTAAGAAATACGAAGAATTGGCACAAATCAATAAAGAAAATCACATCTTCGCTTTAGAGAGTGACTCGGGTGGATTTAGTCCAAGAGGCTTTTCTATTGAAGCAGACGATGCTAATTTTGAACGAATTTTGACTTGGAAAAGTTTGTTTGAACCCTATTTAATTCACAGCTTTGTGAAAGGACATGCAGGTGCAGATATTGGTCCGTTAAGTTCATTTAAAATAGTTAAAGCAGGATTAAAACCCGACTCACAACGCTATTTTGATTACCATCACGCCTTGAACGATACATTTGATGCCATCAATAAAAGAGAATTGGAATTAGGCGCGGCTACTATGGCTTCTCTCATGTATTTGATAGATCAAAACGGAATTATAAAATAAAAAAAGGCTTCGAAAGAAGCCTTTTTTTGTAGTATAAATTGAAATTAGATTTTGAAGATTCCTCCAAAAGCAATAATTTTTTGAAAGAAAAAGAATTCTTGTGTAGCTCTATCCGCTGGATCCCATGAAGTTCGGATGTCAGACATATTGATATACCCTCCTTTTAACTCAGTTTGGATATAAAAGTGTTTGTATAATGTAACGTTTAACCCAGCTTTTATTGAGGTTCCATATCCCGAAACATGATAATCATCGTGTCTTTCTTTGCTGAATACTTTAGCATTGGTTTTTGGGTATAATAAACCAACACCGATTCCTTCAGTTAGATTTACTTGTACTTTATCAGTATCATGAATGTTAAATAACTTAGAAATGTCATCATGACGAGATACTTCGGTGTTTACATAATTCAAACCATCTGTGTGTTCAAAAGTCAAAAATTGCTCAGTTAACAATACTTGGTTGTTGGCGATAGCTTCACCAAAAGTATATCTGTTAGGATAAGTTCCCGTATAGTTTACGGCAATATCTTGATTCATTACATATTTCATGTGGTCTACCCCAATAGCTACACTATAATGATCATTAACAAAATAACCCATTCTAAAATTAGTTTGAGGAATGGTCATTCTTGTAGGATTGATATAGTCAATATGCCAACCTTTCGGTTTGTCATGCGCAGATACATCATAAATAGTGAAATCATAGTCAGCCCCTTTAAAGTGGATGTTAGACTTTGAATAATCATCACGATTACCTCCCCAAGAAACAAAGAATTTCCCTTTGTTATGGGCAGTGTATTTGTCTTGAATTTTGATAGTTTCCTGTGAAAATACAGAAAGCGTAAATAACAATAATGTGCTAGATAAAATTAAATTTTTCAACGATTTAGGGTATTAAATTAAAATTGATTTACAGTTTTTCTAATAGCAACTAATTTAGTCATTAGTGCTTCAAAATAATCTAAATGAAGCATATTGGCTCCGTCACTTTTAGCATTAGCAGGGTCAAAATGTGTTTCAATGAATATTCCATCTACTCCCACAGCAATTCCGGCTTTAGCGATGGTTTCAATCATATCAGGTCTTCCTCCTGTTACACCCGCTGTTTGGTTGGGTTGTTGTAATGAATGCGTTACATCAAGAACTGTGGTAGCGTACTGTTGCATCGTTGGAATTCCTCTGAAATCTACAATCATGTCTTGGTAGCCAAACATGGTTCCTCTGTCAGTTACCATTACGTTTTGATTGTTGCAATCCAATACTTTTTGAACTGCATGTTTCATACTTTCTGGACTCATGAATTGTCCTTTTTTTAGATTTACGGTTCTTCCTGTATTGGCTGCAGCTACCACTAAATCGGTTTGGCGAACTAAAAAAGCAGGAATTTGTAATACGTCTACATATTGTGCTGCCATGTCGGCATCTTCATTAGTATGGATATCGGTAACAGTTGGTACACCAAAAGTATCGGATACTTTACGAAGAATTTGTAATGCTTTTTCATCTCCAATTCCTGAGAAACTATCGATTCTTGAACGATTAGCTTTTTTGAATGATCCTTTAAATACATAAGGTATTTCAAGTTTGTCAGTAATGCCAACTAATTTTTCAGCAATACGCAATGCCATTTCTTCGCCTTCAATCGCGCAAGGTCCAGCAAGCAAAAAGAAGTTACCACTTTCAGTATGTTTGATTTGTGGAATATGTTGTAGGTTCATAATACTAAATTTATTTAAAGTACAAAGGTAGTTAGGAATTAGGAATTAGGAATTCGATTTTGCAACTATTTTTGTTTTTGAATATAAAAAAAAGCCCTAACGTTTGTTAGAGCTTTTCGTATTTTGAGTTTGAAATATTAGAATTTCAAAGCTACTGTCAATTCAAATTCATCATCAATTGCTTTGTCAGCAAGAGTAGTTAATAAAGTTCCAGAGCTATAAGTAATGTCGTATTTAGTTCTGTTAACTTTAAATGTAGTTGAAGCAGAGTTAGCAGTTGTAGCTAAATCAAACGTTACTGGTTTAGTAATTCCTTTGATAGTTAAGTCTGCAGTAACAGTGTAAACGTTAGCAGCTTTTACTGCGATAGTTTTGAAAACTAATTTAGCAGTTGGGTTTTTTTCAGTTCCAAAGAAATCTTCTGATTTCAAGTGACCGTTTAATTTTCCTAACCATTCTCCTTGAAGGTCAGTTGCAGTCAAAGATGTCATATCAACAGTAAAAGATCCTCCAGTTACTTTTTTTCCTTTGAAAACTAAAGCACCTTCTTTGAAGTTTACAGTTCCACTGTGTTGTCCACCTACTTTTTTAGCTAACCAGTTAATTGAACTTTTTGCAGCGTCAATTTTTTTTGTTTGAGCTGATACCGCCGATACAGTAGCTAAAGCTACAACTAATGCTAATGCAATTGATTTTAAATTTTTCATTTGTTTTAAATTTGATTGTTATTAATAATTAAAGTGTAATAAATAATTCGTCGTTTGATTTTCTTACTTTTTTGTAATGTTGTGTGTCATCTTCAGCATGTCTGTAACCAATAGGAGCTAATAATGACGCATTAAGACCTAATTTGTCTAATCCTAAAATTTCATTAACCTGCGCAGGAACAAATCCTTCCATCGGAGTAACATCAATTTTAAGTTCAGCAGCAGCACTTAATAAGTTTCCTAAAGCCAAATACGTTTGTTTTGAAGTCCAAATATTTCGTACTTCTTCTGGTAAACCAGTAATGCTTCCTTTCATAAAATCAACATACCCTTGAATTGCCTCTGCTGGAAGAGCTCTAGTTTCACAGATGTTTTTTGCTAATTGATCAATTCCTTCAGCTCCAAAATTCAACTCATTAGCAAAAACTAATAGGTGAGAGGCGTCGGCTACTTGTGCTTGCCCATAAGCAGCTCCAACTAATTTAGCTCTTAATTCTGGATTTTCAACGATAAAAACTTTGTAAGGTTGTAAACCATAAGAAGAAGCACTTAAACGGATTGCTTCTTTCAAAGTATTCAAATCAGCTGTTGAAATTTTTTTGGAAGCATCAAATTTCTTTGTTGCATATCTCCAAGTTTGATTTTCTAAAAATGCACTCATTGTATGTAGTTGTTTATTGATTTCTAAATTTTTCTAATAACTCGTTTAATTGGAGTTGTTCTATTTCGCTTAAATTTTTTGAAAAAGAAGACTCGTGTCTATTTACTTTTGGTTCTAATTCGTCTAATAAATGCAATCCTTTTGAAGTAATTGAAACTTCAATTTTTCTTCTGTTTTCAGGACAAACCTTTCGAGTAACTAATTCTTTTAAAAGTAATTTATCAACTAGTCGAGTGGTATTACTTGTTTTAGCTAACATTCGTTCTTGAATCACACACATATTAGCAGGATTTCCTTTTTGCCCCCTCAAAATACGCAACACATTAAATTGCTCTGAAGAAATATCATAAGGTTTTAATATTTCATTAAAATTTTCTGTAATTATATTTTGGGTATATATAATGTTCATGATAATCTTTTTAGAATTATCCATGGGTACAGTTGATTTTAATACTTCTTCAATTTTCATATATGGAAAATTTATTTCTAATTGGTCATATATGGTATCGCTTTTCTATTTGTTTTGCTACGCAAATTGTTTAATAGCGATTTCATATTTGTATATATGTAATTTGTAGATACAAATGTAGTACATTTTTTATTTGTATATACAAATGTGTGTTATTTTTTTGTTAAAAATAGATGCAAAATTACTTTTAAATATTTAAGTAATTGATTTTTAGTTAATTAATTTTTATTTAAAAGTAAATAATTTAGTTGATTTATTCTAATAGTATTGTTGGGATAGAAGGAGTATGCAATTTTATTTTTGTTTTTATGAAAAATATTCTTACATTTAGATACTGTTGTAGTGCTTTTAAATAAAAATTAATCAAGAGAATCTATTTTTTAACTAAAAAAGAGTTCTTTTTTAATTAATGTAAACATCATTTCATAATAATTAAGGATATATGAAAAATGAATTTAATAAAAGTAATTCCATTGCCCATCAGAATTCAAGAACAACTCCTCTTGATTTTTCTACTTTAGAAAAATCAAAACTTATTCACGAGTTAGAAGTTTATCAAATTGAGTTAGAAGTACAAAACGAAGAATTATTAATGGCAAAACAGTCTGCTGATTCTGCCATTAAAAAATATTCTGAATTGTATAATTTTTCTCCTTCGGGTTATTTTACACTTTCTCAAGAAGGCATTATTACAGAAGTTAATACTACGGGAGTTGTAATGTTAGGAACTGAACGTTCTAATTTATTGGATAAAAAATTTAGATCTTTTATTTCCAAAACAACTAAAATGGAGTTTGATCTCTTTTTTGATAAAATATTTACTAGCAAGGATAGGGGGTGTTGCGAAATTAGTTTTCAAGTAAATGATACAATAAATTATGCCTATATTACTGGTGTGCTTACTGCAGATGAGCAGTTTTGTCATATTACGGTTGTTGATATTACAGATGTCAATTTAATTGAAAAGGCTTTACTAGACAGTGAAGAACGACATAGAGAATTGTTATATAATTTGGAGGTAGGGATTGTAGTTCATAATTTAGAAACTTCAATTGTAATGTGTAATCCAAAGGCTTCTACTTTATTGGGAATAAACTCAGAGGAGATGAAATCTATGAGTGGGAATGGCTCTAATTGGATGTTTTATGATGAAAATGATTTACCATTAAATGTTGAAAATTATCCCGTAAATGTAATTTTAAGAACAGGTCAACCGCTTAAAAATTTTAGAGGAAAAGTGACTCGAAGTAAAACTAACGAGTCTAGTTTGTTGTTAGTAAATGGGTTTCCATTAAAAAATTATAACGGTGAATTATCAGAGATTGTAATCAGTTTTATTGATATTACTGATGCAAATCAGATGGAAACGGAACTGATCAAAGCAAAAGAACAGGCTGAAGCCGCAAATAAAGCAAAATCTAGTTTTTTGGCTAATATGAGTCATGAAATTCGAACTCCATTGAATGGAATAATTGGTTTTACAGATTTGTTATTAAAGACAAAACTAGACCAAGACCAAGTTGAATACATGGGTATTGTCAATCAATCGGCGATTTTGTTAATGGAAATTATTAATGATATCCTTGATTTCTCAAAAATTGAAGAAGGTCGTTTAGAATTAAATGTAGAAGAAACTGATTTATATGAGTTATCCCATCAAGTAATTAATTTATTCAAGCATCAAGCTACTACAAAGAATATTGATCTTATATTAAATATTGGAAATAATATTCCTCAATATATTTATTCAGACTCTATTCGATTGAAGCAAATTTTAGTAAACTTGATTGGCAATGCAATAAAGTTTACCAATGAAGGAAAGATACAATTAGAAATCACAGAGTTAAAAACCTGTGGTAATTTCTCAACTTTACATTTTTCTGTAAAAGATACAGGTTTAGGGATAAAAAAGCAGAATAAGGAAAAGATATTTGATTCGTTTATTCAAGAGGAATCAAGTACCACACGAAAATTTGGAGGAACTGGTTTAGGGCTATCTATTTCCAATCAATTGTTAGGATTGATGCAAAGTAAATTGTTCCTGAATAGTGAATTTGGAAAGGGAAGTGAATTTTATTTTTCAATTCAGTTTAGAACTTCAGTTAATAGAAAAGAACAAATTAAACCAAGCTTTCTTCCAGAATCAAAAATTGTCGAAGTTGATTCGTTTGCAGAAGAAAATATTAAGATTTTAGTAGCAGAGGATAATGAAATTAATTTGCTTTTAGTAAAAAAGATTCTATCAAAAATGTTTCCAAATGCATTGCTATATGAAGCTCGTAATGGAAAACAAGCGGTAAAAATTTATAAAAGTATTCCTTTAGATATTATATTAATGGATATCCAAATGCCTAAAAAGAATGGATACGAAGCAACATCTCAAATTAGAAAAATCGAACAATCAAAAAGAACGTCTATTATTGCATTAACAGCAGGGATTTTAAATGAAGAAAAGAAAAAATGCTTGGAAATAGGTATGGATGGATATATTTCTAAACCAATTAACTCAGCTGACTTGCAAAAAGCCATTATTAAATGTTTATATGATAAAAGGATAGTTACCTAGTTTCTCCATACCACCATCTAGGGCGGTGTTTTTCTTTAATTAAACCAAATTTTTTAATACTATTCTTTTCGATATGATTAACAAGCTCTTTTACAGAGTCTGTTACAAAAAGTAAATTCATATCCTCAGGGCTAATACTTTCATTTTCGGCCATGATTTTGATATGATGGCACAATTCTTTGTGGTATTCTTTATCAAAAATAACCACTGGGAATCCGCTAATCATCTTGGTTTGAATTAAAGTGATTGCCTCAAATAATTCGTCTAAAGTTCCCATACCTCCTGGCATTACAACAAAGGCATACGAGTATTTTACCAAAATTACTTTTCGAACAAAAAAATACGGAATATAAATCCACTTATTAAGATACGGATTTGGACTTTGTTCCACAGGAAGAACGATATTACAACCTACAGAATAACCCCCTGCTTCAAAAGCTCCTTTGTTGGCGGCCTCCATTATTCCAGGCCCTCCGCCAGTCATTACAGTGAATCCTAATTTAGCCATTTCAGCTCCAATTTTCTCTGCATTTTTATAATGAGTTGTTTCTGGGCCAAATCGGGCAGAGCCAAAAATTGTGACACAAGGCCCTATGAAATGCATTTTTCGGAACGCCCTAATGAAATGATATTGCACTTTGAATGTGAAAATTAAATTTTTGAGACGTGTTAAAGGTTCTCTTACGAATAGCGACTCAGAATTGGATAATCTATAATGTTGGTTGTTTTTCATAAGGCATAAAGTTAACTAACTTTTTTGTAAGTCCAAACGGCGATACCATTTAAAATAACAGCATAGCCAGCAATTACCAAAAATTGAAATGAAATATCCGAAAATGCAGCACCTTTAAGCAGTACCATTCGAACTATTTCAACAAAATACCGAATAGGATTGAACAAAGTGATGTTTTGAGCCCATTGTGGCATACTTTCGATAGGAGTAAACAATCCGCTCATTAAAATGAAAATCACTGTAAAAAACCATGCAATAAACATTGCCTGTTGTTGGGTTTCTGTGAAATTGGATATTATTAGTCCAATGCCCAAAATCACGAATAAATAGACCGAAGTAAACAGATAAATCAAACCGATATTTCCCAAAATGGGTATGTTGAAAACAAGTTTGGCAATGGTTAAACCAATGCTGAGAATAAACAATCCTAAAACCCAAAAAGGAAATAATTTTCCAATGATAAATTGGTGTTTTTTTATAGGAGTTACATTAATTTGTTCTAGTGTGCCAATTTCTTTTTCTCGAACAATATTCATTGAGGATAAAAACAAGGTAAGCATGGTTACTAAAAGCACTAAAATACCCGGCACCATAAAGGTTTTATAATTCAAGGTGTTGTTGTACCAAAAGGAAGGAATCGTAACAATATTTTGAGGAATAATCCTATTCCCATCATTAAACGATAGAAACTGACTCTGTATGTTTTGATTAAATTGGGTTATTATCTGACTGATATATACATTTTCAATTCCTGCCGAAGCGCCATCAATAGCATTGATACTTACAGCTAAATCGGTTTTTTTATTTTTAAGAATATTGCGTTCAAAATGATTTGGAATTTCGAGTATAACATCTACATTCCCTTTTTGCATAGCTTCGTTAGCAATGTCTTTTGATTCAAATTGGGTTATGATTTTAAAATAATCAGAGGCTGCAAATTTTGAAATCAATTCTCTTGAAGCGGAAGAGTGATCGTGATCAACATAAGAAAATTTAATGTTTTTTACCTCAAAACTCGCTGCATTGGACAGAATTAAGAGTTGCAACAAGGGCAAAACAAAAATAATAGGAAGCATTCCTCTATTTCTAAAAATTTGTCTAAACTCTTTTTGTATGATGAATAGGATGGTTTTCATTTGCTACTAGTGATATATAAAATTCTATTCAAGTCTCTTTTTGTATTTTTTGGTACTTAAAAAAATGAAAAAAGCAGTCATTCCAATCAGAATAGCTGTTTCTTTCCAAATGACTCCAAAGCTAGCTCCCTTTAGTAAAACAGCTTTAATAATAATGATAAACCATTTTGCCGGAATAATATTGCTGATGATTTGTAGCGGCAGTGGCATACTCGAAATAGGGAAGATAAAACCTGACAGAATGATTACGGGAAGCATTAAAGCAAATAGTGAAATCATCATGGCTGTTTGTTGAGAATTGGCTAAAGTTGAAATTAAAATCCCCAAAGAAAGTGCTGTAATAATAAATAAGATACTCTCAAAAGCTACCAAGAATACACTTCCTACTATTGGCATTTTGAAAACAAAATAGCCTAAAAGTACAATCACCGTAGCATTAATAATAGACAGAAAAATATACGGAAATACTTTGCCAATAATAACTTGAAAAGGTTTTAGTGGCGAAACTAAAAGGACTTCCATAGTGCCTAATTCTTTCTCTCTTGTAATAGAAATGGAGGTCATCATGGCCGAAACTAGCATCAAGATAACGGTCATTACTCCGGGAACAAAATTAAATACACTCTTTAATTCAGGATTGTAATACAATTGTGTTTGAGTTTGAATGGAATAAGGAGCGAGTTGATTTTCGTTGATTTTTTGGGCATAGTTTTGTAAAATAGCATTAACGTAGTTCGTGATTGTATTCGCAATATTAGGGTCGGTAGCATCAGTAATTACTTGTACTTTAGCTTGTTTTTTGGTTTCTAAATTTTTGATAAAATGATTTTCAAAAACAAGAACGGCTTTAATTTTCCCTTTTTTAAAAACAGTTTCAATTTCGTTTTCATTGCTTATTTCCTGTTTGATGTCAAAATATTTGGACGCATTGATGGCAGTAATTATTTGCTGGGTTTCAGCATCCTTTGATAGATCCAAAATAGCAATAGTAACTTTGTTGATTTCGTTTGTAATGGCAAAACCAAATAACATAATTTGTGCAATAGGCATCCCAAAAAGAATAAACATAGTACGTTTATCCCTGAAAATATGGTAGAATTCTTTGGTTACAAAACCTATAAATCGTTTCATCAGTTGTTTTTTTTACAAATTCCTATTCAATATTTCGAGCCAATTTCAAGAAAACGTCATTCATAGAATCGACTTTGAATTGTTTTTTTAAGTTTTTTGGAGAATCCAATGCTTCAATTTTTCCCTCCACCATAATCGAAACACGGTCACAATATTCAGCTTCATCCATGTAATGTGTCGTAACAAAAATGGTGGTGCCTTTATGAGCTTGGGCATAAATCATTTCCCAAAATTGTCTTCGAGTAATGGGATCAACGCCTCCTGTGGGTTCGTCAAGAAAAATGATTTTGGGCTCATGTAATAAGGCTACCGAAAAAGCTACTTTTTGTTTCCAGCCTAAAGGCAAAGCACTAACTAATTGATTGATGACTTCTTCTAGTTCCAATTCTTGAACTAAGAGCGCAGTTTTTTCTTTAATTTGTTTTCGACTTAAACCATAAATACCTCCAAAAAAGATGATGTTTTCTTTGATGGTTAAATCATCATACAACGAAAATTTCTGACTCATATAGCCAATGTTCTTCTTGACCATTTCTGATTCTTGGCTGACATCAAATCCCGCAACAGATGCTGCTCCCGAACTAGGTTTGGATATCCCAATCAACATTTTCATCGCGGTAGTTTTTCCGGCACCATTGGCTCCTAAAAAGCCAAAAATTTCACCTTTGGCAACTTCAAACGAAATGGTATTCACGGCTGTGAAATCACCAAAGGTTTTAGTGAGATTGCGTACTGATATGATAGTTGATTGTTCCAATTTTCTAGTGTTCTAAAGCGGTTAAATCCATAAAAACATCCTCAATCGTTGGGGTAGCCGTATGAATTTCTATAGCTGAATGATTCTTACTTTCTAAATAACGGTATAAATCCTGTGATATAAAATCATCCTTTTGATCAATATAATGAATGAATTCTCCAAAGGCAAAAACACTGTATTGACTTGGAAATTGTTTTAAATCAATTAACAATTGGTGGGTGTTTTTGGCGGTAACGGCATAAATAGTTTTCGAATAATTAGAAATGATGTTTTGCGGACTATCAATTTCAAAGATTTTTCCTTTTTGAATTAAGGCAATTCGGTCGCACAAAGCCGCTTCGTCCATATAGGGTGTCGAAACCAAAATAGTAATTCCTTTTTGTTGTAATCGCTTTAACATTTCCCAAAATTCTTTTCGTGAAACGGGATCTACACCTGTGGTGGGTTCGTCAAGAAATAATACTTTAGGTTTATGAATCAAAGCACAACACAACGCTAATTTTTGTTTCATTCCGCCCGAAAGTGCCCCAGCCCGTCGTTTCTTAAAAGGTTCAATTTGAATGTAAATATCCCTAATCAAGTCGTAATTTTCTTCAATAGTGGTTCCAAAAATGGTGGCGAAAAATTGAAGATTCTCCTCAACAGATAAATCTTGGTACAAGGAGAATTTACCCGGCATATAACCTACAGAATTGCGTATGGATTTGTACTCTTGCACAATATCAAATCCAGCCACAGTAGCAGTGCCTTCATTGGGAAGGAGTAGGGTGGTTAGGATTCTGAAAATAGTCGTCTTTCCAGCGCCATCTGGACCAATAAGTCCAAATAATTCCCCTTCTTTTACTTCAAAAGAAATGGCTTCAATGGCCTTGAAGTCTTTATACGATTTTGATATGTTATTGACAAGAATGCTCATTGTTTATTGAATCCACATTTCGCCAGGCATTCCAATTTTTAGACTACCATCGTTTTTTACAGTTACTTTTACAGCATAAACTAAATTGGCACGCTCTTCCTTGGTTTGAATTATTTTGGGTGTAAACTCGGCTGATGAAGCAATCCAAGAAATAGTTCCAGGATACGATTTCATTTCTTCTTTGGAGTCAATTTTTACGGTAACTTTTTGGCCTATTTTGATTTGGTTTAATTGTTTTTCGCTAATGTAAACACGCAAGGTCATAGCGTTAAGGTCAGCTATTTTGTACAATGGTTTTCCAAAACTAGTTATTTCATTTGTCTCGCTGTATTTGGCCAAAACAGTTCCTTTTATAGGATTAATGATGTTGCTTTTATTGATTTGGTCGTTTATTTTTTCAATTTGAACATCAATAGATTGTAACTCGTTAGTAATGGGTGCGTCTTGTGTTTTAACACTTTTAATTTGCTCATTCAATACGTTTACTTTGCCGTTGATTTCGTCTACCTGACGCTTGGTTGCGGCATTTTCGGCAAACATATTTTGGATTCTTTTTTGGTCAATCAAAGTAGTTTTGAGTTGCTCCTTCAAAACCGCCGTTTGAGACAATACGTTTTGAGACTTGGATGCAATAGTTTTTTTCGAAGCAATCAGTTGTTGTTTGGATAAATACAATTGCGTAGTGTCAATTAGCCCTACGGGTGTGTTGGGTGCTAAAATGGCTCCTTCTTCAAGGTTTAAATACTCCATTTTGCCATTGGCTTCTGCCGAAATGGTTACTTCTGTGGCTTCAAAATTTCCGTAACCATCTGCTTTGTCGTTACTTTTGCTACAGGCCACTACATTGATTAAAGCTAAAAATGCAAATACGTGTTTCATTTCAATTCGTTTATTTGAGATTGTTAATTTCCTTTGATAATTTGGTAATTGGCTTTCGCCAAAGCCAATTGGATTTGATGTGTTTTTTGATTGATTTTGGATTCGTATAAATTACTAAATTCCACCAAATAATCAGAGGAAGTAATTACTCCATTTTTTAATTGCGCATCCGAAGACTTGGCAACAGATTCCCGTAAATTAGTGATTTCTTGATCGGTTTGAATCGCTTCATTTAGTTTGTCGATTTCGGTTTGGATTTCTTGCAATTGCAAATGAGTGTTGAGTAAGAAAGTTTCTTTTTCAGTAGCAATAATGGATTCAGAAACTGAAAGCGATGCTTTGTCTTTTTTAGTTTTGTCCCAATCCCAAACATTCCAATTGGCTTTCAATCCCACCACATAAAAGGTTTGAAAGGAATTGTTCAACATATTCAATCCTGGATTTCCATAACCGGCAGTTCCAAAAGCATTTATTTTTGGGAGTTTGTTTTTTGTAACGATTTCTTTAGAACTAACAATTTGTTGGTTTTGTAAATCAAATAGTTGAATTTCTGGTCGTAAAATTTGGGTATCCTTAGAAACAGAAATTACTGGTTTTTCTAAAATAGTTTTGTCGTCCAATGGAGTGAAAATAAGTCCAGATAAATTACTCAATAGTCTGATTTTATCCAATTCATTTTCGCGCAATTGTTGTTTGATTTTTAGATTTTCAGCCTCCAATACGTGTTCAGAAGTAGGAAGTAGTACACCAAATTTAACCCCTGATTTGACTTCTTTAATTTTAGATAGTAGTTGTTCTTGTTTAGAAGTCAAAATCAATTGTCGTTCTTGTGCCAAAAGAATGGAGAAATACAATTGGTTAATTCTAGTTTTAACGGAGTACAAATTGACAGCAAGTTGTTGTTGCTGCGTTTGGGTTTGGATTTCTTTTAATTTGATATTGGAATCAACAAGACCTCCATTGTAAATCAATTGGTTAACATCTAAAGTGGCTCGGTATTGATCTTTGTTTAAAGGAGTTACATTTGGTAACGGAATAGGCAAACCCGTAACATCCGATTGATAAGTAGTTTGCGCGTTCAAATCAATCTTAGGCAGTTTAGCGGTGTGTAAAGAAGCTGTTTCAAAAGCTGATTTCTGTGCTAACAATTCAGTTTGCTTGGCCAATGGGTAATTTTTGTTTGCCAAATCATAACAATTCTCTAGCGTTAGGGATTGCTGCGCATAAGAAAATTGGACTACTAAAAGTACTAAAATGGGAAGTTTTTTTCTCATCTTTTTATTGAATTAATAATGTGTTCTGCAATACTTGTTTTACGTTCTTCCATCATTTGCTTGAATTCATTATCCGAAATTTGTAACATTCCTTTTACCATCATCTGCCCAGCGAAAGGAAAAACCGTTAAGGAAAAAATATCTAATAATAACTGTTTTGGCGCTATGGGTTTAATAATTCCAGCGGCTATCTCGGCTTCTATTTGAGCAATCATTAAATTTGGATTAGGTCGGTTTTCGTGATTTAAAAATTGCATCACAAACTCAGGATTGTTATTCATTTCTTGGACAACAAATTGCGGTAGAAACGGATGTTCATTTACAAATGAAATGTAGCTATAAGTAAAGTCTCTGATTTTATCAAAAATACTCTTATTAGAGCGAAATATTAAATTGACTTGAGGCGCTAATTGGCTAAAGGCTTTCATAAAAACGGCTTCAAAAAGTAATTGTTTGTTTTTAAAACAATAATGTAGCATCGCTTTGTTAATACCGGCCTCATCTGCAATTTCTTGCATTCGTGCACCTGCAAATCCCTTTTTTTGGAATACGATTCGAGCGGCATCAAATATTTTTTCTTCAGTAGTCATTTTAATTTAACTAAAAGGTTTAACCAAATGGTTAACAAAGATATTCAAAAAAAGTATTTCAAATAGAAATACTTTAATTTTTTTTTATCCTTGAAATGAGCGGCAAAATACTATTCAACAATTAAGTTATTTCCAATTTAATTGTAGCGCAAAGCAGCTTTTTTCTTCTTTAGTAATGCTGAATATAGAAGTGTTTTGTTCGTTATTTTCGTGAATAACCACTTGGTCATTTAAAGAAAGTTCTTTCATGAAATTCATTTCAAAACTTTCAATTTCTTGATTTATAATTTTGTTTTCATCGGCTAAATCCAAACACCATTCTAAATATTTGACATTATTGGCGTGATTGACAATATCTAAATCGGATAAACGAACGGTTTTTTCAAACACCATTTCTTTATCGTGATTGAGATTAATTTTTGAAAAAGTTTCTCGTGTTGCTTTGTGGTCAGGATATAATTCAAAATGTTCGTAGGGTAAAGCCAAGGCTTCGGGACGACGAAGTTGGGTATTAAAAACAGCCCAAAAGGTTTCAGAACCCACCATTTTTTTTCCATTTACATACATTTCTAAAGCACGAACTGAACGGGAATTTTCTAACGAATTAATCCAAGTTTTTACGGTGACTACATCACGCCATTGGGGCAATTCGGTCACTTCTACACGCATTCTACTCAAAACCCAGGCTTGGTGAAATTCCTGCATATCCGTAAAACTAATGCCTCCCACTTCAGAATGTGCCGCAGCGGTCATTTGCAATACATTGCACAATTCGGTGTATTTTAAATAGCCATTGGGCGCACATTGGGTAAAATTAATTTCCCAGTCTTTGCTAAAAATAGAGGTGAAGTTAGGGGAGATAGGCATTTTTTGATTATCAGTTAGGTTTCTTCTTAAAATAGGGTAAAAATAGTTTAATGTTTATTAGTATTGATATCAATAAAATAAATCCGAGGTATATAATCTCTTTATTTTTTAAGTTTTTTAAATGAGGTTGGTTTATTTTTGTTGTAATTACAAAAATAAACGGTATTAATAAATAGATTATACTAAATAACAGAAATATAATTTTTCCTATGAGTTTTAATGATTTCATTTTGATTTTTCCGTTATATAGTCTATAATCTCTTTTCTATCGCTAAGATAATCAAACCATTTGGCGTTTTCAGTTCTTTTAAACCAAGTTAATTGGCGTTTAGAAAAACGGCGGGTATTTTTTTTGATTTCTTCAATGGCAAAATCCAAAGTATCTTCGCCATCAAAATAACGGAATAACTCGCGATAGCCCACGGTTTGTAATGCATTTAACTCCTTGTGTGGGTATAATTCTTTGGCTTCCGCCAAAAGACCTTCGTCGAGCATGATGTCCACCCGTTGATTGATTCGGTCGTACATAACGCTGCGCTCTGCTTCTAAACCAATGATAATAGGAGTGAAATTTCGAGTGTTTTCAACTTGGTTTAGAAAGGAAGAATAGGGCTTACCGGTTCCAATACTTACTTCTACAAAACGCATCATACGTTGTGGGTTGTGTAGCGTTTGCGGATTCTCCAAACTTATTTTTTCAAAATAAACGGGGTCTACTTTTTTTAATTGTTCTTGTAAATACGATATGCCGTATTTTTCATAGTTTTCGGTAACATTTTCACGTATTGAAGTAGCAATAGCCGGGAATGAATCAAAACCTTTTAAAACAGCATCAACATACAAGCCCGAACCTCCTACTAAAATGGCTATAGTATTGGTTTGAAATAATTCGTTGAGTTTTGCAATGGCTTCTTTCTCAAAATCACCTACAGTATAATTCTCAAAAATGGATTTGTTTTGGATGAAATGGTGTGGTGCGCCAGCTAATTCATCTGAATTTGGAACCGCGGTGCCAATTCGCATTTCTTTAAAAAATTGCCGACTGTCGCACGAAATAATCTCGCATTGGAAATGTTGTGCCAAAGCAATGCTTAAGGAAGTTTTTCCAATAGCAGTAGGTCCAATTATAGTAATGAGGTAGTTCATCTGTGTAATCTAAACGTGTTTTAGCCCCGATAGCAGCGGCATCCTTTTTTAGGCTTCCAGCCCTTCAAAGGCTGGAATCCTAAAAAAGATATAGCGTATAGCGGGAAATAGCTCCCAAAAATTAAAACGAAATTACTTTTAGTGTTTTACTTTTCCTAATTTGTCCTTGAATAATTGTTTTGACATCTCGATTGTGTTGCATAGGAATAATGATGGTTTTTAGTACATCAATATTGGTTATTTGGTAATTCAAATCATAAAAAGTATAGCCTCTATAAATACCGTTTTCAATCAGAATTGCAGCGCGTTCGTTGAGGGTGCGACCACGGTCAATCAAAATCATGTTTTGGTTTTCAAAACTGTTGTCGGCAATGAAATGAGCTACACGCATATTGTATTCTTTGGAAGTTACTTTGCCAATACAAGCCCCGTCACACTCTTTAATTTTGTATTGAAAACACTCCGTATTGGTTTGATATAAACCCGTTAGTTTTTGACATAGTTGGTACTTTTCTGTTATGCGAAACAAAGCATTTTTGCCTTCTTGTAAGGTAGTAAAAGAGGTAATTTCTTTTTTGCGCCCATCGGCTTTTTGTAAGCGTAAGTTCAGGTAGCCGTTAGTGTCTTTTTCTGTATATAAAGCCCACTCAAAAATACTTTTTCGCTGCGCTCTGTTAAAAATAGGTTTGTTGATTTTAATCGCTTCGCTTTCTTTCAAAAGAGCAATTAGTTCGCTACCCGTTTCTTCATAAGTAACCGTGAATACTTCTCTTTGAATTTTTTTGGATTTGCTAGAAGTACTTGTAAAATGCTGGTTGATTCGCTTTTTGATGTTACGGCTTTTGCCAATGTAAATCAAATTTCCTTTTTCGTTATGAATATAGTAAACGCCTGTTTTAGAAGGTAATTTTTCTATAATATCCAACAGTTTTGGCGCAATGCCTTTTTGAATTTCGTGTTTGATAAAGTCGTTCAAAATTTGCTTTTCTACATCTTTTTCCAAAAGCATTTTGAACAATTTGGTTGTCGCCATAGCATCGCCACTAGCTCGGTGTCTATCAGCCATAGGAATACCTAAAGCGCGAACCAATTTACCTAAACTATAGGAAGGTTGTTCTGGAATTAATTTTTTGGATAACTCCACCGTGCACAATGTTTTGGCTTGAAAATCATAGCCTAAGCGCTTGAATTCGGTGCGTAAAATTCGGTAATCAAATGAGGCATTATGTGCTACAATGATGCATCCAGATGTGATTTCAATAATGCGTTTGGCAACTTCAAAAAACTTGGGTGCCGAGCGCAACATCGCATTATTGATTCCGGTTAATTTAACGACAAAGGGCTGAATAGGAATTTCAGGATTTACTAAACTGATGAATTGATCGACTACCTCAAGACCGTCAAATTTATAAATGGCGATTTCGGTAATTCCTTCTTCGTTGAATTGACCTCCGGTGGTTTCTATGTCGAGTATGCAGTACAAATTAGTATTCAGTTTATTAGTAATCGGTCATTGCGAGGCACGAAGCAATCTCCTCAAAGTGTTATTTATCGTCCTCCAAAGATACTACTTCCTATTCGAACCATGGTACTTCCACATTCAATGGCAAGTTGGTAGTCGCCAGACATACCCATAGAAAGAATTGTGAATTGTGAATTGTGAGTTGCAATGGCATCAAAAATGGTTTTCAAACGACTGAATTCTTTTTTGATTTGGTTTGGGTTCTCGGTAAAGGTTGCCATTCCCATTAAACCAACAATTCGGATGTTTTTATAGTTTTCTTTGTCATTCTGAACTTGTTTCAAAATCTCATCCAATTCTTCTTCATCCAAACCAAATTTAGATTCTTCTTCGGCAATATACACTTGGAGTAAACAATCAATTATCCGATTGTTTTTTTGTGCTTGTTTGTTAATTTCTTGCAACAATTTCAAACTATCTACACCATGAATTAAACTTACAAAAGGCGCCATGTACTTGACTTTGTTAGTTTGAACATGCCCAATCATATGCCATTGAATGTCTTTGGGCATGGCTTCCCACTTTTCGGTCATTTCTTGGATTTTGTTTTCGCCAAAAATACGCTGACCTGCCTCATAGGCTTCCATTAAGTCTGACACAGGTTTGGTTTTAGAAACGGCCACAAGAGTAACGTTTTTAGGAAGTGTAGTTTGTATAGAACGTAAATTATTTTGAATTGACATTGTAGTCTTTGATTTTTTAAATGAATTGAGCAGCTACTTTCTCCGCTTTTTTACTCGTCGAATAATCGTAAAAACCTTCCCCAGATTTCACTCCTAATTTTCCGGCACGAACCATATTGACTAATAATGGACAAGGTGCATATTTAGGGTTTTTAAAACCGTCATACATTACGTTCAGTATAGAAAGGCAAACATCGAGCCCAATAAAATCAGCTAATTGTAGCGGTCCCATCGGGTGTGCCATGCCTAATTTCATTACGGTATCTATTTCATACACACCTGCTACTTGGTTGTATAAGGTTTCGATGGCTTCATTAATCATGGGCATCAAAATACGATTGGCAACAAAACCAGGATAATCATTTACTTCTACAGGTGTTTTTCCTAATTTTTCTGAAAGTTGCATGATGATTTGAGTCACTTCGTCACTTGTGTTGTATCCTCTAATTACTTCTACCAGTTGCATAATTGGCACCGGATTCATAAAATGCATGCCAATAACGCGCTCAGGATGGGCAACGACTGCACCGATTTGAGTAATAGAAATAGACGAAGTATTGGTTGCCAAAATGGTATTGTGAGAACAAGTCTCATTCAATTGCTTGAAAATAGAAAGTTTTAAATCGACATTCTCTGTTGCAGCTTCAATAACTAAATCAGCGCCTACCACGCCATCTTTTACATCGGTATAAGTGATAATATTGGTTATGGTTTTGGCAACATCTTCTTGCGAAATGGTTCCTTTGGAAAGCATTCGATCCAAATTAGTGGCAATAGTATTCATGCCTTTGTCTAATGCTTTTTCAGAAACGTCGATTAATTTTACGGTAAAACCATTTTGAGCAAAAGTATGAGCAATTCCATTACCCATAGTGCCTGCTCCAATGACAGCAATTGTTTTCATAAGAATTTATTTTTCCATTGAATCGATAATCTGATAGGCTACACGTAAAGCATTGGTTGCTTGTTCCAAAGTAACTACTGGAGTAGTATTGTTGTTAATAGCATCAGCAAAGGATTCTAATTCGTCTAAAATGGCGTTGTTTTGGTTGACTTCAGGATTAGAAAAATAGATTTGTTTTTTTACTCCTTCGGCATTTTGTAAAATCATATCAAAGTCGCCCGGAACTTCAGGTGCGTCCTTCATTTTGACTACTTCGCATTTTTTTTCTAAAAAGTCTACCGAGATGTAAGCATCTTTTTGAAAGAAACGTGTTTTACGCATGTTTTTCATCGAAATTCGGCTAGAGGTCAAATTCGCCACACAACCATTTTCAAATTCGATTCGAGCATTGGCAATATCGGGAGTTTCACTAATAACAGAAACCCCACTGGCATTGATATTTTTAACTTTCGAATTTACCACACTCAAAATAGCGTCAATATCGTGAATCATTAAGTCTAGAACTACAGGAACATCGGTACCCCTTGGATTGAATTCGGCTAAACGATGTGTTTCAATAAACATCGGGTTTTCAATCATGTTTTTGGTAGCAATAAAGGCGGGATTGAAACGTTCTACGTGTCCTACCTGACCTTTTACCTTGTATTCATTTGCCAAAGAAATGATTTCTTCGGCTTCTTCAACAGTGGTTGCAATTGGCTTTTCAATAAAAACATGTTTTCCTGATTTGATGGAAACTTTGGCACATTTATAATGAGAAAGAGTAGGAGTTACAATGTCAATTACATCCACAGCGTGAATTAATTTAGCAATAGTGTCAAATTGTTTGTATCCAAATTCGGCGGCAATTTTAGCTCCGTTTTCTTGATTTTCGTCGTAAAAACCAACTAATTCGTATTTTTCAGATTGTTGTAATAAACGTAAATGTATTTTACCTAGGTGACCAGCGCCTAGCACTCCAATTTTTAGCATAAGTATGTAGTTTGTACAAAAATAGCAATAAATTGATTAACTAATTACGTTAAAAAGACAATTATTTGTTGGTTTTTAATTTAAAATTCGTTCTTTGGAATTAGAAATTCTTTGCTATTTTTACCAAAATAAAAACCCAAACTTTGAAAGATACAGCCAAACATCAAGGACTTCGTAATCAGTTAGTAAGCCTTTTAGAACAAAAAGGCATTACCGATAAAAATGTACTTGAGGCGATCAAAAAGATACCAAGACATTTGTTTTTGAATTCTAGTTTTGAAGACTACGCTTATCAAGATAAAGCCTTTCCAATAGGAGCTGGACAAACGATTTCTCAGCCTTATACTGTGGCATTTCAGTCCCAATTATTAGAAGTAAAAAAAGAACATAAAATATTAGAAATTGGCACCGGTTCTGGCTACCAAACAGCGGTATTATGTGCTATGGGAGCCAAAGTTTATACGGTAGAACGCCAAATCGAGCTGTTTAAAAAAACATCGGTATTATTTCGTAAACTAGGAATTCGTCCAAAATACTTTGCCTCGGGAGATGGTTATAAAGGATTGGAGTTACATGCGCCCTATGATAGTATACTAGTAACAGCAGGAGCTCCAATAATTCCCAAGCCTTTGATGGCACAATTGAAAATAGGAGGGAGATTAGTTATTCCGTTGGGTGAGGACGTACAAATTATGACTTTGCTAATTCGTAAAAATGAAACTCAATTTGAAAAGCACGAATTGGGCGAATTTCGATTTGTTCCCTTATTAGAAGATAAAAATTAAAACAAAACCCGCGTTAGCGGGTTTTTTATTGACCAATAATGTCTAGGTAACGTTCTAAACTCTCTTTTTCAATTTGAGCAACGAATAAAAGAAAATCTTCCTTATCGTTTTTGGTTTGAGCCGTTTCTAAGGCTTGGTAATAGCGCATTCTATTATCATAATCTCCTTTGATATTAGCAATTACATAACCATGTTGCAACAAAATTAAATTCATTACTAAACGAGACGTTCTACCATTTCCATCAATAAAAGGATGAATGGTAACCAAACGTTCATGCATTTCGGCGGCCAGAACAATTGGGTGTAATTTATTTTTATTGGTTTCATACCAAATAAAATAATCTTCCATTTCTTTGGCAACCAAAAAAGGTTGTGGTGGCATGTGTGCGCTTCCTTTAATCATTACTTGTACTTTTCGATAACGTCCCGCATCTTCAGGATGAATTCCTCTTAAAATGAGATTGTGAATGGACAACACTTCTCTTTCTATTAAAGAAGTATTTTTATTCATTAAATCTTTTATAAAAGCAATCGCTTCTTGATGGTTTATAGCTTCTAAATGCTCGCGCATACTTTTTCCAGAAATAGTTAAACCTTCATTAATAACTAAATCAGTTTCACGGAGGGTCATAGTATTTCCTTCAATTCTATTGCTTTCAAAAGTATATTCTAGTTCTAAAGCCTGAGAAATTCTATAACTATCAAATTGTCTGTACTGGTCTAATTTTGCTTTTAGTTCGTCAATTTGAGTTAAGATTGAGGCTAATGTTTTGGATACTTTCTCGGCAGTGTTTTTTGCAACATATCGTATTTCTTCTTCGGCAACTAATAACGCTTTTAGAGCCAATTCATCTTGACCAATTTCATAGAGTATTTTTTCTTTAAGCCAAGCCACCATTAACGTTTCATAATCCAGATCTAAGATAGAAGCTATTTTAGCTACTTGTTCTTTGGTAGGTTTTCTTGTGCCTGCTTCAAACTTGCTAATCAAGGCTTGATCAATACCCAATAGTTGAGCTAGTTCTCTTGTTTTGAGTCCTTTTTTTTCTCTTGCGTTTTTGATTAGTGTTTTCATTTTACTTTTATGTTTTTATTTGTCAAGACAAATTTAGTCATATTTTTGTGTAAAAAAAACTTTTTTATCAAAAAGCTTTCTTAATTCTATCCAAATCTCTTTTGGTATCTTGTTCTTTAAGGGATTCTCTTTTGTCGTATGTTTTCTTTCCACGACAAAGTCCTATCTCTAATTTGGCCATCCCTTTTTCATTGGTAAACATTTTTAAAGGAATGATGGTTAGTCCTTTGGCTTGTACACTTCTGGCTAATCCTTTAAGTTCTCTTTTATTTAAAAGCAGTTTGCGTTCACTTCGGGATTTGTGGTTAAATTGATTCCCAAAAGCATATTCTTCAATATAGGTATTAATGGCAAAAAGTTCGTTGTTACTAAATTCACAAAAACTCTCTGTAATATTGGCTTTGCCTAAACGAATGGATTTAATTTCAGTTCCAGCCAAAACTATTCCAGCGGTATAAGTTTCAATTATTTCATAATCAAAACGCGCTCTTTTATTAAGTATGTTGACTGTTTTTAGCATAGTTGGACAAAGGTAGAAACAAATCTAAGAAACACCAATTCTTTTTGTAGAAATACTTATTTTTGAAAAATGGAAAATAAGGACTCAAAAGATCCACTTCACGGAATAACACTTAAACTAATTGTGGAACAATTAGTTCACTATTATGGTTTTGATACCTTGGGCGAATTAATTAAAATTAAATGTTTTAATGAAAATCCTAGTATTAATTCCAGTTTGAAATTTTTACGTAAAACAGATTGGGCTCGAAAAAAAGTGGAAGAATTGTACGTGAAAACACTTCCGAAACTCAATACTATTTAGTAGTTTTTCTTTAGAAGCGAGTAAAAGACACTATCTAAAAATTTCCCTTCAAAAAAAGTATGTTCCTTGAAATGCCCTTCTTTAACAAAATTAGTTTTCAAAAGCACTTTCTCCGAACCCAAATTGTTTGGATCAATCACCGCTTCGATTGAGTTTAGTTCCATGTCTTCAAATCCGAATTGTATAAGCCTTTTTAAAGCTTCAGTAATGATGCCTTTTCTATGAAACTCTGCTGATAAAATATAGCCTACTTCAGCTCTGTGATTTTCAGGTTTCATCCGGTAAAATCCAATTATTCCAATTAATTTGTCATTTTCTTTGGTAGTAATTGCCCAATTAATCAATGTATTAGTATCAACGGCAGCATTCATTGTGGTAATAAATTCAAGAGACTCTTCTTTAGTTTTGATTAAAGGTCTTGGAATGAATTTCATAATTTCGGGATTAGAACGCAAAGCAAGAATTTCATCAACATCTAAGGAATTTAGTCGTCTTAAGTTCAAACGTTCGGTTTCGAGATTGGGAAAAGGAGAAAAATTGAATGTTAACATGAATAGTTCTTAAAGGATTTCTATACTAAATTTTGCTTGAAAAGTATCGCCAGTTTTTAAAACAATGATGCCTTCTTTTTCAAAAAGATTACCATTGCTTTCTGTGGTGTCAGAGTAACCAAACCAAGGCTCTATACAAATAAATGGCGCGTCCATTTTTGTCCAAATACCTAGATTTGGGAAGTCATCAAAACGAACTTTCAAAATTGGATTTTCTTTTTCAATAATGGTAAGAGCAGTAGACTTTAATTGTTTAAAAATTAAAGCGTCTCTTTTAAACAATTCATAGGTTAGAGGGACTTTATTCGTATTGGTTTTTATTTTTTCAGTTTGTTTTGAAACCAAATCATTTTCGAGTAAGGTATATTCTAAAGGTTCTGTTTTGTCAAAAGCAAGAGTGTACTCTTCAAAATTTGATGGTAAGGCAAAGGCAGGATGCGCACCAATAGAAAACGGAATTGCAATCTTGTCTTTATTTATTACCGTATAAGCCAGTTCTAGAGTAGTACCAATTAAAGTGTACTGAATTTGCAATTCAAATTCGAAAGGATATTTTTGTAAGGTTTCTAAATTGGATTGAATTGAAAAAATAGCACTGTTTTCGGTTGTTGTAACTAATTGGAATTCCATTTCTCGAGCAAATCCATGTCTGGAAAGAACATATTCAATACCATTTTGGCAGAATGTATTATTTTTTAGTGTACCCACAATTGGAAACAAGACAGGGGAGTGTTTGCCCCAAAAAGCAGGATTTCCTTCCCAAATGTATTCTCTGTTCGAGTTACTTTTTAACGAACATAATTCAGCTCCCAAAGTGTTGATTTGAGCGCTAATTGTTCCATTAGACAGGGTTATAATTGACATCAAGTTTGTATTTTAGAATGGTAAATATAAAAGGATAAATTATAAAACCCGAATAGTTGTTTTGTTTTTCAAACATATTTGCTTTGGTCTAGTTTAAAATTTGCTTTTTTTTCATTTATTTGTGATAAAAATAGTTTTAATATGAAAAATATACAGCGCAATGTCATTGTAGCGATGGCATTATTAACGAGTATTTCGACGCTTTGGTCTCAAGATCAAGCTGCTTCTGATTTGGTTAAACCAAAATCTAATTACAATTACCACGATGCTTTTGCTTCTTTTTTCTACTCGAAAAACGGAACAAGTACGCGTTCAGCTAATGGACAGCCGGGGCATGAATATTGGCAAAACAGAGCCGATTATCAATTGACTGCGAAACTGGATGAACAAAAAAATGAAATTACAGGTTCTGGAGTGATTACGTACACTAATAATAGTCCAGATAAGATGAATTTTGTTTGGATGAATTTGGATCAGAATTTATTTCAAGCCGATTCTCGTGGAAATGCAGTGGTTCCCATTTCAGGAAGCCGTAATGGAGCGCAAGGTCAAATTTTTGACGGAGGTCATAAAGTTAAATCGGTTAAAATAGTTACTACTTCTAAAGGAAAAGCCACTGAAGTTGAAGCTAAATATGTAATTTCAGATACCCGAATGCAAGTTTTTATCCCTCAAGGATTGAACCCAAAAGGAGGAGTGGTGAAAATCAAAATTGATTTCTCTTTCATTGCTCCATTTGAAGGGTCAGATCGTATGGGAGTTTTGGAAACTAAAAATGGTAAAATTTTTACTATTGCGCAGTGGTTTCCAAGAATGTGTGTGTATGATGACGTAAGAGGTTGGAATACTAATCCGTATCTTGGAGCATCTGAATTCTATTTAGAATATGGAGATTTAGAAGTAAACATTACAGCACCATCCAATCATATCGTGGTGTGTTCGGGAGAATTATTAAATCCAACCGAAGTGTATTCTTCAGAAGAACAAAAACGTTTTGCTCAAGCTAAAGTAAGCGATGCAACCGTTATAATACGTTCTGCAGATGAAGTAAATAAATTGCCAAAAACAGTTGCTTCAACCAAGACTTGGCATTATAAAATTAAAAACGCAAGAGATTTGTCTTGGGCTTCTTCGGCGGCTTTCATTTTGGATGGAGCCAAAATCAATTTGCCAAGTGGTAAAAAAGCCTTGGCTTTATCAGCCTATCCAGTAGAAAGTGATGGAAAAGCTGCTTGGGGACGTTCTACTGAATATACTAAAACGTCTATTGAAAATTACTCAAAAAGATGGTTTGAATATTCGTATCCGGTGGCTACTAACGTAGCAGGAAATGAAGGCGGAATGGAATATCCAGGAATTGTTTTCTGTGGTTGGGAATCTAAAGGAGAAAGTCTTTGGGGAGTAACGGATCATGAATTTGGTCACAATTGGTTTCCAATGATTGTTGGATCTAACGAACGTCTTTTTGCTTGGATGGACGAAGGTTTCAATACATTTATCAACTCATTAAGTTCGGTGGATTTTAATAATGGGGAGTACAAAGAAGAAAAGTCGGATTTACACAAAACGGCAGAACGTTATACGAGTCCTAATTTAGAAACAATTATGAGTTCTCCAGACAACATGAAAGAAGCAAATATCGGTCTTTTGTGTTACTCTAAACCAAGTGCTGGTTTGGTAATTTTGAGAGAGCAAGTAGTAGGACCAGAGCGTTTTGATTTAGCTTTTAGAACTTATGTAGAGCGTTGGGCATTCAAGCATCCAACACCAGATGATTTCTTCAGAACTATTGAAAACGTTACCGGAGAGGATTTAAGTTGGTTTTGGAGAGGATGGTTCCAATACAATTGGCGTTTAGACCAAGGAATCAATTCGATTAAATACATCAAAAATGATCCAGCTAAAGGAATCATAATTAACATTGAGAATTTCGAAAAAATGGCAATGCCAATTGTTTTGGATGTTAAAACTAAAAGCGGAAAAGTAACCCGTGTGAAATTACCAGTTGAGATTTGGCAAAGAAATGTAGATTGGTCATTCAAACACAATTCGACTGAACCAATTGAAAGTATTACGTTGGACCCTGATCATGCATTTCCAGATGTGAATGAAACGAATAATGTTTGGACAGCCGAAAAAGGCAAAGTAGAAGAAGATGTAATTTTAGATGGCTTTTTAGGAACGTACACTAATGACAAATCGCCAGTTAAATTTGTGATTACAGAAAAAAATGGAGCGTTAAATGTTGAAATTACAAACTATCCAAAATTCAATTTGACACCAATTGGTAAAAATAAATTTGAATCCAAACGTGCGGGATTGCAATTGGAATTTAATGAAGCAAAAACCGGATTCGAGATGATTTTAGGAGATGGTAGAAAAATCCCGTTTACAAAACAGTAAACTTATTCTGTTATACATAAAAAAACGACTGAGTAATCAGTCGTTTTTTTATATGGTAAAGTTTAATTTTATGCTGGAATTTGTTGGCTTAAACAATGTAACGTTCCAAATCCCCAAATAAAATCAGTCGCGTTAATACCTATGATTTCTCTGTCAGGGAAGCAATCGGCTAAGATGTTTAGGGCAATTCGGTCTTTACTGTCGTTGAAAGTGGGAACCAAAACACAGTGGTTTAAAATCAAGAAATTAGCATAGCTGGCTGGCAAACGCAATCCTTCAAAATCCAAACGTTTTGGCATAGGTAAACAAACGATTTTTGGTGCTTGTCCGTTTTCCAATTTCGCATTTTGCAAACGCTTTAAATTGTCTTGCAACGGTTTGTAATTAGCGTCTTTTGTATCCTCTTCCACAATGGTTACAATCGTATCCTCGTTTACAAAACGACATAAATCGTCAATATGTCCGTGGGTATCGTCTCCTTCAATTCCGTCACCCACCCAAATCACATTCGTAACACCTAAATATTCTTTAAAAACCGCCTCGTAATCGCCTTTAGTAAAATTGGCATTGCGCACTTGAATAGAAGGATGCATCAAACATTCTTCTGAAGTCAACAACGTTCCTTTTCCGTTCACATCGATAGCGCCGCCTTCAACAATAATGGGTTTTCCGTTGTAAGTTACCTGAGTTAAAGGTAACTTTAAGAAATCAGCTACTTGACGTGGCACGTGTTTGTCCAATTGATAATTGGAATATTTGGCCCAACCGTTGAAATTGAAATTTAAGGCTTCTCTTTTGGAACCATTTTTTACGATGATAGGGCCTGAATCGCGCATCCAAGAGCGATTCGTTTTATGAATGATATAGGAAACATTGGTCAGTTGCACATGTGCTCTTTCCAACATTTCAGCTACTTTAGTTTTTAATTTTGTATCAGCTACTACTAAAAATACTTTTTCTACAGCAGCGACTTTTTTAATAAATTCAACAAAAGCCCATTGAACAGCTTCGTATTTGCCTGGCCAATCGTTTCCATTATGCGGAAAACATAGTAAAATACCTTCTTGTTTTTCCCATTCGGCAGGGAAACGTCTGTTTGGAGTACTCATAATTAATCGATGGCTCTTTTTGTAATATCTCCAAAAGCATCAATACGACGGTCTCTAAAGAAAGGCCAGTTTTGGCGTACGTTTTCTTGTAAATCCAAATCGACTTCGGCAATTAAGATTTCTTCCTTATCGTGTGAGGCTTGCGCCAAAATTTCGCCTTGTGGTCCGGCGATGAATGATGAACCCCAAAATTCGATTCCAGAAGTATTAGGTAAATATTTTTCTAAACCAATACGGTTAGCAGCAGCAACATATACGCCATTTGCTACAGCATGACCTTTCATCACGTTCATCCAAGCCCCGTGTTGATTCACGCCATATTCTTCTTTTTCAAGAGGATGCCAACCAATAGCAGTTGGGTAAAATAATACTTCAGCACCTTGTAACGCGGTTAAACGCGCTCCTTCAGGATACCATTGATCCCAACAAATTAAAGTTCCAATTTTTCCTTTATTGGTAGGAAATGCTTTGAAACCTAAATCACCTGGAGTGAAATAGAATTTTTCGTAGAAATGAGGGTCGTCTGGAATGTGCATTTTGCGGTACAAACCAGCTTCTGAACCATCCGTATCAATAATGTAAGCACTGTTGTGGTAAATTCCAGCCATTCTTTTTTCGAAGAAAGGAACAATAATTACCACGCCTAATTCTTTGGCTAACGCACTAAAAGCAGTGAACGAAGTGCTGTATAATGGTTCTGCTAAAGCAAAATTATCGACATCTTCACTTTGACAAAAATAATGACTGCTGTACAATTCGGGTAGCGAAATTACTTCGGCACCTTGACTAGCGGCATCACGAACCCAACTCAAACATTTCTTTAGGTTGTTTTCGGCAACATCATTCAGATTCAATTGAATAACTGCAATTTTGTATTTTTTATTCGGCATAGCTAAAAAAATTAGACCGCAAAAATAGTTATTTTTATAAAGAGTACACGAAAAGAAATTCAGAAATAGTACTGCTACTTTTTTTGTTTCTAAGGAATAGTTCGGATAATCAAAATCGCTTCGTACCTTTGCACTTTAGAATTAAAGAAATGTTAGTAATAGGAAAATACAATACGCTTACAATATTACGAGATACCAAAGTAGGTTTGTTTTTGGGAAATCCCGAAAAAGATCCTGAAGGAGTACATGACGTTTTGTTGCCTAATAAATACGTTCCCAACGAATTTGAAATAGGCGAAGAGTTGATTGTTTTTGTGTATTTGGATCACGAAGAACGCCCTGTAGCCACCACTTTGGCACCGTATATTTTGTTGAATGAATTTGCGCTTTTGCGTGTGAATTATACCAATCAAATTGGGGCTTTTATGGATTGGGGAATGGAAAAAGACATTCTGGTTCCGTTCAAAGAGCAAGCGCGCCCAATGGAAAAAGGAAAACGCTATTTGGTGTATTTGTATATGGACGAAAAGACCAATCGTTTGGTTGCTTCGAGTAAAACCAATCAGTTTTTGAGTAACGAGCATTTGACGGTTGAAAAAGGCGAAGAAGTCGATTTGATTGTTTCGCACATCACTGAAATCGGAATCAATGTGATTATCAATGAACGACATAAAGGCTTGGTTTATAAAGACGAAGTGTATGACGATTCAATTCGTACGGGAGACAGAATGAGAGGTTTTATCAAAAATATTCGTCCTGATAATAAAATTGACGTGGCTTTGCAAGTACAAGGATACCAAAGCATCGAACCTAATGCAGAGAAAATTCTGGATGAATTGCGCGCGAGTCGTGGCTTTTTACGCTTGAATGACAATTCGCATCCAGAAGATATTAAAACGGTTTTAAAAATGAGTAAAAAGACCTTTAAAAAAGCCATTGGAGCTTTGTATAAAGAGAAATTGATTGAAATTAAAGACGACGGAATTTACTTGGTTAAAGAGTAGTTTTTAAATTGATAGTACTACCAAAAGGCAATTCATTTTATTGGATTGCCTTTTTTTGTGTAGAATGCTAACTTTAGGTTTTCTTTTTAGTAGAGAATCTAAAAAATGACTTATTTTTACACTCAAATCAAAGAATTATGAGTAAAATAGATTGGAAAACAGTCCGAGAATTTGAAGATATCACTTATAAAAAATGCAACGGAGTAGCCCGAATCGCATTCAATCGCCCTGATGTGCGCAATGCGTTTCGCCCTAAAACAACTTCGGAGTTATTACAAGCCTTTCACGACGCACAAGAAGATACTTCGATAGGAGTGGTGTTATTATCAGCAGAAGGACCTTCGTCCAAAGATGGAATTTGGTCTTTTTGCAGTGGCGGAGATCAAAAAGCACGCGGTCACCAAGGATACGTGGGAGAAGACGGTTACCATAGACTAAATATTTTAGATGTACAACGATTGATTCGGTTTATGCCAAAAGCCGTTATTTGCGTAGTTCCAGGTTGGGCTGTGGGCGGCGGTCATAGTTTGCACGTAGTGTGCGATTTGACTTTGGCAAGTAAAGAACACGCTATTTTTAAACAAACCGATGCCGATGTAACCAGTTTTGATGGGGGATACGGCTCGGCGTATTTGGCCAAAATGGTAGGTCAGAAAAAAGCGCGTGAAATCTTTTTCTTAGGTCGCAATTACTCTGCACAAGAGGCCTACGAAATGGGGATGGTGAATGCAGTTGTTCCGCATGATGAGCTAGAAGATACCGCTTACGAATGGGCGCAAGAGATTTTAGCTAAATCACCAACGTCTATCAAAATGTTGAAATTCGCCATGAATTTAACAGATGATGGTATGGTGGGACAACAAGTTTTTGCTGGGGAAGCTACTCGTTTGGCCTACATGACAGAAGAAGCGACAGAGGGTAGAAATGCCTTTTTGGAAAAAAGAAAACCGAATTTCGAGAAAAAATGGTTGCCGTAAAAGAGTAAAAAACTCAACTTTTAAACCATAACCTAATAAATATAAAAATGAAACACTGGATAGAAGCTGCTCGATTACGAACCTTGCCTTTGTCTGTATCAGGGATTATAGTGGGGAGTATGTATGCGTTGGCAAACCCAACAGATAATGTACTTACGCCAACGGAAGTTTTCAACTGGACACTTTTTGCTTTTGCGATTTTAACTACTTTAGGCTTGCAAATTCTTTCCAATTTTGCCAATGATTATGGTGACGGAATGAAAGGAACCGATAACGAAGATCGAGTAGGGCCTAAGCGAACGATACAGTCTGGTGTAATTAGTCCGCAAGCCATGAAACGTGCTATTGTGTTGACTTCGGGATTGACCTTGTTGTCGGCTATTTATTTGATTTATCTAGCTTTCGGAGCACATAATTTAGTGTATTCTTTGGTTTACTTGGTATTGGGAATTTTGGCAATTGCTTCAGCCATTCGCTACACGGTGGGTAATTCAGCTTATGGATACCGTGGTTATGGCGATGTGTTCGTTTTTGTGTTTTTCGGATTGGTGAGTACGCTAGGAGTTAATTTTTTGTATTCTAAACAATTGGACGCTATTTTAATTTTGCCAGCTACTGCAATTGGTTTCTTGAGTGTGGCGGTTTTGAATTTGAATAACATGCGAGACGAAGCCTCAGATAGAAAATCAGGAAAGAATACTTTGGTGGTGAAAATGGGAATTGAAAACGCCAAAAAATACCATTACTTTCTGATTGTTGGAGCCATGATTTTAGTGTTGATTTTTGCTTTTTTAAGCGATTTTCATTTTGATCAATACTTATTTTTAATTGCGTACATACCTTTAGTAAAACATCTAATAACTGTTTGTAACAATCAAAATTACAAATTATTAGACCCTGAATTAAAAAAAGTAGCCTTAAGTACATTTGCGCTTTCAGTGCTTTTAGCGTTGTGTATGATTTTTTTCTTCTCGGATCTAATTGTGAATAATTCGTAAGCAATTACAATGTCAAATTCAATTAGAATAAAAAGCAATAAACAGTGAGTCAAAGTATGTTGAAAAAAATAAGTGTACTCTTTTTCTTTTTGGTAACTATTCCGGTTTTGTTTGCACAGAAAAACGGCTATTGGGATAAAGAACGTTCAACTACCAAAGAAGTAGTGGTGTCGGCACGCAATCGTATTTTGGTTGCTATTGATGATTTGCCAACAGGAACTACGGAGTTGATTTATCGCATTACATTATTGGATAAAAACCAGCAAATGGCTAATAGTTTGGTTTCTGTCCTAAAAGCAATCCCAGACCCAACAGGGATTAGTCAAGGTTCGGCAGGTGCGGTGTTTTTGGTTTCCAAAATATCAGGAGACGACAAATGTAAATATGCCGTTTTTTCAAAGTTAGAGGCTGCGACTGATTATGTTACTACTGGAGCAACTAGCGAAGCTTGTTTAGTGCAGGATGAGCCGGTGAGTAAAGATGCGAAACGCCTGTCTGTTGATAAATCGACTTGTTTGAAATCGAATTCCAATTCCAATGTGTTGTGGTTTGGGTTTGAAAGCAGCAACTGGATTATGAATCAAAAAATTGTCTTGGAAGTTGTACCTTGGGTAGATTACAAATTGAGCCGAGGTTGGACCAAAGACAATCGTAAAGCAATCATTGATCAATGTAAAACATCTAATTTGGCTCAAAAAATGACAAACTCAGCTGATTTTTGTGTTTGTGTTTCTGATAAAATCCAAGCAAAATACACCTTTAAAGAGTTTCAAAAATTGTTACCCGAAGAACGAGCTAAAGCTTTTAAAGACTTTGGTACGCTTTGTTTTAACGAAACGGGTGCTTCTAATGCATTTAATTCCGATTTGCGTACGCAAGCCGCGACTTTGGCTAAAAAAGGAAATTACGGCACCGCAATAGCTAAAATGAATACGATAATTACAAATGGTAAAGCTGAGGTGTTGGATTATAACACACTTGGATATTATTATTTAATTACAAAACAATACGGAAAAGCCCTTAAAACACTACAAGAAGGCGAGAAACGAGACGCTACCGAATTATTGGTACAGCTGAATTTAGCGCATGCTTATTTGCTGAACGGCAATTATAAAGCGGCTAAAGCAATTCATAAAACCTATCTCAATCAAAATGTGACGGATAGCTTGAGCTGGACGCAAAAAACCAAATTGGATTTTGATGCTTTCCAAAAAGCAGGAATTCAAAACGACGACTTCAATGCTATTTTGAAAATTCTAGAATAATTTCCTTTGAAAGCTACTTATCACAAATACTTATTGCATTTCAAACGCCCTTCGGGAACTTCTAGAGGGGTGTTGACGGATAAAGAAACCTGGTTTGTTGTTTTGGAACAAGACGGTAAAAAAGGAATAGGGGAGTGTGGAATCTTGCGCGGACTCAGTTGTGATGATCGTCCCGATTATGAAGAAAAACTAGCCTGGACTTGTGCGAATATACATTTGGGTAAAGAGGTGCTTTGGGAAGCGTTAATCGAATTTCCTTCCATTCAATTTGGAGTGGAAATGGCGTTCCAATCGTTGGCTAGTGCTAATCCTTTTTTGCTCTTTCCTTCTGATTTTACTAAAGGCCAAGAATCGATTCCGATTAACGGTTTGATTTGGATGGGAGAGCAGGCGTTTATGAAAGAGCAAATAGAAGAAAAGTTAGCGGCTGGATTTCGATGTGTAAAATTGAAAATTGGAGCTATTGATTTTGAAAAAGAACTGCAATTATTACGATTTATTCGGGCCAATTTTAGTCCAGACCAAGTCGAAATTCGGGTAGATGCTAACGGTGCTTTTGATGAAAATAAAGCTTTATATAAATTAATTCAATTATCTGAATTTGAATTACATAGTATAGAACAACCTATTCAAAAAAACAATACTGACAGGATGTCAGAACTGTGTAAAACTACTCCATTTCCTATAGCGTTAGACGAAGAGCTGATAGGAGTGTTTACGCTAGCTGAAAAAGAGGCGTTATTGCAAAAAATCAAACCCCAGTACATCATTTTGAAGCCTAGTTTTGTGGGCGGATTTCGAGGGACACAAGAGTGGATTTCGTTAGCCGAAAAACACCAAATAGGATGGTGGATTACCTCGGCCTTGGAAAGTAATATTGGCTTAAATGCGATTGCACAATGGACTTTTTTACAACATAATTCTATGCCACAAGGATTAGGAACCGGTGCTTTGTACACCAATAATTTTGATTGCCCTTTAGTTGTTGACCAAGGGCAATTGTGGTACAACACTACTTTAGACTGGGATTGTAATTTAGTCTAATCACAACTACTTCGCATCACCAATAAGCACAGGAGCAAATTTTTGGAGTAAGATAAGTAGTAAAATAAATCACTAAAAAACTGAAAAAATGAAAAAAAATAAGCTAGTCATATCGCTTTACATTTTGTTAATATTAGCTTCTATTTTTATTGAATATTGGATTGTAGTGTTTTCTATTTTTTATTTTTTAGGAAAACATATAGATTATAAATATGAAAATAGTTTTTTTACAATAACACTTATTGTTTTAGGAGGTATATTCTTTTTGTTTGTAATAATTTTTTGTTTTGTGAAAATTTTAAAATTACTTGGTAAAATTAGGTAATGCATCAAAGTTAGTGATGGTGGTGTAAAAGCTAATTAATGAACTGAAAATCAATTTAATTCTTACTTTAAAAAGGAAAAAGAGAAGCTAATAGACTGCACCCAAAAGTTTAGACAAATTTATACTTAATTTTGATAATAGTGAGCTCGATATTGTATCGGGCTCATTTTGTTTAAATTTGATTTAATTCTTTCGTTATTTTAATAGTGTATATATTCCTTAATATCTTTCTTTAATTGCTCTAATGAGTTGTATTTTTTAAGATAAAACAATTCTGATTTAAGGATTCCGAAGAAGTTCTCTATAATTGCATTATCTAAACAATTCCCTTTTCTAGACATACTTTGTATAATTCCTTTTCGTTTTAATAAACACTGATATTGTTTCATTTGATATTGCCAACCTTGGTCAGAATGCAGTGTGAGATAAGTATTATTTGGTATCTTCTTAAATGCTTTTTTGAGCATAATTACTACTTGATTCAGTGCTGGTTTTTCTGTTAATTCATAACTAATTATTTCCTGATTAAATAAATCCCCCCGCTCCCGCGCGAAATGGAATTCGACGAAGTCAATCCTTTCGCGTGGTTCGTGATAAGAGAATGAATAGTAAAGATAAAAAGATGAGTAGGAATTATAAATTTCATAATCCCGATAGCGCGGATTTGCACCCGAACGAAGTGAACTGACGAAGTAATCCGTGCCTACAAACAAAAAGTAATTTAAAACAAACAAAAAAAGAGCAACCGAAGTTGCTCTTTTTGATTTTGTCAAAAGAAATTTATACTTGAGTAGTTTTTACTTTGCGTCCCCAAACACTAAAATACAATACAATTGCAAAGCATACTAAAGGTATAATGTATCCCGATTGAATATTATCGTGGTTTAGATCTATTAATGTTCCCATACCATAAGGAAGAATGGCACCTCCCACAATAGACATTACTAACCAAGATGAACCAGTTTCGGTATTTGATTTTAGACCTACTAAGCCTAGCGAAAAAATAGTAGGAAACATAATAGACATAAAGAAACCAATAGCTCCTAGAGCATATATTACGTTAATTCCTGTACCATAAATGGCTACCAAGCATAATAGAATACTGATAACACAATAAATAGAAAGCAATACATAGTCTTTTACAAATCGTAAAAAGAAGGTACCTATGAATCGGCCAGCCATAAATAAAAAGCCATAAATTCCTAAGTAGTAGGCAGCTGTTTTTTCGTCTAATCCAGCTCCTTGTTGCGCAATTCGGATGAAGAAACTAGTAACACAAACTTGTGCCCCCACATAAAAAAATTGTGCTACTACAGCCCAACTTAGGTGAGAAAATTTTAAAACAGAGAAAAAACCAGGTTTAATTTCTACTTCGGCATGCTCTGCTTTCATTGTAGGCAAATGCATGAAATAAAACAAAATAGCTACCAATATTAGTATAATTCCTAAAATGGTGTAAGGTAATTTTACCGAAGCAGCTTCTTCTAATAACATACTAGCTTTGGTCGCTTCGGGCATAGCTGCCATTTGTTCGGGTGTGAGTGTTTTCCCTGATAGAATGAATAGTGAGCCAATAATTGGAGCTATCATAGCAGCTAATCCGTTAAAAGAAGCAGCTAGATTCAGTCTTTTTGAAGAAGATTCCGAAGGGCCTAATATAGCTGCATAAGGATTAGCGCTGGTCTCTAAAATAGTTAAACCGCAACCAATTATGAATAATGCGAGTAAAAACAATTCGTAGGTGCGTGTATTGGCCGCAGGAACAAACAAAAAAGCACCTGTTGCAAAAACCAGCAAACCTGTGATAATACTGTTTTTATAACCTATTTTCTTGATTAATATTCCTGCTGGAATTGCCATAATAAAATAAGCAAAGAATACGGCAGTATCGATTAAAGTAGATTGACGGTTATTTAATTCGCATGCTTTTTTAAGATGCGGAATTAAAATAGAATCTAAGTTGTGTGCCATTCCCCAAAGAAAGAATAGACAGGTTATTAAAATGAAAGGTAAGAGGTAATTTGCTCCAGCTCCTTTTTCTTCCGGTGCATTGTGTTGGTCTCCAATTTGGTTAGTTACTTGCATAAGTATGTTTTTAGGTGGTTATTTATTTCTTTTTTACTAATAATAGATGGTCACAAACCAAAACGACTTCTCCCTTTTGGTTGATAATTTCTACATGTTCTGTTACGGTACCCATATCGACTCTTTTTGCTTCTCCTTTTTCAGCAATAGTGATTTCAGAATGGATTGTGTCGCCAATGTGAACCGGTTTTACAAAGCGTAAACGATCGTAGCCTTTTGAAAACGCTTCCGGATTAATCTCAGAAGCTGTCAATCCGATACCGATACTGAACACCATAGTGCCATGCGCAATGCGTTGCCCAAAAGGTTGTGTTTTGCACCATTCTTCGTCCATATGATGCGGAAAAAAATCACCAGTATGTCCCGCATGGACTACAAAGTCTGTTTCGGTAATTGTTCTCCCAAGTGTTACTCGCTTATCGTTAATTTGATAGTCTTCAAAAAAGATGGATTTAAAGTACATAGTATTGTTTTTTTATAGTTCGTCTAATGATATTCCGCCTTTGGAAGTACTGATATAGCAGGCTTCTACTACTTTCATGGTATCTAACACATCTTGAACACTTGCGTGTAATTTAGTGTCGCTTCCTTCTTTAAAACGCATTAAATTCGACATGGTACCAATGAAGGCTTCGGGAAACCAAGACCCTTCTAATGCTATTTGTTTCCATTCGTATTGATTGCTGTTTTCTGATGTCATTGTTGCATATTCAAATACATCAGGCAAACCTTCAGGATAGTTCATTAACAATCCCATTTTGGCTTTAATAGCGCCTTTGGTTCCTTCCCATTTGATGAAACTTTCTTCGTGATAAGGTCCAAAAGCATGATCGTGATTGGTATTAATTACAACGCGCTTAGTTGCTCCATAATCTAAAATAATTGTTGATCGGCTCGAAGATAATTTCTTTAAAGGGTGTTGTGTTGTTTTAGCCATTACACTTTTTGGATTTCCTAAAAAGGAACGGATACAATCAATATAATGTACACTGTGAAACAGAATTTCTAAACGCGGATGTTCTTTGATAAGTGGAAACAATTCCCAAGGAGTGTTAACAGCCACTCTAAATTCTAAATCGTATAATTCTCCAATAACCCCTTTATTAATGAGGTCTCTAGCAGCACTGACAAAAGAAGCAAAGCGCAATTGAAAATTGATTCCAGCTACTAATTGTTTCTTTTCACAAACGGCTACTATTTCGCGCGCCTGTGCTAAATCATTTCCCATCGGTTTTTGAATTAAAATCGCAGCACCATCGGGTAATTGTTCTAAAATTTCGATGTATTGATCAGGAAGAACAGTGATGTCATAGACTGCATTTTTAGGTGCGTTTTTTACGGCATCGGCAACCGATTCAAAAACATGTTCTATATCGTATTTCTCAGCTAGTTCTTGGGCTTTAGAAAGTGTTCTATTTGTAATACCAAAGACTTTGAATCCTGCCATTTTATAAGCAGGTAAGTGGGCATCTTTTACAATTCCGCTAGCTCCAATGATGATGATGGGCTGTTGTGTTTCGGGTAAGAGTGGTTTATAGTTAATGGTCATTTTTTTCTAATTTTTGAATCTCAATTTGTGTTGTTTCAATCAGTTCAGCCGAAGCAATAGTGCTATTTATAGCTTTGAGTACCATTTGGTCAATTAATTCGGCAACTTTAGGCCAAACAGGTGTTTGGGGTAAAGTCAGTGCATTTTCGTGCAAAATACTTAATTTGTTGTAAAAAGGAATGATTTGGTTAATCTCTGGGTCAATCCAAGTCGATTTTCTACACCCAATTCCGCCTTCAGTAGTTAATAATTTATCACTGGCTACAGTGGTCGCAAATCGTAAAAAATCATAGGCTAGTTTTTTGTGTGTACTCCCTGCTCCAATGGTGTAAAGCCAATACACATTTAAAGAAGCTGTTGTGTGGTTAGGGCTAAAGGGAAGTTCAGCAATATCGACTTTTCCTTTTACTTTAGACTCATCAATTACTTCGCACATAGACGCAAATCCAAACCAATTGATAGCCAGCGCTGCTTCTCCTTTGGCGAAAGCCATACCTGCCTCGACAGAGCCAAACTCTTTTGATTGCGGATGAACCGCTTGGCTGTTGTTTACAATAGTTCTATAGAAATCTAAAGCCTCAATGGCTGCTGTTTGATTGATGTTTATATTTTTGTTATGGTCTAGCAAAGAGCCTCCTCTGGTCCACAATTGTAGGCAAAAATCAAAAACCATATTGTGTCCGTCTGGATAATTAGCAAACACACATCCGTATAAATTTTCTTCAGGGCGATGGAAAAACTCGGCTATTTGAGTAAACTCTTGCCATGTTTTAGGAATACGAAGCTCGTAATTGTATTGATTTTTAAAGTTTGTTTTTTCTAAAGGGTCGTCGAATAAATCTTTGCGATATATCAAACATTCGGGGCCATCATGAAAAGGCAATCCATAAACATCGTTATTAATTTGTTGTAAATGAAGTAACGATGGATGCCACCCTTCTGGAAAATTTTCGGGTGGTTGTTGTGCAATAAAGCCGTTTAGATTTTCAACGGATTGACTGTTTACGGCGTCAAAAATCCAATCGGTATTCAAATGGGCAATATCCCAATCGCCATTTTTTAAGCCATTAGTAGCCAGTGTTGCTTCGTACAAATCATGAAGTTCCATTGGAATCATTTCGACCTCAATATGGATGGAGTGGGATAAACAAAAACTTTCCCATAATTTATGCAAAGTGATTTCAAACGGGTCAAATTTTCTAACCGCAATCCTAAATTTTTCCATTACAGTCTAAATTCTTTGATTATTGATTCGTTGTCTTGTCCTAATTTTGGAGCGCCTTTACTTGAGGTAAATAATTCGCCATCAATTTTGATTGGACAACGCGTTGTGGCATACGAATAGCCATCTTGCATTTGTACTTCTTGAATAAAATTGAGGATTTTGAATCCTTCTTCTTCAAAAAGTTGGTCGTAATTAAGAACATTGGCACACCAAATATCAGCTGGTTCTAAAATGGCTAACCAATATGCTGTGGGTTGCGTTTGCAAATGTGTGGCCAAAATAGATTTGATTGCATCTCTCAAACTGAACTTGTTTTCAGGGAAAGCGAGTAATTCATGGCATTGCAAAAGTTCGGCTAAAACAGGAATAGATCCCATAGCGAGCGCTAAGTAACCATCTTGAGTTTGGTAAATTCCGTAGGGAGCTCCAAGGTAAGCATTGGCATTGTTATTTTTAGTTCTAACAGGCAATTCGCCACCATCGTTAAAATAAGTAGTGATGGTTTCAAATTGAAAATCAAAAGCCGATTCTAACATGCTTACTTGTACTAATGCACCAATATTTTGTACTGATTTTCTATATAAAGCAGCTAAAATTCCCTGTGCTAAATGAGCTCCAGCTAGCATGTCTACAATAGACAATCCCATGGCAACAGGGCCGTCTTCTTGGTTGCCTGTTAGCCAAGTTAGCGCTGTCATGGATTGCAATAATAAATCTTGACCTGGTATTTTCTTTACATCAGGATGCGTCCCATAACCAGAAATTGAGGCGTAGATAATTTTTGGATTGATTTTTAGCACTTCTTCATAACTAAGACCAATGCGTTCCATTACGTCGGGTCTAAAATTATGCATTACTACATCTGCTGTTGCAATGAGTTTCTTAATTTTTAGCAATCCGTCTGGCTCTTTGAAATCAATAGCAAACGATTCTTTATTTCTGTTAATTGTATGAAAAACAGAAGATTCACCATTCATAATTAAATCAGAGGTGTAGAGTGTACGACAAATATCTCCAGTTACTGGTTTTTCAATTTTGATAACTCGCGCACCTAAATCAGCCAAACGCAAACTAGCAGAGGGACCGGAGAGAAATTGACTAAAGTCTATTACTAAATAATCGTCTAAAGGTTTCATTTAATCGTTTAAAAAGAATTGGTGTATTTTGATATTGTCTTCGCCTACTTTTGGGGCAGCTTTACTATGGGTGAGTATTTTTCCGTCCAATTGAATAGGGCTACGTGTTGTTGTTAAAGTAATAGTATCTGTATTTTGTACGGTTTGTTTTAGTTGTAAATCCTGTACCAACTTTTGATTGTTGAGTTCGTTGTAATCCAAAACTTTGCCACACCAAATTCCATTAGCGTTTAGCAACTGAATCCAATTGTCAACGGTATCGGTTAGGAGTTGCTTGCTCAATAACTTTCTAATACTATCTCGAGAAGAAAACCAAAGCGCTTTGTCTTGGAATTGGTCCAAATTAACCCCTATAATTTTACCAATGTGTTGTAAATCGCCCATGGCTAATGCAAGGTAGCCTCGTTGTGTTTCATAAATCCCGTAGGGCGCACTCAATAAGGTATGTGCGCTACCTTGTATATCACCTCTTTCGGGTAATTTTTTTCCGTTATTCAAATAAGTAGTGATTACTTCAAATTGAACGTCTAAAATAGACTCTAGTAAACTCACTTCTACTAAAACGCCTTTGTTTGTCTTTGTTCTTTTAAGTAGCGCAGCAAGTAGTCCTTGTACAAAATGATTCCCACACATTAAATCGGCTACAGCTAGCCCAAAAGGTACAGGAGGCTGACTTTTTTTTCCGCTAAGCCAAGTCAATCCCGAAATGGATTGTACTAATAAATCTTGTCCTGGTTTTGTAGCCCAAGGGCCTTTTTCGCCATAACCCGTTACCACGCCATAAATTATTTTAGGATTGATGGTTATTGCCTCTGCAAAACTGAGTCCTATTTTTTCCATTACGCCAGGGCGAAAATTATGCGTCATTATATCGGCTTTAGCAATAAGTTTTTTTACCAAAGCTAAGTCGGCAGGATTTTTAAGATCGGCAGCAAAAGATTCTTTGTTTCGATTAATGGTATGAAAAAGCAAACTACTATCGTCTACAAAAAGATCTTTGATACTAAGTTGCCTGCAGGCTTCACCTTTTACAGGACGCTCAATTTTGATGACACGAGCACCCAAATCAGCTAATTTTAATCCAGCCGAAGGGCCTGCCAAAAACTGACAAAATTCGAGTACAACTAATCCTTCTAACGGTTTCATGAATTGGTATTGTTTAACGATTTTGCATACAAAACATTTAATTCTTCCAATACAGCTTTTTCATCGCCACCGTTCATAAGGTAATCTCTAACTACATCCCCAGCGTGGTCTTGAAAGTACATGTGACCATCGTATCTTGGACGTAAAAAAGCACGTTCTAAAGCAGGTAATGTATTTTTAAAATAATCGTGTGTTAACTGATTAATTCGTTCATTTTTCCATGCTTGAAGGTGACCCGGTTGCCCACCATTATCAGCAAAAATAGTTTGTTGTATCGTAGAAGAACAAGCAAATTCAGCATATTGAATCGCCTCATTGATGTATTGACTAGACGAAGAAACTGCTAAACCAGTCCCTCCTAATGAGCTAATCATAGGTTGTTGGTTTAACTGAACTAAATCATAAAAATGTAGTAGATTAGCACTGTAACCCGTTCTAGAGTAGTTAGAATACCCGTAAGCAAAAGGGCAATAGGCAATTTCATTGGAATTGACCATAGCTTCATATACCTGAATAGGATTTCGATTAAAATTAGCAGGATCAATATGTAGGGCTAAAGCTCTAAAAAGTTGCAAAGCCTTAGTTCCTGTTGTTGTAGAAACTACTTCTTGAGTAGTTAGAAAAGGAGCTTCACCAAGACTGCAGCAATACATGTAAAAACTCATTAAAACATCAATTGGGATTCCTGCAAAAGCCACTTTTCCTTTTTGAGCCAGTGCTAAAAGTTCGTCATAGGTTTGAGGTACTTTTTCGCCCATTTGTTCAAGAATGTCTTTTCGGGCAGCAGCTACAGGTGTTGCAGCATCGATAGGCAAAGCCCATAATTTGTTACCAAAAACATAACTCTCGTATGATTTTCCTACGGTATTTTTTTCTTGATCTTGAATATAATGAGCAGGTAAATAATCAGATAAAGGCAAGATAGCTTTGGTTTGAGCACCAAAACCAGTCCAGGGATGATCAATCACTAATAAATCAAATCGTTCTGCCAAACTATCAATAGAACTGTCTGCAAAATCTTGTAAACTTCTTTTCTCCCAACTAATTTCTATTCCAGGATGAAGTTCAGAAAAGCGTTGCGCAGTGGCCACCATAGGGAGTAATCCACGGGTATGATTCCAAGTGATTCCTTTTAATTTTTTCATTTTGTAGTATCTGTACTTTTAATTGTTAAATATACACTTATATTTTTACAAACAATAAATTTCGTCTTTTTTTTATTGAGGAATTGATTGGAACTAATTTTCGTTACCTTTGGTTTGGCTCAAAGTCGAATGACTTTATGCTAGTGCTGCTACGAGAAGGGATTGACTTGAATTAATTACTAAGCACGAGCAAGGATTTAATGCAGTTAGCGAGTCCAATGCCTGTAGCATCTCAAAATGGGAGCGACATCAATGAGTTTAAAAGCTAATTTTGGAGAACATCCTTTATCAAGAGCAGGTATTGGAGCAGGTAAATTATTACAAAATCGATGAAGAAGATACTAATTTTGGCAGTAGGTTTATTTTTTGTTTCTTGTTCAACAAAGCAAAAATTTATTTATTATACTTACAATAATATTACAGTAAGCCGTTTGGATAAAGAGAATCATATTTTCTTTTATTATGGAAAAATAAAAAATTTAAATAATTTACCTAAATCCTATATTGAGGCAACTTATAGCGGATTTGATGGATTAGTCTGGGGATACTTGATATTTAAAGAGAATAAAAATATTGAGATTAAAGTTTTGGAAGGAGACTTTTATAAAATTGGTGAAAATTCAAATATAGAAATTATAAACGAAGATAATCCAGATTATATAAATTGGCATAATAAAGAAAAGAGAAACTATGATAATGTGCTTGAATTTAGGGATGTTATAAAATCCGAGACAAAAGTTAATAAAATCAATAACTCTCAGGTAAAAGTAATTTATCCTATAGAATAGTAATGGGTAGTGTGTCAAAATTAGTGATGACTCAAATTTCCCCCGCTCCCGCGCGAATCCCTTCGCGTGGTTCCCCACACTGGTACGAGCTCTAGCTCGTTCCTACAAACAAAAATCAAATTTAAAAGAGTAACTGCGGTTACCTTTTTTTCTTGGATTTTAGGGTACCCGATTTCATCACCTACGCATTGTGATTTAATGAATAATTTGAATAGTCGCCAAAATGAAAAAGCCTGTAAATCATAGGATTTACAGGCTTTTAGTTTTTTTTGAAATAGTTTCAGTGGAAAAAAGGGGAGTAATTTCGAACTATTTTAATGCTGATTTAAAACTTTTGCAAAAGAAATGACCCTAAAAAATATTTAGGGTCATTGGTTCAACTTGTGAGCGCCATAGATTTAAAATCAAACCAACTAATTGATTTTATGATGGTTATCGGTTCGATATAAAATAAAAAATGACCTTAAAAATGAATTTAAGGCCATTGGTTCAACTTGTGAGCGCCATAGATTTAAAATCAAACCAACTCATTGATTTTATAAAGGTTATCAGTTCGATATAAAACAATTACCAATAACGGTAAATTCAAACAAATAATTCAAACCATTAATTTTTATAGAGAGTATTGGAAACAGTAAAGTAGAGGTTGTTTTATTAAAACCGTAAGAAAGAATATGGGAAACCGTAAAATTTATTTAAAGAACAAAACGATTTTTGTAAAAAAATGCAGGAAACATGCATTAAATAATTAAATGTTTCCATTAGTAGTTTTAAACTCAATCTTATAATTAATTGATGTACACATGTTTTTAATTTTTGATTGACGCAATACATATATTTGGGTGTTGGGACAAAATATTCCAACAAGCGGGTACTTCAACTAACCAGCTCTTAGCGCAATTGGACAACGGCGCAAAGCGCACGCTTGTTATGAGCAATTATAAATAAAACAGAAAATGATAGACTCTTTAAAAACAATTACGAAAGTTATTGAGACAACATCCAATGACGGAATTGAACTTATTAACAAGGTAGACTCTTTTTATAACAGCGCTTGGGAGAAACTAGTATTAATAGGCACTCTTTCTTTTGCTGTAGTTGGGATAATTGTACCCTTTGTAATACAATGGTATCAGAAGAAAACATTAAAATTAAGTGAGAACCTATTGAAAAAGGAAATTGAAAATCAAACTCTAAAAATAAAGGGAGAGATAGTAGAAGAATTATCAAAAAAAGTTGAAGAAAAAATAAAAGAATATGAAACTAAAATTAATGAATTAAATGCATCGACTAATGCAAAGGCATTTCATCTACAAGGAAATCTTAACAGAGAAAAGGGTTATTTTGAACAAGCACTTGGAGACTTTATTACAGCCTCGTTTGACTATTTAATATGCAATGACTATCAAAATTTGCAGACAGTTTTAAATTTAATTTCTAATGAATGCCTTCCACACCTTTCAATTGAGGAAATGAATGATTTAAAAACAATGACAGGTTCGGATATAAATTTACTCATTGAGGAACTAGAGAAAAAGGACAACAATGGTACGTTGACGAGGATTATAGGAGATATGAAGTTGAAAATACAAAAGGCACCTAAAACAGTTAAGGATAAGCCACAACCTAAATAACTGCCCATAACACGTGTTTTGCGTTAGTGAGTGGACAGTGCGAAAAGAAACGAGCTATTAATAAACGCTGATGCTGGTAGACAGTTTACGGTTTTATAAGCCCACCGACGCAAAGCCCGAAACCGTTGGGGCAATGCTAAATATAACAATAAAGAATGATTACAAAATTCAAATCAATAACTAATATTGCAGTTTTCAAAAACTTCGTTTGGGATACAACTATTCGTGATGAAGGGAATAATGTAGTTTTATTCAAACCAATTAATATTATTTATGGACGAAATTATTCGGGAAAAACAACACTTTCAAGAATAATAAGAGCATTAGAAACTGGTAACATTTCTGATAAATACGAAAACCCACAATTTGAAGTCAGTATTCAAGACATTTCAGACACAACGCAAAATAACTTAAAGGCACACGGAAAGAAAATCAGAGTATTTAACGAGGATTTTGTAAAAGACAATCTTCGTTTCATTGTAAATTCAGACGAAAGTATTACACCATTTGCAATTATTGGAGGTAATGCAATTATTGAAGAAGAAATAAAAAAACTTAAAGAAAATTTAGGTCAAGAAGAAGATACAGAGCAAGGTAAACACGCAAGCGGATTTTATCTTGAACTTAAAAATGCTTCCACAACAGCTAATACTGCTTTACAAGCATATCAAATAGACAATAAAAATTTAAACGATCAATTAAGTTTTAAAGCAACCAATAATCCAAATGGAATAAAATACAAGTCTGAAAAGTTTGGCGACCAAAATTATAACATCAATAAACTCCAAAATGACATTGCTACGGTTTTGGAAACTTCATTTCAACCGCTAACTGACGATGAAGTAATACAAAAACAAAATTTGCTTAAAGAAAGAGCTAATGCGGATATTCCTGAAATTGCAAAACCAAATTTAGATTTAACCACACTAAATATAAAAGCAAAGGAACTTGTTACAAAATCAATTAGCAGTTCTAATAAAATTGAGCAGCTTTTGAGAGATGCTATTCTCAATCGTTGGGTTAAAGAAGGAAGACAATTGCACAAAGATAAACTTGAACAATGCTTGTTTTGTGGCAACGATATTTCCGAACAACGTTGGTACGAACTTGACAGCCATTTTGACGAGGAATCCGAGAAATTAGAAAAAGAAATTGATACGTTAACTTCAGAAATTGACTCATCAATTCGCAATGTTGATACACAACTTCAAATCAATAAAAATGCTTTCTATTCAACGTTTCATTCGGATTTAGATACATTGATTTCTCAAAGGCAACAAGCCATTGATAGCATAAAATCTGAATTAAATCGTATCAAAGCAGACTTACAAGAACGCAAAGACGATTTACTAAATTCAAAAACTTATAATGATATGATCGACAACAGCCAACAACTTGAAAGTTGTTGGACAGCGTTTGAAACTTTCAGAACACAAGCAAATGAATACAGCAATTCTTTAGGAACAGAACAATCCGAAGCAAAAAGACTATTGCGATTACGAGAAGTCAGCGATTTTGTAATAACGATACAATACACGACAGTAACAGTAAGAATACAAACTTTAAAAGCAACTTCTGATACCGAAGCAAAAAACAAACAAGCAGTAGAAGATAAAATTAAACAGCAAATTGCACAGATTGAAGATAAAGAACGCTTGATGAAAGACGAAGAAAAGGGAGCATTGAAAGTAAATGAATATTTAAACAATTTTTTCGGACACGACTTTCTAACATTGCAAGCATTAGAAGAAGTAGACATTTTTGGCGGTAAAAAAATACGCTTTGAAATTGTCAGAAATGGAAAGAAAGCCCATCATTTAAGTGAGGGCGAATGTAGCTTAATAGCATTTTGTTATTTTATGGCAAAACTTGAAGATGTTGAAACTAAAGGAAGTAAACCTATCATTTGGATTGACGACCCAATCTCAAGTTTAGACAGCAATCACATTTTTTTCGTCTATTCTCTTATAAATGCTGAAATAATTACAAAACAAGAATTTGAGCAGATATTCATTTCTACTCACAACCTTGATTTTCTGAAATATTTAAAACGATTACCAAGTGCATTGAATAAAAATCAATGCGGATACTTTTTGATTTCAAGAGAAAAAGAAAATAGCAGAATAAGACTAATGCCAAGATATTTGAAAGACTATGTAACAGAATTTAATTTCCTTTTTCATCAAATATATATGTGTTCAACTGCAGATGCAGATGATGAAAACCAACATAATTTATTCTACAACTTTGGAAACAATACACGGAAATTTTTAGAAGCATTTCTTTATTACAAATATCCAAATGCCAACGACCAAATTGAAAAACTGTCGAAATTCTTTGGTGAAAATAGACAGGCTTCTACAATGACAGACAGAATAAACAATGAGCTATCACATTTAGAAGGTTTGTTTGAGCGAAGTATGATGCCGATAGACATACCAGAAATGAAAAAAACAGCAAAATTCATATTGGGAAAAATAAAAGAAAAAGATACTGAGCAATATGATGCTTTACTATTGAGCATAGGTATTGAACCAGCAAAAGAATAAGCAAAGCCAATAACAAGCGTTTGTGAAAATTGCGAATTTTGTAGTAAATTCATGTTTACTTTTTATAAGAAATTTTTTCTTTAACAGAAAATAATAAGTTCCGAAATCCGCTTCTTACCCAAGCGCCAAAACGTTAGGCACAATTGTAAACAAACTATGGAAACAAATACAAACGACCAGACAGAAAAAGATTCTGTAGAAGTCCTAAAGAAAAAGAAGGAATTATACCAACAGAGATTAAACTCAAGAAGTTTTACCTGGTGGGGATGGTTACTTGCGACATTAATCGGTGGAATTGGAGGTTATAGCTTTTTTAGTATGAATTCATTTTACTCTTTAACTCCTGAAAGAGTTATTCATTACATTTTTATCGGAATTTTATGTGGTGGTTTTGCTTATGCCTATCCAATGACAATTTTAAGAATGAGTCCTTCAAACGCTCTCAGAAGAATTGAATTAGAGTTAGTTAAACACGGAACTGAAGAACTTCAAGAAAACATATCTGAAAACTTTTTCACGAAGTTAGTACAGATAAATTTTAAATATTTGGACCAATATTATTTACAAACTCAAGAACAAGCTGATAAAAGTTTTAGACTTGCATCATTTGCTTCAGTAGCAGGTCTTGTTATAGTTGTTATTGGAATCATAATGATGTTTTTTGACAAAACAAGTCCAGCATATGTTACGACAGGCACAGGAGTTGTAAGTGAATTAATTGCAGCTGTCTTCTTTTACTTGTATAACAAAACAATTTTAAAAATGTCTCAATATCATCAAAAATTAGTCATTACCCAAAACATAAGTTTAGCATTGAAAATAACAGAAGATATGGACGGAGATAATAAATCGAAAATTCAAGAAATGTTAGTGGATAGACTTACAACTGACACAAATAAATATTTAACACTACATTAGAAAAACAACTGTGCCTAACAGCAGTTTGGCAAAATGGCGGGTTCATTGCTAAATTGAACATTGTGCTTCTAAATCCGCCACTGCGCCATGCTCCAAAACGTTGGCAGATATTTTGTGAAAAATCGTTAAAAATTAAATTATGGCAAAACCAAGAATATTTATTAGTTCAACATTTTATGATTTAAAATATATAAGAACTGAAATTGACCAGTTTTTGGACAATTTAGGTTATCAACCAATCAGAAATGAAGAAGGTGATATTCCTTATGGCAAAGATGATGCATTGGAAGAATATTGCTATAAAGAAATTCAAAACATTGATATTTTGATTTCTATAATTGGTGGAAGATTTGGAACAGAATCTAAAAATAAAGATCTATCGATTTCAAATTTAGAATTAAAAATTGCACTTCAAGAAAATAAACAAGTATATATATTTATCGAGAAAAATGTGCTTGCAGAATTTGAAACTTTTCTACTAAATAAAGATGCAAAAATAAAATACAAACACGTTGATGATGTTAGAATCTATAACTTTATAGAAGAAATTAAAGCATTACCAAACAACAACAATATCAAAGGGTTTGAAACAAATTCTGATATAATCGGATATTTAAAAGAACAGTTTGCGGGATTATTTCAAAGATTTTTGCAAAATCAGTCTAGAATAAAAGAAATTAGTCTAATAAACAAACTTGACTCAACTTCTAAAACTTTAAATCAACTTGTAACTTTCTTAAGCCAAGAAAATAAAGAAAGTACTGAAGAAGTTAATAGAATATTAATGATAAATCATCCTATAGTAGAAGAGATTAAGGAATATTTAGAAATTGAATATTTATTTTATATACAAGAACTATTAGATGTGGAAAATTTATTGAAAGCCAGAGGATTTAACGGAATAAATGCAGATGAAAATTATTGGAATTTTGAATATAAAAGAAGAAATAAGAAACAAAGAATTTCTATTTCAAGAGACATTTTTGACGATGATTTTAAATTAAAATTATTCAAAAAATCAGAATGGAAAAAAAGTTATGTTAAGTTCAATGAAATTGACGAAGAAGAACATGATGATTTACCTTTTTAAAAAAAACATCTGCCAACACAGGTAACTGTTGCACAACTACATTTTTAAAAAAAAATCTACAAAAAACATAAAATTTTGTCCTCGTTTTAACCCTTTTATGAGAGGTTTATTTTTTAGTTCCTATACAGAATTCTAAACTATTGAGTGCTTAAATTTGAGATTATAAAGTCTGAAATGAATGTTTTTACAAAAGCAAAGTTTAGGGGAATAGCTTGGGATATCCCGAAGTTTCGGGATGGTTTTTTGATGGTAAAGTGCAAGTATTTCTATCTTTATACAAACTAAAGACAAAAGGTTACGTATTGAACTAAATCTTATTTAAATGTTTTATGTTTAAATAATTACTATCATAACCAAAAATAAATCTTTAACACCGCACTAAGTACGAGCAAACTTTTGGAAAAACAAATTGACCTTCTATTGAGGCGTTTCAATTGAGTACGAAGGCTCAGATTTTTTCTTTCAATCCTATTGGTTCCAAAACGGGTAACTTTATGAATAGTGTTGTGAATTAAAAATTTGTAGTGAATCAATCCATCAGTATAAATTCGTTTAGGATTGGAAAGTAGTACGGTTTTAATAACTTGATTGAGTGTTTTCTTCGTTCTTGAACCAACAGCAAAACTGATTACATTTTTGTTGACTCTATCTAAAGCATATACTATCCAAATTACCTTGTCTTTATGTCTTAAAAAAGTCCTCATTTCGTCTACTTCATAGATTTGACCAGAACAAATTGGAGGTGACTGTACTCCTTTGGCAATAAACAATATGCGTTTTAGTAAAGTAGTAGTAGAAATAGATAGAAACCGAGCCATGCTTCTAATTCCCATTCCTTCTTTAATAAGCATTACAATATGGGCATTGATTTCTTTACAACATCCCTTACTTGTATAAAAATCAATGCACCGTTTCGTACACGTTTTACAATAAAATTGTTGTTTTCGATTAGCAGTAAACCCGTTTTTAATAAGCGTAGAAGCATTACAATGAGGACAAATTTTGGTATCACTAATTTTGATACACGAGGACTGATAAAAAGCCATTTTAGAAGATTTAAGAGATATTAAATATACAAAAGGAGAGACATACAGCCTCTCCTTTTGTAAAATAATTTGACTTAAGTGTTGATTATCAAAACAATAGCTCAATAATTTTAAGCCATCACTAATATTGATACATTACCTCATTTTAAGCCATCACTAATATTGATACATTACCCATTACCCCTTATTGATTAACTTTTATTTATAAAAAAATCTATTTTAAATTTGTTTTTTACAGAGTAAACATTACCACATTACCCCTAATTTGATAGTAGTAATGAGATTTTACTTCCATCTTTTTCAACAAATATAGTATCCGTATTTTTGTTCTTATTAATAGTAAATGGAGCACTAATGTCAGATATTCTCAGTATATGTTTGCTTCCTTGTGGTCTCCAAATCGCATCATCTTTTATTTTAATTGGACTATTTCCGATTACAAATGTAGCACTGTTTAAAAAGTATGTATCATTTATTATATAGATACCTCTTTCGTTATAAGCTTTCTCCACTTTTATATTAAAATTATTTTCAAAATTAATCGCTTTTAATTCTGATTGAAAGGATTCATTAATAGATATTAGATATATAAAAACTACTACTCCAATAACAAGCATCACAATAAAAAATGGCTTTTTCATAATATAATTTATTTTTTCTTAATTAAACTAGGAATCATAGAATTCCAATTTGTTTGTGTCCTTCCATAATTAATATTTCCAGAAAAGATTGTGGTACTAAAACCTACTCCTAATGTAATCCCATAACCCCAAACCATATTCCCATCCTTCATTGGTGCATAAACTCCTGTAAAACCTATATGTCCCAAAGCATCAGCTCCAAGATTAGCTTCATACCGATTTCCATAGAATACATCTTTTGTTACTGTATCTCCTGAATAATATAATTTTACTGCTTCTACAGAAAGTGAACCCGATGCTGTTGATATTCCAATACTAAAATCTTGTGCTGGGTAAATCCCCGCATCTTTGCCTCTTAAAATAATAATTACTCCATGTTCAAATCCTACACCTATGCCAATTCCTAAATCTTCAGCTCCTGCCACATAGAGAGCGTCAGGTCCCAATAAATGTCTCCATCTAAATTTTGGAGGTTTAGGTTTTCCATAGTCATCGCCTATTTTATATAACTCCTGATTAAGTCCACTATCTATAACTTTCGCATCACCAACAATTACATTTTTTTTCTTCTTGTTCTTGTTAGCAAAGTAATCAATTTCAGCTTGTTTTTTATCAAATTCTTTTTGTTCAGTATCAAGCTGTGCTGTTGGACTATCACTTCGTCTATTCACAGCTAACCATTCAGAATTGGTTAATCCATCAACTCCTTTAGCCTCCATTCCATCAGGGTCAATAAATAACACAGGATTATTAAGAGCATATACATAAGGAGAAAAACGTCTTGACGTTTCCGCCAAAGGGTCAACATTCATCCAACGTCCCAGTGCAGGGTCATAATTACGTGCCCCATAATCATATTGATTCAATCCTAACTCTTCTTGCAGTTCCTTTCCATTATAAAGTCTTCTATTTTCAGGAATTGGAGAAATAGGGTTATACCCATTGTGCTTTAGTCCAAAGGGGTAATAGTTACTTTCCTCAAGAATTTTCAATGAACCTGTTGTTGCGTCTTTAGTATAACTCAATCGAGTATTCCCTAAATGGTCAGTGTAATTATACACATAACTGTAGGTGTTAGTCCCACTAACAAGAGTATTTTTCACATACCCCTCTGTCGTTGGAAAATATTGCAACACTGCATTTTTATACTGATAGCCTCCTAAATAATCAGTAGTAGTTACCGTTGTATTCTCCGTTACTACTTTCTGTACCTTTTGCCCACTAGCGTTGTAAATATACACAATATTTCCTGTTGGAAAAACAATTTTTGTAGGCAGGTTCAAGTGGTTGTACACAATACTGGAGATGTTCTTGTTTTTATCCACGGTCATATTACCATTGGCATCATATACATAATCATCACCTGTAGTGTTTCCATCCTTAAATCCACTTGTTGCAGTAGGCTGGGCTTCTGTTACTCGCATTAATTTATTAGAGTTAGTATCATAGGTATAAGTAAGATTATCTATCTCTATTGTTCCTGCTTGAGTATCGTTATCACCGTTGCGTTTTAAAGTCAAGATGTTACCGTTCTTGTCATAGGTCAGGTTTTCATCATACATACGGGTTACCACGCTCGATTTTTGATAAGAGGCGTCTTTCAAACGATTCAAATTATCGTATTTGTAACCGTAGTTCCTCACAAAACCTCCATCGGTAGCTGTGCTCCAAAATGTCTCGGCTATGTTCCCATTATAAAGTTGGTTTGCCACAGCGGTATTGCCTTGCACGGTATTGTAATTAATTTTAAAACCAAACAAATCCAAAGGGTCAGTACCTTGTTGCAAGGCATTGGGGTTGTTAATGGATTTCATCCACCCTCTAATGTTATAAGTATAATCCACTTTTTGAAGCGGGATTGCACTGGTGTTTCCTACCTTTTTACTCATCAGTTGTCCCAACTCATCATACGTATTCTCTGCCAAGAGCTGTTCTGTTCCACCATTAATTTGGTGAGTGTGTTTCATCAATCTATCTTGCGCTGAGTAGGTAAAAACTTCTTTAACTGTCAATACTGTATCAGCGTCAGTACGTTTGTGTTTTTGAAGGGTATATTGTAATTGCCCTGTAAAAGCATCTACTTTACTGTCAGTCCCCGTATATCCGCCCAAATAGTTGGCAGTATAACTGCGTATAACGTGGTATTTTGCATCATACAAAATAGAAGTTGTTTCTCCTATTGCCTCTGTAGTGGTAGTAGCTACACGTGTCCAAGAACCCGTTGCTAATCCTTTTACCGCTGTAGCCACGGTTTGTCCCTCTACGCTGGTTTGCGTACTTACATTCGGCATTACATAGTCATCGTAGTAGTTCACTGTGAGGAGTTTCAAGCCTGTGGGTACTACTACATTGCTATAATATGCACTAATACCGTCAATAGTACCAGAGGTTTGTTTACTCTCGTTAATGGTAGTAGCCGTGTTTTGAGCCTGCTGCATCGTGCTTCTTGTACTGCTAGTGGCAGGGCTATTGAGCCAGCCAGTATACACCGCTCTGTTAAAGGCATCGTATTTGGTTATCAACCAGCCTGAGTCCGTACTATCACTAAAAGGTGAAAATGCAGGAGCGGTAGCCACAACTCGGTCTAATTTGTCATACACCATAAACTCCCACTGCTTGCCCGGTAGTTTCTTAGCAACTAAGCGGTTGCGAGCATCATATTGGTATTGGTAACACAACTCATCCAAAATAGCTTGTGTCAAAGCCATATCTGCCTTAGGTGGGATAACATAGGTCAAATTACCATACACATCATACACATAATACGTATCATGTTGTTCCAAAGAAGAACCAACACTACCAGTAGTGGCATACGTTCTTTTAAGGACTACCTGTCCAGTTTTATTTTTAAACTCTACGGTGGAACCAGCTGTTTCTGTTGGGGTAGCAGAAGTATTTTCATCAAAAGTGACATTTTTGTAGAGTTGATTTGCATCATAAAACGTAGTGCCTGCTGTATTATTTAAAGCCGTATCATAGACCCCTGTAGTGCTATTCCATGTTGCTGTAGCAGTAAATAGTTTCACTTCGCTAGCCACATTGGTTTGGTAATCCATTTTAATCTCATGACCTTGTCCCATAGCCCAGTCAGCACCCGGAGCGGCTTGTTTCAAAACTCTACTCAATGGGGAGCTTTCCAAATTTTTCTCCGAAAATGGATTAGCCGTATTCTCGTATTTTGAGATATTATAAAAAGACAAGGTATTGTTTTGAGCACTACTGTCAAAAGCCATGTTCTTGTTACTTCCTACAAAAGGCAAATACTCCCTTGTTTGTCTACCAAAAGCATCGTATTCAATATGCGTTACAATATCCTTACCTGTATCAGACTGTTGGTTGGTTATTTGTTGGATAGGTCTACCCAGTCCGTCATAATAAGTAATTCCTACTTTGGCTTGCGTAGGTGTTGGTGAGGCAATTGATGTGGTGCTGGCTTGTTTATAAGTTCTTGTGATGATGTAGTTCTTATCCTGAGCAGGATTTGCTAATAAACCACAATCACTACTTGTTCCAGCTACCAAAGGACAATTATCGGTGTTATCTAAAACATACTTTCCAGCTGGCACCGTACACTGAGTAAGAAAACTAGCAGGGTCACCCAATCCGTCTCCGTCGGTATCAGCATACCATTTGGTATTTGGATTAATGGTGTTTTTTGTATCATCACAATCCAAACTGTTGGTTACATAACCCGTTGGTTGTACACTATAGTATTTAGTGTCGCTAGCATTTCCAAAAGTATCACCATCACTATCGGCATAAAAAGTTTGAGGCGCAATATTGGTAATGTTCACCGTGCTATCATCATAATCACTATTATTGGTTACATATCCCGTAGGTTTAGCGCTATAATACACACTTACTGTTTTACTTCCATAGGTATCTCCATCGGCATCACGATAAAATGTTTGAGGTGCAATATTGGTAATATTGACTGTAGTATCGTCATAATCACTGGAATTACGTACATAACCTGTCGGTTGTGTACATGACACACTCGTTGTAGCAAGCGTTCCATAACCATCTCCATCGGTATCAAGATACCAAATGGTATTGGGATTTAGGGAGGCATCACCATCGGCGCAATCTAAATTATTTGTCACATAGCCTGTGGGTTGTACACTATAGTATTTAGTAACACTTGGATTTCCAAAACCATCACCGTCACTATCGGCATAAAACGTTTGTGGTGCTATGTTGGTAATATTCACTGTACTATCATCATAATCTCCTGTAGTACGAATGTAACCTGTAGGTTGGTTACATTGAGTCAATATAACTGTTTTAGAACCATAGCCATCACCGTCAGCATCAGCATACCATTTGGTAGTAGGATTTAGTGTTGCATCACCATCATTACAATCGGTATTGTTGGTAACATAGCCGCCCGGTTGTACACTGTAAAAAACAGTCACTGTAGGACTACCATAGCCATCCGCATCCGCATCGCGGTAAAACGTTTGGGGAGCTATATTGGTAATATTCACAGTACTATCATTATAATCACTCGAGTTGCGCACATAACCGGTGGGTTGGGTACACGAAGTGGTCGTGGTAGCACTTGCTCCGTACCCATCACCATCCGCATCACGGTACCAAACCGTATTAGGATTCAGTGTAGCATCACCATCGGAGCAATCCAAATTATTAGTCACATAGCCCGTTGGTAGCACACTGTAATATACCGTCACTGTAGGACTACCATAGCCATCACCATCGGCATCTCTATAAAAAGTTGAAGGCGCTATATTGGTAATATTCACAGTACTATCATTGTAATCACTTGAGTTACGCACATAACCGGTGGGTTGGGTACATGAAGTCGTGGTGGTAGCACTAGTCCCATAGCCATCACCATCCGCATCGCGGTACCAAACCGTATTCGGATTTAGTGTGGCATCCCCATCGTTACAGTCCAAACTATTAGTTATATAGCCCGTTGGTTGCACACTGTAAAATACAGTTACGCTGGAACTACCATAACCATCGCCATCCGCATCGCGGTAAAACGTTTGTGGGGCAATATTGGTAATATTTGCCGTAGTATCATTATAATCACTTGAGTTTCGTACATAACCGGTGGGTTGTGTACACGAAGTCGTGGTAGTAGCACTAGTTCCATACCCGTCACCGTCGGCATCGCGGTACCAAAGGGTATTCGGATTCAATGTGGCATCCCCATCGTTACAATCCAAACTATTAGTTACATACCCTGCTGGCTTAACACTATAAAATACAGTTACGCTTGAACTGCCATAGCCATCTCCATCGGCATCTCTGTAAAACGTTTGAGGCGCAATATTGGTGATATTTGCCGTGGTATCATTGTAATCACTTGAGTTACGTACATATCCTGTAGGTTGAGTACACGAAGCAGTTGTAGTACTACTAGTTCCATAACCATCACCATCAGCATCGCGGTACCAAATCGTGCTAGGATTGATGGAGCTGTCATAATCATTACAATCTAAAGAGTTTTTGGCATAGCCTCCAGCTGGTTGAGAACAACTCAAAATTGGAGCCCCACTAAGCCCGTATCCATCGCCATCATTATCTCTAAACCAAGCGGTATTCGGATTTAGTGTGGCATCCCCATCGTTACAATCCGTATTATTAGTCACATAACCTACTGGTTGTACACTATAATACACTGTTACTGTAGGACTACCATAACCATCGCCATCCGCATCGCGGTAAAACGTTTGGGGTGCAATATTGGTAATATTGACTGTATAATCATTGTAATCACTTGAATTACGTACATATCCTGAAGGTTGCGTACAGGAAGTCGTGGTAATACTGCTAGTTCCATAGCCATCTCCATCAGCATCGCGATACCAAACTATTAGTAGATTCATACTTGGATTAGTATCATTACAATCATTTGAATTACTAACATAGCCTACTGGTTGCGTACACGAAGTCGTAGTTGTAGCACTCGTTCCATACCCATCACCATCGGCATCCAAATACCAAGTAGTGGCATTAGTCAAATCAAAACCATACGAAACACTACTGGAATTGGTACTCCAATACCCCGTATAACTACTCTTAGCTCTCAAGTAATACTCACTACCACTAGTCAAGGTAATTGTAGTACTTGAATTTGCGGTGCTAGTTCCTGTGCTTGTGCTCTGCCAATACCAAGTAATACCATCAGGTGGAGTACCATGTTGCAATACTGCTTCATTACAATTCGAACTCTCAAAGGTTGGAACATCAGGAACACCTGGCTCTGGCAAAATAGTTACAGGAAGTTCTGCATAGTATTGATCCCATGAATAATTCCAATGATATAGTACATAAACCGACTGTAAACCATCATACTCCCAATGAACTTGAACCGAGGTACTTCCATATGGACTAGAGTTAACAAACGTTCCTCCTCCTATATACCATTCCATATCCCAATAATCATATCCAACACTTCCATCATAATTGGAATAATCTTGTAACACATAAGTTGCATTATCTCCTATATTAGAAATAGTAGGACCACTCAAAACTAATTGTCCCGCCTGTTGAGCTTGCAGTTTGCCTGTTCCAAAAAAACTTACTAGTACTGCTAAAGAAACTAGTCTATTAATGTGATATAATTTCATATGACTCCTTTTTAGTGTTTAATCAAATGCCATTCCGATAGCAACATCTTAGTAATTCCTTGCGATACTACTTCCAGTACCAAAGTGGTTTCGGTAGATTGTTTAATCACGAAGGACTGTGCCTTGTTTTGTACATCTACCAACTCCAATTGAAGTCCATCAGCACTCAATCGCCAACTGCCCGTTGCAGCGCGTCCATCGGCAAGTTGTTGGGTCATACTCCCATCAGAGGTAAAAACAAATTGCCTTCCACTATAGGCTTGTTCCAATTTACTCTTACGAACAGCATCCATAGATTGATATAAAAATTGAGCCTTAGTGTCCATTTTTGATAAAGAAGACGAATAATCAAATGCCCATTTACCTACTAATTGAGAACGACTCACTTGAGCCGTGCTAACAAACCCTAAAAAGACGAGATATAAAAAGATACTATAGTTAAATATTGATTTCATATTGAATGGTTTAAGTAATTTTTAAAAAACTAATTTTTATAATGGTATTGATAATCGGTAAGTAGTTTCCCATCAGCATCCTTCACATATTCCAATCTTCCCAGTCCATCATAAGTATAGTATACCGTTTGTCCTTTAGGGTCAGTAATGCTGCTAATACCTACTAGTGGAATATGAGTATATGTTGTGACTAGAGCATTAGGCAAACTTTGTCGTAAAGCGTTGAGAGCTCCTAAATTCGATTCGTTGATTGTATTGAAATCACTCACTCCTAAAGTGCTCATGATTTGAGCAGTAGTAGCATTTTCAATCTTAGCAATAGGTTGGGTTTTGTTATAACCCCAAATAATCGATACTGGAGCACCTCCCTCTGGAGTATATTGGGTCAAATTACCCGCACTATCATAACTGTCATAAGTGAGCTTCTTTTCTAAATTGCCAATATTGGTAATTGTTGGAAAGCTATTTGGAAACTTGGCTCCAAAGGTGTTCTTAGGCAATACTAAATAGTTAGTAGTAATATCCTTAGCATAGCTCATTTTTTGTTCGGATAACTTAAGCGTTCCATTATAATTCTCTGTACGCACCGGATTTGCTTTACGATTTTGAGTAACTAATTCCAACATTAGTGGTTCAGTATCTATATCGTTGGGATAGTACATCTTGGAGATTAACTGCTCTCCTGAACTATTGGTAGTAGTGGTTTTGGTCGGTTGGAAATGATTTACCCCTAGATATTCATAGTCTTTGGTTACAGTAACATCTTGCCCATTTAAAGTGGTAGTCTCAGTCTCGGTTTTTAAAGTCTTAGTCTGTCCTTGGAGGTTGTAGACATTAAATAAAACAACTAAACCTCCAGCATTACTGTATATTGATGGCAGTACCCCTTTTACAGATGTATTTGAATTATTGTAATTATAATTGTATTCGTTGCGTTTAATAGTTTGTCCCTCAATAGTATTGATAAGTACACTTTGTTTTTCACCAGCTAAAAGATACTGTGATTTAGGAATAGGGGGTATCCCATAATCAAAACTATAATTATTCAGTTCGAAATATCCTTTGTAGCGATTGAAAAAATGCTTAGTTACTCCATTTCCATCAGTTTGGTCTACCTCAGCATATGAAATTATTGGTCCCATAAAATTGATTTCTAAAGGGTCAATTCCTGTTGAAAGGGTGTAATAAGAGCCTTTGTCCCATCCAAATTGCTGAGCATTATTGACAAAGGTTTGATTCAGTGTATATGCATTTTGAGGGACTATGCTATAATAAGTTGAGTAGTATGCGTTATTATTAACATCCCAATTAGTTTGATAAAATAATTTAGGATTACTAACAATTTTAGGTTGATAATAAGTGTAATTACTTTCCTTAATTACAGAATTATCATCTTCTTTATGAACTATCTTTTTAATTCGTAAACCGCCAACATCATAAATGGGTATAACAGGAATTTTATCGATTTTAGCACTACAAATATTACACATATAATTCATTCCATTTGCTCCACCATAACCTTGAGCTATTAATTTATATTGTCTTCCGTCAACTAATAGTTTTTTATCAATTGGTAGAGCAATAGTTTTTGAAGTAGTGGCTCCTGCATATAAAATCGTAGCTATCTCCGTATTGGTAACCATATCAACAACTGAAGCAGCTTTTAATGTGCTAGTTGGAGAACATCCCGCACTTCCCATAGGATTGTAACTTAAGTTGGCTGTTATCATTAAGGTTTCAGATTCATTCGCTACATAAGTAAATAACTCTGAATTTATTCCATCGATAGATTGAGTTGATGAGATATTCGCTATAAAAGGTGAAGGATTATTTATATCATAATATACATCTAAAGGCACATCAGACTTATGTGATTCATACTGAAAATTTACAGAGCCTTTAGTTGGGTAAATTATTTTCTCTAAGGCTCCTGCTTTAGCAAAATTCAAATCTACTTTTCTATCAGCATATAAATTAGGTGTCAATGTAATACCGATAGCTGGAAACAAGGACGGATTTTGAGTATTTCCATTGTAATAGCCCCATTTGTCTTGAGCAAATGAAAGTTTACTTGGTAATGAGGTGGCATTATACACAAAAGTATACGGCTTGGACAATTGTTCATTGGCACTCATTTCGGTGATACCGGTGAGTTGTAATCGTTTAATATCTGTTACATCTTTACTGCCAGTAGTTATGGCACTTTGCAGTGTAGTATAGCTGAATTTAATTTTTTTAATGACTTCTGCCACCTGTGTTACGGGATTGACCACTGCGATTTGAATCTCGTCCAATCGCTTAGGTGTCACTCCAAATTCAGGAGTTAAATCATCTCTGTTGCTGTAGAGGAAATTAATTTGAGTGGTTCCAGCTATTATTTTACTAACCAATTTTGACACTACATGATTCTGAGAGGTGGTATTCACCGGATACAATGCTAAATCGTTGTATTGTTGCTCGGGAGTAAATGCGCAATTTGAGTTCATTGAAGTATTAGGAATACATAATGATAAACTCTGTGATACAGGTTTATTGATTGTGGTATGAGAATAGTTATTATTAATATAGTCCAATTGAATTTTGCTTGAACTAGTAAAACTTGATATTTCGGTCAAAAACCAAGAATTAATAATGTAATTATTGTCAAAAACAATTTCATTTATGGATTGATTGGTATAATTTTTCTCTACAACATTATTCAATCCAAAATTGGTTCCCGTATCTAAACCATACTTATATTTAATGCCTTTAGGAGAAGTTACAGTCCAAGTTCTAAAGTAGCTGGGCACAAAATCCTCTTGAATCATAAAATCTGTATTTTCAAGATAAACTACCTTTCTCTGGTCATTGAAAACAAATTTACTACCTCCCTCAGGTGTGCTGAAGTAAAATAAATCGGGTTGTGCATCTTTTTTTCCTGAATTAACATCTTCTAACCACCACCCAAATTGAGAGTATTTTGCAAAAACTGGTTCACTATTAGAAAAATTGTTTAATAACAAATCTAATTTTGACAAACCATAATCTTTGTAATAGCCATTAATTTCAATTAAACTTTTAGTTGAAGCTGAGACAGCTCCTTCATCAGGTGCTCCCTTTATAGTACGACTCACCACACCACCCACATTCAAACTCCAGTTTTGTCCCACCGAAGAGGCGATAGATTCTACTTTAACTCCTGAGGCATCATATTCCAAAGAGATAGGAAGGGTCATCCCTCCATATTCTAAAGTATAGATAGGAATGGAGACTTGTGGTGTTCCTGAGACTAAGTTCACGGGCATATTCATATACTGCTCAAACTTATTCACCTCAGGTGATTTTACTTGTGGTCGTAAATCGGTATTGATTTGTGCCATTGTGGTTGTAGTGATACATAATACACTTACAACATACAGTAGGTAGATTGTATTTCTCATAGTAAATAGGTGCAATTGGAAATTACTCTTTTTTAGTTTTCTTAATCAGTTTGAGCCCGTCGGTTCTCACATCGGTTTTGATATTCACGATATAAACCCCTTCAGGATACATCGTAAAATCAATTGGTACCGTTCTACTGGTAATAGGGAATTGTTGTAGTGTTCTCCCTGATAAATCCACTAGGGTAGCAGTACCACTGGTGTACTCATATCCGATAATTACGTTGGTAAACGTGGCAACCGGATTAGGAAAAACTTCTATAGCTACTTTGGCTGGTTCTATTTTGGTTTTGTCCTGTAGTTTAACCACCCAAAAGTCATTACTGCCAATAGTACTATTCTTATCTAGTGAAGAAGCTGCATTGGAAGTACCCGCTAATAAATAACCACCATCACGGGTTTCAATTAGTTTTCGTAAAATATCTTCTCCTGAACTCCCTACAGATTGCGTCCAAATTTCTTGTCCTGTGGCATCTACTTTTAAAGCAATGTAATCGTTGATGCCTTTAGCTTGTTTCTTTAATGCTACACCACTTTCACCAGAAGGGTCGTTTTGGGCATAGCCTCCAATTAAAAACGTATGGTCTTTGTTCTCTACCAAAGAGGTTAAGATGTCTACCGTACCATAATCATAGGTTTGTGACCACTCTTCATTGCCTTTGGTATCGATTTTAAGTAACCAAAAATCAGTTCCATTACTCACAGTACCTCCTTTGGCGGTTAATGAGTTAGTACTATTGGAATTGCCTCCTATAAGATAGCCTTCGTCCATTGTTTGGTGAATGACATAGAGTTGATTATCTCCATTACCGCCGTAAGTTCTTTGCCATTCTATTGCTCCAGAGGAATCAATTTTAATAACCCAATAATCTCCAATACCCATACTAGGCTGGGTTTTATCTCCCGATTGAGGAGAATTGGAATACCCACCTAAGATGTACCCTCCATCTTTGGTTTGCTCCATACTTCTAAGCTCATCAGCATACTTGCCTCCATAGGTTTTCTGCCATTGCACATCACCTTGGGCATTGAGTTTTACAATCCAGTAGTCCATATTCCCTCGACTAGGCTCTGATTTAGAAGTAAGGTCTTTTTTAGTGGTGTTGACAAGCGCATTTTTATTGGTTGTGGTAATGGCTACATCAGAGCTGGAAGAACCTCCAAGAATATAGCCTCCATCGGTAGTTTGAAAAGCACACAATAATTCTTCCTGACCTGAGCCTCCTATGGTTCTTTGCCACTGCTCATCGCCTTTAGCATTGAGCTTAAAGACCCAAAAATCAGCATTCCCCTTACAGGAGTCTTTTTTGTGAAGTCCTTTTTCAGAATTGGAAGTACCGGCTAGAATAAATCCACCATCTTTTGTCCCTTTGATACTTTTGAGTAAATCGAATCCGGAACCTCCCAAACTTTTTTGCCAGTCCGGTTTTCCGTTTTCATCCATTTTCCAAACCCAATAATCTAAATCACCTTGATTGGACTCTGATTTGGTTCCGGATTTATCAGACAAGGAGCTTCCTGCCAGTATAAAGCCATAATCAGCTGTTGGCTGTACATCAAATAAGTAATCGGCATACTTTCCTCCATAAGACTTCTCCCAGAGGATGTTTTGCGATTGAATAAATAGAGGTACAAATAGCAATAAATAGAAGTAGAATTTCTTCATATGCAATGGTGGTTTTGGTTAGTTAGTATGGAATTATCAAAATAGACTTTGAGAGTCTTATTTTCAATGAAGCAATTTTGAAAATATTTTCGGATATATTTTGCGGTTTTTTAAGATTTTTTTTACGGTTTTATAAAACCTGATTATAAATATTAAAATCAAATTCATTGGGTCTTGAAAGAGGGCAATTTTCCATAGGTATAAAAAGTTAGGTTGAATAAGAACGATTTGGGTACTCCTGAAGCACATGATATTTTCTGATTTATCTCACATTTTGAAACTGAGATAAATACCTTGTATGTATTTGCTTTACAAATTTCAAAAACAAATAATTAATATCTAATTCGTATTAAAGCTAAACAATTCCAATAAAGACTAAATGAAATTGTTTGAATATTAGTCGTATATTTTTTTGTAAAATTGTATAGCCCTAAATTAATTTGACAACAACTAAATTGCAATGAAATATGATCCTAAACATCTTAAAATCAATTCGATTAGCTCGAATCGAAAGAAACCACTCGCAAGAATTTATTGCCACAAGATTAAACTTAACTCAAAGTTATTACGCTAAAATTGAACGTGGCAATGCTAAGCTAAGCTTAGATGTATTTTTCCAATTACTTGACATTTTAGAACTTGATTATCTTGATTTTTTCAAACAGATAAAAAGACAAAATCAGGCACATTGTAATTGTTCTTGCCACAAAAACAAAACCATATAATAAATCTGAAAAAACCGTAAAATATATCCGAAAATTAAGAGCAATTTTGGGATATATATTTAGGTGTTATGCCTCATTTAAAGGACAACACTTATAAACAAATGACGAATGAAGAAATATATTGAATACAAAAATGAAATTTCAGATAGCGACTTATATGAAGGTTTGGTTGGTTATGGACTTTTTGCAGAAAAAATTCCTAACTTTTTGACCAGTGTTGAGTTTTTAGCATTTACCAAAACACTTAAGTTTCCAATAAGCATAAAACCCAAAGATTATATCAGATATTCAAGTATGCGGAATATTAATATTCCAAGACCAATGGCAATTCCTGAACCTTTTGCATACTCAAATCAAGCAAATTGTTTAGCGGACAATTGGACTAAATTACAGAGTTACTTTAAGGACAAGACAATAAATGATTCTTTCAAAATAAGTAGAATCCATTTAAGAAAATTTGAAAACAAACCTGAACTTTTTGAAATGAACTACAAAAATTTCTCGAAGGACGGAGACCCTGAGCAAGATATAGTAATTAAAAGTAAATATGTTGCATTGGCTGATATTTCAAATTGTTTTCCAAGTGTTTACAGTCATTCCATTTCTTGGGCATTAGTAGGTAAAAGTTTAGCTAAGTCAAAATCAAAACCAACAGACAAACACGAATGGTTTAATCAAATTGATTTCAACACACGTAATTTGAAGCACGGAGAAACAAATGGAGTTTTAATTGGACCCCACTCTTCAAATCTAATTTCAGAAATTATATTAGTAGCTGTTGATAACGAACTAACGCAACAAAATTTTAAATACATAAGAAATATAGATGATTATACTTGTTATGTTGACACATACGAAGAAGCGGATAGATTCTTTTTGAGTTTATCAGAAGAACTAAAAAAATATGAATTAGCGCTTAATAATAAAAAGTCAAAAATAATTCCTTTACCGTTGGCAAGTGTAAAGAATTGGGTTACTAAATTGAACCATTTTAATTTTACTAACACTTATACAGTAAATTTTAAAGAAGCAATTCGAGTTAAAGAATTAAAAGGTTTTATTGACTTTGCAATTGAACTAATGTTGAATGAAGATTCTGATTCTTCAATATTAAATTATGCCATAAAAATTCTTTCTAATAAACATTTAGATACAAATGCAAAAGACTACTACATAAAGCAAATACATCATTTAGTATTACTTTATCCATACTTAATAAATCTTCTTGAACCAAAAGTATTTGAACCGCACAAAATTGACAAAAGCATAATAAAAAGAATAGCACAAGATATTTATACTTTCGGACTTAGAAAGAAAATTTACGAAGCCTGTTCTTACTCAATATATTGGGCAATTAAATATGATTTCGATATTGAAATAGTATCGATTAAACAAGATTCTATAAACTCTTTGGACTGCATATTTTTAATGATTTCATATTTATATGATAAGAAGCACAATAAAAAAGCATATCTTAAAGAATATAAAGACCTGTCCAAAACTTTAAAAAGAGACGATTTTGATAGATATTGGCTTTTTATATATGAAACTATACCTTGGATTGAATTGACAGATAATTATAGAATAATGAAAAAAAATGGGGTAACATTTATTAAACAAGAATTTAACTAATAAGAGTGCGAATTGTATAACAGACGTTTGGAAAAAAGCGGTTTCAGTGCTTGTATAAAGCTTCGTCTTTCTATTCAATTTCAGAGCTAAGTTGACAATTTAGTTCTCCAACTATAAGCTAATTAACCACACAGAAAAACTTTTCTTACTTTACACTTGCTTTCAAATAAGCTAATCTAAAACACAAAAAGCCAAACAATCGTTCGATTATTTGGCTTTTTTTATTTGTAAAGTAGAGGAGTTAGAATGACCTTACTGCTCGAACGTTAGCTACTGTATTTTTAGCCCCAGTTAAATTTGCACTCCCACTTGTAAAATTAGAATAATAGGCATTTAATCCTGAAAACTCCGTTGAACTCCAATAGTTTGCACTTGAGAATCCCCCAATTGCTGTTTTGTTCAAAATCATTTTGCTCATTTCATCTCTACTCGGTAAATACCAGTCGCTGTAACCATTTAATACTAAATCATAACAAAGTTTAGCAGCATAACTTCCACTTCCATATACATTAACTGCAGTGTTTGTGTTTGAATTTCCTGTTCCTAAAGCTGTACCAGTAGCGCCAGTAGATACATTGCTACCTCCATTACTCCAAGTAATGTTTATCACTTGGTCTGTCGTTGCAGAAATAATTCCGTGAAATTCTCCTGCAACATATCCTGGGTCACCAGGTTGTAAAATATAGGCAATCACCCCACCTTGATATGTTTGACCAATTGTAGGTAACGTAGTAAAACTAATTTCATTCCCATAGCTTGTACCTGCACTATTGGTAGCGTAAGACCTAATGTAGTATTGCGTATTTCCTGTTAGCCCTGTTACAGTACTTGTAAAACTTCCTGAGCCTGTACCGTCACTTGTTTTAGTTGTAAGTGAAACAGTAGGATTTGCTGTAGTATTCCAAACAACACCTCTCGAAGAGATTGAACCTCCTCCATCTGAGGAAATATTCCCTCCTGAAACTACGCCTGTAGAAGTTATTGATGTGGTTGCAGTAGTAGTTAGAACAGGAGCAGTAATAGGAACAGGTATTGCAATAGAAACTTCATTTGAATACGTTGCTGAATTACCAGCTGAATTTAAAGCATACACTCTGTATGTGTATGAATTACCATTTGAAACATTGGCATCAGTATAAGTTGTTACATTTGAAGAAAGTGAAACCAATTGGGAGTAGTTTCCAGTGCCTGTTTTTCTTTCAATGGTAAATCCTGTTTCGTTTGTGGAATTGTCTGTCCAAGTCAATACTATTTGATTATTGGCAAGGTTTCCTGATAAATTAGTTGGTGCAATTGGAACAACTACAGGATTTGAATCTTTAGACGAACATCCTACAATAAGGATTGATGTTAAGGATAAAATAAGGTGTTTTAATTTCATTTTTTAAGTTGTTTTAAATGTTTCTTACTTTTTATTTTGAGCAGTTTTGCGATGTATTGATTCTTCTACCAAATCTATAAATTCTAATATTTTTTCTCTTTCCATACCACTCACGCTTACCTTTATTCGCATACTTGGAGAGGAAATAATAATGATATTTTGTCTTGTAAGTACATAAATTATTGCAAAAACAATAAATGAAAGAAATCCGATTCCTGCGCTTAATGGATTTCCAATTGAAAATCCAATTATCAGACTTAAAATTGATAACGCTATATAGCCAATTTGTGAAGTGTTTTTATTTTCACAAGAAGTTATATGTTCTAATGCAATACTTTTGTTAAGTGAAGTTCCCCAAACTGAGTAATCATAACAAATTCTATGTGTTGTCAAGGTCAGCTCCACTATACTGTATAGAGATTGAGAAACTATCTTTTCACCATCAAATAATTTCATTGTCTAATTGGTTTTAAAGTTGTGAATCAATGAGTAGCTTATATTTCTACCATCACTGGTTTTTATGCACCAGAAATAGGTTTTATTGCTTTCAACAGTTGCGCTATAGCTGTTTGTTGAAGAACTAATTGGGGGAGTGTAACTTCTGACTTTAGCTTCATCTGTATCAATGAAAACTTCATAGGTTAGAATAGAGCTATCAGGGTCAGAACCACTCCAAGTCAAAGTTACTTTGTTGCTAACTGGAGTTACAATTGCTCCAAATGTTGGAGCAGTTATCGTGGCAGGAAATGGAGCGTAACTGGTAATACCTATTCCAGCCAAATAAAACTTATTAGAAGAAGAAATACCTGTTTTGGTTGTCTTGGTACTCTTTGACGTTATTTGCCACTTGTAAGGCTGTCCACGTGTTAAATTAACCGTAGCAGTTGCTATTGGGTGTGCTAATGTTTTGGTAGTTACTGCATTAGTAACTAAATTGGTGATTGATAACTCATAACTGTCAGTGTTGTTCACAATTGCCCAAGTAAATACCACATCACTGGTAGAGGTTGCAACATTAATTCCATCTTCGCAAATTGTATTGTTTGAAGGAAGATTTAAGCTAACTGCATCAGGTGCTTTAATCTCAGGAGTGATTGGCTCGTTACTTGAACCACCACAACTAAGTACTGCCAATGAAAGTATAATCAAATAACCGAATCTAAGTTTATATTGTATCATAGCTTTATTACTTTAAATGATTGGCTAACTGTTTTTGAATTAATAGTGATGATATAGCTTCCTTGTGGAATACCACTTAAATCAACCTCAACTTCTCTTTTATCTCCAACTGTAAGATTGGTTTTCTTAATTGTTGCACCTGACAAATCATTTAAGCTCAATGCAATGGTTTCTTCCGTACCTCCTACAAATAGGTGCAACACACCAAAAGTTGGATTCGGATAAATAAATGCTTTCTCAGATATAAAGATTTCTTGCTGATAAATACCTTGACAGTCTTTATCTGTGGTAACGCTAATTGTATTAAGTCCAGTGGCAAGTATTGTGGAATAATTGCTACTGCTTACAGTAGATGTTTTTCCATTAACACTTACGTTGAAGGATTTTGCTCCTAACATTGCCAAGTTGACAATTCCTGTTGAATTATCCACTTTAGCATAAACACTTAAAGGGTCAGGCTCTGTAACTTCAATATCAAAACATTGTTTTTGGTTTGGCTCAGAAGCTATAGCAAAGCAAATAGTATATTTTCCTTTCTCCAATCCAGTAATGCTCCAAGTTTCAGTACCTAAAGGAACAGTTTGAGTATTTGCATAACTGTTAACTCCTGTAACGGTCACTTGATATGCATAATTAGTATTTGTGATTGTAGCAGATATTTTCCCTGTTTTCTTACCAATACAACTGGCGGATTCTACTTGCATTTTAAAATTAGTAGAAGCTAAATTATATATGCTTGGTTTTGTAGAAGTATAATTGGCTGACCAACCATTTGCTCTTATTCCCTCATCAGATAAAAACACAACATACATATTACCTGTTGTGGAAGTAACCGAAGTTGGTAATGTACTACCTGAAAATTTACCTAAAACAGGGGCTGTATTATTACTTCCATCATATATAATTACCCAATCACTATTTAACTCTGTGTCAAACTCTGTAAAATTTAAAGTAACCGTTTTGGCATTAGTGGGTTGAATTAACCAGGCACAATTGGAATTATTAGCATATTTATCTGTTCCACTTCCATCTGATAAAGTTCCTGATGCAGTGGTTAAAGTAGTTGCTACACCATTACAATAAGGGACTTGTGTTGAAGTATAGTATCCCGACCAGCCTTGGAAATTTATTTCATAATCCGTATAAAATTTAATAAACAAACTACTTCCTGAAGAAGTAACAGGTTTTGGTAAAGTTGAACCCGTAAATCTACCTAATAAGGGTGCGGTATCATTTGTGCCATCGTATATTTCAACTGCATCATAAATAGATTTACCATCAGCTGAAGGATTTTGTAATTTAAACTCATTAAAATTAAACGTTACGGTTTTTGCTTGTGGAGGTTGTATGAGCCATGAACAATTCATATTATTACAATATTTGTTTGCTCTACTGCCATCTGATATTTCACCTCTATCTGAACTATTTAGTACAGTAACTCCTGAACAATAAGATGAACCTGTCGAAGTGTAATTAGCGTTAAATCCCTGAGATACTGTGCCGTAATCTGAAATAAACACAACCACCATCTGTCCTGTAGTAGATGTGATACTATTTGGAATAGTATTTCCTGAAAATATTCCAATTTTATTAGTTGTGTTTAAACTATCATAAATAACAATCCAGTCATAATTTAATTCTGTATTAAAGGCTGAAAAATTCAACGTAACACTTGTAGCACAGGGAGGAGCGATATACCAAATACATTGTTGGTTGTTAGTGTAATTAGCAGTGCCTGAACCATCATCAAAAGTACCTGTTGGGGTTATAAGAGAGGTTATTCCTGAACAGGTTGGGGTAACTACTGTAGAGGTATAATCAGCTGACCAACCACTAAGAGTTGTAGTAGCATCTGTTACAAATTTAATGCACATAGCACCAACACCATCAGAAGTTGTAATTGTTGGAGGAAGTGTATTGCCCCACCAAGTAGCTAATACTGGATAAGTATCATCTGGACCATTATACACATATACTTTATCAATATTAGATTGGGTATTAAATGCCGTAAAGTTTAAATTTATTTTAGTTGCACCAGCAGGAGCAATAACCCATTTACAATTGGCATTATTATTATAATTTAATGCACCACTACCGTCAGTGAATGTGCCATTTTGAGCGGTCAAATTTGTGATACCTTCACAAGATAAAGCAGGGTTACTTCCCACACCCACTGCATACCAAGCTTGTCGAACAGAATTATATTCTTGAGAATAAACGCCATTAATTGTTGGATATAAATCTTCAACTGCAATAAGTGAACTCAAATATGCACTTTTATAAGTGGAATATGGAGTGAGATAATATACAAGATTTCTATATGCAATATTTGATGCTTTGTCTATGCCAATCTTCGTTACACTATATGTAGGATTAGTATTTTTATCATCAATGTATCCACTCTTTCCTTCGCATAATAAATAAAACCAATAATTTTGAACGCCACTATTTGTGTGTACTCCACAATTATCATTATTTTTTAGTATTGGAGAGCCACAAAATGGATTTTGCCAAAAATCACCTTGATAAGTATTTGGTTGATTTTTAAGTTTAGGTTCTTTTAATGAACGATTAAATCCACCTGATTGAAAAAAAGTTTTTTCACTAATTGTATAATTTGCTGAAGGTGAATCGTAAAACTCGATTGCTGTTCCAAATATGTCTGCAAAAGATTCATTTAATGCTCCTGATTCAGCTTGGTAAATTAAACCTGAAGAGTAATTTATAACTGCATGGGTTAATTCGTGTCCACAAACATCTAAGGCAGATTGAGGACCTTCTTCACTATCTCCATCACCATAAATCATATAATTTCCAGTCCAAGCTGCATTATTGTTTGCTGAATACCCACCATCAATCAGATTAGTATGAACAAAACTTATAATTGAGCCTCCTGAATTATCAAAACTATTTCTGTTATGTTTTATTTTAAAATAATCAAAGACTGTTTCTGCTCCCCAGTGAGCGTCTAATCCAGGACTATTTTTTGCATCAATAAAAATCGAACCTGATGTCCCGTTTGAGGAATATAAACTATTTCCTATAGTCGGATTAATATTAAAACTCCCTAATAGCTGACTCGATGTTGGACTATCATAATCATAAATATTTAAAGTATATTGAGAATTTGGAGGTAAATAAACACTTGACTTTATTGTAATTGGAAAAGATGTGTTTTCATAGTATTTATAGTATGTTGACCAAATAACATTATTATTGGCATCCTTAACTTGAATATATACATCTGGCTTACTACTATTTGATGTGTCATCAAGAGCATCTATCCAATTATTGTTCACCGATGAAATAGTAATTGAACTTAATACCATTTCTTTTGTTGTCCAATTGGAAGAAGAATTTGTAAAATCAACCTCATTTAAACTATTTTGCATGTTATAAGTCTGAATAGGTCTTAATGCTTCCCTTAATCTGTAGGTACCTGAATTATTCTCCATTGAAATAGTTTTTGTGCCACTATAAAGAGTATTTGCTGTTCCAATCACATCAGCGTTGGCAATTTTACCTATCTTATTGATTGTTTCACCAGTAAGGGCATCTATATAAACATCAACATTATCATAAGGAATTTCAGAAAAAATATTGACTTTGTAACACAATCTAAAGTTTTCTTTAGCATATATTCCATTAGTTGGGGCTATTACAAGTTCTGCTTTAGGATAGTAAGTTGCATTTATATCTTTTTTAATAGTTTTTAAAAATTGCTCTTCTTTCGGGTTGTTCCACAAATATTTTTCAGCACCAACAAATTCAATTGCTCTTTGAATTGCTTCTTCTTTTAAAATGTTAGCTGTAGTATTTATATCAAGACCTGAAAAGAAATTTCCATTTGCAGATGTTAATTTCCCATTTTTTTCATGCAATAAAAATTGAACCCCATCCAAAGGAATTCCTTTGAATTGCTGTTGAAATCGGTAATGTGTATAACCGATGTTATCTTGCTCTGTTTTTAATAACCTAAAAGTATCATTGGCAGTTATTTGTAATCTACTTGAAAAGGCAGTAAAAAAATCATTCGCAGAAGTTGAACTTGATTCTGTAAATCTGATTACAATTGTTTCACTTACCGAATCAAAAGTAAAGTTTGAGTCTGTGTTATTTCCTTCCTCCTCATCTGGAGTTATTGTAACTATTTCTTGAGTAGTTTTTTTAATTGCAGAGGTTTGTTTTCCAATACTTGATGGCAACGTAATCTGTTTAACTTGCGCTACAGATGAAGTAATAAACAGTATAAATAGAAAATGATATTTTAATATTGAAAGGTTTTTCATAATCGTATAAAATTTAGATGGTCATTTTGGATTGGAATCAGGTGGTCAATATCACTGGAATTTGCAACTATTTAATTGATTAAATAATTCAATAGGGAAAAATTCGTAAGTAAAAAATGGTCTTACAATTTTAAAAACGACATAAATTTGAGGATGTAAGTTAGAACGATATTTTTCTAATTTTTCGCCATCGTTTTGTATATAATGCACCCAAAATTCGTCAAACTCATCCGAGTCAAAAGGGGGCATATTAATATATTCATGGATAGGCAAATTATGGGGCTTGAATTTCTTATTATCCTTTTCTTTGTTCAATTGCTCTACTGATTTCATAGCAATTTTACATTTCAAAATCAATTCCTTGTAGTACTTTTTTCTTATCTCGTTTTTGATTTAAATTAAATTCTTGAATTTTATTTTGAAGTTCAATTGGTAGTGTAAATTCTTTATATAAAACCTTGAAGACCCTCAAATTAATATTTACATTAATACTTTCACTGTTCGTTGGTTTTTCTTCCCATCCTCCTTTTTCAGTAATAAGTTTGAAATCAGGTTGCCCTAATGTACCTTGTGTTTTATATAATGTTGCCCTTTTCTCTATTTTGTAGTTTATAGATAGTCTATAGGGTTTATTTTCACCTCTAATTTCAATCATTATGTTTTCCCTTTCGGAATCTGATTCTTTTTTAAACTCAAAGTATCCTCTTGATTCAGATTCTCTCACAGGTGAACCAAAATATTGATTACCCATTATTGAAATAGCATCAAATAATTCTTTAAAATTTGTATCAAATTGAAAATTTAATAGCTTCGATTTTTTATAATTTTCAATTTCATTTACCAACTCGGTCTTAGTTGTTTGAGAGTATGAGAAATTAAAAAAAAGGACGGTGAATAATAATATTTTTTTCATAATAACAGAGAGTGTTTTGGGTTATAAGTTGGTGATTTGAGGTTTTTGATTTACTATTAAGTACATTCTTACAAATTAAATAGAATTGATTAATTTTAGTGTAATTTAGTAGTTGTATTTTTTCCTGATTTAGGATTTTATGCTACTTTTGAGGAGTATTAAAACATTTGTAAGACTATGGATATCAAAATCATCTCGGCTAATATTAAAAAATATAGAGATTTAAAAGGTTTAACCAGAGAGGTAGTTGCATCAGAACTTGAAATGTCGGTTAGTGGCTACAGTAAGATTGAAAGAGGAGAAATCGACCTGACACTTACTAAGCTTCAAAAGATAAGTGAAGTACTTGGAGTATCTGCCTCAGACATCCTTAATTTTGATGTAACTAATATTTTCAATATTTCTAATAATCAGCAAGTGCAAGGATTAGGAAGTAAAGAAAGTAACATTACCAATAACCTAAATAAAGTAGATGATTATACCCAGAAGTATATCAAAATGCTTGAGGATAAAATTCAACAATTGGAGAGTAAATAGATTCATCTATTTAGTGGTAAAACAATCAAAATTTCAAATAATTTTAGAAGGAAAGATTATTTGTTTACCCTCATTAAACATGGGAAATGGCTTGAAAAAAGTACTTATTAAGGCGCTGAAAAAAATTATTATTTAGAATAAGATTTTTTTCAGCAAAAGCACTTTAGGACAAACCTGAAGCTTGGAAAAACATTTCGAAGACCACTTGAAGACTATTTTCCCTATCAAAAAAACAAAAGAAACCACCAAAGAAACAAATAGCCCAAAATCGTTGAAAAACGATTGTATTCGTTTGTAAACTATAAAGAGTTTCTAATGGCTTTTATTTTGGCTATTTTACTATTAAATCATTAGGTTTTTGTAATGCTTTTCTTTTGCGATTTCTTTACGATTTCTTTTCTAATTTATAAAATAGAAAACACAATTTCTTATTTGCATTTAATACATGCACAAACAAAACAAATACTATTAGGTACACCTAATACTTTAGCCTTTTTTATTTGTAGCAATTGTTTCTTTTTCTTTCAACAATTCAAAAGTAAAATTTTGACTAATGTTCTTTTTTTAGTTTTCAGATTCTGATTAATAATTTATTCAATCAAGCAAACCATTTTCTATAAGTAGAGTTATTTTATGGTTTTCGCTTGGGTTTTTATTTTTGGAACTAACTATAACTAAAACAATTCAAGCTTAGTTTACTTCTTTGTATTTATAAAAACAAATTACACCTTCTTCAATGTTATATCGAAAGTAAATGTCTTTGATTCTCTTTAAAGAATTATAGAGTTTTTCATTTGGTGAGAATTGTTTGGTGCTCATGTAAACAAATCTTTTGAATCCTAATGCTTTTGCTACTTTAGCATCCACTACAAATATGTTTTGTTTAAAGAAATGTAAAGCTATTTCGTAATTGCGTTTTAATGCTTTTTCAAATTCATATACTTCATGGTTCTTTTCTCTATCGGATAGGTAATGAAATCGGTTTTTACAACTGGCGTTGCAAAACAACTTCTTTGGGTTCTCGAAATATTCGATGGCCGATTTACATTCGGGGTTTAAACAGATTCTTTCTTTTCTTTGCATAACATTGATTTAAGTATTTTTTATATACAGTTTTAGTTTTGGTTCAAATTTTCGTTGCAATGTCAAATTGAATTTTTTATATTTTAACGATTAAAAATCTAAACAAAATTATATAAAAGTTTGTTTTAAAACAAACTTATGTATACATTTGAAAAAAATATTTTATGAAACCAATAGAAAATTTTGTAAACAATCCTGACATAGCAGAGAATTTATATGATAAACTTAGAGAAAGAGTATTCTTAAAAACAGAGTTAGATGTAGTTTATACTGACTTGGTTAATTGGGAACGTTCGGGATTATTGTCAATAGGGGGAGATTCGGATAAAGGCGACTGGAAAAAGGTGAACTATACAGAATATATTTGGATTAGGATTATTGTTGAATTAAGAAAGTACGGATTTAATTACGACGAAATTGAATTGATTAAACAAGGTTTGTTTGAAGAAATAACTATTGGACAATTTATGCAATCTGTTACTCAAGATAAAGAAAATATTATAGAAAAAAAAGGAAATGAATCATTCAATAAACTAAATGCTTTTGATTTAAGTCAAACTGATTTAAATAAAAGTGCTGAAATCACTTATTTAGATACCATTGTTGTTAATGCTATAGCTACCAATGAAGATTGGTCTCTATTATTTTTAAAAGATATTCCAGGTGCATGTATTTCTATATCAGCAGAGGCACTTCGGGGATTTCATTTGAAAAATACAATAAATGAGTTATCTTCATTATTAACACAAACGTATTTAAGTGTTTCATTGAGTAGGATTATTGCTAATTTTCTAAAAAGAGGTAATGATAATTTTGAGTCAAGAACAATTTCAATTTTAACCAAAGAAGAACATGCTGTTTTAAAACATATTCGGAAAAAGCATAAAAATATAAAATCAATTCAAATTCGATTTAAAGACAATAGAGTAGAAATGATAGAGGTTACAACTATTAAGAAAGCACAATTAGAAAGTCGGTTTTTAGAACACATTAAAAAAGGGGATTATCTATCAATTAGTATTGATACTGCGGACGGTAAGATTATAAATTACGAGAACACTAAAAAATACAAGTTATAGAATACTGAACAAATCAGATTCATTGATATACTGTAAACTTATCGGATGAGCCGAAAGTGACGCACATTAATTAAAATGTGGTAGTATTTGAAAAATATAAAAAAATAGTAAAAAAAGGAAACCCAGAATTAACAGAAGAACAAATTCAAGAAGTAATCAATTTTTTGAGTCTTCTTGCCAAACAAACAGTAAGTAATTTTAAAAACACTCAGAAAGCATGAAAAAAGCAGTAATTATGTGTCGGGTAAGTAGCGATGAACAAGCTAAAGGATATAGTCTTGATGTTCAGTTTGAACAACTCACTAGGTATTGTGAAAGAAATAATCTTTTAATTGTTAAGCACTATAGAGAAGACCATTCTGCAAAGAATTTTAATAGACCTCAATTTCAGAGTTTTTTAGAATATGTCAAGAAGAATAAAGGTGCAGTCGATGTATTGTTAATTACATCTTGGGATCGTTTTTCTAGAAACTTGACGGATTCTTTAGTAATGTTACGCACATTAGAAAAGTACGGTGTACAAGTTCAAGCGATTGAACAACCAATTGATATGAAGATTCCTGAAAATAAAGCAATGTTAGCTATATTTTTAGCTATTCCTGAAATTGATAACGATAGAAGGTCTATAAAGATTAAAGGGGGAATTAGAGGTTCTTTGAAAGCAGGAAGATGGTGTAGGCAAGCTCCATTTGGTTATAAAAATTCAAGAGACCAAAATAATAAGCCAATTATGATTCCCTCAAATGATGCGTATATAGTTCAATATATCTTTGAGCAGATTGCAATTGGTAAATCACAAGCAGAATTAAGAACTGAACTTTACAAAAAAGGGACAAAAATTAGCCGAAGTAATTTTTCTAGGTTGCTACGAAATTCATTGTATATTGGAAAAATTGTTGTACCCAAAAACGACGAAGAACCTATGGTAATTGTAGCAGGAATACATGAAGCTCTTATTTCTGAAAAATTATTTTTGGAAGTACAGCAAATGTTAGCAAAAACAAATAAAATTAGAAAGCTACCTGCTTATAAATCGATGAGAAATGAGCTGCCACTACGTGGAATGATTTCGTGTTCGAAATGTGGAGAAAAATTGACAGGTAGTCGTTCAAAAAGCGCCACAGGGAGACATTATTTCTATTATCACTGTAATTACTGTGCTAAAGAACGTTATCCTGTAGATAAGGTAAATGAAACGTTTGAAAGTATTTTAGAGGATTTTACTTTTACTAAAGAGTCAAGTGAAATATACAATCTCATGCTGAAAGATTTACTTGATACTGATTCAAAAGATTCAAAGTTAAAACAACTTCATTTGCAAAAAAGTTTAGACGAAGTGTCGGCTAGAATTGAAAAATTACAAGATTTACTCGTCGATAATAAAATAGACCATCAGCAGTATAGTGATACAATGGCAAGATACTCTAGCCAAAAATCAAATTTGATGGACGAATTGCAAAATTTAAAACAAGTGAACAGTGAGTATTTAAGCTGGCTTAAAAATGGAATAAATGCACTCGAAAACCTCAAGGAACATTATACTAACTGCTCTATTAGAGATAAACAGCAATTAATAAGTTCGATATTTCCTGAAAAATTTGAATTTGACGGAAATAAATGTCGAACTACTAGAATTAATGATTTTTTAAGGTGTATCTTACAGATAGACAAGGGTTTAGGAAAAGAAAAAAGTGGACAATTATCGAAAAAAATCGAGTTGTCCACTCTAGTGGAGTCGCCGGGAATCGAACCCGGGTCCAAACAAGCAACTAAAGAGCTTTCTACAGGCTTATTTCCTGATTGAATTTTCGATGTCTTGCTAGGCCAGAAACAACCACAAAACACTTAGTTTCTTTATTTTCGACAATCGTCCGAAACCAACGAAAATCTAGGTTTATATTTACGATTCCCCTGGGTCAAATGCTATAAACCAAAGCCTTTGAGGAGAATCCTGCTTTCCTACCTTGTAGGACGAGGCTAATCTTACTATGATTCAGATTATGCAGCAAGAGCGTAGTTTCCTTCGCCGTGTAAAAAGTGTGAAGCCTTTTATTAACGAGAATTACTTCAGTTCTCGACCTGCTTACTTTTCAATTCGACTTGCTGTCAAAACCAGTCGACCCCATAATTGATTACTGAGTAGTCAATAATCGTTCCAAAAATGCCCAGCAAAGGTACATCTTTTTTAAGGATAAAAACGAATTGATTTGGGTATTTCAAATCCTAAATTAAATATCCCAAATCGTCCCGAAGCTTAGGAATCGTATATCGTAAATCAAATTATTCTTCCGTATCCGTCTCAAACGGATAGTCGCCAAACAAGGGTGCTAATTTCTTTACATTGTAAGTGCTTTTGTTCATTTTGTTTGACAAAGCAATGATGGTAACTCGTTCTTTTTGTAGTGTAATATATGCTGAGGTATTACCGTGCCACCAACCGTTATGAAAGTAGAAATTTTGTCCTGTTTCCCAATTAACCATTCGAATACCCAAACCGTAGTTTTTCTTTCCTTTATGTTCGTTGCTGTAGCCTGTATAGACTTGTTTTAACAACGAAGGCTCTAAAAACCCAGGTTTATTTCGAGCTCGATCAAATTTGAGTAAATCCCTAACGGTAGAGTAGATGTTTTTATCGCCATAGACTTCGTCTAAATAATCTTTCCCAATTTCTACACGGTTGGCTTTGTACGAAGGGACAATACGATCTTTGTCTTTTTCGTAATCAAAAACAAAGGTGTCTTTCATTCCTAGTGGTTTGAAGATCATTTCTGCCATGACATCTTTGTATTTTTTCTGAGTAATTTTCTCAATAATAAGCGCTAGCATAGCATAATTAGTATTGCAATACGCAAAACGGGTATTGGTTTTAGATTCCAGTCCGATGTTTTTGGTGGCCAAAAGTGTTAAGATGTCTTGATTCGTCAGTCGGTTGTGTCGGTCCCAAACACCGTCGTTTCTGTCTGTGAAATAAGCGTAATTGCGCAATCCGCTTCGGTGGTTGAGTAACATTCTAACGGTTACTTCTGGAAAAGGAAACTCCTTCAAAATGGTATTTACCTTTTGGTCTAATTGAAGTCGATTGGCATTGACTAATTTTAAAACTGCCGTGGCTGTTAGCACTTTGCTTACTGATGCAATGTGTAATGGAGTAGTGGGCGTGATAGTATCTTTTTTACTAAAATTAGCCAATCCATCGTATTTTTCAAAAATAATTTGGCCATTTTTGGCCACTAAAAAAGCGCCATTAGCACTTTTTCCAGGCCAGTTTTTATTGTAAAAATGAGCGATTTTTTGTCGGGTAGTTTTGATGTACTCTTCGCTCAGTTTTGGTTCTTCATTAAGAAAAGGTTTCATCTTTGGTAAGACATTCTCAGGAAGTTCAGAATCTTTGATGTCTGATTCTGTTTTATCTTTTCCGCAAGAGTTTAAAACAAGAGTTAAAACCAGTATTTGTAGTATATTTGCTTTCTTAAAATAATTCATTTTTGTAGTAGTACTTGAGTCACAAATATATTGAATCCATCGCTTTTACGAAGCTTTTTTTCGATTATCAGTAACTTTTTATCCACAATCCAATGTTATTAAAATGGTATTTAATTGGGTGTCAATGGATATCATTTGTATTGGAAACAAAAATAAAGTTGAAATCACATGATTCTCCTCACTAAATGGAAATCGAAAACAAAAAATTACATAAAATAATGGGTTTGAAATTCGGAATTCTAAAAGAACTAAATGCTATATCAGAACGATGTGTAGCTTTTTCTCCTGCATTATTGAAGCAATTGATACCGCTTTATCCACAAGCAAAATTTATAGTGGAGTCTTCTGCTACTCGTGTTTTTACTGATGATGAATACAAAACAAATGGAATAGAGGTAGGATCAGCTATTTCTGATTGTGATGTGTTTATTGGAATACATCCAATTCCAGCCGATCAATTAATTCCGAATAAAACGTATTTGTTTGCTTTGGATTTGGGCAAAAACCAATTGGAAAAGGATAAATACCAGCAACTAGCCCTTGAAAAAAACGGTACGATGTATGATTATTCGTCGGTTATTGATACTAATAACTTACAGAGAACACAGGGATTAGTTGGTGCCTACAATGCTTTTCGTGCCTTCGGAATTAAATTTGAACTATTCAAGTTGCCTAGCATAATGACTTTTTTAGACCAAAGCAGCTTGATTACTTATTTGAAACGTCCTGTTTTACCTCCTTTAAAAATTACGGTTGTTGGAACGGAAGAAATAGTTTCAGGGGTGAAAATACTACTAAAAGCGATGAAGATTAAGGAAGTTGCAGTACCTGATTTTCTTTCTAAAAATTATGCGCAAGCGGTTTTTACGTTAATTGATAATTTAGATTCAAATGATTTAGAAACGGTAACAAAAATCTCGGATATAATTATTGCCGATACCACAATTAATGGTAAATCAGTCGTTTTATCTCAAGAATTGTTGAATGCTAAAGATGCTAAACTTAGAGTTGTAGCTGATTTGAATCCGAATAGTGCCAATTCAATAGCTTGCACATTGCGTCAATCGACTGTTGAAGAGCCGTTTTATGGGTATTTACCCAATGAGAATAAAGAGGTAGAAGTGTTTCATCCAGCAGCTATTGTAGTGTCGGCGGTTCCTTTTTTAGGAACGGAATTTCCTAAAGAAGCGAGTGAAGATTTTGGGAAGCCATTTATAGAACAGCTACTTCCTGCTTTTTTTGACCAAGACTCCAATGGAATTTTGAAAAAAATACAACTGTAATTTGGTTTTCTCTATAAAGAAATTTGAGAATAGAAACATTGAAAATCAAAACGTTAATTGAACAGAATTGATTTTGTACAAATAGATAGCGTAGTTTTTTTAATTTTTGTTGCCAAGCCAAAATAATAAACTTACATTTGTGCTGTATACAAACAAATTCCGGAAAATATGTTTACTTTTTCACAGTACTTAGGCTTTTTACTTTTCTTAACCATTTTGACAATGGGATTCTGGCTAATGTTTTTCTTAGTTGGATTCGTGTCTTACTGGGTTGGTGGAGCTTCTTGGGAAGCTTACAAAGAAAAGAAAGCAAAAAAGAAAGAAGAGCAATCAGCTTAGTTTGATTGTTTGATAATAAAAAAGCTCCGAATTTCGGAGCTTTTTTTATGCTTAAAAAAAAGACTGCCTTTTCAGACAGTCTTAGTTGTTTTATCCTTGGAATTCCATATCACCACCACCTTCGTTCATTCTCTTAGGTTGTTTTTCTCTTTCGTTTTTCGCTTTGTTGAAACGGTAAGTAAACGAAATAGTAACCTGTCTAGTTCTCCATTGCATTTCGGCTCTTGAACTCATAACACCTGGAAGATAGGTTTCCATGATTCTTTTTCTGCCATTAAAAACGTCGTTTACATTTAAAGCAATTGTTGCTTTGTCTTTTAACACATCTTTACTGAAAGCTAAGTTAGCACTAAAGTTGCCTAAAACTTTTCCTTGTGCAGTGTTTTGAGGTCCCATGTACATCAAATTAGTTTGCCAATCAATTTTAGAAGGCAAGGTGATTTTAGATGACAAACGGCTAAACCATGAAGAGGAAGTTTTATCAAAATTTTGAGTCACTACTACATTGTTAAAATTGGTGTACACAAAATTACCTTTGGTGTCACTTTGGAAGAAGTTGAAATTAGAGTTTAATTTCCACCATTTGTATGGAGAATAATTTAAGGTAAACTCAAATCCAGTTCTGAATTCAGTTGCGATGTTGATTGGCGACATTATAATTACAGGGGTTCCGTTAACAAAATCCCCTGATTCTCTACGTGCAAATTGGAACACATCGGTCGTTTTATTGTAATACAATGAAGTGTTTAATGTTAATTTAGTCCAACGTTTGATGTACCCAAAATCTAACGCATCGGTCATAGCGGGATTTAAGTCCGGATTTCCAACAAAAATATTGATGTTACTTGATAAGTTACTAAATGGATTAATCATACGACCTCTTGGTCTTTCAATACGTTTGCTGTAACTAATAGAAGCGCTGCTTTTATCTGAAATCTCATAAGTAAAGAAAGCACTAGGGAAGAAGTTACCGTATTTTTTGGTGTTAAAGCTATTCGTTGCAAGTTGGTTAATTTCAATATTCGAATCTTCATAACGCATCCCTAAAAGTACCGATACTTTATTTTGTTTGAATCCATATTGAGTGTATAACGCATTTACTTTTTCATTGTACTCTAAAACATTCGTAAAGTTAGGGTTGATTATACCGTTATTCTTTACTTGATAGTCTGTTGATAGTTTAGAGAAATTACCTCTATATCCCGCTTCAAATTGACTTCCTTTTCCAATTGGCAATACATAATCACTTTGAATCAACACTCTGTTTTGTTTTTGATTGTTGATGGTGTTATCAATGCTTAAAGTGTTATTGGTACCCGTTGCATTCACTACGGCAGTAGTATTGTCATCGTTAGAAGAAACCGAACCATCAATGCTAAATTTATGTCCTTGTTTCTTGAAGTTTTTAGTAAAATTAGTCGTGTATTCTAAATTGTTACTATAGTTATCTTCTTGATTAATACGATTGATAGTGTAATCGTATAGGTGAGTGGCGTTATAATAATTTTGGAACACATAATCAGTATGATCCCCATTACTTTTACGGTAGTTGATGGTGTTAGTCCAAGAGGTATTTTTGTCTAAAGCTAATTCGATACCAAAATTCCCGTTATATCCTTTATCATAACGTTTGTTATCTCTTGGCTCTATAATATAGTTTCGAATCGAATTATCAGAATTCAAATAAGTAGTTTCGTTTTCCATGTTTCCTGGGTTGCTTCTAAAGCTATACCCTTGAGTGGTAAACAAACTCACATTTTTAGTTTTGTAATTCACTGTTCCGCTCAATCCGTTGTTATCAGGAATCCCTCCGGTTGCGATAAAAGTTCCATTTAAACCTTGGTTTTTACCTCTTTTTAAAACAATATTTAAGATTCCACCACCACCTTCAGCATCATAACGAGCGGATGGATTGGTAATTACTTCTACTTTATCAATGGCGTCTGCAGGAATAATACGCAACGCTTCGGTAATGTTAATGGCGTTTGATGGTTTTCCATCAATTAAGATTTTTACGTTGTCGTTTCCTCTCAAACTTACGTTTCCTTCTACGTCAACCGATACCGATGGAATGTTAGAAAGAACATCACTAACTGTTCCTCCTTTTACCATTAAATCGTTTCCAACATTGAATACTTTTTTGTCAAGTTTGATTTCGACTGTTGTTTTTTCAGCACGAACAACTACTTCGCTTAATTGCGCAGCATCTTCATTTAAAGGAATTGTTCCTAAATTAGTATTGGATTCAAAACTTCTTCCTTTGATTACGGTAGGTTTGAATGAGATAAATTCTACCGAAATATCATAAGTTCCAGCAGCGACATCAACAGAAAATTCTCCTTTATTGTTGGTAATTCCTCCTGTAACCGCTTTCGGATTGTTAGGCAATCGAAGTGTAATAGTAGCATATTCTAGAGGTTGCTTACTTGTCTTTTCAATAACCTTTCCAGTTATTTTTAATTTGGCTTTTACAATTGGTGCTTGTTGACCAAAACTGATTAGACTGCTCAAAAACAGTACAATTAATGCAATAGCATTTAATTTTTTCATTAATAGTGATTTTAATTACGGCATTTAGACTTACAAATGCCCAAAAGGTTACATCTGTTAAGTCATAAAAAAAAGTTAATTTTTTAAATGAATTGTGCTACCTCCTCGGGGATTCGCCCAATGATGGCTTTATTGCCTTTAATTACAATAGGTCTTTCAATGAGTATGGGGTGTTCCACCATGGCCTGAATGATATCGGCATCTGACAACGATTTGTTTTTGTAAGTATCAATCCAAATAGGTTCTTTTACTCGCACTAATTGAATGGGCTTGAAATTAAGTTTTTCAAGTATTTCTTCGATTTCTGGCTTTGTAGGAGGCGTTTTAAGGTACTCTATGATGGTTATATCCGAAGTTTTTTCAGAAAGGTATGCCAAACAATTTCTTGATTTTCCGCAACGTGGATTATGGTAGACTTGTATCATAATTTTTAAATTTTTCGCGAAGTAAAGAAAATTGCAATTAAAAATGTATTTTAGAGCTATGAAACTTTAAATTACACGATGTTTATAGAACAAGGCATACGGACAGAAAATAAATTTTGGAAATACCTTTTAGGTTCGGTATTGATTTTTGGAGCGTCATTAGTGGGGCAACTTCCATTATTGATGGGAGTGGTGTATGAAACTTTGGTACACAAAAAAAAATACCCCGAATCGAATGCCGCATTGATGCATTTTTTAGAACCTAATTTTACCTTGTTCTTACTGCTTTTTTCTTTTGTATTTGTATTTGGCGGAATCTATTTTGTGCTTCGCAACCTGCACCATCAATCGCTAGTGTCGATTATTACTTCAAGAGCAACGATAGATTGGAAAAGAGCTGGGTTTTCTTTTTTACTTTGGGCGGGTTTCACAATTGGGAGCACTGTACTTTTTTACGTTCTACATCCAGAAGATTTTATCCTTCAGTTTCAGTGGGTTCCTTTTTTGGTATTAGTTGCAATAGGATTGGTGTTGTTTCCTTTTCAAATAGGAAGTGAAGAATTAATTTTTAGGGGGTATTTAATGCAAGGTTTTGGAAATTTAGCACACAATAAATGGTTTCCCTTGCTAATGACTTCGTTACTCTTTGGAGTATTGCACATTGCGAATCCCGAAGTCGATAAAATGGGGTACAGCATTTTGATTTATTATATAGGAACAGGGTTGTTCCTGGGAATCATAACCTTATTAGATGAGGGAATGGAGCTGGCTTTAGGATTTCATTTTGCCAATAATTTTGTAGGAGCTGTATTGGTTACCTCAGATTGGTCGGCTTTTCAAACCCATGCCATTCTGAAAGACGTTTCCAATCCAAGCAGTCTGGTAGACGTGCTGTTGCCTGTTGTTGTAATTTTTCCTATCTTGCTTGTGCTTTTTGCACGCAAGTACCGATGGGTAAATTGGAAAGAAAAACTCACGGGTAAAATCAAAATAGACAATTACAACTAAATTTTATAGCATGAATAACTTAACGTACCACAACGTTCACAACAGGTTTAAATTAAATGGTTTTAGTTTCACTAAAGACGATTTATTGCGAGTAGCCTACTCGTTTATTAAAGAAGGATCGTATTATGAAAAACCTTTAGGAATTTTTATTTTGGATTGGTTTGATCCAAAATCCTATTTAGAAATAAATACTTCGGGTTCTACAGGTGCTCCAAAAATCATTCGTATTGAGAAACAGGCAATGGTTAATTCGGCTTTGGCAACAGGTGATTTTTTTAATTTACAACCAGGTCAAAAAGTATTGCATTGTTTGCCAACAGACTATGTAGCGGGTAAAATGATGTTTGTGAGAGCCTTTATTTTAGGCTTGGATATGGAATTTGTAGCACCAAGTTCGCATCCTTTAGAAGGGGTGAAGGGAACGTTTGATTTTTGCGGTATGGTACCTTTGCAGGCTAAAAATTCGTTGAAAGATTTAGGCCGAATTAAAAAGTTAATTATTGGCGGTGCCAAAGTCAATAAGTCGTTAGAACAAGAGTTGGTTGCATTACCGTCTCAGATTTATGAAACCTACGGAATGACCGAAACCATTACCCATATTGCTGCCAAACGAGTAGGAGAGACAGCGTTTACAGTATTGCCCAACGTAAAAATAACCACAGACGATAGAGATTGTTTGGTTATTGATGCGCATACAATTAGTGGTGAAAAAATTGTAACCAATGATGTAGTCGATTTAGTTTCAGCTACGCAATTTGTATGGAAAGGACGTTTTGATAATGTGATTAATAGTGGCGGAATCAAATTAATTCCAGAGCAAATTGAAGAAAAACTAGCCACTTTAATTTCAAGGCCGTTCTTTGTGTACGGGCAAGCCGATGACCTTTTAGGAGAAAAATTAGTCTTGTATGTAGAAGGCGCTCCCATGACAATAGAAGAAGCTGTTTTTGAAGTATTAGACAAATACGAAAGACCCAAAGAAATTCATTTTATCCCTGAGTTCCAACATACCGCTACGGGTAAGATCATGAGAGATCAAAGTGTGGAGAGATAGGGTTTTAATCGCTTTTAGTAAATGCTCCCATAGCTGGCGCGCGCGTCCCGCTCGTGACCACAAAAAAATGAAGTAAAAGCAGCGGGAATTTGTTTAACAATAAGCACGAGCAAGATGCTCGCGCTAGCGAGGGGGTTAATACAAGTTCCGAAAAAGTAAAATTAAATGGCACCATTGTACAAATCAGATAACAAAAAAAAATTTTTTTTATCTATAATATTGAGTATTTTTTTAGTAAAATGTGGAACTACATCCCAAAAGCAATTTTCTAACAATCAGTATAAAGAAATAATTTTTGGAGATAGTATTGTAAAATCGGGGTATATAATATATGACAACGAAAATATAGTTGCAAAATTTATAGAATTAAAAGATATTAGTATTGAAAACTTAACAGAAAAAAAAATATTAAGTTTATATAATGAATCAGAATATATTATTCTTTTAAGAGAGGGATTAAAATATTCTACAAAATCTCATTTAATATCACTGACAATGTGTGATTTAGATAAAAAAATTATCATTAATAAAGAAAAATTATTATTTAGAAGGTATTCAGTTGTAAAAATAGATGATTTTTTATTTTTCAATGTAACTAATAAATTTGGAGATTCTAAAAAAAGATTGGTTTTCTGTAAGAATGATTAAATTCCCTAGCTAGCGCGAGCGTCCCGCTAGTGACCACAAAAAAATGAAGTAAAAGCAGCGGTAATTTGTTCAAAAATAAGCACGAGCAAGATGCTCGCGCTAGCGAGGTAGTTTATTTTAATTAAGCATTACAAACCACATTAAGAAAAAAATAATTATGTCAAGAGAACTATTTGCATCAAAATTAACATCGATATGGATAGGAGGATTATTCTTTTGGATTTTCAAAGGATTTAAGGGATCTTATCAAGATATGATTTCTGCAAAACACGAAACAAGAAATTTGTGGGTTGGGTATTTTTTAATGTTAGCAGGAGTTATTAGATTGGTTTATTACATAGTTAAAGACAAGCTATAAAGAAGTGGAACACCAATAGCGCAGATTTGTAATCAGTGAAAATTCTTTCTGTTTTAGAAAGTTTACACCTGAATCACCCCTAAATTAAACGGTTTTTCAATAGGAGCGTGGTTGGCGGCTTCAATTCCCATCGAAATCCAAGTACGCGTGTCCAAAGGATCAATAATAGCATCCGTCCATAATCGAGAAGCGGCATAGTAAGGCGACACTTGTTCGTCATAACGCGCTTTGATTTGGGTAAACAATTCGGCTTCTTTGGCTTCATCGACTTGTTCTCCTTTTGCTTTAAGTGAATTGGCTTCAATTTGTGCCAATACTTTGGCAGCTTGTGTGCCACCCATTACGGCTAATTCAGCACTTGGCCAAGCCACAATCAAACGCGGGTCGTAGGCTTTGCCACACATGGCATAATTTCCTGCACCATAAGAGTTACCAACGATTACTGTAAATTTTGGTACGACCGAATTGGCAACAGCGTTCACCATTTTGGCGCCGTCTTTTATAATCCCTCCATGTTCGGATTTACTGCCTACCATAAAACCTGTCACGTCTTGCAAAAACACTAACGGAATTTTCTTTTGGTTGCAATTGGCTATAAATCGAGTGGCTTTATCTGCCGAATCAGAATAAATTACCCCGCCAAATTGCATTTCGCCATTTTTAGTTTTGACTACTTTTCGTTGATTGGCTACAATCCCCACAGCCCAGCCGTCAATGCGCGCATAGCCCGTAATAATGGTTTGGCCATAGCCTTCTTTGTACGCTTCAAACTCAGAATTGTCCACTAATCGCTTGATGATTTCCATCATATCGTATTGGTCGGTGCGTGCTTTTGGAAGTACGCCATACAATTCGTTTTCGTCTTGAGCGGGTTTTTTGGGTTGGATTCGGTTAAAACCGGCTTGGTTATAATCGCCAATTTTATCCACGATATTTTTTATTTTATCCAAAGCATCTTGGTCGTCTTTGGCTTTATAATCGGTCACTCCTGAGATTTCACAATGCGTTGTTGCGCCACCCAATGTTTCGTTGTCAATGCTTTCGCCAATGGCGGCTTTAACCAAATAACTTCCTGCTAAAAAGATGCTTCCGGTTTTGTCCACAATCAGCGCTTCGTCACTCATAATAGGCAAATAAGCGCCACCCGCGACACAACTTCCCATTACCGCCGCAATTTGGGTAATTCCCATGCTGCTCATTAGGGCATTGTTTCTGAAAACGCGCCCAAAGTGTTCTTTGTCTGGAAAAATATCATCTTGCAAAGGCAAATACACCCCAGCACTATCTACTAAATAAATAATGGGAATGCGGTTTTCCATGGCAATTTCTTGCGCACGAAGGTTTTTCTTAGCAGTTATAGGGAACCAAGCGCCTGCTTTAACGGTGGCATCATTGGCTACTACAATACATTGCTTTCCTTTGATGTATCCTATTTTTACCACCACGCCACCCGAAGGGCATCCGCCGTGTTCTGGGTACATTCCTTCGCCTACAAATGCACCAATTTCAATACTTTTTTCATTCGCATCGAGCAAATAATCAATGCGTTCACGAGCCGTCATCTTTCCTTCGGCATGCAATTTTTGGATGCGTTTTTCACCGCCTCCTAATTTTACTTCGCCTAGTTTTTTACGCAGTTCAGAAAGTAACAGTTTGTTGTGATCTTCGTTTTTATTGAAATTCAAATCCATTTGCAATTGTTTGTCAAGTATCGATAGTGCTAAAATACAAAATCACTTCATGTGTTTGTGTTTCTTTGAAAGCTATTTTTAGGACTATAACTAAAAGCGTTTACTTATTCGTCTTCTTTTTGTCCCATCATCATCAGATAGGATTTTAAGAAATTATCAATTTCCCCATTCATTACAGCATCTACATCAGTCGATTCAAATCCGCTACGAACGTCTTTGACTAATTTGTAGGGGTGCATGACATAGTTTCTAATTTGTGAACCCCATTCAATTTTCATTTTCCCCGCTTCGATATCAGCACGTTGTGCCAAGCGTTTTTTTAGCTCAATCTCATACAATTGAGAGCGAAGCATTTGCATGGCGCGGTTTCTATTGTCGTGTTGCGAACGCGTTTCTGAACATTGAATCTGAATTCCCGTTGGTTTGTGAACCAATTGTACTTTGGTTTCTACCTTGTTTACGTTTTGTCCTCCTGCACCACTAGAACGAGCGGTAGTGATTTCAATATCGGCAGGGTTGATTTCAATTTCGATGGTGTCGTCTACCAATGGGTACACGTAGACAGAAACAAACGAGGTATGTCTTTTGGCATTGCTATCAAAAGGCGAAATGCGCACCAATCGATGCACTCCATTTTCTCCTTTTAAGTAACCAAAAGCATAATCGCCTTCAATTTCTAATGTTACGGTTTTGATTCCCGCCACATCGCCTTCTTGAAAGTTCAATTCTTTGACTTTATAACCTTGTTTTTCGGCCCACATTAAGTACATTCTCATGAGCATAGAAGCCCAATCGCAACTCTCTGTTCCACCAGCACCAGCTGTAATTTGAAGGACAGCACTTAGTGTATCTCCTTCTTCCGAAAGCATGTTTTTGAATTCAATTCCTTCAATATGCGACTCGGTGGTATGATATTGTTCGTCTAACTCTTCTACTGAAAGTTCGCCTTCTTTGTAAAAATCATAAGCCAGTTGCAATTCATCAGACAGTGCCACGGCTTTGTCATAATCTTCGATCCACTTTTTCTTGTTTCTCAGATTTTTAACAACGATTTCTGCTTCTTTGGCATTGTTCCAAAAGTCAGGAGCAAACGTCTTTTCTTCTTCGTTTGTAATTTCGATTAGTTTGGCATCAACGTCAAAGATACCTCCTCAACGCACCAAGGCGTTCTACAATACCTTTTATTTGTTCGGTAGTTGTCATAAATTATGTAATTTTGTGTGGCAAAAGTAAGACTTTTTAAGGAAAGACAATTCAGGAATTATTTGTACCCCACTATAAAAATATAAAAATGGAAATAAATTTAGTTAGCGATACGATTACCAAGCCTACACACGAAATGTTGCAGTACATGTTTAATGCGGTGGTGGGAGACGATGTGTACAAACAAGATCCAACGGTTATTGAATTAGAATCGAGAGTTGCAGCATTATTCGGAATGGAAGCAGGATTGTTTTTCCCTTCAGGAACGATGGCTAACCAAACGGCAATTAAATTACACACGCAACCAGGAGAACAATTGATTGCTGATAAATATGCACACGTTTATAATTATGAAGGAGGAGGCGTTTCGTTTAACAGTGGGGTGTCGTGTTGTTTGTTGGACGGGAATCGCGGTATGATTACGGCTTCGCAAGTGAAAGCAGCGATTAACGATCCCGAGTTTTATCACAGTCCGTTAACGAGTTTAGTTTGTGTAGAAAACACCACGAATAAAGGCGGTGGCGCTTGTTATGAATTGGATGATTTGCGCCAAATCAAACAAGTTTGTACGGAACATAATTTAAAATTTCATTTGGATGGCGCCCGAATTTGGAATGCTTTGGTTGCTAAAAATCAAGACCCAAAAGAATTCGGAAAACTATTTGATACTATTTCAGTTTGTTTGTCCAAAGGATTAGGAGCGCCGATAGGTTCGGTTTTATTGGCTGACAAAAAAACGATTCACCGTGCGTTGCGTATTCGTAAAATCTTTGGAGGCGGAATGCGTCAAGTGGGGTATTTGGCAGCAGCCGGAATTTATGCTTTAGACAATAATATCGAACGCTTAACCGAAGACCATCGTCGTGCCAAAGAGTTAGCTGCCGTTTTAGGACAAATGAGTTGGGTGGCATCAGTAGAGCCTGTAGAAACCAATATTTTGATTTTCTCGTTGGTACCTCAAGTAAGCGAAGCACAATTAATTGAAAAACTAAAACAAAAAAATATTTTAATTAGCTCGATGGGACAAGGGAAGTTGCGCATTGTAACCCATTTGGATTACCGAGAAGTGATGCATACTTACGTGCTAGAAACTTTAGAAAAGTTAACAATTTAGTTGATGGTTTGTGAGTTTACAAACCATCAACTTGGTGTTTTTATTTGAATAAATTATCCATTCCTGGAATCATAGGCATGTCCATTTTGGCCACAGCATCTAATTCCGCTTCATTGACTTTAGTCGCTTTTTCAATGGCTTTATTCAAAACCAAAATCAGATAATCTTCTAGTTGTTCTTTGTCTTCTAATAACGCATCGTCAATAGTGATTGATTTGATTGTTCTATTGGCAGTCAAAGTAACTTTTAGTGTTCCGTCAGTACTTTGTTCGTCAATAAGAACGGTATCCAAACGTTTTTTAGTGTCTTCTATTTTTTGTTGGGTTTCTCTTAATTTACCCATCATTCCCATTAAATCCATTGTGTTTCTGTTTGTTAAATTTGGATTACAAAATTAGTACATTCCGACTTAAAATAAAGTTAAAATAACGGAGTTCTCAATAGGGTTTACCTTATTTTTGCACTTTAATTTAATAAACAAATTCGAAAGATGTCTTTACCTATTGCCGCTCCCATAGCCAAAATAATTCCGAAAAAATTAAAGAAACACAACGAGATTCGATTGGATAATTATTTTTGGTTGAACGACAGAGAAAACCCTGAAGTAATTGATTATTTGAATCAAGAAAATGCCTATTATGAAGCCATGACAGCGCATACAAAGGATTTTCAAAAGGAATTGTTTGAGGAAATGAAGGGGCGTATTAAAGAAGATGATCAATCGGTTCCGTATTTATACAACGGCTATTATTACATCACTCGTTTTGAGAAAGGGCAAGATTATCCCATTTATTCGAGAAAAAAAGGAAGTTTAGAAGCTCAAGAAGAAATTTTGTTTGATTGTAATGAATTGGCCAAGGGGCACGCCTTTTTTCAGTTAGGAGGTTTGAGCGTGAGTCCAGACAATCGCTTTGCTTCCTTTGGGATAGACACTGTTGGAAGACGTATTTACACTATTAAAATTAAAAATTTAGAGACCAACGAAATTCTTTCAGATGTGATTGAAAATACAACGGGAGGTTCGGTTTGGGCTAATGATAATACAACCCTTTTTTACACGCGACAAGACAAAGTGACCTTGCGTGCGGATAGTGTTTTTAGACACCAATTAGGAACTTCGGCAACGGAGGATGTTTTGGTTTTTGAAGAAAAAGACGATACGTTTAATGTTTCAGTTGGCAAAGAAAAATCAAGAAAATACATTGTAATTGGTTCTGATAGTACTATGACAACGGAGTATCGCATTTTGAATTCAGATACACCCGAAGGCGAATTTAAAGTTTTTCAACCTAGAGTTCGCGGACTAGAATACAGTATTTCTCATTTTGGCGATTCGTTTTATATTTTGACAAATAAAGATAAAGCGACCAATTTTAAATTGATGAAAACTCCTGAGAATGCGACCGAAAAGAAACATTGGAAAGAAGTTATTGCACACCGAGAAGACGTATTGATTGAGGATATTGAGATTTTTAGAAATTATTTGGTGGTGGAAGAACGTTCCAATGGATTGAATCATATTCGAATCATGCCTTGGAATGGGGAAGGGGAGTATTATTTGCCTTTTGGAAGCGAAACCTATAATGCCTATACGACTACAAATGTTGATTTTGATACTGATATTTTACGTTATAGTTACCAATCTTTGGCTACACCCTCTTCGGTAATTGATTTCAATATGAAAACCAAAGGAAAAGAAATCAAGAAAGAACAAGCTGTTTTGGGAGGTCAATTTGACAAAAATAATTATGTTGAAGAACGTGTTTGGGCTACAGCTCAAGACGGAACCAAAGTACCTATTTCAATGGTGTATCGTAAAGAAGTGAAAAAAGACGGTACGAATCCACTATTACAGTATGCTTACGGTTCGTATGGAGTAACGATGGAACCGTATTTTTCAACTACTCGACTGACTTTGTTGGATCGCGGATTCATTTTTGCTATCGCCCATATTCGTGGAGGAGAAGATTTAGGAAGACAATGGTATGAAGATGGAAAATTATTAAAGAAAAAAAATACATTTACTGATTTTATTGATTGTTCTCGATATTTGATTCAGGAAAAATACACTTCACCAGCCCATTTGTATGCCGAAGGAGGTTCGGCAGGAGGGTTGCTGATGGGAGCAGTCATTAATATGGCACCTGAGTTATACAATGGTGTGATTGCCCAAGTTCCTTTTGTAGATGTGGTGACCACTATGTTAGACGACAGTATTCCGCTCACTACGGGTGAATATGACGAATGGGGAAATCCAAACAATAAAAAGTACTACGACTATATGTTGTCGTATTCTCCTTATGATAATGTGAAAGAACAGGCATATCCTAATATGTATGTTTCAACTGGTTTACACGATTCACAAGTACAGTATTGGGAACCTGCAAAATGGATAGCTAAATTGCGTACTCACAAAAAAGGAGCGGCTGTTTTGTATTTGAATACTAATATGGATGCGGGTCATGGAGGGGCTTCGGGACGATTTGAAGCTATCAAAGAAGTGGCAAAAGAGTTTGCTTTTTTATTGGATTTAGAAGAAATTAAAAAATAATTAGAAAATTATTGTTAAATTTGCTCGAAGTTAAGGCGATCCAAAAATGACCTTGATTAATCATTTTTTTATGAAAGAAGAAATAAATGCTTATAATTCGGTTTTAGACTTAATAGGTAATACACCTCTTATTAGGTTAAAAAATGTAACTGAGGGTATAGAAGGTAATTTCTATGCTAAAGTAGAAGCATTTAATCCTGGACATTCTTCTAAAGATAGAATAGCACTATACATTATTGAACAAGCTGAAAAGCAAGGAATCTTAACTCCTGGTGATACGATTGTAGAAACGACTTCAGGGAATACAGGATTTAGTTTAGCAATGGTAAGCATTATAAAAGGATACAATTGTATTCTTGCCGTAAGTTCAAAATCTTCCAAAGATAAAATTGATATGCTTCGTGCCATGGGTGCCAAAGTATATGTTTGCCCAGCACACGTCTCAGCAGATGACGAACGTTCCTACTACAGTGTTGCTAAACGTTTGCACGAAGAAACTAAAGGTTCTGTTTACATCAATCAATATTTTAATCAACTCAATTTTGATGCGCATTATTTGAGTACTGGACCTGAAATTTGGAATCAAACCAATGGAAAAATCACCCATCTTATCGCTTGTAGCGGAACGGGAGGGACTATTTCAGGAACGGCCAAGTATTTAAAAGAGCAAAATCCTAATATCAAAATTTTAGGAGTGGATGCTTTTGGTTCTGTGTTGAAAAAATACCACGAAACTAGAGAATTTGATAAAGACGAAATTTATCCGTATCGAATAGAAGGGTTAGGTAAAAACTTAATTCCATCGGTGACTGACTTTGATATTATAGATAAGTTCATGAAAGTAACTGATGAAGAAAGCGCACATGCTACTCGCGAATTAGCCAAAACCGAAGGGTTATTTGTAGGTTATACTTCGGGAGCTGTTTTTCAAGCCATCAAGCAATATGCTGAAGAAGGGGAGTTTGATGCCAATAGTAATGTAATTGCCATTTTCCCAGATCACGGGTCTCGTTATATGAGTAAGGTATTTAGCGACGAATGGATGAATGAACAAGGCTTTTTTGATAGTGTTAACCAAGAAGAAGCACAACGAATAGAATTTATTAAATAAAGAATTTATAAATAAAAAAGCCTCAGATTTCTGAGGCTTTTTTATTTGAATTAATTAGGGATTAACCAGTAAAAGAAAATTATTCTTCCATAGTATGATAAACGTTCATTACGTCATCATCCTCTTCAATTTTTTCGATCAATTTTTCTACATCAGCTACTTGATCTTCAGTTAGCTTTTTAGTGATTTGAGGGATTCTCTCAAAACCAGAAGATAAGATTTCTAAACCTCTGTTTTCTAATTCTTTTTGTATTGTTCCAAAACTTCCAAAAGGCGCATAGATTAAAATACCGTCTTCGTCTTCAAAAACTTCTTCGGCACCAAAATCAATGAATTCTAATTCCAATTCTTCTGGATCCAAACCTTCTTTTGGAATTCGGAAATTACAAGTGTGGTCAAACATAAATTCGACAGAACCTTGCGTTCCCATAGTTCCGTTGCATTTATTGAAATAGCTGCGAATATTAGCCACCGTTCTATTGTTGTTGTCAGTAGCTGTTTCAATCAAAAGTGCAATTCCGTGAGGGGCATAGCCTTCAAACAACACTTCTTTATAGTTAGCCGTATCTTTTTCAGTTGCTTTTTTAATTGCGCGTTCTACATTTTCTTTAGGCATATTGGCTGCCTTTGCATTTTGTATTACCGCTCTTAATCGTGAATTGGCATCCGGATTTGGTCCTCCTTCTTTTACTGCCATTACGATGTCTTTACCAATTCTAGTAAAGGCTTTGGCCATTGCTGACCAACGTTTCATTTTTCTACCTTTTCTAAATTCAAACGCTCTTCCCATTGCTGCTATTTTTTAAACGTTGCAAAAATACTACTATTTTGCAGTTTTACAATTCTTATTATTTTTTATAAAAGGGTAGTTTTACCACTTTGGCAGGTACATCATTTTTACGAATACGGATGTAGATAGTACTATCAACACTGCTAAACTCAGAACTTACATATCCTAAACCAATTCCTTTATTCATTGATGGCGACATAGTTCCAGAAGTAACTATTCCGATTGTATTCCCATCGGCATCTACAATTTCGTAATCATGTCTTGGAACAGCACGTTCTACCATTTCAAAACCTACTAATTTATTAGTCACGCCAGCTTCTTTTTGCTTTTGCAAATTAGCGGAATTGGTAAATTCTTTATTGAATTTGGTTATCCAACCCAATCCTGCTTCTAATGGCGAAGTAGTGTCGTTGATATCGTTTCCATACAAACAGAATCCCATTTCTAAACGCAAGGTATCTCGAGCGGCTAATCCAATAGGTTGGATGTTAAATGCTTTACCTGCCTCAAATACTTTGTTCCAAATGTGTTCTACATCGGCGTTTTTACAATAAATTTCAAAGCCTCCTGCTCCAGTATATCCTGTTGCTGAGATGATTACATCGTTAATTCCAGCAAAATCACCTACTTGAAAATGATAGTATTCTATCTGAGATAAATCCAAAGAAGATAGCGACTGCATTGCTTCAACCGCTTTAGGACCTTGAATGGCTAATAAAGAGTAGTCGTCTGAAAGGTTTTGCATTGCTACGCCCAAATCATTGTGGCTACTAATCCAATCCCAATCTTTATCGATATTAGACGCATTCACAACTAATAAATACTCGTCTTCTTTCATTTTGTACACTAATAAATCGTCTACAATTCCGCCTTCGTTGTTAGGCAAGCAAGAATATTGCGCTCTACCTACGGTTAGAGTAGCAGCATCATTTGATGTTACTTTTTGAATGAGAGCTAAAGCATTAGGTCCCGAAACTAGAAATTCTCCCATGTGCGACACGTCAAAAACGCCCACGCCTGTTCGAACAATTTCGTGTTCAGCATTGACCCCTTCGTAAAGAATGGGCATATTGTATCCTGCAAATGGAAGCATTTTGGCTCCCAAACTCTCGTGAATGTGCGTTAAAGCGGTATTTTTCATTGTAATTGAAACTGAATTTTGAAGGTGCTAATGTATCGCTTTTTTATGGAGTGGCAAAAAATAACGGGCTGGATTTTGCAAGCTAGTTTGGGTGTAGGGATGTTTAATAATTCTCTGTTGAAAGTGATTTTTAAGTTACCAATATTAGTGTAAATGTTTTTTGGTTTTGTGTTTGTTTCCGATTGAACCAAATTTAGTATATTTGGTTGGGCTCAAAGTCAGGAGACGTTGTGCAGTGAATGAAAACTAAGCAAAGAGATTGACTTGAATTAATTTATTAGGGAGCAGTATTTTAAATTGTAGCACCACGCGAAGGGATTCGCGCGGGAGCGGGGGAATGAAAACTAAGCAAAGGGATTGACTTGAATTAATTACTAAGCACGAGCAAGATGCTCACGCCAGCAGGGGGTTTTAGACGGGGTTGGAGCTTTTGATGGAATTTATGAAAAATTTGATTAAATTATAAAATTATGAATATTACCTTTATTATTATTAGTTTAAATGTGTTAATAGTTTTTCTATTTGATAAAAGGATACTTGACAGTAAAAAGTATTTTAAAGTGTTATTAGTAATTAATATTATGTTGTTTTTAATAACAGCAATTCTTTTATGGAACAATATCGCTTCCCATACCGCAATACGGTTCTTATTCATTCCCTTAATCAGTCAATTAGTATATTATTTTATGAATAAATGGTTTTTTATGAAGTTTGGAAGAAATTCAGGAGATACATATTGGACAATGGACAGAAGTTTGTACACTGATGGTTGGTTTAATGCTATTTTTATTTCTATTGTTCTTTTTTTGTTAGCACATTAGGTAATGTATCAAAGTTAGTGATGGTGTTATAAGAGCTAGTTAATGAACTGAAAATCAATTTAATTATTACTTTAAAAAGGGAAAAGAGAAGCTATGGCTTCTCTTTTTTTTGAGTACTGAATAATAAACGGGTATTCTAGCCCCGATAGTAGTGGCATCCCCCGTTAGGGGATATAGCGAATAGCGGGAGATAACGAGTTAAGAAGATAAAATGTGTGCTGCTTAAAAAAGCATGTATAAAGCGGCTAATAAAATTAATGATCAACTTTCATTTACTTTCTTTTTTATTATTATATTTACAAAAACAAAAATAAACGAAAGTTGTATTTTCGTTTTTACGAAATGATTTTATAGTAAATGATATGCTTCCTCATCAGAGAAAAGAAAAAATATTAGAGCTTTTAGCCGAAGACGGTTCGGCTAAAGTAATTAATCTAGCCAAGTTGTTTAAGGTAACTGAGGTTACGATTCGGCAGGATTTAGAAAAATTAGAAAAAGAAGGTTTGTTGTTGCGAGAACACGGTGGTGCCTACTTAAAAAACATTGAAGATCAGGTACGCAGTTTTTCGCTTTCCAATCAAGAAAATTTAGATAAGAAAGAAGCTATTGCTGCAAAATGTTTGGAATACATTGAAAGCGGAGATAGTATTATTTTGGATTCGGGTTCTACCACTACAGAAATTGCCAAACAACTCAAAGGGTTTAAAAACGTAACCGTTATTACCAATGCTTTGAATATTGCCCTATTATTAGGAACAGAGCCAGGCATTGAGTTGATTGTAACGGGAGGCGAATTCAAGCCGCCTACATTGTCACTTACTGGGCAGAAAGCCGCTGATTTTTTCAAAGGTATTTATGTTCAAAAACTCTTTTTAGCCACAGCAGGCTTGTCGTTAAAAGCAGGATTAACATACCCTAGTATTAGTGATATTGTGGTAAAAAAAGCAATGATAGATGCGGCAGAAACTACTTTCTTAGTGGCTGATTCTACTAAAATAGGGAAAAGTTCTTTTGCTAGCCTTGGCGCCTTATCCTTGATTAATTATGTGATTACAGACTCGGGTATAGCAGAACGAGATAAAAAAGTTTTTCAAGACAACGAAATAGAATTAATAGTAGCAAAATAAATACAGATATAGAAATGAAAAAGAAAGCAAGTATTGGTATCATTATAGGGAATCGTGATTTTTTTCCAGATAAATTAGTAGCTGAAGCAAGACAGGAAGTGATTGAGCAATTTGAGAAGTTACAGCTAAATTATGTAATTCTTGGAGCAGAAGACACTAAATTAGGGGGTGTGGAAACGTTTAAAGATGCTCAGAAATGTGCTGATTTGTTTAAGAAACACGCCGATGAGATTAATGGTGTAGTAGTGATTCTTCCTAATTTTGGTGATGAGCGAGGAGTGGCCGAAACTTTGAAATTAGCCGATTTAAATGTTCCAGTGCTTATTCAGGCATATCCAGATGAATTGACAAAATTAGATGTGGCAAGACGTAGGGATTCTTGGTGTGGTAAAATTTCGGTGTGCAATAACTTGTATCAATATGGTATCAAATATACCCTTACAGATAAGCATGTTTTGCATCCAAAAGATCCTGCATTTGCTAAAGAATTGACTGATTTTGTGGCTGTTTGTCGTGTCGTTCAAGGTTTGCGAAAAGTAAGAATTGGCGCTGTAGGAGCAAGACCAGGAGGTTTTAATACGGTGCGTTATAGTGAGAAAATATTACAACGTAACGGTATTTCGGTTACTACAGTAGATTTGTCTGAAATCCTAGGTAATGCAGATAAGCTAACCAAAGATCATCCAGAAGTAAAAGAACATTTGGATAAGATTTTGGCATACGCCCCAAAAGGGAAAACGCCAGATGAAGCGATGATTCAAATTGCTAAATTGGATGTGGTTTTAAAACATTTTATGGAGGATAACTATTTGGACGCTACTGCAATTCAGTGTTGGACTTCTTTACAACAAAACTACGGTTGTAATGTGTGTACAAGTATGAGTATGATGAGTGAAAATATGTTGCCAAGTGCTTGTGAAGTTGATGTTACAGGTACATTAACAATGTATGCTATGCAATTGGCTTCGGGTTCTCCAAGTGCTTTAGTCGATTGGAATAATAATTATGCTGATGACGATACAAAATGTGTGTTGTTCCATTGTGGCAACTGGGCTAAATCGTTCCTTCCAGATATTCAAATTAGTAACGCGCCAATTTTAGGAACTACAGTTGGAGTAGAAAATACGTATGGAGCATTAGACGGACGTACACCAGCTTCTCCGTTGACTTATGGTAGAATCAGTACGGATGATCCTAAAGGAGTAATTAAAGTGTATTTAGGCGAAGGAGAATTGACGAATGATCCGTTGAATACTTTTGGAAATAGAGCTGTAGCTCAAATAGATGAATTACAGGATTTAATGCAGTACGTATGTAAAAATGGTTTTGAGCACCACGTAGTGATGAATGCTTCTAAAACCGCTGCAATTCTTGAGGAAGCTCTTGGTAATTATATGGGATGGGAAGTGTACAACCATTCAACATCAAAATAATAGCACATGAACGAAGAATTATTGATAGCAAAATCAAATCGATACCGCCAGAAAATATTACACTATATTGTTAAGGCAAATGCAGGACATACTGGAGGGAGTCTCTCTAGTATTGATATTATCAATGTCTTGTATAATGATGTGCTTAATGTAAGTCCAGCTACTTTTAACAATCCAGATAGAGACAGGTACATTCAGAGTAAAGGACATTGTGTAGAAGCACTTTTTGTAGTCTTGGCAGATGCTGGTTTTTTTCCAGAAGAGGATTTGAATACCTTGTGCCAATACCAATCGCATTATATTGGACATCCTACCCGAAAAATAAAAGGAGTAGAGCAAAATACGGGTGCTTTGGGACACGGTTTGCCTATGGCGGTAGGAACTGCAATTGCTGCAAAATTAGACGATAAAAACTACCGTGTTTTTACTCTAATGGGGGATGGCGAATTGCCTGAAGGTTCTAATTGGGAAGCGGCTTTGACAGGAGCGCATTATCAATTGGATAACCTGTGTGCAATTATTGATAAAAACACCTTGCAAATTTCTGGACCTACTTCGGAAGTGTGTAATACAGATCCGGTAGATACTAAATTTGAAAGTTTCGGTTGGGCAGTCAAACATGTTGACGGTCATGATATTAAAGCATTGAAAGACGCTTTTGCGAGTCTTCCGTTTGAGAAAGGGAAACCGAGTTTGATTATTGCTCATACCGTAAAAGGAAAAGGAGTTAGTTTTATGGAAAATCAGCTAAGTTGGCATCATGGTGTTCCAAGCCAAGAACAATATGCACAAGCTATCGAAGAATTAACTGCAGCAAAAACAATAGAATAATGGGAAATCATACAGAAACAACAATTGATAATGCCAAAGCCAACCTTGAGGTTTTTTCTTCGACACTACAAGAATTAGCCGAGCAGGATCGAAATATTTTGGCTGTTACCAGCGATTCTAGAGGTTCAGGAAAATTAGTTCCTTTTGCTAAAAAATACCCAAAACAAATTATTGAAGTAGGTATTGCAGAACAGGCACTTGTGGGAGTAGCAGCTGGATTAGCCTCTACGGGCAAAAAAACATTTGCAGTGTCACCCGCTTGTTTTTTAACTGCCAGATCATTTGAACAAATTAAAAACGATGTAGCTTATTCTGACAATCCTGTAAAATTGATTGGAATTAGTGCAGGAGTGAGTTACGGAGCCTTGGGATCTACCCATCATAGTTTACATGATTTTGCAGCTTTACGCGCGGTGAATAATTTGACTATTGTAGCTCCAGCCGATAATTTTGAAACAGAACAAGCCATAAAACAAGCAAGTCAAATCAGTCAGCCTTTCTACCTTCGTTTTGGAAAAAAACCAATGCCACTTTTGACAGAGGATGAAAATAATACCTTCGAATTTGGCAAAGGCAGGGTGATTACAAAAGGAAAGGATTTGGCTATTATAGCAACAGGTGAGACCGTATACCCTGCTGTACAGGCGGCTAGAAAATTAAAAGAAGAGCATCAAATGGAAGTTACCGTAGTGAGTATGCATACCATCAAACCATTGGATTACAATTTGTTACAATCACTTTCTCAATCTGTTTCGGCCATTATGACTGTCGAAGAACACAGTGTGTATGGAGGTTTAGGTGAGGCGTGTGCTTCGTTTTTATTGGAAAACCAATTCAATAAACCTTTTAAAATTATCGGAATTCCTGATGAGTATACTGTTACTGGTTCACAAACTGAAATACTGAATCATTACGGAATTTCTGAAGAAGGATTGGCCGCAACGGCTCTTCAACTAATTCAAAAAAAATAATGTATTTGAAATAACCGCTATTTACAACCAAAATAAAATATAATCGTATGAAAAAAATACTCTTATTAGTAGTTCTTTTTGCAAGTTTAACAAATTGTAAAAAATCAAATCAATCGGATGAACCTAAAAAAATTGCCATAGTTGTTTCTACTTTGAATAACCCATGGTTTGTTTTTCTAGCCGAAACTGCCGCTAAAAAAGCCAAAGAATTAGGCTACGAATCCAAAATTTTTGATTCCCAAAATAATACAGCTTTAGAAAGTGATCATTTTGAAAATGTGATCTCTTCTGGCTATGATGCTATTTTGTTTAATCCGACAGATGCTGCGGGTTCTGTTGCTAATGCAACCAAAGCTAAAGAAGCAGGAATTCCTGTTTTTTGTATGGATAGGGAGATTAATTCAAAAGATGCCGCTACTTCACAAATTCTTTCAGACAGTTATTCGGCCTGCGTGCAGTTAGGAAAATTGTTTGTAGATGACTTAGGTAAGAAAGGAAATTATGTAGAGTTGTTGGGTATTGTTTCCGATAATAATACTTGGAATCGTTCTAAAGGGTTTCACAGCTTAGTTGATAACTACCCAGGGTTGAAAATGGTGGCGCAACAAAGTGCTGATTTTGATCGTAACAAAGCTATGGAAGTAATGGAATCGATATTACAAGCACATGGTGATATTGATGGTGTTTTTTGTGGTAATGACGCGATGGCTATGGGAGCTTATCAGGCTTTAGTAGCAGCTAATAAAGCAGATAAAGTAAAAGTTTTTGGATTTGATGGTGCCGAAGATGCTATTAATTCTATTAAAGAAGGAAAATTATCGGCTACAGCAATGCAATTTCCTAAAGTGATTGCAGAAACAGCGGCAACATTTGCAGATGAATATTTTAAAGGAAAAAAAGATTTTCCAAAGAAATTACCAATTGCTGTTGAGGTGGTAACCAAAGAAAATATTGATAAGTACATTGCTTACGGAAAAAAATAACAGATCATGTTACACAAAGGAATAAAGTATTTTGTGGCGATTCTCTTTGTAGGGTTGCTGTTGTATAATTCGGTTTATTTTAAAAAGATAAGCGAAATGCAGGTTGCAAAAGTAGAAGCTACTTTTAATGCCAATGACTATTCAAAGACGTATTTGTTAGAAAAAATACCTGCTGCTAAAAATAAAACAGTGCTTCTTTCGGATTTGCTTTTAGCTTTGGATAACAATTCCAAACAGGCATTTAAGGATTTTGGACATTCTCAAAATCAAGGAGATAGTAATTATTTCTTTGTAAAAGGAGATGGTGTTGTTACTGGAATTGACGAGGAATTTGTGACTATTAAAGAGCGCACTTCGGCCACAGAGGTAAAAATAGCTATTCAATATATTTTTGGCAATACTGCTAGAGATTGTTCGGGTATAATTACAATTGATGATTTTAGTAATACCATGGATTTGAATAATGTTTCAGAAGCAATTAATAAGCTTATCAAAACTGAAATTGTGGCACCATTTGTTGCAAAAGTTCAAAAAGGAGCCACCGTTTCATTTATTGGAGGGATCGAATTGAGTCAGTCAAACGTAAAGAAAGAAAATTTAGAAATAGTACCCTTACAACTTGAAATTAATTCTAAATAGTCATGTTAGTAGCAGATAAAATAGGAAAAAAGTTTTTTGGAGTTACCGCACTTTCTGATGTTTCAATGGAATTATTGCCAGGAAAAGTAACGGCGATTATTGGTGAAAATGGTGCAGGAAAGTCTACACTTATGAAAATTCTTTCAGGGGTATATTCTGATTACGAAGGGAAAATTATCTATAAGGGAGAAGAAGTTCGTTTTGCCAATCCAAGAGATGCGCAGGCTTGTGGAATAGCGATTATTCACCAAGAGTTAAACCTAATACCCGATTTGAGTATTACCGAAAACCTATTTTTAGGGAGAGAGGTTTTTACAACTTGGGGATTTTTGGATACGAAATCCATGCATCAAAAAACACAAGAACTTTTAAGCCGACTTCAGTTAGATGTAAGTCCTGAAACTTTGATTCGGGATTTGAAATTAGGACAACAACAGGTAGTAGAGATTGCTAAGGCTTTGTTGACAGATTCAGAAGTAATTATAATGGACGAACCCACATCGGCAATTAGTGATCACGAAGTGGAAATTCTTTTTAAAATTATTGAAGGTCTTCGAAAAGAAAATAAAGCAATTGTATATATCTCTCATAAGTTAGATGAACTATTTAAAATTGCCGATAATTATATCGTTCTTCGGGATGGAAAAGTGACTGAGACCGGAACAATGGAGGGGGTAAGTCACGATTTGATTATCAAAAAAATGGTAGGTCGTGATATAAAAATAATTGAAAAAGGACACCGAACAGCCCAAAATAAACAGTTGCTAAAAGTCAGAAATCTTATTTTATCTAAAAAAGAGAATGCCAATAGGGTAGTGTTGGATAATTTGAATTTCAGTCTAAAAAGCGGAGAAATTCTTGGCGTTTTCGGACTGATGGGGGCAGGAAGAACAGAGCTTTTAGAATGTATTCTAGGGATGCATTCGTCAAACAGTTCGGGTGTGATTAGTCTTGAAAGTAAGGAATTAGCATTAACTTCTCCAAGGCAAGCCATACAATCAGGAATTGTTTTAGTTCCTGAAGATCGCAAAAACGATGGATTGATTTTAGGTTTGGATGTCAAGACAAATCTAACATTGAGCTCTTTGAAAGAAATTGAAAAATATGGTTTTTTAAGTCAAGAAAAAGAGTTAGCCTTGACCGAGAAATACATTAGTTCTTTAAAAATAAAAACATCGTCTCCACATCAAGCAGTTAAAAACCTAAGTGGAGGGAACCAACAAAAAGTGGTATTAGCACGTTGTCTAGCCACCCAACCGAAGGTGTTAATGTTAGATGAACCTACGAGAGGTGTAGATGCCAATGCCAAAAATGAAATTTATAAATTAATTATTGCGCTTTCTGAGGCGGGACTTGGAATTATTGTAGTATCATCTGAACTACCAGAAATCCTTACCGTTTCAGACCGAGTGTTAGTTATGGCTGAAGGTAAAATAACCGCCGAATTCAATTCGGCTGAAGCCAATGAAGATGCTATTTTAAAAGCAGCAATTCCTCAAACCATTTAATTTAATCGAATATGAATATAGTTTTAGATCGTTCAAAAATATCAAAATTCCAGTCCACAATTGCTTTATTGATTTTGTGTATCGCCTTAAGTTTGCTTTCAGACAAGTTTCTTACCGTAGATAATGGTTGGAATGTTTTGCGACAAATTTCGGTAAACATTTGTATTTCAGTTGGGATGACACTTGTAGTATTGACTTCAGGTATTGATTTGTCAGTAGGCTCAGTTTTAGCATTTAGTGGAGCTGTTGCTGCTGGACTATTAAAATCAGGACTTTCCTTTCCAGACAACGATTTGTTTGTTGGATTTACCTTGTTAGGAACTATTTTGGCTGGTATTGCTACAGGTGCTTTTCTAGGGTTTTTTAATGGATGGGTAATTACTAAATTTAAAGTACCTCCATTTGTTGCTACACTAGCTATGCTTACTGTGGCAAGAGGGTTTACAATGCTTTGGACCAAAGGATATCCTATTTCAAGTTTAGGAACCGATTTTGCATTAATAGGAACGGGTTGGTTTTTAGGAATTCCAATTTTAGTTTGGATAGCTGTAGTTGTAGTTGTTGCGGCAATGATAATTGCTAATAAAACGGCTTTAGGTCGTTACATTTATGCTATCGGAGGAAATGAAAATGCGGCAATACTATCAGGAATCAATAGCAACAAAGTAAAAATAATCGTGTATACCCTTGCAGGTGCTCTCGCTGCTATTGGTGGTATTATGGTTACTTCAAGATTGGACTCGGCGCAACCTAATGCAGGGATGAGTTATGAGCTGGATGCAATTGCTGCGGTAGTTATTGGAGGCACTTCGCTTTCGGGAGGTAGAGGAACCATTATTGGGACAGTTCTGGGTGCTATAATCATTGGAGTATTAAATAACGGATTGGTTTTATTAGACGTATCTCCTTTTTGGCAACAAGTAGTAAAAGGATTAGTTATTTTATTGGCTGTTATGATTGATAAAGCAAATTCTAAAGCAGAATAATAACTATGAAACCATCTTTAATTTTAGCCATAGATCAAGGTACAAGTAGTACAAAAACGATAATTTTTACTGCCCAAGGTGAGGTAGTAGCCAAGGCAACAGCAATCTTAGAAACCCATTATTTAGAAGGTGGTTTTGTAGAGCAAGATCCAGAAGGTATTTATCAAAATGTATTGCTTTCTGTACAGTCCTGTTTAGCTACTTTTACTGCTAATGGTGGTAAAATAGAAGACATCCAATCAGTGGGGATTTCAAATCAACGCGAAACCTTTATTGTTTGGGACGAAACCGGAAAGGCAATTGCTCCTGCAGTGGTTTGGCAATGCAAACGATCGATTGCCATTTGCAATGACCTGAACTCAAAAATAGGATTTGCAGAGGCGGTGCAACAAAAAACAGGATTGCTAGTTGATCCCTATTTTTCAGGAACAAAATTAGTTTGGTTGTATCAAAATAATGAAATTGTACGGAATAAAATTGAGTCAGGCTCGGCTTATTTCGGAACAGTTGATACTTGGTTACTTTATAAATTAACAGGAGGTGAGCAGTATCTAACCGATTATACAAATGCGTCTCGAACCCTTTTGTTTAATTTAGAAAACTTACAGTGGGATCAAGAATTAATAACGACTATGGGATTGTCAGGCTTGAATTTGCCAGAACCAAAGCCTTCTGCCTGTTCTTTTGGAGCTTCTACATTTGAAGGGTTGTTTGAAAAACCAGTGCCTATTACCGCTATGATTGGCGATTCACATGCGGCTGCTTTTGGAGAAGGGTGTTTGATTCCAGGTACTGCCAAAGCTACTTTGGGAACCGGTTGTTCTGTTTTAATGAACATTGGTACGACCCCGAAATTATCCGATAGCGGAATGATTACGACCATTTGTTGGAGTACAGAGGAGCGAGTAGATTATGCCTTAGAAGGAGTAATTGTTTCTTGTGGCTCTACCATCGAATGGTTAAAAAATGAGTTGCAACTCTTTGGCGAAAGCCAAGCCACCGAAGCTATGGCAACCTCAGTAGCAGATAATAATGGAGTGTATATAGTACCCGCTTTTAGTGGGCTAGGGGCTCCTTATTGGGATATGAGTCGAAAGGCCTCTATTGAAGGATTGACATTTGATTGCAAAAAAAATCATTTTGTGCGTGCTGCTTTGGAAACGATTCCTTTTCAAATCAAAGCCGTTTTAGATGCCATGCAAAAAGATACAGGAGTTACTATTGAGGAACTGATGGTAAATGGAGGTATAACAGCAAATCGTTTTGTAATGGACTTTGTAACCGATTTACTTCAAAGCAAAGTAATAAAAAGCACGATGCCCGATGTTTCAGCCCTAGGGGCAGCTTATTTAGCGGCTTTGGGAAAAGGAATTTTTAAAAATTTAGAAGAAGTACAGCAATTATTTGGAAATAAAGAACCATTACATTCTGGGAAATACCCTGAGGCAGCGCAGTACTTTGCAACCTGGAATCAGCTAATTGTATAATTTTGGAAGGGGTATTGTTAATTATTTAGCTATACCTAAACGAAAGTTTTATGCGTTTTTGCAAAGAAACTTTTTAAAGCTTAGGGTTAGTAAATGGTATGAAATGACCACATTAAAACAGCTCTAATTGAATTGCTAAATAAAACAAATGCTTCGCCTTGGTTTGATTTGCTTTTTCAAAATCAGTATCCACTTCGTAAGTTGATGTCTTGATACAATTGTAGTTGAACTGAGCAGCGATTTGATTAATTGCTTTTACCGTTTTTCCTTGGGTTTTTGAGGTGCAGAAAAGAATATCGGGACTATAATTTTCTATTGTTTTTTTGATTTTACTCTCTAGTAATTTGGTTGTCAGTTCTTGACTTTCAAAAGCAATAATTTTTCCTTTAACCTTAATAACTAAAGTAAAATCTATATTAGATGTATTCTTAGTAGTGTATAGTATTTGAGTGTCGACATATTTGTCTAAAATTAGATTAGCTAATTTAACTAATGTACTTGATTTACCTTTTTTTGCTGGATTAGAAATTAGTAGTATCGTTCCCATTATTTTTTCAAACAATTTTCGATTAGTACAATTGTCATATTCTTTCTTTAAAGTAGTATTGATGAATAGTAGATTTAACTAGAAAACGATTCGTTAAAGTGAGAGCAATCGGATTCTTTTTTCTTTTTAAATTTAGGAAATAATCGAAATGTGCTATTGCGGTTTTTTGATGTTTTTTTTACGGGTTTTTAAATCTATTCTGTTACAAAGAGCTTAACAATCCCATTTTTTTTACCTGTTCGATTAGATCAGCATCAGACCCTCCTTGAAATATAAGTTGCTTTTTAAGATTTGCTTTTCGTTTCTCGATTGTGCTTAACGAAAGAGGAATGTAATGGGGTAGGTTTTTTGTCTTTATCCCTTCTGCAATAAGTTGTAGTATTTTGCTATCGTGTTCATCCCAATGGATGTTTTTTAAGACAAATTCTTTTTGCGCCTCTAAAATAGTTTTACTGTAATAAAAATCTTTTTTTGTAATGGATTCCATTATGGGAATAAAACTTTTATAGTTAATATCATTTTTAGAGATAAAACCTTGAGGATTCAGTGTTTTTATGATTCGGTTAACCCAAACAGGTTCGTGGTGCATGGAGATAATGATGATACTACAATCGGGAAAATAACGCTGGACTAAACGTCCTATTTCATCTCCAGATCGTAAATTCATTTTTTCATATTTTGGAAGATTTACATCTATAAAAGCTAGATCTAATTGGGTTTCACTTGCTTTTAGTTTTGTAATAGTATTGTAGGCTTGTTCGCAATTATAGGCTAAGTGAAAGTTAACATTTTTATTGGTTTCGATTGTAGATAATAGTGTCACATAACTATCTACAATAAGTGGATGGTCGTCAACAATAAGAAAGTTCATTTTGTTGTATTTTGGTTGAATAAATAAACATTTCGAATTGGGAGCAAAAAACCAAATCTAACTAAAATTTAACTAAAACACTACGGTTTTACCGTAAAATTTAGGGTATAACTCTTTCTAAATTGCAAATAAAAATGCAATTTTCGTATGTGCTTATTGATGGGTCTCAAGTCATTGATTCTACAGTAGAATTGATCAAAATTCACGATGCTTTTTTGTGTGTTGCGGTATGTACTAATCGAATGGAGGGGATCAATAAAATATTGGAACTCAAACCCGATGTAGTCTTCATCAATATTAGCGATACAAATTCTGCCTCTCAAGATACCATTTCCCTTTCTTTATTGAGTGAGCTCCACGAGTTTTTAGATGTTCTACCCACAATTATTGTATTGAGTCCATCTAAAGATTTAGCTTTTGATGCCTATCAGCGCGGAGTGTCGGGTTATTTATTGCATCCTATTGATCCCAATGAATTGCGCAAATGCTTGCTGCGGTACCAAAAGACGCATACGGCTTTGTATGCAGATAAGATTTCTATTAAATCCAACGGTGATTATCATTTTATCAAGACACGTGACATCGTGTATTTAAAGGCAGACAATAATACTACCGATTTCTATTTGCAATCAGGCAAAGTAATAACCGCTTTCAAAACTTTGAAACATTTTGAGAAGTTGTTACCCTTTTATTTTTTTAGAATTCACCATGGATATGTGATTAATGTGGACCATGTGAGCCGTATTAATTTAGGCAAGAGTCAATGTTATCTTATGAATAATGAAATAGCACTCCCTTTTTCTAGAACCTACAAGGATAATATTGCTACCATTATTATTCGAATTTCGTAATCCTTTTTTTGTCAGTTACTCACAAAAGGAGTTGACTTACTACGACTACTTTGTTATTCACTAATCAAGGCTTTTTTAGGTATGATTTACTACGTCTCCTTGCTATTTTTGGCTTATCCAAATCAATGGAATTAAAGCTTTAATGGTTGTTTTTAGTGTAGGGTAATGATGCTAGAAACAACTCTGAGAAAGACCACCCTTCTTTTCAGAATAATCAATTGAACTGCTGTGCTCAGAAGGCATGGTTAGGATATTATTTCTAATCCTTAAATGATTTATTATGAAAACCCCACTTGTATCTAAATTAGTTGTATTGTTTATTTTTAGTAGTATTCTTCAATCGTGTACGGCAGATGCCTTGCCCGGAGACCCAGCAGCAAGTCCCGAAAAAACTGTGGTCAAACCAACAAATGTGAGTGCGGATGCTCCTGCGGATGGAGAGATTTTAATTGCTAAGCCAAAAAACTAACTACAAAAAAAGACTATATTATATATAGTCTTTTTTTATATATTTGATTAAAAACATTTTGACTAAAATTAATTATACTTATATATTAATATTTCTTTTACTGACATCTTGTATTGATCATAAAGATAACTTTAATCACTTTTCTATATTTGAATCAAAATATTATAATAATCTAAATATTAATAAAAAATTATTTTTTTTAGATTCTATATATTCCAGAATTAATACTTTACCTAATGATTCTATAAAAAGAAATTTCTTATTAGAAATTTCTGCAGAATATTATTATTTAAATAATAATAAAAAATCTTTTGAAGTTAGTTCAATTGCTCTTGAATTATTTAATAGTATTAATGATACCATAGGTATTGCTAAATCATATTATTACATTGGAGATAGTTATGAAGTCTCTAAAAAAGATAGTGCTTATTATTACTATCAGAAAGCAGAAAAATTATATAAATTAAAAAATGACAGTGAAAAAGTAGCAAAGATGTTATTCAATAAGTCATTTATCTTATATTATGAAGGAAACTATTTAGAAAGTGAAATTTTAATTTCAAATGCTTTAAAATTATTAAATAATACTAGAGATAGAAAATTACTTTATTCAAGTTATAATCTTATTGGAGCTAATTTTGAAAGATTAGAAGAATTTGATAATGCATTAAAATATTATCTTTTAGCAGATAATATTCTAAATGAACTTACAAAATTAAATAATGAATTTGATAAAAAAAATAATTATAAAATTATGTCAGTTGTTAATATATCAAATATCTATGAGAAGAAATTCGAGTATACTAAATCACAAAAAATGTTAGAATCAATTTTGTCTGATGATTTGAAAAATAAATGGCCAATTGAGTATTCAGCAGTTATTGGAAACCTAGGATATGTAAAAACCAAATTAGGACATTTAAAGGAGGGAGAAGCTTTGATGAAAGAAGCTTTAGCTATGTCCAAAAAAAGTGGTTTAGAATCTAGCATTGTTTATAAGTTACATAATTTAGGAAAGTATTATTTTGATATAAAAGACACTTTTCAAGCTACTCATTATTTAAAAGCTTCTCTCCAATTAGCCGAAAAAATAAAATCAAGTGATGATGTCAAAGTGAATTTGCAACTTCTTTCAAGAGTTGACAAAGCCAATACATCCTATTATGACAAAAGGTATATCGCTATTAGTGATAGTCTTACCAAGGTACAACGAAAAAACCGTAACAAATATGCTCGTATCGAATATGAGACTTCTGTGGTAGAAGATGCGAATAAAGAATTGAGTAATCGGAACCTGTATTTGATTGTTGGAGTAGTGGTATTAGCAGGTGCTTTAGGAATTCGTTATGTGCTAGGACAACGCAAAGAATTAGCGTATAGGAAACGGTTACAAGAGGCAGAGTTGGAATTATTTGATTTGATGCGGTCGTCTCAAATTGCGTTGAATCTAGCTAAGGAAGAGGAACAGAATCGAATTTCAAAGGAGCTCCATGATAATATAATGAATAGACTTTATGGTACCCGATTACAGTTAGGCATGCTCAATTCCATACCGAGTCCTGATGCTGAAGAAAAACGTTCCAAACAAATTGACAATCTTCAAGCAATCGAACAGGATATTAGAACAATTGCTCACGATTTATACTTCGATGTATCCTCGCATTTTGATTTCTCCGAATTGGTAGCTAGTTGCGTGCAACAAGCGACTACGTCCAGCACTGAATTTCATTTGGATTGTGATGAGCAAATTGATTGGGAGACGGTTTCGGGTTTAATTAAAATCACATTGTATCGCATTATTCAAGAAGCATTGTCTAATGTGACTAAATATGCAGAGGCTTCTGAATGTAAAGTTGTGATTGTTCTAAAAGACAATCAAACGATAGATTTATCAATAAACGATAATGGAAAAGGTTTTGATAAAAATGCCATTAGAACACAAGGTATTGGATTGAGAAATATGAAAGAAAGGGCTGAAAAAGTGAATTCAAATTTAACTATTACTACCCAACTTGGAGTAGGTACTCAAATTCAATGCAGTTTTAAAATTAACTAAAATAAAAAAGTCCCGATGAAATCGGGACTTTTTTTGTGGGCGATATAGATTTAAAATCGAATCAAGTAATTGATTTTCTGAAGGTTATGGGTTCAATATAAAATAAAAATGACCTTGAAAATTAATTCAAGGTCATTGGTACAACTCTGTGGGCGA